>JGI24508J20089_1000009_pt2 | contig 1000348 bp, 1034 predicted proteins | sample LinPmetageLP24_FD_20089 | JGI IMG/M metagenome (IMG submission 20089)
TCGGAATCACAGGGTGGCGTGCCATGCAGCAAGGCAAAATAGGAACGGAAAGGAATGGGCCAAAAAAAAAGGCTCGTCCCGCATTCTGTAACAGCCTGTCTTCAAATCGAGACAAAGTCAACAACCCAATCGGTGACCAGGACAACCACACCATTATTCAAGCAAGCGAAGTCCACGAGAACAATCAGCTCGAGAACAAGAAAAGCTGGGAGAAGATAGGAAAAGAAAAGAAGCATCGATCATGCGATAAGATATGTTATGCGGCTTCATTCATTTTGACCTGCTTTAATCTTACGTTACTTTACTTTACCTATCTATAGCCAGTGGTTTTCGAAGCAGCTTCAAGTGTTCCCATCTTAATCAGCGACTCCTTTCTTCACAACATACGGAATCAGAACCAGAAGTAAAAGCCTCGGGATCTCGAAGTAGATACGGTACCTTGATAGCGGGAATGACGACGTTGATACCAACTTAGGTATGGCCGGCCTGTGTGTGTTATCGTACCGTATCTCGCGAGCGTTTCATCCTCACGCTCTCCCCTCCACACCAGACCCCGCCTCACCTACGAAGATTACTAAGGGAGTTAACGCTTTATGCATGAATTATCTGCCCTCCCTCCGCTCGTTCCCGAAGCCAGGACCCGGTCTAAGTCTGGTATCGTGGAGGGTTGATTTGATGATGGGGCTTGATAGGGGAGGTGAAGTGCGTCATCTGTATTGCATTTGTCGGATCGTGAGGCTGCCGGTAGTTTTCGCTGAGGAGGGAGGGGTGACAGGGAGGGGTGTCGGTACTTAATTTGATCTGAGAGGGAGGGGACTTACTGGGCTTGGCGATTGAAGGATAGAAGGATGGAAGGGTTCTGGAAGGATTAGATTTTTGATATTCGGTGAGTTATGCTATGGGGACACAGCAGGAGGAATTGGAAGAACGTGGTGGAGAAGAGAAGAGAAGAGAAGAGAAGAAGGTCGGGGATATTAATTACAGAAGGAACTGTTATTTGGTTGATGGGTTGATGGGTGGATACATATGTATGTGATTGATTAAAATCCTGTATAAGAAGTATGCAAGCTGCAGGTACAGATGCTGGAGACTGGAGCAGTGGGTCAGAAATGGTGTGTTGTACAAAAGAAATGAATGAGGTCGTCGACGATGATGTAAAAACCAGACAAGCAAGAAAAATACCAGTAGATTATAATTCCTACTGTAGACAGGGACGGGATGAATTTTGATCATAGTCAAGAAGATCAGCAGGCCTCGACCATTCTAGAGCTTCTTTAGATCCGGAATATAAATTGAAGAGGCTGAAAATCTTCAAAAGAACCACTCATGACATAACTTCACTTCATCACCGCGGTCAAATCTCCGTTCCCATCCTTCGACTCCATCCTCCAGAAGTTTCAAGTGCCCCCGGTCTCCATCTTTCAGCCCCTCAGCTCATCACGGAAGCATCCGCGGCTCCAGCTCGTTGGCTTGTCTTGCCTGGTCATGCCTGGTCTTTGCTTATCGATAGGAAAGTTTCATGGTCTCCACAGGGAAGTGGGAAGTCTCAGTCCCAAGTATCATCCCGGCATGGGAGATGCGCATGTCAGGGGTTGGCTGGGATGTGGATGTGCCTTTTTCGGGTTGTGGATCGCGACGGGCGACGGGCATTGCGCCTGTAACCGTAACGCGTGGGCTGGGAGGGAGGGCCCACGAGGTTGTACAGCAGTAGTGGTGAGTGAGTGAGAGATGCAGGTGTAGGTACCTACCGTACCGAACCGTACTGTACTGTAAAGTTCTTCTTCCGAAGGCACGGAACGGTCGTGCTGAAGGGTACAGTAGGAGATTTGCTTTGATTTGATTTGACGTGGTTCCTGCTGCATGCTAGCTGGAAGTCTAATTGATTTATGGCGGCTGGAGGGGTTATGGCAGCTGCTTGTTTGTACTTGTACCTGTTCAGCGTCTGGTGGTGTTCCTGCCAGAAAACTCAGCGGAGGTCCCAGTGAAATGCCAGGACCAGGTATACCTAGGTAAGTGTCAATCATCCATTGAAGCCCAGAAGTAGATCTTGTGATGATCATTATGTGCTGGCGAGTGGCGAGGCTGTTAATATGTTCATGCCGGTCGCTGAGCCCAGCCCGAACCTGACGAGTCGAGTCCCAATCCCAAGCTCAAAATTCAAGTACAGGTACGGGTACAGGTACGGGTACATAGCTGGGCTGAGTACATACCGTATGCGCTCTTCAGCCCTGGTGGCGACCTCACGAGCCTATCTCGACGCCAGCACTGCCGCCCGTTGGGGCTGAGAGCGCTTGCGAGGCCTGAAGCGGGATGTGATTGGGTATGAAGAGGTTGATGGGTGGGGTGTAAGCGAGGAGGCGAGTGTAGGAAAGACCACAGAGAGGGAAGATGGACCTGCAGAGGAGGGGAGCTATCGATGCAAGTTTCGTCCAGTGTGTGCTATTGGAATGCATATGCTCGGGATTTGGTGTTGTGTAAGCTTGGTTTTGCTGTGATGGGATTCTATTGGGAAGAGAACAAGGGAAGCGAGCTGGATGCTGTGACTTCGGGAGGAGCTGGTTGAGGGATTTGTGATCTGGTGATGCATTTTATTTGTGATTATAATTAGCTGAAAGGTCATTAGAGAGTAAGAACATAGTCTTTGAATTGTTTACAAGTTCCTTTATACCTAGCTATAGAACTCGCAATATCAAGTTTAATATATCTCGCACCATTCGGGTACCCCTCCTTCCAGAACATGCAACCTTCACACGCACACCCATCACTTCTGAGACGCAGACAGAACGTTGTCATGGATGTAGAATAAAAAAGACACAACTTTACATACAGTAGAAGCTGGAAAGAAGTACAAAGAAAAAGTCTATCTTGGCATCTAGATATCCTCCTTATCGTCGTGTCGCCGAGTACCTAGGTACTCTTCTGTACTTCCTACCAGCATTGTGGTAGTCGCCAGAGTGGATTCTCCTTGCATCAAGTCCAACGTCTAGGCATCTCTACCCAACCCGCCCAGGCCAGCCCAGTGCTGCACTGCACTCCGTTGGCTGAGGACTTGCAGCTCGGGACCACCAGCACTCACGAATATTTACGAAGTACCTGAAGGATTGGCGAACAAATCTTTGCGCTTGAATCTGTGGCAACCATTCATTTGGATAGCTTCATCTATCTATCAGCTGTCCATATTTGCTTCCAATCCAATCCCTCAAAATTCCATACATACCTCATCCAATCGCATATACCAACCCCTCTTTATATTTCTTCTCGCTCCCTCCCTCGCTCGCCGTCTGTGCTGAACTGGCTGGGACTTGGACTTCCGTTCTTTGAGGGGCTGACGCTAGAACCCTTTTGGCACCTCTCCTCCCAGGCCTTCCCACCTTCACAGGATTCCATCCTTCTCTCATTCCAACACCACCAGAACAATCGCGACCAAGGGATTGCAGAGACTTGACAAACAAATCGCGAATCACTGCATCTGCATTTCGACCCTCAACTCCGTCGTCGTCCATCTCTGCGGATCGATTCTGCTGTCGTCGCCATCGCTCTCAGATCGCCGGAAGAAGGAGTTGCGCAGAAGCAGAACAAACAAATCAGCCGGCCTGTGGACGAATATTGACCAACCGACAGACGCACCCCGAGTGACCGTGGACACAAGCCAGAGCGAGAGGAGGACTAAGAATCACACGAGCGACTTGCTTTTGGTGGTGTGCGACGGGACTATAGCGACGTAAAGCAAACACAAACAAATATGAAGGCATGTCACCCCAATCTCCAATCTCCTATCGATACACGGACCACCCGCCGCGAGGAATGCGCTGCGCTGCGATCCCCTCGCTTTCCCCTCACAACACTGGCTAACAATGCTCTTCCTCCAGGCTCTCAGGAGGAGTTTGAAGAATGACAAGGACAAAGTCAACCATATATCCATCACGCCCAAGTCTGCGATCGCGATAGTGCCGCCCAAAAAGGTTTGTGCTCCGAGTTCGCGACACAAGGGAGGGGTACATATACTAACGGCGAGTGTTCTTCGACCAGGTAATCCGCGCACTATATGACTATGAGGCTCAAACCAGCCAGGAGCTCTCGTTCACAAAAGGTGACTTCTTTCACGTTATTGGTCGGGAGAATGATACGGATTGGTACGAGGCCTGCAACCCGGCGCTTCCTGACGCGCGAGGACTGGTCCCCGTGGCCTTCTTCCAAGCTCTAGGAAAGACTGAGAGGGATAGCGGACAGTCCGAGAAATCACCACAAGCTGTACGAGCACCCGATCACGACTCTGGATATTCGGATACTTCTGGTTCAGGAACTCTGGTTGGAACGGATACTGCACGATCGTCGAAGACCATGGGAAAAGGCTCGGGAGCGATGGTGTACGGCATCGTCATGTATGACTTTGCGGCGGAGCGTCCAGACGAATTAGATGCGAAGGCCGGAGAGGCAATTATTGTGATCGCTCAATCGAACCCGGAATGGTTTGTTGCGAAGCCGATCGGGAGACTAGGAGGTCCGGGATTGATCCCAGTGTCCTTCATCGAAATAAGAGACATGAGCTCTGGCCAAGCAGTACCGGATGCATCAGAAGCGGTCCAAAGAGCAGGTGTACCAAAGGTGGAGGAGTGGAAGAAGATGGCTGCGGATTACAAGAACTCGAGCATCACTCTAGGGAAGTTTGAAGTTCCCAATTCACAGCAAGCACAGCAGCAGGGATTGGAACAGAGTATGGATAGGATGAGTCTGCAGCAAGGCCAACAGCAGAATGGCTATGTAAGTTTTTTGGAGTTCTTACTCACGGGCGAGGCTAATGTCAATAGCAACAACAGCAGATGAGACAGTCACAACAAGCCAGAGCTTTCCAGCAGCAACAGAATCCCCAACAGAACGCTTATGCCTCGAAGTCCACATCTCAGCTGTACGCCCCTATATCCGCGAAAATCCCGAGATATTGTTTTGCGGAGGACAAATACTGGTTTGTCATTGAGGCAGCGCTGGAAGATGGACGGCACTGGGAGTTATCCAGATATTATGAAGACTTTTACGACTTTCAGATTGCTCTGTTGACAGAGTTCCCCGCGGAGGCAGGCAACACCGGACAACAGAAGAGAACTCTGCCATATATGCCGGGACCTGTCAATTACGTTACAGATGCAATTACGGAAGGAAGGCAGCACAACCTGGATGCATATGTCAAGAACCTGCTTACACAGCCACCATACATCTCAAGGTGCACTCTGGTAAAGCAGTTTTTCGCACCAAGAGAGGGAGACTTCGAAATGGACCCCAATGCTGTGAACGAGGAGTACCGTTTGTCTGGAGGCTCTCAGCAGTCTTCTAATGACTCGCCAACGAATGGCGCCTCGAGACAATCATCGCGAGGCAATCTTAATGGCGGTGGATACGGAGGGCTTTCAGCTGCTCCAGCTCACCAACGAGGACAAGCATCACTTTCCCAAAACGGCGGGCTTCAACCTCGGCAATTGTCAACCATGTCTCAACCTTCAAATCAGTCTCTGTCCCCAGGCCTCAACGGTCAACAGCCCTCCGCAATGAAAGTCAAGATCTACTTTGGCGATGACCTCATTGCTATTCGCGTACCGACCGATATCCAATACCAGCAGCTGTATGAGAAGATCCGCGAGAGACTAAAGATTCCACAAGGCGAGGAAATTGCTCTGTTCTACAAGGACGAGGCAAGTGGGGAGCGACCTGGCTTGTTGAGCAATAACGATCTGGATTTCGCACTCCAAAGGAACGACAAGCTTATCATCTATGTCGAGTACAATTGAGCTGAAACTACCCGGCCTTGAGGCACCTTGATACAGTCGCTCGCGTCGAACAGTTCGAGCCACGCGCATCTTTAGCCCATCACGTTGAACGAATATACCCTTAACATCTAATCTGCTTCCCATGTACAGACCCAAATATTCTCTGAGGTGGTAATAGCTGCTCAAACTGGAAAAGCGGCGAACTCCACACTCTCTTGCCGGAGACGCAAAACATTATCAATTATCAAAAACTACATCTTTCGAGCAGAAACTTCTTTTACTACTTCTTTTGGACCTTTTACCTCTTCTTCATTTCTTCTTCCACCAGATTGGTACGACATCTTTTTTATAGGGGAGGAGACTAACGAAATATGACATTGTTGCTATCGTTTGCTGGGTTGGGATATCAGTAGGCTAGGCTATGCTGGACTGGGCTGGCTGGCTGGATGGGATAGGCGTTATGAGGTGTTCTTTTTCTTGTTTGGAGGTCTATTGATCCGTCGATGTTGGACTGGACGTGGCTCTGTTTGTCTGTTGACTGTGCGCGGTGTGTGCCTTTTGCTTCGCGGTGTGCTTGGATGAGTTGTGAGCATGCCAGGCCCGGGACCGCAAGCGATACGTGCCGAGATGCGAGGTGGGAAACGGACAAGGGAGAGAGTACCATACTCTATTCAATCTATACACCTCTCTACGCGGATTGGCTGCCATGGCCAAGAGAGGTATCATTACATTTAGTGTTGGGACTTACTTGAGGTATGCCGCTTGGGTAGATGGATGGGCTGGGTCAAGGTGGTGGAATTGTCGGGGTCAGGTTCGGGGACATGGATGACGGTAGACTTGATTGGAAGGGGATATGGAGTGGATGGGAGAAGCATACGGCATGTTAGGTTAGGACAAAAAGATGCATGGCAGGCGAGCGAGCAAGCATAGTATGGATAGCGATGAATGAGACCAGCTACGAACAATATGACCTTGCCTTGGCTTTGATATTGCATCACTCGACACCATAACAAGACAGATCTTGTGCACCAAGCTCTTCTTCGAACAACATCTAGGAGATGCCATTAAGCAGATTGCAACCTCAGTATCTGCACTGCCAGGTGGGGTGAGGTTACAGCCGGACTGGATGGATCGCTAGACTAGCGCAGAAGTCACAGCAATTGATCTTCATCCAGTGTTTGAAAGGTTCACTCTACCGGCTACTTCTTCAGATACTTGCTTGGTTGCAAGAAGCGGTTTGTCTTCATGCAGCCCGATTCTTACTCCCAGTGGTCTAGTCTAGACCGTACAAACAATTCTCTGCTTCCAATCGCTTATGAGAGACAGAGACGAAGACAACACTTCTTAGACGCCCCCCGTCTCATCCCTATCACATCACTCGCATCCATTTTAGTTCATGCCATGCCATTCCATCCCGAAACCCATCAGCTCGCTCGCTCGCCCACTCGATCAAGTAAGCATAACCCAAACCCCCATCTCCCTCATAACCCTCCTCCAATCCACGTCCCCCAGCTCCCCCCTCAACCCCTGCACCCCCTCCCTCTCCCCAACCACATACCTCTCCCTATCTTGCCTCCTCCAAACCTCCATAACCAACTTCTTCGCCTCATCGATATTGCCTATGCCATGTCTCTTCGCGCGTATAAACCACGCTAGGGCCCGGTGACGCAGGGAGGTGTCGATGGCTTCGGTGGCGGCGATGAAGCCCGGCCAGAGAGTGTTGGAGATGGGGAGGGAGGGGGTGAGGGTGTCGATATTTTCGAGGTGCGTTAGGGTGTGCGATATTAGGGTTTGTGAGGGGATGTGCTCGGTTTTTGGGTTGGATGAGTTGAAGGAGGAGAGAGGTAGGGTGTGAGAGAGAGCCCGCCGGAAGAAGAGGATTACGCTGTAGTGGAATGCCCAAACGTGGTTCTCCTTGATCTCATCGGTCACCATCTGCGAGATCCCGGTTCCGTGGCCGTATTCCCATTTCCCTCCGACTCCTGGATTCGAGCTTGAGTTTGGGTTGGAATTGGAGTTGGAGCTAGATATACTGGCTGTGAAAGCTTCGGGGTTCTTGAGTGGGAAATCGAGTTCGTTTTGCAGTTCGCGGATTTCGAGGAGTTGGGTGGGGGACCAGGTTTTTCCGGGTGGGAAGGTGGAGTACAAGGTTGAGAGGGAGACGATCTTATTGAGGCACCAGAGGGTTTTGATGGCTATGCCGAAGGTAATGTCAAGGGTGTATTGGGTAGCATTGGGATGATTGAGGGGGTGGTGGGTATCGAGAGGCGAAGGGGTTGTGTTGTCGTGATAGCGTTGGCTGTCGTGGTCGGGTGAAGTCGTTGATTCAGATTCCTGGTCTGAGTTTGGTGAGCAAGAAGAAGTGGTCTCGTCGCCTTTTCTGATCATAGCAGGGGGGGTGCTGGCTTGATCTTCATCATCATTCGCCTCAAGTAAAAATCGGTCTTTATCTTGATCTGGGTCCTGAGGACTTGGCCAGCTCGTCGTCGATGCAATGATATTGTAGCAGCGGAAGATCTGGAAGATAGTCATGGTTGGCGGTGCTGATGATAGCCACCAGGAGATGCCGCCAGTCATGTGGATAACCTCTTTAGCCATGCGAAGGTACGTGTAACCTGTTCCTTTATTGGCACCACTCCAGACCTACGGTTGTGAGTAAATGTAATTTAGATTTCTTAAAGATAGACTGGATAGAATGGAATGTGTGTTGAACGTGAGACAACTTACATCAATCGTGCTAATTGTCAGAGCAGCAGCCAAAAGCGCCTGCTTATCGACTGGATCCATCTCCTCCTTCTCCTTGCCAGATTTAGATCCATTTCTCTTCCCATAGTCGATCGCTTCCCTCAACCTCTTCACCGCTTCCTCCCCATGCTGGATACCTTGCGCCCTGTACTTCTCTCCTTCGCCACTCGCTAGGGCCGCAAGACTGAAGGCCGAGACAGCCAGTATAGCGTGAAGAAGTACCTGTTTCGGCTCAGTGCGCGGCTCCTGAAGTGCGAGAGGGAGGTAGAGTTGTAGCCAGGGATTCTGTGAAGGCGCAGAGGTCGGCATCATTTGTTGGGAAACAAGTGTACGGTAGTGGTGGAGGAGTTCGGAGAAGGGGGCAGGGATGTTGATCGAGTTTGGTAGAGAGGAGGGTATGGAAGATGAGTGTAGATTGTGGAGGGAGGACAATGGGGAGGCAACGCGTGAGAGAGGCGGGAGATGGATGAGGTCGCGGATTTGCTGGGAGTCTTGCTGTGTGGTGTCGTTGGAGTCGAGGAGTTGATCCCAGAATGAAACGTCGTCAAGGAATGATGGGATTTCGGATGGTGCTAGAGGAGCCTCAAGCTTTTCTTCAATCCATCGCGCTCGTCAACGCGCCGTTCTTCATCCGTCGTCGAGATCAACGTCATCAATCCGCTAAAGAACCACTGTTGAGCTTCTTCGGAGCCGAAATCCTCGAAGCATCAACTCTTCAACACCCTCGAACCTCATACCTACAAGCGCGTCTGCACTGCACGACACTCGACCACGGTTACATCTAGATTTTTAACAGTCTCGACGCGATCAACTCTTGTGACGAAGGAGCTTAAAATACAGTGGATAAAAGAGTCAACGGACCCAGATAATCCACATCTCCACACAATCCCCCACCTCTGAATATCTGCATCAATATGGACGGCTCTCAATACCATCCAGGCAATGGAATGAGCAACAACAACTCTCCATACCTGCCCAATATTGCGCCTCACCAGCTGCAGCAATCCAACATTCATCACGCAGCAACATTGCCTCCGTTGCAGGCCACTCAGCACGCTACCATGCCAGCTCACCTTCAACAGCATCCTGGCAGCGCGCCTCACACTCCAAGAACCCCAGCAACTCCTGGTACTCCCGTTTCAGGAAATAATATGGGAAACTTTCCACAGATGGCAGGTCAGTACCAGCAGCAACAACAACAACAACAGCAGCAGCAGCAGCAGCGACAATATCAGATGATGCCTACGAGCACATACCAGCAGCCCCCTCAATACAGAACCGCTGGATCCATGATGCCCCAGTCTTCAATGTCGATGTCCCACCCACAGCCAATCGCTCCAGCTCCATTGCAAAACCGCACCAATCAACCTCTGAGACCCATGCCTCCACATGGACTTCAGCACATGCAAGGTGGGATGCAAGGCTACGGCCAGAATAGTATGGGAATGATGCAGGATATGGAGCCTCCTACTCACGTAGTTGGATCTCAAGGTAGGAGAGGTATCTTGCCAAGTGCTCCAGGTAGACCCGCGGTATCCGCGACTGGCACTGGTAAGAACGCGTTGATTCCAGCCAAAGACGCCGATGGAAAATTTCCCTGCCCTCACTGCACAAAGACATACCTTCATGCTAAGCATTTGAAGCGTCATCTTCTCCGACGTAAGTTTGACCGTGTTCCCTTAGTAGTGAGAAAAGCTCTAATCTTGAGCAGACACTGGAGACCGACCATACATGTGTGTTTTGTGCCGCGATACCTTCTCCAGAAGTGATATTTTGAAGAGACATTTCCAGAAATGCTCCATTCGTCGTGGTAACCCAACAGGTGCCAGTCATCTTTCACACGCTCAAGCCCACTTGAAGAAGTCACACCCCGGCCCACACAAGACCGCAAACCAGATGTCCAACGAGAACGAGCTCATGGGTGTCAATGGCATGAACGGCGGATCTTTAGGTCCTAACCTTTTCGGTATCTCCCCAGACGGTACTGTACCCGACGCCGGCTCCAACATGACCGAGGAGCAGTCTGAACAGCTACGAGCACGAGCCGCTGGCATTGGAGGAAGAGATGGGAACCGCATGACTGGGCCCAGCCCAGGAGGCTCGAACCGTGCTAGTTTTGATCAGCAGAACTATGCCGGTCCCGTAGCGAGCATGCCTTCTGGTATGAATCCTTCAGTCGCGTTCAATTTGAATCAAGGACAGAACGGTCACTCATACAATCAGGGCTATGATTATGCCTCTCACGGCAACAGCAACAACACCATGCAACCGCAGCCACAACCCGCCGGACAAGACTGGTCACACATGTTCCACCAGCAGCAACCTCAATCTGGCTATATGCCGTATAATTCGACCATCGCCAACCCGCAGGTCCCAATCAAAACAGAATTTAAGACCGAATTCAAGACAGAACCATCATTAAACAATTCTAACGGCTTGTACACAGCTATCTACCCTGGTATCCATCCCCATGGCTCTAACAACACACCGCCTCTTCCTGCTTGGAACCTACAGAATGATCCGCTCGAAGAGATCTCAAACCGACTGATATTCTTCTGCTTCCCGAACAACCAAATTATCGGCCGATCCAACGATATTCGAAAGTATCTTTCTGCCCAGAACATCAAGCACTTCCTAGATTTGTTCACCAGCTTTCAAGGTCATTTCCCGATCATCCATATGCCGACTTGTCGAGTTGCCGATACCTTTGATGGCCTACTCTTGGCTATGATCTGTATTGGTGCCGTCTACTCGGACCGCGTATCAGCTTCCCAAGCTCGTGAAATGATGGAGCTTTCTAAAACTGCTATTGAGCGAAATTCTCAGGTCTTTTCCATTGTGTCGCGAGAGCAGACTGGCGATTCTGGCTTTGGAGGAGAGACCATTGGTTCAAGCAAGTCAGAATTGGAACAGATCACTGCTATTTTCATGATGCAGATCATGTCCTGCTGGCATGGTACTCCCATCCAGAGAGAGAAGGCTCGCAGAGAGTTCCACCTCACAGTCGAGATTGCAAGACGCGCCGGATTGACAAAGCCAATGACCATTTCTCCTTTTAGCGTGCTTCATCAACCAAATGTTACTGTTGAGAATTTCAGCGCTGCTAGCTTCGATTGGAGCGCTTGGGTCGAGCAGGAGAAACGTTCTAGATTGATGTTTGCTATCTATCTCTTGGATTGCGCCATGGTTATTTTCTTCAATGCATCACCAAAATTCGAGAGAGATGAGATTCGACTTCCTCTTCCAGCAGACGACGCCGCCTGGGATGCCACATCCTCTTCTGAATGTGCCGAAGCACTCGGTCTCCATGGGCCTGCAGCTGCCCGAACCAAGAATTCAGAGGGCAGTCGTCGTCCAAAACAACCAGAACTTCCTGTCGCTATGAAGACGCTTATGCACGGTGACTGGCTCCAGCCTGGAACAACGAATCTTTACTCCAAGTTTATTCTCATTCATGCGCTGCACATTCAGTTGTGGAGTGCTCAGAGACAGTTGGCATTGCAGGAAGCTGGTCCCAATGCCTTGGCATTCCCCACTAGTGGCACAACTACACCAGTCTCTCATGATTGGGGAAGAAATGATCCTACAGGAAGCGGTCCCCACAGTGCGAATACTAGCGGCAGAGTGACTCCAGTCGATTCTGCAGGCCAGTTGGCATCGTCAATCAAGTCTATCAATAACGCATTCGATAAGTGGAAGAAAGCCTGGGACGAAGATATGTCTACTCAATATCCCCCATCATCTTCAAGCTATCGCCGATTTGGATTCTGTCGGGATGCTGTGCACTTCTATTGGCTCGCCAAGTACCTTCTACAGAGTGGTCGCAGTCTCGATTTCCAGATGGCTCCTGATCAACGTTTTGGCCAAGTCATGAACTTATTGAAGTCGGTCAAGAACTGGGTACAAACAGATAGTGCTAAGCGTGGCGAGGAACTTGGATCTGTCAGCGATATCGACAAGGATTACGGTGTCTCCAATCTGACGCTCGACATGGCTCAGCTCTTCAAGCCAATCAACCGACAGATCGATTCTCCAGTGCCTGGTGTACAAACGAACATGGGATAGAAATTGGGGGCATGGGCATTATAGACGGTTTTCGCCTCGAACGGGGCTGCATTGCATTGGGAGTTTCTGCATTATTTCGACTCGATGTCATCACTGCATCCACACAGGCATGGTGCATATCTTCGACTGGCGACAAAAGTTTGCTAAATACGTTTTTTCCATTTTTTGCATCGGTGGCGAACAAATAAGGCAGGCTTTAGACTTGCTGGTTTGATGAAACTTTCGGCCCGGACTATTACAACGAAAAGGGTTGATGGCGCTGCATATAGACTGGTTGGTGGCTTGCTGATGGGGTTCCTTGTGTTATTTTCTTACTTTGGCTTGGTTGCACGCATGGAAGGCTTGTTGCTGTTGTTGTGAGGGCATTCAAATAAATCGTTGATTTGTTATTGAGAAGAGAGCTGCTTACTGGTCGATTTTCGGACTGGCTGATCATTTTCACATTGCTTATGCATTGCTTGCTTGGTGGTGGGTGGCTCTTCTGCTTTCTTGTTGTTGGAGTCTGTTAAAGATGTGCATAGCTTAGACTAGAACCGGCGTTGCTGTGTAAATAGTCGTAGAAAACCCAAATATATTGTTGTTGCTCTTTAAGAATTTATGTCTCATTGATACAGCTTGAAGGTGTCTGCGTTTTGAATCAGTATCTATCGTGCCATAGATTATCCACTCTCCAGCTCCACTAGCCACACTGTCAGACTATCTGTTTGTATGTGAATGTGCCCGCACGCCAGCGGGCCCAGCTACGATCTTCACGGACATCAACACATACAGTCCGTATCTCCAAGGCGGAGCTTCTCTTTGTAAGCACCTATGCTTCCCTAATCGAGGAAGAGGACGAAATATCAATCATTTCCAACCTCATCCATCTCAGACCCACAGACCAACGAACCAATGGACATCACAGGTACTCCTTCCAGTGCTAGAACTGTAGCCACTGCCATCCTACCCACCCAATTCATCCACCCCATGCTCTCCCTCCATCAGATGTATCACCCTCATCCCTCCACTCGCTCATTCTGCTCCCATTCCACGAAGCAGCGATACTACAAATCCCCTTTCTTCCTCCTGGTTCATCCATCAGGTCAGGTCAGATCAGCTTATACTGTATCTCCACATGCACGTAGATCTTGATTTGATGCCTCTTCCCTCCCCATCCAACACCCGAAAATCCAACCGACATATAAATTGCTATAACTTCTTGAGAAAGCCTGAAAGCCTCCGCTCACATCATCTCTCCTCCCTCTCCCCCTCCCTCTCAACAACTGTTATCCTCGGCAACGTACTCTTCAACGCTTCACGATCCTGCTCCGTAGCTTCGAAGCCGAGGGTGGATTCCGCGCGGTCCGTTAGGTAGAGGCCGAGGGTGCCCCAGGCGAGGAAGGATGTGCCGACGAGGAGGCGCGTGCGGGGTGTGAGGTTGAGGAAGGTTCTATGAGAGGGGGTTAGTTGGGTGTTCAGAATGAGTTGGAGAGGAGTGAGAGAGAAGGGGAGATGGAGGGAGAGGTACTGGAAGAAGGACATTTTTGTCGCGGCGACTTTAGTGGTTGAAATAGACGAGGAGGTACGAGGATCTCGAATGCGAGCCGCGTGGTCTCATAACGTGAAGTCGGTGTGCTTTGGGACGCTTGCAGTGTTGTGAGATAGGATGTCGTTGAATTTTCAAGTGTGGCTGACTATGCTGGCTGGAAAGAGATCCCTGATCCCTGTCGATCACAGGATGGTGGATCATGAGAGCGGACAAACGGCTGCTGGTTTGTCTTACCTCGTGGTAACGTCAAAACGTCTTCCCATTGAGCTTTCTCCAACTTTTCGTGCTGATATGAATTTCTTAGCACTGGAATCTTGCACTGGCACTACAGCTGCGAAAGTCTGAAGATTGCTGTAGTTCTACCTTACAGTTATGGGCGACACGGCATTTGACCTCTAGTACTATTTCGATGTCAGCCTCCGGCATGTTTTGGGAATTGGTACAGATTTTTGGGTTTAGCCCCTGGAAATGGCTCCTTCAATGCAACGTGAGTCCGAATTTGGTACCTGAAGTGCTCTTGAAGCTAATAAACTTTCAGTATGTGAGTGCGTCGATGGCAGCCAAGGATCTCTCGTATATCTCCCTCCGAAACATCTATTGTTTTTGGGAGTAAACACGGCTTGCTGACGACGCCACCAATTAAAAAAAGCAACCTAAATCTCGACATTTGAGAGATTTGAGTGTTTCCAATTTCCGAAACCAGACATAATGATATATACAGACTTATCATCATGCGTTCCCGGTACTCTCTTCTCGACACATCACAAATGTCTCTTTCCTTCATCACTGCATTTCACAAATGGGTTCTGAGGTTTCACTCCCTGCGGCTTCGGGGAAATGGAATAAATCAGGAGTGAAACATGGCCATGTGCATAACGGCCATAATATCTCGCAGAACCATTTCCATCTGTATTTTTCTTTCATTCCACAGGCGCTCCTTGAAGGGATGATTGGTGAGTAAGAAGTCTGAATAGCTTGAAATCAGAGAGGTAACTGCTTACTTACACATATCAGCAAGGCCTCAGCGCACATATGACTTTGGCCCATTGACGCTGTCACATCCATATGTCGATAGAGGAGCATTGAAGGACCTCGAAGCTAGATATTCTGAGACGCGGAAAAACAAGCCCAAGGCTAAAATTCTGTGCATACAAGGCATGCCAGGGGTGGGGAAAACGCAACTGGCAATGAGGTTTGCTACCTGCAATAGGAAGAGGTAAAGCAGAGCTTCCATCTTCAATCACGTGCCAGATATTTCGCATATGGTTGACAGATCAACTGACAGCAAACCTAGATTTACCCGCGCCTGGATTATCACCGCGAAAACTCGAGAGACTATAATCGAGAAATATCGAGCAATTCTGAGAGAGTTACGCTTTTACCCAGAGACATTGGGCGAGATAGATGGCAATCCATCATACATCGTACAGCGATTCAGAGATTGGCTCAACAACAATCACAAGTGGCTGCTGATCTTCGATGGGGTCGTTGACGAGGACCCTTTCAACTATCTGCCATCTCATTTCGAAGNGACTGTTCTCATGACCACACAGAATCGTGGGTTTGACACGGAATCGTTTTCATTGGTCGTCATGAACAAAATGACGGACGATGAAGCTGTCGAGCTTGTCAACAAGTCTATTCCCTCCCGCAGTCCTATCACCAGGGGCAGAGCAGTGCAACTCGCGCAAACATTGGGTAATTTACCTATCGCAATTTCTGCCGCCTGCTGCTTCATTCGGAGGCAAGACACGCTGCCGATGGATCGTATAATAGCCAACTTTTTGCAGGACTTCCAGTCCTCTCGCGGAAAGTGGCCAGAAAGCGAATTTGAAGTTGTCTGGTTCGTTTTCGAGCGTTCAATAGAGGATCTTATGCGACGTTCCGAGAAGCATAACGTCCTAAAAGAGGATTTCTTCGACATTCTGAACCTGCTTTCGGAGCTGGGTCATGTTCCAAGCGATCTGCTCCAGTGTGCCCACGAGAACTTTCGGAAGAAGTATCCATCGTCATGTGTTCTTCCCCAGTCCGTTTTGGATACGCATTTCGCAATCTTCACCAGAAGCCGTTCCGTAGATTGGACAAAGCACCCGATCCACAAAGTCCTCGCTCTTCTCAAGTCCAACAGTCTTATCGATTACGAACCCTATGAGAGTAGCTTCGAATGCTCGATCCATTCTCTTCTCAGGCGATACATGCGATCCATCCGATTCAGCAATGAGTCTACTGATCGCACAGAATCCGAGGCATGGATCAAAACTGTAGGTACCTTGGCCGATGCACTCACGCCAGGGGAAGATGTGTGCCATTATGCCAATCGACGTGCTGCAGTACCTCATATTACTGAGCTTCTAGAGGACATAAGTGCTAAAGGACACGACGCTGTAGCAACTCTGTGTCTTATGAAAAACGACAACGAACATTGCCTTGAGATTGCATTGCGATTTGCTTCGGCCCTCTCCGAAAGCGGCAAATTCAAAGATGCACTGAATTTGAGGCAGATGGTTGTACAGAGACTTCCGGTCTTGAACAGCTCATCAGTGTTGAGCGTGCTGAATGTGCGAGCTAGGACTGATCTCGCAGCCAGCAAAAGCGACATAGGCCTCGTTGATGATGCCAAAAGCATATCGCTTGAGCTTCTGTCTGCTATTGCTTCCTCAAGCATCAGTCATAACATCAAGGAAGTATTAGTCATCAAAGCCAACCTTGCTGGATATCATCAGAGGTCTGGAGAATTCATAGACGCGTATAGGCTCCGCCGAGAGGTGTTTAGAACTCGGTCCACGCTTTACGGCAGAGACGAGATCGGAACAATCAATGCATGGAGAAAGCTTGCAAGCACGCTCCACAGTTTAGGAGTTCGACCAGATACTTTGAAGTACCGGCAAGAAGCATGTAATCGAGCCATTCACCTGAAGAAGTTCAGTAACATTTGTCAAGAAAAGCACATCGACATTCTCCGCCTTGAAGGCGACTACGCGGAAAGTCTTGCCAATGCCGGACAATTTCTGAAGGCTATTCAGCTACAGAGGGATGTTCTTGAACGTTGGCATGCAAATTGGGGAGATAGGCATACCGAAACCATCCAAGCAAGGACGAGACTTGCGAATATGCTTCAAGATCTGGGAGGCGAGCAGAATTCCAAAGAAGCGCATACACTACTCGAAGATACAGTGCGACTAGTCAGGGACTATTCCGGTATCAACAGTCCTGAGATGCTGAACGCGGAAATGCGCCTCGTGGTGAGTGGGGTCAAGTCAGATGCTATCGGGCTTCAAGAAGCTTTACATCTCCAGCGGGATGTAGTGGATCGTTTGAGACAGCTACCGAAGAAACAAACCCGTCATGAGCTTCTTGAAGCAATGGATCAGCTGGGCTCCTTACTGATCAAAACCAACGATCATGAACAACGATTAGAAGGGTTGTCACTGAAAAGAGCCGTGTATCAAGACCGGAAGAAGTGTCAGGAGACATCCATCAGCTTCGACCTACAAGCCTTCAAGGCCGAGAGAAAATTGATTGTTGCTTTGGGGAAGCTGGGTAGGAAGAACAGGCCCGACTTCTTGGAGGAACAGCTGGAATTACAAATCGAGAATGTGTACCGGTGGTTTGACTACCCACCGCTCGATCCACCACTCTACTCACTGCTTGAGGAGGATTCCGCTACTTTTCATCCAGCTGCTCTGCTAGCGATGTTAGATCTAGCAGACATCTTTGATCAGCTTGGAGACTTGGATCGCGTGGCCATACTCGTCGTCAGACTTCAGCGAGACGTTCCAGACCGCTATCGGCAAATCGGCGCAATTCTGTCAGAGTCTGTTCAATCCGGAATCAAACATCAGTGGGGTGGTAAGAAGCAGAATGAATTCATTGCTTTTCAAATTCGCAGTGGTATGCGTAATTTCATAGAGACTACATTCGGGCGCGATAACGCCCACACGCTGAGACTGTGGAAAAAGATCGCATACAGGCTGTACAGCAGCCCGAAGACGAAAGGGGAGGCCCACGAACTCCTCAGACGGGTAGTCAGTGGGCTTGAACTCCTCAGAGGAAAAGACGATCGAAAGACGGTAGCCCTTACGAAGGAATTAGTTACCTGGGATCGTCACGCGAATGATGATAACGGTATGGCCGAAATCGTCATAGGCACTATGGTAAACAAACGCGAGGATCGAGACTGGACGCTGGTTCACTATACGCGCAGATTGTCACTCAATTTCTGTAGTCCTTGATTGCTGACATCCGCTACAATGTTCGTACTTGTATCGCTAAGCGTCTAATGTTTGGATGGACAGTGGCAGCAGAGTCTTCCTTTTCTCCGCCATCTGCCTTCGCTTAGCAGGGTATACTCTGATCGACAGTCAGGCACTGAGCACGTGCCCATAACTCACGCTTGAAAAAGGGATCTAGAGCCATGCACCAGAGTCGCTCGAGACAGCGCGCCTTTTTACGTTCAATTCATATGCAGAAGGTTTGAAACAGTCAGCTGTGAGTAGAACCTTCTTACAATGTATTATTAGCCAATTAAACGATGTGCAACAGGTCCTGTACTTCTTGAAGATATCATCGAAGTTTTACATTTTCCCAAAGACGAAGTAAGAAGTTGCGAATGATCTCGTAGTAAGCGAGATATCCACCTTCCACAGACCAAACAGTCAGGAATTCTGTCACTGCTAAGTCGAGGATACTGAGAAGCGAGAAACATGATACATGACAACTCTGACCAGATGATTTGATCAACGACCTGTAGAGGAATCTGAAGGACGTTGCGACTCCGAAGCAGTCGATTCGATGGTAGTAGTTGTGGATGATATAGAATCCAAGCTAGAACTGTCACTAGGCGTGACGTATCTTAAGGAATTCTGATTGCATTTGCACTAAACGAGAGTGAAGAGTAAGCATCGAGATCAAGTAATACAAGAAATTGATATTCTCACGCAAAGTTTTTGTTTACATGCACATTCATCGGTTTGTGTATGACGGCAACTCTCTTGGGTGCATTGAAATGGCATCTTGCCCGCTGTCAGCCTATCGAGCATTCAGCAATACCAATGAAGAGAGACAAGATTGGCTGGCTTACCTTCAATCAAGACTTAGCTGGTAGCGATCACGGTTGCGTACGTATTTCGAGGTAAATATCGGAAGGCCCAAGTCTGCAGATAATGTTGTCTTGTCGTCCTTAATGAGCCCTCTGCGGAACAAATTTCATGTAGATGAGACCAACAGGCTCTTTGTATATTCAAGAATGCTGTGCCGACGGCCGAGAGCAGAGCCTCACGACTTTAGCATGCGCATGGCTATCCTGCATAACACATTCGTCACTCGGGTTGAAGTGGCAAAATTGCGAGCAGTCAGGCATCATTGAACCAGCCCAACCATGTTAGATCTCACGAATGCGCATGTACACTGTACAACATCGAAGCAGCTCAGCGACTCTCGAGTGCGATGTGTCTTCAGATGATTTGCCAGATAAACAAGGAAGGCTGGCGCTGAAGGCGCAGCAGTCGGGCAATATGCGTCTGGGGAAATCAGCCCCCATCTGCAGCCTTATTGAAGACATCCGAGATAATCTTGATGGCTTACCAGCATTCGGGAAGCACAAGGCTGGCTCGTGGAAGCACTGGAGCCGGGCGACGAAATCTTGAAGAATCCCGGGTATTTACGTGCGCCGTTCGTACATTGGTATTATTGTGCAGCCTTCACGATCTTCGTGGTAACACACTGAGCGACGTGGCATCGAATCGTCCTACTGTGTTGAAAGGTGCATAACATGGAAGAACTCGATGATCAAAGCATCAATCTTCATCCTAGGGCGCTTTCAAAGAAACTGCCACATACCGCGGACTGTGGCATTTCGTATCGTCCTTGAGAACCTTTTGGCAAATTATATTCCAGCCTGGCCACACCAAAAGACAAGACCCATGGCGGAGATTCTGGGCGTCATTGCCAGCGCGGCCCAATTGACGCAGTTTTCTTTCAAAATCAGTGCGTCGCTGACAGAGATATGTACGCGCTTGAACGGAGCTGCCGACCTGCAAAAATACCTGGTCCAGATTAAACAGCTTCAGGACACGACGCTGCTCATTCAGTATAACACCGAGCTGCAGAGCTCCATCGTGAAGCAGCAACTTGAGTCTGCCATTACTGAAGCAGAATATCTGGAATCACTTCTGAGCTGTACTCTACGAGAATACACACAAGGGAATCTTGCTCGCCGAATATTTAACGCTGCCAAAGGCGGAAAAGAGAGTGATATCGTTTCAAGCCTCAAACGACTAGAGCAAGAGAAAACATCGCTTGTAATTTGCCTCACAATTTCAAACTCAGCAACGTTGTCTTCGATCCAGGGAGACCTCACTTGTCTGATCAGGAAAAACATCCAGGTGTACACCCGAGGCACAGCAATTCCGACCATGAACCAGGATTCTTCTCAAGTCAGTTCTCCAGAAACAATATTATGGCATTTTTACTCACCATGGTAGCAGCAGTACGTAACTGCCCCAGTGGCAGACGCCGACGGTCAAGGATATGGACCTAGCCATCAACAAGGTTTCTCAGCTGCTGGTACGTAAGGTCTTTCTGGGGTGAATGGTAATTTTGCCCTCACACCAACATGCAGGTAAAGACCACTATGAAGTCGAAGAACCGGCGGACACCGAGCAAGTACCGCATAACTACCCATGGACGAGTAAACCACAAGATCAACATCAAGATCAACAACAGCAATCTCTTATCCGTACACAACAGCCAGTTTACCAGGCAGGCTGCTCAAACGATCATGAAAGCCGTGACAGCCAGGTAGGCTGTTTCCCTAAATCTACAACTGGGATGCGTTATCCCTCTACACAAACTCAGAACCAAAACCAGTCTCAGAACCAAAGCGAAACACGTAACTCTGGCCCGTACCAAGGAGCAACAGACACCTGGAACAATTGTGGTATCGTCAACAATGGGATTCCTTCGCCTAACGCCGCAATGCCAAGTGTCACGAATGGGCACGAGGGCACTGCCGAGGGACTGGCCTCGTTAAGGCCGGCTTCGTACACCAATTGTGGAGTTCAAGGTGTCGGCCAGGTACTAAATGGTTCAAAAGTTGTGGAGTGCCCCGAAAGTAAGAAATCAAAAAAGTCCAGATGGAAGAGTTAAGGACTGTGAGGTAAATACACCATGCCTTTCTGAAGTCGTGTGGACACTGACTCCGGTATAAGAAGCGAATCACCCCTCTGCCGTCTGAAGAAAACGGAGGAGAGTGTTCGGTTGCGTGAGAATGCAAGTCAGAAGCTGTCTGTAGGGAACGGAAGATTGCAAGAAATTGAATCGAACATCGAGAAAGAAAACAAGAGAGGGTCCTAGAAAGCCCCACGATTACACCATTTCAGAATGAGAACAGGAGGCGAGGGAAAATTAGGAAGGTAAAATACAAGAATGAAGCGATTTCAAAAGTCAAAATTCAGTTACAATATAATTTCGGTTTTGACCTGAAAGTGTTTCATCGCCACGCGCCATGAAGTCATGATCTCCTTTGAGCTATATGATATTCGGACTTTAAGCGGCGGAATGCGTTAATATCAGCCGATTTTCAGGTACCATATCAGTACTTTGACTAAGCCCTGTCTGCGTCTCTGTCAAGAAAACTTTCCGGTGTGTCGTCCATTGGAAAGCATATATATAAGGTTTAAATTGTCGGTCTCAGTCATCTTCTGACCAGTATGATTTCAACGCAGCGTATTCAGCCTCAGCCCAGCTTAAAGGTAAACAAAAGAAGACCCCCACCCCCCACTCCTCAGCTACTGGATCCGCGCAACCCCCACATCGAGGTCCGGCTATCTAGATTCTTATACTAACGACATCACATCATATGGCAGTGTGTGCACATGACTCTTTTTGATTATAGTTCTTATATTTCTTTCCTTCTGCTTTCTACAGAGAGCGCCACATTATTCCTTCCTGTTCCTTCTTTCCCATCCATTCCTGTCCTTCCCGTTTTCCTTCCATCCCAGTTAACCGTCTAAATATCCATCTACCAAGCCTGTCCATCCAGGACGATCCCAAGCTTCCCGGGCCTTTCTGACCTTGATCCTGATTCTGACAAGGATTTCAGGCTCCCAAGCCACGAAATGTATATACAGCACCAAGAAAATCAAGGGACGCCCGCTGAAACGCCAGCACGTCCAAACCCAACAAAACGCCGCTCTATGCATATACCTTGTGACCCATCCCTTTCCATCCCATCTGATCTGTCTGTCCCTGACTCTTTCTCATCTATAGACAAAGGAGAAATAACACTGGCAGGGAAAGAAACCCGCCGCTGAGAATCTGAAACCCCAGAATCCAGTATCCAAAAATCTCAAAAATCCTCGAACGCATCCACGATCCAGTCCTCGTTCTCTCAATGCCCCGCAGCAACAACAGCAGAAATCTGCTCAGGCTTCCAATCCTCTGCCTCCGTATCCCGCTTCGTCCTCTTGACAGTGAAAGATTGCATAGCACCAACGATCGCCACAAACGCACTTCCATACCACGCCAGACCCGTGAAGTCCACCCGCGAGCCAAGCGTATACAGATACCCCGCTATAGGCGGCGCAACAGTCCGACACGCCGCTCCTGCGGACGCTGCAAGTCCGTTGATTTTACCGAGGACGCATGGCGACGGTGTAGCTTCCTTGATAAGGATCAAGAGGACCGGGTAAGCGAGGATGGAGAGTAGATTTCGGACCGTAAGACATGTGTATATTCCCACCATGAGCCAGGATTCCGGGAGGTAGATGAGATAGGGCATGATGAGGTAGGAGACTGGATGCAGGATTGAGACCGTGATGAAGAGTTTGTGGATGCCAAGGGCTTCGGCGGCGAGGGGGAAGACGACGGCTTGGACGAAGAGCGCGATGATGCCGTTGATGGACATTATGACGCCGACTTTTTGTACTGTGAGACCTAGACCGCCGGGGATGAAGAATGGGTTGGTCAGGTGCGTGTTGGAGAGGGCCGAGATGGTCAGCTCGCCGCGGGTGTCTTCAAGGAAGATGGGGAGGAGGTGGTCGTAGGTCATGGAGTGGTAGGTGAAGATCCCGAGGGCGATGATGAGTGCGATCACTCTTTTGGTGAAGATTTGAGGACTGGAGCGAGTTTTGTTGGTTGCGCGGCGCCATTTGCTGTCGTCGCTGCCTTCGAATGTGCCATATGTATCTGCTCGTAGATCGACAGCTGGAGTCTTGATTGCGTCTGCGGTGGCGATGAGAGGGGTTTCGTCTGAGACATAGGTCGAATCTGGGAGATTGACTCGTGGTTGCATGTCTGGGTGTGTTTCTTCCAGGAGAAAATAGCCTGCCAGAATACTGACAAGCAGTAAACTGGAGCAGAGCAAATTTGGCAGCAGGTATGGGAATCGTCCAAAGAGCCCATCCTTGGAGAAAGTGTTTGGAAACCCAACCGCGGGATCTGCAAATGTGCCACCCAGCGCAGGACCGATGATCGTTCCAATCGACCAGACGAAAGGCATAACACAGTATGCCCTTGGTTCGTGTTCGGGCTTGGTAACCAGCTCTGCGACCATAGTCTGAATAACGCCAATGTTGCCATTCAAGAAGCCCCCGATCGCTCTACCAGCCAGCGCGATCCAGATGTTCGATGACATCCCCACAATGATCATAGACAGCATTGTACCAGCACAGCCGGCCAGTAGCACAGGCTTTCGTCCTACTCTATCGCTCAGAGAACCCCACCACATGCCCGTCATGGACTCCGCCAAAGCAAAGGCGGAGATGAGGAGACCCGCGTAGAAAGAAGCGTCATTTTCGTCGCCGACATGGAATTTCTTGACGAGTGGCCACGCGTAGGGGAAGATGGACGTAAGAGCAATGGGTTCCGCGAGTCGCACAATGGCTAGAAGAGGCGCACATGTCAGCTCGTGCCTCTCTTCTGTTTAGGAGTTGTACAGCATTGCATATGCTTTGCGATGTCGCCCATCTGGAATGACATCGCCGGGAGGACAAGACGTACCAAGTAGAAAGAGCTGTGTGGTTGGAAACTTCTCGGGGTCGCGATCTCGATTCGATCTCGATCTCTGTTTTGTTAGGGTCATTGCTATGTTTCCTGGCTTTGATCTTACGGCTTCGCAAGTCGCGGATTGAGACTCTGTGGCAAGAGGATTGGCGAGCGCAGCAGAGGTAGGCTCAATTCGACTCTTCCCTCTCTTTCTGAACGGGTGAAAGAGAAAGGGATCGCGAGGAAGGAAATTGAGATGTGCGAGAGGAAGAATTGACTTGTGTAAAGACTGTAGTAGAGAAGGACAGGAGAAGGAGGTGGGAGGAAGTCGTTGAAGGAGGGGTGGTGGAATTATAGGTAGAAGATGGTGGAGGTTATGGGTGGGCCAGACTAAGTGATTGTGCCCTTGGTGTGGTCCCTCGACCTGACCTCGGAACCAAAGAAACGGAAACAAACCTGGGCCTTGCCTTGCCTTTCGCCAGTACCGACGTATAGCTCTGTTGACTCGCTCGGATTTGTTGGCAATTTGACAGATGCATGTGTTGCATGTCCTTGCGCAGACGCTTGTTGTGTCTATCTTTCGCCTCCCGTCCTATTTTCCCCGTGAGAATGTTTTACATCCAGCCTCTCCCCGGTATGTCTAGGTGCCCCACCATGCATGCAAGCGGCGGATGCAGAGAAGCGAGCGCAAAGAGTAATTTCCATTCGCAGACTTGGATTCTGGATCTGCATGTAGAAGCAGCCAATATGCATTCCGGGACCTGGAGCTACGATAGCAGAGAGGCATGCTCATTGGCTAGGATATTGGCTGAATTGGTCTGCCGATTGCATGGCAACCAAAACTCTGCGGTGTGACGGGAGAGGAGGACCGCGGGCCAGAATGCACCGAGAGTAGAGTCGGGGACGGTCAGGCTTTGGTGGCTCATCAGTTGTCTAGAAGAAGCACCAGCAAGACCAGCCGATCTCTTGACAACCTGTTACGTGAGAGAAAAGCAACAAATACGAGTCAAGGACACCACGAGACGTGTGGAAGAAGGAACATATTGCCCTTACCCACCGCTGAGTTGTTCCCCGTTGCGAATGATGTTCATACCGCTATCCTTTGGCCCATCGTCCGATCATGAACAAGGAAGGGCATGAAGAGGTGATGAGAAGGTTTGAACAACTCGCTCGAAAGTCAAAATCTTTCTGATCGGAGCAGGGATCAGATCAGCCGAAATCGCTTGCGCGGATGCAGGCAAGGATAAATGTCTTATGCACGGGCTGCATACCGAACCAAGCTTCATTCTCCCTCCCAACCGTCTTCCTCCCATCAGAGACAACAAGCGTGCGTGGCGGTGAGGATTGATACCAACACGCCTCTTATCGTCTAACATTCTTGATTTCCGGATCATCGATTGCAGGTTCACATGTCGATAGGCAGACAACAGTGCCACAAAATCAGGCCACTTAATAAATTTCGTCCTACCTGTCGTACGGACACCTTTCCACCACCTTGTTGTCGCTTAAGACCAAGATCCAACGGTCCGGCTCTCCTCCGAGCCCTCCCATCTGCAAGTCCGAAATTGTCTACAAGCCTCCATTCGCATATGAAGGTCCGAGATGCACCTCCAACGATGCTGCAGCAGAGATACATATACCGCGATAGCGAAGCCTTGCTGGCTTGTTTGAGGATTATGCACATGCAGAGGGAGAGATAGAGAGATAGGCGTTTCTCGTGCGACCGACCATAGGACGCTCTTCGTTCTATCAGTGCTTCCCAGCATCTGCGACTTCAACGTCTGAGGCCCGGCCCGGCAGCTCCATTCACTTGCTGATCAACATCAACGTCAGGATTTATGGAATTGATCATTTTCTTAAGTTTACTTGTAAGTGGATGATGAAATGCATACCTGGTATATACCGATCGATCTTACACGTGCGAGCGATAAGGATTTCTTCTGGAAAGTGGTACGACAGCATGGGCGGTGAAGGGAGTGCGGATTGGATAGAGTTTGCGAATAGTTGAGAAAATTGTGTTTACTAGACTTTGAGGATTAGAGATGAAGTTTCGATCTTCGATCGAGGACGGGTAAGAACGGGTAGCTCTAAGGACAACTCATATTGCATACTTACATGCAGATGGATGAGCTTGAAACGATATGATAAGATAGCCACTTTGCTTGTGAGTGGCAGACAAATTTGAAAGAAATGATAGAGTTTGAAGTAGGCATGTGAAGAACGCATTATGATATTGATATCAAACTTCATACCTAGCTTGCAAAGGGCCGATACTGCGATAGTTGCAGTTCATTGTGGTTGGAGAGACAACTTCAGACACAGGAGGTGGTAGGAAAACGTGTACAGATAGCAGCGTCTGGTTTGATGGCCTCAATCATCATTCAATCTCCTTGAATACACACGTTTGGTATCGTATATGACTGGCTGGCTGTAGCTGCATGTCTATATCCGCAACCAGGCTTCGCAACTTGAAAAGTCAACATTTGAAGATCTGGCTCGCTTATTAGCTCTCCAGGGAAGGGTAACAATCGGTCCCTTCAACCATAACATCGCATACTTCTGCCGCCAAGTCCAGGTCAGGTAATTAATAGCTTCGTTGCTTGAGGCACTGCAGTTTTCGGAGGATTTCCATCTTAAATGGATGATAGAAGTGTGCCAATCAGATCTTTGATTTGTTATTCATTTCTCCGGCTTGACGACGTCTGAAAGTCAATTCCAACTGCTGACATCTGCTGGCTACTAGGAGTTGATGGGGGACTTTTGCTAGGACTCTGATCTGAACTGCTTATAATTTCCTTAGGGTTTTTAAAGCTTTTTCTGTTGGACTTGGTCCATAGGAAAACTCTATTTGTTCTCTGCGCTATTGTGTTGTTTTCCCGATTTGCCAATTCTAAAGTGTCAGCTCCAGGGAGGCACTTCGTACCTGTGCTTTTTATTTTTTTCATTCTTTGGGACAGTAAGTGCTCAAGATTAGACAGCTTCCGGTAAAACATTATTCAGGTTTATTTGAATAGACGATGGAATCAACGTCGAACATTACTGAGCTAATCAAGTTCACTCTGAGTACTGCACAAGTGGCAAATCTCGACATCCGTAGCAAATCGACCTTTCCGCATCCATCATCGAAATATTTCGAGACTCTTGAAGCTGTCCGAGAGCTGGCAACGAAGGCAGCAATTGCCCACCATCTCGCAATGTCGACATCATCAGCTATACGTCCCAGTATGAGGGCACTCACAAGATCCCATAGGGCTATACATTTCCCACCGACTTTCCTCCTCCCATCCCTCTCCGCCCCTATCCAACAACAAACCTCCTCCTTCTCCAGTACATCATCAACACCCTACCCGCGAGACATGAATCGCGAACGTGGTGTCTCTACAGTGCGCCGCACCGGCCTGCGCCAACCTCTCTCAGTCTCGAAAACAGAGCTCCCAAAACCTGTCCTCGATGCCACGAAGCGCACCAAGGTAGCCGTGGACCCAGACCACGGCCTCTGGCAGTTCTTCCACAGCAAGGACAAGCCGATGAACACGCCTGAGGAGGACGCAGAGCACGGGCGGTCATGGACAACGGAAGAGCTGAGGGGGAAGAGCTGGGAGGATTTACATGCGCTGTGGTGGGTTTGCGCGAAGGAGAGGAATCGCATTGTGACAGAGGCGTATGAGAGGAAGGCTTTGGAGGCGGGATATGGAGAGGATGAGTCGAAGAGGAGGGATAGAGTTGTGAGTATATCCTCTTCACCTTATAGGCATGCTTTGGCTGGATGTGGCAATTGAGAATATTTTGGAAAGAGCTAATTGGGTTCAGGTGAGAATGACACAGAAAGCTATCAAGCAAGTCCTCACGGAGCGATATTACTCCTGGCAGGAAGCGGAACTCCTCGCACAGGAGGATCCTGAAATCGACCTTTCTGGAGAGGGACCAGTATACAATCCTATGGAATTCGAGGAGGAAGTTGATGCGGAGGTTAAGCCGGAGATTTCCCTGGACACAGGAGCCAAGACTGAGCAGAAGACTTCACCAATTGCATAGAGATGGTTTGGAGAGTGACTTGTACAATAAGTGGATACCCAAAAGCTGTATGATTTTTGGTTGCATAGAGTCGCGAGGAGCATTACGGCGGCAGTTACAGCGGAAGCTACAAACAGATAGATGTAAAGAAACCTGTACCAATACAAATACCGTCATGATCACCAGGATCACCTCAATCAACAACATTGACATTATTGCGAATGAATAGAAATTGCCCCGGTAGCATAGCATAACATCGTTCACATTCTGACACAAAGGAAATAGGCGGTAACCAGTTCCAGATGGGTCCTTAGGCGAGACCAATGAGCATCGACCCTTCAATCCAATCGACCAGGACCTGACCCAACGTCCCAGTCTCGAAGCAGAAAGCCTCAAGCTGTGTTCACCGATCATTTGCAGCTTGCCTTTCCAGCTGTTCTCTTCTCCTTTCCTACTATCGTCCCCGCCCTTCAATCAGCTATCGCCATGGATGAGATTGCCCCCGAGTATGATGTCGTTGTTCTGGGAACAGGTAGGACTCGACCCCGCATGGAGGGGCAAAGCAGAGAGAGCCACGATATGAGGGGATTCAAGCTAATTCACAACGCACAGGTTTGACAGAATGTGTGCTCTCTGGGTAAGCCCTTTGAATAACGAAGCTCTCTCGAATCGGAAGCTAATAAGCTGCACAGTGTGTTGAGTGTTAAGGGCAAGAAGGTCCTGCATATTGACCGAAACGACCACTATGGAGGGTAAGTTCGAGGACCCCCAACTTTCTATGTTTCGCTGACAATAGAAGTGAGGCTGCTTCAGTCAACATCGAGACTGTAAGTATCATTCTCGAATCTGCGAACATATCCTGACATCTGCCAGCTCTTCAAGAAATACGGCAACTATAACAAAGGGGAGGAACCATGGAAGAAGTACGGCCGCGTCAACGACTGGAACATCGACCTCGTACCCAAGCTCCTTATGTCCAGCGGAGAGTTGACCAATATCCTCGTCTCCACCGACGTTACCAGATATCTTGAGTTCAGACAGGTGGCAGGAAGCTATGTGCAACAATACTCTGGAGCCAAGGCGGCTGTTGCGAAGGTCCCCTCAGATGCTGGTGAAGCACTCCGGTCTTCGTTGATGGGTCTGTTTGAGAAGAGACGGATGAAGAGCTTTATCGAGTGGATCGGCACATTCAAGGAGTCGGATTCTGCTAGTCACAAAGGTATTGTTGGGATCCTAGGTAAGGGGAAATAGGGCTGACAGACAAAGGTCTCAACATCAACACCTGCACAATGAAGGATGTCTACGACAAGTTCGGCCTCGAGACAGGAACCCGAGACTTCATCGGCCACGCCATGGCACTCTACCAAACCGACGCCTACCTGAACGAGAAGGGCCGCGCCCCAGAAGCCATTGAGCGAATCCGCCTGTATGGAAACTCAGTCTCCCGCTACGGCAAATCCCCTTACATCTACCCACTCTACGGTCTCGGCGAGCTGCCTCAAGGATTCGCTCGTCTGTCCGCCATCTATGGAGGAACATACATGCTCAACACCAACATCGACGAAGTTATCTATGATGGTAACAAGGCTGTTGGCATCAAGGCTACGATGCAAGACCGCGGTGGAGAGGAGCCCATGAAATTCGAGACCAAGGCGAAGAAGATCCTCGCTGATCCTTCTTACTTCCCTGGCAAGGTTCAGGTTACAGGTCATGTCTTGAAGGCTATCTGTATCTTGAACCATCCTCTCGCTGGAACAGACAACAGCGATTCATGCCAGTTGATCATTCCTCAATCGCAAGTTGGACGCAAGAATGGTACGTTTTCGCCACTTGAGAAAGAGTGATTCGTGCTAATGAGGTCAGATATCTACATCGCAGTCGTCTCAAGCGCCCACAGCGTCTGCCCCAAGGGATACTACATCGCCATCGTCTCCACCATCGCCGAGACAAACGCCAACCACCACCTCGAGCTCGCCCCCGGTTTCGAGCGTCTCGGCAAGATCGAGGAGAAGTTCATGGTCAGTATTTCCTCTTCCCAAACCCAATCATATTCCTCTCCCTCTCCTCCATTCTCTCCTGTCCGGAGAACCATACATTGACATGTCAACCAACCAGGGTCCACCAATCCCGCTCTACGAACCCCTCGAGAGCGGCGTCAACGACAACATCTTCATCTCCAAGAGCTACGACGCCACCAGCCACTTCGAGACTACGACCGATGATGTCAGGGATATCTACCGTCGGGTTGAGGGACATGATTTGGTTGTTGAGGGCCTGAGAGAGGGGACGAACTTGGTTGGTGATGATAACTAAGGGTGTGGTCTGAAGAAGGGAGACATGAAGGGGGTAAAGTACATAGATTGGGTTATAGTAGGGGAGTGAAGGGAGAATGGATGGGCATTATACTCCGTAGCGTTGATTGAGAAATGATGACGGCGATTTGGACTGGTTGTTCTTCCACTTACTGCTCTCTTCGAGTCTGTGTGTCTTTGAACTCCTGCTATTTCTTTTCCTTATGATCTATGTCCTCAAACATGATTATATACCTCACAACCTCAAGTAGCAACAGCTTGCACTCTACTAAATGGAATGGTGGTCTGAAGAGCTTCATTTATAAGGGGGCTGTAAACTTGCCACTCGCTTCAGCAGGGGATGTATTTACACAAGCACACACTCCTTTAACAGAGGATTGAAATTTCAAAGGTTCAAAATCATGGTATGAATTGTGCAATTTGGTGAGGCCTGGCTGGTTGAGAAAGCTAGATATTAAAACAAAGCAAATCTTAGTCCCTCCCCCCTCAAACTCTCCTTGCCAAATACGAAAGTCTGCCAATGAATGAGCTGAACTCATCAGTGACCACTTCAAACTCCGTAACTCAGAAAGCAGCGCAGAAATATTGGCCTCGATCTATAAACATCTATCTCTCGAGATTTATCAACTTCGCCAAAGTCTAAGACCATCTACCCATAAGCCACGCCACGCTATGAACTTCCCCTGAACTCCAGGAATTCTTTTCCACCACTGCTGCAAAAAGATTGAACTATCAAACATGAGCCTCAACCGACTATTAGGAGGAAACGTGGTAATGATCTCAGAACTCCCAACTTAAAAGTCTGATGTCTGATGCTCGCCTCGTCCTTGCTCCACCTTTGCCTTGACCAAGATCAGAAATTCATGACCGTCTGGCAAATTCCCAAATGGCCAAACAATTCCCTTCTCCCGTAATATCTTCAGTGCCTCAAGTGGCTCCTCGTGGTCGACCCAGAACTCAGTGTCAGCACATGAGATAGCCCCTCCAACATCTTCTTTCCCATCTTGACTGAAAAGTGATCCTCGAAGTTTGGCCGTTTGGACATATTCAACCGGGCAAGACATCATCAGACTTTTGGCGTGCATCTTGGTCATTTCGAGATTGACATCTCCTGGGCCTCGACCAAAGACACGGAGCACAGCTAAGATAGCAAATGGATGCGATGACAAGATGCCGAAGCCACGCTCCTTTTCTCTCAGCTCCTCAAGTAATTTCTTGGCTAGACCTTGGTTGCGATGAGCGCTGCTGACAACAAGTTGTGTGATCCAGAGCATGGGTCTGCCATCGTAGATCCATCTTGTTCCGAAGACATTTCCCGCCAGTTCACCATCAATGTTAACACGAATGTAAACATTGTCAGCACCAGGAGGCAGAACTTGCTCTCTGAGCTTTTTCGATGACATCTTGACTCGGGTAGCTACTGTCAATGTTAGATAAGCGTTGAAAAAACAAGTGAGCAGTCAAGATTATAAATCAGAGACTAACAAGTCGGATAGTGATGGGAATAGATAACAATAGATGAGAAAGAGAAAATGACCGCGCGATCAGATGTAAGCAGCGCAGTACAGTAAATGTTAAAATGGCTGACCTTGTTTGGCAAACTTTCCCATTTTCTCCGCCGCAAGAGGCCCCCAGACACCGTAGTTCAGGCTGAAGAGTTCAGCTGCTGAGACTAACATATCCTCAGTGATCTCATCTCCTGTGAACTTCTCGATGATTTGGAAAGACATGATGAATAGTTTTGAGCTTGAGACTTGTGCAGTAGAATTGGTGACTTTGTGAATTTTTGTGATGTGAAAGTCCTCGAGAGGAGATCTTTTGCGGTGACAGGAAAATTATTCCTGACTTTGTATCGTTGCTCAAATTGTAAATCGGACTGGCCAAGGAAACTCGCTTAGCTTTCTGGAGTAAATGCTAAGTCAGACTGCTTTAGTAGCTGGTTGGTGCGCCCAGTACCAAACTTGAATGCACTTAGTTCCAGATAGCGTGAAAGGCCAGCCTGATGCAATGTTAGACATTTCTGCAGCAAGCTATCTCAGGATCTGATTGTCAAGATTTTAGACTTACAGTGAACGCAAAACCTTGAAAGATGTCCAGAGTCGATGTCGTAGAAATCTTTCAGTACTTGTAACCCTCGATACTGCTCCTAGGTGCAATCCAAGCTTGAAAAGCGAATTTCCTTGGAAATATCGAGATGGAATTGATACCGAATTTCTAGCAAGTAGAGCTATGAGCAGCGAATTGCGATTGTGATTGAGAAATCTGTAATTCAGGTGGTGAAGCTGAGTAGAAGTCTTGTTGATGTGGCTTGCTGTTGGTTGAAGTTTAGATGAGGTAGATATTTATACGGAAATTGAGGTTGAGGTCGAAGTTCAGTTTGGTATTGAGAAGTGAAGATGTGAGTGTTAAGCAGGTAGCAGAAAGAATTATTCTGACTATAAGGTGAGATGTAATCGTTGAGAGCGAACAGAAGTTCGAGGAGATGAGTGTATATTGGAATAAGATTTGAGCTGGAGATGAAATTCAAAGTATCAGGGTCGCTAGAGGAGATCTAATGAAGTTGAAATGACGGTTGGAAATTGATCAGAACGAGTGTTCCATGAAGGAAGTTTGAGCCTGGCACGCAGTGTGTATTACTATGTGCTAGTGATAGGAGATTGAAGACGAAAGAAGGATGGAAGGCTGTGTGAGTAGATGGTTTGGAGTTGTTGCTTGAAGAATATTGGAAGTAGATGAGAGAGAAGCACTCCTGATAAAGACGAGATCAGGCGTGCTCTCAAGGTAAGCAGGCTAGTTGTCACGTCTTCGTTCTTTCCCTAGAGACGTAAGAGTGAATGAGGCAAGTTTCCACCAAAGAATTGGTAACGAGCAATCAACGTCAGCTCAGCCTCATTCGTCTGGACTTCAAGCACCACATATACCACAAACTCACCAGATATTACCACTCACAGCAGAGGAGATGTATCGCAAAATGGGTTGCATTGAGAGACTAGAACAAAATTGCGTTAGACGAAAGCTATAAAACCCAAGTATCAAGAAGTAACACATTAGAAAGTGTGGAACCAAACGAAGATCATTCCTCACACCACTTGATATGAGATTCGACAGCCAAAATCTACCCATCGAAATAGCACACCATAATCCTCCTTAGCGACACCCTATACTTCGTGAGCCAAATCTCAGCCCGTCCCTCAGGGCGACCAAGCACCCACCCTCGCTTAGCAGCCCCTATTCGCCCAGATAAACAAAGCGGACACGCTCCCTCACCACTTACACCTTCCCCTTCAATTCCCTGAAAATATCTGCCATGAAACTCCTCACCTTCTGTCCCCTCGCCACCCCACTAGCTGCACCCATCTCCCCCCAAACCTTAGCCCTCTTCCTCCTATCCCCCTCCCTCACCCCCTCAGCATCAACCTGCACATCAATCAACCTCTGCCTCTTCCCCCTCACCTCCTCCAAATCACGAAGATTATCCAGCATCTCAACCACTGACTTCGAACGCACCGTTTTCAGATGTGGACGTAAGACGTCGCGCGCGCCAAGAGGGTGTTGGATCTGTGTGAGCTCTTGGGCGCGTGTGTGGATTGATTCGAGGAGTTCGGTGACGGTGGGTTGCGCTATGTTGTGTGTGAGGTCGTAGATGCGTTGGACGTCTTTGGGGACGCGAGGGTGTTTTGAGGGACGGGCGATGGGGCTGTTGCTGTCGGTGATGGATACTTCATGTCCGTCTCCGCGGATCCAGTGTGGAATGCTGGGTATTTTTGGCTTGTAGTATATGACAGGAGGTTCAGCTTCTGAGATTTTGGTGTCTGGCTTGTCAGCCTGCGACGTCCTGGTGATCTCCAAGGTGAGATTTTTCCAGTCCACTGGCTCGTAGAAGGTGAGAGGTTTCTCATCTTGTAAGGGCATTCCGCGATTGTTGCCAAAATATAGATTTAATGTGCAATCAGAAGGGAAGTGGCCTGCCTCACATAGAGCCCCCTTCAGAGCTTGAACAGAACTTCCCGCGAGAAGTGCATCCCAGGCATAAGTTTCGATGCCGTTGATAGATCTGTCGACTATCCCTATGCTGTCAAAGCCAATTTCCTGGCGTCTGCCTTTGAGACCATACTTTTTCTCCCTCTCGAAAGCGGCGTGTCGTTGAATCCAAATCCGCCTGTTGCCCCAGACTGGAAGCTTATTGATGCGGAAGAATGCCATCCAGTCTGAATCAGACCAGGTCGGTAAGTCGTCATCGTCAACAAGTCCTGCAGCTTCGAAGATCTCCTCGTTCGCTGACAGATTGTGGTCTTTGGCAAAGTCCTGGAGATACTTGATCAGGTAGTTTCTGACACGTTCTCGAAGGGCATGCCCGTTATCAATACCATCCAGTCCACTCAGATCAGCTCGATCTCTCAGATATTCCTCACTCCAGTCGTCGATGTACTTGATCTCGGCATAATAGATATACAAAAGTGCTTGATTGTCGCCTTCGAACAGCTTCTCCGCTTCCCCCAGACAGAATTGCCTCATCCGCTCGACGAGAGCTCGATCTGCTGCCTTAGTCAGGTCAAGACGTTGGTTCTGCTCGACGTATGTCGCTGGCAGTGATCGCCCCAAATCGATATGGCGCAGCTTGCAGAATTGGTGTGCGTCTACGATAGTTGTTCGGGCGATAATTTCGCGTTGCTTATTCGCGATGAGATCCAGGACATTTCCTGGTTTGTACCATTCGCGGGGACCACCGAATTGGAAGTCTTTGGGAATTCGGTCGTCATATTCGAGGGAGTTCGTGTCATCATCACTGAACCAATCGAAATCTGAGATATCGGAACCCTGCATGGTATCTCTACGACGTCGATGGCGACGAGGGCGAGCTTGGTAGATTTCACTGAAGTCTCCAGGCTTCGATTTATATCGTATCTCAATTCTTGTCGGACTGTTTGAATTCACAATCCGTCCTGTCCTGACCAAGTCTAGATCGATAACACCATCTTCAATCAGCCTGGTAGGGTCGTGCATATTGTTGGCGATGATATCCCATCTACGAGCATCCTCATCCCCAAAAGTACCAGGGTTTGCCAAGTTGATTTCGTACATGGCCAGCTCCCTCTCTGCTTCTGTGACGTCTCTCAGCTTTTCATCACTCCGTATCCTTCGATCCTTGAATGTTGATTTCCATATAACTTTTGCGTCCCCGTCGTATTGGGAGACAGTCCACTCACGCACATGTGCTGAAGCGAGTTTGATCCCGAACCCATAGCCGATAGCAAGACTTCCATCTGGCAGATATTCTTCCTCTGGAGGATCATCTTCGGGATGGAGCATATCCATAGCATCAAGCAGAAACTCGGGGTCGGCAGGATCAAGTTGGTCCCATGAAATTTGTGAGAGGATTTGCTCCAAGTAGGGAATGGACATAGAATAATCCGTGCGGTATAGTTCATCGGTGTCCATTTCGGGCACTCTTTCCCAGTATAGTGCATGAGTGAAGTCGGTCGGAATTTGTTTGCCACATTCAAAGGGATTCTTGCCATCGAAAATGCTGGCAATGAAGCAGCAACCTAGCTCTGAAATGCTGTAGTCCTCAAAGTAAGGCTCTGCCCCGTCTCTATCGTAATCCATAGACCTGAAATCTTGCTGTAGGGGATGATTTATCAGTCCGGACACATATCGTACGCGAGGGGATCAAATGGAGGAAGTACTGACATGCCAAACAATGTGTCCAACCTCATGCGTCATGGTAATTGCGGCTAGAAAGGTCGCCCTGAGATGCTCCTCGCTGTGCTTGGTGTATTTCCTCAGAGTATCCACATACTCTGTCATGATTCCCACCTTCAGACGTCGACGAGAGGCGCCTTGCTCCATCAACTCGTTGTCTGACCTGACGATGTCGTCTCGAGAGAGGTCCATCCAAGGTCGTGGGCCCCATTTCTCACTCGTGACGAGCCTGGTAATTCCTAGCCACTTGTTGTCTTCAGCAATGGTATCATTCAGTTCCCACTCGACGTGTTTGGCTATTTCGAGCAACTCGTCTCTGGTCTCATTGATATCTTCTTTCGTCCATTCCTGAGAATCAACTTGATAGAAATTCTTGTTGTTGACTCTTTCTTCCACCAAGCGGTCGTGAACTCTGCTTGATGGGACGAACGAGCAGAGAAAGGGCGTGCCGACTTGTAAAAGGTTCGATGCGAATTGCATGCTTGGTAGGAGTAACTTGTAGTCTTCATCACTCACGGACGACCAAGAATCTCGACCGAAAAGGGCATGAAGAGGAAGTTTTTCGGTGGCCTGTAGGTTAACCGGCCTGAAAGAACCATAATCTAGAGGATCTTAATATGGCGAAGTCATCTGAAGCTGAGGCTACCGACCTTTTGCTGAAGCGAGAACCAACTCGATAGGGTCCCATGGTTTGCTCTCAACCGCTGCCATAGTCGGTTTCGTCTCAGAGTCTCCCATTCTTGATATGTCAAACCTGCTGCAGCTGTTACGTGGAAGCTCCTTGACGGTTCTATTCAGTTGACTGTCGCAAAAACGAATGCATAATGTCCCTGGTGCATCTTTACAGAGCCATAGTCAATTTCTTTGTCCTACGCATTCCGCTTTGGGCTTTTGTATAAAACCGCATTTGAATGCATATTGGCCGCATTTGGTCATGTTGCATTCTCTCGATCTTCGAACCGAATTTCTGTATTAGGAAGTGCAGCAATTATAGCGAACATTTCAATGCTGTCTCACCCAAACTAACTAAACCAGCGGGATGCCACCAATTGGGACACTAGGACAATCAATAGTCAACAAGGTGATCAGAAATTATCAAAAAAAAAAAAAAGTCGAACACTACAACACTTTGCCCCAATCAAATGCAAATCGTCACTTGGCCTGGATTTCCTAGCAGTAAATACAAGTACAATCTGTCGTGTGGTTCAAGTGGTTATTGACAACCCCAAAACAAACTGGCAGGGGTTCATCTCGCGAATGAGGAAGGTGACTGCACCCCTCTCTTTACCAAAATGAGGTGCCATCCAACCGGGCATAGATAGACAACAATTTCGCAAGGGGAGAGAGATGCATCTCGGGAGAGACCAAAGCGTGCATAGAAACAATCAGTTTAAGCGAACGGCAGAGGCTTGCAGCCAAATGACGAAACCCCGTCTTGGTGTGTGACACACTGCATCCCTCGGGTATATATGCAACGTCTCTTTGGCCGCCACATGAAGCTTGTTACCTCCAAATCCCAATCCAAGCATTCGGCTTCCCGAGGCTGCTGAATAGGAAACCAATGGAAGCCACTCATCGATTCAAGTCGGCTGATGAGTGTGAAGTTCACCAAGAATGGGATTCTAGCAATTGCCTGTCAGGTGTCGTCAAAAAGCTTTATCGCCAACGTGCTCGACGTTGTTGCGGTGAAGCTTCCATCGCTATATGCGTGGGGGATTATTGAGCCGGAAGGGGTGCTTTTGACGGTGATCATCTCCGTCTGGCAAGGGTTCAAGTGGATACCGAGGAGATCATAGCCTTCTAGAAACAAGAAGGTTCGTGTGCAAGTCTGATCCAGAGATCTGATACTTTTGTGAAATTGCCATATGGGCCAGCTTGAGGAGACCAACGGCATGCACAGAAAGAAGAAGCCTCCGAATCCGACTCATGTTGGTTGCGGACGTTGCGAGGAGTTGTGCAACGGACGGAAGCTCCCTAGTGCTGACTGGCGCGGAACGGAGGAGTTGCACAAAACTCGCACAAAACGATATGCATGCACAGGGCCAATTGTGCATCCTTTGTACGGAAGGTATAGCACTAGTCACGTATCAGATCTCGTCTCGGCTAAAGCTTGGTGCTTTTGACGTGCAATTTGGTCGCTGGATGGTGGATGGTCCCGTTGGTCCCCTGCCTCGCTCCACGCCCTCCTCTCTGCCCGCGCTGGGGGTCAACTTTCCACTCTCCAACCCGGCAACACTTTGCCGACCTTGCACTGCACGATCTGCACAAACATGAAGCCAGCCAGACAGGCCAGCCAGGCCAGCCAGGCCAGGTTAAGAAGGTAGGTCTGTCTCTTTTGTATCTGTATCGCATTCTCCTCTCTCTCTTCGTCTCTCCTGCAGTACCTTTCTCTCGTCCTGTCTCCACCCGATTGCGATTATTCACGAACTTCTTCCTGTTGTCCGACCGATATGCTCTGTTGACTCGCAGCCTCATCGACCGACACGATCCCATTGACACCTCCCCCACCTTCCGTTCCAACTGACTGCAAAACGGAGTTCTCACCATGGCTGCTCCACGCGACCTCGAGAAAGGCGCAGACCTAGAGAATGGGACAACTGGGACTGGATCTACAGTGTACAACTCGGACAATGAGAAGGTTATACATGATGGAACTACAGGTGAACCAGATATAGACCATGAAGAGGCAGAGCAGATGGACCAGGGACATCTGGATGATCTCGAAAGAGAGCGCGTTAGTGTTCCCAACCCTCATAGCTTGGACGGCCATTGACCAAGAGCAGTCCCGAGTCTCCATCAAGGCTGGTCCTAGGAAAGACGACAACGAAATATCACGCTTGAATAGCAGAACCAGTACGCGGAGTCGAATATCTCGGATAGCTACAAACCTTACATCGAAAAGCAAAAAGGCACGTCTGGCTCCGGCGCCTTTGCCAGTTTCGGATTTAGATAATGATATTGTGGGATGGGAATCTCAAGATGATCCAGAGATGCCCCTCAACTTTTCCGAAAAACGAAAGTGGTTGCTCATCTCTCTCCTGGGAAGCATTACATTCATCTCGCCTCTGGCATCTTCGATGTTTGCGCCGGGTGTGTCCTTTATGAACAAGGACTTCGACAATACGTCGCTCATACTCAGTTCACTTACTGTTTCTATATTCGTTTTGGGATATGTGGTTGGACCTCTTATACTGGCACCACTATCCGAGATATATGGCCGGCGATTCGTCTTGACTGGGGCAAATGCGTTCTTCTGTGTTGTAAGTTGCATTGCCGAGTTTAACTTGGCAATATTGACTGATTTGATGTTCTTGTAGTGGCAGATTGGATGTGCCCTTTCGCCGAATTTGTCGGCCCTCATTGTTTTTCGATTTCTCGCAGGCATTGGAGGTTCAGGATGTTTGACAATTGGCGGCGGGGTGATTGCAGATCTCTTCCAACCAGATCGACGAGGTCTTGCAACGGCAGTCTACAGCTTAGGTCCATTGTTTGGCCCAGTTGTTGGTCCAGTATGCGGTGGCTTCATTGCCCAGCGCATTGGATGGAGATGGGTGTTCTGGATCCTGCTGATATCTGGAACATCCGTCTCTCTGGGCATTGAGTTCTTCAACCGAGAGACCAACCACAGAGTGTTGATGCACCGAAAGGTCGCTCGTTAGTCTCCCCGCTCCCCCGCGCTCTCGCTGTCACTAACGCACCCAGGTCTCCAAAAAGAACTTAACCGACCTTCCCTCCGCAGTTGCTACGACCCCGAAGGTCCGGTCCACACGCCCAGCCAAATCCTCCTCAATGGCATCGTCCGCCCACTAAAAATGCTCTTCCTCTCCCCCATCATCTTCCTCCTCTCCCTCTACATGGCCGTAACCTACGGCCTCCTCTACCTCCTCTTCACAACCATCACGCAAGTCTTCCAAGAAACCTACGGCTGGGATCCCGAAATCTGCGGGCTCGCATACATCGGACTCGGCCTAGGTTTCTTTGCAGGCTTAGCCGTTGTCGCGAAAATCTCAGACGCGACGGTAGTCCGCATGACAAAAGCGAATAACGGTGCATTCGAGCCAGAGATGCGCTTACCAGCTTGCATATTCTTCGCATGCTTCATCCCGATTACCTTCTTTTGGTATGGATGGAGCGCTGATAAAGGAGTTCACGTAAGTCGTTCCCCTATTCTCACCCTCGCTTATATTCTTGGCTTCCCGATCAAATCAAAACAACTCCGACCAAATACAAGAACTGTAGAATAAGTTCTAAACAAAGACAAGCTAACCAACTCTACCCCACACAGTGGATCGTCCCCATAATCGGCCTAATCCCCTTCGGCTTCGGCATGATGGGCATCTTCATCCCCATCCAAACCTACACGATCGACAGTTTCCCCTCCTTCGCCGCCTCCGGCATTGCCGCCCTCACAGTCTCGCGCTCTCTCTTCGGCGCGTTTCTCCCCCTCGCTGGCCCTTCGATGTATGAGGCGTTGGGTCTGGGTTGGGGAAATAGTGTGTTGGGGTTCATTGCCATTGGACTTATTCCGGCGCCGTTGCTGATTTATAGGTTTGGGGGGAGGATTAGGAAGGAGTATCCTGTTAGGTTGTAGGGTGCTGCTTGACTGAAGAAGCTGCTATGGCTCAGATTAGGTTGTTGGATGATGTTGACGAGCGAGGGCGTTTCTTTGTGTTTTGGTTGGTGTTTGGCGAGGATAAGCGAGTTAATGGGTACTGTGGCATTTGTGTTTGGATGCATAGCGTGGTTGTTAATTCGTTCGCTCTGCCACTTGGATAGAGTATGGTGTGGTATAGAGGGTACGCATAGCCTAGACGCGGGATTTGCGTACAGAGAGTGGAGGACGGAAAGGAAAGAAAGATTAAGTGGACTCCACTGGTATGACGTACAAGAGTACACAGAGATGTAAGTATACAGAGACATGATGTATACAAATACAAATAGATACCCTACATAAGTCAGTCATTATTCCAAACCAAACAAAGCTTGTGAGAAAGCAACGTCGTCAGGTCTTTATTTCACATAAATGCTAGTTCTCAACTCCACTTGTAGGGTCAGGTTCAACCAATGCTTCATGATTACAATTCAACGCTTTAATTTATTTGCTTCGATTAAAGACTCTCTCTCTCTCTCTCTCTCTCGCTTTTGCAAATCCCATTTCCGCTTCCATTTTGCATTCAGCTCATCATAGCTCAGTTACCTTGCGGTATTTCGATCATATTCAACGTATCTGCCCCTATCTCCGCCCCGACCCGCATTGATCAATGCAAGCCATAACATCATCAACGCAAAGACCATCCCTCTCGATACGAGCTCGTAGAATGCCAATCAACGTCAGTAATATCGAAAAAAAATAAGACCACCATCCATTCATCTCGCTCGTGAGACAAGACGAGATGTCAAACTCCGTGTCGTGCACATCGTACAAGCCATTTCAGGCTGCTCGAAAAAGACCTCCCTCCCCACTCCCCATCCTCCACTCCGCACTCCAGGAAAATTCCACCGACGCATTTACCAATCAAGTGGCTCCTTAATCTCCTCCCCCCTGTTTGTCTTCTTAACCGGCACGGCCTTAACCGCCAACCTCCCATTCTTCCCCCTCTTCAAATACCCACTACCATCCAACCACGGCGTTTGCGCCGTCATCTTCTTCTCAAACGCCAGGATCTTCTCCTCCATCTGCATCGTCAAGCCGATGTCATCAAGGCCATTAACAAGGCAATGTTTCCTGAACTCTTCGACATCGAAGGAGCAGATTTTGTTGCCCGATGCGTCGTTGATGACTTGATTCGGAAGATCGACCTCGATTTCGCGGCCGGCGGAAGCTTCGGCGGCGATGGCGTCGAGGTCGGATTTGTTGGTGATGGCGATGGGGAGCATGCCGTTTTTGAAGGTGTTGTTGAAGAAGATGTCAGCGTAGGAAGGTGCGATGACACACTTGATGCCAAAGTCGAGGAGAGCCCATGGGGCGTGCTCACGCGATGAACCACAGCCAAAGTTAGGGCCTGTGACGACGAGGATCTTGGAGTTGCGGTATTGTGGCTGGTTGAGGACGAAGTCGGGCTTCTCCGAGCCGTCGTCGTTGTAGCGGAGGGCGTAGAAGAGTGCGGAGCCGAGACCGGTGCGCTTGATGGTCTTGAGGAATTGTTTGGGGATGATGGCGTCGGTGTCGACGTTTGAGCGGTCTAATGGTGCTGCGATTCCCTTGTAGACGGTGAATTTAGGCTGGGCTACTGATGTGCCAGCCGAGATAGTATTTGTCGTCAATCCACCATCTTCTGGTTGATCGCCAATTGCCTCGCGCTCCTCTTCGCTTGTCTCAACTCGCTCGTCAACATGAGGTTTGACTTCCATCGGTGGCTGTGGAGAAGCCTTCCGTGGTGTAGCATTCCAATCGGCGAGTTTCCGTACGTCGGTCAACTTGCCCACGATAGCGCAAGCAGCAGCGGTAACAGGCGAGACCAAATGAGTCCTCGAACCAGCACCCTGTCTACCTTCAAAATTGCGATTGCTCGTACTAGCACAACGCTCCTTTGGTGCCAAAATATCTGGGTTCATGCCAAGACACATACTGCAACCAGCTTCGCGCCACTCGAAACCAGCATCCGTGAAGATCTTGTCGAGACCTTCTGACTCCGCCTTATCCTTGACGAGACCACTGCCTGGAACAATCATAGCTCGCTTGATGTTCGCAGCGACCTTTCTACCCTTCACAACCGAAGCAGCTGCGCGGAGATCCTCGATACGTGCATTCGTGCAGGAGCCGATGAAGACCTTGTCCAGGACAATCTCCTCCATAGGCGTACCAGCAGTGAGACCCATATACTCGAGCATTCTCTTTCCAGCCTCCTGCTTCTCCTTTGTAGCGAACTTGGTTGGGTCGGGAACAGAGCCAGTGATAGGTACGACATCCTCTGGCGAAGTACCCCAAGTGACCGTAGGAGTGATGTCCTTAGCATCTATGAAGACATCGATGTCGTATTTCGCGCCTGGATCCGACTTGAGTCCGTTCCAGTACTTGACAGCCTTGTGCCACTCCTCGGAATCGTATTTTGGTGCAAGTGGTCTGCCCTTGAGGTATTCAAAGGTAACCTCATCCGGGGCGACCATACCAGCTCTCGCACCACCTTCAATCGACATATTACAAATCGACATGCGAGCCTCCATACTAAGAGACTCGATAGCCGATCCGCAGAATTCAATAACTGCACCTGTTCCACCAGCCGTGCCGATTTGTCCGATGGCGTGGAGAATGATATCCTTAGAACTGACACCGGGTGCGAGCTCGCCGTCGACTTGGATACGCATATTCTTGCTGCGCTTGGTGATGATGGTTTGTGTGGCAAGGACGTGCTCGACTTCACTTGTACCGATACCAAATGCGAGAGCTCCGAAAGCGCCATGTGTAGATGTGTGGGAGTCACCACAGACGACGGTTGTGCCGGGGAGGGTGAAGCCCTGCTCAGGGCCGATGATGTGTACAATTCCTTGACGCTTGTCTCCAAGACCAAAGTATGTGATGCCGAAGTCCTTGACATTGTCCTCGAGGGTCATGCATTGGAGTCTAGAATCTTCCTCCTCGACGAAAGTCTCGATGTTCTTCATGTTTTTCCGCGATGTGGTGGGGACATTCTGTACCAGTAGCCAGTCAGTACTCTGCCATTGAAGAAGAAGGTAGCAGTAAATTGTAGAGTAGAACATACGTGATCGGTGGTTGCAAGAGTGCAATCAGGTCTTCGGACTTTTCGGCCAGCATTCTTCAATCCCTCGAAAGCTTGCTGCAGTCTCAATTAGTCGGTGGCACGCGCAGACAGCACTGGGACCAGCTTACAGGTGAAGTGACCTCATGAACCAAATGTCTGTCTGTCAATCCTCAGTCAGTGACACGCTCACCTTCAGAAACAAGTCCACATACCGATATAAAGCAGAATTGTCCCATCAAGTCTCTCATCCACGATATGGTCCTGGAAAACCTTATCATACAAAGTCTGCGGACGTCCCTCAGCAGTCGGCATCTTGGGCAACGTAGTTTTGCGTGTAGCTGAAGCTTCCTTTCTCAGTATCTCTCTTTATCAACGTCAATCTCAAAATTGTAAAAGTAAAAGAAGGATCACAGGAAGTAGGGGAAGGAGGAGGATTCGTGTAGTTTTTGTTCGAAGTATTGGGAGGAAAGAGGAAGTGTTTAAATGTCTCTGTCTCTGAGTTTGTGCGGGGTGTGTTCCGTTGCTCCTCGATTGTCTAAAGCTTGTCGGCCGCCGGTATCGGGATCTAATCCCTGCCCGTAACAAGTTTTTGGCGGGGGGCAAAGCGGGGCAGAGTGGACTGTAGCCAATCAGACGCGCAGTATTACCTACAGTCAAGTGAATTTCTCGATAATCGTCGTGGCTGAATCTCGCATGAATGATTCAATGGTGGACTGCGACGCAGGAGGGGCAGAGGGGTGGATGTTTCTGGTGAGGAATTGAATCGTTGTGTGAAGAAAGAAACCTTGGAATAGATGTGTCCCTCGGAGTCTGTGGAATAGAAAGCTCCGACTCGGGACAAACGCTTCGAATTCGCTCTATTCCGCCCCAACTGCCCGAAGATGTAGGTTTTGTTTGTCAAGTCTGGGTAATAAGCTCAGGTGAACTCTATGTCGCTATTCGCAAGTCGGATACGTCCACCCGCCACCTTCGTACGAATGATCGCCCATGCATTTGAGGGTCTGGAGCACAACAGGTGCCGAGCCGAGTAGATGATGCCTCTATGGCCTGATACTCAAACTCAACGATAAGCTTGTAGGGAGATATCAAGTTCAACACCTTGACAATTTGCCCTTGCTACACATCCACCAAGCACAGCTGATAACCATATAGTTTCAATTGAGGCATGATACTACTCCCGCTATCACTACCTACCCCGAGTATTCCTTTCAAGTTTTGTGGGTGAGCCTCCTAGCCCGTTCTAACCACCCGCATAATCTACATGCAGCCTTGAAGCGTACCTCTCGCTCGTCTGCGTCTGCAACGCAAAGCGAAGTATAGCCCTACAATGTAAGATAACCCCAGCGATGCCGCATCCCAACCAAGAGTACACCGCTTCTGCCTGCATCCGGTACAAGTGGAAACCACTCCTATCATAACCCTATTTCAAATGCAATCATAATCCAATAAGACGTATGTTCCAACCACTCAAAGACCTTCCTCTTCCATATTTGGGTGGGGACTCCACGCACTTACATATATCCCGACCATAACCAAGTAGGATTTACCCCATCTTTAGACCCCTATCAAGAGCCGAAAGATAACACCGAATGATTTTAACGCTTGTAATCCAATCCCCACCACCCGAGCAAGAACGACCAATACAAGGGACATAGCTATGCAGAAGAGTGCGGCCGCAACGAACAATCCGGTATCTTGCCAGGTCAGTCTCTGCTTGTCGAATCTCTTCCTGATACCGGAGTTCGGATTGAAGACAGGTTCCACGAATAGCCATGCATTCTGCAGCAGACCAAGGACCACCTGGCCGACTGACATCTGCGCGTGTGCTTGCTTTGGGGCTGATTTGACTAGAGATGTGCCAGCTTGATGTAGCACAACAGCTTTCTTGTCTCTACCCTTCACTTTCCCCGCATTCTCCGCTTTCGGCGCTGCATTTGGATGTGGATGACGGACCGTGAGTTTGTCCTCAGAAACGAGCTTCTTTCGCTTCGGACTCGGTTCCTTTTTGATTTCTTGTTTGCTTCTCGAAGGACTTCCTGTGCCTCCTCTGCCGCTTGGGACTGTCCGATTGACTTCTTCCTTCACTTCTACCTTCTGCTTTCTCAATTTTGGAGGTGTAAGCTGGTCCCCTTTCTGGCTTTCTGCTTTCTTGACAGCTAGTGTATGTTTGAGATGCTGAAACGCCATATGTGCAGCGTTTCGGGCTGCCTGTTTGTCTTTCTCTGGACTGGGGGACGTAGATATGGATATGGGTGTGTTCTTCAACTCCACCTTGTCTCCTTCTGGAGAAGCCATCTGACATAACCTTGCGGTCCGCTCCTTCATCTGCTCGAGTTGGTGTTCCGATGATGTAACGGTGTCGGCTGGGTGAGTTTGGAACGATGTGTTCTGCTGCTGTCTCTGTTGTATGTCCAGATAGGAGTCCTTTCTCAAAGGTATCCGACTCAACTTTCGCTGTAGCGATGGCACCCTCACTCGATCTTCGTTCATATCTTGGCCGTCGAACTGGGCGGGCTGGAGCTGATGAAGAGCGTCTCCAGTAGTGGTGGTGGTGAACATGTTGATGGATGATATTGGATCTGGCTCTGTCCTGATGATGGTCGGCGGCATCCACTACGAGAATGAAGTCAGCACACATTCGGCAACAGAACAGAAGCGACTTGACAGCATACCACCGGATACGTCTCTCTCATTGGCGGGTTCGACGGGATCCTGGCTGCGAAAGGATCTTTCAGTATCACCGGCGGTAGTTCGTTCAGGCAAGTGATGATTCTGGCCTGCCTGCTTGGATTTCTCTGGTTTTGGACCGACGGCCGGTGGATCTGGACCTGTTTCGTCGAGACTAACTGGTATGAGATCACTGAAGCTCTTTTTCCGTGCGGGTCTCCGGACACGTCTACTTGAGCTGCCTTCTCTAAAAAAGACTCCAATCGTCGAGACGGGGATCTATTTGATGGAGGAAAGTCCAACCTAGGTGATCTATTTCCTCCTATAGACATTCCTAATCCTGCTTGTGCGGTATTTGAATTACGTGATATTGGTGGTATTGCAGGCGCTAGATAGAGTGAGCTTGAGATAGCAGGGTTGTGAATGGTAGTGATCGAAGAACCATTGGCTTGTCGACGATTTGGAGAGCCAACAGGCTTCCGAGGTATAGAATGTGTAGATGCTCCTTCGGTCGACCGATGTTCATGCCTCAGCGGAGAAGAAACGGGTCTATGACCAAAGTAGTCCTTTTCCTTGATGGTAGCTGTGTCAACATAAGGTGTAGGATCAGCAGCGATGGGCATAGGGAAGAGGCGATCAGCAGGAGATAGCTCTGGGTAAAAATCAGTCAAGCCCGTGTTTCTTTAACGTGGTGGCTCACCAGCAATTGGTGTTCCAACCACAGATTGTATGATTGGACTCAATTCAGGTTCTGCCACACTACTCCAACCATTTTCGCTCAACTGCCACTTTCCGCGTCTTCTCTGCTTCATCTTTTTCTCCATGTTCTTTTTCTTTTCTCTCATGGACTGAACGCGTTCAAGCTCGATTCGATGCTTCATTTCAGCCTCTTCGTACCTTCGCTTGCGCTCAGCGACCTCTCTTGCTTCTTCATCGAGCTTTCGCTTAGTCTCCTCGCTCATCTGGCTTGGTTCACTGCCACTGCTGACATCCCAGTAGCCGGTTCTTGGATTGGCGCCCTGTACTCCAAGATAGTCTCCGCTCTCTTTCAGACTGCGTCTTTGCTCTCGTCTTGCTTTCTTTTCCTCGAACATCTGTTGTGCTGTAGTGATCTGTTTCTCTTCTGAGAAGTTGAGGATTGAGATGCGAAATCCTAGATCTTCTTGTGGCATTTGAGGTAGAGCCGGAAGTAGCTTCATCACTGACTTTATGTCTGGACTGGCGCTGGATCTCTCCGGATTGCTCTTCTTACCCCACGAGCCTAAGAGCTTCCTCAGTCCACTTCCTCTCCCAGATTCGTAATCGGGCTTTCCGCCCGTGCCTGTTGCATCGATCTCTGTTCCCGTTCTAGTTATCTCTGCTGTAATTGAACGAACCGTCGTCTCCTCTCCTCCTCGCTGAATATCGCGAACTCCACCCTCAATCTCAGGTCTATTGGCATGATGTGAAGGTCTATCTGCCCCAACAAGGCTAGGAGTGCTAACTGGCTCAGGACCTCCATCGCCAGATTTGTTGGATAGTCTTGGATCGGTCGCCAGCTCTTGATATGCCACGCCACGATCTCTTCGTAAAGTGCTAGGAGCATTGGGTGCGGTACATCCACGAGACGCAGGTTTCTCTCCAGAATGTTCTTCGAAATTTCTCGTATCATCTTGCGCCAAGTTCCCCTTTGGACTTCCAATATCATCGCTCCTGGGAAAGCTTCCAAGCGAAAAATGTGCATTGGCCCGCTTCCACTGAGGTCGATCCAGATCACAGCGAGCATATGTGGATGGGGAAGCCAGCGCGGGGCGTTCAGGATTTCGACTTTCAGCGTTAGTTGGCCAATTCCCTCTATCAGTAATGTCGAAGCCCAACCCAGGGTGTACATGGCCTTGGTGATTCGCCATAGCTGCAAAACCTGACTTATCAGAAGTAAGCCGAATACCGCTGGTCTCGGGGCCGTAATTGCTCTCGACATGTTGCTCCCCATCATCTCTCCGTACTCTCAACGTACCACCTCGTTCGGGTCGATTACTTGGTCTGAGCCTTGCCAGTGCCTCGCCTAAACTCGATGACCGCCGATGGTGTCTTTTCTGACCTTGAGTGTTGAAAGCAGCTAGCGGTGGAGACTTGGTTCGCTTGTTCTTTGGGAGGAGCGAAGAAGGATGCCAGCTACTAGAGCGAGGTGGCGCAATTGGCGAGTCGGATTTTGGAGCTGGTGTTTGCGATGGTTGGACTTCTGTGGACATTGCTGTGAAGTAGTAATTGTGTTGACTGTTGGAAGAATAGTGAAGTGAAGAAAGAGCAGGAATTCGGTTGAACTCTTAGTATTTAGTTTGGCTGAAGAGGAAGGAGAACAATTTAAGCGAAAAGGGAAGGAGCGACATGTTTACCTTGAGTACTTTACATGAAATCGCCACAGAACTGGGAGGCTTACGAAAAATGCATCAATTACTATGATATTCCTGTCATGGATTGACTCCATGACCCAAACGCCTACCAATGCTATCCAATTCTATATTACAACTCAAAATCTTGACGGGCCCCTTTTGTAAGGACTCTCAGCATTTCCTGGCCTCCTACTCAATCCTGCGGGCGTGCTTGACCGTCGATCGTCCCCAATCTCTGGAAATGGGACTCTCCCTTGGAGGAAAGTTCTTGGAGCATCGCTCTGCCTTTTAGCCGGGCTCTTGCTCCGCTCTCGCTGCTCCTGGATCTCGCGACTGGCCATATCAAACGAGTTTCTAGGAGGATCCCGTGCTTGAATATCGTACATGCTGGTAGCTTTTTTTAGTGGAGAGTTGACATGGTTGTAGACTCCAAGACTGCCCCCGTCTCCCGTGCTTGTGCTTGAAGAGATAGCTCCGCCCATGCTCTTGCGAAATTGAGGTTGTCGGATGGCTGGACGAGGTGTGATGCCACTGAAAGGTGTGGTTTCTCGGGACGTGTATGCTGAAGGTGTGAATGCTGGGGCAGGTGATGACTGCCTGGAAATTTGAGTCGCATTGTCAGGATCAACATGTTTGGCGTAATTTGGATTTGGGTTAGTTCTAAAACCACGTCTGAGGAGGACGGTGGGCGTATATGTATCAATGTCACCATCTCCTTCGTAGTCTGTTCCAGTTCCAGCGTCCGAGTATTGTGTGCCGACGTCACGAGTAAGAGGATTCAATCGAGGGTGTACATATTTGATATCGTACTCGCTCATAACCTCCTTGTGAATAATGGCGGAATCCTTCTCCTGCTGGGAGAAGAACGAAGAAAGGAGATATAGCTGCGAAGATAACAGCGCTTGTAAAAGGAGTGTCGTGAAGACCGTGACGCTGGGCCGAGGGTCTGCTGCCGTGGTTGGAAGGAAGAGCCAGTATACCAGGACATGGCCTGGGCTGAAAAAGCAGAACAGACGGAGACAAATCGGTATTGGGTCCCAGACAGCGAGTTCCCATACATCGCGGGTTGGATCTGGGTATGCTCTTGACTCTGCGCTAGTATTCCCTATTATTCCCGTAAGGAACCGTAATGGCGAAGAAGAGACTGGAGAAGAATCCACGCGCACTCGATGTGCGGAAGGGGTGCTCTGAGGGGCATCGATAGAGCTTTCGAATAAGCGGTAATGTCGTTTCCGAGAGAATGTGTATGTCGCATTTGCGATCGAAAAGGCAGTCAACAAATATACTGTGAAGGTGGCCTGTACGATTGTCAGGAAAGAACTCTTCGTAGTGGGGCAATGTTTGTTTACTTACAATAGAGCTCAGCCAGCCTGTCTTGGAGTAATCGTCTCCGAACACATCATCTTGCCCACTTCCTAACGAACTACCAGTATTTGCCCTCGCAATCAGAAGAACTATGTGTAGCCCAAGAGCTAGAGGTGAAGCATATTGCTTGTCCCAGTCCGCCGTCTCGAACTCCTCCGCGAGATACAACCACCAGTCGCCCGGGTTCAGGTAGTCCTTGAGACGCTGAATGGTCGGCTTTCTTCGCACGAGTCTCGGCATTGTGGACGAAATGCGAAGTCCTTCCTCACATGGTCGAATGTCGAAAATTGAGGTGGTGGCAACACTGAGTTGAGTGTCCTTTGTTTACAGGCGCCTGATGTTCGGATATTTCATGATGGAGCTCAAGCTGTTTGCAGGCAGGGGTACAGCGGCGCTAGCGCTAGTGGGATGCCGCCCTGTTGAAGCTCCCGCATCGTCGTTGATGCTGGGCTGGACGAGGTCCAGGTCACTCCCATTTCACTTCAACACGACGAAGAACAGACAACATGGCAGCTCCACCATCTGCCTACAAGGACAGGCAGTTTCTTGCGGTGATTGGAGACGAGGTAAGTGAATGCGTTGCGCTCAGCCCGCCGAAGCTAGCTAAACAGTCATATAGGACTCTGTTACTGGACTGCTACTTGCAGGAGTTGGTGTATGAAATGCCCTGTCCACGACTTACATGCACTTGGAGCTGATGGAGAGCTATAGCATGTTACGGAGCCTCCCGATTCGCAAAAAAACTTCCTAGTTGTCGACAGCAAGACGGACAATGCGGCCATCGAAGAGGCATTCGAGAGATTCACAAGTGAGAGGAAGGATATTGGAATTCTGTTGATCAATCAACATGTACGGAATTCATTTGTGGACTGGTAGTTTCAGCTACTGATGCGAACGTAGATTGCTGAACGAATTCGTCACCGAGTCGATCAATATACAGCCGCTTTCCCAGCCCTCCTCGAAATTCCCAGCAAGGACCACCCATATGATCCCGAGAAGGATAGTGTTCTGAGGCGTGTACGAAGACTCTTTGGAGAGTAAAGGATTATATGAACTTATGATTATCTGTGTTGCTGCGTGGTTTTGGAATTGGGCTCAATGTTGCTAGAGGAAGAATAGGCGTTTACCGAGCAAATACACCATGAAGTCCCTCTGAAACATACTTGGGCCTCTTACGTATTACGATTGCAGTGCCATTGTTCGGTCTTGAGGAGAAATTCAAAGACAATCTAAGTCATGAGGAAATGCTGGCAAAGTAGAGGCATCGCTCCTAGGACAGAAATGGCTGATATTAAGATCAAATCAAAGATGGAAATGCCCAATTATAGAATCCCAATGTATTGCTCAACTTTAAGATAACGAAAACCCGCCGTAGATACAGATACGCTCCAAAGGGAAAACTCCATGGCCAAAGGTATCTGATACCAGCAATGCAATCGAATATAAACCAGACGCTCCCATCATTAAGTCACTCCTCGACCTGTCGTATTCTGTTCGCTTTCACAATGGCCTCGAGATATACGTTCATCAATCCTCGTTTAACCTCCGAATACAACGTTTGCTTCCAAGCAAGTGATCTTATCCTTCTCCTTCTTATCGTCGTCGTTGGTGATGGCATTGGCATGGACGGAGTATTTTCCCTACGTTTAGATTAGTATTACAATTGCAAACCGTTACTAAAGCCTGAGTATGGCAACTTACGGGTGGGATCTCCTTTGGCAGCTGAACCTCCTTCGTGATTGTAATCGGGCCCTTCTTGATCGGGCACTCCATATCGACATTCTTTATTTGCTCGCAGAGATCGGCCTGAGTGCTAAGCAGCTTGATGAAACCATATTTCACTACAATATCGACGACAGCGTTGTCCTCGACGGTAATGTCCCGACTCAGAGTTCCGGTAGCCTTGATAAGAAGTGGCTCGCCTCTGTTGACAGATTAGCTTGTACTACAGCAAACCTGCTCTGGAGAATACGCACGCTTTAGGTGGGTTTGGAGATAGGTCAACCTTCTCCAAAGTGAGGATATCATCATCGTGTTGCTCTTGGCAGAAGGTGAGAGGGTTGTCGCCAGGCACCTCTCCACCACCGAGGATCTTCTGACTGTCGCCGAAGAGCGATAAGCCCTCAACAGCGACGAGGCTGCTGAGGAGCAAGGAGACCACACTGAGTGAGAACTTCATTTTGTGATCGGTTTCTACGTTGAATTGTAGATTGTAGAGCGGCCGGTTTGTTGGAGAAGTTGGAGGTCTGAGGTCTGGACGATTGGAAGCAGCAGAAGCGCCTGTCAAAGAGTGGCGGGGGCTGGTTTTAGCGTCACTGCGGGTGGATGACGACTGTGGTCAGAAGATGCCTGCGCCAAAGCCAAGATCGTCCAAGGTGACTGTAGCGAGGAGTTGAACCAACTGGCAACAACAAACTTAAACCTTCTTGATCTTAAAGGGATTCGGATGAGATGCTTGACTGGAGAACTGAACATATTCACTCTGCAATTGGAAGTTCTTATGCTCTCCTAGATGCTTGCAAAGAGCTACACCAACCTCGGAAACTGATGGGGTACATCAGCTCGTCATAGAGCGTCAAAAGATCGCTGTTCAGCCGGCGTGAGAATATACCTTGTGCCATTTCATCAGATCGTCTTTCATCTCAAAATCCAGCTAGGTTGCACTGGTACTTTCTAATTGATACCTTTAATGTCATTGTGCTACCGTTTGTCATATTCAGACTACAGAAGTGCCACCAGCTCTACCGAATATCCAGAGTTGTGTGCAAGACAAGATATCGAAAATAATATCTCTAGTCGCCGAATCCTGCTTTCACTGCTTAATACCATCCATCTGAGCCTTCGCATCACCCAAAAGCTCATCATGATTTTTTCCCTTCAAAAAATCCTCAAAAGAAGCTGTCACAACCTTCGTCTTCAACTGATGCGGCTCGATGACTCCAGTCAGACCCGCCATATACCCGAATTCCTCAATAAAGGCAGGTCCGCCGAGCACTTCCAAAGGAACACCAAATTGTTTGTGCATGAAGTCGACCGAGACCTCATTCAGGACAGTCTCCTTACCAGTGACTCTCGACCAGGTATCCGCGATCTCTCCCATGCTCAAGTCACTATCATAAGCCAGCAGCTTCTTCCCCGGCTCCTCTGTCTCAACAAGAGCCTGGACGAACAGACCAGTTGATTTCCCTGGTTCGATGATTGGCATCTTTGTGTCTTTCTTCATGGGAATGACCAGAATGTATTTGCCCGTGCTGGTATCGAGCTTGGGAACAAGAAATGCATTGGTTGCATAAGCTCCCAAGTAGATGAAGGAAGTCTTCTTCGCCAACTCGGGCTGCTCTTTCTCGATGAAGTCGACGATGGCGTTCTTACTCTCCCAGTGGTAAGAGTGTGGGTACTTCCCATTTGAAGCTTTCTTCATGGGACCAAGAGCAGAATACACGAATATTTCAAGCGATTTCACGCCTGCACCTGCGATGGCAGCGTTCCTCCCATGGGAGACTTCGAGCTCGTAGGATTTCTCGCTGTCATTTGCAGTCTGGTTGGGATCGCGATATTGTGCCCAGAAATCGGTATTGACGAAGATCGCATTGGCATTCTCGAAAGCTTTGGACAGAGAGGAGAGGTCTGAGAGGTCTGCTTTGACGACTTCGGCTCCTTGTGATGCGAGATTCTGCGCCGCTGTGGAAGAGATGTTCCGAGTCAAGCACCGGACATGCCAGTTGGGAAGTTGAAGGAAAGTGTAGGCCACTGAAGAGCCTTGATTTCCAGTAGCACCAACTACGGCGATGATTTTCTTGTTCGAAGACATGATGAGGACTTTGCAAATCGGAATGTGAATGTGATGCGAATTGACGAATGTTATGGGCTTGAGTTGAGACTTGTCTTTTTAGACTTGAGACTGGTACTTCTTATACCTTCCAGATGTTTTATCTTGCTCGGTACTTTGCCATGCGGCAGCTCCGAGTCGGATGAACTTCAGACTGCGAATATCAACATAGCTATCCAATCATTGGATGAAATAAGTAAGCAAGCGAGCCCCATCTGGCTTACCAGGCTACAGGCGAGACTTTATGTCAACGACAAACTTGGCTGACTCGGCTTGGGTTGTTTTCATTGGATACCCTGCGTAAGCCAATCCACTCGGACATAAAGCTCAACTCCGAGAACCACCACAAGAAACATTACGCCACGGACCATGGGACCACGTCTGGCTTACTGATTTCTATGCCACTCAAAGGTTATACACCAAAACCTATCCGAAGACAGGATAGACATCGGCATCGATATTGACCTGTTTCGCGGTCCAATGCTTTGACCAGTAATCACTAATCGAGACTATCAAATACGCTCCAGTCATCGATATTCCAAGTCCGCCAGGATTGGAGCAAAGTAAAATGAGCCAGATAGCTTTTCAAACTAGAGGCATGGAAGGCGAGCAGCGAAAGAAGCGAGTCCTCACAAATGCTAGAAAAGCGCAGAATAGATTAGCACAGAGAGCATTTCGTGAGTACAGACCATGCCAATCTACCTCCAGTCTTGGAACATAGCTTATGCCTAAGTACAGGTCAGAGACAGAAAGAAGCTGCAAAGGTTTCAGAAGCCACCAAGAAAATACCTCATAGGCTACATGAGCTCCGTCCTCGCCAGCCTCGCCAACCTGATGAGGTTGGTGAACTGCCAGAAGTGCTGGGTACCACTCAGGAACACTTACAAAGCACTGCCGAAACCCAAATCGGCATTGAAATGGACCGAGAGCAAGTGGAACTACTGCAGGAACCATTAATTTCCGAACCGCCTACATGGTCGGAAGTACCGACTGAGTCTCTCAATCCTGAAGAAGTCTACGAGGCAACTTTATCAACAGCTAGATTCATAGCCGATGCTGATACCACTATCGTCAGATCCTCGTTGGTAGGGCCTATGGGTGTACCATTTGTAGACTTTGGAGATTGCAGCAATATCGAAGTTGGCCCTGAAGGTGGTTCTTCGGTAGTGAACTGTGCTGGCGGATCTTTGGGCTATGGCACTTCTACGACGGTGTTCGATCCCATTGTTCGGTCGATGCCAGCGCCTTCGTTCCAAGTTGAGAACCTACAGAATGATGTACTGGGCCAGCGCGTTCCAGTTCCAGATGCTCATATCCCCGACCCATATCAAGACCTATTTACTGCTCACCGACAGCCAGCGACTTTGTCTACACTCGACGATCCTGTGCTTAGCCACATACCAGGACCAAATCTCATCCCCAAAATATCCGCTCCTCAAAACACAACCACCGACACCAACCCCTCGAACCAACAACGTCAGCTCGCCATCCTCACCCTCTGGCACTCATCCTCTCCTTCACAATCTTACCCTACGCCCGCAATACCCTCCCCATACCTCAACCTCCTAACACCCTACCAGTACGTCATCCCCCTCCTCCAACCCATTTCTCTCTCTCCAATCTCAGACCTCTATTCCCCATCCCTCTAGATTCTCACCGCCTATCCCATTGCATTCCCAACCCATCATGACACCTAGCTAACCTCACACCATAGAACAGGCATAATCTCAGCCTTCATCCACAACGCCCTCGCCCTCTCAATCGCCCACCACGAACTCCTCACCAACCAACCCCTCTCCCCCTTCTACCATCCCACCAGCACATCCACCTCCGCAAGCACCCTCCTATCTTCCCTCCCAAGCCATTACCCACCGCATCTACGGCCGACGCTGTCACAGGTCTTGTTTAGACATCATGCGTATTTGGATCTTTTGCCTTTCCCAACGTTGAGAGAGAGGGGGATTGCTTGTAAGTTAAGTTCAAGTATTTTGCTCGATATTTTCGGCGTCTTTGAGGGATTTGTTTTGGTGGTTGCGATTTGATAGGCGATCGCTGATGCTGATGCTAATGGTTTTCTTCTTGGGCGGGGTTGTAGGGGCGAGTACGACACCACCACTTTTTGACCCGAGAGAATTGAAGATGGATATTGTGATGGGTGGGTTGGTTTGTAAGAGGGATGGGGATGAGTATGGAGTTGGTAGGGGTCAGCCGTGGGATGTGAGGAGTTGGACGGTTGCGGGGTGGTTTAGGGTTAAGTGGCGATTGTTGCTTTATTGATTGTGAGATGGGGGAGAGGGGAGAGGGGAGAGGAAGGTGATAGGGTGGGGCGAGGTATGAAGGAAATACTAATGAACTTCTTGCTTTGCAGGATTTTTTTTCTAAAAAAAAGACGAGGGATATGAGATGCAAGCAAGCTAGACGAGGTAAACAAAAGGAGCTCGAGTGAGCCAATCAGAAGCTGTTGGACCTACCACTGCAGGTCAACCTTTCATTTTTCCCTTCCCTTCTGGTAGAATCTACAAGTATTAGTCTATTCCCTCTTTGGTCTCTTATTCTACTGTACATTTTACACCTCTTTAATTCCTATCCTCTCATCTCGAATGCGCTTGAAGTGTATGCTCTCTGTGCATACTATCGCAACTTACTCTATGAAGCGAAAACCTTCCTGATCTCAACGGTTATAGTTTCTTCTTCCCCTGCTCCAATTTTTGCGCAACAGCGAATGCCTTTCCAGTCGCCCTCATACTGCTGAAGACACAGCCTGTAATATCAAACATTAGCGGATTTCCAATAGAATAGTCTGTCCGTCATCTCAACTGAACCAAAAACATCGATTCCATTCCCACACCACAAATCCCTCTGATTCACCACCACATGACCACCAAGAATTACAAAATCTAGAGAACAGGAGTCAACTCACATAAAGGAATAACAATCCAAGCCCCATTCATAAAGATGAAATAAAACCAGAAATAGTAAGGCTCTGGTCGGTAATGTCTCTGTTGCTTGTAAAAGTCGTCGAAGAGACTAGTCGTGTAGTACAGTACGTCGCCATAGAATTGGCCGGTTGAGACGAGAGCTTGGACGGGGTGGCGGTAGGGCGAGTTGGTGGTTATGAGGAGGGCTGTTAGGAAGGAGAGGGGGCCCCAGAAGATCTACGAATTGCATGAGTTGGGAGGATTCTGAGAGGGGAGATTTTGAGGAGTTGGTAAGAGCGGCTGAGAGGGGAGGGGCGTACAGCGGTCCAAGACTCCATGCAGAGCACGAAAGGGTCGGAGGCCATGTAGCGAGAATCGGATAATGCGTATTCCTTCCATAACTGTCCGAAGAAATCGTTCATGCTGGCCATTCGGTGGTGGTTGTACATGAAGTATCCTTCAAAGAATAGATGGATGGCGCCGCCTAGAGCCAGTTAAATAAATCCAGGTCAATTCACATCTTACTGCGGCGTCAAACTTACAAAGTACAAACCACAACACCAAAGCTCGGTCTGATTTCTTGAGACTCGGATTGATTTGCTTGACTATCAGAAGCGTAACGAACATGATAGCGGCCCATCCTGCGCCAAATACGGCGATTAAAGTCACGACGTCCCAATCATTGGGTAAGTAGGTTCCTCCTGAGAGGATGACTGATTGGGGAAAGTAGGGGTGCTGCACGATTGCTGCTGAATCTGGAATTGCGTCTGAAATCCCCATTGTAAAGAAAAGTTTGGATGGGTTTCGACTGGTGAGATACCATGAGCTCTTGAGTGAGTGAGTGAGTGAGGCTCAGGAGCTCTCTATAAGATTATAAAATTGCATGAGGCGCGGATGTTTACTTGTGCTTCCGTGCGCGAACGCGACAGGGATCAAGTTGCCTCTCCGGGTTGGCACTGGACTGACAGGCGCATTTGCGGTGAAGTTAAAGGCGGCATTGGGGAAGCAAGAGGAGCACAGCTTGCAGGACTGGTCGCTTCATTTATTCATTTATTCTGTTCAGCATCTTTAGGATGCTCCATCGATGTTCGATTCTTCCATACGTCAATTACTTATGGCTGAAACCCATTGACATCGTTCATTCATAGGACTCATGAGCTTCTCTTATCCAGATCCAAAGGGTCCAGACTTTGAAGCCCAACCCCCTGAAAGTCCGAAACAAATATAGATCTACACGTGACTGAGTTTGCGATTTAAGAAGGAAAGTTTCTTCGAGCCGCTAGTGTTTCCCCCTTATCGTAACAAAGGTCCACTCTTCTACGCAAAGTCTCGATAGCCTCGAACTCTGACGAGGCCAGAAGGGCCAACACTTGCTCATATTATCTGGCGTCGACTGCTTTTTCGCTCAAAGTCACGAATATAATCTTGACATCATACTTCTTGTGCCTCCCTCTCTTACTGTCCGCTGCCTTACCATAGGCCGAAGCCGCAATACCTACCATGCCATGGTGCTCGCTCTGCCCTGTCTGCATCACGACGCCCGCCCTGGCTCAAATTCAGGCAGCGGCATCCATTTCTCAGTCGCGCAGACTGCACACTAGAAGGACGCGCTGCTGATTGGACACAGCCCTCGACGCTACTACCAGAACGCCTTTGGTTTAAGCATATCTCGCCGCTTTGAGGGAACAATGCCGTCTGGCTACAGGGCGGCCTACATGCCTGCACCTGCCACTCTCCTTTGACCTCGTCCTCGCCCCTCGTCATCTGGCTTCCCCGATCCCGACTCTCACTACTCACTCACTCATCTCTCCATCATCCCATCCCTTCCCCTCCCTTTCACAGACAGCACAGCACAGCACAGCACTGCTCAGCTCAGCTGCAAACAGCTTTATCGGCACTGGTAACTGGCAACTGGCCAGGTAAGTCAAGTCTGCCCTACTATCACTGATAGTCGCAGCAGATATCAGCATTCAATCAGAATAGTTTTGCAACATACAGCCAGCCTAGCCCAGATACCTGTCGACTTCGATCACTGCCATAACAACAGCAAGTGCCTATGGTTTGAGATGAGCTGAGCTGTCCTGCAGCCTGGCTGGCCTGATGGTGAGTTGAGCGCGGGATATCCTACGGTAAGGAAAAGTGCGCCCTACTCCGTCTGTCAGTGCAGCTTGCACTTGCAGTCGACCACCGTATTCTGATAAGCGGGTTGTTGTCGACTGCCGTAGCGCTCAAGGCCCTGTGCCAAAAGCGGCCAGGCTCAGTTCGCTAGGTCGCTCTTTCCTGAGGAAGGGCCACTCACCATCTTGTCTCCCCCTCTCTCTCCTCGCATTCACATCACCATTTTACTCTCTGCTCTCAACTGCACCCATTCACTTCGACAATCCCTTGGGACTTCTCATCCAGCTACTATCTAGGTACAGGACTCCTCAGGAGTATCAATATTCTGTCAATAGCGATCCGTCAACTTCAACGAACCTCCTTGTCCTTCGAGATCTCCTCTTCCATCCTTACGCCCTTCGCCTCCACCAGCCTTGAAGAGTCTGCTCTCGCATCCTCGAGTCGATTACAGGTCCTACACCCCGATCTACGACTATTACTGCACCGTTGACGGCCATACACATCCTCTGGAAGGGCTCTACAATCGTTGAATTACCGTGTCGTTTCCGACCTCTCCGTTGCTCGAGTCCACCGCGTCAACTAGTGACAGGAAGCTTCTACAGCCTTTCCCAACAACTGATGACAGCCGTTGTTGTTCTCGCAACCTTTGCTCGCTCTGCGACACCTCTTTCGATCGAGTCGCGGCCGTCTTCGTCATGCGACTCAGGCCAAAGGATCAGTGAACTCACCTTGAACCTCCCACTTGTACAGCCACCTGGAGGCTCCTGCTAGATGATGACAGAAAGGCCCCTTTCAATCTCAACGCAGAACGCGACTCCGATTCAGACAGCTTTCCATCCAACAGCTTTGAACTCCGCCAGCGATGCGCGTCCCGTCATCGAGTCTGCAGAGGAGGAGCCTTATACCATCAAGTGCATCTGCGATTACCTCGACGACGATGGAAACACAATTTATTGCGAAAAGTGCGATACATGGCAGCATATAGAATGCTTCTACCCTGGCCAAGTTGATGATGCGTCGCGAGAGGAATTCGATCATTCTTGTGCTGACTGCAAACCGCGACCGTTAACATTAGACCGGCGGCATGCGACCGAGAGGCAGCGAATGCAACGGCAGAACAAAGCCATCAACGATAGCCCCGACAAGAAAACAAAACGGCCACCCTCGAAAAGTCACAAGAAGAAGTCGAAGCCATCGGATCTTCAAGTAAATGGCCATCATGATCACGATCATCATAAACATGGCAGCCCCTCAGATCATCACCCTCATACAAAGAAGTCGAAAGGCCATCGATCGACTCAATCTGTCAGCTCTCAGATGAAGCGCAGCCCTCCCTTGAATGCTAGACCACATAATCATGGCCATCCTCCTAGTCCAGCACATACACCTCCCGAAGTTGGCGACGTTCGAATCCATGACTACAACGCTCGATTTCTATCCCTTTACGATGGCGATGATTCTGTTAACATTACCACATCTGATAACTTTGCGAGTTTGGATGTGTCAAACAGGATCGCAACTTGGCTCCGTAATCCGGACAAACTCAAACAAGATGCCAATGTCGTCAAGACGGACGTCTTTCAAGTTCTCAAAGTCCCTGTTGAGACATTGAAATGGCCCACTCTACGGATCGAAACGAAGAAGGTCCCTCAAGAGCAAGGTCCGACACTCACCTGGCGATCTGTACGCAACACAACACACCTTTCTGAAGCTGGACGGATATGCCCCATGCATGGTGTTATCACCTTCCAGGTAGATTATTGCAATGACCCTACGAACCGTTGGGCAGATGCAGCTCATCCTCAGCCCTTCGTGTTCTTTCATCCCCAACTGCCCCTGGTCATCGACATGAGGACGGAAGGCTCGGAATCTCGTTACGTACGTCGGAGTTGTCGTCCCAATACGGCAATGGAATCCTTCCTCGCGCACGATACAGAATATCACTTCTGGTTGACAAGTGAGCGGCCTCTGGCTGCTAATGAGCAGGTTACCATCCCGTGGGACTTTCGATTTCCCAACACTGAGGATGGCAATCGGTGTAAGCGTCTGCTAGGCCTGGAGGACGAATCTCCAGCTCCTGATCACTCCGATATGACAGATGATGAGTACGAAACGCTCTCGATTCTAGTCTCTACCGTCCTCTCAGATCATGGTGGCTGTGCGTGTGATCTCGGGACTGAATGCGCGTTTGTTCGATTCCATCGAGATTATCTCGGAAGGTCGCATACTCAGACCAACGGCATCAAGCCGAAGAAGGGTCGGAAGTCAAAGCAGAATCACGTCTCGCCTACAAGTACTGGCCACGCAACAAACAGTCGCGCTGCAAGTGAAGGGCAAGGCGATCAGTACGAGGACGACGACAATCGGTCGGTCTCCGGATCGGTCAGGAGCAAACCTCACAGTCGCGATATGACACCATCGCATAATGGTGAATCCAATGGTATCCTGACAGAGAACTCCGAGCGAGAAAAGAGAAAGTTAGCAGCTCTTGAGGATTCTTTCAGGAAGATGGAGCAAGGCCAGCCACCAAGAAAGAAGAAGCGCGCTTCTGATGGTTCGAACATGTCTGTATCCTCCCACGCCGCCGGAGCCCATGCTGCGCCAAAACAACGGCAACGTTCTGTAGCACCTCGAGCATCGATCTCGCAAGCCTCTGGGCCTCCCACCAATGGTGCTCGGTCGCACAAGTATGTTGATGCGAGCACAGCATCAAGAAGACAATCCGGATCCCCAGTCACTACAGCTTCACCTACAGCTGCCGTCCGGTCTCCAGATACTCGCGCCTCTCCCGGTCATTCGGCAGCCTACCGCTCACGGCACAATTCTGCCAACCCCAAGCCTACCTATGCTGAGGCCGGTACACAAACCGATGAGGTCGAGAACGCATGGTGGAACGAGTCTACCCCAAAGCCTAAGAGGTCGATTTTGACGTTGTCGAAGCGTTTGCTAAGGAACCGGCACAATATACAAAAGCAACAAGAGGCACGGGCCGCTCAACAGACTCTTACCTCAAAAGGTGGTGAGGACGGTGGCGTTCGGGCGTCTCCAACGGTGTCCATGGACCTAGATCCACCTAATCATGAAGATCGCCACCAAACTCAATCGCCGACCGAGACAAAAGGTCGGAACATGAGCATTGCATCTTCAACACCCTCTGTTGATGCACCCGGCTCTGTAGATGTAGCAATGATCGATGCGCCGGCCGCTACGTCTGCCACCGCCATAAAACCTCCCCCACCACCATGGCCCAGTCAGTCGAACAGTCTTAGCTCGAACCCTCTACTAGGGCAAAAGTCTCCTGACCTGAGAGTTCAAATGCCACCCGCGCCTGTCTTCTCCACTCCTAATATGTCGGCTCCGCTCTCAGGAACTGGTACTGCGACTCCTTCTTCTGCTTCCTCTACCGCACAATCTCCTTTCGGGACTGGTCACTTTCCACCTCCTCTTGGTGCTACTATTGTCAACGGTATAACTCCAAGCCCGATCAAGACGACAAAGAAACTTAGCTTGAGTGATTACGCGGCGAGAAGGAAGAAGACAGATACTTCCAACACGGCCAAGTCTGCCCCAGGAAGCAGTCCAAGTCTTACTCCTGTATCTCTCAAGCCCTCTTTATCAACGATCGAAGAGGTGAAGTCGCAGGGCGGTCTGGAGGGCTCCGCACTAGTCGAGTCTCCAGCAGCAATAGAGAAGACGGTGAACCCTTTAGCGGTGGCTGGGCCAACCTCGGAACCTCAGCCGAGTACTTCGCCAAGGGAAAAGTCCAATGGCGCATTGTAACATACTAGACTTTCGTCACAGCGATTCTGCTGGTCGTCATTACTTCTCTCTTTTGAGATTTTTCTTTGCTCTTCTATTCAGATGTTTAGTGGTTTTCCCTTTCTTGTTTATGGGATTTTGAGCGTTTTTTCGGGTCTGGTATGGCACGGCATGGCTACTACTACCACAGGGGTTTTCAAAACGGGGCTTGGTATAGTCTCTGGACTGGACTGGCTGGTTGGCGTATTAGGGAGGGCTCTTCTTTTAACTTGCTTGGGGTCTGCACTGACTGACCTTTGTTTGTGCGGTTGATCCTTTACTAGATAGCAATTGCAAATGCGGGGCGGTTGGGGTTGGGTTTGCTCTCGTGGAAATGAATGAAAGGGATTGGATGGAATGGAGAAACGATACGATATCTGAGATGATGATGAGAGAGCAAGGGGATGGAAGACCGACCCATACAGAGAGATGGATGGAGAGGGAGAGAGGGAGAGGGCAAATACCCCTTGTTTGTACCAGTAGCTGATGGAGAAGCCTCAACGGCAAAAAGAATCAAATCCAAATCAAAGCAAAGCAAAACAATGACCAAACTGGCATTTGTGAGACGGGGTAGAAATCTTGGTAGGCGAAATACCTTCAAAAGCGTATGAGAAGGCAGGGAGCGTAACAGCTTATATATGGAAAGCGGGAGGAGCTTGAGAAGAAAGGAAGATGATTACTCATGACTAGCTAGCTACCTGCTGTCATGAGGCATGAGCCACCTACATGCGTGTACATGGATGGATGCCTTGTGAGTGTAGGTATCCACTCGACTTGACTTGACGTTGTACCTGGCGAGTCACACGCTGTGGAGGCGTGACTGCGTGACGGTGGAAGCAAGACATCGCCACGATAATGTGGAGCTTGGCATGGAGCCTCTTCCTACCCGTCAATGATAATTCCTCGTAAAATCACGAACGCTCCGGTTTGTTGTAGTGTTTTGGATGATTTGATGCTTGATTTTCACTTTGAGATGCCGCGATGCGTTAGTCCGCTGTCCGATGGGGTGAGGGGGTAGCTATCTATATTTACCTAGGTAACGACTCACGAGCGTTGCGTCTCATTGCGTGGAGTGAAGTGAAGTTTGTAGAGAGTACTGTAGGCAGGTTGAATCTATATCTTGGGATATTTGGATCTTGACATTTGAAGGAATTTGATTTTTCTGGATCCTTTTTCGGTATTGTACATGTCCATTCGTAGCTCCACTGCACATGGATAATATACAGATATGGAGGGAATGCGTCGGTATTGCCCTTCTTATTCCTACATTGCCGGGCTGTTAAGCTCGTATAGATACACTTGTGGTATAGATGTCACAGTCTTCCTTCATTTAAGCTCGTACCACATATCAACTTCCTTCTCTCGCTGACAGACCAAAATCCTCTATCACATCACTCTACTACTCATATACATCATTTGCTCCCTAGATTATCCGACTCGAATATCAGAAGTGCGAAGTTATGCCTCACAAACAGCCCGAATAACCCCACTGCAGTCTGCATCGCCAGGATCTCCAGCGCAAGTCTATCTTCCCTCTTCGGACCAAACCACACCAACCACAGATTCAAAATCGTGAAATTGCTACTCGTCACAATCACACCCTCTTCATTCCACTCCGTTCTCAACAACCTCAATTTATGCAACACCGTAAGAATAACCGCTACATGCTTCTTCGGCGGATACGTATACTCCGTCACAGACGCCTCCATAAGTCCCGTCCTCGCATTGAATCGCGGCAATCTATGGCGCGGACATGGGATCAGACGGAAGAGTTGCGGAGCCGAGTACACGAAGTTGAAGATCTGCGGTATGAAGAGCAGCAATAGCGTTTTACTGAAATGACCACATATCCCCACGACGGCGAAGACCATGCCCGCGAAGTAGCAGTACGTGTCCCCAACGAAAACCTTGCTGGGATACCAATTGTGGCAGAGCAGAGCGAGGGATACCCCGATGAAGGGTAGGAGCATGTACAGCGAGAAGAGATGGGAGTCCGTTGCTGGGTGGAGAGGCGGGAACGGGCCGATGAGATAGAAAGCGTCGTTGATGACGAGGAGAATTGCGATTACGAGCGATTGCGAGACTTCGATGCCGTTGATCCCGGCGAGGATGTTGATGCTGTTGGGACAGAAGATGGCGACGGCGGCCATGTAGACGTAGTAGAGGAAGCCGAGGTCGAAGAGCCCGCCTAGATAGGGCCGGAGAGGGATTGGGATGACGATTTGGGTGACGCCGAAGTCGACGAAGTAGACGATTAGGAGGGGGATGCTGGCGATTCCGGGGATGAAGAATTTGTGGCGCCACCGGATGTCGAAGAGGTCGTCGCCGACGCCGAGGATGCAGACGGATTGGAGGGAGAGGATGGCTGAGAGGTATGATGCTAGCTGGGAAGTGTTAATATGAGATTGAGAAGTTAATTTTCCAAAGCGAGTGCAAAGCAGAAGGTTGCGATAATGAAATAATTCTCTGGGGCCTGATTTACTATCTCACGTATCGACAATTTCTCTAGCAAAACCTAAGATCTTGGTAGGCTTGATGTAGAAAGGGATAGAAAAGGCAATGAAGAAATTTAAAAAAGGGAACACAACTATTCTTATGTGTTGAGAGAAAAAAAAGATCTTTCTTCAGGAAGTTCGTTGCACCTTTCCAACTGGAGCTGGAGACTACGAAAGATATACGCGCCGATTGGGAGACACTAGTCCCAGTAGTCGCTTTCGAAAGAAGTCATGAAATGATCGCTTTTAAAGGACGATCTCGGAAGATGCAAACAAAATAAAGAATCCCGTACCTTGCTGTGTGGAAACCTATGCAAGAACCTCCCAGTTTGCACATTCTCCATCTCCAGAACCACGTCTCGATTTCCTCCTCCAGAAGTCGCAGCCACAATGTCCTTGTAGAACGGAAAGGGTATAAAAACAATGATCATCAACAGATAAACCACTGCGCAGACAGCACCCATGGTTTCGGGAAGCTCCTTCTTGTGAACCTTGGACATATCCTTCCCCTTCAAACCCGCCTTCATGAACGTCGGCCCAAGCCATCTAATCATCGAATAAGACGCCGCAAATGCGATACCGCTGAATGCCAGCGATGCGATGAGAGGCTCGCCATCGCCTCGAAAGGTGTTCGAGATGATGCCCACGCAGGCGAGTGTTAGGGAGAGGAGGCTGAGGGATTCCGTGAACGAGAGAGCGGATGCCGTGGGAGTGGCCATTGGTGTGTGCCGTATCACCATGCTGGTGAATTCTGTAAATATGTAAAAGAATGAATGTGAAGTGAGAGAGGAATTTGGACGTCGGCCGGCGATTAAATGTTCATATTTTGTTCCATTTCGTGATGACGAGGCTTTGTCGGCTCGCGAGGCTGAGGAAGATGCCACGAGTCCGGAGTGAGTAAAAATAAATTAAGCTTCGGGCGTTTGCCCCTTGGGGATTAGCGCCTTTACAGGCACATCTGACAGCTGCCGCTTAAATGATCGACTCCCTTTTCCATATCTTCTTCAAACGAGCTTCTCTATTTGAAGAAAGCTTATTTGTATACATACGTTCGTATACAAGCCCTCCTAATTACTTGTTCGATTGGCATGGTAGATGCGACTGAGAACCTAAATACATATCATCGCAGGCCAAAACCACCTGTACTTTTTGGGAAAATCGAGCTCAACTTAGACGCGAATTTAAGGAGACCTGCTCAACCGGATCAGCGATTTGGAAATGGAGCTGGTTTCTATCAGTCGAAACGTGCCATAGCCCTCTCATACTTCTAGAGTTGCAGTGAGATCAGCTGAGAGAATTCCCAATTCACTGAAGATGCTTCTCTGTACTTCTACCCTTTATTCGTATAGTGGCGCAAAAAGGTCGGATGGTCCTAAGAGGCCGAAAGTCTGACCACAAAAGAGTACCATGACCCGAACAATATGTTGTCCCAACATGTATCTTCCCCGGTGGCCCTCTCGTCGTCCGATTGTACTTTACGTACCTTTTGCCCGCATCCATCTCAACTTATTTCGGACTGTTGGCTAAAGTCGTTTTCAGATCTGCCCATAAGTGGCTTTTGCCCAGCGATCTAGAAATCTGTTTCATCCCGAATGGGGCTCTATCTTCGGTGTGTTGCATTTAACCTTACATTGCGGCTGTAGAGCTGGAAAAGCCTCATTTCACCTCGTCAGACTTCTCTCCCCACATTTCGCTTCCGGACTTCATCACATAACCTGATACAATCATTCGAGCACAAACTCATTTGATCATCAGCACTGTCAACTGACCAGCAGTTGCTAACGTTTGATGTTGCTGCGAAGTTTTGATATCGCGTACTTCAATATCGAAGAAAGAGAAAGGTAGGCTGCTCTACGAACATCTTGAGCAAGCTTCCACTTGCCCTTCATTTCTGGCTCATGTTACGGCTGTGCGGATCCTCTGCCCAGCGACAGAGGCTTCGCTTCCCAGCCCAATTTGGCTCAGAGCCTGACCAATGTCGGATGTCGGATTAGACGACTTTAGCAGTTCAACTGCTGCAGTTGATACACATCCCAAATACCCATGCAGGATTTCTCCTTAATTCCGTCTGGTATCGGCAAAGCTTTTTATATTAGTATGATACCATCATCGATTTGTTGTTTATAAAGTCTAGCACGTAGCTTTTAAACATGGACGACTAGTAGCTCCATATTTTCACAACTCCAATCATTTCATTTCTCGAGGCATTTGTAATGGGCTTTATTCGGCAGGTTATCGGTGTCGTGTTGTGTGTGCGATCAGGTATGTGCTTCTCAACATAGCTACTTACTCCAGCTGATTCAGTTCAGTGTATGGCCAAGTTTTGAGTGTTCCATACTGCGATCCTTTGACAACGATATGTTACTCTTCATACACAAACGAGTGGGGCATCTCATATCGAATTGCTCTTCCAGATGTGGCAGCAGCGCCTAGCGATGCCATCATTCAAATAGTTGCACCCATTGAATTCGGCTGGGCTGCATTCGCGTGGGGAGGGACGATGGTATGGAATCCATTGACAATGGGATGGTCAAATGGTACAGGTGCCGTGGTTTCTTCACGATTTGCATAGTAAGCTGGACTTTGCTGCGAGGCTTCATTTGTGACTTACACCCGCAGTGGCTTGAGCCAACCAACAACATACGATGCTGCCGAGTATTTCTATCTCCGTGGAACAAGCACAAATGCTACTCATTGGACTTTGACAACTCTCTGTCGAGGCTGTACCGCTTGGTCTAGCAACGATGAGTCAATCGCTTCAATTCATTACACAGGCACTTCGAATGTCGCATGTGCTCAGGCGAAGGCACCTGTGGTCGACCCAACAGATAATGCAACGGCATTCAATTACCATGATAGCTTTTCCAAATGGGAACATGACATCAAAGCAGCGCGTAGCCCACTGTTTGACACGTGGGTAAAGGCGAATTTGTTATCAACAGACACTTCGACCGCAGTTAGCAGCACTGCCAGCCCGACTTCTACCGTTGCATCGACTTCATCTCCCCCTCCCACGACTTCAACAATAACGACCAAGGCTACTCCTACACACTCGACTCTCCCTGTTCCGCTATCCTGCCCAGGAGTTCCTGCCCCAAAATACGAGGGAGTGACCGCAAGTGGATGGAGGGCTACAAAGGTCAAAGGTGGCATGGGAGCAGCACGAGGAGTCATTTTCGACAACGCAGGGAATCTACTCGTTGTCGAAAGTGGCAAGGGAATCACCGCCCATATTGTGGGAAGTGATGGCTGCATAACCTCCAGCAAAACGATCATTCCTCAGCGAAGTCTCAGCCATGGAATCGCATTAGATGCAAATGGAACCACGTTGTACGCAAGCTCCATGACTAGTGTCTGGAGTTGGACATATGATCCGAAGGCTGTCGCGGTCGTTGGAGGGTCCAAGGTGATCATTTCTGGCATGTCAAATTCTGGACACCCCTCTCGTACGCTTGTCATCCCACCACATCAACCCAACCTTCTTCTTGTCAGCCATGGCTCAGGCGACAACTTCGATTATCCTTCAGGAGATATGAAGACACAACGTGCTGTCATCAAAGTCTTTGATATGAGTGCCATTCCGGCGACTGGATACAAGTTTGTTACAGATGGCTATCAGGCGGGGTATGGACTTCGTAATGAAGTCGGGCTCGCTTTTGATGGCAACAACATGTATTTCCACCCAGCACTCGGTAGCCAATCTTATCTAACCTGTTGCTAGGATGTGGGGAGTCGAAAACGGTTCAGATGAGATTAGACGAATCGTCAACAATTCGTCAATCGATATACACCAGGACAATCCCGCCGATGAATTGAACTACCTAGGAGACGTCTCGGTACCGAATACGAAGTGGTATGGCTATCCTACATGCTATACCATCTGGAAACCGAGCGATTTCACGGACAAGGCCTTTGCAGTCGGTGATCAATTCGTGCTCGCACCCAACGAGACCTTCAGCGACGAAACCTGCAAGACGAAATCTGAGCCCGCGCGTCTTGCATTTCAAGCCCACTCTGCACCACTGGACGCGAAATTCGATCCGGCTTTCGAGAATCTGTTCATTGCTTTCCATGGCTCATGGAACCGTGCGCCAACCACTGGGTACAAAGTTGTTGCTGTGCCATTCACGCAAGCTGACGATGGATCGTACAAGCCCACTGCTCCGTTGAATAGTACCACCGGCTATGTTGATATCTGGTCAAATGCTAAGGCTACCTCTTGTGGTGCAACATCCTGCTTCAGACCAGTCGGTATTGCTTTTGATGCTTTTGAGAGGATGTACATTACAAGCGATGCAACTGCTGAGGGCGAGCTGTGGATCCTCGGGAAAGTGTAGATTGAGGCTGGTTTCCGAAGGACATGTGCACTCGAGCACAGCTAGAATCGTTTCAAAGCCTGTGTACATAGCAAAACCCATCAATTCTTCTATTCAGAAGTCGAATTGAACCAGTCAAGTACACGGCAATTGTCACTTTCATCGAGGTCAAGATCTCAGCCACATGGGTGTCGAGATCAAAATCTGGGAAAAAGAGCCACAAAAAAGCGCTTTCTCACCCCAGACGCGTAAATATTGCCCTATGACGCAAAGCAAACATCGTCATACCATCGAGCACGCTGATCGACACCTGCAAGAGATCTGAAGCCTACTGCGGCATGGTGAATCAATTTCCTCCCTTCTCTTACAATACGTTTTCTTCACAGCGATCAATTGGACATCCACACTCACACGATGCCACCAAAACGCAAAGCACTCACCGAATCCAGCTCCAATAAGGACGCTGCGACCAAGCTTCGCAATGCAAAGGCTGCAAAGACATCAGCTAAGTCTGATGCGTCGAAGAAATCAGCTTCGAAAGCGTCAGAGAAAGCAACGCTCAAGGCTTCTCCAGCGAAGGACAATACTCCTGCCGCTGAAAAGTCTAGTAATAAATCGAAGGCACAGGCTGTGAAGTACAGCAATGCAAATACTGTACCTTGGTTTCGCATTTTCTCAAAGCCATTTTTGAAAATGGACAGCTAATAGAATCTCGTGCACAGCTAACCAAGAAACCCGAATGGACAAACCTCCAATGGCCTAACATCGGTGACTTCCTCGACGACAAAGATCAAGATATGCCCAAGGAGGGCCAGCTCATCGACGAGTTCTGCTACCGCGTATCTGATCTCGGGACCCCTGTCACCGAGGGCGGAATGAACCAGTGCGAGAAGCTAGTTAAGGAGTATGGGAAGAGAGACCAGGATAGACATGATATGCACATCGATAATGATTGTAATGGATGGGGGATGTGTGAGCTGTTGGAGAATTATGTTGGTGACTCCATGAGAGTAACTTCTTGGAACGGAATGTGTGCTGACATTTTACATTCAGTTCCAAGATTTCAACAAGGAGATCTTCAAGAAGACGGCGAGTCCGTATCAGAAATGGGCGTATGTTGAGGGATTGGCTGTGTTCCTGTTTGGTGCGCAGATGGAATTGGTTTATTTTATCAGTAAGTCGTCCACCTGGGTCATCACTTTCAATCTAACCTTCGAACAGATAACGAAGATGGTGACCGCACACGCGAGATTGTCCACATGTACGGGACCATGGCCCTTCAAGAGCACGATCTGTTCAAGCCTGATTCGGAAGTCAACAATATCGGAATCATCTCAATTCTTCTTTTGCACTTCGTGGAATGCGAAGCTGTGGATTTGGATTGCGATTGGGCTCCTGAGGTTGTGCGATTGTGTGATGAGGCGTGTATTAAGCTTGATGATGTAGTGAGGAAACAGGTCAAGGTTACCAAGAAGGATATCGAGAAATGGAGGGACAAGTACAAGAAGAAGCAGACGAAGAGCAAGTATTCGGGTAAAGAGGATGGCGGGAACGGTTACAGGCATTTTGCTGAGAAGAAGGATTGGAAGCTGGAAGATGACTTGGAGTATGATTGTAAGATGTGGTATCGCTGGGACTGGAAGCTTGAGGTAAGTTGTTTTTGCTAGTGATGTGGATTAGGAGATCTTGCTGACGATTTGGAAAGTACGATGCTTTTCAGAAGGGTGGAGGTCATCCTGGAGGCACTCATTATGATATCGGCAAGATGAGTAAGGCTTAGAAGAGGCCCCATACCCTTGGTACGAAGGCATATTCAAGGAGAATTGGGATCGAGTCCGATGGCTACGAGTCTTGAGCGGCAGCGAAGCAACAGTAGTAGATTTGGGCTTGGGAGACAGTGCCTTCATCTGCGAATTGTTTGAGTTCTGTGTATAGTACTGTACAATATCCAGTGTAATATTAGCGGTAACAAGAGACTTCTGTCGTCTGAATTGCTGGTTTCCGAGGCTGATAATTTGATAAAGGCTGCTCTCCCGATTTAATCCTTCACATCCTCAAGCGCAAGCAAGTCTCCGACCAAATATCATCTCAATGATCCTTCGGTATCTCCACCCCATTATCCTCATGCAACGGACTCCCCTTCCACGTCTTCAACATACTAGCTAGCCCCTCGCCCCCACCATCCTCAGTCCTCTTTCCCTCAAGCACACTCATCCCGAGCATCTCCTCATACAAAGGAACGCTCCTCTTCCAGTCACCTGTGTACAACATGCTACCCCTAAGATGCGGCATTGACTCCAGACTCTCCTGGATGCAAGACAGCATCCAGCGGCCAAGTCCCTTTCCTTGATGTGCGGGTTGAATGAAGACGTCGGTAAGGTAGGCCATGGTCACAAAATCCGTCATGAGACGGCCGAAGCCAATGAATGTCGCGTCCGAGGGCAAGGGGTTCATGCTCTTTCCACTCGATGCTTCTTCTGTGGTGGGAGGAGATGGCAAGGAGAACACGCCGAAGCAAAGGTTGTGATCTAGGAAGGCGCGCATGACTTCGTCGGGAAGAGGAGTAGCCCAGTACATTTCCTTGGTTGAGAAGGCAGTGTTGACGTCTGAGACGGAGAGGAGGGATGAGTTGGTCGTTATGAAATAATTTTCTCGAGTCCATGTTCGGCTTTTGAGAGCGGCGATTGTGGCAGCCATTTTGAGGTGCTGTTATTTCTTGAGTTGAGATCAAAATATTGATTTGTTTGGTAAATCTTCCATGTGAATTGATGAGGCTGCGAGATGTTCATTTAGTGTGGAAAGACCTAAGTCGTCGGATTGCTGTGTTGGCAATTGGAGTCCTGTCAATTGAGGGTGCGCAAAGATTTGAGCGTCGATATATTATTCTCCTGATGTATGAGTCAATGTCTTCCTTTCCTCTTGTTGATCAACTCGGACTGCCACGCCCGTGTACCCCACTCTTTCCAAATGTCGAAACGCTAGGAGTTAGTGACAGGTCAAAAGCCGGTAGGCTCCCGTAGAATAAGATCACAGGGGCTACCTTAATAATTCGAAATACAACTTAACAAGCTGAGGGGTAACATTTTCCAGCAGCCGTTGAACATATTGTACTACTGCAGCTCTTTCCTTCGTTAAGCGAGGTCTTTTGCCGGGGGGCGGAAGAGCTCCAGCGTCTCACTGAGGCACATTGACTCAGAAGCCAAAACATGGTCCAATGGATGCTAATGCCATGCATTGCGTTGCTTAAAGAATTCGGAAATGGCTACCATTCAAAGAAAGAGACGGCAAGTGGATCTATCCGTAGAAAAAGGGAAGTTAGCCAAAAATGGCCTGTTCTTTTTTCCCTTCTCTTCATGCTCGCCTAATCATCAGGCTGGTGGAAGCAAAGTTCAAGCTTCACGACTAGCTTAATAATCTCCCCAAACCAATTTACACACCAAAAAAATGGAAGCACAAAGAAATGTCCGTCAAGAGGCAAAAGACAAACGGATGAATTTGATCACTACGAGGGTCGAACTCGCGACCTTGGCGTTATTAGCACCACGCTCTAACCAACTGAGCTAAGCGATCCGGATGAGGTCTTAAACAGCAAGTTATTGCTATTTGATGGCACGGTATTGCTTATTTCGTTACACATTAGCTACAAATCTTCCGTGAAAAACTGGCTTCATTTGTGGGCTCGCTTAACTAAACGAATCATGGAGCTTCAGTACACCCACCCCACTTGCTTAGACGGCAACAGCGGCAGCTGCAATCTTTATTTCACTGTTCTTTATTTGATTATTCGTTATACATCTGCTTCTTGTTGGCACCTTACTTCTTGGTACAACAAGTTTCAAGTTTCAAGTTTTATCTTCCCAACTTCCTTCATTAACCCACTTTTGGTGTTGCCTCGCCTGCTCCCCTTTTGCCTGATTTGCCATCGTCTCTTTCAGCCAAGTTTGTATCACTACATCACTTTAATATCAAAGTCATCAGGAAGAATTGTAAACCTGTAGAGTTTATTTTTGCTTTTGGAAAGTTCTAGGAGCCTCCCCTTTAAAGCAGATGCTAGTGTGACATACAATTCAACTAGCAATTGAAATATATATTGCCCAAGGTTATCAGGGATTCCAGAGGGCCTTTAACTCACCTTCTTCACCGATTTAAAGTCTCAGAAATGATAGGCTGCTATTCAGATATTATAGAGTTACCATGAACAATATATTGAAAGGTCAATTCTCCACATCAGCTGCAGCGAATATAATTCAAATTACTGCGCACCAACCATGCCCTCCAACAGCATCAGCAATCCATACGCACCAGGATCAGGCACTCCCCTAGTAGTAGACTCATCCAAATAACTCGACCTTCCCAATTTAGCTTCCAACTTCTTCGTACTCTCAACTCCCTTCTCCGCATCCGCTAGCGCCTGCTTTGAATCACCAGTCTTCTTCAAAGTCTCCACAAACGGAATCAAGCAGTCCAAACATGTTCTGTCTCCTAATCTTGCCCTCGTATACTTGAGAAGAGACTGAAGCGCCCCATCTAATGCTTCCGCAAATGTTGTAGCTTCCCGCAGACTTTGAGCAAGCGATGAGAGGAAAATGCAGTACAACGCTCCTGAGGTGCCTCCCATATTGACTTCGAGATCATCGACGAGATCACTCAGAGTCGAAGGTAGTTTTGAGAGATCGGCCTTGGAAATATACGACAGAACTTGCTTTGCCCCGTCTCGCAGAGTGTAACCACAATCTCCATCGCCGACGACTGTATCGTACTCAGTGATCGTAGGTTCTTCTTTGATTAGACGCTCACATCCTGCAGTGATGATTTTGCGTACTTGAGCGTCTGAAAAAATAATCTTGGATGTGATCTCACTTGGCTTGGATGAAGTGGAAGCACCACTGTTGGCTAAGGCATTTGATGGTTTTGCTTGCGGCGCCAAGAACTCTGCTGGGATAGCACACAGTGATATTGACCATCCTCTAGCTTGTGACTGGTTGTTGAGGATCGTGGACTGGGAAATATGTGACTCTAGCTTCTGACTGGCTAATACTTGTCAGTGGAGAATCTTCCAAACATCTGCAGAACATACCAAGAAATTCCGATATCTCATGAGCCAGAATGTTGTTTTCCAGACGGGAAAGTCCATTGATATCTGAATAGTGAACGGAGTACACAAGTCCCTCGCCGGCTGATGAAGAGGAGGCAAGAAGGGAGCTCAAATCCTTGTCGATTGAGGTCTTTGCAGAATTGAAAGCTACCACATCTACACCATGGGCTACAGAAGGCACGTCTCCAGACTTCTGCTCGTGAAATTTAGACGTGGTGTTCGCAGTTGACTTAATGAAGTGACGCAGTAGTGCCTCTATCTTGTCAAAAGATGCTCTAGGAATAGTCAGCTCGTTTCAGAAAAGAAAGATGCGTGAGTTGACATACTTGACCTTGGGCTTTGCAGCTAGCAACAAAGACAAAGCATGATCCAATTTCAGCTCCCCATCGACGGTAAATTCCAGTATCCCGGAAGCTGAACTCAAACTCTGCTTTTGTCCAGCTCTGATCACCACGACTCCATTCTCAACAGGAAACCCGCTATCCTTCAACGCCTCTGCCATTTCCTGTGCTGAAACATTCTTCTCGCTCTGTTCTACCGTGAAAGCCGCAAGGTGAGACTCGCTCAGAATCTTGCTCGAAAAGTTGCCAATACTTCCCACAGCAGCGATCAAGACATCTTTACCGTTGGCAAGAGTTGTATCAATTACGACGGTTTGACCTCTCGTGGTTTCAACGACTTTGATAGAAGGCCGCATGAGAGGAAATAGACGACTCCATCTTTTCGGGTCGTCAAGCTTGAGCTGTGAGTCACTGTATGGAATAGTTTGCTCGACGACGAGAAACATGATTAGGGATATGATACAGGAATTCCAGAATTCTTTTCCAGGAACAAACAAAACACGAGATACAATAATCGCCTCGAAAGTCCTCGTGCTTCGGTCATGAAATGTTAAGAGTTTCCCCACTTGATCGCCGACGGAATGCCAAAAATGGCAATCCGAATTGCGGGGAGAGCTCCTGAAGAACCATTCGAACACTTTACGAGTCTAGGTTGTGGGAACCATTTTGCCTTCGACGGATATCCGTTTTGGATGAAAAGCATTTAATGATTACCTTTCAACTGTTTGTTTATTAAACTGGTCGACGTTAAGGTCATATATCATCAAGTTCTGATCTGCTCTCCACGTTCGTTGAACTTCTACCCCGCAACCCCGCATTTTCACAATGGCGACAGAAACTCAAACAAAGCAACCCACAAAAGAAACCTTCCACTTCATCAACGACCCTGCAGATGCGATTCATGAAGCTGCAATTGGGCTCACAGAACAGAACCGTAATCTTTCCTATGCGACTGCGCACAAAATTGTATATCGAAGTGATTTGGATACCTTCCGGAACGATCATGTAACGACCATTGGATTTGCTGGGGGTGGACAGTAAGTAACAATGCTTCAGAAACATCTCTCTCTCGAATCTAAGAATGATTCTCAAAATAAGGAACTAATTTCTTTCTAGTGAGCCGATGTTTTCAGGCTTCGTCGGTCCCGCTTTCCTCTCCTGTTCAGTATCCGGAAATATCTTCGCTTCTCCCACGGCAGCTCAAATTTTTGAAGCTATCAAGCTATGCCAGCCAACAAATGGCCCTTCGAAAGGGACATTGATCGTCTGCGGCAACTATACAGGCGATATTCTCAACGCGGGTCTAGCGATCACACGAGCTACGGCCGCTGGCTACAAAGTCAGATTCATTCCAGTTGGTGACGATGTTGCAGTAGGCAGGAAGAAGGGTGGCAAGGTTGGCAGAAGAGGGTTGAGTGGCCATGTTGTAGGCTTGAAAATAGCCTGCGCCTTGGCAGATCAGGGAGAGAGCCTGGAGAGAGTGGGCGACGTGATGGAGTTTATCGCTGCGAACTCTGGGACCATTGCCGTGGCTTTTGATCGGTATGTCTTCCCAAGCTGAACCTGGATCATGGGCTTAAAGATTTTCACAGAGTCGCGCTCCCAAACAATATCATAACCGAAATCCAAACTTTGCCTCCAGCTACCATCGAGCTTGGCCTTGGCTGCCACGGCGAACCAGGACTTCGTCAGATTTCCCCCGTTCCAAGCCCGGAAGCTCTGACAAAAGAGATGATCAATCTTCTCACCGATACCACTGATGCGGATCGAGCATTCATCCCATTTTCGAACGAGGAGAAGAACGAAGCTATTCTCTTGGTGAACAGCTCCGGGAGCACCTCCGATGAAGTTCTCGCTCGTTTTGCTGAGTTAGCTATTGCGGAGTTGGAAACGCAAGGTATCACTGTCAAACGAATGACGTTGGGACCTATGGTGACGAGTTTGAAGCAGAGTGGATTTGGGTTTACTGTTTGGAGACTACCGAGGGAAGATGAGAAAGGGCCTATGAGCAGAGACGAGGCATTGAGGTTTTGGGATAGGAAAGTACAGACGGCTGCTTGGAGACAGTAGCTGAAGAATGATTGATTGTTTACTGTCTGAAGTCGAAAAACGCGGGCTTTTTGCTTTCCTCCAAGTGACTGACCAATTACTACGTGATGATAACATGCCACACTTAAGTCAGGCTCGAACCCTTGGACAAATTGATCAAAGTCATCAAAATGCTTCTATGATCACCCTGTGTTACTTATGTTAACAGGGTACTTACAATACTCAAAGCCAGTGACGGGGTACTTCCGGGCGCTGTCCCGTGGCCGGCTCATCCACCACCACTTATTGATTCTAAGCCATTGTCCAAGCCGCTGGCAAGATGTGACGACCAGAAAACTTGCCAATCCATATCTAAATACGATAATAGCAGTCAAAGGGCTTGGGAGAGTAGCTACAGTGTTGAAGATGGTATCGATCCCTGGAAATGTCTCCAGACTGCCAGTATCTGCACCAATGTGGTTGTTGAAAACTTCTCATAGCGCAAACATCTCAATATGAAGGTGAAGGTCGTAGCAGAGCGATACAAGTTTTCTACAGTGAACCGGAACTTTGAGGCAAATGTAATTCTCGAATCGAAATTCAAGCTCTTGCAGCTGGGTGATTCGGTAAGGTCCTAACATAATTGTTATTTCTAGCCTAGTATCATGAAGCAAATGAAGAAGAGAGGTTCGGTTCATATTCTTTGTATCATTTTAAATGAACAACACGTAGCCTCTAACATTCTGAATTTCTTCAAGCCCTCATTCCAAAACATTTCTCAACAGTAAGGAAGCGCTGGGTTTGAGCAACTTCCAGCAATAAATCCCTGCTTAGCCTTTGGCAAATCCTCCTCAAAAATTTGCGCTGAAGGATCCAAAATGTGATCAACGATGTGAACAAGGCCCTAAATTTCATCAGTCATACTCTCCCAAAACCTGTCATAGATAGAAGAGGTGGTGCTTACACTAGTGACAGGTAAATCTCCCGTGGTGACTTTAGCAGCATTGTTCAGTGTCAAAGTGCCACCGACATTCTGTGTGCTCACATAGAGAAAGCTGGCAGTCTGAATACGACTGAGAGTGCTGTTGAAGGTAGAAAGCTTCAACTGCGAGTTTGGGATGTAGTGATGCTTCTCATGTCAGCTGATTATGTCAAAAAGATGCTGAGAACCCTTTCAACGAACCTGCAAGACATTTCCTAGCCAGTGCTTTCCCTTCAGCGTTTTGGCGTACGTTGAGTAATACGCGCCGGTGTTGTTAAAAGCTTCGTTGGAAGGCAGAAATGCAGTGTATTGCCACTGAGGGGGTGTGTCGAAAGCTTCCACGAATCCTTGACCTTGTCAACTTCTACCATTTTTCGACTCACAAAGGATGAGTCTTACCACTGAGAGTTGGCAAGAGACTGGCCAGCGTAGACAAATCCGGACGACTCTTCACGAGATCCAGAAGTGTCGTGGTGCTGGCATTCTTGGGAAGAACATACGTCCCTTCGGGCACAGGTGCATAGGTGAGAGGGTCTCGATCGAGTCTCTTTCCAGAGCAAGCTGCAACGAGAGCCGTGAACGTAATAAGGATAGAGAACTTCATGTCGAGAAGCACAGATTTACTTGAACGAAAATTGACGGACTTTTAAAACAGAGCGACATAGAGGCGAGCCAGGAACCGACGCTGGACATCCCCTGATATTTGGACAACTCGAGGGAGCGGAGCTTTACCCTGAGATGCCCCGGCGTTGTCCCCGTGGGGATCTCTAGTCTTCATGAGGATGCGAGGAAAAGGAGGGGAGATCACCAATTCGACAATTTCCGGGACTTGCCCCGGACCCCGCAATCAACAAATCAACGAGACGGAATATCCGACTTCCGCATCATTGGCTTTGATTTGTTTTAAGAAGTCAGTTCTCCCATTGAGAACATGAAACGAGAAAGTACACCTGCTCGGATAGTCGTTTCGTAGACAAGATGTTCTTCTCAACCTTGATCGGCCTCTCGCTTATTGCTCCAGCGTTGAGCACATCCCAGAATTTGGCACAGAAACCACAAATGGGTAAGCACCATAACTCGAAATTCTTGTCTTCGGCCGGGATTAAATTTAAGTAGGATGGAACACCTGGAATGATTTCAAGTACGCTTATAACCAGAGCGTTATCGAGACCGTTGCCGAGGGTCTCGTCTCGACTGGGTTGTCGGATGCTGGGTACAAGTATCTAGTTTTAGATGCTGGCTGGCAAACCTTGGAACGAGCAGCAGATAATCGCCAGCAAGCCAACCAGACGAAGTTCCCAGATGGCATCGCTGCTCTGGTTAGCAAGATTCACAAGCTTGGCCTGAAAGCTGGAATTTACAGGTAAGTAAATTCACACATTGAGACATGGGAAGCGTTCTAACTAAGCAAAGCGACGCTGGTATCTATGATTGCGGCTTCTATCCTGGAAGCTACGGTTATGAGGAATTAGATGCGCAAACTTACGCCTCCTGGGGAATCGACTACCTCAAGTATGACAACTGCGGGTCATTCCACGCAGGCATCTTGTCACCATACGATCGCTACGCAACAATGGCAAACGCACTCGTGGCTTCAGGCCGAGATATCTTCTACAGTCTCTGTCAATGGGGCCAGGAATACCCTTGGTTCTGGGCTGACCAGATCAGCGACTCGTATCGCATGTCTGGAGACATTCACGACGAGTTCATCAAAGATAACTCGGGAGTCTGTAAGACTGCCTACTGCTTGAACACGGGATACGCTGGTGTAAGCGTACTCACGATGATTCGGAAAATGCGAGAGATCAGTCTGTTCCAGGCTCCCGGATCATGGGGTAAGAATCACCCTTTCACGCGGATAAAAAGCCTAGTAATGACCATGTGATAGCGGATATGGACATGCTTGAGATTGGCCTAGCCAATATGACTGTCCACGAAGAACAGACTCACATGAGCTTCTGGTCCGCTCTGAAAAGCCCTCTGATCATCGGAGCTGCTATCGAGAAGCTGAGCAATTCATCCCTCGATATCCTCCGCAACAGAGAGATCATCGCGCTCAATCAAGATGACATGGGAATTGCTGTTTCTTACCAACCAGAGATCAGCAAGGAGGGATCCTTGCAGGTTTGGGCTGGACCTCTCTCGAGGAATCGCCATGTGATGCTGGTATTCAACGAAGGGGCGTCGATCACGAACTTCACGACGTCTTGGAACTCGATGAAGGGGCTGAATGGAAAGAGTTACAGCGTGCGAGATGTGTGGGAGGCGAAGAATCTGGGGAAGATGACTGACAAGATCACGCTTGGCAGCATCAGTACTCATCAGACCAAAGTGCTAGTTCTGTCGTGAAAGACGTGACTGAATAGGACAGATAAACATGAAGTACTATCAGAATTGTGATCAATTCCATTATCTTCGTGAAAGGAAAGTCAGACGTGACTTCTTACTGTATTAATTTTCTCCCTCAAATGTTTTTCTCTGGCCATGTTGTTAAAACATCGGATGACTTCTTGCCTGTCCTGGACTCGCTGCCACCGTGAAGCTCCTCCCGATCAATATCCGCCCTGACCATGTTCTTCAAACATCTGACGACTTCTTGCCCGCTCTGGACTCGCTGCCGCTGTGAAGCTCCTCCCGATCAATATCCTCGCCGACTAAAGCACGCTTCGCCGCTTCCTCAGTCTCCAAGAATGCCTCCTGCTCCTTCCGACTCTTCTCCAAATCCACAAAGAGAACCAATACCAAAAAGCTAAGCGCACTCAGCGCCGTCAAAAAGTAGAATGGCGTGCTGTTGTTCCCGCTCGGCGTAGCATCGATGATGGCAGAACTGACAAGAGGTCCAATGAAACTGCTCGTCTTGCCAATAATACTGAACAGACTGAAGAAGAGGAATTCGCGGCCCCGAGGAGTAACCTCGCTGATCATGATTTGGGAATAGGAGTACCAGGGGCAGACGAAGAGGCCGTAGAAGGCTTGGTAGGCCCAGACCTCCCAGAGATGATGGAAACCGAATTTCTGTGTCCAGATTCCGATCATACCCCAGCAATCCAGGATGATGATGTTAAAAGCTACAATGTTGAACATAGTTTTAGTACTTAGCCTCCACTTCTGTTGCGCCCACCAGAAGCTGTAAATCCCGACTGCTTGGGCTGTGATTCCGACTATCAGGACATAGGTAAGCTCGAGGGTGTTATAAGCCACGATACTGTTCTGGAGCGTGCCAATCACGGTCACAGTCGTGTTCAGGGAGTCGCCGAGAAGGAAATAGCCGATGAGGTAGATAAGCGACTGTTTGAGATGCCATATTTGGCGAAGAGCACGATACAACTGCCAAAGCCCGACTGTGATTATATTCATTCCGGGCGGAACCTGATTTTGTTAGCGCAAGAACACTAGTCCCTCGAACATATACGAACCTCTTGTCCGGCTCGTCGCTTCTCCTTGATGAACCAGGGGATGGCAAGGAGAAGCCAGACTCCACTGGCAAAAGCGATGAGTACCGAAAGACCCCAGTTGTTGTTTTCTGTAGAGGCATTGACATGCAGTCCGAACATGATACCGACAATGATGGCTAGAATAACAATTTCGCCCAGGGACTGGATGTAGAATGCCATATTTGACAGCTCAGAGCGCTTTAAGGTGTCCGCATAGTCGTACTCTTCGCGAGTAATCTCTCCTGCTTGGTACTGCTCCGCTTTCTCACGAAGCTGCGGTGTATTTCGAGCAAGCCCAGGAAAGCTACAACGATCAGTAAATCCATACAGACTGGATCCACTATGACTTACGCAGCAGTCCAGAATGTGAGTGTGGTCTGATAAGCAATAACTGGACTGTGTCAGTCCCTTTCCTCGTTCACGTACAGCTCAAGAACTTACGACCAACAATGTACATGCCAGCTGCTATCTGCCACTTGTCAGGAGTATGGACTCCCAGCCATCCAAAGCCAATCCCCCAAGCCACCAGAGAAAGCCCAATTAAGATATTAGGTCTCCAAGTCCCGAAATCTGGCCGTGTCAGCTAACAGCCAGCGAAGAACCAGACACCCATCACGAAATACCAGCAAAACTGCCCAAGAACAGAAACACGACGATCTGGATGGCAAAACTGATGCCGTTGGATAAGAGCACGATACTGTTGATCGTACGTTCTCTGATCTTTGTTAGTTGTATGTCCTCAGAACTTTTTGGAACATAGGCAACTCACCTGCCAGCAAATCGCAAAGAAGTCCCATCTCCAGCAGCTTGGTAGAGCAAATTTTGAAACGCCGTAGGTGCAAAATTGAAGAGCGTCAAGCCATTGTTACCAATGTAATAAGCGTAATAGCTCCAAATTTCATACTTGTCAGTCTCCCATTCTGGGTCGAATTGATCTGGTGCTATGGGATGATCCGAGATAGATTCTGTAGGACCCCCAGAACCCTTTGGAGGATCCTCTGCAGGTGCGGACGAGAGATCTAAAGCAGGAGCTGCCGAAGCCATCTTGAGTATTGATAGCGATGAAACCTAATGTCGTAAAAACTGCTCAGTACATTACGATCGATGTCTCAAAGATGTGGGATATCCATCAATCACGCCATCGAGAATAGTAAACAGGAAAGAGAAATCGGAAGACCCTTCGGACGTCTATTTCAATTGCTCTACTGCAACCCACAGACTAGGAAGGACCGAATATGATCCGTTCTTCTAGTCTTTCCAGAATGCCACTTAGAAGCCGTCTGATTTGTGGCTGTCAAGAAGCTTTTGCGGGGCTTGCATGCAGTGTGGCAGAGGCTTCTGTTAAGCTTCCACTAAAATGCCAGATCGGCCTGTTAGCTTGGCTAGATTTTCAGTGGAACACTGCAACCGCACGGAGAGTCCTGGCTAAATTTTGTGGGCGATTCTGTGAGCTGGTGTGTAACCCGCGGTGGAGCCAGTCGAGGTTAGGGAACCCTTACCCGCCACTCCTGAATTAGGGGGCTCTCCACTTTTCACAGTGAGCTTCTGAGGAGCTGTCACGTTTAGCCCTTGGAAAGCTATCAAAACAAATTGTATTCGGAATGTGGGAATAATCTGATCGATTGCTCGAATACCATGAAATACGACGCCCATAAACAACATTCGGAATAGGCGCAACGAAGAGATTCAGCTCGCAAGCCAACCAGCTCTCCAATATCAGAACAAATCACCACTCCTAGTCGACGAGAACGAATCTTGTGTCTCCTACTCGGCTCAGTCAGAGCTTGATCTAGGCTTCACGACTCTTTCGGTAGCTGGCCTGCAGAATCGCATCATCAGCAAACCATTTTATGCGGTAAAATCTCCTGAACGACGTACTTCTTGCTCAACTTGAAGACCATCAACAACTGGTGCAAGCTCGCTTAGAATCTCGTATGCCTTCTTGTGGAATTCGAGCTGGGCGGCAATAAGGTCGGCAAGGTTTCGGAGTGGCTCTGGGGTATCAAGTACCTGTGCATATTAGATCTGGGTGTTGCAAAAGGGTAAAATTTACGCACATTCTTCATGACGCCAACAGCTTCCTCAGTCTGGCCAACAAACTCATCCTCAGCTTGCTCAATCTCAACTCTAGCCTCCTCGGAAGGATCCTCGTGCTCAGCTCCATCGGATGCCTTAGCATTTGCGCCAGGTAGGTGCCAGCCAGGGTTCTTGGACTTGGCCTTTGCAGCATCAAGCATCAATCTTGAGTTCTCGACTCCTTTTCTGGCCCGGGTTGCGAACATAAGGTTGGTGTTGAGAGTTGTGCTCCAGCCTGCGAGGAATCGGCTCTGAATTTGGGAGTCTTGGGCAAGTCTGGCTTCACCGACACGCTCACTGGCCAAGGCGTACTTCTCAAGGGCGGTAGCAAGAGGGTCTTCTCCAGTACCAGAGTGTTGTTGTTGGAGCAGCTGGCTGCTTGCCAAACTGGCACGGGCGATAGCATGGTTGAAGGTCTTTGGTTGCGGCTTTGCGGATGGAGGAGCAGTAAGTGCTGCTTGTGCTTCGGCAGGTGTGGTAGCGGATGAGAGGAGGTGTACTTTCTCGCTGACTGTGCGTCCCAAATCACCGAAACTCTCTTTGATGTTGGCAGGGTAGTCGTATGCTTCATTGGAATACTGGGAACTGGCAGCACAATGTTGTTAGATAAGGAAATACTGCAGATATTGAAATTGAATGGTACGTACGTAACCTGCAGCATCTTCTGATGAACCTGCTTCAAAGCATCTACTCTCTTCTCCAACTCAATATAGTCGGGAGGGAGTTGGGTCTGCGAAATTCTTATCAATAGTCGCTCATGCGCCTTCGAGCAGAGCTATCTCTAACCTTGTCCTCAGCCTGTCCTAGCTGTTCCTTCACATATTGCTGTGTGCGAGCGGCGAACGGTGTGAATGAAGCCCTGTGGTATGATGATTAGACTCGTATTGCTTCCAAGGCAGGAGAGATAACCAGTTCCCTAGATCAGGGTTCGGGGGAAGTTCGAGATGGCTTACGTGAAATTCTTTCCGAATGCTGATACTTTATCCATCTTGAAGTTTGAGGGGAGAAGCGTTTGTGATAGTAGAGGTGGCGGAGAATTGTTTGTTTATGCTGTTGGGGATTACCGTCTTGTGGAGCTTCGAGTTGAAGGGCAGCAGCCTGCTAGCGTCGTAATCACTCAATGGCCTTTCACGTGCTCGAAGCGACAAGTAACAATTTAGATTGAGCTGTGTCACAACAGATCCATGAAATCTATCTAAGGAGATACGGCAGTTTCTGGTACTTTGAGTTTTCTGAAAAGTCTACAGTTGGTAGGACCTCATATTATGTCTTGGAGATTGAATTGTTGCGAATTTGAGCAAGAAACGGCCCAGCAACCCCTGGATTCTTGAGGTCTTGTCACTCAAGGAAATGGCGGAGGAATTCTGCTGCATCTTAAATCTCAGGCTGACGAGTACCTAGGCAATGCCATAGAGCATTTGAGCCCATAAGACACAGACATTCATTTCTAGTCTAAGACAGTTTTATTATCGGCCCAAGAGGGTTCAATTCCTCTGCAAACGCCTTCATAGTCCAGGAACAGCTGTTTATCCAAGCTCAAATCTGGCGTAGTCCAGAACATCGTCCATCCAGTATCAGGGAGCTTCCAAGTGCCCCGAGACCTCTCGAAATACCACTTGTTTACGGGATTGTTTCTCCTTGACCGCCAGACACATCCCTCAGGGAAGCAATCCCTTACCATCGCTTTGAAAATCAAATCCGCAACGCCGCCGCTACCTTGCGCTCGTTTCAACACTGCAAATTTGTCGAGATACGGTACCATCCTCGCCCTGCTTTCTGGAGATCCATCATCCTTTACACCTGGCGGAGTTTCCCACGTCAAGAGAGCTCCTCCTTCGTATTCACCAGCGATGATAACACCAGCGATGCGGCCATTGACTCGCTTGAGATATTCCTTGACGTCAAGCTTACGGCCAAAGGAATCCTCAATGAGATGGACGAGACGAGGAAGGTCAATTTGCGAGTCGGTCAACGTCAGCTGAGGCGTGCCAGGGGTTGGTGGTTCCCAGCGACCGAATTTTGGGTTTGGGAATAGAGTGACCGACATTCCGTGTTTTGCAAATGTCGTAGGAGTGATGCTTTCCGCTGGAGACACGACCTCGCCCATTGAGGCTTGAGGGCCGAGGCGGCCAACTGGTAGTGATGAAGAGAATACCGGCTTATCTGTGAGTAGGTTGTGAATGAGCGGATTCCGCTGACGTCTGGTGCCAACTCTTGCTGCCTGAAAAGGTGCATCCTTTCCAGAATTGGCTGCCTCTTCTGGCGTGGTCAAGAGAGCCGAAGAGCTGGGTGGTAACATGGAGAGAACTGAGCGAACGAGTTGTAGATTCTGAAGGTGATACCAATTGTCAAGTTTTGGTTGCTCCGTCGTTTCCTGCTCTGCTTCCTGGGCTAGCGGCTTGGGGCCGCCGAATTCAGTCTCAGCAAATTTGGAAAACGGGTTGCTGAGGCTCAAATCAGATGCTCGTTCCTCTTTCGCTTGAGCCTGTAGAGACCCTCTAGAACTATTAGGATGGAGTCCTTTGAGTAAGTCCTGTTTGGCTGGCTCATACTCTTGCTCCATGTTTAAGAACACATGGTAGCCATTGTCTCGGTCTGTAGAAGGGACACCTCCAAGAGGATCCAAGACAATAAGCCGATCAAGCGAGACTTCTTTTCGAAGAGTTTGGAGGCGTTCTTGAACGACGATGGAATCTTCGTCCGGAAGAAGCTGTGTTGAGAGGCCGGCCAGTTCCTTAGTGAGAGCGAGAACAATATCAGTAGCTAGAACAGGAACAGCTGTCTGTGATATGTCGGTATATCCGATCGATGGAATAACCGGGATTACCCCCCTTCTCAAAGGAGTCATGAGTAGCTTGCGGAGGGTGACATGGGCACTGGTGTGTCTGTATCCAGGCCTGACAGGTTCCTCTGAGACACCAATGACATTGTCAACAAGCCTAGCACCGGTCTCCCCATTGGCATCTATAGCAGCAATAAGACGGTTCGTCTGCTCAATTTCTAACTTTCGCCAATCGGCATCTCTTTTCTCCTCTCCTGATGGAGGTACTCCAGTATCGCAGTCGATGACTACCACACTGATCAGTCCAAGTCGAGCAAGTTGTGCCAGAGTCCGTCCAATGCCGTTGAGTGTCTCGTCATCCAAAGTCTCTGGAGCTCTTATTTTCACCAAAGCAACATGTAGTTGTGGTCCCACAGATACCTTCGAGAGCCTCTCGGGTTGTTGTATGAACCGTGGACTTTCTTGAACAGCCGCAGGCCCGTAGAACCCTCCCAAATTGACACCGCAGGATCGTCGTGCTTTCTCGGGAGAAGATTTAGTGCTCGAAGATGACTCTTCGGATGGTGTAAAACGTTGGATGTAGGATCTAGCTTCTCGTTTCGTGGCAGATGAGCCCAGTACTGATAGGAAGAAGTCCTAAGTTTCGGTCAGGAACATTGCTTATACGTCCGCAGAGAAGGAATACCTTGTCGATAGCTCTTGCCTTCTTCTTAGCTTTCTGCTGATTTGACAGGTCCTTCACATGCTCCTTCGCGAGCTCCTGTCTCAATTGGCTGGCTGGCGCTCTTCGAGATCCATAATTCCTCAATCCATTGTCAGAAATATATTCAGTACGCCTTCTGCGCTTTGCCCAAGACTGTATCTGAAGTCGTGTTAGAGCTATACACACCGCCTGCCACACTCTTGACTCACATTATGACCAGCCACTTGTCTGCCCTTTTTCAAGGCTATTTCCTGCAAAATCATTGTGCATATTGGAACGATATTACCCAGGTAGATTCATTGGAAAGGTTTTATGCACAAGAAGATTTCTTTTGCAACGCAGCGTGACTCCCAAGTTGATGTGGGGAAGATTGTTTGGATGTCGGGATTTTTGCTGGTCACAGTGCGCTAACTCTTATCGTTATCGGACTTACTTGCATGTGCCAATGTGACGGATGGCTTGGAGGACGACAAGACTTGTTTATTTTCTTACAGGAGCAATGAGTTGAAGAACTTATTCAAGATCCATCAACGTCTTTGTCTTGAAAGTAGATATGACAAAGAAAGTCAGTACCGTGGTTAGTCCTGATCATTACTTCTGACATCAGAAATTCAACAGCCGAACTGGTGGCGCGTCACGAACATCCGTCTTCGGGCCGTCCACTACCGGAGTATCTACTTAGAACGTGAATATATCTGCTTGAATATACTTACATCATTCCAGAACATCGAGACAATCTATTCTCTCAAGTCCTTTTAATCCACATTTGCTTGATCAATTGAAAAAAATGGCACCTCAAGTAGCATGGATCGGTTTGGGGAATATGGGCAGGGTAAGTGACCCCTCATTTTTTAACAGTAGCCAGCACTAACTGAAGTCAAAGGGTATGTGCAAGAACCTCGTTGAGAAAGGACAACTTGACAAGCCCCTCATCATTTTCAACCGCACCGAAAAGCGTGCAACCGACCTGAGCAAGTCATTGCCATCTGGGAAATCCACTGTTGCCTCATCCATTGAAGAATTAGTCTCAGAATCAGACATTGTTTTCACTTGTGTCGGAGATGATGAGGCAATCAACAGCACAATTGATGTCGCAGTCAAAGCCGGCGTCAAGGGAAAGCTTCTTGTAGATTGCTCTACGGTGCATCCAGAGACCAGTGAAGGTCTGGCGAAGAAAGTCACTGAAGCCGGCGGCGAATTTGTTGCTTGCCCAGTATTTGGAGCTCCAGCTATGGCAGACAATGGTCAATTGGTCTGTGTACTCGCCGGTCCAAAGGAGAGTGTCGAGAAGGTCAAGCCATACACCAAGGGAGTTATTGGAAGAGCAAATGTGGATTTCGGTGGACAAGCCGTCGGCAAAGCCACTACACTGAAGATAATCGGTAACACGTTTATCCTGAATATGGTGGAGACCTTATCAGAAGGTCATGTTCTGGCAGAGAAGTCCGGGCTCGGTACCGAAAACCTTCATCAGTTCATCGAGACTATGTTCCCTGGTCCATACACGGCATATTCTACGAGAATGCTGTCTGGGGATTACCACAAGAGAGAAGAGCCACTTTTTGCCATTGATTTGGCTAGGAAAGATGCTAGGCATGCACAGGCTCTTGCGAAGGCTGCTGGGACTCGGTTGAAGGATGTTGAAGTTGCGGATGCACACTTGGCGCAAGTAAAGGCTCATAAAGGAGAGTCTGGCGACATTGCTGCTATCTATGGCGCCGTTAGGCAGGAAGCTGGGTTGCCTTTTGAAAATTAGATGATTGAACTAGAACAAAAATGAATTATCCAGAAGAATTGGAATGAACGTCGAAACTGCAGTGACATTTGAGAGCCTTGCTTACATAATCTAAGCTAAGCTTTGATATGCCTGGAACTGGAAAGCGAGACAACGACAGCATCTCCAAGCTATCACTTCAAGCTCAACAAATCCTACAACATGGCGAACGGGTAAGCTGAGCTCCAATATTCCACTGGATGCAGAAACTCTCCTCCAAAATGCGCTGGCTAACGCTCATTGTCTATCTAGCTGGAGCATCATCATCGGCTTCGTGGTAGTTGCGCTTGCCTGCGTCGCAGGATGGTTCCTTGCACCTAAGGGCGAGACACAAACGTACGAACTCCTGCTCGGATAGACTGGCTATTGAATCCGTATCATGAGTCGGAAGCAAATGGAATTGTGGCTAACAGATTTGCAGAATCTGGCGAAGTTCTCTGATTCTCTCGTTCGCAAGCTGTTACATTATGTGGGGTATGGTTCATCATCTTTCCCTGAACGCTCCATCGGCAAGCAAGTCACTAATGATATGGGCTTCTAGCAATTACGTTTCTGGCACAATGGCACCCACTCATCGAACCGCGAGCGTCGGGCCTGAGAAATCATACTGTGAAGGGTTGATGCGGGAAGATGATGGACTACCGGTTGAGCGTTAGAAGAGAAGTGTATGGATGTACAATTCGGCGTTGAGGATACGGGATCATAGCTTGGGCTTTTAACAAGTCGTGTATATCGATACGGAATGGGATACCTTTGACATGCTGAACGAGAGATAATGAGTGAAATAGATATTGCCCTGGATGCCCTGCGCTACGGTCTCGAAGTCGTGGAGAATTGGGCATCTTATCACATACTTCTCGCACCATAAAAACAATTGCAAGTCTGCGAAGATCGAGCACAAACATCAATGGATGTCGACACTATCCAAGCCCCAACCTACCACCCCATTCTCTCCCGAGCTCAATCAGAGCCCACAGTGCCTTGCCATCGGCCGCAACCCCCGAATCACCCACCGTATCAACCCCATCCAGTCCTACTACCCAGAGAATGCCCCTTCCAACCATCCATCTACTGATTGCCCCCACCGTAGCCAATATAGCCGTAGTCCCATAACCACAATCCAGCAAGATCTTCAACGCTTCTACATTATTCGCAACAACAGCCCAACCCAGTGATCTCGCAGCCGCAGGCACATCATACTCCCAGATAACCATCAATATAGGAAAGAGCTTCGTAGAAGAGGAGACAAGCAGAGCTGTGCTAACTGAGTTCGGCCGAGAGTATCGCGGGATGAGCCCGAATAGTACCAGAGGCGAGAGCGGCGACGAAGTGAGGAAGCGGATCGACATGTGGAATGCTAATGTAGAGAGCGCGCATAGTATGAGGAAGAAGATGTATTGGAAGACTATGGGCTGTTGGGCGAGACGGAGGAAATTATTGTCGGTTGTTGAAGGGGTAGAGGAGGTTTGCTTCTCGATTCGTGCCCAGGTTAGGTAGACGTCGAAGAGTAGGAGGAGGATCCCAAGTCGTATTATAGAGGGCTGTATATGCTATCAGCTGGTTGTATTACTGTGAGAGGAATCTATCGTACGTACATCGAATTGGTCGTGTTCGCGCATTAGAGTATTGTGCAATAGATGCCGATAAACCTGCAGCAGTTAGATATAGTCCCACTTTCAATGAACATGACCATACTTGCGGCTTAATCAACACTAGATCTATAAAAAGTACCACGTTGTCATGTTCTACATATTTATCACAAAACCTTCCGCAGTTCTTGCATACAGTAAGGCGCACTCCATGGCCGCTGGACTTGTCATCTGCGCCGGAGTACTCGGTGTACAAGGTCTTGACCGGGAATCGACATTCTATGCAGATGGGCATTGCATACAGCTAAGTATCATCGGTGATAGGAGATTGTGGTGGGTGCAAACATGATGTGAGAGGTTTAGATGCTGTAAGGTGTTCACGGAGCTTTGGTTTGACGCGCCATCGCGAACTGGCCCGTGCCAAAATGACGAGGTCCAGTTCTCAAAATATTTTCATTTCCGTTTACTGCATCCCTTACAACAAAATTATGGAAAATCACCCTCTCCCAATAGCTTTTGTATTTAGCAACCGATGTTCGATCGTGATATAATCTATAAGATGCTCGTAGGAACTGTTCTGGATCGGGAATTTTCACCATCCAGGAACTAGCCACTTCACGCATGTCACTCCACGAAGGTGATTATCCACAATGCAAAGTCCAGTCAAGAATAATCATGGCGAAGGATTGGTAATCGACCAGGTCTTCAATGTTCCAGCAGCTCAAGCTGCAAAGCAAGATGGACCCCGCATTTACTTTCAAGAACTGACGAGTTCACCAGTGTCTTAGAAAGTACGAGCCAACCCAAAGGCATAATTGAACTTGACCAGTCTCTGCACAAGAACAAAAGAGCAAGATTGACTGACGATGAAGTTCTTGATCCGACCTATTGCCCTGACAGGCCCGATATACCTCCTGTCCAAGCGAAGCGAGGTAGAGGACGCCCTCGAAAGGAGAAACCAGCTGGTCTGGAGGAAGTGCAAGCACAGTTGACGGAATTACTCCAGAAGCAAGCGTCTGAGCGGAACAGGTTCCAAGATGAGTTTGATGCCCAAAGAGAGCAGCTCAATGAGCTTCGCAAAGCGATGCCGAGACCGCAGGTCATTGCCATTGATGAGGATGAACCAGACGTCCAGACTGTGAAAGAGAGGTCGGTATACTCGAAGTCGAGAGAAGTATACCATCACACTGCATCGATGTCAGATCTCCGCATCGACCTCACATCCTGGAGACTAGCCAGGAATCTCAACCTGCATTTGGCCATCTGAGAGATTCCGCGGAACAGCATGCACCGGCGTCGTTGTCCGCGAAAACCGAGCCTGACGATGCGAACATTTATAATGCGTATGGCTTCATGCTCTCCGAATGTGTTGATAATTCGATTCACTGACTTTCCCACAGTTCGCCCTCGCCAGTGAGGAATATGCTAGCAGACGAGGAACCAGTGCGTTCTGCTACCAGAGTCCAGATGTCTGTTGAACAGTCTCCTCCTGAAGTCACCAGACCACAATTACAACTTACGACGGAACGCAAATGCCAGTTGTGGTCGAAAGACTTCCTCCAATGGAGGATTTGGTTCTACCTCAGCGAAATATAAACAAAACATTTTCGAAGACCTTCCTTAGAAGATTCTGTGCTAGCCGTCCTGGGGCTGGGGCTGGGCGGGTAAGGCCCAATGCTGTTCATCCTCGCCCGTACAGAATATTGAGGTTAGAAGAAGGCCCTCTCTTACCTAGAGAACATGGAAAGCACGGGGCCAGGATACACTGCGACGCACCTCAGGTTAGCGTCCCTTTGCTGTTTGATATCTTCGTTGGATCTCGTCAGAAAGGCTACAGGTACCTTGGTACGTATCGCAATCCGCAAAGACCGGAGTTGATTGGATGTAATGAGATGATCAATGTCCCAAGTCAGGTAAAGAGACACTTGTCCGAGCAGGTCGGGGAAATGACCAACAAGTCCAAACAGACAGTTGGTGCTTTGACCAGTCATTGGCCGAGGGTCAAAGTTGGCTGGCTACAGCCCGACTCTGATACTCTGGTCACATACGAATCGGGTGACCTAGGGTCTGGTCAACTGGTTTCTCGAAGGATCACGTACGAAGAGGCACCAAAGATCACTACCAAAGAAGTACATGAAGCCTTCGAAACGGTACGATGGTCTCTGTGATCAGCGTGTTCATGCTGACCTATTCTAGACAGACGACAGTGGCAAATCCTCCATGAGTCTTTTTTATGAATATTTCGAATGTGTGGGATACGATGAAGCCTTATTTGAGGAGCTTGTTATGTTACCAAGACCCATGAAGAAGGCGAAGGTAACCAGCCGAAAACAGAAGAAGCTGGCCAAAAAGGCAAAAAAAGCCGCGCAGTCCATAGTGTCGCGCATCGCTGGTCCCAAGAAGTGCATCGGTAACTACAACAACCTAGCTGTTGACCGTGCATGCAGTCTTTGGAGAGCAAATCGTTGCTTTCGCGCATAGAGTTGCACATCGATATACCACTTTTCATGTATACTTGATACTCTGGTTCATGAATGGCCACGAGTACCAGTGGGCTGGGTTGATGAAGATAGCGAGGAGATCGTACCATACGATGCTGCTCGCGAATCTGAGCTTGGACCACCCAACACACGACCGATTACGGTCGACGAAGCTGCAGAAATCACAGAAGAAGAGGTTCTTGACGCCTTCAATAGGGTTCGTGAGGTTAATATACCTCGCTCTTCAGCACGATACTTAATCGGTAGACCTAATCGACAAGCAAAAGCTCCTGGCGCTCCCCCGATAATCTCTAATAAACAAGTCCAAGAGATAATTCAGTAGTTTACAGGCTATTATGATCGTCAAGTTCTTACTCTTAAGCAAATCCGTAAACACTTCCACCTCGATTGTGCAGATATTACTCTTTTACGAGCTCTTGAACGACACGGTTATCATTACCATGTTCCTGATTGTAAACTTTTCTTATCAAAAGCAAATAAGTTAAAACGCTAGAGCTTTGCAATTGCTAATTGGGATTGAACACACGAATACTGACGACGAGGAAGGTTTACAAACGAGACAATAACTCGTATAGATCTATTACGGAGACGGAAACTGCTTCGTCGGCGAGGGGAAAGAAAGAGACTAGATTGTATTCAATTCACGTTTCACTCAGGACATAAGTCAAGTATGGCTTGAGTAGAAATTAGCTATGGATATAAATCGAAGATTTACTTCTATTTAGACGAGGAAAAAAGAAAAGGCTTTACTCAAAAGAAGTACGCAGATCAAATCCTTAGAGGCCCTCTCAAAGAGATATTCGAGCAACCAGGTAACTTCTTTTGCGTGGAGGATAATAGTAAAGTTCACGGAAAGACAGATACTCGACAGAATCATGGAATTTGTAACGCCGTGAGGCTTGAGTGTCATATATACTCGATCGATTGGCCTCCCTGTTCGCCAAACTTCAATCCAATTGAAAATATTTGGAAGATTTTAAAACAACGACTAAGAAACAGAAATCCTCAAGGCAATTGGACTATTGAGGACTTTGAGAAAGCAATAATAAATATTTGGGATAATGAGATATCTATTGAGACTATCAATAGGTTCGTTGATACAATGCCTCAAAGGCTAGAAAAGGTCAGATTGAGGAAAGGAGGGCCTTCTGGATGGTAGATCCTTACTGTAAATAGCCATAGTAAACCGGCAGAATCAGGGGGGTGGGCGAGAACCACTGAAAACCCCCTCTCGTACATATTTACCAGCTTCATACAGTAGGGTGAGAGACATTGGAAAGAGTGCTGGATTGAGGATTGGGTTCTAAAATATCAGAAGTCGTCATGTTCTGAAAGCAGGAGTTTTTTTTATCTTTCCTCCGTTTTCTCTTCCTGTTCTACTTGCGTCTTCTGTATTAAATAGAATAACGCCCAACGAAAGATATGTCGACATCGATCAAATGCATCAACCCTCAATGCTCCATCGTGCTCGCCAGTCTTTTCCAGAACTCGCACCTCTTCACCTGCTTCTCAGGTACGTCCTCCATTCGTGTCCGGTTCGTCTCCAACAATATCCTACTCTCTTTACCCTTACCAAAAGTGTCCCACTGCGATGCACTGGTGTGTCGATGCGAGTTTGGATCTAGGCTTTTCACAAAGCTTATCCAGTAATTCATCACCACGGGCACGATGTTCTTGTTGTAGGTCAAATAGCTGCTGGTCTCGTCTGAACTACCCGTATTCCCTACTCCGAATATAGCAGGAGTCTCGGAAGTATGTGGGACTCCGAGTCCGGCTGCGACGAGGTCATTTTGTAGGACGTTGTAGCGATAATTCCAGACGGGTGAAGGAGACTTGGAGGTTGAGAACGCAAGTGATAAGTGGTAGCCAGGGCATGAGAATACTGTATCTCCGTACGCTGCTGCTGCTGAAGGGAAGTATGCTTGATGTTGGGGAAGAGCCTCCATGAGAGGGTATTGACGGTTGAGTGCTCCAGTGTCAGCAAAAGTTAGGCGAGGAAAGTTGTCCTGGAAAAAACTGCCGACTTGTTCTGGGGTTGCAGCATCTGCTGCGAACCCCGTACCCTCATTTGTGTCATCTTTGCAATGTCAATGTCTCGTTTCATGGCTTCGATGCTGGGCAAAGTACATACCGCCAATCATGAGAGGGACATTAACAAATCTTCCATCTTCGAACATCGTGGATGGGTAGTCTTGGATGAGATCACCATCAGTCGTGGGAGTCCAATAAAACTGAGGCGCAATAGTACGGCCTGGATATGGGCTCGCTACGTCTGCAGCTTGAAGTGTTGCTGTGTCTTTCGATCTCAAACACTTCAGCTCATCTAGAGAACCGGCGCAGCCTGCTGCATTGACGAATCTGCCAAACTGCCACTCGAGGTCTGCTACTTTGGGCTGCGTTGGGAAGAATGGGGACTCAAGTATTGCACCTCGCATCAAACCATCATCACGTCCACCACTTTTCCAGCATCAGTTATGTTTATTACCATGACTTCCGAGAACTTACTATGCTGCTAGATGCAATGCCAGGGAGCCAGCTCCAGCTGAAACGCCGTGGGTGACAACTTTCTTCGGATCACCACCAAACTTGACATACTGTCAGCCATTATCGTAAGAAGTGGGATGGACATACTTGGTGGATATGCTCCTGCACCCATTCCAACGCCAATCTCTGGTCAAGAAGTCCAACGTTGAGATCTCCATCGGCCCTAACCTTCTCGCTTGCAAGAAACCCCCACGAGGAGACACGGTAATTGAAATTGACAAATACGATCTTATGACCAGAAGTTGCCACAACGGTTGATCCGTTGTAGTTAGCATTGTAGTTTCCTCGGTAGCCTCCGCCTTGAATGTAGACCCAGACGGGAAATTTCGTTTCAGGTGTAGCCGACGTTGGTCCCCAAACATTGATAAACAAACAATCCTCGCTATGAGAGGACGATGGATATTCAGCACCACTCCCGAGACAAATAGGTCGAAACTTGGTTTATTAGTAATAATCACGAAATATGCCTCGAGAACTGACTGCGGTTGCGTCCTGTACTTTTGATCTTTTCATTGGTTTTGCTGGTTTCCTGTATCTCAAATCTCCTATCGGAGGAGCGGCATAGCTGATACCCAGGTACTGGTCCACTCCATTTTCTAGCACTGCGCCTCGATACTGCGAGTATCCCAAATCGACAATTGGCTGATGGTCATGTTTCTTGTCCAATGACCAGAATGCCAGGCCCGAAGCTAATGCCGCTGCTGCAATAGAGGCAGATACCATGAGCCACTTCGGGTGTGTACCTCGACACATGTCTCAGGTAATGTATGCGAGTATTAGCAGATCATAGTTATATATACGAGTTGGGCTAATTGATAGACAAACAAAAGAAGCTATCCTCGGTGCAAAGAAGAGCGAGAACCACAAGGATGGTCCTTATCATGACTAAGCATGACTAGGTTAGAACCCGCGGCTCATGGTTGAGAAGGTCCAGCTAGGCACTAGACATATGACTACACAGGAATTGAAAAGCCTTGGGGATGCCCATAGATATTCATCTTCGAATGTGAAAGACTGTAGGGACTGCTTAGAAAATTGAGGTCGAGTCGAGGTTGCTCTGAGCCGAGCTGGCGGAGGATAGGCTTAAACGAGAAAAGTTAGTGTTCACTTTTAGCGATCCTTGACGCTACAATTTTCTCCGAGCCTTCGGGAAATATTCAAGCTTCACGTCCGCTCAATGAATCGGACCAGCAGTACCGCATCAGTCCTCCTGTCAAGAGCATCCTGAAAGCCTCTTTGCCCATGAGATCGTAGCTCCTCTGATATTGAACTGTCTACTTGCCTGTACAGTTCCGGTCCAGATGATACGTATTCAGTCGAGCAGCTTCAGGGGCATTTCAGGGCAGACTTAGCCGCGTATGAACGGATGGCTTTCAATCTTGCCGTGGAATCTCGGAAATATGCCAGATGACTTGCAAAATTACGCCATCCGGCAGAGGTGATGCGATATAGTAGTCAGTCGCCTGGATGATGCCACCGTCCAGAGCGTTGGGATTCGGCTGCAAGGCAACGTTCCACCCCATGCACAGGGCTGTGTGGGCGCTCACTGTGGCAGCCCGCAGCTGCCTTGTGCAGGAACTGGGGCGGCGACCCTCTGTACTTCCAATACAAATTCACTCGCGATCGATGGGGGGTTGTTTCCCTTTGTCGGCTGTCAAAGTAGCTGACCTACTGGCGGGAAAGTCTTTATTTTCAAGTTGGCGTTTTTGCTGAACTGGCAAGAATTCAAGTGAGCTCTTCCGGCTCATCGCGACTTGTGAGGCCAGTTGGTCTACGCAGCCAGAAAGCTGGTCTGCTCCATGAATTTAGAGTACGAGCCTATTTTCAGTCCCGACAGCAAGCTGCTGAATATACTTTGGTCAATGTGATCACCTGAGGCCATGTGAGCAAAGATAAAGGTCGGGCTGTTCGTCTCACCAACTTTTGCTGTGAAGGGCGAGGGGAATGGCAAGGACCTGGAAATTTCCCCGAGGCAGACAGGTCGCCAAAATGCGAACCATTTCCGTGCTGTTGTCCGTGGAAGCTGAGATGGCCCTGATGCTCGGGATTGTTCTCACGCGGGTCTCCACGGATACACCTGGATTCAATTTCTGAGGGGGAGCACAATTCATTGCTTAAAGTGGTGCGCCTGGGAAATGCGAACCATGTGGAGGACTTGCCTCCCCTAAGCGAACGACGCCTTCATGCAGGATACAAGCAGGAGCCCGAGAACTTGGTCCATGACAGCTGAGATTGGACGTGTATTGTGGTTTGCGATGGCTGCGATCATATTGTACTGGCTCAGTTGGGATACGTACATATCTTATCGAGATTTGGAAGCGCACGCGGGACATTGTTCCCAGGCGAAAGGCGGCATGTATTTATACGTTATGGGAGCACCCCTTTTCAAAGGCCGACCACTTCAATCTGGACATTTAAACTCGCCAGCTTATAACTTCCTGCTCATTCTGTCGATGTTCTATCCTTGAAGTACATTTCCTATATACGAAACAGCCCATTGCGAGGCGGCTATCCGATAGGTCATAATGGCAAACAAAGGAGAGAATTCTCAGAAGCTGTCAGTTCTCCTGCTATCATTGCAATTTTACCAAGATATTGCTGACTCCCAAGTCTAAGCTTGAACGTCATTAACTCAGCCGAGTCTGCTACACATAGGGATGAGAAGTTTCCACGAAGCGCGGGTATCATCGATAGCTCTGGGTCTATAGCCAATGCTTATCTCAGCGAAAACACGCATCCGCTGAATGACGATGGCAGTTCAATATCTTCTGAGCCGTCACAAATCAGAGCTTTGGTCCCAAAATCCTGCCAACGTACGCTCCATATTAATGATCAGCGTGCGAGTGGTCAGCATGGATTCATGGGCTTAAACGTCACAGAGTATTCCTCGATTTGTCCAAATCAGCATAACTCTGGGTCAAACTCCCTTCCTCTGGACGGTCATCAAAAGACCGTTATCAGTGGGCCTGAGAAGTCTGGACTCCTGATAACCCGTCTGGCCACGGTCCATGAACGTACAATCAAGGTTTCCAGCCACCAAAAGTCGCGCTACCAGCTTGAACTATGGGTGTATGAGACCTGTCACAGCAAGATATCTCTTGCCGAAAGACTTGAGAAGTCCAATTGGGAGGTCGATAGACTGGAAAAATTGTGAAATTGGTGTGTAACACACCTAAAAATCATATGATTCTCACTAATGCATGTCTCCATCCAAGATTTGGCAAAGAAGTAAACATTCTTTACGGCTGTGAAGCTCTGGCACGGCCTTCAAACGTCAGTTTCTATCATTTGTTTCGATCTACAGATCCTACTCGGTGGTACCAACGAGGTTCATCTAGGCGATGTACCCTAGTTCTTTGTTTTGATAGATCTGCTTGGTTCAAGGTCACAGGTTCAACAATGACGAGGCTGTCACATTTTCAAATCTAGCCGAGCTGTAAGGGAGTCCCTGTATTCAAGTCAATTGAGGGGCAGGAGGAAGCGACCGTCAAGCGTATGTGGCACGCGGCTTATGTGACTCTGAGAAGCCTCTCACGAATTCGCAAGTCCGTACATGCATGCATCCTACCTAGAGGTGAACGTCTCAAAAATTGATCAATGCCCCAGCAACTACAAATTACCGAAAACAAGTTTCGAGTCTCACGCAATAACCCTGCTTGACATTTCCATTGGATGCCCGATCCCATCCGCGCCCGCGTCTCACTTCACAGTGAAGGTTAAAGTACGCCCGATTCAAGTGTGAACGCACGAAGAGCAAGGGAGTTGACGCGCGCTTGAATACAAAGGGTGCGGCAAAGGCGGCAGCGGTGTTGCACTTATATGCGTTGTGATGGGTTTTCTGGTCTGATTTGCGCTTCTTGTGTGGCGTGGAGGGGCGCAGATGCCTGTCGTTTCGGGCCTTCTTGCTTACAATATGCAGGCGTGAACAGCGTGAGATGCAATGTCACAGAGTCTCGGCAACATCGCATAGAATGCCTCTCCGCGAATTTTCGCAGCGTCCGATAACCTGCATGTACCTACTTTTCCTATATGGGTAAGACCCCAAACTCTGCTTGGCACGGCCGTGCCAAAAACAGGCTACATGACTGGACGGCATGCTATTCCGAGCGAGCATGTTGGTGAGATTGCGACTGTCCCTGTAGCTCTAGAACATAAGACCGGGACCTGATGGGGTGGTACAAGGCAGCTGGATGCTCATTCTGGACAGACCTGCACCCGCTGGGGAGCTATGGTGTGATGAATGATCCGTTGGTAGGATCAGAGCATCGAGGGAATGCATGCAGCTCTGGCCTTCAAGTGCCCAAGTGGAAAAGTGGTCGAGGCGATTCACTTGTGGACACCCGCACTATCCCTCTTCGGTGGAAACGCACATTGAAACCTGTGTATTTCTCTATTCCTGACCTTCGGCCTTTTCATCCGGTCAAATATACATGGCCGCAACTTTGATCAAAATGACTGCAAGCATCCATGCCTCGGATGAGGGATGGGCGCCTCAGTGTAACATCAGGGACAGTCTACGCTGTCATATTGCATCTGAGGACCATGCCGATGCCCTCTAGATTCCACTCTGCATGCGAGATCCAATGGATGCCCTCCAGACTTTTCTCGCCCTGCCTCACGCCCGCTGTGGATTGTCTTCCAACTCAGCCTATCTATTCTGAAAGTTAAACACTTTCGACAAAGAGTCTACCCTCCTTTTCTTCCAAGGCGTTGCAAATATCAGAGGTCTTGGTTCTTAAAAAAAACCATTACATATACCATCCCGAAAGAAAGAAATCGAAGATCTACCTCCGAGCCCAAGACCATTGCACTTTCCAAAATCATGTGTGCTTGGTGCCAAATTCAATCGAAACGACATTGTGATGGCTGCGAATCGTGTGTCTCTCATCATGGCTCACGGGAATCCCAAGAAGAAAAAGATTATCCTCGAAGCCCACTGAGTAAGTTTCCAATGTTTCACACCTTCCCCATCACGTTCCGCCGTTCGCTCTGCTGACAGTGGCGGCAGGAGTTAAGCATTCGGCACTAAAATTCCTCTGGCAGAAACATCCGATCAACTTCCCCGACAACATGAATGTGGTTCTCTGGAAGCGGAATGGAGCACCAGCTTACCTGAACATATTGCTCTCGTCGGTGGCGTTTCCAATTCCGACCAGGGAGATGAAGGCACTAAGATCTCAGCAGAACTCCACCTGGGTAAAGAGAGCATTTGATGCTGGTGCCGTCATTAGTCCAACCATAATAAGTGTGAAGGTGTCAAATATAAGACGTTACTTGATGAAAGAACTTCGCATCAACGTTGTCGTTGAGGATAGTCGTGCAGCAGGAGACGGGATTGAATGTGACTGTCCTGAAGATATGTCTGGGGAAGCTGCTCAACTTCAAGCTTGTGTGTATCAGACCTATAATATTGAATTGAATATTACAGAGATATCTCAAAAGTTCTCTCGGGAAAGGGAGCAGAATCTGCGAGCACTTAGGTAAACCAGGCCACTGCCAGCATTTATTATCCCCCTTTTTTGCGCTCGCTTAATTCGTGGTTCGTTGTTTACTTGCGTTTCTAAAGCAAAATAGATATTTTTGGTACTTTAAGAGGTCATACGGCGCGTACAGTCTGCAATGCTATCATTCTCCCGGCTTCTCATCGTGACACTGGAGGTCAGCACCAAGCACCATGATATACCAGTGCACGTAACGGTCATGTGACCTGAAGGGAAATGTTTACCTAGAATCTGAAGCCTTTTCAAATCGAAACGTGCTTACTATTATATAATACTCTTCCTGTATCGTGATCATCTCTCGGTTGTAGTGAATGACGAGCTTGAGTCATGTGAAATCAGCTTCGGGCAAGGACCGCTGACTAAGGAAGGAGTCGAAACTAAATTTCGATCCGTTTGATCTTCTTCTCCACCTCTCGTCATCCCCGAACACCAAATGGGGCTCAAGTTTATGGTGGCAGCCAGTCATCGACAGGCGGGGATACTTTATCCTTTTCGATCATGGTGGCCCCAGTAAATCTGGCAACTGAGCACACGACCAAGACTGGGTGGGCTGCATTTTAACTGGACGTCTACGACATGTCAACCCAAAAGACGCTTACACGTAACAGGATCGCAATTCCCATACCTCGAATAAAATCCATATGAGAAGATCATTGGATTTCAAGCCATTCAAATATTGTTGGAATCCGCAGTCGTGCTTTAGATGCAGGTATAGTAATGGTGGAGTTTGCCTCACGAAGAGAGGTGTTCCAGACCAGTGGGTATATATAGCTAGGTGATGGACACTATTGTCAGCCACTCCCCACTGGATTTCCTAAATCTTCAAGATGTCTACTTCATTTTCGTCCCTTCCCATTGTCTCTCTTGCTGCTCTGTCCTCCCCATCGCCAAGGCCAGAAGACTTGTCAAAATTAGCTTCACATTTGAATGAAGTATTTTCAACGACTGGGTTTGCATATCTTACAGATCTACCGCTCACATACACCCATGATGATGTTTTCGGAGTTTGTGATGAGTTTTTCGGTTATAACGGATTGACGATGGACGAGAAAATGAAGCTTGCCAAGAAGACCTTCGTCCCAACAAACAAGAATACATACAGAGGGTACGTGGATCCCCCATGATCTAGATTCAAGACTGATCAATCCCAGGTACTTCCCACCCCAAGAAGGAGATGACAACCTCAAAGAAGGATTTGAGCTTGGCACTCCCTCGAGCGGACGGAGCACATCAGCGCTCGTAAGCTCAAAATTCAATCTCACAGAGCCCAATGTATTCCCTGCCTCCAACACAGAATTCAGAGTCCGATGCGAGACATTACATAACGAGCTCCAGACTTTGTCGTCGAAGCTTCTCTCTCTTCTCGCTGTCGCTCTTGGCAAATCATCATCTTTCTTCAACAACTATCTGAAAGATTCCTTGAGCACGCTCAGACTCCTTCATTACCCTCCAGTCCCCTCATCGAGGCAACAAGAATTGATCTGTACCCCGCATACTGATTCCGGAATTCTCACGCTACTGCACCAAGACAAGACGGGCGGACTGGAGGTGAGGAATGGCGAAGGAGAGTGGATCCCGGCGCCATATGTACCGGGAAGTATGGTCGTCAACATCGGTGACTTAATGGCAAAAGTGAGTGGCGGAAAGTGGATTGCGACGTACCACCGAGTTCGTTCCTCGAAGAAAGAAGGTAGCGATATGAAAGGGCGGTACTCTGTCCCCTTCTTCTTCGAGCCGGGTTTGGACTGTGTGGTGGAGAGTGTTGATGGAGACGAGGTAGTGTATGGCGAGCATCTGCTACAGAAGATGAGTGGGTGGGTCGAGTTTCAGGATGTTGTTGAGAGCGTCCCTGAAGAAATGTTGTCAGGCAGGGTTGCTGTTGAGGCTTTTTGAATTTTCTTATTACATGTGCATCCATTGCTACATCAACACATGTTACTTCCAAATGGAAGATGCTTTGCCTTGGATAAGTTGATCGGCAGGACGGTTGCGTGTCCTGTCACTCCAAGATTCAATGAGTAGTTGGGTATCCGATCGTTTGACAAGTCTTGTAATCGCAGGCTTTGGTCGCTGTCCCCGCCCTTGAAAGTTCGTCATGCGCGTGTTGGGCAATAGTATTGGAATTCCACAGCGCGACGAGTCAATGTCTTAACGAGGCTTTGAATTGCCAATGTTGTCGAATGAAGTCGCAAAACGAAGTCGCATGCGTACTCAACAACATTCATCATTGTAGTCATGGAGATGGTCCAAGTAGCGAGGCGAGCTGACGTCGTCGCTCCCTTGCTGGGCCAGCTTGGTGATGAGCCACTTTGCGATGTCATTTATCTATCCGAGTGCGCATCTATGTTCCAAGAATCAGCATAGTCGATCTATGGCAGCAAGGATCTGAAGAGTGAGCTTGAAAACAGACTAGCGACCGGAGTAAGTGTGACAATACACTCCCAAAGGAGGTCAACTGAGGGCAAACAAGGTTCGCCCTTGTACTACGCATCTGTCTCCCCGGCGGATTCGGGTAGATAGGTGTTAGAACTTTTATCGTTCTCGTCTTTAAGCATGACTTCTTACCTTGTTACTTTACCGTTATTCAAGTTTTGTTTTGTTGGAATATTCGTGCTAGGTAAAGAGATTCACCAATACCAGCCCCGCCCCAGCCGCTTCGTATACTGGGCTACAAGGCTACGTCGATTGGGTAGGCTGCTTCAAGCATACAGTGTTGTAAAAAAAAGTCTTCAATGATCTGTATCCTGGCCCGTTCATTGGTTTTTTCTTTCCAGAATGCAAGATTTCTGTCGAAAGGGTTCGTTCTGGTCCCGCCTTGAAGTTAGCACAGAACATTCAATCACTAGATGACAGTCTGCACTCCGTTCACATCACATCAAAAATGGCAGCAGTTGTGAGCTTGCAGATTTTTAGCATCACGGTACCTTCATGGGCATTGTCCTGCTATGAAGTCAGTTCATTCTAGATGAAAATTGTATACATTTTCCGCAGCCAGGAGACCGTCGCTGGGACTGGGAACAAGAGGAGATTACACGAAGGTCGATCTATATGCAACCCAGTCAATGTATCTAGGATATGGTGGTGCAAAACAAGTTTTCTAATCTAAGCACTGAGCACCGAGCAAGCCCTATCTCAAGCAACATGACAAGCTCGCACGTCTATCCAATACGAACTCAACGTAAGGATGACCCAACTTCAGTGCACGAATGCGTCTAGATACTCCTGAGTCTTTATCATTCTATCAATTTCTAAAGTATGTTTGGTGGACCGTTGGGCGGGTCTTGGCTGCATATTTCGATCAATATGGTTTCCCGGCTTTCCCTTGCAGCACGAAGACCCGACTTGTTTAGATGACGGCTCTTCCTGTCAATACAACCTTACAGGGGGCGGGTCGGCAAAAGTCTATGAGCGCTCTGTGGGGCTATCACTTTCTTTGCTTCGACCTGGGCTCCAACACGGGGCGTCGGGAAGGTCCTTCAGTTGCACGCCGCGCACCTGCCCGTCAAGCGACTAGGAGGGCACCATTATTTGCGCTCAAGACGTTCATTTCATGCAGGTAATCCGGAGCTCTCGCCCATCCCGCCCATGCTGCAAAGTCGGCTCTGCCTCCCCCACGGGGACTACTTTGCCAATATTTAAGATTGTGACCTAGTGATGCAGCCTCCCGATGTCAACGAGGATTGTTGCCGCCTGCCATGTGTGCGAGTCCCCCGAGATCTTCTTTCACATCAAACTCTCACCGATCATGCCCCAATCCGCCCATCATTGCTTCTTACTACGCTTTGAGGTCTGCATCGACGAAAAAGCAAGAAAAAAATGAACTGATTTACGACTTCAACGTACGGAAGAGCTACAAGCCCAATCTCGGGATTGTTCCGTACAGAGATCACAGGCGAACGGACCGTTGAAGCTTTCTGTCATGTCACATTGTTCGATGCTTTGTGTTTCGAATACCGCTGTGGCTTGCTATGGACAGGACTGTCCTGCCAGTTCGACAGGGTACCTTGTTCTCTTAACCGGAATATTGAAGATGGAAAGGGTTCTGGTTTGGGTTCGATGTACGTGGATAGTGCTCGTATCAGTACTGCTAACTCGTTCTCATGACACTCGATGTCGTCCCCTGAGATCGTACACAGCTTCATAACCTGCGCCATTTCCCCTCTATATATTCGATCGGCCTACCATCATCCCATCCGCATCGTGTCCATAACCCATCGAGCTTTCTCACACCACGCTTACCTGTGTACGCGCATCGACGTTTGCTTATCATGGCAGAAGAACAGAGCGGACCCGATAACAAGACTTCTGCAGCAGAAGTGAAGATTCAGTAGGGAAATACTGGTAGCTTGAAATTTATACATGTACTGACTTGCTCTTAGAAAACCTCTTCGTCATAGCCCGCCCGCCAACAGTGTTTCCGTCAATGCTGGCTCCCACTCGGCGAGACCGGACCCAAACACTTCTATGAACAATGTCGAAGGCCATCATTGGCAGGATCATGACCAATCAGTACACGATAGTCACCTAGAAGAAGAGGAAAGGTCGGTGAAGCGAACCCAGTCTTTTGCACTTGAGCTAATGACGCACGCAAAGCAGACATAGAAGCGAAGAACAGCATACTCAGCTGCAGCGCTGGGTTCACGAGACTTGTGACACCGAGCTTACACCTGCTGAGCGCTTCGAGAAGCATAAATGGGAGAAGGGGTGCAATAGGTCAGAACAGGAGTGATGAAGACAAGTGGGAGTGAAGGCTTGTTTTGAAGTCCCACTTAAACTTGCCGAACCAGTCATCACTTGTGCTTAAGTCACAGCTCTGTGTGGGCAATTATTCTTCAAACTGTATTTGTATGGCGTACCAGAACTCCTTTATCTGCACGAGCTGTACTAGATCGTTTTTAATGTATGGTATCAATTTAGCATGAGGGATCTTGAAGCGCTTGATCCTTGACATGCCATCGAGCTATTTAGTATGTATGTCCTTTCACCAATACCAGTACTCGTTCACTTGAGAGTAGCAAGTTGGGCATTACCCCACCTTTGTATCGACACTTGACTTCCCCTCTTTGAATTTGTTCTTGAGCAACGCCTGCGCCGATCAGCACAATCGCGGACACGCACATCTGGGGCCGACACCGGTAAAGTACGGGGATCACGGCATTTATCAAGGGTAGGTGGAGCATCTCCGTGGCCTTTCTCCACAAGCCTATACAAGTGAAGCTTGTTTTCCCGCAAAATTGAGCGCATCGTGGAAAGGTGGGGTAGAGTTGTTCCAACAATTATCCTCGAAGACCACAGAATACGGAGCAGCAACGCGGGTCAGTTGACTCAAGCATTTGCATGTTACGGGCATGTGCGGTGAACTTGTGAGATATGACGCTCACTGCTTTCACTGCAGCCGAGCATCTCTCTACATTGCAGGTAAGTCCTTCAGATGAGAACGACTTCTTTCAGCTGTTGGATTTCTTGTCCAATTTCCCACTCTTGTTGGCGTTCATGGCATAGTAAGTATAAAAGCTTGTTCCCCGAATGCTCTGTTGGGATTATCCATTCTACATACTTGTTCTCACTCGCAAATATGGTCATATTCCTTTCCATCGTCTCGACGACTCTCGCGCTGGCACAAGTCTGCCATGGCTCGTATGTATCAAAACTGCCACACAACTCAAGGACTCTCTTAGCAGAGTCAATGAATTGGATGGACAACTTCTATGATGCCGAGGCAGGATATCTCCGCTGGGTTCTGTCAAACTCCGCATTTCACCACGAAACTCGCAGCTCCGCCTGGTATGCTGTAGGGCTACTTGCTCGAAACAAACACAAGGATGTAGCCAATGCTGAAAAGATCATCAACAATATTATCAATGCTCAGTACAAAAATCCAGAAGACCAATGGTACGTTTTGAGATTCTCGGCTAGCCTCACGAAGATGTTTACCGATGACAGGTTTGGAGATTATCAACAAGAGCCAGAAGAACCCGAAGTGGGGTCGCCAGCATATCCACCTTCAATATACGGTACCTGGGATCCAAACTGGAGAGCATTCATCGGAACAACATTTGTCATCGCTTTGGAAGAATTCGGAAGCCTGCTCAGCAACGCAACTGTGGATCATATGTTGGCTTCGCTTAGAAACGCCACTATTGGCGACACCTACCGGGTTGGTGGTGTTGACGGTGACAACTACTACGCCTCGTATTCCAATCCTGTAAGTGAAACGCTCATGCAACTTTTCCAGTAGAGCTTTCGTTGACTATGTTACAAACCAGGCAATCATGGGTGCGTTCATGTCGGGATGGACCGGTCGTCGTCTCAACGACACGAACATGACTCGCACTGGCGAGGAATTCGGCAAGGAGATCATTGATTTATTTGCAGAATCGTCGAACACATTATCAGAGTTCAACAGCGCCACTTACACCGGAGTTTCCCTGCTTGCCCTCAGCCTATGGGGAAAGTATCTTCCGTCCGAGTCGATCATGGCCCAGCATGGCCCGACCATGATCAGATATACCTGGTAAGTCCAAGAACTGGTTTCAACGTCTTTTCAACTTGAGATTAATTCCGCTTCGTCGAGACTCTTGGAGGTCATAGAGCATGTTCTCAGAAACACGGAGAACATTGGTATCTGCGAAAATTCAAACACAGCAATTGCCTCTAACACTTGAGAATAGGGAAGCTATCGGCGATCTCTGGCACCCACAGCTCAGAAATCTGGCAGGCCCATGGGATCGGTCTTATGGCTTCGACACGACACGTTACTTCAGCTTGTTATCGATGCACCTCTGGAACATCGTTGGCAAAGAATACTCCGCCTTGCCTGAATCGGTAAATTTCCGCATTGAGATCATGGCTGAAATGATCGTTAACTTGCAGGCAGCCACAAACATTGTCTCACGCTGATGACTTCACCTATGCCCCTCTATTTGCAGTATTAGGAGAGTACCACAACAGCCTCATTCCTAAACACGTGGTGCAGAAATTGAAGAGATTTTCTGGAGAACATACCTACAACACTTCAATCATCTCTCCGGCATATGATCTAGGGCATCATCGCAACATAACAGCTTGGCTGGCTCCGAATATCAGTATCGGCGGAGAGACTTTTGATGAAGTTGAAATTGGTGGCCCAAGGCAGACTCAAACGCAATTCAAACCTGCTGTCGTACAATGGCAGACGGGCGCAGAGATTGGATTCATCTCTGTGAGTTCTCGACTAGCTCTATTCACTCACCCATGTCACCACATAATCATGGAACATAAGACAGAGGCTTGTAACTAACCTGAATGTGTAGCTCTGGCCAACCGAGAAAGCGGCGACAATCGTCGCAACTCCCGGAAGACTGAACATCACGTACCCTTACGGAACTACCTCCTCCATTTTCAGCTTCATAATCTCAACATTCAGCTCTAGGCCTACGATTAAAGGTTGGGAGGATATCCAAGGCTTGTCAGTAAACGTGACGGGGGTCGTGAATGGAACATTCGAACTGTCCTTTGCTGGTCTGTTTGGAGGACAAGATGAACCTATATAGTGAGTTGTTGCACGATGGCTTGTTTTTGATTGAAATCCGTCAATGCTGACGCTCAAATAGCGATTTCGAATTTTGGAACCTGACTTACTCGGTTCCTGCTGGCTGCACAGGGTTGCCAAATGTTGTACTGGACGTGGCTACATCTGTATAGCAGATCAGATCCGTGGGACAAAGCATCTCTTGTGGAAGATACAGGAGCTGGTAGTAATTTTGCAACCTGGAGCTTTCAAGAACGCCCGTGTTCGGCAGTCTTCGCATCTTCTGCACAAGATCGATGACCCGATAATACAAACGTTCCGGAGCGAATCTTAGTTGTTCCCATGTGACAGAAACGATTGAGTACATCAAGGATATAGAATCTGCTGCCCTGACGCATCTGAAAGTCCAGATCGTTAATAAAGAACCACCCTCCACCCTGCCTCTTCCCGAAGCGAGTCACAACAAATTGACAAGCGAACGGGCCAGTGTGGTGGTCCCGAGTTAGCGCACGAGACTAAAGGCACCCCGAACCACCGCACAGATATTCTCCCATGAGAAAGTTCTCGGGTCTGACACAACTGGCCGGGATCTTAGCACTCAAAAGGCGAAATATCATCAGCAAAATCATCACGGCACTCATACAGCTGAGTCCAGCACCTCTTTACTATCACAGATCTACTCACTAATCCTTCGAGCCACGATTCCGTTACTCGTCAGAACCACCAATCACCACAAAAATGAACCAACCATGTGCCAAACGTTTTCACCAGGCCTCAGCAGCCTTGCAATGGACAACATCATCTTGATCAGCTTTATCATCGTGATAGCTGGATCAAAGGTTGTTCTTGTTATCTTTCACGCTCTTGATCTGAAGACAGATAGAGTACTGGCCGAAGTACTCAAAGGCATCATGAGGAAGAGCCAGAGGATAGGGTTCAAACTCTAGGATATTCCTAAATATGATGCCTATCGTAGATAAGTGAGGATTCGAAACACATGCATGGTAAATATAATTGATATTCATGCTGCTAGATACGGATCTTGGTTACGCCAGGTAATGATCTGGTCTTACGCAAATTCTTCACAGCATGACAACCAATTCACTTGAAGTCAACGACTTCACACAGAGAAGTAGCCTCGGACCCGTGTTGCCATGGGAATCTGTTAGCAGTGGTATACAGCTTTCGCAGGTCGCTAATTTGATTACCTGGCTGATTGTATCGTGGATAACCCATGGTGCCATGAATATAATCTCCAAGTTCAGCTCTCCTTCCTTTGATCTCGCTGGCCGGTACATGTTATGATTACAACAAGGCTGGATGAAGCTAATACACACTCTGATTATAGGTACAACAACATATAACGACATGGGGAATAGTCGGAGTGTAATGCTACTGGCTGGTTAATTCTCGATGTGTACGGAGCTGATTATCTCTGAACGACGAGACCACATGCACATCACGCCCTATGGCCTGCTATTGCAAGCACGAGAAGGTAAGACCCCGAACACAGCCCGACCAGGGGTTCCAGTGAGCGTGATATGGCTTTTCGCGTAGAAGCCAAGCACTGGCCGAAGAGTTTTGGTTTCTTGGCGATGGCTGGCCCAGCCCTGCTGCCAAGCGAATTCTGGCCCATTCTTATCGTTCTATCGTCGTAACATTGCTACAATTGTTGGAGAGAGGAACGTCAACAGCTATACGTCTTTACAAACTGCAAATTAATCCTTGCCATGGATAATGCCTCCCTTGAGAAGCCTGGCGAATCCCCGGAGTTCATTCGCCGGAGCTCAATCTGGTGGCATAAGGTACCCAGACAATGCACAAGTCACGGCGATGCAGCCAAATTTGCTAAAGTGTAAGAGGGCGGCGTGCTGAGCTTGCGGTCTGGTAACATTTCACACCAGATACAAAAGATGCGGGCTCCCCAAACCTTTTTAATCCAAGAGACATTTTAGCTTCAGCAGAGTCAACCAAGTCCAGATCCGAAATCATATATTCTTGCACATTTACACCACTCATTGCTTAGATACCGCACTTGAACAGTCACCATATATCCCTCTACCAAGTCTACTGCTGCTGGCAGTGATACTGTCGCAAACTTGTACCCCAACCAAGATAATAATGAAGGGTAGCACTACCTCTTTCCCAGGCTTCTCTACTTCCTGGCATTGCAAGTTCTGACTGTGGACTAATACATAAGCTCTCCGTCAACACCTCATCGAACATCCGCCAAGTCTCCACTGCTGGCTTTACAGCATATGGATGGGAACATGATCAACCTCTCGAGCTCGCCACTAACAGCTCTATCTCCTCGACTGCAGACCTCCCAGACAGGACAGCAGTTAGCAGCCATCCTCCCTCCTTCGAATACATCTACGCCAATATATCCACGAGCAGCCTCTCCGTCAACGCAGACCCACTCCTCTGAACCATCGAGATGGATCATGTCACTGCTGGGACTCAAGACACTTCGACCGAAACGGCACAAGGCATCAACAGCCATGTGGGACGCATGGCATTCAATACAGCGCTCCCATTTCCCATCGATGGCGGCTCCGTCAGGACAGGCTTGTATCAAGTCGCACCAGGAAATAGAGAAACTTCTCAAGTNATCTTCTCTACTGGCAACCCACCCGCAACATACAACAACACTCTATTTCCATCGAACCCAAACACTTCACACTACCCGTCCCAATCTCAGCTCCAACTCTGGGCATACGAGATATCACCCACCAACCAAACTCTAGCCGAGTACCTCGAGCAAACCAACTGGGAAGACACCACTTCCACAACTTCCACGGCCGCTACACACCCATCAACTACGACCAATGCAATGGTCACATACGAGGCCGTCATGGAAGATGATTGGTATATCCCAGCCAGCTTGTGAGACTTCTCCAAGCCTACAGGAGTACCGGACGCGTTTTTGGCTCTAGTTGGGACATAGTGCCAAGGCCTGGGTACCAAATAGTGGAGAAATTGATTGAGCAAGTGTATTGAAGACTGCAAGAACGTTTCGAAACGAATGAATGAATGAATAGCAACGACTTCCACGTACTCCACAATCTCACTCTCCCTGACCTGAGCCCCAGTCACTGATGTGAAATCCGAACACCTTGTGCCCGACTTCAACCAAGTGCATCTCTCCGATCCATTCTCGCTACCATGAAGCAGAAAAGAAAACAAAACGAAGTAGGAAACACACAGACACACCCCAAAGAACAAGGGCCTTCAGGAAACGTCTCTTCATTCCATGTTGTGTTATCCTATCTTATCCTAGCCTATCCTACCGAAGTATCTATATCACCCACCACAGCATAAATCCCCGCTTCTCCTCTCGCTCAACTCACCTCTCTAACCTCTTCCTTCCAACCAAGATCAAAACACGCACGCTCGCTAGCTCATCCAAATCGAAGCGAAGCAAACAACGATCGAGGGTAGTAATAATTCGCACCTCTCGTCTCAATTCAAGCCTAAACGCCAAGCCCAATGCGCCCCATCTCATGCTGTTGTCGAAACGGCATACCTGTCGGTCTGAAGATTCCATAGTTCACACATATTTCCTGCCTTGATAGTCTCCTCCGCTGTCTACTTTCCGATATTCGAGGCGCTACTGGTTCCGGTTCTCGGTTTCAGGAGGAGGCTCAATCACTCTTCCCGCCCTTTGTCCCCGCCGTAGCCCTCCCCCTAATCAACCCATCCAAATCCTCCCTCCCCGTCCCAACAGGAGTATCTGACCTAAGCCTCCCAGGACTCAACTCAAAGCCTCTGCCATCATCACTCCCCGTTCCATCAAGCAACTCAATCAAATCCGGCTGCGGCTCAATCCTCCCCCCTCCTTTCGGCGTCCCAGGCGTAACAGTAGCCATGCGTCTAACCCACCCCTCAATCGCCGCCGCCGCATTCTCAAGACCGAGACCCTGGCCAGCACTAGGCGTAGCAGAGCCGCTGTCAGGATTATTGTACGAGCCTTCAGCGATACTAGCTAGGTCGTCTGAGAATCCGAAATGGGCTGTCTCGCCGCCGAGGATGGAGCGAGAAGGTAGAGAGTCCATTGTCAGACCCGGGATGTGCTTTCGAGCCCACGTGTTCAAACCATCGTTGCCGGGACCGGGACGCCGCACGTTCTTCCCAAATGTACCGACGCCGCCGGGTCCACGCATCCAGCCTAGTCGATCCGCAGCTTCGCCTACGCTTTCGCGGCGCGGGCGTGTGCTGGATTTCGGAGGCGGGAAGTAGCTCCCGATGGTTCCTATAGGGAGTGCTGGGCGTCCGAGAGAGCTTGATTGCCGTGACGGAGTGCTAGAAGTACTGGTAGTTTGATCGGTTGAAAGTCGAGGAAATTCTGATGATCCTCGAGGAGTTGAGGGAATAGACGGGGCGAGGAGACTCTTTCTCCTGCGTGGTGGGAAATACCCTAATGTTTTTCGTGGCATTCGCCCTATCTCGACTGGTTTCGAGTTCGGCGAGGAGTCGATCAATACCCAACGTACATGTGTCCAAGGGTTCTCGTTTTCTTCGGGAAGTTCTGCAGACTTCCCATTCTGAGTCGTGATCCCTGGCCAAGCTGTATTCCCATTTGAGAATGGAGGGTCTTCGATTCCTGGTGTTGGAGCAAGGAGATCTACTCCTTGATATGGAGAATCTGACGATGGAGGATCACAAGGCCGTCCCTTGACTGTACACGCATCGACAGGTAAGACGACCGTTTTCCGGATTTGTATGGTATCATTCGGCCATAATCGATTGGCTTTCCTGAAGACATCCGGTTTGCAATTATACCTCAATATCACGCCCTGAAGCGTATCCTGTTTCTGCACATGATGTATATAGACCAGCGCTTGGTCATCCTCGTGCGAGCTCCCAGGTCTCTGCTCCTCCGTCGACGTCCTCCGTTTGTAATTCCCACTTGTATCCAACAACCTATCTTCATCCCTGCCTTCCAAAACTCCGGCCCTCTTCCTCTGTATCGAAGCCGCTTCCCTCTCCTCCGTACTCCCCATGCCAATTCCACCATCTTTCTTCTTCTGAGCCGCAGCAGTTGATGGGCCCCATTTGTTCGGCGCCTTAGCTTTCCCCAACGCAGGTTTCCTCTTCCCAGAACTCGTCGGCCGCGCTTCGCTATCGCTATCACCCTCCACAGCACCCAGCACCGAATTCGCTATCCCCTGTAACGCTGTCCAGCTGCTCATCCATCCACCCTCCCATATGCCTCCTCCCAGACTCACCGGGCTGGACCTCCCTTTCCCATTCTGGGGCGGGGCAAGCAATCCTCCCACTGGCCTGCCATTCTGATTGCCTGTATTGGAGACACTCCTGCTCGGATGCTTCGAGGGAATCGGACTGACGGCTCTACTCCCCGCAGGTGTACTGGTAGCAGATGTACTCACCAGCTCCTGCTCTGTCGATATGAGTCTCTTGTTTCGCGGTCGGATGCTAGAGCTCGAGACGGGATTCTGATCGTTTCTGTTGAGGGAATCGGAGCGTGCATTCGAGGTAAAGGATGACGAGGGTATCATGATTTCAGATTCGATTTCAAGTCTAGTATCGAATCCGATTTCAATTCGAAATCCGAGGTCGAGGCCAGGTCCTTGGTCGCGGGCCGTCCGCTCTCGATACTTGCGGGCATGGGAGCTAGTTTGGCTGGATTGTACCGGAGAGAGCTGAGTTATGGAGTTGGCATTGCGGAGATATTATCAAACTGAATGCTGGTTTGTTGGTACTAGTTAATGGCGCTGTTAACTTTGCAGGCGTGCAAGCTGATCTGTGTATTGTTGATGTAGTTGAACAGCGTCGTCCCACTGGTTTGGGGCTAGGTGGCTTCCAGTCGGTTCGTCATCTTGTAGGCGGGTCTAGCGCCTGAGAATGCAATGACCATCGGGAACTGGCCTCTCCTGTTTACACGATTCAGCCGCAACGCAGATGCAACATAGGCAAGGTCACAAGATGTCAAGTCAAGATCATTTATTTCGGTACATTTCGATTCATTCAGCAACCAGGTCAAGTCCTAGCCAACAGCCATTTGCCAATACTAATTATACACCTCGATCCCAAAATTCAGCCAAAGCTTTTATAGCATATTCCATTCACTCCCATGGCATCCACAGCAAAACGCCTTTTCCATTCCCTGATGCCCTCAAGCGAGAGGTACATCTCCATTCATTCCGCTCAAATCACCGTTAATACCAAAGAATTGGAACCTATAATTGTTAGTCTCAGCTTGAGCGTAGGATTCAAAGCAACTTACCAGTCTTCAACATTCATGGTCATAGGAACAGCTTGGGCCGAAGCATTACTCAAAGTGTCACTTGGACTATGGCCTTGAGGGTCCTGCATTGCTGGATCGAAACCCTGCCACATGCCAGGCTGCACCTGATATCCCGCAACATTTGGCTGAAGCATTGATCCTTGGGTCGGGCTTCCAGCCATATTCTGACCACGCATTCTCTGAGGTAGCTGAGCAGCTTGATTCTGGTTTGGCATCTGGTTCATGTTCATATGCGGCATCAGGCTCGGATCTAGATTATGATTCTGATTTTGATGTGGCTGAGGAGGAGAGAATTGCTGGGCTTGCATATTTGAAGAACCTTCTGGGAAAAGCTGATCAGGTTGAAAATTCTCCCAGAGTGATTGCGAAATGTTGGGTGAGTTTCGGGTGACGAGATACAAGTCTGGAGGGGTAGCAGGGACGGAGAAAGATGGATTGAATGGAGTCGCAGGTCTGGTATGTGGACGGGAATTAGAACCACCCATGAAAGCATCATTCTGTCTCGAATTTGGTGATGTGACCGGAGGTGCAGCCATCGGTGCAATATTATGGCCAAGTTCACGAGATGGTGTATGACTAGGAGTCTGAGGTCGTGATCGTTCGTAAGACTCCTGGGGTGCTGGTCCATTGTTGACATTGAAATCGAGAGCCATATCATCATACTTTCGCTTGCTGCCAGGTCCAGATCCAGAATCCTCTCTCTTGAGCTGATTCGCTTGCTGTATCTGATTGGCCTGGTTGATTCCTGCTGTAAGGCTTTGAGCCATCTTCTTATGACGCTTTCCAGCAGCTTTTTGGAGTCTCTCTTCCAAGACCTTATTGCCCAGAATCGACTCGAACAAGGTATACACCATCTTCGCAACTAGCCAAACTCTGGAAACATCCTTCAAGGCATCCATACAAATGCCTATCTTCGCCCGGGTTGCCGTTACGACAGCCGGTATGGATGAGCGCATTTGATACACGTGCATGATTAGTGCAGAGAATAAGCTATACACAATGAAGGCTGGACAGTTGCGTAGCTCATCAGCTTCTGCCAGCTTCTTAATGATTGAAGTGATCATCGTAGCTGCCTGGAAAGCGATGTTCCGAGATGGGTACGAATTGTCTTCCGTGTACGTTCCTCTCGTATTTGAAGCCGGTGGCATATGTGCACGATGCAGTAAGCAAAGTGTGGTGTAATAATTTGAGTGCAGCAAAGCGGACCAGAAATGGTGCCTCGACTCATCCCAATAGACTTCCTTCGGACAATTTTGCAGCCAATCAGCCAGAGCCATGTCGCTATGAGTGAGGTCAATGGCATTCTGGCGGCGAGCCTTCGAGGCAACCGAGTACTGCTGAGAGAGCACCAGGCCCATAATCTCACACAGCTTTACATATTGCAAGAAGAACTGGACATGCATTGGATCCGGTGGAAATTCAGGTGGTTGATCGTTGTCATCCTCGATAAAGTCCTCTTCACATACCATCTCAACATCAGAATCGTCAGTATTGATATGTACTGGTCGTCCCAGCGCAACGGCAACAGATCGATCCCGGGTGAAGAGCGTCCACCATATGCGTTTCCAAAGTCTCTTATCGGCCTGGCTGAGTTGCGATCCTTCGACACTTCGATGCATTCCTGAACCTTGGGCAACAATTGTGGCGACTCTGCTCCAGTAGAAAACATTCTTCGTGACATCTTCCGGACCCTCCCAATACCAGCCCATCAGAACAAGAGCCTGCACAATAGTGACTCGATCGTCCTCATAATTGGCATCATACAAGGCTTTCGCACGTTTGTAAAATGTCAGAGCCGCAGGAGTCGTCGATCCATTGGCATCCATAAGTTGTTGGTTAGTACAGACTCTGGATCCAGCCAGGAGGATAGCTTGAAGCAAAAGAAGGGACGGGGGATTCTTCGAATCTCGATACTGTTTCATGAATCGGTTTCGATTGATGACCGGAACAATCGGAGCAACCCATTTGAAATATGCATCGACCAACTCATCACACAGTGATCGTGGCGGTAACAGGAAAGCACCTCGCTGATGCAGGATATCGATTTCCACGTTGTCCAACTCTGTCAATCTCGCTCTAGAACCTCGTACATTCTCCGGCAGTGGATAGTGGACAACGTCTGCTGTGCCGTGTCTATCGTGAACTAACAATGTCAAATTCGAAGATTCTCCAAGATATGCGACTCGTCCAGCCTCCTTGATCGGTGCTCTGGTGAACTTGGGCTTCATGAATTGTGCATAAGTTCCATCGTCATCCTGACGTTGTTTGTACTGGGCTTCGGTGAGTGATGTAGCAGGAGTGCCATCAGTGGCTGTATTGTAAACACTATTGCTTCGACCTGTTGTAGGGGAGTCATTTCGAGGGGATCGTTCCTCCACTGGTTCACCGCGATCACTATTTGTGTCAGAGCAGCGCCAAAGTGGTCTGTATAGATGCATGCATACCTATCCGAATCCTTCGCCTTGCCCGTAGCAGTCTTCTTTCTCTTCGGTGTCGGGATCTTGCATTCTATCGAGAAGGCCACACAGTTTGTGCATGGCACACCCAAGCTTGCGGCGTCGCATCGTACCTAAGATCTGTCAACGAGCTCTCTCGCGGTGTCGACGACGAGCGACAATCAATTGCCGAGCCAAGGGTATTGAATTTCGGGTTATTAATTACCTTTCTTGCATGGCAGGTCTGTTTGGATGATATGTCTGATTAGCAATTATCCTTTTCCCATTCCACAGGAAAGCTGTTCTCCATCTCCCTCGGTGCCTCGGCACGCTTCGACCACAGCAGCCTGTACAAAAGAAATGCGATGGCTACATACCTCACAAGCTCGCGATGCCCGCTGTCTGCATTTGCACTACAAGTCAGTTTTCTGTCCTTCTTATTGCGTCTGTCTGCAGATGATGCGCGATCCTCGACGCACCTTCTAAAACTTGGATGGCCTGGTGTCTGGCTGTTGGGCATAGGGTTTGACCCTTGGGGAGCATTGCTGCTCGGAGCTGCACTGTAGCCATTCGGTGGTCGCGCGGACGCCTCGGTCGACGCCATAGCCATGTCCATGGTGATGCTTCCCTCTGCAGACTAGTCGTCGATCAATTCCGGGCGCGCGTGAAGATATACACTGGGTTGTTTGCGGTCGGATTCTCGAGGTCGAGGTGGAGAGGGCTGTTGATGACGGTTTTGGTAGGTGTGCACTCGCAGGTCTGCTCGAGGGGCACGGCAGGCCTGGGTGCAGGCTCCGGAGGATGGCTGGTTTTGGTTTAACCGAGTCTTCTCGACCGGGGACTTGTCAGCAAACAAAGCGAAAAGCTGGGGAAAAGACTTGGGACCTATGTGGACTGCCGCGCAGGAGGATAATAAACCAGTCCATACCAGATCAAAATGAAATACCAATGGCTCACGTGGATAGTTCCAGTTGTTCTCGACAATTCCCAATACTTAGCACTGTCGCAGAATTACAAATAATCAGGTAGATATTCGTCAATGTACAGAGGCATTCGAAATATGCAAAACAATCCAGTAGTAAAGAAAGTCAGGACCTGAAAGAGCGAAAGTGAGCATTACCAGCCACTTTCAACGCTTCGGACTACAACACCAAGTATATAGGCAAACCTCAAGCCGGAAGTGCAACAGCGTAATGACCTCGTCCAAGGTCAGCCTATGGGATATATCGGGTTGCTAAAGCCTCTATGATGTCCAGACCTAGAACTTGACGTGCCCTGGACCCGACGATCCATCGACTGGCGGTCAACAATAGCCAGGAAAGGCGAAGAAAGGGGGAAGTGTAGCCTTGTAGGCCTGTAGATCGCGGCGGGTGTGTGGTTCAGCACGTTTTCGAAGCAGGGCAATTGCACGCCGGACGCCTCAACGGGTCTGGGCAAGTCTCACTCTGAGATGAGCTATCTCCGTACTGCAATAACATTAGGGTTTTGAGGCTTTGTGAGGAGGATGAGAATGAGCAGATTCGGGGACCTAGAAGTGATCTTGTGATGCCTGAAGACTACTTCGCAACAGCATTCTAATCAAATAGCCTGGCCGGGAAAGAAACTAGTTGCAGCTGTCAACAAGGTATCGCCATCTTCGAAGGCCTCAAAGGATCCGAGATGAAACTACTGTTTGGTTGCACGAAAGTGACGAGAAGTACTCGACTGCATATAAGAATTCCGCATCCATCCTGACCTGCATATAACCTAGGCACAACACGAACCTCACTCCTCCAGCATATCCAACAATCAAATAGACGTGCATCAGACAAACAAGCACTACTGAAATTAAACTTCTCTCCTTCCCTTCCCTTACCACTTCCCCAGAGAAACTCTCCCTCCCTCCCTCCGCCGTGCTACTTACCCCACAAAGCCCAGCACGAATCGCATCTCCTCCTTTGTTCCACTTTCTGCATCCGAGCCATCCATACCATACCTACCATCTCATCTCTTCCCGCCTCACATCATCATAATCGTCAGCATCGGCACCCCATCCCTAGAACTCCCGGTCCATCAAACCCCTCATTCAGCCCAGCGAGCACCACAAACACGTCCGAGACTCCGGCCGAAGTAACAAATATAAGCAAAAGCAAGGGTAAGGGTAAGGGCAAGGCTGGCTTCTTTCCCGTGGTAGCGGCTACCCCAGAAAAAACGGAGTCGCGATGGGTTGCGTGGCTAAGCTATTCCGGGGTCTAGGAGATCCTCACATGCATGTAGTGCGGGTGAGGATGCCGAGGTTCAAATTACCCCATGGCCATGGAAGTAGTAGAGTTTCTCGTATCGACAAAGTAAGTAGGTAGGTATCTACGCAGCTGTTTTGCTTTTGATGATACAATCGAGACCACACGGGATGAGAATCGTACGATGACTCCTTCTATTTGAAATTGCTGAGGCTCGACGATCATTTTCTGATTTTATGCTACGCGTCCACTTCAAGTGCAAGTTCTGGATATGTGGTGAAGTGTCGTTGGAATGTACGGGATACTAGAATTGGACTGGTCTCTGTCCGGGAAACGGCAATTGAAAAATAGCCGCCGAACTGGACTGGACAGGACTGGACTGGACTGAAGGATGATCTCGGCTGGAATACCATTTATTCTATATTTGATATCTCTCCATGTTTCACTATCTAAACAACAAGAAGAGCCTAATCCTTCACACCATTGGCAACAGGCTTCCTAGGAGATAATCCTCCATTCGTAGACACCCTCACAGATACTCCGTTGGATTTTCCACTGACGCCCGAACTGTTGTCCGAGATAAGTTCAACCCCACCAAGCTCTTTCTCCTTGACTAACTGCGCAGACCCATCCTCGACCTCCACTCCCGCAATGAAGATCTCACTGACGCCCTCCAAGCTGGCAACGAACATGCAGAGCAAGCTCGCGATGACGAAGTGACTGATCGTAGACCCAATTTCTAGCCACGAGCCCTCGTCCTTCACGACCCAGAAGAAATGTAGTGTGAGGAAGTCGCTGATGGCCATTACCAGCATGAAAAGTGCCGAAGGCGCAACGCCCAGTCGTTTGTTCAGGATGCCAAGGTTGGCGGAAATCAGGGCGAAGGGGATCATCAGCTTGACAGTAAGTAGCGCTCCCTGCGAGAATGGATCGAAAACTGGAATGAGTCGGTTGACACTCTCCAGACTGAATGCCGAAACTGATGCGACGTTTCCTGTGCTGAAGAACGCCGACTGCAATATCGTGAGGAAGAAGAGGGAGGTGCGAACGTCGGCCAAGGTAAGGGATCGGAAAGGCGATGATGACAATGATGCGGGAACAGCTCCATTCCCATTCCCATTTGCATTGACTTTTATTTGTTTTCTGTTCGCGTCGTAGATGCGATGCTCGAGAAGTACCCAGCTTATCAGCATAACGCTGAAACCCAGGTAAAAGAGACCTTCGTATGAGATGGTGAGGAGGACAAAGATAGGCGAAAATGTCAAGAAGACAACCATCAAGCGATGGAGATAGTGATTATTTGGTTGAAGGCGATGAAGGAGAGGCATGAGGACAGGCAGTACTATTCGGTCATTAGCACAAATTTACACTCACCCTGCGACTTTACATACTTAAGACCACGAATCCCATGATTTGATTTCCTCGAGGAAGGCCAAGTCTCGCTTCAAGTGACAGAGAGCTTGATCGAGTCACAACCATAGCCAAGAGGATGAAGCCAATCTACATCCATTAGAAATTTACGGGCAGAAGACCGAATTCTACTTACCTGAACGCCAATTAAAGATCTCGACAGATTGTCATCTGCTGGTTTGGTCGAGTCACCAGATAATTTTGACCTCTGAAGCAATTGCTTCTGGAAAACAAGATAGGCAATGCCGATTACCACCATCAATGCACCACCAGACATTCTGTTCGACACTTTGTTAGCCAGAATCCAGTCAGAGAAGCGACAATACTTACATGAGGTTCAGATCCTCGATCTTCATCGCAGGTAGGAGCGTGAACGAACTCATCGCCAAGCATGCTATTATCCAAGTTCCCACAAGCTCTTTATTTGCCTTGAGGAAACCCATGCCGTAGAACGCCGGCCAAAATGCAGCAGCAACCCATATTACAGAGAACACCTCCCGATGCGTGTAGCCCAACGCCTAATAGGCAGTTAGTGAATGATCCATCTAAAGGTATGTGAAACTTACAAGTGACTCCATGAGGCCCAAACCAAGGGCGGCTTTTAGAACAAGTACAACAGAGCCGCCAGCGGATGTAATGTGGCCGAAAAGAGCCTTCCTACCCTCATCGAGTGCTTTACGGCGAGCATAGACCTCTTCCCAGAATACAACTGGGAAGATAGCATATGCATAGTACGTGTACGGCGATTTTGAAACAATGAAAGAAGCGTAAAGTAATACAAGGACAGAAGAGAAGAAGATGGTGCCAGAAAGAGTTCTTGAGGTCTCGGTCTTGCCGTGAAGTACGTGAAGGTCAATAACAGTCGTTAGAGCAAATGCTATCCATCCTAGGTAGCCAATCGTGATGAGTGCTCGGAGGAACAGCCAGTCGTAAGTTTGGAGGTAGCGAAGACCAGCTATGCCGACGTTGACAAGTGCCGCGGTCTCTTCGATCGCTTCCTCGTGACGGCCCTCGTCAATAAGAGCTCGGATAGCAGCAATTCGATGTTCCACAGAATGCTCCTCATCGCCAAGGGCTTTGAATGGGCGGTACCGTAGCTCGGTAGCTTTTTTCTGTTCTTCCTTGACCCGATACATATCAAGGATTCCCCGAGCGTTGGCGAGAAAAGCCTCTGATTTGGCAGCAATATCCCCAGATAAGAAAGACAAAGGCAGCTCGCCAACTGAATTGACAGGGAAGTCCAATCCGACGAGGTATGCCATCAGCGCAGCAACATCCGCCTGAGCAACATCGTGTCTTTGAATATGATCTAAGCCCCAATCCGAGGATAGCTCATCATGACCCGGCGCAAGTCCATCGTGTTTTACAGGCTTGGCAACTCCAGATCCCCATACAATAAGAGGTGTACGAGTATTGTCGGGATGACCATCTCCATGACTTCCATAATCACTCATTCCATGATCTGCAGTGAACACAAATGCCGTCTTGCCATCGTTGTAGAAGTCTTCCATCAGTTTTGTGACATCCTTGACACCCTGATCCACAACCTGGATATTGCTCAAGTATTCCTTGGAATATGGTCGATGTCCATGTCCATTGGTGTCCAGACCGAGAAGATGCAAAAAGAACACTAATTTGTCCTGTCGAAGCGCCGCATTGAGTGTAGCGTTCGTAGCAGCCTCCACGAACAGCGCCTTGACTCTGTCCAGCACCCAGATATCCAGCAAGACCGCATCGCCAGAGAAATCCTCTTCCTCGGCTCCATACATGAACGCATCCACTTTCCCAGGCTCTGCTCCAAGCTGGAACATAGGCAAGATATCCGGACTGCCCCATGAATATGTATGTCTGCTCCTGTTGAAGACACTGTCGAAATTGACTGGGTTCAATTTCCACCCCGTGGTCACCGCAGACACATCCTCGTACAGCCCTGCAATCAAAGCTACATGTCCAGGCCTGGATTCAGTAGGTACTCGAGTATGCGATACGCCGAAAGTGCCATGCTCGAGGACGCGGGAGCGAAGAAAGGGGGCGAGGGGTCGGGGGACGAGATCCGCATCGTCTTTTGGGTATGGATCTGGGAAAGACTGGAAGGCTTTATCTGCTCGAAGACCGTCACCTGTAGCATTGAAAATGGTTAGCAAGTATTCCGCTGAGGGATTGGGGAATGGTAGCTGTACCGACGAAGAGAACCAGACGTTTGGCGGGAGCTTCAACACCATCTGGCCTTTCCACACCAAACTCTCGCATCCCCGACACGATTGGGCTGACGAAATAAATGTCAAAAATCGAGTAGATATAAACCAAATGGAAAGCCAGCGCAATGGCCAAAAAGCCAAAGCGATTGACCCGGGCCATGGTTATTAGATGTATTGGTATGCCGAGGGGCGAAGGGTAATGGTTTCGCAGCCGGGGAAAATGATTCGTATAGCAATTGATCTGGGATTTTATCTCATCGGTAGCGTTCAAAGGAGTGGCACGTCCGTGGAAAGGACAGATTCATGTGTGGATGGTTGTTGAAGAACGCGTCCTCGAAATTTTTGGGTTAACGGTTGTTAGCTGCCGCGACCCTGTCACCTTGATGGCGATGTCATTTTGCCGAGCTCGTGGCTATTTTCGGATTTCGCGATTAGCTAGGGGTTGAACATGTCTCAGGGGTAAAAGTAAACAATAAGAATTGTGACCTCGCATACTGTGGGAACGAGTTCCAGGATTGATTTGATTGAGTTCAGTGGATTCTTGCCACTTTTGTATCATTGATTCATAGCTTTCAGCTCCATCATCATAGCTCACACTTGTAGGCAACTTCGATTGCCGAGCCATCAGAACACTCACCATCAACAGCTACACAAGCGAAAAATCCGATTGATATTATCTGTTGCAACGGCACGAAACGTCGAAAGACGTAATTGTATGTCGATTAGAAAGTACTCCGGGTATGCCACAGTCAAAACATGCAATCACCACTACCCAATCAACCCTGACATGAATCCTCCAATCCTGAACTCCAAGCTCCACTCCAAATGTACTCCGATACCTCCAATACCTCAAACAGCTCAAACTGGCTTCTCAGTCAAAGCCTTCACTACACGAGCATAGAATTTGGCTGCTTGAGGCCTTGGGAACGTAATCTCGTCAACCAAATAGTCGGGCAGCAGCTCCATCAAGGCCTTATCTCTGCTTGGGTCGAGCTGGGGAATATAGCTACATTGAGCATCGTCGTAGCTCTCCGCTGCCTTTTCGTTCGCTGCAGCGAGCTTAAAATGTAATGCTAGTACTCCTGTCAGTAATTGCAACTGGGCTCCAAGATAAGTACTTACTGCCATTGCGACCAGTCTGGATGCAGTCGAAGATATCTTCTTCTGGTTCGCGCTTTACGCTCCTCATGATCAGGCCAGTGAGGTCACTGTACAGATCTTCCTTCAATTGGGCTGCCTGTGCAACCTGCGCGGCTTCAGCAGTTCCCATCAGGCGTATACCACCATTAGCCTTCATTGCACTGCCCGGGGTCTTTGAGTGCGCACTCTCAACAGAGGCCGAAGCTGTGCGATTTGCTGCCAACTTTGCTGAAAGAGTCTTGGTCTCTGACTGGGCTTCAGATAGGTTTGCCGTCAGCTTTGCAATCTGCTCCTTGAGAGTGGTAACTTCTGCAGCCTGGCTCTCAAGCTTCTTCTTCAATCCATCGGCTTTCTTTGCTGCCGCAGTTTGGACTGCTAAATCTGCTCTCAGGGATTTGATGTATTCTCCAGCGTCTAAAATGATGTCAGCAATATCCACATCAATCGACTTGCCCAACTTACTCTTATTCGTGGACTCCCCCTCCTTTCTCAGCTTGTCCATGTTTCTCTCTGCCTCCTTGACGCCTATTTGCCGCAGATCCTGGTACTTTATGTTCAATACCTCGTACTTTTTGGTGATTTCCCCAAGCTTACGCCTCAGAACCGGATCGTTCCTCTCCGTATCGGATGCGCTTCCAGCTCGTCTTCGTTGTACTGAAGGTTGGCGCTGCCGGGAATGAGAGTGCGTTCGAGAAATGCTACGTGCTGGCTTTGATATTGGCTCCTCGACCACTTCATCCATATCCGCATCAGTGTCCACGTCCATCTCTTCGTACTGAGTTTCCTGGACAATCTTCTCTGGAGATGGTTCCGCTGGCTTTTCCTTCTTTGCTGGCCCTGTCTTCTTCGTCGCACGCGCTTTTGGCTTTGCAGCCTCTGGGGCTTCCTGAATGCTATCATTCTGTTTTGGCGCCTTCCCAGATTTTCCTCGAGCAACGACTGCCATCTTCGCGACTTTTGATTTCGTCTTCTTGGCCGCAACCATTGAGTCTTCCACAGTCCCATCCATTACCACGTTCCGATCGAATTCGTCCAGCTCGTCCTCGTCGCCAGCGTACTGATTCGTCCTGTCCTTCAAGGCCGGCCTCTTAGTTTTTGTACGCGCTGGCGCTGGCATTGCATCCACTTCCATTTCCATGGCCTTTGCAACGAGACGACCGCTCGTGCGACGCGCCGGAGCCTTTGCTTTCGTCTTCGTGACTTTCGTCGGCGCTGGTTTCGTCGGTGCTGCCTTTGGTCTTCCACGTACTTTCTTTGCAGGCATCTTATTTTCTGCTGCAGAGTCTGGTGTTGGCATTCCAAATTGGTCGTCTTCAGAATCGGAGTCTACCAGTCCAGAGAGCGTTGCTTGCTGCTTGACCTTTGGCATTGTTGTTGCGTCGCGATCGCTCAGCGAATGCCTCAATCGTTATGGCGATTGATTATATTTCGTGGGGTATGCGCCGAGAAGTCGTATCAGAAATGGTTGCGAGAAGACGCGTTGGATATGACGCGCAGAATACTAGGATGGTGATATGAAGCTGGGATAGCAACAATCGAGGGGAATGTTTGTTTACATCCAAACTCTGGCCCGCTTCCCGGCGCTAGACACACATCGGACTAGCTCTCTCACAGCGCCTCGGCCAGCAATACCCAGCATCAACCGGAACATCGAGAAATATTTGGCTTGGTCTACGAAATTGATCTTTCTGAAAATTCTCTTCGCTCTAAGTTGCTGCTTAGTGATTCACTTGAACTCTTGTAGACCGTAGTGGTTTGTCACAATTTCAAGCATAAATTTTTATCGGGTAACTGCTTCAAGGCCTTCAGAACTTCCAGTACGGAGTACAAAACACGTCACCAGCCACAGCAAAGTGGCGTAGATTTCTGAAGCCGCGAGTTCGCAAAGCCAACCATCCCCTTCTGCAAATCCACAACTCAAGCAATCCACTTCAAATAATCTGGACATCTGTGTCTAGAGATCACAGCCATGGGAGATGGACCTTCCAGAAAGCTGGGCTTTATCCAGGACATCCTGCTCATTCTTGTCTCCGTAAGTTGCTTTCAGCACTATCAGCCTGGCTTCAGCCTTCCCCGTCCTTGACCTCGGGAATGTTGCTGACCCTGTTGTCGCAGAGCACTGCCATGTACTATATCGCAAAAAGTGTAGTATCAAGTCTGCCTCTTGCAACAGATCCCGAGAAAGAACAACACGAACAAGCCCGCGTCAGAGCCGCGGCCAACCTTCGCAGATTAGACAAGTCGAGGAGGGAGGACGACTCGGAGGAAGATTCGGGGCATGGCACAGATTCCTCCAGGCGACCTCGAAAGGAGGACTTGAGTTTAGATCAATATGAGAGTCAGATAGCCATGGAAGTGGTTGCTCCCGAGGATATACCAGTCGGATTCGACGGTACGTTGCGCTTCGTAGTCTGGAATGGCATGTGCTAATGGATCCTAGATATCGGCGGTTTGGNCGATATTATCGAAGAACTGAAGGAATCGGTTATCTACCCTCTCACGATGCCTCATCTGTATTCTCAATCATCTTCACTACTGGCTGCACCATCCGGCGTACTTTTATATGGTCCTCCCGGTTGTGGCAAGACTATGCTTGCAAAAGCACTTGCGCATGAAAGTGGAGCTTGCTTTATCAATCTACACATTTCGACATTGACCGAGAAGTGGTATGGTGATTCCAACAAATTAGTACGAGCAGTTTTCTCGTTAGCCCGGAAGTTACAGCCGACTATTGTGTTCATTGATGAAATAGATGCTGTTCTGGGACAGAGGCGGAGTGGGGAACACGAAGCTAGCGGCATGGTGAAGGCAGAGTAAGTCTTCCAAACTTGTGATTTTTGAGCTGCTGTTAATATACATTAGATTCATGACATTATGGGACGGTCTCACTTCATCAAACGAAGTTGGTTTACCTGCACGAATCATGATTTTAGGAGCAACAAACAGAATTCAAGATATCGACGAGGCTATTCTGAGGAGAATGCCCAAGAAGTTCCCAGTTTCCCTACCGTCAAATTCACAGAGGCGGAGGATTTTGAAGCTCATCCTGAAAGACACCAAGACCGACCCTGAACACTTCGATATTGAGTACCTTACCCGTGTCATGGCTGGCATGTCAGGCAGTGATATCAAAGAAGCATGCAGAGATGCTGCTATGGTACCTGTCCGGGAATTTATCAAGGAACAACGAGAGCGAGGAGTTGCAATGTCTGGCGTTAGACCGGAATCCGTGCGAGGTGTCAGGACAGAAGACTTCTTTGGGCGCAAAGGTGGCGGACAAATTATCAAGGATAACCATGCACGCCACTCCGCAAAGCAGTCACAGAAGAAGAGAACGGAAGGATCGAGTGATGACTATGAAGATGTCGATGAGGAAGCAGAGTCGATGGACTGAGGGATTCTGGGGAGCGATTGATGATAATTAGATACCATTGTATCATACGGGTTGTGGCGTTCGGGGTTCTGACATGCTAGAACACCGCTGTGCATATATAGTTGGGTTGATTAATTCTAGGAATAGAGACGCTTGTCTATCTCGACGAGTGAAATGCGAAGCTTTCAACTCCTATCGACTCTTTTCGAAGCTCGCTTCCAGATTGAACCTTTCATTTTGCCTCTTCTGACCGAGACCTCTTTATCCGCTTTCCATCCGTGGACTGGCCGATCAAGGGCTCCTCTTTCTACCTTACCATCTGATATCTCAATTGCAATGAGATAGATTATTCTTTCTGCTCACATCACCATTTGACCACCCCTGTTCCCTCTTCCTCAGGCATAAATTGAGGCTCGATCACGTCATTCAAGGCCTGCTCATTAGCGAAACGGGAGTTGTCTTGGCTGAAATTTTACCCCACGATTTGCTGCATTCATGACTCCGATCCCAGGCCGAACCACCGAACACAGCAGCTGTCCTGCATCCGCGTTGAACCAAATTCTCCACAGACTTTCTAGTCACACCTTCACAAACAAACAATCAGAAATTCAGACAAGATCAATCGCTATCCATTGAGCTCAAGCTCAGTCTGATTTATACGGACAAACAGTTGAAGACCATTACCCCACTATCGAACACCCCAATCTCCTCATCCGCCACCCTTTTCGAGCTCGCAAAATGACCACACCGCCAGGACCATCAGGAGGAGCTGGAAAGCCCAATGGCGTTGGAAAAGCGTTTTCTCAAATAGATCTTGATGGTCATGATCTGCCACCCTCGCCAGCACCATCAAGTCCTCGAAACGGTCGAAAATATGCTTTGGCAACAGAATTGGTATATACCGAGAGCAAGGACCAGTATGGAGCATCGAGCATGCCCATCTATCAGTCTGCCACTTTCAAGCAAACGTCTGCGAATGGAGGAAACGAGTATGATTACACAAGATCGGGAAACCCTACCCGGACACACTTGGAGAGGCACCTGGCAAAGATCATGAATGCCACGAGAGCGTTGGTTGTTGGCTCTGGAATGGGAGCACTGGATGTTATCACAAGAATCTTACGACCTGGAGACGAGGTCATTACTGGGGATGATTTATACGGTGGCACCAACAGACTGTTGACCTACATGTCACAGAACCACGGCATCATTGTTCGCCATATTGACACCACTAACCCGGAGACGGTCAGAGGAGTTGTATCGCCCAAGACCGCAATGGTATTGTTGGAGACACCTACCAACCCCCTCATCAAGATTGTCGATATCCCATCGATTGCCAAGATTGTGCATGATACGAACAAGAAGGCTTTGGTTGTGGTTGACAATACCATGCTGTCACCTATGCTCTGCAATCCTCTTGAACTGGGTGCCGATATCGTTTACGAGTCAGGAACAAAATATCTTTCCGGGCATCACGATATTATGGCTGGTGTGCTAGCTTTCAACGACCCAGCAATTGGAGACAAGATGTATTTCACGATTAACTCTACTGGCTGCGGACTGGCACCAAATGATGCTTTCCTCCTCATGAGAGGTATCAAAACACTTGCTATCCGTATGGAGAAGCAACAATCTAATGCTCAAAGAATCGCCGAATTCCTCGAGGCGCACGGCTTCCGTGTTCGATACCCAGGTCTCAAGTCCCACCCCCAGTACGATCTTCACTGGTCCATGGCGAGAGGAGCAGGAGCTGTTCTGTCGTTTGAGACTGGAGATGTAGCCCTTTCTGAGCGCATCGTTGAGGCTGCTCGATTATGGGGCATCAGTGTCAGTTTCGGCTGCGTCAACAGCTTGATCAGCATGCCATGCCAGATGAGTCACGCGAGCATTGACGCGAAAGTAAGAAAGGAGCGACAAATGCCGGAAGACATCATTCGACTATGTGTTGGTATCGAAGATGCGGATGATTTAATTGACGACTTGAGCCGAGCTGTAAGTAACCCTTTAAAGTGTCAGGTCCTTTTGCTAACATAAACTAGTTGGTACAAGCTGGAGCTGTCACGGTTACATTAGATGGCTTCCATGCCACCGGCCCGGCCAGAGCATTGGCGGACATTCCAATAGAGGAGTCTGATGCAGCTGCTGCGCCCTAGGACTAATATCTTCCTGTATTTTGCATTTGCATTGGCGTCGGCGTCTTACGGCTTGGAGGGAGGGATTTATGCTTCGAAAATATCATGAATTTTATGAGCAATATGAGCTCACCAAAAACGCAATATGAAAACTTTAAGACCTGCATCTGTCTGAATCTTCCTTTCAATTCAGCCCTGTGGCTGGCTGCTGGATAACTGGCCCCGATTCACCTTCTCGCGCATGCTCCCCAGATTGATCGTCAGATTCCCAATCAACCGGGGAAGTGAGGGGTTGCAATGCAGTGGTTTTGATTTATGTTCGCCAGCGTTTCACCAATCACGACGCTGCGTCTCAATATATCCTTTCTTGTGGTGCAACATATCACAAAGTGCCGAGTGACATTCTGAAAGTTTTCCCATGCCAACATCCACTTAGTATCAGCTGTTCTGCCATACTTTCTTTTTCTTATAACTCAGCAGGTTCAAGAATATTGTCAGTTTCTATCTTCTGTGACTGACCTGGGCTTTGTGCAACATCTCCATCCAGCTTGACACAATACTCGAGGATCTGGCGGCGCAGCACGTATAGCTCTTCCTACCAAACCGGAATGTAATACGCAATACCATGCTATCGCTGCTTGTGAGATGTCGCACCGCATTTCCCGAACTTCAGATGATTCCATTTCAACTATTCCTCCACGTCCCGAGATCTGATGTCCTCGAGTCCCTTGCACAAAAAATTCTGGCGCGGATCTCATGTTCAGGAAGCACCTGGGAATGCTCCTCCTACTTTTACTATATCCAATAAGTTCGGTATATGCGATACCATGGCAAGAAGCTCCATCGACTACACCATCTCAGCTAGTCACGAGCACGGCGTCACTCGCCACAACCTCTGATACCTCACTTTACCCTCTTTCAACTCCACCGCCTCAGTTCGCAGACGGACCTCTTGAAGCCCCAAACATCTGCGGCTACGTCAACCATGATTCCTGTATGTCCCCTTTTCTCCCTCCCTACCTACATTTCACACCTACTCACTTCCCACTCAACAGTAAACCCCTACACCTGTCTCTCCCCCCTCACCTGCCTCTGGACCACCTCTCCCTCCCCCCTTGTCGGCTGCGGCCTCCCCACCTCCATAACCTTCCACACCCTCTGCATCCCGCACCGTCTTTCCTCCTCCTGCTCCCAAAACAGCACCTGCGCCTCCGCCCCCTCCATCCTCCACTGTCCCTCCGACCTCCCGCACTGCGCTACAGCCCGTGTAGGCCCGGGTGGTAATTACAGTATCCGCGCGTGTCAGGCGAATCCGGCGTTTGGGAAGTTGAGAGTTGAGCTGGATTATGCTGGACAGAGTGTTTTGGGGCATTTGCCTAGGTGGCTTGAGGAGAGAGGGGATGTCAGGTTGGGGACTGTGACGCCTCCTAGCACATCGTCTTTGAGTGGTGTTGTGACGTCTGGGAGTAATGGTGAGGTGAATCCGGCGACGGTGCCGGGGGGTGTGTTTACTGTTGTTGTTTCCAGTAGTCTCCCGCGGTTCGGCAGTGGAGGGAAGCATTGTAATTCTACGTGTAGAGAGGAGAAGTATGATGTGCAGGTTAGGAAGCAGGCATTAGTTGGGGGATTGGTGGGTGGGTTCATGTTGCTTTTTGGGGCGGGATGCGGGATTTGGGTCGTTTGGCTTTGGAGGAGGAAGAGAAAGAGGGGGAAGGAGGGTGAGAATGGCGGTACAGGAGGCGATGGAGGAAGTGGTGGGTATGTGATGCAGGATGTTGGCGAAGTTGGCGCCAAGACGGAGAGGGAGGGTAGCGAGGAAGAGGAGGGAGGAAGGGGTCGGGCAAACATTTTGGAGGATACGTGAATTTAGTTGTTCGAGTGAGACTAAACTAAGGTCAGCGGTGTGTATCTGACAAGCCTTACCAACCCATTGTCAGATGCCGAGATCTCACAATGACTTGACAGACTACTTGCTGCTCTCCTTCGGAGTTTTTGACACTCCGGTGACGAAACTGAATACCGCCAAATTTTATGCTCTTAGCGCGAAAGCAGACTGTCACTGGTATGACTCCATTTTCTTTGACCCGCTTGCGCGCTCCTTCGCACTCTTTCATCAATTTCTCTGTTTCTCTTTCGCGCTCCCTCGAAATTCCCAACCTTGGTCTTCGCATTTATCGTCCTGGGAGACAGCGCTCCTCCACTAGACTGCCTCTCTGCGATCATCTTCCTCTAAACTCAGATGCACCTTCGGACATGAGGCTGATCTACAAGAATCGATAACACAATGAGCAAAGCAAGACGACATTTGCACTCGCAATGCGCTCCGCCACAATGACAGCAATCAATCCGCGCCTGGGGTACAATTTTGGTGCAGCGGGCCTCGATGTCCTCCCAGGGAGGTCCTGACAACAAACCAAGCGACAGTCCCGCCCTCCGCCCCCGCTCCGCCATCCAACTTTCCACCACCTATACATAACCAAATAAACATAAATCCCATACCCTCACCTTCCAATTCACGCTTCGATGATTGCCTCCCACAACCATCACCACACAGAAGAACCCACCCACCATGTCCCACTGGGAAGTACGCATTTATGACAGGAAAGCAGTGCAGGTGATGATTACGATCGTGAACTTGAGCCGAATATTGAACGAGAGGTTAAAATAAGCATCTCAGTCTACACCAAACCAGGAACTTGGCAGAGTACGCGCTCCCTCCAATATATTATGTGTAGGCTTTGTATGGGCTGGAAATGATTGGGTTTCTGGGGGCTGAGGTGGTCGGTTGGATCTGGTGAATCAGATATTCATTTTTTGGGATTTTTGGGAGGGCGTCGGGCGGTTTGTTTTGGTTTGCCGAAGCGAGATGCGTTTGTTTACTTTTGACTGAGTGGCGCATCTAGGCGCAACGCGAGCATCAAAATGTCGAATCGTAAGAACTGAAATAGAAAACGGAGGCATACGACAGGATTTACCGCTGCAATACTTTTGAGTTGCGTTAAATTATACTTTTGCCCGGACTTTGCAAGTGATTGAAGGAATCTCCTGTTTTAATGTTGGCTTGTGGAGCCCTGAAAAAAAGCGATCATATCAACATGAACCACAATTCTGCTTTTCGCATCAACCTCCAATTCGTTCATTGGTCAAAGAGTCACCCTCAAAGAATCTGAACCGGGCCGAGCACCTTGGATTTTGGTCGTGTTCAAGTCGATAACTCGCCCGTTGAAAAGCAGCCCCGTCAAATCTGGAAACGATGTTCAATCCAACTCAACGATCTATTGCCTCACCGCGGGCTACTGAATCTTGATCAGCCTCACGTGGTCGCAGAGATAGCTCATGCCGACTTCGCGTCTGCTCCCCCAACCTCGCGTCAGCAGCTCTACTTGACCTCCACCACGCGAGCCTCTAAAGTTTCTTCTCAACCGCCAGCAAGCTTGATACCATTAACTGAGCTTCCTACAAATACCTGTTTTTATTTCCTGACACATACAACTCAAAGACACAGACAATCAGCAACCCAGTATGACGCGCCGCAAAGCTCTTCTCGCCGCTCTCCCTCCTCTTCAGGTCGACCTTCACCAGACATTGACAGAGTTTACCTTGTTCCCGAAGCTGCCACTCGAACTACGGACTAGAGTGTGGTATTATGTTGCCCCAATACGCAGATGAAGATCAAGGTCTGGGGAGTGCCTCATGATAGCAGAGATTATCTGAATCTATCACACGAAGTTGGTATGTCTACTCGAAATTATCTCTTCAGACATGCGCTTGAGTGTGCTTCAGCTACGAGCACTGCTAACTCAACAGTAGCTGGTCAATCGACGATCCCTGCCGTTCTCCATACCTGTCATCGCTCACGGCAAGAAGCACTGCGGTACCATGCGATGTATTTCGAGCTTTGGTCATTCTCATATGTCAACATTGAAGCCGATGTCTTTGTCTTCGAGAAACCAGTCCCGGATGAGACACCTTTCGAGTATGAATACGAATCTTCTCTACGACCTTTGGCACTAAATATGTACAACATGAACAGCCGCCTTTTAGCAGATGCTAGGAACATTGCGATACTATGTGAATTTGGGACATTTTGGTGGAGGACACATTTCTCCGCTTGGGTTAATGGCCGAGATGCCCTAATTTCAAGGAAGTAATGCTGCTTACCCATACTGCGACAATGGCGGAACGATATCCTCCGTATGAAAAATATTTCCGCTTTAGTTGGGGCGACGAATTTATATGAGATTTGGAAGATACAGTAGGAGGGGAATTGGAACGCCGCAAAAGAGCACTGATACTTTTCGATGACTTCAAAAGGTTGTTCGATGCTCAACAAGAAGAGCAGGTAGCAAACTTTGAGTTTACCATACGCGCCAAGTGGATTCATACAGTCGTGCCAGGTTTATCTCCAACGTCTGGCGACTCGCTTTGCAGGATACTCTGGTCTAGAGATGGTGAGCCTTTTGTGGATGAGTAAGAGCCTACGTAGGAATATGTTCCCACTATGGACCTGTATTTGCATGATCTTCACAAAGTATGGCGGACTGATGCGGAATAAGGCTTGTTCGTTTTCGTAGCAAACGCGCTGAGGGAAGTGGCTTCTAGGACAAGCAACTTCCGACAGTCCTTCATACGTCGTTGCTCTCTCCATGTAGATGAAAAATACAATAATACAATCGCCCCGAATGTCGAAGCTTACCAAGCACAATTCAGCAATTCACCGTTCATTACGCCACTTGTCATCATATGTACATTGCTACCTGCCTTACGCTATGCCGAGACTTTCAAAACAGCTCTCCCGGCCAACTTTCCAGCAATCATCAACTGACAGAACTTATCAACATCCTGAAGCGTTCCTTTGGTGAGGATAGGATGAACCAAATCTCTAGCAGTAAAGTCCAGCGCCTCTTCTACATCTTTCAAAGTCCCTACTACACTCCCCACAACGTTCAACTTCCTCAAACAAAGAACAATCGGCGGAGCCCCAGCAATGACTGTTGGATCGTTAGGAAGACCTACAGCCTAAATATTAATCAGAATCTCTCTTTCAGCTCATCAAAAAATGTATGCACCACTTACTACCATGGTTCCTCCAGGTCTCAACATCATCGGTGCCGAAGCATACCCCTCTTTACTAGCAGCAGTCACCAAAACACCATGAGCACCCCAAGTCGTGATGCGCATAACTTCCGCAGCAACATCTTTGCAGGTCGTGAAATCGATGAACTCTTCCGCACCAAGACTTCTACACAACTTCTCCTTCTCAGCACCACCATCCACAGCGATGACCCTCATCCCCATAGCTTTCGCATATTGGACAGCAAAATGACCCAATCCACCACCCGCACCAGGAAGTACGATCCACTGACCAGGTCTGACAGCGCTCTTCTTGCAGGCTACATAAGCCGTCACCCCACCACACATAATGGGACCTGCTTCTTCGTCTTTGACTCCCTCGGGTATATGCGTAGCATATCTGCCATCAGTGACACAATATTCTTGGAACGTTCCAGCAGTGGTGAGCCCACTATTGATCTGCTTTGGACAGTGAAGTTCGTCTTTTCCATTGGTGCACATCTCGCAGATTCCGCAGGTGCTAGCAACCCATTTGATGCCTGCTCTATCTCCGACTTTCCAGAGGTCTTTGACGGCTTCGCCGACTGAAACGACAATGCCGGCTCCTTCGTGGCCAACAATTCCCTGGGTGGACTCTGCCATGGCTACGCCGAATGACGACCATTCATCGTGTAGCAGAGACTTGTCTGAAGCGCAAAGACCTGACCCTATGGTAGAATGTCAACAATGTGCTCGGCTACGATTGTTCAGAGAAAGCCTAGGGTAAGCGGATCCGGGTCTCACACAGTGACTGAGAAAGCGAAGAAGATCAATACCCGAACTTACAATTGATTTTGACAAGAATTTGGTGTGGTTCTGGTGTTTGGACAGGGATAGATTTTACGGGAGCAGTCGCGCTTTCTCCGGAGCCAGTGCGAACTGCTGCGTTTTGCGTGGTAGGGACATTGGAACTAATAGCCATGATGTCTGTTGCCAATTGAGAATTCTATCAATAATGCAAATTAAAATGACGACAGTTTCTGGAAGAATGTTCAAAAGACGAGACACGCTTTTTATGTTGCCTAGGCATCTCCTGATGTGTATGGGGTGAGGGGGCCAAGACTTCTCGGATAAGACCACTGACTGAGCAGACCCCTCAATTCAGGATCCAGCGGAGTTACGGTCAAGCGGAAAGAAAGTTGGGTGGAACAGCAAGAGAGTCCCGTTCTGAACCTTCAGCTATGTGCAAGTCATCATGTGTTATAGAAGAGGAGCTCTCGTCCAAGCAATCAAAATACTAGTTTACTGTGCTAATGTACCCCGCACCGCAGTGGTGGATCCTATTTGACGCTTCACTGTTAGATACGGCTCGGTCATAATCAGATCAAGGTTTGAAAGATATATTCCCATGCCCACTTACCGTCTCTAGTTCCTAAATCAAGCCAATACTTCTCTCATTCTTGACGGACTCGGGTTCATGCAGACACAGGCTGAAATTAAGATACCAAACCCATCTCAGGATTGAGAGACTTACCACTTTTTATGTGCGCAGTTAAAATTAGATTTCGACTGATGTTAGCAGTAGTTATCGGGGAAAATGAACACGCTCTTATTAGCCCAAGCTCGTAACTGACAGGAGAGATCAGCTTGTGAACGTGTCTGACTGTACACTTTCTTTGTTGCATTGAGATATGTCCAAGCCGAAGCTGTATGGCCAGTGAGACAAAGAAAAGGGGCTCACCGTTGCTACCAGCCAGTAGGATCCTCCCAGCCTGAGACATATTCGATCTTCTCGAAGCACTCTTCCGTGACGACAATATCTGCGGACGAGAATTGAATGGCATCCTAATCATCTCAACCATACTTGAATTCACAAAACAATTGCACACTAGGAATTGCAAAGCCTTGTTCATTCCAATTCTCTACAATGTTAGCTTCAGTCTCTGCTCTGCTCAGCTCCAGATCGATCCCAGCACTATCCGAGGCAGGCACAACGAGAGCAAGCTCTTCTAACCCAAAGGAGAGCGTAATCAACCGGTCAGTTGGTACGGGTCTGACTGTCCCATTGATCTCCAGGGATTTAATGTGCTCAAGGACGGTTATGTCGAAGTTTGATCTTTGGGCATCGGTAGGACGCCCTCACATGGTCGATAAATGCATGATCATATCTACTTCAAAATTGATGGGGATTTGGTTGGTGCGGCCGATTTTCGAAGTTGTTCCCTCGAGGCAAAGTTGCTAGTAGTATAATCCCTCCTTTCGTGCTTATCGGGAGGTACGCAGCAGACCAGGAACCTTGGGCTGTTTGTGTACACGGCGGATGATGAATATGGAACCATCGAACAAGTAAACTCTTTGAGAGTTTTTCGAGGAATATCCAGTCGAATCAGCCCTAAAGAAGATTTGGTGTCGGGCGGATGTCGCTTTTGTTGATCTTGTGTGAGATTTAGGTTGCCAAGCCTGAAAATCAACGAGGGGGAAGCCACGATCAAAGCTCTAGCTCAGCACACATTGCCCAATACTTTCAGGTAGAATCAGCAATACGCGGACTGTTGTATGTAATGTCTCCTCACAAGGTGTGAGGGCTAGGTGACAAACTTCACGAATCAGCCCAAGGTCAGCTGATGTCTTGTTTGATCTTCCATCAGAAAGCAATCTTCGCATATACCCGAAGGCTCAAGCATCAGTAGGACCTATGATAAGGAGTACTCGACTTTTTGACGCCAGCGAGCGAGGATACTATATAGGATTTCCTGGTGAGCTCACTAGTCATTGATCGTTAACCTGTACCTTTAAAGTGATCGAAATTGTCTATTTAGCCTGCAGGATCAATCACGGCGACTACAGCACTCCAAGCAGGCAGGCCTAGCCATAGTTTCCTTTACTATTTCTCGAAGCAGAATTGATAGTCCTGTAAGCTCTGGATCTCAAAGTGTTACAATTGACGTCTAGATCACGCAAGACAAGGCAGATTAGTTCCACAGACCACGATACTAGACAAGATACACTCCATGCAGGTTTCCTCAACTCCGCTATAGTCAAAAAGTGCCTTTCGCCTCTGAATTGGAAGAGGAGATGTCTGACACTCGATCCGCAAGTGAGAAAAATTGCTTGGCTGATTGCAGGTAGCACCTCGTCGAAGAGAGTATGTGAGCTATGTTGAGGCGCCCGGCAAGTCGGCACTGCTATGTCTTTAGCTTACATTCTATTGAAAGTGTCAATCTCTCGTGGATGAGGCTCACCCGTACATTAGAAAGTCATTCTGATTCCCCGCTATCTACCAATTTTTGTTTTTCGGCTTGTTGTTTTTATTCACCCTCGGTTCGGTCTTGGCAACGATCTACTGGTGAGCTCGCCAGAGTCAAGAGCGGCGGTGGAAAAGACCTTCCAGATCAGACATCTGACGGGGCAACGGAGGTTTTGCCACTCTAAACTCTCGAAAATATGTCTGGCGACGAGTACCAGGGGCCGATGGGTCCCGTTACAATCTGCAGCCAACAATGTGAGTGCAACGATGCTATGTTTTTGGACACTCCTAGGTAACCTTGATCATTGGTTATCATCAATGGCTGCGCGAACTTGTTTCGGGGATATTTCCGCTGTGTTATCTCGTAGGGTCCAAAACATATTTCTCTACTTGCCTACCAGATATCACCTGCCGGATGACACCCACACAACTACTACCTAATCTGACCAGATAAGACCTTGCTTATGGACAGCTGTATGATGCTCAGAAGTCGTCATTTGCATATTGTCGATCGCGATCCCGCTCCGGTCACACAATGAGGCGCATTACCCCACACCCATGCTTATTTCAGCTTTCTACACAAGTCTTACGTTCCTGTTCAACTCGGAATCATTGTCGCGGCGGAACGAAATCGACGTGAAAATCTTCTTGCAGCTCCTTCTACCTCAATGTTCAAGATGAGTCGTATCAGCTATTATAAGACCGGATCGTTGTACCAATTTTCGATTGGCAACTTGCTCTCATAAAACAGCTCGCTAAGCTCGCTTCTCTGTGAACATCTGGCTTTCTCAAAATAATGGCTGACAGATGATCACTTCCAAACAAAACACTGGACATATTTGATACCTTAGATACAAGGGACATCACAAATAATCTAGAACCGGCAGTGCCTGCTACGTTCCTGGTCGGGGACACAATAAATTGCCGAGGGATCGGGTATGCAACAAGTATGTTACCATCTCGCATTCGCAAAACAATCGATGACTGAATATCTTTTCCATGTAGGAACAAAACTCCGAATAATGTTGACATAGGTGCATAAGGTACCACAAATTGTCTAGGATCGGCAGTACCTGCGGCGTTGTGATATGGAGGTACGATGAACCGCGGAAGGAAGAGTCCGGTAAGCAATTAACCGCTAACAGACTGGGATGAAAGTGCTTATGAGGCACAATTCTGAGACGATGGAGCGGAACTGAACGTTTACCATCTATGAGGAGTGAAATTTCGATGTCAACATCGGATACAAACTTCCTTCAAGGCCTCACAAGTCTCTGGAAGGCACAGCCATGTACCAGTGAGGCACAACTATGAATTTGTCAACAACGCAATGTGCCATGTCGTAATGTTGTCACTGAGAGAAGAGAGCATAGTCTGTAACTATGCTCTTACAGACTCCACGAGCTATTCCTGATGTGAAGGATCTGAAATTACCGGCAGCACTGAGAATATAAAGTCCTGTAATTCTCATCGAATCGAGAGTACTAAAAAACCATCTTTCTTCTCATACAGTATCTCAAGCATCAAAAGACAGCTCAATTTCATCATGAAACTTGGTTTCGGTGTTACCATTGCGATTTTCGCATCCACGGTCCTCTCTTTGGTTCCTAGCAACCGATGCGGAGATCGCACCAATGCGCGCGAGAAACGCAATGTTGGCACGTTAAATTGGGCAGGAGCCGCGATTCCAGCTCCTCCAGATGGTAGCACATTCGCCACTGTCATAGCCAGTATGTTGATACTTTCTTCTTCACCTGCCAACTTGAAACTTAAAAAGGCCCTCTCGAGATGTTTGGCAGTCATCAGTTGAGACCACCGAGGCAGAACATCTCTAATCTGAAGTGGTTCAGCTTTCGTTGTACCAACGATCGACCCGCCAACTATGACCCCAGGAACTGCTGTATCGATATGGGTAGGCATCGATGGCTATAACCCTCTGTCACCACCGGTAGTACAAGCAGGGGTAGATGTAGAATACGCCAGTGATGGGACTCAAATATATCGTTCTTGGACGGAAGTATGGTTGCAATTTCTCAATTTCTGACCCATGATTCTGTTCAACATATGCTAATCAAGACCTCTGCTGACTTTATCTGCTTGGTCAGTGGGTTGATGGTTAAGAGGAAGAGGAACCCGAGGACACTGGCTTTGCGATTGCTGGTGGTGACAGTGAGTGCTTATCTTTGAAAAGCTTTAGTTTGCAGCATGTGCTAACAAATTAATCTGCAGTTGTCACAGTTCAGGTCACTGGCAGTGCTGGTAGCGATGAAGCCACTGCTCTCTTCACAATAAACGGCGTCCAACAGGACCCAATCCAGTTCTTCCCCAGTGATGGTCCACAAAGTCAGATCAACGGGCAAAAAATTGAGTGGGTAATCGAAAGACTCCCTGGGGAGGGTAAACTTGGTGGTTCACCCTCTTTGCTCAACTTTGGCACCATTACTCTCACGGATTGTGCTGGGTCGACTGCCATGACCGCAGCAAGCTCCTTTCCTCAAAATGGCGACGTGATCGATATGGAAGGAGCAGATGGAAATGGTGTATCTGCCAAAACAACACTTGTTGGCGCTGATGGATCAGACAACATTGTAATCACATGGCAGATGTCTTGATGAAATGATCGAGCGGCTTGGTCGATTGTGCAACACCAGGTCCGAAGGACTCATCACCTGCACATGGAAGGAAAATCGCCTGCAAGCACATTAATAAACATGTTCGCATATTTGGAAGACTGGTTAGGGGCCTCACACTCGTTCATAGATTTCAGATCAACCTTTTGCACCCCTCAATGCGTACCTGTTCATCCTTTGTTTCCGAGATCAGCCGGTGGGTAGATAGATCGGTCAAAATTAAAACACACGTAGCGGAGACCGAGTGACGGTTCAGAACGAAACGAGGAAATTCACTTGTCGGAGCTATGCTAAGAAGCCTCTCGCAATCACTTAATGTAAAAGCTTGAACTAATTGCTTCATACTGTTTTGTTAGAAGGTTACGTCACGTGCCTGGCTAATCTTCAGGCATCATACAGTATTCCCACGTCATCCGTCATCTACTATTCATAAACTTCACGTTTTGTCCTGCATCTCCAGAGTCAGCCATCAAGCGCAACAAAATCCGCAATGCAATCATCTTCTGAGGAGTCCAAAACCTTTACAGTCTTCCCCAATCTTCCCCCAGAACTGCAGGACGCAATCTGGACACACACAGTTGACTGGGAGCCTCACGTCCTCCCTCGCCCTCCCATTCTCGAGCTCTCGGTCTGTCGCCAAGCACGAGAAGCCCTTCTGAAAACATATAGACCATGCTTTCATTCTGACCCTGGCGAGCGGCGGAATGATCTTCAGTTCTCTGGCAGAGAAGGCCAAGGCCCCGCAGATCGGTACCTCACAATCAGAGGCATGGGAACCCCATTCCCCAGGTCACCATATGCAAACTACTCGACGGATATCTTGCATCTTACGAGAAGCTTCATGTCTCAAGCGTGTAAGGAAGGCTCGTGCCGGAAGTTCCTGTCCCAAGAAGCGATCGACAACATCCAGAATCTGGTTACATGGCGCAAAGATTGGCCAAGGAGCGAGTTCAGACATGGAGGGCCAGTCAGGCTCCATGGAATGCCGCCACTGCCACCACCAGCAGACTCGAAGCAGGTTATCACCCAATTCGGCAAATTGAAAGTGCTTTATATTGCCGAAGATCCAAATTTGCAAGTTGATTTCCCGTCTTCCGACGAAGATTTGAAACTCACTTCTATGATCGCTCGCTTCCAAGCAAAAGATCCGAAAGACGAACTCATAGCCCCTGCCCTAAAAGCTGTCTATGCGGAAAAGAAGATTCTGGTGCCAGAAAGCGAATCTGACCAAAGTCCATACGATTCAAACAAAATGACTCTTGCCAAGCGGTGGTTGGAGCGTCAATCAATCGAGTTCCCGGACTGGCAAGCTCCCGACTTGCGGTTTGCGAAGCTTATGCCTGATCCAAGGTGTTTATAGGGCATGGTACCGCTTTAAAATGGTGTATGCACATCCTCAACGCCATGGGCTGTCGCCTCTATTTCCTGAATTCTTGTGTATCAAATATCAATTCCACAAAGCCATCCGTAATTTCGACACAACCCCAGGAACAATTCAAACACACAGGATGAAGGATACTCACCAAGAATTAGCACCCTTGGAGACCTGAGATCTCCCGCATGCTCGTTTCACACGACGTCAAGGTCGCAATCCTCCAAGTTCGCAGAGGCATTGCAGCGACAAGTCATCAATGTGCAGGAGATTCGACAATTTTGAACTCACTATTAAGGTTGCGACCCCTGGTCAGGGCATTAGCATCATGAAAGGGAGATGGGAGGGGTGTGTTTGGGCTGTAAGCTGTTTGTGGAGATACATCTTTGACTACGGCATGTTTTGCTGAGGTGCATGTAAATGCTGAAGAAGGATGATGTTGCACTTCCAGCTGCGATTTCCTATTGGATCGGGCTATCTATCTAGATTGAAGATCATTTGACCTCTTGCTGCTCACATCTCCCGGGTTGATTTCATGAGAATACATGAAATGGATCAGCTGTTCATAGTTCCACCCTCTCTAAGTTGAGCTCTGATGCATTTTCGTCAGCATTGATTTGTTCAGAGATGGATTGGGGAGGGCACTTACTCTGCTTGTAGACCCTAGGAGAATCATAATCTCTGGGATAATTCACAGCACAAGTCCCTTGCTGGATAAGGAATGGGTGACACTCAGTGTTGAACTGGAATCTATCCAAGCTGAGTACCTCAGGATCCGTGAATGACAAGTAAAGGTATTTTAGAGTCTCTGCAAAGAAGTACCTAGTCCAGAGTAGTCAGTAACTAATTCACGCAAGTCGATTGATGTAGACTCACGTAGATAGAGAGTTCCATGCACCTCCACCAGATGGCTTATTAACATTGAGAATTTCCCAGTACGGAATGTCTTCGGAGCGAGTTGTATTGAGAGCCTTGAAAATCTCCCAGTTATACTCTCGCCATCTAGTGTCTCCGGTGATACGCCAGGCATACCAAATGGATTCAATGGTCTCCGGAAAAGAGAAGTAGACCGCTGAAAAGCCTTCAGGAGGAATGAAGTAGCCATTCTTAGTGGCATATTCACGAAGTGCGGTATCGTTGTTGTAAGCGGGGTTATAGGCTGTGTTGTTCTCGTTGTACCATGCTAAAGCTGTTTCGGTCAGCTATTGAGACTCAAGTAAAGACGGGGAGTCTTACTTAGTGGTCCCAAGCCCGTGAGCGTAGTGTTGTATGCTTGATGACAAGAATCCGTCAGAGCAATCCCTGCATCTTTCATATCCTGTCTACCCAAGTAAGCACCGCCGAGCAAGAAGTTTCCTCCTGCAAAACATATCTGAATTGGTTAGGTTGTGCACCACAGAAGTTTCAGATGCCTTACATAATCGTCTATGCTGTATTTGAGGTTTCCCAAAGTATCAGTATTACTCAAGAACTTCAGGTTGGGGAAGCCATATGGGGATACTGTGTCATGCTTCATGCTGGAATCGACAGCTAACGTCCAGAAATTTAGGTACTCTGAGTTTCGATCCTGTCCTGGATCATAGATGTGAGTCTTGATCAGATACTAAATGTTGTCAGATGTTGCTTCGACATGGGACCGTGCCCAAGGGACTCACTTCAAAGAAGCTGTCGAGCCCGCTCTGCCACCCGAAGTTATAGTCAAGAAAGTCTCCCGTGTCAGTGTTCACTTGGCCACCAACCAACCCTGGGTATTTCGGGGCTGGCTTTGGATTGATCAGATATGTTTCTGCCTTACGTGCCTACACTCTGTCAGATCTCAAGTAGGACAATCACGTTTGGTAAGGACATTTTACCAGTGCTGCAAAAGAGTCGTCCCCGGTCAAGTCCGACAGATGGAAGTATTCGAGAATCAGAGTGCCAACGACTGCAGTGTTCTGTGCTTTATGCGACTTGCCATCAAATGGTGCCTCATCTGGTGATGTGTACGGAGGCCCGTCAACGGGCTGCTTGTTGGTGAAGTTTGTGAAAGACGCCGGAACTCCTGACGGGGTGTCAAAACATGGCTTCAAATTTGTCGCCAACGTTTTTGCTCCCGCCAGAAGTGCATCAATCTGATCCTTGGGGTAGTCGTTGAAGAACATTCCACTTTTTAACAAGTCATAAGCACCGAGCAATCTGCAGAGACATGAGTAAACAGAGCCAGAATCCCTTCAAGAAACACTTACCCTGCAATGATTCTGATGTTCGCATCGAACAACTCGACAAGAATGGTCACATTTCTGTACAATATGAGCAAAATTAGGTATCATTAGGAGACAGCTCGACTGACGAGAAATCTACTTTCGCGGTGTTTTCAAGACCCTTCGCAACAATGTCTGTGAGGTTCATGGCAATCGCGGTATCAAGGCCATCAATGATAGTTCCACCAAAACCCCAAAGAGAGCCATTGTCGCACGTCTTTGAGATCGGCTGAAGTCCATCTTTGCCGAAACAGTACTTTTCATATTCACCATAGACTCGTCTATAGGCATCGACCACAGCTTTTGCGCGCTCTGGATTTCCTGATCCGCTTGGGAACTGGTATTGAATCTGCTTACAGCCAGAATTGGCTGGCGTAGCAGTCGCTACAACTGCGGCGATAAGGACACCCACAAGGCTGAATTTCATATTTGATTCTCGTGTGGTCAGTTGACTGGAAAAATGAAGGTGTCACAGATTCGCGAAACAATTCGAGTTTTTGAATGATTCTACCCCTCGCCTAACTTCGTAAACAAAACCTTATTTGTAGCGTCTCACTCTTCTTGATGTAAAATATCAGACGATCCCACCAATCAATATACGAACCTTCCAGAGACCTACGGCTCAAGCTCTGACTTAGAATGGAAAACCCACTGAAGAATATTTGCTGCGGGAGGTTTCCCCAGTTTTCGTGATCGTCCGTGGGAAAGTAGGAAGAGATGATCTGCGCTTAGCCTCTTAGGGGCTCGACACTGGATTCTTAGACTCAAACGACGCCTAACAAAGCCACTACTACGAGGAGCTTCATCCTACGTCGTTCCGAGCCTCCATGCTGAAGCCGCATCCGTTTGAACGTGGGGTCGGTGTACATACAATGACCCCGCACTGGCTTTCTTGGCGGGGACCAAACCTAGCAAGACTCGGAGCTTACAGCTTGAACATCACCCTGGAACAAGTCAATTTCGGACTCACGTGGATATTGCAGGTTGTTGGTATAATCCATCTTCTGTTCGCTAGACTTATCTAGCAAAGTGGGTGTCGATTGATTGGGCTATTCTGCTGTTGCCAGGAGAAATACACAAGAACATGATGCTCGCTAATTTTGGTTGGGGCGCTGGCTGTTTGTTGACTTTACCGGTCAGCGACCCGGCAAATTCATTATCTTTGACTTGGCTGCTTTGAAGTTTCATACGATTATGAGCATCATAGATTAAGCTCACATGGCAAAAGTTCTGGAAGCGAATTGATTTGTCATCTTGGAGAACGAATCTATATTATCAATTATGGAGCAATCCAGGATACATTGAAAGTGGAGAGCACCTCCTTCGACGTCAGAAATTGACTGGATTGCATAGAAGACAACTGAAGTAATCCGCGGGTCGAGTTCTACTATACATTTCGACCACAAGGCTAGGTCGCATATAGTAACTTTGATGGACTTTCACAGCCTGATTAGGCGACGTCCTCATCCTAGTCTCCGGAAAATCAGCCCCTCGCAAGAGCGGAGCTATCGCCATGCAGTGATGGCTGATTTTGGCCGGCATTTTGCGATTACTTGAGGCTTATAGTCTCGTCCCGTCCAATCCACCGAAAAGAGAGAACTGGTGCCTCCTTATTGCGCCGTGTTTTCAGGATACCAAACAAGAAATCTCGCTTAATCTTGGTTCCGAAATGTGCTGATACATGCTCATGAAATGCTCTTGATTGATCCCCTAAGACAAAATTAAATTCTTCTGCAGCATGTAATATCTGAATCCTACGGCCGTAACGAATGATGATTCATGAAATCAAGAATGTTGTCGTATATCAGTCCATAGAAGCCTATCGCATGCAAATTATAAAGTGGGTGTTGCCAAGCGTTGCAGATATGAGCTGTTACGGACGTAAGGATATCTGAGCCTAGGGCGCTCGTTGAAATTCATACTCTCATTGGCCTAATTAAATTGATGATACAACAAGCGAGGGCAAGACATATTCAAATGGCCCTGCCTTCGTGTTGAGATCTGGCGCCATTTCTGATCCTCTCCAATGCCCCGCGCTAGTGCAAGAAAAACATGCTCTGCACCGCATGGCAAGGCTGTGATTTCGACATGTAGGGAGATCCTACAGTGTCTCAATACGTGAAGTTCTTCAAGCACGATCAGTATTCTGGAGAAAGTTGCACCTCACCAGCCTTTTGACGACTCATTTCGTTTGACACGATACTAGAAAATTTGTTGGTAAGTAGTCTTCATACTCAGAGTTAGTAAGACCAGTTCTTACACTATGTGTTGTTGGTATCTTTCCCAGTCTTTGGTTGCTGTTGTGGCATATGCTGAGTACCATTTGGCCAGAATAGAAGTCAGCGCCATGCATCAACATTATGTCGACCTCAGTTGCACATCAGTGACAGCAGATTGCCCCGTCGAGAATACCATCTACGGCTACTACCCATCCCTACCTCTCAATGCGTTCTTCGTCGCATTCTTCTCGTTCTTCGCCATCACGAACGCAATTTATGGCATATACTTCAAGACCTACTTCTTTGCTTATGTCATGACCGTTGGCTGTATCTCCGAAGCTATTGGATATGGAGGCAGGATCATGATGAACAAGAATCCATTTGATGAGATTGGGTTCCGAATTCAGATATCATGCCTCATATTCGCGCCCGCCTTCGTCAATGCCGCAATATATATCACGTTGAAGCATATCGTCATGTTCTTCGGGACGGCAAAGTCTCGTTTGACTCCCAGATGGTATACCTGGATTTTTATTGCTTGCGACTTCACCTCACTCATGCTTCAGGCCGTCGGAGGTGGATTGGCGGGTGGTGCTGGACAGGATGCTGAGTTGAGGGCCAAGGGAACCAACACTATGCTGGCTGGAATTGTGTTTCAGGTTGCAACACTCGTAATCTTTGGATATCTGGCACTCGAGTATATTGTCAGAACTAGACGTTCTTGGGAAGCTGTTTCGCCTGTTGCAAGGAATTATGCTCAGAAAACTTCATTCAAACTCTTCACCGCAGGTATCATCATTGCCTTCATCACGATATTTACCAGATGCGTTTACCGTATCGCTGAAATTGTTGGAGGGTGGGCCAACCCAATCATGCGCAATGAAGTTGAGTATGTTATTCTGGAAGGCTTGTAAGTAGACGACATTCTTAGTGTTTCTTCACCTTGTGTTCAAGAATCCGAGTGCTAATGAGTCTCTCTATCATAGCATGATTGTCGTTGCAACAATAGCGCTGACGACATTTCATCCGGGATACTGTTTTCCATTCATTGTAAATGCTCATCGCCATCGCTTAGAGGCAGCTGAAAGTTTGCCAGAGAGAACTCCTAGAACTCATTTCAGAGACCGTTTTAGGAAGAAAGAAGAGGAGTATATTACAGCTCTGTAGGAAGCACTGGGCTTGAAAGTTAGGGACAAGGTTTCTTCCCCCGCTTCACACCTGGAGCCATGGCTGAGACAGTACAAGTTTTCAGGAGGTAGTAGATAAGACGCACCATATGACAGTGTGATCGGTGCTAGTCGGGCTCAGCAGCGAGCATTAATGAAGCCAATTCCTTCAATAACAAAGATGGGAGACTGGGGAGGCAATATGGGGGTTGGGATGGGAGGGATATCTGTTCTGTAAAAAGACTTGTACTGACAATCACCTAAGTAGCTTTACTTGCGGCTTTTGATCTCAGGAACATGGTTCTCCCAAACTTTAGTGCCAAAGTCTCTTTTATCGATGTTTGAGGACGATGCTCTTGGTGGAGATCGCTGTGAAGGCATCACGCCCTTCCACGAGTTTCTTGATTCCCTCCATAATTTTCACCTCTGTCACAACTAGTAATCGTATTCATTTTAAATCTCCTATTGAGCATATACTTCAGAATCAATTCACTCTCATTCATCAATGTAGCCACCATGTTGAGCCTCGTTCGGATATAAAACCATGGACTCCATCGACTTTGACCACTGCTTTGTTTTCTTCCCCAAAACACTACAATCTTCCTCATCGGCAACACAGTCTCTAACAAGTCAACCTGAAGCAATATTTCCACACGCAAAACACTCAGCAACTATGAAGGTCATTGGTATCCTCAATATGATGCTGTTCCTCTGCCTCGCCATGGCCTTCGGCACAATGGCCGCACCCGTCACCCAGGGATATGCTTCGGGCGAATATGCTTGCATTTACCGAAACAACTTCTATGGTATTGTAAGTCTGACCTGGTCTACGACCCACATAATCCTAACTAATGCCGATTCAGGTCGTGTGTAACGGAATGGGAACATGGATCGATGCTGCTACCTGCGGTGCCGGCCAGACCTGCAAGGAGATTGACGAAGTCCCTTACTGCCTCGGCCGAAGTAAGTTGTCCTTTGAACCTTGTTCAATGAAGTCGTAACTGACAAATATTGGAGGTCAAATCCGGCTCGACCTCACCTTTTGGGCTGGGATGTGTAACCTCTGCTTTGTTTTTGGGCCGCCTGGAATTTGGTTAGTCATTTGCTAGCTAGCGATTCAATACCAACACCAATGCTTTCATGACCGTTTGAGTCATCATTTGGCCGCTTATTCTTCCTATAATTGGTCTTGGCTTGTCAATTGGTAGCGACTTCTCTACTGTCGTTGGCCAATCAAGCCTCCGATTGGTCCTGTGATTGCCTCATTCATTATCAAAAAGCGTATTAATTCCCAGTCTGTTCGGTTCTGTCGTCGCCGACAACGCTCAAGTGAATGCCTGTTCGAACTTCTTCGTCTAGCCTGCGCGGGCAAAATTTTGTATAAAAGAGCCACCTCTTGCTTCCAAAGCCTCCGCCTTTCTCTATCAACACAACCACAAACCAAACCCTCCACATCTCCCACACTCCTCGATATCTTGAATTCATCTGAGTCCAGTCTCACACACCATACACACCAATCCATCCAACACCCAACAACCAACACTCAGCAATCATGCAACTCTCACTCCAGACCCTCTCCGCTGTCCTCGGCCTTGCCGTCGCTGCCCTCGGTGCTCCAGCTGAAGCCATTGAGGCCTCCGCCGACGTCGCCGCTGCCCGTGACTGCAACCCAAACTTCTACATGTGCAACTACCAGAGCCTTCCTCACTCCTGGGTAAGTCCACCTCCACCTCCACCTCCACCTTCCCCATTCCCCGTTCTCCCATCTTTTTCAAACATTTGAACTTCCGACTGACTGTTTCGCTCTAGATGGTCTGCAATCACAACTACAAGTGGCAGTACGCCGGCAAGTGCGACACCCCTGTCCAGTCTTGCACCATCATCGCTGGTCTCCCATACTGCATCTAAGAAGGTATGAGATCCCAGCCCAGTCATCACATATCACAAACTAACCTTCAAGTAGGACATCTGAATCGACTCGGCTTGGCATGGGAGCTTCTAAGGTTGGCATGTTTTTGGCGAGATTGGTCGTCTCTTGATCTCTTTCTTTGGAGCACTTGCGAGTGGATTTGGAGGGAATTGCGAATAACTTATAGTGCACTATAGATTGCCCATACGGAATCAATTGCGAATCAACTTGCCAAGTTCTTTCGAGTTTGTGACGATGTTTTGTTTCTGTGCTCGCTTAACGTTGCCCCATAAAAGCCAAAGGCATTCTGCTACAAGGCGGATTCTACTCAACTTCGGCCATGAAACCAACTCAAGAAAAGGCGTTCTGAGGGCATAGCAATTTCTGATTAGACACCAGAGAGGCCACAGTTTGAGGGGAGTTTTCTTGTCTGCCATTGTCTGGGACCTCCTCACAATAGGGCCCTGAACTACTTCTCACAGATGGAGAATAAATAAAGACAACCTCCCTCGGCGACAGCACATCGTAAAGTTCGGCTTTCTACAGCTCAAGACTCTGTCAGCAAGTAATAAAGACCACTAATAGCTTTCTACATGCTTCCAAGATCTAGACGCTTTCCGCTCCCTTTTTCGTAGAAGCTATTTCCCATCCCGCTCATCCATGATCCCGAAAACCAGTGCTGGATATCGTAAAACGCCCATCCCTCAAAGAACAAGACGCTGCAAAATCTCGAGTTCCGTAATTTCTACCCTTACGCCTGTACCCCACCATCCTCATCCGTCTTTAGGCCACTGTACTGCGTGCCTTGGTTGGCAGTACTCAATCGAGCACATAGGCCTAACAACACGACCGTTTCCGTCGCGGCGTAGTGGTTCAATGCATCGAGGAGAATCTGCAGATGTCTACTGAAGTTGTCCTCATACTTCTTGATGATCTCAAACATCCTCTCCAGCTTTTCTGCTCTTGCAGCATCGGTCAATGGTGCTGGCGGAGCAGTAGAGCTCGTCGAGTCACCATGCCGCTGGTTCTTCTCAGCTTGGTATCGATTCCAATGCTGTTTGTTCATAGAGGTTGGCTTCTCTGTGCCCGTCATGTCCGGGTCTGCCTTCTCTAATTCTCTGGCTAGCCATCCGGTGTATGATGCGAAGAATGTGCATGTTTGCATGAGCTTTGAATGGATCTGCCGAAAATTAGCATGTGGCTGTCCAAAGAATCGAATGGACTTACTCTCAAAAGCCTGCTATTGGTAAGCATGCATTCTTTCAGACATGTATCCAGAAAGTCAACATGGTCCTGCATCAGCTCATCAACTGTTCGCACAGGTGTTGCGCCACCCTTGCTATCTTCCTTCGCATTCAATCGTGCCATCAAGGCCTGCCAGTTAGGCTCGATAACCTCGGCAGTGCAGAAATACAACAGCTGCTGCACGAATACGAGCATTCGAGCTCGCAAGGTGAACACTCGCCGTTTCCACATCTCGAGTGTCGAGTTCGAACTCTTGTGGGCCCAGCTCGCGGATCTGTTGTGAGTCTGCCAGCACGACACGAGCTGCTGCTCAAGATGCCGTAGCGATAGAAGATAACGAAATAGTGCTTGGTATCTCCAGACTGTCTTCCTACTGATGACCAGTGATACAGGGAATGGGACAGAATAGTCCAATTGCAGAGACGTGAATCCAACAGCAGCCTTGTCGCTTTCGCTGGTAGGTTGCGTGGCCGGAGTCTGAAGAGACTCGCCCTGCTCGATTCCTGAAATATTCACAACCCTCGTCAACGAGTTCGTCAAGCTGATCTCGTTCATCTCGACCTTGATATCCTCTTTAAACGGGTCTTGTGCAGCCACACTGCCTGGTTGTCTCAGCACAAGATCTAGCAAGGATTGTAGCTTGCTCGTATTGACACTCTTGACTGGCTTCCTCAGTTCAGATGTACCAAGTTCCAGGAAATAAGAGAAGAAATCCGAACGGTCCAGGAAGAAGTAATGCTTGAGTGATCGCAATCGTGCAGGGAGGGCATGTGTTGTTAGTAACAGCTTCAGCAAAGACTCGTTGGCATGAGCGTAAGCACTGTTGACGTTATCCAGGAATCGATTGTCGTCAAAAGACCGAGGGACGTCCGTGACAGCCTTGCTCACATCGACACCACCGCACTCTCGAACAACATTCAGGTATTTGCCTGCTAGTAAGACTTTGTCCTTCACACCTTCAAGCTGCGGTGGGACATCGTGATCCCGAATGGTGTATCTTCTTTCCCAATACTCATCCGTGTAGTCCTCCTCGAGCCTTTCACGCTTAATGCTCTTCTGTTCCCTGACCAAAAATTCAGCATGCGGATCCTTGATGCTTCCATGGTGTAGCCACTCATTCAACATCATCATGTACGGCCGACTTGCGTCTCGTAGTAACGATGTCAGCAGTGCACGAGCGGCAGGGTCTCCAGACATCGATTCCAGTCGTTTTGTGATAAGTCCCAACACACTTCCACCTTTGCATATCTTTTTCCCAGGTATGTTTCCAGGTCCAAGGTCTCCACCCTCCCGCAGGCTTTCCAGAATATTCTCAATATCATCGTAACCATCGTCCGAGTCCTCGTCTTCCTCCAGCATCGAATTCCGTTTCAAGATCTCGTGAGCCATGGAATAGAGTTGGAACATCATATGGCTAGTCGGTAAAGTGTGCAGGTTCAGAACGTGTAGGGTAAAAGAGGGATTAGTCAGAAATTGTGTCTCCAGCTGGGCAACTAAAATCAAATAATCCTGGAGGAGTTTTCGTATCGCTGCACAAAGGGCATGATTTACCGCCCCGAATTCCTCTCGACTCTGCACTTCGACAAAAGCGTCTACAGCACCATAATGTGTAGCCATTTTTAGCATCGTAGTTGTGAGATCCTGCAGACTAGGATCTAGACCAGGTTGAATCTTGAATCCTGGTCCAGCAAGGCGATCTTTCTCAATAGATGGATTGTAGACTTTCGAGAATCGGATGTACTGTCCTTCATATCCCATGAACACGAAAAGAAGATCTTCTAATATAGCTGCTTCCTGGACTTCAAGAGATAACTCATGGAGAGGGCGGGGTTGAAGAGCGGTCGGAGCCTGTGATGAGAGCGGTGGTATGGATATCCGTGAGGCAAGAGGAGCAGATGTATGCGGAACTAAAGAAGCCTCTGGAGCCCATAGTGCTATCATGAAATATCAGATTTCTTCTCTACCATAACCCAATATACACAATGGAAAATATACCTGTTGGTGCCTCCATCTTCGCAGGTTTTGGCCTTGGATCTCCTGAGTGCGTCCTACTAGCTTCCGGCCTCTGCCTTTCCGGCGGTTGCGTAGATCCAGGCCTCCTCTCCGGACTCCTCGTTCTCGAAGATATCGTTTCCCTGGTCGTAACCTGCACCCTCTCAGTCCGTCGTTCCTCCACCGCTTTACTCGAGCGCTGGACGCCAGAAGCCGTTCTCTTATGCCCGCCAGTCGACGTAGACGGCTGTGGCGACGGCTGTCTTCTTGGATCCGACCTCTCACTTCGACTCCCACCCTGTTGTCCAGAAGGGGCGCGGGGTTGTGTACTGCCACTATCGGTAGCCGTCCTGCGATCGCTCCGCGAGGGGATTCTGGCGTGGGACGAAGACGACATTATAGTTACATTTGTGCTCGATCCTAGAAGTTATCGAATGACTAGCGAGTAAGTTCGGAAGTCCGGTTTGTTGAAAGTTACGCTCAGAATTTTGATGTTGCTATTCGGACCTTGTGATAAACTGGGGGACGCGCTTCTTCAACATTGGCGCGTTGAAGGTGCTAGTAAGTATGGCTAGTCCGCTTTTGGTATAGCTCAGGTCCAACCCTCGTAGCATGGCCCGAAACGAAACGGAGCTGTCGTGGATGAGCGTGCCTGGCCGTGGAGAGCAACGAACGACACTTTTACTTCAACCTCTTGTCTTCTCACCACAACTTTTGCAACGCTCTAATACCTACTTGAAGATAGTCTGCAGAAGTTCTTGCAGCTTCACATCCATTCTCCGACCCTGCAATAATCTCCGTTGATCACCAGAAGCTGTCAAGATGTTTATTGCTCGTTCAGAATATGGTAAGTGAACAAGAGCTCCAAACAGAGTATATTAGGCCAAAGCTAACATTGTACAGATCGTGGTATCAAGTACGTTCTATCTAATCTCCTGCGATTCCATTCCTATCTACACAGACCAAGCAGCATCTAACACAACTCAGCACCTTCTCCCCAGAAGGCCGTCTCTTCCAAGTCGAATACTCCCTCGAAGCAATCAAGCTAGGATCAACCGCAATCGGCGTAGCCACCGGCGGCGGAGTCGTTCTCGGCGTCGAGAAGCGCGTCACTTCCACCCTCCTCGAGACCTCGTCTGTCGAAAAGATCGTCGAAATCGACCGCCACATCGGATGCGCCATGTCGGGGCTCCAAGCCGACGCACGCAGCATGGTCGAGCACGCCCGGGTCGAGTCGCAGAACCATGCCTTCCATTACAACGAGCCACTGAGAGTCGAGAGCTGTACGCAGGCGATCTGTGATCTGGCGTTGCGTTTTGGTGAGGGTGCTGATGGAGAGGAGAGTATTATGAGTCGGCCGTTTGGTGTTGCGCTGTTGATTGCTGGATATGATGAGGATGGACCTCAGCTGTACCATGCGGAACCAAGTGGAACTTTCTACAGATATGATGCGAAGGCTATTGGTTCGGGATCGGAGGGTGCGCAGGCTGAGCTGCAGAATGAGTTCCACAAGGTACGGATACGTATTTTGCAGGTTTCGAGCTTTACACATGCGTCGGGTGATACAGCGCAAGAATATGGCTAACAGCTATCCCAGTCTCTCACCATTGAGGAGGCTGAAACACTCGTTCTGAAGACGTTGAAGCAAGTCATGGAGGAGAAGCTCGATTCGAAGAACGTGCAACTGGCGAGCGTCACCAAGGAGAAGGGTTTCCGGATCTACACAGACGAGGAGATGGCCGCAGTCGTAGAGAGATTACCAGCAAATTGAGGGCGTCTAGGCTGGAAGGAAAGTGACCAATTGCAAAGTCAGGATTGAAAGATATGACATGCATGTTAGAGCTACGGAGTTACGAGGCATTAAAAATGAAATCAAGGTCATTAGACATAAAGAATATCTCAATCCTGCCGAGTCAGTCATCAGCAGCGCGACTGGAAGGGAGTAAGCGAGTCAAAAGTTTGATCCAAACAGTACACACCCATGCTTGTCAATAAGATTTCAGAAGTATCCCGCAGATCCTACAGCTAAATGCAGCAAATGTAAACCGCCCTAACATACCGGAACCCAAGAACAGCCCATTTTCATTCCACCATGCAAAAAGCTACTTTTACCTAACACCAAACCAAACCAGAACCGAATAAACACCCAGCATCCCTTTCCACTGACCACACTACTTCCTCCCACCCTCCAAATCCAGCCCCTCGAAGTCCTCCTCAAGCCCCAGCACTCCGAGAGCATACTGTACCCTATCACTCTTCTCAATAACTATCCTCTTCTCCTCACTCGTCTTCCCCTCAAGCGCCCTATCAATCCTCCTTGAACCATCCCAAATATCCGGCACGACGCGCCGGTCTTTAGTGCGAACGTATACCGGTCCTTTACCCAGCTCGCCCATCTTGATCCAGGAGGTTTCGCAGCCCGTTGCTACGGCGAGCGCGGTTTGCCAGCCTGTTAGGCGGGCGATGTCCCGTAGGCGGAGGATCGTCCAGGAGCGTTGAGAGGCGTCTTGGAGCTGGTGAGGGGGATTGTGTTAGCTGAATTCCCATTCAACTAGAGTGGGCAGAGGAAAGGAAGATGAGCGAAAGAGAGGAGAGAACATACCTGCACAGCCGAAACAAACATACAAGTCGAAGACTCAATCAGCGCCGCTCCCACACCAGGATTGACTTCCGTCGCCATACTCAAATCGGGGGCAATGCCAGCCGCAATCCTGCCCAGCTGGTTCGCGAACCCGGCAGTCTGTCTTGCGGTAATGCCAGCGGCCATAATAGCAGCTGGCGGCATGGACGGATGCGAGCGGTAGCAAGTGATCAGTCCCATATACAAGTTCATCCATATCCCCGCAATGCCATACGTCCTGTACTGCAATGCTGGGCCGAATGGCGTCTGAATGGGAGTCGAGAACTCCGGGCCCAGAGCTTGGAAGTCTTCTCCGAAATGGCTTTCGAGGAGGTCGAACGCGTCGCGGATTTCTTGCCATTCTTCATTTGCGGCGTAGGTCTGCGATTGGAGATCCGTGTCTTCGCTCTGCGTGCTTGTTGGAGAGTCTCGGGATGGCTCGAAGCCCATGGGGAGTTGGGCTTCTTGTACGTCTGGCACCATGCCGCTGAAGTTGGGCATTTGGGGAGGTGTTTGAGGGGCGGCATTGGTTTGGGCCTGGGCTTGGGGAGGCTGTTGCGCTCGCATGGACTCGGGTGGTTGCCAGCGGCCGCCGTTAGCTTTCATTGCTAGGCGTTTCCTCTTGATGTCTTTGGCTTGGAAGTTTGCGAGACGTCCGAGGAGGAGGATCATGTGGTCAAATGTGCCGTAACTGTGACTGTCAGAAATGTAGATGAATGGGGTACAAGGCTATATTACATAGAATTAAGGCGTCCCAGCGGCGCCCTTGGTGGGCAATGACTCCAGAAGGAGTATTCAAGACTGTGCGTCGTCAGTTTCGGTCTTGAACATCAGATTGGGGGATGCCTTACAAGAGCTTCCCTCCTCCGAGAATACTCTGATACGTATCCTGCTTGCAATACCACCAGAACAGATCCCGCTGCGTCTCATATATTTCCAGATCCCTTTCTGTATATTCCTTTCCCCAACCAGGAATCCTATCATCGTCTACAACCTGGCCATACTCATCATAGCTGACCTTCCTACCCATGATTATTCCTACTATATTCTCATCGACCTCATCATGAGGTCGTAAATGACTCTGATCATCGAAGTCGTACTCCAAACCGTTATCGTAGGCAAAATGTTGTCTTTCAAGAACTTCCTGACGCTTTTGTGCTTTCTTTCGCTTGATATGCCTCGTCATGCCAGCGAAATCGATCTCCTTTACTAGTTGCTTTGCTCCTAGCAAATGATTGCTCCATTTCTGATGGTCGGCTGCCCAGCATTCGTAGAATGCGAGCAAGAGTGCAGCTGCAAGTGTTGCGGGATGTCCTCGTCTTGTGGGCAGACTGACACTTTTAGCAATTCTGCGCAGACTGAGGGCATAGTGTTTGTATGATGCAGTGATCGGTCCACCTTGAAGTTTTGAGATATGGAGACTAGCTATTGCGAGCATGGCATGTAATAAGGCAGAGTTGTTCAATGCCAACGTCGGGAAGGTGTCTATTGAATCTTAGCTAGTGGACACCAGAATATCGGGATAACTTACAGGCCCAAATGTGCTGCTGTGATTTCGGAACTGGTGTTCCTTGGAACATCAACGCAGGGTTCGAAGGATGCCTTTCGAACATAGACATGCACGGCCCAGTAACATTGACAAAATGGCAGAAAATCCTTGCCGTCATCTGGTCTCGCAATGGAGTTGACTGTGATGACGGTGTGTAGGTGGCCAGCATATCAGGACGGTCAATGAACGAGACAAATGAGCGAAGATTGGTGCCCTGCTTATCCTGGCCTGCTTGTACAGCCACGACTATGCCAAGGTCATTCCTCTTCAGATGGGTATCGTTAGGATCATCATGCAGTACGCCGAAATGGTCATCTGTCATATCATAGTCGTCGTCTTCATCAGAAACATCGAAAGGATCATCGATATCGTCCATTTCTGGTCTGTCTTGTGACACTGGTTGACCAAGGCTCCAACTAGGCGCTGGAGGAGGATATACTGCAGCCTGCTGGTGTCCTTGCCAGTTCCGAGGATAACTTGGCTGTCGAGCTGTTTCACTCGGAATATGAGAAGGCTGTTTCGGTTGTGGTTGGTTTGGTGGCTGAAAATTGCCAATCGATGCCCTTTGCTCTTTCGGTTGTGGGTGATTTGGCGGTTGAAAATTCCCAATCGATGCTCTACGATCATCGACGCCTGCTGAAGTCGGAGTGTAGATTGTGGGCTCCCATTTCAGCGGCGAGTATGGTTGTTGAAAAGATCCAGCTGCTACACCTCCGCCGTTAGAAAACCGTAGAAAGGTTTGAGTTGCAGAGCACTTACAAGGAGGACCAGCAGACCAGTCAGGCGAGGTGGCTTGGGACTGAGTGTAGGGTTGATTTGCTCGACTGTCCTGATTCACAAGAGCATTGAAATCATAATGAGTTACCCGATCATTCGGAGACTGCCTCTCCAAAACATGGGAATGGCCTCTCGTGTCAAGAGGCTTATCTTGTAGCTGTACCTTGATTCTAGGTTGTAATCTGGCGCCCTGCCTTGATTGACCCGGTAAGTTGTCGGTGGTGGTAGAGCTGGCCCTTCGGTCATTAGATGGGGCAAGTGGCGTTTGCTCGATTTTATTCGGAGGTACGACGGACGAGCTGGGTTTCGGAGCAATTGGAAGCGGGGTTTGTCCAGCTGTTGAATGACCATACGACTCTCGGCGGCCTGACGATTGACCATAGCCAATACTCTGATATGAGCTCTGAGAAAATGGCGGTACTGGCGGTCTGTACCCATTCATGGGATCCTTGAATACTACTCTTTGGTTGTAACCCTCACATTGGCGTTTGGATTTTGTACAATTACTACCTACATTACAGTCAGTACTTTGGACATGGCCATGTGGATCCTTTAGGTAGGCTAAATTGAGCCAATGAATCACATACATGTAGGTCTCTCTTCACCGCATTTGATGCGTCTCTTTCGACATGCTACCACCCGCATTAGTAATACATTCAAGATACACTGTGGCAATCTTACTTAAGCAGCCGGTCTTCGTCCTCTTCCGTCCTTTCGCTTTCGATCCCGGCTTTTTCGGCGGTGGATCTGTTCCCTCGTGAGTCTCATCCATGAGCTCAGGGCTGCTTGCGTCGCGCTCCTCATGATCATCCATTGTTACAAATTCCCGTATTATAGGCAATTCACCAAGAGGTAAATGAATCCTTCATCTCGTGATGGACAACTTGAGACTTTGAATGATATTGCAGCCTCTATACGAGGGCGAGCTGTAGACCAGAGCGGTCCAATGCTTGAGTCGTAGCAAGTAGACGAGCACTATTAGGGATTATCGAAGCACATTGCGACCAGAATATCGGGTAATCCAGAGCACTTGGGGCGGGACCAAATTGTGGTCTACTGCGAGGGCGCAACTGCTAGTGATAGGTTCCGTGAGGTGCCGAAAGTTAATTGGCAAGCCGCCGTTGATAATTTGATGCTCTGAGAGTAGAACGTCGTCAGGTGCAACGGGATGAAGTGAGGTGTTGAATGAGGGGTTTTATGACAGTTTCTTCCTCTTAGCTTCGGGAATTGAGTGGAGATCGAGATCGCTACTAAACCTCAAGGACTGAGACACTTTGTGTAATAAGTCTTGAACTTTGGAAATTCACGCCTAGTGGAGAGGCGTTGATCGGGCTGAGAGAAAGAGTTGAGAACGTGTGTCGGCCGGTTGTGGCGATGTGATGTGGTCGCACCGGGCCGCATGTGCTGTGATGTGAACCGTCTTTGCTAGCAATTGTCGAATCAGATTGTAGAACTAGGAGAGCGGAAACTAGCAAAAAAGAGTATGGACAACTTGAGGTGCTCGAATCGGGATGAAGGAATCTGCCCCAGAGGACTAGTGGAGGGTCCGGTTCCTTGAACGGAATGGAATGTCTGCCGATGTTGACAGCTCGAATGAAGCCTCTGCAGATCCAGATTCCAACGACTCTCAGGCGTCCAACTCGGAGAGAACTCAGAATTTTCAGTCTGAAATACTAGCTTGAGACATTGAGAACCAAACGCAAACTCGATGCTGGTGAGGAAAAATAGGGAAGTGTAGAAGAAACGATCGTCCGAAGTACACTACTTCCAGACTACACCGCATCCGTAGTACCCCCCTCCGGAAAAGTTTGGAATCACAAGACTTGCATGTCAATACAACGTACCTTGAATACAATTCGACAGTAACACTCCTGCTTCCTCCTCTTAGTGGACGAGACTAAATTCTCCACGTGGTCGTCGATATGGTCACGTTCAATGAGTGGCCGCTGAAGAAAGTCAATTGACAAGTCAGAGACGACAGATCGACAAAGGCGCTGGAATGGGTTGTTTCCCAAGCAGCGTGGCTTCTCCTTGAAGTACAAGTGACAGCGGCTGAGTGGTTCAGATCCCGATGCGCTGGTACGGGTGTGTCGTACAAGCTGAGAACGTGAACGTGGTTGCGGGGAATGCTGGGCTGAGACTGGAAATATGATTGTTGAAGTAATAGTCGACGTCGGCGGCCGGGATTGCTAACGATGGGACCACGGACTTGGAAGTAAGATGAGGATGGTTGGGGATAGGGCTAGGTCTCCAATTGGGAGAAGTAGTGATGGGTGAGAGGATTTGGGAACCAGTCGGACTCAATTCCAGAGGGAAGAGAGGGGGTCTGGAGAGGATTGGATGCTGGAAGCCGACCCAGCTATTTCGGTCGGTCCGTATGCAATGCAGTGCAGTGCAGAGTCGACCTGCAGCCGAGTGCAGCAAGAGGCTATAAGTTGATAGGGGCGCGGGTGGATGCGTGGGCCGTGGATAGATGTTGTGCTTCCAAACCTCTAGAAAAAGTAGGTGAGAGAGGACCGGCTAAGGTGATGTTTTCTTTCTGTCGAAAATGCCCTTGCGAAATGTCTTGCGATGCGATTCAGACTGCCATTATCAATCGGAACTAAGGAATCCCTCCTCCATTGGCGGAAGTCTGTGCGTCCTATCAAACTTCACGGGGGAGAAAGATGATTTTGTGACAAGGGGAGTGGAAAGTCAATTGAAGCTAAAGATGACCCCAGGATGTCATGGCACTTGGGCTGACAGGGAGCTCGGTACTACAGAAAGGAGGTAAGATTACAAGTCTTACATTGATTCAGTCTTTTCAAGAGTCTCAACACTTTACTTGCATTCCCATACTGTATCATAAACGAATCACTGTCAAGTTACACAGGAACCCCTCCAACAGTTCCTCCGGATCTATGATGCGATACCGAAAACCGAAGCACGCAACTCACCAACCAACACTCGAGCCGGCCCGTTATCAAACTTCGTCTCCACAATCCCATTATCATCAGATCATATCGCGACACCTGCCGACCCAACTTCAGCAGAAACCCGAGTCAGGTACGGAGCTTTTTGGTAATGCCGAGTGTGACTGGTAATATTCTAGGCCAAGCCTTTGTCTGTCTTCTAAATTTCTGTTACCGTTACACAAGATTCAGCAGGTCCGTTCATACTTCAAGTAAGACTTGAGCGTTTCATGTGTGTCCTTCAGTCTTAAAAACGCCGGTCTCTTCCTCTTTCTCTTTCATCCCATCTCTATTCGCAAGCCACAGTAATCTTTGACTTGCCAATGCCATTCTTCCTTTAATCGTCCCTTACTTGGGGTGCTTCAGACCTCGGCTTCTGTTTTGTATTTTCACGATATACTTGCTGCGGCCGCAAACACAACCCTTCACTTTTTAGTAGGGTTGCATTGCAGCTTCTCTCGGATCTGCCACCGGACCCGAACACGCTGCTCTTCCCAGGTGAAGCTTACCAAAGAACAGAGCCCTGTATGCGTCCGTCTGCAGTGCCATTTGGCATTCCAAGGTATATTTATGGAGCCTCGCCTCACTTTTGCTTTTCCTGTCACTGCTGTCAGAAAATACACCCTCAAAAAGAAAGGCTTTACCAGCTTCCGAATCCTTGGGAACATTTGACTCAACCCCATGTTGAAGAATTGAAAAATGCCCTTTGCAACGGCACGAAATCCATCTCCCTCCTTCCTTTCTCGTTGGCCTTGCAGCAAGTACTTTGCAGAGCACAGACACCGGAAGACACATCCCAACTTCCCCAATTCCAATTCCATCCCATGCACAAATTTCACGAAACTTATCTCCGTACAGGGGGGAGAAGAGGAGATGACAAGGGGCACGAATGCATTCCACGGCGCCGGTGGAACTTTGGTACCGACGCCATGGAAACATGCAGCCAACTTGAGTTTGAGGTGTGCTTAGTAATTGATAGAGAGTGAGATGCTAGGTTGGATATCAGGGACGTTTTCTTTAGCTTTAATTGCTAGTCGTGCTTCCCAAGAGGTTATCTGGCAAGCAATACAGATATCGACACTCGTACCAAAGTGCTAGCAATACGAACCTCCACCAGCTCCACCAACTCCACCAACTCAAACCGAAGACCATTGTAGCTGAGTGGGAATTGTGCTTGATTTCTTAGAATGTCAAGAGCACAGGTAGCATTGACAAATCAGACGACAGCTCCAAATATTCGCTTCCCATTTCGTGCGAGTCGTTCGTAGAAAGTAGAGTCTGGTATCATAACAACGCCATCTATGCTACATATTATACACACCATAACATACACTCTTCCTCTTTTTTCAACCTATTCCATCCGCCCACCCAGACTTAATTCTCCTTCAGCACCTCCCTCACAATCCTCGCCAACTCCCCCTTCTCAACAGCCTTCCCCTCCAAACTCCCCTCCCCCTCCAAAACCCTCTTCATAACCTCCCCAATCTTCAACTCCTTCCCACCCGCCTCTCCTTTCAAACCCCTCACCACCCCCTCGACAAATCCCCTAATCTCCCCCTCCCCCATAACCTCCACACTCCCAACATACTCCTCCAGCACCGCCCTCTGCAAGTCCTCTTTATCCGCGAGATCCTGCCTCCCTGCACCCTTAAACTCTTCAGCTGCGGCTTTTGCGGCGTTGGCGGATTTGCGGAGGAGGGAGAGCATTTGCATGTCTGTATTGATGGGAGAGGAGGTCTTGGATGCGTTGAGGGTTTGGGAGAGGAGGGCGCGGAGGACGGCGAGGCGGTTGCTGTCTTTTTGCTGCATGGCGGTTTTNATGTCTTTTCTGTTCGGGGAGATGAGGTTAGCTGTGTTCGGACTTGTCAATTGGGGGAAAATTGGGGAAAGCTGGATGGTGCTGGGAGAGAGCTTGCCTGATCTTGAGGAGCATAGGAGGAGTTGTGCTTGTGCTGGTTGCATAGCAGCGGCAGCAGAGCCTGGAAGCTCTAATCATTGGTCGTACATTCATCATTGCTTCTTCTTTTATTTCCTACACGATTACTAAGTGTAGAGATCAGTGGTGGATTTCAATTGAGTGTTCTGTCGTAGCTGTTTTGAAGCTCAACTGAGCTCCAGCTCCATCAGGCGATCGACAAAATATTTCCAAGCCCGCCCTGGCCCCCCGGAGCTCCCACATCTCGCTTTGCAGCGGCATCCCTCACGCGACAGCTTCCCACTCCCAACCTTACCTTCACTGTACCCGAACTGCCAACATCAGCTGTGCTATATGATCTACATTTATCCATCATGAGCGACAGTAGGACATTGATGAAATTGCGTTCATCATACGGCGAGGATACTTAAGTACTTCAGTTCGAGTACCTACATGTCTACTTATCAAACTTCCGCTCTCTTCGAATATCTACATTCCTCTTGTAAGTAAACGAGTCAGTCATCAAAGCTTCAAGCTCTCCCCGCGTTTCAACCTCCACTGCCGGCCAAGCCGCTCATGTATGTCACCCTCCATCTCTTATGCCGATATATTTCACATGCTATCGTCCCTTCGTTCCATTATCGTCTATTTCCTACATCTCTCATACCAGTTCCAGCCTCATCCTCGATGAGTCAACCCTCAATCGGAAAGTAGAGGCGACTTTCCTGATCCTCCCGTTCTGAGCTCAGCACAAGGTCACGAGCACAACGCCAATGCTTGATTGTTTGTCACCCGAGGGCTGAGGCGGTCGTTGGTCTAGGCTGGTATACTTTCTAAGCAAAGGCACATGCTCGGTCGTGCTGAGAAAGTGTAAGTTGTCATCCGAGGACTGTCACTGCACATTGCGAGCTGTATATCTTTCTGGTCTTCCTCATTGCCTTCATGCTTTCCTATCTGTCTACTGCTTCTTGTTTTGTATGAATTACAACTTCGTTCTCATTTCTGGGCTGGAATGGAGAGGAATGGTATAGAAGTACAGAATATCATCTGATGATCTCTCAGAAAGACAAACGGACGACTTGACTTTGGGATCTTAAACTACTCCCCCTCCACCGAGAGACGAGACTGGCTCACAGGAACAACTGCTCAAACGCATTCAACTCTCCTCGATAACTCTCAAACATTCCCAAAGAAGACATCAACAACCCTTCAAAACTACACACCACAACACGCTTCACCTCATCTCACCACATCCCTCACCAAGACCCTCACAACCCTAAAATGGCATCCCTAGCACCTCACCCCCAACCTCAACCCCACACTCCCTCATCTCAACCCTACCTCCTCGAGCCCCCCTCTACAGACGACGACACCCAACGCGGCCGAAAACGCCGCCGCAGCTCAGCCTCAAACCACACCACCTCCCACGGCAGCACCACACTCCGCGGCCGCGGTCGTCATCGCACCCCTTCACCATCAGCATCTTCATTTTCGCCCTCCCAAACTCAACTCAAAACCTCCAGCCAAACATCCCCAGGCGCCCTCACCGAAGAAAGATATCAACATCATCAAGACCAGCTTCACCGGTCCAAATCACCTAGGAAGAGTCCTGGGAAAAAATACCAGCGTTTCGGCCTCCAAGACCCTGGTTCGGACATGCCCTCAGGATTTAGAAGTGGGATGAGTGGGCTGGGAAAGGGATCGAGTAGACGTAGTCAGAGCCTAAGTCGAAGTCAGAGCCGCGGAAAGGAAGGGGGTGGGAAGGGGGGGGTGAGGATGAGGAGGAGGCAGAGGACTAGGACGAGGAGTCGGAGTCATGGGGAGCGGGAACGGGAAAGTGAGAGAGGTGGTAAGAGTGATGGAGGTGGAGAGGAGAATGAAGATGAAGAAGCGATCGAGGATTGATTCAAGGTGGATGAGATGAGTGCGAGTCTGGAGGTTCGAGAGTCGATACGAGATAGACTTGAGCTCGGGCTCAGCGCCTCAGCTACTATAGTCAAGAAAATTGGGATTACGAATGGTTTCGTTGTATTATCTGGAGTTTGGTTTGGTTAGGTTGGCTGGAAGGATGGCGTTTACGATGACTTCGAGAGCCCTCCTCTCTGCGATTAGTTGGACTCAGCTGCCGCTATTCTATGGTTTTAGCTCGGCTCTCTCCCGACGAGAGAAAGAGCTTTTTGTGCGATTGTTATACCTAAATTAGCTATTACCTGTATATCTTGGGAACTTTTCTTGATATGAAAGCCCCTGAGCTTCACGAATGAGATACAGATGCGACATTCTGCTTCGAACCCAATATTCTCAAACCTCAACAGTAAGTACCCAGCTCGCCCGACAACATTCACAGAGCGGACAGTGCCTGGCCTTGTTATGCAACACCTACCTGGCCTTGGCTTCACATCTGGGAGCGACACAAAGAGCAAATGACATGTGGCGTGGAAATAAGTATATTTGTTCCCATTCCTTCCGAGCCAGGCCAGGTCAGTTAATGACCATGAAACATCCCCATCACACTACACAGCGCGCCATCAGGATAAGGCTTTCTCCCCTACAAGCCTTTGAAGGCGATACCATGCCTATTCCATCCACCCATCCAGGTCTCTGATGAAGAATGACCTTTCCCTCCCAATTGCTCATGATCCATGTAATTCCATGCATGAAAACAGACCAAATACCCATGCAGAGCTTTTTCAAAAACAAAGAATTCGCCGACCAAAATCCAAGCCCTGATCGTTGAGATCAAGAGCCCAACCAGAAAAAGAACGCCAAACTTGTTGAAGTTTGCTCATTTGCCCCCTTTCCCGCACCCAGAACACCAGCGCTAGATGCAGATGAGGCAAATAACCCTTTTTGCTTTTGTGAATGTGAATATTTTGTTGAAAACACGTCCGAAGAAGAAGAATATAAGCTGTGGAGAAGAAGTTAAACAAGGTGAATGAAGTAGCGGAAGACTGAGAAGAGGATCGTCTAAGTTTCTGCTGCGTGTTGAATCGTGATCGTGATCGTGATCGTCAAGTCGTTTCGTTGAGATGTTGAGATGCGAGGATGAGAAGAGATTAGTGGGCTGCAGATGCAGCATTGCCGTTCGTAAGAGGAACGTTCTCAATTCCTGCTGGTGGCGGTGGTGCAGTGCCGTTCGTAAGAGGAACGTTCTCGATTCCTGCTGGTGGCGGTGGTGCAGTGCCGTTCACGCCGTTGGTTTCGGTGCCGTTGGAAGGTGTCGAGAATGGAACGTCGATATCCTTTACTTCGAGGCCATCGAACAGTGGGAAAAGACCATGAGTTTGGTGGAAATCGTTATGGACTACAAAATCATAGATGTTAGAGGGGCGATGTTAGGAAAGATAAAAGGAGAAACATACCAATGTTCACAAGGTACCACGAATCCATCATGTTCTCGATGAGCTCACGGCTAGGGCTGAGCGCAGAATGACAATGAGCCCAATCAGTTCCCAAACGGAACGCCTCGTCCTTCCAAGCTAGGAAACTGATCGTCTCAACAATGGTAGGCTGCACGATCTCCTTTCCTGGGAAGACACCCCACGTAACGGCATTGGGCCCATCACTTGGTGCATTTGTTTTCAGCTCGCCAGCTCTGTTGACAGCGTAGTACGTCAAGTCGGGATCGAGTTCGATGCGAGCGATGAGCTGGGTCATCAATGTTGGCGACACCAGAAGTTCCAGATAGGCTTTCTGGTAGACGTATCCATTGCTAGGACCCCATCCGTAGACAGGATGCGAAGACTTCACTCCATCGACAGCTGGCTGCGAATTGATGGTAAGCATACCTCGCTTGTTGAGCGCGATCAAATCTGATTTAATGGAGTCGGCTTCGCTGCTGATAGGCGCCTCGCTCCATGGGAGACTCTCCACGCCACCTTCGAGATACTTCACGAAGATTTCGGCAATGTCCTTGATCGACTTTGGTTCACCCCACAGCTTGCGGTTCTGCTCGTTGGTGCCCTTCAGGCCAATACCATACGCATCCAGTTCTCCGAAAGCAGGCGATCTCGAATCACCCCATCTGCCGTTGGGAAACTCATCCCAATCTTGTGTTCGTGTGACGTATGACTTGTTTCTGTTCTTCCAGAAAATGGGACGGACATCTTCTTCTCTGCGCCCAAGTCCAAGAGACTGTCTCCATGGGAGTGCTTGCTTCAATGGACGCTGCTCGGATGGCGTGAGGTTCAGTTCCTCGAGGAGCATGCGAGTAGCTTGTGCCAGGTTCATGGTGTAGAAATGCAAATGATGAATTCCGGCTGCAAGAAGCTTGCGACACATCTCGGTCACAAGGCCAGTACCGATGTTACGGACAGCGGCATCATCATTCTTCACTTTCTCCAAAGCAGCACTCCAGTCCGGTGGGATTTTGCAGCCCATGTGGTTGCATCTGCGCAAGAAGCTTGCGTAGGTGTTGATAGGCATAATACCAGGAACAATCGGAATCGTAATGCCCTTGGCTCTGACCTTGCCCATCCAATTAATGAAATTATCCGCGTCATAGAACATCTGCGTCACGATGAACGTAGCTCCAGCATCAACCTTCTGCTTCAAATGCTCAAGAAGGAGTTCAGGGTCGTCCTGGTCGTCGCAACCCTCTGGATATCCTGCAACACCAATATCGAAGTGATTGCCGTATGTATCGCGAATGTGCTTCACCAGATCCTTGGCATAATGAAAGCCTCCCTCTGTAGCCTCCCACTTCTCCTTCTCTCTCGGCGGGTCCCCACGCAGCGCAAGTATGTTCGTGCAGCCAGCCTTATAAGCATCCTTGAGCGCAGCATCCACAGCTTCTTGTCCCATATCCGTACACGTCAAATGCATGCATGTTTCCAACCCATGGTGTGATTGAGCCACGCTGACCATCTCGCAGGTCAATTGTGCCAGACGACCTCCAGCGCCCCAGGTAATATCAATGAAGCTAGGTCCCAAACCATGCATTCGGTCCATACGGTCGTAGAGGTTCTGCACTCCTTGTGCGGTCTTGGGAGGGAAGAATTCGAAGGAGAATGTAGGCTGCCCCGACCTCTCGGCCTCTGCCAACATGTCCTTGATATGCATATTTGCGGTTTAGATGCTCCTTGAGGAGCTTGAAATGGGAAATTGACCTGGAAGAAGGATACTGTTAGCAAGGCATCAGCTATAGCAAAGCTCGCCACCTGAAGGGAAGAATTCCTAGCTCTCCTGAGGTCTAGTTTGGTCTCGAAGGCCAAGTAGCAATTCTCTGCAGGTGTCTTGGGGCAATAAAGAGTCTTTGGGGCAAAAGACGCACCTTTTTGTATTATTGTTCCACTCAAATGAAATCTGCTATTATGTTCTACTTAATCTCAACGGTAGCATGTGCTAACCGAAGTAGCGTTTCCGGGCCCAACGATCTACGACTTGTCGCTGCATGTACGACGAGTTGGAGAAGGGAGGGTAGTGTGGTGTTGTGGCGGGGTTCGACTGCAGTCGAGTGGGACAAGATGGAGAGAGGGTGATGAAGTCAGAGAAACCGAGAGAGAGAGAGAGAGAGAGAGAGAGAAAGCCTCTTGACTTGTGAAAGGTGCGAGTGTGACAACAAGGTGAAAGGTTTGCTCTGACTGGGTGAGAGTAAGAGAAGGGCGTGGGATTTTTAGAGATGCATCAATAAAGCGCCGAACCGGAATGCAGAGAGGAGCGGTGTCGAGTCTGTTGGATCGAATCGAGTTGAGAGACTTTTTTGCTTAGCGAAATCCTTACTGCATGGAGGAGGTCGATCCCTGTCTTGGAGGGGCTTGCAAGGTAGGTAGAGACGATAGGAGAAGAAGTGTGTGTGAAGAAAGGGAGGAGAAGGTTGATGTGAGAAACCCAGCTTATAAATCTTTGTCTGCTTGTCTGTTGCTTGCTTGCTGGCTCTTTCCTAGACGACGACGACAACAACAGCACCAGTTACTTTTCTGGATGATACGGTCCGTAGCTGCAGTGTTCCTGATGGTTATCGTCTCTTCCCGCCCCGTTTCTCTCATGGATCGGAATCCGGGCGGGTGCGATCTTCTCTCGCTAATCTGATTGGAGGATTTGCCTGATTGCCCCTCCTTCCCTGCATCCGACCCCGCTCTGCTTGCCCTGAGGTGTTTTCACCCCTCACTGAAGCACGTGCTTTTTCTACTAAGATACCTATTGTCATCGAAGGCACGTAGAGGAGTTCAATCCAAGAAAGAAAAAAATGACAAAACTACTGGTTGATTGGGAACAATGGCTCAGAGTGGCTTTATCCGTGAATAGAATAGATGCTGTTTCTTCTGCTGGACATATCTCTTTCGAGATGGCTGGACTTGAATGTCCCCGTAAACAAGCCTCAAGCACTTAGACCAAATTTTGATTTTGCATCAACTTCAAGACTTCATCACGATTTGAACTTGCGAGGGCAATACATGTTTGAATCGAAGCTGTTCCAAAGATCCAGTATTCAGTAATGTACACCCAGCCTAGCCTAAATTTATTCACAGAGAGCAATCGAAACAAATACAAGAAGCATACATAACTCGCCCATTCTCCGACAATATACTCCATGTGATAAAGTGTCTCGAAATATGATCTCATCCATCACAAGTTCCGTCTAGAACGCCGATAACCCATCATTCTTTTTCCGCCTCTTTTCAGGCCTCCTGTCCTTCGCTGGCAGGAGCCGGTCCGCCAGGTTTTCTTGCGTATACAATCATACTGCCATAAACGTCAGCCTTCCTGCCTCAGCATAGGGACGAAGAATTACAAAACTTACAAGTCATAGTAAGAGTGAAATCTCGTATTCTGCATATCCTTCCTCGCCTGCACCAGGAACAGCTCAATCTGACTCTGGCTCCAACCGTACGCTTTGGAAAACATCCTCAAGCTCATCGCACTGACACCTCTCAATAAATTATGCAGCTCGAATGCACCAATGAGCTTCATGCGTTTTTCTCGTGCCCAAGGAGAACTGGGTAGCTTGTACCTTCTCTCGACAATATCTTCAAAGCCAGCTGCGGCCATGTATTCGCCGTAGCGTGTGCAGGCATCAAGGGGAGCGCCCATTCTGGTGGATGCGTCAAGAGCGTAGTTGGAGAACATCCAGAGACCGCTGTCGGGGGGCGTAGAGCCATCGTCACATTTTAGGCGAGGGTAAATGCATTGCAATTCAAGGTATCCGCCAGGCTTGAGTGTTCTGGTAATATATTTGTTAGTGATTGTCGAGTCGATTTGGACGCTCGCTTTGGAAGACGTACTTGTAGCATTGATCTACCAGTTTGGGCCAGTCTCGGATTGATAGGAGAAGGTCCCGTGCGTGGATGAAGTCGTAGCTACTTTCACCGAGTGTCCAGGGCATTTCTACATCGTCGATTTCGAATATGCAGTTAGGCGGGACCCTTCATCATGTCAGTTAATGGCCTTCTCTGCGCCAGACGGTTTCCCATACCATTGTGGTTGCACGGGTGCGATATCTAGGCCAAGGACCTGCATTTTCCATGTCAGTCTTCGGTTGCAGGGCAGCAATGACAAGGCTTACCTCTGCAGAAGGATATAGTTCTGCCATCTGACGTCAAAGAATTAGTCTCATTCGTCAAATGTAGTAGATTTCATACATCTATTGCCCATATCCCCGTCCCTTGCATCAGTCAGTCAACCATTCAGGGTGTTTACTAGACGATGGGTTGGTGTACTTACCTGTTCCAATATCCAGGATCTTCTGTGGTTTGTCCGTAATAGGTGCAAGGAACAATTTCTTCTCCAAGAGCATCCCATACTTTGCATGGGACATGTCTATCCTATCCAGTTCCTCCTCATCGATTGGCAGGCCATACTCTAGATAGCGACTCATATCAGTTCCTTGTCCATCAAATATCCGTGCAAGGGTACTTGATTGGCAGACCTTCATTCCCATATGCGGCATCTAGAAGACAAGCGTATCAGCCTCATGATCTGTATGCGAATATCGATTTGCTGTGTAACGCGACTCACAGGTCCTCCCATGCTCCTCAACACCTCGTGCGATAGTCGACGATAACGTTTCGGTCAGACTGCCCGATCTGCAAGCCTTGTCAGAAAACAGGAACCAGAACCTGGGCGTAGTAGGGCGTGTTCGTACGATGATCCTGCATATGCCGAGTCGTTATCAAAACCCTGTACGGCCTGTCAGAAGGTTGTTTTGACGGTGCGCATGCCAGTCAGCTGGAACTTCATGACTGGGCAGGTATCCACCAGACAGCGAACGATAAGGACTGGGAAAGATTCGTACATCGCTTTCAGCTTCAATGGCTTCGTCTTCATGTTCCATCATCGTGGATATCCTGTGGTGTTCTCGTGCGCAAAGTATGGCCTAGGTCTCGAAGGTATCTAACAGGGCGGGGGATGTGGCAGGGTCCAATTGTGCCTAGTACAACTTTCCGGCCTACAACATGGATGAAGATGGTGTTTCGGAAAGAGAGAAATATGAAGGAGTAGAAGATGATCAAGAACAAGAACGGAGAGTGTAGATGATAGAAGAGGGGTTGAACGTCTAACTTAGCCAGCGAGTAACTCATACGGACCACAGACAAATTTGGATTGGCTTCCTCTGAAGTTGCGTGCAGTGACGATGTCTGAGGGGTGCTCGAGGCTTGAGGCTTGAGCCGTGAGACCTTCAAAAGCAGCCCGTCGATCGGAGCGTCGTGCTAGTAAACTCACTATGACTGCGCCAGAACTATTTTGGCATGCTGAAAATGCGCCTGTCTTGTTTGCCACGCCACCAATAGCCCACCTTGAACTTGCTTTCTTCAACGCTTGGTGGGATGCAGCTCTTGGAAGGCCCTTGGAAACACATGTGCAAGATCGCAGGAGGCACATTTTACCAACCGCCGATTCTGATCTTTAAATTTGCATTGGCTGCGGAGGAGATGTTGCGTGTTCCCGTTTTCTCTACCGAGCCGTGTCGTCCACCAGCAGTAGACACAAGCATCCCACTGAGAACGGGTGGGGTGGGAATGGCTGTCGAATGGCTGCATTTGGCTTTGGCTTTGGCTGCATGGAGCTTGCTCCTCCTGCTAGTTAGTGAGGGTGGGCAGAGTCGGTAACGATACTGTAACGGGATAACACAATGATGATTCGACGCCGCCAGCAGCTGCAGAAGAGACGCTGCTCGGCAGTCTAACCGTACTCAAAGTTAAAGCCTGCTGTATTTGGAGGACGAAGGCAAGTGGTGCCGGATAACGGCTCAACGGCCAGCCAAACTAAAGACAAGATAGCAGCGCCGTTGACTTGCAGTTGGAGGTTGTCGACGAAGAGGAGATGAACTGGGTGGATGAGAAAGATAAAGAAAGGTTGGACGTGCAGGCACGCGAGCCAAAGTGGCCTGTGCATGGCATCTCACTGTGTAACAACTCCACCGGCCAGGACTTTGTATTGCAGAGAAAAAGCAGATTGCCTCAATAGTCTTTACACCAAAAGTGTACTAATACCTGCACAGGTTTTCTTTTGCTTCCCGATTGTTACAAAGCAGGGGAATATGTCTGCTGTCGGCGACTCGGTTCATTTTGCGAGCCGTCCAGAAGCCTGGGCCAGCACTTTTCAAGGTCTCGCCAGCTCGCCCCATGAACACTCATCCACTAGTGCGGGGGAACTCTCCAAGTTTCCGTACAACAAACTTCCGCATTCTTCAGAAAGTATTCGACTTCAATTGACTCCATATCAGCCTTCAGATTCATTTGTTCTTTTGCATTTCATTTAATGCTCAATTCTTTCTTATCAATATTCTGCCCCCAGGTCTGATATTTAGCCTCCCCCTGAATCGTTCCCGCCTAGCTGACCTTCATTCCGTGCAGATACTGTCTTGCGATGGCTTCAGCCGACGATATCATCAGTAAAGCGGAGACGATTCTTGCTAGTGCAAAGAAATTCAAGGGCGACAGAGCTGAACGCCATGAATTGATGAAGCAAGTCGACCTCCTCTATCTAGAGCTGGAAGACCCCATGGATGCTAGTGAGATATTGCCACCCCGCTTGCGTATGTCAACTGACTGGTATGCGTAGTGCTACGACAATGGTCATTTGTAAGGCTACATCTCTTGTCTCCGCAATAAGCCAAATATCTTTGGGCGTCTATTGAGAAGGGACTATAGTTGTTGGACTCCAGGCTAACATGTCTTGGCATAGATGAACACTGCTACTTCCTTGAACATGATGGTGAAGATGGACGCTTTCGAAAAGATGCCGAAGGAGGGTAGCATCACTGCTACTGAATTGGGCGCACTCATCAACTTAGAACCATCAGTCATAGGTGAGATTCCATTCTTTAGTCCACATTCTCATCGCATTAGAGTCAAATGCAATGCCGACAAAAGAGTCTGACTCTGAACCCAGTTCGTCTAATGAGGATGCTCACCAGCACTGGGGTGATCGAGTTGACAGGAGAAGACACTTATGCTCACACTCCAAAATCACGTGCATACCTAAATGGAGCTGCTATGGACTTCTTCAACCTGTGGTAAGTGCTCCCTGCATCACCAGACGAGTCCAGAGAACTGACAATCCTCAGCATTAACATGTTCGGCTGCTGTGAGTACTTGCCCCGTTTCTGAGGACATTTGACTGGACCCTCATGACCGGCACTAATCGTTTCTGCCCTGGCCAGATCTCACCTGGCCAGACTACTTCAAAACACGCACACCAGAAGAGCTCATCGACCTCCGTAAAACACCCTACACATTCGCGTACGGTCAAGAAGGGCAAACTTTCTACGAAGTTCTGCATGCTGACAAAAACCGCTTTAACATGTTCAATAAGGCAATGATGCAACAAGAAGCTTCCCTCCCAACGCTCGGCATGTTTCCCTTCACGTCGTTGAAGGAAGAAGTCGAAGCTGAGCCAGACCGGGCATTCGTCGTCGACATTGGAGGCGGGAGAGGACAATCTCTTCTCTTGATCCAGAAGGAGACGGCGGCTCTTTTTGGTCCGTCGAGCAAGATGGTGTTGCAGGATAGGCCGCAAGTCCTGGATACGATACCGCAAGAGTTGCTTCCGAATATTGAAAAGATGCCATACGATTTCTACACCGAGCAGCCTGTCAAAAGTAAGTATTTACTTCTCACTCATTCTCGACATCAAGAACTAGGCTGATCACTTAGATGCACACATCTACTTCCTCCGTCGCATCATCCACAACTACCAAGACAATGTATGTCTTACGATTCTCAAAAACATTGCCGGGGCCATGGGACCCAAATCACGCCTCCTGATCGGCGAAGTTATCGTCCCAGCCCGTACTCAAATAGGCGAGGATCTGGGCACGTATTGGATGGACATGGTGATGATCTCCATTGGTGGGAAAGAGAGAAGCGAGAAAGAGTTTGTGGCTTTGTTGGATGGTGCTGGACTGGTGTTGCACAAGGTTTGGCCATACGCGGTTGGTAATCAGGCGATGATTGAAGCCAGGTTGAAGGGTGAATAGGCCAAGTTGAGACATGGGAGGATAGATACGTGGGTGGGATTGTGCTGGGTTTGAGGATGGTATACGACTTCACGTATTGACTTCAAAGCGTCTAGTGTGTTTACGATCTTTGGCAGCCTCTCATACCTGATTCGTGCTATCTTCTTCGCTTATTGTTGGAAAGGTTGGTGGCGCCCCCTTTCTCTCGCTTAATTTGGACATGCAAAATAAGTAGGAGAATTGAGGAAAGCGACTCAAGCTGACTACTTATATACCGATGCGCGGAACTAGATAATACATTCAATTCAGCTGGTACCTGCGCAGTCGCATCTACCGACCCACTTTGTGCAAGGCAACAAGACATAGTGACCCAGCATCTGTCACGAACGATGTCAGGTAAACACAAGAAAGGCATTTGGGATATCCATTCGATGAGATTGTGCTCCACTCCTTCTACTTCTTCAATATACTCTCAATAAGCTTCGCAGCAGCAACCGTCTCCTCATCCCTCAAATGCTTCCCTACAACCTGCAAGCCGATCGGCGCACCCTCGAAAGTCTTCGGATCATCTGTCAATCATACCTCATTAGCACAACTCATAAGAATCCCACCCCCAGCCAATTCTCAAAGGGAGTTCAAAAGAACAAGAACTCACATCTCTCAAATTGCGCCTTATCAATCTCATTGACCGGCACATACCCCTCCTCAACAACATCCACCCTCCCATCCACCACCTCCCCAGTCGGGAACACCAGGGCCGGCAAATCCAGCAAATTCCACAACATCGTATACGTCCCATAATCCATCTTGTTCATCTCCGGCGCCGCACCCACGAACGGCGGACACAAAATGACATCTACGCCGCGGTCTTTCATTAAGGAGTGAAATTCGGCGCGGAGACGATCACGCTGTGCGTTCGCCGCCCAGTTCTCGCTTACGGTGAGTTCGCGCGCATGTTGGAGGAAGGTGGCTGCACCGGTGCTGAGGGGCTCGCCGGTGAGGGCGATGAGATCAGTGATGGCTTTGCCGCCGTCGGGGAAGAAGAGCGTGATCTAGACGCACGAGGAAAGGGTGTCAGTCAAGTTATTCCAAGTGGTAGTCAGGCAGAGGCGTGGGAAAGAGTACGACAGGTGAAAGGGGGGGACTAACGATGAGCTGGAGGATCTCCATTGACTTGTAAGGCTCCCAGTCTATGACTTTGATCCCAGCAGCTTGCAACTTCTCCTTTGCGTTTTTCAGTACACGATTCATAGGCGGATGCGGATGGACAATGCTGGGGAAGTAAACAAGTGATTAGCTGAGTGGTTCTGGTTTGTTGCCTCGTCATTTCTGAATTGTGTCAGGAGACTCACCCATCACTCCACATGATCCCCACGGTGATCTTTCTCGACACATCCACCTTCTTCCATGGTAGTGGTACAAGGCTAACCTCGTTATCCCAAGGCTCCTGATCGAGAATCGTCTTCATCAGGAGGTTGATGTCGTCGATGCTATGGGCTAGAGGCCCAATCACACATTTTACGGATTCTTGACCTGCGCCTGGTAGTTCGATTCCATCGTAGGGGAGGCGGGAGGCTGATGGCCGGAAGCCGTAGATACCGTTGAATGCTGCCGGGATGCGGATTGAGCCGCCCTGGATTGGAGTTCAGTGTTGTGTGAATATGTTCACGTTGAAGGACACTTACAATATCAGTTCCTAGTCCAAGAGCAGCAGACTTGAAACCGATCGATGCACCTTCACCACCAGATGAACCTCCACAGCTGAGCTTTAGGTGGTATGGGTTCAGAGTCTGGCCGAAGATATTATTGTGGCAATCTCCTGTCTATGCATTCGTCAGCATCGAAATACCAAACATTTCCTAATATCGTTCTATTCGATTTCAAATCAGGAATTTTTAGCGCTCACCATCAATGTCAACGGCTCATTCGTCCTCAGATGAAAAACAGCTCCAGCATTCTTCGCCAGCTGCACGAGATGGGAGTCCTCAGGCGCAATCTTGTCAACCTGCGCAACATACCCACCACTTGCAACTCGTCCTTTATGCCAAATATGCTCCTTGGTGGATATTGGCACGCCATGAAGAGGACCCATGAGTTTCTTTTGTTGCGCGTAGTAAGCGTCCAGTTCTTTGGCTCGAGAGATGGCGTCTTCGGCCATGAACTCTGTTGCATTGTTGAGCTACGTTTGATGTCAGCGGAAACATTCGAAATTCTTGACTAGATTCGATTGGTTGATTGAGGATGTGAAGCTTACAAGTTGATGTCCAATTGTTGCTCTCTTCAGAAAAGCAATAGTGACCTCTTCGGCAGACCACTCACCAGCACCCATTTTCTCAACGAGGTGCGTAGCATCACTCTCAGTGATATCAAGCTCTTTCCTGGTCAATAAACCACTTTCTTCTGGAACTGAGAGAATATTGAGACGATCTGATGATGGAAGCTTGTCCTGAGGAAGAAGCCACTGTTCTGGAATTGACTCGCTCAGAACCTTGCGGTTCTTTTCAGCCTCGACTTCCCACGTATTCTCAGATTTTGATACCATGCTGCCCATTGATCTTAGAAAGAGATTGAAGAGATAAGAAAGTTATTATTGTTATCTAGAAAGTAAGTACCTCAGTTTGGTGGCTTTCGAGCTTTTATCGATCGTCTGCCTTTGTCAACAAACTCGGAGCTTGTACCCTGCAGCTGAGATATCTATAGCTTCAAAGAGGCTACCTGCTCTGGCCAATTAAATATATTTACGCCGAACTCGATAAGCATGTGCTATTATCGTCAGACCACTGATCTTGAACTCACATGGGATCAGCTGCCGAGCACACCCCATCCTTGGGGAGCTGGGGGCTGGACCTCGCTTACAACTCAAAACTGAGGTCCGCTAGTCATTTGTCGGAGATAAATCCACTTTTCAGTGTCATGAAGCTTCACTTCAACCATCCTAAAAAACTCAGAGAGTCAATTGCCGATCAATGCTTTGATATACTTTCAAGTGAAGCGAACGGATGCTTCATCTCTCGCGATCAACCTCTTGTTATTGGGCTGTCGAGCAAACTTGCAATTTCAAGTCAGGGCATATCTAGTGTTGAAGCAGCGCATGCAATTGTGGATCATTTTGCATATCTCGATAGAAGGAACCACAGCAAGATCCGAGCGTAGGTGGGTCGAATTTCCCCATCCGCATAACCAGCAGCCTGGGAAAAGCCAGAGCTCCAGACCTCAGATCTTCAGATAAGACAAGGACTCTTGAGGGCTGTTATCTTCAGAGTTTATCCTACCCCTGTCATTGGGCGTTAATACGTTTCATTGGTCCGCTAGACGTCAACAAGATAGCGGTAGGACGATTATGCAGAACATTTAAGATGGTGAGGGAGCTGCAAGAGGTAGCATTTTCAATAAGTAAGACTTCCTTGCAAACTGTATTATCAAAAATCGAAGCACTTCTACTATTCTACAATGGCTACAGTCCACCATGAGGTCGACACCTCAGTGGTTCCTGGAACTACACATCTCGTTGACTTAGACGGAACGCTCCATACATCCCACGATGCACGTCTCAAAGACATCATCCTCGTCCCAACTCCTTCGGCAGATCCCGAAGATCCTTTGAATTGGTCGCAAAGACGAAAGTCTTTGCATATGTTCTGCATCTTCATTTATTGTCTCTTCGTCGGCATAGCATCCGCAGCTCTCTATTCCGTACTGGTGCCCATCTCGATGAGTACCGGTCTCACCTTAGCCAATCTCAACGCTGGTAAGTACTCCAATTCCTAGGACCTTAGAGACTTCTATCTGACAAACGATACTAGGAACCGGATACATGTTCCTATTCTTTGGATGGGGTTGTGTCATATGGCAACCACTGGCTCTTCAATATGGCAAACGACCAGTATATTTATTTTCAATGCTGGCGACTCTGGTACCTACACTCTTTCAAGTCGCTTCTCTCGCCCCATCTAACATTATACTAGGCGATCCAGATGTGGTCACCCTATTGCAAGACTAGCGGACAGTGGTACGCGAACAAGATCCTCCAGGGGTTCTTCGGTTCACCAATTGAGTCTCTCTGCGAGATCTCGGTTGCGGACTTGTACTTCACTCACGAGCGAGGGAAGTACATGGGTCTCTACGCACTATTCTTGCTCAGCAGTAACATCCTTGCACCTGTAAGTCTCTAACCTGCTCCGCATCATTGCTGAACCTTGGTGCTGACTCTTCCAGATTTTCTCTGGATTCATCTACGACGGCATGGGATGGAAATGGGTTCTTTACTGGCCAGCGATCGGCTGCGGTTTCGGTTTCATCATACTATTCTTCTTGATGGAAGAGACAAACTATGATCGCAAGACCATCGGCATCGTGGAAACCATCGAATCATCAGCCAACTCGACCAGAGGCTCAGCCAACGTCGACACCGAGAAAGGAAATGGACTTCCAGAACCCACCACAACCAGCGTCAATTCTGGGGAGGTCTACAAGAAGAAGACTTACTTGCAAAAAATGAGTCTCTTGGATAAGCCGAGACCAAATTTGCTGCTGACGATGATGTGGAGACCCTTCACATTTGTCTCCCTACCAGTTGTTGTTTACTCGGGGTTCGCTTACGGCTGTACGGTGGTTTGGTCGCTGCTCAGCAGTGGAACTAGCTCCCTTGTCCTCTCATCCCCTCCTTATAACTTCAAAGCTTCAATTGTTGGGTTGTTCTCAGTCGCCAGTCTGCTTGGATGCTTTGTTGGGTAAGTTGAAACCCCACTTCCAAATGCTTCTCGGCGCTGACGTCCCGTTCAGATGCATCATCAGTGGCTTCATGGGCGACTGGATCACCATTCGATTTGCACGTAAGAACAATGGGATTGCCGAGACTGAGAATAGACTTTGGATCTACATATTTCCTGTCATTGCTTATCCATTTGGGTTCATCCTTTGGGGTGTTGGAGCAGCCCATTCCATCCACTGTGAGTTCCCACAGTCTATCTGTTGAACACATGATGCTGATCTTACCAAGGGTTTGGTCTTGCATTTTCGGCATTCGTCCTCTCAGCAGCTACAGCGGCGACAATCACGATCTGCATTACCTATTGTATCGATACATACCCCGAGTTGAGTGGCGAGGCTATGATCACCGTCATCGTGATTCGGAATACCTTGGGGTTTGCGATCACTTCATATGCGTAAGTAATCGACTTATCTTGAAACATCCCAGCTACTAACAGTAATGCAGAATTACGCCGTGGATCCTTAAACTTGGCGTCCAAAACACATTCATTAGTGCCGCCTTCATCTCCATGGCTACGTCTTTGGCATTTCTGATCATGATCAAGTGGGGTAAACATTTCCGTGAGATGAGTAAGCTGAGATATTGGCGATATGTTGCTCAGGGCAAAGCTTTGGGTTTGTCCCATTGAGAGTTCGATACTTCTGCGGTGCTGTTGTATTCTGGGTCTTCGGAATTCCGGGCGGACACTACTAGTCAAATTCAGCTGCTTCCACATAAACACTTCTTAATACCAATTACTTCTTAACCCAAGAGAAACTAAAACTGCGTGTATTCAAAGATACGTATAAAAACAATTGTGATTCCAACAAGTAAATATCACAGATACTGTATCGTGATAGAGAATGATTGGTATAAAGCAGAAAAGGCACTTGGTATCAGCTCAAACCCCTACCCGCAAATGCTACAGCAGTAATGATTCTATCCCTCCAGTTGACACAATGTCCTTCTCACATCACCACAAGAAGACTTCGCCCAAATCCTCCTCAACGAGTCTCGCACCACTTCCTTCTCCTCACCATTTTCAACGGCGCAGCACAGAACGCGCAGCGGCCAGCGCATGATAAAGTTCCACATGTCTCCATCTGTGCTTTCCATGACGCGAATAATTTCCACGGCTTTCAGGATTTGTCGGCGTAATCCTTGCTTTAGGGTGGAGCCTTGTATCTGGCTCGCAGTCATTTCGGTTGTCATAAGGAGAATGCGAGCGCAGATAACGTAGAGTCTTCTGACTTCAAGGTAAGGATCTCCGTCGGACTGTCTATTAGGCGGGTATCGATTGTCCTCCCATTGTCTCAACTCTGCGTCCAATTTCCGTATCTTTTCCATATCCATTTCTTTGGTCGTAGCTTGCATGCTTAGCTTTGAAATTTCGAAAATGAGCCTGTTGAGTTTTCGGGGTGTACCAAGTATCGGATGGCGCGCTGGTGGTGGATGATTCTCGTAGACTGGTTTCGAAAGTATAACTTCGACCCATTCCCAAAGTCCAGGGTCTATTTCTAGTTTCGTGAAGGATGGGTTTGATATCAACAGAGTGGAGACGTGAAAAAGTACGGACTCGGCCATGAGTACATAGAGATCCTGATGTGTCTCTTCAGTTAAGGGATTTTGGCACCGTAACCTAAGGAGCTCGATAGCACCAAGGAGGTGTTGAAAGGCCATTGGTGTTTCCGAACCAACATCACATCGCCAAGTCTGATATCTTCGGTTAGCCCAAATAATACATCTGATCTCGGCATTGACTCACCTCGAAACAATGTAGCAGTATTGTAGTCAATAGCAGCCAATCTTCCCTCCCCGTCAACATACCATTATCCAACTTCTTCCTCACTCCAGAAACAGCTCGAGTGTAGTAGTCAAGAGCTTCTACCGGAATAGCGTCATGCTTATTGGAAATCTGTACGGAGCTGCAAGCAAATATGGTGTCTTTCAATTCCTGCACCTCTCCAACACAAAGCCTCGAGAAGTTCGCATGCGCATTCGGAAGAATGTTTGCTGGAACAAAATAGTCACAGTAGGAAGACAAGAGCTGTATCTCACGGGAGCTACGGAGGAAGATCTGTGCCGTTGATAGTATTCCGAAATAGGAAGTTTCAATCGTAAAGACGTTCGAGGTTTGGACAGACCGACTTTCTGAGACAGGAATGGGGTCGTCCGAGTAGACATCTGTAAGAGATTCGTTGCTTGATTGCGGACTAGGTTCACGAGACTTCGATTTCAGAGACCATCGCGAGTTTGATGCTTTTCGCTCACGACGATCTTCAAGTGACGCTGGATCTGGATATCGGCAATTGAGGCCCAGTCTATCGCAGGCTTCGCAACTTGGCTTCCTCTGATCGCATTTCTTACGCCTGTTTCGACCTGTTCAACTTAGCATCGGCTCACCCACGGACAGACAGAGGACGAGGCTCTATATTGCCACCTACATGTTACGCACCCGGTCTTCGTTCTTAGCTTAGGCGATCGTGGTTGAGCGGAAGACATCATTCATCGCCTGCAGACTGCTTCTCAGCTCGAACAGGGGAGTCAAGAAGGACCTGAGAGGCCAGATAGGGTCAACATCGGATGAAGAATATTCGAGACATCGTGCCTGTGAGCATCTAGGCAACCTTATACGACTGCATTGATGATAAGAATAGAGATGCACATGTGAAGGGGGACTGAAGTCAAAAGTGGAGTGAAAAAGTGGGACAATTGTCACTCGCTTAAGTCTCCCCAATCCTAGGCCTAACGCAAGGAGAGGCAGACGAGAATTACAGAGCACCTTGTAGATATTTTGTGTACACGGGTGTGAAAGCAGGGGGTTTTGATCACGCCGTTAGGAGTGAGGCTCCTGAATTCGGCACAGAATAATCAGCAATCAAGTACTTGTCACGTAAGAGGAAAGTAAGTCGTCTGCTCAAAACTGGTTCTCATTTCCACGACCTATGTAGAACCCTCAATGTATAGTGTATGGCTTTTCTCTTCTTCCTCAGGCAAGAGTGCTCTCCGAAGACTTCACTCATTCAGCAAGCAGTCTCAACTCGCCTGCTCTCAAACCCTCAGGAATGGCGCGGAGAGTGAAGTTCCGATGTGCACGCCAACGCCGATTTTTCTCCAACTGCAAAGCAGAAATCTCCTTCATCTTATGCCTGTAATTGAACTTTACCTGCCGCCATTTGCCTTCCAAAAAGATACTGGATCTATATAGCATAACCATCCTCATTTCGTTCACCCATGTAGCCCTCCATTCACTGACGTATTGGCGCTTATCCTAGGACTTTCCCGAACCATCACTAGAGCCACCGTAGTGCCACGAGAACGTTCCCAGGTTCAACCATCCTTCAGCGGGCTTCTCAACACGTCCCTCCACCTGTACGCAATGTCTGCTTTGTTCCTGTCGAACATTCCGTCCTTTCTGTGCGTTGGAATTTGATGTTCTCTTCTTCTGTGATCTTGGTACATCAGGAGAAGATACTGGAGAAGAATACTCATCTGGTCGCGCGTTCTGATCTGTGGAGGGAGAGGCGGTCGCTGACGATCCAAACGAGCGGTCAGCAGGCGGGAGAGATAGAGGTGAGACGTTGCTTCTAGTCGGGAGGGGGTGAGAATGAGCATAGTTAATGTCTGATGGTGATTTGGAGCCTGAATTCATGCCAATTGTGGGAAGGTTGTTCTCAGCAGGAGCTAAGTTCGAAGGATGGCTGAGCGTGGGAGAAGAAACGCTTGCAGCATGTTGTCCTTGAGCAAGAGGTTGAGCTTTCTCGAAATTGGATTCGAACAATGAAGATGAGTTGGTAGACTGTACCATGACGAGAGCGGATGATGGCGCCGAAGTTGGAGGACTGAACGTAATCGCGGGTGGTGCTTTCTTGGTATTGTCCTTGGGCAGAGGGTTGCTGCACGCAATCCAGTAGTAATGGTTGCGTCGGAATAGAGACTTGATCAGGATATGACCAGCAAGGTAGCGCGGATGATGAGGATTGTTCGGGTCCCAATCGACGATCTGATAGCGGATCACTGTGTGGAAACCAGAGTCAGCAAGGATTGCTTTTCTTAGTATGGTTTGAACTGGTTGGTCTGGATTTGGCGCTTCGATCACACATTCAATTCTCCAGCCCGTCGAAGCAGTTCAGATCGGAAGGTGAACTCTACATGACTTACACTCTTCAGGTTTGATGGTATGTAGAGGAGGTAGGTTGGCCCACAGATTCTCTTCACCAGATTGAGAAGACATCGTGTTGATGTTATTGGGTGCTGGGTTCGAAGAATTTGCTGGTGGTGTTCTGGTTGCGTTGCGCAAGTTTCGAGGTTTTAAAGTTGCTCGAGAGGAGACCTGTCGGCGGTCTTAAGTAGTCGCCTAAAGTCAGACAAAGGTGTCGATGAACTGTACAGGACACAATGGTGAATTTGAGACAGCTTGAGGTAAGAATCAATTCAGAGGAAGTCCGGTGTCAGCATCATTAGCTATTATGCTCATGCGATATAAATACGAAAAGTGAATGGAAAGATGATGAAGTTTGGCGTCTTGCACATTGACCTCAACACTGGGTAGAACCTTCTTCTTTAGGAATAAAGTAAACTTGCGCATTATATCACAGATCAACTTGCCTCGAGACAATGTGTACACTTTGAATGATATAAGTGCCATAACAGCACATAAATGAAATCCTATTGCACTATTTATACAGTTTTCTACAGTAATTACCTTGTCTAAACACATCAAAGCGAGCCCAGATATCGACAACGATAACAAGCTAAACGAGACCAGGAGCACGCCAAGGACGGCTGCTCCCGCAGTCTATGTGGGGCACCTGAGCTCTGACCAAAACCTCTTCTCAAAAAAATATAACTTCTTGACAAAGTTGTCCAGCACAAGCCCTCCACGACAATCCCACACCAACCCGCCAAAATGTTTGCTGTTCCAGGATGGTCGGTATCCTCAAGTCTGCTGAAGGCTGAGCAACCAGAAGGATCGAAAACAGTTGCGAAAGTTGCAGATCCGGAAGCTGTGATTGAGGGGGAGTCGAAGAAGAGTAGCAAGAAGCGCAAGCGCAGTGCGGCAATTGAGAAAAAGGGACCGAAGAATGTGGATGTGAATAATATGGAGGAGCTCTGGGAGACGGTCATTGAGGGCAAGCCGAAGGAGAAGAAGCAGAAACAGAAACATGGGGACAAAAAGCGAAAGGCTGCAGATGATGATGATGCTGCGGATGCGGAGGAGAGCAAGGCTACAGCAGAAAATACACCGGAAAATGCAAAGAAGTCGAAAGGTAGCGTCTCAGACGACGAGGTCAAGGATCTGGCAGCGGAGGATGTTGAGGCCCCAAAGGAGCGAGTCAAGAAGGGCAAGACGATGAAGGAGAAGAAGCGCGAAAAGAAAGCCAAACTCAAGGCTCTAGCAGACGGCACGACTACAGATCAAACAAACACTTCGGCAAAATCAGACCCCATACCAGTATCAATACCCAAAGCAGCCGCTCCTCAACCTCCCAAACCGACACTCACCCCCCTCCAAGCCAGCATGCGCCAAAAGCTGGTCTCTGCTCGCTTCCGCCACCTCAACCAAACACTTTACACCACGCCCTCCGCGCACTCCCTCTCCCTCTTCGCCGAGAATCCCGAGATGTTCACCGAATACCACGAAGGTTTCCGCCGCCAAGTCGAAGTCTGGCCTGAGAACCCCGTTGACGGCTACCTCAACCAGATCCTCACACGGGGCCCAATCCGCGGCCCATCGCGCGGAAACCCCCTCGACAAAACCAAAGAGCAAGCCCTCCCACGCACAGAAGGCACATGCGTGCTCGCAGATCTAGGATGTGGAGACGCTGCGCTAGCTACGAGCTTACAACCTCATCTCAAGAAACTGAAACTCAAGATCCATAGCTTCGATTTGCAATCCCCATCGCCACTCGTCACGAAAGCTGATATTGCGAATTTGCCGTTGAAGGATGGCAGTGTCGATGTAGCAATCTTCTGTCTTGCGCTCATGGGGACGAATTGGGTTGATTTCATTGAAGAAGCGTATCGAATCCTCAGGTGGAAAGGCGAGCTCTGGATCGCCGAGATTAAATCACGGTTTGGGCGCGTCTCTGGCGCCGGGTCCAGCTCAGGAGGCAAGAAAGTCGTTGAGCATAGTGTCGGAAATCGGAAACGTCCTTTAGACAAGAAGGCCAAAAAGGCAGCTGATGAAGCGGCTGATGATGAGATCGCTGCTGTTGAAGTTGACGGGCAGGAAGATCGCGGGGGCGAGACGGACGTTAGTGCTTTTGTGGAGGTGTTGAGGAAGAGAGGGTTTGTGCTGAGGGGTGAGGGACAGGGTGGGGAGAAGACGAGTGTGGATTTAAGGAATAAGATGTTTGTGAGGATGTGTTTTGTGAAGGGTACGACGCCGATCAAGGGGAAGTGTGTGCCTGCTCCGAAGGGGGCGGAGGAGTTTGCTAAGGGTGGTGCGAAGGGTGGGGAGACGTGGAAGAGGAAGGCACCGAAGGGGAAGGGTGGAGATGAGATGGGAGAGGAGGATGATGTGCATGTTAGTAGTGAGGCGAAGGTGTTGAAACCTTGTGTTTATAAGTTGAGATAGGGGTTTGCTATCAAGTGAGATTGATAGTCGATTTACCGAGCAATCACAAGCATCGAATGATGAAAATGCAGTGGCCAAGTTGATAGGTCATTGAGATGTCATTGCTCATTTGCTATATAGCTCACAGTCCAAGGAATGGAATCAAGGTCAAGAGACTATCAAAAGCAAATCTCTATCTCTCTCCTCCCGGCCAAGACATGATAAAGCAAGCACTCATAAATAGTAACGCCCGGAAAAGTGATTGATACTCTCAACCAGATTCATGCGATGATGTTCCCCACCATATTGTCAGCTCCCCAGCAAGTCCAGCTATCCATATGCTACCAAATCAACCAATCTGCCAATCTCCCATACGCCACCACCGGAATCAGTCTGCTGTTCCTGATCAACCTTGAAATAAGAGCCCAGCAGCGTATTCTACATTGCCTCCACAAGCAGCCAGAGCGTTCACGGCTTCGGCTCGCGAGAATCCCAGTGCCACGAGCTGATCGACAGATTCTTGGGGGAAAGAGGGCTCTGGTGCTGGTTGTGGTGCGGCAGCAGCCGCAGGAGGGGGAGCAGAGGCTTGTTGAGGGCCGGGTTGTTGTGTTGATGGGCCAGACACAACGCCCGTTCGTCCTCCAATTGTAGTTCCTCCTGGTCCAGCAACCTTGGGTTCATCGGCTCGCTCCTCCTCCATATTCTTAGGGATATCTGCCTCTCCTAAAAATGGCACCTCGACGTCTTGGATCACTAGCTTGTCTTTTGACAGATCTATGCAAGCCTGGTGGCGCTTGAGCATATCGAGGCCCAGAAGGAGATCTACATCTTTGCCTTCCATAACGGTGAAACTGCAGGGTAGGAACAAGCTTCCGATCCGTATCTGTGCAGAGTGGACTCGTCCAAGAATAGCAGCTGTGCCTACACCTCGAGCAATACCCGCAAAGCGCTTATCCACCAGTCTCATGATACCGCACATCTCCGCACATGAAGGGGACATAATCGTAGCTTGGGCTCCTGAATCGACGAACGCCTTGACTTTGTGACCGTTGACCTCGACATCGATGTAGAGCATATGAACGCGACCAAATACTGCAGGGAGTTAGTACAACTTCAAACTTTACCACTGGAGGTTTGCGAACCTTCAGGGTTGTGCTCAATGGCATTTTGTAAATTCTCTTGAACCCGTTCTTCTCTGATCATCTCCTCAATCCGAGTCTGAGCATCAATATCGAAAGGATCTGCGTTCAAGTCTGCGATCGCCCTACTGCGCTGCTCCTGTGCTTCTCGCTCCTCATCCTGCATTCGCTGATAGACCTGGGCGAATCTCGCGGGGTCATCGAGAGCCGCTCCGAGCTCTGGACGTTGACTGGAGACCTGTTGTCTCATCGCAGGGTTACCGAGGATTTGTAACCGGACTGTCTCTGCATCTGGCTGCGCTTGGCCTCCTCTCTGTTGCTGGCGGGCAGGCTGTGGCGCACGTTGACCTGCTGGGCGACCTGTATTTCCTACCATGTCTCGAACATGTAAGGCCAGCATCTCCCCATCCCCAATAGACAGCTGTTCCATCGTCTTCGTGTCGTCGTTCAGCAGCTGGCCATTATGATAAAGGTGTTGGGATGTCTTCGGGATCTGCGACTCGGCTTGGACAGACTCCTTGAGAGTGCTGACTGTTGTGTCTGGGGGAATTTCGAGGGAGAGGAGATCGCCATCGTGAGTGGGAGCAGTGATGGTCAATGTGATATGCCTGCGAAGGTGTCAGTCTGAGTCCAAGCTTAAACATAGCTTTGGATTCTGTACTTACATCTCGAAAGACCTTGACGGATAGCTGCTCGAAAATGTATATTGACGAAGCTGGGTTTCAGATGGATTGAAGTCTAGAAGATGGAGGACTTAGTGAGATTATCACGCAAGTATCGTAATCTTAAATGACTGAAGATAAAAGACGGATTATGGACGAAGGGAAAGAGGCGGAGCGGGGATGACGACGTCGAGGACAAGAAAATGAAGAAGGCAAGGAAGGCAAAGGAAAGCAAGAAGTAGCCGCGTGCCAGCCTTGCCTGCTCTGGCGTACCTACGAATAGTAGGCGAGCCGCCAGGACCACTTGGTGCCCAGGGCATCGAACATGGGAGCTTTCACTCTCAATCTCACCCATCTCGCAATTCCCTCCCTCCCCTCGAATCCATTAATCATCACTATCACATGGAATGACATGGAAGCTGTCAAGAGCTTGTTTTTTTCTCTTTCTCTTACTGCTTGTGCCTGCCATATCCGGGCATATGGCATGATCGAGCGGGTGTAACACGTAGTGCCTTTGGGGTGTGGAGGAGCCAGGACATTGGTGCTCGTTAGGCGTGACGGCGTCCGTTGGGAGAAGAAGTAGACAGAGAGAGCTAGTTGCAGATACCGAAGAAGCAAATATACTACGGATGATTGATATCACAGCGGTAATATTGCAGGAGGATTGACACTAGCCTTTCTTGTTCGAACTTGCATCTGTATGGGGGAGGGGTCGAGGAGAGATAGCCACCTGCCTCTTGAAGAGCGTGATACAGTTTCAATCCCATCTTACCAGATCATATCCAGACTTTACTAGGCCGTACCTTCGGTTCAAAGTTATGGCCAAATCAAGCTGAGTATGATGAAACGCATTCAAGCTCTTCCAACTTCCTTATTCATTAGCACATGACGAGGCTGTTGAGGCGGGGGTATGGCTGAGCCCGAGGGGTTGGTGGCGTCCCTGTCCTGTCACCGAATCAATACTAGGCCATGGCTGTGCCTAAACATCACTTTACTTTACTTCACTTCAACTCACACGCAATCACTTCCAACAATCATTCTCGTGCTTCCAAGAACAATCAATAGGAAGCACCGTGCCAAGGCAACACATACGCAGTCAAGTCGAATACAGTCATGGCAATAGCCAGATGCACATGATATTCTAAAGCAACACACCAAATCCATCAATATCCACACCCACCCACTCACTCAGCTCAGCCGCACCTCTCCAATCTCAATTCCCAAATTAGACCCCGCGTCACACACAATCTCTCACTCATCAACATCACAAAAGCATTGCAGCAAGCCCAGAGCCAGCCAGTCCAGCAGCCATGCCTCGTGACTTGGAGCAAGAGAGGCCACCAGTGCTCACAGAGTCTCCGAATAGCGTCACGACCGAGACATCAGAGAGCCCGTCGCAACAAGAAGAGGGCGCTACTTCTCCGTCAACAGATCGCCAGCGCCAGTTTGTGATCGTTCCCGAGAGTCAGCAAGTCAAGGCACCGACAAACCTCCACCCTTACACACGACCCCTCACCATCTCAGACCTGGATTCTTGTGTTGCTCTTGAGAATGCCGCTTTCACGAATCCAGAGGAACGGGCGACGAGAGAGAAGGTCAGTAACACACTCTTTTAAAATACGAGCACGTGACAGATTACCGCTTTTGATGACGCCTCCGTCCTGCTCAATCTTGCTTTTGAGCTATTGCTGACGCTCCATATAGTTCAGGTACAGACTCACCAAGTGCGGTGAGCTCTGCTACGGAATCTTCTGTACCGTAGTCCCAGGCTCAGGCTTCGAAATCGAGACTCTCGCAACAGGCAAGCCAGTTGAGACCAGCCGCCGAAACGGAGCCGTCAGTGTGTTACTCGGCCATGTCATTTCCACCAAGACAAACGATGCAGTAGCTACTGATGACTCCATGGGTGTACCAGAGGACTGGGAATCTGCTTCTCCTAAATCTTCAAAATTAGGTCATTCAGAAGATGGGCGAACTATCGTTCTCCATTCTGTCGCTGTACTGCCGGGCTTTCAAGGACGGGGAATTGGAAGAGTCTTGATGATGTCTTATATGCAACATATGAACGGAGCAGGCATTGCGGATAAATTGGCATTGATTGCTCATGATGTAAGTCCATCTCTTTCACCATGTGTTTGTGGTCTTCCCTGATGCCAAACTAACACCTGGAACAGCACAAAACATCGTGGTATGAGAAATTGGGCTTCACGAATACTGGTAAGAGTGAGGCTACATTCGGAGGTGGCAACTGGATCGATATGGTAAATTTCTCTGCCTACATGACGAGGAAATCACTAATTCTATCTTACAGGGTTTCCTCTTGAAATCTCTGGAAGCAAGAACAGCGTATGGCTAAGCTTAGAGTATTTCCTCTACTGACGTCTTCATGATGGATGATACCCCCGATTTGCTTCTCTATAAAGTTGATTGATTGAAGGCATAATGAATGGGAGTCCGGCAGGATCAGGTCGGGTAGGCTAGGCCTGGTAGATGAACAAGCTCGCGCATATCAAGCATTTTCTCGATTCGTTCGATTCTTCCCTTCTACTCACAATCACATCTCATAACCGCGCACGCCTGTATTCAATCACAAGAGAGAGAAGGTGCGAAAGAGAGAAGACCAGAGTACTTAGAGCAGGGGTATCATAGTCTAATCACTCGCCTTGTACTTAGCCCTATACTCCTCCATCCTCTTAACATCCTCCTCCGCAACCGCCCCCTTCACCCCCCCAATAATGTCATCAAGCGTCAAGATAGCCAGCACCGGAATCCCATACTCCTTCCTAATCTCCCCAATTGCGCTCGGCATAGCCTTACTATCGTCTCCATCCGGACTCGGCAACTTCTCCTGGCGATCCAGCGCCACGAGGATACCGACTACGATGCCACCTTCTGAGCGGATCTTCGCAATGGCTTCGCGCTTCGCGGTACCGGCAGTGACGACATCGTCTACTATAAGCACTCTCTTTCCCTTCAGTGGCGCGCCGACGATATTACCTCCCTCGCCATGATCTTTCGCCTCCTTGCGATCAAAAGAGTAGCAGATATCTCCATATTTCTCAGGCTGCAAATCCGCGAGCTTATCGACCGTCGCAGCAGCGAGTGGAATACCCTTATATGCTGGTCCGAACAGAATATCGAATTCGATTGGGTTGGAGGAGGTAGAGGCTTCAATTATGGTTTTTGCGTAGGCGGTAGAGATGGAGCGGAGTAGGGATGCTGTGTAGAAGAGGCCGGCGTTGAAGAAGTAGGGGGAGATGCGCTTGGATTTCAGCTCGAAGCTGCCGAATTTGAGGATTTTGCCATTGATGGCTGCTTGGAGGAAATCTTTTTTGAATTGGGGGAGGTCGGAGGGAGACATTGTGAAAGGTTGTGAAAGTTGAATTGGGAAGAGAGACGCGGGGTGGAATTGGGAATCCAAAAAGTTTTATCGCTTGCTCGCTTTTGGAGGGGTTTATCGTCGATAAGCTTGGGGCTAAAGCGACACTGAAAAAAGGACCACAACTCGAACCAGACAGTGTCCCTCGTACATCATGAGACTTTAGTTACAAAATTTTGGAGATGAAATGTCACCAATACGCTACAACACATTAGAGAAAGACAACGTCGACCATTCGCATGATTATCGAACGGCTGTTGAGTTGCTGCAACAGCACTCCTGCACGCCGCTTCACCAAGACCCCGAGGCTTGGGCTTGATAGCCACTAGCGTCAGTTTTAGCGCAACAAAAATAATTGTCCATCGAAATCTGAAAATTGTCCCGGCTTCAAGACCCCAAGATCTCGACGACCCTCTTCCTTCCCTCTCTTCACCACCAACCTCTCGCACATACACACGAAAGGTTGCCCGTCATGAAGACCACTTGGAAGGATATTCAGCCCGTTCCGACGTCGCAGGAATTCCTCGACATCGTCCTGAGCAGAACACAACGACGTCTTCCAACACAAATCCGAGCCGGTTTCCAAATTTCACGAATCCGCAATTTCTATACTAGGAAGGTCAAATTCACGCAAGAGACCTTCTGTGAAAAGCTCTCCCTTATCCTCGACGGATTCCCTCGCCTCCAAGATATCCACCCTTTCCACAAAGATCTTCTCAACACACTTTACGATGCCGACCATTTCAGGATAGCCCTCGGCCAGCTGTCAACCGCAAAGCACTTGATCGAAATCGTCTCTCGCGATTATGTCCGTCTCCTCAAATATGCGCAGTCACTGTTCCAGTGCAAGCAGCTTAAGCGTGCGGCGTTGGGACGAATGGCCACGATCTGCAAGAGATTGAAAGACCCTCTCCTCTACCTCGATCAAGTCCGACAGCATCTTGGTCGTCTTCCCTCGATTGACCCAAACACAAGAACCCTCCTCATCTGCGGATACCCCAATGTTGGAAAGTCTAGCTTCTTGAAGAGCGTTACCAGAGCCGATGTCGATGTTCAGCCATATGCTTTCACAACCAAGAGTCTGTTCGTGGGACATTTCGACTACAAGTACTTGCGATTTCAAGCCATCGATACACCCGGTATCTTGGACCACCCTCTGGAAGAGATGAACACTATTGAGATGCAATCGATCACCGCAATTGCACATCTGCGATCAGCTATCCTGTATTTCATGGATCTTTCCGAGCAGTGCGGATATACCGTTCAAGCACAGATGCAACTATTCCAGAGCATCAAGCCCCTCTTCGCAAACAAACTCGTCTTCATCGTCATCAACAAAATCGATGTCACTCGACCAGAAGATCTCGATGAGGAGACTCAAGCCGCTCTCCAAGCCCTCCTCAAGCCTGGAGACGTAGAGATGCTCCAACTCTCGTGTACCACCGCTGAAGGAGTCCAAGACGTCAAGAACGCCGCCTGCGAGCGTTTGATCGCCGACCGCGTAGCCCAAAAGTTCAAGGCAGGCACAAACAGCACTGGAGCAGGCGGACGTCTCCAAGATGTCCTGGGCAGAATCCACGTCGCCAAACCAATGGACGGTATCGTCCGCGAAGCCTTCATCCCCGAGGCCGTCAAGAACAAGAAGAAGTACGACAAGAACGACCCCGAGCGCATCAAGCTCGCCCGCGACATCGAAGAAGAGAACGGCGGCGCAGGAGTCTACAACGTCGATCTCAAGGACAAATACCTCCTCGAGAACGACGAATGGAAGCACGACAAGATCCCCGAGGTCTTCGACGGCAAGAACGTCTACGACTTCATCGACCCGGACATCGAAGCCAAGCTCGCCGCCTTGGAAGAAGAGGAGGAGAAACTGGAGGCGGAAGGCTACTACGATTCCGACGAGGAGCTGGAGGACGCTGAGGACGCCGAGATCAGAATGAAGGCCGACCTCATCCGCGAGAAGCGCATGCTGATCCGCAACGAGGCCAAGATGAAGAAGTCACTCAAGAACCGCGCCATCATCCCCCGTACAGCCATCCGCAAGAAGCTTACTGATATGGAAGACCACCTCGACTCGCTCGGTCATGACACAAGCGCTATCAGCGAGCGCGCTCGCTCCCGCAGCCGTGGTCGCAGTGTGTTGCGCTCTCGTACTGGCACTGAGGATGTTATGGATGTCGATTCTCCTGATTACGAAGCTAAGATGCGCGCGAAGAGCAGGGCGAGAAGCCAGAGCAATAGACGTGATGACGGTGTCACCAATGAGGTTGCTAGGACGAAGGCGGAGCGTGCGCAGAAGTTGGGACAGAGGAAGATGAATAGGATGGCTAGACAGGGTGAAGCTGATAGGCATGTTGCTGCTGCTATGCCCAAGCACTTGGTATGTTCTTGCTCCGGATTTCCTTTTCTCCTACACATCCCCTCCCAATCCTCTCCCAGAATGGAGAAATCAAACCAAGTTCCATTGCTAACATCCTTCGCAGTTCTCCGGCAAGCGTGGCATGGGCAAGACAAACAGTCGTTAAAGACCTGTGTTCTTCCTACCTACCTCCTCACCTATCCGCTCTCTCTCATCTACACCCTCTCATTCACGACTCGATGCCCCATCTACCATTCTACGCTTTCTACCCGGGCGATTTTTCACAAGGCATGGCAGGCAGGCGTTCCGGAGGGAAAATTCAAATCAATTCAAATCGTTCATTTCGCATTCTAGACCCTCATGTCCTCTTTTTCTTACATGGCGTAAAGTTGCCGGTCTTGGTCTCATTTCGATGATGCGATGTAGAGAGGCATGAATTGATTGCTTTGTTGTGCTACTTCTTGTATGTGAATGCACAAATACTGATAGACGAGAAAGGGAAAAGGAAAATTCAAATGAAAAGTGGATGTTTAGATAGCTAGATGAACAAGCTTCTATACTCTTCAATTTCTGCAACTGTGATACTATCGTTTTGGACTCTTTGTTTGGAGTCTTCAATCTTGATATCTCACTGAAGCTACCTGGTACAGTGAACAGGATCGAGCAAAGACTTGAGAAAATCACGTCAAGTTGTATCATGGCATTTGAGGACCTTCAGCACCGAATGCTGACTTGGCTTGATCTGCTCTGCCCTGGGCATCCAAGACTGAGATTCGTAACTCAGTGGTAGATCCTTAAAATTGCTGTCCTGTGACTAAGTGAAAACAGCCCTCCCCGATAGATATGCTAATTCCTTGCCTATATGTGGTACAGGGAAACCTCCACGTATTGTGTTGAACAGTTGTACATCACCCACCTGATCCACGAACACCGAGGATTATAGCGATTGTCCTTGGTCATTGTATTAGTGCCGCCCAAAGCGCGTGAAAAATAATCGGAATAGTATAGCTTGTATGCTATGGGTACACACCTACATATTAAGCCCGTGTTGATCAATAAGCTGTGTGCTAGTAATGTTGTACCTCGTTTGCCTTAGCCTTCGTCTCGTGGCAAGGAGGGTAGTTGGCTAGCTGGTGGCTGCTCGCATGTGGCAGCACCATCGACTGACGGCTTTGCGGCGAATTGCGATGTGCAACAAAGTCTGTCTATATGCAACATCTAGCATCACGTCAGTTATGTAGAGTTTTCGTATTTGACCTCCAACTGTAATTGATATCTTTTCCTTCTCTTTTCAAGAACCACGAGTTCCAAGTGTCTTCTAGCGGTTGATTGTAAGCCAAAAGCTCGTCATCATCCCTCGCTTTATTGAACAAGGTGAGAGAGTAATTTGCTGTAACGAACAGCGCACCAGTACCCGAGGTCTGACGGCTCTGCACACCACCATGAAGTAATCGTCGGATAGAGGAGTATCGATTTGAAATGCCGCTTATCCAAGGCAAGAAGAGGGAATCAAGACGTAGTGTGACCAGCGCAGAACCCACCTGAGGCCCCTCGTGAGGAGAAGCAGTGAGACCCCACTATGTCGAGCAGTATGTCAAGCGTATGACAACAGACTTTCTATCTTTGCATGCTGAAGATTCAGGGCACTCTGCACATACGTGTAAGTGGTCCCTGCTTTTCGGACTAACATGCCCAAGACCCTACTTACCTTCTTAGTTAGGGTTCGTGCTACTTTACACTACACAAGCCATGCTCGCGGGAGGGCACGAGCCGAGCGTTTTGATATTTGGTAGTTTGTAGCGAGGAACTTAAATCTGACTTGATGTCCGAATCGCAGCACCACACTACTGCAGCTGCGGAGCTAGATTTCTCCGACTTAAACCCACAAAGTTATCAGCAAGGTGTTAAACAGAGTGCTGTCGAAACTGCCAGAGGAACAAAGCCGGGATTTGAATAGCGGGTTCGTTGCCGATGTTGGCAGTTGTTGTCCTACAACGCTGGCTAGAAGCGGGATAGTGTCGAACAAGCGGCCAACACAATATGCATGCAAAGTCGTCGCTCCGATTCTGTACCGATGTACCAAAGCCTTGTGTGCGTGATGCCAGCCCTGAAGCACTGCATGGGTCAGTGTGTTACTTGACAGCAGTCCCAGTAACCAAATCCCCGGATCGATACATGCGCCACAACCTTTCCGTTCTTTGAATTTGGCAATGTTGACTAGGACGAAAAGTTGATCGAAATAGTAATCCAGATATAGTTTACCAGGGACTTGACTCCCGAGTCTTGGAATTGCAGCCCGATCTTTCGATAGGGTAGGGTAGAAGAAGCTGCCAGCGAATAATACTGCCTAGTAAGATGCTATTATCCTTGATTGGATGAAAACCAGACATCAAAGTTTCTCACCATCGGGTATAGCCTTGCCGTCAGTCGTGAGAACATTTCAAATGGTGGTGTAATTGAAGGGCTTCTAATGTACCAGATGGACTCGCTTCTTCGTAAGTTTCGAGGAGGGCGGGCCCTCTTTCCAATGATCATTCAAAATTTTCCGTCGCCAGATTTCCGACCCTGAATCCTCGGCTTCTCAATCGTTGGCTATTCCCAACCAGTGATATTTCAGATTGCTTCCAACCACCATGTGCCGCCCCCGCCACTCAGTCCTCTTTAGTCAGGGATGCTTGATGGTCAAGCACATCCGCTCCTGCAAGCAAAGCCAGTTCTAGAGACCGGAACCCACCAAAATACCCAAATCGGACAGCCTGAAGATCTGAGCCAATGATGCTGGCTTCCAGTGCTCATTTCCAGCGGAGTCGTTCTACGATCATCTCCATTGGGAAGCCGGCTGGCGACAGAAGGACTGCCCGCTCTACCAACATCTAGCAGATGCCTCACTTGAGCTTCTCCATAGCAGGAAAAGACGAAAGCGAGTCTGATTTGTAGCATACCAAGAAACGACCCCGCAAGTGCATCATCAGTAGGACGAATTGACAGTTTGCAAACTAAGCATGGCCGCGTAGGATATCTCTTCTTCCCTTTTAGGAACAACAACTGACAGCGTGGTGCCATGGACTTAGCCACCCCGAAGAAAACACGGTAACGAACTCTCGTCCTATGCCTCTACAACCCAACAAGATTTTAACTTCAGCATACGGCCAGCAAGTGCAGATACTAGCAGGATGCTTTAGCTGTGGCGGGCAACTCTGGAGAGGCTTCTGAGCTGGTTTAGCTCTTGCTTTGAGAAGGGGGATGGACATTGTCGAACAACTCGATTCCAGCAAAGACAAATATAGACGCTCTCCTGCCTTCCTAGTTGATCATTTCTCCAAAGGCCAAATTAGAAATCTCAACACTAACGAGACCTAGGCTGCGGTTGACAACAGCTTCCTGGAAACAGAAGAGTACCATAATCGGACGTACCAGGCATATGCCATCAACAACTTGTCTTATCTTGCTCCCTGCGATGAAGTACGTCGACCCCTGAAAAGAAGTAGATCTGCCGAAGTCTGACGGCATGTAGGATGAGACAGAACGTCTCAACATTTTCCACAATGTGCTGAATCGAGTCTTCGATGGAAGATTGGTATTCCCTCCCATTCACCGGCTTCGACGCATACTTGATTGTGGCTATGGAACGGGTGCGTGGGCTAGTGATGTCGCAGAGCAGAATCCTCGATGTGAGGTGAGTTTGCGACCTTTGATTACACACTTCGCAGGAAGAGCCAACCGGATAAAGCGCACCCCAGCCTATCCAGCCTGGAGACTGGGAAGGCATAGGTGAGGAATGGAATGGCCCGCAAGACCGCATCTGAATCTATATGGCTTGTGTATCGTATATACTGATACGAAGTCGGATTAGGTTCTTGGAATAGATATAAATCCGATGATGCAGCCGGAAGAGATGCCTGACAACCTATACCTCCAAGTGGACGACTTGAATCGAAGGTGAGAATCATGAACACATCCTGTACAACCAACTCATTGGAGCCAGGTTCACTTTCCAAGCCAACAACTTTGACCTAGTCCATTCTCGGATGGTCTCTGCTGGAATCCATGTCAACAGATGGCCTCAATATCTCCGTGACTTGCTCCGGGTCACAAGACCTGGAGGCTGGACACAAATGGTCGAGCTGTATTGCAATGTCCAGTCCGATAACGGTAGTTTGACAGAAGGTTGGTCGGATGAGTCCAGTGCAGGAATGCGTTTGCTGATTGGCGGGAAGATCACGCTCTGAGCCAATGGAGTGCACGATACTTGGAAAGTATGGAAGGTTTGAAGGACCCCAGGGCGCCGCTACGCCTTCCCGATATGATGAGGCAAGCTGGGTTCGTGGACGTTGAGCATCGAGTCATACAACTACCCACATGTGGATGGAGCACAGGTTCGTACTCAAACACAGTCGGCAAGTGAAAGTCTCATCAACATGTGAAATGTAGACCAGAGGGACAATGACGTAGGAATTGCAAATAGAGAGAACGTCCGCAGAATGCTGTCGTCGCTGGCAATTTACCCGTTCACGGAAAGACTCAGGTAAGGTTGTGGAGTCCAAGTCGCTCGTTCGCAACCCTGGACTATCACTACTAAGGTTTCGAACAGGATGCCAGTCCAGGATGTACACCTACTCGTCGCTCAGGCCCGCCTCGAGGCAGACGATCCGGCCTTCAAGGTATTATTCTCTGCTAGCATTGTGATATAATAGCTGAAACGAACATAGGCTTATTTCCCGCTGTATGTGTGCATCGGTCGAAAGTCTCGCTCTAGTCGATAGATCTGGGAAGTATTGAATGAGCACGCGGTTGTTATCGTCGTGTATCTCGACTAGCAGATTGGCCGAGTGTCATCTGAAAAGCATTCTGGCGAATGTCCTAGGTCTTCGCACAACTCCGTGACAGGTTCGTCAGTGATGGGTTGTAAGGACAGGTAGATGGAGTATTCAGTATCTGCCGTCGTTCCTTTAGGTGTTTGTATTTTCTTCTTCTTGCGTCAGATGATTTCCTGTCATCTACTTCTTGGCTTCTGTCCTTTTCAAGACTATGTAAGAACGTACTGAGTGCCGGAGCGCGTTTGATTGCTTGGAAGATTGCTTCTTCATCAGCCTTTTTGTTGCTTACGACATTAAAATGAAGTGCATGATCCAATGCAACAACGCTCCTTCTCTCATTGTGATGACAGTGGAGTCTTCCGACCCGATTAAATTCCAAGAAGTAGTTGGCCAGCTTCGAATCTATTGTTTGCTTCTTGAGGAGTTTGAAATTCATCTTTCTATTGATTGTGAGCGATGACTTCCTGGACCAAAGACGATGGTCTGGTCGTCCACGAGAGTGCACATAAGTAAGCGATGCATCATCAGTGTTTGCATCGTCGATGTTGACATGAGCTCGATGACGCGCCATCGACGGTCGAAGTTATTCGCGGCATTTGAACATCACGGAACCATGGTACTGAGACGGGAGTCTGTCCGCAGACCAAGGCGATGTGGAAATGTCGTTGTGACCTGTCACGAAATGGTCCCGGTCCTCTGTCAAGTCTCGAGATGTGTCGGACATCATCCTCTGGACGAAGGGGGAAAAGTCATGGATCTAGACAAGGGATTGCAGCAACTAGGCAGGTTGGAAGCAAGTGCCGGCTGGCATTGTGATGATGGTTTGGAGAAGATCGTGTTCGTGCTGCGTCGGCGAATTAGATCGGGATCCGCCACCGAGGTATGACTGCTGTTCCGAAGAAGTCAAGGAGACGATATTGATGGGAAGGCAAAGAGAATAGAAGGGAGGGTGAGTGTGAGGTAAGGGAGGTTGATAGCTCACTCGCTTCGCTTCGATTTCTTCCAGAATTGGGTGAGGGCGAGCTCGGGACAGGGTGTGTTGGGTTGGCTGGGAAGAAGGAGCAATCATCCTTGCTACTTCTCATCCGCCGGCGAATGTTCAGCCGCGTCGAGGGTGGTGGACAATTGGCTGTGGGTTTGTTCTCTTATGGTAATAGATTGCATAAGGAACTGTAAGATCGAGCAGGTCCTGTTTTTGTTATTGATATACATCAATGATCTATCTCCTGTAGTGTCACTCAGCAAGTGCGGAAGGAATTGGTCCTGGGCTGGATGAGGCATAGAACTCGAGAGCGCGAGCTCAGAGTGTGCAACTGCATCCAGTCACAGCCAGACGCGGGGTGTGTTGGCAGTTCCATGGCAGCCTCTTCGGGGCTTTTTTGGGAACCTTGACCCCGGATGCTGGAATAGATGGGACACTTCCAATTGGTCTGTTTTGGCCGTTGGGAAGGTTTACGATCATGTGATGACTGATTGTGGAATTCATGCTCCTGGACTAGCCAGGACGGACTTTCATCGCGTCTCCTCATTACTGAGTCGGGAGATTTTCAAGTAGCCTTCAATTCAGTGTGTCACAAATCTCTCGGCCTAATACATTATCATGAAGATATTTATGGGATGAAGCATATTTGGATTCGTGATTAGGTATATAAGCAAATTTTCAGTCGCTGGAAGCATAAGAATTTTGTTGGTCTCAACTATGATAACTTTCTTATGACACTGTAGGTGACTGATGATATTCTGTCTACAGTAGTCCGAACTTTATGCTCGTGCCACAGAAACTTAAGCATGGATCACGCAGATCCGATTGTGGAGTTGGCCACGAAGGATTTGAACCGTTGCTAAGTTCACTATTTCGTACTATCCTGAAGATTAAGACAGTAGAAATTGATGGCACGGCACGTAGACGATAGGAGCAATCGATATGCGATAGTCTTCAGTCATCTATGCCACTATGTGTATTTCCTGTATGCTAACCCTTTCCCAACGCCCTCGCCATGCATCCGAGGTCCCAAAAGTAGAAAGCCTCAGACTCCAATGGGGTATCTAATGTACACAGCGCTCAAGGATTCTCATGAGGACTCTGAGAAGGTCCTCCTCCTCCCCACACATTCTCAAATTCCTCACCATCGAGCCCATATTTAGGCTTCAACAAGAGAGCTGGCTCTGGCGATTCTTTCCTCCAGTGACTCGTCTCTTCTGGTTCTTCTCGGGGCGTCTGCCCTTCATCATCTTCACCAACTGTGAACTCATCCTCCCCAGCTGCGTTGGCCTCATCGATCGCCGCCTCATCGGCTGGTTCGTAGCCCTCGCGAATATCTTCACCCGTGTCCTGTCCGTATGTTCGTCTATACATCACAAGTCAGCAATCACTCCCAAACGCAAACAAGAACACGTACACGAAGCGTTTTGGCTCAGCGGAATTCCAGCCCGCGCCGCCCTCTTTCCGGGCACGAACCCGTTCAATATCCTCTGCCGTTGTGTCTTCCACCACCAAATCTACAAGCTGACTGCGATCGGATTTTGCCGAGCTTGAAGCAGAGGAGTGGTGCCGAAGCATACCCATTAGAGCTGGGGCCCGTCCTTCTTCGCCTGTCGCGGCATCCTTCTGCTTACCCTTCGAGCTACTGTCCCTCTTTCTATTCTTATTTGAAGCACTGTGCTTGCGTTTGGTCTTCTTCGTGACCTCCTCGACTGTGCCACGGACATTGCTTGCACGTCTGATCTCATTATCTCTAGTGGGCTGGAGCAAATTACGATTTGCTGAGGTTGTGACCAAACCAGGTGAAGAGTTTAGCCATCTTTCCCGAGAGGCTTCGTGTGCAGTGATTACAGGATACTGTCAGATGTCAGATACGATTGAAAAGTGTCTCCGGCTGGATTACTCACATTCCAGTCACCGAATTCTAACGCCCTCGCTCTCTCGTACATGCTTTCCTCTTCGGGATCCAATGTCAACTCGTCAACCGCACCGTTTCCATATCCCAGGTACTGTGCGTCATTGTCATGTGGTTTTGATGGTGACAGAGGACGGCTCGGTCCACTGTTATTCCGCAGAAGTGGTGTTCTTGCATTAGCATCGCCAGGCTTCGGTATCCAGTATTTTCCCTTTCCTCCTCGCTCATAGCGCATACCTTCCATCATTCTGGCTACTCTGGAAGACGAACCCTCATGTGCCAGAACATTGTCACCCGAATCGAAAAGGCGATACTCGTATTTGTTTCCACTGAAAGTCTCTTTCGTGTCTTCGATAAGATCACGGCAACCAAAGGCGTCTCGGAGCGCGAATTTGACCGGCATTCTGGCAGCTGAGATGGTAACATCTGCATAGTCATGCCAAGAAAAGGCATACCAGTGAGCAATAGCAAATATAGGCATTTCTATGCAGATCAAAGCATCCTGGATAGCAGCGGCGAGATTGTCGGGCGTGTACCCTTCGACGTCATCCGGAATTGCACCGAGCCATACCAGGATAGACAAGAAAAATCCTTGCCAGTACGATGCAAAGATAATGAGCTTGACACAGAGAAACTTGGGAACCGGACGAAACGGTTGTAAATCTCTCGACATGCATACCCAGAACATGCCGAGAGAGTAAAGACTGACGGTGACACTGATGTTGTATGCAATTCCACTCCACAAATACCCGGAAGTCAACCCAAGATACCCCTCCTGGTATGTCCCAGTAGCTTTCATGATGATAGAAGCCAAACCTAGTATTGGTTTCAGCCAGGCGTACTGTAAAATTCCACGTTTTATTGCCAGGAAAGTGTGAGGATCGGAAATATCGGCTTTCGGGAGGAAATGATTCAGAGGCCAGAGATGGTGGACTGGTTCTCGCCCGTGCATCATGATTATCAGAGCTCGTTCGCCGCCGAGAAAGTTGATCAAGAGTTGGAAGAAGGTATAGATCGTGAAAGCCTTAAAGGATGAGTGACTGTACTGGAAGAGAAACGGGTCTCCTACCTCATAGATATCACGAACTGGGTCTACAAACATGGCAGCCTTAAGTGAGATAATACTAGACCATGATGATAACGAATATATAGGAACCCTGTGTATCTTAGCAGACTGCGACATGATTTTGAGGACGAAACGCACATAAGCAGTATGCGAATGACATATCGTTGGAGGAGAGGTTTGCGGTAGTTTTTGCTGTTGCCATTAGTCGTTGCGAGCATGTAGTGGGTGGGAGGCAATACGTTTGGAGCCAGACGGAGCTGTTGATAACGATGTTAGCAGATGAAACAGAGCAGAATTATTGGACTGGCCTACACGATAGATAGCAGAGATGCTAGTAGAGAAGATACTCCAGCTACAATGATGGTGGCATGCGTCAACTTCTGCCCAGTTCCGCCAGAAAGTCCTCCCATTGCTGCGAGCTGCACAATGCTATGACGCGTTCAAGATTTCCTGGTAGAAATCGAAATGCGTGTCGTGGAAAGGGTCATTACTCTGCGTCAGAGTGTCCCATAAACATCGTCTTCCACTTTCAACTTCACAGGAATTGCAGTGGTGTACAGAAGGCTGACAAGAAGTTGGTTGACAATGCGATGAGGACCAAGATTCTGGAGGAGGAACACCGGCAGAATCGCTATAACAAGAATAGCGCGGGCAGCTCCAGAGACCTCAAGCTGCCCAGACCAGTCAATGATTGGCTGCGCAATAACTGAACGTCAACTGCATCTCTCAACTCGCTCAGATCATTCCATCGCGCATCAAGAGTTCAGATGTTTCTTGACCTGCGCGGCGCTTTGAAATTGACCCTTCGACAGGCTGATTTTCAGAGTATGGAGTCTCGAGGCAGCATGATCGGCAAGTTGCGAGTGTACTGAGTGATTGAAGATGTCCAGCACCGGATCATTACAAAGTTCCCCTTTGAGGACGACTCCGGACTTCAACTGGTAGGATTAACCTCTGGTATTACTGAACTGTAGCTAATTACTCCCAGGGTATTTCTTGTGGAGTTGGGAGTATGCGGCATTCTGTGAGTGTACCCGGTTGGATATTCGGAATCTCTATTAATGTAAAGTAGGACTCTCTTCTTCCTCTTTTATTTCAATCGAGTCTTTGCGACCTTCGTTTCCTACGGACTTCGAGCATGGTCATGGCACGTACATCGGGTTTACATAGACATCCAGGCGCTACAGATATCGCTGCTAGGAGGGAGGGTGTTCTTCAAGGGTCTCAGATATCATGGCAATAATGAGACAATCTTGATCCAGAGCGGATTTGTGACGTGGCGGTACTGGCTGAGGAATGTAAAGGAATTGGATGTGGGACGAGATCACCATTCTGGGACAAAACGAGTCTCTTCGGACGTCGACGAGATTGTGGGTGAGCAGACTGAGAGGCTTGATGCTGAACAGCAAGCAAGGAAGTCAGACCCTGCGAAGCTTCCATGTCGTCTCAATGTTACCTTGAGAGGAGTGGAATGGTTTGTCTACAACAGAAGTGCTGCCTACGATGCGATCGTGGCTGGTCTCACCAAGGATGACCACGCTGAGGCTGGTCCAGTGCCTGAAAGTGTTGCTCCCGAAACTGGCGATTACGATGGGAAGCCACGAAGACGCCGAAAACACGATGCCGAGAAAGCGAATGTATCTTCAGAAGGTTTCATTGATCTTGAAAAGGAAATTTCGCCCGTAACGGAAAAGAGTACTTTAACAAGTGGAGGGAAACTTCGTGAGGCCTCAACTATGTCCCAAGCTGATGGGAGCGAAACGAGTGAAAGATTGGGTAAAGGCTCAGACAGTGCCTTCATCCTTCGTTTTCTCCCCGTTCAAGTTACCTGTGAAAAAGCAGCCGTTGTGCTCGGCAACGAGAATACGAAAAGTGTCTTGATTACAAAAGTTGACAGTGCTACTGGCGAAATTGATGCAACAAGGTCAACGACTTCACTGGATCAGTATAGGCAGGTCTTTACCTTTCAGTTCGAACATCCGGTCATTCAGATGAAGCCAAACGATGATTATAAGGAAGACCAAACGACTGCTGCAACTCGAGTCAAACGTGGTGAGGCTGATCAGCCAGATCCCCATCACAGCCACAGTCATCCATTCATGCACCGTCAACGTAAAAGAGCCTGGCACAGGCTCCAAGATCTCATTCCCGCCTTTCGAAGCTCGGTAGATTCCTTATCATCCAGCTTGCATGCACCTGGATCGTCCTCGCAGGCAATCCCAGGATCAGACAACTGGCAAGGACTCTCGAGATATCTTGATGAAAGTCAACAAGATGATCGAGCCAAATGGTCTTCTATTGAATATGCCACTGTTTCCACCATCGCCGATTGCCCAAAGGCTAGCATGTGTTTTTACTGGGATGTCGTGGGAATTGTACAAGCGCGAGCTGGCTCCAAACGTGGAAAGCAGCATCTGAATATTAACGGCGATGTCCCTCCAGAATGGGGCATCAATCTGTCTCTGACAAAAGCCACCATAAACTACGGGCCTTGGGCGGACCGGCAGCGTGCTGACATACAGAGAGTTTTCTTTCCAAGTCTTTGTAAAGATGCCACACCAAGCAAGAATCTTGTTGCGGGCCAGTTTAGAGTTCCTGTGGAATTCAAGCTGTACATCGAGTTTGACGAAGAGACTGTTCTTCGTGTTCCCATCAGAGAAGAGTCCAAAAATTGGAAATGGACGAAACAGGCAGATACCATGGGTACCGCGCCCAGCGACCAAAAGAGGGCCGGTAGAAATAATAGAAAGAACAAGACGGACAAAGGAAACCCAGGGCTGGAAGTCCGTCCTTTTGGCTGGCTCGATGTTAAGGTTGGCCCAAATGCAACCGTTAGCTATGTCATGGATATGGTTGCAGGACATGCTGGCTACTCTAACGATCTGTCACTGGACCTCCCAGACCTCGAAGTGACTACGAGCGTTAATCATGGGCTGCTGTTGAGATCTGCAGACAACCATGTAGCTTGTGATCTCTCAAATCCTCTCCAGTGGAATGGTCATCGTACCTGGAAGTTCGATGTCAACAGTAGCGCATTGGAGCTGTTCATATTACGGGAGCACGTTTTCTTGCTCACTGATCTGGTTGATGACTGGGCAAGCGGACCACCACCGGAGTATTTGACCTTCACACCTTTCAAGTATTTGGTCAATCTCCGACTTGCCGATTTCAGGATATATCTTAATGTTAATGATTCGAATATCATCAACAATCCGTCAGATTTCGACGACAACACATTCATCATCATTTTTGGGTCCACCTTGGATGCCAATATATGCATTCCGCTGGAGGACTATCGACCACAGCTCAATGATATCCCCTTCAAAGTCAGTGCCAGAAATGGTGGATTGAATCTCAACGTTCCCCCTTGGAATACTCAAGCAACATTCTTGAACTCCAGCGAGATAGCTACTTTGAAAGAGCTAGAGATCGATGGAAAATACCAATACAATGCCACCACCTCGACAAGTAACACCGATACACTGCTGCTCAATGTGCACGGTCTCGGGGCAACCGCCCAGTTCTACGGATTCGTCATTCGCTATTACTTAAAGGTCAAAGATAACTATTTTGGAGACGATATACGGTTTAGGACTCTCGAGGAGTATCAGGATTTGCTACGTGCAATCCAGAGCGGCGAGGGTGACATTTCTCCTCAACCTCCTCATAAGAAGTCAAATGATCTCGATGTCATCTTGAGTGTGAGTGCGGACGAATCGAGCGTGATCCTGCCTTCGAATCTATACTCGTCAAAGAATCATATCCGTATCGAAATCGCTACCCTCGCTGCTGACCTGCGCTTCACCAACTATTACATGGACTTGGAAGTGGTGTTGAGCACCCTCGCGTTTTCGCAGGGTAGTGGTGATGATGGCACAACCACACCAATAAGTGCTACCTCCAGCACTCAGCTGTTCATAGATGGAGTCAACGTCTATGGAAATAGACTCTTTGGCTTGCCTCCAAGCGAGCCGACTTATATTTGCAATTGGGACTTTGCTGTCGGCGCGGTGACTGGGGAATGTACGTCTGAATTCTTCACTCGGCTAGCTACTGGAGGGAAAGCCTTCGCGTTCTCCTTTGACGATGATGAAAACGCATTGCCTTCTATATCCGAGCTCGTTCTACACGATGTCACTTTCCTTCGAGCCTCAATCGAGTCTCTTCGGGTATGGCTGCATGTGGACGAGGCGGCATTCCTCTTTGCTACCGAGACCATTTCAGTAAATTTCAACGACTGGGCTGGCTCACACTATTCTAAGAAACTCAAGCTCGAAGTGCCGGGCCTTCAAATCGGCTGCGTGGATGCCGAATCTGCATCGAGACATAGATCAAGAACCCAGCAACCAGTGGAGACGCATGCTCTGATTCAGACGACAATCTCATTCTCAATGATACAGAGAAAGCTAGAGTTTGCAAAAGACCGACAGCTTCAACAAGAGCATATTAAACGACACGACCAACGGACACACCGATCAGATTTTCTTCTGCATCACCATCTGCTCGACGATTCGATGCTATTTCCTGTCGATCCACCTGCTATGAGTGTTCCTCCAATGCCGCTCCCCGTCACCGAGGACGATGAAGCGTCTATTGATAGGATATCCATGAGCCCATCCAAAAGGTCCTCGTTACAACAATTCAAATCACGTTTGGGTCGGAAAAGTTCATTCTTGTCCCTGTCTGGCTCCAGCCAAAAGAGTGCAACAAGTATTCTTCGTCCTCGAGGAGGCCGAAAGGCCAGCGAGGCACAACATCATGAATCACGTTCACGAAGCCTGCACGTCAGTGCTGGACCGGGACGCCGCACCCCTCTACGAGACGTATCAGTATCTACTGGCAGGCAATCTTCCTTCTACAGTGCTATTGGAGAGCATCGCGGCTTACCTCCTTCCACTGTCACCTTTTCAAGCTCGTATGCGGCCCCATATTTCCCTCTGGAAGGAGTTGAACCAGACACCAGGGATCTCCCAACTTCTCCGGATCACAAGAACGACAACGATCCTCAGCTTGGATTGAACGATATTCACCCAGACAGAATAAGTGGGAAACCCGCACATATTAGCTTTATGCTTGAATTGCCAGACGGGGTCCAAGGGGTATTCAACCCAAAAGCTGCCGCGGCCGTTGTCAGTCTTATTGCCGCTCTCGAGCCAGTCGAGCCTGCCGATCTTCTTGATCAACTTCAAAGAGAGTCAATATCCGGAATAATAGATTTGCAGAAGCAGAAGATCCCAGAAAGCAATGTGGTTGACTTTGGTGTGTTTACTCCAGCTATCAACCTTCGCTTAATGAATTCCACTGGGTCCCAAAGCCCTCATCAGGAAATGAGCGACCAGTATGATCTCTCTATGTCTGGTCTTGCAGTTTCTTCCCGATCACAGACTACGCCAGCCGGTAAGGGCTCCTCTGATAGTGTCCGGAAGTCTTCGACTGTTCATCTGTCTCTGGCCTCTGCAGCATGCTCAGCCAAGGAGAGGCTTAACGACCTCGATGATCCACAGGCCGCTGTCAATGCCATCATCGACGATGTCGTGTTGTGGATTGTATCGAACGACGAGACACATATTAATGTGGCTTTTAAAGATTTCGAGCTTGCCACAGCTAGTAGCAAAATTGAGTACCTGGCTTCCATACTGCACCGAACCAAAGTACTTGGTCTTGACCTTGCTGAATCTTTTTCTTCTCAAAGCAAGCTGCAGCGTAATCGTGTACAGCTCTTCACATATCTCGTCGCTACCGCCGGACAACAAGCAGCAGATCCTCTGTTTTTGACGAGACCGTCATATGTATTGCGCTCGGCTTCCGAACACCTTCGAACGAGTGATTCTTGGAAGATTGTCACCCGTCTTCGACACATGTATGAGAGCCTCAATTCATCAACTCAGCAAGATTTAGCTGTGCGCTGTCTCGGCAATACGGAACTGGTGCCAGAGGATGCGCAAGAGAGTGTCCACGCTTGCTTCGACCAATGGCGAAGCTGGGATCTCAACAACATCAACGAGTGCCTTGTAATGGCAAAGGTTTATGGTTCTCCGGTTGTGATCCTGCCAAAGTCGCAGGCGGTGCCTCTCAAAGTCTCGTTCCGAACAGAAGATATTCGACTAGTAGTTGATCCTGGCCCCAAACAGAACGAGGTAATTCTATCAGACATAGCAGCCGTTGTCGAAATCAAGACGACTGTGTCCTCTGCGGATATTGGTCCACAAGAAGATTTGCAATTGGTGCAGAACACTATTGTTCAAGTATTCTGTTCCGATGCGTCCATCAACCTCAACTGGGAATTATGTGAGCTTGCGGAGGACATTATCAAATTATACAATCAGAGCAACCCAAAGGCTACGAAGATTGCATCTCCAGCCAAGAAACTAGCAGCTGGATCCGGGAAAGGCACGATCAAATTAAAACAGGATCTTCACATCCTCGTGGCGACTGAAAAGGGCTCGATCAGTATTGACACAATAAATATCAGAGCTGCCAGTATGAGCAAAGGTCTCAAGGCATCCTTCATCATGATCGATCCGCTGGAAGAAGGTGATCGAAATATTGCAAGCCTGACACTTGCAGCGGAAGCTGTAACTACGAAGATGAAAAGCCATGCTCAGGAATTGACCATTCACCAGCTTCGATACCCAACCGTTTATGCATCATACGAATCTGAGGTTGTGGACGAGCGCCCGGCCAACGTTGTTAAGTTTGCTGGAAACTGTCAAGACTTATCTTTCATTGTTCAGCAAGACATACTAGCATTGATCGAAGTCCTAGATCTCATTGTTGGAGATGAAGTTGCACAACTCCATCGGCTGAGCGAAAAAGTCCCAACTGCAGAAACAGCTGCCTTGAAATTAGAACCTCCAGTGGAAAAGGTACATTCGACGACACGGATCAACGTCGCTCTCTTTCTCGACAATTACCGCATCAGTGTGCCGCTACTTCACTCTCTGACGTACATTGTTTCTGGTGTCGTGGCTAGAGCCTCTCTTGCAGCACAGATCGGCGCTGAGATTCTATTCGACTTCGATGTGAAAGAACATTCACATGATATTCAGACCGCTCCCTTCCACAAGCCCAGGAGCATATCCCTCCTCCGGATGCCCCCAACAAACGGTCGAATTACGATTCAGATGTCAGAACAGGAGACTTCTGTTTCTGTCATGGCATCAGTGGAGCCTATTGAACTTGATGCCGCTGCTGTCCACAGCCTTTTGACTGCTCTCAATAGGCCAGAGATATCCAGTGTCATAGCCGATGTTCAGGAAGACTTGAAAGCGGTTCAGTCACACATTGAGGAGATTTTTGGGCCCAAGAAAAAAGAATTTAAGGAGCCAGCCACCGCCAAAGGAGAATCGCTTGTCTACGATGCACATCTAACCTTAGCAGGATTTGATGTCTTTGCAAACGCGCAAGGTGCCGACAAAGACCACAAAACTGCCAGGTTAGACTTGAATCTAGGATGTATCCAATTGGTAATCGCCAATCGATTAGAACCAGCTGGCCCAGTCCTTGAATTTCCGGAGGTGCGGATGAATCTGCGCGAAATCATGTTTGAGCTTTCCAGATGGAATGGAAGCGGGATGGAGCCTTGCGGTAACCTTGCCTTTGCTGCCTCCTTGAATGCCACTTCGAAGACGAATCACGTGGGCGACGAAGTCAGGTCCTTTCATCTTAAAAGCAACGGACTGCAAATCAACATTTTTGCAGACACAGCTTCATCTGTCGTTGATGTAATAGGCCACCTCCAACACAAGATCAAAGACATAGACCTTTCGAGAGAGAAGAAGTATCTACGAAAGCTGCGTAAGTCGAAGCCTCGAATTGCCATCAACGACGAGCAAGAACCTGTTGAAGAAAGTGCACCTGGATCTATGATCATGTTCGCCTCGATGTATTCCTTGGAGCTACTTAACATACAGGTCAGCTGGTTGGTAGGCACTTACGAAGCCAATCAGTCCTCCCACTCTGAGAAAGAGGATCTAGTCCTGTCATTGAAGCGGATCGACCTGTCAACAAGGAAAGAGAATTCAGCGAGACTCACAATCGAAGACCTGCAGCTTCAACTGGTTCCGTTGTCACAAGACAAGGCTCAAAGATCTATGAATTCAGCTCTGCTTCCCGAGGTTATCTTCAATGTCGGATATGTTTCCACTGCGGATGCTCGCCGTTTTGCTTTTCAAGCCGCAGGAAAGTCGTTGGATTTGCGATTAACATCTCAATTCATGATACCTGCGTCAGAGGTGGGCAAATCAATCGGTTATGCATCTGACAAGGTTCGTGCAGCAACTGCATCGTGGACTACCAATAGTCCTGCACCCACTGAGACGAGTCGCCGCCAGCCATTCTTTGGGAAGAAACGTATGGAGTCGCTACTCGTTGACGCAGATTTTGCAGGAGCTGTCGTTTATCTATCCGGCAAGAAAATTGCTGAGACCACCAGTCTGACTCCAGGGATGAAGGGTGCCAGAGTTACTCAGACCGGAAGATACGGCCAGTTCACACACGCCGACGCAAGTAGTAACACCGCACTTCGAGCGCCAGGATTAGCCTGGAAGGTCGAATACAAAGACAACGGTCTAGACGACCCTTCGCTTAATGCAGAAGTCAAGGTGGAGGAGTCTACAAATATCTTGTACCCGTCTGTGGTCCCCTTGATCATGGAGATATCGTCCACGGTGAGGGAGGTAGTCAGCGACGATGACGGGAAGAATCCACTGCAACCAAAATCTTCACCCCAGAAGTTCATGAGCGCAGAAGAAGACAACATTCTCACGACAGACCCAAGTGCAGTGCTAGGCCGTACAAGACTGAATCTTGGTCTTCGTATATGCAGACAAGAGTTCAGTCTAAGCTGCCAGCCAATCGCTCGAGTCGCAGCCACAGCTCAATTCGACGACATCTACATCACTATCAATACAGTAAGATCGACTGAACATGGCCACTTCTTTGCTGCCTCTGCTGCATTCACTCGACTGCAAGCTTCAGTACAGCATGTCTATTCTCGCGAATCAACAGGGAGCTTCGAAGTCGATACTGTGTTCCTGTCTTTGATGAACAGCAAACATGTCAGCGGCACTAGTGGAGTTTCAGCAATCTTGAAGATCAGTCCTATGAAAGTCTTGATCAACGCCAAGCAATTGCAAGATTTCTTGCTCTTCAGAGAGATCTGGGTACCGCCTGAGGCACGCGAGGCATCATCAGCCCCGACAGCAGCAGCACAGAATATGCAGGCCCAAGCCTTATTTGTCCAAAGATACCAACAAGTTGCAGCTACTGGAGCTTTCCCATGGAATGCAACTGTGTCGATTGCAGAATTGGACGTGCAGCTGGATTTAGGTCAAGCGATTGGAAAATCGGCCTTCATGATTTCTAATTTCTGGATCTCATCGAAGAAGAATTCCGATTGGGAGCAGAACTTATGTCTTGGATTTGACAAGGTTGGAGTGGACTGCACTGGCAGAATGAGCGGGTTTGTAGCACTCCAGGATTTCAAAGTACGAACATCGATTCAATGGCCCGCGCGAGAGATGGCCTTGAATCAAACACCACTGGTACAAGGATCGCTTGCGTTCAGTCAATTACGAGCCAAGGCAGCCTTTGATTATCAAGCATTTCTAGTCGCCGATATCACGTCGTTCAAGTTTCTCATGTACAATGTTCGGCATGGGCGCCACGCGAAGGGTGACCGACTTGTGGCAGTCCTGGATGGGGAAGCAGTTCAGGTATTCTGTACTGCGACGACTGCTTCGCAATTCCTTGCGCTTTTCCAGGCGTTCGAAAGATTGGTTCAAGAGAAGAGGTCCAACTACGAAGCCTCCCTGGCAGAGATTGACCGGTTCATGAAGCGGAAATCAGTGGCTCATGCCACGACTCCAACTTCGAAGAACCATCTTGATACAGTTCAAGAAGACAAGGCTGCGGATTCCCCAATCTCACTCCACACAGACGTCATTGTTACCTTGAGAGCTGTAAATATGGGAGTCTTCCCAAACACATTTTCGGATCACCAGGTCTTCAAGCTTGAGGCTTTGGATGCCCAAGCAAGATTTGCAGTCACAATGGACAATGGAAAGATCCATAGTATCCTTGGCCTCACACTTGGTCAGTTGCGAATCGGTCTGGCAGGAGTCCGAAAGGTTGACCTTCCCAAATCCGTGGGCGAGATTTCTGTTGAGGACGTTGTCAGCAATGCCACTGGGTCTCGCGGCGGAACCATCCTCAAGGTTCCAAAAGTGGAAGCTACCATGCAAACATGGCAAGTACCCGGCTCCAATCACATCGATTACATCTTCAAGAGTTTCTTCGAAGGCAAGCTCGAAGTTGGGTGGAATTATTCCCGCATCAGTTACATTCGAAGTATGTACGCTTCGCATTCTAAGGCTCTCGCACAGAGACTGGGCAAGCCGCTGCCACCTTCAGCAGTCAAGATTACAGGAGTTCCGGACGAAGAAGATCCCGAGAGGAAGGATGGCGAGCAGCAGAAGATCACAGCCGAGGTGAATGTGCCGCAGTCTAGGTACAACTACACCGCACTCGAGCCACCGATAATCGAGACGCCTCAACTGCGAGACATGGGAGAAGCTACGCCACCGTAAGTTACTTATAAATCTAGTCTCAGAGCTGAATGCTAATAGCGACTTCCAGGCTGGAATGGATTGGGCTTCACCGTGATAGGCTTCCCAATCTGACACATCAGATTGTGATTGTAACTTTATTGGAGCTAGCGTCTGAGGTGGAAGACGCGTATGGGAAGATTTTAGGCTCGTCTTGAGCTTTCGAGATCATGACTGGATTTGCATATTGTTATGTAGGCTTGTAAGGCATAGCGAGGAGTTTCGGAAAAAGAATGAGGAACAATGACCTCGGCCTGAATAGGCTATTGCAATGCATATTGACAGAGGCTCCCGATGGTGGCTCTGTATGACGAAGTACTAGATAGTAATTATACTTAATTGCCCATGCAACTTGTAGTAACTTTTTGCACTGTCTTAGGCATGTGTGAGATGCGTTCATGCTTAGTACAGTGTACCCCCGGGTATAATGGCAGACTTTTGAGCATTTGCTGCTTTGTATATCTTTCGTGTCTCTTGAATTCGTACAGCCTGTTAAGTCAGCTCCTTCTCGAAATCATGTTTTACGAACGGATCTAATAGTTCTCAGCAGTTAGAGCAGGAAATGTCACAAATTGCGCTAGACAACCACACCGGGCGGTACACGGTATCAAATCGAGGTCATGAGCATCTGAGCCTTGGCATGGTGGCATGGCATGATACATGGAGGGGTAGATATTCCCTGCACTGATTGGATCAGCGGGGTAATGGCCTGAGCATTGAGCAGAGAAGTCAGCCAAACTGTGACAATGCAAAGCGTGTATGGCAGATTTAAGATACAAACAGAAGGAAAGACTTCTGCTTTCTCTGTCAACGATATGGCAGTCTTAATATGCTATTGACCGCTCAATCGAGACAGCTAAAGTTTGGAGGGGAGGGGAACAAGTCTGCGATAGGCTGATTCGGCTGATATGGGTGTGATTTTAGGAAAGTTGATGCTAACACACCAATGAAGCCAATGAAGAGCTCAGCTCTGCACACAAGGAAACTTTGTCACGATAGCTGAAGCTGGACTCGAGTCAACACCTGCCTCTGCCTCGGACTCGGTGCCTCTGCCCTCTCTGCCTCTGTCCTCTAGCTTCTATGGAAAGCTAATGGAAAGACTCAGCGAAGAGACACAGAGCATTGAAGTGGACTGACTGACTGTGCTTGGTCTTATGATGTTTACAAACAATCCGAGTCGACTTCTAGTAGCTACTATCCATCATTTGCCTCCTATTCATCATGCTATCGTCTACCCTATTGCACTATTGAATGTCCCGTAATCAATTTATGACTCTTTCGGTGATAAAGTAGGGTTTGAACCCTTTTCGGCGTGACGGCAGTACTCACCAGGCGTGTCGCTAGTCTGCCCCTCAATTATGCGAGGCCAATCTTTTCCAATCAACCCCACCCAAGACAAGTTTCTTCTCGGTCGTCCAACCTCCTCGACCTTTCTCCTCCCCTCCTCTTCTACTCCACCTCCCCTCCATCAAAAGCCTCAACTTTCGTTGCGCGCTCACTCCTCTCCTGTCTGGTCCATCCACGACAGATCTCAATACTCTTTATACTCGACCAGTGGCCTTTTGCCCACTCTCGAGTCAACAACACCCCACTGCGCTCCGGCGTCAATAAGAAAAGTCCTCATTAATCAGCTTTTCGAAGCACCACCGCCACCATGGTCAAGTAAGTTCAATCTCTATCTCACTCGTCTCTGCCAGGCACAAAGAAGTTGGCGACGTCTTCAGCTTGCCCAGGGACAGCTCGAATGATGCAGATATCGTCCCTCGGCGATAAGCTCAATCTCCAGAGCCAGATGCAGAGGCTAATACGAATGTGCTTTGCAGCTTCACCGTCGAAGAGGTCCGCCAGTTGATGGACAAGGCCACCAACGTCCGTAACATGTCCGTTATTGCCCACGTCGATCACGGAAAGTCGACCCTCACCGATTCCCTCCTCTCCAAGGCCGGTATTATCTCCGCAGCAAAGGCCGGTGATCAGCGAGCCACCGACACTCGTGCGGATGAGCAGGAGCGTGGTATTACAATCAAGTCGACCGCCATCTCCCTGTACGGAAACTTGGAGAATGACGAGGATCTCAAGGATATCGTTGGTCAGAAGACCGACGGCCGTGATTTCTTGATCAACTTGATCGATTCACCTGGTCACGTCGATTTCTCTTCTGAGGTTACCGCTGCTCTCCGTGTCACTGATGGTGCTCTCGTTGTCGTCGATACCATCGAAGGTGTGTGTGTGCAGACCGAGACTGTGCTCCGTCAGGCTCTTGGTGAGCGTATCAAGCCTGTTGTTATCATCAACAAGGTCGATCGTGCTCTTCTCGAGCTCCAAGTCTCAAAGGAGGATCTTTACCAGTCCTTCTCGAGAACCATCGAGTCCGTTAACGTCGTTATCTCCACCTACTTCGACAAGGTCCTCGGTGATGTCCAAGTCTACCCATACAAGGGTACCGTTGCCTTCGGCTCCGGTCTCCACGGATGGGCTTTCACCGTCCGCCAATTCGCTGTCAGATACGCCAAGAAGTTCGGTGTTGACAGAAATAAGATGATGGAGCGTCTCTGGGTATGTTGAGATTTGACTGAATTGCCATATATGTGCTAAGAAGTTTTCAGGGCGACAACTACTTCAACCCCCACACCAAGAAGTGGACCACCAAGGGTTCCCACGAGGGTAAGCAATTGGAGCGTGCCTTCAACCAGTTTATCCTGGACCCAATTTTCAGAATCTTCAACGCTGTTATGAACTTCAAGAAGGATGAGGTTGCCACTCTCCTCGAGAAGCTCTCCATCAAGCTTTCCTCCGATGATAAGGATAAGGAGGGCAAGCAATTGTTGAAGGTTATCATGAGAACTTTCCTCCCAGCTGCCGATGCGCTCATGGAGATGATGATTCTTCACTTGCCATCCCCAGTCACTGCCCAGAAGTACCGTGCAGAGACCCTTTACGAAGGTCCTCCCGATGATGAGGCATGCATTGCCATCCGCGACTGTGATCCTAAGGGTCCTCTCATGCTGTACGTCTCCAAGATGGTGCCAACCTCTGACAAGGGTCGTTTCTACGCTTTCGGTCGTGTTTTCGCTGGTACCGTCCGCTCCGGTCTTAAGGTCCGCATCCAGGGTCCCAACTACACCCCTGGCAAGAAGGATGATCTCTTCATCAAGGCCGTTCAACGTACCGTCCTCATGATGGGAGGAAAGGTTGATCCTATCGATGATGTCCCAGCCGGTAACATTCTTGGTCTTGTTGGTATTGATCAGTTCTTGTTGAAGTCCGGAACTCTTACCACCAGTGAGACTGCCCACAACTTGAAGGTCATGAAGTTCTCCGTCTCCCCCGTCGTCCAACGTTCCGTCGAGGTCAAGAACGCTCAGGATCTCCCCAAGCTCGTCGAAGGTCTTAAGCGTCTTTCAAAGTCCGATCCTTGTGTCCTTACCATGATCACTGAGTCCGGTGAGCACGTTGTCGCTGGTGCCGGTGAGTTGCACTTGGAGATTTGCTTGAAGGATCTTGAGGAGGATCACGCTGGTGTCCCTCTCCGTATTTCCGACCCCGTCGTTGCTTATCGTGAGACTGTCACCGAGAAGTCCAGCATCACTGCTCTTTCCAAGTCCCCCAACAAGCACAACCGTCTTTACATGATCGCTGAGCCAATGGACGAGGAGCTTGCTAAGGAGATCGAGGCCGGAAAGATCTCTCCTCGTGATGATCTTAAGGCTCGTGCCCGTATCTTGGCTGATGACTTTGGCTGGGATGTTACCGATGCCCGTAAGATTTGGTGTTTCGGCCCAGATACCAGCGGTGCCAACTTGTTGGTTGACCAGACTAAGGCTGTTCAATACTTGAACGAAATCAAGGATTCCGTCGTTTCTGGTTTCCAATGGGCTTCAAGAGAAGGTCCAGTTGCTGAGGAGCCAATGAGAGGTTGCCGTTTCAACATCATGGATGTTACCCTCCACGCTGATGCCATCCATCGTGGTGGTGGACAACTGATCCCAACTGCTCGTCGTGTTCTCTACGCTGCCGCCCTCCTTGCCACCCCTGCCCTCCAGGAGCCTGTCTTCTTGGTCGAGATTCAAGTACCCGAGAGCGCCATGGGTGGTGTTTACGGTGTCCTTACCCGCCGTAGAGGTCACGTCTTCAACGAAGAGCAACGTCCAGGAACTCCTCTTTTCACCATCAAGGCTTACCTCCCAGTCATGGAATCATTCGGCTTCAACGCTGATCTCCGCTCGCACACTTCCGGACAAGCATTCCCAACTTTGGTCTTTGACCATTGGCAGATTCTTCCCGGTGGATCCGCTCTTGATGGAACTTCCAAGGTTGGTGGTATCGTCCAGGAGATGCGTAAGCGCAAGGGTCTCAAGGTCGAGGTACCAGGTGTTGAGAACGTGAGTCAAAATATTCCCATGAATCCCAGACATCTAGCTGACAGTTTTCCTAGTACTATGATAAGCTATAGATGCATCCAAAGAAAATGGATAGATTTCCTCCTCAACTCTCTCCAGTGTTGTGCATCTCCCTCCAAGAAAGACTTGTCATCGTTTTTCTCCGACACACGCGTATCACGACTATTATGACAAAGACAAAAAAGCACAGCAGACTTCGGCATTTTCGATCGATGGGCGGGCTTGGGTTGGGTTGGGTCCTGAGGCTCGGCCTGAAGAAGACACACAAGCAAGCAAGCTGGACTACAACGTGATACGACCATCAAATCCTCCATCCATGCTTTTCCTTCCTTTTTTTGCTGCTGCGGTCTATTTCGCGTTTTCATGTATGTAGCTGCATGAGAATTGAAATACATTTAGAACAGTTTTGTGTGCCTTATTGGACGTGAGAAGTTGCGAGTCGCACTAATATGGCACTTTTGATTTACACATCAGATCTCTTTGTTTGCTTCATTGAACGCGAAGTCTGCTGAGAATTCGAGGCTGGACTACTCCTCAGCGACTCTCCAGACCAACCTCTCCCCACTAACCTCCTTCCGTCTCAACGCATCCATGGCTCTTTGGGCCCTCTCCAACAACGTCTTCCCTTCAATAATGCGATACTTATTCGGCTTCACCACACCCTCAGCCAGCAACGTCGGCATTATCTCCGACTGCAATAATTCCTTGAAGACAGGATTCTGCTCATCCATACACATTAGCCATTCTTCCGTTTCGCTCCAATCAACGCCCCCATCCATCTACCAAAGAAAGAGAACAGATAGAGAACAATCAAGGAAAAGAGAATGGTCGTTTGCTCACTCACATCAAGATAAAAATGTGTCCTCACACCCCTCGCGTCAACCCCCTCCTTCCACTCCGCATTCGCCCCAACATCCATCGAATACTCCGGCCTCACTCCTCCCTCCCCCGCATCCTTCACGATAACCGGTAACAAGACCCCGACTTTACTCCCCCTCTCCGCGATCTTCGCTAATGGTGCGAGACTCCCGCTTTGAGAGCCGATACAATCAAGAATAAACGGGATCCTAGGCTTTCCTCCCGAAGCCAACGGAACAGAGGATAAAATATCTGCAATTACTGTCGGAGAGCGATAATCAAACGTCTCCCTCGCACCATACTCCTTCAACACCCCATGATGCACCTTCGAACTCGTCGTCAGCAAATTCCCATATCCATAATACCTCAAAACCTGCACCGCGAACTGTCCGACGGACGAAGAACCGCCCCAGATCAGAATCGGGGAATCTGCGTGTGCGGGGATGTAGGAGGCGGGTTTGGGCCAGGGGAGGGGGAGACTTAGGTCTGTGGTGAGGGTGTGGAAGACTGTTACGAGGTTGTTGGGGAGGGTGATGGCTTCTTGGAGGGTGTGTGTTGAGGGGAGCTTGCCCAACAGGTAGCGTGGGGCGAGGGAGTAGATCTGATGGGCTTTTCCGGCTTGGGAGCGCCAGGTGAAGCCGAAGACCCAGGGGTATGTTAGTAATGGGTTCATTTACTGCCTGATACTTGAAACAACTAGACGTTGGAGGTAGTGGTGAGATTCCTTGAGGTTAGGAGGAATAGGGAGATGCATACTTTGTCGCCGACTCTCAAATCTTTCACATCAGGACCGATTTCTACTACGACACCAGCTGACCCGTCGCCTAGTACTTGCGGGTGTGTCACAAGTAGACCGCCATCGTTCTGGTGGAGATCTAGAGGCGTGGAGGCGGTCCAGAGGACTTTGACAAGGACTTCATCGCCTGTGGGCTTAGGTGTTGGGACCTTTTATTTCATGTCAGTCTTCGCTGTGACCCATACACGAGAATGGAAATGACATGCTGTTTTGACAGAAAGATGTGATACATTGAGGTGAGGTGTTAGGAAATCATATACGTACCTTTCTGATCTCCAATGGCGCACCAATACCTACGGTGACAACCGCATCGTGAGTTCTCGTTGACATTGTTGCTCTTTGATTGTACGGTGCTGCCTCGTGGAGGTGCTTTAAGCGAGGTTATCCAGCAAAGTAAACACCAAGATATTTTAACGAGAAGGCGACCAAGACAAACCTGGTTATTCGGGACTCTCTGATCAAGGGCTCGACCTAAGTTTTGGGCAAAGATTACAGAAGTATGCAGCACGTCTTTTATACACAGTATTTGTTTTTGAAACTAGACTCCACTTCACATGTTGGGTACGTACTTGATTTCAAATCAACCACGTGATTACGATGCAATGAGAATTTCTGTCCAGGTGAGGCGTCTTCCTTGTAGATCATACGTAATGGGATTGCTTTCTGGCTATCAAGTGTAAAAAGTGTTAAGATGACTTCTTGTCATGTTCGTACTTGTGTTGCTGTTGCGAGAGTTGTGTTTGGGGTGGTCGTCAGAGTGGTGGTTGTGGCATCGGCATAATGTGCGATGTATGTGAACTGGTGGGATCCACGAAGTGATGACTTAGAGTTTTGCCGAAAGTGAAAAATAAAGTCTGTTTTACGCATATTCGGTTATATACGAGAGCATGTTGATTGACATGTCGTAATCAGCTCCTTTCTTGTTTGTTTATCGAAAGCGAAGCCTCACTGCATAAGTCGTCATACTCAGATCGCTTGCTCGTAAAATCGGTACAGTATCAGGCTGTGTTTGACCTGAGACAAAAAACTTTGTAGTATGGAAACGTCTATTTTTTTGGTCTCTTTCAAATTGTTTGTCGACTTATATGAGCAATAGAAATTGTTGGTTATGTATACTTCGTGGTTCAGTTGTCTTTCTTAACCATACGCAGGTGCTACGGCAAGGGAACTGTAGCATGAAATTTGTATAAGTGTTACTTCGTAGGTCGATTTGGTGGGGTTCACGCTTGAGTATTTTATGGAATTGGGAGAGTGACCGCGGATCAACCTTATGAAGTCACGGCTCGATCAAATTCATTGTCACGGATGCTTGTGAATACACTTGAGGGGACTGATTTCACATGACATCGCATAAAATTATATTCCCCCCCCCCCGGCTTGGAGAGGATGACTGAACAGCACGCACCGTGAATTAGCTGCTCCTAAGGCTTCACTCTTTTTCGTACAGTTCGCAGTCTGGAGAGAGGTGGCTCTCTGCCCTCCATGTCTGCTACTCAAGTTGTGCAATTGGATGGGACAGGTGTTTGAGTGAACTTTAAAACTGGAACATTTTCGTGGGCTTCGTACCAGTCGTCCCTTCATCAGCGCAAGTGAGTTCAGTCCGTACACGTGGTAACAACATTGAACCTGATACGATACGCCTCGATATCTCCCGAGTCAGTTCTTTCTCTGGCGGAGGCTCATGTGTGGGGTGGGAAATGCTACCGGTAATCCCTGTAAAAGTCTGAAAGCCCCCTGCCGGATTTGACTTTTGCAATAAATTTATACATCGGCACAGAAGCTCAGACTGCCAAATAGAGTATCTCAAGTACTTCCGTATTTACTCCGGATGATCCTTCACCATCGTGTGGGGGAAAAGTTCCTCCGCCTGCAGTGCCACACGTGTGTGTCGAAACACCTGTAAGAGGTAATATAAGTGCTATCCCAACGAGTTGAATGTCAAATTTGCCCAAACTATTCATAAACTCTCACATATTCAAGTTCCAGATACACTACCATTTGAGATGTCGGCGCCAGCATTAAGACCTTCGGCTGATCGCCCATTACGGCAAACTGCAGTTCTCTCCCTGGGATGCATCCGTACAGGTTAGTTTGCTGATCGAAAGGAGGATCGAGTTTGAGTAAGACTACTGATATAGCATGAAAGGCTCGGCGTCTATATGCGAAGCTCTCACAATCCTACACTACCGAGATGTACATCATGGGATTAATGCCGCCATGCAACCGGCCGACTGGCCCATATTCAGCGCCGCCTGCGATGCGATCTTCCCATCACTGCCAAATTACAATGGAGATGGCTTCACGCGTCTGCAGTGGGATGAGATTTTTGGCCCTTGCGAAGGCATCACCGATATGGGCTCTTTCTTCTCATTATCACTGATTGCCGCTTACCCCGAGGCTAAAGTAATCCTTGTTGAGCGGGACATCGAGCAGTGGTATGCCAGCGTAGAAGAAGCGATTTTCAGAACGACCTGGGGCTATCGAGCTGATTTCTTCATCAGCTTTCTAGTCCCACTGTTTGGAGGGAAGGCTGGGGCTACGATTCGGAAGATCATGTACGGATACTTCGAATCGAAGGATGTCACCGAAATGAGAGCGAAGGCAAGAGAGAGGTACAAGAGGCACTACCAAGAAATCCGAGCAGCTGTTCCGCCTGAAAGGCTCTTGAATTTTAGTCTGGCTGATGGTTGGGTCCCACTGTGCCAATTCTTGGGGAAAGAGGTTCCGGATGTGCCTTTTCCAAGAGTCAACGAAAGACAAGTGCATCTCAAACGTGTTCGAGACAGACAACACCGCTTTCTCGGGATGGTTTTGAAGTTGGGGCTTCGGAGACTAATCCCCTGGTCTCTCGGATTGGCTTCAGTGGGCTTGGGAGTCTTTGCTGTGGGAAATTCAGACTCGATGGAAAATCTCCTGGCTCCATTTTCTGGGATAAGAGCAGTTCTTGAAACGTTCCCTAGAGTTGTACTGCGACGACTACGCTGAGAGAAAAGCAAGGACTGCATATAAGCGAGAAGGTCAAAACAAAAACAAACAATAGCGATGTTGGGTTTATTCATTCTATGGATTCTTGAGATTCTCTGGATGTTTAGGTTTTTGAAGCAACTCTAAAGCGACATCTAAGTGCTCCCTGCGCGCGGTCCGGCGTGCCAGGACTCGCTACCACAGTGAAATGTGTGAAGTCCCTCGTCGTGTCTACGTCCAGCCCTGTCATAACATCGAACCTTTGCAGAAGCCTAACAACAACATACGCGGCCTCCGTCAAAGCGAACTGCTGTCCGATACACAGCCTTGGGCCTCCATTGAAAGGTACATAGCTCCATCCTGGCCTCGCCGTTTCCCAGCGTTCCGGCACAAACATGTCGGCGTCGTCTCCCCACAAATCTTTCCTGCGATGCATAACATGAGAACTAAAATTGACTTCGGTACCCGCGGGGATGAATACAGGCTGTTTTCCATCCGGTCCACCTCCAGTAGGTATAGTGGTGTCGTGAACAGCCATGCGACTGTTGAAGGCCACGACACTATGAAGCCGCAAGGTTTCGTTGAGCACGTGCTGAAGGTATCTGCAGCTCTTGAGCTTCTGGAAAGTGATACTCTGTAGTGTCATTTCGGTGTCTGAGCTATAGTTTCCAAAGACTCTGATGACTTCTGCTCGTAACTTCTTCCACACCCGCTGATCTCGCGCAAGACAGTAAAACACCCAGCTCATCAAACTGGCTGTGGTATCTCGTCCAGCAGCTAGCAGGCCAAGTACTTGTTCTCTGACTTCCGCACGGTCTGCGCATGTCGATCGTAAAGTGTCGATGAAGTTGTATTTCTTCGATCTGGCAGTCCCATCGAGCTGAGCTTCGTCCGCAGTGCGAATTGCGTCGTCCACGAACTTGTACATGACAGTCATGCACCTCTTCAACTCTCGGTTCCCATACAGCCAATATAATCCTCGAAGTCTCATTCGGATGGACAATAACGACAGCAATTTCTCGAAATCTTCATGGAAGGCACTGAATTCGTCCGTTGCGAGTGCAGTTTGTAAGGAGTGGCTACTCTGTCCTAGGAATAACTCGGTTGCACTATCAAGAGTAAGGCAGGGGAAAAGAGCTGCCAAACTCACTGACTGGGTCCAGCTCCCAGCTGCAGCAGTTGAACCTTCAATACAGGCGAACAGGATTTTAACGTGTTTCTCTAGAAGACCCAAGTCGGCGATATTGTCTCTGGCGAAAATCGGTCGGACAACCTCACGGGCACGGTGCCACGCCTTCCCATCAACAGCGAAAATACTCCGTCCTAGAACCAATCTAAGATTCGTTCGTCTCGCAGCACCCATGGCGAAGTCCGTGAACTGGCTTGCCAGTATTGCTTGAACATTTGCAGGTTCTGCCGTGATGAAGTTCGTGGATCCGAGAATTCTAATTCTGAAAGTATAGCGGCCCATGTCTTCAAATCTCTCTGTGATGAAATCCGGAGTACGTTGGTCTCGATCAGCTTGTAGCCCAGCTCGCACCTTATCGATCCCTAATGGCCATCTTGTTGGTTCAACTGGTACCGTTCCACAGCCTTTGTTTCTGGCTTTGCGAATGTACAAGAGAGGCAGGACAACATGGAAACGCAAAATCTGAAGCAGAACGCCGCCAAGCACAAATACTAGGATAGCCTCAAAAGCCATTTTGATTATTGAACGTGATGGTGAAAATGTAGTTCTTGACTTATTTTGCTATGATATCTCGAACAGGTTGCTCTATCTTCTCATAAATCACTGTACACGACGGGTTTTGTTTGAACTCCCACGTGCATCAGCTCTCTCTCACATTATTGGTTCTGTTGATCAGTCGAATCCCCTTGACAGGCTCCATCGTCGCAGGGACAGTCCGGACAGTGGACGAGTCATGTTGGCTTGACCCGCGGCTCATGAACCAAAACGTGTGAGGTGGAGTCTGGTGAATAGCATGATAATTCGTACCTGGGCACTAACCACTTATTTTGAGTTTGCAGCGTAATGATGTGTAAAACCAAGTCTTGGAGAAACATTTGAGGTATACCAGTACAAAGGCCATTTTCTGCATGTGCGGGTCCAAGTCAAGCATGGGTGGAATGCGAAGTCCGGAAGAGGTCATCTGGGTGGCACACAGTTGTCGAGAGACAGTGCTCCTGACTTCCAAATGGACGTAAGAATTTGAGCGAGCTGCTACAAAGCATGGTAGCATTGGAAGCCTGGGAGCAGGTAGAGAAGCCGTGTGGATGATATCACACTTTATTGTCACAAAGCAAGACTGCATCATTGACATGCACTGCTGAGTGGCACTGCAACTCATTTTTGTATTTGTTATGAAACAACATCATCGTAGAGACGCAGATAAATAAAGACCTTGTGCTCGACGAACAATTGCGCAAGTCCTTGGATATACCTGTTCAATGATCCCTACAAGAACGCCCCAAACCAACTTGCGCCTCAGACCAAGTCGAACGTCCACTTGAGGGACCACAAGACTATCTTTTGACATCAGCTAATAGCCAGCTAAACATCGTGAGATATCTCAGTACTTTCTTGGACGCAAAATAACCATGAGGGGCATTTTCTCCCACACAAGGTAGGTTCCCTGCTTGTTCCACCAATCATTGTCAGGTTCTGCAAGCTCCATGTCAAAATTGAATATCATCTTTGCCATAGTCATCCTCATTTCTGCATATGCCATTCTAACATGATTAGTATCAATAGTGTTGTAGACTTGAAATAGACTCACGCTCGCCCAATGCAGCCTCGTGCCCCTGTAGAAAACGGCTGGGCTGCTCCTCTATCGTCATTCGCGAATTCTGAATCGGCAGAGAGATCCAAGTATCGCTCTGGAAGAAACTCGCGAGCACGGTGGAAGTTTAGCTCAGAGTGACCAGCAGCAAGTTGATTGCAGCCGACTGCGATTCCGCCTGGAACCCATTGGCCGTCAATCATCTCACCCTTTCCCGGCACGATACGAGGTAAGCTTCCCGGTGTAGGTGGATAAAGGCGCATACCCTCCTCCAAACATGCGTTCAGATATTTGCATCTGGCTGTGGCAAGCATCGTAATATCTTCTCCAGTGCTGAATGTTCGTCTGATTTCGGCTGTCAGATGCATCATCTTCTCCGGATTTCGTAGTAGCAAATAAGTCAAACCAGACATGCCGCCTGCTGAGGTTCCCGATCCCGCCACAATGAAGTTACTTGCCAACATGATAAGCTCTACATTTGAGAGATTCTCGCCTTCGTTGTCCAAGATATAAGACATGAAGTCCTTGCCGGGATTTTTAGCGTTGATGCGGTCTTGTAGCTTCGCATTGGTCATTGCAATATGCTGTTCTCTCGACTCGACCACATAGCGAGGTGTCAAGAAGTTGAGAAGTCCTAGAAGGCCATACTGCGTCGCGATTTGAAACCACACAATTGCTTTTGATCGGGCCAAGATGATCTTGATCCATGGCTGCTCGGCATTCGTAAGACAGCCAGCAGGGCTTCCAAAAGCAAGGTCTAGCAAAGTTAATAAAGACTTCCGCCACTCTCCGACACCCAATGCACTCACCAGATACTATATCAAAGGCGGTCAAATTATACCAGTTGGTCATATCGACTGGACCTTCGACACATCGCTTCTTCAACTGTGTAATCAAAGTGTCCGAGTGGGTCTTCAGGTAACCTTCCTGTTCACGCAAAGCTCGTTCAGAGAAGGCTGGATTAATGACCCGGCGGAGAGCTGCGTGTCTGTTTTGCGTCTCTGTCATCAAACTCTTCCTGCCCCCAATGCTGGGAGGGGCGATACCTCTGCCGTCCAAAGCTTTCACGAACTCTGGGTTGCGCTGCGCGTATATCTTCTTCCATGCTCCCGATGTTGTGTAAGAGAGTTCGTCATGAGATATACGTACGACCGGCCCGTATTTGTCGTGAAGTTCTCGAAGGCGCCAGCTAATCCTCCCATGCATATTTACCCAGTTCCAGGGCAGTCGTGATATGGCCCATAGTCTTGGACCTGGATAATTTCTGAGGGGACTGAAACACAAGTTGTAGACAATTTTCCACGTCCAGTAAATGAAAATCTGATTGCTTGTCAGTCATGTTGGTGTTAAAAGGACAGATGACGAACAGAACAGAAGAAAGTGAAGGCGAGATTCGTGAAAGTAAACATTCGAGGGGAAACCAATTGAATCTGGTTGGTTTCGGCCATCTTGAGCTGTTGATCGGGATGTAAAAACCAAACCCCAAATTTGCTGGCTTCTCAAATTGATATAACAACCAAGAGCTCCCGAGGATCCAAACTGAGCCAGACCAGAAATTGACAGCCAGCTTTGCTCAAGGGCGACCTTCGTAAACAGCAACGAGCATTACCACTTTTCCACGATTTCGTTCTGACCAACCATCGTTGAAGCATCAGGAACGTGAGAAAGCACCTGAGGACATCAGTGTGCGTTAGAGTGAACACTGACGACTCTTGAAGCCAAGACATCCCCTTTTCCGATAGAACGCTACAACAATCTGCACAGCAGAGGGTTTTTTTGACTTTTGCTATACTTTCCTGTCAGCCCACTCAGCATAAAGCTTATTCGAGACGTGGGGGGACTGACTCCTGTCAACCCACTTAGCACGAAAGCTTATCATGCCTTGGGTGTCTGTTTATAGAAGTTGTGGGGACGATGCAAGTGTTGGGGGCATTTAATCGATTATGCCGCGGGGGAAGATGTGGATTCAGAAGGGCGGTAAGTCTGCACAATGTTCTTACTCCTTGCAGTCCTGCAGATGTCACCTCCACGATAGAACAGAGTATCCTTGAAAGGACAAAGTTTGAGAGCCTATCATAAGACCACATGTTGACCCAGGTTATCAAAAATGATCACAAATCATCAAATCAATGTGATTAGACACCCTTATTCGATCAATGGCTGATACCACCGAAACACGTTTCCAGGATCATACTTGGCCTTCAACAATCTCAGCTTCTTAAGCCTCCACGGCTCGTATCCGTATAGCGCTTCAGGCGAGTCCTTCAACGTCGAGGTGGTATTTCCATAGTTGACATACTGTTGTAGACGCCCATAGCCGGAAACGGCAGTGAATTCCTTCTTCCACCTGTCGAGGTGACCTTCGAAATGCTCACGATTATCGAGGTCGAAAGGAGTGGCGGTCATCATCCTAGAAGGGGAAGCCAAGTTCAGCTTCTCTTCCGATTATGGGGCCGAAACATTTTGGCAAACTCACAGGAAATGGTTCGATCCTCTCCTCCAAGGGAACGCCGTCGATTCACCAGCAATTTCTCGAACTCGATGATGTGGTAGGCATTCAAACATGGCGCCAAATAATCCCTTCCCTGCCCATCTTTCGTTCATATCTTTCAGACCGTGCAGGAATCTTTTTGTGGTTGCAAGGTCAAATGATTCGATGCTGACAGCGCCCATCATCTTGAAAGGTGCTTTAGACCACACCTCTGGTTTGCTGAGCAACTTGTTCATGCCGTTGTATGTTGTCCAGGGCAACTCGCTCCATGTCGTTTTTGTCTTGCCGCTATCGACCAACGGATTCAAGTTTTGGAATCTGCGGACCCAAGCAGAGGCGTCGCTCTCGGGCCCAGACCATACGAGATTGATCAGTATGAGATGCTATTGAGGTCAGATTCGGCGACCTCGATCGACGTGGCGATCTTGGCCATACCTTCAGTCCGTTTTTACTCTGTCTGTTCCAAAGGACGAAAATCGCCAAATCGGCAGGCATATCTTTGTGCACCTCGTTCAACGTCTGAAAAACTTCGTCGCATTGTTCCAGGCTATACTCAAGATCCCATGTATAATGAATTCCACCAGAAGCCTCGGGGTAGACCTGGAAGGTTGCCTGTACCGCGATTCCAAAGTTATGGCCTGCGCCCCGGATAGCCCAAAACAGATCAGGATGTGATTTGCTAGACACCGAGATTATGGAGCCATCTGCTAGGACCAGCTCACAAGAAACCAGGTTGTCGTGCAGCAGGCCATATTTTCCTTGGAGGCGTCCTAGGCCAGCCCCGAAAGTTACTCCCATGACACCAGTCGTTGGACATGATCCCACATCTGTTGTGTATTTGAGTAGGTGAAATTGTCGTGGTGAGCTGTTAAAACTTACTGACTTCCATCTTGTGATGTTCCAGAAACCGAACTAGATTATCAGTGATTACTCCACCACCTACAGTGACCTGTTCAAGTTGTTCATCAAAAACAAGTCCATCAAGGGAACGCATGTCAAGTAATATGCCATCTCTAAGATGTCGCATTGTAGTTGTAACACAGTGGTGCCCGGTTCGAGGTGAGAAGGGAATTCCTGCTGTACAAGCATACTTGACCGTCTGGACGACGTCTGCCGGACAAGCTGGTCGAACAGCGACCAAGTACGTCTAAAGCTACGTCAGAAATTCGAGAGCGATATCAGAGATGGGTACACAAACAGGTCTTTCATATTCTGTGAATCGTAGATTAGACCGTGCGAATTCGACGGAGCTAGGCAATGCTATCGCAGCCTCTGAGGAAAGCAGCCGCTCGAGATCGGTTTTGATTATTTCTGCCGACATTTCTTTCCGCACAGTGCTGTAGAACCGGGGATGTTTCTGGAATGTGATGCCGGAGGTCCTGAATTGTAATTTGGTGTGTGACACCCTGACTTTTAATCGTCTCAAAGATTCCCTGTGGGCTCACCTACTTCCTTGGGAGTGCCCGTAGATAATCCGCTGCCTCTACTAAACCTCCGGTCTTCGTATGCACGGTTGGCCCATACCTGACAGCTCATTTTGGCTTCTCATCCGTGTTGAGTCAGACTCGTCCTTGATCAACAAACTAGGCCTCTCGGTAACTAGCTCGCACATTGGCAGCGTGGATTGAAGACTGGTTTTGATTGGTTTTTCGACGTTACAATTTTGAGGCTGCATTTTGAAAGGAGACGTGCGTCCTCACCTCAAACCCACTCGAACATTCCGAAGTTCTTCGAAGCCTGAACTTTATCGTGAACTTTATCATGAACTTTAACAGAGTCGTCACTCGAAGAGGAAGATGGTGGGAAATCCATGCAGCCTAAACACGTGGTGGCAGATGTTTGGGAAGTGTGGCGGTATGGTATGAAGGAGTTCTGTGTTTACCTTCTGGTGGTAGTAGTGTCTTTACAAAAGGGTTCTGCTATCCTGCCAAGTATAATCACTTTCGTCACTCATATCCTCTCGAATAAAACTCACCTGAACTTCTAATTCATTTTTCTCATCCTCATCATGTCGTGTCAAGCAGCAACAAGTACTCCAATAGCCATAATCGGTATCGGACTTCGAGGTCCTGGCGATGGCTCAACGCCAGAGAAATTCTGGCAGATGCTTCTAGACGCCCGTTCTGCAAGATGTGAGGTTCCCAGGGAGCGATATGACATCGACGGGTACTATCATCCCGATCCTGAGCGTCTTGGAAGCATTCAGCCACGGTATGAAAGCCATATCGAAGATTGTGGTCTAATACCAGCTTCTTGCTTACCTGTCCTTCAGGCATGCACACTTCTTGAAGCAGGACTTCAAAGCTTTTGACGCCCCTTTCTTCTCGGTGACACCCAAAGAAGCAAAGGCTATGGACCCAACGCACAGAATGCTCCTCGAAGCGACCTACGAAGGCTTTGAGAACGCAGGTCTATCGCTTGATGATGTAGCGGGAACTCTTACATCCTGTTACATTGGCACTTTTACAGGTGACTTCCCAAATCTCCAAGCAAGAGATAATGAAGGGCCATCCATCTACCACGCGACCGGACTGTCATCTGCATTGGCGTCAAATAGACTGTCCTGGTTCTACGATCTTAAGGGACCAAGTATGACCGTCGACACAGCGTGCTCATCTAGTTTAACTGCTTTTCATCTGGGTTGTCAGAGTATTCGAACGGGTGAGGCAGAAATGAGTATTGTCGCGGGGGCCAATCTCATGTTTGGGCCCGACATGTCCATCCTTCTCGGCGCTGCGAAGATCCTGTCGCCAGATGGCAAGTCCAAGATGTGGGACTGGAAGGCTAATGGATTCTCACGTGGCGAGGGATTTGGTGTCACTATTCTGAAATCTCTGGATGCAGCTCTGGTTCGTAGATCTCTTCCTCTTTGTTGTTATTAATCTCGAAATCCGAGTGATCTTACCCTTTCTTGTCGCGATTCTAGACCTTCGGAAGTTCGTAAAGATACTCATGTAACATTAGAGAGACGGCAATACTATCCGAGCTGTTGTACTTGCTTCAGCAGTGAACGAGGATGGCCGGACACCAGGAATCTCATTGCCAAATAGTGAGGCACAACAGGCTCTCATTCGCACAGCGTACAGACAAGCTGGCGTAGATCCTTCTGAGANAGGTTATGTAGAGGCTCACGGTACCGGAACGCAAGCTGGAGATCCGCTTGAAGCAAAGGCTATCCTAGGGACGATCGGCCAGAACAGGATAGAAGATCTATATGTTGGTTCTGTCAAGACAAACATCGGCCACTTGGAAGGCGCTGCTGGAGTTGCAGGTGTAATAAAGGCCGCGCTGATCGTTGAGCGAGGAATTGTGCCGCAAAATCTTTGGTGAGCTCTTTTCAGTCTCAGAATCGCATCGTTACATGGACGAACTGACCGTCGGAACAGGTTTGAGGCATTGAACCCAGCAATTACTCTACCAGCAAATGTCAAAATTCCGCTTGCATCTACCAGATGGTCGAATTCGGGTCCACGCCGAGCCAGTATCAACAGCTTTGGGTTTGGTGGCGCCAACGCCCATGTAATCCTTGAGGATGCTGCCTCGTACTTCGTGCGCAAAGGATTGACTGGCTGCCACGCCACAGTACTTCATCCGACGCTTGGAGCTCCAAAATATGGCCATGGTGATCACGGCAGCATTAATGGAGTACTCTGCCCGAAGCCAAAAGTATTCCTCTTCTCATCGAACGACAAGGATGGAGTGAAGAGAAATGTTGAGCGTACGGTGGAGTACCTGAATAACAAAGATCAGGGTGGCTCAAACTTTCTCGCGGATCTCGCACACACTCTGTTTGCAAAGCGGTCCCCTCTCCCCTGGAAATCTTTCGTCGTCGCATCGGACGTCTCTCACCTACAGCAGTCACTCTCGGGCATTCCAGCACCGGTACGGTCCTCAAGCACAGCCGAAGCGAAAATTGCACTCGTCTTTACAGGTCAAGGTGCGCAATGGTTTGCAATGGGCAAAGGCTTATCCGTATTTCACAGCTTTAAGGATAGCATGCTCAAGTCTGAGCGCGTACTGAAGTCCCTTGGTTGCCCGTGGAGCTTGGAGCAAGAGCTTGGTCGACCTGAGGAGGAAAGCAATCTCCGCGCGACGGACTACAGCCAACCAGCTTGCACGGCATTACAAGTGGCACTAGTAGACTTGTTGAAGAAATGGGGCGTCAAGCCAGTTGCAGTAGTAGGCCACTCCAGTGGTGAGATTGCTGCGGCATACTGTGCTGGAATGATCAGCCACGAAGCTGCAGTTGAGATCGCCTGGATAAGAGGTCAAGTATCCGCTACTATCGCACAGACCGGTTTGAAGGGAGGCATGTTGGCTGTCAACACTAGTGCTGAAGCAGTGCAGCGAAAGCTTGAGGCTCTCACTCGGGGAAGAGCAGTAGTCGGCTGTTTCAACTGCTGGTCATCTTGCACAGTCTCTGGTGACAAAGATGCCATAGACGAGTTACAAGAGGCTCTCAGGGAAGGTCAGATCTCTTGCACAAGACTACCAATGGACGTGGCATACCACTCCTTCCATATGGAGACTGTCCGGGCACGATATGAAGCTGCACTTGCAAACATCCCTCACGATTCTGCTGGCCAGACGATTCCGATGTTCTCGTCTGTCAGCGGGGCCCTCGTGACACCCAAAGAGATGAATCCATCGTACTGGGTACAGAATCTCGTCAAGCCTGTCAACTTTACTAATGCCATGGTCTCTTTGCTGAACCATAAGAACGGCCAAAATCGAGCGATTGATCGCCAAGCCTTCGCGAACATCTTTTTAGAAGTCGGACCCCATTCCGCCTTGCGTACCTACGTCTTAGATATTCTCCAAAAGGCAGAGAAGTTTGTTGATCTTACTTACGGGAATATGCTCAGAAAGAATTTCGACGGCGTGGAAACTGTTTTACAAGCCATGGGAAACTTGTGGACAAAGGCTTATCCCATCAATATGGATCTGGTGAACGAGACTAATGCCAATGTCAGAATGCTTGTCGACCTGCCACCATATGCATGGAACCATTCGCATACCTTCTGGGACGAGTCGCACCTCAGTCGTGCCTATCGCCTCCGCGACAAGCCTCGGATTGATCTCCTCGGTTACCGTGTCGCTGGAACTCCGGAGCCAACATGGCGGAATTTCCTGCGCTGCAACGAAAATCCTTGGATTCGCGAACACAAAGTGCAAGGCGCCATTCTCTACCCGGGAGCTGGAATGTTGGTAATGGCTGTTGAGGCAGCAAAACAGCTGGCTGATCCGAACGAGGCGGTCCACGGATACGAAATGCGCGACGTGAACATTGTGACTGCGCTGCGTGTTCCAGACACAGAGAAAGGCATTGAGATCATTCTGCAATTCCATGCGCGTCGAACAGGCACCAAGGCCGCACCATCCAATTCCCTGAATGAGTTTAGTGTATCCTCATGGTCGGAAGAAGTTCAAGAGTGGACCGTCCACGCAAGGGGCCTCATTTCCACGACTTACAGATCATCCTTGTCTGCTAACGTGCAATACGAAATGCAGCTACAACAAGAGAAACAGAAGCAAGATTTCATGCATGCGAAGGGCATCTGCGAGAGGCCTGCTCGAAGCTTTCTATACGATAGCGTTGAGACGATTGGCATGCAATATGGGCCGACGTTTCGGAACATGACCGAGCTATTCGCAAGCCCCGGATCAAGTTACGGCGTTGTGAGTGTGCCAGACACAAAGGCTGTCATGCCGGAGCGTTTCGAGTACCCGGCTGTTGTTCATCCAGCAACTCTCGATTCTGTTCTGCATCTACTGTTTCCCTGTATCAGCGGCGATGAGCAGACTCTTACCGAAGCAGTGGTACCTTTCTCTTTTGACCGAGTCTTTATCTCGGCTTGTATCCCAAACGACCCTGGATCCAAGCTTCACGGCTTCTGTACTGCGAAGAAAACGAGTTATACCACATGGATGTCTTCGATCACCGTTTCTGACGAGAACTTCTCGGAGCCTCTGATCATAATGGAAGGACTGGGCCTCGCTTCCGTCGGTGGGAGCGATAAGTCTAACTCAGCCGAGAGCAGAGCTCTGTGTTTTGGTCAAGTTTGGCATGAAGCCATTGATCTTTTGGAGCCGAGCCACATGAAGGAACTCGTATACCAAAGAACAATACCAAACAAAGATGATGAAAGTGTGCTGGATCTGCTGGAGTACATCTGTCTTGTGTATATCTACCAAATTCTGGAGTGGTTTCGGGGTGAGGGGCAGGACTTCGTCCCTGCCGATGGTTTCTGGCAAAAGTACATGGAGTGGATGACGGATGTTGTCCAAGACTTCCCGCCTTTGCCCAAGTCACCAGAGGAAGTTGAGAGAAAGATGGTAGCTGCTAGAGAACGTATTGCTTTCTCAGAGAGTGGGGACATCACGGTTCAGATGGTCGATCGAATTGGTCAGAATCTCGCGAATATCTTTACTCGCAAAGTAGAGCCACTCCAGGTCATGACAGAGGGAGACCTACTCTACACTTTCTACCGTGGCGCATTCGGCACGAGTTTCAATAGTAACGTTGCCGAGTACATTGGCTTGATTGCAGATCAGAACCCCGGACTGAGGATCCTTGAGGTCGGTGCTGGTACTGGTGGCACTACCTTCCACGTGCTTGAAAGACTGCGGAACGAGGATGGGACATCGAAGGCCAGCCGGTACTTTTTCACTGATATCTCCCCTGGGTTCCTTGCCAAGGCTCAAGATCGCTTCTCAAAGGACGGTTCGATCATGGAATTTGGGACTCTCAACATCGAGAAAGATCCGAAAGACCAGGGCTTCGAGTCCGAGAGTTTTGATCTCATCGTTTGTGCAAATGTCCTGCATGCCACAAAGAGTATTCAGGAGACTCTCACCCATTGCTATGCTGTGCTCAAACCCGGAGGTAAACTTGTTTTGTCCGAGGTCACCATCAAGCGTATCTTCAGTGGATTTATCATGGTATGATAAATATTCCTGCCACCGAGACCCCCTCCCTGCGAAGCTTCTCCACACGATACCAGGTATATTGATCCGCTGACAATATATAGGGACCACTTCCTGGTATACTATTTTCCGTCTTTGGGTCTTTAGATTTTGCATCGGGATTCGCTTCCGTGCTTGGAATGTAGACAATCTTTGGTTCGAAGCTAACGAAGTTCAATAGGTTGGTGGTTAGGTGAAGATGATGGCCGAAAGGGTGGACCGCTTCTTGACGCAGAAGAATGGAATACCGCCCTCTTGAAAGCAAATTTCTCAGGAGTGGACCTGAATGTGCGCGGAGATCGCGAAGAGTCGAAAGAGCCCGTATCACTCATCGTGTCGACTAAGCTGGACATAGCACGGGCTAAGCCCGCCACCGAGTATGCCGTCCTCTCCAGTGGCACGGAGAATTCGAACAAGCTCGCTGCTGCGTTGCAGTCATCACTGGTCTCTTCTGGTTTGAGAGTATGCATCTCTGACTGGAACTCATTGACAGATGCTGATGTCAGAGACAAATATTGTATCTCTCTCATTGAGTGGGAGGCTCCACTTCTCGCAAATATCACTTCCGAAGGCTGGTCCACACTCCGGCAAGTCCTTTTTGGTGCTTCTGGCACACTCTGGATCACTGGAGGGGCGGCGATTGATTGCTCACATCCCATGCAATCTCTTATGGTTGGTCTTGCCAGAGCGATCAGGAACGAAGACGCCGGCATGAGTCTTGCAACTCTTGATATCGATACGTCGGACTTAATTGACATCAAGACTTCATCCGAAGCTATTTTCAAACTTGCTCTTGACCACAGCCGGGGGGATAGTCTCGACGGCGAATACGCTCTTCGTGGAAGAACGATACTTGTTCCCCGTGTTGAGCGAACCCCAGTCGTCGACGCTGCTTTGCGTCGATATGAGTCTAAGGGGGAGCCAGAGTTAGTATCGTTCGTCGACTGCGGCCGTCACCTCAAACTAACAATCAAAACCCCGGGTCTTCTCGACACGTTTCGCTGGCAAGAGGATGAGAAGTATCACGAGCCCATTCATAAGGATTGGGTAGAGATTGAAGTCAAGGCTGTCGGTCTGAACTTCAAAGATGTACTTGTTGCTCTCGGCAACCTCAACGAGAACAAGCTGGGTGTTGATGCTTCCGGTGTCATCACACGTGTCGGCTCCAATGTAACGCAATTCGCCGTGGGTGATCGTGTTATGACGGCTTCATGCGATACTTTCGCAACCTTTGTTCGCTTCCCAGTCCAGGGAGCTATCCCTATGCCCGCCGATATGAGCTTCGAGGAGGCAGCTTCCATGCCCTTGATCTTCTTGACAGCGTACTATGCATTAATCACAGCCGGTGGTCTTGTCAAGGGTGAGACCGTTCTCATTCATGCTGCCGCGGGCGGTGTTGGGCAGGCAGCTATCATACTTGCGAAACAGATTGGCGCTGAGATCTTCGCAACCGTTGGTTCCGAGGAAAAGAAAGAGCTCATCATTGAGAAGTATAACATTCCAGTAGACCACATTTTCAGCAGCCGAGACACAAGCTTCGCAAAGGGGGTGATGCGAGCCACAAACGACCGTGGTGTTGACGTCGTCCTTAACTCACTTGCTGGCGAGGCGCTGCGTGTCTCGTGGCATTGCTTGAACAAATTCGGCCGGTTCTTAGAGATTGGGAAAGCTGATCTGTTTGCAAACACTGGTCTGGATATGAAGGTCTTTTGTAAACAATCTGTACCCTTGACACTCGTGCTGACCGTTTTTATAGCCCTTCCTTGACAACAAGAGCTACATTGGAATTAATCTGCTTGATTTTGAGAACAAACCGACACCACGGGCTATCGCTCTTTGGAGTGAGGTTTCCAAGCTGATCCAAGCAGGTTCACTAAGCCCTGTTTCTCCTCTCCAGGTTTTCACCTTATCAGAAGTGGAGAAAGCCTTCCGCCACATGCAAACTGGCAAGCACATGGGTAAAGTGATTGTGAAGGTGGATAAAGCAGATATGGTTCCGGCAATTCCGCGCACTCCACAGGCTGGAGTACGTTCTGGTGTGACTTATATCATTGCGGGCATTGGTGGCATATGCCGCGAGATCGCCCGCTGGCTTGCGGAGAAGGGCGCTGAGTCGTTGGTCTTCCTCTCGAGGAGTGCAGCTACTGGCGCAGAAAACGTCAGATTCGCTGCGGAACTTCGAATAACATTCGCTGTGAAGATCCTAGCTTTTGACTGCGATGTTGGTGATCGAGCAGCGTTGGAGATTGCCTTAGGAAAGTGTAGTGGTCTTCCTCCTATTAAAGGATGTGTGACAGGGGCTATGGTGCTGGATGTTTGTTCCTCTGCTCTTGTCTCAACAAGCATCTCGACTGACAAGCATCTCAGGATACTCTTTTTGACAAGATGACAGCCGAGCAGGTCCAAAAGACTATTGGGCCGAAAGTTCACGGAACATGGAACTTGCACGACCTGCTACCCAAAGACATGGACTTTTTCGTCATGTTGAGCTCGCTGGCAGGAGTAATGGGCCACCGCGGACAAGGCAACTATGGGTGTGGAAAGTAAGTGAAAGTGACTGGAGACTTGCTATAGAGCTCATACTAACAAACTCGCCATTGTAGCATTTTCCAAGATTACTTCGCCTCGTTCCGCCGCTCGCAAGGCCTCCCAGCCATGACCATCGATATCGGATATCTCCTGAGCGTCGGCTTTGTCGCCGAGCACGACGAATACGTCGACCACGTCAAGGCAATGGGTTTGAAAGTTATGCACAATAGCGATTTGCACGGGCTGCTCTCCATGGCCATGGAAGGAAACAATGCGTATCCGGCGCAAGTTATGTGCGGTCTGCCCTACAATGAGTACAGTGAAGCGTGGTACTGGATCCAAGATGGCCGATTTGCTGCTCTACGAAACCGCGCCGGTGGTGCATCCATCGGATCTGCCTCCTTGATATCATTACGCGACGAGTTGACACGTTGTACAGACGCGTCGAATGCGACGGACCTGGTCACAGCGGCTCTTGTGCAGCGGTTGGCCAAGTTGATGATGATGCCGGAGAGCGATGTTGACGCAGGTAGACCGTTGAATACTTACGGAGTAGACAGTTTAGTTGCAGTTGAGGTGCGAAATTGGATTGCGACAGAAATGGCTGTTGAGGTTAGCGTGTTTGATTTGATGGCCAACGTGCCGATCAGGCAACTCGTCTGGGGCTTGGTGGGGAAGTGTAAATTGCTACAAGATATTAAGTGATGGGGTTGATGACTATTGGGCGCTTGAGATTTCATAGGTACACATAACTTTTTATCTTCCTTCATATCGAAATCAGGAAATGGATCTCGCATCACGTGTTGAGATTAAAGCAGAGGGCTGCAAGGAATCGAATCAAAATATAAATGAGGACGGGAAAGTCGGACGTCCTCGGAATCAAGCAGCTTGATAGAGATGATCTGGTTACTAGTTACAGTAAATTCCCACAGTGTTTAAAACACGTGGTATTTCTCAAGCTACAATGTCTATCCCTATCGCCCTTTCTTTCTTTCTTACTTCTCAGCAAAGGCTCTCAGGAGCCCATTGACCTCATCCCTCTTCTCCAACATGACCCAATGTCCCGACTCCAGCTTTTCAACTTCCAATTTTGGTGCATATGGCTTCATCTGGTTGGCGAAATCGGCGGTCGCGCTGATGAAGTTTGTGGTGTTGATGAGGAGCGTTGGTTGTTGGAGAATGTGGTTCGCTTCGGGGATTTCTGGTGTCTTGATTAGTATCACGGGTTTCAATCGAAATGGACATTGATGGACTTTGATGGTACAGATCTAATGGGAACAGGTCATGGATTTGGCAGAGCTGTGAAGAATTGGAGCTTACCTTTCTCGTCTGTAGCGTTAATATTCTGTAACTGTGCTCTGTACCAGTTGATAGCAGCGCCATATCCACCGTTTTCAGGGCCAAAAAGCCTGACTGCATGGTCGATTTCCTACAAGAACTCGATTTTAGCAAGCCGTAGATAAGTAATAGTCAGATGAAAAAACAAAGTTGGGCATTACCTCTTGACTCAACCAGGTTTCCTTGGGAGCAACTTTGCCTTCACTAAGCCAGGTTTTGAACCCCCCTCTAGCACCCATAGACTTCTTGCCCAGGTCGGCATCCGTGGAATAGAAGAGCGATTGCACTGATTTGGCCTATATTCAGACAGAAAATATCAGCAATTAATCCTCGCCTAATCTTCAATTCGCATCCAAAGCTCTTAAGCCGAGATATAATTCAGAAAGCGGGAGTAGAGAACGACAGACTCACATTCTTGTCCAACAAGTCAGCAGCGCCGTCTTCATTGAAGAACCGGAAGTAACCGAAAACTTCGAAGCCCATGGCCTCCTTGATAGATTTATCCACAAACGTGACCATTTCCTCGGTCATGCCATGGCCTGGTGAGACATATCCTACGTCCAGGAAAGCAAGTTTGCTGAATAGTTGTGGGTAGTAATTGGCAAGGCGAGATAGGATGAAAGATCCCCTGTTCGACGTGTCAGCTCAGTTTCTCATAGGCCTTGGAAGTATGTGTTTGAATATGCGAATCATGGCCCGGCAGGAAATGTTCGAACGAGAATACATACCAATCATGCGCGACACCAAAAACGTTCTCTTCAATACCCTCACTTTTCAACAACTCATACACATCTTTAGCCATATCCTTCCCCATATAAGCCTCCACGTCCAGCGGTTTCGAACTCCCTCCATAGCCAAGCAAGTCAGGAGCGATGATCCCATAGCCTTTTTGTTGGAAGTATGGGATCTGATGACGCCAGTCGTAAGATGAAGAGGGGAAGCCGTGGAGGAATAGCAGATAAGGTTTGGAGGTTTGGGATTGGGAATCGGTGGTGGGACGGATGTGGATGTAGCTGTAGGTGAAGGAGCGAGAGGTTGTGAAGGTGCTGTGTTGGGAGGCCATTTTGAGGGTTTGGTTTGAGAGATGCTTAGAAATCAGGAAGATGAAGTTGAAAATCAGAGTAGCTTGTGTGTCTGAAGAATTCTCGATATCACTTGGGGACTGCTGTGACTTATATATTTCACCAGAACCTAATGAGCAGCAAGTATTGTACATCGTTCCTCCCAAGGCCAAGACGGTCCTGGCGAATGAGAGGGCTCGAAATTTGAGGACATTGATTCTGATTGGCTGTGGAGCCGGGCAATCCCAACTGTGCCTTTTCGCGGTGATGCTAGTGACATCGGACTTCGCAACCGCCTGGGACGCCGCTCGGCATTTTTCGCTTCGCAGACTGCGCGGTGGGGTACTGCACGAAGAATATGTAAACAAGACTTCCATTGCAGGTACATGAAGGATCTCCACACTCACGTGGCTCTTACACACTCCTAACACAATGCTTTTGTTCTCACACAATGGATCAGAATATTGCGAATCATGTTCAGAATTGCTCCATTATCTCTCTATCTAATGCAACCATTCTTCATGCTTCAAATACCGGCTCACTTGGGTACGTTCCCAATTCGAATACTGATCAACCTCTCTTCAATTGATCAATGCACCCATAGGATATATGCCTCGAGAAACGCCACGTCCATGTCCATGATTTGATCTCGCCCATCTATGTATGCATGCCGCTTCGCTCAAACGCCGTGCATGCCCTCAAATCAGATGCTATCAAAGCCCCGCAAAACAATGTGATAGAAAAGGAGATCATCGCAAAGCACAACAAGTCTAAAATACAGAAAATAAATGCACGGCTCGCATGCACTTTCTACTTAAACAGACTCCTCAAATCCTCTAGACGCTTTCTCGCAGCCTCAGCTTTATCGATACGGCCCCGACCTTCGGAATCCATACTGAGACTGGCGAGCTTCTTCTTCTTTTCTTGCAGATCAAGCATCTTTTCCTCGAAACTGTCGTTCATAATATACCGGACGGTAGTTACCTCGCGCTTCTGACCTAGACGATGAACTCGATCGACGGCTTGAGCTTCGGCGGCAGGGTTATATTGAGGCTCCATGACGTAGACTTTGCTTGCTGTGGTCAAGTTGAGACCGAGGCCACCCGCCATGATACTGACCAGAATGACATGAATAGAAGGATCCTCGCGGAAAGCGTCCAGAGCCGCTCCGCGTGCTGTGCGGGACATCTTGCCGTCGAGTCGAGTAAAAGTGATGCCGTTCTCGGTAAGAGCATGCTGAATAAGGTCCAGATGTGCGGTCCAGCCAGAAAATACTACACTCTTGATCGGAGGCTCATCAGGCATAGCTAGGGATTCTTGGTGAGACGTAAGGAGATCATGAAGTAGGGCCTTGGTTTTCGTGTGCGGGCCACTGTAACCATCAAGATGTTTCCCGTGCTTCGCATTATCCTTGGTCTTGACTCGAGATGCTTCTTGATCATCGAGTCCGCCTTGCCGGAGCTCGAAGTAAAATGGCTTAATAAATTGCTGACATATAGGGCAATTGAATGATTGACCTTGGGTGATTTCTTCGATATCAGCCTTGTACCTATCAATGCAAGTGTTGCAAACAATGTGGAAACAAGGAGTCATGTGGCCAACGATCTCGTCCTTGGTGTCGCCATCAGCTTCAATAGCCTCGTTAGGCCCGATCTTGCGAGTACAGGCCACGCAAACATCGGCGTTCGTCTCCCTCATCAAATTGTACATCTCGTAGGCTTGTCTTGCTGACAGTGCGGGCCGATCATCCTCATCGTCGCTGTCAAGATCAATAGCAGAGTCTTTGCTCAAGCCGTTCATGACCTTCAGGTCTTCCTCGCCGAGCAAATCTCTACCATGGGCACAGATGAGCCGGAGGCGAAGAATAGACTGTAAGATGTGGACATATGATTTGCCACTCAGCGACTTTTCGCGCTGACCAACAATGACTTTAATCCGGTCATTGGCATTCTTGGCGAAGATCTCATAGATAGCGCGCTCCTCTGGGTTGAAATCGAGCTTTACAAGTTGATCATGACGTGGAGGCAGGTCAATTCGGTCTTTCAGGCGTCGGAGGGTGATACTGTCCACTAATAATCTGAGCTTGGGAATGATGTCCGGGTCACACATCTTGAAAGGCGACATGATGTATTGGGCAAATCCACCCTTCTCGTCGAAAGGCTTGATACGAAGGAACGTCATCAGAGCACCCAGATCTTCGAGTCGATTCTGAACTGGTGTTCCAGTGACAGCCCATCTTCGATTTGCTGACAATCTACAGATTGACTTCGATTGCTGGGTAGATTGTTCCCTGATCATATGTGCTTCGTCAAGCACAATTCTGAACCAGTTCATCTCCTCCAAGGGATATACACCCGGCTTCTTCTTGCTTCGATTGCTAAATTCTGTGGCAACAGATCCATAGGTGGTGATAACGATGTCGAATTCGGCAAGCTTCTGAACGTCCTTGATCCGGTTGGCACCATGATATACATAGTATTTCAAGGTTCCGGGCTTGACATGTTGCTTCATCTGCTCCTCCCAATTTGCGATGGTGCTCAGAGGCGAGACGAGAAGTGTAGTCTTGCAATTGAGAATAAGAGGAACATGATCGAGCTTGGGCAGTGGTACCTTGTTCTTTCCCTTTCGTACAGGGCATAAATCTCGGTTATCTTGTGACGAGCACGGAGTCTGCTTCGACCATTCAAGAGCCTCATTGTCACGGGTTTGTACAACCAAGCTAATGATCTGGAGAGTCTTTCCGAGTCCCATCATATCGGCCAAGATACCACCTAGGACTTGTGGCGGACTCTGGCTCTCTTCCTGTCCAGTGATAACGTTGTAGTAACTGCGCTCTCCTCGAGCTGAGATATTGAGACGCCAAAGCGAACTATTTCCTTTCTCGTCTGCACCGAATACACGCTCTTTCTCCTTATTTGTCATGAAGTAAAGACCCTGCTTCTGATGACGGAGAAGCTCGGTAGTAATACGGGAATCTGGGTTCATTTCAGGTAACTGCTCGGACCGCTCCAGAGAATCAAACATATTCACAATGTCGTTCTTCATCTCCTCAGTAGTTCGCGTTACTGCTTGGCGAGATCCATAAGCCATCAACTGTCGAGGAGGCGGTTGCGGTGGTCTCTGAATCGTGTGAGGGTTGTGAAGCTCGATACCTGCGTCGACAAACAATGGCGTTCGAAGCCAAAGTTGCTTTTGTGAAAGGTGCTTACCGATGGCCAGCGCCCATTTCTTAGCTCCATATAGAGTTAAATCGAGATCGTATTTACGGGATATTCCTGTTGTTCCTGGTTCCAGATCGCCCGGCTTCTTTTGTCGTGTAAGAATCCTGGCTGATGTACGGATGCTATACTTTGAGTCAAGGATAGGTGTGAGTCCAATGGAAGTGCTGACATCTACACATCCTATGATCTCCCTTGTACTATCCACAGCGTGGATAATAGTCGTCTTATCCCCAAATCTCCGCCTGAGTACAATCTTGACCTATGTGATGCATCAGCACTGTTTTCAAATTGTGGTCCTCTACTCCTCGAACACAATTTCAAGGATAACAAGAGTCCATAGACAAATAAAGAGAAATTGACCGACCTGTGGCCAAAACGCATCACTGACTGCTCTCGCTCCCTGCTTCGGAGTAGGAACCTTGAAAGCATTGATCTGAACGCCCTCGATCCGACCATAGCAAACTTCTTTATCTCCACTATCTCCAACGACTTGAACTTCTTCGTCATCGTCGACTAAACTCACAGGCACCGTAGTACCATTTGCCATCCCTTCCTGTTGACCCTGCTTCCGCTTCTCTCTCATATACTCCCCAATAGGGCCGCCCTTGCCGCCGCCACCACTGAATTCCGCCTTCCTCTGGTTTTCTTGCTCCTCGTTCATCTTCCTCCGCTTCTGGGGAACCATACTTCGGTCCGTGACGCCATGCATACGCTCTAGCATATTTCCCATCCCATTCGTAGCACCATTTGTATTGGCGTAAGCCGAGAACCCGCCATTGATACTATTTTGTGGGAGCCGGTTGCCATTAAACTGGGAAGCTGGCGGTGGCTGGTAGACCTGCTGCTCGCCACTGGGACTGTCAAACTGAAACATTGGCGACGGTTGATTTGGAGGATTATTCGAGAAGTTGTTCTGCGTCGCAGGAGGTCGAGCAGAGGACGATGGATTGTAGCCTCGGGGATTCAGCAGCGCACTTGGGTTCCAGCCGTTTCTTTGCGGCGAAGTGAACGCTGGACTACCATTCCCATTGACAGGAGCCATATTCGACGAAGAGGATGACGGGCGTCCAGCGTTGTAGCCATTCGTATAGCCATTGCTGCGAGGCTGTGACGGCATCATGTTGTGCGCGGCTGCATGGAGGCGAGGCTCTGAACTTCCACTTCCCCTCGACCCAAGTCCCTGCGCGCCGTTCGAGGGAGCGCTTGAAGGTGAATACTCATAGTAAGGCGAGGCACCGTTCGTGTTATTCCAAGACGTCATCTCTGCGATCCGCCGTCGGTCCTGGAGGCGTTACGGTTCCATGCAGAAGTGAAGTTGTGGGTTGTCTTGTCGTCGAGTCGTAGAAGTTGCGACTTTGGTTACTAATTACTTTGGTTCGGAGGTTCTGTACTGTCTCGCCCGTTGCTCGTACTCGTACAGGGCACTGGGCATGGGCATAGCGAGACTGTAAGTAATCACTGCCACTGCCGATTATCAAGAGGCAACCGCGGACGGGGCGAAGCGAGGGCCTCGACGCGAACTTTTGGCTTTTTATTAGGAATCAACACGACCAGACCTGGAATCTTCGTCCAACACCCTACAACAGCCCACTCCTCGCCTTTAAATACCTTTCGTCCCTCTTTCCTACAAACACCTCGGTTCGCGCAATTACTCTGTGTTCCAATACAGTTACAAGATCCTCGAATTCTTCCCAATCCAGCAAAGAATCAGTCAAGCTGTTTTCTTCGGCTTTTGTTAGAAGGACTCTACGAGCAGGCGTGTCTGGATTTTCTGTAGCAGCAGCAGCGAGCGTACAGCAGAAGCCGGTGAAACAGACAAGTAGTGCGAGTCTCCTCTTCAGGAGCGCAGAGAGAAAGATGCATAGCAAGGTCGTCAGTAAGTACCCCGCGCTCCAGTGCTTTCAACATCGCAAGTCTTTGCCAAAGAGAAATTATATAGAGGAGATTACATGGGCTAATACATGCGAACAGTCATTGGCTCCGGCCCTGCAGCCCATACAGCAGCTGTCTACCTAGCCAGAGCAGAGTTGAAGCGCAAGTCTCCCTACCCGAACAGCTTTGAGAAATGCTAACATATAACCAGCCGTTCTTTACGAAGGTTTCCTTGCAAACGGTATCGCAGCAGGAGGGCAATTGACAACAACAACCGATGTAGAGAACTACCCTGGGTTCCCTGACGGAATTGGAGGCGCCGAGCTGATGGATGCTATGCGCAAACAATCCGAGAAGTTCGGCACCGAGATCATCACCGAGACTGTCGCAAAGGTAGACTTTTCGCAACGGCCATTCAAGTACTGGAACGAGTACGCCGAGGATAAAGAACCAAATACCGCGGACGCTATCATCATTGCGACTGGTGCCTCAGCACGAAGATTAGGTCTCCCAGGAGAAGACAAATACTGGCAGAATGGAATCTCAGCCTGCGCAGTCTGTGATGGTGCGGTACCCATCTTCAGAAATAAGCCTTTGGTCGTCATTGGTGGTGGAGACTCTGCAGCTGAAGAAGCTATGTTCCTCACGAAATACGGATCGCACGTTACAGTCTTGGTCAGAAAGGATGTCTTGAGGGCGTCAAAAACGATGGCCAACAGATTACTGGCCAACAAGAAGGTTACAGTCCGGTTCAACAGCGAGGGTGCAGAGGTGAAGGGTGATGACCGTGGTTTGATGAGCCATATGGTGATCAAGGACTCGAAGACCGGAAAGCAAGAGACTATTGAGGCGAATGGTCTGTTTTACGCTGTAGGACATGATCCAGCTACAGCCCTCTTCAAGGGCCAGGTCGACACCGATGAGGAGGGTTACATAATCACTAAGCCAGGAACGAGCTACACCAACATTGAGGGTGTGTTCGCTGCTGGTGATGTGCAGGATAAGAGATATAGACAGGCTATCACCAGTGCTGGTATGTCATTTTCGAAAAAGTCTCTATGGAAACTTCACTAACATTTGCTAGGATCTGGGTGTATAGCAGCCCTCGAGGCCGAGAAGTACCTCGCCGAGAGAGAGGATGCTAATCCCTTGGAGTCTGAGACAGCCGAGAAAGGCAACTCAGTCGTCGTCCCAGAGTACAGGAACAACCCTCTACTATAGAAGGTTTCTAGTCCTTACATCTGCATTTGCTTTCTTGCGTGTCATTGATGGGATGGGGTTATAGATCAAAACCAGACTCGGGATGCGATAGAACTGTCTTTGAACGGTCGTTGCAATTCCAGAGAATAGAAAGAATCAAAAATGATATTCGTCTTCTTCAACATGTGCCTAACCTGCATTTGCTCTGCTGCTATTCCGTTATGTGAAGAGTTGTCACTGGGGAAAGCCCAAATGGATAAAAATAATAATCATCGATCCAAGCGATGATTTCATTAGAGCATTCAACTTCGTCTAGTAAACACCCAAGACACTTATAAATATTCGGCGAGCTATATGTCTGTCTCTTAACCTCTCAAACTATCGCAACTCATCACTTCTCGCCCTTACCTACTTCTGCTTCTGGTCCCAAGTTGATGCGCGTAAACACCAGCCATCTACAACCCAAGCAACAAAAGCAGCAATCCACCACATCCCCCTTTCCAACCATGCCTCTCGTACGCATGATAGACAGCAGTTATCCCTCATCAGTCTTCTATATTTCCTCATCCTCTCCCTCGCCTTTCCCTGAGAGCCAAAGCCACAATACTGATATAATGAGCATGAGCATAAAGATCACCTCAAAAAGCAAAGGACAATAAGGTCTGGCCAAAGAAAGGTCTTATGCTCATCACCTAGTTCCCTCCTGCTACATCGTCTGGAGCACAAGCTTGAGATACAGTAAATGCTGTAACTTTCTTCAACAGAGAGACTTGACCAGAAGGTGGGTTAGCAGTTGAGAAGAGGTACACGAACTGAGGGATAGGTACAGAAAAGCCGATTTTACATGGAAACATTCTCCTCACCTCACCTCGCCTCACATCATACACAGTCCCGATTTTTGCAAAAGTTCTCATCCAGAATCAACATCTGGTACTTAATACAACATTGATGAAGCTTTCTCTCTCTCGAGCTCCTCCAGAATCAGAGATCAGATAGCCCATCTCGCAGTCCTCCCTCCTCACTCCTGATTCCCTCCTAACCCATCCCATCCCAATCCCATTCATTCCCAATCACTCTCAGACCTGTCTCCCCTTAATATCCTTCCAGTCCCTCACCACCAGATATCTCCACTCCCATCACTCCCCTTCACCGCTATCCCCCATAGTCGCAGATATTCATAGATAGCAAGCACCATGATACTCTGCCCTAATTCCCTAAATCATACAGACCAATCGCATGGCTTGCAGTATCGTTTCAAAAGAATACCCAGAAAATACCATGTAGCAATAGCATTAAACACCCCAATCAATAAGATATATATATGTGCGAAGACATATGATCATCGCCCTCCCAAACATCAGCCTCATCTAGACCCACGCAGGAACTATTTTCAGCTGTAGGGTAGGTACTTCATGCAACATGCAAGATATCATACTTGGCATCTTGCTTTTTGTGCAAAAGAAAACAGCCGGTAAGGAAATCAACAACACATCACACTTGGGATCAATGTCACACAGCATAATGGTGGAATCAAGTAGTTGTGTCGACAACAAAGAGATTTTTTATTAGGTATTAACTGTGAGGGTTTGCCCTAGTGGCAGATTGCGAAAAGACAAGTCCTGGGTATAGGGTATCAGGGTATCAATACGCAGCAAAAATGCAACGCGCAGACTAAAGACAAACAAGACGACACAATAATGCAAAATGAGAGTGGTATCAATCAAACAATCAATCTTGGGGTATTTCAAGGAGATCCGTTTCCCGACGATAATGAATTCGTTCATCAGTGAGAAATGACGCGATTTCGGACAATGTGGATGGTTGGTGCTTATGCGGAAGCAGAAACCTGGGGAGTCGACTGAGGAACGACTGGGGTTGGCTCAGAAACGACTGGGGCCTCAGGCTTTGCGGTTTCGGTGGTAGTTGGCTCAGCCTCCTCGGTGGCAGCTGGCTTCTCGCTGGCCTTCTCAGCCTTTGGGGAGGTCTTGCCCTTGACGGTGGCACGGAGCTTGGCGAATGGAGACTTTGGCTTCTCGGTCTCCTCGTCGCTGGTGGTAGCCTTCTCCTTCTTGCTCAACCATGGGAGGGAGCTCTTGCGCTTGTCGGTCTTGACAACAGGAGTCTCGGTAGCCTTGGTCTCTCCGTTGGTAACTGGTGCCTCGGTGGTCTCAGTTGGGACAGTGGCTGGGGAAGCAACGGAGGTAGCCAAAGGCTCGCTCTCCTCAACAGCTGGGATAACTGGAGCAGTCTCGCTGACTGGCTCAGTCTCCTTGGCTGGGACAGCGGGAGCGGCCTCAGTCTCTGGCTTCTTCTCCTTGTGTTGAGAGAATTGAGACTTGAGGGTACCGAAAATGCTGTTGCGCTTGGAGGCAGCGGGTCTGGCCTCAACAGGTGCGGCTGGGGTGGCCTCAGTAGCAGCTGGGGTTGGCTCAGTGGCAGTGGTCTCTGGGGCGACGACGGGTTCGGTGGCAGCGACAACTGGCTCCTCAACAGCTGGGGCTGGTGCAGCAGTCTCTTCAGTGGTAGCTGGGGTCTCCTTCTTCTCCTCGGCCTTCTCCTCCTTCTTGCCAATCCCGAAGTTGCCGAAGATGGAGTTGCGCTTGCGGGATGCGCTGCGGCTCTTGCGGGCCTTCTTCTCTTCTTTCTTCTCCTCCTTGATTTCCTTCTTCTCTTCAGCTTTCTCGGCCTTCTCCTCGGCCTTCTCTTCCTTCTTCTCCTCTTTCTTCTCCTCCTTGAGAGCCTCTGGCTTCTCAACGGACTTCTTTGGTGCAGCAGCGGCGGCGGCGACGACAGCTGGCTTGGTCAAGTCGGCGTGTGCCTTCTTGTATTCCTCGGTCTCAACAACAGTTGGTGCAAGCTCCTTTGCCTCGGCAACCTTGGTCTTCAAGACCGCAACCCAGTTGTCACGGTCACCCAGAGTGTTGGCCTGGAAAGTGTGCTTGTGTCCGCCAAGAGTGAAGTGAAAGTCAACAGTGCCCTCCTCGGTGATATCGGAAACATCGGACTAAAAGTGTCAATTGTCAGCTGATGTTTGCATTGGGTGATGATGTGATTTTGCTTACCAGGTTGATGATGCCGGCAGGGGTTGCCTTCTCGCTGGCCTTCTTGGTGAAGAAAAGGAGACCCTTTCCGGTGTGTGCAGCCCAAGCAACGTTCTTGTTGGCTGTGTCTTGTGCCTTTTCACCGCGGAGGTAGCTCGACAGGGTCTTGCTCTCCACTGGCTCGGTGCCGAAGTAGAAAAACTTCTTCTGGAAAATGAAGCTCCTGAGAGAAGGAATGTTAGCATGGGTGCATCGAGTCATGAGCGATAGAGTTTGCAGTGTAACATTCCAAGTCGAACTAGGAGTCAGGATGTGATAGTTCGTAGCCTCGCGTAAACATGCCCAAAGCGTGAAACATAGCAAGCTCGATTGAACACCGTAACACCTCGACCAAGTAGGTTCTGCTTTGCAGACGATCTCATGACAAACATGGCGAACTGATCATGGAAATACTTACTTGAGAAGACCAGGTCCCTTGTATCCAAGGACACCCTCCTCGACGGGCTTCACTTCCTCCTTGACTGGAGCAGCCTCAGTAACCTCCTCCTTTGGTGCCTCAGCAACGACGGGTGTCTCGGTGGTGGTGGTTGTTGGCTCGGTCGTTGTGGGCTCGACTACGGGAGCAGTCTCAACAGGCTTTGGGGTCTCGACAGGTGCCTCAGTTTGAGGTGTGACCTCGACTGGCTTTGCTTCGGCAGACATATCTGTGGTGTGTATAGGGCGTTGATCGAAGGGATGGAGATGGGTATCTATTACAGAAGGTATTGAAAGTCAAGAAGTTGAAGAAGCTGAACCGTGAGGAAGTGAGGCTCTTTTGTTCTTTCGAAGAAGATCGAATGTGTGGATGGAAGGAGGGAAAGAAAAATAGGACGGGAGACTTTTATTATTGGGGAGGAGCTGGCTGCAGGGATGAGGCCGCGCAGGGGTGCAGGGGCGCTGCGCTAGGGGTTGCTAGCTTGGAGCTAGTTAGGCGAAATGAAATTGGAGCAGAGCAGGAAATGGAAAGCACCATCAGAATCAGATCAGCAGCAGGGCATGGGCATGAGCATGAGCGTGGGCTTAGACAGGCCAGAGCAGCAAATGGAATCACCTGAGTGGCATCTACAGCGACTTTCCAGCATGAGAGGTTGCGAGAATTCAAAGACAAAGATGGGAAACGCAAGGGAACAAACAGCAAAGAAACAGTTGCGCGTGCCAGAAAAGCCAGGTAAATGCGCCCATCAATTCGCTGTGATTTGGTCCAGTACGCTGCATAGGCAAAGTTCAGCCCGCTCAGTCGTCCTCCAACCTCCGATTTAAATCAACAAACAATCAAACCATCCAATACGCAAACGGACCAGGCCAAATGGGGCTCTAATTCTCGCTGCCCTTCATCCATCCAATTCAATATCCCGAAGATCTCACGAGCCTGATCTACTGGGACTCATGTAGACTACCGTATACTTCGTAAATGCCTACGCGACTCAGTAACGGTAGCTTCTGGTTCGGTACGAGTGCTTTACTTTGCTTTGCTTTTACTAGTTGCATGATATTCGTACCTCAGCGTCGCCGTCATCGACGCCCAAGATAAATTGCACACCTTCGCCGCCATCGTCAAGTAGCAGGCCTAACACGCCATCAGGAGTTAGAGATCGCCATCATGATCATGCGAGCACCTTGTTGTTTGGAAGTTCAGACAAGGCAGACCCAGACGGCTATTGGACGGCATCAACACCTGAGCAGCCAAGGGTGGTGTCCCCCCTCTCCACTCCCTGACTCCTCCTGTGTCCTCCACTCGCCTCGACTGGACGGCTGCATAATGGCACTTTGTTCACATGGCACATGGCCTGCACAACCACCAGCAACACACAGGCACTTTNCTGCTTCTAGAGCACGCCTCTCCTCTCTCGTACAGTAACTTTCCTCTACCCCCTCTCTGCCATGCCTTGCCATGCATCGTCCTTCTTTCATCATCCTATCGCTGGTGGCAAAAAGGACGTCGTCCAAGATGTCAGACGGTTCTCTCCTGAGCCCTCCGAGCGAGGCTGCGCTCGCTGCGCTGCGAGGACGCCGGCCGGCGACCCTGTCTATCGAATCTTGCTGACCCAACAACAGCCAAATCACTTTCGAGGCTAAGCCCCCCTACATTGCTACAGCGGTCTGGTAAGCTATCCGCGGTGCCCCGACTCACCCCAATCCAGATGAAGCTGCCGGGAAATTGGACGCCTCCTCCAGTCTCCAGAACTAGAACAAAAGCTTTGGCCTCAAAGACCCGTCCGTGGGTAACCAACTCGGCTCGCTTGCACGCCTAAAACGAATTATACAACGATCGTGGCTTCTGTTGGGAGATCATAGATCTAGAACAGTTGTCTACTTTCTATGGTCGGCAGACGCATTTAGGCTGGCCAAATCCCGCGAGTGTGCGCCATCACTACCATGAGGTTGACAGGCACCCCGAGTAGTTTCAATAGCACATGAAGCAGGCTGGCTGGCTGTCTGTAGACGACACCATATGATAGGGAGACCAACCTCAAGTCATCAATCAACCAACCAACCACAATCCATAGGACGGTTACTCGATCGTCTCTTGGCAGGTCGACTGCATAATAATGCAACAGGACTGTCTGCTGCTGTGCTCCTCGGCTTCATCCACCCTTCAGCTGTTTCGTTTCAGGTAAGAGTTGTCGTGGACAGGCTCACACAATCGCTTGGCCGCCCTCCCATCCCGCATTTCAGGACTGTCATCATCTGCTACAACCGCCGTCGTGTAGGCAAATCTCGTATATCGGCTCGGAAAACCCTAAGCTCTCCCCGTCTTACAAGTTGCACAACATAATCCAACCTCCTGAATCCTGGGTCCGAGCAGGAGGTCCTGACTTTCCAAAGTCTCGAATTTTTTTGTGCCGTCGTCGATGTCCACTGGCGCCTCTACTTCAGACTTCAAATTTCCCTGCATCAGCCACTAACGCGCCATCCCTACAAGCTCTTCAAGTCCCGGCAGCGAGTGTCTAGCACGACGCCAGCGATCCACCTCAGGAAATGCAAGGCCCACAGCGCCAAACCCAGAATCAACCTCAGTTGGAGCCAGTCCTCCACTCATCTCACCAGCGCCCTGCACGAAACTATCAATTGAAAAGTCGGCCAGAATTCTCTTGCAAAGGCTCCACTCTTTCAAAGATTATTGATAACCTCTCCTTACATCTTCCCGTCTTAAGCAGCCCAGACTTAAAACCTTTCAACAACTTTTCAACAACACGCCGAAGGAAACCCCGAAAACGACAATCCGCGAACCTTCCAGAGGGTCTTGCTTCATGAAAAGTTCATCACATGAACGCATGCGACAGCCGTTTTCGCGGGGTCTGCATCTCGTGTGTGGCATCGGCATCGGCTATGTCACTGTGCAGCAGCGCAGCTTCTGATCGTAGTGTGATGGTCTGCAGCCGTGCAAGGGGAAAGTCATCTTTTTGGCGGTGTCCAGCCGAGTACGGCATGGAACACGATTGTGCAATCCAGACTACAGGCACAACGGACGAACTTGCAGACTGAGGAAGTCCTTGAGGGCGTATCAGAAGACCGGATATTTCTGATCGAAGAATATCCAAATGGATCGTCAGGCCACATACACCGCTCAGATAAGGCCACCACCTCTCATTCGCAGATTCTAACATTCAGGCATTCGGTAGGTCTCAACAAAACACCGGTATTGAATCCATGACTCAGTCTGGATTGCTTCTATTCTTTGTTTCGGCTGTTGCGGATGGCATTTTCGTTTGGCAACCTCTTGAGGTTGGATGCAACATGACGATACGCACCTTTTGCGAGTGTACATGGGATCTATGAACCGTCTGGTTTGCATGTCTGCTCGCGTTATCTCGACCATTCTACTCATGCCTGGAATGGTTCGATCTCGATTCGCGTCTCTTGGTCTAAGCCGTTCAGTCAACGTCTCGGAAGTATCTCCGTAGAATTTCTTGTGTTAGTCGTACCTAAATACATTCTTCGCTTACCGAAATTTGTTGGACACTGCTACTGTCAGTCGCAGCTGCAATAGGATGTGGGAACAAGCATTACATGTAGTTACGCTCATTTTTTATCCTCCACTCTGTATTTCGCTTGAGACTGAAGTACGCTGCCTTAGAAGACAACGGGTATCAACAAGTGATCATACACGTGACAGAACAGACTTTCCTGTTTTGGGTACTTCTGTGCCCAATGGGAGATAAGAAGACTTTATCAAGAACAGATACATCCATTCGTCTTTTGAATATCTGTTATTTTGCGCTGTCTGCCTCGAAGGGTCATTGCCAGTGCTATTATAGAAAGTATCACGTGATTGTCTCTCCCGATGTATCTCTGTCCAGCAATGCTTCCCTAACTAGTTCTTGGTGACCAGAACAGCGATATATGACTACTGGCTCTTATCCTCACCTACGATTCTATGTACGTCTACTCTTTCTCATTCTATACTTCTTTCAAGTCAAACAGCATGAACTATCCGCTTTCTGTTAGCGTTGCCGAGGATAGATCAACCTTTTTTGGCTCCCGAATAATTTTCATCCCTTCCGATATCTTACTCTCGTCAAGCGCAGCGCCTCATTAGCTGATCCGATCAAGGAACTGGTCTTGCTCATGGTTTCGGAATCAATCTTCGGAGTCTTCTTCTCAATTCTGCCCCGCTGTTCATCACTACCATCAAACAGGCGGGGTAGCCATTAAATGAAGTCCTCGCCGTTGTCGAAGAGCTTCTCTGGTTCCAATTTCTCGTCTACATGGCCACTAGTCTGCTCGGTTGTTTTGATATTGTCTTCTTGGACACCGAGTGCCCCTCTCAGCAATACGATCCTCTATAATTCCACCGACTCAACCCCCACTTTTTGATATAACCAAATCTTGACCTTCCCGGCGACTTCCAGCATGAATTGATTTCCACATTCTTCAACTCATGTAAGCACTCTACATTTCTTCTCCTCCCAAACTTACTGCTCTCATCGCCCAAGATCTGCCTTCAAGACTCGTTATTCCCTGCTTACCCGCTTCACCGCTAATCTGACTCCTCACAGAACCTCTCTCGCTAAGCATTGACACCTGAGGACTCTCGGCGAAGCCCTTGTCGTCTGAAGACAACAGTTCAGAGTACGCTAGGTTCATGTGAGGTGGTAACCTCACCATCGCCCAAAGTTGATCACTTTCTGAAAGCAATTACCCAGGTCTTGCTTTAGCATATCTCTGGTATGTAGAAGCTCACCTCTCGTCTCGTATGGATGCGTTGTGATTTTGTATATCACCTTTATGTTGCAGATTCCACCTATGGAGTCTCATGCTGTTAATCAAAACGTTCTTTCCTCCTGTCTGTTGCTTGCTTTCATTCTGTGCCTCTGTGATTACTACCTGCATGTCCTCACCTCATTCTGGTCTCAACTGGATCTTGTAGGGTCATTATCTTGTCTGCTTAAAGTTTCTATCAGGTCCTCAGAGTCTTTCGGAATGTTCAAGAGACCTATTCTCAAGTGGTACTTACACAATATCAAACAACAACTGTTCATATTCTCACTGCATTTCACGATCTCTTCACCATTAAACAGCCTGCTATTGTCTGATGTGCTTCAAACCTTGTCGCAATGGTCATTCATTGATCTGCTGTCCCCGTATTGAGTTTTCTTTTTTTTCACCTCGAATTCACTACCTCGAGCGCCTTTCTTTGTCCTCGAGACCCCTGTAGGGTCTGTTGACATTGAGGACTCCTTGGCGGAAAATTCGAGTAGCGAGATTCTTATTTATTCCCCCTCCTTTCAAGCACTTCCCTCCCCTTCTTCAACACAACACTACTTCTTACTACCAAGACAATACCCAACATCCATTCCTCGACATACCATTCTTGCTTTACGATATTTCATCATTCCGTACAACTCCACCAGACTGCAACCAAGCAGCTAATCTGACAGTCGCTCAGAATCATTATTTGCGCGCGCCGAGCAACTCTTGACGAGGTTTCTGTTTGTTTATTTCTTCTTACTCCTCCTCCTCTCAACACCATAACATACTCAACGACACAACTGAACTCTTCCATCGACACAAACATCATTATCCTTCCTTCATGACTTTACCCAGGTTCCTCACATCATACACACTTCTGGATGTCACAGACATTTGTTCTTTGAAGCGTACCTTCCTTCTGGTCGTCCTTCACACAACTTTCATCTGGCCCCTCAGTAGTACTGCACAACACGTCTCCCTCGCAAGTCCCACTTCAGCTATGCGCTCATTTATCTCTCAGCTTTTCATTTATACTTCAAGCTGATGTACCGTATCGAATTCATTTCTGAGACATTTGCTAACGTTATTTCTCAACAGAGCATCCTCCACCATCCCAATTGATCGAACGACTTCCACAATGGCGAGAAACAAGAACAAGAACAATAAGAACAAGAGTAAGAACGAGATCGAGATCGAGCAAGCCTTCGCCGATCAATTCCGAGAAATCGAGGCCCAAAAAGCTTTTAGAGGTTGTGGAACTGTCGACTCAAGTGACATCGATTACTCTAAGATCCCCAAGCGTGAGTGGGTAGTTGAGGAAGACGTCAAGACGGAGGAGGAGCTTATCAAGGAGAGAGTTGAAAAGGCATTGACTGGTTGGCCGTGGATGGATTGTCCTCAGAAGCTCTTTCTGCTTGTAAGAATGCTTCAATTCTTGTATTCGACTCGGGACTGACCTCAGAGCAGGGACCTTACGCTTTAAACTATGCTGCCGACGGAGGACAAAATCCCGAGCCAAGATTCACATTGCCACAAGCTGCACAACAGTCCTCGCTTTTCACAAGGCTTTTTGCCAATGATGTTACTTCTCGCAAGCTCCTCGGTCTAATCTTCGAAAAGCATAGTACAGCCTGGAAGTTCTGGTCCACTTGCCAAGAGATGACACAAATCTACGACACTTATATGGTAAGGCCTCACTTTCTTACACTCACTCTCCCAGTTTTGAGCTGCTGACTTTTGTGTCTAGCATTTATGGGATATGACTGGAACACTTGAAGATGGTGGATATTTCCACAACTGCGAGAAGCCTCGTTATGGACCTGATGCACCAACCGAGCCATGGAACCAAGGTTCAGTCTCTCCTGTCATCGTTGTTGCACCTTTCAGAAGACCCAGCGGCCCTGCCTCTTACTACGAGCAAGTTCGGAACTTATACACCATGAGTAAGTTACATTCTCCACTGTCATAACCATCTCCGTCTAGTCAAAGCTAACACTATCTTTTCAGGTATCTCAATGTCCAACTTCGCCGAAAACATGCAGAACCTTCAACTCCACAGAATCAGTTTTCTCACCCCTCAACTCCTTATGCTCCTTATTCCCAAGATGGTCAACTTGAAGGTCCTTGGAATCTACTCTTGCCAATTGCTGCACGTCGCAGAGATCATTCGCCTCCTAGAAATCATCAAGACCGACCGTCCTCTTGGCTGCGAGAACCAGATCTCTCTAGACTTCTACCCAATGTGGCACCAAGGCCCTGAGTTCTATACAAACGGCAAGGAACGGAACCCATACTATACCGGTACATATGGAGCTACTTGGGACAACACAGACATGAACACCCCTCTTGCTGTCTGGTCCATCGTTATGCGTGCCTTGCCTATGGCTCGCGCTCAGAACATTGACCTTATTAGTAAGGAGACTGCATTCAGACAATGGTTGGACAAAGGCTTGCTATGGAATGTCGAGAAGACTTTACAGGCGATGCTAAACCCGAATACCGACCCGAGAGTCATATGCGCTCTGGTTGACAGTCGCAATCCGGACCATCACGGTAATTGGCGGAAATGGGCTTCTGACAACATTGGATGTCGCCCGGAGGGTTGGCAGCCGTAAGTTTCTTTCCTCCCGATTCTTTGTTTGTTTCCCATCCACTAAGTCATACCATAGATACGTCAAGAAGTACCCTTGCAACTACTGCAAGCTTCCAGTCCTAGGTATCTTCTACAAGTACCACGACATCTTCGAGCTTTTAAGCTTTCATGGAAATAGTGCCCGCATTGCAGGTCTGACTTGTCTTGGATGCAAGCTTAAGCTTGCCTGCCAGTATGAGCGAGACCACTATAAGCCATCGAAGCGTAGACTCATGAAGGCTTGGCTCTATGATGAGGACGATGGATGGAATACTGCGGATCTGCCTAAGGCTTTAAGGTAGGTTCTTCTTCCCTCTTCTTCCCTCCTCTTCCCTCATCTTCCACTACATCACATCCAAACTAATCTCACTCTCCTTCTTAGCGATTTCCACACCCGACACATCATTGGCAAAGCTGATGATCTGGACAACAAGCGCATGCATGCCATGAACCGAACCGACCCGACCAAGAACTACGACGCTGAGTACGACTGTCGACAAGAACCCATCCCATGGGAGGCATATGGCAGACACGGTTTCCAGAAGCGTAGTCCGACTGCCAATACGCCTGAGGACAAGGAGCCTACTCAGTGGAGTCGTCATAACATGGATAATCGGAATGCCCATTTCCGCTGTTAGGTTGAAAGCTTGCTGCCCTTTCAGCTCCTGAACTTTGATTCCATGGACTGAAACTACCTTCAACTTCTTCTACCCGACGACACTCCATACTTCATACCTCGATCGGATGTACATACTCACCCCAGCACAACATCTCACTTCTCTCAGAAGTGTAGATCTTGCCTTGCGCTGCTTTGCTTCCACTTTTCCAATTTCGAATTCGAGTTCATACGCATCAACACATGACCACGCATAGCACATACCAACCACTCATCACTACACCTCTTCATTTGCACTCCAAACTTTGCACTACACCTTCATCTCCGGCACAAATTCGAGATGCAACGTCGCACCCTCGAGAATCAATGGAGCGACTCCCTCTTTGAGTGTCGCGCACTCAAAGATACCTATTCATACATGCATATTTACGACAATAACGACTTTCCTTTCACAGCACATCAATCAAAAGAATGTACTACTATTCTCAACATCCATCGCATTTTCAACAATAAAGCACAGCCCACAAATATCTCGAATTTCAATTAGCAGCCAGGGAAGGTCCTGCCATTTTCTCCTCGCGACATCGTAGGCTTAATTGCTTGGGTGTCATCAAAGAGAGGACGAGAAAGGAAAACAACATTCTGTCTCGATCTGGCTCTGAATCAATCTCAGAACAGAAATCTGGGGCTCACGCTTGAGGTGGGATCTGGAACTATACATTTGCACATCATGTTTTCACTTTCTTACACCACTTCGCACATCGGGGTTGGGTTGCATATTTTCAACACAAGTCTGAACATCAGACTAAAGATCGAAGGCGCAAGTATATACTACTTCTCGCAAGCATAGCATGATATCATTGGCTTTAGTGCTTGGATTACTGAGTGAGTGAGAGGAATGACGGATACTTAGGTGGATGGGTGGAATGTGTGTTTGCATCGATCGTTTGGGATGGAGTGGATATTTGAATGATGCATACAGACAGACAGATAGACAGACTTATCAAAATACCAAAAGGCGTTCTTCTTTGAATGCTTGCTTTTACAGGGATCATGATTTACGAAGTCGATTGTGAAGTGCCACACACCGTCCGTACCCAAATGTAAAGTGATAAACTTGTGACTTTGATGCTCTATGAGGACCGATGTCTCGCAAACTGCAAACCATCCCAATTGGAAATCTTTCTTTGCTTTGCTGTATTCATCTCATATCCCATCCCCTGTGGCGAAATTCTCAGACACATCCCAGCTCGCTGATCCGGTCAGCTAAGCGAGATTGATATCAACATTGCTAATGAGTAACACGACCTCTCCTAGTATGAGTAATTCCATAATATCTTTATTTCACCTGGTAGTAATATTTCGCTGTCTGAATTGAGCTGAACCCAAAAATCCGAGCCTCCTCTCCTATCCAGCTGGGCTTTCGACTGATATGAGCTGGGTAACATGTGATTTTGCGTAATGTATTGAGGATTTAGGAACACATCTTACTTTCTTATAGTTCTATATTATGTCATTTTGAAGGCTTCATTTTCTTCTTAGCTGGACTAGCTGCGTTCGTGATGGATTCATCTTCTGCTGTGGTGTCAGGGCTGCTGCTGACTCTGGCTCGCTTGTCAAGACTCGTTGAGGTCTTCCCGGGATTCTTGAGTTGGGCTGTATATTCTTCTGTCTCGTCCAGGAGCTCAGCGGATGGTAGCTCTAGCGAACACAGAATTTTCTCATTGATCTCCGGAGCTGTCAGGCTTTCTGGAGACGAGGAGTATAAGTGTCTACTAGGCATAGGGGTCAGCGGCATCCAACTGCCACTTTCAATACCTGAAGAACCAACGTCTGGCATAGCCTTGGTCTCCCTGGCCAGCACGCGATTCCTATTCGACAATGGCTCATTGTTCGCATATTCTGAACTACAGTCTGGCCCCTCGTGGAGCATATATTTGATAACAGCGCTCTCTATCTTTTCACTGCATGGTGGTACATTGGAGTCAAAGGACTCGTCTTGAGCAACATCTCCAGTCCATTGGTCCGAAGCCTTCCCTCGCGTGGAACCTCCTACTGAAAGCACTTCAGTGCTTCTGATGCTTGGACCAGTGACATATCCAATGAAGAAACAAGCACGGTGATCCGGCATCATATCCCATATTGGTATTGGTACAGCCAGGATCAATAAGGTAGAGTAGCTGGGAAATACCGCTTCAACCTTGACCCATTTCGCCAATAGGGGGAAATTGTCAAGCCACCGGGCACACTGCCTTGCATCTAGTGGCTGATCTTCTTCTAACTGAAGAGTAATCAAGACATGCGGTACTTTATAAGCTCCATTTGACGATATGGAGGATAGAGGAGTTGAGCTTGAGCTTTTGTCATCAAAATCTAAGTCCATGGTGTCGACGTAAGTCGAGGCGTCCGGATCAGAAGGTACATGGTTCGGCGATCTCCTTTTACATAGCTCTATTCCAGACGCCTTACAGTCTTTCATGTTGATCCAATGTATGGGCGTGACACACCATTCCAATGGTATGCCCTCTCGACCTTTCTTAGCTTCTTTAAGCTTCAGTCGAAAGAGTATCTCAGTATGCAAGGATGCGGCCGAGAATGACGGCTTATTGATTCAATCATGAAGTACATCGATGAGAGTATTCGTTAAGGAATGCTCTCCAGGTGGAGGAGCTCGTCTCTCGAATCCACAAGCAGCTATTGTCTCCATTACCGCGAACTGCGGTGTTGTTGCTGAACTCGCCGCTGCACATGTATCCAACAGGATAAGCACATCTGACTTGGCCGTTCCGAATAGTCCTTATCTTGCAGACCAGTCTACGAATGGGGAGTCAGGGGAGTCTGGATTCTGTCCAAAGACCCATTAGCTTGCCGAGCGCTATTCATTCTACCATGCCCAGCATAGTACAAGACAAGTAGATTCTGGTCGTTGTCGTATGCTTGAATGGAATCAAGCATCTTCCTCATCAAGTCCCAATGGGAGTTGGTGCTCGGGATAAGGAAAACATTGGTTTGAAAGCCGTACGCTTGGAAGACGTTGTTCAGACGAGCGAGCTCCTCTAGGACCCCAAGCTCATCGGCTTCCCATCGTATGAGGCAAACGTTGACCATTTCATATCGAGTTTTCCCGCGATTCGGAAAAGCTCTCTTCGTAGCCTGATGGATGTTCATAAGGGGGGGGGGGAGCTTAATTTGGCGGGAGAGAACTTCTTACGTTGTCCACGTCTTCTTCGAAGAAAGCAGCTAGATCCTGGTGATGAAAGCCTGCCCGAGATGTGTCGTGGGAAGGAATTGAGTCTTTCCGCCTTCAGAGAGAACGGTAAAGTTTGGCTGCGACATAATCAAGGGCGCTGGGCTGCTTGTAGCCTCGTGAGTCGTGAGGTCGAGCTTCACAAATTGTGAACCAGAGAATCGAGTCAGACAGAGTCAGAGAGGAAGGCAAAAGGTCTGGGATACAAATGATCTTGTCCGTACTGATGTAACTTGATCCGATACATCTTGATCGGAGATGAAAATATGTGATGTGCTGTTGAAGCCAACGAGTGAGGCTGGATTGTGTGGCTGCATGATGCATTCACCAGGGGCCCTTTTGGTCACCGGTCCAAACCGCCTTCCTTAAATTGACATTGAGGACTAAGTAGGCGGGCAAATGGTGGGCTGTGTGAAATTGGAGCACAATTTAGTTAGCAAGATTGTATATGCGTTGAAGAGGACTTGTTGACAAGAAAGCTTAAAGGTTCAATTCTTCTTCGACAGGTAATCACGTTACTGGAGATGAAAGGCGCGATATGAGGAGTAAGGTACAACCAAGCTAACTTGATATCTTACACATCCTCTACCTCTAGCGAACGTATGTGGCGAGGAAGGTACGTATGAATCTGACGTGAGGGCGCAGGCGAGAGGGGAGAAAATGCTTGCTTGATCGTCAAGCAGGCTGTTTCCAAACAAGCTCTTGCAAGACAACCGCTACACACGGAAGTAAGCTGATATGAGACGGCACTTTCCAACTCAAAATACCGACATCACCTCTTCCAACTCTCCATCAATCAAAAAATCAGTAGCATATTTCAGACTCTCAAGAAGGAGGGGAACTATGTGAATCTCGATGGACTTTGCATGCTTTGAGTGAACTCGTTTTAATTTATTATTGTCTGGGATTTATGTATATACTATATGCACAAGAAGAAAATGTCCGAAGAGATAGGTAGATGCCAGACCTGAAGCCCCCAACAGTAACAGGCTAGCTCGGTACAGGAGGGAATATTAAGTAAGGCTAGCCGACCAGACATTTTTGGTCGGTCTGCTGCTAAGACTTCTGGACGATGAATTTGTAGATAGATGGGCTTCTGTACCCATTCGTATCTATCCGATCGTGTCCAGCGTCATCATATCGTATCGTAACACGGCTTATAAGCCCCTCATATCACCTCTACACCTCATCGTACTCCGATGAGATGTAAACAAAGACAACCGCAACTCCCCAGCTCCGAACCCAAAATGCAACTCAAAGCAGACCTATCACGCCCACCTAGGCCCCTCCTGCGACCGCAACGGTAACTGTCGGTCCAAGGTATTGAAAGCTAACGTCCTAGGCGTATACGGCACAGCAGGTTGCTTGGGCACATTCTTCATCTCCCATTCAGCTGACGCGTTGTCGGATACAGGTGAGCCTTTGGTCATCTGCATGTCGTCGACTTCAACGCCGTCTGCTGCGCGCTCCATGGCTGAGGGGATCATAGACCAGATGCCTAAGAGGAAGTTGAAGAAGAAGACGGCCCTGTGGTTGTGTTAGTCTTTGTTGCCAATCAAAGATGTTTTCCATGACCACTGGAGAACATTGGAGAAGAAAAAGGAAAAAGGGAAAAGCATACATCATGATAACCGTCACCGCAAAAGTCGACTTAGCAAGCACACAATTATGGTGATTACCAGATGGTTTCGCCACATCACAGCTCTTGGAGATATACCAAGCGATATTCGACGAGTGTTGTGGATCCGAGTGGTCGGGACCCATCTGTCCATATATGCTAACGCACCACAGCGCAACGATAACGGCATTGGTGATCGTGCTCAGTAATGGGTACCAGACATGTAATACGAACATGACTGCCTTGACGAGTAGGATGAATGTGCTAAGCACCGAGATGGCAACATTGAAATCGGTGATTCTATGAACTTATCAGCAACTATCCTTCTTCAATCCAAACATCCCTCCTATCGAGTCCAAACATGCAAATAAACCTCGGAGGAAGGCAAGACAAGACATACGTTTTCGACCAAATAAACGGCGTCTTCGGAACCGGTCTATAATTCGCATACGCATACAACTTCGCCTTCGGACTCGAATTCCACCCGTTATCAGCACCAACCTGCCAGAGCTTGGTGCGAAAGAGATCCGGTTGGGCGATGCCGAAGAGGGCCAGTGCTGCTACGGTGCCGGCGAACTCGATCACCATCAAGGCAATGAGAACTCGCGGCCACTTCCACCGCCTGGAGATCACGATGCGTGGGAATTTGAACATTTTGTCGTATTGTATCGTATCGTAACGTGGGATTTGCTTGAGAGGCGGATGAGATGACTCGGATAATGTTCAATCACTCAACCGAGCCTGTTCTTTGAGGCTGGGTCGAGAGGGGAACAATGCAAGCGGTGAAGTGAACGAGCGAGATCCTGTGCAGACAGACAGACAGACAGACAGACAGACGAAATCGACGCCGTCGTATTGTTGAAGCTTCACATTGACATGGAACAGCAATAGCAAGTAGCAAGCAGCAAGGTCAGACCAGATCCGAGGAAGCAGAAGGAAGAGGCTTCTTGGAGGGCCGGCACCGCCATTATGAATGCCATGGGGCCAGTCCGTCCTGTGCCTGCTGCCCGTTTCTTTGTGGTGGACGATACGGTCAGCAATTGGTGCAAGAGTGCGGGATGAGCATGCAGCCGCCAATGGAGAGTCGTGATGGGAAGTTCAGCGCTTACATGCAGTAGCAGCGGGCAGGAGAGGGGTCCTGGGGTCCAATGAGGGGCGGGAAGCAACCTGTCGAGGCGTTACAGGGGAGGAGATATCACTCCAATCAGCGCCGTTTAGCACTCTCTCGAAGCCCAATCAAAGACCTCTGCACCCATTGAGAGACCATGAAAGAGCATCAGTCGTCCAGTCTGGCCAGTCAGGTCTTCTCTCTGGCTTTCTCTCAGGTCCGTCCGCTGTGTCCGCTGGCATTGCTCTAGGCTGAATGCGACCAAGAGCAGCGCCCAAGCCCTGGACATCAAGACCTCCCGGCTCTCGCTTACGAGCTCTCACTCACGATTTGGCCCCCTCGATTGGAACCTCTCCGCAACTTTGTCGCACAAGAGCCGTTGTATCTTCCAAGATGTGCATCTCCATGCATCAGAGCAGGCAGGTAGGTCGCAGGCCGCATGCCGGGCGCCTGCCCCAACATGTTCCGTACCACATCTAGTGCGATCACCTCACTTCCCCTCAGAATCATGCCGAGATTCGAACTACCTTTTTCATCCGAATGCATCGAATGCATGTTCCATCCCATACTTTCCCCCCTGGATTGGGATGAATCAATGGCGCCAGCGCCAGGAACAAAGCTTCTTGTACCGATGGAGATCTAGATGTGGGCAATCACAGCGCCAAGTACTAGTGGCATTTCATATTGTATTGAATTCATCTCATCTCGTCTCGGTTCTTCTTGACTCGGGCTTGACTTATTGTACTGGACTCAGGATCTCACCAAGTTGATATGATTCGACTCGTCTCGTCTCTGGCTGTAGATGTGGATGTGATATGAAGCATGAAGCGAGGCGGAAGCCGGAAAGGATGAAAAGCTTCGCCTACTCGTATCGCGCTGACTTCGGCCTATGTGCTACTGGATGACACTGTACTGTGGGCATCTCCCGACAAACCGAACCAAACACACGCGCAATGTAATCAAACCCAGAACCGCCGGCACGGTATAAACTTTTTCATCTCGGCAGTCCCAACAGACAGCTCGGCGCGTGGCTGTCTGTCACTTTCGCACACTCACCAGCGTTTGCCTCCCGGGTATTACCTACCGATTCTTCAATTCTGACTGCTTGATTCTCAGAGGCGAGACGAGATGATTTCTGTTCTCCTTTTGCGTTATATCCCTTGTAGAAGCCAATCTGACATGCATAAACGCAAGCCTGCTACTTCACCAAATCAACATGTATTGGTGGTCTAAGGCGAGTGAGAAGCAGGATAATCTCGATACAGTATGAATCGAATCGCCACCCCTCGTACAACCCTTCCACCCTTCCACCCCTCCATCCCACCATCGCTTGGGATTTTGACAATCGGACCTGTGCCTGCAAACAGCGCATCGCATCGCATCGCTAATGCACACCATCCACCATCCTCCATCTACAGTACCATCTCCTATGTCCTATTCTTATCTTCGTACATCTGTACCGTGACATCGCGGAGCCTCGAACGCTGTTTTTGGTACCCATCTTCGATACCCATCTACGGGTACGTGATGGTATTGATTCAGTATACCGAAGATCTCGGATCATGTAACCGATCCCTATGTTCTCCTTCGTACCGTCCTTGACGACGCTGACGACCAAATTGTGACACGGGATTGCTTCGTAAACAGTGGCCTGTGAAATTGATTCATACTAGGAAGGCAATGCAATGGCGATGAATGATTCCAAAGAGGTTACAGCCCCCCTGGACCTCACGAAGCACTCGCTTGCATGACACCATAGACCCAAACTGTGGGATTCGAATCAGGATTATGATGCAGCTCAGCTCCCCCAAATTCATTCATTTGATCCTCCAGCTGAAGACACAGCCCGAGTTCGCTTCGCTGCGCTTCCATTCGGAGTTGCAATGGCGACGAGCCACCTTCGTGATATTGTTCATCATAATGCTTGGTATATACAAGTCTCAATCATCAATCATCTCATCTCACCTCATCAAAAGCCTAAAAGCTTGTTCTGTATTCCGCAAGCATATCCATCCGTGCTTATGCAATGCGCCCAAATTTCGCCCCTCAATGGTATATCCTTAACTTTTTGTTCAAATGCAACGCCTCCAACGCCGTGCAGTGCGTAAGCCCAAATCTGCTGCTTGCACTTAATCCCCGTTTACTGTACAGCCATTCCCTTCCTATCCCGGTCTATGATGGCCCTGCCTCTGTTTCTGTAAGAGCCGCGGGCGGCGCATTTTCTGTCGATGTTGCTTTGCTTCTAGTGACGAGCTCGTAAATTTTGGGAATCAGTTGTGGTATTTGGAATGGTTTCGAGACAACGTTGTCCTACTGAGCATTAGATATTGAGGACCAATGAAGTTGGAGCTACAAACCATCCCAGCAGCAAGCGCTGTATCAATTTGCTCCAGGCGAGCATTTGCTGTTACTGCTATGATCGGTACATGCTTTACGATAGTTCCGTCTGCCTCGTAATCTCTGATTTTCCGGGTACATGTAAGACCATCCATTATGGGCATCTAATCCTGTCAGCAAGTGTTCTTTCAATTATTAGCATGATTACACGAACCTCCAAATCCATCAAGATAACTGCCAGTTCGATCCCATCCTTTTCTCGACCACTCCAGTAGTTAGACGTCTTGAGAACCTCAAGTGCTTCACCACCATGGTTGGCAAGCTCAGTCATGAATCCTTGGTTCTTGAGTGACTTCTGCAGGACCTTCTGATTGACAAGATTGTCTTCGACGATGAGTATCTTGAGCTTAGAATGATCCATCTTAATTCCAGGTACTGGCAGTGGTGGCGGTGAAGAAGTTGGCGGAGTGATTGTAGAACGCCGTCTATGACCTGTGGTGTGAGCTCGATGAACTGCTTTGCCAGACGAATTCTTCCGGCTCTCGATTGTGACGGCGGAATTCGACGAATTCCTTCGTAGAGCACTAATCGTGGTAGCTATTGGTGTATCTTCTGCGAAACCGTCCACCTTACGTGCTTTGATATAGAAAGCGAATGTACTGCCAACGCCGCGTTCAGATGATACGCCGATCTCGCCTCCTTGTAATTCCGTGAGTTCTCTCGATATAAACAGCCCCAAACCCGAGCCTCCATACTGTACGTGGGTACGAGGAGATGCTTGACTGAACCGCTGGAAGAGAAGTGTCTTTTCCTTTTCATCCAATCCTCGTCCTGTGTCCTGAACAGCAAAGTGAAGGTATATCTCGTCGCCAGTTCCCCATTCCGCATCCTCTGTGATCAGATCTTTTCGCTTCGAACGACTTGGGAAGTAAGACACGTCTGAGCCCTTCCCACCAGGGCGTTCATTGCTAGCGCCAACACTAACAATAATGGTTCTCTTGTCCTGCCCATGTGTGAACTTGATCGCATTGGTTGTCAAGTTGATCAAAACTTGTAGCAAGCGGGAAGGATCTAATTTTACCCAGTCGATATTCAGATCTAGATAAGACTTCTCCATCATGAACTCCATGGCGATGTCATTAGTATCCAACTCTCCTTCGAACATCTTCAGAGCTCGCTGGACCACGGCAACCTAAATTTATGAGTTTTGAGCAATCACATGAAGAATGAGAGCTACTTACAGGCTGTACAGAAACAGGGGTTACTACGAGTAAAGCCGAGTCAAGTTTAGATAGTGTTAGGATGTCGTCAACAATGCGTTTCTGAAAAAAAAATTGATTAGCTCGGTACTACTCATTGTGTTGATATACTGACCTGATGTTGAGCGCAAAGTGCAATTGTTTGAGCAGCATCAATACTATTCTCCAAAGTATCCAGGAGCTTCTCGGATGCATTTGATGCTTCATCGCCGGCTTTGAACTCCATGAGCGAAGTGATGATCTCGTCACTGCATTGAAGGATGGCAGAAAGCGGATTCCGCATTTCATGGGAAGTCATATCGATGAAGTTCTCTTGTTGGCGTTTCATCTCAATGGCTTCCTCCATTCTTCTCTTCTGAAAATCTTCGGCCCATTTCTGTTGACTGATGTTCGTGATACTTCCAAACACGCTCTTCAGCTTGCCGTCCTGGTCTTTCTCGGGGTAAGCGCTCATCAGAACCCATGTGTCGCTTGTATGGCCGTTCCGGTCTTGCCATGGGGTCTTGAAGCGGAATTCGTGCGTGACAACCGTTTTCTTATTGACCAGCTTGTTCCAGATGGCCTCAACTCCGACACGATCTTCGTCCTTGATGCTGTCCATCCACGTATTTGCACTGTTCACACCCCTTGGATGTCGCGATATTTCCCACCAGGTATCGTTACTGTAGGTGATAGCACCGGATCCATCCGCAATAAACATTCCCACGGGTGCGAACTCAGCCATGCGAGTGAACCTTGTTTCACTCTCCACAGCTTCTCGAGTTCGTAAGTCGAGCTGTTTTGAGAGTTCTTGCCGGTCAAGTGCGGCAAGTTGAGCAGCACGTTGACCCCGTCTAATCTCCTCTTCAAACAGAACAACGGAAGCCATTGAGGTCGCCAATTGCCGGCCCAAGAGCTGGATAAAAAGACTGTAATCATCATCGTATGGTCGCCTTGGATTGATTCCCATGACTAGAAATCCGAGTATGGCTTCTCCAGTTGTGGGATGGATTGGACAGACAACAGCTGCTCGACATGGATCTCCAAAACCTCGCCATTCGAGACCCTCGATCAAGTCTGAAGACAGACTGCCGTCTTCGGTTGTCAATAAAATAGTCTTATTGTATCTCATGGATTCTCGCAAATAGGGAGCAAAGCTCTCATCGCTAGCCTTCAAATCGAGCGGACTGATAACCGTCCTATGATCTGGAGGAACACCTAAAGTGCCTTCTAGAATACACTGTGGTGTCTGCGCGAGCGAGCCAGAGTGCATGGAGCTTAGATCACTGTCGCTTTCTTCGCTGACGGAGTAAAGGAATACAAAAGGCACGTCATACTCTGGAGAAAGTCAGCGTCGGTCAGACATAGATGAATTAAGTACATACCGTTGTATTCAAGTCCTTTGATGACCTGCCCCCAGAAGCTCTTGACCTCACGAGCAGTTGCAGTCTTTTCTCCGACCTCTCTCAACGTCAACATTCTTCTCTCAGCGATCTTGCGTCGAGTCTTTTCGAAGGCAGGGTTATAAAGCCCAACGACCGAGCCATCCTCACCGATCAATGGAATGATTGACCATGAAAAGTAGGATTCTTCTAGAAACCCATTTCTTTTTATAAACAAACAGTCATCATCTTTCATGGTTGATTGCCCCGAGTTCTTTGCATTGTTGAAGACTCCTTCGATTTCTGGCCAAATCTCAGCCCATGCAGCTTTATAACTTTGACCCTGTAGTGCCTATGTCAGCATTTTTCTTCAATACATTCCCCGATTAGAAAGCACGCAGAGTATCTAACCATCAATTGAGGATGTTTTTGACCAGCTAGTAAGATATATGCCTGCTCTGATTAGCTTTGCTCTTTCAACTTAGTGCTAGATAATCACCTCATTGTAAATGGCAATAAATTCATCGCCCCAATACATTGCAGCAGGATGCGGAGAACCCATAATACTAGACGGCATTGATCAGTATATGTTCTTCAACCAGATTTCATCCCTCTATGAAATGATTACATCTAGAAGGGGGAAGGGAGCAATACAGATTGCACATAGCTCTCAAATCAAAAGCCCAATTTTCAATTGGTCCAAGAGCCGTCGAAGCCCAATCAATAGACCGAGCGAACTGAACATGTCTAGGAAGAGCGGCAGAAATCGGAATCCTTGTCCAGTCGAAAGAAGAACTCTCAGGATAACGGATGCGCATCAACTCGCTTGTCAAATCTTCGCTTTGGTACGCAAGCATTGCCTGCCTCGGAGGTGATTCGGCCCCGTTTTCTCTCGATTCTACGGAGCTTGAGATATCTTGCTGAGAAGGTGTGCTTGCTCCAGAATTTGCAATGGGAACAGCATCGCCGAAGTAATCTAAAGGCTCAGTCGATTGGACCAGAGGAGATCGGGGCAGCCGTGTCACTGTCGATCCACGGAGCCGCTCACTCACAGTCGACGAACCGCTCAAAGCCCCATTTGAACTGCTCCCCGATGGTATCGCGGCGCTGCTGGCATTATTGCTCCCACTGATGAGACGTAGCCGTTTCCGCAATGTGCTGCAATTCCATGTGAAGCCCCCGTACTTCATTGAGGGTAAGCATACATCCATACTCTCACCATTTTTGACATAGCTCAAAGCCCATGCCTTGAATTCGGGGAAATCGTTCGTCACAGCAACGCCAGGACTATCTAGGTCTGCTTTGCCCATAACCATGTCTAAGACAGATTCATATGCACAAAGCGCCACATTTGCAAAAACTAATTGCAAGGGGCTGCCCGGTGTGAAATTTGTAGTGTCTGCCAGGTCGATAATGAAAGTAGGTCTTTCGTCTTGCTCGAGTATCTCAACAACCCCAACTCCCTCCAACGTTTGCATACCTGCAGAGGACTTCATATTCATTTCGGGGCTTCGAGATATCCTGCTTCGTTCGCTCAAGATCCCGTGCGTACTTGAACCGCGTGGAGGACTAGAATTGCTGAGGCTTCCTCGAGCCAGCTTCAGCGTTGTTACCCCTCCAGGCTCATCTCGAACTCTGTTCAGCATGGCTGCTGCAGCTTCGGCGCTGGAGAAACTAGGAAGCAATGGCCGTTTTCTGGAGTGTTGCGACGAAAAGAATAGAGGTGAAGGTGGAGAACCTTGTACCTTCCTAGAAATCGCTGTCTGTAGAATCTCTGAATCGAGGGTATGTTGGCGTGTTTTTAAGAACTTGGGTCGGTTCCTTTTCTGCGGCCGCTCTGTAGAGACTGGCCTTGAACCTTTATCCTCCGCCCTTGGATGTTTCGAGGCATGCGGTACTTCTCTTGGTAGGAGTGATGTTCGAGTAGGAGGGTAATCTAGTCTTGGCCTGGACGATTTGGTGTTCGGTGTATTGCTAGACAAGGCCGGATGGTTTGCTTGAGCAATTACCTCGGGGAGATTGATTGACGGAAGACGGCCTCTGGACAGACCTGTCACCTCCGCAGACTCTCTCTGGACAAGTTTCGTGGGGTCGTCTTCTGGGCGCACTTCCTGAGCCTCCTCCCTGATAATGTCTTGCTCGAATGTAGAAGTCGGGATTTGAGGAGCCGGGGTCGTGTTCGAAGGAGGGGATATCCGTTCGCGAATTGGTTGACTGGTAAAATCTCTCTGGGACGTGAAGATCGATTTTGGTTCTGGATTCATGAATGTCAGGTTGACCCGCCCAGCAGAACAGATGCAGACAAGTCGAGGTTACACCGAAATCTTGCCGCGGCTGGGCAGTGACGTGCACCTCCTTCGTGGAACCCTGACAATGGAATTCGTCCAGGCTGGCACTGAATGGTGAGTTTGCAACGGCTCACGCTGGGTTGGTGGGGGGGATGGTAGGAAGCCAAAATGCAACAATAGGACCACGCTGACCTAGCCTTGCATGCACGGGGAGCTGCAGTCGGGGGACTGACAGCAAGGCAACGACGCGGGAGAGCCAGATTTGGGGGAAGCTGGCTGCTTGTTGGAGGGCGTGAAAGGAAGGCAATGGATGGATGGATGGGTCGTGGGTCATGTAGCGACGGAGGACCAACGTCCAGCTTCGATGGCAGACCAGGGTATTTGTTAGCACGCTCCTCAAATTGATAAATGCGCCGACAAAGATCAGGCAAGGCAAGGTACGGCCCGGGCTTGGATCGGAGGGGTAAAGTTGATTCGCTGTACTGTAATCCCCAGCACCAGGCAAGAGAAGGGCTCGAGTTGCAACGCGGTGCAATGGTCTTTAAAGTGATGATGGAGCACGCTCAGTAAAAGGAAGCCCCGAAGATGTTGTTGTTTCTCGAGTCAAGATGCGCGTGGGGGAATCAACGAAGTGGAGTAGAGGTGGAGGTGAAGGTAAAAGAGCGCGAGCCTTCCATTCCTTTCCCAGAGCTCCAAACTATTGGCAGGAAGCTAGTTAATGACCGGAAGGGGACAGATACAGAATGAGGTATCCCTCTCCGATATACAAAAAGCCATGGACTGCTCGTCTTCCTATTCTCCTCATACAATTAAGTGCCATCGTGTATATTCGTCAGTTGTAAAATGTTGTTCTATGCCACGGCATTTTAGCCTTACAGAACATGCCTGTCGTTCTCTTTCAACCTTCCAGGTTACCGCATCTTGCATAAAGCCCAGGGAATCGCTGTAATCGCGGCTGACCCTAGGGGCTCACCGCTCACGTTCTAGAAACCAGCCTTTTGATCCCGTCCCCCAAGATACTATCATTTATACGGATGCTCGACCGTTATTCAATTGATCTCCTTTACTAGAAAGTCGCAAGCCAGTTCATCCCCTCGTTGTTGTTTTATCTTTCCAACTCTGCGATACAAGATTTGCGACGAAGGTTTGCCGGACCGCTGCAGATGATGTCAGTGGGGTTTCTGCCGATGCAGTACCTCCGTATGGGCACATGGGCACATGGGCACATGGGCATTTTCAGAATTCCGATTGCCCTGCCCTGGACGGTCTGTGAGACAAACCTATTCGCTGCTGTCGAATCATCTGGCGCGGAGCTGTCCCCGAACATCATTCGATAAATCTTCGCTTAAGTAATCGGCTGTTTTTGTCTGCGTGCACTGGATCATTTTCAAGCCTTCACTGGCTGGACCGGGCGATGGGCTGATTTCGAAAGACAATTCTCCAGACTTGGCAAGATTTCTGTCCCAGCTGCTTGGGTCCAGATAACCTTAAGTAATTAGGCGCAAGTGTGAAGTATCTCCGTACCTTCTCCAGCCAGCGAATGAAACATACCTGATATGAATTCATCGAAACAATCGAACAGGATGCTGTATTAAAAACACCTTGGATATGGTAGATATGAATTACTTAGATGGAGAATAATACTCGAAAGGAATCAAACGGGCTCAAACCCAAAAGGGATCCCCTACCAACCAACACCAAACAGACAAAACAGATATCACGGTGCACTAACACCCACAAAATTCATATCAACCCATTTCTTGTACCCTGGGAGAATCGACTCAATTTTCACCGGCGCATCCAGCATACTCGCAAATCCAACTCTCGTACCATCGCCGTTGGTATTCTTGAACTCTGCTGCGAGAACATTACTCGTGTCTTGGCCTTCTCTGAAAACTACATATCGGCGTCAGCATACATTCAAGAAAAGCATAGATGTCTAACTTATTGAACATACCTTCCCAACCTTCAGGCGCAATAACACCCCCTAAGTCGCTATTCTGAATGACAGTCTGCGAGAAGTTTCCATATGGTCGCCCGAGAAAGTTCGTCCCTTTAGCAGTGGATGCAGCAGTAGCTCCCGTCGTGATTTTCCTACAGATCATAATGTCAGCCGACTGCTCTCTTCCAATAGCCAAATGAAAGGAAAGGGTAACTCACGCCTTATCAAAAACGATCTCCCCCATATCCCCAGCACTCGTCCTCCCCTGCGCCGTAATCGTTCCCTTCTCCTTCAACACACCAATCTTACATCCCTGAAGCCACGCCTGCCCTGTAATTCCAAACACGAAGTCCACACCACCCTCCACATAGCAACTACCATAGAACGAACTTCCAGAGTGTGCGTACAGTGTGTCTTGGAAGCCGGTGATGCTGCTGGCGTAGAAGCCATTCTCGGTACCCTTGACGGAGAGGGCAATGGCTTGGCTGGCTGTGCCGGCTGTGTTGGCAATGTTTATGTTGTAGAGGGCGAAGTTGTTGCCAGTCACTAGAACGGTGGCTGTGAATGCAGAACGCACGTCAATCTCAAGACTTATAAGAGGTGCGCATCTGGATGTAAAAGGAAAAGACGAACCACTAGCATCGTTGTTCTTCACATCCTTCGCATACGTCGCCGCTGTGATAGTAGCCTTGTTCGCGGTTGGATCCATATTTGGGAATGTAGAGCCCTTCATCGTTATGTTGTCCTTGTCGATGGTGACTTTCTCGCTGTATGTGCCTGGGAAGACCATGATGGTGTCGCCTTCAACGGCTTTCGCGTATGCATCTGCAATCTAGCCACAATGGATCAGCTAATGTTCTATATGAATCATTTCAAGTACGCAAATCGAGTCGTAACATACAGTGGTGAAAGTCTTCCCAGATCCAACCTCCAACGTGGTCGCACACCATACTGTTCGAGAAAGCAGGAGCAGCGTTTGGACGAAAGTGAAAGCCGTCATGTCGAAGTCGCAAATTCGGTAAAGTTTGAATTGGGTAGAATTACGATTAAGCGAGAGAACAACAACACAACAGGGCGTGCAGAAGCCAACAAGAAGGACAGCGATGCACCCATCAATATATAAGATTACAATTGCCCAACACCTGCAAACTTCTCACCAACCGGACTCACGATACCCGTCCTAAACTCGCAAACCCGAATGTTCCCACTCTCCCCAGCCCGAGCATGTATCTAGCTTCGAAACACCGCACGAACTCTCCCGTGCGCACGACTCACAACACCATACCAGTACCGAACCAACCCAAACAATCCCCTCAGCCTCGCTTAGCCCCTGCACGAAACGAAACGAAACCAAACATTGCTTGCAGCCCAACCTAGTAACCTTTTCAGATCCAATTCCATCCAATCAAAATCACCACAACATACTCGAGGCTAAGTCTCCGAGCCTCCTGGGCACTGGATATAAGCTTAGGGTTTGGACGTGGCGACCAATTAAGCTTGTAAGGCTTAAGCTTCGCAGTCTTTCGGAGCTGGAATGTCGCTCGTAGCCCGCAGCCCGAGTACCTCGCATATAATCTTCTACCTCCCGAGCTAGCTGTCCAGCTGTTTACTACACATTAAGCTTTTGCTTCGAATTCAAGGCTGCTTCGCATTTTCTCAATGCCGTCTTCCTCGCTGACGAACCTCGAGAAGCCAAAAGCTTAAATGAACATCATTTGAGCTTCCTCGCATTCTTTCCCAAGGTGAGCGTCCGCACAAGTGCGTCATTCGGCCTTTGTCACTTACTCGCTCCATTGCGGCGACGAATCTCCGGGGCGAGACTGCATCATCTGGAAGTTTCCGGTGAGATGGTTCGACCAATCGTGTGATGAGTTCCTTGGAATGGGATGCCAGATGGCATTTCGATGACGATTCTCAGACCGTAGAGCGAAGAGTCATCATCTCAAGCTTTTAGTTGAGGCCTCCGAAACATGCTCAATATAGAATCCGAATATTGGCTCCGAGAAATAGATTTAATGAGGAGTTCTTAGAGCAGGTCGAGTGAAGGAACAGTCTTTGCGCATTCAGGATGATACTGACAGGACTTCCTGCCTGCGATATGATCTCTTAGAAATTGTCATCCTATACCCATAAATCGAGGTCCAACAGAACCTTTTCCTTCTCTTCAGTCTATCATGGACCAGTGAACCAAAACTTGGGATTGGAAAGCAAAGAAGCAGCCGATCACTAACCAGGAAGTGGAAACAGTCTAGAACAGGGCTAAAATTATCCTTGGATGACTCCATGTCAAGCTTATTAAAAAAGGAATGGACAAACAAACTCAATTTGGAATGTGACTTGAAGATAGCTTCGATTGTTCTGTTGTCCCGAACGCCCTCGCTCTGCAAAATACACAGCCTATACCGTGGAAACAAAACATCGATCTCCCTCCGAGTTTCTCGATTCCTGATTCTCGGTTCCATTGTCTCAACTCCCTATCAAGAAGAAGTGACAGATCAAAACACCTCCCTCGCCTTCCCCGCCCCTCCCACTCCCCTAAACCAAATATGCAAATCCCACAACATCAAGACCCCATCTCATGCACCTGATTCTGACTCGGCAACTCCTGCGGCGCAGGCTGGTACTCCCTCCCACCAAAATACCCCTTCTTCTGCGCCGGCATAGGCGAGCCCTCCGCTTCCTGCACCGGCGGCGGCGTATGATTATCATGGTATCCACCTGTCGCTCCTCCTCCTACTCCCCTTGCTGCGTATGCATTATCCGGCCCATTATTCTGCAATTCGAAGGTCTGGCTGCGCTTCTTATTCCGTCTGTGTCGCCAGAAGAAGAACCCTATGATACCGAGCGCGATGACTGCTACAGGCACACCAACTCCAGCACCTATTGCTGCACCATTCGATGATCCGCCGCCGGATGACGAGGCGGGTGTGCTTGTTGCCGGGGCGCTAGTGGTTGTCGTGGCTGATGATGTGCTTGTCCTAGATGAGGATGAGGATGACGAAGTTGTGGTTCTGAGTTGCGACAGAGGCATCTGCGCGAGGATCGTAGCAGCTGGACTAATGCGGAAGATGGATGTCGGGCTATCGCAGCAATGGAAACTGCCTATGCCTTGAGAGCCATCGTCGCAGCAGTAGGAAGTTGTCTCTGTGATGTCGCCGTTGCAGAAACGAACACCAGCCGTTGAGCCATTTGCGACTGAGAACTGTCAGCGAGACAGTTTGCTTGTTGCGATTCGGTTCCAGCTATGATGTACTTACACGCTGCGCACTGATTTAGACATGCTGGATTTTCCCACGTCTGGTCCGTACAGCCTACGCGGAGATAGTCTACCGTAGGTCCATTATCCTGTTTACAAAGGCCGTTTGAGTAGCAAGTTGCCCCCGCTGCGCAACACGCGCTGTTTCCTGCCGTCGAGTTGTCACATCGGTATCCAGAGTTATCCGCTGCTGCTCCATCAATGACAAAACATTGCGTTGGTGCGTCTTGAGCAAAGACGATTGGCGCAAGGAAAGGGAGCAGGAGGCAAGTCGACTTCGACAACACCGCGGATACCATCTTCATCTGCCAGAAGGTTTCTTGCCGGTAAGGTAGGATGTCTCTATTGAGGAAGAAGTCAAGAGCGCAAATGGAAATACAGAACAATCAGACGAGGCTTCAGTCATCGACAGATTCAAGAGTCCAATCCTCTTAGACGTCGAGACAAAAAGGTTGACTGAGGGTGCTGGCTCAGCCTCCGCCAACTTGACCTGGATCTTGACGAACTGCAGAAATATTGCCTCATAAGGATAGTGCTGACAACTCACCTTGTAGATAAATGGTAGTAAACTGGTCTAGCTAGCCAACATGGAACGGACCTTTAGACTTGGGACGAGGAAGCAGGTGTCGTTGTAATCCTCCAATCAATCTTCACGTACATTGTGGCGTGGGCGCCGACGATCTTAGCCAGAGCTCAATATGAAGCTTGTCCACTTCACGTGACTATCGATGGCTTCATTCATTCGTTCAGACTGAATGTGAGGTGGTCTAGAACATTGAAGGCTTGTCCTTGCTCAACATTTGGCGTAGGCCAAATATGGCCAGTCCGTCCCCATGATGCTGGGACTGGATTGTAGACAAACTTTAACGAACAGAAAAGCGTTAGAAATTTCGAAACGAAAGAAAAGGTCGCCCAGTCGAACAGTAGATTGCATCATTGAACGGCTTTGATATCTGCAAGGAGATAAGAAGCTAGAAAATGGAGTGTGTAGTTGGCGGACTAATTGAAAATAGGCAGCAAGTCGAGCAGATGGCATCCCTAAGATGGCGATGGTTCTGTCATATCAATGTCATCTCAAATTTCGAGAACATTGCAGGCAATCTTGTTCCGATGGCGACGGCAGTCGAAGAAGGCAGTACGTCTGAGCAGACAGTTATGCAAAAGCTGTCGATTCCATAAACTCATAATCTCCCCTTCATACTAACATTTGTTCTACTCTCGCCGTCGTCGAGTCACGCAACGTTCTTCTCCAACCACTCTTCCCATTGCTCAGCAGAAAAGCTCGAGCTTATACCATTCTCAACCACGCCATCAAAGACAACAGTGGGAGTGACGTGAACGCCTTGCATCCGGTTCATCTTGACCAAGACCTTCAGCTCATTGGTGACACCATTGCCGGTGTTCAGAGAGCCGTCCTCAGCAGGCTTGTCTGAAATGTGCAATAGCTTGTACATTTCTTGCTCATTGACGCCAACTTTACCTCCGATTTTCGCAAGACGCTCGTATGTCTTGTTCCGAGTCTCGTTGACGACATTGACATCGTAGAATGATTTGGCGTCATCAAAGAGTGCCTACAAAGTATTCATAAACACCCTACTCTCAAGAGCATGATAAATTGAGAAGTATGCACGTACCTTGCTGAACTCGAAAAACTTGCTGGGTTGGAGCTTAAGTACGGCAACCCCGGCTTCGTGCACCAAAGTCGAAGATGGATGCCATGGCTGGATCTGCTGTCTGAATAGGATCTGGACTTTCGAGGCGTACTTCTGCTTGATCAATGGGAAGACTGAGCTGTAGACTGTGTTGTACATCTTGGCCGAGAAGGGACAAACATAGTCGAGATATAGCTCTAGTGTGTGGAGTGTAGGGGCATTTGACGCCGTGAACTTTTGACCGGCGAATTTTGGAGCGAGGGCCATCTTGAGTAGCGTTTTTAGCTTTGAAAGATTATGATTCTGTGAAGTTGATGAGTTTAGCTGGTGAAGCCAGGGCGTTCGGAGAGCACTCGAAAGTTGATGACGTTAAGGCTCACGTGATGTGGCATGATAGTCCGTTCTTGCATGATCCGTGGATTCGAATTCACAACAATCTAGTTGTTAAGTTGGAATTCAATTTCATAGCTTTTAGAATTCAAGCTTATGATATGCTAACAATCACTCAGAAAGGTCGTTATCCTCTGGCCGAACTATGCCGAGTATCCGCAAAATGCCCTGATAGCTGGAACAGCACTTCAGGTTTGAGCTTCATTCTCAAGCAATTGAACCAAGAGTTCTTTTGCTTTCCAAGATCACTCATTCAATGACTCTTGGGATATCAGATTTATCATTATGTACTTAGGATGACCCCATGAACAACGCCCGCAAAAATGCTCGAGTACATATTGGTCTCCCACCATGAACGCCATATTCAATGTACAATTAGGTACAATACAGGTATTGAAGTATGCTCAAGAAAATAGGAACTCTTTGAGAACAGGAGATCCAGAGAACTCAGGGTTGAGCAGTATGCAACTATGCCAATTATACTCCTTCCAGTGAAAATGGACCAGAGCACTCACTTGAGGAAGTATTGTAGGCCACTCCTCCGATTCTCCAGAAACTTTGGCCGGAACTTTGAGATGACGCTCTTTGGAGGCAGTGGAGGCATCGCAGCCTTGGAATTTGGGAAGGTTTGGAGCAGCTTGTCTCGCAGGTCGTCAAACTCCGAGTATCGTTTACGAATCCGCATGGAACCACCCTACAATGCATTGTAAGCACAAGCCCAACTACTGCTCCTGCGCCTCGAGGTACCTACCCGCAGAGTCTCCACGGTGATGTTCCAGACTACAAATGCCCCAATGCCAGTTCTGCTTCCATTAATTATTACATGGTCCTCGATGTATACACTCCTCGCCCAGCATGCTTTGTTCTTTGAGTCGCCCTCATCCGTATTATCTTGTAGCGTTATTGCGCCTGGCGGTATCGATTCAACAGAGATATTCGAGAAGGATCGTGTGTGCGACTGAACCCAATACGGCGGCGAGCTCACTGGTGAAGTTACAGGAGAATCAATTTTGCCTCCTTCGTGTTCGTCGTGTGACGTAGTCGTCGTACTAAGTCCTTGTTTGCGCGTGTCGGCAGGCTCACCATTTGCGCGGCCATGATTTGATTGTTGACTGAGGATGGCCTCCATCCATGCCAACGGCAGGCTGGAGAAGCCTGGAATGTCTGGGGTTGAGTCTAGGCTGAAATCGAGTCGAGTTTGGTGTTGATGAGATATGTTGGGGATGCTGCCCAAGCACTTGCGCCGATTACCGACTACTGCCTTCGTCTGCCGTGTTTATCCTTGCTCGTTTGTCCAGATCGTTCAGCCTCCTCGCCCGAGTCCCCCACCGATATTACTGGCTGTCCTCCCGCCCAACAATAAACGAAAAAAGGGGTCTCCAACCTCGTCTCCAAAATCCAACCCCGAGATCGATCTCTTTCTTCAGCGGCTTGGAGTAGTTTGCTTTTTGTTTGAAACGCATTTAATTCTGCGGATCTCGGTAACGTTGTTGTGAGCTTGGCTGTATGGATTTAGACTCTTTTCAAATGGTGGAGATATCGCGCCCCTTTCCGAGTCTAAAGCTTTAAATTCATTGTTCTACAGGGATTACATATTAAGATTCGGGAACCACGGGCGGTCTCCAATTTCGCCTGTTCGCCAGTTCCTCCGTAGCGAAACATTGGAGCTCTCAGAGCTGTGTTTGTTTTCCCATTGGTCTCCCACTCTTCGTGGTGCTTTCATTGAGAATAGAGGTGGCGAGTAGGGTGGATTTTCTCAGTCGTGATGCATACGATATCATGCACATGGCTTCTTCAACACGAAGTCTGGTGCATGTGAACCGTTCTAATCAAGGAACTTCCAAGGGGGAGCTGGTCGAGAACTGTGCAGCCAAGTGAGACCCTTTCCGCGCTATCACTTATTTCGGCTGGGGTCAGCTCACAATCAAACCTCCGGTTGGCTGGTGGCCGTCAGTACTAACTAAACTGAGTTACAACAGTCCTTCTGCATCTCCAGTGGCGGCCCTAGTCAAGGCGCGACATCTTGATTCGGGCGATTTTGTTGATTCGAGGTGGTCGGGGCTTGGGGATGGAGACTTTCATAAGATGTGGTCTCCTCCTTCTCCTCACTTGGTTGTCCATTGCTCTCGTTGACTGAATATCACCACTCGGTTGTGTTCTTGGTTCCTATCTTTTTAACATTCTGCTTGGTTTTCGAGATCTCACTCGCTCGATCTCGAATTCTTCGTATCCGTATAAAAAGGTATGAGTCTCGAACCACATTCCCCACCGTTGCTGCCCCAGCTGTTGTCTCTCAACTGTATGTACGGCCACGCCACATTGGGTGATGAGTATCATCAACATGGAACGAAAATATGTAAAACGGAACGACCTGCTCAATCACACCTTCACCAGTTTCAGTCAGATGTTGATCTGCGAAGCAAAATCTTCAATCAGTAATCAGTAACTGACAGTACCATTCAGATAATCCTTTAAATCCATTCAGATAATCCTTCGAATCTCGATTCCATTCTCAACACATTCAGTCCACTCATCCTCCGACATGCCTTCACTCAGGACCTCCGCTGCCATTCTGGCTGCCGCACTTTTCTCGATGAGTGTCAATTCCCAGGCAGTCTATACCATCAACCCGGATAGTGTCTCGTTGCCCACCCGTCAAGGATGGTGCTCCTCGCAGACTGCTTCATGTCCTCTGCTCTGCCTGCAACTTTCGGGTGAATCTTCGACCACTGCTGCCAATGATTGTGATCCTGTAAGATTTTCGATGAAGTAGTGAGACTTCAATGCTAACTCTAAGCAGGAAGCACTGTCCTACGAGTGTATCTGTGGGAACGGATTGAGCCCAAATGCAAGCGAATACTCCCAGACGCTCCCATACTTCGAATGTCAAGAATACGGAAACCAGTGCGTGGCAGCGTGCAATGGCAACACACCATGCCAAAGTGCTTGCAGAACCGATCATCCATGCGGAGCCCAAAACCCCACCAGAGTCAACATCACAAGCAGTGCTTCCTCTACTGCCACCAATGTCCCAGCTGGTGCAACAACTGGTGCAGGAGGAGAGGTTGTCTACAACGGACTTGGAGGCGATGCCGGAACCACAACAGCTGCCTCTGGTGCTCAGTCTACTGGCACAGACACCAAGCAGAATGGTGCACAAATGGCACTGGACATTGGCCGCAGCTACAGCTTCGCTGTTGTGTTCGCTGGTCTTTTCGCCGGATTTGCTTTGGTCATGTAGGACGACTTCGTCTTCGGTTCTTTTCGATCGATTTGTTGTATCGAGTGGCCTGATTCTGAAGCCACAAGTCTCGACGACACACACATGCGTTTGTTTAGCGATGTATTTGGAATGTATTTGGTCTTAGCATTTTCAGCGTGTTCTTAGTTGCGTTACCACAGAGCAGAGGGAATCAGCCTCTATCATAATCGGTAATGAAGCGGCAGTCAGCGAAGCTTATTCGGAGGGATCGAATTAAATAATCAATGCTTGAAAACATTTAGCTATCTGATAGATGACTTCTCCACTGCCGAACCGTTGCTTGTGATGCCCGGGTCGAGAGTGTCCTGATAGAGACTGCACGACCTGGCGATCAACCCTTTGTGTTGCCTAATAACATATGCAGAGGGCAGATTCAGGATTTGATCGGTATGTGATGAAAGTGGTCTAAAGCAACTGAATCAGGAAAATAACTTGGAAGCAGGCGAATGAAAGTCGCAATGAGGAGATTCGAGAAGGAACTAACTGCTCAAGGTCCGGTATCCCAACGTTTGGCTATTCTTCGTGTCTCAATACAATACAGTGAAACCTCCCCCCACCCCGTTTGATTGTCTAGAACGGTTTTGTGACATTTGCTGCTCTTACTGCTGAGGATTATTAAAATTAATCGCTAGACATCATTCTAAGAAGGAGCCGACTTAATTTGCTGTGAGGATCTAAGAAACACGGAAGACACATAAAGTAGCAGATGTCATAAAAGTACGCTAGACAATTACACTGGGGGATGCGCTGTATACTAAAAGCGCTGGAACAAGCCGAGGAACTGATAAGGGAGGCACTTGCCATGCTGCACCAAACCAACACATTTGTAGTGGCACCAAACGTGAAGAGGAACCGAGTTTCTGTGAATAAACCAACAGCTGCAACCTCTTTACTCATCGTAAGAGCTGATGAATTGGATTCAAGCCTCCCTTCACGTGCAGCGGATGGATGACGACCATCGACCGAGGACTCCACGAATCAATCTTGCAGGGTTCACGAAATCCCAATTTCAACATTTATTAACCGGCCCATCCGCGACTCCTCCCCTTTTGCCAAAAGACAATGCCTCGATGACCAGCTGCATCTTCAAACAACCCTTCGTATATTCCACCATTCTCGCCGACGTCGGAGCGTGATCCGACTGACCCTATCCAGAATTCGGCCCCTAAATTTACTCGCGGTCAAGACAGAGCCGCATGCTCTCTTGCCTCAACCTGTCACAACCCCCAAGTCCCCAATGGCGCCGAGCAAAAGTACGTATCAGAACCTCCAAGCATGTGTCGGCAGAGCTTCATGCTAACGAATGTACCGTGATAGAGGAGGCAGCGCACGAGTGCGTCTCTGAAGAAGCCCTGGTTCATTTGAAGTCCTACAAATATTCGAGTGTGGACAAGTCCCTGATTTCGAATTATATCCTCAAACATTATGTACGAACCACGACCTTCACAATACGCGGAAGAAATATGCTGAGACAAACATAGTGGAATGCATTCGTGGAACTTTTGCCATTATGGCTTGCACCGAACATGGTGACATTGCTGGGATTCTTCTTCATTCTCTCCAATGTGATCTGCCTTGTGATATGGATGCCGGATTTGGTGGGACCTGTATGCTACTCCGTTCTTTGTGGGAATATCAAGTGCTGACAGCGCGCTCTAGGGACCGTCATGGCTGTACTACAGCTTCGCTTTTGGCCTCTGGATGTACTCAACGATGGACAATGTGGATGGGAAACAAGCACGAAGAACTGGCACATCTAGTGGCTTGGGAGAACTTTTCGACCATGGTATCGACTCGCTCAATTGCACCCTGGCCAGCTTATGCGAGACTGCAGCGATGGGTTTGGGGACATCGAAAGCCGGAATATTCACGGCGCTCATCCCATGTCTTCCTATGTTCTTCTCTACCTGGGAGACATACCACACTCACACCTTGTACCTGGGTGTTTTCAACGGACCTACCGAAGGTCTAATTCTTGCTTGTACCCTAATGATCCTTTCAGGATACTACGGTCCGGAAATCTGGACCCATCGAATCACGGATCTAGTTGGACATCACTACTTTTTTGGATACCATGAATTTTTTGGTACCTATTCGGTCAGGGATCTCTGGGTACCTATCCTTGTTGTATCTCTATTTGGAGCTCATGTTCCATTTTGTGTTATCAACGTTGTCAAAGCTCGCCGGAGAGACAACCTCCCAGTTATGCCGGTGTTCTTGGAGTGGACCCCTATGGCTGTTTTCACGTTCTCTATCGGCGCCTGGCTATTCTCTCCATATTCGACATTGATGCCGGACAACCACTTGGTCCTCTTCTGCTTGACCATGTCTTTTGTCTTCGGTAGAATGACGACCAAGATCATTCTGGCACATCTTACGCGCCAACCATTCCCTTACTGGACGGTCATGCTCACTCCATTGGTTGGCGGTGCTGTCCTGGGTAACCTCCCACGGATTGGTCTACCTCAAGTCAGTGCTTTTGTTGAGCTCTGGTACCTACGGGGCTACTTGGTCTTTGCTTTAATCGTCTACTTCCGCTGGGCTTTCTTGGTCATCAACAGCATTTGCGATTACTTGGGCATCAACTGCTTGACAATTCCAACGAACAAGTTGGTTGCCAATCAGGAGAAAGCCAAGGCTGCCAACGGCAATGCCAAGACGACAAATGGACATGGCAAAAGAGCGGACTAGACGGGTAGAACGGCAGTCTAGGTGCGGGCTGGCCCAGAAGCCTAGTTCAACACTACCTTGTGGGGCGAAGAAGATGTTGCAGTCGTTTTGCTGTGACTATTACGAAGGTCATGATTCGGGGAGGTCTATTCTTTACAGCACTATATCATTTAACATAAGCATTAATAGACTTGTTCGTTCGAAGTGTCGGATGGAGGAAGGACAGGTTGCAGAAAAAGAGAGCGGGATACCAAACTCGAGCATTGGACTGGCGTTGACAAGAAGAGCGAATTGGACGCATATCGACAGGTGTCGTGGGATTTATGTTGCATAAGTAGATGACCGCCAGTGTTCTAAAAGCTTCAGCATGATTATTACATCCTGACTTCACAAGATCAATAATATCAAAAGTGTTTCTACATACCAGGAACACCAACTTACCGAGACCTGAAATCCCCTGTCAAGCTGTAAAAGTGAAAACACATACATACATAAATAGGTTCGGGGAAGGATTCCCTTGTTGTCCTCCGGATTCGTGTCTCGTACGGCAGCGTATACCAGTGCCGAGAAGTCAATTCAGACCCAATTTTTGCTCAAATAAGCTTTACTTCTATGTCAAAAATTCACTAATAGCGGCTGCTAACTCGCTGACAGTGCCGTTGGTTCCAGAAATTAGTGCAACTACAGCGGGTCCCTGTCACTTCTGACTCTTCGCATGGGCAAGGCAACACCGAGAACCCTCCAAGAGACCGTCGGAAAATCAACGCCATACGCGCAACATGGAGGAGATTTTGCTAAGCCTTGCCAGATCTCAGAGCTTGGTCCCTGGTTCGTCTTGAACTGGAGAAAAATGTTAAAGAAGATGGGCATCGGCACTTTGCCCTGAGAGGTGGTGGATGGATGGTTCGATTCTAGGTTGTGTTACTTCAGCCACACTTGCCTACGCATTCTACGCAACGAAGCCACGAAATCAAGGAGAGCTACGAGAGACAGTTCTGCAAAGTCAGCAAGCAAGAAACGAACGAGTAACGGCTATCCAAGACATCTATGCTGTTGCTACTGCAGAACTCGGATCTTACGTCTAATGCCCGCAATTACGAGTCCTTGAACTTAATTTCTTCATCCGACGCGGATATTTCAGCTTTAAACTGCTCCAACTCCAGTATTCTCGTATGGAGAGGAAAAGAGTGAGGGCTGGACTCAAGCTACACCTTCTACCCCGCCAGCCAGCCACAACGAACGCGTGCATGCTGCAGCTTGCCCAAACTTGCCCCTCCGAAAAGATCCCTTGCCTTGGCAGCGAATTGCCAACATTAATCTAAATTATGACGCTCCAACCTCCCCCCACCACGAATACTTGCCCCGCGGTTCCCGATAAGATTCACCAAGACCGCAACAATCAAAACTGCAACCAAAACAACAACACTGTACAAAAACGACCTCCACCAGCTCATAGATCAAGAAGATCAAGTTCTTCCTTGCACCGGAAAAAGCGCGACTCGAAAATCTCGGTTTCGACAGGGAGTTCGACGCAGAGTAGCAGCCACCAGGAATACCTAGACAGTCTGGAGGTACCGAGTCCCAACACGGTGCAGCGGATTGGGGAAATCCAGGAGAAGAAAGAAGAGGAAATCATGCAGCGGTTATCTGGGGACCTGGATCATGAGGAGAGAGAGAAAGCTGCGAATATGATACAGAGGAATTATAGAGGGCATCGGGAGCGCAGGATGTTGAATGGGCTGAGTCTGGACCCGAGTACGCGGTGGGTTGAAGCTATTCGGGAAGCTCAGTATCGCAACCTGACAAAGCCAAGGGCGAGGGGCAATATGGAGCATAGTAAGGTTGGGAAGGACATTCCGGCGAGCAATGTGCACGGTTCGGGGACAGTCAATGTTGCGAGGCAGAATTGGAAGAAGATTGGACTGATTACGAGGAGAGCGGGAGGGGATGAGGACTCGGAATCTAATAGTAGTGAGGATGATGAGAACACGCCTGAGCAGGAACGAGAGGAGAGGCGGAAGCGAAATCTGGAGGCTAAGATGCAACGCCAGAAGGCTGCCAAGATCATGGATCTGCAGTATTTCTTGGAAATGGTGGATGTTAAGCATCGGTATGGGAGCAATTTGAGAACTTACCACGAGGAATGGAAAAAGTCGGATACGAAGGAGAACTTCTTCTATTGGTTGGATTATGGAGAAGGGAGGTTTATTGACTGTCAAGGGTGTCCAAGGGAAAGATTGGACAGAGAGCAGGTCAGATACCTTTCGAAGGAGGAGAGGTTGGACTACTTGGTAAAAATCGACAAGGAAGGAAGGCTATGTTGGGCGAAAAATGGAGCTCGAATCGATACTACGGAGAAGTATAAAGATTCGATCCATGGCATTGTAAGTCTCAGGTCTTAAAGAGAATTGGCCTCTTTTTGGATAAATCTGACTTCGACGTAGGTACCCGCAGATGACACAACGCCGGCTTATCGAGAAGCAGGAGCAGAAGCTGCAACAGGGCTTCAGGATCATTCGGAATCCTCTTCCGACTCTGAGGAAGACACAGACGATACTTCAGCTCGTGCCGACAAATACGCCACTCCGGAATTTGACAAAGCCAAAGGAGTCAAGAAGGTATCTCATGTCTCTGCTGCTACCATTTTCAACAAGCTGCTGCGAGGCTCCGTCAAGAAGAACACTTGGATCTTCGTTGCAGATACCTCTTTTCGGCTATACGTTGGAATCAAACAATCCGGCGCCTTTCAGCACTCATCGTTTCTTCATGGGTCTCGGATTTCAGCAGCTGGGCTCATCAAAGTAAAAAATGGACGGATTGCGAAGCTGAGTCCTCTAAGTGGCCATTATAGACCACCGGTATCCAACTTCAGAGCATTCATCCACTCTTTGAAGGATGCTGGCGTCGATATGAGCCATGTTTCGATATCTCGCTCCTACACTGTCCTCTTGGGACTCGAAGCTTATGTCAAAACCAGACGGCGAGGCAAAAAGTTCATGAGGAAACTGGTACATGGTAAGGAGAAGATTCTGTCGCCTGAAGAGTTGGCCAAGAAAGAAGAGGCTGCGCGAGACAAGAGCGAGAGCGCGGCGAAAGAAGCGCGATTCCTGGAGCTGAAGCGAGAGGCGGAGGAAAGGGAGAAGGAGAATCATAATGCGAGAATTTTGGAGAAGTTACACCTCACAAGGTCTCATGCTCCTACACATGAGTCTGAGGAGAACCTGCAAAGACAGGCAGACGCTGATGTGCAGGTGTCTGGAACCGGACCTGAAAATGCTATTGCGCCTGAAGGCAGAAGGAGCCAATGAGTTTTGCATAGAGAACGCTTAATGAGCTATGATAGATGAGTTGATACCCCATGAAGATGACGTTTTGGTAGTTATATATACCTTAAATGCGAGCGAGCCAGCGGTGGTTCTGGTTGAAGATGAAAAAGCAAGCATTGTTTGCTGAAAGCAAGGATGTCTTTCATTTTTGCTTGTTCCCAATTAGTGAGCTCAGAGTAGTGTATCGTGCAGGTGGCATCACGAAGATGCTGGATTTGATGAATAAGGGGAGAATAATGCAGAATAGAATTGTAGCATTGTAATCTGATGGTCCTAGTAGAACTTGGAAATTGATTGCCGATATTGTCACTTTTCGAATGTTGCTTCGATAGTTGTCAGACATCATCAGAGTGCAGTGTGTCGCAGTTTCCTCTAAAACATTGTTTGCTTGCCTGCTTGTTTGCCTGACAAGATTTCGTTGCCCAGTAGCATTCCAATAATTATTGATTGGCTCATAACTAAGTCCAGATTTACATCTCAATTGATTGAATTGATTGAAATGCGACATTGAGGTACGCGTGAATTGCTACTACATCGCCCTGTCCCTGGCTCATCAGTGCCATCCCTCATCGCTACAGTGCCATCCCTCATCGCTAAAGCCCGTCGCTGGAGTCATGACTACAAGCTTCATTCTTTATCGCGGAAGACAGTGAACTTACCAATTCTTCCTCGCAGAAGAATGCTCTGCGCGTCGCTCCAGATCAATGGCTTCTCATCTTACTCGGGCTTCCAAGAGAGCTGAGGGCCTCACGACGAGATCTGGTACGAGAAACAACGTCGCGACTATTCCAGGCAACCACAAGCACCAGCAATCGAACATTGGCAAGAAGAAGCGCCGCAGAGACTCACTCGATCACGAAGAGGACCCCTCGATCGCGAAGAAAAAGGCTCGCATTGCTGTTGAGATCCATCCACGACCAAAGGCCCAGCCAAAAACCCGATCTCTCGTCATCAACGCGAATTTGGACGTCGCTCCACCACCTCAGCAGCAGCGTGCCGCATCGCCATCACCACCAAAACAAGAGGAGATAGCCACACAGACCGAAGTCCCCTCGCCACCCACGCGTAAACCTACAAATCATCATGATAAGGTTGTCAATGGAATCAAGCACGAGCTCGATCGTCTGCAGCCTAATGCTGCAGATCTCAAGGACGAAAAGCGCAAATTACGATCCCAGGAAGGCACGCGGTTCAAGAGCGAGTTGTCCGCGTACTTTCCGGAGTACGACGAAATAATTGGCAATGAACCCAAGGAAGAACGTAAGCTTCACGATGTCCAAGTCAACATGTATTTGATTGATTGCTAACTTGTACAGATATCCTAAACCTTGATACCCCCATAATCATCCTCGACAGCGCCAAGACCTCAAAACATCCTCCACGAAAACAAAATGCTCACGACTACCCCTTGAAAGAATTCTCCGACTACCTTTTCACCGACTTACACGATGCACAACGAGTAGACTTCTCATGGATAGACAAGAATTATAAGGAGGATGGTGGAGAAGATCCTTTGTCAGAGGAATATTTCGCATCAATACACCGAAAACCCGAACGACAGGAGAAAGCAATCAGAAATACCGACAAAGGTCGTGCTCAACATGAGAAGGACCAAGTCATACGATTGTTAGAGGGATTACAAGGTCATGATTGGCTGAAGCTCATGGGTGTCAGTGGCATCACGGAGGGTAAGAAAAAGGAGTTTGAGCCGGCACGGGAATACTTCCTCCGGGGTTGCGAAGCGATTATAGAGAAATTTCGGATATGGAAGGAATTGGAGAAGCAAAAGAAGCTCGAAAGGGATGCTGCAATGGCAGAGGCGGAGGAGGAAGAGGAAGACGACGAAGATGAGGATGAGCGAGAAGAAGCAGAGGAGGCTGCCGAGCAGGAAGAAGAAGAAGGCTATGTTAGTGATGGGGACCCTCCTGACTATAGCGATGTCGACGCATCTGCCGCAAGGCAGCTACACGAAGAGGCAGTGGCTCGATCGGCCCCTTCTGCAAGACATACGGAGAAAAAGGCAAAAGTGGAACTAATGCCGGAGTACAAAATGGTGGAGAGGGAGTTCAAATCTTTCTATAGCAAGCCGCATCTTCGGGAAGCAGCTCTAGGAAAACAGAGGCGAAGTGGAAGAACAGCTGTAGCATGGGGTCATCCAGTTCCTGAGGTAGCAGAGACAGACTTCGACCTGCCGGAGGAGTATCGGGATGAGGAGACATTGAAGATCCATGCAAGGAGAAAGCGTAGAGACAGGAGGGTCAGCAAATCTTGAAGGTATAAAATCAATGGAGATGCAAATATGGGAGGGTAAAATGAGGGCCGAATTGAAAGTGCTTCATTCGGCATGGCTTGTTTGGTGTATCGGAATCTGGGTCAAGGAGCGGATATCATGGAAGGCGTTGAGCGCGGATGGTTCTTCAGGATTGTATAATAGCACTCTGATATGGAGCACGGAGAAATTCTTAATGGAGCAATTACGCTAAGTAGTATGGCGTCTTTTGATAAAGTGTGCTCTGAAAGTGAATCCAACTAATTCATCGTGTTATGCTAATGGGTCCTAAGCTTCGAGGGGCAAGGCTACCTAGGTATGCAAGGCTGCAACACGTGATAAGTCTAATTGCAGGGGTTGGTCGAAAGGTCGCGTCGACCTCAATTTATCTACGCAATTGGCCTTGGAGCAACTTGGAGCTTGCCAACGTCCTCTGAGGGGCTTCAATAATACTCGGACCTCGTTGTAGCAATAGCAGCAGAGACATCGCGCAGAAGAAAATTCAAACCGTATTTTGGTATCGTCAAGCTTTTCTTCCCAAATCGCATTTCTGCCTTTCACCTTCCAGTCACTCCCTCACCTTTGCCCTTGGATTCAATCTTCCGCGACAATCCTTCCAACTGCGATCGCACAAACGCAAACTTCGAAATTCCCACCAAGCACCGACCTTCATTTTCCTTCCGCCAGCAAATTCTGCAAACCTATCGATCTTGCAACGACAGTAAAGCAAATCGCGAATTCACACGCTGCTCCACATCCACGAACTACCTTCTTTTCGTCGACGAATCACGCGCGCATACATATTCGTACACTACCAGATCGAGCTTGCGGCTCTGAGGACGGATGATAGGTTTATAGGAGATATCGTCGCGCCAGGGCAGCTGGACCTTGAACGAGCGCAACTGCGCGACTACATAAACTTCTGAGATCTTGCGCCGACGAGTCGAGCGACATGGACGCCAACGGCCTGCCCGTAGGTGAGAAGCCCAAGCTTGAACCCGAGTATGGCTTCGTCGTAGTGAGCCAGAAGGTGGAGTTGGATGTCGATTTTTCGACCCAAAGCCTGACGGGGCGCTGCGAGATCACCATCCTGCCAAATCATAACGAGCTTAAGGAGATCACTTTGGATGCCCGACAGTGTGTCATAAATTCAGGCCAGGTCAAGGTGGAAGGAGTGGCTGCGGATTTCTCTTATGAGGACCCCATGGAGATGCTTAACATTCCTGATAATTGGCTGTTGGGAGTTCACCAGGCGCAACAGCAGAAATCCAGATTGAAGCCGGTGGCTATGACTGAGGATATGAGATCAAATGGCTCGCTAGTCATCACTCTACCCCCAAGTGTCAAGATCACGGAGGTTGACCCACTGTCTGAGAGCGCTGTTCCTTTGGCGGCAATTCGAGCAGTGGGCTTGCCTGGCATGCGGACTCCATCAGTCGCTCTTGATGCACCTTCTTCGGCGGTTTCGGCGGGTCCAAGGACTGCAGTTGGCGGACTTTCAAACTACAAGGCTCTTGTTGTCAGCATATCCTTCTCTGTCAACAGCTTCCGAGAGGGTCTGCATTGGGTTGGTGTGAACGAAAGCGACCAGCGTTATCCACATGTTTTTACGAAACACAGCATCGACCGCGGGATTGCTTCGTGCATTTTCCCGTGTGTTGATGACTCGAGTATGAGATGTTCTTGGGATATCTCCATTCGATGCTCAAGAACACTTGGAGATGCAATGAAGCGGCGTTCACCTGTTGCGCCTCGCAAGCCCAACGGATTTCTTAAGCATGGACATCATGAAGAGCACGACGAGCAAGAAGAGCTTCTCAGCGAAGAGGATAAGCTGTTAGAAATGACAATTGTCTGTTCCGGCGAGTTGACGAACGATATTACAGATCTTCAGGACAGCTCAAAGAAAATTGTGTCTTTCTACGTAGAGAAGCCTGTTGCTCCTCAGCACATTGGTTTTTCTATTGGCCCTTTCGAGCAAGTCGATCTATCGGAGTTTCGGGAAGTGGAAGATGATGAGAAGCTTGGGCAGAGTCAAGTCATCCCAGTTTGGGCGTACTGTCTACCAAACCGCTCACCTGAAGTCCGGCATCTTTGTGCTCCATTGGCTCACACGGTAGACTACTTTCTGCTTGCCTTTGGAGCCTTCCCTTTCTCAGACTGTCGGCTCGTTTTTGTTGATGACCAGGTTCATGACACTGAGCATGCGGCAGCTCTTACCATTTGCAGTAATCGACTTCTATTTTCTGAGAAGATCATTGACCCGGAAGTTGAGAACGTCAGGACACTGGTCCATGGGATTGCAAGCCAGTGGATTGGTGTTGGTATCACTCCTGCTCAGCCTCACGATCGATGGATTACAATTGGCTTGTCACATTATATTACTGGCGTTTTCATGAAGACCCTATGTGGCAACAATGAATATGCTTTTCGCCAAAAGTCGTTATCCGACAAGCTGGTAGAGTTGGACTTCCAAAGACCTTCTCTCTACGCTCTCGGCGAGGTTCTACATCTCGGATCTTTCGAGTACGACTTCATGAGTTTGAAGGCACCACTTGTCATGTTCATCCTGGATAGAAGACTTCTTAAAGTCACGGGTGCGGGTGGTCTCAATCGAGTCATCCAGAAACTTGTCGTGCTCGCTAACACCGCGTCCGAAAACACGGTTTCTACAGACGGTTTCCGCAAACTGTGTGAAAAAATTACCAAATATCGGCACCTCGATATCTTCTGGAATCAATGGGTTCTAGGTTCTGGATGCCCACGATTCACGATCAACCAGAAATTCAACAAGAAGAGATTGTGCGTTGAGTTGCTCATCTCCCAGAAGCAAGACACAATGCCAACTCAGAGAGCTCTTCAGAAGGATTCCTTTCTCCGAGAAGTTAAGGAAGAAGTTCATAATATCTACGCACCCGACGTTCAACCCCTGTTTACTGGACCGATGACTATTCGAATCCATGAAGCTGATGGCACCCCTTACGAACACATCGTTGAGATCAGAGAGGCCTCACAGAAGATCGATATCCCTTACAACACTAAGTACAAGCGACTAAAGCGAAGTCGGAAGCAGAAGGAGCGTCTCAATGCCGGAGGAGTAGACCCAAATGCTGAAGGTGGAGATGACTCTCTTTTGTACTGTTTGGGCGATGTCCTGCAAAGAGATGAGGATAAAGAGGAGTGGGGGTTGCGAGACTGGGATGCAGATACCGAAGCCAAAATGGACATGGAGTCGTATGAATGGATCCGTGTCGATGCCGACTTCGAGTGGCTCTGTTGGAAGGAATTCCCGAGCATGGCTTCGTACATGTACGTGTCCCAGCTTCAGCAGGATAAGGACGTTGTTGCTCAGCAGGAGTCGATGCTGTATCTCCAAACTGTGCCGCCTCATCCGCTTGTCTCGACCTTTTTGACTCGTACGATGATGGACACTCGTTACTTTCATGGCATTCGCACTATGGCAGCTCTGGCCATCAAAACCCATGCTGGGCCTTCGACTCAATATATCGGTATGAAGCAACTTGAGAAGGCCTATTCACAATTCTTCTGTTACCCTGACAGCACGACTCCCAAGCCCAATGACTTCAGCGACAAGCGAGCCTACAAAGTGGAGATGGCTATCATCAAGGCTTTTTCCATGATTCGAGACAACCACGGCAATTGCCCCAAGAAAGCTCGAACCATGCTTCTTGATATTTTACGATTTAACGAGAACTCGAGTAACCAATTCTCGGATAACTTCAAGATCACAACTTTGCTATCTGCTCTTGCTGATTGCCTCATCCCTAAGAAGGACGCCAGTAATGTTCTTGATATGGGGGACGACGAGGATGATCCCGAGCCTACGGAGTATCGAAAGGCGGTTGTTGATGAGCTTGATCGCTACCGCCGTAATGATGAGTGGATCGATTCTTACCATAACTCCTTCACAGTCACAGTCTTGGACTGCAAGCAGCGTCTTATGAAGGCCAAAGTCATACCTCTCGACGCAATGGAATTTGCGCAATACCTACATGATGGCAGTTCAGAATATGTTCGAATCAAGGCATTCTCTGCTCTAATCGAACTAGGCTATCTAACAAACAACTCGGTCGCCTGTCTGCTTCTCAATTGTGCTAGCACGGACCCTTCACCATATGTCCGAAGACATCTCTTCGAGATATTCTGTGTTGGTGTTGCTGCAATTGCTTTTGGACAGGACAAGAAACCTGAACCTGCCAAGGCTAAGACCAATGGTGTTGCGGCTGTGAATGGAGACCATGACGTGGTGATGGGTGGTACTGGAGCTGCGCCAGGCGGAGCAGAAGGTGGAGATGATGGACTGATCATCGAAGAAGATGCAACTCGTGACGCGGAAGCTCGTGCAGCTCACATTGCTCGCACAAAGACTCTCGATGGTGCCCTGGCAGCATTGAAGGTTGAGCTCAAGGACAACGATGAATTGAAGCAAGCAATCTGGAAGGCTGTCAAGTCACCAGTCATGGGCTTTGCGGAGCAGTTAGATCTCCTGGATATCTGCCAGGTCATCTACTCTACGGTCGAGTCCTTAACAATCAAGTTGTTATACCCTAAGTACTGGCGGGTTACTCACTTGGGCAAGGTATTTGATTCTGATTGAAAGCCGTTTGTTATATGCTAATTTGCTTGATCTAGGGCAGACTTGTCTTCAACCAGACAGACAAGATCCGTACAAAAGCTTTCACACAGCCTCCAAATGCCACTTTGGTGGTCGAACCTCCGAAGGCGCCATTACCACCACCAATACCGGCTCCTGTCATGGCACCAATGGCTACCCCAAAACCAGCTCCGCCAGCTCAAACAAATTCATCACAAAATTTCAAACTTACATTCAACAACAAAGCCTTGGGTGCTGGCGGTGGAGTAAATCCTACGCAAATTCCCAAGCCACCAACTCCATCAGTCGAATCTATGGCACCTCCGCCACCGAAATCTGCACCAAAGCGACCAGCACCAGAACGTACCCCAAGTGTGGATGACCGGCCAAGAAAGAGAGTCAAGATAGTTGCGTTACCATTCACAGAAGTAGGCTTCCAAAAGGCATTAGAAATACAACAGCGGCCACCTAATCCGGCACCGTTTCGTGCCAAGTCATCCACCAAGAGCGAATCACCTGGTCCTCGACCCTCCCCCAGACCATCTCCAGGACCAAAGGCACCTCCTGCACAACGTCACGCACTACCTTCCGGCAACACAGGTCAGCGAACAAGCCTCCCAAATACTCCTTCGGCCAATAGAACCCCGCTCCCTGGACCTTCCGCTGGCAGAATTCCTCTCCCTGAGAAATCAGTTAACGGTAGAACTTCTCTGCCTCCAGCTTCTCCAGCCCCTAGAACTGCACTCCCACAAAATGCTTCTGCTCCACGGCACCCACTCCCTCCTAGTCCTGCGCCTTCAAATAATAACTCCACGTCTCCGGCACCTCAGAACCCTTCCGTTCAAAATCGAACGATTTTGAAAATCCGTAAGCCTCTTCCGGACGCTGTGCCCCGCCCCTCTACTCACATAGGCCTTCCAGGGAATAATTTTAGTCCCTCCACCACTCCGGCCCCGAGACCTTCCAAGATCGTTAAGCTACCGGTGCCACGGGACTTTTTGCGGAGACTTGGTTAATGGCGTTGCGGTTTGTTGTTATTTTCGGTGGGAAAAGAAACTTTCACATCTGCATTTAGCGAAAAGGCGTTCGTGGGCACCACGGGTCATCGACGTGGACGATGATATCGATTTGATTCCTTTTTTGACTCGTAGATAGCTGTCTGTTGTATCGTTGAAGACCGAGGAAGGAAGGTCTCTTGATCCGCGAGGGGAAAATGGTTTTGAGTCGCATAGCCTCTGTGCATGTGTGCATAGTATGGCATGAGGCTCCTTCGAGAGTTTGGCGCTTGAGAGCGGCCTTGTACAGTTGGAACGTCAGCGGATGAGAACGGGAAGAAGACCAAATCCAAATATGCCCAAGTGTCTCTCGCGCATCGTCGTGACGTCTTTCCTCCTTCATCATCTCCCCCATCCTCCACGTTTCCCCGCTCTCTCCACGGTTGCCTCCACTCCCTCATTTATCTCCCATTCTCGGTTGCAGCAGTCCATCCTATGGTCTCTTCAATTTCTCATCCTCTCGAACCACCGGCATTCCCCATTCCCAGTCCCAATCTCTCCTCCCTCGTCTTAACCGGAGCCCTCGATCTATCACCAGGCAAAGGTCGCAACTCGTCATTTGGGTCGCGGACATTCTGGGACTTCTGCTGTTGGAATGGTGTACCGTGCTGAGCGCGCATCTGAGCCTCCATGGCGGCTTGCTCTTGCATTTGGGCTTCGTGCACGCGCCTGTCTTCGTAGGTGGCTATGTCTTCGGTGGTAAGCGTGATGGCTGTTGGTTTGCGACGGAGCATTGTTGCGGTATTGTATTGTGAGGGAGGTGGCTTGTCACAGTTTGATTTCTTATGGAAGGTGCGGTTATGTTGGTGCGATGCGATGTGAGGGGAAGGAGTGATTTTGCCTTTCGGTGTTTTTGGTTCGAGTGTAGGAAAGTTGTTTGTTTGAGTGCCGTTCAGTTGGTGCTTAAAGAGGTGTCGAGCTAGTGACGCGAAATAGTGGAGCTTATTCAAGCTCTCGAGGCTGTAAGGCATCAATTCCAAACAAGGCATCAACAATTTTCAACCACGAACCAAAGAACGTCTCGACTTCACAATTGTGAAGCTGTGACTTTCAATCCACACAACATGTTTAAATGGCACGTTCACTCGGCCATTGGTCGCGGCAGACCTGCAAGTCATGATTTTGCCAGAGTCGCAGATGGAATTGCAGCTTCATTGAGGCAATTTTCTATATCTGCTTCTCGATATGCTGAGGAGGATGGTAATGGAGGTATGTCCTAAGCTACATCCATCTCGATCACGCTTCGACTATCTCAATTGATCAGAGTACTGAATCTCATATAGATGCCCTCAGAACCAAACCCTCCCGATCCTCAGAAGCTCTCCGAGAAGTCTCCTCCTTAACACCCAGTCCAACACGCGGCATCGACGCCCGTTCCCTCGCCGCCAAACCCCCGCAACAATTCAAGATCACAAGAGAAATGGTCGATAGCCCGGCTCCAAGAGAACGCCGCAGTGGTTCCAATTTCGTGCCACGAGGAGACTTCAGAGGACCTCCTAGACCAAGCGGATTCAATAGGGGTGGAGGGATGCGTGGTGGTGCCCGTGGAGGACGAGGGAAACGAGGAGCTGCTAGAGGAAAGGCCAGAGGACGAGGAGGAAGCGCAAGTGCAAGGGATAAGCAGCAGAGGGAAAAGGAAGAGGACGATTCTGAGCCAGTACCGCTTAAGCCTGACGAGTTGGAGTATCTTGATGAACGGGTCGGAGGGTTCCAAGCACCGTACAAACCAGTCACGAGCGCAGAGGACCTAGCTCGTTGGGGACCGCCTGTCATTTCGAGTCCGAGGGGTGTGGTGGAATCGTTGGTGTATAAGATGGCTGTTGCGACGGACAATGTGAACCCTGAGTTCAAGAGCGCTGCTGCTCATCATGAGAAGATGATGTCTGGGGCAGGCACGCTGTTTGAGAATGCTACTGAGAGCAAGAGGTCGAAGCAGGTCTTCAAGAAGGCTGACAAGCTTTCTAAGGATGATAAGAAGGCTATGATGAAAGAATGGGTCGCAGGACAGTACGTACCGCCGAAGAGTGCGACTGGGCCAGGAGATGTGCTGGCACAGGTCGCGGCGTATACCAGGAGGAATGAGACGTATCTGCCCGCCGATGCGAGGAAGTTGGAGGAGACATTAAGGGCACTGTTGCCAGCAAGCATGAGGGATCCAAAACCGAAAGCACAGGCGGCGAAGAGGCCGGCTTAGTCTCGCATACTGTACAACTATTTTGCCATATTGTACAAAATTCTGTAGAATACAAGATACATCCCATCAAGCCTGTTCCATGCCCTTCCTCGCGGCATCAACAGTCTTCTTCACATCCGCAACGCCCTTCTCTACAATCTTCTCCATCTCTTTTGACGCCTTCTTGAGGTCATCCGGCCGTATCGTCTTCTTGATCTCCATAGCTCTGAGACGTTTCTGCATTGCTCCTCGAGCATTTCTAATCCCTACATTGGCAGTCTCTCCCGTCTTGCTAGCTGCTGCTAACGCTAGGTCTCGAGATTCTTTCGTAGGTGGTGGTATAGGAACATTTAGCTGAGCAGCGTTCTTAGCGTCTTGTACTGGCTGTAGATTGAGATCCTTCGAGCCCTGGATTGCTGATATGATTGGTTTGACATGCTGCTTTCCTGTTAATGAACATTTCCAATGATCTCTCCCCTAACTGCCATTGCGAAGGGTTTCGGAAACATAGAACTCACGTCTTTTTCCCCAACCAAAATCATCAGACTCCTGCCACCTTTCGGCAGCACCTGCGCCAAATCTCCCAGCTTCTCACTCGCCTTACTATCCTTCACCAGATGCACCCTTAGATTCTCCAGCACCTCCGGATTGAACCTGCCACCCGTCCGTAGCTTTGAAAGATCATTCTTAAGCTTTTCAAGGACTTTCTCAATGCCGCTTTCTAGGGTAGAGAAATCGTAGGGGTCTTCCACATCAGTGGTTTGTGAGGATGCGGCTTCTTCGCGATCGGCTCGTCCTTTCTTCTTCAAGAGGGAAGAGCTTTGTGAGAAAGGCCGTTGGAATGTGAGACGTGGTTGGGTGCTGATTGGGAGTTTCTGGGAGAGAGGCACTGTTTTGAGGCTGGAAGATGTTAGCTATTGCCAATTGAGCTTGTTTTGGAGTGCATACCTCAATTGGCATTCTGTACGAGCAGTAGTTTTCGATATAATTTGTCTGAGCACATTCGCTCGTACAGGTAGTGGTGGAGGCATTGTTATGTGAGTGGTCTGTTTGTTATGAAGTCTGATGTTCAAAAAAGTTTGGCGACTTTGGACAAGGCGTCGGCAGCGCCTCGTCTCGGATCTCAGCCTTCTCTCGTAGCATCAACCTTGTGGCGACAACAGCTCGAGGCTCTTTCCAAGAAGCCAATACTTCTACCGTTTTTTAACTTTGTGTCTACACTGTTAATTGAGATCTTCTGTTCTTGGATCTCTTGCACTTGCAAGCAGCACTTCTATAAATCTACGATGGCCAAACCATTCCGAATCCTCGACTTGCCACCAGAAATCCGCACCAAAATCTACATCCTCATCTGTACCTCACCAACATCCTACGTATCCCTCTCAACAGTCTCCTCTCCCTTCTCCGAGCCAATCCATCCTTCATACCCGCATAATCTTCTTCTAACAAATACTCAACTTTACCACGAACTACGTCCCGTCTACTTCACCTGCAACACCTTCTCCCTGACGATTCGGCGACGCAACGACGATTGGTCATACTTCCTGGCTCCTCAATTCCTCGATAATAGACGGCAGATCCATGCTTTGAAGATTGTGGTCTTGCGGTGGGGAACCAAGGACTTCTTTTGCAAGAACTTGATACCGGCTCTTGAAGATTGTGTGTTGAATGGCAGATTGCGGGATGTGGAGGTCGTGGTTAAAGAGGGGTTCTTGAAGGCCTTGGGGAAGGGAGAGTGGTTCGAGAATTGGAAGAGGTTGTCTAATCTGTTGAGGGATCCGTACTTGGAAAGAGTCAGACTATTGGCTGGGACTTTCGAGGAGGATTATGGGGAGGGAATATTGGAGCGGACTAAGGATGTGACAGAGCTTCTCAAATTAGAAGGGAATGCGGTACTGGCTATATAAGCATAAGACTTATGATACCCACTGGCAATGTCACCAGATAACTCGAGGACTTGAAGCACTTCAATTTTAGTTGCATCTTACATTTTTGCCCGAATCGCCATTGACCGCTTCGGCTACAGAAAAGGACATGCAAGTATCCCGTTTCATGTCGAGACGGAACGTTGTAATAGAGGTATTTTTCATGTTTTTGTTCAATTTGATTAACTTTCTTCCTTCCTGTTCTACAAGCGCGCTTTATGCCCGTAGGAAAGGAAGAAAAACATTCCTTGATCACAAAGCAGCCAGATCAGAAACTCGCAAATGACTTTTTATGAACCCATGGGAAGAGCCAGAAACCAGATTAGCCAATCCATGCCGAGAAAATCATGCATCAACCACCGACCATTGCTCCGTGTGCTGTGTAGCAAATTCGTAATCTAGCGGGTAGACATAGCCTTCGTGACAACGCGCTTCAGGGCCAACTCCTTCTTCTTCAGGTCATCAGAGGTCGAATCCTCGATCTCGAGTTGGGCCATGGCGTCGCTAAGAGCGGACTCAATCTTGTCCTTGGTTCCACGCTTGAGCTTGAGGGACATTGTTGGGTCGGAAACGATCTCCTCAACTCTTGAGATGTATGACTCAAGTTGTTGTCTTGCCTCGAACTTCTTGCTGAAAGCCTCGTCGCTGTTCTTGAACTTCTCGGCATCTAACAGAATATGAGTAAACGTCTTGGCACGAATAGTAGATTGACTTACCGTTGATCATGCTCTCGATTTCACCCGAGGACAGCTTTCCAACGGAGTTGGAGATGGTGATGTTGGCACTGCGTCCGGATGTCTTCTCAGTGGCGGTAACCTTGAGGATACCGTTGACGTCGACCTCAAAGACGACCTCGAGAACGGCATCACCAGCTGATATGAAGTTAGCAAATATTTTAACGCCTGCGGAATATATTCACGCATACCCTTCATTGGTGGGATAGGAGCCAAAGTGAACTCTCCCAGGGAGGTGTTATCCTCGCAGTTGACACGCTCGCCCTGGAAAGTTGTCAGCCATGATTACAAAACAAGGTAACGGAAATTTCGGACCTGGAACACGGGGAACTGCACTGTCTGCTGGTTATCTATTGAAGGTTAGTTGAGCTCTAGTATATGAGTGAGACGTGGACAGGGTATTCAGCCATACCAGCAACAGTGGTGAAGGTTCTCTGCAAAGGATATTAGCTTGTGATCGCAATCCAAAAGTCCTGATTAAGATTGGTGACATTGAAAGGAAATGCTGGAGGTGCTGTAGGATAACTCTTGTGCCAGAAATGTTGCTGATGCACCTGTTCAAGTGACACGGTGCGAAAGTCCTCAAACAAATTGACGACATAACACAACGATGAAAGGGGATGGTGGGAATCCTAGGGATTTGAACCCGTAGTATAAAATAGGTACGTACCTTCTTAATGGTAGGAACAGTCTGGCCGCGGGGGACAACTGGGGCGAAGATGTTACCCTCCATGGCAACACCGAGAGAGAGAGGAACGACATCGAGGAGCAAGAGGTCGGCAGTATCGGCGGAGGTGGCCTTTCCTGACAAGATACCAGCCTGGACAGCGGCTCCGTATGCAACAGCCTCATCGGGATTGATGCTCTTCTCAAGCTTCTTTCCGTCAAAGAAGTCGCTCAAAAGCTTTTGAATCTTTGGGATACGGGTAGATCCACCAACAAGAACGATCTCATCAACCTTGCTCTTGTCGATGTTGGCATCCTTGAGAACCTGGGCAACTGGGTCCAAAGTACCATTGAAGGCCTTGGAGTTGAGGTCCTCGAAACGGGCACGGGTGATCTGGGCGTTGAAGTCCTCACCATCGAAAAGGGAGTCGATCTCGACAGTGGTTTGGGCACCGTTGGAGAGAGTTCTCTTGGCACGCTCACAAGCGGTACGAAGACGTCTGAGGGCACGTGGGTCACCAGACAAGTCCTTCTTGGTCTTTCTCTGGAACTCCTTCTTGAAGTGATCAAGCAAGTTGGTATCGAAATCTTGTCCTCCCAAGTGGGTATCACCGGCGGTGGCCTTGACAGTGAAAACACCACCCTGGATGTTGAGAAGGGAGACATCGAAAGTTCCACCACCGAGATCGTAGATCAGGACGTTTCGCTCCTTGTTGGACTTTCCGGCACCAAGACCGTAGGCGATAGCGGCGGCGGTAGGCTCGTTGATGATACGGAGGACGTTGAGACCGGCAATGGCACCAGCATCCTTGGTAGCTTGACGCTGGTTGTCGTTGAAGTAGGCGGGGACAGTGATGACGGCCTTAGCAACCTTCTTGCCCAACTTAACTTCGGCGACCTCCTTCATCTGTTGGAGGGTAGCATATTAGCGCATAAACTGGTAGCGCAGGGTAGGAAGAGTCAATTTACCTTGGTCAAAACCATGGAGGAGATTTCCTGGGGTGAGAAGATCTTGTTCTCGCCCAAATACTCCACCTCCACCATCGGACTGCCATCTTGGTCAACGACCTTGAATGGCCACGACTCAATATCCTTCTTAACGGTAGGATCGTCGAAGCGGCGACCGATCAGACGCCTTCATTCTATGTTAATACATATCCACCAAGCAAAAGTGGCGGATGGACTGACTTGATATCGAAGATGGTATTTCTTGGGTTCATAGCAGCCTGGTTCTTTGCGGACTCTCCGATCAGACGCTCCTTGTCTGTGAAACTGACGAATGAAGGAGTCGTAAATGATCCTGAGGACTTATTAGTTCTAGTTCTGAGGCGTGCGAAGGCTCCGTTTTGCAGACTCTTATAGAGCCTTATGTAGTGGATGCGGAAAATGCTTACCTTGCTCGTTGGCAATGATCTCGACATTGGTTCCCTCATAGTTGGCAACTATCATCGATCAGTATCCGGTATGTATGGCTTGTCGATCCATTGTTGGATTCAGTTTCGAATAACATACCGCAAGAGTAGGTAGTGCCTGTTAATAAGAGGGTCAGCATAATTGATCTTCACACAGAGCGCGCAAGGCTTCAATGATGGGCGAATAACGTACCAAGATCGATACCGATCGCACCGTCGTAGATCTCTTCAGCCATGATGAATGTATTGTGGTGTTCGGGATTGGGAGAATGGGAGTTGAAGGTATGGCGGGGAGGTGTGAAAATGGAACCTCGAGAAAAAAGTTCAAAAAGAGGTGTGCAGGGTGGATTAGCTGCCGTTCGGTTATGGCGACGCTAAGAGACAGCCAATCAGAGGTAGCTTGATATGTGGCGCTGAATAGCCAGGCCAGCAAATCAAACGGCTTGAACCGTCATAAAATACTCAGCTTTAAAAATATTTGCGAAAAGCGGCAGTACATTGATCCACCGGGACAGTAATTTTATGTATCCGGTGTATTCTACGACATTTGGATGGTGTCGGGCTTGGGCTGCATCCCGAAATCCCTTGCATGCTGTTTTGTGATCGCAGGCCAGATCCACATCAAATGTCTCGAAGTGGAAAGGGAACATTCACCAGAGCAATTGGTTTGACTTCGCGATTACCAGGACTTCAATGAAGAGCTCAGCATGTAAATGCAAAACTTCCCCTATAACTGGACTGCGTTCGAGGCCTCGGGCCTCTGCCTACCCTGCAATGCCAGCAGAAGGCACTGGAAACATTTATAGCTCACCGCCTCAGATGACGACAACATCACGAGCAGTGGATGAATTTGGCTTACAGAATCTGTTAATATGACAAGCTTTGCAGATAACGAAACTTTGTACCAAGAAGCGAAGAGTTCCTCGATCACTTGTTGCAAAAGCCGGAGAGCACGACGCCATGCTGTTCTATGAGCTAATTTAACAAGATAGCTGCTCCCTACCAGACTTCCCGAAAATCCCCATGCGTGAATATTGACTCGAACAGGTGTGGTACTATACAAACGCCAATGTGCTAGGCAGAGGCCAGAATGCGCCATCCCTATGACCGTTCCCATGCCTGCATTAACGCCTTCCAAAAAACGAGACCATCCTTAGCAAGATGATACATAGCGATCCTCTCAAGCCTTTAAAAGATTCGCGAAAACGGTGATTTTCTCCAACTCAATCTCCTGACCGCTGGCTGGTTTGGCAGCACCCTTTGGCAATGCTGCGATCAGTTCAATATCGATTCTGTTCACACCCGGCAGAAGACGAGCCTCGAACAGAGGATGCCTGTGATCGACAGGGTGTCCTGGAATTAAAGGCATGGCGTGCAGTCTTTGAGTGCCAGAAGTTACGAACAGCTTGTGTTGTCGGTCAAGCAGAGATTGGGCGATGGTCGGTTTGATCTGTAGGTAGTAGTGAGTCGAAGGGAGATTTATAGTGATTGACTGCTGGGCCATTGTTGCAGACGGTGGCAGATCCATACGGAAATGGCGAGAGATATTGAGCCCTGGATGAGTTGCAAGACTAAGATTTGTGATCATAGCATCAGAAGCATCTAGCATTGTTAGCCAGAACATCATGCTAAGGATAATTGCAACTTACTTTTACCAGGTTGACGCCATTTGGAATCGAAGCTGGGATTTGGAGGATTGTATTGAGCTTGGTGGTTGAATGACTGAGCGTAACCACCAGCATTGTAGATGTTCCCAGGGGTCGTTGGTGGCAGCATACCATTCACAGCCACGCCAGGTGATGCTGCAGCCTGGCTCGAGCCACGAAGGTTGCTCATAGGGGCTGTGACAGCCGGTGAGTTGCGGCCAGCGTCCTCATTTTTGACAAGGGCAGCACTCGAAGGCGTTGGCGAAGAAACAGAACCAGATGCACTTCTAGCCCGCTCGAGTGGAATCAAACTGGGAGCAGGCGTTGCGGAAGCAAATGGATTTCGGCCATTGGTGGTAGCAAGTCCTGCTGAACCATTTGCACGAACAGGCGCTTGAGGTGTAGGAGAATCGACAGGTGTAGGTCTGCCTGGAAATTTCAAGGTGAACTTAGGCTGAGGAGGCTGCTTATTGATCTTCAAGTTGATCCGGGGGACAGCAGTAGCTGGTACATCGGCAGCAGGAGCAGCTCCGTCAGGTGCAGCTTTTCTGGCTTCGGCTAGCAGCTTCGTGAAGAAGGCCTCAAATGTGTTAGCCACGTGTGTGGAAGCAGAATCAATATTTCCTAACTCACCTTGAACTCAAGCGCTAGTACGAAGATGTCACTGCCATCCTCGTTGTATTTGAAAGCATTCTTCCAGATGAAGCTCGCTTCGGCTTCGAACATTTGCCAGGTCGTGTAGAGCGACAGGCCGGTTGCTGCGTACTTGCCCTTGACACCTTTGACGCCTTTCTTGAGAGTCTTCAGACTGACAGGGTGGTCAATCACTCGATAATAATCTTCATAATCAACCTTTGAGGGGAGATCAATAAAGGGTTGGAAAGCTGGGAAATCGTCCCTATACAAGGTGTTAGTACGAGGCGTCCTCCCTAAATATAAGTCGACTTACTCAGGGTATTCCTTCTGAGCGATACAGTCATCTACGAATCTCTCTTGGGCATCCTGGAACGATAGACCTTGAAAACCGCTTCCTGAATATGTGAATTCGGATAGAGCAGGAGTGACACTTGTTCTCTGAGGTTGAGGGTTCTTTGGTGGTCGTCCGCGAGCTTTCTTAGTGGTTGTTGCTGGGACTTCATATTCAGGCTCTCCCGGTGCATCCTCGTCGCTATCACCACCTTCCGTCTGAGGTATTGGTTCAGGAGTGGCAGGGAACGGTGTCGGAAATGCAGTGTAGCCAGGTATTAGCTTGTATGCTGGATTCCATCTCGTCATAAAATTACTTAAAGCCTTCCTCAAGCGCTCAGAATCATCAAATATCTCGGATCCACGCTGGTTGTATTCTTTTGCATTCGCAATCATTCGCTTGAAGTAGCTTTCGAGGGTAGTAAGAGTCGGGAATTCACGGCGCTTGAGTTTCGCTTCGATCGTATCCAAGGCAATGGGCATCCGAATCATCTCATAGTAGTCCGGGAATTGTCGTTTGTTTGGGAGGGTGAGAAATGGTGTAGCAATGAGGCGTCCACTGTGATTTATGTTAATTGAATGTGCAGATTGCCGTGAAATGGTAGTGGGAAATGGTGTTATAGAAATCTGACTCTGAGGATGGTGTACAGTGCGCAGCGCAGCAGTATGAGTGTCTACGATTTGTATGGGAACCAGACATCCGCACCAGGCTGGAGGGAGTGCGCCTGTCGCAATATGAAGTCGATAGAACGTACCTCTTATCTGCCGTTTGCCGGAAAGTGTCCAACAATTTCAGACCCATTTGCGTGGTGGTTTCCGCGGTTTCTCCCTGCATGAGGTCGATGTCCTGCCATCTTGTCAGCCTTGCCTGCCTTGCCCGGTATGTTCGAACGATAAGTAACGCGGAGGCACGAATGATGGTGCAGGTCATGAACCTTCGGTGCGCCGCTTCGAGTCCCTGCGACCGTCGACCGCATCGCCAATACAAAGTACAACCCACATCGCGCACTCCATCACTCTTTCACCCTGCGCAGCAAAGGAAAGCGAAGCGACAAGAACTTACACTATTCGGCATCTTTCTTCTCTTTGCAGCGCGATCGTCCAACTCCTCGCTCGCATGGCCTCCGCCATTGACCTTGCGCTTGTCCATGCTGTCCTTTTCGATCGTGCGTCGCAGAACCGATGCCGATTATTGATGCGCCCCGGGAACTCTTGTGGACTGTATCGAAGCTACAATTGCTGTGGTGTTGGCGCAGACTGCTGGGCGACGCGATCACTCAGTGGCAGCGCGTCCGTCGTGGAGAGAGGATGAGAAGATCCTTGCTTGCTGTTGGATGGCCTGGGCTGGGTTTGCCGAAATGGGATAGGAGTGAAGGTTCACGAAAACCGAAAATCGAGATTTGTCTTCGTGCTTATGATGTGCGTCGCAACGCCGAAAACTTATCCATATGCCAGGGAATTAAATTCACTTGTTGTGCAATTCAATGTTCTTCACTCGTCGAGGATCTTTGACTGGGCTTCATCCATTAGAGGTACGGTGGTGTCATGTGACTTGGCGCTAAGCTGGTTACAGATAGCGCCGGCAAGGCTGTGGAGAGGAGCATTGTTTACTTCAATAAATCAATACTTCACTTCTTGATCGCAGCAACCCAGACTCACTTTTTTTTCCCCGGTTGCCGTCTCCCGCGCGCCCGCTTTCGGATCGCCTGCACTTCTCCTTCGCCATTGCTTCTATTCCTTCGCTTGTGCCAAAGTACTCGACTTGGTTTGGACAACTACACCGTCCTCTACCACACTTCGCCCGACTCACCTTCCCTCGAATCCTTTTCTAGCACAACCTTTTTGCCCGTCGCATCGCCCGACAGACCATATTCTCGATCATAAAATCACCATTCGCCATCAAACATCATTCTGAGGCCCAGTTTCAAGTTGGGATCTTTGAAAGCTCGTGTCGCGTGCCCCACCATTAGCTTGCAAAGCCATCTCGACGTCGACGAGGAAGAGAAGCAAAGCGAAAATGTCGGATATGGATTACAACAGGAGAAATAAGAACCCCAGGCCACTCACAGAGTCGGAGAAGGCGCGCCTGGAGGAGTTTATCGATTCCATTCACTATTCTGCGAGGTAAGTAGAATCACGAAATCTTCTTGTATAATCAAAATCATTTGGACGTGCGGATGCTTTACAAGACTTTTGCTGGAGAGGGCTGTAAAAGCAGTTGGGCTGGACTTGGATTTGGACATGGATTTTGCAGGCTGCGACTTATGTTATTTCTCGGGCAGTGCTAACTTGTCCACACAGGTACTCGGACAACGAATTCGAATACCGACATGTCCAGCTTCCAAAGAACATGCTGAAGGCCATCCCCAAGGAGTATCATGATTCCTCCAAAGGAACACTGAAGTTATTGTGGGAAGAGGAGTGGAGAGCTTTGGGTATTACACAGGTATGTTGGCCTACGACCTCCGCTCTGTCATTCCGATACTGACGGTTCGCAGAGTCTTGGATGGGAGCATTATGAAGTCCACGAGCCCGAGCCACACATACTTCTCTTCAAGTAAATTCCCGAGACCCGTAAGGAAAATGTCTCGTACTGACTCGAGAGTAGGAGACCAATCAATTATGTTCCCCCAGGCCAATAAATACAACGGTTTCTTGCTCACGGCCTCGATTTGAATTTGGTGGTTTTTTCTGGAGCGCAAGACTTTGCAAGCAACGGCGTACCTATGCTTTTGACGATGTTACGTCTCATGTCTCTCTCGATACACCACACCTCATGCCTTCCACTTCGATGTAATAGATTAGGGCGAATGGACATTCTCTTCTTTTATTTTTCGGCTTCCATTAGGTCTGCCTTTTTGGCGGATGGGCGGCCTCAATGTATGATATCGAACAGGGCGTCCTCGTGGATTGTGGATACAGAAAATATTAATGACCAGAATCTTGGCCACAGTTGGGTCTTCGGCGCCCACGCGCTCATGTTCTTTTGCTGGGTGTATTCTCAAATGGCCTCTTATCTGTGAGCCTGGACATTTGAAGCTCAAGAAGGATAGTGGAAAAAATCGATCATGATTTGAGACATAAGAACTCGTTGATGTTTGATAGATAGCGCTCTTTCGAGTTTCTCGCCTTTAAGAGGCCACCGGCGGAAGAAAATCTAGTTAGAGTTCCGGCCCTTGCCACCCATAAAGTAGTGCCAAGGTCTTGTAATCAGCGCTCTCGTCCGTTTTGATGTTGGTTGTCCTTTTAGATATAGATGCGAATTAGATCTGTTCTCCTCCAGCCTGTCATAATTGTCAAGTTGGATGGAGAGTGGCAGATCTATATCATGCGATTGAGGACCAAAAACACCAGATGATTACATGAAGCAAAGCCAAATATCTAATTTGGGAAAGCTCAGGAACGGGAGGGCTGGCTAGAGGTTGCCAAGCGTGGCGTCAGTGCAGATTCCCTGGTCTCTTAGTGTGGTACGGAGTATGCTGATGGAATTGTAATCGAACCACACGCCGAACAGACAGATATACCGAAACCAGAGCTGCTTTACAATCAACATTTTACAAATGTCGCCCTGTCACCCACATTCAATTTTTCATTCCGCAGCTTTGTTCACTTGATGAAGTCAAAACCGATTCAATTTTTCCTGTAGATTTCTTTCATCGGCCTCTGGACGATTTGGAGCCTCAATAGACAGCTATCCTTTATCAACTTCCAAGAACAGGTCATCTACCCCACCACAACCACCTCACGTTCCACCCTATTCAGCCATATATTTGATTTTCTTGCCTAAAACGACCTGGGATAAAGGCCAAGTGTCTTGTGACAATCAATCATGAAGACTGCTGCGCAGGTCTTTTATCTTGCCGTCTTCTCTCTACTTGGGACTTCGCATGGCGCAGACTCCAAGATAGCATCGAAGGCCAAAACTCCTAGTCCCGATGTTTGCGCGGTACGCACTTTTACTCTTTTATCAGACATGCTTGTCTAATTGCCTTACTCAGATATCTCCAAAAGCAATTGTATCAGATGCATGCGCTTCCTACTCTACCCTCGATACCCTAAACCATGAGCTCAAGCCATCGCTCAATGATATCACGCAAACGACAGACTTCTTCGCATACTACCGGCTTAATTTGTTTGGCAAGGAGTGTCCATTCTGGAACGATGACAGTGGCATGTGTGGAAATATTGCTTGCGCCGTAAACACTTTGGACAACGAAGAGGATATCCCAGAAATATGGAGGGCGGAGGAATTGGGCAAGCTGGAAGGTCCCAAAGCCGGACACCCCGGAAAAAAGTTACAGGAGGAACGCGGGCCAGTGAGACCACTGCAGGGAATGCTGGGTGAGGATGTCGGCGAGAGTTGTGTTGTGGAATATGATGATGAATGCGACGAGCGAGACTACTGTGTTCCAGAGGATGAAAGTGCTGGATCGAAGGGAGACTATGTGAGCTTGGTAGACAACCCAGAGAGGTTCACAGGGTATGCAGGAGAAGGTACCAAGCAGGTTTGGGATGCCATTTACAGGGAGAACTGCTTTTCGAAGTCTTCATTCCCAAAGTCAGCAGCTCTAGGAAATTCTCCATTCCCCGAGAAAGGGCCAGCAGTTAGCGAGCTCCAATCCGTCATGAGGGAACGAGGACTGCAACAAGCTCTTGAGGAGCACCAAAAGCATAACCCAAATACGCCTTTCGTTACAGAATCTGGTCTTGAGCATGAAGATCAATGCTTGGAGAAGCGGGTATTCTACAGGGTCGTTTCTGGTATGCACACGTCTATCAGCACTCATCTCTGCTGGGAATATCTCAATCAGACAACTGGAGCATGGGGACCAAATTTGCAATGTTACAAAGACAGATTGCATGGTTTCCCAGACAGAGTATCCAACCTCTACTTCAACTATGCTCTCGTCCTCCGAGCGGTCACCAAGCTTGGGCCGTACTTGAAAGACTACACTTTCTGCTCTGGCGACCCAGTTCAAGACCGCCAGACCAAGGCCAAGGTCCAGGCTCTCACGTCCAAAGCTGGTACTGTACCACAGATCTTTGACGAGAGCCTTATGTTCGTCAATGGCGAAGGTCCAAGCTTGAAGGAGGACTTCCGCAACCGATTCAGAAATGTTAGCCGGATCATGGACTGCGTGGGCTGCGACAAATGTCGATTATGGGGCAAGTTGCAAACCGCTGGCTACGGAGCAGCTTTGAAAGTCCTCTTCGAGTTCGATAACAACTCAGATGATATTCCCATGCTCAAGAGAACTGAGCTTGTTGCTCTATTCAATACGCTTGCTCGCATTTCGGACTCGCTCGAGGCGATCGCTGAGTTTAGAAGCATGGTGGAAGCGGAAGAGTCAATCGAAGCAGAAAATATCTTGTCCGACCGCGTCAAGAAACCTCATCACGTCGTGCCTGGAAAGGAGTATAAAGATCCAACAGAGTCTGATTATGTGGCTCACGAAAGAGAATCCTTTGTTCGCCAGAGGCTTTCACCAAATGCCACTGTCTCGGAGGCTTTCTATGCCGAATTGGATCTTGTCTGGAGAGTGTCCAAGTTCGTGGTCAAAAGCTGGATCAATTTCCCATTCCGAGCGTAAGTATCACACTCTGCACGTGAGGGATTTCGCTAATGTGTTCAGTTGGGAGATCTTCACCCTAGAAGCTTCAAGGGCTTGGAACAACTACATTGGTCTGCCAATGCGACCGAGAGCATGGAAAATCCGGCGGCCAACTGTAGATGAGCTTTAAAGACTTGGGAATACATCAACAAGGCGTTCTTTGATTGCATAAGCATCAGCGTAAGGAGTTACAGATTTTGGTTTGGTGCACATTTGTATTGTATCAGGCACTGCACGTCATTACATCCTTACATACAATTTGAAGACTTTCATGGAATTACGTGCTTTGTCCTGACCCTGCTGCTTGCATTTTTGACGTTGAAATCCTCTGCCCTTGCCAATAAAGATGTTGGTTCCCTGCAAAGTACCCTGGGTCCCTGACATACTGATGTCGTTTCTCCTCCTGGCGAACCAGCAATGCATACAATCGGAGCTCTGGACAGAAACGCGCTTGCCTTTGCTGTCGTGCCAGATGCTGTGGTCTGCTTAATATGAAGTAGTCGGCGAAACCGGCCTCAGCAAGCCTTCACGAGAGCTCAAAGAGCTGTAATGTATCCCAGAAAAGAAGGAACTTGCTTGTCCGTCCGATATAGGTGAATCTGGTTTCTAGCTCACCGATGCTCGGTTAGGTAGCACGTTGAGGCGCTTCGTTGGTACTTAGGTTCGTCGGGGTCAACCTTTTGTCAAACCTTCACCTCTCGAGTGCAAAATTCCTCCCCTTCTGACTTCACCAAATACTTCCAACGTCTTCAGTCCTCGTTGATACTCTCTGAGATCACTGTCATCATCCCAAACATACGCGTTCTCCGCAGAGATCAACCGTCACCATGATCAAGTTCACGTTGACGTTCCTCTTCGCTCTGCTGCTTGCAGCCTCGAGCAATGCAGACTCCTTTGTAGGCGTCCAAGACCCTGACTATGGCACTGATGTCTTCATCGGTGTTCCCTACGCCTCTCGTCCCACTCGTCTCCATGCTCCTATGCCATTGTCTGGCGACCAGGGTGTTGTCATGGCCAACCAGCCTACCAGCAACAGATGCTTCGAGCTTGGCCCAGGTGCCTCTTCCACTAGCCCTGGCTCGGAAGACTGCTTGACTCTCGACCTGATCCGTCCATCAAGTGGCCCAGGTGGCAAGGGCAATCCTGTCGTTGTTCTGGCTAATCCAATGTCACCTCCACCAAAGAAGCTTCTACCTGTTTATGTCTTCTTCCACGGGTAAGTCTTCGATTCCAATTCATTCATCTCTTTCATGGTTACTGATTATCGGTGCAACAGTGGTGACTTTAACTCTGGTGACAAGTCTGAGTACGATGGTCGGAACCTCGTCAAGACCAGCATCGCTCTCGGCAATCCTATCATATACGTCGCTGTCAACTACAGACTTGGTTTCCTCGGCTTCCCAAGTGGCAGAGAGGCAGAGTCTAACACTGCGATGAACCTTGGTATCCTTGATTCAAGATGGTCCCTGATTTGGTTGCAACAATTCATTACATATTTCGGAGGAGATCCAAAGAAGGCAAGTCCGCCCTGCTGCGTCCTCCCTACTCACAGTTACCACTACATATACTCTCTTCCCTATGTCTCCTAAGAAGTCAAGCTGTATTTGCTAATCCATCAATTCATGCAGGTCATTATCGGCGGACAAGGTAGTGGAGCTGACATGGTTGCCTATCACTTGCTTGGTTATGGAGCAAAGACTGATGGTCTTTTCCGTGGTGCAATCCTTCAGAGCGGTTCAGCAACTGGTCGTTCGCCTATTCCTCATCCCAATCACACTGAATGGCAGAGCCACTACGATTCGATTGTCTCAGCTACTGGGTATGTTCTCCGATTCTCCTTAAGATAGTTCTAACATCACAGTTGCAACAACTCTCCTGATACTTGGACTTGCCTCAAGAACGCTCCAATTGATTCAGTGGTCAAGGCATCCAGCAAAGTCTTCGTTGATTCCGAGCTTGCCAATCCAGCTTCTGTGTAAGTACATTACTCACTTGAAGATGGGATCAGGGGCTCCAGCCCAGACAGTTCGTGAAAATGTCATAACTGACAAGTGTTGCAGATTCTCTCCAGTCGTCGACGGCACATTCCTAACCGACTTCCCATCCACTCTTATGGAGCAAGGAAAGTTTGCACAAGTACCAATCCTCATTGGAACAACCACAACAGAACGTAAGTCCCCATGTTGCCTTGCCTCTCCAACGTCCAAGGATTGCTTCTCCAAAGCAATTCTGCAGCTTTCTTAATGAGCAATGCTAACTCATCATTTGTTCCCTAGTTGTCAACTCTGTACCAATATATAATGGCTTCGGAACTGATGAGAGCATCATCGCCTACTTGAAGACACTCTTCCCATATGCCGGTGATGCAACCCTCCAGACCCTTCTGTCATACTATCCTGGTAAGCATATATCTCGTCAATATTCTTGGCGTCTTCCGGACGCGCATGTCAACGTTGCTATCAGCTCTTTTACCATATTTGGATCGGTACTAACAATTCGATAGTCTCTCGATTCAGAAACATCGGCCCACCTCTCTCCGGCGCTCAATGGAGCCGCGTCGTCGCCATCTTGAACGACTTGCAGATGTTCTGCCCAGCAAACTCCATGGCACTACAAGCCTCCAATGGGGACAACGTCTTCAAATACCGCTTCAACGCCGTCCTCCAATCTGCTCCCGTCAAGTCATGGGAAGGCGTTCCACAAGGCAGTGACCTTCGATACCTGTTCCCCATCGGGTAAGCCTCCTCTTCCACATCAACGAGCTCAGCTAACACAATGTACCAGTGGCGTCGACATGTCGAAGCAAAGCGCAGCAGACCGAGCCCTGATGACCAAGTTCCAACGCTCCATTATCAACTTCATCAATAAGCTTGATCCCAACGGTATTCCTGCCTCGGATACCTGGGAGACCTTCGACTCCTTCACTCAACGCAACCTTGTGTTTGGGCGTGGCAGTGCTCCAGCAGCTGTTGAGAGATTCACTGTTGATCAGAGCGTCTGTGCTTTCATCAATAGCAAGAACCTTGAGTTTTTGCGCTAAGCTTCCTTACCTTTCGAGCAGTGTACGTTGTTTCTTTCGACTTTCGGGCGGTAGATCGTGCGTATACTTCTAACAATGGCGGGATTGCTAGATGTGTTCGGACAGAATATGGTGGGTGGAAATTGCATGCTTCTTGTTAGCTAGTCAATGCAATAAAACACGTTGCCATCAGATGAGTCCATCAATGTAAGTCTCTTGACATAGCCCTCGTGTCGCTCTTGCAAACAAAGTTCATTTATCCGCCTAATTCGTCGTCAACTTGGCTGCTCTGGCAGCGCCATCCAATCAACCTACTTCCCTGCCGCCCTTCTGATCCAATCTAACAACTTACTCAACTCAACACTCTCCCCAAAATCCGCATACTCCCCTCTCCTCGTCCCATCTCCACCCTTAACAGCAGCAAAAGCCTCATAAATCCTTCTCGTATTCGCAGCCTATGATGATCAAAAAGTCAGTTGGTGCCTCCACCAATATCTTACATTCAGACTTAGACGAAGGACTTCAGTATTAAGCAACTCAAAGCAATCCATCCAGAAAGAGAGAGGCTACAACCCAATCAGTCCCACTTACCGGAAACTCCCCAATCTCACTCCCCTCCCCCTCCCCCTCCCACTCCACTACCTCAACTCCCTTTCCCAACGCCTGCACATTCCTCCCAAACCTCCCCCTCAAAACCGCAGGCGGACCCATCTGCCACGGCATGTCTTTCGGAATAGTAATCTCCAGCACTCCTTCCGAACCAGTGATATTCCATCTGAGACCGGTATCTCGACGGGATCGATGGGTGCTGCGATGTGGGAGAGTGAGACGATGGCGTTGGAGGAGAGGGTGCCTGTGAGGAAGATGGTGTCGGGTGAGGTTTTGGGGTGGGAGGGGTGGGTTGGTGTGCCGCTGCTAGTGACTAACGACTGTTCGGGGGAGGCTGGGTTAGCATTTTGCATATTGGACTGTGAGGAGGGGATGGGTTGGTAGGGGGGGTATTTTGTGAGAGGAGAAGATGGCATGTGATAAATTAGAGTAGAGGATACTGACTATGGTTGGGTAGTGTGTGTGAAGGATCGAGGAGAGGGAGGTGAAGGGGCCGAAGATTTGGATGAAGGAGTCGAGGACTAGCAGAACGTAAGCTGTGTACCTTCGATTCTTCTCAATGCTCGGGGAGGACGCAGGTGACTGACAATGTCCAAACGAAACATAAAACCCATTAGCACCACTATCCATATCAACATAATACTTCGCTCCCTCCTGCCACGTTCCGAACGGTTTCAAGCTCGAAATCTGCCCTACGACAGTCGACGATAAGATCTTCCCGATCTTGCCGCTCTGTACTATCTCCTTGATCTTCAAGACCAGAGGACTGGCTCGTGCTTGCAAGCCTACAATGGTTTTACAGTTGTTCTCCTCGGCAATCGTTGTCAGTTCTTCGGCTTCGGCTGTGGTGACTGCTAGAGGCCATTCGACGAAAACGTCTTTACCTGCCGACAGAGCAGGTTTCGCGACGGCGTAGTGGTGCGTTACAACGATGGAAACGACGACCAGGTCTACGCCAGGATCGCGAGCTAGGTCTTCAGGTGTGCCGTATGCTTTGACATCTGGCCCTAGGTTGTGGTACTTGATTGATGCGAGAGCTGATTCGACGCTGGAGTTCTGGACGGCGACGAGTGTATATTTGGGAGAGGCGAGAAGGTATGGGAGGTGGACTGAGGCACCCCATACTCCTGGTCCCATCTGGAGAGAACCTTTACCAAGGCCGACGAGACCGACTCGAATTGGAGGAGACATGATAGGATGATAATGCTGGAGGTATAGGCGGTGGACAAAGAGGAGCGAGATCAAAAGTAGTGTGAGGTACAGGAGGATGTACATCATTGCAGGTACATAATGTTGATATATGTCTGAGGAAGAGAGCTGCCGGCGCCCAAATTCTATGCTTCGAAATCAACAACGTCTCTTGACGAGGACGGAGCACTGACACCGACCCGATATGGTGGTTTGTTGACGATGCAAGCAAGCGAGACGCCGACAGAATGTCGCTTGACCGGACTTGGTGAATTGTGGGTCAGACTCCGTAACCCGCGTATTTGTCATGAATGCCCAGTGCCCAGCAGCGATATCAAGCTTGTGTATACAGTCAGCAAGATCATTTCAAGTATTCAATTGAAATTTTGAAAGAGAAAAAAAAAATCTTCTCAAAATCCATAATAACGATCTGTCCATACAATGGAACACTCACGAAAGAAGTCCTGTAAAGAATGCAGGTATGCCAAAACTAGATGTGACCTCAAGGCACGGTGTGCCCGTTGCGAAAAGAAGGGTTTCGCTTGCACCTATGAGCAACCGACTTGGGCTTCAATGCCGGCGGCTCCTGATCCAAACGAGCTCTTTCGGACTTGGTTGGTCGAGACCAATACAACAGAACCTGATGTATCCGGTAAAGCTAGTCATTTTCAGGAGGCAGCGGGCATGACGGCAACTCCCGGCCAGCCGCACCGCAAGATTCACGCAGTTCCAGTGTACGAGGACAGTCAGGAGGACCTAACGAGACGAGGCGCCGCAAGACCATCTGCAGCCACCCGTGATGCGAACGACCAGACCCTGAATGGAGTTCCGGATCCAGTTCTGGCTATGCCCGATGCGCACGATGCCTGTACATTCGGTCCTATCCCTGGCTGTTCCAATGAAGAGCTTCTTGAAAAGATGAACGCTCAGAACGCACTATTACAGAGAGCATTGCAGGAGGATGCTAATATGATTGGTACCGTGGCGCCTGAGCCGGAGACTTCCATGATGGAAATTACATCTAGTCTGGGTCATTGGAAGACAATGGACAGTGTGTCTGAGATGCTTCCAAATATACTCAACAGAAAGAAAGTAAACAAAGTTTGGGAGCTCACGAACGCGAACAATATCTGGTCCCAGATCAAGACGTATCCAATGGAGTTCTGTAAAGGTCGCCTCCCACCCTTCATACACAGGAGTAGCTTGCCGGGCCGTTCGCAATCTACAACTACAGAGTTCAATCTATCAGAGGCACTAGCAAATTTCGACGGCATCGCAGGGATGTATTTCAAAAAGACATCAGCTTGCCACAATATCGTTTTGAACGCCATGTTTCATGAAGTGAACGCATTGAATGATGAGGTAAGGGTATTGGGGGAATCTCGATTGCAACTTGTTCAAGCGCTTGCTGACTTTGCATAGATCGGCGGCTGCGACAACAGTTCCCGTCTTGAGGCTCTACAAGCTCTGACCATGTATGTGATTGTGCTTGCTTCAGATCCAGAACGCTGCAACCTTTTGAGCATCATGACTAGAGTTGCCATGGGGGTAAAAATTCATGCATCCCATGAATTCTAGACTCCGCTGAAGTGCAACTATAGGAAATGGCACGAAAACTGGTCGTCGAGAACGGTGATTTCTCAACGCATGAGAAAATGGGTAACTTCCCGACCTGGGATGATTGGAAATTTGTAGAGAGCAGTAGAAGGTATGTTTCGTAGCTAGACAGATGTTTTTGAGCTGACGTGGCATGCTTGGTTCGCAGGACACTGCTCCTGATACATCTTATGGATCGAGTCTTAGATTTCAATGTTGGCAAACCAAATATCACCGTTTGCCGCCAATTCGACACGCTGCCATTGATATGCAGCAAAGAAATGTGGGAAGCTGAAACTTCTGCCTCGTGGGAAGTAGAGTACACGCGGTATCTGTCAAGCAGGAAAGGACCAGAGATGCTGAGGTTTGGCGATTTGCGGAAATCGAATCACCTTGACGTGGAGGACTTGGACAAGAATATGGTATTGGACCTTGCGAATTGGGCGAGTAGGGTAGATAATCTTGGGTCCATGATCCTCAGTATCTGTCATTGACCCTAGTAAATGCTACATAAGCTCAAGAGGTACGTACTGGCCAAGCTTCGTGGAGTCGTGTTGTGTCTCAAAGGTGTGATAATGCAACGAAGCCTTGAGCTCCTGCCACACGTTCCCATCATTCTTGATTTTGAGACATGCACTTTTCGTGATCATTGAGACGGCAATTTTACCATAATGATCTTGTCATGGAATGGGCGCCGTACGGACGTCTCAAAGTCTAGGACAGTCGCAAGGCTTGGGGCTTGATTCAACCAAGATCTGAAGCCTGACGTGGTAGAGGCATGCTTGTCACAATGTTTCCCACCTTACATTTGATCTCGTTGACTCTGACTTCTATCTCTTGAAGTAGTTTGAGATGATCTTTGGCAACGGTGTCTGTCAGCTCAAGAAGATCCTTGCTAGGGTTCTGTAAAGTCCATGCCAGACTGATGTGTAGGGTATCGGTAGCATCTTGCATGTCCGTCCAGTCCATATTGCTGTGAATTTTATTGTACGGTGCTCTGCTGTTTTCCTGCGAACTTCGCTTATGTTGCTTCTTCCGAGGAGTGAAGGCTGGCCCAGTTGGTGGCTTCGGGTAAAGAGGTGGTTGCCCGTATTGCTTGACTACAGAATTGCAGACATGGAGAAGCTTATTCAATCCGTCAGACTCGGGTTTGGGGATGCTCAGTACGAGGAACCAGCGGGTTTTCTCAAAATTGGAAACCCATTTTACGCCGGTGAATGTGATATCAAAGCTTAATGGTCAGTCACGTGCTCACAATGAACAACTTGGAAAGAGACTTACGGTCGAACACCAGATACTTTCAGAACTCGTCCAAGCGAATCAACAAACTCGTCCTTCTCTGGTGCCAGGAATCCGAGTGATCGGGAAAGGCTGACATGAAGCGGTAGAGGAACACCGACGTCACTGGTGACAAAGGAGTGGACTCTGGTAGCAGCATCGAGCGAGGTTTCTTTTTGCAATGCTGATATCAATTTTGATAATGATACATCCTCTGTTGTCGATGGATACCCTCGATCGACTTAGCAAAGCCTTAATAGGGGAAAATAAGTTTAACATGCACCTACACTCAATATAGATATGGGTCGGCCAGTTGCCTTCAATATGTGGGATCACTCTCTTTCTTCCCTCGTGCAAGCTTGGGTCATCCCTTGTGCTTACTCTGGTTGTCGAGGCGTAAAGATTGTGGAACTTGGATGGCAGCGGGGGTAGCCCTGACGACTGTTCATGTTTTCTTTTGAGACTGGAATTTTCTGTGCTGCTCTCGAGCTTGGGCGTCTCGTTGTTGTCCTCTTCATCAGACGAAGGGTAATCAACCAGAGCCATGGTCGCTGTTTACATTTCCATGTGAGCGCAGGGTAGCGACAGTGCCGGAGGCTCTTTTAGATTAGACTCGCGATGACGAATAGCCCCAGGTACGAAAGTCGAGATGTTGGGTCGGGATCGAGGTCTGTTGATCGAGTATCGGCACAAACGCGGTCCCACGAACTCTAAATGCCCTCGCTTGCTATTTGAAGGGGCTTGGCAAGCCCTCCGCCTGTTAAGCTCGTCCTAACCTTAAGACGAAAAGTGCACTGGCACTGCACTGCTTTTCAACGTCAGCAGCGGGTCGAAAGAAGTCAACTGAAGCTACTTTGAGACGACACAAGGAGCTTCCTAGCTGACAGCGAATGATAAACTTCTTGAGTCTTATTCATATTATAGTCTGAGCCAATCAACAATTCGTCAGCATACAGATCTCCTCTTTTTCCTCCGCGCATCCGCTTTTTACATCGACGATTATGGTCTGGTCTGGCCTGGAAGCTGCAGGGTCAACACAAGCCCAGCGAATGACGTAGCCGCGCCCAGAGGGGCATCCCTGCCCGATTCGTACGCACCCAGGCACAGCACAGTACAGCGCAACCCAATTCTGCCGGCAAGTAAGAATGACTACTGTACGAGGACGTGAGCTGTCGAAGCAAGATAGATAAGCCCCATTTCTCCCGGTCCAACTGTTTGTCTCTTCTCATCTTTTCACGACGACAATTGTCCCCAGAGAAACACACAATTAATCGAGCCATCACGCCACTATCCAAATGGAATCTCGCGAAGACAAACACTGGGTAAGTTCTTACTGGATGAATGCGGGCAGAACCAGACAGGCATTCCAGCTTGAGATCTGCTAGCATCAGCGATCAATAATTAATCTGCCATGTTTTACTGACGAATTTCCAGGCTGCCAAGTATCTCCTCGATCCTTTAAATGCCCCCGAACCCAGCGAGGAGACCGGACCTGGAACGCATTTCACATCATCAGTCAACAGATCCAGCTCTACTTCAAAATCGCCTGCATTTGGCAGATCTTCAAAACAGGCATCTGTATCATCATATCCAACTCCACCGACCTCTGCAAGCCCAACAAAGTCCTCGTTCCATCCATCGAACCCATATTCCCCGTCACACAGACAGCTAGCTTTTGGAGACTTTAACGAAGGCGGATCCCGCCGGAAGAGCTCGGGTGAACAATCAAACAGTGGACACGGACGTAGAAGAGGAAGTGAGTGGTCGCATTTAGCTATAATTCCAATAAGATCCGGTCTAACATCCTCCAGGTTCTCTAGGCGAACGATTTCCAGGAGACATGTCTCACCGACCACTGGACCAATTGCGCAAGGAGACGAAAGCTGCCAATCGAGCGCCACATTTGAGGAAGAAGCATATTCCCGGAGCTGATAGCATTGACAAGCTGGACAAATCCATGATTGGAGGACTGTATCATCATGAAGGACCATATGATGCAACTCTGATTTCCCGGAACGCAAATGTCAAATATGCTCCAGTTGATGCTGTGAAGTCGACCAACGAAGAGGCTATCCGCGCCACACCGAAAGAATACATTAAGGACTCCTTGACCAAACATGTACCCCTTCAAGGCACTTCAGTTATTCCCCCAGGATTTGAAGATTTCTCAGGCCGTAGAATGGACTACGAAGAGGGTGCCGATCTGATGCGCGAGCCTGACGCAGCAGGAGGAGCCTACAAGCGATGGGATCATGTCGTAAGTAGTTCTGGTAAATGAATAGACCATAACTGACATCTAGCAGAAATACCATCCCGATGATCTCAAGGGCAAAGGAGAACCTTCTTACACAATCGAGAAGGCTCTGAAAGAACATAAAGAGAGCAGCGTTCGCAACGGCCTATCTCCTGACGGTCGTTCATACGAGATGCAACCACAGAGACCAGGAACCGGTCGTCAGCGAAGCATCAGTGGAAACCACGAAGATTTCAGAGGATCTAGCAGGCCATCCGCAGGTGCTTTCCTAGACGTGGATAACGGAGATGGAATGCGACGGTCCAACACCACAGGACGACGCATCGGTGAGGGATTGAAGCGACGCTTTGGAAGCTTGAGACGAAACAAGAATGCTACGGATACTTGAGCTACAAGAAGAATCTAGACCGAACGGTACCACAATTTTTGGAAGTACGATAATGAATTCACAAGAATATCAATTTCGACATCAACAACGCTAGACTTGGGTTGGGCACGGGAAAGGGATCAAAGGATCAAAGGATCGGACATGGCACCAAATGTATAATATGGGTAATGAAATAAATAAATGGCTACCTTGACCCGGTTGACTCTCTCGTTCTCACTAATCCGTCACTTCACCAAACCTTCAAAAGACCGCCGGATGCCAGACTCCTCCGATGCATGACATACCTCACGCTAGACCGTGAATCTTTCACATACATGCCTCCTCATGCACAACAAAATGATGCCCCTGTAATGAGAGTCAATGACGTCTTCCAAACCTCAAAGCAACTTTATGTTCTTGTGCGAAGTATCACAGGCAACTTCACGCTCCGATGATGTAGCCTTGATTTCTGGACCTATTCAGTTCGGTCCAAATTGCCAGCCTTGATTAGATTATGCTTTTACATTCAGAGCAAGATCCAGCAGAATTTCAGAGGGCGTTCCTTCGAGAGTGCTTGCGCGAATGTTCTGATGGTGTTGATGGGGCAAGATAAGTGGAGAAAGGGGCTCGCTTACTTGCATTGGGACAAACAACATAGCGCTGGCGATCAGGCGTCAGTCGCCATGTCGCCCATGCTACGATCGAGCTGAAGATGCCAATGAGGATGGTGAGGACGCCGATTATGATTTTGAGTGATTGTGTGGGGATTACAGGACCAAGGAGCAGGAGGGCGATCTGCACATTTGGGCAGGCGGAAGTGCGAGCCCGGGAAGGGACATACGGGCTCCATCACTGTTACAGGGTATCCTTCTTCTAACAGCAATAGAGAAATGACTGCTAGTTCAAGCTTGTTGGGATTTTTTAAAGTAATATAAATGTTGTGTCATAACGAACCCGAGCCATTGTCTACATCATCTACATCAAATGTGGAAATCTCTCAAGTAAACATAACTGTCCCTGGTCGCTAAGACTCCTAGATAGCAGGAACCAAACACCACCAGAAAGCATGCAATCTCACACCATTCCTCTATCTCACTGCCTCCTTCCGAACCTTAACGCCAGCTCATAGCCGAGTCTTGGTAGGCGATGATGAAGCTCTTCGAAGTGCATAGGCTCGACAGCTGGGCCTGTACGATGACTCAATTAGTGCGAACTTTAAGAAGGTAGTGTACCTACTCATATTCCCGAGTCGTCGTCTCCGATCACGAGTGAGTTTCCAAGTTGACCATGCCAAGATAGAGCTCAATATCCCAATCATGATAGTCAGAACCCCGATGATAATGTTGATCTTATTGTCTTGAGAAATGCCTCGAGGTAAGATGTAGTTTGAGGATGCTCGGAGAATCGGCCGGGATGCAGACATGGCTATTGAGATAGATAAGCCTTCGTCATTTTTGGACAAGGCTGAGGATTGCGGGGTGGCCTGAAAAAAGGGGAACGTACCCATGTTAAGTCTCTTTGCACGAGGGGGTCAAAAAATATCAAAAACAAATGAATTGTCAAGGGCGGATCAGAGATTTGTTGATTGACAGTCTCTGGTCAAAGTAGAAAAGAACAGCGAGGGAGATAGATTTATAACATTCGGCATTGACTTCTTCTAGACGAACTCTCCATTTTCGAGGCTTTTTTTGACTGCGCTAGCTGGCTCGCGGACGTGTTGACAAGGGCAAGGTGCTCATATCTGTGCATCATTACGGGTCCGATCAAACGCGAACATACTGTAAGGATGCAGTCAAAAACGTAGATTTGGGGCACCAACCTGGATGTCGATCCTGCAGTATAGCTCCCGGGCTTTGGTAAACGTGCAAAGTAAACGTCGAAAGTAGTGATAATGATGCCTGCAGACCCAGACTACCAGCCAGTAATGTGAGACATAAATCGTCGTAGCACATTAGGCAGGCTGTTGATTCGCTATGAGGCGAGAAGTGGCTTGACATTGCTCTTCTCATTTCGATGTGTCTCTTTTTGTTACGTGCACCCCTAGTCCCGACCACAGTCCCAATCCCGCGCAGCCATTCCTGATCCTTGAAACATGAGCTCCCTGAGTTTCCTCCGTCGTGGAACTGCCCATGCCCATGCACTTACCCTTGTTCATGCTCACTCACTCACTCTTGTTGCCCATGCCATGGATATTCGCCCTCTTGGATTCCCTAGCCTCACCACTTCGCATCTCTCCGGCACACCGTGCTTCTACAGGATAATCGAGGCCATTTAATTTGCAGCATGGATTGGAATCCTTCTAGCTGACTCCATGTCGCCTTCTCGCAATTCTTCGTTGCACTTGCTCTTACTAGCTCATTGCTTCTAGCCATCCTATTGGCGCTTCCAATTGTATATTCGTTGTGATAATCCGAAAGGACATACGCCTCAAGACATCCTGGGAGACCAGAACTGCCAATAATTCACTCCGAGAGGCCGATGGTCATGTCGCTGCGTACACAGCCTTCTCGGCGGTCTCTGGAAGTTGAACAGGATTTGGTGCTTACCGCTACCGAGCAAGGCCTGGACGAACGATCTGGACCCACCACCCTGTGATGGAGTGACATTCGTGGCCGTTTCTCTTTCTCAATCACATCATGGTGTTTCATACACCTTGACTCGCCAGACTCTCTACCGTCTCGAGGATCCAGATCACGATCACGATATTTGGCGTTCTGCCTGTAAAGTGCACAGCACATCTGAATTACTGAGCATGGCTCAGCAATCTCCAACTTGAATTTATTCAAAAGATCGTCGTCGACACTGACATTGACGTTCTATGTTCCCCTTATAGGTGGTAGGGCTGCCTCACATGTCGGCACTCTTGTGCTGCAGCAACCCTCACAAGATCTCAGCCGAGCGGAATTTTTTTTTTCCCTGAGTGTAATATATTCTCGGCTTTATAGTAATTACAACAATGACTGGCACTTCAATGAGTGAGGATCAAGTCATTGCCTACAGGTACCGAACCATGGTGGTTTAGATGTCCGAAAATAGTGGAGAAAGGGGCTCGCTTACAACACTACCATAACAAACACCGCAATCCTGATTGCCGCTATCTGCTGACAATCATACTTACGTCGAAATTTTGCCCGTGGTAGGATCGCAATGAGAATCTTTAGTAGCCCAAGAGATGACTAGTTTAGATCATTAAAGTTGAGAATGACGGTGCAGAGACTGGGGTGAGAAGTTACCGAGCAAGGAGGGAGAACCAGGACAATTATCAACTACACAGTTTAAATTTGTTTTTACTTTGGAACGATGACACCATTAGAAATTCAAGGTGAGAAGAATACATAGTGTAGCGCCACAATTGTAGGCCAAGAAACAGGATGGACTCAAGAGATGTTGCCGAATTGTGCTCCGGTTTCCACCTAAGCGAACCGCTAGCAATTAAGAAAACTTGAAATCTTGACGTGGACATCAGCTAGCTTAGGGAGGAAGCCTAAAGTAATTTCATAAATACTCAGTAACAAGAGAGAATGAGGTATCTCCCGAGATTTCAAATTCTACCATCGGCCCTGTTCAGCACCTCGTTCCCATCCCTTTTCACACACCAATCGCCAAATCCAAACACCTGAGTCCAACAATCCCAAGTATTTATTCGGGTAAACACTATGACCAGATCATGTCAAGTCTGGATCATTTAATATGGTGTCCTCCCAAATCGGAATGCCAATTCGTATCCCAGTCCTACTCCTGGCCGCGGAAGATTCATGAGTGGTATAGAGTCCTCTACCGGACCTGCGACTGTTAGCTGGGACGGATTTTCAACACAATTCAATACTTCATCAACGGGGGAATTCCATGATAGTAGCATATTTCAATAGACGGGACGCGTGAAAAATGAGTTTCAGGGTGAGCATAATCAATTGACCCGATCGCCCCCTCCGATCGTTGGTGAGCCTCCATGTCGCCCATCCAAGTGTTGCACTTAGGACACTAATGACTATTGTCATAACGCCGATGATGACATTTATCTTGTTGTCAGCCAAGATGGCTCGGGGTAGGAGTTGAGTCGATGGTGTGTAGGGCATAGTGTGCTGACGACTTGATGATCGATCGATTGTGTATTGGCTTGTATTTTGTCTACCCGCATATGTCGTCAGGAGCGAACCAAGGATCTTTATATCTCTTTCTTTCTGACTTAACGGAATATTGATTGAGTATGAAGGTTTGGTGTTGTTGACAAAAATGGAAATGAAGGGACAAGTAAAATAATTTTGAGGCTATAATGACCACAGCCTTTCGTAACCCCTACTCGTCTCAACACAGGGCACCAACGGAGGTGTTCTGCAGCCATCATAAGCTGATTAACCACCCATCACGGAATGCGCGAATCAGCTACTTATCTGGCCACCCTCTCCAATAACCCTATCCATCTTGATCAAATAATTGTAGGCTACCTGATGCAGGAGTGCCTGTACGCCCCCTGCCCAAGCCTCAATTGTAACGAATACATTTTAGTAGTTGGCAAGCGAAGTTTGACAGTCACCTGTAGACAATTAGCGCAATTGCGCAAGTTTTTGTGAGAAGATCAAGAGTGTCTTGAGGTAGGGGCGCGAGATTCTAGGGCAGGGGCCATAGTACCCCGGGGAACTTTGGCCCCTGTCTGACTTCTGGGGCTTACTCAACATCAGAGATCCTCGCTACAGAGGTGAGAGGCTTCTAGTATTTATCCCGTCCATTTTTTTTCTTCTTGATTTTGAGCTCAGGGTGACTACCAATAAGCTTTTATTGCAGTCAATGGTTAGCTACTTACTGATCGCTAGCCCGTGAATGGAGAGTAGTTCACAGATCTGCTCGAACCGCAGAATACTACAATATATCAAACCTCGTTCTTTTGGTGCGTAACTTCGTAAGATCTTGCAAGTCGCTTCAGCTGGTCCAAAAGAAGCAATGCAAGCTAATAAATGCCGTCCGAAGCCAGTGTTGATTCGGGCAGGGCTCGGACTTACGCCACCCAGGTTCTAGCGTTAATGAAGAGTTGATCTTCTGCATTTAATTCGACGATTGTGACATGTATAATCGAAGTCAATACCACATCTGATGAGGGAATAATCACTCGTAGGTGGCGCCGGTCGTCACCGCTTGATGTCTAATGGACCATACTAAATAGTAAAATGAGAACAACACATCCTCACTTAAAACGCGGCTCTTGGGAGGAAGGTTCTGGGAAGCATGTGCCATCAGTAGCAAATATCTGTAAACAGCGATTATGCTGATATAGGTTACGGTCGAATCATTTCCAGCCTTCTCTACCTAGCCTACAAGTACAAGCAAAATATGCCTCTCCCATCATCAATAAATCAGAGATACCCAAGCCCACCCATCAACGCAGCTAAATCATCCCTAACCTCCTCAACATCCACCCCAACTCTCCCCGCAACCTCCGCTCGTCTCTGACTCCCCAACTCCATCCACCTCATCAAAATCGTTCCATCGATCACAGTCCTACTCCCCACCATGCCTTCGGGCGCATCTTTATCAATCCTATACGCTCTAGGATTGAGGCCACAAGCATGATAGAGTGTGTTGATGAGATGGCTGGACAGAGTGCTGAGTCGTCGGTACTGAGCTTCTGATAGGGGCGAGAGGAGAGAGATACAGCCTGTGCTGGATGTCATGAGGATCTCGTGCTCTGGAATCGTATCTTCGGCAGCGGTTTCCATGGCGTCGGGAGTAGGAGGAAGTAGAGTTGCGGCTTTGGTGCGAGGGAGCACTGTCATGCTTGTGGGGAGGTGACCGCCTAGGGCAAATGTCGAGCGGTGCAGCAGGAGATGGCCTTGTAGAGATTTGGGATCTGTCGCAGTACGTTAGTATGAGCTTTGATTGTCTGGGGATGTTCAGACTTACGCTCAGGGTCGAATTGCATGATATGTAAATTGCAATCCGAATCTGCAGCGACGATGTATAGCTCCTTGCCATCTGGTAACAGGTCCGCCTCCATGATCTCCATGTTCTTGGCCGACTTGCCGAAGAGCATCATCTTGTACGGCTCCTCTGTGTAGCCAGCAACCCACACGCCTTTGATGGCATCAGCAAAGACGCAGATTCCTGACCCTCGAAGTTCCTTGATCGAGGTAACGTAGCAATTCATGTCCATAAATGCTACGGGAAGAAGAGTACCATCTTCCTTCACGCCACGAACCATACATTTTTGCCCTTGTGAGACGAGCATGAATCCCTGTGTTCCAATTTCAGAAATGCATGTTATAGCTCCTCTGGCAATTTCTTCTCTAGCGATTAGCTTGAGACGCCTGTTGGTCTCCGGCCGATCTTGTTCCGGCACGACGCTGACCACATCGAAGACATGTATTCGACCCTTGATTGCTAGGTCCTCGCCCTTCGAAATCCCTGTCCCCACTACTATACATTGTTTCCGCTCATTGGTGATTTCTGATACTTCGAGGTTGAGAGTCTTGGTGCACATGATGATTTCGAAAGGATCTAGCTCGATTTCATGGATGACCGACCAGTTGACAGGGTTGATCAGCTTGAGGTGGCTCTGCTCCATTGTTGGCTTGAAAACGATTTCTTCTTTCGCCCAATTTGGATGGTGGTGGTCCTCTTCTTTGGGCAGTTCAAAATCGACCAGAGTGCTTGTCGCAGCAACATAGCATTCTGATGTCGAGTGGTATGCCACACCGTGGACTTCCTCTCCCAACTGCACTTTCTGCAACGAAACACCAAGTTCGGCAAATTTGGTGTCCTCTGGAAGCTGGGACACTCGAGCAACTCCATCCACATCAGTGTAGATGAAACCTCTATCACAGCCCTCGGTATGAAAGCTGCTCATGCCTCTTACTCCGAGGCCTTGCAGACTCAGGACTTTGGGAGTGCTCTTAGCAGTCTTCAAGACAAAGCTTGGTGATCCACCAGGAAGGAAAACAGTGCTGTAGCCGCCAAGATTCGAAATAGCTCTCATGGGCTCGTCTCTGTTTCCAGCAACATTATCTTCAGTCTCTATAGCAGAGACATCAGGATTTCGGGCCAAGTGTGGATTATGTATTTTCAAGAATTGTAGGGTAGATGAAAGAGGCGAAGTCGGCTCAGAAGTGGTCCGGAATGGCTCGTAAATCGTTAGATCGTCAGTAGATGGGCGTAACTAAAATATTGTCAGCAAAGTTAGTGATTACTCTCATAGTACTCACAATCAGGTACGGCGACTTTGAGACCTCGTCACCAAGGTCTGCAACTATCAATTCCGTTATGATCTCACGAGCTGCAGATCGTCTTGCAGCATAGTCCGCAGAGAGCACTGGCGGCACGAAGCAGAGCCCTTCTGCAACATAGACTGCTTTCGAAAGGTCGGGTAAAGCATATATCTGATGCTATCAGCAGACAACTACGATATACGGGCAGGTCAACTTACATGCAGCGCTCCAGTAGAACTGAGAAGGAACATCATCACATTCTCGCCGGAAGCTTGGCCTTTATCGGATTGAAATGGCGCAAAGACTCGCGTTGTGTCGGTGTAAAGGCATCCCGTCAGCCATTTGGTCGCGAGAAGAGCATCGTCTTCACGTTCTATCTCTTCTAACTCATTATTGTCATCGCATTGTGCAACGAATATGCTTGCATCGTCTCTGAATAGGAGCAAGAATGGGTCTGCGAAACTTGCGCTGACTATCTGTGGCTCAGCTCCAGTATCCTCGTCGTACATCGGCAATATTTGAGCCAATCCGAGATCTAGGAGATTCATCGGGTCAGTTGTGGTTCAGGTAATTCATATAATTGGTCGCGATAGCACGAGATTGACACAAATAGGGCATGGTAAACGCTTTCATTGATGCTATAGGACATGATTTATTGCCAGATAGCGCTCCGAAAAGCAGACAGAAGTACCGCAAATTCACATACGCCCCAAGTTTTGCTGTCGTAAGACATTTCCCGTATACTACCAGATTGGAGGACCGCCGTGATGTGGGAAAGAGAAGGTGAAAGGAGGAAGACTTACCGCCATCATAACTTCGGACCTCTGACTTCAGGACTTGTATCACCCGCATGCCGTTCCCTAAGGTCCCAGCCTCTATCGTTGATCCAGCAGCAGGCTCGAATTCGGTTCCCGCAAGAGCCTCGAAGTTAGCAGATGTCAATGCATACACATCTGACGTTTCTGAACCATCAGGAAGAGCTTTCGAAACTATCATGAACCTGTCATATTGTGCATCGACTGCATAGTCACCACTCATCGCGGATTTCTCTTTCTTGACTTCAAGTCCCTTTTCTGTAGGCCGCTTCGCACTCATTGTCCATATTCCGCGAGCTTCCGGGAATTCAAACCGACCGACCACTTTGGGCTGGATGTTTCGATGCAGAACAGCAAGGGCTCCTGCTTTCTGCTTGCCCACAGCGGCGACAAGCTCTAAGTCGCCGGTGACGCCTTCCGAGTCAGCCTTGTCTTCATCTTTTGCAAAGAAGCTTGCTTTGCCAAACGCAATATCCACAATTGGAGCGATGTTGACCAGCGAGTCGTGTATATGAAAGACGTAATCGCCAGCTTTGCTGTTCACGGTCTCGGACTTTGCGATGCCATTTGTGCTCGCCTGTGTTGTTGACGGTCCGTCCCCGTATAGATCATCGTCTGCATCATCGTCTTCATCGTCCAGCTCGTCAAGCAGATCTTCATCTGCATCTTCGACGATTTCGACCCGCGACTTTCGACGAGAGAGCTGATTTGATTTCCGACTCCAACCGAGTACCAAAGAATCCGATGTCTCGCTGCCAATAAAGACCGTATTCTGTGTGAGAGGGCTTATACTAGATATAGAGGTCGGGATCACTAGCCCACCTGCCTCTGCCGATACCCTTCTAACGCTCAATCCTGACACTGATCGTCCATCCATATGGAAACTTAGGATAGCCATGTCCCCACTTTGAAGAATGATGATCATCTCTCCGCTTTGAATCGACAATTGCTCGATTCTTGAGCCTTCCAATCGCATCTGCAGATCTGATTGATCTACAAGACCAAAGGAGGTACATTGTTTGGCATAGACGTTGACAGCAACACCGTTGGCTTTGCCAGCCTGGTCGATATGTATCAATTCGTTTATACCAATGAGCAAGGCTCCACCAACAGGAGCAGGAAGTGCAATGACCTCAAACAAGTCGTAAGGCAGATTATTGACAGATAGGATGGTCGTGGATGCCTTCTGGTGAAGGTCCAAGGTAAATACCATATATGTCATATGATCTCTTCGCTCGAAAAGTAAGGAGGAAGCTGGCAGCTGGGTAGATGAAAGGATCCCAAAAGTCGGTTCACGATACTCGTAGAGGAAGGCAAGATGTACCGGGTTAATGAGATTTGGGTCGAGAGCAGCCAGACGCAGAACAAACGAGGAGTTGTAAGGTGTTTCCTCCTTTCCATTGATACCATTTGTAGCTTTGGAGATTGCCTGGTCAGCTGGACGAGGTCCATCAATATCCTCGTCCCAGTCATCCATGTTGACGTCCTCATCGTCTTGCTTGAAGGGAATAATGGCTAGGTTTCTGCCTCCAAACTTGAGGGCAGCACATCTGCTCTTCGGGTCCGCAGTCAACTGACTCACACATTCCTTGAGGCTAGGCGCCCAGGGGCTGCGCTGAAGATCGTCTTGCTCGTAGAAATGTATGGATATCGTCGATATTCCTGGGCGTGTAGGATCCCATTCCACTAAGCTGAGCTTCGCGTCCCTGAACCCGATCAAAAGCGCTTCCCCTCCAGACTTCGAAGATACAGTCTTTATCCTAGCGAGTGATGTGATTGTGCCGGATAATGTGTACTCCGCCACGAGGACCAGCTTTGTTCTCCTCGCGCGGTCTGGTCGTAGGAGAGAGTCTCCTCCGATGAACGAGGCTTCTAACCCATCGCCACTATTGACTGTTGGGTCCCATTTCTCGCTCTGCTTCTGAACATCTTGCGGGTTCTCGATTTCGATCGAGGTAATCTTAGTCGTGAATATCTGAAGTAAGGAGGTTTTGGCGACGATAAGGTTGTTTGCGCTGGCAGAGATGAAAGGCAAGTTGAGAGAGTGTGTGACAGCTGTAGGAGGTGTCAGCTCCGTGTAGCATTGCATTATGGTAGTGTATGAACAGCGCGCCGCATGTCCTCGGGTTCGATTGAGCTGCGCAGCTTCGTGATTTCGTGATTGTGGTCTCTCTTTCTTGTTGACATTGTTTGCTGTCTTGGTCTCCTTGCGGTCCTAGACATTCATTCTATGATCGGCGCTAGCGGCCGCACTGTTTGCATGCCAATCGGCAGGGATTGGAGCTCTCACAGATCCTTGTTTACAATTGCTCTTAGCCGGAGCTACGTCAGAAATCTAGTGCACTCCTACAGCGCCGACTCCTCTTCTCGTCTCTTCACTTTAGCAAGGCAGCCAAATCCTCCCCTCCTTCCTCTCAATACTCACCTAGGACAATTCCGCCATTCAACAGAAAAGGACGGGATCCTTCATCTAGCAAGTGAGTTCTCTCTGTGCTCCTTAGCCAACATCTCTGTCTGCTACTTGGCAGGAGTTGTGCGCCCTTAGCTAACCACACGTTATTATCAGATCAGCCCACGAATATCGTCCACTATTTGACTCCTCTGGAGAGGCCTTACATTCGCAAAGATGGCTCTCATTCAAATGGCATTCATATGGGTGGCCTACGCAGTCGCAGTAGGACTCGTAGCCCTCATCGCCGCCATTTTTACCTACACATACCAAACTCCGCGAGATCGCTCTGCGCTGGTTTCAACGGTCACCATAATAACGCTTACTTCCTTACTGGCAACGGTCCTCCTCCTACCAGTCGACATCGCACTTGTTAGCTCTACAACATCTACCAAGCTTGGAGCGAAGAAGGACTGGGCAACACCAGAAGCTGTACACAGGATCCTGGTCACGCTCAAGATTGTCTACTACAGTCTCTATAGTTTCGACGCTATCCTTTGCCTGATCGTCGTTCCATTTACGTACTTCTTCTACGAGGAATATGATGATGTCGAAGATGAAGAAGGTACTCAGTCTTTTGGACAGAGGTTCTTGGGGGCTTTGAAATATACCGTCATCTTCGTTATCCTCGTCGTCATTTTGTTCCTCGTTGGATTCTTCGTACCAGTTGCAAAAGATCGCAAGGGCGCCCACTATGATCTGGATTACTTCAAGCGCCTCCTCGTTGAAAATCACGGAGTAAGAGCATTGACCTTTGCTCTTGGACTACTCATATCTCTGGGTACGCTGCTATACATCTTGTATACCGCTGCTGGTATTGCGCTCCTTCCAATCTCGTTCATAAAGTCGGCGCCATCTATCAGTGCCCCTCAACTGTCGGAAACTACCGCAACAGCCCTCGAGCAAAATCGGGAGCGACAACGCCAACTTGAAGGGCGCAATGCTGGTCGTGATGGCGGTATGCCCGCCAAGGATCAGCGAGAGCTTGAGGCCCTTGTCCGTGAGGAACGCACTCTGGTCCGTCGCGAGCGCCTTGCTGCTGAGGCACAAGGCGAAGGCAAGAGCTTTATCGTCCGATCATGGACTAAAGTTTGTGCCGTCTTCAGACCTCTGAAGCTTATCGGAGGAATTTTACTCTTGATCCTTGCTATCGTAATATGGGTATCTATGTTAATCACTGGCATCGACAAAGCCAAGAACTCAATTTGCAAGTCACATTGTGGCTATATTTTGGGAAGGTACGTAACTGGACATTTTTTATCATCTCACTGCTGACATGACTAGTATCAATGTCTTCCAACCAGTTAACTGGATCTTTGTACAAGCTTCGAGAGTCTTCCCTATTGACTACGTCTTGATGCTGTTGCTTGTGTTGTTCTTCTTCAGCAGCTCAGTCGCCGGCATTGCCACTATTGGTATCCGATTCCTCTGGGTCAAGCTATTCGAGATCCGAAAGGGCCATACCTCTCCCCAGGCAATGCTCGTGGCAACTGTCATGTTGACCTTGATAATGCTGGCGATCAATTACTCCATTGCAATGATGGTCGCTCCTCAATACGCAATATACGGTGCTCAAACTTTCTGTAGCCACCCGACCAGATTTCCAGGCGATCAGCCTGACTGCTCCAAGCATCCAGAACTGGTCAAGCCTTGTTCTGAACTTTCCTCTGGCGAGGGTTCCAAGCACGTCTGCACACCTACCGTCGTTACCACCTTCCTCAACAGGGTTACGATCAACTTCTCATTCTTCGGAGCGTTGACTTTCTGGGCGCAGTTCGTCTTCCTCGCAGTATTCTTGATCGTATTCATCACGTCACTATTCCGCACACCAAAGCTCAACCTCAGTGAACTTGATGAGGACGCCGAGGCAGACGAGGAGGAAGGTCTGCTTGCCAGCACCGGGAGACGATTTGGAGCTACATGGCAAGATATCCGTGGCAAGACAAAGAAAACTACTGGGGCGGCAGGAAGGGGAATTCGTGGAGACGATAATGGTCACGATGGTGCTGATGACTGATTGAATTGATATATGTTTGTGTTCGGATTATTATGTATCTGCTTCTTGTAGGTGGCTTTGGATCGTTCCGGGTCTCTTGGGGACGGTATGGGATGGCACTGGCGCTGGGTATACCACTGGAACTCCAAGATGTACACGATTAGGATGTCTAGTTTCATGAAATTGTAGTTTGATAATGCAGTGCTTCGATTTGTCCATTATCTCACCCCTCACGTCAAAGGTTGAAGCTTATTGGATCGGCTAAAGGGGGATCCTTCAAAGCTCCCAACTACATCATACATAGCCACGACTTGGCCGAGTAGATATCTTCAGCCTTGCATCATGCATACTTTCGGCATGAGCCACATCAAACACATATAAGGCTGAGAGACCAACCTCGTAGAATTGTTTGCGAGTCTTTTCTCTCCCCTTCCTTCTCATTTACCAAAATGAAGCCAACATCCACTCAAATCGTCCTCACGACGCCAGAACTCCTCATTATAATTCTCTCCCACCTCCCCTTCTCAGACCTCCTTATCAACTGTACCGCCGTCTCCAAAACATGGCATACCACCATCCTAACCACGCCCTCCCTCCTCCGCATCCTACATATGCATCCCACGCAGCCCGAATTCCCCACTGGCCTGCATCCATTCCTAAAAGAAAGGGACTCTTTCCCGCTGTATCTCCAGTTCCCGCGCCACGAGCGTCAACATCCTAGTCTCGCCGGGGCAGTTCATGATCCGTTCCTCTATCGGACCCCAGAGCCAACAGAGGAGACTCCGCTTGAGAGATTCAATTATGAGAAAGCGAGCTGGAGACGGATGTTAGTCCTCACAGGCCAGCCACTTATCACGAGAGCACGAGTCAAAGAATCGATTGAGGTTGGGAGGGGAAGGACGGCGGGTGTTTATGAGCGGAAAAGCATCATGTGCTTTCCTGAGGGGTTTAGACTAGGTGATTTATGGAAGTTGTGTGAGAAGAGGTGGTGTAGTCGGATGCAGCCTTTGCAAGCTAATGTTAAGCTGCAGTGGATGAGAGGTGGTAAGAAGAGGCATGTGGTGTTCCATAGTCATATTCTGGATTATACTACTTATGAGGGTGGAAATCAGGGGTTGTTGGCGTGGGTCGTGGGGATTAGGGAGAGGAGGAGGGAGAGGGAAAGGGAGAAGAGGAATAGGAATGATCAGATGGCGTTGGAGATGTTGGAGGGTGTGCAGTATGGACGGGGTGGTGATGGGAGGCTGGGTGAGGAGGAAATTGAGGTTGAGCTTGTGATGGTGAGGGCTCCTACGAGATTTGTGAGGGAAGAGGAGTTTAGGGATTGTTTGAAGGATGAGTTGGTGAGGAAAGGGTTTGTGAAGGCGCTTGATCGTTGATAGATGATACCCCATTCCTTCATTCGCTAGAAAGCGCGCATTAGTGCCCGAATATTATAATTTCGTCGATTAAACAAGCGAGGTTTGATTGGTGCATTGAATTGAGAAGGTCTGTGAATGCTGCCTGCCGGATATTACCCTCCTGCGACTCGTTGGCAACCTCAGTTCGGCTTCCTATATTTCACCCACTTGTGCATTTTCTCCTCATATCCGACATCGGGGCCCATATGACCTTCCTTCCAGCAATTCGCACAGTAAAGATCTCCATCGCAACCCATACACTTCACCGTCGCATCATCTTGGCAGATAATGCACCAGCTATCTACTTCCTCATCTGTAAACTTCTTCATCACTCCTTTGACAGGCTTGTCAATCGGCTTGAATGTAGGCGCCGAAGGGAGACCTAGAGAGTTCGTAGACAGGCCAGAGAGTGCCGCCATCCGTGCTGCTATGTCTGATTCGAAATCTAGGGATTTCTTGCTTGTCTCAACGGGCTCTGGTAGAGCGGATGGCGCTGAGGGCAGGGTCAAGCCGCCGTCATCTTCATCACCATCTTTATCCTCTGGCCGCTCGGGCGATGTGCTTCTCCGTTCCTGCTCTGGCTCATTAGCTCTCTCCAGATTGACTTCATCCAACATCCTCGCCACAATATCTTGAGCTTCACGTGATTCCTGTTCAAGATCCACCCTCCCTTTCCCTTTGACCTTCTCTTCGCCTTCGCCATCATCAAGTGCAAAAGCAGACATGTCCAGGTCCCTAGTCAAATACTGAGGATCTGGCCGTCTTGCTCGACTATCCGAAAAACCTCCGTGCTCCTGGTCCTTCGGCTCAGCCTTGGCTTCCTCATCGCGGGGTAAGGCTCCCTTCGCCTCGTCGAGTAATTTCTGGATATCCTTTGGATCATCAGGATTCAGCGTCCATTGATCTTCTGGTCCTAGATCAGCGAGAAGTTCATCGAGGGTCTTGTCGTCGGTGTTGAATGGGTCGCGAAGTGGGTCGGGGTCTTCAGCTGGTGCGGACGGAAACATGGGGTCTGGATCAGCGGTAGGTTTTGGGTGTTGAGATATTGAAGCTGGAGATGGAGAAGACGATGGACCGCCATTTCGAAGACTCTTTAGACGGGCAGAAAGATCTATTTCTGGTGTTGAGGTTCTGGGAGAGATGGGTTTTGTTCTAGTGAAGTTCAGCATGTGATGTGACGTTTCTAGGGACAAATTTACTTGGCTGGGTCTATCGCGATGCTTGATTTTTTGAGGGCATTCAAGCGATCGAGGAGGTGCTGATCATAGCTAGGAGGGTCACTCATCTTGAGCAGAGATATTGTGTTGTGGAACGACATGTTTCTTGGACAAAATGATTCGTTTGCGCTTAATCTATAGCCACATGCCCCAGGCTGACAAGGCTGACACACAGCCTCGTGACATCACTCCCCGCTCCTATCTCACCCCCCGGGAAGATACTGCATCAAGTCACTCATGAGACTTGGAATCTCCAAAAGACTTTCTGACACGGCGCTTCGTCTTCTATGCGGACTCGCGACTTGTTGTTGTTCAGGACTGAGAGGATGGCGGGTTCCTACGATAAGTCTTTGCGCAAGCTTGCGAATATCTCGAGTCTTCGTCTCTGCGTTGAGATTTCTACCATACATTCATGGTTAGCTTTCGTACTTGTAAAGTAGGCTTATGCGTGACAAGTAGCAATGTGAAGTATTTCAGAGAGAAGATTGTTGTTTCATCAAAGACCCGAATTGCAATAGGCATCCCAACTGACGGTGATGGCTAGAGCTTTTCTGGTGTTCAGACTAAGGATGACGATACATTTGGTTTTCATCATGTTACTTTCAACAAGGGAGAATCATGGTTTAACAGAGTGTAGGAACGCACCTAACACGGGCCAGATAGACCCTTTAACCCTCGTAGCCTGTGTGTCGCTCTGAGCAGATTGTGGCAGCTGTCTCATTTATTGTCGCCTGATAGTTCTCGATTGGCACGAAAGCGGTGTTCAATCATCATAGGATATTCGTCTTCTCTGTGCCGGCTTCGTGGGAGCTCGTTTGGCTGCGCCTTCATCCTCATCGTAATCCAAACTTCCCAGCCCCGTATCGACCTTGTCCCATGTCCTCTTCCGCAGATCAGGCTTCACATTCTGCTTGAAGAAGCCCAATTGCTTTGCTCTCTGTATCTTCTTCTCCTTCTTCGTCATATACGCCTGAGGTTTCGAAGCTGTCGGAGTGGACACATTGCTAGCATGACTTTCTTCCTTTAACTCCCCATCTTCCACGTCGTCTGGCACATGGTACGCGGGCTCCATGACCACTTCAAGAGACACATCGTCTTCAGTATCATAGGTCTTCTGGTGCTCCTTCTCCTCGGCAGCATGTCGTCGTTCCCGTAGAAGAGCTTCGATCTCAGAGTGTCTGAATATTGCGATCTGCTCGTCGGTCAAGGTTCGTTTGACGCCATCTTCGTAGTATCCCAAGCCGTCGTCAAATTCTTCCTCTTCGTGGTAATCTTCTTCCACCGGGCCGAGAAAATTCTCTGAGAAATGATCAATGGAGTTCGTGGAGAAATGCGCTGCGTGGAAAGACGATAGGTTGTCCTGCAGTAATTATTAGCAGATTTGAAATGGAATACAAGGAGAGCTTACCTGCGAGATCGCGATAGATGTCATGGCGAAATACTGCCTTCCAAAAGTCAGTAGCAGCCGAAATGTTGGCGTTTACATCTTGGTGAGCAGAGGCGGTTGGTCGGTTGATAGGCAGATAGAAAAGCTTCTGGCACGCGAAGTCGCCTGAGCTCGCGTCGCTACAGTAAAGACACCCTAGAAGCCGCTAACGAAACACCTGAATGCGCTCTTGTTACCTATCCAAATCACTTCATACACTTTCTCGCGCCGCACTGAGAAGATGATACCATTGTGCGCCCCCTGTGCAAGTAGTGGAAAGAACCATAAACTTATCATTTTCCTCTATCTGCCTACCCTGATATGGCCAACAACCATGACATACTGGCGATCTCATTTCCTGATATGTGAGGTTTCCGAGCCCGGCATCGTTGTTGAGGTTTTGCTATGCCCCCTCCTTTGCTGCCTTGTTTGTTCCTGAAGAAGTTAAGATACGAGACTCACAGTTCATTTCGATTTGAGGCGATACGAAGCAAGCGCTTTCAATCTGAAATTCTGTTCTACATATCATCGAACTTGGTTTGGTCACAATCACAACACGTATTCAACATATTTTTCAACTAAGATTGTGGGCTCTCGAAGTCTTTGTCTATCAAGTCCATTGCTCTAATAATCTGCGTATGTAATCCTCGCAATGGGAAACGGCCAATATCATTTGGCAGACCAAGCCGTCATGACCTGGAGAGCATGCAGATCAAGGGTGAGCGTTACTTCACGCCCAGATTCTTTCATCTGACGCATAGCCATTATGCTGAACGAGAATTTGGAGGGCTTATTTAAAGGCTCCCCTAGAAATAGAATTGCACGTCCAACAAGGTCATGACCGTCATAAGGACTCTTTCTGACAACCAGAATGATATCCGATGCAGGCATTTCGCAGAAAAGGTCGCCAGGTCTTGCAATACTTGGTACAAAGTAGATCTCGCCGGAACTGCATATAGCGATGCTGGTGTGTATCATGGGAGTTCCAGCTGTGACTGCCCGGGCATCCTCTACTATCCAACTTATGTCCCTTTTGCTGAGGCGAGCAGAAGCCGACGTTTCCCGCAGAATCTTGTCTGATAGATGGCGATATTGCTCGAGAGATACGGTAGCTGCGAGCCCAAAGTGTCTAGTTACGAAATCCTTCTGGAATTTCGCCACACCGTGTGAAGCACGCATCTCTCGGACCTTTGACAGTTTTTGCTTGCATTCCCGTGAGACGAAAAAAGGTTTAAAGCTTTCTGGTCCTTTCAGGTCTCGAGCACTGAGAAACACAAGAGTTGATGTAGTGTATCCCACAGCTTGTGCGCTTGCGTATGAATAGCTGACCCTTAAGGGACGTCCTGTCGGGCTTAAGTACTCAGACAGCGGTATCTTTAACTGCTTGTGGAAGTCTTGAGAGGCTCCAATAATGCTATCCCAACGTTCGTGACGTGTCATGCAGTGTTCAAGCACACGGCTGTGTATCTCATGAAGTTTTAGGCCATAGTCGACGGGAACTTCTGCCCTGCAACAACTCTCCGCTAGAGAATGGAGTCCGAAGACCTTGTCTCGTGTGTCGACGCAGCTTGCATCGCCGTACGTCGAGCAGAGTTCAATGAGTGGCCTGAAGGCTAGCTTGCTTGCATCCATAGTGTTGCTTTTCCTCGCCTGCCGCTCCACCCAATCACTACACAGTCTCGCTGCCGTGCTTGCTCTTATTTCCTCGATCATAGAGATCTTGAGATCGTGCAAGAAATCAACATCCTCCAACCAGTCTATGTCTATGCTTTCCAGTATCCAGCACAGCTGTGACCATTGACAGACCTCTTTGCCCCAATGGAGTTCAATATTAGCCGCCAGAAGAACTTCTTGGATGATCCATAATCTCGTCCAGTATTTCTGCCTGCAGAGAGCCCTGATTGCCATCAAGATCGTTAAATGGGTCCACGGTGAAACGTCTGATGGCTTGTAGTAGGTGTATGTTGTGTCAGATTGTGTTGAGAGTTTACCGACTGCTGTTCCAGTTCCCGAATTTCCAACTCCCAACCACACAATAACACTTTCGGCATGAGAATATATCTCTCCCATCTGCGTAACTTGATGATTACGCTCAGCTATATCATTTTGATTTACACACAATGCGTCTATCCACAGAACCCGACCATCAGGCTCGTCTACTCGCCGGAGGTGCTTGAGAGCACGCGACAGATTCGTCGCCAATCCTTCTTCGGATGCTATGCTCCTCTGTTCCTCGCACGGCACTTGATCCCACACATAAGAGAGAGCTTCATATTGAGGGTTCTCGGAGAGGCGAGCATGCTTCATTTGCCATGTTGGTGGACTGTCCACGCCAGAACGTGAGGGCTGGAGAATGAGAAGTCGTATCTCGTCAGGGAACTGCAGAGGAGAATAGATAGATGAAGACATGTCCAAAATATCATTAAGCATAGCATGCTTCCCAAGTTGAAAGTTGTCGTGCTTAAAAGAATGGATGAGCACTTGCTCGCAATTTCAAGATGGAAGAAGTGAGGCTGGGGCACTAGCGCGAATCGATGCAGGGCAGCCCAAATAATGACCAATGGCAGATGCGAATTTCGGTGAGTAGAACTATTGTCATTCTAGTTTGAAATTTCTTGGGTTTGCTCATAAGAGCAACTTGATAATGCTCAATTGTCTTTGGACGAAAAATTCAATATCCACCGCGTCGAGCTTCGAACGTCCCGAATCCATATCAGATGGCTATACTAATTGAAGTGTGGTCATACTTGGCCCTGCATAAATTCAAAGATCATCTGCCCGCTTCAAATCACAGATTTAGAATGTCGACGTCCCTACCTAGCTATGAAAGACGGATTTCATAAGCCGACGAGCCTTGTTGAATCGCTTAGGTTCCGAATCGGGCGGTATATCAGTCGGAGTATCCTCTTCGGCTATCACAGCAGCATTTGTATCGTTAGAACTCTCCCTTGTCAAATCCTGATATTCCCTTTCGTCCTCTTCTTCTTCGATCTCATCTTCGATTTCCTCTTCGATTTCCTCTTCGACTTCTCCCTCGGTTTCATCTTCGATTTCCTCAGCGTCATCGTCTGTATCATCCTCAACTTCACCCTCTTCAACCTCCTCTTTTCTGTTCTCAGAAATCTCAGGTCTAACCCACAGCTTAGGAGAGGCGTCCACTCGACTGAAGCAGACAAACTTTTCCGTCCCTCCAGCCTGGCTCGGATCCTCAATCGCAAGCCAGTGTTCATCGTTGACCTGAAGATACATCCACTTGAGAAGTGGACCTGAGCTCTCGATGAGAATACAGAGACTCCACCCTTCGAAATGATGTTTTGCTTCAAAAGCATCCCAGATTGCACGGGCACAAGCTTCATGACCATTCGCAATTGCAAGATGCAGCGCATAAACACAGACGCCTTCGTTAGTGTTCGATACAAGCTCAGCTCGGCCTTCCAGTAATAATTCCAGGCATTGCTTCTGCCCAAAAGTCGCTGCAAAGTGACTGGGCAACAGACACAACGCTCCCACAGGAAGATTCAGATTGGCTCCGCTTGATTTTAATTTCTTCAGAAAGCGATAGGTACCCTGACGGCAGGCAACATGGATTGGTGCAAGACCATCCTTATCCGCTGCATCTACATAGGCACCTGACTTCAGAAGAATCTTTGCGATTGCCCCTGTATGGTCGCCACAGGCTGCATGCCATAGTGGCGTCCGACCTTGAAGATCCAAGGCATCAACTTCAGTGTTAACATGGCGAGAAAAAGTCTCAATTAGAAGATTCTGAACAGCTAGAATGTTACCCATTGCCGCAGCTCGATGGATAGGTCTCTCCCCCAGTCGATTGGTACGTGGGCCAGGACCCATCTGTGAGATACTTAGGAGCTCGGTTGGCTCCCAAAATTCAGCAGACATTCCATAAGCAGCCACGAAATGGATTGGGTAGTCTTCGTTGTTGACTGTTGGTTCCAAATCCTGTATTATCTCGGTCCATGAAGTGTCCTCGCCAGATGGATGGATAGTCGCCCAAAGAAGGTCGCACAGCGACACATCGGTAAGGAGGAAAGCTAAGTGGAGTGGCGTAAGACGCTTTTCCGATTTCCCAACCGCACTGAGTCCTGAGTCCAACAGAACGCGTAGGATATCGATCTGGCCTCCAATTACAGCCCAGTGAACAGGTTGTAGTTGTAAAAATGAATCAGGTCTACCCTCCAGAATACGAGAAGCATCCAAGATGCGAGAGGCTTCCAGCTCGCTTCTACCTCCTGCTTCATTATAGCCAAAGAGAATCTCCACGAGTCGGCGGGTTTCTCTATCGTCTGCGGGCAAGGCATTCAAGCAATATTCTTCCATAGCTTTGGGAGGTGGGAACGTCTCGTACCGTGCCTGTATCCTTACTTTCGAACCGAAAGATATACGGGGGAATACGCTTATCTCGATGGAATCAACAACGCATATATCTCCCATCAAGACTCCCGTCTCCATTTGCCAATAGTTCCAGGTTTCAGATGCACGCGTAGGTAGATGGTAGAGTGGGTGGTGGTTCGCCAGCGTAGCTTGGTGCTTCATCTCTTCCTCAGGCAGAGTGGACATTGGAATTATGTGGCCATATCCTCGGTCCAACGGTTGCTCATCTGTAGGGCGAGGCTTATCTGACAATACGTGTAAAGTTATGTCGAGTCTGCCTTTCCGATTTCGCTCGGTAACAACCACCCAGGTCGATACTTCAGTGCCGTGAATATCCTGGGTTGAGAGGCTGTTGTAGACAATCTTCCCAGATACTGCTTCTCGTTTTGCCCAGGAGAACGCACTCTCGGGCTTGATGAAGGAATTGAGATTCATGATTCTACAGCAATACCTGTATTAGCTTAATTATTCATATGTCTCCAATCTCTTCGTAGTGCTAGATGACTTGAGGACAAAGTCTCAAGTCTACTCAGAGTATCATGTAGGGGCGACGAAATTTTTGGCACCACCTACTGACACCAACTTCGGGATAACCTTTCGCTAGGAGCGTGCATGCCGATGGCCACGTCAACGGTGGTAGGTTCACCAGACTCTTTTACTTCGAGTCGAAGTACTCCGCAAGGTATTCCGAAAGTGAATTCTCGAGTTTGGAACGTCTGCATGTGTTCTGCCCAGCCTTTCATCGGCCACGCGTCTTTGATCTTCCAATCAGCAGCAGCGACACGATGTCCATTTCCGCCTCCAGGATAATCATCAAGCTGAAGCTGAGAGCTGTCCTTAGCTGCGACTATTCGGATGGTGCGTCTATCGGTCCATGGATCCTGTTTGATGAAGACACGTTCATGGGTACCTATATCCAAGAGGTCAAGCGCAGGGGGAACAAAGTGTCTGTGATCAGGCCGAACACGAGCAAATTGGTCTCCCATTCCCCAAATTCTCTTCAGATAGATGACTGGCGACTCTCTCTGTCCATCTCGAACTCGCTCACAGTTCAATACAACGCGAAAGTCAGCTTCACTGGCGATTGGGTCATCTTCTTCGCATGGTAGAAGAAGCAGGTCAATCCGCAAACCTTTACTTGTGACTGCAGATGGACTGCTCTTTAGTATCATAGGCATTGACGTTTCAATATCATTATGATCCCAAAACCAGTCTGGTGACTCGGCCAAGAGCCCACTAAAACCTCCAGTCGGTCCAGAGTCGCCGAGAGAGCTCGTAAGTAGTGGTTCGGAGTGCCATGCGAAAAGAGACTGATCTTCTTCCTTGGTGAGAATGGCCTCTTGTAGCCTGATAAAAGCTCGCTTCCCCTCGCCGTAAAGAAGCGGCATGTTGACGTCGAATATTCCAAGGAGACAATATGCTACGTCCTCTTCGCGGGTAGTCGATCGTTCAGCCGCCCAGTGCATTCGTGCTGCGATACTCATGTCCTGAGGACTGAGCTCGCCCAGAAGCACATCGAGTTGAACACCGGTAATATCGCTGAGCAATTTGGTGAATTCTAGATTTCCAGTCTTGGCCCCTAGATAGCTCCAATCGCTGGCAAATAGCTCTACCTGCTGAGAAGCAATAAGTTCCTGCAGTGTCCTGTCATGATCGGAAGTCAGCAATTGTCAATCTACTCGTAACTCAGGAGTACCCGACAGAGCAAAGTGCTCCCGAGACATTGGATTTGGGAAGATTAGACACTGCCCGAACAACGTACCAGCCACGATTGAACCATCGACTCTTGCGGAATTTTGAGTTTGGCTCGAATGGAGACTCAGTTGAGGCGGAGGGAACATCGGATAGGTATGCATAACAAACGTCAGCGCCAGCGCTATAAACAAAGTCAGTCAGTATTACCCTTTTGAGTAGAGATATGAAGAGTGCGAAGATGATTCATGGAGTAGTGGATTGTCTCAAGAAGAGAAGGCCACAATGCTCCTCAGGAAATGTATACATGGGTGAAAAATCTCGAAGAACACCCACTACCACCGGTACATCGAATTAATTGCTTCCGAGAGCTCTGCACTGCTGCTTTTATCGATACAGCAAGTATCGACCCATAGGTAGCCGTAACGATTCTTTCGAGCGATTGCAGTGGTGCCCAGCAATTTCTTGAAGCCTTTCACTTTGATACTGCCCAAGATTTCCGGAGGGTCCTCGCTGAGAGCAGCCCACGACTCACCCTGGACCTCAGCGCCCTGGAGGTCCTGGAGCAAGATCTCCCCATCGGACCAAGTGTGAGACAAAATCGCGTAGGAGGGGACATTGGAACCGTATGCTTCGATAAATTGGACTTTTTGAGTGTTGAAAAGCCTCATCCTGGACCGGACCGTTGCGATGGTAGTGTGGCTAGGAGCGAGGTTTCAGGGAAAACCCCATGATCTTTAAGCGCGATTTGCTCGGCCAGGTCAATCATCTCAGCCGCATTTGCACATCTTCACGTCGGGGGCTAGACCCCTTTCCACTTTACTAGTAGGGGGGCAGTCTTATCATTTATGCGAGGAAGCCAATCAATTTCATTATAATTAGATGAAGAAGGAAACTGTGCCGTAACTCCGAAAACTTCCATCAGACCCCGAACGTCCCAATTTGCATCACACAGAGCTGGAGTGAAATCAAGAAATCAAACCCGCTGAAAAGCCATTCAAGTCTATCTGCTGTTCATAGGATCTCAACAAGGACATCAGGACTGATGGTCTACAAGTAAGTAGCGACTTGCTTCTCCGTCCAGTCCCAGAAGTCTTTGGCAATTCCAGTTCCCCCTTCTTCTTTTGCCTTACTTCCTAGTTCGATGTCCTTCCTTGCTGGTGTGACTTTGCCCCATGGTTCAACTGAAGACTGTCAGTTTTGTAAAACTATGGCTTGAAGCCTAGGGGACTCACTGAAATCGCCATTATTTGACATCTTGATGTCTGTCGACAGACCTGCGAAAAGCTCTGTATATGCCCCATAGATAGGATCATGTAGCAGCAAGTTCATGAAGGGTGCCTGCCATCGAGGGAGATTCTGGTACAGATCTGTCTTCAGAAAACCTGGATCCACGGACTACAGAGGTCAGTACAATCGGCTCAGAGCAGGCACCAGACTTACGAGACTCAAAATCCCATCCTGTCCGTGGCGTCTAGCATACTCTTTCCCATGATAGATGTTGCCAGCTTTGCTGATTCCGTACTTGGGCCAGACACCTTTGTCGATGTGGTAGTCGAGATTAGAGACATCCAAGCCGCCATCTGGTGAGAAATTCTTCGCGGCGGAAGAAGATACCCAAACCACGCGAACACTACCAGGAGGCGAGACTTTGGCGGTTTCTTTCAACAGAGGCGTGAGGAGCTTAGTGAAGAGGAACGGAGCAACATTGTTCGTGCCGATTTGAAGTTCGTAGCCCTGCTTGGTGGTGCTGCCTTGTGGAGGTCGCATAACACCAGCATTATTCCAGAGCACATGCAAGGACTTTTCTTGAGCCAGAAAGCTCTCAGCCGAGGCTTTGATGGTTGTCAAATCGTTGAGATCTAGGTGGAGGTAGATCAACGCGCCCTTTGACGCCGTGCATTTGGCCTTGATGTCGGCTATGACCTGGGATGCTTTCGCTTCCGAACGGGCTGCCATGTAAATTTTGGCATTTTGAGCATAGAGCATTTGCACGAGATCCTTTCCTAGGCCACCTGTACTGCCAGTGACTATAAAGACCTAAATGCATGGAATGAGTCCGGGCACTTGAAAGGGGACCGTGAGTGGAACGCACCTTTCCTGACTGATCTGGGAGATTCTTCTCAGTGAGCGGGGGCTTCGTATTTGAAAATAGACCCATGATCGCGATTGTATATGTGTGGTGTTACGTGGAAAAGTTGTTGAGAATTGCGCTCTCGAAAAATCGGAGTTCGGCGTTAAATTGAAACCGGTAGTGTCTCAGAATGATATCTTTGATGTTGATGCAGATAGAAATAAGGTCGCAGAACGAGCTTGATACTTATACAGCTGAAGTCTTGCTGCGACACGCCCTACGTCCGTTATTTGTTGTTACTGGAAGAACTTACAAACGAATGCGACACAGCGAGGAAAGTCTGCATTGATGCCACTACATGGACTATGCGCCACTGAGCTAACTTTGAACCACTTTCAGCCGCTTTTGCAGCCTTGTTAGGTGTACAAACGTCACCTCATAGTGATAGAGAGCAAGTGCCTGCATCGGATGTTAACTTGAGGCTAACAATCACAAGCTCAAGATCTCCTATCCGCACTCGCTTAGCCCAGGGTGGTGAATAATTGCTTGATCACTCTATCGGCTGATTCTGATGCCCGTAGTAGCGCATCTGACCAATTGATGCGCTCGAGGCCAACGGACGTAAGAGCGAACAGAGATAACGTGACGTCTGGACACCCTATTATCGATCGATACCAGACTTGATACTTCCAGCCATCGATGCCGGTCGGCCTGTAACGCACGTTGTAACGCACGTACTCTACCCTTCATGTGCGCTCAGTGGCTACCATAAGCTCAAATTACCATTCAATGTAGCGAAGCGTTGAGAATGAGCCAAACTGCCAGAATTAAGTACCGGACCGACCCTGTGACACCTGTCACAACAGAGACTTGGCCCCAAAGAGCCAGTGTAAAGGCCGAGCCTGATTTTGACACTATCCGGAAGGGGATGTACTTGCAGAATTATCCATCCAACATAACTAACGTATACCACACTCCGGATAGAGCTTCTTGGTAGAATGACCAATGACTCAAGACCCCCCATCTCTCCTAAGTCAGACTTGTAATGTCAATTCTAGGGCGCATCCTAAGGGATTTCCAGACCAGGCCAATGATCTCTTTCTTTGCTACATGTCGAGATCTTCCCAGAAGCCTGATCGCAATAAGCCTTGGAGCACGACATCAAGGCTAGAGCTTCTTTTAGATGATTTAAAAAGACTTGAAGAGTATTGAGCCAGATTGACTTGATATCCCGATGCAAGACTTGGGACACGCAGGGACAAGTATACTGTCCAAGACCTATATCAGAACAAAAGTGGACCCGAAGGACGATTTGTCTGTAAAGAAAAGCGAGCTGATACAACCTTGCTGATGCCGAGACTACTGGTATTTAAAGTGTTTGACTTGATGTGTAGCTAGAAGAAAGTCTTGTGCAATCAGGTATCTCTGGAGCTCGCTAGCTAGAAACGCAACATAATGGATGAAAGCTTCTTGGGAACCTGGCGCCCGAGAATAACAAAAGACTCCATGCCTGCCATATCACAGCCAAACAGCCACGTAAAGGAGACACACCGCTGGAGAACAGATTTTTGCTGGACAGAGACGATCCACACGAAAATCGCCCGAGCTCATCAAGTTCGGCGAAGCATGTTCATAGCCGCTTGGAAAGCACCAACGACTTCCATATCTATCAAATTATTAGCTAATACTTTGCTTTCTTACCATAGTTCGCATACAGTGATTCTTCTTGTCTTCCAAGGAGTTCTCAGCCAGCTGTGTAAATCTCACGCGGGTTCTGAGTCTGCACGCTGTTAGTAATAGCGTAGTGCAATTGCTGGCCATTGGCTCACCTCTTGGACATCCTAGCATTATCTCGCTGAGCAGCAGCTTGAGCCCAAACCATGAAAGACTATGCTCTGGGTCAATATGATGTATTCAGTGACAAAAGGACATCGGATACACACGGTAGCATATAAGTCAAATTCGTCGATGATCTCAACCTCTTCTTCGTGTTGCTTTTTGAGTGTCTCAGTATAGCGTTGCTCAAAATCGCCCCAGTCAAACTTCGCCAAACCCTGGTCTTCATCCTCTTCATCCTCATCTTCTTCGTCTTCCTCGTCTGTTTCGTCAGGCTGCTGGGTCTCGTGAGTATCAACTTTGGCAGGCTGATTGGTAGGAATAGCTTGAGGTCCAGGTGGTGGGATGGAGGATGAAAACTGAATTTCTCTTTCGGAGACCGCATCAGGGGCGATGTTCTTGGGTGGTATCATTGTCGTCTTTGGAGCACCATTTGATGGACCTCCCGGCAGAGGAGTTCTTGGACCGTTTGAATTACCATTCGATGGAGGCTTGGAAGGAGTTCCAACAGTAGATTCGGAGGCAGATGACATGGTGGAAGACTATTCTGATGCCTGTGGATTATCGACCTGCTCGTGAGTCTCTTGAATGGTGGTGAGAGCCAGATGATGTGTTGAACTCCTCGGTCAATACACGAAGATCGTCCCTGAGCGCGACTTCCTTCGGCACGTCTACACGTGACCCCGATAAGACATTCAAGCGAGCCTTATCGGATCGACCGCCATGTCCTCGAGACCAGGCGCGACAGCCTTGCCTTACCTCCATCTCCGAGTCATTCACAACATGAAAGCCATATAAAATGCCCACTTCTATCAACCATCCCACTTGAGTTCTACGACATGTTTCAGCCTGTTCAGTCTAGCATTTTCAGTCTTTCTTTGAGCTATCCGGTAGAGCAATATCCCATACCTACGCTTACCAGGAGCAAGTCTCCCTAAGTCGACGATCATGCAGTGCGATATCTGCTTTCGAACAGGCGGACAAGGAGACAAGAAGCTACACTTCTTATGCGCAACCGATGCACGGAATCAGCTCTATGATGGACGCATTCAAAACGCTCGAATCCTACTTGAGAACGACGCCCTTAACACGCAAGTCGCCAACCTCTTTCCTGGCGACAAAACTCAGACAACCGGCGAGACCTCACAAGCACCACAAAGCTTTATAGAAATAGCTGCTATATCTGCTGAGAAAGAACGGGCAGTTGATAGGACACATCAGATCATTACACGAGCAGATGAGTTGAGAGCAAAGGTTGATTTGGCCAAAGAGGAGATAGCCAAAAGGAAGGCAACTGTCGCCCGCAGGAAGTCTGATCTAGCTTCTGCTTCCAACGGAGTTGAGGCTCGCAGAACCCGGCAGATTGAAGAAGTCAAGAAGGCCACAAGTATGACCAAACACAAATGGAATCTCGGACACTCTACTGCCGCCTCCTCACGGACCTTTCTCTGCGGCGAAGCTGCGAAGCTCTATGGCCTCAAGAAGGGCAGAAGGAATAGCGGCAGTGAGGAATACAGAATAGGCGGGGTGCGGATTATGGATCTAAGATCTTTGAATAGTGAGTATTGTGGTCTTGGACAAGTCATTGTTAACCATATTTCAGCTGCGAGTCCGGCCGAGATCTCTACGGCATTATCACATATCGCACATCTTTTGATGTTATCTACACATTATCTAGCAATTCGACTTCCAGCGGAGATCACACTACCTCACCGAGATTACCCACTGCCCACGATATTCCCTATCGCTTCGTCCTACAAACACACAGAAGTCCCTTTTCCAGGGAGCACGCCCCACCAGTCTTCAAACACAAGTCCTACAGCGTCAAGGCATGCGGAAGCACCAAGTAACCTCCCCCATCCACGGCCACTTTTCATCAAAAAGCCGCTCCCTCTCCTCTCCACAGATGATCCATCAGGCTACGGTCTCTTCCTGGAAGGAGTCACACTTCTTGCATATAACATAGCGTGGGTGTGCAAGAGTCAAGGGATACCCGTGGGAGACGAGAGCAGCTTCGAAGATATCTGCAACCTCGGACGGAACCTTTATAATCTACTAATCGGAACGAAGCCAAGACCTTCGCCAGGGAGTAGAGCATCTTCTGCTCAAAGCACACCAACCAAAGGTGGACGAGAAACAGACGGTGAGAGTGACAGGAAGAGTGCAGCGTTTACGACGATGGGCAACTTCTCTCATGGAACCGCACACTCTTTCCTAGGTGGTGCGGTAGGCACAGACTTCATCCGTAGCTGGAAACTTCCAAGCCCCACGAAGCTCACCGACAAGCTGAAATCAAAGCTTTTAAGCGAAGTAGCGAATGCTGAATGGGAAATGCTAGATGCAGACGCCTGGGCAGTCGATGATGAGATGGGTGATGATGGGGTCGTTGTGGGAGCCAGGAAGGAGGCGGCAGAACGCCTGCAGAATCTCGGCATGCAGAGTTTTATGAGTATGAGGACTGTGGTGGAGGCTGTGGAGATGGTTGGCGGTGACGGGGAGAGGAAGCCTGGGACGAGCGGGTGGACGAAATTGAGGAAGTGATGGGATGGATTATATGGATGGGACTGTACTCCTAGGCTTCAGGCACAAGCATATACTATCATGATATCCTCTAGCCTTCCAGACGTAACTTGTATATCTGCCAGGGATGAGGGATACGCTCGATTGCTGCCACCTGCCACATTACTTTACAACATCACAATTCCAGAACAGCCATCCAGATGAGCGATAAACTCACACGCGCACAACAAGCTGCTATACGAAGTGACTACCATCGGAATGTAGGCTAAGATTCTGACGTAAAATGGACAGGTGGAGTGGGGAAGCGGGACTCGGGACGGCCCTGCCTTCCATCTTATGGTGGCGAGCGACAACAAGGGCCCGGACAATGTGTTCGCTGGTTATTAAGCATGCCACTTGACTACTCTGAGAGTACTTACTAAATTTTGAAGTATGATCTTGCATTCTGAGTGAGTAAATCTCGAATACTTTGTTATGTGTTTGTTCTTTGAGTCATGTTTGTTGACATTGTCAAGCGAGACGAGGCTTGAGGATCTCGGCAGAATGATTATATTACGGACGTAGTGGTACGAAGGTATATCATGTTTAGCAGCATAAGATTAGTATATTAAGGAATGTTGAGATAGAAGTGTACTGTAGCTTTGAATAATTATCGCTGACAATGAAGCTATAACTGCGCCGAGCATTCCTGTTTGACGGTTCAGATGGGATCTATTTGTGGCGCGAATTGATACAACCAACTGTTCGAAGTCTCGCTGCTTCGCTCGATCTACTGGCAGCCATCATTCCGTATGTTCCAACGTACTGCGCGGTACGAGGATATTCTCAGTCACATTGGCGACTCAATATGCAGCCGCATCAACTCACCATATGGGCGTCTATCCTCAGGACGCGAGTTACTTGCTGGGGCCTCTCACACGTGAACCATACCAAAGAAGACACATCGATAGCCTACAACATAATCTCGATTCTCAATTTGCTCAGCCCTTCCCGAAATACCCGCAGCTCGTCAATGAACAGGCAGTTTCACACACACATCCAAGCGAGATCTCACGCCAAGGCTCTCATAAGGCTGAATGTGTATTCCTGTCTCGCACCACAGGAAGTGATGTTCTAGAGCTACTAGTAAGAAAATACTGTTTTGACTTACGACGAAGCCTCTCATGGACTTCTTATTGATTACGCGCTTATCGTCGTACAGTGAGACTCCACGAAAAGACCCATGGGATTTTAACCGCCGCTCACCAAAGCTCAGTACAGCAAATGAGGGAGCAAACTAAGCCTCTCACTATTCCGCACGAAACGAGAGAACGAAACAGAAACTGTCCTTTCAGTAAAGCCAATGAGTAAGCTTCTTCCATTGTGACACAGACAGTTAAACAGCATTGTGGCTGGACAACAAATCAAGAATGCAGAACGAGAGACAAGTCAGGTGTTTTGTTTGGCTGACGAGAGCCGCTTGGGAGGGGAGGTCGCGACCCTTAACGCTGAGCCAAAATTTAACTCTATCGCTGGACTGGAAATGCTTTCCCAGCGCCGCGGATGGTGGAACGGTTAAGCAATTGTTTTCTGACAATCCTTGAATAGCCACGCATGTAGGCCAGCCACGCGGTCGAGAGGCTGTGAGGGCAGGTCGGTCGGTCTGGACCTGATCTGTTGAGGACGGAAACGATAATTGGAAACGAAAAGGCAAAAGTAATGTCGCTGCGGAAAGGGACAAAATGTTAGGAAATAGAAGATTAGAAACAAATCCATTTGATAGGCAATCGCAACAACGTTGGTTGGGTGCATGTTTCTTGATTTCCGGTGCTGGCCCACCTGTCTCCAGTCGCCACGAAGTCTTCCTACGCAGGACTTGTATCGGTCATTTGTTCGTTCTGTCCTCGGTTCGTGGTGTTTCTCCGTTGATGCAATCTGCAGGTACTCGGAGCTTGACATGCAGGTACTGACGTGGCCCTGAAGCGCAGGTACAACTCAACAAAGTGATTCCGTCAGTCCATCAGCCGTGCGATGAAAGCACGAAGAGGATTTCATTCCGAAAAGGAAAGATGACATGTGCTGTCCAATCCGCATCACATGAAGCCCTCCATAACTTAGTCCTGGCCTTATGCAGCACAAAAACTCTGCACAAATCCCCGTTCGGAGAGCTGTCCCTGTAAGTAGACCAGTATCGCCGAAATATCCAATCGGGACACTGTACAGGGCGGGATAGAAGTGCACAAGAAAGTCAGTTGCTGCAGATTTTGCACATTTACCCACCAGACCCATAGGCTGTACATAAAAGGCGCACAAAAAAAGCACTACTTATGCATGTTCTAAGCAGTGTGCAGGCCTTGTGCTCAGTCAGCGAGTGAGGAGGTCACTTCCTTCCCGTCTTCTTCGGCGATAATCATGACTCGATCTCGATGCTCCCGTCTTCAAGAGCAGCTGCCGAGTCCGGCAAGACTCCCTTCTTTCTTCAAGAAGTTCCCAAGCCAAAAAGGGTTTGAACGGTTCTGACCGTCCCCGAGCCTGAGCCCCCCCTGGTGCGACACGCGCGTTCCTGAGGAGGGCTGCGTTATGTTCTGGACTCTTTGATGGACATGACAATCAGATTTAGGGCAGCTCTAGAGCGAGAGCAGTTTAGAGCGCTGCGCTACGGGCTTTTAAATTCTAACGCCTCGACATCCGCAGCAGCATGCCAGCAGTGGAGAAGATGGATGACGATTGAAATGCTATTTTTTGATTGGCTGTGGGGAGGGAGAGATTAGGGTTTCCTGCGATGGATGGGTTTGGGTTTGGTGATGCTCAGATCTGCCGAGCTGGAGCGGGCATGTGCATGTGCATGTGGGTGGGATATCAGAAAGTCATGAGATGTCAAGATGCTCCTGTACCTCTTGATGTGTTGGCCAATTGTGCGAGAAGAAAATGCATGATTCGGTGACCGAGAGTTCTTGAGATGCATGAGTTTTGTTGAGATGATTGGCACTTTCTTGCGAGTATCTGAGTTTTGAAGATTATGGTAAGTGTGGAAGCAATCTGTAAGTGATCGGGTCGGGCCTGATATCACAGTACCTGAACGTTTTCTAGACCTGCAAAGCTAGAATTTTTGCAGGTTTTTAGACCAATGCGAGAGTTACAGTGACTCCATGAAGAAGCCTCTGTAAAGGCTCTTCTGTAGCAAGTGGAATATGCCGACCAATTCTTACCGTGCTGGGTATTTTCCTTGATTCATGACTTCCAATTGTGGATCTGATGTTATCCATCCCTTTGAGTAATAACAATTCACCTCAGCAGTCCCTTTCCAGGATCAAACAGGATTCAATGCTGGCCTGCTGGCGACAGCTCGAACAGAGGCCCGTTTGACTGCCAGCGAAGGTTCATCCAGTCCACGACTTGGGAGCAAGCGCACGTTGCATTGCACTTCAGAGACTGGATGAGCAACCGGACGAGTTTCTTTTTGGCTCGTCGTGGCTCGAATCAGTGCCACCACCGAGGAGCGTGAAACAAGATGTTGTGGTCGGATGGTCGATGGAGGTGTGTTTTGTTTGGTTTATCCAAGCCTGGAGAGAGGCCTGTCAGACGCTCAGAGCCTGAAAAGGGAGAGAAAGAGGCTTCCGGGACTCGAGGCGTTCGGCCGGGCAAGGGTTGTTGATGCGATGGTTGCTGAGTTCTGGGTGGGAATGAAGTGGAATTAGGGTGTTCGGCCCCTGTCCCAGCAAGCCTTAACCCTGTTCTTGGTGGATGTTTTTGGCCACTCACAGCGGCCCGTCAAGAGGCCAGTCAAGGGGCCGGTCAGGTACGCGTTCTAGTGGATCTTGGGCCTTGTGTCGAGTGCCCTCGCTAGAGCAAGACAGTTACCTCACTGGTCAGTGTTACTGCGCTGGCGTGGTTCATCTCAATTTCACCCCTGTTGACCCATCTCGCCCACGCTGCCAGTTCACATCACCCCCCCCCCCCCCAAAGATGAGCCAAGCCAAATGAAAGTCCATCCACACCAGAGACCCACCCGCACCCGCGTTCCTTATGTACTGCAACCCGCCTCCCTCCTGAATCCTTCTTTTTCTTCCTCTCTCATCCACAAGAGGACATAAGGTCGCCGTTGAACACCTTCACTTCACATTCGCAATATTTCTTGCCAATATCTCGAGCAATACACCGCTCACAACACTCCTTGACTCTCAACGGCTTCCTCATTCACGACTTAGATCTTCGTTATTCTGAATACCCACACCTCGCAAAATCAACAATTCAAACAACATCTTTAACAACAACATTATATACGAACCATTTCGAAAATGCGTTGCTCAACTGTTTCTACTTTGATGATGGCCGCCTTGATCGGCGAGGCCGTGGCTGGTCCTACTCACGCTCATCTTCACCGTCGAGCCCACCAGAAGAAGGAGTAAGCATTCCCAGCCATGCTCGGGAATTTGGGGTTGGACTAACATTCTCCGTAGTGTTGACTGGGAGTCTCTCGATTGGGCCAACATGGATGTCGACTGGAAGTCCGCCTATGCAGCTGGACAGGCTACATCGACCACCGCTGCCCCAGTTGCAGTCGCAACTCCCACCGTTGCTGTCGCAAAGGCCGCCGCTACAACGAAGGCTGCAGCTGCTTCGTCTAGCGCAGCCGATACTGTCAGTGCCAGCTCGGTGGTCTCTGATATCGTCGATGATATCTCGGATCTTTGGGATGGTCTTGTCGGCGCCTCAAACTCTCGCAAGGCATTTGGATCTGCCACAAGTGCATCAGGGTCATTGGGTGATCACTACAGAGGAAACTACGGCTCTCCATACGGAAGCAACATCATTAAGGTCAGCTCAACCTCTGGATACGACTTCACAAACACCTTCATCAATACCGGCTCCAAGAGCATGACCATCAACATCTGGAACAAGATTGGTTCTGATCTCCAGGACCTGTCCGGCTCAGCACTTGCTCCCAAAGACACCACTCTCACGTTCGTCCTTGCTCCCGGAAAGTCACAGATCGTTGCTTTCCAAGACAATACTCAAACCGCATGGGCCCAAGCCTGTGACGACTTCACCGCATCTGGTGCGTACGCCACTGTCTGGGGAGAGGCACAATTCAGATCCGAGGGCAGCGGGTTTGACTACTCTGCTATTTTGAGCAAGAACAGCAACAACTATGACATGACCATCTCCTCCGAGGAGAATGACTGCGTCAGCTCAAGAACCGAGAACTTCTGGTTGGCCGAGTACACACCTATCGGAAACAGCGACGGAAGCTGCTATGTCCCTGGCAGCACCATGCACTTGACGACAAAGATGGGAGGAGTTATCTCGTAGAGGAAAATAGATGGAGGGGTGTTTGGTGTATATTCGGGAATATTCTTGAACATAGTTAAATCTTAAAGATCAATGTTTACAACTACCGAAGAAGTGCCTTGCATCTTTGGATGAAGAAACAAGTGACTTCATTTTGTCTGCCAGAGAGGACCACCTCACAGAATCTGACAACTGTATACATATGTATTGCAATTCATACTTTGCTTCGTGTTCTTGACTCCTGTCTCTTCGTCCTATTTATCTGCGCCGTTGCTTCGGAGGATAGCGCGCTATGGCCACTTAGCCGAGTACTGTCTGAAGACGTATTGTAAATAGGTAATCTTCTGTACTTTGTCTTGATTCTTTGCAAGCGTATCGTAAGGGGCAGGCTGGATCCACAAGGTATGTATGCTATATGCACGGAAAGCTGTTGATACTGAGGTTAATCTCGTGTCAACATCAAAGTCAAAGCAAGAAGTGAGACGCGAGAGAAGGTCATACCTAGCAGTATTGTGCCCATGGCTCTTCCCCACTGTACATTCATCCACTCCCTGATCGAGAAGAGGAAATAGATGCTGTGAATCTCCTGGCTATAAATACTCCTCTCCTCTCCCAGATCTTCCTCTTCCAAACAAATGCAATCACAATCCTTCCCCACACCTCTGCTGTCAAGATTCATGTACAACCTTTCTTCAAGACACTCCAGTGCTCGCGTTGTTGGCTTTGAGCAAGTGAGCAAGACGCTTGGCATCTGGGAAGAGTTGTGCCCGTCCAGGGGTCCAACCAAGGTCTCTAGGACAGGATGTCTGCATGAGATATTGAACAATGGAAAGCAGACAGCTTTTGCTACGCAGTATCTCGTCACCAACCCAAGTATCTGCTATCAGTCTTGAGCAGCGATGCCTTTCTGGTTGCTAGCGTCTCTTGCTCCTGCCTTCAAAGGAGTTCGCCTTCGAAGGGCGCCAAGAGAAACATAAACATCCAACCTCGAAATTCCTCTTCACAACAACAAACCTTCCTTTCATCTACACCATATTCCTTTCCACAAACATCCCTTTGGCACAGCTGTGCTTCATACTCTTACAGACATTGTTTTGTTTCCTCCTACGTTCCTTCGCTGATCGTGGATTCGTTCGCGACCAGCTGATTCCCCCCTCAAGGCCGACATTACGCGTCGATCTACTCAAAGGTACCATATATACTTCAATCATCAGGGCAGATCAACGCCGCCATGAAGTCTACCAACTTCCATCTGGTTCTGGTGCTGTTCGCATCATTCCTTTTCTTCGGAATCGGCTTGAGCGATCTCTGCCAGAAGGGTACTAAGTTGATTGAGGGTAACTACTATTGCCAGGCAGTGAAGGCAGTTCGTTACAAGAATGTTGGTCACTCTGGTTCCTATGAGGAGATCATCAGCATGTCTGGTGATGGCTCATGTGGTACTTCCACCAAGCATTTCAATGGCAAGCTCTCCCCGTTTGATGAAGAGGTAAGTTTCTTGAGGCCATTTCCTCGAAGTCAATGCGCATTGTCTGACTGACCATCGACAGCTCTCACTCCATATCCGTGGTCCAGCCTTGGTCAAGCAGGTTGCCGTGTACGTGCCCGGTCGCTCTGATCGCAAGTCTGAGAAGCGTGTTGGCCATGGTCATATGCACTCCCACTTGAAGGCTGCCAACAACGCCAACAACGCCAACCACAATGCCTTTGTCAAGAAGGATAAAGTTATCGCCACAATTGACGGCCAGGTAGTTTCCTGGGAGAACAACTGGTTTGGACCCTCCGCCGATAGCTCATCCACTACCCTGCCAACCACTTTCGTTACTTCGGACAAGACCACATTTGTTGGTGTCACCAATGAGGTTACTGAGTCCACCACGATCTGCCCAGCCAGCCAAACTGGCGGAGTCAGCGCAACAAAGATCGATGACAAGCCAAATTCTGGTAGGAATAACCATTTTCCTCTGTTGAGAAAATGCTAATATTTGCCAGCTGTTCCAAAGCCAACCACCCCATCTATTGCTGATGACCTGACAGACAATAAGGATACCTCGAAGCTCAAGAACTCTTACAAGAGAATTGGCTACTATGAAGCATCCTCCCAAACTGTTGAGAAACTGGTATTCCTTGGCAACTTCGGAGGTCAGGGTTCTGGTGTCTTTGACAAGTAAGTTTCTAGCCTCAACTGAAGAATAAGCCAGTCATGGCATATCTCCGAGATGGAAAGCAAATTATCATAGCTGACTGTGACAAAGCCACTACGGAGCCTCCTTAGCCTATGCCAATTCCAACGGCACTGGTGGTTTTCCAACTTCGCAGATCCTGGCAGATACCCTCATTCCATCTCGCAACGAGGTGATCATCACAACCGACAAGAAATGCAACAACAACGATTGTGGTTTCGTCCGTCCAGGTGCCGTCGCATATCGTAAGTTTCTTGATATGTACGTTGCTTCGCAAATGCTGATCACCTACTCATCTAGACGGATTCGATGGAGCTGATAAGATATTCCTCATTGAGATTGGCATGCCTTCTGATGGCCAGACCGGTGCTGAGGGAGACCAGCCAGCTGTTTGGATGCTAAACACCAAGATCCCCCGTACAATGCAGTACGGTAGATGCTCGTGCTGGCCAAGTTGTGGAGAGTAAGTACCCCGTCCCATTGCTATATTTGGCTGTCAAATAAATTTGACCAGAGCGACCTGGAATGATATGCTAACGAAGTGTCTTTCCAGACTCGACATTGCTGAAGCTCTCTCCGTCGGTTCGCATTATATGAAGAGCACCGTCCACGCTCACGCCTCTGGTGGTGATTCAGACTACTTCAATCGACCACTTCAAGGTACTGCAACCATCATGACTATCATGGGCAAGGATGAGATCTTCATCGGCGTCGTTTCGAACATGAAGTTCCCAGAAAAGCTCACTAGCCATGATCTGGACGCTATGATTGATGAGGATGCCACCAGCGTGTCCGATTTCACCATTGCTTGAGTTTACTATCGCACCACGTCAACATTGCTTTGTGCCTTTGCTCAGGGTATGTTATGGATAACATGGATTGGATCCGTATTGCTTGTGCTTGCACTGGCATGACTGGGTGGATATCTTTGTTTCCGTTTGATTGGGTGGGTTGATCAGGGCTTCGTTTGCGCATAAGGGACATTGACTTGGTAAGCCGGGTCTGAAAAATAAAGGACTTTGTCAAAATGTTAATGTGTTTGTCGTATTTTGTGACATTGAAAGCTGTTTCGGAATTCCGTTTGGCCTGGACAAGGATCCGGATTTGACCAAGTTGGTCATGATTGTACAATGAGCTCCTTCCGTTTTCGATGGGGGTGCTTCGTTGTAAGTTTTCTGATTGTCATTTTCGAGTTCCGGTACATTCGTGGAGTGGAGATTCTATTCGTCGGAATATCGGACGAGACTTGGGTCTCTGGTCTCCTCAAGTTCCCAAGTAATGTCTCCAGTAGATGACAAGACTTTGATGTAGCAGGTTATGATGCGTAAAATCATCTTGGAATCCACGTATATCCTCATCATTCAAGGTACATCCAGCGCTGATGTCCTATATACTGATGTTTGTGAAAGATTGACGACTTTCTGTAATGCTTTAGTCTTCGCCCCAAGTGAGGTTAGAAGTCAAATACTAGCTCTCTTTACCGCATGGCATTGAGCTGAAATATATTGGCACTTCCTATGCTGGATATGAAGTATCGATGATGAGAGATGGGTGTTTGAAGTATGGAGTTGTTTTGGGGAATTTGCGAGTTTATCTGTTAGCTTGTTCGTAATTGGGGAATTTTGTGCTGGGTTTCTGGCGGATTGGAGCCCAAGGAGTGATTCATTGTGGGAACCGGGAAGGTTTCAATGTCCTGTGTTGAAGATGGTACTTTCGTTGTGTTGAGTAATCGTTGGCAATCTTCTTGGCTGGAGTGTTGCTTCTACGGAACAAGGCTCATTCTCTTTCCTTCATTGTGTCTGGACCTAGATGGATTTGGCATGTCTGAACCTTGGTCACCCAGGAGTTTTCCAGGTACTCAGTCAACCAGAGGACTTTCATTACGAAGAGATTCTCGCGCTATCAACGCCGATAGCCTAGCTCTGGCAACTAACAACCGACTCTTCTTCATGGGGTGTGGAAAGCACACAGCTGTCAGCTTGGAGCATGCTTCTTCTTTCAGCTTCGCAAGAATGGATAAGCTAGCGTGTACAGCTTGGTGTAACCTGGCGGTGTGTTGTCGTCCGGTGTCTACCTGATGTAGGAAGAGGTCCGTATGTACGGAGATGATATGACGACTTCGATCATGACTGCGTGGAAGTAGTGGATTTAGCGCTTCGCTTTTGGGGATGTACGAGCTGGGGTGTTGAGTCAGAAATTGCTGCGCGAGTGGTACTCGGGGATCTTCGACGGCCTATGTTCCCGGTGGATTCTGGCTCTTGCTTGCAGATATGCCTTCCTTTCCATCGCACGCTCCCCCCTCTCTCCCTTCTTTCAGGAATTTGAGCTGGCAATTCTCAGGTCAAGCACTTCGGTGGACGACTGGATCTCCCTACGGAGAAGATGCTTAGCGGCCAGGACTTGTGAGACTCGAGTTAAGCATTGAAGTGGCCGTCTCGCTGCCCTTGATGCGGCGGTAGCTTCTCTACAGGCACCGTCAAGCGTGGTCAAGTATTCCAGAGTTCAGGTTTCCACTCCTTTGATGATGGACTAATTGTCAGCAAGAGCCCATCAGACTCGAGCCAAGCATTTAGGAGGTCATCCGTCCCAATCCATCTGTTGAGGTGGGTGGTAGCTTATCTGTCTGACCTATCGAGCTTCGTTTCAAGTAATTTGGCGTACATCTTATTGCCTTCGACAAGTAGGTAAATTGAACACTTTCCACGTGCATGTGCTGTTGGTATCCAGAACGACAGTTTCCTTGTAGGCACCTCCGTGCTTGCCCTTGTTCAGGTGGTTCCGCTTGAACCAGTCAGGCACTCGGAGCTGATAGAGGGTGACGAGTATGTACTGTATGGTCTGCTTGTTAGGACTGTCCGGGGCCAGTCGTGACGTGGGCGCGTTCGCAGGTATCATGATCGACAGTCAACATGAGCTAGTTGCTCTGGAGAGAGTGCTGTGGCATCTCGGGAGACCTACAACTTGGAATTTTCGTTGGAGACTGGGGAGATCCCTCAATTGACAGCTGAGGACATCGATATGACAACGATACGCGGAAGTGTGAAAGCCTCTTGCTCTGTCCGATTTCGTAGGCTTTCTCAGATGGAATGTTGATGGCCACGAAGGGTTATGCGGGTGGCTGCCAATAGAGCGACCGAGAACGTCGGATGCTCAAGCAGATATGGAAGGATTGGTGGACGTGAGGGGGAAATAGAGTGTAGATCAGAGGGTATGTGTTGATTCATTGCCTTTGGTCCTCGCGTGGGAAGCCAGTGTTGAGGAGGTCTTGGTTCGATGCGGAGATCTATCCAAGCGCGAGAGGGAAATGCTTCCTTCTCCCAAGCAGAGAAACATGAACAATGCCTAGAAGAGTAAATTGCATGGCATGATTCTGTAGATGATTAGAATAGAGCTATTTATGCTGTCGGATTGTGGGAGTGGATGATTGAGCTTGTGTTTTGATCCGAATGCGGTAGGAGTGTTTTCTACGCTGCGTCGATTGTCAAGAAATGCGGTGACGAGCTAGGCTACAGTTTGCTTAGTCGGAACGTGCATGGCTTTGCTTCACTTCAAAGCAAACAAGACATGTGAGCGAGAGGACTGCGAGAAGTGCCGTTAATGAATCAGATGCAGGAGAAGAAGGTAACAGATCTAGGGGAAGTCCCTTGAACCTCTTCAAGCGAAACAATAGAAGACGGCATGGACTGGCCAGTATTTTCGAAAGACTTGTTATGAGCATCTGTCTTCGAAGTATTGGCTTTGACGTGGACTGTGCCGCGGTGTCAGTGTCTCTTGGATGTTAATTTCCCAAAGGTGATTTGACAGCTGCAGAAGCATTGAAGTCAGTTGAAAACATTGAGTATTCTCATATCCACCTCGCAATCCCATAGTTACCACCTTTTTCTAGAGGCTTGACTTCGCCTTGTACTCCAAAACCAGCACGCTTGATCCTCCCTGGATCTTCTCTCCCCACAAACTCCCCAAATTGGATCTTTAAGTCTTTCAATTCGTCTGGCAAACTTTCTCCACCACCTAAGCAACCACCTGCTGCAGCTTGGTCTAGAGTTGCGCTTCCAGTCGACGTGGTGATGATCTGTGTGAAGCTGCCGTCCATAGCCGACACACCGTTTCGAAACAGAGAGAGGCAACCAATTACCACAAAGGGCAAAGAGACAAACAACGTTATGAAGTAAGGAAGGAGCAAACTAAGAGGCTGCGAGAACCTATAGACATTGAAAGTTGTTAATTTGGTTGCATTTGCGGTTGTTGTCCAGGTGCCATAAGCCATCATCATGGAGGTGGTGATATTGAACAAATATTCATTCATTAAGTCTTGCGTGATGTTGAAAGCGGGGTGTGCATCATCCAAGTAAGAGTAGCGGCCAAAAGCAGCATTGAAGCGAGTACTGTCAATTTGGGTTCCAGCCAGTGCTAGACACGCATTAATAAGGAATGCTGGTGGTCTGAGATCATAGGTAACGTACCACCAAATCTCGCATTTATTCCACTTGTGGTTGTGGAAACCTGCTCGTTCCATTGTAGTAGATATGATTCATACTGTCCTGGACCCGGTGTTATGAGCCCTGTACCAGTGGGCAAAAACCCTTCGAAGGTTCCATTTAGTAACGACATCATTGATGCAAAAATAGTGATCATGTTGTTGTCCCTGTACAAAGCCAACGCTTCCGCGCTCCAGTTCGCTGGCCCCGTACCTAAAGCCGGTGGGCTTGAGAGAGGTAGAATAAATCCAGGAACTCGCATCGAACCGTCCTTTGACCGAACGACCAGGTTAGTTAGCCTGTCGATTGGCTCTGACGAAATGCTCGGTCTGAGCACGTTATCGTGGTAAGTGTTGTTGACCGTGTATCTGGCTCGAGCTGGGAGGCAGATGGTGTTGTCTTGTTGCATGACAACAGAAGAGTTCGCTCCCGAATTTGTAACATTGACTTCCAGAGGGAGAAGAGTTGTGCTGTTGAATCGAGCCTGTGTATACGTGCTGTTCGTACGAAGAGCTGGATCAAGTGGAGAGCCAAAGGGCTGTATCCATCTTCCAGTGTAGACTGGAAATACCTGGCCAGCATCATCGAATCGAATTGCCGTTGTGGTAGTGTTGCAGATCATGTAGGGGCCCTCGAATTCAATCACGTACGAGCAATTCACTCCGCATGGCGAAGGCATATTGAAAGCCTCCCCCGCCACGAGTACTTGCTTCGCCAATCGATCCATTAAGTTCGCATCCTTATTCGTATCGGAAATGCTGATATTGAGTTAGCATTCAGTTGAATGTATCTCAGCGAGGAGAACACTTGCCCTGTAATGAACCCGTCCGTAATGTCTGACGGCGTCAATGATTTTAAGGAGAACCTGTCCGCGTCGACACCCGAACCGTTTCCCATCTAGCAGGATTAGAAGATGCCCTTCAAATGAGCCACGCCGAAGAGACGAAGTCGCAAAGTCAAAACTCGGCAACACGACGGCCATGATCTCTGAGTCTTAAACTTACAAAGGAAGCGTTGAAAAACGGCACTTGGATATTGACGAACGATACTGCCTGTGATGAAGCAACACTGATGGCACCCGGAGGAAAACTTGTCACTACTTGCGACAGCCACATGATACTTGCTAGAGCACAGAGTAGCGGAGTTGCGCGTATCACTGCTGCTTTAAAAAGCAGTAATGGATTGGCCCTGACGCAGAAAAGTGCCTCGATTGTCGAAACTTTCATAGATGTGACTCGCAGAAGATGCCAAAGATGTTGCACAAAAGCAATGGCCAGTGATGCTCTAAGCGAGAATCCGAATGCGTTGGCGAGGATGTTGGATGCTGTTGTAATATAACCTTGGGGCGCGATGCGATTTGGTCCGTCGGCTTCTCTGCCATCGATATACTGAAAGAGGATAAGATGTGCAACAGCAAGAATCAGAGCTACTTTGTCAGAAACTGCTTCGACTGGGAAGGCATGTACACACCAAAAGCATAGCTTGCAACCATCAAAGTTGGCGTTTCCCATCCTATCGTCCATTTCGATGAAATGAGAGCAGGTTCTGTTTTTGAGGGTCCTGAGCTGCCGGTATTTCTTGCTACAAGCGATGGATCACTCTCACTTCGCATGGATCGGACAGTCACCATTTCTGGCTTCTGCCCGGACTTTGGTACGCTCCGAGTCGACATTATGAAGCACAAAGGTTGAAAAATGATGCAGATCGGGCAGCTTTCAAGGAGACATCGAGCGTTATAACCGAAGTACCACGAAAGTTTGAGGGAGCCTACAACAAGGCAGACTGGCGGCTATCTTCTCCATGCAGAGAATGTTTCATATGCAGGTACTATCAAGATTCTCGAAAGAGCAGGTGGTGAACATTGCTGGCATCCAACTGGACAGACCTTTCTCAAAACCAACAGCCAAGAGAAACCACCCCACTGAAGAACGGCCTTTTGACCATTTGCCGGAGATCCTTCGAATGCAACGATATCCGTGATCAGCCCCCATCCGCAAGATTTTCAAACCCCTCAATCGCCTAGCCAGCCAGTGTTTGGGGGCCCAACAGACTGGTCACCCCTCATCGACCAAATTGATTGGCAGCACAGCCGCCCAAGTCTTTTTAATATGTTGTAGGCTGTAGATTGATATGAGGACATCCTATACGGGTACTACCTCGCTTGGTGAAACTGTACAACTGCATACAGGCATCATCCGGCGGTCTCTGCCGGGCGCGTAAAAGAGACCTATGCGGGCGTCAACCAGCGCAGATCTCTGGAAATACACGCAGACTCTTTTCGTGGAAGAGTAGTAGTATTCAAACTAGAAAGAACAGATTTTGAGAGTAGTTGAATCGAAACACCAACATAAATTAACCAAACTTTCGGCTGTTGGTTTGTCGGTTGACAGCTCATCCACCAAATCCAGGCTCACGAGATCTTGACAAAGTAAGTCGGACAACTTAATGACCAACTTGACATTTGACAATCAGAATAATACATAACAAGAAAAGAGCGAGGCCGAAGCCCGAGTCGAGATCCGAAAGATAGATGCTGGAATAGAGCGTGATGTTTGAATCAGTGAAATCGAGTGCGTGATGTCGGGGCGCGAGACATGGCCTGAACCGCCTCGAAATTGGTCAGCGGGGCTTGTTCATCAGAATCCTAGCCACCAATGAAACAACTCTCCTCAACCCGGAAACATTTCGGGTACATCTAAAATCTGCAGCCTTGCTTATTCAACCATCTTGCTCTTCGCTCTTTCGCTCTCGGCATCGCGATGATGTGGAGGACGGGTCGAACTTCGTGGCGATTGATTGGAGGAATTGTTCTCCAAAGGAGGCCCTCCGACATGTTTTGCATCTATTCCCGATGTGTAGTATGCTGTGGCCCATAAGGTAGAGGCTGGGTAGTACTTTTGTCATCCTGGCTAGTGAATGAGGGGATACAAGGCTTTCCAAGCCTACGACTAATTGCACGCTGGAATTGGTAAGAACTAACAAACTACCATAACTGACAATTCAATCAAAAAGTATAAGTATCAAGTTGTACCCAACATTTCTCATCACCATTTCACTATCAAGTCTGTCATCAGCTTCGTGGTCCAATCTTCACATTCAAAGTACGATACATAATCCACATATCGTCCTCCCTCTTTCGTCACTCAAATTAGATATTCCAAAATAGTCAGAATGGCAGCAAAGAAAGTCCTTGTGGTGTTTGGTGCCACTGGAGTCCAGGGAGGTTCAGTCGTCAAGGCGATTCTTGGAGATTCGAAGATGAGAGAAAGCTGGACTGTCCGGGGTGTCACTCGTGATGTTTCCAAGCCGTCCTCAAAGGCATTGGAGTCTTTGGGGGCCGAGACTGTTGCTGTCAGTAATTTTATGACAAAATCTTAGTCCATCAAACTGAAACTTTACCCCAGGCCGACCTCAACAACGCCTCGACTTTGCAAAATGCTTTGAAAGGAGCATATGCGGTCTTTGCAGTAACCAACTATTGGGAAAGTCACAGCGCGGAAGTCGAGATGAAACAGGGTAAAGCTATGGCTGATGCCGCAAAAGAAGCCGGAGTTCAGCACTTCGTATGGAGTAGCTTGATGAATGTTTCCGAAAGTAAGGCTAGTACACTTTTCAAGAAGGTTTACCATTAACCATTCCTCAGTGACCAAAGGCGTTTTGACCAAGGTATTACACTTTGACTCTAAGGCCCATATCGAGCAGTTCATCCGAGGTACCGGCATGCCAGCAACGTACTTCATGCCAGGATTTTACATGTCCAATATTCCAGGATCAAGTTTGCGCTTGGTCAACAACGAATGGACCTTTGCTCTCCCGATCCCAACCTCTGCACCCATCCCGCTGCTCAACACTGCTGATGACGTGGGCAAATTTGTCAAAGGCATCCTACTCAACCGCGAGAAAGTTCTCGGGAAACGAATCTATGGTGCCACAGATTATTACACCATCGACGAGATCGTGAAGGAATTCAGGGAGCAATTCCCGGAAGCTGGAAAGACTGCTAAGGCCGTCGAACTTTCTCACCAAGTCTACAAAGATGGTCTAGGGTCGAAAGGCATGCCAGCTGAGACGCAAGAAGAATTGCTTCAGAATATGAGACTGTTGTCTGAGTTTGGATATTACGGAGGAGGCAGCTTGGACGAGAGCCACTCGGTGAGTCATTTGATATCTGAGGACCGCTAAACGAGAGACTAATAATTTGGCTAGATCTTGGTTGACAAGCTCACAACGTGGAAGGAATTCATGGCTACTAAAGCTCCAGCATTTGCTGACTTGAAGTAAAGCGAGTTCGTGTAAGTGGACGGTATGTGACATAGATGCAGATGCAACGAAAACTTTTTCTGTCCATCATTACCTTCAATTTTCTCGCCTTTATTGCGTAGCCCTAAACTGAGAGCAAAGAGAGCGCGTGATTCCTGCTTTGTTTTCTTTCCTTGCATCGCTAGCCGAGAGGATATGCATACTCCTCAGGGAATAGGGCCAAGCGATAGAGGACCATCTCAAATCTTGTAGGCGGTATACAGCAAGAGATGTCATTACCAGGCTTGAATGGTTATGCTATATCTCTGCAAATCTAAGTATGAACTTTAAAAGGATATGGAAATGGTTCCCTTGAGCTGCTTCCACTCCGATACCTTACCTGCCTCGGCAAGATCCTTCAATCGATGTGGGAACTACTATGAAATGCGAAATGGCAAGTATCATAAAGATCCTATTACATGTAATTAATGGAATGTACGAGATAGACACCAAATAGTAGCAAACAAGTGGATCTAGCACTTGTTGCGCGCTCCAGTTCCCCAGGTTTTCGAGGACTTCGCTTGGCACCGTTTTTGCCGAGGTCCCCAGCCTCCGAAGGCCCATTTTCCATGAGCCTAGGAGCGCATTTAATGATTAGAAGTGGATACCTCTCTGTGTCTCCTCCCTTTCAATAGTATCGAGAGATGCGTGAAAGGGTGCATCTTTCTTGTATAATATTCCCCCCATACTTCATTCACTTTTCTGCTCGGTTTTGCTCTTGGTCGGCGTTCCCCGACCCCGCAAATCTTTCACGACTCTTGGCTCCCGGTCTCTCGCCTCCCAACGTCACAAGCTTGCGATCAAAGGTAACTTCAAGCATTCACGCCTAATCATCCACCATAATCTCGACACGATAAGCTCAGCGACGGTCGACTCGGGCCTCCAAGGCAGAGAGGGTTCGCGAAGTTGTTACAATGGCGACAGTGTCTCCTCCAAAACCTTGGGAACGAGCTGGAGCCACGGGCGCAAACTCAGGTTGGTGATCCTCGGACATTTCTCGTCATTGCTTTGAAGTAGGAGGCGCTGACAATTCGTGCAACTCCTTAGCTTTAGCATCCTCCACAGGCATCTCGACTGGCAGTGCTGTCACAAATCCAGCATCTACGACGAACTCGACCGCCACAGCTGGCGCTCCAGCTGTTCCCGAACGACCGTCATCTCTCACATCCGCAGTCAATAGAAACGCATCTGCGTACTCTCCATACGGCGCGAATAGACTCGGCGGTATGGCTTCTCCGTATGGCGGGATAGGCTCAGCATACTCATCTCCTTATTCAAGGATGGGAGGTATGGGTGGGATGGGATACGGTGGGGGCATGTACGGCGGAATGGGAGGCATGGGAGGTATGGGCTACGGAGGGTACGGAGGAGGGATGTATGGTGGTGGTATGGGAGGGATGCAAGGAGATCCCAATGATCCCAATAGCTTGACCAATGGTTTTACCCAGAGTACTCAGGCGACCTTCCAGATCATCGAGAGCATAGTGGGGGCCTTTGGCGGATTTGCCCAAATGCTGGAGAGCACATATATGGCTACCCATTCCAGCTTCTTTGGTAAGGTTCATATGACAGACAATACGGGCGGGAAAAGCTAACATGATGCAGCAATGGTATCTGTTGCGGAACAATTTGGAAACCTCAGAAACACACTCGGATCGATATTGGGAATATTCACACTGATGAGATGGCTGCGAACGTTATTTGCCAAGATAACTGGACGGCCACCGCCAGCTGATGCAACAGCTTTGACACCGAGCGCCTTTGCATCTTTCGAGGGCCGGAAATTCCACCCAGATGGCACTCCGGCCCAAGCACCACGGCCAAGCAAGAAGCCATTCCTCTTCTTCCTGGCTGCGGCTTTCGGACTTCCATACCTGATGGGTAAGCTCATCAAAGCACTTGCAGCATCGCAAGAGGAAGAGCAGCGCAGATTGGCAGCATCGGGACAGATGCAGATTGGGCCAGATGGTCAACCAATTCAGGCACAAATCGATCCTTCAAAGCTTGACTTCTGCCGAGTGCTTTACGACTTCACACCTGAGGCGGGAGCCGCAGTACAAGGAATTGATCTGGAGGTCAAGAAGGGCGATTTGGTCGCAGTATTGAGCAAGAGTGATCCCATGGGCAACCCAAGCGAATGGTGGAGATGCCGAGCTCGAGACGGCCGCGTGGGATATCTCCCCGGTGTATATCTCGAGGTAGCCAGACGGCCAGGCGGAGCCGTCGCTGAGATCAAGTCTGCAAGCCAAAGCGGAAGCAGAACGAGCAGTATGACGAGCCAAACTAAGGCTCCTGTTGTCACTGGAAAAGCTGGTGATATGAGCGTGGACAGTTTCCAGAAGAGTCAGTTCTACTCTTAAACAGCGATTTTTGTTAATTCATTCTTTTGCGACCGGCTTGTGATATGGAAAAGGAATTGGGATTCGGGATACATTACGATGTAGATGGCGTTTGCTTGTATTCATAATGGTAGCAAGTGCATAACATTCACACGTTGAAGTTCTCAATCTGCATTAATGCCTCAATAATTGACACGCGGTAGTCTCAGCAAAATCGTCAGTTTAAGCACATCCAGTGTCAGCTGGCCAGTCACCCTTCCTCGTCTTGTGCGCCATGGGCTGCTTCGAGGGCTTCTTGGCACTTTGCAAATATATCATAGCTACATGAGCATTAGCTACATGCTCTCCCTATTGTAGCCTGTTCAAGGTTCAAGGAAAGTCGGCTCACCTGAAGTCATGGAACATCCTATGTTTATGCTCCAGTCCAATAACCTTCGCCTCAGCTGGCAAATCCACATCCTTCTCCAATAGCTCATCCGCTACTTTCTTCAGAGGGTTTACATCGCCATTCTTCAAAGGCATGACTACTCCCAGCTGGATACGGGTTGCTCTTATCAAGCGGACCTTGTCGTAAAGAGCCATACGTTCAGGGAGAGAAGCAAGAGATGGAATGCCAGCAAAGAGAGCGTGAAGGGCACCAGCATCTTCGAGGGCTTGTGTGCCACCTTGTGCGGTCATAGGTGTCATTGCGTGAGCAGCGTCGCCAATTAAGATTGTGCGGTTGTGGTATGTGAATGATGGAAGAGGGTAGCGTTCATAAACGCGCCAGTAGAGGATTTTATCTGCTTGTCTATGTGAAGAGTGAGTCTTGCTTCGTTCCTTAAATATGATGAGGCTGGAATTGCTGACCTGATGAAGTTCACCAATTTTGGATTTATACGACTGAATAGTTTGATGACAGTTTCCTTGTCTGCAATATGCCCAAAGTCTACACGAAATTTAGCTCATGTCAAGATAAATTGCGACCTCTCTAGTAAGGCCAGCATTATTACCTTCGACTTTGGTCTGGTCTTCAACCCCTCGATAGAAGCCACCGAAGTTCTGGACCTCACCACTATTTTCGTACGTCAGATAATGCAAGTCTCGTTCATAAGCCCCTCAATGACTTCCAAGATATCGTGAGGAACGACATGCGAATCGCAGATACTTACTTCCGGCACTCATACCACACAAAACGCACTGTACTCTCAGCCTTCTCATCGGGTATTTCATAAATCATCCTTGTATTCTCCATCTTCATCTCACGCATCACCGGATCCTCCATGACTTTCTCTCTCGGCAACAAGAATCGATAGATCTGCCAGCCTGTGTCGATGGGCTCTTCTCTTTTGCCCGTTGCTTGAGCTCTGACTTCCGAATGCAAACCATCGGCTCCAATCAGCAAGTCACCAATAAATACTCTCCCGTCACTGAGTTCCATTTTTCCATTCTCGGTATCCATGCGTATGATCGTTACGCCCTTTAGTATCCTCACACTTCCAGCCGACTTACAGCCACCATTCTTCTGAGATCCAGCATCTCCATTCTCCGTCCCAGATAAAAGTGCAAGCCTCTCCAACTCACGATGCAAGTCCAATCTATGCATAGCATGGTGTTTCGCCCCACAGGTCTCCTCTGCATCCCCAAAATCAGCGAAGAAGAGCTTCTCAAAAGTCANAGCGTGGTTAGTCTGCAAGTACCGAATGTCGACTCCACCTACACCATCGAAGTCGAAGCCGAAAGCACGGAGGACGCGACACCCGTTTGGAGAGATTGTGATAGCGGCGCCGACTTCATTGGTGAATTGAGACCGCTCGAAGACCTGTTTATTTGGAGTGGATGTTTAGCGATGAAAGTGGGGACAGATGGAGAGGGGAATGCACGAACGGTGATGTGATGACCGTTTAGAGAGAGGGCTCGCGCCGCTGAGAGACCGGCAATGCCAGCGCCAACGATGAGGACATTGAGTTGGATAGAAGAAGTGGATGACATGATGGAGTGAAGTTGCGTTGTTGTGTTTCGCAAGCGAAGCGAGAATTTTGAGACGAAGGAGAAAAGGAAAGTTAACCACTCCCATCGCTACGGCCCAGCTTTATATCCTTTGACCTGCGACACCAGTGTGTCAGATTTGCCAGTCAAATGCGAGACTCTACTCATATTATAGTCGTGTGTTTAGATCTCATTCAGTGATGCCAGGGTATCTTGCCATGGGGATGGCAGGTTATCTTACGTGAGCAGATTGGCGCTCGTACTTCGTATATACTAGCGAATGACTTAGGCTAGTAACTCAGACGTCGCAATATGTAACTTGGGGGCACCGGTGATGTTGCAGTGCAGCAAATGTCGTCTAGGTTTTTTGTGAGGTCTCAGTTTTGTGCCAAGTCAGGTCATGCAGGTATAAGCTTTGAATGGGCCACTTAGCAGTTGTCCCTCGCTTGTGATTGTGATTGGATATATGTAGGAAAGAGCAACAATTTCTGAGATTATGTCTGAAGTTTTCATACCCTTCATCACCTCGAGGCCGTTGAAAGCAGCTGTGAAGAGGACAAACCATAAGCTGTTGAGGCAGCCGGGACTAAATCTCGGGTCGGCTTCACGAACGTGTGCTTACCGAAGTTTCTCTTCTTGCCTAGTATTAATCACCTCTGCTGACTGCTGCAATTCGAAATTCTTGATTTGGGTTTTCTTCATACCCTACGCCTTCGCACTATCCTTCAACTCCCCCCTCTCCCTTACTGTCCTTGCAATCTCATCACCCTCATCCGTTCCCAGCGCCTCAAATCCCTTAATCACACCTTCCCTGTCCCCCTTCGCTAATTCCTGGCTCATCTTGAACTTCCCGGCAATACTCTCGATCTCAATCTCGATCCCAATGATGGCCTTCTTCAGAAGCGCAATATAATTGTCAGGCGAGTCATTCACACTCCACGCTTTAGACGCCCCATTTTGACCTGTATAGCCAAAGATCTTCTCCTCGCTTTGCTGTGACAATTCGTTGATCTGACTTGTCAAAAACTCGCCGGTAGCAGGTGATGAAGTGTCGAAGTATATCGTTGCTTTGCCGTAGACTTGGACTGCGCTGTAATTCCACGTTGGCACGACTTTTCCGGTGGACGGTTTTGTGTCGACGTAGAATTTGGGCGTGACATAGTGGTGGGATGGGCCGTTGAAGAGGATCATGACTTCTTGTTCTAGCGTGTTGGAGGATTTCTGTGTGGCGTTTTCGATCAGGGCTTTGGTTTGGGGATTCGCTCTTGCGAGATGGCCCCGTAATCTTGCTTTGGGGGGAGATGTAGTCTCATCTTCTGGGGAGACGTCCAGAACCCAGGGTATGTGAGAGCTTTGGATGGTGTGGAAGTTAGGAGAAGGAAGGGCTGTGGTGAAAATCCCCAGCGGGTTGCTTCGGATGAATTTGTAGAGTGTTGGGAGGTTGATATCTGTGTGGACTGGACGGAGATACATGGTGGAGTTTTGGTAGTGTGATGTTCAATTTAAGGTTTTGGTGTCAAAGGAATGCAAATTTCCTACAACAGTGACTCGAATTGAACGTGTATCCCGAAATTTCGGAAGTGGGATTACTGCTTGATGAAATGCAGAAGGATTTTTGATTCTGGAGAAGAACTTGAAAGACCTTTGTAGAAGATTTTCAATTCATTCATTGACTCGAACGGGAACTAGGAAATTTCCCAGTTAAGCTAATATTCTAGAACGTTGCCAATGGAAGAATTATGACTGGAGAAATTGCCTTTCGGGGTTCGGAATCGGACATCTTTCAACTGCCGTCGGGTATGAATTCCTATTTGAGTGCACTAACCGGGCAGAGTCTTGGGTTCCACGCCCTTCTCATGTCATTTTTCAACGCCGTTACTTTCAAGTTTGGACTGGAGTAAATTCTTCAATATTCTATGGAGAAATTTGAGTATATGTTGTAGAAGAGAAGAGTTTCCGTGAGTCATAACCCCAACTCCGAAGTACTACATATAAAGTGCTGATGCATCCAGTGGCATTTGCCAAGTCTCCGACCGACAACCGCAGTACCGTCAACCATCGGGTAGCACACCTATCTGAACTGTGAAAGGCCGCAAACATGCCCCAATCAACATCACCAGTTCGACGAGAGTTCAAAATTCGGGCCGCCAAGCCCAAAGATGTCGAGGCAATCGCAGCTCTAGGATCCCGAGTGTTCTCAAACAGCTTCGGCTACTCACTATCACCAGTCGACCTAGAAGCATATCTCAAATCAGCATACAGCTATGAAGCCATCACATCGGACCTCTCAAATCCCAACATGGATACAATCGTCGCAGTCGACTTAAATGATCACGTTGTAGGCTTTTCTCAGCTCACGCGAGGAACGACCGAGCCATGTCTAGCTGGTGTCGAGAAAATAGTAGAACTGCAAAGGTTGTACGTTTCGGAAGATTGCCATGGTGCTGGCATTGGGAAGAAGCTGGTGAATCGGATTGAGGAGATGGCAAGAGAGCAGGGGTTTCTCACTATGTGGCTGGGAGTCTGGGAGGAGAATTTCAAGGCGCAAAAGGTTTATCAGAAGTTGGGATTTGGGAAGGTTGGGGAGCATGATTTCAAAATGGGGGACTGCATTCAGACGGACTGGATCATGAGTAAGAAGATTTGAGACGGGCGTCTGCTCGCTTGGGATTAGATTGTTTGGCGTTGGAGGATTTAGACGGACAGCGCTAGATTTGGGAAATACCCAGGACAATCAGAGCGGTCTGAGTGAAAGACATGTTATAGACTTTGTTCAAATCAAGAATATCACGAGCGTATGCAGATCTAGATTCAGAAGTTGCTTCTCGCGCCAAAGCTACAGCTTGAACTATTCGCTTCTGATATCTCCCAACAGCCTCGCGAATTTATGCAAGTGACAGGTCGGAGAAGCTCGCGTGTTTCAGAAGCACGAGACGTCGTCGAAGGGAAAGACCATAATGATACTCCACTATTCCGCACTTCAGACCTTTCAATAGAAATAGGTGCTTGACATGAGAATTGTGCGGTGAGTAGTAGTGTACTCTAGAGCTCAAAGAAAAGAAAGATATACACTTGCACGGATCCTAGAATTGCCTGTCGGGAACATACATATGCAAGGTACACACAGTCTCGACCACATGACCGCATCGATGCATCGCATCTCTTCGCTGTCATGGTTCCTTGCAGTAGCATAGGACTAGGACTTGCAGAGTGGATGAGGCAAGGGCTATCCTGAGGACGAGGACCTCAAAAGATGAGACTTTGTGCATTGGGCCGTCTCGAAAAACAATTACAAGCGATTATTGCTCTAGGTGAACTAGTCCTAAAACGCCTCTCTCAGCTTTTCATCAAAAGGAGGGCAACGTATTGCTTTGTTGACATAGCAAGAAATGTCGGGCGATTCCGACAGCTGGGTTCAGCCTCGGCCTCAGCGTGACTTGAACGGCGAGGAAAAGCAAGCTGTTGGCAGTTTGACACCAATTGGCCCATGTCAAACCCAGATACGCATGTTGGCCATAATTCGCCTACGAGAAAGGACAAGTCCAGTGGCTGATCAGAAGAGGAGGGAAGCGTCCGGCGACCAACTGTAGGCTGCCGCCGCCCTCCTTGAATATTACTACTGCAGATTAGCCATACCTGGACCTGATCTGCAGGGCTGGAATATGATTGCATTGAGCCTGTATAGCACCTACAATATCCAACTAGTATGAAAAAGATGATAAGCTTTTGGGCATTCCCAAGAGAGGAGAGGCTTCCCAGAGCTGGTGCGCTAGTCTTCTTCAGGAAAGGTACTTCATTGGTTGCTTTTGTCGGCTTTTCAGTCTCCCCTCTGATTATCATCATCGTTCAATAACTGGATGATCAGCTTTATCTGATTCGGCGCCAATGAGAGTTGTCCATCCAAAAGTAGCGTTCAGTTGTCATGAATCGCGTCACCATTCAGCCTTCACCCCGCTCTCGCGATATCTATCACCATGCTTCAAGCCGTCAATTTCAGTACAACTTTGCACGACTGCTTCGAATATTCTCCCAAACGGCCATCTTACATGGTAGAGCTACACATGGACAGTATTCCTGGAAACACGAGGAGTAAGAATTTTGAAACCAAGTGGCAGGCTTCTTGTTTCCCTTGCACACACTTGTGCGCGAACCTGCATGCATCTCCACACAGCATCTCCCTTCCGCATTAAGCACCGTGGCTGGAAACCAACGAGCACGCAAAGTCAAGCTTCATACGGCGCCGGATACCGCACATTGGATTGTTCTAGCTGTCCGCCGACAACCTTCACACAAGTGTATTTCGAGATTGTTACAGTCGCCGGGCGATTGATTGGACATGCTAAATATCCTGGCGAGACACAAGAGCCAAGCAAAGCTTGAGCGGGCTGTCAAGGACGGGAAAGATACACAGGCGAGGGCTGTGGCGCACAGCAGATAACGGGATGAAAACTTGTCGAGTGACAAGAGAAATCGCCCGCTCTTGGCTGTTGATCGCTCGCGGGCAACCTCTCTCGCCTCTCTCGAGGTCTCTGTTTTGTGTATTCCGTCCGTGGATTTTCTGACACGGGCCCTCCATCCTGATGCTGTTTTTCTTCCAGCTGGCGCGTGTTCGCAAAATACAAATATTCTAGCTCTTGATAGTGCCCGAGTCTAGAGCTGGCTAGGCATTGATGATGGTTTTCTAGCTCTTCGTTGTTGGCTGTCTCGTGTTTCCTTATCAGTGACTAAATTCGATGTCCAAGCCGCCTGCGGCAGGGTTCAGCAGCAGATTGCCGACTGGTGGGAGCTTCACGGCTCACTCCACTCCCCCTCATCGATCATGCCGGCGTAGTCCGTTGGCCGGACCTTTGGTAACTTTCGTCGAGCTACCCTGGTCGTCAATCCTTGCACAAGTGGCACCTGGGAGATATGGCACTTTTATATAACAGTCCACTTCTCCCTCCAAGATGGGATATCAAGCAGGTATCCAAAGTCAACGTTCAGCAGTGATCTTGTACTGAGATCCGTCTATCTTTCTTCACTCCTCCTATTAATTTGAGGACGACTAGGACTAAAGAACACGATCCCAGTTCGATTACTTGGAGATGGGTCCATTCACGACAAAAAAAGAGCCCGATGTCGAGGCCGGGGAGAAGACTGTTGATAGCCTAGACTATGTTCCCGATGATGGAGCGATCGCGGCTGAGACATTCGTTGTTGGTGATTCGTGGTATGCGAAGACACAAAGATTGGCCGGAAAGATGGGTGTCGAGCAAAGAGGTATCGAGCGGGTCCCCAGCGATGAACGATCAACAGCTCCCGTATCCCAAGTCGGAACCATGTGGCTCTCAGCCAATATGGTCGTCTCGTCATTCGCCATCGGTGCTTTAGCCTACCCGGTATTCTATCTCGGATACGTCGACACCATGTTGATTATTCTCTTCGTCAATCTTCTTGGGATAATTCCGGTCGCTTTCTTCTCCACCTTTGGTCCTCGCTTTGGCCTCAGACAGATGGTTCTGTCCCGCTACTTCTTCGGAGTAAGTCATCTTCCTTGTGATTGAGAAAGTGAATGCTAATTGCCTGTAGTACTATGGTGTTAAGATCGTCGCTGTTTTGAACGTCCTCGCTTGCGTCGGATGGAGTGCGGTAAATGTTATTGTTGGAGCACAATTGTTCCACGCCGTAAATCCTAACATGCCTGGATGGGCTGGAATTATTGTCATCGCCGCCGCTACTTTCTTGGTCACACTCTTCGGATACAAAATTGTGCACACTTACGAACGCTACTCTTGGATTCCTTGCTTCATCATCTTCCTGATTGTCCTCGGAGAGTTTGCTCACTCCGGCCATTTCTACAACATTCCGATGGGCGTTGGACTTTCTGAGGCTGGCTCAGCTCTCTCATTTGCTGCCAGTGTCTTCGGTTTTGCCACCGGTTGGACATCATATGCGGCGGACTATACGGTGTACCAGCCAGTTGACCGCCCACGCAAGTCGATTTTCTCCTGGACCTACGCCGGCCTTGCTTTCCCACTTCTCTTCACTGAAATGCTGGGAGCGACTGTTGCGACAGCCATGGCTGCCAATGACGGCGATAACATCTACATGGAGGGATACCACACTTCTCATATCGGTGGTCTTCTTGCCGCCGTGATTGTACCTCCCCTTGGCCATTTCGGCAAATTCTGCCTGGTTGTCCTCGCCCTCTCGATTATCGCCAACAACTGCCCCAATATTTACTCCGTGGGCCTCTCCCTTCAGCTTCTGGCAAGAAAGACTCAGCGCGTTCCTCGATTTATCTGGACCTTTGTCGGAACTCTAGTTTACTGCGCAATTGCTATCCCTGGCTACGGCCAATTTGAGAGCGTGCTTGAGAACTTTATGTTGTTGATTGCGTACTGGCTTGCAATCTACGAGGGTATTTCGGTCCCTGAGCACGTTATCTTCAAGCGTGGTTTCACCGGCTACGATCCCTCTATCTACATGGATGCCAAGCTGCTTCCACCTGGAATCGCTGCTGTTGTTGCGTTCTTGTTCGGTGTCATGGGTGCGGTCCTCGGAATGGCACAAGTATGGTTTATCGGTCCGATAGGAAAACTTTGCGGTACTGCTTATGGAGGAGATGTTGGCTTTGAGTTGGCTTTTGCTTTTGCGGCTATCACATATATCCCACTGAGATACTTCGAGAAGAAGCATTTCGGAAGGTAGATGCATGTGTTACTATCTTGTGTTGTTTGACAAATCTTGTTGCCTTGCGGCCTGTTTTGTTTGATTCTGATGGAGATTTTGGACTGGATAAAAGTGCCTGGGTATCGTCGATGCAATAGAATGTCGTTGGAGCGCTATATATTCAGATACCCTTGAGAAAATTACCTCTGTTTACCTCTATTGTTGTGGTATTACTCCATTTAGTAGCCTCTAAGTGTGAAGGTAAAAGCAAAAGTTCAAAAAAAGAATGTCCCCAAGTCGTCAACTACTAATGAAACGTTTCGATGAATCTAACTACTAGGTAATTTACGCATTAGGATTATGCATAGCTATACTCTAATAGCACAGTAGGACTGAATCTAGGAAGTCCTACACTATTGATTGTACTCAGCAGTTCTTCAATTAACAGTTCTTTGTCCTGTAGTCCTTTATCCTTCCAGCAGAAGAAGCCTCTACCTTCCTTTTGTTGACTGTCATTTTGGCGCAAGGCTGAGAGGTGTCATTGTTAATTGCTATCACAGCACTACAAGCTGAGTGAAGCCATATTTGGGCATCACATTTGGAAAGAAATTGTCGAGCATGGAAGAGCAGGGTTGAATATTGTCGACGCAATAGAGATCTTCCATGTGTAACACCTTCAAACTTAGCCCTAATTAGGATGCAGTGCAATCGAGAATCTATGTTTCATCGAGCTTGCTGGGGGTTTGAATCACTGCTGTTGCACCCGATAGGGAAAATTCGGGAGTTAGCATTCACAAGCTGGTCTCACTTAGCAAGTAGAAAGTGTAAACAATACATCATGTATCTCCTGTGTCTGTCAATTCCGTTGCCTTTCTGAAGGTGCAGCTCTACAATGGATCGTTTCATAGTGGAATCAGTCGAAGGCACCCCACTTCGTCCATTCCTCAACCACCAGTAGAGTTACCCGCTAAAGCACTCCCGATAAAAACAACCTCAACCGCCGCAAACCTGTGAGCAAATCAGCAAAAGATCTACTTGTACTCCCATAAGATCCGTCTCGTAGCTCTCGCTCGTCTAAAAGCACAGAAATACACAGGAATGGAGAACCTACGCAGCTGTACTCGCAAAAATCTCAACCTCCTTCGCAGAAGTGAAGATTACCAGGATACTAGCAAACGCAGCAGTGAATACAGCCATGATCCCAAGCCTCCAGCTTACACTATGCACAGCCCAGAGAATCACTATACAAACGATAGGTAGTAGAGAGGCTAGGATGGTGATCGTATACCGCGTGTACTTGATGATTGCGGTCTCGTCGTAGTGTGAAAGATCGGGACCGGCTTCGGGGTTGATCTCGCGTGAATGACTCTACGAGACTCAGAAAACCGCACCACATCGACTATTTTCGATTCGAGAACAGCTAACGTTGTGTCCGAAGCCCCACACGTAGTGGAAGAAATTCTAGAATCTCCCAGTGGCCCACCTTGAGAATGGCGCTTTCTCCGGAGCTGGGTTCGCAAGAGCTACAAGATCGGTGGCGTCATCCCAAGTCATACCTTCTTGACCTTTGATCTATTGATCAGCCATATCTGGCTTCACGAGCCAATCTCGCAGGAACTCGAGCTTGGACTTCTCGGGCTCCTTGAGCGCGTGTAATTGTGCTACTTGGAACAAAGTCTCGTCTTGGGGCAGGCGTGATGTTAGATGAGTAGCTGACCATGAAAAGTAAGGACCTACCTCCCATAAGTATTCAGCTTGGTCCAACATACTGAAGTGATCGAGTGGTATCTTGAATGTGAAGACCAAAGCTGACGCGTAGTGCTGTAGCCGAGAGAAAGCAACTAGAGGAAGATAAACACAAGTACCGTCAGAGGAACCTGGATCTAGTCGCTAAGGAGGAGGAGGAGGAGGAAGCGAAGGCTAAGCTTGCGGAAGGCGAACCGGTGCCTGTCATAGCAGGTGTTGGTAGGGATATAGATTCTAAAGTATCGGAGTCTAGCAGACATGTTGCTTCTTCAGAAGGAGCCAGAATCTCGCTAGAAGGGCTATCATCGAGACCCATTTGAGCCATCAGAGCCCGGAACGGGATCGGTGTCAGCATCAACATTAATTATGGCCAATCCAGATACTCGCACAGGTCGGAACTAGCGAGTTGCTGTGGTCAGCAGCAAGACAATCCGGACCTAATAAGACGAGGCTTTGAACCCTTGTCAAAGGTCAGATGAAGGAACAGAAAAATGTCAAAACTGCAGATCAATTCACAAACAGACCGCTAAAGCTATACAGAAGTGGAAATCAAGATCCCGGTTGAGCCACAAAGTTTAGAGGATCCATAGTCTCCATCTCAGGAAACTTTCTTTGTTCTCGGGGATGGTGCATACCATCAGATTGGAAACTCGAAATTTGCCGCAAGAAAGCATCGGGCCAGGAGCACTTACTGATGGCATATTTTCGGGCACACGAATGAAAACATTTTGGAAGCTGCAAACGAATAACCAATGCTTGAAAAATATCGAACGTAATGCTCGAAACCATATAACAGAATGTATTTTATGCGCCATATTCTAGTAACGCCTAGAGCCATATGTAATCCACTAACATACCGTTCTCCCATATCACCACGCCAGCAAACAATCATCCCAACAGATCGTCCAAGCCATTGCCCAGTGACTGTTGGTTCTGGGCAGGCTTTTGCGTTTGTGATTGCATAGGCGTAGAGCTGGCTGCTGGAGCTCCCCAAATCCCCGCACTAGCCTTCTCCTTGGCTAGCTGTCCAAGAGCCGGACCAGAAGTAGGCGTGCTTGTCTTTTTGATGCCAGCACTGGCCGATGACCAGAGAGATCCGAAGGCATCTCCACCAGCTGGCTTGGCAGCCCCAGGAGACTTAACAGACGAAGCTCCAGAGGCTGGCTTGGCGGCTTGTGTCGAAGGTGCCTGTACGGATGTGAAGTAGTTTGGCTGAGAGCCTTGATAGGCTGTTGGCCTGGGTTGTTGGGCGACTGCTGGTGGTGAAAATGCGGAATAGTTGACTGGTGTGGGATTGGTGCTGGACGCTGGAGAGATGGAAGAGAAACCGACCAAGTCGCTCAAGTTCGCGGCTTTGGGAGCGGAGACAGGTTGAGGTGCGGCATATTGAGTGTTGGAGGTTGTAGTTGCAGTGGGTGCTGCGAGAGGGAAAGATGGAGCAGGTGCTTGAGCTGATGGAGTCGCAGATTGGAAATCGTCGAAATCATCGTCATCGTCTACGGCATTGGTGGCTGTGGGTGCAGCCACTGGAGCAGATGTTGGTATTGGGTCGTCGAATGAGAACAGGTCCACTTCGGGTTCCTTCTTCTTGGGCGGTTCTGGCTTTTTGGTTGCAGGCCTCTCTGTTGTCTTTCGCCGACTCGCAGAAGATGATGAAGCTTCGGCTTGCCTCCGTCCTGGTGTAGCCTGTGCGCCCTCGTCATACTCGTCGTATTCCTCGAATCGGTCTCGGCCACCTCCTCCAGAAGCTCCACGGCTGCCAGAATCTTGAAAGTCGCTCGTCTGACCTCCAAAACCACCTCCATCTCCATATACACCCCCGCTGTATCCTCCATACTCGCGCCCACCAGCGCCCCCGCTCGCCTCTTCACTGCCGAATCCTCCATATCGGCTGCTGCTGGACAAGCCGGATCCGCCCAGTCCGCCTCCACCTTCAACACCTGTGTATTTATTTCGAGTTGCCCGGGCCTTCTTTCGTTCTGCTCGGATTCGTTCGACGTCACTGAGAAGTTCTGCAAGCTCCTTCGCCCTGTTACGGACATTAAGTCCTTGATCTTTGCCATTCTGGTCAATGAAGTGGAATTGTCTCAGCATCTTGAGCAGCGTGAGATGAGAGCGGGCATCGTCAATAACACGCTCTGATCCATTCTTGATCAAGAACTCCAGAAGTTGAAGAGCTTTGTAGATTTGTCTCCATTCCTCGGCGGCCTTTTCTGTAAATCGCTTGTAGATCATAGGCATAATCTCATTGAGTAGTTGGCTAGAAGAGTGGTTAGCAGAGCTATAATCCACCAGGGTATGTTTACTTACTAGTTATATGTGCCATTGGCAATCTCTTGCATCAAGCTTGAACTTGCGCCCTAGCATAAAGTCAGCATTTCATGTATGAGGTAATGGCTGGACACCGCAGGCGTAGAAAGGCGGGCAAGCGAGGGAATAGACTGGATCGCATACCCAGGGCTCGTTATTTGTTGCCTCTCTAACTTTGGCCTCCATCTCGGTATAGTTCATGACGGCTGCAGATTCCCATGTGAGCATCCGGACAGCTGGCGGAATTCGAGGACCCTACCATTCTGGACCTTTCGCACACCGGCTTTGAGATCGTACAAAGTCAAATTGGCCGCAGCCTCTTTCAGACTGTTGAGATCCATGGCTGTGATGCGAGGATTGACGGTTGGGGAGTGTTGTGAGGTTGCGCGTGGAAATAATTATTGTGTCCCCTTCGAGAGGTGTCACTGAACCACAGGACAAGGAGTTGACGCCAAGTGATGTCGAAACCCCGACTGGTTTGGTGCCCACGTGACCATTAAAGCTCCTAACTGATGAACGTGGTAGTGCGAGCTGGAATTAGGAGAACAAGAAAGTATTCCATGGATTTGAAGCACAAATTGAAATGGTAGATACTTAGAGCTCGGTGGTGTATCGAATGTAATGTACAGAATATTGATCTTTACATCGAGGCGAGTTCCCAAGCTAATCCCTGTCTGGTCGGGGCGCCCCTGATAGACTCAAGTAGAAAAGTCAGAGCATCAACACTTTCTCATTCCATCAACCATCAAACATTGATCTTGTACCAACACCAGCTGCATCATCCGAGCTCTAGATTCTGTCTTCTAATTCATCAATTGTCCTTACATTGTACTTTACAAGCTTCCTCCACTCCTTTCCGAGCTCTTCCACGTAGCTAGCTTTCCCAGCTCTTGTACTTGTCCATATCCAGGTACGTACGGTTCTTTAAATCTTTTGATGCATGCAGAGAGCAGCAATGCACCTCCATTGATCGGCGTTTGAGAAGTCGGTGATGGACGCAGCGTGCGGCCTGATGCACAGCCTTCACAGCCACTGTAGCGGTGGGTGTTGACCTTTCAAAGGAGGGTAGGAAAGCTGCTTGCTCAAGCTCTTTCCTGCCTCTCTTGCTTTCCCTCTCTCCAAAGGTTGACGGGCATGGGGGAAACGGGAGCTCCCTTGTTACCCGCAGAAGTAGCTTCTGGCTCCAGATAAGTCTATCATGAAGAGTCTCCGGCGATTGGTCATTTCAAGAAGCAAGCAGCAACTTTGCTCTTTTGCCCCCTCCTTGGAAGGTTCAAGCGGTATTCTCGGGGCTGTGTCCCAAAAGAAAGTACCGAAGTTGTAGCTTCAAGCATTGGACAGGGCCAAAAAGGACAACGGGAGTAGAGAGTTGAATTCTCTTGAAACCTCCAAGCAGAAGCGGAAGCTGAAGCTGAAGCTGAGCCCTGGCCTGCCTGGCTTTTCCCCCTCCGTCAGCAACCGCCCCAAGAGCCCCTCTCTGCTCTCCCTCTGCTCCGATCCTGTCATCATCCCTGGCATCCCTCCATCATCACCGCCCGAGGACCACCGCTTCACTTGCAGCTCTGCCCTGCTTTCACCACTGTCAGCCAATCACCTGTCAACACTGGGTTGAAATGGGGTGGATTCCAAGCTAACCAATCGGACACTAGCGTCTTTTCCCTCTCAGGTCAAAATGATGCCCCGCCTTCTTCGACAACCCCTCCATTCTGTTTCCTCCCCATTCGCAAAATCCTTCACCAACAAACCATCCACAACACGATACTTCCACGCAACATCAGCAAACATGGCCATCAAGACGTGAGTACCCAAGCTGTATCGAGTGTATATCTCGTCAATACTGACCGATATAGTTTCTTCGACGTTACCTGGGAGGGCCCAGTTATGGATGCATCCGGAAAGCAGACCTCAAAGGTTGCTGGTAAGTCTCTACTTTCTCATTCATTCTTCACCATTGATCATCGACATCATTATCAACAACTTCATACTTGGTCTCGATTATTCATGTTTGGGGCTGGTATCAATTCGCCTTCACCTCCATGTTCGCATTCCAAAGTTGTCCTCACTGTTGACGTTGTTGATGATGCTGTCGATGCATTACCCCACCTCGCTCCCGCCCAGTGAGAACATGAGCTGACATTCCCCCCTCATCAGAGCAATCCGGCCGCATCAACTTCAACCTCTACGATGACGTTGTCCCAAAGACTGCTGAGAACTTCCGCGCTCTCTGCACCGGCGAGAAGGGTTTCGGATACGCTGGCTCTGCCTTCCACCGCATTATCCCTCAATTCATGCTCCAGGGAGGTGACTTCACCCGTGGCAACGTTCGTACCTCTCCTCCACAACAACACATAACACCGTCTCACATGTATACAGGGCACTGGTGGCAAGTCCATCTACGGTGAGAAGTTCGCCGATGAGAACTTCTCCAGAAAGCACACCAAGCCAGGACTTCTCTCCATGGCCAACGCCGGACCAAACACGTAAGCAACGCACGCCCCTTTCAATCCAAGACATAACAAACAACTAACTTTGCGTCTCTATAGCAACGGCTCCCAGTTCTTCATTACCACCGTTGTCACCAGCTGGCTCGATGGCAAGCACGTTGTCTTCGGTGAGGTCGCTGATGAGCAATCCTTGGCTGTCGTCAAGGCTCTCGAGGCTACCGGATCCGGCAGCGGAAAGGTCAACTACAACAAGAAGCCAACCATCGTCAAGTCTGGTGTCTTGTAGATTTGCCTTCCGGTAGTAGCGGTGGGAGCTGCGAATCATACTTGAGATGTGGCCTGGTGATACGATAGTGCTTCTTCTCTTGCATGGATTTGGCAGGGTGTTGATTGGGGACGAAAAGTTAATTATGAGTCCGAAATGACAATGATTTCCAAACACCATACATATTGCATTGGCCTTGACTATACCTCAACATGACTTTGTAACATTGACATTAAATGAGTCGCTCAGTTGACTTGCTGGCCTCTCGCTACCGGCGAGCAACGAGCGACACTATTGCTGAGCCCTGACGCTCCATGACCCCAACGGACTCAAATCAGGTCTGTCATGCTTGCATTTCTTAATAATGCGACTTCACACTATTGACAACCAATGTTGAGACGAAAATTGTCATCAACATAACTTCAAGTTCAAACCGCACCGAACTTTGGTGAAACCAAGTCTCCTGGTTGCTACTTTTGTAGCTGCGAAGCATAGTGGGCTCTCTTAAACCACACTCTGTTGGACGTCATTGATTTCTCTTGAAGACATACAGTACATATACGCATACAAGTTTATGCATCCTGGTATCATTCCATTCCCAAACTCCAAAGGCGTTCAAATAGCCACGCCCATTATCCATCCAGCCATCTGGCCACGCTATGCATTTGAAATCAAGAAAATCTTTTTAGTTTTCCCATCCATCCAGTATTACTCCGATTTTTCATGTAATCCCCATCTGCCGATTTGTATGTATTGCGAATCTTGCCCAACTTCCTGCGGTGGTAGAAACTCCCTGACGCGCGCTGAAGCTGACTCAAGCTCAAATGCTCAACCAGTCATTGAAATACTCACAATTCGACGGACTCACTGGGCCCCCCTCCTCACAAAGGTCGAATACAGGACACCGTCCACAAGGCACCTCACTCAACAGACTATTTCTCTCCTCCTCGTCCCTCAGGCTCTTCCTCAGCGCCCTATACGAGACACCTTCACTGCCATTAATGACCCGGTCGATCCTATCGTCATAGCACATGATATCAAGCAGCTGCTGAATATCATTCGCCGCCAGAGTCTGCGAGAAGATATTCGCATTCTCAACAAAGAGTGTAAGTTCGTTGAGCGTCGGGTAACCTTGATAGCCTGCAGGCATAGGGAGCATATTATCATATTTGCGCTTCTTAGCCGCCACCTCCGTATCTGGCTCATCTTTAACCCTCGCACCACCAAGACCCTGATCCCTCAAAGCCTTGATCTCCTCCGGCGTCATCTTCTTATGAACCTTCTTCGCCTGCCGCACAGGACTGACGTTGTGTTTTGAGTGGTAGAATGTCCGCTTCATGATGTAGTCGAACAGGACTTTGATGACCGTGTTGATGAACTCCTCGTCTAGTTCGCCGTCTGTGAACCAGGGACCGCCGGTGGCGCGCTCGGATGGGCGGAGCGAGGAGAGGATGTACATCTTGCGGGTCGGGTGCTCGACGGATTTCATCTCGGAGATCATGTTGCGGGCTTTGAGGTGCTTGATGGCGGATTGGAAGATGGAGTCGTGGAGGTTGGTTTTCATCTTGATGGTTTTGGACCACGCACCGTCCGAGGCGGCTTCGTCGATGAGGGCGTAGACAATTTCTTGTTCTGCTGTGAGGCCGCGGTAGCTGTGTGTATGTTAGCTATGGTCAACACGAGTACTAAAGCCATGTCCGAGTAATCCCAGGTCCAAATGCAGTGCTCAGTCCAAGTAGAACCAGAGCCTCGAAACAAGAGTATTGTAATGTGAGAACATACCGTTTCGCATCTTCAGCAGTCCTTAACATCCAAGCAACACCATCCGTCATCATCGTCCGAAATAACTTGTCATCAATGAGCTTCTGCACCACCTGCAGGAGCACCTGCAAATCGTCTCCTGGAATAACATCGAGATCAATGATATCCTGCTGTCGGAACGTCATCTTGGGATCCAATCCATTCTCCTCCCAGACGGCGAAACAGCCATTGTAAACGGCATCTTTCAAAGCTGCGATGTCTGGCGCAGACGCCATTGTGTGTGGTTTAAGTCGCGGTTCGTTTGACGCGAAGCAGATCGAAACAGACAGGCTATTGGCTTGAGATTGACATTGAGTTATTCGAGAGGCTTTGAGAGCGAATTGAAAAACCGAGGAGGGGCTTTGTGTCGTGGTTGGAGGGGTTGTGTCTGGCTCGAATAAATTTTGGTTTGGTCGTCGCCGAGTCATAAAAGTTGGGGAAATTCTACGCGAGGGGTCGCGAGGCTGGGAGACGGCCGCTAGGAATTTGGTAGCCTTTCTGTCACCCCTTTTCTGTTTTCTGTTCCTCCATGTTCACAAGTAATCACTCACAACTCCATCGTTTTCACATGCAAACAAGTTTAGCTTCGTCGTTTCAGCTTTCCTTCAAACCTGCTGCGCCGTCATGCTCATCATTGGCGCTACCATATTGCTTTCATCCTATGTAGCTTGACAAAGCTCCCAACAATTTGGGAGACGATCAAGCATGAGCTGAGATGAGATGAGATGGCTCGAGTCGAGACTTGTGTCTCTTCTAAAGGCTCCACAGACAGACGAGTGTCGTAGGACAATCGCAAGGCCGTCAATGCTCTCCAAGATCTGCACTTCAATATCCAGGTCTCATAGGCTGTTCATTGTCGCCACTACCGCGTTGCCAGCCTCATGTTTCCAGTGCTTGTAGCGCGGCCCACTGGCGAGCCTAACTCTCCGGGTCTCTCCCCGGTCATCAGCCTCTCATCTCAAACTCTATGTAAGAATAGGATCGCGGGTGTCTTGGTCGTAACCGCGAAGCTGAAGCTGTTGTTTGGCTCAGAGTCGTCGGTCGGTTAATGAAGCGCCCGCCCAGCAAGCGACCTTTTGCCCAGGATGCATTCCAATTGGCCAGCTCAGCGCCTGTCATAACAGGACTCTTGTATCAACAATTAATAGAGTCACAGTTCTGGTCTGCCACTCAAAGATGATCATGGTCTAGACTTCTCTCATTGTGTATCATTGATGAATACTTAAGAGGATTGAGTCCGCTTGTTTGCTTTCGATTCTTCATTCCATTCATTCATTCCATCTCCTGCTTCTCAACACTACAAAACCTTTCTGCTTTATCGCGCTTTTCATTGTTTCATCTCCTTGAGACTGTCTCTTCTGATACAATACCATCTTGGTCATTCTTTTGCTGCTAGTCAGCCACTTTCAGTTGATCAATTCAGTGATCACTTTTCAAGCACCATCACGGCCAAAAGTTCAACCTTCATTCCTTATATAGGCCCAGTCATCATCAACGGTATCCTCTACACCCCTTCCGAGCCTCTTACACCAAAAGACTCCCAGTCATTGAAGGAAGTCGACCATCCACAAGAAGTCGAACCAACACCAGAACCAGATCCTCCACAGATACCAGCCAGCGTCCAATCTTTTCACCAAGAAGTTCTTCAGCCAGAAGTCAAGTCTTCCAGTCACTCTCAATCTTTCGTCCCAGCTCCAACTCGGGATATCCAAACACAAACCGACTTTCCAATCTACAATCCCGTTCTCGTAATTCTACCCTCAGCCGCCATCATGCCAGGACCACAATTCGGAGCTCTCGGTGCTACCTTCACTGTCGTCCGTGCCATGCAATTCGTCTCTCTCATCGCCATCATCGGCATGACCTCAAACTTCATTGACCAAATGGTCAAACTCGACCAAAAGCCACCTTCCGTCCTAATCGGAACTCTCAGCGTCGTGAGTCTCCTCACTTCCCCATCTAATCCCTCCTCAAGAAGAAACTCTAACAAGAATTTCATAGACGGTTATCACAGTCCTCTACGTCCTAATCTCCTACGTTCTCTACTGGGACTCCATGCTCCCCTTCTTAATCTCCACCGCCCTCGACTCCACCATCCTCATCGCCGTCATCGTCGTCGCCGTCACGGTCGGCAAGCCCCTCTCCTACCTCGACTGCGCAGCCCTCTCCAACTCCGGCGGCAGCACCTCCTCCTTCCTCGCCTCCGTAGGCGAGAACATGAGCAAGGTCAACTACTGGGTCTGGGCCGGCGCCTCAAAGACGACCTGTTTCGAGCTGAAGAGTATCTGGGGTCTGAGCATTGCGCTTTGTATCCTGTTTGCGTTTAGCTCCGTGGTTAGTATTTGCCTGTGGAGGAAGCTGAAGGTTGTGGGGCCGGCGAAGGATATTGAGAACTGAGATTTTCTTTTGTCTCTTCTCGTCGCTCGCTTCAGCGTCTCGGATGCGGCGGAGCCTGGGCTTGATCTCTCTTTTAGGGCTGTCCAGAAAGGAATGAGTGGTAATGACACGCAAGAGACGGATACACAGGGCCTCAATGGCACCAAAATGGCAGAGCACAGCGCTCGCACACTCGTTCGTTTACAAAAGGTGGAAGAAGAACAGTCAATCATTGACGGATGGGTGATACTTGGGTCGGGACATTGGAGTTTTTGTATTGGACACAGGTCCTAATAATGAATCAATAGAATTGCATTGATATTCCAAGTTTTTCTTAGCACGCTGAGCACGTAACATATATTGTGAGCAATAGATTGCCCTAGTCTGCTTGCTGTCTCTCTTGCGGCAGATTCAACTTGATGGTCTGTGCGAATACTCGGAGCCGGCGCGAGGGTTCGGCTCTACATTCTACTTGCACTCGAATTCAGAATTGCTTGGGCTCGTAGATCCTACCACCCGCGAGATGAAAAGCACCCGATTCAGTTGAGGATATCTTGTTTCGTTTTGTTTTGTTTTGTTTTATTTCGTTGCTGTTGCTGTTGCTAAACGAGCTGGTGAGAAAGCACCTAGGTCGGACAATATTCAACAAGCAGACGATCACATCTTAGATGCGACAGATACGAAATAATCACGAATAGCCATCTGACTGAAAGCAGCGATCGATATAAACCAAAGCATGATACAGTGGGTCGTGTAACGTCTTCAACGTGAGAAACATGGATGACAGGTGGATATGGAGGTAGGGTCCTTACTAAGACTCGATGATTTGGTCAGGGTAAAATGGGACCAGACGACCCCCCATTTCGTTAACCTGTTACCAGATCATGAAGTTATGCGCTTGAAGTCACATAATTTATAAGAGACTGAAGTGAGAGTCCATCGCAATGCAATTGATTGATGAATACGCTAAAACCCGAGCATGAAAGTCAAGCACGCAAGCACCTAAAATACATTCCTGCCCACCGAGATTAGGGAACGGTTCATTTATCGTCAAGCTAGACCACCACTCTCAAGATTTCCATTAGCTCTGATAGCATCATCTCATTTCCCCTCCTCACCAAGCGTCACCTTGATACTTTGCAGGTTTTGCATTGTCTTCTCCTAGCTCAACTCCCCTCCGGCATTGGCTGCGATCATCTACCAACACGGATCACACCAGCAGCGACAAGCTTCTGGATCTTGACGCGGATGCCGGGGTTCTTCATGTGCTCCTGAAGAGCGGCTGGGTCGCCTTGGGCTTGTTGAAGGATGCTCTGCATAATAGGGTCTTGCATGATACCAATGATCTGTGAATCTGTTAGCAAAAGCCTTTCTATATGTTTAAGCGACCAAACTCAAACATACCTCTGGATCTCTCTGGATTCTCTCCTTGGTCTGCTCCTCAGTCTCATTCTCACGCGCGCTGTACATTGCAGCATAAGCCTTCTGCTGTTGCTGCTCGATTTCTCTAGCATTCGCCTTGGTGACATCAACCTCCGCAGCCTCAGTACACGTGTCGACACACTTGGAGTACTCTCTCATGCCGAAGTAAGCCTGGGCCTTCCGTAGGTAGGCCCGGATGAATTTAGGATCCTTCTTGATGGCAGTGTTGCAGTCATCGATGGCGCTAGGGAACTCGAGGAGCTTGATGAAGGCTGCAGCACGGTTACTGAAGCCTCGTGGGTCCTCTGGTGCGCGCTGGATCATATCGCTGTATGCTGCAACCGCGCCTGGCCAGTCAGACTCCTTGAACTTTGCATTACCAAGCTCACGAGCCTCCTCTGCCTTCTCAGGGTCGATAAGTGCTTGTCTGGCGGCTTCAACTTGGCTCTTCTCGGCAGCGCGGAGCTTGTTGACGGTTTCTGGAATACGGTGCTCAGTGAGAGACTTCTTGTAGTTCTCAATGGCCTTGGGTAGATCGCCCTGCTTCTCGTATGAAGATCCAATACGGGCGTATGACTTGGCGATCATCTTAAAGTCTGCATAGATCTCACGACCTTCTTCAACAGCCTTCTCACATGCCTTGATAGCCTCGTCGTATTCCCCCTTCTCGAAATGGGCAGCACCAAGGTTATTGAGGTAAGTGATATCCTTGTACAGCTCCCAAGCCTTGGTGTAGTGCGCAATGGCCTCGTCGAAATTTCTCTTCTTGTAGTTCTCCGTGCCCAACTTCTTCTCTGCCTCAGCAGCAACCTTAGCCTTAGCCTTCTCAGCTGCCTCCTCGTCCTCTGGCTCGGGTTCTGGGGTAGGCTCCTTCTTTGGCTGCGCCTGAGCAGAAGCTGGTCGAGCATCTGGCATAGGGACATCCTCTTCAGCTTCCCGTGGTGCTGAACCTGGCTCTCCTCCCGCACCTGGCATGCCTCCCATCATATCCATGTCCACACCCATAAGAACACCAAGTACTTGTATCATTCTAGGGTCGGAGAACATAGCCTGAGTATCATTGGGGTTGTTTCTGACCTGCTGAAGCTTGGCCATAAAGCTTGGATCTGCGAGGAACTTGCTTGTCTTTGGGTTGGCAGCGAGCTTTTGGATCATTTGAGGGTCGCTGAACATGCCTCCGAGTCCCGCAGATGGATCTCCGGTGACACCATCTAATACTGGTCAGCACAATCCTACCATTTTCTCAGTATTGATCAATTCTTACCTTCTTTGGCTTCGGCATCGATCGCGCGCTTGACAGAAGCAAGACCTGACTTATTCTGGGCATTGTTTGGATCCAGCTTCAATCCTTCCTCGTACGCATCCATAGCACCAATGAGGTCTCCTAAGCCATGCTTCGCAGCACCCTTTCGTCCCCATCCTTTTGACCAGTCTGGCTTGATCTCAGTAACCTTGTCGGCGTCCTCAAGCGCATGTTGGTAGTCCTTCTTTGATGCGTAGGCAGCAGAACGGTTCGAGTACAGGATGTGGTTTGTGGGTTCAATCTCGATCGCCTCTGTAAATTTTGAGCTATTACACAGTCAACTTAGCTTCTAAGTATAGGAGAGCATGCGCATGAGTTGTGCTATATGAGAAGCAAGCTCCAGCCTGAAGCTACCTAGGAATTGAAAGTAAACAAGAGGGGTTTTACTTACATAGCCTCGTCGAAGTTCTTCTCCGCGATCGCCTTATTACCAAGAGCTTTAAGATCGTCCGCCATGTTGAGAGTGTCTAGAAAGGGTAGGGTATCTTGGAAATTTTCTGACGAAGTCTTGAAATTGGCAAAGTTGAAAAGAGTTGAAGTTCAAATCAGTGCATCAGACAACCATTCAGCACCTTTGATTTCTAGAGGTTTCTTTGAGAAGCGGCAGAACCGGAACAGGGTAAGCGCAAATTCACCGCCTTGATAATATTGCAGGGATGGCACATCCTCCTTTGCTCTCGCTTAGGTCCCCTTTCCAGCAAAAACAACACCTGGAGCGTGTATCTATAAAGGAAAGTGCGTGAGCACACCCGCAACTCAGAATCTGGAATACCAGCATCATTTAATTGGTGGAGCTGTTATCTGACACTTCGTTTCAAAGTAAGCTTGGTCGGATTGAACCTACAATGGTGTTCTCCTCTGATGGCGGTCATCATCCACAAACACAGCTTGCGTCTACCACAAGACGGCCAAGGAGGATTTTGATGCTGGGCCTTTCTACTCAAACTCACCCCTTGCGAGGACATCTTTAGGCATGAAACCGTTGTAGCATATTTGCAAGGAAGTTTCCTGTCGCTCGAACATGAAGAACTTAAGATAGCAAGCCTTTTTGAATCGATCATATATTAATCTATTTTTCTATTTACTTCGGCCGTTTTAGTGGCCAATGCTGAAGACAACTTAAAATAAAAAGCTTTGTTTGCGACAAACCACGCACGGGTCTTGTCTTCTTCGGAGCACTTTTGAGGTTTGCGGGCTGCTCAACCCTTTAAAAAGAACGCTGAATGCCTGACCCAAAAACTCCAGTGAATGCCAATACATCTGTTTTCATCTGTACAATTCTAAGTACTATTTCTTCACCTCGGCAGCTCTCTGTGTTGCTGCGGGCGACATGGCCAGGCCGGCTCTCTCTTGCATCGACGAGATGGCTGATGTGACGGGCGTTTGAGCACCGGATGGAGCGGGCGTGTTTGTGCGTGTCGCTGGTGCACTTCGATTGTGCGCCATGTGACTCTTCACGAGATGACCGGCTCTGAGAGCACTGCACAGTGACAGCTCTCCTGCTAAAACAGCAGCTGCGATAATGCGTGCAAGTTTGCGAGCGTTGTCACCAGGATTCGTTGGGTGTGAGCCTCGGACACCGAGCATGTCTAGCATGGCAGCTTGTGGCTCAAGGATGGTGCCACCACCAAGAGTACCGACTTCGATAGAGGGCATAGAGACGCTGATTTGAAGATCACCACCAAGACTAATAGGTCAGTACCATTCTAAGAAAAGTTAAGTAGGAGTGACTTACTTCTTCATCAAGGTAATACAATTAGCACTTTCGACGACCTGAGCTGGATCTTGACCAGTAGCCAAGAAAATAGCAGCGACAATATTGGCAGCATGAGCGTTGAACCCACCCATAGCTCCGGCAAGAGCACTACCAACAAGATTCTTGGCAATGTTCAATTCCACGAGCTCGTCAACGTCAGATTTCAATACCTTGCGAACGACGTCTCCAGGAATAATAGCCTCTGCAACAACGCTCTTACCACGGCCATCAATCCAGTTGATAGCTGCGGCCTTCTTGTCGGTACACATATTTCCTGAAACCGAAATAATCTCCATATCGTCAAAGCCGGCTTCAGTAGCCATAACGCTCAGTGCATGTTCCACGCCCTTTGAGATCATGTTCATTCCCATAGCGTCTCCAGTAGTAGTCTTGAAGCGAGGGTACAAGTAGGTACCTGCAAGAGCCGTTTTGATCGATTGGAGTCGGGCGAATCTACTGGTCGAGTTGAAAGCATCTGTCATAATCTTCTGGCCAGCCTTCGAGTCGAGCCAGACTTTGGCAGCACCTGCACGAGCCAGACTTTCGAAAGAAACACAAGGACCGCGAGTCATTCCGTCACCAATCAGCACAGTAGTTGCACCTCCTCCGGCGTTGATCGCTTTAGATCCTCTGCTTGTGCTTGCGACTAAAACACCTTCGGTGGTGGCCATGGGAATAAAGAAGCTTTGACCATCAATGACAATGGGGCCAGCAACACCAAGTGGTAAAGGCAGATATCCGACAACATTCTCGCAGCAAGCACCTAAGACACGATCGAAATCGTAGTGCTCATATGGAAGAAGAGAGCTCTCCAATAAGCTGGTAGTTTCGGTAGTGGCAGGCGTCCGGGAGATGATTGATCTTCTGATCTTGACGGCGCGAGTGGTATCACCAAGGGTTTTCTCTAGAGCATAGCCCGCAATTTTGCCTTGAAGCGATAGTTCCACCAATTCCCTATCGGTCAGTTCACGAGCGCGTTTTTCCTTGAGCATCTGCTCCATTTGGGCTTGTGTCCGTCGGAGAGCTTGCTGGGAGTCTGCAACAGGTTCAGGTCGTCTTCGCATGACCAGCGCATCCTCTTCATCATCCGTGGTAGCTGGTGTTATAGGCAAAATCGCATCTGCGGCCCCGTTACCGATAGCTGGAAGTCTAGGAGGTTGAGCAGTGGCCGCATCGTTGAAGCGCTCTGCACGGTGGAGTTCGGCAGGATCAACGGCGTGATGAGGCGGCATCTGGATAGGCTCCTTGATGCTCCATCTGGCAGCGTTGAACAGATACCCATTCAGAATGACACTGAGAGCAAGGGCAAACACGATCCACTTAGACAGGATAGGGTCCTCGAGACTCTTCAAGAGACTGTCGACAACATGACCATACTCGCTGTCCTCGGGGTTTTGCGTCCTAACGGGAGTTTGAGTGGCTATGTTTCCATAGTGGACCGAAGGATACTCGAGCTCGTACTTGATGGGAGCAAGAATTGTGACAACAGTTGACTTGTCATTGGCCTTTGCCATCTCGAATATAGCATCAAGACCATTGGAAGCGACCTTGAATGGGTCCATCGGTGGCGGAGTCATAACACTGGCAAATCCTTGTCCAGAAAGTCCAGTAACAGATGGGGCTTCTGCGTTGCTTTTTCCTCCTCTGAAGGGAATCGTGCAAAGGTTAAGAATGTTGACGATGACGAATCCAGACACCATGAGAACCTTGAACTTCGGAACGCTGCTATCTCGGACCTTACGACCGAAGATATTTGTTTCATTGTTCCCAGATTTGTCGGCTTTGGGCCACTCATCGCTCTGAGCAACGTTCTCGGCAACTCGGTGGTCAACTCCATCGTCTTCCAAGGCCTGGCGGAGAGCGACGTGGCGCTTGATTCGATTGATTTCGAGCTTGATGCTCAAAATGGCAGTGTAAAATGTGAAGAGCAGGATACAATCGAAGAACAAAATCCAAGCGGCGAGGAAGCAGAACTGCTGTAGTCCTCCTTGAACACCAGAGGCGGCTCCAGCTACCAAGATACAGATTTCGATAACGTAATCTCTAACAATCTCGTATCCTTTCTCGTTAATGGCGACTTGAACAGCATACTGAATGGAAGTTGGCGAAACACCGAACTTTAGATCGGCTCCTGCGAGCTTTGGGCTACCCTGTGGTTGGGGTCGTCTCGTCTCAAGCGATGCAGAGAGAACAGCCTTGGTCAAGACAATTGCCTTCTCAAATCCGATAGTGACGACCAAAAAGGGAAGGCCTTCAGACAAGAGGACCATGTTCAAAGGCACACCCATCTTGGTTGTAACAATCAAGCCAAAGAGGAATGCGAAGACCGAGGAAAACAGAGTCGTAGCGAATAGCCAAAAGTTCGATCCCATACGGCGCATAGAAACGAAGAGAGAAACGAAGGTCAGGTGCATGGAGATATATCCCAAAACCATGATGATGATATCCAAAGTCTCGGCATTCTTGATCAAGTCCACAAACTCGGTCCAGGCATTCGACGCCCAATTCTTGACGCTATTCTTGGTGGTGGATGATTTCGCGGCCTTCATAATCCACATCTTCTCCTCCTTGATGGGTTCTGCTTCCTGACCATGGCGGGCACTCTCATCTTTTGGCAAAGTGATAGCATTCGGAAGCTCTTGAGCTCTGGCTAAGAACTCGGCAGCCTGATCATAAGGTACTGCATATGCCAGGGCTGTATCCTGAGAAATCGCAGAGAGTGGATTCAAGGTCGAGGGCAATTCTGTAACAGAAAGGTTCTGTGGAAGAGGGACTGTGTGCGACAATGGTGCGCTCTGTGGGGAGGAAGCCGCCAAAGAATCCGGAAAGACGAATGTCAGGAGAGCGAGGTGGTCCACATCCTTCGATACTGGAGCCTCTGCTTCAGAAGTCTGCCATTTCCAGCCAGTTTCCGCACCAACTCTCAATTGTCTGCTTCCTTCATTTAATGATGTCCAATCTGCCTTTCCAAGTGTTGTAGCAGTCTCAAACAGACTGCCTTCAAGGAGACCAATGTATGTCGTACTTGCAAGTACTGCAACAATGACAATCGTGTGTATAGGGTGGAGGCATGCTCGGCGGGAGAGTGTTTGGAGGAGGGGAGTGACTTTTTTGTTCACCCAGACTGGAGTAGCAGGTGCTTCTGCGGTTGTAGCACCGCGTGCCCTCGTGGGCACGAAGAACGTACCGAGTAATGAGCGAACCATTTTTTGTTGATTTCGGGGAGCACTCAATCGATCCTATAAAGCCATCGACAGGCTGTTGGCGGGGTTGCTGCTACACACCAGAATTAGCTCTAGTCCAGCCATTTTCGTCCTAAGTCCTTGCGAAAACACTAGTTGGTAGATAAGAAGCTCGAAATATTCGAGAAGCTGATCGTGAGTCGTGAGCTTGAAACGAAACATGTGTCTGACAGGTTGGGACTCGGTCCCTCGCAAGAGACAACCTCACGCCGTACAAAACGCGATACCGAGAAGCGGCAAATCTTCGAGGTATGATTGCTCAATAACCTGCAGCAGATGCAGAAGAGCCGGCAGAAAATCCTCCGGTTTCGTGCAGATGCATACAAGTATCAAAGATGGAATGTTGATTGCGACAAACGGGAGGTTGAGTTGGGGAGACTGAATCGTTGGTACTCACTGAGTTTCTGCGGTGAAGGTTGAAATTGCGACTTGACGAATAGCTGGACAGCCCTAAGGCTTTTGATGTTGAATCCGACTCTAACAACGCAAGCTGCTTACTCTCTGCGGGATGGGCTGGTCAATTGAAGCTGGAGAGAGGAGGGAGGAATGAGGAGAAGCAGCAAACTTGGTCGAGGTAGAGAGGTACGGTACGGTACGGTAGGTAAATTAAAGTCGCCTGTCTGGGCTTGACTGACTGGGATGGGGCAAGAGTTGCACGCAGAGTGACAATCTGCCAAATCTATCGGACTAGCGAGCCGCTAAGGCAAGGAACGGTTAGAGGGATGCAAGATGATAAAGGCTTCTCCCGAGAAAGGGGCAGCGCGTTCAACACTCAATCAAAGAACTCGAGCAGACAATACTGTATCAACAGTGAAGCTTGATATTGTTCTTCGAGTTCTTTGACACTTCTTATCTGCTCTTCTTCTCTATCCTACCTGCCTCCCTGCCTATTCTTCGTCCAACAGAACAGCCTTTGGGCTTGCGTATGCTGATCTTGCAACCAGCAAATCATCATCTCCAAAGCCGATCAACGGAGGCGCAGCGCCAGCAAATGTCGTTGGGTATGTCGGTAGTGGGGGGCGAGTGTGGCTACAAAATCCGACTTGAATGCGACCCCTATTTATGACTAACTGAATCGTTGATCCCGGAGACGAGCCGGTGAAAAGGAAAGAAAACCATCCTCGTGAAGTATTTTATTTATATTGCGCCTTTTGCGGACTGCGCTTTATATTGTTCTTTTTGATCATGTTGTTTGTTTTTCGTACTTATCCTTCGGTTTCAATCCCATGTTTTGTCGGCGACGGAATGTTTTTGATATTGATTCGAGAATTGTTGTCTCCCAATGGAATTAGTCGGAGCTTTTTTCAGATGTGCTATTCGACGATATCAGTTGTGCATTTCATTTATTCTCTACGATCAGAAAATGCTGGCCGAACAGTATTCGGTGGTGATTTTGTTACTGAATGTCCAAAAGAAGAAGTAGAAAGCAACCCCTGCTTATCTATCATACCAACAGACGATGGGTTCGGGGTGTTTGGATAATTGTTGACTGTGCATGCAGGCAGTTAAGCTATCAGCAGATATCCCATATTGCTTTGTAAACAAATTTTTTCAAGAAAAGTACCGTCAGACTTTCTTATGGCCTTACAATTGGGGAATAAGGAGCATATAAAAAACTCCGGACATCTTACCCAACTCCCAAGGTTATGTCGATTTAGGTAGCTATCGCTTTCAAGTGAACTAAGCCGGCTCAAAGAGTAGCTTCGTGGACAACCATTCCCTCTGTGCATTCAATTTTAAAACGACGCGATATCTGCAAATCTCCATGCCTTGAACGCCGCGCTGCCCTCCGACAAACAAGTCCTCGTCCCAAAAACTCCTCAAGGAACTCCTGATCTCGTGAACCATACACATCTATCCCCAGAGGCCCGCCATCACCTGGACCTTCTCAACCAACTCGTAAATTCATCACTTTTTACTCCCCTTCCCTCCAAGCTCACTCACCCTCTGAACCTCCTTCCCCTCCACCCCCACAACACCAACCCCCATACTCTCCAACTCCCTCTCTACCCGCGCCCAACCATCCTTTTCAACAGCCCTCGTCCCCTCCCTCACAACCACCGTCTTAAACCCCTCCCTCTGCGCATCCACCGCCGTCGCCCTAACACAATAATCAAACGCCAACCCCACCACATACACATGCGTAATCCCCCCTTCCCTCAAAACATCCGCCAGCCCACTATCACTAACCCTCGGCTTCTCCAACGGATCATAGAAAGCAGAATACATCTCCACCTCCCTCCTCATCCCCTTCTCCACAATCTTATCAACCTTACCAACATCCAGTTCCGGGACGAGAGCCGCGCCCGCCGTCTTCTGGATGCAGTGGTCGGGCCAGAGACGGGTCTCGTATGTTTCTGAGGCGTTGTAGGGGTTGACGATTGTGACGGTGTTGACGAATGGTTTCTTGTCTGGGTGTGAAGAGGCGAAGGAGATGTGGTCGGCGGGGTGCCAGTCCTTTGTGGCGATCTTGAGGGCGAAGGGGAGGCCGAGGAGGTGGTTGACTGTGGGGATTATCGCCCGGCCTGTGTCGACGGCGAGGGTGCCGTTCTGTTTGTGGGAGGTTAGCTGAGCTCTTGCTTCCAATGCTATAGATATGTATGCTTGTAGAGGGTTTACACCCCCCGCACTTAGACCAGTTTAAAATTGTCATTTCGACAAATAGTGTAATAATAGAGCGACGCAAGAAGTGAAGGAGGGGCACAAACCGGTGGACAGAAATCCTCTTGGAGATCGACGATGATCAGAGCAGGTTTGAAAGTAGGCTCCGCCATGTTTGATATACGAGCATGCTTTTGCGAGATAAGGTTTGGGGGATATCTGTGATCTGTGTTGTTTGAAAGCTTGAATGAGCTTGGGTGTCTGATGTTGTCTGATAATGTTTGGGAAAAGTACCTAGCGATGCGGTCGCACCCGCTACCCCTCCTCAACCCCACCATAAGCTTTGGTACCTGTCACTTATCACATGCTCGTATCTTGTATCTTATTTCTCTCAGCACATCGCCATTTTAGTTCAAAGGCTTTCTTCGTAGGCTGGATCCTTCCGTTGAAGCTGAATTCAAAATTATCATAAGCTGTCTTTATTTTGGTCTTGATGTTGGTCAAAGTTTTGGTTCGGCTATTTGAAGGATTCACCATATCTGAATGTCAATAAACAAGGCGTGTTCAACGATCTTTCTGCTCCACTATGTATCAGCTACTCCAATAACCACTATACCAACTCATGAACATCTCGTCTGAACTCATACATCGTCTCATCCAACCTGGTCCTATCGAATCCATGGCCAAACCACGACCCCAACCCCAACCCCAACCCTCGACCCCAGAAATAAGGTCCGTCATGAAGCTCGTTATAACCTTATTATGCACCGAATCTTTCCCTCCCCTCCCTTAAGCTTCACCTATGAATGAAGCCCGCACGAATCCCGTCCAGCCACCCAAAACGAAAACATGTTATAATACATGGAGGGCAGGAATAGTATTAAGCGAATGTTCTTCTTTCCGGAAGAGTATATGCAAGCCAACCGACGATGAATGGGTATGGGGAAAACAAAAAATCAAAATGGACAGGAACCAAAACGCTAGAAATCTCAAATGTCCCCTTCTAAAAGCAATCCAAAGTACCACCCTAAGGTCATGGACTTGTAATGTCCTTTTCCGCATCAGAAGATCCCTCTGTTGAATCGCTGTCTGGGCTACCTGGTTGATTGACTGCAGTTTCCAATCTTGTGTCTGGCAGAATTGCAATCGGTGTGGTGTTCAAGCTGTCTTCCGTTTTGCGAGCCTTCGTATCTTGACTGCTAGTTCTGTCTCGGGCGCCTTCCTGAGAGCTCGACATTGTCGGCGTGTTTGCTTGACTGCCTCCCCGTTGGCCGTGGTAGTGGATGACTTGCGGCGGCGGTTGGCCAGCTGGCGTTCCTAGGAGATGCTGGGGATATGGATGCAGATCCTTCGAGGAGGTAGAGAAAGTTGAAACTATAGGTTGCTGATACCCATTGCTTCCATTGCTTGGTGTTGGTGTATGCCCAAAGCCCTGGCCATGCTCCGCCTGAGTTGGTGTACCCGAATCTGGTGCGACGGGACTGAGTAACTGATCGGTGGCTTGCCCAGTCAAAGAATTTAAGCCTCCTTGAATGTCCCTCAACAACCGTACATACTCTTCTGGGACGAGGCCGCTTTCCTGAGTCTTTGGATCCTCAGCAACGAGCCATCCTTGCCCATGCCGATAGGATACCCAAATGACCTGTCCCTCCACCAGAGGTAACTCGTTCTCGTTTTCCCGCTCAAAATCGAAAAGTGCAACAGCTTTACCATGCATTTCCTCATCTGGTGATGCGATTGTAAACTGGTAGTCTCTCGAATACCTGGACTCATCATGTCGTGTCAATCCAGGAGAAGAAGCGGAGCTCGAAGCATCTGATTCAGACCGATATTCCTGCCCAGTCTCGTCGGTATATGATCTGCTAGGCAGAGTACCCGCGAAGTGCGAGTCCCTCTGGCCTGGTACATTGTAAGGCGCTAATGTCGAGTGCCGAGCTTGCTCTGGTGGATAAGTGACAAACTCCCCTCCCGGACCATCTGCCTCGTCTCCTTCGTTCACATAATATCTTTCGCTACCATCACCCCCCCTACTGACGAAGAAACCTCTATCTTGCTCGTAATTCTCTTGGCTCAGCATACTGGTAGTACGCTCGCCGTCCTCTCTGCGATTTCGTCCTCTCCCGCGCCCTTGTGAACTTCCAAATCCACTCGCAGAAGACTTGTGCTTTCTGTGGCGCGAACTGACTACCACAGGGCTTTGTAGATCTTCATCTTCACTCCATGGCGGGCCATCCCCAAAGTGTATAGGTGCCAACTGCTCGCCCTTCATAAGACCTTCAGTTGCCCATGATCCAGGCACCCAGCTCCCCCTACTATCCCAAGACGTTGGTGGATCAGAAAGCCGCCTATGTGTTTCGCTTGCAGGTGTTGACATTCCTGATGGTGGTTGAGAAGGCTCCAAGGGCGGTCCATAGTGCATAGGATGTAAGACCGGATATGCAAAATCACGTACTGTCGTGTACGGTAGGCTCGAATGGAAGACTGGAAAGATATGCGATGGTGGCCTTGATCGCGATGGTACCGAGTAATTTGAGTACTGAGATAACCGGTTCTTCGACGCATGTGAAGTTGGTCGCTGGAGAGTTGATCGTCGGGAAGGAGGAGATGTAATCAAAGGCGGTAATGGAGGATGATTCGGGTTCGACGAGGGGGAAGTGACCGGCGAGGGTGACGTCGCTGGTGATGAAGTATCCAGCGTGGGAGACATGACGGCCGTCATCTTAAAGTCGTGCTTATGACCAGCCTCCTCAACAGGCGCGACGTGTATATCCGTTGTGTGCGATGATGCCAAATCGGCGGCAGCTTGCCAGCAAGCCTTGAAGCCCACCAGATATTGTGATTACGCTTGCGCAAAGCAACGAGGGGAAGATCGGAGTATGCTCTGACTGTTCAGATCACTGGAACTCTGATCGACTGATGCCGGGATAGTGATCAGCAACGATGGCAGTATGACAGTCCCGCGCGTGCGATGGACGTAGGATTGAACGGAGGAGGTGTGGAATGTCCAACTGTCGATGCGACAATAAGTCAATATTGGCGCAAGAGACGCGCTGTCGGGGCTACGACTGGCTTGTTCGAGATAGATGTGAGGATTCAGATTTGGGGTTGCGCTTCTCGACTAGGTTGATGCTTTTGGAGAGTGGACACAGACAAATCTGATCTTTGAAGAGATCAAGGGAGCGTTGACCCCACCGCCTCCAACGTACCCAATGGTAAGCACCAATGCGCCTAGGAGCGACAAGATGAAGAGGAGGAAGGCTACTGCGAAGCCAGCGACCGAAATGGGCAGACAGGCGCTGAATTGGCCTGGCGCTCAGATCGCTTGCCTTCTGCTTGGTCTATCAGGGAGCTGGAGCTGGAGCTGGATTGACTGCTGAAGAGGACAGGGCTGTCTATTCGTGCGCGGGCGTGGGTAGGTAAGTGACAGAACAAGCGCCGAGACACAAACGCCGCCGCAAAAGGTCCTCGATGCCAGGACAAGACCCAAGCCTGATGAACCCCGCAACGCGAAATGAGGAACAGAAGCGTGGATTCCAGGTTTCGTGTGAAGGTGCTGTCACACGTGATTCTACGGGGGAACCTAGAGCAATGCGAACATCAGAGTGAAGCTGTCCTGCGACGACAATGGAGCCTTCTGTTTTGGCTGACAAGGCTTTTTATCACGGCCACGATGGTGCTGGAAGGACGGTTGGGGGTGGCATCTCCATGCGTCTAAAGGCCGAAAAGAAATCTATTTCCGGAATAGAGCTGCGAGGACACCCTGACATGAAACAACTAGGGGGCAGCACAAGCGGGAAAGTCGAGCCTGGACCAATGGCATTCGAGCTGTGTTTCTACGCTGCTGGGGATGCTAAGTCTCTACAGGGAGCGATGCGATCCAGCCGTACGGTCAAAATACTTGGGACGGAGGAGGCGATAATGAACCACATGTGAAGCTCTATCATTTCCAGCCGAGTATGATTTAAGACAATCCTGGTAGCGGAGGACCTGAAAATCACTGAAAATCAGCTTCTTCCTCGATTTCCCTGTCATACAGGCTTCGGCAACACTTTCGACCGGTTTCCGATGCCTGTTGAAAGAGACACGTGCTGCTTTCTGAAGCCATTCATGAGGTGACCGCGGTTATCCTGTCTCAAGTGTTATGCGAAGTCATTCTATAGTACTTCGGTTATTTGACACTGAAGTAGGTGTATCAGAGGCGTTCATATTTGTAGATGGGATGACTGATATATATCTAGAGTCTACCAAGTTCACCATGTAGATACCAATATTCCAGCTTGCCAGTCTGACCTGGGCGAGTTGTCACTCAGGTTCAGCTGGGAGAGAACTTGTACTTAGCTGCAGGCTTGGAGAAAATGAAGTTCTCCGAGCATGTTCCCCTAATCTTACAGCCAGAGAGCAGATCATGCCCAGAATTCTGGAAGTTCTCTCACGAACCCACCAGCTTTCCCATACGACACTTGAATAGACGAGGCCATCTTTGAGGGCGGTGGACTGCCAGAGATATTTGCAAAACGAATCTCGCTATGTGATGCTTTAATTTTAAGACAAGAACCAACTTTGGCTTATGATATTGCCAATAATACCAACAATAATGGTGATTTCAATATCTGAGACAACATTCCCATCTCCAGTCGAATTTTGCTAGGGACGCCTTTGTAGGTCGCCGTAGTCACGAAGCGAGACGCTAAGAGCCTTCAGACAAACCACAGCTTTTCTTTCATTTGCTCCGAGAGCTTCAAAGCTGGTCTTTAACCTCAACGTCGCAATACCACTTCCGTACAGTACGTATACCCAGCACATCTTACCCACCCCTTTCTGCAACATGATGATATACCATATTGGAGCTGTCCTATTCCCCTTGAGGAGACACATTTTTTACGCTTAACTGAATTGCTTTCACTCTACTCTACCATTCTCTTGGAATCTTCAATCCGATCAAAGCTGACAGCTTAGAAGTTGTGAATAGAGCCCTAACGGAGATCACGTAACTGCAGATGTGAGTTGCTCATAGTACGACGACGTGACATTCGTCCGCCGCATACAAAACTCTTCAACGCCTGTCATTATGGCTCAACCACAATCACAAAGCGGAGCCACCAATGGTGTATCTTCGAATGGAGAACGTCCAGACCCGGGAGGATTCAAGCTTAAGTTCTGTACGGTATGCGCAAGCAACCAGAACCGGTTCGTCAAAATTTTCACTGCGTTTCAACAACAAAGCTGATAATCACAACAGATCTATGGAATCGCATCTCCGACTTGCTGCAGCTCACTATCCCGTAATCTCTTTCGGCACAGGCTCTCTTGTCCGTCTGCCAGGTCCTTCCATAGACAAGCCCAACGTCTACCAATTCAACAAGACATCCTACGATAGCATGTACAAAGAACTGGAAGCCAAGGACCCGCGTCTCTACCGTGCCAATGGGCTCTTGAACATGCTTGAGAGAAACAGGAATGTCAAGTGGGGCCCGGAGAGGTGGCAGGACTGGCATATTGGAGTACCTCGAATAGAACACAACAAAGATAGAGGTAGTGAAGGGGTAGAAGGAGGGGTAGTAGACGTGGTAATCACTTGTGAGGAACGATGCTGGGATGCCGTTATTGATGATCTTATGAGTCGAGGTTCTCCCTTGAACCGACCTGTGCACGTCATCAATGTTGACATCAAAGATAATCACGAAGAGGCGCTGGTGGGAGGTAGGGGCATCCTGGACTTGGCTGACTCGTTGAATAAGGCCGCCATGGAGGAGAGAGAGCGTAATCCCGCTGGCTTTGACAGTGGAAACGCTGCCAGTAGAAGTGGTTTCGATGAGAGAGTGCCCGAGATCATCGGGGAGTGGCAAGAGAGATGGCCAAATCTCCCTGCGGTATGGACTTTGGCTTGGTTTTGAGAACTGCATTTTGCATATTAGATTACGGCTGGCGTCGAGGACCGGGATACCCAACAGAGACATTTCCGGGGAATACCTGGATTAGGAAATGCTCCAGATATTAAGGAGTCAAATGTCGTTTCTACAACCTGTATCAGGCAATTATGAGGCTATGAAGGGTGGATAAATCATGAGGCTCTTCTTCGCAAGAAGCTTTTATGCCGAAGTGTCAATAATGTTGCATAGGGCTGTATAATTTTGGCGTGCAACGGTCTGGGATAAAATGATGCTCCATGTCTGTGGGTTGGCCTGACCCATAATTCGGACCTGGAAAGACAAGATTGGTGCTTCAGGGGGTGGACATTGGGTATGGGTCTTAAGTCACGGTGAGCGGCTAGGCCCGCGGTACGTATGCTCTGGTCTGAATCTCTGGATTTTCCAGAAGTCTGGACAACAAGCAAGAACCCTCCAAAGGTCTCATCACCAGATGTCCTTTAGCCTGCCAAGTTGCCAACTCACCTCTGTACAACATGGCATCCCATCATCACCAATAATTAACTTGTAGGCGTGCAAATGGGACCAGAGAAGGCAGAATAGAAAAGAAATCGGCTCTCTAATCTATCACTTCTGTGAGATGAGAATCAATGCTGGTTGTGGCTGGGGCCAATCACCGAACTGGGCCCCCTGGGTGGCCAGCCAGCAAGTAATATATCAACCCCTGAAACGATTGTCCAACCTGGGGATGAAAGCACGTTGCCAATGCGTCTGGAAGGGCCCTGGATATTGAGAAAAAATCCGTGAGAAACAACAGAATGTCGGTGCAAAAGTTGTGACTTTTCTTCTCATTCCTACTTTCTCCCTGCTTCTCGCTCTAAAGCTTTATCTTTTTCTCTGTCGCGAACTGCTCCTGCATCACAACACCAAACAAAACAAACTCTCCCTTGCCTGCGAGCCAGCTTCTGTGTGGCTTCGCGAACTTCGTCTGCCGCCGATCAAAGTCTAATCGGGAGCTTATCGATCTCACACTTGGTTACTGGCGTTCCTGACCAGCAGCTAATTTACGCGCCGTCTCTTGCCCAAAGAACGCCGTTGCCCGCCGTCAAAGGGGGAAGAACTTTAGAAATTCCCGAATCGAGTGCAGCCCACATCGACACGCGCGGTGCGACCCCTTTCCGCCGTCATCGTTCGTCCTCAATCTCCAGAACTTTCAATTCAATCTGCTTGCCATTGTCATTATTCTCTGTGCAACATCACAGCCCACGGTCCTTACCAGTCATCCATCCATCCATCCAAACTCCAGCGCCAAACCTTCGGTACTCACCCATTCCCTCCCGGGAACACTAAGTCACGATCCGACACGCTCGCTCGCTTTGACAACCCTGCCAGCCTACGACGTTTCACGGCCACTATCGTTGCACTCTGAGGCAGTTTTGTATTCGAACATCCGATCCTATTTCTCGACGAGAGATCTCGCAGATGCTGGGAGACAGTGGTTGCGCTGGTCAGTAATTATAGATTGTGGAGGACGCTCGCTACGAACTGAGGTCCACCTCGAAAAGGTCAGACACCACCCATTTCAGCAGCATCTACAATGAATGGCCGAAATGGCCCCTTGTCGCCTGTTTCTGTAGGAGATAGCGAATGGTCTGGGATTTCGAAATACCAAGGAACAGAGAACGATTCGCCCTACTTCCCACCGAATAACCGCGGGCAACTTGCTTCACCGCCCATATCGAGTGGCTCGAACGGCACAATGAATGGAGGAGGATTTCCACCCAGAGGGTCATCTGCGGCGGGCAGTCCTGGCGCCGGTCAGCCCTCGCCGCCGAGCTCAATTGCGAGATCGAGTGTTGGAACTGGGTTGTATGCGCAGAGTGAGAGCGGCAGGAGTAGGAAGGACGAGCAATTCGAAAGTACACTCTCCGAACACTATGTCGCCCTCAAGAGATATCTGGCTGCGTCGCTACGAGATGAGAAAGGGAACCCGAGACCGAATAGGGCACGGGATAAACTGCTGAGGCTGTCGCCTGTACAATTCCAAGAATTAAGTACAGATGTTTTTGATGAACTGCTGCGGAGACAGCAGTCTGGAAGGAGGACACCAAATGGAGGGACACCAGATGGCGGACCGCCACCATACCTGCTACCGAAAGATACATTCCATCCAAAGAGAAACCAAGCCAGACAAAAGCTGTCAACCTTACCGCCCCCGAGGTTTCGCGACCTTGCGACAGATGTATACTATGAGTTGGAAAGGAGGTTTCCCAAATTTGCAGCGGGTGATATAAGTCGAATGGGCAGTCCTGCTTCTATGAGAGGACCGCCGAGCAGAAATGGGAACGGTACACCTGTAAACGGAATGCCTCGTATGCGACGACCTTCAGACGCAAGTTCTGTAGCAGGATACTCAATGAGGAGTGAATCGCGGAATGGACCACGGCCAATGAATGGCGGGCCTATGAATGGTGGAATGAATGGCGGTCTTGGTGTGCCACCCTCGCCAGGATTACCTCCTAATGATTATGGCCGACCTACTCCCAAAACGTTTCAAAGCAATACAATAGTGCCTAATAAGAGCACAATGGTTGAGGACGACGAGACTGGAGGCGAGGATAATGATGACGATGATGGAGATGCCTTCGGCTTAGAAGGTGCTGCTCGAAGTAGGAACAAGAGTGTTGGGGGCTCTTCTGAAGTATGTTAATGTATTTCTTGTTTTGGTATACCTGCTGACATGTCTAGACCGACAAGAAACTCATCGATGATTATCAATCGCAAGTTGCCGAACTGAGGGACAAACTCGATGCCATGGAAGATACCCTCAAGCAGAAAGATGATGAGCTCAACAACGTGCTGGATGGTGAGAGAAGTCGGGCAACTGCACTAAATATGGAAAAGAAAGAGTTCTCGGATTTGAAAATGGACCTGGAGAGCAAGCTTGCGGACGCACAGAATTTGAACGAGTCGCTGCAATCGGAACTGGACCGTATGCGAGCTTCACAGGCAAATACTGAGAGGGAACTTCGCTCCCAGATCGAGGAGTTACGAGCAGCAGGACCTCCACCAGGATCGAGGGGAATGGGTGACCCGGATCTAGAGAGAGAAAATGAAGAACTGAGAAACGAGCTGCGAGAACAGCAGATAGTCACCGATGAAGTTCGCAGGGAAGCTCAAGAGTTCCTGCGGGAAATGCGAGTTCTCTCTGAACGGAGCGAATCTTCGTATGACAGAGAAGAGCACCTCTCGAATACTGTTAACAAGTTAGAAGAGGAAGTCAAGGACTGGAGAAACCGGTACGCCCGGACCAAGACACAACTTCGAAGCTTAAGAGCATCATCTATTGGTCTCACCATCCAGCAAGACGCAGCGAAATATGCCAAGGAAAGCGGCTTCACTGAGGCAAACGGAATGGTCAAGGATGTTCACGTTACCAAATTTCAGATCTCGATTGACGAGCTCCTACGCACGGCTCGAGTGGATGATCCGGCAAGGGTGATAGAGTTCATGAAATCTGTTGTTGTGAATGTGCGGAGAATCACACAGGATATCGATGAGGCACCGACCGGCAGTGAAGACTTGGTCCAACAGCAAACAAAGTTAAAGTCCAGGGTCTCAGCTACTGCAAACAACTTGATTACGGCCTCAAAGAACTTTGCTTCAGCAAAAGGCTTGTCTCCTGTGTCCTTACTCGATGCAGCAGCCTCTCACTTGACTTCTGCTGTGGTTGAGCTTGTCAGGACTGTGAAGATCCGACCAACGCCGGCAGGCGAACTGGACGACGATGATGACGGAAACCTGGCTCCAGTCGACACCACTGGTTTCTTCCCCGTCCGCGACCCGAGACAGGATAATGCCCCACCACCATTCCAAGGTCTCGCTCGCATGAGTGCCGATTCTTCCATGTACAGCCCGATCAACTCGCCTCGGGAATCGACCATGCGACCCAAGAGCTCAGGGAAGGAATCCTGGGCGGGCCATCAGCGATCTATGTCTCGGGGTGCCCAGAATGGAAACGGTTACACGAATGGTAACAAGGCACTTCCGCCAGCACCAATGGGAGTCGGTTTCGGCATCAGAACGCAAGATAGTGATGTCGAAGAACTCAAGGTAAGACTGCCAATTTTCCATGTAAAGATTTTATTCGCTAACAAACCTAGATCTATCTCGAAGATCAGACCGCTCTATTGGTGCAGAATATCCAGTCTCTTGTTTCCTCCATCCGCTCTGAGGCTGGGATAACTGCTATCTCAACACAAATCAACGCCATCGCCGATGTTGTTGGCACGGTCGTTTCTTCTACTGAAACTGCTATGTCCTCAACCGGTAATGGCGTTCTGAGGACCCAAGGCGAACCTATTGTCCGCAAGCTTGCAGGCATTCGACAGCGCCTGATCGACGCAGGAAAGACTGGCCGAGACATCGCAGATGAGGGACGAGATGACGACGAGGGCGAACGGGCATGGAGAGCATGGAATCAATCGCTACCACCGATAGCATTCGAAATTGCCCGGGAGACCAAAGAGCTGGTGCTACGTGTGGATGTTATTGATGGGGACCGAAACCAGGGCGGAGATGACGATTTCTCATGATGAATGACGCTACCTAATTCTTGATACACATTTGATTTTTGCATAGCGATTGAATATGTTTCCCGGCATGCACAAGGATGAGATAGGGCTTCTTACATGGACGGTATCATGCATACTTCTTTAGGCGGCTTTGCATTAAAGTCTGCATTTTGGGACGAACTATCGTCCATTTTCTAAGTCTTACTGGTGTGCGGTAGTGGGCGAGCACATATGCGTATGAAACATGGAGTATGGTTGTCCATGTGTCCCTCCCTGCTTAAGGGATCGAGGAGTCTGTTTGCTACCTTTCAATTTTGACTCGGAGGGTGCATGACATGCATCTCACGTTGAGTAATGAGTTTTACGTATCGGCTGAAACGACACACGATACGTTACATAGGACGATGTTTAGTATGTGGAATTTACAATGTGTGAATGGACACCTCCATGATCGTTTTTTGTGTTCCTGATTTCGACCTTATCATCGTGGTGTTCTCACTGTTGATTGTTCAAAATTAAGCGAGCGTAAACATACACCTGAACACAGCTCGCTTGCTTCTCTTTATACCAACTATCCACGTTCTTCACTTCGTCCCATTCATACCATTCACTCCATTCACCCCGTTGGTCTCCTTTTGAAGAGCCAGCTGCCACTTCAACGGCTTCTCCGCCTTCTTCACCGGCCCTACCTCTCCATCTTCCTTTCTCAACTCCTTCCAAGCTTCAATATCCCTCTGATCGACGAAATTTCCATGCAAACCTAACCTCAACTTAAATGGCATGTGAATCACTGCCACTGGTCCCTTTGCCAACTCCATTGCATCAAAGATCAATATATCGTTCCGTAGCTCATCCAGGTGGTTGAGCAGCACGATCAGATAGCCGTCGCCTTCGACCTCTTCTTGACCTCCATTTTCTACGTTCCCTTCGCTTTTGGCACCGATAACTCTCGGCACAAAAACAGGTTCCTGAAAAGTCGTTGTCGGCCCCGCCCAATAAACATCTTTAACCTTCTCATCCCACGTAAAATGCCCAATCGCATTAAACAATCCTCCAGCCGGACTTCCACACTTCTGGAAATCATACCGCTTCGTAGGATCAATCTGGACCTGCCAGAAATGGTTGTACTTCTTCGTTACGAAGCGGTCATCGATCCGGGAGAACTCACCATTGATGGCGAAGACTTCGGCGGGGGTGACGCGCGTGTTGGTTGGGGATTTGGGGTCGAAAATCCAGCGGTAGGTGTTGGAGACGAGTTTGTTGCGCTGTTGGAGAGTTTCGGGAGGTGTGTCTTCGGGTGGAAAGAAGAAGAAGACGTTGTCGCTGGCGACGGTTAGGTCAAATACAATGTGGCCAGAGGAGTTCTCGTAGCAGCCTGCTACGTGGCCGTGGAATCCTGTTCTCTTTTAGCGGCGTACTCAGCTGATTCGGATATTAATGAAGCTCACCATTGTCAGCTCTCAACCAAACAATGTCTTCCGGCTTCCCGCCTCTTCTCGGCACAATTCCGTAGAGCTGATCTTCCTTCGGATCCCAAGCAAAATGATTCCCACCATTTTTCATCTTCTTCACGCTCGTACATTTCAACGGCGTCATGGGCAGCACAAGATAATTCTCACTCAACCCACAATCATGAATCATGCCACAAAACGGAGCCTTATACCAACACTCCTCCGTCTTCTTCCCATACTTATCAATCGTATAGACCACAATATCACAACTCCCATCATGACCATCTCCCCCAGCCTCATACCCAAAACACACCATCTCCCCCGTCTTCGGATCAAACTTCGGATGCGCGGTAAACGTCGGACTCTCCACCTGCCCCTCAAAATCATACCTTCCAATCGTCTTCAAACTCACAGGATCCATCGCAAAAGGCGGTCCATCCTCCTTAGTAGCCAAAAGCATGCCCCTCCAAAACACCACATTTGTATTCGAAACCGTCCTGATAACACCTTTCACCATCTCACTATCCGTATACATATTCCTATACTTCCCAAACAGCGCCTTCCTCGCCTTCGTCTCCGCCTCAAACCGATCGGTCCTCACATACTTCTGGCTGAAATCAACATGGCCGTTCTCGAATCTGAAGGCGGAGACATTGCCGTCGCCGCTGAAGTGGATGTCTTCTTCGAAGAGAGGCGGATATCGGTGGTCGGGCTGGATTCGGTAGAATGTCCCATTGATGTCGGAGGGGATTGTGCCGGAGACTTCAAGGTCGTAGATGGAGCCTTCGAGGCGGGAGGGCCGGTTGAAGCCTTGGAAGACGCCGGTACTGGGGTATTTGATTTGGGAGCTGGATTTCTTGCCGGTTGTGTAGTTGGGTGAGGGGACGGGAAGGTAGGAGAAGAGGTGTGCCATCACGCGGATTTGGATGAGACTTGAAGTGAGGTATGGAGTTTGGGTTTGGCAAGATTGAACGCCACTACTTGTAAGTTATATTTTATTTATTTACTCTATTATTGATAACTTCTTTCACGCCGTTTCCCATTGGTATAGAATGCTGGATGCCGTTGTGTGCTGATTCGGCTTGATAGTGCCGAGCAAGACCGCTTCAATTGAACCGAGCGTTCACATCCAACGACACTGACTGAAACGGCCGCTAAGCTTTATCGTGAATGGCCACTTGAAGACTTTACCTGACCAAAGTAACCTTGCAATCATTCCTTCCAATTGCCTCTAGACTTTTGATACTCTTGTGCGTTTACCCTGCCACTTCCTTCAATTGAGCCCCCTACGAGACTCGCTTAATCAGAACAAACAGTGAACGCGTTTAAGCTTTGTAAGTAATACGCTCTTCATTCGTCCCGCTGCAAGGTCCGAGAAATAGCTCTTCAATCTACATTATCCTACTGTATGGTTGTAATGATCCGACGATTTGAGCTGAGAGCTGAAAGCTGCTGAGCTCAGTCCGTGAACCAGATGCGGGGTAGAAGGCTGATATATCATCCAAGAAATTCAGACATCCTCAATTACAACCCTACCGATTTCAATATTCGAACTCAACACTGTTAGCGAGACATTTTTCTTCGAATCGCACTGCGACTAAGTTCCGAAAGACAATCCTGTTTAAGTCATGAGTTTCGAGATTCCAAAAACTTATAATGCGGCGGTTTATGGTGAGCATCCATATCTTACATGGGATGAATCGCTGTGACTAGAAGTATCGAGTTTTACTAACGTACTGTCCGATAGATAATCCTGGTCAGATCAGTACTCATATTGAACAACTGCAAACCCCCGAGCCTGGACCTGGAGAAGTTTTGGTCCGCTTAACCGTAAGTCAATGACTCTAAACAAACCCAGAAAAATTCACCAAAAAGTACCTACCTGCATGAGGTACATATTACTAACTATTTCCAGCATTCAGGAGTATGCCACTCGGATTTAAGCATTATGAGATGTGGCTGGGCCGGTCTCCCACCAACACCTAAAGGCCAAGTAGGCGGTCATGAAGGCATTGGCATCATCCAGAAACTGGGACCTGGGGCTGAGAAGAATGTCAGATTGGGCGACAGAGTAGGGATCAAATGGGCAGCAGCTATGTGTGAGAAGTGTGGGCCATGTCGAAACGGGTTTGATGGGCACTGTGTCTTAAAGAAGTTCTCAGGGTGAGTTTTCAACCTGGCGATGCTCTGGTCACGAGCAGCTGAGATGTTTACCGATTCCTACACGTTGACTACTTGGTTATCATAACACTTCATATATTGACTGAGAGATCTAGATACTACACTCCCGGGACATTCGCTGAATACGCCATCGCTCAAGCCAACTACGTGACACCCATCCCCACAAATATCGACTCCATCGACGCAGCACCCATGCTCTGCGCGGGTCTCACAGTCTATACTGCCCTCCTCAAAGCCAACGCCAAGAAAGGAGACTGGGTAGCAGTCAGTGGCGCAGGAGGTGGTCTTGGGCACATTGCTCTCCAAATCGGGTCTCGTGGTATGGACTTCCGTATGATAGGCATCGATCACCCCTCTAAGTCCTCCCTCATCAAGGAATGTGGTGCCGAAGTGTTCGTCGACATGACATCTTTCGACGACGCAGGCATCGCCGAGGAGATCAAGCGGATTACTGATGGCGAAGGAGCGAAAGCGGTAATTGTTTGCGCGGGGAGTAATAGAGCTTATGGGCAGTCTTTGGGGATGGTTGGATTTGGTGGGACCGTCGTCTGCGTGGGCATTCCGGAGGGAGAACCTGTCCTTGTGGGCGGTGCGTATCCTGGTGCAATGTTGACGCAGCAGAAGAGTATCGTGGGGAGTTCGCTGGGGAGTCAGAAGGAGGCGATTGAGGTGCTAGAGTTGGCTGCTAGGGGAGTGGTGAAGACGAAGATAAGGGTGGAGAAATTGGATAGATTAACGGACGTGTTTCAGGAGATGGCCGATGGAAAGATGGAGGGGAGAGTGTGAGTGCCTTGGTTCTTTCATATCTCAGGCTTCATGACTGACGTATTTAGTGTGATTGATTTGCAATGAACATCGAAGAGTTTTGCATCTTGCCATCTAACAACGCGTCTCTCCCTTCCATTGTTTAGATTTGCGCTCGCTTAGACAGAGGAGGTAGATAATTTCACTTGAGCGTGGCAGCACGAAGATTTTTTGATCCGATCGCGTATAATGTCAACCTTGTCGTACTATCTGGCATCATATGCCTGGAAGCTCCCATTGAAGAACTCCAGATTTGGCTGGAACAAATCTCCCGCACCATGCATATCCATATCCATGAACAGATCCATGTCCATCAAGAAAGCATCGCCCACATCCTGCATACCCTGTAGATTGCCTGCAGTACTAATGTAGTTATGGTTTCTACCACTTTGTTAGCGCCTGAAATCCGGTCTATGTTGTGGAAGCCGAGAACTTACGGATCGAAACCAGACCACATCTGAGAGACAGCGTTCGGGCTAACCTCCATACTAGCACCCGACTCTCTTCTCTCCTTCTTGATACCCAATCTTGCCAGATGTGATGGCAACTCCTCATTAACACTCTTGCAGAACCCTATCTGCTCCATCCTATCGATCAACCCCAAGCAGAACTCATACTCGGTTCTCAGCTCAGCTGACTCGCGCTTCGCTAATGCTAGACATAGGATCATGATAACTTTCAATGTACAGGTACAATCAAATGTTACTAAACTCGACAAGCTACCATCATTCTCCATACTCTTTAATACCACAATAGCATTCTTAGCTGCATCGACACATATTTCGCCAAGCTTCTCAAACCACGCTTTCCGCATATCGTTCAGGCTTGCACCTCGTATTACGGAGTATAGTAGGAAAGGCTGGGTGAGCAGCATCATGGCATTCCAATAGTTCAGATGCAGTATGCCGATGGAGCGCCGATGGGTAGGCGCGACGGGCACGCCCCATTTGAGATGTGAGGGCATACTAGCTTGCCATTTCTGAAGTGACGAGACATAACTGGTAACTTTCTGGAAAGATATGGTTCGCGAATCGGAGGAGCGCTCTGGGTATATAGTCTGGATTATCTCACGTTTGAGACGACAGAGGGACGTGGAGACTGAAAGAGCTCCGAGAGGGGTGTTGGTGCCCGGATTGAGAACCTGTGGATATTAGTATGTAATTTGTCATTGGGCGAGAGTTCAAAAAGACGTACTTGTTCGGACGGCAACGGTGTCTGTATCCTCACGCTTCGTTCGTCGCTTACACAAGGACTTCCACATCTCGAAGCAATTTCTTGATCGAGAATGTACAACGTCCACCAAATCCGCCTGTTCTGCTGTCTAGACATTGGACTTTGAGTGGTTGGTGATTGGTCATGCTGGAGGCCCAGTGAAAAAGCTATCTGCATACTCGTTCCCATGTAGAGGTAAGAGGTGATCCTGAATTTGAATGTGAGAAGCGCCAGACTCTGTACTCCTAGTCAGTCTTATCCCATGCAAATCCGTTGAAAGACCCGCTTACCAAAATTGCGAGAGCTCGAATGCTGTCAATATCCGCTTCATCATGCACAGCTGGGATGAGGGTCTTGGCTAAAGCTAGGTAATCGTCCGAGGTCTTGAGATCTGGATTCATTCTCGCCTCCTCAGACACGAAATCCACAAATAAAGTACTTTTCGAATTCTCTCCCGAAGCTGCACCAAGTGCGAAGATAGAATATAATGAGCAAAGCCACGAACTCGTAGCAGCTCCACCTCCTGTCATATAAGTGTCGTCTAGCCGTGCATGGAACTGTTCTACTGGGTAAAGCCAATATATGCAATGCACCTCTTCAAAGTATCGAGCTACATAGTAATCGCAGTATTGACGCGGTGGAAGGTATGGATGATTTGGCGATGCGGGCTCTCTGAGAAGCTTGACTCTGGAAGGTTTTTGAGGTGGATATGAATCTTTTGGTGGTAGGATTATCTTCGATTCTTCTTGTTCGGGGCTTGGGGCTTCGGCTATTGAACAAACTGCTGCGTTGAAAGCTATGTCTGAATATGCTCCGAGATACCCTGGTCATAATTAGCTCGAATTGTCGCATTGCAAGTAGTTGAAGCAGAAACTCACGATATTCTCCCAGGGAATCTTTCATCAAGCACCCCATTTGATGATGCAGGTCTCCAATTTCTTCAGTGTCCGAGATCGATTCGTTACTAACAGAGCCTTCTGCATGTTCGCTCGAATCTTTGGCGCTGCTACTCTTCAGAGTATCTTGAGCAGGGCTGTTCCCAATGTTCAATTCCTTCGCTATAGACCTTAAAGTTTCTAGATTCAGGTCGTCCTGTGGCAAGAAGTGCCGTAGTATTTGCATTGAACAGCGATATTCTTCTTCTGAGACATGGTAAAATGGCCTCTGCCTTGGTCGCTGTGCCACTCCACACTCAGCTCCAATGTGTGCGCAGTATCGACATGGCCCGGGGACTTGAGTGTGTTAGTCCCATGATTCAAGCAGAAAACTTAAGTGTGCTGGTTGCTTTGAAGGTCGACTAACCTGGGTCAATACACTTTTCAAGTCAGTATGATTGCTAGTTACATTTCCCAAGACACAGGATGACTCACTTTGGTTTTCCTACTCTTGCAACGATCACAGCTCTTCGGCGTGCGGACTTTCTTCGCCTTCAGTTGGCTATTGCTAGCTCCGCTGCCTCTGCGGACTTCTGCGACTCGATTCTCAGTCATGACTAGATCTCAACCACGCGCCTCTTGATAGCATGAAAGTACATAAAGTCTCGCGAAGCTGCTCGACGACTTTGATTCATTCGGATCGCAAAATGTTTTCAGAATATCATTCAGAGAAATTGAAAGGTCAGGAAGACGCGTCGCCACAAACTACTACTTACCCCAAGACCGAAAACCGAAGACAGAGCTGTTTCTCGGGGGAGGAATTTCAGGGTTCCAACCGGACTGGATTGGACTGCATTAGCTGCCAGATGCGGGGTAGTTCCTGCACTGTACAATGCCCAGGTGGTGTCCTGGGGGTCTGCCCCACATGCGGGATCCCTGAAGGCGCGGGGAAAGCCCCGCTGAGCTCCTGAAGAGGGAGGCCACTCAAGCCACAAGTCGCTCACGAGCGCTAGAAACTCGCGGCAGTTGTATGAAGCTATTCATTCGTTGAAAAACAGGAAGAAGGCTTGAACATGCCCATCTCATATTTCGGCAATTGAAAGTTGGAAAATTCGAGACTGCGAACATAGTAAAGAAGAAAGGCATTGCTTTCCATATCATCAACTTCGGATGTGACAAGCCGTGTGAAAAATGTTGTTTGCCCTGTGGGTGTGCTGGTGGCAATGTGCCTAAATTCTGGTGACACAACATATACTCGATGCACCTCGCTATGAATCGAGCTTGATAAGTACAGTCTTCGTCTCCAAAAAGTTGTCCATCGAATGAGCAAATCCCTCTCGTCCGATACCTGAGCCCTTGTAACCACCAAACGGGGTATCGCGTGCAGTCACTGGACTCGTAACGTTAACACCAACTGTGCCTGCTTCCAGCCCCTTCGCAAATCTCATAGCTCGGTCGATATTCTTGGTAAAGACTGAAGCGTAAAGCCCGTATTCTGTGTTGTTCGCCTTCGCCAAAACCTCTTCCTCGGTCTTAAAGATGTTGATGTTGACCACTGGCCCAAAGATCTCTTCCTTCATGGCCTGTGAATCTTCGGGTAGACCGGTAAATATCGTAGGATTAATGAAGTAGCCCTTTTCATCATTCGCTGTCCCACCCAATATGACCTTGCCGTCCTTTTTTGCAATTTCCAGGTATTTGAGTACGTTGGAATGCTGGACTTTGTCTGCTTGGGGTCCATGATTTACGTCTGACGCCGTGGGGTCTCCAAGCGAGACTGGAGCAAACTTCGTCTTGAACAGCTCAATGAACTTATCTGCAACCGTATCCTGGACATAAACCCTAGAATTGGCCATGCATGTCTGTCCACTGTTCGTCTGCACAGAGTGTTGAGTAGCTTCTGCTGCCTTCTCAAGATCCGCGTCCTCGAAAATGATGGCTGGAGATTTACCACCCAATTCTAGCATGACGACTTTCAGGTTTGACTTTGCTGCTGCTTCTTGGATATGTCTTCCCGTTCTCGTAGACCCAGTGAAGGATAAGGCTCGAACATCCATGTGGTGACTGAGAACTGATCCTGAAACATTGCCAAATCCAGTGATAATATTGAGCACACCTGGAGGGAAGCCGGCCTCATTGACAAGAGAAGCTACCCGAGCAGACTGGAGGGCGTTAGCAAAAGCCCTGGACTCTTTTTGGGGCGAAGACTTTCTGTCAGTGGCGCCTTCTCACTGCTTTTCAGGACCACGGTGTTTCCCGTAATCAGAGCAGGAGCACACTTTCCAGCAAAGAATAGTAATGGGACATTCCAAGGAATGATAGCAGCGACGACTAGTATTTCCAGTCAGACTACTGAATTTTCCCCAGGGATCAGAAAGTTATAAAACCTACCGCCAAAAGGCTGTCTGAAAGTCAAATTGACAAAACCAGGAGTATTCAGACTCGAAGTTCCCTGGTTATTGTACCCAGCTTCCGAGTAGTGGTCAAAAGTACTGGCAAATGCATGGGCATGGAAATAAGTCGACACCGGGTGACCCATAGAAAGTGCTTCCAATTCAGCAAGTTCTGCATTGTGCTGGCGAACAAGAGCTGCGAGCTTTTTGAAAGGCTTGGCCCGCTCCTCGACAGATAATGCCGCCCAAGCGGGCTGAGCAGCCTTTGCTGCTGCTACTGCTCTGTCGGCATCTTGCTCAGATGCTTCATGGACTGTAAGTTGTAAGAATATGGCTTTCAAGAATTGATTAAGAGCGAATTGAGATATCTCAGTCTTAGACAAGGGACAATACCTTTTGCTACGACTTCCAAAGTCTTGGGCGAGATCAAGTCGAATGTCTTTCCATTCGAAGATTCGACGAACTAAAAGCGGCTGTCAACTGATAGTCCTCGCCCGGAATTCCTCCTGGAATCACTAACCTCTCCATTTATGAATAGTCGAGTCTCAATCTTCTTCAGATCAACGGCACTTGTCATGTTGGGCGTGATGTTCGATAATTGAAGGTTGAGAAACTAGGAGGCGAGGTGATATTGTGAAGAAAGAGAAGAAGGCTGAACGATGAGGTATACTTTCTAGACATCCTCCACCTGCCACATGGGGGAAACGAACTAAACCATGTGGGTGCAAATGTAAACGCCAATAGACCTCCCCCCCCCCCACTATCCTGCTTGGCACTTGTGGTTGGCCCATCATCATGTGATCCGCTCCCCTATTGTTTCGCTTAAATCGGGTCCATAGTCCCGGGGACTTGGAACTCCGAAGTCCTCATCGGTCATGTAATTGACGACGGTATCATGGTGATACGAACGGCTTGATGATTGAAAGGGCTCAGACAAGGATCAAGATGATGCCGAAACTTACGAGTTTGATTTTAGGTGTGGTTGTCCATACGGGCTTCTAATCACAAGCTTCTTAACTTTCCAACTTGGACATACAACAACAATACCAAATCTTCACTCCAAACCGAACATTATGGTTCGTGGGACAATCGCAGTCGAAGAAGCCATCATCGATCCATCAGGTGTCGCAGCCCTCTCACAATGGGCAACTCTCCTCTCCCCAGCCCAGAATGCATCAACAACCATGACCGCGCATGAACGTCGCCTCCTCGATATTCATGACGAACGCCTCAAAAGCATGGATGAAGAAGGCGTCGAGTATATGCTACTCTCCCTGACTTCTCCCGGCTGCCAAGGCGAAGCCGACCCCTCCAAAGCAGAGAAGATGGCTACTGTAGCAAACGACTATCTCTCAGGGGAAGTCAAGAAGAACCCCAAGAGATTCGGAGCCCTAGCTGCGCTGAGTATGCATGATCCTGTCCAGGCGGCTGGAGAATTGAGGAGGGCTGTGAAGGAGCTGAGTATGTTTGGAGGGTTGGTCAACGACTTTCAGACTACCGGGGAAGATGCTGGGGGGAAAGAATACTTCGATACAGCGAAGTATGATCCTTTTTGGGAGACGGTGCAGGAACTTGGTGTGCCCATATACTTTCATCCGAGGTATCGTATCAAGCAGGATCTGGAGCCGGAGACGCAGTACGGAGCTAGGAAACACTTGCTCGGTGCAGGCGTGCAGTTCCATTTGGACTTGTCGTTTCATCTGTATGCTGTGTGCTCGAGTGGAATATTCGATAGGTTTCCCAAGGTCCAAATTGTGGCTGGACATTTGGGAGAAGGGTGAGTTGCCGGATGAGCGAATAATTTAATGCTGGGGCTAATGTTGAACAGAATACCCTTCAACCTGTGGCGAGCGTCACACTGGTACAATCATCCATTCAAAAAGAACACTCGCCCGTCAAAAGAAGACTACATTTACTACTTCAAGCACAATGTCTCCATAACGACCTCGGGAAATTTCTCAACGACAGGACTGAAGTTTTGTATCAATGAGATTGGTCTCGATAGATGTTTGTATGCCATTGGTAAGATTGTTAAAAAATTATCTCATCCATATGAGTGCTAAATTCTATCAGATACTCCGTACGAAAACGTGAAAGACGGCCAAGACTGGTGGAAGACTGTGGATCTCCCAGCTGATCAGAAGGAAATTATTGCAAGGACAAATGCCATTCGATTGTTTAAACTGCCTTTGGAGGAATAATATCTTGCTGGGAACAGAAAACCCCACTTATTCTCCAATTTATACTGGTTTGGCTCGTAGGTAAACAGATTAATTCAGTCCACTGGAGCACATAATAAGTACCGCTTATGCCGATTCGCTCTCCGGGAGAGACTGAGTAACAGTGATTAGATCCTAGCTTTCATTTTACAGTAACACCTACAGAGCTGTTCATTCAATTGTGCGACTACGCTTGCGCGTCGTCTCACAGTCAAAGAAAAAAAAGCCAAGCTTTGTTGAAGCGAATTTTCTCGCATTTCATGATATCATAAATACTGTTCTCAAACCCATAGTCCCGTAGCCAAGATCTCAAAAAGCAAGCTCAACATCTCAACCCAATCTCTTTGACTCCCCCAAACTCAACGCAGGCAAACTACTCTCAACCGGCTTCCCGAACTCCGGGGCCCTAAGATCCTCCTCCTTGACCATCTCTCCAGTGACCGGATGCCCATAATGAAACGGCACGACCCTCGTATCAGGCCACAACATACACTGCTCGACAATCTCATCCGGACCCGTCTCATTCTCAGGAAAAGTCTTCGTATCAAACGGCACAAACTCCCCAATCTCCTTGTTACTCCACCCTCTCTCAAAATCGGCATGCCAAAATGGGAAGTACTTCAGTTTGAAGACTTTCCAGATGCCGTTTTCTTTGATGTACTCGTTCTCGTAGACGCCGCCTTCCCACCATTGCACGAATCCGCGAGGATGCGTGTCTTTGACGGATTTATGCGTGCCGGCTGACATGAGCGCGCGGAAACGGCCGTTGGCTCGATCTCCGGAGGGAGAGATCGTGATCACGTCTTGCATTTGGGCGTGGTCGAGAAGGAAGCCGTGGACTGGACCATTGCGGCCAGCGACGAAGCGCTTGGCGAAGCGGTCGACATAGAGGCGCTTGACGCCTGCTTTCCGGCGGTATCGACCGCCGATGAATTCTACAAATGTGTCTGGGTGGTCGGCGTAGAGATCGACTACCTGTTTGTATTTAATGGAGCGTTTCTTGAAATGAGTGGTGGGATGTACCTCTTCGTAAAGACACTTATCTAAGTAGTATCCATACTTGAAGTGAAGCTTCTTGATTTCGGCCTCATCTACAAGACTGGATTAGTATATCGCATGTGACATTCAGGGTCCTCGATAGCTTACCACTAAGCCTTGTAACCTCCTTGCTAAGCTTTAGCACAAGCTGTTTGAGTTCTTCAATCTCGTTAGACATGTTTGACAATAATCTGACTTGTTGAGTGGTGCACACGGTGAATGGGAGTCCCCGATATTATCGAAGCATTGGAGAACTAAATGATATACACAACAATGCTATCTAATTCGCAATCATTTCACCGATATCACAATAAATGATGGTACAATGCCGACCGGAACTTTCATCCTGGCCTGGATCCCGGCATGATCATCCTTCGGCTCCATCATCCCGAAGTGAAAATCATTGGCACTCGGCTTCAATTTCTGCTTGGATTCTTCGATAAATCGATACTCAGGCTACACGCGTGGAAGGAAGTGTGGATGGATGGAAGGGTACGCGAAGCTGTTTGAGCCGCGATAAGTACCGAAGGGGTGCAGTCCCCTCGTTTCGTGTAAACAATGGTGTGACCACCTAGGCGACAGCCTCGGTAATTGGCTAAGCGAGATCCGTTCCATGCTAAAGTAAACACCGGGCAAAAGACCAAAGAGCTGGGGTCAATAATGACAACGAGATTATCATCGGGGCGTCTGCTGTGCGTCCCCACGTCGAAATAAAATGTGCTCAACGTTGCCGCCACGTAATGAATGTCATCCAAGCGAGGTGTTTCAGGCGAGCCGCCCAGCGGCTACATGCTTGCAATTTTTAAGGTGGAAAGACGCACTCGCCAGTCATACCTCCATACTTTCGTCAGAGACGCGCGGGAGCCTACTTGAGTGGCACTTGCTACAAGCATCCGAGAATAGCTTGTGTGCTTGTGTTTCTCCTCACTAAACCTGTTTGTGACCCCACACCGGCCAATTGCCGCACGAAGGTGAATCCACTCAGCTTTCTTTCTTCCCAAAAGCCAGTAGAAAAGAATAATACCAACAGTAACATGTGGGAGGCCGCATCAAATCCCTGAGTATGTTGGTGCTCTATGAGTACCGGGGCTCGAGAGATGTATATAGCGCAGACAGGTAGTCAACAGGGAGAAATGGAGTGTGACTTCGGTGTTGCTGTTACACAAAGCAAAACCCGTAGAAGCTTCATCATGGTCGGGAGGAAAGACTCCAGTGGTGTTACCATCGATTCGAATATACCCCTCACATATTACTACGCCGCGATATCCATCTTCGACCGATCAAACAGCCACGGCTGTCGAAATCATGGAACGTCCAAACACCACTCAACAAGATCGTCAGAAGACAGACTGGAGCAGGCACCAAGGTACTTTGCTGAGAAAGAAGGAAACACTGGCAACTTATGGAATCCGGGTTTCTTCAATCATGTCCCATTCATAGGCGTGCTTGCTTTGCTCGTCGTACCTCTTTGTGTTGCTGCGGATGCTATTATCCTGTACAAGTCAAATGGCCAGGAGGTCAGTACCTGGAAAGTCTCACCAGCCGTACTGCTCGCTATCCTCTCAGCGGTCGCCAATTCTTGTTTGCAATTCGCCCACTCAGAAGGTGTGACTATTGCATGGTGGCGAAAGGCACTCCATGGAGGGACCCTTTACGACCTGAGCCGATACTGGGAGTCAGGGGACTCACTCAGAGCCGCGTCGACGCCGGGCCGTGGTTTTAATTTGATTGCGCTGGCTACAATCTTGACATCTGCGGTAGTTATTGATGGTCCACTGCTTCAAAGAGTGTCCATTACCATCTCCGTGCCAGTGCAAAAGGCCGTCAATGTCACAGCTCCGATTGCTCAGAGTTACCATATGGATCCACTCGATTTGGTACGATATTGGAGTCAATGACTTCGGGTAGTGTGGCACAGCTGGTTATGAACCAGACTTTTGCACAAGTTTTCAGCGATTATTTGACTCGGACGCCGCTGATATCCTCTTTCACTGGGTGTGCCGGAAACTGCTCGGGTACGGTCAAAGCAGCTGGACTTCAGGTGAATTGTAGCGAAGAATCGCTGCTATGGAAGAGCCCCAAAGAAAACCCCGACTTCAGTTTCGCGTCGGCAACAACGTTCTTCTCCAATTTCACTTGGAAAGCTGGAAGTGTAGCTCACCAGACGTAGGCGAACTCGACCCCTCTTGGTGAGTATGGACGCTATCCACACATCGACTTCAGACTTTCGTATGCCACTGGACGAATAGCAACGCCGGCACAGACGTATGGGCTCCCATACGGAGAAGCTCAAGGATCTGGGATCCCAGGATTTTGTAACGGTACAATTGTCACGAAACTATGTTCAATGAGGTCCGCCACTTTTGAATATCCGATAATCTTGGTTAACGATACGCTGCATCTTGGCGGTGACTCTTCCCAATTTCCCGTCGATCATATCCAAGCTGTGGGAGAAGCTGAGAGCTACGATTACTTCAACTACCATGATCCCAATGACATGAGCTTTACCAGGATTGAAGGCATAGCTGTAGCAGCCCAGGACATGTTCAGCTCGCTAGCGAAGCAAACTTTCAAGGGTATCGAAATGAATGAATCCCTCGCAAGTCAATATATCGACTATGGCACTGGCCCAACGAATTTCTTCGTCAACCAAGACGCATGTGCGATAAACTGGAGAGATCCGTCGATTGAAGTGATAGATTCGCTAAACGAGCTCATGTTTCGGATAGCGTTGATCTTTTCAAATACGTCCAAGTATGATGTAATGAAAAACCCTTTCTCCGAGTACTGGACGAACTTCTACGAGGCCTGGCCGAATAACGCCACTTCTGGAGATCCTGGAGTCCCAATACCTCAATCATTGACAATGCTACAAACTTCGAATATCACCGTGTTTCAGTCGAACTACACGTATCTTGTTGCAGCGTTATCCATCATGTTTCTGGGTTTTGTTGTCGTCATTCCTTTGTTTTGCGGGTTCTGGGAGCTGGGACGCGAGACTTCCCTCAACCCCCTTGAAGTAGCGAAAGCATTCGACGCTGCAATTCTGTGGGAACAGGGTTCCAATGCACCTATAAAAGAATTGAATAAGAAGATCCGGAATAGGGTGGTCAAATACGGTGAGACAGTCGAGGAAGATCCTACTATACTCGGCATTAGGGATGATGGGCTGAGGCAGAGATTGAAAGGCGCGAGATTGAAGCTTGATAGTCCGACTCGCATGTCGCAGCCACAACCCAAGACTGTATATGTATAGCGAAATGAAACTGATAGCGTGCATGTTATCCCGCCAATTCATTATGCAGCGCTGAGTCGCTACTTCCGCCGCTATTTACTTGAAGGCTTTGAACTTCTTAGGCTCAGGTGGCCTTGTGAAAATACTTTCTAGCCTCCTCGAAAACGCGCCTCGGAGCCATAACACTGTACCTTGAGTTCTCGCTTTCAAGCCAAAAATCATGAATAACTCCCCGTTTCTCCCCGCTGCTTGTGACTGGAACATTTCCAGCGATGATTCTTTCAAAGAGGCTCCGCACCTCATGAATCATACACTCGGCATCTGCATTATATGTCAGATGTCCACATCCAACTTTGACCCTTGGGGCTAGGCCGTGACTGGATCCATGCTGGCGACGAAGCTCGGCATTTTGATACAGTACGAATGAGTCCAAGATGTTGAGTGATGACATGAATTGTATCCAATTACCACCCTCTTCCGGAAAAATTATCGCAGCTTGAGTTGCTGGCAATCCTGGAACCTGACCTGCATCGTCGGGTAATCCAGGAATTGGAACAGCTCGTTTTCGTTCGTAGAAAGTGTCTCCAACATACAGATGGTTTTCATCGATGTCGTACCATGCCAAAGAGTCCGGAGTATGACCTGGGATATGTAGGAATCGAATCCTAAATGGACGATCATCAAGTGACAAATAATCCATGTGACCTGCCCATCTTGATATTTTATATTGCGGCGTCGGAACATTGATATACTTGCAGAGAGAATGTTTTGGGAGCCCATCGAGGATGAATGACTTGTCAAAGTTCGAAGCGATGATGGTCGGGCCTGCTTCTAAGAACTGGGTAATCCCTAAGATATGGTCATAATGACAGTGCGAACATATGATGACATATTTCTTCTTGCCACCTGGGTTCAGACATTTTCCGCCATGGGCGGGAAGGGGGCAGGTCTCTAAATATTGACGCAAGGAGGTCAAGGATCGGTGTTTCTGACGGGGAGAGTTGCAGCCGGTATCTGTAATGAGAATATGGTTTGGATATAATTTGACATAGATATAAGGCTCTTCGCCATACGAATCGTCTTCGATGATGAGGAATGTCGAAGGGTTGACGCGCAGACTGAAAAAGCTTGCACTTATTTGCTCGACAAGTACGTCTGCCATTGCTTGCGTGGTATTCCAGTCCCACGCTAGGTAGTGGGTGGATGTTCGTGGCTTTCAAAAGTCCTGTATATATTGGTCAGCCATTGTACGCAACTACTCCGATACTCCCAGATGGGAACAATGATTTCTCTCGCCACCTTCACGTGAGGTCACTTGTCAAAGAGCGGATATTTCAGATGTATGGTATGGTGTCGCATGAGCTAGTTGTGACGTGAGGATAAATCATGAAACTCAGTAACCCCTCCAAGAGGTGACGGTAGAATGCACAAGCTTCGAGGGCATAACGGCAGGAGATGCATGTACTCGAGGCCAATTGAGAAGAAAATCTTGCAAGGAGGCACTCTTTAATGAGTTTTCATGAGAAGTTGAAGATGTTCACTAACCTTCGAAGTTGAAGATTCAAATCCACGAAGGTGGGGGATGATCTGAGACAAGAGGTCACTGCTGAACAGATCAAAAAGATCCGCAGACAGCCGAGAAACCTTACTTCAAGGTGAGGATCCGAGGAATTTGAAATGTCGATGTTGAAACAAAGGATGTTGTTTGAAATAGAGTTGACGTGAGAGAATTTGACGGGATGGAGGTTGGAGAGATGAGATGATTTGAGATGAAGTTGAGTGAGAGGGAGGGCCAGTTCGGCTACCTTCTTTGCTGTAGGACGCAGTACTAGCCCCCACGCTAGGGCGCGTCGGTCGTGAATGGGCGCTGTAGACGGATATCATCCGCATGTCTGCGGGCTTTCCTGCAGCCCTTCCGTACCTAAGTACTCTGTTAACCACCTGCATCGCCAACTTCATGTAAACATCTCCGCCAGTGACCATGAGTACAGAGAAACATTCAAGCACGCATGCGCTCTGCAGCCTCCCACACCCCACTCCGTCAAGGGTTGCGTACCACGGACCTCAGATCCCTACAGTACCTGCAGCAAAGACATCGGGGTGATCAACTCAACCGTTGTAGCAAGAATTGCCCGAAACACGCGACGTCCCATCTCGGCGGACGAGACTGGAATCGACCCCTAGAACTTCTCTCTCGCCATCCAATCCTTCTTGGGCTTCAGTCTGGACCACGCATCTTACCTGTACTCAACCTGCTCGGATCAAGGAATCCCAATAGCGAACCAGATTCTGTTAGAGTGTGGCTCGCTGTCGCTTCGACCCTGTCATGCGAAGAGAACAGACAAGCTTCAAGGATGCCATACCAGATATTTGCAATCACAGACAGGTATTTGGTATTTGGCACGGCACGCTCCTCCACGTTGATCGGAATATTTAACGCCGTGACCATGCGTTGAACCCTACTCGATCTAATTGTGGTGCAGAAGCATCCATGGATACTGAAGAGCGTCTCCTCATTGTCCTCAAAACCAGTACAACCACATCTTGCTGGAGCCCTCTACTCGCGCGACTTGGTATTACTTAGGCGCTGGACTGGGACCATGCGCGGATAATGCTGTGGCTGTCGCGTGTACCTTTGGCGCCTCCCAACACATCCGGGTATCTCCCATATGATCATTGGCGCCGTGCCACCACCCAGTGGAAGGCAAGTGGAGCGAGGTGGCTGGAACCCAGTGAACCCAGTGAATCCAGAGTTCCACACGGGTACCGCTTCTGCATCTCATCTTCAGAGCCGTCGGAAGCTTTGACTGGCTGTCGTTTGAGGTACATTTTTATTTAGGTGGGTTTTGCCTGTGGCCGCCCCCTGCGCGACCCCGCGATTATGGCTGAAACCGCAGAAAATCCTCGCTAAGGCCTGACGATAGGACGTCGATCTCCCAATCCGTTCTCGAACACTCCAAAGTCCAGTCCCTCGAGAACTGTCATGAGCCTGAGATCCATTCTTCTGGCGTGACTATGCGTTCTTTGTTTCAATACCAAGATACATGACAAGGTTTGTTTCTCTAGGACTCCTAGTCTTTCATGAGTTTTCTTTCGTCCTGTCTTTGTCGTTTAAGAACAGCTCCCTCGCCTAATTTCCTCTTTATTGTCATCTCTTCATATTGTGGTCATCTACCTGTTCATCTTTGAATCATGAACAACGAGAGCTCCGCCAAGTCAGAATAGTCATTGGCGTCGATCTATTCACAGAATTCTTCCTATTGTTCCTTGTTCACGCTGGCCGTTTCCCCGACTATTTAATTGATCTCCATCTCCGCGCTGGTCTGCTTTTTAATTTACTTGAATTTCCGCACAACAACCTCAATTCAGCCTCTTCGAAATACTTCAACCACATTCGAACATAATCTCGAACACAAATTTTGTTCCCCATCGATCCGACACTTCATACTCGCAGGCGGATCAACGCTGATCGATACCACATCACAAATACATCGTACAGCACGAACATCACCATCTCCATCATGAGATTGACACTCTCACTCCCAGCAGGTTTGGCAGCCATCATCCTGTTGGCTTGCAACACTGGAGTCTACGCCCACACTTGGGTGGAAGAACTTAGACTGATTGCTTCCAATGGTAGCTACGTTGGGGCCCCAGGCTACATCCGTAACTTTGCACCAAGGATAGCAGGTGTCGATCCCAACAGCAATCTGTGGCTGCTCCCTCCCAATGGAAGAGGCAATGCTTTCCTTCCCACAGATCCCATGTGTCGAAGCACTCAGGTCAAACAGCAGCAGACCCCAGACTATCCAACACTCACTGCGGCGGCTGGAGACCACATCGCGCTCCGATACCTTGAAAATGGGCATGTCACATTATTCGACACAAATCCTGGCAAACCAGCAGGAAGAGGAACGGTCTTCATCTACGCTACGACGAAACCTCAAGAGACAGATACCTACCTTGGCATTCACCGAGTCTGGAATACTGAAGGCACAGGGGGCGACCAACGAGGCAAACTGATTGCTACACGACCCTATGACGATGGTCAATGCTTCCAGATCAATGGAAAATCTAAAGGACGACAAGACGCAGTTGGTGGTTTCAGCGCTGAAGATGGAGGCAGCGACCTTCTTTGCCAGAACGACTTCCAAATTCCTTCCGACGCCGGTACCTCTGGACTTTACACACTCTACTGGGTGTGGGAATGGCCAACACTTGACAAAGATGGAGCCGTCGCGACCAATGAGAGCTACACGTCATGCATGGACATCAGTCTGACATCCAAGAAAGTATCTTCTGCTGGAAAATTTGTTGCTCAGAAAGCTGGCGGCAAAGTAGCAAATTCTGTCGGCGTCGAAGCTCAACTCGGCGATGAACAATTTCTCGTCGATCCAACAGCTCTTCCGGTACTCACATCGGACAATCTCCCAGCTGGCGCAACCGGGGTACCAGCTCCAAAGCCCAAAGTAGGCGGTGGAGCAGCAGACCCAACAGCGGCGCCGGTCGTCACAACATCCAAGTCGGTCCAGTCAACTTCCACATCTGCACCTGCGCAAGGCTTCAAGACAGTCACCGTCACGGCGAAGGAGATCGAAACAGTCTACGTCACCAGAGACCCTTCTGCTCCGACTTCCAGTGCCTCGTCCAAATCAGCTGCGGAGACCACTAGGACAGTCTTGACGAGCACAATAACCGTTCTTCAACCCAGTGCTACTGCCAGCTCCTCAGCTCCTCCAGTCTACAACACCGCCTTCACATCATTCACAGCAGTCCCGATGAGCTCAGTCCTCGCCACAACTGCTCCATCCCCATCGCCCTTCCTCACTCCATACAATCAAGTCCAGCAAGCTGGCGCCCGCGCTGATGCCGGAGCTGGAGCTGATGAAGCTGCCACATCCTCATCATCATCCTGCTCGACTCCTGCAGAACGGCGAAGGCGTTCACGCATTGAGGGTCGCTCTTCAGATAAGTGAAGAGTCACAATGATGAAGGGGATTCACGATGAAATAAACATGCAGGAGGTCAGGTACTGCACAAAAGTACATACACACAGACACGACTCAGGCAACTGATAAATACCAGTATTCGGGAGGGGAATTTGCATCTGCATTTGCATACTCGTTTTTTTTTTTTTTTTTTTTTTGGCTTTTCAGCACGGCGTTCAGGGACAACAAGTAGACGGTATACCCGGTCACGATTTGCTCCCTTTTGGGCTGCCATGATTCAACGATCGTTCTTGTACATATTGACGAGGCGTTTGTATACCCTACCTCCTGGATGAGGATGGGCTTGTTTATGGTTGATGAGCGACGGATGAACGCATGTCAGGCACGGAAGGACAGGAAAAGGAAGTGATGGATCACAGTACATACTCGTGGATGCTTTTGAGGCATGACATACACATAAATAAAAAATTGAAAACAAAACGGAGTTCTTCGCAAATGTGATATTCATTTTGATAGACACGGAAGTGGGAAACAATCCCGCGCGATAATGAATTTTACAAAGTAGGTAGGTAAGTAACCAACTTCTGCTACCGCAACTTCTGCTGTCAACCACTTGACCATATCCAAGCTTCCAGTCTGGGATAAGTTTATTGTACGGCAACAAAGAAACCTTCCATCGTTCGGGAAGACCATCGTCTTTGTCGCTGTTACATTCGTAAGTGGCCCCGGGGCGGATATTTTTAGAAGCACGATACAGTAAGAAGAAAGGTAGCTACAGCCTTACAAACAGCTAGTCTCTAGCTTTGAAGCTCTCCTTACAGTGAAGGTCCTCGACACTGCCCTTGTCCTTTCAGTATTTACCTTCCAAAGATAGCTTTCATTACGTTCTTTGTGCACAAATTAATTGATTGTCGACCAATAACAAGGACAACAAGGCTCCATGATTTTCAAGCTGTCTTTGTTCTTCACGTACGGCTGCTCCAACTATCCTATTAATAGATCAACAAAGGCTTAGCTCCACCACAATCCAATCGTCAACGCCCCAACAAAGCACAGTTCTACACACATATTTATATCCCCAGCTCAAGCGAAAGCACTAACAACATGGCTCTTTGTCCCGTCGGCAGATTACTTTGATGGTGGAGTTGGACTTTTTTAGCCATGAGTCGAAGAGCTGCTTGGTCGTTTCCTGGAGACTTTGCTTGTATCTTGACTTCGAAGGCTCGTTTTGTATGATCACGAGCTTCGATTAAATCGGTGACTGATTTGGCCAATGGAGAAGGAATGGCTCCAAGGAGAGATCGTAGAGTAATGTTTGACGAAGAAAAGCGGAACGCGTGTATTACTGATCTGAGTTATTGGTATCAAGCTGTGTATCTGTGATGACTCGAGGTTGTTTGCTGGGAATGTATAGGTAATTGGTTTGCTTAACAAGTGCTGAGCTGAAGCTTCATTTGCATCACGTTGATGAATGAGGATCTAGAGAGCGAGATCAACATCATGAAGAGAAAAGGAATGATCAAAAATACAGATGCTTTGGGATGTCAAACGAGTTTTATGCTTTATTGACTGTTTCCACAGCTGAAGCCAATGTGTCTTACTGACCAGCATGCCGCTTCGGCAGGCTTGTTAGATGCTGTCTTAGCTCGTAATTCCCTCGAAGTCGATATCTGGATATCTGATTTGGAAGACAACCTCACATCTCTCCACAGAGACTGATAACAACCTCCTGATTGGGGATATCCTTCCCCCGGTACCCTGTCTTCGTATTCTCCATCATACGCACGACATCCATACCATCTACTACCTTGCCGAAGACGACGTGCTTGCCATCTAGGAAAGGAGTTGGGACCGTGGTGATGAAGAATTGAGAGCCATTGCCGTTGGGGCCGGCGTTCTGTTTCCTTACTGTCAGTTCACTATTTCGCAAGGAGTAGCTTGGTGGTGAGCGTGGGCACGGTTCGGAGAGGGGGGGTAAGAGGTGGTCCTTACAGCCATAGATAGTAATCCTGCCTCAGTATGCTTCCTCTCGAAGTTCTCATCCGCGAAGGTCTTGGTGCCGTAGATGCATGTCGAGCCGGTTCCGTCTCCGTTTATGAAGTCACCTCCTTGACACATGAAATCTTTGATCTATGGTACATCAGCATTCTTGCACTTCGCCTCTCTTAGGCTATCCATCGTGCCACAGTAGATGCCGAAAACTTCGTACTACAAGCAATAAATATGTGAGAAAGGCAAGACTTACGATGCGGTGGAATTTGCTCCCCTTGTATCCCTGCGGCCGACCCAAATGGTTCTTCGATTCACCCGTACAGAACTGTCGGAAGTTCTCTGCTGTCTTGGGTACGACATCTGCGAAGAGCTCGAACTTTATGCGACCTAGCTTCTCACCTACCGTTCTCATCAGCATGGCCTATGGGTCTGCCAGTGGAGGCCAAGGCTCGAAGATGAAATTGCATTCATCACGTGCCCATTCTAAATCTTCAAACGGGCATGTCGTGGCAGGATCAGTCCTTGCTCGGAGCAAGAAGACTCCGAAATGGATTTGGCACGAAGGAAGGAGGTAAATGCTCAAGACTGACCTCCAAGCGTAATATCGAAGAACACCCTGCGAAAAAGATGAGCGATGAGCGAGAGGGTCTCGTGACTGTGCAGGTTTCCAGAACTTACAGTGGGTTGCCCGAGGCGGGGAGAACTGTTGGAGGCATTCTCGCTGTCTGTGAGTCACAATTGTGGTATTTCTGTGTCGGTATTGTTAATGGAGAGGTGTTGACGGGTCTTTCGATGTCGATGTTGATGTTGTGGTTGAAGGCAGCAAGTGGGCTTGGTTCAGTTTTGCGAGGCGGTTCGCTTAGGGTGTAAGGTGGGCCTGAGGTTGACTGGTGGATGTCAACAACCCTCTTCAAGAACACCTGAAATCGCGGTTGTGGCCTATATACAGAAAGGGTGAACGAATCACTCGGTTATGCATGCATCTACGTCAATTCATATTTGACGACTCTGAAAGCAACGAGGGTCACCATTGGGATCCACGATTTTAGGTGGCAGAAGCAAAAACACCAAGTCTTGACAAGGAATGGAAAAGAGAAAGACTGCGGTTCTGGCAGGGACGTGCCCTTAAAAATTCTTAACTAAAGGATCTGGCATGATCATAGATTTGTCGCTGATGAATAAGAGACTGGATCGCAAGATAAAGCATCATCTGTACAGTCTGACCTTCTCTGTACCCCCTTCCTACCCTTCTGGCTGACCTATCCAATCCAAGTTCTGCAGTCTTGTAGTCGAAGAGCTTCCCCTGAAGACACTTTAAATACCATAGATTTCCAAGCTTCAGATGGGTTTTGTGTGTAATCCAATCTTGGAAAGCTCGTCGTAGGGCAATGTTGATTATACAGCAGTCTTGGTAACTCTTGACTTCGCCGTATACATCCTGAAGCGATTGGGGCAAGTACTGGCTGGGATTCTGGAAGGTGGAATTGAGGTTATAGATGCTCTAACATAAAACTCTGAAGGGCCGATGATCATAACAGCAAAGAAGATAACTTGCGGTCATGATTAGTGGACTCTTTAGCGAAGATGAAGTACCCTCTATCATTTATTCGAAAGGAACTTGATACACGCTATCAGCGTGAGAAGATGATCGCCCAGTCCTGCTAGAGAAGCACTTGTCTATGTTCTGATTGGAAAACTTAACTGGAGGGACTTGTACAAATTCCTTAATGGTGAGCAATGCTTTTTACAGCACAACTTTCCCAAACGCTTTCATGGAACTCTTAATGACTGGAGTAATAAACCAGCACTGGCAGTAAGAATGCTAGAAGTCATCGTATATCCTGAGCTAGAAGCGATGCCCTGCTGATTTTATGTTTAGCTGGCGGCGGTCACGTTGGAGACAGCTTTACCTTGGACGAAATACGTATTGCCAGTCCCTGCCTATCAAATATGGTATCGAAGAACGAATACACTCTAAGCACGGTATTCAAATGCTAAGAACGACCTACAACTATGACAAAATCTAGCATCTAGAACTAGATAGATTGCTGTCTACAGAGAAGTGGAGCTGAGACGGACCCTACCAAGGAAGCTGTCAACCATGGTTCAGCACTGATACCGTTTCACACCACCAGCAAACAACGTCTCATTCCCAGATCCAAACCTTTTCCATATCAACGGCGCTGCCGTCAGTCCCGTCACCTCTCCACAACTCCAACCACCATTCGGACTCAAGACTCGGATGGTGATGCCGACTTCGCAACACTACAAAGACAAGTGCCCGGTGGTACCGAATAAAAAATCACGATCCCATACCTCGAGCCCGATCTCATGATTTGCCAATTCCAAATTTTTAACGCTCCTTGTTCACGAACAGCAAAGACGGTCAAAATCTACCGTTCATCTAACCTCTCATGATGATGATGTTTACGTGCAGGGTGCGGTGATCGACAGCAGCTAAAGAATTTGAAAAGTGGGGAGATGATGCAGACTGAATGCACGGAGGTTGGAGAACCCAGCGCCACCAGATTTTAGAGGAGGCGAAGTCGAGAAGCGACGGCCGAAATTCGGACAGCTTCAATAATCCAGCTTCACGGGTACCGTAGTAGGGACCGCTTGATCTAAGGTTGAGAGTCGAAGTTTGTGTGACAGGCGCGAGATATCGGTGATCACGAGGAGGAGGAAGGATGAATTAGGAAGGTGTAGAGACATGTTTATCTGTGTGGTAAGCGAAGGGCATGATTCTTTTCTTGGACTCTTGGAGATTGAGGGGAGGACTGGACTTGGCAGAGTGCCGCATGAATAATCACTTTCAACGGATAATTCAGATGAACTAGATGGGGATGGGCTCGCGAATCTTCAGACACAGATCATTGTTCCGGAAGTAGATCTTTGAGATTGCTTGAATGGAAGGAGATTATTTTTCTGCTGTTTCTTTGGGGAAGTTTGTTTATTTCGTACAATTTTCATTTTCTGGGGATGGTCGTGATATGCAGACCGACCGGGCCAGCCGACGCGTCCGCCTGGCTGAGTTTGGTGTTTCGTTACATGCCCTGTGTACAGGAGTTCGTGGAGACGACGTGGAACCCAGGCCAATGGTTCTTGATGCTGTACGGAGTTGAGGGATGAGGGATTTCCGGTTCGCGATACTTGCTCTTCAGAGTTGTGCCAAGGGATGGGGCTGAGAGGAGGAGGGGAGAACAAAGGTGGATTCTTGTTAGCACGAGGTTCATGCCAGCTCCCTTTGCCTGACAGAATGACAGTACCCGGAGAACATGCTGCTTGGGTATCATGAAGTTCATGNAAACNTATCATATACCCGCCGCTACGAATACTATGCGTGGACGGGAGCAAGCATTGGGGTTATGTATCTCCCAACATCTTCAGATGTTCGATAATTAGAGATAAGGTACTTTTGAATGTTGAAGGCGATTCCAGTCAAGCACATCATCATCATCATGATTTTCTAGCGGTTCCTGTCATGCCGTTCTGTAGATCCATGTAGCTACAGACTTGATTCGTTTATCGCATCCGGTTCAAAGAAATCCGAGTTAAACAATCGGCCTAGGTAAGCTTAACGCCGTGGATATTCGCCTCCTTCCTGCAGTGTGAACTGGGCAGTGGACTCGTGGAGGAACGCTTGTTGCATTTTGACCTTCCTGATCACATCGGTTTGTGCGATCCAAGGCAAGCCCATGAGGAAGCCCAGCCCTCCGCCCAGCCTTCTCTCCCTATCATCGTGGTTGCCGACCCCCCTTCACTAACAGCACGGCGTTGTATGTGCCACTCATATCAGGTTCCCGGTCTCGATAGATGCAAGATTCCAAAGAACAAGACGCAAGCGCAGGAAGTTGAGCAGCTAGATCCAGCTAAAAGCCATCCCCTAGGCCAGGTCCAAGCCCAAGGAGAACTAGGTCGACTGGAGAAGCACCTGCAAACAGCGAAGCATCCATCGCATCGCACCTGGATAGGCTGGCTGGCTGGCTGTCTGGCGGGCGGGCTGGCTAGGTATCATACCACTTCTCCGCTTCTTCTCCTCCCCACCTCCTCACCTCACCTCACCATCCTGACCCATCCCACCCCCTCCGGTCGTTGCAGGTGCTTGATCTGCTGCTGCTGTTTGTCATACGAGGAGCGCCTTGTCTCTTTGTTGCGAAGGATACACATTCAGTTGTCAACCATCATCAACTGCGCCTCCCAGAAATTTATTTACTCTACTTGATCACTTTGCGTGAATAACAATTTGCGCTCGGATTAACATCTAACACCTAAAACCTGGCCGCTTACACTACGGCACGGTATCGCACGCAGCTTATCTGCTTTCCGACCAAGCAAATCCGGCGACCCAAGTCCCAAGTCCAAGTCCATAGTCTTCCCCAATCTGTGTCGCACCGTTTCGAAGCTAGCGCTCTGGCCTCCTCTATTTGTCGTCAACGCCATCACCTGGACTCAACCTTCTTTCTGAACTTCACGATACGCCACTCGCTCGTTCGAATCTATCAATCCAGCAGACCGCCAACTCCCACCGGCTGTATCACATCGAATGTTGTCGACACATTCCAGCGTGCAATTGTAGGACGAAAAGCTGGGCGTACAACTCGATTCCTACGACCCTGTCTGACATCGAGGGAAGCGAGTGCTGCAATCACCCATTCCTTCCGCTACTTAGCCGCTCCGCAGTCCACGAGTTCGACCTCGTAAGTGGTTAAAGATGGCTGTTCTAAATCAACTCATGGGCGAGGCGTTTCAGGTCGTGGGAAGAGAAATCGTCAAGAGAAACCTCAACTCCGGCCAGACATCTACAGTTGCTTCTCCCACGCCTCTATCACAAGCAACGACCACCGCACCAACTCCGACGATGACCCAGTCGAACAGCAACCCAGGAGGACCCACCAGCTCTCCGCTGCTGTTCTTCGTTGCGCTTGGTTTTGGTGTCGTTTTTACGAATCTATGGTGAGAATTAATGGATGCGGATGGACTACGGTTTCAGGTGCTGACAACAATAAAGGATCATCGTAGGCGTCAAGTACTGCTTCCGATACAACGCTCGCAATCGTGCGATTCGAAATGGCGAAGATCCAGATCCTATCAACTTGGAGAACATGCCTGCGAGACCGCATCGCAGGAGGAGGGAGAAGAAGCTCATGACAATGGAGGAAGTGAACGAGCGATTCCCCTTGACAAAATACAAAACTTGGGTTGCATCCAGAGCAAGGGAAGGACTGTCAACAAATGGTGGCGTTACAGCACCATCGAGTCGGCCAGGAAGCGTCAGGGAAGTCGAAGGGGTCATGCCATCATCGCCAACAGGAACAAAGCACTCCATAAACACCAGACCCGATACTGCTGGCTCCGACCGAGACGCCACTATTTCACCCGCGACGAACAATCTTGGGGGTCAATTTGGAGCTGAGCGGAAGAGTATTGATGAAACAGTGGTTGAGAAGGGCATTGCATCACCAACTGTTGAAGAGCAGAATAGACTGGAACAGGTGAAAACCACGACTGAGACTATTAACAAACACCCGACAACCACCAGCGAGGAAGACGATGACGAAGATGATCATATCCATACGGCTGTACCACCCGAACTTCTTACAAACCCTGGAGACTCATGTGCTATTTGCATTGATACCTTGGAGGACGATGATGATATCAGAGGATTGACCTGTGGTCATGCTTTCCATGCTGGATGCTTAGACCCATGGCTCACAAGCCGTCGTGCATGCTGTCCACTTTGCAAGGCTGATTATTACACTCCAAAGCCTCGTCCTGAAGGAGAGACTGTAGAGCCAGATCGTACCGGACGACGAAGGACAACCAACCTGCAACAACCTCCAGCAGCGTGGCTTGCTGTTCGCGGCAACAGATTCATGATGCCAGCACGCTTCGGTATGGGCGCAGGGAATGCCGCACCGGTATCTGGAGCAGACGGATCTGCCACCAGCTATCCTAGTCGACTTGGTCGTCGTGCTCGTGGAGCCGCCGCAGAGCAAGGAAACAGTACTGCTGCTCAACCAGCGGAAAGTGCAGGCGCTGAACAGAATGCTCAAGCTGCTGCTCCACGAAGATGGAATCCTTTCAGCAACATGAGTATGCCAGCCATTCGTCTACCAAGACGGAACCAGCCTGCTCCTGCCGAGGCATCGCCTTCTCAGATGGAAGCTGGTACAGTCAGATGAGCTCTGAACACGAAGATATCTCTGTGAAATATCTTATCATAGTTGGTATCGTCAGATGATCTATCCACACGGGACAATCTCTGCGGAATCTCATCCTAGGAACTGTACGAGCCATTTCTACTTTGAGACACATCTCTTCAGCACTACCATCACTTTACGACTTGTACACAAACCATCACAACTCCGACGTACACCAACGTACATATGTCTTATGCGATTTTGCTCTTAGCGGTTTCCAATTTCGAACTTCCTTTTTTGTTCTTGTGTTCTGTTGAATTAGTTAGGTTAGTTGTTTGGTTGATCCATCGGAGGATCGGCTGGCCGTGCGTGCGTGGAAATGAAGCTACCGTTACCAAGTGTAATGGATGGAAGGGAAGGACCCTGGATCGATTCTGGGTCCTAGTCACTTGCTCTGGACAGCTTGAGTTGAGGAAGAGGTTGGGGGCGGCAGCAAGAGCCCCCAGGAGAAGAGATATCCATGGACGAAGAAGGGGAGAAGAGAAGATAGTTATCATGCGATGTGATGTGTATATGGGAAACCGGACTAATCGATCGATCGACATAGCGAGCGGTGATAAAAACAGTGCGGAGACCGCTATCTAATCTTGGAAGTGAGAGGAGATGAGATCAGATGAGATGAATGCATGGTAGCTAGCTGAAATCAAGAAGAGCGAGCTATCTTGCTGACGATAATGGCCTCTGAGCATTGACCCTAATATGATTGTGAGGTTGTGAGAGCGAGTGAATGTAAACATAAATACTGATTTGCTCGCTTGTCTTGTTTTGGCGCCTCATTTGAGAGTAGCCACGATATCGACGATATCGCAGATATTGTTGTGTTTTATAAACCATTCAGAACCTACTACTAATCATAACTCTGAGACCTGTGGGACAATAGACACTACAAGGCGATCGCTATCCCGCTATGCCATGAATAGTTGGAGGATCTTGACAAGTGATTGACACTCTCCTGCCGGGTAGGAAGTGTACGTTGATGATCTGGTATCAAATCCTCGTTTCTATTCGTTGAAGGGATACTCAAGCTACTTTAAATAGCGTTCTCGTGTGATAGAATATCTTTACACGATTCTGCCACACAACGTGGTCGCCGATCATAGATATCTCCCCTTCTGGAACCTAGACCCAAAATCCGCCGCCTTAGCCAACATCTCCTTCTTCTGACCATTTCCCAATCGTCCACCAAGAGCCATATCCTTCTCCCTGTCGAACCCCCTCTTACTCGGATCATCCTCCTCAACCTTCTCTCCCCTCTTCTCCTGCATCGCCTCCCTCTCCTCATACAAACTCCTCCCCCGATTCTTTTCATTATACTCCTGTATCCTCCTCGCCGTAGCCCTCTCCTCCATCTCCAGCTCCTTACTCACTCCCTTCTTCTCCCCTCCTCCCCTCCCACTCGTAGCCGCCTCCTTGCGTCCCAACACCTCATCCTCCAACCGCTGCCTCTTCTCCTCCGGCGTCTCAGTCCAGATGGCGGAAATGCCGCTCTTCTCAGCTGGTGCCTTCGCACCTTTGCCAGATGCGAACTTCCTGTTCTTGAGCTTGGTTGGGTCGACTCGGCCTGTCCAGTCGCTGTCTGTAGGTGGCGCGAGCATCCATTCTGCGCGCTGTGGTTTAGTAGATTTTGTTTCTGCTGCTGATCGTGCGCGGTCTTCTGCTTGGGAAGCTAGCAGTGCGCTTTCTGCTGCGGAGCCGGGAGCTGGTGGCAGAGAGGGCCCATAGTCGTCTTCGGAGTCTGAGGAGGAGTCGTTGGCGGGGTAGGAGGGGCGTTCTGAGAGTGAGGCCGGGGGAGGTGCTGGGCCGAGGACTCGTTTTCGAGGGGGCGAGGGCGCTTTTGTATTTGATGTTGGGGATTTGGGTGCAGAGGGTCCGTATTCGTCTTCGGAGCTTTCGTCGAGGGCGACTTCGTGGGGATTCTGGGTCGGTGGTAGAGAGGGTCCTAGGACGCGCTTTGGTGGTGGACTAGGGGCTTTTGCGGGTTGTAAAGATGTTCCATAGTCATCTTCTGAGCTGTCGTCTACGTTCAACTCGTCGGGGTTGGTGGTAGGTGGGAGTGCTGGACCAAGGGTTCGTGGAGGGGGAGCTGTTGCTGCTTGAACTTTTCGAGGGGGAGAGTGAGGTCCTTCATCTTCGGAGGAGGAGCGCTTGCGCTTGGCTAGGTGAGGCGGCAGTTGAGGACCGACAGAAGGCATGGTTGTCGCTGAGGAGTACTATGTGAGTCGAAATGTACTGCGAAGTGTGTTTTATTTGCTGCTGGTGAGTCGCGCTCGAAATATATTCTGGAGTCGGCAAGTTCCGACAGATTTGGGTGGTGCTGCGCCTTACTCGTGGACTTCTGAATGTAACATCAACACCGTGATCGTTATCGTTGTCTTATGAGAGTGCTTGTTCTGCTGTTGTACTGTATGTTTGGATCGTGAAAACAGTTGAAGATCTTCACGAACTACTGCATTCACATGCCCTGTCCCTGAACCGCTTGGGTCCACCCGGTAGCAAGCGAAGCCTCGTATCTAGCAGGAACCCAGCCTAGCTGTAGCTATCACCAACTCCCACCTCGAACCGAACTTCCAGAGCTTCTACAGCTTTCCCAGAGAGCGAGTATCTGTATCGACTGCCGACCTGATACGCCCCCTTCAATGAGCTTGTAAGAGTTCAAGGTTCCATGATTCCACGGCCTGCGGCGCATCAACGAGAGTGAGTGAGGGTTGGTGGAACCATGAACCGATGAGCTCCTCCTCTGTGGAAAACGATAGTGGTGCGGAGGAGGCTACGATAAATGGAGATGACCATAATGGAGGAGAGCATACGCCGACGAGAACTGCGGATGGTAATGGCAGACCTGCTGCAGGACGAATCGTCGAGCTGTTGGAGGAGGCAAGAGATGACGCTCCAACACCAGACCGAATGGGCAATGGGACCAATCGATACAAAGTCGCGCGGCAGATAGACAGTCCTTCTGAAGATGAATCTTTAGATGCTCTGCCTCGGAGAGCTGGAAGTCCCATCGATTCGTTGCTCTCCGTTCCGGACGACTCACCTTCAGTACAGGTAGGTTTAGGCAACATAAATTGGGATCTTTCCTTAACTCAATGCGCAGGGCTCGGTACTATCGTCACCTGGTGGAAGCAGTATACTTCCCTCCGTAGCCTCCAGACCCGGTCTCGAAAGCCCGACCCCATCATTCCGACCCTTCGATAGACGCTTCCAATCTCGTCTCTCTACCTCCAGTCTCTCCATACCCCGCGCTTCCTCCCCATTTCTCAAGAGCCATTCTCGCACTGCTTCCACAAGCAGCCAACTGCTACCAGATTCTGGGGACACCGACACACCGTCCCCGCCATGGGAAGTTGTACGATGGACGAAGCTCAAAAAGATGAATGGGCAAGCATTTTCCGAGGTTGGCAAACGCAATTTTGGCGTGCCAACGTGTATATCAGTCTCTGCATCTATAGTGTTGGGAACCTCCAAAGGAATAATTTTAATTTTCGATTACCATCAGAATCTCAAGTCAATAATCGGACCAGGAACCAAAGGTAGGTGCTCGTATTGTTGATCTTTGGAAGACATGCTGATCGTTTTAGCTGTGGAATCTGGAGCTATCACTTCCGTGGCCATTTCGGCCGACCATCTGATTGTTGCTGGTGGGCATGCTAACGGTAGTATCTTCACATGGGAAACTGCTCGAGCGGCTCGCCCCTTTCTACACATTCCTAGTCTTGAAGCTGGGCAAATGGTGAATAGGACAATCGACGGGCATGTGCCAAATGTTGCCATTAGGCATTTGGGCTTTCTTGGTACCAGACATACGGCCCTCGTCTCGGCTGATGATAGGGGCATGGCTTTCTCGCATCTTGCTTCGAGAGGTCTAGGTGCTGTTGGGCGTACGGTCAAAACTACCCGGATACTGGGACGTTATCCCAACGACCTACCTACCGGAGGGAAATCAAGGAAGCCCAGTACTGTTCTGGCCTTTGCACCTCTTCCCCTAGGCAATGTTGAGCGCGGGACTGATACCTTGGGACTGACTGCTATGCTCACTCCGTATCTCTTGGTTATTGTGTCGACGACTCCTATCGCTCAAACGCAGCACAAGGCAGCACGGCCGAAAGAAGTTGCTGCTCACAGTGCTCTGAGCGGATGCCTCGCATGGTTTCCAGCTGTTAAGCTAAAAGTCAGAGATCCGAAAACTGGTAGTGATGTGTCTAAAGTCAAGCTTGTTTACTGCTGGTCAAACGTTTTGACTGTACTAGACGTTGATGAAGTTGAATCGCCAGATAAAGACAAGCCTTCGAGTCTTTCTTTCAAGCCTCGCAGTAGGTGGAAAGCGGAAGAAGCTATTGTTGCAGTGCAATGGTTGAGTCGGTCTGTGTTGACTGTTCTGACTATCACTCAGCGGTTGATCATTCTCGAGGATGGCAGCATGAGAATGACGGAGGCTTTTGATCTTGTGCACAAACACATCTACCACCAAGACCTCTTCTCGAAACAGTTGCATACACTGGTAGAGCAGCTGGACGAAGAAGATGAATCGATGCATGGCGTTGTGGCAGACGCTTTCTACATGAGCTTTAAGGCTTACAAGAGTCGGATGTTCTTACTTGGTTTTAACGATGTCTCTATTGGTACATTATCCAATTGGGCTGATCGTTTAATTGCATTGATGGAAGATGGTGACTACATTGGAGCAATTCAACTTGCCACATCATACTACACGGGAGCCGCGGACAAACTCACAATCGGATTGCCCGAGGACACGGACCTACGACATTCGATGGTTCAGGACAAGCTCGTCGAAATCATGACCGCTTCGTTGAAATTCGCCTTTGGTCAAAAGCAGAAACAGGCCGTTTCAACAGATGACATACCTCTGAAGGACTTGGCCGAGGCGTGCTTTGAAGCTTGTCTCAGCATAAGCGATGTTGATTTTCTCTTTGAAGAAGCATATGAGTGGTATGAGGACGGGGACTCAGAAGGCATTTTCCTCGAGACTTTGGAGCCGCATATCCTCGAAAAGCAGATCACTATCATACCTCCAACTGTGGTGAAAGCCATGGTAACCCACTACGTCACCAAAGGACTAGAAAGTCGGCTCGAAGAGATGATCTGCAACATGGAAACAACAACTCTCGATATCGACCAAGTTACTACCTTGTGCAAACAGCACAATCTCTACGATGCCCTCATCTATGTTTGGAACCAAGCACTTCACGATTACATAACGCCCCTGATAGATCTTTTGACGCTTTTGATACCCCTCGTGCAGCAAGGCGATTATTTTACGAACGGAAATGTCATGGAAGATCCCATTTTCGGTGTCAATGCACTGAAAATGTTTCCATACATGTCATACACTTTCACGGGACGCGTATATCCTACGGGCGAGATTCTTGGAGAGCAAGAAGCCCTGGACGCAAAGGCAGAACTGTACTGGTTCATATTCTCAGGGAGAACAATTACGTGGCCTAAGGTGACCGGGAAGCCTTTTCTTACGCAACCGACTCAACAGCACGAACCATCATTCCCTTACCTTCGAATGATCCTGAAGTTTGATGCTCCGAGCTTTTTGAGTGCACTCAATGAAGCTTTCGAGGACTCTTTCCTGAACGATACCCCAGAGCGAGCTGTCAATGGAGGCTCAAGCAAGGACTTGTCAGAGGAGCATGTTTTTGGCCTCTCGGTGAATCGGCAGTATGTCATCACTATTCTACTGGAAGTCATGAATCACAACGACTTCGCAACTGAAGACATAATCTACCTTGACATGTTCATCGCTCGCAATCTTCCCAAATTCCCTCAATATCTGCTACTCTCAGGAACAGCTTTGCACAAAGTTCTCGCGGGCTTATGCAACTACCCTGGCGAGGATCTGGCTGATGATGCTCAATTGAGCGCAGAATACCTGCTATCGGTCTACCATCCCTCCGACCTCGAAGCTCTGATTCCATTGTTTGAAAAGGCTGGATTCTACAGAGTCCTCAAAAGCATATACAGATCAGACAAACAGTACAGCAAACTTGTCCAGACATACTTCGATGACCCAGATGACCGGGAAGCCGTCTTCGATTGTATTGCGGATTGCTTAAGACCTCGTTCTGGATTAACGAAACGACAGATTCGAGACGTTCACGAAGTTATTGAGACCCACGCAAGCGAGCTGGTGTACCTCGACGCGGTGAAAGCTGCACAGGTCATTGAATCCTATGCGCCCACACTTCATCAGAAGTTCTTGGACTCCCTCCCAGGTGACTCCGAACTACAATACATATACTTGCATACTCTATTCGAGCCAAGTGATGTTGATATCGAGACTTCAAAGATACAGCCACATTCGGATTTCACTGAGCGATATGTTCAGCTCATGTGCAAGTATGATTCTACGCATGTAGCCGCATACGTGGAGTTGGTGCAGGCAAGCGATCTCAGCCTTGACAAAGTTCTTCCATATATGGAAGAAAGCGGAGTCATTGATGCTGCTGTGGTTCTGATGGCCCGAGACGGCCAGCTACGAGAAGCAATGGACCGACTCATCAAGCATCTTAGGAACTTAGAAAGCACGTTGCTTGGCCTCTTGAACAGCTCGGCCGAAGACATGCGGTCGATGAATGCGGGTGAAGCGATCGAGGATCTTCTGGAAGCTTTACAAAAATATACGAACGTCGGCATCTGGTTGTGTCAAGATCATACGAAGACCTCTCAGCCACGACTGATCACCTCTCCTGTTCGAAAGAAGTCGGCTCCAAAGAATGAGCTTCTCCCTGATGAAGCTCTTTGGTTGGACCTCATTGATAATACTGTGCAGATCACCAGGAAACTTTCGGCCAGTCTGGATGATCTGGAGGCGGTGGAAGAGATTGACCATGACAAGCTCCTCGCTCAACTACGAACTCTCGTGCAGCGAACTTTCACTGCCTTGTTGACTTCGACGTCCAGCCCTTTGCCATCTGGAGCTAGTTTGTCGTTTTTGAGGATCCTCAGAGCGTTCTTAACTAGAGCTTCGATCTCATCACCCAATCTAAGCGATCTTCGAGCTGTACTTGCTTCAGTCTTCTCCGCATACGCTTATGAAGAGAGCATCCTCAGTCTAGCGAACCGCCTCCTTGACAAAGATCTTTTTGTCAACGTGCAATCAGCGACCGCTCTTCGACAACGAGGGTGGAGACCCCGTGGCTCAACATGCGAGGGCTGTGGTCGACGAGTTTGGGGTCCTGGTGTCTCAGGTGACGTCTTCTCTCAATGGGAAGAACGAGAGGAAATCGATATGAAGAGGAGGAAAGAACGGAGATCCGAACAAGCTGGCGCGGAAGTCGAGCGCGGGAAAGGACGGGCACATACCCGCAATACTAGCAAAGCCAGCGTTACCGACATGGTAAAGGGCAACGGCAAAGGTGCCGGAAGTGGCGAGGAAGAAGGTCAGCAGTTGAAAGATGATGCTGCAGCGAAGGTGCAGCCAGACTTAGGACCGTTGGTGGTATTGGCTTGTAGGCATATTTATCACCAGAGTTGCCTGGAGAATATGCAGGCTGATGACGTGGTGAGGACTGATGGACGGGAATATAGATGCCCGATAGATGGATAGGAAATACTAATAATTTATTTGTTCCCAAAAACAGTCCTCTAGGGCCTTTGACCATCTAGACTTCCTGCTTATTTGCTCACCCAGGCTAAACGCTACCTGAAACCTCCGTTTGTAAATAGGGCAGAGTGTCCGAAGAATTTTCCAAGAGTGCTTTTGTGCGTCACAACCAAGTTTACTTCTTCAAGCGTAATTCCTATCTAACCAACATATAATCATGGTCGGATGATAGCCGCCCGTAACAGGGATATAAAGTCCTAGCAGTCTCTGTGATGGTAGTACGCTATGTCACTTATTTTGTTGCTGACATTCAGTTCCTAGGAGTATTTAGCTCCTCATACTAAAGAGCTCAGAAGAGTATGACAGAGACGAGGCACAACGTTGTATCCCACTTCTCGGTTGGATGATGAGGCTCCAGTTTAGTCAGGGGTACCGATGCATTTAAAGCGCGGCTGCAGCCGTTCCCTTGCCAATGACACTAGTGACGCTTGAAGATTGGACGGTTATTTACTTTCACTTACATGTCGGATTATGAAATTCCGCTACGCAGAGTACTGACTATCATTCCACCAACAGGAATTCGGCCAGAATCAGACAGACACCAAGAGAGCAGAACAAAACCAAACCATATTTCGCAACTTCAGCGTGTGTTGGGCGTCGGCATTTCGGCAAACAGAAACAAGCTCACCAGGCAAGCCCAACTCGCAACGCTCCTGAAACCTCGCATCGCACGAGCATTGTTCCAGCTTCAACCGGTTGGCTCAACGCAACGCAATCCCCAACTCTACTCAGCCACACCCGCGAGAACAAGCTTTCCTTACATAAACCCTTTCACACTTTCTTGAATGCTTGGCCCGACTTCCTCTCTCTCTTCCTCTGATTCATTCATTCCCTTCATTTGACGACGCCATAGATTGATTGTTACAGATAGACGAGATAGTAATTCGAGACGTTCTTTCCCCGCCCGATACGACACGAGACCACACGCAAGGTGGTAATTTGAGATTACGAACATCACTCCTTGCATACATCAACATAATTCCCGCGAAATACTCAACCAACACTGCAATACCAACGGTTCGCCTTTTACGATCGAGAGAGGGATATCTGGAGGGCAAGATGGCGATCATTGTGGAGAGACAGAACTTCAACGATGATGAGTTCCTCTACGATGATAGAAACAGCTTCTGGTGGACCAGAGTATGTCCCATATGCATCTGCTGACATGAGGTTGCCAGTCCAGGTTACTGACCGCTTCGAAGGATGGACAAATCGTTAGATGGTCGGTGTTCTTTGGGTTGTTCTTCCTGTTCATGGCGTACATGATCGGTGGTTATATGCATGCGAAGAGGAGAATCAATAAGGGCCTGGTACCCCTAGGATACCATCGGTGGCTTCTGAGCAGACGAGACAGAGCCAGATATGATCCAAATTACCAAAACCCAGCCGTGTACTACAACCAATACACACCACAACAGAACACCCAGTACGGAATGTACCCAATGCCACCACCTATTTACAACAATTCTGATCTCCCACCGACCTATCAACCACCTGCTGGAGCCACCAAGGTCGATCCATCACAATGGCGCGCAGAGCCGACTCGAAGACCAGCAGAAACCACTGGCGAACCCTCACCTGCCTACGAGGCTCCACCAGGACCTCCTCCAGCAGCCGTTCAAGCAAATCATACCGGAGCGAGCACAGTGAGCAACAATCCATATAGGCCTTGAGATTTTTGAGCGGAGGGTTTGGGCATGAGCGACTTTGGCAGATTGTATTTCTTGTAATCCGAGGGAGTAAGGGAGCGTTTTTCAGGTGGAAGGGGCACAGAATACCATAGACACTATCAGGAATAGAGAAGTCAACAAGCATGGAACTTGTAATAGATTCGTCTTTAATGATGTTTCTTAATATTCAGCCCTTCGTTCATCCCAGGTCCATAGCATCTGGATTGTCGTCCAGAGATCCTTGGGTCATAAGTAATGTAGGATCCCCGTCCATAGGCTCCGGTTCTGGATTTCCAAAAGTCGGTGCTCGGGAACCATTTCCACTTTCTTCCATGTGTCGATACCAGTCTCGTGCATCGGGTGTCTTCTTCGACTCAGCCTGCCGGGTCTCTTCGTTCCGTTTCTGCTCTTGCGCCGCCCGAGCTCTGGCTCTCGTTTCAATAATAGCCTTCCGAACACTATCCTGCTCCTCGGGCACCGTCAATGAACTTGGAATATTGTATAGCACTAGTTGGTTATTGCCTGCCAGTTCGCCCTCGCTGTTTGCCAGTACCATAGAAGGAATGCGCGTTTCGCGGAGGTGCTTTTGGATGTCTGGTAGAAAGACAAGCTTGCCATCATCAGAAGACTCGCTGTCTGATAGCTCGGCATCTAGGTCGTAAATGTAGACTTTGTGCTTCGTATCGTCCAATTGCATCATATCATCGTCATGTGGTGATCGTTGCGCTGGGGATTTGGGCTTTGTGAGGTTAGGCGTGGGATGTTCCACGGGGACATAGAGCTTCTCGCCATTGCGCTCTGCCAAAAGTAAACATAAGTCAAAATTCCTCGCAGTGAATCGGGAATAGAATATACGCACCTAGATTCAGCAAGCTCAGGCGTTTGTTCAATCGCTCGTTGTCTTGACTTTCGGCCTTTCTCTTCCTAATCTTGCTGTTCGCTACGCGGTCCATCCTCCCATCTCTCCCTCCCTAGCCAAACCACTTCAACACCGTGCAACCCAACACTCCCTCCAATCACCGATTAAACAAAGTCGCAGACGGTCGCAGCAAGAAGCCAAAGTCCTGTGTTTCGCCTAGGCTACCTATCGGGATCGGGAAATACCAGAGGTCCAGTGAAGAGGATAGAGGGCGCGGATGAATGATTTGCGAAGAGTCGGTTTGAGAATCCGCCTGAGTCACCTCCGACTTCGACGATTTTCTACTACTACCGAGCCACGCCTGCAGCACCAGCATCAGAGGACGACGCGAATAAATACCTTTCTTGGCCGCACGCGCGCAACAACCAACATTCCAATCCACCGCACATCTAGAATCTTCTCGACGACGATCGCAAGGATGGCGCAGGAGAAATGGACCGCCCCGCTGGTCAGGAAGACCTTCTTGGAGTTCTTTGAGAGCAAGGGACACACGATCGGTATGTAGCGGGGTAGTTTTGCTATGGAGGGGAACATTTTTGGGCAGGACTCACGACGCAAATGATGCCTCAATTGGAGCTGGGGATACTGTTTATTCTCTCTATAGTTTCATTGAGGTCTTTCAAGAGTACGTAGCTAATGTATGGTCTCTGCAGTGCCCTCGTCCTCGGTCGTACCCCACAATGATCCTACCCTCCTCTTTACCAACGCTGGTATGAACCAGTTCAAGCCTATTTTCCTGGGGACAATAGGCCAGACCGATGATATGGCACAGTTGAAGAGAGCTGTAGACACGCAGAAGGTGAAGTACAATGGTTGCTGAACAAATGGAGGGGCATGCTGACCGCTGTACAGTGTATTCGCGCTGGAGGAAAACACAACGTGAGGATATATTGTACCAATAGAATGACATAGCTGATGCGGGTGCTGTATAGGACTTGGATGATGTTGGAAAAGATAGCTACCATCACGTAAGTGGCATTGTTTGGTCCCTACGAATTTGCCTAATGTGACTCAGACTTTCTTCGAAATGCTGGGCAACTGGTCTTTTGGCGATTACTTCAAGCAGGGTGCCATTGAGATGTCATGGGAGCTTCTTACGAAAGTTTACGGGTTAGATCCAGATCGTCTCTATGTCACATACTTCGAGGGGGACGCTTCTGCAGGATTGGAGCCAGATCTGGAGGCCAAGGAATTGTGGAAGAAGGTTGGCGTCGCAGAAGATCACATCTTACCTGGGAACATGAAGGACAACTTCTGGGAGATGGGTGACCAAGGACCTTGTGGTCCCTGCAGCGAAGTTCATTATGATCGGATAGGTGGTGGTCGGAATGCTGCAAGTCTGGTCAATATGGACGACCCGAATGTTCTCGAGATCTGGAATAACGTCTTCATTCAATACGATAGGCAGAAGGACAAGTCTCTCAAGACTCTTCCAGCAAAGCATGTCGACACTGGTATGGGTTACGAGAGATTGGTATCGGTGTTGCAGGACAAGTCTTCAAATTACGACACCGACGTTTTTCACCCACTGTTTCTCAAGATCCAGGAAGTCACAGGAGCCAGGGAATACACCGACAAATACGGGAAGGATGATGTGGATGGCATTGATACCGCATACCGTGTCATTGCTGATCACATCCGGTTGCTGACCTTTGCCATCTCGGACGGAGGCGTACCAAACAACATCGGTAGAGGATATGTCGTGCGCCGAGTCCTGCGTCGCGGTTCTCGATATGCCCGAAAGTACTTCGATGCTGAGATCGGCAGCTTTTTCTCCAAGATTCTGCCTGCTCTTGTTGAGCAGATGGGCGCTCAGTTCCCTGAGATTGTGGAAAAGCAAGGCGATGTTAAGGAGATTCTGGATGAGGAGGAAGAGGCTTTCGCTAGGACACTGGATCGTGGCGAGAAGCAGTTCGAGAAGTACGCTGCTCTTGCTGTTAAGAATGGCGAGAAGAAGCTCTCTGGTGCAGACGTTTGGCGGTTGTACGATACTTTCGGGTTCCCGGAGGACTTGACCAAGATCATGGCTGAGGAGAGAGGGCTGGAGACTGACGACGCGGAGATCGAGGTTGCAAAGGAGACTGCTCGATTGGCCAGTATGTCTGTCAAGGAGGCATCGCATACTTTTGCCAAGTTTGATGTACATCAAATCGCAGAATTGGACAAGATGGGTGTCCCAAGACCGAATGACGATGCCAAGTTCTCGAAGGGAGACACCACTGCCAAAGTGTCGCTCGTCTACGATGGAAAGAGCTTCCTTAAGACAACCGAGGGTTTGCCATCCGACAAGCCTTTCGGTATCCTGCTCGACAAGACAAACTTCTATGCAGAGCAGGGAGGTCAAGTTGCTGATACAGGCAAGATCATTATTGATGGTGTTGCTGAGTTCAAGGTGCTTGATGTCCAGGCATATGGAGGGTATATTGTCCACAATGGCTACCTGGAGTACGGCCAATTGAAGGCTGGAGATGAGATCATTTGCGAATATGACGAACTTCGCAGACAGCCAATCCGAAACAACCACACAGGAACACATATTCTCAACCATGCTTTGCGGGAACATTTAGGCGAAGACATTAATCAGAAGGGATCTCTCGTTGACCAGGACAAGCTGAGATTCGATTTCTCCCACAAAGCTCAAGTCACTTTGCCGGAGATTAAGAAGATTGAGGATTCGTCAAATGCGTACATCAAGCAGAATTGCGAGATCTACTCTAAGGAGGTCGACCTGGATGTTGCCAAGGGTATCGAAGGTGTTCGCGCTGTTTTCGGAGAGACATATCCCAATCCAGTTAGAGTCGTTTCCGTAGGTGTGCCTGTTGATGAGCTTCTGGAAAACCCTACAAATTCCAAGTGGAGAGAAGTTAGCGTTGAATTCTGCGGCGGAACCCACGTTGAAAAGACGGGCTTGATCAAGGACCTTGTCATTGTGGAAGAAAGCGGTATTGCTAAGGGTATCCGACGTATCATCGCTTACACTGGTGACGCCGCTCACGAAGTTCAACGCCTCGCCATCGAGTTCGGCAAGCGAATTTCGACTCTCGAACAGATGCCACACGGACCAGAGAAAGAGGCTGAGGTCAAATCTGTACAGAACGATCTGAACCAACTCACGATCTCATCTCTGACGAAAGAGGAGCTCAAAACACGTTTCGCCAAGATTCAGAAGAGTCTCCTGGACGAGCAGAAGAAGAAGCAGAAGGCCGAGTCGAAGACTGCACTTGATACCGTTATTGGCCATTTTGCCGAGAACAAGGACAGCAACGTCTACATTGGCCACTTGCCCATCTCTGCTAACTCGAAGGCTATTGCCGATGTTATGAACCACTTCAAGTCCAAGGCTAAGGACAAGTCTGTCTATCTCTTCGCTGGTACCGAGACGGAGATTGTGCACGGTGTTTACGTTGGCACTGTAAGTTTCATGTTTCTTTCTTCACTGATTATTTGTACTGATCAACTTCATAGGATCACACGTCAAATGGCGTCACTGCCGAGCACTGGGCTGCCTCAGTCTCCGAAGTCATCGGTGGCCGCTCAGGAGGAAAGGAGCCTACGAGAACTGGCCAGGGTACCAACCCACACAAGATTGGAGAGGGTGTTGCCGTTGCGGAGAAGTGGCTTGCTGAGAAGCTGAAGTGATGGACAACAAGGAAGGCGTTATACTCGGGAGTTCGTTGACATACGTCGCGAATGTGAAAGATGGTGGCATGGGATCTCATTGTCGGAACCAAATGTAGCTAGTAGAGTGGGCGGTATCTGATCTGCTTTGGAGCTGGATGGGTACTTTTTTGGTTTGCTCTAGAAGGAATCTCGTGATTTCGAAAGGACAAGACCAAATTAGCTATGAGAAGCCACTAGTAGATCATTCACTTATAAGCGATATGCTTGTTAAACTTCGTAGTGGAGGTGAGCAGCCTGCGGCTCCCCTATTCTTCATTCACAGGAAAATACAAAAGCTTCCAATTTCAAAGGACCTCCTTTCCTTTCAGGTTCTTCGCTTATGGAAAAGGTAGTGTAAACAAAGGCGCACTTTTGGATATCACCTCCAACCAGCTGAATGTAGTGCTCATATGCTTGCATAATAGCCTCAATGGGAGCTCCAGATCAGATGAGAAACACCGGCAAGTATGATTCCACCAAAATTCGTAGAGTGCATTGGGCAATAGAAGCAGCAACTTCTTGTTATCTACCCTCATTTCATATTGGGTGCAAGCCCACCTTGTTTGGGGGAGAATCTTGGAATTTACTATGCTGTGTATCTAATCAAATACACCATATCATCCTCATCCACTTCTAAAATCGGGGCTGTGACGCAGTGGTAGCGTGTTCCATTCGCATAAATTCTAAGTTCTAACGAATAAAGTTAATGTTGGAAAAGTCGTGTGTTCGAATCATACCTGCTCCAAAGAAGTCATCTTTCTTTTTGTCGTTCTACCCCCTAGCACACTAAATTATATGAATAAAGCTATGGCTTCCTCTCTAAAGTGGATGGATATTCTCTTTTGTCCAGATATGGGTGACTTGAGGGGTATTGATATGGAGTTTTCTCTTAGTAATTTCAATCTTACTAGATTTTGCTGGGTCACGGCAACCTGGCAATTGCTGTATATAGATGGTACTTGGTGGATCTGTTTATTATCGCTTAAGCGAAAAAAAACCTGCCGCCCCTTTTTTTGCCCGCTTGAACTTGCGTTCGCCCACAGTGGACAGGAAGAAAACAAGCGAGGACTTCAAGCAGACCAGGAGGGGCAAAATATTCCCAAGGTCAAAAAAGCAAAAATGGTAGCACCGAAGAACTGGAGAATGTGTAATGCATTGGAGATACCGCGGATCGAACACGGGATTTCATCAAGTTATGTATTACTGCTGCAAGGCAGTATGCAAATGATGCACGATACCACTTCGTCATATCCCCTGATTAACACATGTTATGGAGGAATCCCTTATTTCGTTACATACATTCGATAAAGAAATCTGAAACTTTCGGCTTGGGGTTTGTGGGTGAATGAAGTGGAGATAGTGGATCCCGGGGCACAGCCGGAGGTCTGTAGAAGATTTACTTCCAATTCAAACGGGCCTTCTCTCCGTTCATGATACTATTTTCCAAGTACGTTGTTTACAAAAGGGCTCTACAGGCATATTGCATGCTACTTTGATGTGCTGCAGCTTCCTGCCAGCTCCGTCTTCGTTCACGGCGGTGCTGAGCTTGTTGGCTTTTGAGGATAGACACTGTCTTTTGTGGGAGCATAGTTATCATCAAGAAGTCTAGTCAGTTGAATAGTAATTGAGTACTTACATAATAATCTGGCTAGCTCAAGCTAAGAGATTTTATGGAGTCTAGAAGTATATATCTTGAGTCTTTGTCTAGAATTTTTTTCGAAATTGCTTGGGCACCAGAAGATCTAAAGTCATTTACTTTTCCGGCATGATGCCTAATATCCATCTACAAAGAATCCTTGGGCAGAGTAGCAACCTTTTCTTGGAAAAGCTTCTCGGCCTTTGACCATACTGGGTGTGTTCTCCATTCCTTCAAGGACAGCAGACTTGGCAACAAGTCCTTGCTGAAAGCCTCACTTGCCTCTCTCGGGAGCAAACTTGGCAAGTGATCGATACTAATGACTGAAAGTCTTGGCTCGCCCTTAACCTCAACTGGCACTGTTGGCTCGTTGAAGGTTGTAGCGACTGTATAGACTGGGATGGGGTTGTTTGGGTTGGTGGTGTCGGCGCTGACGTCGCAGATGACCGAGAGCTTGCGGTCGGGGGTATCAAGGCTCTTCATATCAACGAAGTTGGGAATCTTGGACATGAGGTATATGCAGTTGACGAAGATGTCACTCTCCACAATCTCGGGGAATGGTCCGCCCTTAGCTGTCTCAGCCATATCCCACTTCAACACGTTCTCAGTTGGCACGCCTGCTCTCAAGCAGAGGTCCACAGCACCACTACCGCATCTTCCAAGAGCACCGATGACCAGTACGCGCGGATCCTTGCCAGTCTTCTCCTTTCCAGCAGCAATTGCCTTCTTGACGTCCACAATCAGAGCATCTTCGTTAGGGTAGCTTGAAACGCTTGGGAAGGGCTCCGAGGCGGGGTGTGTGAGTTGCCATGCCCACGTCTCGAGAGCAAGGGCTGCACCGGCAAATCCAGCATGATATCCGAACGCAGCGACCCTGCGATTCTTGTCATCGGTAAGGAATTCGAGATCGAGGAGTGTGCCGCCGCCGCGAGGGAATCTAGACAGGACCTTCTCCCATCCACCTTGTTGCTTGTAGCAATGTGCGAATTGGACATGGACATGCTTGAGAGGGACTGAAATAACGTCAGATATTGCAATTGAGACAAGGAATCCATTGGCATACATTCTTCAACAGGAAGCTCCTTCAACCCAATAATGATGTGATCTGTTGGTGCCTCGCGCCACGTGTTCTCTGGCACCAGTGTAGCTCCAACAGCCTCGAACTCGCTATCATCGAATATACGCTCTGGGCTACGCTCAACATTGACTGTATAGCCAGCATCTATGAGGGCCTTGGTGGTTGTCGGTGTGAGGGCGGAACGGTGCTCGAGGGCTTTGCCCACTGCCGAACGCATTAGTAACTTTCGTAGCATGATTTCAAGACATTGAAGCCTTACACTCGGAACGAAGATGGAGAATTGTTCCAGACATGATGATGAGTTTGTCAATTGGAAACGATTTGATTGTTGTGAGTATATGTCAGATTTGGTAATTGAGAATCATCCCGCCATTTCGTTTTGTTTTCTGCCGCCGGTGACGTGACTCACCGCCGTATGTTTCCCAGGGTTAAGGATTTTCCCCAGCCGACATCGCTTTCTGGACATCACATTCCGATTCTAAGAGAATTTGAGTAATCATTGAAAGTACAAACTCTGTGTCTGTATTTGCTTCGAGGTTCTTTACCAGATGACCAAATTTTCCAGAGCACTCTGATTTTTGGTGTAATTCAACCGTATGGTTTTCCTGGGATCCAGCGTGTTCCATTGTTTGGGATGAGAATTTCCAAGAGTTCAATCCAAATAGTAATCGCTCTGAGACCAGTCTGAGATCGAGGAGATGATCTGCCCCAGGGCGGCGGAGCAAGTTTGATCCTCTTTGCATCCCAATTGTCTGACCCGCTTGCCCCAGTTATCCCCCCCAAGCCTAAAGAGATCTAAGTTTACTTCAAGGACGGGATATATCCTCAACTTCCTTCTATTTTCTGTCTCGCAAGTCACTTATGCACAAAAGATGATATCTTTCACGCAAGCTTCCCATTATCATACAAGCTGCATATATAACGGTCACTGGCTTCACGGTCAAATGCAGAAGACAGTCCGTGCTTGTCACGGCGAGTTCTGAAGTTCGTTTCGTGGTTGTTTCTCAAACAACCTTAACTGGCTTGGCGAGCCAAACGAGATCCAGATCTAGAAACGATTGGGATCTTTCGTGCGGCCACGATGATCTCCCGCTCTCCATCTCGGTGGGAAGAGTCGAATCCGGAAAAGTCGACGTTTGACCCGCATACTCTGAACATAATCTGACGAACGAGGCTGCGTTGCATAATACTGCTGTATATAGGTTCCTGGGTGCTCTGGGAATGCGTTCGTCGAATCTTGCTGGCACGTTTGTTGTCTCTTCCGATCTCGCTGGGGTATTCTGACCCTCCATCGTTTTGCTTTTTCATGTCATTTCCATTGTTTTGTTTTTGATGTGATAGCTGCAGGCATGGCTTTCCTTTCGAGAATGCCTGGTGCACTCGCCATTCTTTTATATCTTCAATGTTGTAATGTAGTGCGAGCACAGAACCAATCTTTGCCAGGATTTGGAGACACAGTCCAGGTTCTAGGCAACGTAAGTCATGAGGATTCGTCTGCAATTCCCGCAAACTAATAGGTGCAGATGGAACGAACAGATCAAGACTTCAAGGACGGCCTCGCCCTCGACATTCTCTCCCCCAAACCCAGGACACTTGTCGTTACACAAAACAAAGCGCCACTGGCAGCAATTTTCATGACAGGAGAAACAGGCGGGCCATTTGTCGCTGTATCCAACTATTCATATATCATCAAGATGAATGAGACAGCCAACGACCTCATAGCCAAGATTGAAATTCCGTATGACCCAGTCGAATTACAGCAACAAGGTCTCTTAGAGGCCAATACCTTTGTCGCCTCGCTGGCATCCGATGGGAAGAGCTGGACCGTCGACGACCAAACGCGGAATGTTCATCGTAGCGAGAACAATACTCGGATAGTGAAGATGACTTCCATAGAAGGAGAGTTCATACTCGTGGCTCGAAAAACTGTCGATACCAGTAATGTCTTCATACAATATGGGCAAGGGGAATCGAGGACCGCCAATATGACCGCTGGGCCTGGTCTGCAATGTGCTGAGTTCATTGATGGGATGCGATTTACCGTGCAGACGAACGTGGATCTGAGGATGAATATTGAGCTCAAGCATGGCATCAATCCTGGGACTCTCCCGCCGAACACCGTTTCTCTGAATTCGTATATGTGGATCATCAACACGAGTGCGCCGATGGAGAGAGTCAATGCCGAGATGCTCGTACCCTGTATGTATCGCCGAGTGTTGATTGCCTATATATCGCCTCGCTAATCAACACTTTCAGTCAATAGAATGATGCTTGCAGCAATGAGACCTGAAGGATCCTCTCCCTCAACTATGTTGACGGTCGGCAGACGAGCCTTGAACGCAACGAGCGGGACATTTCTGCCTTTCAATCGGGTCGTACAATTTGTGAAAGAATTGCCGGACGATAAGGTTGTTGTACCGCAGGTTACGCAGCTGGATGGACAGTACATCATCCTTGTTACGCAGCCTAAGGCGGTTGGTGAGAGTAAGTCAACACTAGATCCTCGAGGAACGGAGATTTAGGCACTAATGACGTTAATAGCTACTCCACATGCTGGGATTATAAAGCCTGGAAGACGGGATTTGGAAACACGATTGAGGTCGAGAAGTAAGGGATTTCCGGATTCTAGATATAGAATAGCTGTATAACATGTTCCACTGATAAATTCTCACAATTTGCAATTGTGAAATTCAGTATTGCATTGGGTATCTCTAACCTATGTCCTCCACTGCTGGCCTCACTGTAGGCGTATTACCAAAGCTTTCTAGCCCTCTATCGACGATCATGGGAACGGCGAAGCCGTTATTAGTACCACCTAGGCTTTGAGGATCAGCCACGGCGCCGTTGGTATCTGCTTTCAACGCAGCAAAACGTGCTCCAGCTTGCTTTAACAACTCCTGAACTTCGACTTCTCTCGCGGCAATCTCATTTTTCTCCTGCTTCGACGCTTCCACCTGCTTTTGCCTCTTGGCCAATTCCTGCTCCATCGAACTGAGTGTGGACTGCAGTCTTTCTAGACATTCTGACAGTGCCGGCAAAGGTGTAATCTTTGATGGCATCTGGGTCGCATTGACGTCGGCTGATTCATCATGCTTGTGAAGACCGTCCATACCAGCACGAGTCTGAGCAGTCTCATAAGCAGCACGCCTCTCAGCCTCTGAATCATCGGAATCCTCATCCGAACTTCCTTCGGCTTGGTGGATCATATCTGCCATTTCCTTCCTTTGACGTTTCTTCGCCTCCCGCTCCTGTTTCTTGCCTAGCGAGATCCGTCCATCGTCAACAAATTCGTCGAAACCTTCCCCGAGATCCTCATCCTCTCTCACTAATCTGCTTTCTTGCTTCTTCTTCTGAGGTAAGAGAGAGATCTGTTGCCTGTCACTGCCATTGTCGTCGTTGAACGATATGAAATCCTGTTCATTGGCAAGTCGAGCTCTTCGTTCTTTTTTCTCTCTGATTTCGGCTTCGCTGGGTATGAAAGCTGGGGCACTCTTGGAACCTGTATCTTCCAGATCCACAACCATGGCGCCCTCAAGTTCCGAAGCGTCCAGTCCCTCTTCGTCTTCAGCCGTAGCATGCAATGCAGCCAGATCCTTAGGAGTAGTAGGAGTCGAGCTCTTAAGTTCATTGAGATAGTCCTTACTGTATGTCGGTCGCTCCTCATCATCGTCGTTCGCGCGCATGGGTAACCCTTGATGTGGCAGAGTTCTTTTCAGAGCATTCCCTTCAATTACTCGTCGTCCCAGCGCGGCTTTCTTCGGGGTAAAGGCTTCATCGTCCTCTAATGCTTCGGCGGCGTCTCCAGATATTATCTCGCCCGGTCCAAACGAGAGTCTTGAGGAGGCCGTCTTCTTCTTCTTCATCAATGAGCTCGATCTGCCTATGGTAGGCTTATTCACAACCTGTGGTCCATCATTTTCGTCGCCATCTTGTGATTGATCGTCGAATGCTATGCTTTGTCGCAAAGAGGACTTCTTGAATGTCTTCCGGCCTGGTATTGATGATGCTGATTCGGTTGTACTAGCTATAGATATACGGTCAGCTGTCTTCTCCGAATCAGCTGGGCTCGTAGCTGCAATAGCTTCGGCGTACTCACAAGTATTTACAAGCTCCGCGACCTGAGCATTCTTTGCGCCCTCTTCATCATCTTCGTCAACCTGAATCTTGCGAGCTTTTCGTTTTGACCCAAATGCAGACTTCATCTTCTCGGAATGCGAGTCGCGTCGTAACGGAATTCTCCAGGTGTGAGAATGCCTACGATCATCTCGATCGAAGGACGTTCACGAAACCTTGAGCCTCAACCTCGAATTATTCTTATCGTCACGTGCTGTTATCAGTTAGCGCCTCAAATCGCATAACTTTCAACGAGCAGCAACTCTCTGATAAGTCTCACTTCCAAAGAACCCACCCAAATCAGTCAAGATGCCTCAAGCTCAGCCAGAGCTGAAGAAGGTATGTCTCCCTCCAATCCGAAACTATGAGGCGTCGGCACTTCGTGGCGCGCGACGTACGAGCGACAAGCGGAATGCGTTCACTCCAAGGCATGAGTATGGTATAGAGCGCGTGCCTAATCCGGTCTCGCAGTACCTCGATAAACGACTTTTCGTGCAATTGAATGGAAGCCGGAAGGTCATTGGTGTCCTGAGAGGTTACGATGTATGATCTGCTTACCCCGCGGTGGGGGCTTTGGCTAATGGATGGTCCAGGTATTCTTGAACATTGTGCTGGACGATGCTGTGGAGGAGAAGGATGGTGGAGAGAAGGTCAGGTTAGGGATGGTGGTCAGTTATCGCATTTGCTCCGGATCGTTGTCTATGGTACTAATGGAGTATGCAGGTCATTCGAGGAAACTCCGTGGTGATGCTCGAGGCTTTGGAGAGAATAGGCGGCGGACGCGAGAACAGAGGGGACTGAAGCACCAACCATAAAGACTCGCAAGTTATCTATCTCGAGAGGACCTAGATCGAGAATCAGGGAGGTGAAAAGTCGTTGCTGCTACTGGAATCATGGCGTTTGTGAAAAGGGAAGGCAAGGCAGGCTCGATAAATACCATCTCACGTATGGCAAAAGTCAATAAATGGATACCGGTTTTCTGCATAAAAACATTCCAAATCATTATGCCATCTGTCGGCTACTTGAATTGCTCCCAGTACTTCTCTTCGAAATCATCCATCATCGAGCCCTCAAAGTCTTTGACCCAGCCCTTAATGCCCCCTTTCAAAACAAGCACCTTGAGGTTACTCTTCCGCCCGAATTTGGAAACATCCTCGAGGTAGTCTTGCATCCAGTTCGCACAGCGAGGTCCTCTGCCGCTCGAAGAGCCTGGACGTTGAATGATTATCCTCACCGGATAGTCTAGGTTAAGACTTACCACAGTAGAAAATGACTTGCTTAATGGAAGCTCTGTCACAAAGATCAAGGAGCGTTTTGCGAGATTGATAAAAGCTCTGAGCCGGCAGGTTGAGAGAAGTCTTGATCGTTCCGCCCTGAAAAGCATGATAAACATAAGCACATAGTTTCATTCCCAGCATTTGAGGGTCATATACCTCCCAATCATTCCGTCTCACATCGACAAGCAAGAACGATCTCGGCTCCGGCGTGAGGTCCATATCGTCAAATGCCTTCATCAACTCATCCGCCGTCATCTCGGGGCATTTCGCTCGAGGAGCTGGGAATACGTCCCACCAATTCCCAGCTTGTGTAGTTTGCGTTTCTGCCATGTCTGTACTGGATTGTTTGTTCATGGACGGAGCCGAGGATGAGAAGTGTCTCGACTTTTGAAGGATTGGTTTGTGGCGCTTGTTAGGCAGAACTTAAACTTTTAAGGTGACTCAAGAATTGTGACAAGGCGAAGTCTTGACCATGACTGATGCCATTGTTTATGACTGAAAGCATGACTGTAAATTATGCCAGTATGCCAATTTAAAAAAAAAACCATCCCTGCTCTTCGGTATGGTAGTTTGTGGAGCAGACAGCTTTCGGGGCTTTGAGTTGGCGAGAATGCACAATCTACAATTGATGACCAAAGTTGGTATTTATTATACGATTGAATTTACAGTGCCGCTCTAGACTATGGACGGTCCTTTTTTGGCCCCTTCTTCGACTTTTTGTGCGCCTTTTCGCCCATTTCCTTAGCATAAATCTCAGCAGCCGTCTCGTCTGGTTTCCTCTTGCTCTTAGCACTCTTCACACTGACCACAGCCCCCTTCTTGCCACTCTTTCGGATCTGCTCCTCGGCTGCTGCCCATCCAGGTGCCCCTTCCTCGATCTCATACTGCTCTAACGGTAATGCATCGATCAGTTCTCTCTGCTTCTCCCTCAGCGCCTTTAGCGCCTCGTCACCACCCTCCTCGAGTTCCTCTTCCAGCCCAAGCTCCAGAGGTACGAACCTGTCATCCACGACTTCATCATCGTGGGCTCCACTGGCATTCTCCCGGCTTACACCAATATTGTCCCGGTCTGGAAGCTCGGATTCGTATGCCCCCGAGACTACCTCACTGAAATGTGAGCTCATCTTGCGTATCGTCTTGATGAACAATGCTAGCAACTGCGATGACTGAACTTTCTCAAGTTCTTTCTCTAGCATATCAAAGTCCTTACTCTGTAGCCCGATGGCAAGAAGTACAGATTGCTGTAGGCCACTGAGTGTGATTTCTGACTTCAGTGGTCCAATGAAATAAGATTTGGCGAGGTCGGGTACGAGATCAAGGATTACATGGTAGTCGAGCATGTTGTTTGCGTATGATGCTAGTCGCTTGAGATCCCATGGATTCAGTATCCGATCAAGGTCCTGCTTTGAGAATCGTTGCTGTTGGAGAGATGTGTCTAATTTTGCTCCCTTGTTGGCCAGCTCGTCGATGATAAGAGCAAGCTCGGCAGGGAATTCCTTGAACTGGAATTGAAGAAGCTTGACAAATCGGTGTTGGAAGTCCCGTGAGAATGAACCTAGCCTGTTGTCATATTAGTTTGAGTTATGTTGATATTGTAGCTCTTGCGGGCTACTCGATACCCACTTCGGACTCCCAGGATGTTCATGGAGAATATCCTGGGGGAGGGCTAAGCTTACCATGATATGTCTTCACCAGATCCGAGAGCCTTGACCATGACGCAGGTATGTTCGCCTGTAAGGTCGTTGGCAGTTTGCCTCAGATACAATGGCGCAAATGCAGCTTGGCCCCAGAATTTGAGTAACGGCTTCGTAAGTCCGTAACTTACACCTACGTAATCGAGCTTCTCTGGGCGACGTTCGGAGAGCTTGGAGAAGAGCGGTGGCATCTTTTTAAAATCTCTGACCTTGATGTTGTCATCAAGAAGAGACGAATTCGCTAGTTCCTCGTCGGTCACTCTTGTGATGGTCTCCTCAACATATGAGGTAGCATCCTCGGACAGATTGGCAAACTTGCCCTCGTAGAAGTCGACAAGCAGTTCCAGTGCTTTCTTGCCATAGCCCATTCTGACGTAGTTCGGGTTTGTGGCGATTCTGACGATACGCGCACCAGAAAGTCCTGCAAATTCATCGTCCTGGAACTGCTGGCTAACAATCCAAGGGATCAAATCACCAGCAGCTCTCTTTCCTCGACTCAGACTGTTTGCAACACTTGCTTTACTGATCCTTCCTTCAAGAGCAACTTGAATAACGCATAGTGGCTCCGGTAGGCGCTTGCTGTTTTCGGAGACCGGTGGTATTAATACGAAAAGCTGGTGTGCTGGGGCATCACTCATCAATTGAAGATCGTCGGGCGAGTTTTTGTAGTGACTTGCAACGTAGAGGGCAACCATCTGTTGCAGGAATTTCTCGGAAACGTCGTGGAAAGAGAAAAGGGTATCACGATTGACAAGAACCAGCTCGCAATCAGAAGGATGAGGATATCCCACATTCCGTAGGGAAGTCAGGGTTGCGTCAAGGCCTATTTGAAATCAGTACATGGCTTCGATCACGCGAAAATAGTCCACAAGTTCCATCAAAATCCACGGGGGCAAACTTACAGAGTACCGTATTAAGCCATTTTTCAACGGTGTCACCTTCTGCGTAACGAATTGGTTCTTTTAAAGACACTTCTCGTAAAGAGCGACCACCGGTGAAGGTGCTCTGAACCTTAGCAGCTTTTCCAGTTGATCGATCAGCTAGCTGTGCATCTTCTGATCCATTGGCTTTGGCACCGCTTGACTGCTGTCGCAGTTGCTCTATCAGCTTCAAGGACAATGATCTGCCAGTGCCTTCGTAGCCGTTTATCGTTGATGCCATGAATACCAAGTAAGGACCGATCAGTTTTCGTACAAGAGGAAGAGGGATGGCAGCAGCTTCATCGATGACCAAAAGCTCGGCCTGGCCAAGCACATGCGCATCCTGAGGCTTGATATATTGGATAGTTTGTCGATGTTGGCGATGGATATTAACTCGCACAATTGCCTTCTTGAAGTCTGGATTCGTAGATTGCACAATGGAGTAGTCCTCGTGGTCCAAATATCCAAGAGCGTCGAAACCTTTGAATATGAACTCGAACAGAGTTTTCAAGTTCTCTGGACTCGGGGATGTAATGAAGATATTGCTATATCCATGAGCGACTGCTGCAGCTACAGCGACGCCTAGAGCGGCCGACTTTCCTCGTCCTCTGGCAGCTGTCAAAGTTACTGTACTTCTCAAGGTCTTTTCCGCAATGGCATCCACGAATGTAAGCAGGGCCTTTGCTTGGTCGACAGTCTTTGCTAGTGTTACAAGCGGTCCAACAGAGGGTGTGTCTTGAAGAGCTTCCTTCATATTTTCCAACTCTATTTGCGCTTTGCTCTTCGGTTCATCCAGATCTGGGGGTGGGAGAGCAGTGACATTCTTTCCGCCAGAGATCGGTAGAACGTTCATCTCATCATCTATGACAAGACATGATTCGCATTTGCCCAATGAAAGTATGAATCTCTCGTTGAATCTTGCTGTGACGTCGTCGTGCGCTTCCGTTCTATACCGCGAGTGAACATCCATCGAGAGTGTGTATAGCTGCTTCAAACTACTCATTCCCTTGAGCAGAAGTACAACTAATCCTCCACCCTCAACTGTTTCTATCGTTCTGGCCAGAAGATTTGGCGTGATGGCTTCGAAATCTTGCAAAATACACATCCCATAGGTATTCCCTAAGATCTTTTCCGTTTCCTTGTAGTAGGTATACCGAATATTGTGTAAGGAGACGAAGAGTTCGAATGGGTCCTCAGCGTTTGCTTCTCGGATCCCTCGCTTCACTTCCTTCTTGATCTTGTTTTCTCTCTTCTTGCGATGACTTAGAGCTGTCAGCAATTCGAGTCCAAAACTCGCATGAAAATGAATTTAGGAATATCCTCTGGGATTTCATATCACTAGGACTTTTCATACCTCGTAAATCCAAGAAGGTCCTTTTTGTATGCCCACAACACAGACTTGTTCTGCTTCATGTCCCTTTGTGACATGATATAGTGCAGGTTCACAATAATGTCTTTCGATCGATCCCCCACCACCACGAAGAAGCTGCGCTTCTTTTCCTGCATGCCATTATGGATGAGCGCTCCAATGCGGGAGTCACTGGAAGAGAATTAGCTAAAGACAAAATTTGAGTTAGGTACCAAATTGTATCTCACATTGCCTTTTTGACCATATTGCAGGTTGGAGCAGCAATTTGAAGGATGTGGCGCAATGCTTGGAGAATTGACGATGTTGTTTGCGACTCGGCGAACTTTTTTTTATCGGCAGCTTCGATTGAGCTCTCCCTATCGTTAGCGCTACGATAACGACAAGGCTGAAGACGCTACGGCATGATTGGTGAGCTTTTCCAGACTTTCAGCCTTGTCACATTTCTATCGATGCAAAGCTTAAGGGATTGTACTGGTGAATTAAAGGTATCGAGACTGTCCGGTGCCTTCACAGGTCCGAAGCAATCCCATATATAGCGTTGTAAGAAAATGGTCTCATAATTACACTGCAATATGCACTCTCAAGGATAAATCTCCTCAACTTCGCCAGAAAGATCATCTATTATGTGCTTGGTAGCTGTATACCTAGCCAGTCTTATCAACAAAAAATGAAGCTTTTTACTGCAAAGACTCAATAACAAGTGCAGAAGCCCCGCCACCACCATTGCAGATACCTGCAACACCAATCTTGGCCTTCTGTTCTCTCAAGACATTGATCAAAGTAGTCGCGATCCTGGCACCAGAGCAACCTAGAGGATGGCCAATAGCCACTGAACCGCCATGGATGTTGACCTTGGCCTCATCCAGACCAAGAATTTTCATGTTGGCCAAAGCGACAACCGAGAAGGCCTCATTAATCTCATAGAAATCAACGCTGGAAGCGTCAACCTTGGCGTGCTTGAGAGCTTTTGGGATTGCCAATGCGGGGGCTGTGGTGAACTTGCTTGGGGCGTGGGCCGCATCTCCCCATCCGAGGATCTTAGCCAGAGGCTTGATACCAAGTTCCTTTAACTTAGCCTCAGAAACGAGCACCAAGGCAGATGCACCATCATTGATTGGTGCTGCGTTTGGAGCAGTGACAGTGCCACCATTTGGCATGAAAGCAGGACGCATAGCCTTCAGCTTCTCGATGTTGAGGTTCTTGACTTCGTCATCCTTCTCAACCTTAATAGCTGGCTTTCCTCGGCCTCCGCTGACTTCAACTGGAACGATTTCGGTCTTGAATATGCCTGCCTCTGTTGCCTTTTGTGCCTTCTGGTATGATTTGATAGCATAATCGTCCTGCTGTTCTCTGGTAACACTGTGGTCTGATGCGCACTCCTCTCCTGCCATGCCCATGTGTTCCTTCTTGCCATATGCGTCGGTCAACCCATCCTTCAGGACACCATCCACCAAGGTTTGATTACCATATTTGGCACCAGTTCGGAGGGTTGGGAGGTAATGAGGAACGTTCGACATAGACTCGGTACCGCCAGCAACGACGATGTCGGCATTGCCAGTCATGATAGTTTGGGCACCGAGGATAATGGCCTTCAGTCCAGAGGCGCATACTTTGTTGACAGTAGTGGCAATAGTGGCTTCGGACAGGCCTCCAGCGAGGGCACATTGACGGGCAGGGTTCTGTCCGAGGCTATATTTCTATATTAGCAATCACCATTAGAGGAAGAAGGAACTCCTTACTTTGCAGACAAGACATTTCCAAAGAAGACCTCCTCAACATCCTCGGCCTTGATTTCAGGTACACGCTCGACAGCAGCTGTTGAATCGATCAGCAATTGTCAGACTCTATAAAATCCATCTTATTGACCTTTGATCGCAATGCCTCCCAAATCAGTTGCGCTCAGACTGGAGAGGGATCTGATACCGTTTTGTCAGTATTTTATTCAGGGTCTGGCAGAAAGCGGAGCTCTCACCCCAAAAATGACCCGATAGGGGTGCGGACTGCAGAAACGATGTAAACTGGGGCTGAGGCCATATTGTCGGTTTGTTAGTCTTAATATTATGAGACTTATGGATTATTTCGAGATCTTGACTTGAAAGCGGGAGGGCGGTTAATAAGGGGAAAACGTTGGGCGAGCAAAAGTCCAAACAATGGCAAAACAACTTTTGAAGCTCAACATCGCATCGCATCGCTTCACCGCCGCTCAAAATTAGCGCCTAGAGTTGCATTCAGGTACCCGCCTCTACCGTTTTCGGCCTCATCTGCAGCCACTCACAGATTGATATCGAGGAATTTGTTCACTAAACAATGTAGAAAGTGGCCAGTTTCTTTGAGAACCTTACGTTATAGCCAACGCAAAGGTTTCTGCCATCCTTGCTCCCCGCGATCGGAGAAGCATCCCACTTCAAACAGGAGGGGCAAGCAGGCAAGGCTGAAGGGCTGAAGAATCACGTGCCGACGCTAAGTGCTTTACACGCTAGTGAAGTCTGGGTGAACTTTTTGAAGCTCATCGTCGCGAGAAGTTGACTGGACGAGGGTAGTCGCATTTCCTACCCACGCCCAAGTACCTTCATTTTGCACGCTCGCCCACCATGGATGACCTCTATGATGAGTATGAGATCCGTCTGTATCGTTCATTATGTTTTGCGACTGATCAATCTGCAGGTTCGGTAACTTCATTGGCGAAGCTGAAGAATCAGAGGACGACAGTCAACATGGAGTTGATGCCGGTGCATATGTGTACGATGAGGATTACCCAGAGGAGGAGCCAGAAGTTACGGGACAGGAGTTAATGGAAGTCGATGGTTGGTTCCGTGCCCTTGCATTGGAGTATTCGGAGAGCTAATTGTTCTTCACAGATGAGGGACCATCGAACGCTGTCATATTACACGAGGACAAGCAATACTATCCTACTGCGCAGCAGGTGTATGGAGAAGATGTTGAGACTATGGTACAGGAGGAGGATGCCCAGCCTCTTACACAGCCTATCATTGCCCCTGTCGAGCAGAAGAAGTTTACCATACAAGAAGCAGATCTTCCCCCAGTGTTTTTCGAACGGAGCTTTATGACAGATCTTATGAACTATCCCGATCAGATTCGAAACGTTGCTTTCGCAGGCCATCTTCACCATGGGAAGACGGCATTAATGGATATGTTGGTCTTGGAGACACACGACATTACAGAGCGATTGGAGAAGAAGACAGGAAAGAAGAGGGATGAGCAATTGAGGTACACCGATGTGCATGTCCTAGAGCGGGATCGCGGGGTTTCGATCAAGTCGGCTCCCATGAGTCTGGTTCTACAAAGCTCTCAAGGGAAATCACATCTCTTGAACATACTCGACACACCTGGCCATGTTAATTTTGTGGACGAAGTTGCATCGTCATTACGGCTTGTCGATGGTGTGGTCCTTGTTGTCGATGTCGTGGAAGGTGTACAGGTGAATACCGAGCAAATCATCAAACATGCAGTTCTCGAAGGGCTGCCACTCACTCTTGTAGTAAACAAGATGGACAGGTTGATCTTGGAGCTCAAAATCCCCCCAACCGATGCCTATTTCAAGCTCAAGCATGTCATCGAGGAGGTCAACACTGTTATTGAGAACACCGTTCCAGGCCAAGGAGAGAAAAGGCGCTTGAGCCCCGAAAAAGGAAATGTACTGTTCGCATGTAGTAGCATGGGCTGGTGCTTCACTCTGCAATCATTTGCCAAGATGTATGCAGAAAATTTCCCGCCAAAGACCAAAGGAGCACCAGGAATCAATGTTCCAGAATTCGCTCGCCGGCTTTGGGGAGATATCTTCTATAATCCCCGGAAACGGTCTTTCACCCGAAAAGCTGTGGAAGAAGGAGCTAAACGTTCTTTCGTGAACTTCATTCTGGAGCCGATCTACAAATTGTACTCTCATACAATTAGTGAAAGTCCCGAAGACCTCAAGGATACACTAGCAACTCTCGGCATAACTCTCAAACCGTCACAATACAAGACGGATGCGAACGTGCTTTTGAAACTGGTTTGTGAAAAGTTTTTTGGAGGATCAAATGGATTTGTTGATATGGTAGTCGAGCATATTCCTTCTCCAGTTGAAGCTGCCGAGGACAAGATACAGCGGTATTACACTGGACCTCTTGACACCAAGGTCGCGAAAGCTATGCTAGAGTGCAAGCAAGATGGTCCTTTGGTTGTTCAGATCTCAAAGTTGTTCAATACAAGCGATGCCAAAGGATTTCATTCTTTTGGACGGGTCATGAGCGGAACCGCCACACCTGGTTCCCAAGTCCGAGTCTTGGGTGAGGGTTACTCTATCGACGACGAAGAAGATATGAGCTTAGCAACCATTTCAGACGTTTGGATAGCTGAGACACGGTACAGCATTCCAACTGATGGTGTGCCGGCAGGAAACTGGGTTCTACTTGGAGGCGTTGATAATTCCATTGTCAAGTCCGCGACATTGGTTCCTCCCGTCTTACCTGACGGGGAGGACGCTTACATCTTCAAGCCTATCACGCATTTCACCGAATCGGTCTTCAAGGTGGCCGTGGAACCAATCAATCCTTCGGAGCTCCCGAAGATGCTGGATGGCCTGAGGAAGATCAACAAGAGCTATCCTCTGATCACTACCAAAGTCGAAGAGTCGGGCGAGCACGTTATTTTAGGGACAGGAGAGCTCTACATGGATTGTGTTCTGCATGATCTCCGAAGACTGTACGCTGAGATGGAAATCAAGGTTTCTGATCCGGTTACACGCTTCTGTGAGACCGTCGTGGAGCAGTCAGCCATCAAGTGCTATGCTCAAACGCCCAACAAGAGGAACAAGATCACCATGATTGCGGAACCATTGGATCAAGGTATCGCAGAGGACATAGAGAGCGGCAAGGTCAGTATCAAGAGCCCTAATAAGGTCATTGGCAAGTTTTTTGAGGAAAACTACGGATGGGATTTGCTTGCCTCGAGAAACATCTGGGCATTTGGACCCGATGACTTGGGACCGAATATTCTCCAGAATGATACCCTGCCATCTGAGGTGAGTATCCACCAAATTCCGCCGCCCGGTGCAATCGGTCCTTTTTGCTGACAATTGACTAGGTTGACAGACGACTCCTGCAAAGCGTGAGAGACACAATTCGCCAGGGCTTCAGTTGGGCAACACGAGAAGGACCTTTGTGTGAAGAGCGTGAGTCTCCCCCAAACCCCAGATTTTCTTTCCACAGTGCCGGCACTTCTACAGCTGCCAAGTTCTGAGAGCCGTGGTCGTATTCATTGGCCAGCACCACAGCCAGTCCGAATTTTATCTGACAACCCTTGTAGCAATCAGAAATGGCAGGTTCAAGATCATGGAGGTCACATTGGCTACCGAAGCGATCTTCCGGGGGGGTGGCCAGATCATCCCCACTTCCCGACGCGCCTGCTATTCTTCGTTCCTGATGGCTTCTCCACGACTTATGGAGCCCGTTTACTCCTGCTCCATGACTGGACCTGCAGACTCCGTCACATCTCTCTACACTGTACTCGCTCGTCGCCGAGGGCACGTCCTCTCTGACGGCCCAATTGCCGGTACGCCATTGTACCGTGTCAGTGGTCTCATTCCAGTCATTGACTCGTTCGGCTTTGAAACCGATCTTCGAATTCATACACAAGGCCAGGCCACTGTCAGCTTAGTGTTCGATCGCTGGAGTATTGTACCTGGCGACCCGCTTGATAAGGATGTTATCTTGAGACCGTTAGAGCCTGCTAGTGCTCAAGCAACTGCCAGAGACTTCGTCTTGAAAACAAGGAGGCGCAAAGGACTGAGCGAAGACGTTAGCGTGGCCAAGTTCCTTGAGCCTGAGTTGTTCTCGAGCTTGAAGGAAAGTGGAGTCCTTGGAGATTGATAGCGACGGTTGAACAAAAGTGCAAAGATAAGTCTTGGAGTTGGCATGGGCATGGGATCTCTGACCTTGAGATAATATGGGGCATTTCAGGTGAATTGGCGTTCAGAGCATGATAGCTGTAGGATAGCCCTAGAGCACCTTCCAATGTACAGGCGCACCTAGATTTGGTAGCATTGGATTTTGTGCACACACCCACACCACCATCGAGTCAATAGGGAAGTCGACCACTCCTTTTTTCAATTGGCCACCCCTTTCTGCAGGGCGGGTTATCCGACGTAGCCGAGCCCGTTTACTTGAGCATGCAGCACTAGCTACAGCACATCTGCATGCTCTGTCGAAGAAACCCCAACTTTCAGACCAGAGAAATGGGCCCTGGATATTAACATACATACTTTGAACTTTTGCACCACCAAACAGCATTCAATAGCGCACACTCACTCGCGGAAATACTACCATTGGCCCGCATACACAGCATCCCTCACCTTGCACGCCCAGAATATAGTGTCCACGTAACTCTTTAGATGATCAAAAGCCCGAAAAAATTTGAACAAGAACGAGAAACGAAGGGATGCCAACAGGATCTATCGATGATTGACACGAGGATGGTTAAAAATATCTTCTAGAAGGAGTAATAGAACACCCACAGAAAAATCGATGATGACGATTTCCCGATATTCCCGCCCTTGCGAGAAACAAAAATTAAAGGAGAATTATGCTTATCTCTCGCAAGGGTTTCTTCTTTTTTTACTTTGCCCACGTTTCCCAGCCCATCTGTGTGTGTCCTTTTCCAAGTCGGTCCGGCGGGCGCCACCCCATCTATTCCCCTCTTATTTTTGCCTTTCCCTGAGCTTCCCGAATGGACTCTATCTCTATATAATCGTGGAGTTATAGGCGGGGGGAAACAACCTTGTTTTATCGATTTTAGCTCGTTGCCCACTCGGCCGCGTAATTTTCGGGACTGGGGGAAGCTGAGGGTGAGCTAAATGAACATGACGCCTTTCTGGAAGTGATAAATCACCGAGGCATACTTTGTTCTTTGTTGATGGGATGACAGCATGAGATGACAGGACAGGGGACTCGGGGAGAAGGGAAGGGCACGAGCTGTTTATTTGCTTCTGGATCTTGGTGGAAGAGGAGGGCTGGAGGGGTGCTTCCGCGAAGCGAGCAGGCGAGGGAGGGGAAAGGAAGAACGTTTTTGCCGGACCTCCCAAGATTGGTTCACTTCACTTTTTTGTGGATGCGTGGGTTATGAACTCATTGGATGGGGAGGTTGGTGAGCAGTAAATCGACCAATTGACTTCCCGTCGAGGCCCTTTGTGGCAAGCAGGGTTAAGGTTTCTTTGGGACACCGCAGGGCAACATCTCACGGCACCATGTTGTTCCATTTTCAAGCTTGGAGACGATGGTGGGGCAGGCCTGCAAGAACATGGATGAGGATCATGGGAAAGGGCGAGGAGGCTTGGTTTTTATTTCCTTTGATTGGGTGGCTGGTACGGTTGACACTGCGATGCGTTTGTTGATTGGGTGGGAAGAGAAGAGCTCGCTTCCTGAGATGCTGCCCAGAAATGCATTCAGGGGTGCGGTTGTGCTGGCCAGGAACTCAGGGTGATCGACGATTATGAGAAGTGTGACCGCTGGCGAGGTTGCAGGTGACAGGGAGCAATGCACATGGCTAGCAGGTGAGCTGCAGATGGCGATTGCCGCAATTCCAAGGGTCGAGGAAAGACAAATATCCTTGAAGGGGGGCTATAATATAGAGTATTGTGGCCCACGCGAGATGGCCCCTGCAGATGTCAATATTCACTTTGAACATTGCCCCTTTTGAAATTAGAAGTGTGGAGAAATATGCGCGCGCTTGTGCTCAAGATAGAATGCTATGTACACAAAGAGAGCCGTGCAACTGGAAGTAACATTATGTTTCCATGCAAGGCTTCATCATCTTCTTCAGGATGCCCATGAGATTATCATTCTCTAATGCGGCAGCAACACGCTCCTTGTCCGCTAGTTGCTTATTGACTTCGTCTGCTTGGCTATGCGTGCCCTCCTTGATCTTCACTTCGACCCGGTAACTTGGAGGCAAAGCTTGTTCCAAACGCACCCGAACGCCAAGGCCTATAACCGTCGCAAGTGAGCAATGCGTTACCGTGGGGGTGAGCTCAACGAGGACGCGTGACAGGGCGGCGGGATTCGTAAGGTCTGGAGGAGAGACGAGGTGGACGTCTTGTAGCTTCACTACGCCTAAGGATTCCAATGAGAGCGGATGTTCAGGGTCTGATATCGGCGCAATGAGGTCTGTGAAACGTCAGTCGTCAGGCCGTCTGAAAAGCACACTGGGGTTCTCCAGCTTTCCAGCAATAGACTTCCAACGGGAAAACATCGATAGAACAAACTTTAAATATAAAGTTCGATGGCTCAAAATAGAGATCTAAGCCAGAGCCTTCGCAATGACGAAAGCGATACCGCGTCCCTTTATAGCATGATCTTGAACATGGGAGGAAAACTTTGGCATCGGAAACCGAACACGACATCATTTCGCAGCGGAAACAACGTACCGTATATTTCTTGTTCATCAATTGGTTCCACGCTGGAGTCATCGGAATCGGTGTCTGAGAAGTCTGACAAGTAAAACGGATCCAAGGAGTAACTTGGCTTCGCCATCAAGAGCTCCCGGATGCCGCTCTTCTTAGGCCCATCTCCTCTGTTCCTGCGTCTTTGTCTGTGCGTAGCAAGTTCGGATTCGCTCAATATTGTAGGATTGGCATTGTCGAGTGCCGCCATTATTGTGAAAGTGGCAAGGCTGAAAATGAGGGGTTCGTTTGGTACTTCGAGAGTATCGATTTGGTGTCTACTTGGTGGAGCCAGCCAGAATTGGGTATGATCTCTGGAATTATTCGTACGTGATTAAAGGTATCTAAGAAAGTCGAGCTGTTGCGGCTGTGACTTGTACCTTGTGTTGGATTGTCGTTCAGCCTTTCGAGACTTTTTTTGGAGATAAGGTTTATCGATATCGGCACAGTAATCGGAACGGCGCTTCCGCGGAGACCTCAGGCACGAGGATCTAGCGCGAGGCTGCTGATGATTGCCGGTAGCATGGATGATTTCATGTTCGCAAAGCTTCACACTCTTCGGAGCAGGGCACGAAGTACTCCAAAAATTAACAGCACACACCATCAGTCCCAAGAAAGTATCGCTATATTCTCTCTCGCCTAGTGGCGTTGCCGGTGTCATAAAAGGAAGAAGATGAACGTCCAGCCTGTTTCGACTTAGTTTTATCGCAAGGTTTCTGGTCCCTTGTCGTTCCATTTCAACTCTTGTCTTCGTCCAAACCAGTGACTGGGGGTTGCCAAGGAAGCAGATCGCCATCAAGCACTAATTCCCAAAGTATGCTCTCGTATCGGTAGTGTTACATCATTCTTAAACCTTCCTGAGGCCATTACTTCTGTCACAAAAGTCAATAAAGAATCGGTATCAAGCAATCAAGTCGGCAATGAGCGCTCGGGCCGAAGTATTGACCAAGACATTCGCAGTGTTGTTGGAGCTCTCTTGAGAGACAAAGCTACTAAACGATACTCAGGAGCCGAGTCAGGAAATACTACGAGCCGTCCTTTCCAACGCCAAAGTCACTTAGACGTTTCACGACTTTTGTAGTTCTTCCACAAGGGCTTTTCAGCTGAAGAAAGTAACTAAAAAGTCCGTGTGATACTACATGTTTAAGAAGTGTCTTGGATTTGCTCACGCGGCTGTGAATCTTAGGAAGATTAGGTTCATGCATTTCCCTCAAGTTGATTCAGTAGCGTCTATCTCACTCTTCATCTGCGGCTGAATCCGCGAGTCTAATCATGGCTTTTCGGACTCGGTCTCTGTCCGAGTCTTACCGAAGAACGTTCTAAAGGATCTTGCCCTAATTGTCTCTAAAGTTTGTCACGATTCATGATATCATTGCCAATCTTCCAATCTTTCAATCTGCTGGTGATCCGGACAGGCGAAAAGGGTTCTCTAAAGGACACAGAGGCAGCGCCGTAATCATATCTCATAACTCAAGCCGCAAGCCACCCAATTTACTAGTGCTAGCATGAGATAGCTTGGTGCAGTTCGTGGAATGTGTGGTGGGGCAAGGAAACTCTGCATTTCCAATGCAGCCGCAATGAGACCAGCCCTCCCCACCATCCTGCCGTCTGTATCCATCCGCGCATGACGAGGCCATGAACATGATGAAATGAACTTTATTATGCATAGAACAATGGTCGATGTTCTCCCGCTAGGAGATAACGCTGGCTAGGACGACCCCTGCTCATTACTTCGGTGGAAATTCTATCGAACATTCCAAGCACCAGGACGCTTTCGTGGGGTGGCATCAAGCGCAGGAGATGAGTGTTGCCCAACCGCTAGCATGTATGCGGGGTAGTATTGATCTCTAATCTCTATCGATCACCTTCGATGGGGCATGATGATTGTCTTACTCCCAGCTTACAGTACCTTTATCTCACTAAAACTGCCCCCAAGAGGAAGCTCAGTAAAAGTGGTACTTGGGTACGTTGCGGTAACTGCCGGGCTTCTGTCCGCAGATGCCCGATTTCTGCAATGGTGCCGTCGCCCAAGGAGCGCTAAATCAGGTGTCTAGTCAGGGAGAAATGGCACATGGGGTTGCAGTATCTAGGTACGGCAGGTGAGTAGTACAGCGTGTACAACTGTATCCAGAGGCTTGACTTAATCTGCATGCAAAGGGCCCAATATGGGAGCGGCCGCATGAGATGTAGGCTGGCTTCCATTATGGCGTCCTGGATTCTGGGAAAGTGTGCATCACGCAACAAAAAACGTGGGCTAAGGGCGTGGTTTTGCGTTACATTGGCATGGTTTGGTCTGGCCCAAGTTTGGTTACTCGAGTTTCTCTCCCTTCTGTGTGGTCGTCGGTAGCGGGAGAAGGGGAACTGTCTTGCTTTTGCAGGCCAGCTTGTTCCAACCAAACGGGCAGCCGGGAATGCACAAAGCCGTCAAGTCGTCAACTGCCTTGCCCACTGGTTGACCGACTCCCGGATCCCAACCACCAAACACACATCGGTGCCATGCATTACCTTGTTTTGTCTCGCCATGCCATGCCATCGCAACAGGATTATTGCTTGTGGGCGTTCCTGGTTCGTTCCTGGAAGGCTGGAAGCTGACAGCACTGTGGGCTTGGACTTGGATACTCCGTAGTGAGTGGGCCGAACTCTTCTGGTTTTACAGGATGCAGGGGCGTGGAGATCCTTTCCCCTCTTCCAGTCCACTCCTTTGTCAAGTCAAGTCAGATCAAGTCCACTTGCAACTTAGACAATATTATCACGCCACTTTAGTCGTAGTACTCTCAGGTCCTGGTTACTACTAGATCTAGGCCTTTTGGGGCAACTTATCTGGAACCCAAGGTTTCACGCAATTCTAGCGCTGCGGCAAAGGCACTATCGCGCAAAGTAGCTTTGACAGCGGCAGCTGGCTAGCTTTTGCCTCTTGGTGCAATTGTACAGTGCTGCCAGTGCAGTGCAGTGCTGCGCACCACTCATACCCCCTCCTTCGAGTCATTTCCCCATGCCAGAAAACGTCCGGCAAAGCCACTCCACGACGACGACAACAGCAATAAACGAGCGACCAGGACACACGCGCCTGTGGCAACGCCAGCAGCCTCCTCATTGCGTTTCAGCCCCAATTCCATGGCGACAATTATAGAGTTCTTCCGGCAATCATCAACCTGAGATCGCCTCTCCAAACGCCTCGAATTAGCCTCGGATCTCCCAGCGTCCCTCGACTTCCTGCGCTTTCGTCCAATGTACATGCGGTTGCGCAGCGCTGCATCTCCGTCCGGCATACAACGAGCCACACCTCGAGTCATAGCAGACTGTTCTTTCAAGCTTCCTTGAAGCTTCTGCGGGGGACACAAACTGCCATCAGCCACTTTCCCGCTGCGTACGGCATCGCTTCCTCGGCATCATCAAGGCATATCAGGGCAGACAAGGGCACACAGGAAGGACAAGGGACTTCATTAAAGACCATCTCTAGCACGTGAAGAGGCCTTCCTCTCGCCTGCCAGCCGTCAAGCCTTACCGCAGAACCCCCATGGTCAGGGGTGAGAGCCTTGCAACGACAGACATATTTTATAATTCTTTATTTTATCAGCCCAGCCCAGAGAGGGGCATGCCACCCCCGTCCAGACTGCAGGGAACACAATACCGCTGTTAGGCTACCCACTAGGGTTTCCACTAACCTTTTGACACCCCCCAGACGCCCATAATCCCTCCCCTCCCCCTCTTACGGCGGCCCATCCTGCAGTGGAACTTAGATTCTCGACGGGCCACAAGTATACCACAGGGACATCCTCATCCTCTTCATTTGCGCCGAAGGGTGTTTTTGGATCAACCTTGATCTGTCCTGTTCACAGCTACGTTATTGTCCTACTGCTCTTCTGGCTCAAAATACGACCATTATTTCACTTACGCCGCTCGTTTTGCATGGCTCTCGAATACACTTGAGCAGCAATCAGTCTGCTGTTTGCGCGGGTAAGCTGGCGGCTTCAACGTCTGACAAGAGCTCGCGTGGACTTCAAGTACTTGTATCCTCCCACAAGAACGGTGCCCCTTGAAAGGTATGTCTTGATCGCATTATGTAGCTTCGTATACCCAAGCTCTTGAGAGCTTGGATTATTCCGATGACTCGTGGCCTTGCTAATATATATACCAGAGCACATATAGCCACATCGGGTGAAGCCTTCGGAATAATCCCCCTGCTTTGAACATAAACATATCTACAATCATCGTCTCCTGTCGACCACCACCTGTGTCTCAATAAATATTTCCATCGACCTTCAACCTCAGGAGTTCGCTCGTCTCGCCGGCTTCACAATCCACTCGGCGCTTTACGTCGCGCCCAGCTCAAACCGATTCCGGTCATTCGGGGCAACAATATAAGTTTGAAAGGAGAATGGTTGGAGACCCAGGGACAAGGAGACTACTCCCACAGAGCTCACAGATGCAGAGTTTCTCTTTTGCGCCCAATAACTTTGGGCAAAGAGAAAACCAGAAGAGTACGCTCCTCAGATATTCTAAACCTGGCTCAAGTCTAATGAGGTTTAGATTATGTATTTGTCGATGAGCACAATCGCCACAAGCGATTGAAGGGTATGAGCAATGCTACGTATCCCCTGGCTTCTGGTTATTGACACTTGGTAGTGATGAGAGCATGTGAAGGATGTCGGAGACGAAAGATCAAATGCGACGCGGCAACCACAAACACCTGGCCCTGTTCGGCCTGTATTCGACTGAAGTTGCATTGCGTGCCCCCTACTGTGAATTATGACCGAGACTTCCCAGCAAATCAAGGATTCGAGGGAGAAAGGATAGAATATGAGAGCGGCGGCAGTGGTGACGATGATTACCAGCACCAATTGGCGATGCAGCAGCAGATGGGCGGACCACATAAAAATATTCCTCCGATTTACACACACCAGATGCCATATCCAGATGCCGCCGGTGTGTACCATCCTGGACCCTACGGCGAGCCTTCCTCGAGTCATAGCCAAGCTAGTATGCACTACAGCAACTTACAGACACCTGTGAGTGTAGTCGACCAGCACCAGAATTATCCGCCTCAACCCAACTACTCGTCGGTACCGCTACAACCACAACCTTCTCATCCAGAGACACCGGAGGCCTACGAGCAGGATCAGTACGGACAACAGAATCTTGCCGATCTATTAGGCGAGTTAAGGATGAATGAAGCGGGGTCGGGTATGTATTACTGAAGTATCGTGTGAAGTAAATTCAACTAATACATTATAGCACCATACCTAAATAACAAGAACAAGAACAAGACATTGCAAGAAGAGCCAGCTTTTGAAGATGCTGATGATTACAAACTTTCCCTGCCGACCACTCTATCTGGCCCTGATCTCAAAGTTAGGATCCCACCTGAACTGATGCCAGATGACCAGACAGTCATGGAGTATTTCGACATGTACTTTATGAATGTTCACCCCTACGTTCCGGTCCTCAACAAATCGCTCTTCTACCAGCAGTGGCATACAAATCGAGACTCGATATCGCCTCTAATTCTCGAGGCCATCTTTGCAATTGCGGGAAGACTGGCAGATGAGCCATCACAAGGACATCAATGGCTGGCGCTTGCATCCAGTAAGTTCTGTTCCTGTGTACCTGGGCATTTTGGTGGCACAAGTTAACAGATTGACAGAACATGCCGATTCTTTTATGGATGTCCCGAGACTCAGCACACTTCAAGGAATGCTCATCGTTCTCAAAGCTAGAGAATCAGCGCCAAAAAGGGGCTATTACTTTCGTTCCTGGATGACTGTTGTTGCTTGTGTTCAGATGGCAAAGGATCTTGGGCTGGACGAGCACTTTGACGAGCACAAGGCTGGGAGACCGTGCGGGTCTGATCTTGCAGATTGTATTACGAAAACACGGATTTGGCAGACAGTCTTTGCTTGCGAGCTGATGGTCGGCTCACCACAAGGTTTGCCTTCCCACTCTAATCCCATCACTGGCCCCGGCTAATTAAACAAAGGTCGGACTGATTTGGCTGTTGATATGGAGTCTTTGGATTTGAGCATACCAAGATCTGTTGTTGGAAACGACGAGGCTGAATTTCACGTCACTCGAAACTTTGCTTATTTCACCAAAATCGTTCGTAACGTTCGAAGAGCGAATAATGTCTACTCGAAAATCAAGAAGAAGAAGGATTGGGGTATCGACCCAGATTTCGTGCAGTTGAACCCTTCATTCGAATCCTGGATGAACGATCTACCACCCGATCTTCAAGTAACATTTCCCCCGGATGGCTCACGACCATGGCTGCCGTCTCATTTCATCGGAAACCTTCATTCATACTACTATCTCAGTATCATCATGCTTCATAGACCTCAACTCACGTTCATGGAGCCAACTGGAATGGACGGGGGCTGGAAACATCATATGATGATTTGTTATTCTTCCGCGAAGCTATTGTGCAGGCTTCAGGAGGCAACATTGGAGTCCTTCGGGATGACTGGGCTTCTGTGCATGCTCAGGGGTATTAACTTCACCATCTACTGCATATTGACATGCACAGTCCTCCATCTGGTGAGTTTCAAAGGTTCTAGGTACTGACCAGCTTGCTAAAGTTAAACCTCCCAGGTTGCTCTTACTTCACCAGATCCAGATCTCAACACCGACGCTCGTGAATACTTTACTCGTCATATGAGAATTTTGGAGAAGTGCACCAGTTCTTGGCCTATGCCGGACATGCAACAACAAATTGATGCGCTCCGAGAGGCATTCTCTGCCGATACTAGGAAACCGTTTGTCCTCAAGCCAAGCTTTCCTTATGGTAGTCCAGGAGGTTCCATTCATAGCACTCCACCACGATCAAATGCTCAGTATCATCCACATGGATCGTCACAGCAAGTTTTGGAGCAACAACATGTACCGCAACAAGTCAGTTACACTGCCCACCCTATTTCACCACCTATTTCTGCCGGCGGTGTGGACACAAAGAGTGACTCTCCTGCCGTACAGTCTCTTGTCATGATGGCCACTGGTCAACGAGGTTCCCAACCTCAGCCGCCGATTTCAACAGGGGTTCCGATGTCCGACCCGTCGACATGGAACCCCTCACGCATTTTTGAGTAAGTACTATACAATCAATTTCAATAGTCTCTTCCTTATGCTAACTCTTGACAGTCAATGGAACACCACATTTGGTACGAACCCTGCTCAAAGCACCTCCGCTCCCCAAGTCACCCCTCTAAAAATTCCGATTTCAGGTGCACAAGAAATACCCACATTGCCTGAGTTGCAAAATCTTCCAAACGCAAATCTACAGCCAAACCCGAATTCCCTGCCACCGCAACAATATTCTGGGCCTGCCATACCCTCATTCGTCAGCCCAAGTATGTGGCAAGAGAGTGTTGCAAGTGTATATGAAGGTGGATTGAAGAGGCAGCACCAATGGGACTATGATGAGAATGTCGCAAAACGGGCACGATGATCGAGATTCGGCGACAAGACAATATGAATGATGAAAACGACGAATGGCGCCAACGGGAGGTTTGGGACTTGTGGGACAGCTGATGGTACAGATGTAATCGATAATCCGGGATTGGAACGGTGGCGGGCGGGGCAGGTGTCAGTATTATAGGTGTTCACGCAGCGGGCGTGAGTAAGCCTACAGCATTTGTGGGAGTCTGGTGTCAACTCTGAATTGGAAGCGTTCTACGAAAAGTACGAAAACAGGAGTTCTGGCTGGCGGGGGCTGCACATGGAGAGCATTGTTGGCTTGCGGAGTTGGAAACCCCAGTATCTAAAATTGGGCTTGGGGTTCTTTTGTTATCTTCTAGTACATATTTGGATAAGCTTGATCATATGAGACATCTGATACTTGTTCGATTCAGCCTCGAGAGGAGTACTGCAGCGCAGCTTTATCAGAAGGTGTAAGATTTATCGACGAGGGGGAAAGATTGCAAATCATTCTTCACCTTCCATTATTTCGTGAATTATCATGAATCGCGGATAGTCTATTCGCATGTTTCCTTCAACAGGGCATGCTCTTTCCACCCAGAGGCCCGCACCTGTATCTGCATACTTTCCAACAACCTCTGCTTGACGCTCGTCTTCGACCCGCTTCCTCCATCCCTGACTTCCATATCAAAGAATGCCCCATGCGTATGCGTGAACTCATGTTTCTTAATAACATTCCACACCCCTATAATCGCATTCGGACTCAGCGGAATCATATTCGGGATACTCCACATGAAAGCGTAGGTATTCATTCCCTCGGGTCTCGCATCCTCACCTCCACCAGGCCCTTTACTCCAATCCCCCTTTCCGGATGGCGTCGTCACAATCGTGTCAGCAATCAACAACCTCCCATACGCCAGACACACCAAACTTCCTGGGAAATGACCACCAGGCTTCAAGATCAGAACGCCGGTCTTCTCGCCGCGGACCTCGATCTCTTCTTCCGTGCCTTCGATGAAAGTGCGTGCTTTGCCCATGCGGTCGAGGCGGTTGAGCCAGCCTTTGTCTTCCCAGGCGAGGTAGACGGGGCATTCGAAGGCGTCGGCCCATTCGAGGTGCGTGGTGTAGTAGTGGGGATGGGAGATTACGATGGCGGCGAGGCCGCCTTGGTCGTTGATCCAGTCGATGGTTGGGGCGTCGAGGAAGGCTATGCAGTCCCAGAGGATGTTGCCCTGTGGAGTTTTGACGAGGATGGCTCGCTGCCCGATGGCGAATTGAGGCTCGGTATAGATCATCCAAAAACGGTCTTCGTCTTCGTCGAATTTCTTCCATTTGTTTTTGTAGGGGCCTTTCCTCAGCTCGGCCATAGTCGTGAAAGACTGGCCTGCTGGAGGAACGAATTGGCGAGGGTCATCACAGATTCGACAACGAGTCAACAAAGTGCGTGATTCTTCGTCGAATTGTGTACCGCACTAGATAGGTGTTAATTTCATTTCTCATTTCAGATCTCCAAAGTAAAATTAGTGACACAGTTTATATGCTTGCGAATTATATGTATTGCTTGTGGTGAAATGAGATAAGCAGAATATGAAAGATGGGAGGTACCATAGTACATATGAGTAGGTTATCTGTTTGAGATGCCATGCTGGCGTCAGGTGTGTGAATGTTATATTCGTGCAGGGGTGCTTCAAATAGCTCTTCTACCCTCGGCGTATCAAAATCGACAGTGGTAGGCGTTTGTGACTTTGTCTGCGGTGTTTGGCCCGAGTTGGTCTGAGGAGTGGATGCCGCAGACATTTTTACAGATGTTGCTCAGGAGCAGCTTTATTAAGCTTTTGTGTTGCGGGATAGTTTGGTTGTGCCGCAGTCACATAATCAACAATGCGGGGAACTGGGATTGCTTTGCAATTCAGCTGGGTCTGGACTTGCGTCTGTGTCATATGATGAAGCCCGTGCCTGGCTTGTCGGTTTGTGAAGATGGATAGGTAGAGGTTGATGATTTTAGGTGGCACCAAAATACGTAGCGATGCCAAGCGAGCAGATAAGCTCCCGCTTGGTCTCGTTCAGGCAGGTACAGCCGGTTATCGAGAAAAGCGGAATGGAATGGTGAGGGGCATGTGCCGTCTTAAAAGGTTTCCTCCTTCTCTTTCTCCTTTCTTTCCTTTCATTGCAAAGCAAGATATACATCTCGGGATAGAATAGCTTCAAGATGGTTTTCCTACTGGATTACTTCCAACATAAACATGACTGGTAAGCAGACATTAGAATATTTACCCAACCATCCGTACCCCGCGTTATCGGAATACTACACTTATTCCAGAATTCTGAAGCTGATATTGGTGTAGCAAATTCAAGCAAGCAGAACGTAATCAGAGAATACAGGATCTGACGAGCTATCATGGAGCTTTCACTGCTTCCGAAAGACAAGTTCTCTCAAAACCTGTTGAAGAGCTAGTTCAAGATGTGCACAAACAAGTTGTGCAACCTATTGATATTCTCCGCGCATATGGCAAAGCAGCGCTCAAAGCACACACCAAGACGAATTCCGTGACTGAAGTAATGATATCTGCAGCTGAAGGCTGGACTTCAAACGGAAGCATCAATTTCAAAGGTCCTCTAGCAGGTATTCCTGTCAGTTTGAAGGACTCGATTGTGGTTGGTGGATTCGATACTACTGTCGGGTACAGCTCCAATGTGGGGAACAAGGGGGAGAAAGATGGGACGATGGTCAGAATCCTGAAGGATGCTGGTGCTATCCCGTATGTTAAGACGAATTTGCCAATTACGTTGTTGAGTTTTGAGAGTACGAATGATGTGTGGGGCCGTTGCATGAATCCACATAACAACAAATATTCGCCAGGTGGTTCGACAGGTGGAGAAAGTGCTCTGTTGGCCGCTGGTGGTGGTAGAATTGGTATCGGATCTGGTAGGTGTTCCTAATCATCGAATCTTTATATTGTCGCAATACATACTGAACAAGATATACAGACGTCGCAGGCAGTGTGAGAGTTCCAGCTCATTTCTCGGGTATCTACAGTCTGAGGTGCTCAACTGGACGATGGCCCAAGAATGGAATGGTGACTAGCATGCCTGGTCAAGAAGGCATTCCAAGTGTCTTCTCACCCATGACGAGAACACTAGAAGACCTTTCCTACTTCACGAAATCCATGATCAGCATGAAGCCGTGGAAGTATGACCATTCAGTTCACCCCATCCCATGGAGGGAAGACACGGCCAAGGAATTTACAGAGAAGAAGAAACTCCGAGTCGGTGTTCTTCGAACCGATGGTGTGGTAGATCCTAGTCCAGCATGTGCAAGGGCAGTAGAGGAAGTCGTTGCAGTATTGAAGAAGGAGGGTCATGAAGTCATTGATGTCAACCCACCATCACCATACGAAGCCCTCTATTTGGGCTCTCAACTTCTTAATGCGGACGGCTGCAAAACTTTTAAATCCTTCTTCCGAACAGGAGAGTGGGAGGACTCAGGTGCGAAACAGATGAGCTGGCTAATGTCACTACCATCTCCTTTCAAATACTTGTACTATCTGTGGGTTAAGTACGTGCGTCGAGACGACATATGGGCGGGCTTAATTGGAGACTGGAAGGAGAAAAGCGCGTATGAGCAATGGAAGTTAGTCGCAAAGAGAGAGGCGTATAAAGCGAGATGGCATGATTGGTGGGAGCAAGAGGCGAAGGTGGATGTTTTGGTTACGCCACCAAATGCCACGCCTGCTGTTCCGCATGATGGGATGCATGACGCGGTTAGTAGTTGCGGATATACGTTTCTGTTCAATCTTGTAAGTGATTACATCTTTTCTCATCTGTCTCCTCTTCACAGGCTGTTCCCTCAACTATGAGTATTGGTTCTAACGAGAGATAGCTGGACTACACTTGTGGCATCATGCCGATTACGCATGTTGACAAAGCACGCGACCAACTTCCTCCGAATTTCTCATTGAAGAAGCTCAATGGGGTAGCGCAGGGAGCGTACAAGCATTACGATGCGACGGCTATGCATGGCCTTCCTGTTGCGGTGCAGATTGTGGGTCAGAGACTTGAGGAGGAGAAGGTGTTGGCTGTTATGACAAGGATCGAAAAAGCGTTGGGAGATGATAAATATCAGTTATTGGAGATTGACTAGATGTATGTTTATTGTATGGAGCATGAGCATGATGTTTGTGTTGAAAAGTACTGTCAAGTAGAGCAACTAGCTGGTCTTTCGTCAATGGTCAGCACACAGAATTTGTTGTGACTGTTATGATATAGCACTTGATGCTTTGTACTGGACTTACGGTAGTACTTGTCTTCCTCACTTGACTAGTATACAAGATGCACGAGATCTATCCTTGCGGCAAGATACCATGGAATAAATTTCGTCATATGCATAATCTAAAAACTTCAATTCGTTCATTGAACCCTTGAGATCTCATTTCTCAGTCTCGTCTGATAGTACTTGATAACATACCACAACGTTTCGCTCCGACACCGGACCTCGCGCTACCCCTCTGTTTTCTGTCAACACCCCAACCTTCACTTCTCAGACCTCGTATAAAGCGAAGAGATCTCTACAAACGTCTGCCCTTTCTTACATGTCACTTGCCCATTAGTTTTCTAGATTATCAGAAGAATCGAGGAAGTGTCGAGACCTGAGTATTGGTAGTCAAATTAATGTTTTCAACTGCGCCATAGACTTCCATACTCGCTAAGAAAATATGGCGACTAAGCAGGAGAAGGAGGAGCATTGGAGCTCACAGGTATGTTCTCATTTCTGGAGCTAGTCGATTTGCGTGAGAAATCTTCAAAGCAAAGCTAATATCAGTAGGCATATCAGAACTCAGCCAGTTTCGTGCCGAAGTTGGCTGGGAAGGTTATTGGATGGTTGGATGTGCAGCAAGATGATTTGATATTGGATCTTGGGTGTGGAGGTGAGTCATTGTATCTTATTGATGGATTCCTTCTTAAGATGTCAAAGACGCTTGGATCTCGTCGCCTTTTGCTAATACCCTCATTTAGATGGCATTATCAATCTACAACTCGCCCAAACCCTCGTCAAAGGCAAAGGAAAGATCCACGGTGTCGATGCCTCACCTGCTATGATAGAATCTGCGCAGAAAGCTGCAGCTGCCGATCCAGCTGCAAGCAAGACTTGTTCATTTGAAGGTATAATATCACCCTCTTCTTACCCTCACCGTCATACTCTCTCTTCCCCTTCCCAAATTGCAATATCTTAGAGCTTAAGAGACATACTAATACGAAAAACTAGTCATCGACGCCACTCAGCTCTCCAACAATCCTTCACTCCAGAAAGGTAGCTACGACAAAGTCTTCTCAAATGCAGCTATGCACTGGATCTTGCGCCGCGAGGAGACTAGGAAGGATTTCTTCACGGGTGTGAGAGGTGCTTTGAAAGTTGGTGGGACGTTTGTCTTTGAGATGGGCGGTATGGGGAATGTAGCTGAGGTGTGTTTGATTCCCCCTCTTCCCTCATGTACTCAAGGTTTTGGCCGGCTTAAGAGAACACGGAGGGACTATCATATTGACGGTTGTGATTATGGAACAGATGCGCACCGCTCTACTCAGCGTCATCGGCCGACGCATTGGGCTACCTAAAGCTCGAGAAGTTGATCCGTGGTTCTTTCCTGATGAGACCTGGATGATTGAAATGCTTGAGACCGAAGTCGGTGGCTTTAAAGTCGAGAAGATAGAGAGGGAGTATAGGCCTACGAAGGCGGATCAAGGGGGCATTGAGGGCTGGGTGAGGTTGATGGGAAAGCAGTTTTTTGATGCGGTTGAGGAGCGGTCTGAGAGGGAAGAGTGTGTTGGGGAGGTTTGTGAATTGCTGGAAAGTGTTTGTGCGAGTCCTGGGGGTGGAGACTGGATTGGATATGTGAGGTTGAGGGCTTTGGTGAGGAAGGTTTAGAATATGATCGTTATGGGTAGGAGATTGAGGTTGGGATTGTTTAGAAAGAGAGAGTTGAGCCTCGCTTAGCTCAATTTACTTAAATTCAAAACCTCCTGGAGAACTCTACTAAGATGCCCTATTTACCTGGTTGAGTGAATCCCAAGGCAAGTTCAAGTATCTCATGTGTTGCAGGCCCAGATTACCACTTTGGCCTCGTCGTCTATGTCTCTCAATTCTTTCGTAGGGGATAAAACAGTCATATAAGAAAACGCTTCGAAGCCGTCAAGATCCTGTTGTCACTCTGATAATATGATGGAGAATATTAAGGAGCCAAATCTCTATATTTCTCTGTCACTGGGGGAAAGTTGAAGCTCTTCTTCTTTCTCAATGTCTACAATAAACACACCACTTGATGGACACCAATCGCCCGGCTGCCACAGGCTTTGTCAGCGTCTCAGGGTCTTTTCCTACTCGCTCGAGAACCGGTAGTTTCATCTCACAACTCTACATGGCAGGACAGTCTGACAGGTTGAAAAGTGCCCCTTGCTGTCTTGTCCTCCGTTAGCAACACGATGACAGCGACGTCACAGCAGACCCCGAATGCCCTAGACAGAGGACGACCCCCGTCCAAGGGATCAAACATCCCCTGCGTGGCTAGTCCTCAGAGCGGGGAAGAGCTTCACTCGGGGGTTCGCATTGGAGGGCAGATACACAAGATGCACGGAGTCGTGAAGATCCCAACGGCCATCGCAGACAGAAAGAAGCAATTCAAGTGAAAATCTCCGGGCCGAAGCCAGCCATCAGCAAAGTGCACAGGGCCGAGAAGGGCCTATTGCGCTTTCTCCCAAACACCCAAGTCTTGCCAGTGCAGTTGCTTCTTTGGGTGAGGAAATCGTGGTTTTGAGGGACTTACGAAGTTGTGATACTTGCAATTTTCAGTTCGCACTGGGCTGGCCCTTCATCACTTTTGAGTTTCTGTGATGTTTTCGAACGGGTACTGCACGTGTGATGGCAGGGGCTTGCAGCAAGCCACCTCGTCATCGGGACGCCTTGTCCAGATACCCGAGGCCAGAAGGACAGGGTAAAGCTGCCTTCCGTGAATGTGCATCTTGTCGGATGGCTCTGGCAGACCCTTACAGGGATTTATGAAAATCCCATCAGAAAACATAGAGATATAGATGTATCTAAGTGGATGACCGGACATGTGTCCCAATGAGAAGAGAAGGACGCCCAGAGAAGACGTACACAGCTATTTCTCCACTGTTTTCTCCTCTTCAAGACCTCCAGCTCATCCTCATCTTCAACCCACCTCGCCTCCGTGCGGCGGGGAAATCCAGGGGCAGGGTCCACGATGACGAAGTGTGTCTACTGTAGGCTTTATGGCATTTATTCTTCAACGACTCTAAACTGAATTTTCCCATTGAATGAACATAAGACATCAAAACGAATCGACTATCAAAAGAAGAAGTACCTATTTTCCAAAATACTTACTATTTTTATTATTGTTCTTTTCATCTAGTTCTAGCACACTACACTAGACATTTCCCGGTGTCTCTATCCTGCCCCACTAAGTCGCTGGACCAAGGGCCTGGATCTCGCAGACCAACCTCGAACCGTCGCTGGTCGCTTCTTCAGAAACTCTAATGGGAGGCTATCCAGCCTATGCTACCCACCGCCTTCAGCGCCGCCTCCTCGCTGTCCAATTTCTTCAAACAGCATCTCCTCTCTTGTCAACAATGTCTGGTATGTGAACACTGGCTGTCGCAAACATCACATGGAAACACCCGGGTCGAACACGCAGAATCGCTGAGTTATTGTCACTCTCGCTGCCAAATTGTTAAGTCAAGTCACATCGCTTCTGCTCCTGGACGTGGAGATATGACGCAGTGACTTGGCTGACAAACTCACGACTGCTCGGATACCCTTCGTTCTAACACCTCGAATTCGATATTACATGAGTATGTCGGCACTCGATACCTTTCGCGATACCTCCCATATGCCGGCTGGGGATCATCAGCCCGTCCCCGAGCATGCCCATCTAAAATGCGATGCTGACTATGAGCGCCCCATTTCCCCTCTCCAAATGCCCCCGGGTCAAATCGACGGACTGGAATCGTTACAAGCGGACAACTATCATAAAAGCCGAGGCCAATCTCCAAATGGAAGAAACTCTAGTGATAGTCTCCTCCATCTCAACATACCTCGAGGGCCCTCTGCCGCAGATTTAGCGATGTCCGCATTGCAATATCTCCCGTACCCGGTGATGGTCTTGAACAACCTGAAGACTTTGGTAATGGCAAACGATGCCATGGGTAGAATACTCGGCATAGAAGACCAGGACGGCGATGTTGTTAGTGATGATGGAATTTCTATATCAAACAGACTGAAGGGACAGACATTGAATCAGCTCGGTATAGATATGCTTCAGGAAGGAAGGCCTGTCTGGGTAACTTGGGACACTTTCCTCGACAGCATCGCCGATGATTTAGGACAACAGATGGTCGAAAGTATGGACGCTCCACAATCCGAATCGGGGGAAGGGGACATAACGCCAACTGCAGAGAGAGCAGAACCTGTGATCGGAGCATCCAAGTCTCACCATGAACGGCCTACGGTTCATGATGCCGTGGTAGAAGTCATCATTGCGCAGGAGAAGGTTTCTCAGTCAGCTTTTGTGACCAAGCACAGTAAAGGAGTGAGGCATACATTTGCTAAGATGATCATCACTGTCTGGGAAATCGAGGACGAAAGCTTCTACACACTTACTTTTACGAATACCGACACGAATCAGACAACACTTCCAACGTCCAGGCAACCGAGGCAAGTAACGAGGGCAGCCAAACATCGCTCCTTTGGTTCAGTAGGGTCAGGATCACATTCTAGTCCATCATCCGGTGGCTCGGGAAAATCTTCCAATCAAGGAGGGAGCAGCTCTTCGTCGTCTGCAATAACAAGTCCGACGAATGCTTCTATGTCGACAAGTCCCTTCCCACCATTAGGTCCACCATCACAAGCAAGCCTCTCGAGTGCTCCATCAACGCTTCAGAAAATAATACTAATGAAAGATGCCCTCATGGACACAACTTCTGTTCCGATCTTGGCAATGTGGAGAGACGAAAGTCTAACTATTCCGAATAAAGCTGCCAGAAGACTGTTCCACCCCACGGCAGATCTTACGAACGTCAAGGATGGGTATGATTTGGTTACCAAGTGGCACGTATGGGACGAGACTTTCACGACTCGGATGGATCCTTCGGAATATCCTATTTCAGTTCTGATAAAGACACAAACACCATTCTCCAGTCGCAAGATTGGGCTTATCGACCCCGAGACGAATCGCAAGCTGGTTTTTGACTGTCTGGGAGAGGCAATTAGGGATGAAGAAGGCACTTTTCTGGCGGGTGTGGTTACGTGCAGGTCAGTAACACTCTTGTGACTTCCCGTTTTGATACATTCTCTCCTGAGCCTAGAAAGCATCGAGAGAAGCCTTTCTCTAGGGTGCGCCAGTTACGCCATACGTTACTGACACCCGCAATAGAGATATAACAACGATGACGGAAGTGATCACCGGAATCAAAGCAAAAGATGAGCAACGATTTCAGCTTATTTGTGAGAGTATGCCCCAGATGATTTGGACTACAACTCCAGAGGGATTGCACGACTGGTTCAGTCCGCGATGGTAAGTATTATTTGTGGCTTGCTGTTTCGTGACATCTGACTGAGAAATTTTAGGTACGAGTACACCGGGCTGACAGAAGATGATTCCCTCGGTATGGGCTGGAGACTGCCTTTCCATCCAGATGACATGGTGAGTACTGGAAAGAAATGGGCGCATTCTCTCAAGACAGGAGACCCATACAGCACAGAATATCGCTGCAGAAGTAAAGATGGCGAGTGGAGATGGATGTTGGGCCGTGCTCTACCGATGAGAAACTTGCAGACAGGTGCTATCGAGAAGTGGTTCGGAACTTGCACAGATATTCATGAGTCGGTCGAAACAAGATTCGCCGCAAAGCGACTGGTAAGAAACCACTTCCTCCTTAGGATTGATATCGACTAATCACAAATTAGCGGCAACAACTGTTGTCCGTTATCACACATGCTCAAGTTACACTGTTCGCTGTTGACCGGAATCGAATGATCACCCTTCTTGAAGGAGCCTTCATTTGGGATCTTGAGAAGGATGCCGAGTCTGGTGATGAGAGCGTCAGTAGTAAGCCGAACGCTGGGGATCATTTCGTTGGTAGATCGGTATATGAGGTTCTCAGCCAGAGCAAATCACCACGCGACAAGGACGGTATCCCATCCTCCTTGAAGCCAATTGAGGATATCTTGACTGGAAAGTCCATGGAAGAAGTTCAGGAGCACTGCATCGATGAGAGATGGTACAGCACAAAGTTCGTTCCTGTTCTAGGCAAGAAAGACAACGGCGGCCGTGTTAACGAAGCCTGGATTGACGGCGTGATTGGTGTGAGCATGGATATCACTGAGATCAAAGACCGCGAGTTGGAACTGCAAGCACAAGAGAAAGAGAACACGAGGCTACTTGCCAACGAAGCAGCTGCCAAAGAAGCTAGCCGGTTGAAGAGTCAATTTTTGGCCAATATGTCTCACGAAATCCGGACACCGATCGCAGGTGTGATTGGAATGGCAGAATTGCTCGCGGACACAGATCTTGATGAAGAGCAACGAGACTGTGCAGAGAATATCCAACGCTCTGCTAATGGTCTGCTGACCGTCATCAACGACATTCTCGACTTCTCCAAAGTTGAATCAGGTCGCTTAGATATCGAGGAAGTACAGTTTTCATTGTCTGTTGTGGTTCGGGATGTTAGCAAAATGCTCGGCTTTGCAGCTGAAAGGAAGAACCTCATGTTCAAAGCCGATATCGCGGTTGGTGTGGACAAGGATCTGATTGTCATGGGTGACCCAGGGCGAGTCCGACAGATTATTACGAACCTGCTTACCAACAGTATCAAGTTCACAAGCGAAGGATACGTCAAATTTTCCGTACTAAAGCAGCGAGAAACAGCCGATGTCTTCGAGGTGAAGTTTGTTATTGAAGACACTGGCATCGGTATTGAGGAAGAAGTCAGGCAGCGCCTTTTCAAGCCTTTCAGTCAAGCGGATTCTTCGACAGCACGACGCTTCGGTGGAACTGGTCTCGGTCTAACTATCAGCAAGAATCTTGTAGATCTTATGCATGGGCAGATTCGTCTAGAGTCATCTCTCGGCGCTGGCACTACTGCAATTTTCACGATTCCTTTCAACAAGCCTCAGTTTCACAATGGAACTGCTGCGCTGATCGATCTTGGTGCGCTGCCTGACCGACTACAATCCGAGATGAGTGTTTCATGCAGCAGTTCTGATTATGAACAAGCTGTTGGCACTCCGCCAATACAAAGTCCTATCAACATGTACAGAGGTGGTCATAAGCCAAGATCGATAAGCATGACTCCGCCTGCACCGCCGGAGCTCGAGTTGTCTCGTGAAGAGAGATCCAAGGTTAAGATCTTGCTTGTTGAGGATAAGTAAGTAATCGTTATGGGAAGATACTGTTTCGCAAGACTGACTTCACATAGTGCTATTAATCAGCAGATCGCCTTGAAAACAATCAAGAAGCTAGGTTTTGAAGTCTCAGCCGTATGGAACGGGAAGGAGGCACTCGATTATGTCCTTGAAGCAGACTCCCCGGACGCCCCTCACCGAGAACCAGACATCATCCTCATGGACGTGCAAATGCCCATCATTGATGGATATCGAGCCACCCATCTACTACGCCACCACGCCCCTTACAATACCCTTTCTCGCAATATTCCTATTGTTGCAATGACCGCCTCAGCGATTCAAGGTGACCGCGAAAAGTGCAAGAAGGCCGGGATGGATGACTACCTCGCTAAGCCCGTTAAGGGTAAAACATTAGAGAAAATGCTTGTTCGCTGGGCAATCAGCAAACGAATTCCCGAAACGCCAGGTGGTAGCGAATATGATAGTAGTGACTGTCCAGAATCGGAAGAGCATAATTGCGGCACCGCTGCGATTCCAATGTTTGGACGAGCCAAACGAAGTCCACCCTCTTCAGCCACTGCTGAACCGCAACCACCTGCCTTACAGCCGGAGAGACCAACCATGAGCGAGCGTCAGAATTCCCATCAACTTACACTCCCAGGCCCCGAATCCGAAGGCGATCGAGCTGGAAAGCGTGAGAAGGCCGAAGAGAAAGCGACCGCTTTAAGAGACGAGAAATTGGTCATTGCCGCTGCTGGACCAGGTGAGATAGTCAACCTGGCGCCGAGTTCGCTAGGAAGCGACGATGGCTCTTTCCAAGCTCTGACAGAGGAGAATGTGGGGAAGCTGGAGCAGGAGGTGGGAAGACCACAGAGACCGGAATACAAGAAGCGTAAGGTCAGCATGGCCGTGACAGCTGATAGTACGGGCCAAGAACCGGGCAGTGCCCAACGATCGCCGGAGAGTGATAAAAGCAAGAAGAGCGAAAAGGAGAGTAGGAGGAGTAGTAAGGAGAGGCCTGCTTTGGGAAGGAGGTGGAGGGATAGTGAGAGGACTGTTACGACGCGTGATGACGAGAGTAGTAAGAAAGGATAGGATGAACCGGAATAGATGAGCTGTATGATTGGATTCTTTTGGTGGGTGGGAGGATGGAGTTTATGGGACTGTATGGGTTTTATGGTCTGGTAAAATGGATGGCTGGATGGATGGATGAACAGAGCCAGAGCGCAGGATAGGGGGTGTACAGTTCGCTGCTTGATTTTGCTTGATTTTGCTTGCATAGCGAGCGGCATTTGGGTACCAGGCCATGGTTTATCTGTGTCATTTATACGAAATCTTTGTCGAGCTTGACGGCGGTTATTTTACAAAGGACAGGAAAGATAGGCAGGAAAGAATCTTGGTACGGTTAGACATACATATGTATATACATTAGAATGAGAGGAGATGAAATGAAGCTAAAGTATTCAAACTATCATTTCTTTTGAAAATCGCCGACTGATGATAAGTGTGCATGTGATGTCAATGTTTCAACGAGCCGTACTGGACGGTACTGGTTCATGGTTCGATAGCGAATCACTTTTCAACCGAAGTGTACGAGCTACCTATTACAGCAAGACTCGTACTGTTGCATTGATTTACTGAGATGCCCAGTGATAGTGCTATCACCCAGAGAAACGCATAGTTGTATCAGAGTCACAAACTCGTGCTCGTGAAGTCATGCTTCAGGTTCAGAATGATATGGGGGGTATGTTTCAGTTGCTTCAAAAAGTATTGTTCGTCTTATCCACGCCTGCTCATCATGCGTTATCAAGTTCCAAACCATGCATTTATTCACCTTTCCCCTCCCAATTCCACGCGGCTACATGCCGGAGCACTGTCGATCGCTACCTGCTCTCATACATAGCTTCTTCAACTAAGCAACTGTTCGATTGCACCCTGGACACTTCCTCCACTTCTTCTTAAGGCTGCGACATTACCTGAATAGTAGGTTAGTAACGGTGCGTGCCTGTAAGAAAGATAAAAGTCAACTTACGATCAAAGTCAAAGAAACCCATGTCGTTCAACTGTCTTAGCTGATCCGCATACATCTCCTCGGGCGGTCTTGTATCAGCAGGTGGTGGTGGACTCGAAGCACCTCCTGCACCCCACTGGTTTCCACCGCCAAACAAGTTACCCATTCCACCGTTCTGCAGCATCTGCATGGCTTGTTGCATCATCTCTGGCGTCATTGGTGGCATCTGACCGAATGGATTCTGACCAGCACCTCCCGCACCACCGAAAAGAGAAGCGAAGGGATTGGCGGCGTTGGGGTCGGCTGTGGGCGGCGATTGTGGTGTCTGTTGACCTGCGGATCCTGGTGCGGGGGGTGTTTGGACAGGTGTCTGGCCTGGTGCACCAAAGAGGCTTGCGAATGGGTTGTTACCAGCTGCAGCTCCAGCTCCAGCTCCAGCTCCAAATCCTGGAGGCATAGCAAAGGGATTGAACTGTGCCTGATTTTGGCTGGGATCACTGCTAGCTGCGCCGCTTGGTGTAGTATCTGTAGCTCCTGGTGCTGGAAAGCTCCCGACTCCTGCTTGTTGCATTCTTCGTCTCATCTCTCCGGCCTGTCGAAGGGCGGCTGGATTTGTCAACATGCGTCTGAACTCTGGGTTATTGAACATTGCGCGAGCATTGGGATCATTCCGTAGACTTGGGATTGAGTTGATCATCATATCAACCATCTGTGGGTTTTGGAGGGCCTCGTTCATGGTTTGTTGAATATTTGGATCATCGAGCATGGCGGCAACTTGGTCTTCATTTGGAGGCGCCCCCATCTGCGAGCAAGTCAGTATTCCGTTTTGAGATACTAAGCAAAGAACAGACTTACTCCACCATCCGCACCGAACATGTCCATTCCTGGTAGTCCCATATGTCCGGCGTATCTAGCTCCCGTCAAACCAGCAAGAGGATTATTCGCCGTACCAGCTGCCATGTTGGTAGGTACTCCTGGAGCGGCTCGGGCAGCTGAGCCAGTACCAGCGCTGGTACTGGCGGGATTTTGTGCAGCATTTGACTGCGCGCTCTTCACCATGTGTATCGTGTTGCCCGCCTTGATCTTATACGTGCTAAGTGGTTCGGGGTCCTTCATGACTCTGCCCGAGTAGATTAGGCGCATTCTGTCTACCGATACATTTTCGAATTCTCCTCCGGACAACTTGGTCTTCAGGTCGAGAACTGTGGCGCTCTCTGCCATCGTAATGCTGTGCATGCCATCGCTGGACGTCTTGACTTTGAAGCTGATTTGAGGGTCGGCGCCCTCAACAGTGGCGGCGTCTTCGGTGGCCATCTTCACTTCCTTGCGCTTGGTGCGGCCTTGAGATAGTACAGGATTTATGTACTGTTTGAGAGAGATGCGATGGTGGTCGAGGTAGGGTGCGTACTTGCTTCGCTCGTGGAATCGACAAGGCGCAGGTGCTTTCTTTCTTTATCAACAGATCAATCAAGTCACAGTGCAGGGAGACGAGGCGGCGGCGGGCAGATGACGTTGATTCCTAGCCTGTCGCTAGAGCAGGGGTCTCGTATTTTGGTGGTCGAGACTGCGAATCTGAAGATTGATATGAATCAAGAACGAAGATAGTGTTCACAAACTCTTTGTCGTTGATTTTCCTTTGCCTTTGATACTCGAGTGTCGTTTCTTGCCGAAGTGCAGCTCGAAGTTCAAGTCCGCTCGAGGCTGCCTGCTGAACACGAGGCAGTCGGATCACTTACCAAGTCCGCCTTCCATATCAGTCTACAACCTTCTCAGGCCAGAGATGACTTGATTGAAGTCTATCTCAACCCCACTACGCTATTCTGCGTATTGACATAGGGCACTTAAAGTAAGGCCATGACTCTTCTTTCGCGATTGTCTTCACCAGGTACAAGACAACTCCTGCCCAGCATCAGAAATCCCGAGTGAGATACGCAGAATCCACGTGATATGTCGGTGGGCGGGATTTAGAAAGCAGTCGGGCCTCGGCTTTACCCCAGGCTCGGTTCCCCGCGATAGAGCTATCAACAGTCCAGATCCTACTTTCTACTCGTTGTTCTGCAATCATTTCCAGCTCAACCTCGATCTTGTTTTGCAACCACAGTAAAATCTAAGCAACGTACCAATTTTTCTTCAATTCAGTGTGAGCTTTTGCCTTTCGTGTACCAGTAACATCAGAACCTTCACAATGCGTGGAATCCAGATCAAAGAATATGTCAAGGTAAGCCAGCCCCAGCCTTTTTTTTCTATTCCTGCATCTTCAAACAAAAGTAGTATCTAACAATTCTTCAGGGTCCATCCGATCTCAAAGTCCAGGACCTTCCCGATCCAGTCCCTGCAAAAGACCAATACCTAGTCGGCATCCACGCCTCCGCAACCAACTTCTTCGACCTCCTCCAAATCGCCGGCAAATACCAGCACCAGCCCCCTCTCCCCTGGATATCCGGCTCCGAGTTCGCAGGAGTCATTCTCTCAGTTCCTTCATCCATCAAATCACCCAAATACAAAGTCGGTGACCGAGTCTTTGGTGCCTCACAAGGTGGCTACGCTACGAAAGTCGCGGCTCTCGAGAAAGCGCTCAAGCCTGTGCCCAAAGGATGGAGTTTCTTCGAGGCAGCAGGCTTATTCGTTACTGCGCCGACGAGTTACGGTGCCCTGGTTACAAGAGCTGGTGTCAAGAAGGGAGATTATGTGCTGGTTCATGCCGCGGCAGGTGGAGTTGGACTCGCGGCTGTACAGATAGCGAAGGCGTTTGGAGCGACGGTCATTGCTACCGCTGGGACGGAACATAAACTCGAAGTTGCGAAGTCTTTTGGAGCGGATCACACGGTCAATTATACGGATCCTAAGTGGCCCGAGATTGTCAAGAAGCTTACGCCAAAGGGACGAGGTGTGGATATTGTGTTTGATCCGGTGGGCATGATTGATAAGAGCACGAAGTGTATTGCGTGGAATGGCCGATTGCTGGTTATTGGATTCGCGGCGGGGGCTATTGAGAAAGTGGCTATGAACAAGGTGCTGCTGAAGAACATTAGTATCGTTGGACTGCACTGGGGCGCGTATACCTTAAATGAGCCTGAGATGATCGAGCCTGTCTGGGATGGGCTGTTTAAGCTGATTGACGAGGGAAAGTTCAGAGGGACTGTATTCACGGATAAGGAATTTGTTGGACTTGAGAGCGTGCCTGATGCCTTGAGGAGTTTGGGTAGCAGAGGTACTTGGGGCAAGGTAGTGGTCAAAGTGCCGCAAGAGGGACAGAGTAAGTTGTAGATTTGGTCATGTATACATGTAGGAACAGGCTAGTTCATAGAGCTTCTAGCGACACTTATTATTTTCACATGATGATCAAATTATTCAAAAAATCTGTAGATTTCCAAGGGGACAAGTGAAGTAAGATTATGCTATCTTTGCAACACTAAAATATATGGGCACCCAAATATACACCGTTTCGCTCGCCAAATGCTTCATCCATCTGTCCACAGGAAAATCTCTTTTCCCTGGCTGGAACGCTAGACGCCCACTCCAACTCACTCGGTATCGATCATGAATCAATCATTTATTTAGGTAGGACAAGTAGAAAAAAAAGTTTGACAAAAAGACTAATCGACATCTAGAAATGCTCCTTCCAGAATGAGAAGTTCACTTCGCGACTCGTGGCCTTCTTACATGCCTTTCTGATCTCTCTTGCTGCTACATTGGGTCCTGTTGTTTATGTTAGCGAGGTGTCATGTAAGCGAGATAGAGGATGAGACTTACCACAGAAGTAGACACCGACATTCGTCTTCATGTCGCCTTCTAATCCGCTCAGATATGTTCTATCCAAGATACCATCTCTCATTCCCTCAAACAATCTCCCAAAGTCAGGACGACCAAAGTTCGTGCGAGACTTCAGCTCAGTGAGGGGATCCAGTGCCGCGCCAACACTGTTCAGCACGATGTTCTGTGCAGTGTCGATGTCAAGCTTTTGGGTGAGATAGGTGTGGATGCGTAAGAATTCGTTGTCTTGGCCACCGCGGCGTGCGGCAGCTTCTTGACTTTGGGCTTCCAGTGACGAGAGAAGAACTTGGAACCATTCGAAGGACGTGGTGTCTTTGCAGACCCAGATGAATTCGACACGGCGAAGACGAGTGGGTGGGTTAGGACCGTTGCGCATGTGCCAGATGTTCTTGAGAATAGCGGCCCAGGGTGTGACTCCGATACCTGTTCCGATGAGGACGGCGATTTCGTTGTCGAAGACGTCTTCGGCTGGTGCTCCATAAGGACCATCGATGCGGAGCTCAGGCATTTGCTGGCCGTTCTGGAGAGCAACTTCGTACATGCCGTTCTGGTCAACGCTATCGTACAACTTGGCTTGGGCGGGACCTGCTCCGAGAGCATCACCGAGAGCCCGGGTGAAGTCACCGACTTGACGAACGTGCACCGAGATATAGGGGTCGAATGGGCAGGATGTGATGGTAAATGGATGCCATTGGTGTTGAGAGACTGAGGGGACGTTAAGGAAGAGCCATTGTCCCGCCTTGTACTTCATGGAAGGCTTTCGGAATTGGATTTCCATGGCGTCTATATCACTGTTAGAAAATATTATATCGTCATTGGAAGGTAGACATACCATATGGATGACGGACGACACGGACGATCGAAGTATCTCTTCTAGATCTGATCTCACGGTAAAGACGCTCGATAAGGTAAAGTCCACCTCCCCAGAGCTCCCAACGCCATCCTTCGTACCCGATACAGTGTCCCCAAAAGTCCGCGCCAGCGAAGGGTGAGAATGGATCTGTGGTGTCACGAACGAAACATCCAGTAGCGTGAGTGTAAAGTCCCAACAAGAACGGAATGAAAAGATGATGCGTGTACCAAAAGGTTTCAAACGACTGTTGACGGATTTTTGCGTGTGCGGTCGTGTACATGAGAAGCATGCATAAGAGCATGATGTGGCCAGTGATGCCTCCTGCCTGAGCGTAATGGATCTGGAGAGCAGAGACTGGACGAATTTGGGTCTTCTCAACGTTGAAGAAGCTGTTCGCGATTAGTAATATTCCCTAAAGAACGAAAAGTCGATTACTTACTTGACATAATGTGCCGTAGTGTGGAGAATGGTGTAGAACAGCATTGAGTATGCAACTTGTCGATGGAACCATTGCGACTCGTCAAGCGGGAGAAACCTGACCTTTGGTCTGATGAATCTCAAGATGTTTCTGCACATAGGTAGAAGAATCATTGCTCCATCCACCGACAGGACTAATCCTGCACCTCGAGATATCCAAACCGAGAAAGTGAGGGTATTGAGACCAGCGAGCCTAGGGTCATCTGATTGCTTTTTCCTGTTGGATGATTAGTCTTGCCCACGAGTCCTTCAATCCTTCGATGCTGCTTACCATCCGAGAACGAAAAGGAAGATGTGAAAGCCATGGAAGAGGAAGTTGAATAACAATTTGGACCCTCGCGTCTGCGCTTTGAATTCGTCGGAGAACCCCATCGTGATATAGTCGTTTCCTGAACACCACCCAATTCCCCAAGGTTATATTAAATGTCGACCAGCGACGGAACTGTCGTGAGAGGCAGTCGTCGATATGTATTGGCAACCGGTGAGCGAATGAACGGTGCCTCTAAACTCGATCCTCAGAATTAAAACTTGTATTTCCACCTGCGCAACTGAATGAATGGACGACACCCGAGAAAAGAAGAACTGAGCCAGCAGGACAGGTTGTTATGAAGGTTGAAGGTGAAAGCTTGTTTCTCCTTGCCGTAAGAAAAGAGGAAAGGGATCCAGGGGTTTTGGGTGATGAAGAGATGATAAAGGTTCGTACCAGTTGGCTTCCGTACAGAGCCGTGGTGGTTTGGGCTCGAGCGGATGTTCTATGCGGGGCAGAGCAAGCAATGATATCGGATACCACTGTTCCCATGAAACCCTGACACTGTTCCTGTGAGGTTACAAGGCCCCCGAATGATAATCTTCCTTCGCTACCTGGGTTGTCACGGCCCTCTTTGGCATGCCATCTGAGCTTGTATGGGCCGTGATGGGGTCGATGTCCGCTGTTGTGTCGAAGATCAGACGTAGCAGACAGTTTCGAGAGCTTGCAGCCCTGTATCAGATCAATCCGATATGAGGAAATCAGATGCAAGCGGTCGTTTCGCAGGATTTTTGAGCGGTGTCAAAAAGCTTGGCCTGTCGAGAGTGTCACTCTGAGACGTGGAGTGTAGCAGAGTTGCTCGGACGCTTGGACGACCGACAGAATCACGGCGGGCCCCCTGAGATCTTGTCTGATGTTTTGAGTTCGGGCGAGAATGGCAGAAGTGAGGTCAGAGTATGCAAGAATCGTACGATTTTTTGAGTCGTATGTCGAGAAGAGATATATTGTGGGCAGATTCCTGTCGTTGTTGTCGAAGACTTCTCGAGAACTCTCAGAACTTGAACGAAGTTACCTACACAGCGCCAATTCGAATGACCATCGATAGGAAAGGCTGCGGACGCCTCGTGCCATCCCGGCGCTTGGGCTCTTCAGGGATTCGTCGACCAAAATGGGGCAGCCTGCCAGGCCTTCGACACAGTGCATCCGAACCAGTCACTGTGCTCCATTCCAGTTGCCATGCACGCCGGCCGCCGTGATGAGATGGATTCAAGCCACCACCTGTGACGGCAAGAGATACTTGTCCGGCCAGGAGGAATACCAGTCAGTCAGTGCACCAGACGACAGTGTCGATGAAGGAAGCATTCCAGGATGAGAGCGGAGAAGGAAGGGAGCAATTGTCTCGCGCCTCGTCTCAACCCCACGACAAGTGCAAGGCGCAGATTGATTGACTGCGACTGTCTGTTGGAGACTGTCTTGAAGGTCCTCAAGAATGAGGTAATTGCTTGATCACCACGGCAATTTTGTTCCCAGCAAGACGACCAGAGAATCCTGGGAATTACACCCCGAGAATGGCGACTTCATGACAACAAGATCTGTTCCTGGACCGGCCGATTACACTACTGGCATATTGGTACACTGGAACAAACCATTGGACTGGACATTTCGAGTCTTTTGCAACTGCACCCAATTGCTGCAGAAAGTGATATTAATAGCGATTACCAGGCCTCTGAGGTTGGGACGGGCGCTAAGATCGGTGATTGGGTATGCTAAAAACGAACCAAAGGGTTGGCAATGTTGCACCCAATGGCCGGCTGCAACACCTGTCAGGGGTGCACTGGTGACAGACTTTGACCACTTCACAGACGATTCAGTGAGTATTGAATGAACATTGGATGGTGCTTTCAATTCGATTCATGGACTTCCTTCAAATCGTCATTTGAAGTTCGGATCTTCGGCACTGTCGCATATGGTGTTGTATCGAACGCTGGTGCGTTTGAATGGATGTGACCAAGGTGGATGCTATCTGCGACATGCCGCGGGCCAGAAATAACGTTAAGTGTAGATCATTAAATGCCAGCCTTCTCTCCAGCCTTGCATTCCCACACGTGATGTCTGATGAATTTCCTTCCTTTTCAATTTTTCGTTTCTATGATCTTGGTGGCGGAACCTAGAAAGCTGTGTACGGAATGGCATCTTCCCTGTTGATTTGATATAAAGCTAACCCATCTTTGTTAAGTTGTGCCTTTCGCGCGTGGGGTATGGTTGCCAAGTCATACTTGAGAAGGCATTGACCGGAGAGGCCAAGCTTCGTGATCCCCGACCAAACCTTGGGAGCATGAACATTGCACCAGTCGGCTATTGAGTTGACAACACAGAGTCATATGCGGCATGAAGCACTGGTCACATTGAGACTAGTGGATACCGTTTGCCCTCGATCTTGGTAGCATTTGCCCCTTGAAATGAGCAGTTGATGCGACAATATCGAATGATGGAACGATTGACTGGAGGATCGAATCTGGTAATGCCGGCTGGCAACTGGGCATCTGAGATCGCAAGAGAGTAGAGAAGATTTTAGTTTAGCAGAAAATGTACGACTGTTACCACTATCGTGAGAGTAGCAAGAATCGAGCCTTTTCGTCACGCTGAGGAGGAGTCTAGATACTTTTGAGCTGTGCCTAACGAGATTTGGTCGATTCGAACGTGGCATACAGAGATCACACGTAGTTGACCAATTCACAATCTCTGATCGTCGCAGACAATGTCTTCAGTGGATATTTCGGTTTCTGGAAATCGCGGGAAGGCTTTCCAGTTCGTGAATAGTCAGCAGGAGTAACAGAATGTTGACAGGCACTGATTTGTTTGAGACTTTGACGGTTGCGAGATTATCAGGTTCAAGAAAATGCCCCCTCCGTCAGACGTGCCTTCTCCTTTGGATTACTGGTAATCAAAGTTGACACAGTTACACTACTTCCCATACTAATTCCCATTTGATCTTCTTCTTTTCTTGTTCCTGACAGAACACCATGATTGGAAGTTTTCTGCTCTTCTTTCCTCGAAACCAAATCAATGCAGCTGGTAATCAGATCTCCCAAGACCTTTCTTTCATTGAGACTCGTAGACTTCTCAAATGATGCTCGGCATGGAGCCTACCATATCCAAATTGCCGTATTAGTCAATGTGTGTTTAGAGATGATCTTGCCCAACTTTCCCATCACATGGACAAAAGTCACTTGAAGATACGCATGGGAAGGTGAAAGGTTTCCAACACAACAGTGTTGTTGATGAATGTAAGCTGTCAAAATGCGGCGGTAAGAAGCAAGAAAACTCCCTGGGGTACAAGAAGCGAGTACTGTGAAGCAAACCAAAGGAGAAAACCGTAGCAAGGATCAAAACAAGGTGCTAAGCATTTTTCCATCCAAGAAAGCATGCTATACTGAAATAAGAGAACGTGCGGTATAGACTCTTGAACATTGAAAAGAGAATTGCATGCAAACCGCCACAGATACCACGACTTATCCTTTGGCTCAGGTAGAGTCAAGATGGAACCTGACATGCTTGTATGGAGCCTGTCATGTCGAATACTAGAAAATAACGAGGTCGCTGAGCACTCTTAGACAAGCCTTATCTTTCGGAAGTTGAGGTGAGATAAGTCATGCCATCTTGCGGGGACATATGCCCATAATCTGGGTTGGGAGGCTGTTCGATTGTCTCTCTTGAGAAAAGATCAAGTGATGTCAAATCAAAAATGAGAAACTGAGCCCTTTCCGGTGCCAAAAATTGGTAAAGGCTGGGTGACTTTCAGTAGATTCCTCATTGATGGACACTGCATGCTTACCTCTTGGACGATGACTACGCACCAAGCTGGAAGGATGATGAATAGCATTCCAGCCTTGCGCAACTACGCTAACCAAGTAGGCTGGCGTCCTCTGCATGCGAAGTGCCAAGTGTTCTAGAAGAAGGCGTCCTCATCCCAGTGCTCCTGCTTTTTCTTCGTCATTGAGAATCAGAGTGAAGCTGCTGTTGACGTGAGAGCGACAAACCCCTTGGGAGCAATTCACCGAAGCTTCGATCAGAGAAAGCGTAGTGCCGTATCTCAAGTCCAACTGGAACCAAAACTATTTGAAGATATTGAACGTCCAATAATGCTGACCAAATCATCCTGCATAAGGTGGCAACTGGACAAAGTAACTTTACGTGGACGAGGCCACCAGTGAGGCTGAGTTATGTTCCACTTGCGTCAGCTTCGCCTTTAGAAAAGTCGGTGGCCTTGGGGTGTCAATCCCGACCCCACTGAAGCGACCAACGGAACCGTCTGTGTTGAACCTCTGACGATTCGCATTTCCCAACATCCAAATATTTCGAACTTCTCCCCCACTACTCCTTTCTCTTGATGAGACTTTGCCGCATATCTCAGCAGTCCTCTCCATCATCATAACTAGGACCTGGCTTTCTCGCACACTGGTAGCGGCAACCAGCGAGCTGGGCGCATCCTGAAGCAGACGTTACAGGCCAGGGGAGAAATCCAATATGGTAAACTATCAGCAGTCCCAATTTGCATCGCGAAGCACCTCAAACTAACGGCGGTCTCTCTGTAGGGTATAAGTAGAAGACCGAAGGGTGATAAAGCCGCGAACCCAGGCGGTGGTCGTGCAGCGGCATCAGGCAGCTCAAAACCCAACATTAAGAAGGCGGCATTTGATACAACCAAGAAGAAGGAAGTTGGAGTGTCGGATCTTACTCTGATTAGCAAAGTAACGAATGAGGCCATCAACGATAATCTCAAGAAGCGATTCGAGAATGCAGAGATCTATGTACGACATCCGAAATCCGAAACACCACCACGCTGGGCGATTGTTGCTAATATCTGATAGACATATATCGGGCATGTATTGGTTTCTGTTAATCCCTTCCGGGATTGTAAGTTAAATTACTGAAAACAGACTTACAAGCGCTGATACTGTTGCAGTGGGGATATACACAGAAGCTGTCTTGGACAGCTACAGGGGGAAGAACCGTTTGGAGGTTTGTACTGCCCTGTCCTGGCCTTCGAAGGCTTGAAGCTGACTCCTATCAGATGCCCCCTCACGTCTTCGCGGTTGCCGAATCTGCCTACTATAACATGAAAGCCTACAAGGACAATCAATGTGTAATCATTTCGGGAGAGTCGGGAGCTGGAAAGACAGAGGCTGCGAAGCGAATCATGCAATATATTGCGAACGTCTCTGGGGGCGGTAATTCTTCGATCCAAGAGACCAAGGATATGGTTTTGGCCACAAATCCCCTGTTGGAGTCGTTCGGAAATGCGAAGACGCTACGAAACAACAACTCCTCCAGATTCGGCAAGTACTTGCAATTACAATTCAATGCGCAAGGCGAACCTGTGGGCGCAGATATCACCAATTACCTGCTGGAAAAGTCGAGAGTTGTTGGACAGATTCAAAACGAGCGAAATTTCCACATCTTTTACCAGTTTACAAAGGGAGCATCAAGCACTTACAAACAGAATTTTGGTATCCAAGGACCTAGCACGTATGCCTACACGAGTAATTCGAAGTGCTTGGACGTTGATGGTATCGATGATCTTGCAGAATGGAATGACACACTCCAAGCGATGAACGTTATTGGGCTGTCACAGCAAGAACAGGATGAAATTTTCCGTGTTCTGGCTGCTATTCTATGGACAGGCAATATTGGGTTCAGGGAAGACAAGGACGGCTACGCTGAAGTGGTCGACCAATCCGTTGTGGATTTCCTAGCATATCTGCTTGAAGTGGAGCCCGCGGATGTCATCAAGGCCATTACCATCCGAATCCTCACTCCTCGCAACGGAGAGGTCATCGAATCTCCGGCAAATCCCGCCCAGGCTTTGGCTACAAGAGATGCTCTTGCCAAGGCGCTCTACAACAACCTCTTTGATTGGATTGTAGAGCGTGTTAACGTTTCCTTGAAGGCCAGGGCGGCGACTGCCAATTCCATTGGTATTCTTGATATCTATGGCTTCGAGATCTTCGAGAAGAACAGCTTTGAACAGCTATGCATCAACTACGTCAATGAGAAGCTCCAGCAGATTTTCATTCAACTGACATTAAAGACCGAGCAGGAGGAGTATGCGCGAGAGCAGATTAAGTGGACCCCTATCACGTACTTTGATAACAAGATCGTGTGTGACTTGATCGAATCTACAAGGCCGCCGGGTGTGTTTTCTGCTATGAAAGATGCCACCAAGACTGCTCACGCAGATCCTGCTGCTTGCGACCGGACATTCATGACTGCTATCAACGGCATGTCAAATCCTCATTTGACTCCCCGACAAGGCAATTTCATCATAAAGCACTACGCCGGAGATGTGGCCTACACTGTTGATGGTATAACAGACAAGAACAAGGATCAGCTCTTGAAGGGTCTTCTTAACCTTTTCGGCAACAGCCAGAACGAATTCGTGCATACGCTTTTCCCTCACCAGGTCGACCAGGACAACAGAAAGCAGCCTCCTTCTGCCGGAGACAAGATCAAAGCATCTGCAAATGATCTAGTAGCGACACTGATGAAAGCCGAGCCGTCTTACATTCGAACGATCAAGCCCAATGAAAACAAGTCTCCGACCGAGTATAATGTTCCAAACGTTATGCATCAGATCAAGTATCTTGGTTTGCAAGAGAACGTCCGAATTAGACGTGCAGGATTTGCATATCGACAGACCTTTGACAAGTTTGTTGAGCGATTTTACCTTCTATCTCCTCAGACTTCTTACGCGGGTGACTATACCTGGACTGGAGATGCAAAGTCGGGTGCGAAGCAAATTTTGAAAGATACGAGTATTCCAGCAGAGGAGTTTCAGATGGGTGTAACGAAGGCATTCATCAAAGCGCCAGAGACACTGTTTGCTTTGGAGCATATGCGTGACAGATATTGGCACAACATGGCCATCAGAATCCAGCGGGTCTGGAGAGCTTTCCTCCGAATCCGTATCGAGGCCGCAACACGTATTCAAAGGATGTGGAGAAAGAAGCGTGTTGGTGCTGAGTTTCTTGCGCTCAGAGATCGTGGTCACAAGGTTTTGCAGGGTCGCAAAGAGCGAAGACGGATGAGTCTTCTTGGCTCGAGACGCTTCATGGGAGACTACTTGGGCATTGCTGCCACCAGTGGCCCCGGTTCTCGAATTCGAAATGCGATTAACCTTTCAGCAAACGAAAAGGTGTTATTCTCTTGCCGAGGCGAGATCTTGGAGACAAAATTTGGTCGTTCCAGTAAAGCTAGTCCCCGGATTTTGGTGTTAACCCAAAGCAAATTCTACATCATCTCGCAGCATCTTGTCAACAAGCAGGTTCAAGTTGCTGTCGAGCGATCGATACCGCTTGGGGCCATCAAATTTGTAGGCACCTCAACATGTCGAGATGACTGGTTCTCGCTAGGTGTCGGCTCCCCGCAAGAGGCAGATCCCTTGCTGAATTGTGTGCTCAAGACTGAGCTCTTTACACATATGTCGATGGCCATTCCAGGAGGTGGCTTCAGTCTCAAGATTTCGGATTCGATTGAGTACGCAAAGAAGCCTGGTAAGATGCAAGTTATCAAGGTCGTCAAGGATTCACCTTCGGAGCAAGATTTCTATAAGAGCGGTGCCATTCATACCAAAGGTGGAGAGCCTCCTAATTCCGTATCACGGCCAATGCCCAAAGGTAAACCCATTGCTGCGAAGCCATTCACTAAGGGCAAACTCATCAAGCCAGGCGGACCTGGTGGCAGGCCTTCCAAGTTCTCCAACACCAATCGGAATACCAAGCCTGTCGCTCAACCAAATGGCGGAGCCACCCAAGGACGAAATATGCCCGCGGCTCCTGCTGCCGTATCCATGGCTAACCACACACGCAACAACCCTTCAGCATCATCTGGCAGGTCTGTTCCACCGCCTCCCCCTTCAGCTCCGCCCGCAGCTGCTGCACCTCCGCGAGAGCCACAATACAGAGTCCTCTATGATTTCAACGGTCAAAGTGCCAATGAGATTACAATGGCAAAGGATGAGCTGGTAACCATCCTGCAAAAGGAGAACAACGGTAAGCTTTATATCGTGCTCTACCTTTGCTCACATGCTAATAATTATAGGATGGTGGCTTGCAAAGCATCCCTCAGGACAACAGGGATGGGCTCCCTCAGCATATCTCAAAGAAGAAGCACCCCCGCCACCGCCACCAGTTGCCCCAGCTGCTCGACCCATGCCTCCTCCACCCCCACCAGCGGCAGCAAAATCAAATGGTCACGGCCCGGTTGTCCGCGCCAAGCCCACACCTCCTGCCCCCCCAGCAAAGCGACCTGCAGCGGGAGGTCGTAAGCCAGCTCCACCTCCTGCACCTCGCGACTCTGGCTTGAGTGTCAATGGCACTGATAGCGGCCGAAGCACTCCGACTCCCAGCTTTGCAGGTGGATTAGCCGAAGCGCTAAAAGCAAGACAAAGTGCCATGCAGCGTGACAGAGACGAAGAGGCAGATTGGTAGACGAGCATTCCTCAAAAGTGCTTACTTGTTGCGGATATAGATGCTCGTAAGCATTGATTCTCATTTTTGAAATTGGTCACTTTTTTGCTTTCTGGGAGGATTAAGCGTTGATGCATAGACGAGCTTTTATGACTTCTACAAGACTCTTTTGGCGAACTTTCAATTCTGTATGTGGGGCAAGCATGGATTGATCACGTTGATGGATGATGACAATGAGAGTGATAGAGGATACCTTTTTTGTGTGAGACTTCTTCTTGCGCTGCTTACCTGCTACGCAGATGGGCGGCTTAGGGACGTAGGACGGGAGACCTAAATAGAATTTTATGATATGTATGAGATGGCTTTGAGTTTCGATCTTCCGCTCTTGATTTGATTGTGGTGTAATTGTGTTCCCTGTCGGTCTGAACTCACGATTCGACATATTATGCTGACCTTCACGCGAGATTAGAAGACTAATGAACAGCTCTCATGTTATATGGAAACTTGTATGGAGTGGATGAAAAATTACATTAGTTTGAGCTGTTTGTAACTGTCTATATGTGCTATATTATACACTCTGCTCTATACTTGTCCGTATACCTGAACGCCTCGCTATGCCATGCAAAAGTTCATCAGAAAACACAACCCACCTACTCCCGGTCTGTTTACAACAACCAAGTCCTTGCTTCTCAGAGGACATCAAGGGTAAGCAAGCTACTTACTCAAACTTGATACCAAATAAAGGAGATGCGCTAGCACTCATTTCCTCTCACTCTTCTCCGGATCAGCCAACCTCTCCTTATCCTTGAATCCCTGAAGTGTCTTATGCTCCTGATTAAGCGAGTATCCCTTCGTCGCCAAACTGGCCACCAAACCCACAGCACTCAAAGCACACATGACGACCCAAATCATTTTCAGCGCATCAGCATAAGCCTGGATCAATTGCGTCTTCTCAAGGCTATCTTCCATCGCTTTGATAACACCAATCAGTGCCGTAGCATCCTTGCTATACGCATCCGCGAGAGGAGCCAGTAGTTCATAGCCTTGCAGCTTGATCTTAATCTGGTTCTGGAAGATGACACCGCCGATTGCGACGCCTAGGGACTGGCCGAATACACGCGTGAACGAGTAGAAGGCAGCGGCGTGTCCTGCGTCTTCTTGTCTTCCAGCGGCTTGGATGGCGAGGGCCATGGCGGGGAATAACATGCCCGTGCCGATGCTGATCGGGAAATTGAGGAAGATCCAGGAAACGACAGATGTGCTTGGGCCGAGGAGAATGAGCACGCCGGCGCCCATAGTTGTCAGGAACCAGCCGGTATAGATGGCCCATCTGTAGCGGCCGGTCTTGGCGCAGATGATACCGACGACCACAGACATTGCTGAGAGGCTGTTAGACGCTTATTCTTTGTTGAGGTGGATTTGACACTTACGAGCGACGAAACTTGTCTCTGGAAGGATAGCTACGCCTGAAATGATGGGTGTGTAACCTTGGACCGCCTCGTAGTACAGTGGGAGAAAGTAGAGAAGCGACCAGAGGACGATACCGTGGATGAGCGTTTCGAGGTAGGTAATCAGCATGGTCCGATTGTTGAAGATTGTAAAGCGAATGATAGGTTCGGTGTGGCTGCCGGGAAGGACATTGCCCTTGGAATCGAAGGCTCGTTTAGAAAGCCAGTATTCATAAACACCAAAACCGATGACACCAACAACCCCGATGACCAGCGGGAAAAGAGTCCTCCAGGATGTCCATTCGTACATAATCCCTCCCCATGTAAGGGGAATGAGGAAGGAGACACTTGAGGCGACGAAGAACACGGATCCGATCCAGTCGAAATTTTTGACCTTTTGGATGAGCTCTCCGGGCGTCTTATTGAGTCGGAGAAACATAACGATGGCCACCGTACCAATTCCAATGATGGGAGCATTTATCCAGAATATCCACCTCCAGCTAACATTTTGGGCGAATGCTCCTCCCATCAGCGGACCTGTAACGCTACCTATCGCCCACATGGAACCAAGATACCCGAACCAAGCTGATGACCGTTAGTATCAATGACAGGAATGAGACGTGACTGGTATGCATACCTCCTCTGACTGCAAGAGGTACAAGATCCGTAACGAGGATTTCTCCAAGTGACATGATCCCACCGCCACCAATACCCTGAATTGATCGTCCAACCAGCATCATTGTGAAGTTCTCGGCTAGGGCAGACACGACCGATCCAACGAAAAAGAACACAATCGAAGCGAGGACCAACTACACAACATTAGCAGATTTCAACTATTGCAGCGCAGAAACTAACTTCTTTTCGACCGAAGACATGACTGAGACCAGCAATAACTGGTTGGAAGACAGCCGAAGTCAACAAGAACGAAGTCCCAGACCAGAACGCTTCGATGGCAGTTCCTTGGAGTTTTTCTGTGATGATGGGAAGCGCTATACTCAGGGACGTTGCATCAAGAGCTGCTGCGAGAGTAATGATACATATGGAGGCGAAGGCGAGGAGGAATCCTCTTGTTGGCTTAAATATGGGTTGAGCTTCCTCGAGAGGCGAAAGGTCTGTTGACTGGTTGCCATCTGACAAGCTTGCACTCGAGGGCGAGGGGAGGATTGTGCCGAGTTTCTCTTCACTCAAATGAGCTGCTTGAAGAGGATTCATGGTTGCCATAAAAGTACGAGAATGGTAAGAATAGCGAGAGCCTCGAGGAATGATCCAATTGACGAATACTGAACCGTGCAAATGTGAAGACTTGATGCTATGAAACAGAAACTTCAAGGACGAACAACAATTACTTATAACTTGACTGGACTTACAACTTCAGTGACGTAGAGAAGACCAGAGGGAAAATAATTATGAATCAACACTGCTACCTGCGCACAGATAGTTACGCCGTGTGGGCTCTTCATCGCACCTCTCCATTCCAGGCTGAAGATAGTGAGAGCCGGTCAGAACTATCCGACGGACGCATGCCTGAACGAGGCTCGTTGGGGACGAAAGAGGCTTGAAAATATCATAAGCGATTGCGAGTGCGTGGAGCTTGTGATGTGAGCGTCGGACAAGAATCTCTCCTTTGTTGACCGGTGTGATGTTGAGCCGAGCCAATCAGAGTCATGAATTGAGTTGACTCAGCAAGAATTGTCTCGAACCGAAGGGTCGACCAAATGCCTGTGCGGCTTGATTTTGAGCCGAGTCTACTGCTGAAGGTTTTCGCAAGGCTGCGAGGCTACATCATGCCAACATCTCACATCTTGTGGCTCTTCGACGACTAGGCATGCCGGGTTTGAGCCTTCCATTCGTTTTGCCTGCCGCAGAGCAGATCGCCATACCATTTGTTGCGCTTCTTATATCTTTTCTCAGTTATTCTTCTCAAGTACTGTTCTTTTATATCGAACCCGAGCCCCTGAGCCAAAAGCAGGCTGTGTGGTTCAATATCTTCGTTGCTGCAATTTGGTGGTGTTATTGGCGTGCATGTACAGCAGACCCTGGGAGGAAAGGATGGGTGGATACAGTCGCTCCAGTTAGAGAGGCAAACGAAGCAGACGGGAGTGTCTTGACATTTGACAGGAAGTTAAGATGGTGCAAGAAGTGCGATGCAGTGAAGCCGCCTCGGGCCCACCACTGCAGGAAGTGCGGAAGGTATGCTACTTGTTATGATGACCTTGCAAAGTTGCCTCGCTCTAAAATTCTGCAGATGTATCCCGAAAATGGATCACCACTGTCCATGGACTACGAATTGTGTCTCCCACACAACCTTCCCACACTTCTACCGCTTCGTCTTCTATGCCGTAGTTTCCATGTCAATTCTCGCATACCACCTCTATATAAGATTGATGGTAATATGGGATAATCGTAGCCTTCCGTCATATCTCGGACCACCGGTATGGGCAATGGTACACTTATTTGTTTTGTCTGTAGTCAACAGCTTTACACTCTTTGCTCTTGGTATCCTTCTCATCCGGGCTGGATGGAGCCTGGTGATCAATACTACAATGATCGAAAGCTGGGAGATTGAGCGCCATGAAGCTCTTGTGGACAGATCGTTGAGGACAAATGGATATGTATATGCGAGTGGTGGGCAACGGATGCGGATTCAACACCAAGAATTCCCATACGATATCGGGATCTGGAATAATCTCTGCCAGGCAATGGGTACAAAGAATGTTCTGATGTGGTTCATGCCGTTTGGTGGAGGACCGAGTGTTGAAAGTGCAGGAAATTGGGAGGTCAACGGCTTCGAAGATGCTGATAAAGTCTGGCCTCCGCCTGATCCGGATAAGATGTCAAGAGGCGAAAGGGTCGAACGACAAAAGGAGGATGAGAGGGTGTATGGCACTCCTGAAGAAGAGATGGCTGCTTTCAGGAAACGCCAACAGCAAGACCATCAAAGATGGAAGCAGACCGAGGATGGTAAGGAGAAAAGCGAAGACGAAGAATCAGAAAGTGAGAGTGAGAGCGAGGAGGAAGAAGCTGCCCGCACAGAGGCACAGAAGAGATGGACTAATAGAGACGGAGATACATTGCACGATTACGGGGTTGACGAAGAGGCAGAAGTGCTCTCTGAAGATGATATCCCGCTAGGAGAGTTACTCAGGAGACGGAAGGCTAGAGCCTATGATCAGACGTAAATTATATAGACTATCGCAACTAACCCAGACAAAATACTTAGCTCCAAGCTCAAACCCGTTGTTCTATGGCCTAAATATCACCAACTTACAAAAATCAACTGCTCACTCACAAGTCAATACTGGTAGAGTGTATAGATGCCAAGGTCTCGGCAGGGGAAAAGAGGGCGTTTTCACTAGCGTTAGATCACCAACAGGGGAGCGCGAGTGAGCCGATAAGCGAAACAACCCCACCATAGCTTCGTCATCATACCTCGTACGTTTGACTTCAGAGCTGAACAACTCACTTCTCTTTTCAATACTTCAAGAAAGGCATACGAAGAATATCGTCAGCTACGAATCCCCGAGCCCAAAAGCAACTTTGAAGCACTAGAAGTCCTCGGTAAGTGCTTGAATAAAGTCCAGAAGGCTACACTATCGCTTGTTTGCTGTTCACATTTGGAGTACCCCGCTAACAGATCGTCAAGACATGTCTGCCAGAGATTATTACGACAACGACCAGTCCGGCCAAGGCGGAAGCTACGGAGGTGAGAGAAGCGATGAAGGTGGATATGGAGGAGAGAGACGTCAGGAGGGTGGATATGGCGGTCGAAACAATGAAGACAACTATGGGGGACGAGACGATGGAGGACGGCGTCAACAAGGAGGCTACGATGGAGGGGAGAACGAATACTCTGGCCGTCCAGTTGAGCAAGGAAGATACAACAATTATGGCGGCGGAGGAGGCTATGGAGGAGGAGATGACGACGATCTGACCGGTGCTGCTGAGCATGCTGAGAGACATGCTGGTAGCTCTGGAGATTCATCACTATTCTCCAGCATTCTGAGCTCTCTTGGCCAGAATAAGCAGAGCATTGGCAATTCGAACCTCAACGAGCAAGGTAAGGTGGCTTCCGAAAAGTTTCCAATAGATAACTAACATAGTTCGACAGATGCCGTTCAATCTCATCAACAGTTCTTTGGAAATGGAGGTGGTGGCCAAGCAGATTCAGGCTCTATGGGAGCTGCAGCTGCAATGCAAGCTCTCAAGATGTTCTCTGGTGGTGGATCAGGTAACACTCAGCAAGGCAACTCACAGAATGCATTTGTTGGTATGGCCATGGCGGAGGCTAGCAAGCTGTTCGACAATCAGTCCTCCCAAGGCAACGTCGCGAATGCTAGCAAGGAATCTACGGTCCAGAAGGCCGGCGAGATGGCTCTCAAGATGTATATGAAGAGCCAAATACAGGGAGGCGGCGGCTCGAGTGGTGCTTCTGGCTTGTTGTCGATGGCTAGCAAATTCTTACAGTAGTTCTGAGGTCTTTCTTGGTTGGGAAGTTGCGATGCATGGTTTTATGATTATGAATAAATGTGGCCCAGTGGGCCTGTAGATGAATGCGATGATGTTACTCATATCATTTATCAGTCCTCTCCATTACCTGTACCACAAAAAGTGCAAGCAGTAACTGGATACTTGAGAAAGAAATGATAAGTATGGTCTCATTCCACAATTGATAATTCCATTGTCACAACTCAGAAAAGAATGAAGCATCGCGTCAACCTCTTGGCTATGGATCTAATCTAGCACATTTCTTTCTGGTACCGCCCGATGCATTTCACAAGGACTGCAGTTCCATGGTAGTGATATCTTAATGTCTCATAAAAGGTCATGGAAGCACAAAATGCAAGTCCGAATACTCTATATTATGTTCAATGTTATATACTGACTTGTCTTTTATATGTACATCACGTATCGCTCGTGACATTCATTTAATGACCACTCCTCCAATACCTTGATGTACAAGAATCATTCGGCTTTTTACAACACAAGAGCAGCACCGATCAAGGCCACAACACCCATTCCCCACGCCTTCACGCCAAGAACGGTTCCAGCATTGGCCGAGATCAAACTTGGGGAGGCAGTAGGGTAGCCTGTGATTGAAAGGACAAGGGATGTTGAACTTCCGGTTCCAACAGCTCCTTGAGCCGACGAAGTTGCAGTGCCGTTGGAGTATCCGGATGGGATGACGGCAGCAGCAGTTGGGTATGTGGGAACAGCAGCTGTGCTTGCGACTGGGACGAGCGAGGAGTTTGGAGTAGGCTCCTCGGTGCCAGCGACTGGGTAGCTGGCTGGGGCTTCTGGGGTGGATGCTGCGCTCGCTGGGTAAGAAGCTGACACCTCGGGCTTGGGTACAACAGTCATGGTTGAAACTGATGCTGGGCCTGTTGGGTATTCGGCTGGAGATGACTGAACGGCTGTGCGGTATACTGTTGAAGTTGAGTAGCTTGTGGAGTGACTGGTGGTGCCTGGGACACCTGGAGCTGAGCTGTATGGGACAGGCTTGACTGATGTCGCAGATGGAGCTGGGGTCTCCGTGTGGGTCAGGGCAACGGGGCAAACAGTGGTATACAAAGAGACGATCTTCGTGGTCACTTGTCCGAGAGGGCAGTTGGTCACGCTGGGAGCACAGCTGGTGATTGTGTAAACTGAGGTGGCATACACTGTGGAAGTTGTCATCGGTGTAGCAATAGAAGTGGAGACTGGAGATGAGGCGGATCCTAAGGCTGAGCTCTGAGTCTCAGCAGCAGTCACTGGGCAGACAGTGGTGGAAACAGCAACGGTCTCTGTCGTCACGGATCCGACTGGGCAGTTGGTGACAGTTGGGGCACAGCTGGTGATCGTGTATACTGACGTGGCGTACACAGTAGACGTCGTCATTGGTGTTGTTGGGACTGGGGACGAGGCAGATGAAGACGTTGCTGATCCCAGAGCGGAAGATTCGGTCTCAGTGGCAGTGACTGGGCAGACTGTCGTGGAAATAGCAACAGTCTTGGTTGTAACAGATCCAACAGGGCAATCAGTGACGGTTGGTGCGCAGCTGGTGATGGTGTACACCGATGTTGCGTAGACTGTGGAAGTCGTAAGAACTTCAGACGACTTTGAGATGGACGCAGATCCAGTGACATATGGAACGGAAGCGGAAGACGAGACAACTGGAGCCGAAGAGCTAGATTCCGAAGCACTGGCTGGGGAGCTTACAGGTCCGGAAGCTGAGCTGGTCGAGTCCACGGGATATCCACTTGGTGTGATGCTGGCGGTGGAGGACTCTGTTTGCGAGTCGGTTGCAATTGTCGATGATGGGAGAGATGAGAGATCACTGGTTGCAAGGGAGCTGCCGGATGATGCGGTCGATGTTGGGTGAGAGACGGAGATTGAGACAGAGCCTGTGGAAATTGGTACCAGCGAGGAGTTAGGGGGTGTCTCTGTGGGGAGAGATGAAGAAATCTCGGTGGACTCAGTCGATGTTGGGACCGACGAGGAGATATCGGACGAAGTTGGCTGAGAGGATGCAATGTAGGACGACTGTGCCGAAGATGAGGCTGATGAGGAGACATCAGTTGAAGTTGGCAAAGCCGAAGAGCTCTCGGATGAACCTGTCGATGTTGGGAATGACGAGGACGTCTCAGAGCTGCTCGTTGCGGAGGATGTAGGCTCACTGCTCGAAACTGTGGACGAGTTTGTAGACTCCACAGAGCTCGTTGAGCTGAGCGAACTGGTCGAATCGACGGACACGGAGGAGCTGGATGAGCCGGTTGGTTCCACCGAGCTGGAAGAGCTGATTGAGCTTGTGGGCTCTACCGAGCTTGTTGAACCGAAGGAACTGGACGAGCTTGTTGGCTCGACGGAACCTGAGAAGCTGGATGAGCTTGTGGGCTCGGCGGAGCTCGAGAAACTGGATGAAGTTGTCGATACTGCTGAACTTGTTGAACTGAAAGAGCTGGACGAGCTTGTTGGCTCTGCGGAGCTCGAGAAACTGGATGAAGTTGTCGATACTGCTGAACTTGTTGAACTGAAAGAGCTGGACGAGCTTGTTGGCTCTGCGGAACTTGTTGAAACGAAAGAACTAGATGAACTAGATGAAGTCGAAGTTGCGGAAGAGCTGATAGAGCTGATAGAGCTTGATGAAGTGGTGCCGCCCGTACATGTGAAGCAAGACTGATCATAACCTTTGTACCAGTCATCCGATGAGGTCGAGGTCCATCCTGCTTGACTTCTTGTGCCACTTTGCAACTCACACCACACTCCAACCTCAATATCGAAAGATAAACAAGAATCCTTTGCGGCACATGCAGCTGCGCATCCCTCAGCAGTGGTCGATTGAGCGTCGAAGAGATCTATTAAATAATAATCGAAGACACTGATTGTGCCAAAAGCTCCGCAGACTGCGTCCGATGGAGGGGAGGAGTTGGCAGTACAGGTTACAGCAGCGGATGCTGTGCTCAAGCTAAGAAGCAAGATTGCAGCAGCACCGGAGAGTGTGGAAGGGGCCATTATGAAAGTATCAAAAGAATGTGGTGAATGCTCGAAGAACAAACGTTGGGCGGTGGCGGCGAAAGGAGAGCCATAATCTTTGAGGCGCGACGCCTTGCTTATAACGAAAAGACAAAAATACGCAGCATCGTGCACTGATCGCCACTGGCTCAGAGTTTTCAATGCATGGCTTCGTATTTGCAGTGAACATTATTGACCCATTGGTGCTGTGGAGCATGTTTACCCCTGAAAGGGGGAAATAGCCGAGAAAGAAGAACCTTACACCATGGCCCAGCCAGCGTTTCCGCCTCCTCCCGCCTGTCCCCGCGAGAAACCAGGCACCGTGATGCCATTTCTGTGGGGAAAGGCTTCACGATGCCAGCGCAGCAAATTTGAAATGAGCCGTGTTTGTGTCTGTGCTTAGTCTTCCGTTCCTAAAGCAGATTCTCATCCTTGGAACTGCGTGATGCCAAGCGAATCTTCGGACCCGAGCGACTGGTCTGGGCATGCCTAAAACGTGGATTCACCACATAGGGAGAACCATCTTATCTTTCAGGGGATGGGATTTCTAAATGACGATCCGAGAAAGTCGCAGGCTCTAGGCCAGAGTCAATTCAGAGAAGTGTGGCAGGTTCGAGCAGATCTGCCGGAGAAGCATCAGCTTTCCGCGAACAAAAATATCAAAGAAGAGTGAAGAAACGAATGCCGACATTGCCGAGCGTGCCTTCAGACCTCGAAAGCGAGTGAGATGTAAAGCGCTAAAGGCACCTTTTCATAATGGAATTGTTCCAGAGCTTAGATTGGATGATAAACTATATGCTGAAAGCTTGTTTGCCATTTCAATCCGAGCAATTGTAGAGAGCCAGAATTTCAACGAGGAGATCAGATGAACTCTGCCAAGCGAGTGTTGTCTTTTCAACGCTCGCTTTCATCGAAAATAACATCGAGTGGGTCGATAGTCTTGAGCAGGGCGGGAACCAGCTTTGATGAAGATTACGAAGGGTCACAAAGTGGATCTGCTGTTCCTGGCGACCCCTGGCGACCCCACACCCCTCGTGCCGTCCAGCGCCTAAACGAGTCATGCAAAGCCATTTCTTCAGCTGGCTTCCAGAAACAGAATGTTGCGCGCAGTCTACGAATCAATTCATTTTGCATGGCATAGATCCTATTCAGCGAAGGCGTACAACACGACGAGTTACCTGAGTATGTCAAGAGCATCAGAGAAGCAAGAGCGTTCAACACTATTTGCCGAAGCTCTTCCCTTGTTTACCCCTGATTTTCTCGCCAAAGACCAAAGTCTGCCTCTTGTGTGAAGAGATTGGTTGTGGCACCGGACTCCCACCTTTTGGCCTCAGCTGGAGGTCCCATCAGCTACAGTACTTCTGGGGGCTTGATAAAAACCTGCACATCGAAGCTTACCAAAATCGGTGAGTTCATATTGTTATAAGAATTTTCGGGTCTATGTTAAGAATTACTTGATTTAGATATTTTTCAATTCAGAGATCTCCTGGTTTAGATGTCTTCTAGCTTGTTCTTTTTTCTAATTCTTGATATCTCTTTGAAATATCAGATATTGCCCGATCTGAGTGGTTCTTTGATCCAGTTATCTCTTTAGATCCAGATCTTCTCTCGACCCAGACAACTTCTAGATCAGATAACACCGATCTGATTCACCCTTGATAACCTTATTCTCCGATGCAGATCACCAAACCTGACAGCGACCTCTACCCCACTGGATCCATTATTCAGCACAACCAGGGGACTCTCGCTATGAGAACTCAAATGCAAGCAGCAATAATTTTATCATCTCCCATCGAGTAGACGCATTTGTGGGGATCATTGAAGTGAGTGCCGACAATACACCAGCCTTCTACTATTATACCTCACCAGCATTGGGTTAGGGAAGAGGCCGGGTATCAATCTGCATGCCGTAAGGTCTATTTGCAACATGAAATACGGGGGAAAGTCAGCACATACATTACAGGGTCGTCATAAAAGGAACTACGCTTCGCCAAAGTTATTGAAGAAAGCAGAGCCCATATGCTTAATGAGCAGTGCACTAATTTTGCGGTATTGGATTTTGGTACGATGCCGACATAGCAGAGTCTAAGGTTTGGCGATTTTGGATATCTTCGTATGTGCTGACTCTATTCCGTCAAAATCAAGACTGAAATACGGAATCAATCCTTCTTTGTACAGACAAACTAAGGAAATCCGTCAGCCGAATTATCCTAAATACAGGACATAAGTTATGTCTACAGTCACCACAGCGGCCATGTTCAAGTGCCCGAAACAAATAAGCTCCTCTATGATAAGGAAATTTCCAACCATTCTTTTGTTGACATCACGAGTCTCACTCTAGAAAAGAGGCTCGCCAAATCCTCCATTCCGCCCCGCTCCGCCCAAACATCAGGCCATTCTTCAATCATCCCCACAAATAACAAACTTCATGCACCTCTCACACCGCACGTCAAAAAAACCCAACCTGTCTCATAAAATCTACCCCTCCAACCCCTCTTTCCTTCTTTCTACTCTAAGCCTCCAAGTACACCACATCATCAATCTATCCTACCACCGCCATGCCCCCAAAGAAAGCAACCGAGGACGTGAAGAGTAACGTCGTTGCTTTTGGACGTGTTCGAAAGAACTTGAAGATGGGATGTGTCGGCTTGCCGAATGTGGGAAAGTCGTCGCTGTTCAATCTTTTGACGGATCAGAATGCTGCGGCTGAGAACTATCCTTTCTGTACGATTGAGCCGAATGAGGCTAGGTGTGCTGTTCCGGATGCGAGATATGTATGTGCTGTTGCTCTCATTTGTTTATTCATTAGTGGTATTGAACAATTTATGACCCTTTCTATGGATCTGTCCTGTACGGTGTTACGTTCTCTATTGATTCCTCTAAAAACCCAAATGTTTCTGCCTCTATTTGCACGATAGAAGTGACGGCGGTCTTTACGTTTCTGGTCAGGGGTTCTATGAGCAATCCTCAAAATCATGCCGGTGATATGAGAAAGCTAGAGGCATGGACTTTGATCTTGTTTTCATTGTTTGCAGGCCATTGGGATATGAATTTACGTAGATTTCAAATATAGCTAACACTGATAGGACTTCCTCTGCGATCTGTGGAAGCCTCCGTCCATGTATCCCGCTTAGTATGTTCTACTCTTTCCTCAAAGCATTCACCGAAGTATATCAGAAGAAGTACCCACTGATACTATGTCCAGCCTCCAAGTAACCGATATTGCCGGTCTCATCAAGGGTGCTTCCCAAGGAGAAGGACTCGGAAATGCATTTTTGTCACACATCCAAGCCGTCGATGGCATGTTCCACATCGTGCGAGCCTTCGACAATGACGAAGTGCTGCACGTCGATGATTCGATTGACCCTGTCAGGGATTTGAGCAAGTTTTCTTGCTCTCCACGCTCTGAATGGCGTTAATTTGTACTGTGCGACTGTGTAGATACCATCCAGAGTGAGCTCTGTAAGAAGGATTTGGGTAAGCGAGCTAGTTTCTTTCACTTGTTCTCAATAATTGAGACTCTGCTGGTAACGGACTGGAGACTAACAAGAATAATGATAGATATCCTTGCGAAGACCATAGTTTCTGAGGAAGCAGTCGTGAGGAAAGCAGGCGGAAAGTTCAAGATGAACCCGCTTTTTCCTAGCACAGTGGCCAAGATCAAGGCTGTAAGTGCCTTTTCCCTACCTTCAAAATTGCTGATGTGTTGCACGGAGGGAAATCATTCTAGTCAGCGTACTAATACGAGAAACAGATGCTAGAGAAAGATCAACCTGTCCGCGACGGATCTTGGACATCAGCTGAGATCGAATTGATCAACGAGAAGGTTTCAACCCTCATCCTCGTTGCAAGTTAGTGCTCACTAAAGCTACCACAGATGCAACTTATAACCACCAAACCCACAATCTACCTCGTCAACCTAACCATGAAAGACTACCTCCGCCAAAAATCCAAATACCTGCCCCTAATTGCGAAATGGGTGACTGAGCACGGCGGTCTCCCCAGAGACATCATCCCCTTCTCCATCGAGTTCGAGGAGAAAGTGTATAGCTTCAAAGGCGATAAAGAAGGATTAGAGGAGTGGCTGAAGGAGAATGGTGGCGGGAAGGTGAGGAGTCGGTTGGAGAAGATTGTTACAGAGGGTTTCACGAAGTTGGGATTACAGTATTACTTTACTGGTGAGTTGTTTCCTTCTTTGCTGATATCCCAGGGGAAGATGAATATGACTGATGCTTTGCAGCTGGCGAGAAGGAAATTCGCTGCTGGACTATCCCGCGGGGTTGTCTTGCTCCACAGGCGGCAGGTGCCATTCATGGCGATTTCGAGCGCGGCTTTATCAAAGCGGAAGTTGTGGCTTACCAGGACTTCCATGATTTGTGTGAAGGTGGTAAGAGTATGGGGCCGATTAAAGCCGCGGGCAAGTATAGGCAGGAGGGAAGAGGCTATGAGGTCAAAGATGGTGAGTTGTAATTCCAATTTTGGTGTTCTCTTGAGGTCTTGGATGGAGCAATGCTGCTGGAACGAGGAATGCTTTCAGAGGCAAGGAACCGACGGAGAATGCCGCGTCGTCGCATGAAGCGCCTGGAAGATTAAGAAGAGTGTGAATGTAAGGAGTGTTTGTGGATGTGCGCATTTGCTGACTGCCTAATCTACTCTAGGCGATATCATTCATTTTCAATTCAGTAAGTTCCCCCAGTCCCATCTTGAGAATTCCCTAACACAAGATTCTCTGTAACATACAAGGAAAGCTAATAACAAGATAGACGTGGCGCCAACGAAGAAGTAGCGTTGCGAATTCAAGACACTAGAGAGGAATGAAATGATCAACATAGTTGCGAGGCCAACACTTAGACAGATTGGCCAGACATGGGGTTAGATCTGTAGAAAGCTTTTTCAGAAAGATAGAACTACACAAGGGAGCCCTAGTCCTCGCAGAGATTTGCTAGTATTCCATGGCATTCGAAATCGACATGTCACCTGTTACTATATACTCCTTCCTCACAATCATTTCCTTCAAAGAAGGAAAGTGCTCAATGCATATCGTCTCATCAATTAACTATATCTGCTTTCCGCCTGCTTGTCTGTCCTTCATGTCCACGCACTCTCTAAAAGTACAGCCTGCTAAAATACATCTGCCCCTACAGACATCACAAATCAGGCAGGGCAGTCTATCCTCCCCTGTTCCAAAGACGACAAAGAAAATATAGATGTAAGTGCAGAGTTCGAGCTCAACACGCCAAAACGCCTACCAAGAAACGATGCGTACCCAGCTTTAGGATAGCTAGTCTAACAAAAACGCGCTTGACTGGTGCCACCCTCTGCTTTTGACTAACAAATGAAAAGGCAAAGTATTGATAACGGAATCTAATGTGCATGGTCATGGCCGTCATGATCGGAATGGTCGTGCTGAGAGTCGGCTGCTTTGGTCGAGCAACAGCCTTTGCCCTTGCAGTCGTCGACGCATTCTAAGAGACATGTGTCATCATCATCCAGGCCGCAACGAGGTTGTCCAACAATTCCATCGAGTCCAACCGCGCCTGGCCTCTCGCCGGTATGGTCGTGAGCTTTGTCGAGACAGAACTCGGGTTGGATGGTGGCGCTATGGATGCCGTAGGCGTGGAGGCACTTTCGTACTGCTTTAGCTAGCTCCATATACTTCTCACCACTGGCTTCACTGATTGGGAATTCGACTTGGATGTGCATGGAAGCGACTATTTGAGTATCGCTGAGCTGCCAAATATGAACGTGATGACAGCTGACGACACCCGGAAGCTCCTGAATGTCCTCCTTGATATCGGTGACATCGATGTGGTCAGGAGTAGCCTGGAGCAGGATTTTGGCGGTTGCGAAGGTAAGAGGAAGTGCCGACTTCAGGATGATGAGAGTGATGAAAAGAGACACAGCCGGGTCGGCGTAAAAACGTCCGGACCATGTAGTCTGCCAGATGATCAAAGCAGACACAATGACTCCAAGATTTCCTAGTGCATCTCCCATGACATGAAGAATCATTGCATTCATTCCCATATCATCATGGCTGTGGCCGTGACCACCCTTCTTAGCCTTCTTTGGTTTGTTGTGGTTGTGCTCGGCATGCCATGAATCGTGTCTTGGTTTTGGGCCAAGGTGCTCATGGTTATGATCATGCCCTTTTGACTTTCCGTTCGAACTGTTTCCAGTGAGTAATGGCGAGTTCTCGGTAGGCTCATCCAAGACCGCTTCATCCTCGGAAGAAGTGGTTTCGCTCTCAATTCCGTCAAGTTGCGGTTTGCTGGCAGCAATAATTTCTTGTCTGAAGCTGGCAGGGTGGATACTGAAGTCATCTGGGGTTGAGTATCGACCATTTCTGATACTGCTAGTTCTTCTGCGGTGCTGCTTCGAGGATTTGGGTGATTCAACATTCGTGGTAGCATCTGAGTCGTCGGAAGTGAATCGAATGTGTTGCCTAGACTTGGCCCTGGCAACAACTGCTTCTGGGTAGATATCTCCAATAGGTCCGTCGTCTCCAGCTCTCGCGTCGGCTTGTTCTCCATGAGTATGACCGTGGCTGTGACCATGTCCTTCCTCCGCGTCCCTGATCTCGTCATGCCCATGATCATGCTCTTCCGGTCCATGGGAATGTCCATGTCCTCCGAGCACCAAGAATCCCGCAAGGTTGGAGGCCAGTCCCAATGATCCGACAATAAGGATGAACTTCGGGTTGCTGATTTCAGGAGGATCGATGAGTCGTTGTATAGCCTCTAAGACAATCGAGAGGCAAAGAGCGATCAAAAATACTGCGTTGAAGAATGCACCCAAAATTTCCGCGCGCAACCACTACCATATGTCAGCCCAAGTCCGCACATCTGTATACGATGGATGTACTGACTCCGAAGGAATATTTGTCTGTTGAAGACTGTTGTGCAGCTTTGACAGCCCACAATCCTACAACAAGGGAGATGATATCGTTCAACTACACGACCGTTAGCCACTCAACGCCCAGGCTAGTCCACAGGTCAAATGCCCATCTGCGATGGAAAGTTGAGGTCTCTGGCCATCTACTGACCATATGGAAGGCATCCGCCATCAGCGCCAGACTCCCAACCCATATTCCTGTCCCTAGCTCTAGAACCAAGAATGCGGCATCAATGCCCAGCATTATGGAAATTCGCGTTGACTTTGACCACGCCATCGTAAAGGATGCCTAATGGCAATCGAAGAAAGAAAAGCTAGAAGTTGTATGCAAAGTGGCGATGGTTGTGAAAAGTTGAATCCCACTTCTCGGGGAGGGGGTTGATTTGTGATGTGAATGCGGCTCTTTTTATAAAGGAGGAGGCGTTCGCGGCCTTATCGGTAGGCTTGTGCTCCCTTGACGAAAACCGACAGCAAACTTTGATCGGTCGGTACCCGAAAAACCCAAAGGATATTTGCAAGAGTCAGACTTATTTCAAGGTGGCTTGGATGCGCCTGCGAATTCTCTATCATGCGATTAGAAGTTTGTACAGAAATCAAGAAATGGAGAAAGAAGAGAAATGGCGAAATCGGATATCCGTGAATTGTGGAGTGAAGTCGACTGGATAGACTGGGCTGAGACCAGGTCCCTACGCTATCACCTTTGCCAAGCCAGGACAGACCTCACTTAGTAATCAACAAGTTTGGTTAGTGTCATGTGACCAGCTTGGTTTCCATCACCTGACTAGCACTCACTCAGGTCTCATCATTCGGGTTGCCTTAGCCTTGCTGTCTCCACTTGTTGGGAGAGCGGGGTAAGCATCCTAATAAGACAAGGCTATTATGGCCGGGAATACAGAATAGAAAGAAAGATTTGCTCTCGCGGGGTCTTTTCATGGCATCCTCAAAGCACCTGACACTTCAAGACTTCAACATCTTTTCTCGTTCAGTCTCAAGTGGCAATTGGAAGATCAGCACATTTTGGACATGCTGTTTCAATTTATATAGATATCGTGTCTTTTGGCTTAAGGTTCGCTACATGCACGGTACATGTTCCATGGACTGGCTCCTCACAGTAGTAAATAAACCGGCAAGGCGCCAGATCTCCCCGACTCAGACCCCAGCAATTCTGTCCAAGCGTTGCTTGATAGTTTCCAGTCCAGTCTCTCTTGCTTCTGGAAACTTTCCGGTACGTCTGAAGGACTTTTCGATATTAAATTTGATATCTTCTGTGGCATGTGAAGACATGCATGAACTCCCCCCCCGATGCTGCTCTTAGCCGGCAGCATACAGACGGCCATGATTGAGGGATTCTTCGTGCCGAGAAAGGCCTCCAATCATCACACATTAGTCCGGTAGTTTCTGGCAAAAACCACCTCGTTATCAGGGTTCACTCGGCTCGGTTTGCCTATCATCGAAATCAGATCATGGGTCGATGGAGGTCAGACCTCTTTGGATATGTCGACCGCGATGAGCAGCACGGTGAACATAATCAAGATCTGGGTGCATGAAATCAGTATGTGGCTTGCTGAACTGAGACACTGATAGATAGACTCACCGCGCAGATCCCCCCAGCGAGAGCAACAATTTCATAGCCTCCAGAAATAGCCTTTCCCCTCACAATTGCGTTTTGTGATCTCCAGGTCCTGAAGACCCCTATCAAGGTCGTATAAATTGCTGCACCCTGGCAAATGATTGCCAATGGCTTCCCCAGGACGAAGAAGCCGAAGTGAGGGTTTGGCGTTGGAGAGTGCTGGAGTCGGCTACGGCCAAATCACCCGTCAGTATATATCCCAGTGAGCCAATTAATGTGGGAGTGTGCTTGCAATAACTGAGCCACGACAATTCCGAGCATTGACAGGGCGAGAGAAGTCCTCAAGTAGCCAAGAAATGTGCGCTCCAATGCTATAAGTGCTTGTTAGTGAAGTTCATTAACATGGGAAGCCATACAAAATTCCTGGAACAACGGCAACGGTAACGGCAGACAGACAGGGACCAACGTGACACGGTGCGTGATCCCGAGTCTTCTCCCATACTACGCCATCGATGAATGAAGTTAGACGAGGAGTGCTCGTCAGTTCCAGCAGGTCTTTAAGTTGCAAATGACTTCGTGACGCACTAAAATAGGAACAGCAGATGACTTTCTGCATAAGAAGGCTTGCCAGCCACCAACCCCGGAGTTCCTAATCAGGCAGTAGATATGGACAGAGCGTTGAAGCTCTCCGAGAATGGCGAGGATTGGGAAATAGAGGCTTGATGGGAGTGGGAAATGGGATGTTGGAGGGTGGAGAGAAGAACGTGCTGCGGTGACATACCCAGGTGGTCTCTGCATGTGCTATGAGGAACAGTGATGCTTATCTGACGGCGCCAGAAGACTCTGATGGTATAGTTGAAACGTTCCAGAAGGCCATCTGGCTTCGAGGACCCTACACTAGACCCTGCGTGATGATAGGACGAGGCCCTAGTGTAATTGCTCCGAATACGCGCCAGCTCAGTTGCTTCACGCGCGCTTGTGTCAGGGCTATCTGCGGATGTGCGAGCCGGAGAATTGAGATGCACCTGATGGGGCTCTTCTGGAGGCTCGTCTGGGACCTCAAAGTGTCTATAGCCAGATGTCTCAGCCATAGCGGCGGATCAATGGCACTGGACCAGCGATAGAGATGCGGGTGTGGATGAGGATGTGCAGATCTGACGCGGTGTTACGGGCAGAAACAAGGGCAGGGACATGGACATGGGTTCATGGCGAGGCGAGACGAGATGGTGGAATGCATAAGAGAGAAGGCAGAGAAGGCTGAAAGCTTCGTCTGCAATCTGGCTGAAGTTGCGGAGAGTTTGTTGTTAATGGGCGGGGAGATATGAGTTTCGACTGGACGTTGATCCCGTAAGTGGGGAAGATTAGATTAGATTGTTGACTTGGATTGGCTGGCCAGACGAGGTGAGCGATCAGGTCCCGCCGATCAGGTGAGGAGCAGGAGAACATTGGGAGGACCCGACAGCGCCCTAAACGCTTTCCCACCCGTTCAGTGTTTACCCACCCGCACCCTGGCCATCCTTTTCTCTAGAACCTCAAAATCTCCAAATCTCTTACCAAAGTTCAATCCCAGTTACCTCACAGGCTCACACAACAATTCGTCTTACAAGTATACTACTGTACTCTTTATTTTGGTTTTTTCATAATCCCTGCCTCCACATCGTTTGTCTACTGGTGCTACTATGCGAATATGCCACGACTTTCTCGAGCATGGCAACTCAGCCAGTGTTGAACGCATACACATATATGCAACGGAATGTTACGCTGCCGCAAGCCTCAAGCATTATTAGCAGACACATGCCTTGCCTGCTGTATGTAGCCTCCCACCGTCAAGCCCTGTTCAAGGTACCCGTACCCGTTCGCACATGCGGATGGCTACCTGCTACAACCAGCTTACCAGTGCACCTATTGCGGAGACTTACGACCTAGCGACCACCAGAGCCAGAGCCTCGGCGAATCGCTGCGAGAAAAACAAGCACTGTCGTCTGTTCCGACTTGTCATAGTCTCTACATTTTCGGATGATGGGTCTTGTGTGCAACAAAGGCGATCGGCCCGCCTTGCCGGCGCTGGAGACGAAGATCACTCGCGGCAGGCAGTCGCAGGCAATCCTTTGAGGGCATTCCGTTTGAATATCAACACCGCCAGTGGCTGGGCTTGCAATGTACTCACACACATGCAGACATGACTGGCCTGTCTCTTGAATATGCATCCAGGGCACAGGGTCTGGGTCTGGCCCCTGGAACAAATGTTTTCGCCCCCCAACATACATCCCGCCCTGACCGGATTCTCCCTTCTCGTCTGCAACATCCACGAAGGATATTGATTGTCACTCGATATGAAGGGCCTGACACAAACTACTGCTGGAAGACGGTTTACTTCCAGCTCTGCCTACGCTCATCTTCTCCATTGCGAGCTTTCTCTTGAAAATTGCCCCACCTAAATGGCACCGCCATCCCTGGCCGGGCTTGAGGAGAGGCGAAGTGGTCTAGGACAAGGAGGCTCGCTCGGTCGGTCCGCTCACTCCTACCTCTGCTCGTCTGTTCGGACAGATCTCCAGCGTACCCGTCTTCTCGCAGCAACCCCGTCACCCATTTTCTCACCCCAATTCCAACTTCAAACCCAGCCTTCTCCTTCCAACGACTCACTAGTGGTCTTTTGCACCCGCCGCTGGCCTGCGGGAAAATGCACACAAAGTCCCCACACTTGGATCTGTACGGATGCTCGGTTGCCCCATGCAGCATGTAGTAGAGCCTGTGCATCTCGCTCTGGTTCGCCCGCAGTTGACTTGTGTTCATCAGCGTCCCCATTCTCTCCATAGTGCCCTTCAATTCAGCCGCCATGCCTCAATGGACTGTATCCATTCTCGTCTCATCTTACTTTTCTTCTTGCTCTTTACTGGCGGAATATGCCATGCTTTATCCGCTTAAACATCGGGTTAGAGTTATATCATCTGAACCAGCTGATCCATTCACTCCTCTCTAGTCCTATCTAGGTTCTGTTGTATATAACAGCCTCTCTCCCAACTCGTCGTGACTTGAGTTACTTTGGAAAGCTACCATCCTCTACTCTCGCTCTGGTGGTCATTAGTGTTACAGTACCACTGAAAGTTGTTTTTCTTGTACTGTTTATTCTTCACAACTTTGTTAGGAAGACATAGGACAACTTTTTGATAGCCCAGTGGTCAGTTTCGACAAGAAGAGAAGCCAAATACAGCCACCATGTCGGCATCACCAGATAGCCAGATCAATGATCCAATCTTCGACAAGTATGCGGAAGATTCGGAGGATCGTTCAAGTGGAGATACGAACGACACACCCAACTCAGAACTATCACCACCAGACAGCCCAATCGTCAAGAACTCAGGTATCACCCATCCAGGCGACAAGAGGGCAGGTGCTCGCGCTCTGGCAGCATCACTTACACTTGAGGAACAGGTAGGCATGGGGACAGTGCTAGACTATTCAACCTACTAAGCTAACGACGTCGTAGGTTTCTCTCCTCACAGCTGCAGATTTCTGGCGTTCAAAGTCGATACCCGAGAAAGGGATTCCAGCATTCAAGACCAGTGATGGCCCGAATGGGGCTCGAGGTGCGATATTCAAAGCTGGCACAAAGGTTGGATACTCTATAATTCTGAAGTTCCAAGTCGGTCTAACAGATTACTAGGCTGCCCTCTTTCCCTGTGGAGTCTCGCTAGCGGCAACATGGAACAAGGACCTCCTTTTCCAGGTCGGGAAGCATCTGGCTGCAGAGGCTAAGGCACGATCTGCCCAGGTATTGCTGGCGCCAACCGTGTGTTTACATCGGGGACCTCTTGGTGGTCGAAACTTCGAATCTTTTTCTGAGGATCCATTCCTGACTGGGAAACTCGCTTCCTCGTATATCAACGGTCTCCAGGGGAGTGGCGTTGCGGCAACCATCAAGCGTCAGTCCAAGCCACTCATTCCTGATCACGTGTGGTATTCTAATTTTCTGTGTAGATTTTGTTGCCAATGAGCAAGAAACTGAGAGGTTCAAGATCGATTCGTTGGTACAAGAGCGTCCTCTTCGCGAACTGTACCTGCGCCCTTTTGAGATTGCCATTCGTGAAGCAAACCCATGGGCTGTGATGTCTTCGTACAATCTCATCAACGGCGTGCACGCAGACATGAACGAACACACTCTCAAGAACATCCTCCGAGGCGAATGGAACTACGATGGGTAAACACACCAAATCCTGCAGTCTAGCTTTGCTAACATGATTCAGTATGGTGATGTCTGACTGGGGTGGAACCAACTCTTTCGTCGAGTCTATCGAGCATGGCTGTGATATCGAAATGCCTGTTTCGACATTATGGCGTGGAGAGAAGACAATCCGAGCTGTCGAGAACGGAGAGCTTAGTAGGAAAGCTGTTGAAGATGCTGTTGCTAACATACTCTACCTGGTCGAGCGGACGAAGGGTGCAGACATGTCGGCCGAGCTACCTGAACGTGAAGATGACCGAGCGGAGACTCGTCAACTGATCCGAGATGCAGGCGCCGAGGGTCTGACTCTGTTGAAGAATGAGGGTAGCGTCCTGCCGATCAAGCCCTCCGACAAAATCGCTGTTATCGGCCCCAACGCAAACCGAGCCATCGCAGGCGGTGGAGGTAGTGCCAGTCTCAACCCTTACTATAATACCCTTCCTCTGGATAGTATCAAGGCTGTCGCCGAGCAAGAGGTATCGTACGCCGTCGGATGCCAAACATACAAATGGCTGCCTCTAGCAGCTGACTACTGCACAACCGCTGCTGGCGAGCAAGGCGTCAGCCTCGAGTTCTACATCGGGGACAAATTTGATGGGGAACCAAGAGTAATTCAACATCGGACGAATACAGATCTTTTCCTGTGGGATTCAGTACCTTTGGAAGTTGGTAACATCTGGTCGTGTCGTGCGAGGACAACTCTTACTCCGAAGACAACTGGCCTGCATACCATGAGTTTTTCAAGTGTTGGCGCTGGACGCCTGTATGTTGATGGTGAGGTCAAGGTCGACATCTGGGATTGGACGGAGAAGGGAGAAGCCATGTTTGATGATTCACAACAGCAACTGTTCGACATGCAATTAGAGGCCGGCAAGCCCATACAACTCGTTGCAGAGCTGACTAACGAATTACGACCATTCTGGAGACAAAAGGCTGAGAACCGCACTCACGGAAACGGAGGAGTACGCATCGGCTACAAAGAAGAAGACAAGAAGGACTACCTGCAAGAGGCAGTTGATGCTGCCAACGCCGCTGATGTTGCAGTCGTAATAGTCGGATTAGACGGAGAGTGGGAGTCAGAAGGATATGATCGCAAATCCATGGATTTGCCTGCAGATGGTAGCCAGGACCGACTGATCGAGGCTATTATCAAAGCAAACCCAAGAACGATTGTGGTCAATCAATCTGGATCGCCTGTGACAATGCCTTGGGCAGATCGTGTACCCTCCATCCTGCAAGCATGGTACCAAGGTCAAGAAGCTGGAAATGCCTTGGCCGACGTACTTTTTGGATTCAAGACTCCCAGCGGAAAGCTTCCTGTAAGTTGTGATCTGATTTCAAATATTTCGATTGACCTCTAGAGATTTCTGACTGCATTCTAGACCACCTTTCCCAAGAGACTCGAGGACAACCCAACATACCACAACTGGCCTGGTGAGAATTTGAAGGTCGTCTACGGCGAAGGGCTGTACATCGGATACCGCCACTACGAGCGTATGAAAATCGCGCCACTCTTCCCTTTCGGCCACGGCCTTTCATACACAACTTTCACCTACGGCAAGCCTGTGATTAGCAGCACAGTCCTCGCCGATAGTGAGAAAATCACCATCACCGTCCCAGTAACCAACAGCGGCAGTGTTGAAGGTGCTGAAATCGTCCAAGCATACATTCACGATGAAAAGTCTCGACTGCCACGACCAGAGAAGGAACTGCAAGCTTTCGCTAAGGTCTTCCTGAAGCCTGGCGAAACACAAGATGCTGTGTTGAGCATTGACAAATACTCTGTTGGGTACTATGACACTGATGAGAAGGAGTGGATTGCCGAAGAAGGGATTTTCAATGTACTGATCGGCTCTTCATCCGCAGACATCAGGCAAGTTCCCCCCCCCCCCCCCCATTCTTTACCACTCAAAGCTTCCAACTAACACACTTGCAGAGAGAGAACTTCGTTCGAAGTCAAAAAGTCGTTTACTTGGGTGGTCTAAAGAACTAGGAGAGGGCAGATGACTTGTCCGGGAAATAGACGAGATGAGATACACACCGCTTACTTTGCGAAGGAGCAGATCTCATATCTTTTTTGGATTGGGAACTTTTCATAGGCGGTTTCTGGCATCATCATATATCATGTATTTATTCTTCTTCTAATGTTCCCCGCTGGATTTTCTGGATCTGGACATGAGGGATCCGGGTCAATCTACGCCGTTATTAGAATTCATGACTTTTATGAGACTATCTGTTGGGCTTTGCTTCACCCGCAGTGCGATATGACCTCCAAACTGCAATCCCTCAAAAGTGACACAGGGTAGTAAACGAACAGAAATTTAAGATTCATTGACGAAATGAAAACTCATATGTAATTTCTCGTTAATTATCTGACGGTTCTTGAGTCGAGAAGTAACAGCGACCCATTTGACGCTCGAAGATTGATAAGCAGGACGTAGTTCTAGAACGGCTTTTGCTGCACATGCTCAGAGCTTTTGATATCTGTGCTAGATCACATTTATGAAGATATGCATAAGTATATTTACACCATCGAGGAGAACTATTAATAGTCCGAACCCCTGAATTCTTATTGGAATCCGGCTTATCGGTCAGGGGGGAATCCAGACCATCAGACGATGCGTTCGCTTGCCATGCAATTTAACCAACAAGCATCCAGACCTTGTCTTGTACTTGTTACCCCAGCAGAAAAAGGCACTGCACTCTCCTCTCTCATGTGAAGGCTATCCCTTCCCTCCTCATCCTCCTTTCCCACCTATTTCCAAAATTGCCTTCCCTCTCGAATATCTCCCAGCCTCAGGAGAAGATCTACGCGGAGGACGTGACCTTATATGCCTCGTGGACTACGAATAAGGAAAGAAAAATAGGAGACGGCATGGCCAATATCCAATCCCCAACGCAATAATTATTATGGCACCCTCCTACTATAATTCCAACTCCCACCCCTCAACCCGCGACCACTTCGTCGAACCGCTGTCCCTCTTCTCGCGCATCCTGCTCAGTCTCCCGCCGAGTCTGGCAGCGCAGATGCAGCGACTTTGGAGTTACGCGTCCTCGGACAAGCAGGCATACACACCAGTCTCGACAGCGACGCCGCATTCACGAGTACCGCGCCGCTGGCAGAGATGGCATCCGCGGCAGCTGCTGAGCCTGCCGCATTTATTTGTGCTGGCTTGGGTGCTGGCTTTGTTGTGGGGAGAGAGATGGGTGTTCCAGAGTAGTGTGGAGAGCTGTGGATGGGACTCTTGGGAGAGATGGGTGAGTTCTTCTCCCGGGACAATTTAGAGCTACACGAAATTAGGAACTGATGGATAGTGTGTTGATAGCCCAAGGAAGCAACGCCGCATCATTTAATCCTCATTGCGGACCCGCAGCTCATAGATCCGCATAGCTACCCAGGACGGCCATGGCCGCTTGACAAGTTCACGATGATGCATACGGACAATTACATGAAGAGGTCCTACATTTCTCTGCAGAAGATGCTGCATCCAGACACGGTTTTCTTCCTGGGGGATCTGTTCGACGGAGGCCGTGAATGGAAGACGGCACATGGAAACACGAACGATCCATCCTGGGCGAACGGACAGCGGCCATCGTACGAGCAAGGCTTTGTGGAGACATGGGGAAAGAGGTACGGCGAGGATTTCTGGCTGCATGAATATGACCGATTTGGGAAGATCTTCTACGATTTCTGGAATTTGGCGGGTTCAAAAGCTGGAGCGTGGCAGAGAGGGAGGAAAGTCATATCAACATTACCAGGAAATCACGATCTGGGTTTTGGGGACAAGATCAAGCTCCCCATACGGAATAGGTTTGAGACGTATTTTGGAGAGGGCAATAGGGTGGATGTTATTGGGAACCATACTTTTGTCTCGATCGACTCGGTGTCATTGAGTGCAAGCGGCTCAGAGCATGAAGACAAGGAGATCACAAAGCCTGTGGAGGATTTCCTGGATAAGGTCCAGAGCATGAAGCGAAAAGCTGTTGCTCGGGAGCTCAGCATAATTGCAGGCGATGAGAAGGTTCTACAGTACCCTCACAAAGTGGAGGATCTCGCAAAAGTCGATTTCAAGAATCGACCAACGCTCGACCCAGGTCCAGATGCCCCAGAACTTCCCACCATTCTTCTCACACATGTTCCCCTCTACCGAGAACCAGGGACTCCATGTGGACCGAAGAGGGAACACTGGCCCCCGGAAACACCACCAAAGGGCCAACTTGGCCCCGTGATCCCAGACCATCGAAACGCCATTTCCATTTCCAAAGGTTACCAGTACCAGAATGTCCTCAGCGAATTGGACTCTATCAAAGTCATCAAGAGTATTGGAAACGTGGGACATGTCTTCTCTGGCGACGATCACGATTACTGTGAAATCATACACTCAGACGCCAAGAACAACGCTCGAGAAATCACAGTCAAGAGCACCAGTTGGGCGATGGGCGTTCGAAAGCCAGGCTTCCTCATGCTCAGCATGTGGAATCCCGTTGATGCGTTCGGTGGCCCACTACACTCCACGCCCTCCGGCCACGGACATACCCCAACTGGGGCCGTAACAATGGAGAGCCGTCTCTGTCTTCTCCCAGACCAGCTGGGCATCTTCATGCGTTACGGGCTCCTCATAGGACTCACTGTCCTCGCTATCGTCATCCGTGCCATCCTAACACCCATCCTCCACCTCGAACCCTTCTCTTCCACCGCCTCTTCACCAGGAGAGAAAGAAACTGACTTCCCTCTTCTCCCAACCACAAAGCAAGACCTCAGACGCTCCCCCTCTACAACAGAAATGGCACAACACCGCGCCTCAATATCCAACTCCTCTACCTCTTCGACACACTCCAACCCAACCGCTGGCCTCGCACCTCGCTCCTCTGCAGCGCGAACTCGCAGCGTGAGTCCCGCGAAAGGCTACGGCCTGCCTGCTTCACAAGTACGGTTCGCTACGCCGCCTCTCATGAACGGCGCGGGCAGTTATCCTTCCTTGGATAAGAGTAATGGCTCTTCCACGAGATATCTTGAGGATTTCGGGAAAAGGAAGAATGAACCGGCGGCAGGGAAGCAGAGAACGCCGTTGGGGATTATGTGGAGGGAGGTTTGGAAGAGTACGTGGCGTGTTACGTGGGTTGCGGTTTTGGTGTATTTGTATTTGGCGAGGTATGGATGAGCTTGTAGCTCGATGTTGGATATGATTTGATAGGAGTGGATGGGACGGGATGGGAAAGGACAGCAAGAGTCGTTTAAGAATATGAGATGGTTGTTAGAAGGATCAGCATTCTTTCGTCTGCTGGAAGATAGTCCCATGGCGAAGGATATGAAAGGCTCGGGCAGGACAGGACAGGATACGGAACAGTGTATTGGGATTCTCTTGTATTATATAATTTGGTACGATACCACCACTTGGATTAGGTGCGTTTTCAGGCAAGCATGGGACGGCGTTCTCTCTGCGGGTTTACGTGTAGGATCGGAACTTATTTGTTTGTGTAAGAACGAGATACCTAGTTTGAAGACTGCAAAGATTAAATTGATGGCTCATTTTGCTTCGATAACTTGTGGCCCGCCGTCCTGAGTGACGTGTCTTGAATTGTACTTTCGACATGCCATGGCTTTATTGGCTTTATGAGGGCTGGCTTTATGAGTCGCCCAAGTCAACATATGTGTTTAACACTCCGGGAATAACTTCGACGTTACTTGGGAGGTTAATTTATTTAGCTGCTTGAAGAGGCCCACGACGAAGGAAGAGCTGGGCTGACTTCTGCATCCCGCTGAACACAAGTCGAGAGGACAATCTTGACGAAAAGAGCACTCTGATAGATGCGTATTGCTATCACGTTAGGTTTTCCGGCTGTTCATAGAGAAGCTAGGAGGGCCAACTCCAAGTGGCCAGCGAATGTATTTCCACAGAATGAGATGGCAAAAACAAGTATCTCGAGATTTTTTATACTGGTAAGTTCCTGTATTAGTCAGATCTAGTTCCTATCACGTTCAATGTTAGTCGGATCTTATGTTGATCAAACTCTATAAGCTAGAATAGTGACTTCGAGGAATATTTTGGCAAAGGGAGGTTTAGCTTCATAGTGTCAGTCTCGCCAATACAATTACACAGACTCACATTTGAGTAATAGTAGGAGTTGACCTCACCACTCTTGGGGCTCTCTCGTCTGAATCGTAGTGTCGCCCTGTGTCATCAGGACCTACTATTACTTGCACCCATCCCAAATCACTGCTGACATCAATTTCTCACTTTAACTAGAGATCAATTGATCGATTCTATGATACATCCATCCAGCCGTCACTCTACCCAGTCGCACTGCGAAACAACGCGCCCATAAAAGCCAACGAAGAAAAGTCAGAATGAAAATAAAAATCAAAACTGCGCCAGTAGTGTATACACACCATCCTCCCAGCTGCGCAATACACCATTTTTGTAAAATATGAAAACGGAGAAACGGAAGAACAGGCGATGCAAATTGCAAAGCTCATGCATTGACGAAGCTGGAAGAGTCCTGTCTGATTTCTCCTTGGCACCAAGTCGGAGGTTGAGCGATATGAAAAAAAGAGAATTCGTAGACGACGTGATTGAACAATGCCGTGATGTCGATATGCAGTGAAGACGCCGTATGGGCAAACCTGGACCTCGGCGAAGCAGGTAGGAAGATTGCGAAGGGGATCTACTGGACCATTGGCTCAGGCTCAGCTGCAGCAGGTTGGTCACCATCAATCCACTTTCTGAAGTCGTTGTTGACCTTGGCAACCTCGTCGCGATCAAGTCCCTTCATCCAAGCATTGTTCATCTCGAACTTCTCCTTGAAGCGCTCAGTACGCACGTTCTCGAATTTGCGGAGACGCTCGCGAGCAGCACTCTCGTTGGTCTCAGGATCGTAGGTGAGAGGATTGCCGCTGTAGAAAAACCACTCTGTACCTGGCTCGCGATAGATGATCTTGTAGGTGTTCACCTCGATGCGTAGATTCAAGTCCTCGTGGTAGATTAAAGGCTTCTTTGGGTTGCCCTCATCAAAGTCGCTGTCGGCACCAGAGATGTTGCGGAAGAGAAGGACCTTCTGTAGATTGCCACGGGGAACGCCCTCAGTTGGCTCGGCGCGTACGTAGGATGAGTTGTAGTATTGCCAGCGCTCCTTACGTTCCATATCGTCCATGTCAAAGGTAGTCTCTTCCTTCTGAACCCACTTCAAAGTGGCTTGACTCTTGTTTGGATACTGGGGAGGCTGTTAGCAGAGTGGAATGAATGGGAGACTGGAGAAAACTTACCCATTTGATCAGGAAAAGCTCTTGCTCTTTGATGTACTTATCGGCCTGCTTTCTCATGTTGATCTCAGTGTTGAAGGATGTCTCCTCGTGCTTTCGGTTCTGGTAGAAAGCCTCAACAAGATCAGGTGTCTTCTCCTTGATATCATTACTGGAGCAGACAGAGCCGAGTCTGGAGACATGCTTGAGAAGGTCCTGAATGGTGTACAATTGCCAGCCCTTCTTCAAGTAGTATCTTCGGAACCACCCAGTGTAGGTTGCATCGTCCAGGTCGCCCTCGATGAAATGTGTGACGTGCTCCAAAGTCTTGGTGTAATAGAAGATAGGATCGTTCAGTGCTGCAGCGGTGTAATCCTCATGCTCGGCCACTAAGCCAATTGCCTTTGCGGGCTTTGGCTTTGCTGCCTTGATGCCCTCCTCCCTCGCGGCACTCTCGCTGTCCTTGATCTCCTTGAATCGGCGATATAGAGTTTGGAAGACGCTGAAGAAGACAAAGATACTTTGGTTGGCGTATAGACTGTACCAATCCCGCTTGAATGGTTGGTCTGGGCTGAGGCCGGGATACTGGACAGTGCGACCCAACTCAATGGCACCAGGAAGAGTGGTCCAGCGTTGGTCAGTGACACGGTTGATAGCTGGCTCTTCTGAAGCATCTGCATCATCTTCTGCGACAGAGTCGACGTCTGGTGTTGATTCCTTGCTTCCGGCAGCGCTATCATCCTTCTGACCACGGCCTCTGACTCCATTTCGGGCCTTGTCTAAGACACCGCGACGAAGATCGGTCTTCTTGCCATTTCCACCGCGTCTGCCTCTTCCGTTTGTGAGTTCGACGTGAGCAGTATCCTCAGAGTCGTCATCAGGAGTTCCGCGGTCAACACCTGCACTGCAACGAGCGATGTCCTCTTCCGGAATGTCGAAGAACTGCGCAAGGAACTTCTCAAAAAATCCAGAGATGCGGAGACGTTCAGCTGGATTGTGCTGGCTGGCATTTGAGACGTAGACAAGCATGATGCGGAGAACATCGAGAATGACATCGCGATCTGTGAAGTCGTAGGCGAACTGGTAGCTGAGAGCTCGTCCCTTCAGGCTTCGTTGACGTCGTTGCTCTTCGTACTTCGCTTTGATCGCATCAATGAGGTGCTTTGCAGAGAAGTTCTTCTTGTCTGATTGCTTGGCTTGAATGCCCATGTGGTCGAGACTCTTGAGGTAGATGTTGGAAGTCTGAGCAGCCCACACCTTCTCCCATTCGCGCTAAAATAAATGTGAGCAGATTGTTATGTAGTACAGACGGAGGAACCTACCTGTGTGAAGCGCCATTCTTCGTCCTTCTGCTTCAATCTGGCCAGCACAATTGGTAGTACTGCGCATGGGTCCTTGAACAAATCTGCAACAACCTCGGGACCACGTTCGCCGTAAACCTTCTTGAGAACGCGCTTGTAGATGGCTTGAGAAGCACCACCGAGACCGATTGGCATGCGGAAGCTCTCTCTCTCCTCTCCATTCATTGCGAGAATTGACTGGGCGATGGGCTCGAGAAGCTGGATGACCTTGGCGTTGGCTTCGATATTGAAGTCGTAGTCGTGTCGTTCTTCTTCGATACGATGGAGACCCTCCTCGTAGATATTCTTTCGGTGAGCGACGAAACCGGAGTCCTCTGATGCCCAAGTTGGATGCGATGCCCAACTGTCGTTGAGCACTTCATGGCACATCTCATCGCGGCCGGAGCAAGGCTTCAAGCGTTCCTGGTGACTTTGGTCAATGCGATCCCAAAAGACTGTTTTCTTGTTATGGGCTGCTTTCTGCTTTGGTGAGAGCTTTCTCCGCTTGGAGAAATCATCCTTGAAGGCGTCACCTGAAGAGTTCTTCTCATCCAAGGCGCGCTTCGCGCATCTGGCGTGGCCGAGGCGAAGGTAGTTCTGGCCTCCTGGCCCTTCCGGATTGGGAGCACATTCCTCTCTGCAAGAAGAGGTTTCGTATGGGACGTAAGCGCAGGGTGGTGCCATAGTGTTGGTTTTGAAATTGGGAACGGAAAATTGTGATGGGAGACTTCGCGATGGAAAGGAAGGAGAATGTGGATGCTGGAAGAAGAGAGGTACGATAATCCAGTAGGATATGCTTTGACGATGGCGCTCGACACTTATCAAGAGCAATGGGAAGGGTTTCCAGCTCTGAAGCGAGGAATAATACTACGAAAATTCGTCGACAATAGCAACCCGCGCAGCCTCGCTAAGCACAAAACCACATCCACAATAGCAGCAAATTTGAATGAATTGAAGAAATAGGGAATACGTACTCTCTTGGGAAGCAGACGATAGCTGGGACCAAGCCCTCTGCAATTGCTCAGAGCGACTCGACCAGGAGGCGCTCTTGGACGGTTATCGACAACCTCCTCGTGTCCATCGTAGGTGACGAAAACCTTGAACCAATTCATCAAATCCGGGTTACCGCCGATAAAATTGCTGACCTTATGCACAAGCACGTTCTTGTCGATGAGGTCCTGGGAGAAGAGGTTGCAGAGCTTCAAGAACTCGTTCATGGCTGATTTGTTTCCAATGTACTTCTTTACGCGGTCGAAGAAGGCAAGCTCCTCTGACGTGGCACCTGAAGTGGAAGTCGGAGGCATGGGTTCAGGCATGATTGGCGTCAAGGTCGGAGATACTGCTGGAGCATCTGGAGCGTTTGATTTATGCGTCAATTTGGCTCTCTGCGATTGAGATTAGCTTTGCTCGAGCAATTGAACGAATGTCTGATCAACAAGAGGGAAAGGGTGAATCTGAAGAGATCAAGCGCTCTCGCAATCACTCGAATCATCGCGTACCTTATTTCCTGCACTTCCCTGTGCGACTCTCGAACTCTCTGCGACGGCGTTGGGCTGCGAGCCAGGTGCTACACCACTATTGCGTGGTCTCTTTCTGCCCTCCTTGCCTGTACTTGCGGGCACAGCGAAGTTGCCGATTGGTGGCATCTTTTGCTCTCCTCGAGGACCGTGATTTTGAGGCGTCTGCGTCTGTTGGGCTTCTTCTGCGGCCTTGGCTGCTGCGGCGGCTTTGGCTTGAGCAGCGGACTCGGGAAGGAATTGCTTGAAGTCTTCCAGAAGGTCTGGGGCAGTATTGAAGAGGGTGGTAACTTGTGCGTAGACGTCTTGAATCGGCTTAGACTCTCGTTGATAAGTTTGAAGAATTTCGAGGAACTGCTTGTAGATTTCTGGTCGGTCCTGGAAGCGGTTCTGCGGAGAAAATTATTATTGTCTCGCTTAACACAATAGGAATCACCGATAGTACAAACCTTGATCTTATTCACATAGCTGATAGCGTGATTGAATTCGACGGGTCCACGTTTCTCCAGCCCAGGCTGCGCTCCGTTGTTCATTCCTGGCTGGCCACCAGGAGTTGGAGTCTGCGCATTTCGTGCGGGATGTCCCAAGGTTGCTACTGCGCTTGTCAATTGAGAGACACCTCTTTGCTGTTGCTGATGAGCAGTGACGGCTGCAGTATTTTCGTAGGGGTGTTGCGGAGGAGCTGGGTTGTAGATCTGTGCTCCGCTTTGCGCTTGAGGGCTGAAGACTCCTTCTGGGCTTTCTATGCTATGTTGAGGTTGCTGTTGTTGCCAACCGGGTCGTCCAGGGTTATAGTAACCACCGCCTTGAGCTACAACAGCGTCGGGTAGTGCGCGGCCGCCTGAAATCGATTGCACGGTTGTGCCCATGGGTGTAGTAACTCTGATTGTGTTAGGATCGTTTCCAGCACCACACTCAATGCGATAACCAGGAGGTAAGAATGTATTAAATCCTTGGATAAGCATAGGATGACCCGCGAAAAGTTCGGAAACACGGTTAATGACACCAGGTGTGTCGATTCTGTGGATGATCAGCAAACGCGAAGGCACTAAGTCTCAGAGCATCGCAGCCGAAGCTTCGGAAGAGGTCTATAACATACGCTTGACTCTTGAAATCTTTCATAATATCCAAAAACCGGTTGTAGACATCAGGTTGGTCGGCGAATTGCACTTTGACCTGATCAAGGTAGCTGAGGGCATCCTGTACAACCATAATGAGTCAATGTTCTTTCGTGTGTTGAGAATCAAGAGGGGGAAATTGTGAGGTTTGAAAATGACAGGGCCCGCGCCAGTTTATAGTCTCGGGGCGGGTTAGGTGCGAAACGCAGTCCAAATTACAATAGCTCAACACGACATCAGGAAGTAGTGATTTCTTGCAATGGCACAAAAATGGATGTGGGCATATGTGCTGGGTAGGCGAGGCGTGGTGATTGGGGTGACATTGAAAAGGGGTGAATGTCACAAGGCGAAGACTCACATTCAAAATCGGCTGTTGTCCCGCTTGTCCCAGCGCAGGAGCTCCGGCCATTTGATGTCCTTGTGGGATAGGTCCGCCGAATGGAAGGGCCTGTTGCAATCGATTGGCGGCTTCTTGTTGTTGTTGTTGCTGCTGCTGAGCCGCCTGCTGCTGTTGCTGTTGCTGTTGCTGTTGCTGCTGAGCCTGCTGTTGTTGCAGTGGTCCGCCAAAAGCAGCATTTCCTCCAGGACCACCGACGGAGTTATGTTGCATGATATTCGGACCAAAGCCTTGCTGTTGCTGGAGCTGGCTGGTAGCTTGCTGGGGGTTATGTTGTATTGGGCGCGCTTCGCCTTGAAGAGGTCCGCCAAATGCGTTCCCAGGACCACTAGGGGCACCAAGAGGACCTGATGGAGGGGCACCACCGTGGTTTGCAAGAAGTCCACCAGGGCTGATGGCACCTGGCAGACGAGATGCTACAGGTTGGTGGAGAGGAATCGAGCCGGCACTGTTCTGGTGGGGTGGAGCTGGTTGATATTGTTCTCGATGGTGTCTTTCCCTCTCATGTCTTTCATTTTGTTCGCGCTCGCGTTCCATTCGCTGCCGATGTAGAAGGTCTTCTTCTATTGCACGTTGCCTGTTATGGTCTTCGATGTCGCGCTCTCTGTCGAAGGCCCCCGGCGGCGGACCGTGAGGTTGGGAGTTCATGATCACTTGCCGATATTGCCGTCAGAATGTACGAGAAGCTTAAGATAAATGGCTGATAAAGTCTCTGGATATGTGTAGGTTTATTGCGCTCTGTTGAAGGTCAGTTCCGTTGAATCTTGCGTCACTGGTAGCAGTGAAGAGAGAATTGGCAGAGGGGCTCATACGTGCCAAAAGGCTCAGGCATGCAGTATTTTACGCAGTGAAGCTCTGGATCGAGCTCCGTTTACTCTTCAGATCTGCGGGATATTTGATTCAGTGGTGGACGTTGAAGAGTGAAGTGTGCTGAACGGGCAAAGAGGAGGGCAGAGCACTTCAGAGTGAAGTGATGCGATAACTGCCACCCCTGACCGAAAGCGGCAAATTCCGTGGCTAGCAGCAGAAGGCTGAAAACCAGCCTCGTCACGACAGTTGAGGAAAGAAAAGAACGACAAAAGAAAAGGATTATGGATTTTATACAATGACTGGCTTCTGAGTTACTATTCAACTAAGTTCGTGTGCTTTGTCTATATCTTATGCAAATGTTCGAAGCGACTGTGGTCTATGGAGAAGCCAGGCGATTCTGATTGCGGGCTCTAGCAGCCGATGGCAGGTAAAATCTATATTGAATGATGCAACAGCCTTCAGTTTCTTTTTTGAAGCACTTGAAGCCCCCTAAGCTTGGGGTATTTAGTGTCGCCTCGCTTATATTTTTGTATGAGTTCGAAGTGCAACCATCCAAAGAAGACTTTTGCAGTTGAGGTTCGCTAAGGTGGCGATGTGAAGGTCACAGCTGCTGAATGGACACTCGTAACAGTCGCGTCATGATTCTGCCGCTTCAGATAGTGATCAACTGTGTGGAATTTGTTCATATTATCATGTAACGTCTCATAGCGTGTTCCGTGGGAGCCGTCCTTTGTCAAAGATGGCTTGAGAAACACAACCATATCTCATAATACCCAATGGTTTCAGTCATGGCTTCAGTCATGCAGCACCACTCTCTGCTAGGTGACTCTCCCATTCGCTTATTCAAAGAGCCCCTATGTTCCTCAAATTGTATTCCCGATAGCCAAAACTCCGACTAACGCCAATGTATGTCCAAAACGTGGTATAACAACTCTCCCTCCACTACGCGTAGTTCCTCACACCCTTCAAGATCCATACTTCTCCATTGTACACTTTACTCGCCACAGAACTGACCTCAATATTTCCTGGTTGGATCTGCAAGTAAATGATTAGCCCAGGTTCACCAAAATGCTTCAAGTCTCAACACCAACACCTCAAACCAAACATTCGAAAAAGAGAGCTAAAAGGACAAAACCGTCAAACCTACAAATTTCACCCCATCCTTTGCCTCCCACCAAACCTCACTCCCCTCCAACGTCTTAACCTTCACCCCCTCCTTCCATGGACTAGCAGGCACAACATGCGCCTCCACAAACCTCCTCATATTCCTATGCGCCCTCTCCTCCCCCTGCTCCCCTTCATACGCATCCGCACCCAGCCCCTCATAGTCCTTCGGGTCCTCCCACGGCTTCCGCGGTAACGCCATAATGGCCGAGTTGATCGGTGCCAGGATCGTAGTATTGGTATTACTGTCCTCGAAACGCTGCGAGATAGTGGCAAAGTCGCGCGTGAAGCCCGCGAAGATGTTGATGCTGCGATCGTTGCCGAGGACGTCGGAGAGGATTACGCTGTCGCTGCCACTGCCTCCTGTGCTTGCGCCTGGGGATGAAGAGGTTGGTGGGGAGGGCATGGCGGGTCCGAGGTTGGGGTTTGCGTGTGGGTTGGAGAGGAGTTTTTGGTTTGGGAGAGCGGCGGATACGAAGAAGGGTGCGAAGAGCAGTGGGTAGACGAATGTCTTGAGGCGCATTTTGGAGGGTCTTTGTCGGTGGTTTGGAATGGTGATATGGAGGGGAGGTTTGGATGTGGAGCCATGACGATGCTGGCAATGCGAATCAGTTTCTTGGCATTGCCTGACTAGTGAAATACCTGTGGAGCGTTTTTGCTTCTTTCGAGAGTCTTCAACTTCTTGATACTGGACTTCACAATATTGAGCAGTTGAAAAACGCTGATGTATGTTTACAATATCAAACAGTGATATGTTTCATTTTCCTCTTCATAGATATAAGTGTTCAAGTTGAGCTCACTATACTTACCAAATCATATCTCTCAGGTTTTACCAACGTCAACCTGCCAAGATCTATCTCTAAGTGAGCCTTGACTCTTGCTCGCAAGAGACATTTAGCAGGTTTAGCAAGACGTTGATCGTGAGTTGAGTTGAACACTGATGGCACAACTCCACACTTGTTGCGGACGAAGATGTGTCAGCATCTGGCAGGCTGTAAGTTGTAACCATCGAAAGGAAACGAAGATCTAAAAGTGTAGGAAGGCCTCTCGGAAACGCTTATTCTGAGAGTTTAGTCATCGGACCTGATGTAGGAACATGGAGAGTCAAATCGGGTATCAAGTAGCACGTTGACAGTATGCAACTAGCAGATGGAAGAGCCATACAGAGATTAAGTATATATATCATTGACACTGCACCTTTTTTGGGTCCTAGCAGTGGTCGGTACGGTAGGTATCTCGCCATCCCATCTCGTCTCGCTGCTCAAATAGCTATCATGATGCTAAATATCTGGCTTGATATATAATGGTAACCAATGGTTTATGTTGATTTCCCGACGACGACTGTTCCATCGTAAGGTTCCCAATATTGCAGGAACCCCATTTGATCGCCGCAGAGATGATGTTGGACAAGCCGAGTCCCCAGATACGCTAATCCCAATTCCCTGACATAGGTGTGTCCCAGAACTCCAAGGGCGTGGTTGCCTCCCATAAACTCCATGACGGAAAACTCCACGCTGAATTACACTGAAGTAAGAAAAAAGCAAACAGAGGATATTAGTAACTTAGATCAACATCCCCTAGCTGGGCGATGATCTTATCTTCCTCTGTCATCCCGTCCGTCGTGCTGCTATCAGCGGTACTGGTACTTGTGCCAGTCCTCCGTCGAGGCTCTTCGGTTTCGGTCAATTGAATGCCACTTGCTGAAACTCCTTCATCTCGCATCTCCTGGAAGCTCCAACTTGGTTGGAATGCTTTGCTGTTCCAAGCACGATCGACTCTCTCATACATCTCATCGATCTGTTCCAGACTGATCCTGCTCGTTTCATAGACCATCGCCCATACGAATACAACTGCAAGAGCGCAAAAAGTTCCCCATATGAAAAAGACTTTCGATTGCAAATTTGCGTAGCCTTGGCCAGGATTCACAAGATATGGCGTTCCGTATCCAAGGGAAAAGTTGAGCAACCAGTTGGAAGCTGTCGAGATGGACATTGACTTGGCACGTACTTTGAGGGGATATATCTCGGAGGTGACGACCCAAGCAACAGGTCCCCAAGAGGCGGCGAAGAAAAACAGATACAGGCATACGAAGACAATGAGGACCATGTTTGCTGCACCAGAGTCGGGCATGGCTGTTCCAACAGAAGCTACTATGATCTGACAAATGGCCATGCCACCAGCCCCGATCATGAGAAGTCGACGTCTACCCAAGGTTTCAACAAGAAACATTCCAGGGATCGTCGACACAACATTGACAACATTAGTGACCAAAGCGACGACGTAGGGCGATTTGACGTTGATACGGCCGAAGAAAGTGGTGCCGTAATAGAAGATGAAATTGCAGCCTGATAGTTGCTGTAGTATTTGTAAACCACATCCGGTGACCAGGCGACGACCGAGATGGGGAGAGCCGAAGAAAACATCGCGATATGTAGAAGGGCCAAGGCTTAGTTCATATTCGTGATTGGCTTGGATCTCAGCAAGCTCTTCAATCAAAGCTGGATGCGTAATATCAAGTCGTCGTAATCGACTCAGAGAAGAGGCCGCCTCGGCATGTAAATTCCGCTTAATGAGGTATCGAGGGGTTTCCGGTAATAAAATCAAGCCGAGGAGAAGGATGCCGGCCCAGATAAATTGCAAGGCAAGTGGAATACGAAAGGCGTTGCGGTGGTTCATTCCTTCGGTCAAAATATTGACAACAGCAGCGAGGAAAAGGCCTGTAGTTATGGCAAGCTGGTACGCACAAACTAGAGTGCCTCGAATCCATTTCGGAGCCATTTCGGATTGGTACAGAGGGACTAGAACGGACACGATCCCAACACCTAGTCCGGCAAAGAATCTGTTCAAGTCAGGTCAGTTTTGCAGCAAAGTGCAATAGAATAGATTGATCGTACCTTCCCAGAACTAGTAGAGTAATTGCCATTGCTATCGTTTGGAGAAGTACACCGAAAGAGAAAATAATCACAGCAATAATCAGTGATATACGACGGCCGATTTTGTCACCGATAGGTGCTGCTAGGAGTGCTCCGAAAAATGTTCCCGCGCTGAGTATCGCAACTATGATCGACGACTGAGCTGGGGAAACGTTCGGATCACCATCGTGCGGGTCAATATATCCCGTCGAGAACTGCTCTCGAAATGCTTTCATCGCCAGTATTCCAGATATTGTGCTATGTTTGCGTCAGTCTCCATCCACTGCATAAGAGTCGTCCACCCTACTCACCCAGTGTCATAGCCGAACAGCAGCCCTCCAGTCGCGACAAACAGTCCGACCATAATGGCCGGCGCTGATGAGCCAGCGACATTGTCAGGTTTGTGCCAGGCCATGGCTATTGCCATGGTGAAAGAGATGGGTTCGTCAGGTCGGCGCAGATAATGGTTGATGCTGTCGTCCAAGGGATGAGGTTGAAGGTTGGTCTTTGATCATCGGATTCTGGTGCATAGGAATAGGCATCCCTAATGGCAACCGGAAGTTCTCGCAGAGTTGTACCCAGTAGTCGTGAAAATCATCCCCTCCTTGTTCCAATCGTTTCCCAGTACACCACAGTCGGTCAATCCAGTCGCAGACTCACGTGGGTATGAGAGGTGGTCGACGAAGATCGAGGAAGGGTGGAGTAGTAGTCGGAGAGGGGAGTCGACAGGAGGGCGAGAGGGTGGTCTGTTGGAGAGCGGGTCGCTGAGTCGAGGATGGCGAGGAAGGTTGCCGGAAGATAGAAGAGGAGGAAGTTATGGTTGTTAGGGTGGTGTGGGGAAGAAAGGCAGTTGAGAGGATAGATGATGGGGAAGAGGAGCAAGCGCAGCGGTCCAAGGAGGGAGCAGAGAGGAAAGGTCGCTGGGCAAGCAAGACAAGACACGCCAGCCAGGCCGATACAGTGGACAGTGGAGGGGGGGACAGGTGGGAATGCAGCACTGGAGTCGCGAAGAGCGGCCTGGGCTTGAGTGCTGGGTAGACTGGGCTGCTGCAGACTACTGGCTGGGGCGGGCACGATGGGCTTGGAGCTGAGAAGCTGATGGGTTGCGCAGGCTGGGTGTGGCACCTTCGCCTGCAGGGCCTAGTCAGTTCCGTGCTCCGAAATAGGGTAGCCAAAAAATGCCACGAAATGAGCAGTGCGGTGCGTTGCCGATGCAGGTAGGCGGCGAGGAAGGATTTCCTTTAGGGACACAGCAGGAGGACGAAGAAACCTTGATGATGACGAGAAACACGAGGCGGACCAGGGGTGGAGCGGTGGACGTGGACGACGAGTGACTACTGTGACTGTTGATGTTGATACAGTGGGACAGTAGTACAGTACCGTGGGTGTGGTGATGATGAGTTGAAGGGATAATAGCGAGGTGCCCAGACTCGAGTAGACCAGATCTGGGGAAGGGCAGGGCAGGGCGAGGCAGGGCAAGGAGGCGAGGCAAGGGAGGCGAGGCAAGGCGAGAGACTGAAAGTGTGGAGACGGGGTTTAATTTTCTAGAATGATGGGTCGAATGGTCAGTCTGACAGGAGAAACAGGGCGCATGAAGCGTGAAGCGTAAAGCGTAAAGCATCAGATGGGAGAAGGGAGGAGGAGGAGTTTGACGGTCCAGTAAAGCAGCAACAGAAGAGGCGCTCCTTCTTTCATCCGGAGGCATGGGATAGGACGACTGGGTCAGGGTAGGATACGCTGAGGGTGGACTGATGGCGCTGCCGTGAGGTCTTTTTGCCTGGTGCGAAACGTAAATGGCCTGAGGAATAGGGCGAAAAGTGCTTTCTGCACTCTTACGCCGCCTGTTGATGCCCCAATTGAGCTTAGTCTCGGCTGAAATGGGCTTAGCTGACTCCTGCCGCTATGCAGGATTGCCGAAACCCCTCGCCCTCCAAGTTTACTTGCGTACTAGGCGTGCGTACGACACTCACTCACTCGCTCACTCACTCCTCTGAATACCCTCGCATGTTTCTACACCGCGACTCCAAGTGTCTACCAAATATCATGACACATTGGCTGACATGACCTGCATACATCACTATTAGTTTTATATCACCACAAGCATCCGCTACTTGACGTGGAATAGGGAGGGGCAGCCTCGTTGCTGTGACACCTTCTCTTCCTTGTGGTGATCATCGGTAGGTACCCTTTTTATTCTGTAGCTCAAAGTCTGCCCCATTGTTCTTCGTCACCTTGTGCATCCTCAGCTCAGCATTCCGGAGTTCGGAATGACTTTCGTGTGACCAAGAATCCCAAGAAGCTCCAAGGACTTGTGGTCTCATCAACTTTTTCTTGCTCCCTGTTTTCGCGCTGATGCAGCATGGTTGGCCGTGGGGTAAGAAGGGTCAATTTTAACCTCAAGCTCAAGCCATGTTTGTTTCCTTTTCACATCCTGCGTCTGTTGTTTCCCGCCCTGCCTTCAAACTCCCACGTTTCAATGGTATCGCACGGGAAGAAAGATACCGTACGCATCACCTATTTATATCCAACTCCCGGAGTCTGCCGCCATGACCAACAGAAGCTCTAGTATTTATAATTGTTTACTGTACTACGTGTTGGTTTTGAAGTCCGGAAATGCTACTGGATAGGAGGAAGTACAAGTTACACAAGAACCACAAGTAAATCTGCTTTTGATGTTACTGATTTGTCGCTTCTGTAATATCTGCCTCGCTATTGCTAGCAGCCAAGTACATCTCCAAGTCTCGCCAAGTGAGGAGAAACTCCTTTACCAGCCTTGGGAACCACCCTTCCAGCTGCCTCCAGCCTTGTCATAATTTCTAGTGAAGACTTCTTGGACTTATTCTCGAGCGGAAAGTCCTGCCAAATTAGCATGCATTCCGCCAAGCGGAACAGATCAGTAGGTGTGCGTTATTCTCTCCGGTACTTCCAAGCCACCAACCTAAACCCAATTCCTTCGATGCATCAAATCATGATCTGCCATGACACGCATGTTTCGAAGCCCTGATCAAGATCAAGAAGTCGAGATCCCATCAGGAGGTTTATCACATTACCAAATGCCAACTCAAAGGGGTTGTGGCATGACCACGGCTGTCATCGGATTGATAATTATTGGCGGCGCAGGGTTGAAATGACTACCACACCTCTGCCAGCGTCAAATGACTCCACTCGATGGACACCGCTTAAGCCCAAATCGTTGTGGAAATACATGAGTTCCAAGGCATCTGCACATGCTTCCGCAATCCAGGGTTCGCAAATTTTGGGACCGCCAGACTATCGAAGAGAGCCAACAGATTACTGCATTGAGTATCCTCTCAGGCGCCTCTGTCAGGCTCTGCCAGGCTCTGATACCGAGGACTTTCGACAATCTCTACGACCACTCAATGCAACCTTTAATCATAAACTGAACAGCAAAGAAATCATGCTGCTAGGTTGCGATTTTGATGCTGCCTTTCAATGTCTCCTTGAGATATGGATCATTCGGATGTTCTCTTCTCTTCTACAGCCTTGTGGTACCATCACACAAATAATGATCTGACAGAATTCAGATGCATAACCCCCGGCGGCGTATCTGCAATGCAGTTACATATCAACAAAGCCGGATGCCAGTGTTAGCAAGTGCCAGCTTCGGATGCAGACAGGTTTGTTGTCTATGACGATCGATTCTTCGAATTTTTGGGTATTGGACAGGCTGCCTGGCGGACTTCGATTTTTCCAAGCTGGAATCAGAGCTGCTTAGTCCGGAGCACCAGTGAAGCTTGAAGGGGTGGACTGAGTTGTAGACGAGTCCTGCAGCATTCCAAAAAAGATGCCACAGTCCATCATGAACCCTCCAAACTTCTTCGACTTTATACACGCCAATCCACCAAACACTCGAAACAACCCAGCTACAAACTTTCATTATCTTATCGGCAGATTTTAGACGCTGCAGCCTCTTCTCGGGTACAAGGATCTAGACATGTCCACATTTACATGAACACTGCGACTGAAGTTAACCCCTTCTGCTGATCACCGGTAGACTAAAAGTTCTCGCAGCATTCTCGAAGAGCGGTGACAGAGTATCGCCCATCGAAAGCAAAGTACAATCCTCCAAGTTGAGACTAGGCAAGTCAACAATGCTACAGGGCAGAACGAAGCGAAGCGAAATCCAAAAGCCGTTACACCACACTGCCGCAGATAGCATCAAAGAGGACCCAACAATCCATTTACTACAGTCAAATCACCACTATCTATTTATCTCGTACACATCATTCGAGTCCAACATCCATCAGATTCCACGTTGTGTCACCAAAAACTCGTCAAACATCGTCGAAACCACCACACAACAACAACAGCAATCCAACAACCACGACGTCAATCCTCAAAAACCTTGGCAAACCCATCAGAAATCTGGGGTGCATATTCTCAACCCACCTACGCCTATCTCTCCTGCATCACTCGTCGCTTCGGGTCTCTAGGTCCGTTTCGTTCCGTGCTTCTGGAGCTTCTTTCGGGCCGTTTGTGGATACGTGCTGGACCTGACAGGCGGGATCATCCACCACTGTATTTATGCATTGGTATCGCCGCAGGTACACTTGGGCTGCCACTGGTAAGGGAAGCCATGGAGTGATGACGCGCGTGGATTAAAGAGGCGATGGGGTGGCTTGGTTGGGCTAGGAGGGAGAGGCTTCGGTTCGATGTCGGCGGTGTTTTGGAAGCACAGCACATCATTGACGTCGTAAGGTGAGTTATGATGTTGTTCATTCACTACGTACGTTGTTCCAGTCCAGGAAATAGACTGTTAAGAACCTTGGAATCGAGTTCGTTTCTCAGCTTGCGAAGTCTAATGGCGGATGAAATCATGTGCGGAGGGTGCTCGGCCCTACAAGCACACTCTATGTTTTCTCACCCATAAGAATTTCCTCTATCGCTTGAGCTTCACTCATGGCATTCGTTGTGTCATTATTCTTATACATGCTTTATCCCATTCATATCTTCTTCTGATTCTCAATTTTCCCTTAAACATCGTTCTCACGGAGACGAAACCCTATCAAAACCTCCAACAGTCGACGCTGTGAAGACGCCAATTTTTCATCGTTCTCTCGTAATCATTTTCTTATGGCATTCATCTCATTTCCGTTATCTTCTCAAATTCTAACATCCTATTACTCAAAGCTACACCTTCTCCTCCTCCGCAAATCATGCCCTCACCATAAGCCCCTTCAATCCATTCAAAACCCTTCACCACCATCTCGACCCCGTGGCTTGAAGCTTCTCCCTTCCCCCTTTCCCCTCACACATACCGCCTCGCCCTCTCCATACATATCGATATCTCCTTCCCAATGCTTCATACTCAGTCACAATTTCCATCCCATTCCTCATTCCTCATTCTGCACTCCACAGACCGTTCCTTCCTCCCTCCCAAGACTTCCTTCGATCCTAACGCTACACACTCTCCAGTCGAGCGAGCACTCTCCTCGATTCTATGTTCTCCAATTTCGAATTTCCTAATCTCGCGATACACCATTTCCCTATCCTCGGCGGCTATGCTATGAAATTAGAAACATCTGCGCAATTACTATTCGGTTGCACTCCCCCTTTCCTATTCTCAAAACAATCGCTCCGCAACTGCCTACAACAAGCTACTCATACTCGATCTGTATACAACTTTTCACCCTTCTCCCATACTTCCCTTCTTCGCAAAAACTACCTCGATGAGGTGGTTGAGGGATCGTTCAAAACCCAACAAGGCAAGACTGCGTGCGATACAGGCAATGATGAGCTCAACCGCTCTTTGCCACACCAGACTCTTCTTCCTGAAATCAAAGGCAAGATGGTATATAGTCAAATCACATGCAAGGAGCAAGGTCAAACCGACTATGAATATGATATATAGAGGAAAACACAAGCATGCATTTTGTAGTGTATGTGTGTGAGAGTAAGGCTAATACCCCAAAAAGCGAGTACGCAGGTAGTGCAGGCGTAAAACAGTGAAACTTGCTAGCTATCAATACACCCTCCCGAAGCCTACCAATCAATCATTCATCCGACTGTTCCTTCAACCCCCCAAATCATTCATTCATCCCTTCATGCACAGCCCAATCTACGCCTCCAGCGTAACCTTCTGCCCCTTCACACGTCCAATGACCTGCGAGGGCGCATACTTCCTAATAACCTCATCATCATGCAACATCTCGAACTCCTCAGTTGCGTCGCGACCCATGAAGTTCATGATAGCTTGTGGCCCACCTGGATGCTCATCAAGCCAATCCGACACATCCATCACAACGCCCTTGACCACGACCCAGAGATCCTCCTTCTTGTTGTGCTTAGCGACCTCCTCCATCGAGTACTCCTTCTCAGGGATCTTGAACTCAGCAGGCTTGTTTGGCTTGCTGACCTTTCCTGGATCAGACGAATCGCCGTTCTTGCTCATGACAGGACCAGCTGAAGTCTGCGATTGCTGGGCTTGCTTGGAGCCTGTGCCGGAGCCCTGGCTGTCCCACTCGACGGAGATCTTGCCTGGCTGCGAGGGGTCGATGTGAAGGGAGATCTGGCCGAGACGTGATGATGCGCCTGTGCTGCCGTTGAGAGCGTTTCTGAAGAGGTAGTTGCTGGCGGTGTCACCGGCAACACGTCCGTAGACAACGCAGCCGAGGAGAGAAGATCCTCCCAGACGGTTGGCACCGTGGACACCTCCTGCCAACTCACCGCATGCGTACAGACCCTCGAATGGCTTGCCTTCCGAGTTGAGAATCTCGGCTTTGTCGTTGATTTCGATACCACCCATGGTGAAATGGAGGACGGGCTCCATGACAGCAACGTGGAAGTCGTCATCAACGTTCACTGGGCCGTTGTGGAAGAACTTCTTTCCGTATGGGTCCTTCTTCTTGCCATCGGCAATATCGTTGTATGCGCTGAATGTGGATTGGAGGTGCTCTGGTGTGCAGCCGATCTCCTTTGCGAGCTCCTTGCCAGTCATCTTCTTCATCAGACCACGACCGGAGTAGTGGCGAGTGTGGAAGTCGAGAACATTTGAGGCTTTGGAGTTGAGGACCAGGCGGACGGGGAATTTTCCCTTGTCCTTCTCCTTCCACATCTCACCGGAAACGTAATCACGATGACCAAGTTCGTCGCAGAATCGGTTGCCATCTCCGTTCAGGAGAAGACCGCCCTCACCACGAAGGGCCTCAGCGGCCAAAAACTTCCACTTCGAGCCAGGGTCCTTGGGGTCAACAAGACCGGTAGGATGTACCTGGACCTTGTCCATATCAATTCCATTACCGCCAATAGCCATGACCATCTTCTGTCCATCACCAGTGGCGTGAACACCGTTGGTAGATGCAAGGTCGAAGGTATCTGGTCTCCATTTCTTGAGAAGGGAGGTCTCTGTGAAATCGGCAGCGTATCCACCAGTTGCCAAAACAACTGGACCCTCAATAGTGTCGGTCTCTCCGCCGAACTCGTATGAGACACCAAGGACCTTATTTCCGTCCTTGTTCAATCCGGTAACGCGGGCCTTCTTGATAATCTGTACACGCTCTGGCTCATTCTCTGCGAGCTCCTCGAGTCTTTGCATCAATGCATATGTGATGGCCATACCCGGGAACTTCGCATCGTGTCCTCTGTGTGTTCTTGGTTGGGAGTGACCTCTGCAGATAATTATATTAGCATGTGATTGTACATCTCGACCGAATCAAACGTACCCTAGCCGCGAAACGAGGGTCAAATCTAGGTTGAAAACATCTTGAAGCCACTCAACAGCTGCTGCAGACTTATAGGTCAAGACCTTGATCAAATCTGGTCTGGCCTTGTCTCTTGCGGATTTGAGGGTATCATCGTAGAATTGCTTGACGCTGTCTTGGATCTTCGAGTCGACTTGTGTTCGAGTCAGGGCTCCGTTGATACCGGAGGTGGCCTTTGTCGAGTTTCCACCGAAGAAACCTGTAGCACTGTTAGATGATTGCAGACCAAGAACAGCGATTCTACGTACCTTGCTTATCTAGAACAACCACGTTGCCACCAGCCAGGTAGATGGTGTGGGCAGCACTGAGGCCGGACACTGTTCATTCAGATGTCAGTAATCCATTGAGTGGGGTCATTGGGGTGAGAGCACTCACATCCACCACCAACAACAATAACTCTGGGTGTCATTTTGTAAGATGTATGAGGAGAATGTAGAGAGGATGAAGGTGAGGGAGAGATCTTGTGAGTTTAGTTGTGGGTGAGGATGGAAGAAGGTGGAGAAGAAGGCGGTTTTGTTACTTCAACGATGGCACGCGGAACTAAAGACGGGGACAGGACATGGGCTGGCTGGCTGGCTGGCGGGATTCTGGGGAATGCCGAGGTCTGAGAAGTCAGGATCACGGCTATTCGGCCAATGGGCACCCAGGGTTCTGTCAGCCGATTCTAGTGTATTTGGTGCATCAGCGCAAGCGGGCGGGATCTTCTCTGTTTGCCAAAGAAAAAAAAGGCGCACACTTTGAGAACTTTACTTGAAGCTACAAGTTCATGGAGAGCGAAATCGGACTGTGGTTTGTATTTGCAGTGAAGGTTCTCTTTCTCAGTTCAACAATTGCCTTTCCGGCCTACATCAGCCCGAGCAGTCATCGCATCGCATCGCGGTCCGGTCAACAAACAAAGCCCGGGGAAATTTCCTTCTTTCAGCGAGCATGTGAAGGCGCCGCAGCACCTGGAAAGCCCACCAGCCCACCCCACACCCGCGCTTCTCCAGACTTTTCCAGTCACATCATCTGACCCGGATGACCAGAAAGCAGCGCATGAGGATCCGGCATTGTTAGCATGTGAAAGACACATTTTCTGAACGTGATATTCAGGGTCTTCTCCTTTTTGCGCCGGTCTGATGTGGCTTCGAAGTCGTTGTCGCTGATGCTCACGCTCGCATCTCAAGCATTCTGATTGTCTCCACCGACCCCAGGGTCCGGCTTTCTCGCCGTACGGACGTGGGAAGGGGTTCGGCTTCTCGCGCCAAAGAGTGGCGAGTACAGAACCAGTGCCCACCTTACACTCTTGAATTCAACAACTATCGTGCGTTGCGAGTTTGTATCGCTGTTTGAGCATAATGTAATCTTCTGCTTGCTTTGTTTACAGACCATGCTTCTCTATGATTGATCGACACCATGTTGGATGGGCTTTCAGCCCGCGAAGCGCTAAATCAACGGCTCGAATTTGCTGGTAACAACAAAATCTTATTATACTTGGGGTTTTCATTTGATACTGCAAATCAATACTTCCTTGAGTTGGCGTCGGCTAATCTCCTGTACTTTCTGCGCCTACGATACACCAAGCTATCTGGTCCACTTTAAGAAGACGTCGTCGTCTGTTAACGGTGAGGCTTCGTCTTCCCTCAATCTTAATAATATTTCGGTTTCGTACCCCATTGTTCCATAGCATTGCCTTAATGGAGCATAGAAAGAGTTTTCATTGCGAGAACATTGACAAGGGATTGCAAGCGAGTCGAGTCACTTTTGTATAGCAAAGCCTGGCAATTATTCAACGCGCAGGGGATATGCATGTCGACTCAGTCCAGCTCTCACTGTGTGCTTTACGTTAACATCAAAGCTTTTAACGTGATTATATTCACCAGCTGGGCAATACCTGAGTCTCATCCTGTATCTTGCAACTTGAGCTCGGAGATTCAAACACATCCTGTTCTTGGATTCTGCTCAGTAGAGCTTAACATGGGGCTCCATGGCATCGCCAACAGATACCCTTATCGTAAGCTTTTCTAGCGTCCTCTACCAGCATCATTTCTTGAACTTCAGCCTCATTGAATGGGCTGTTATGGTCAAATCCTTCCTTATACCTCCGTACTCTCCGCTTCCACTCGATGAGTTGGTCTTCACGAGGGTCTGTCATGTCGAGTTTGCATACTCGGCATCCGCATGGTTTCCCAACAGAGACGGGCTTCAATTCAAAAACATCGTGGAACAAAGCCAAAAGCCTAGTTTCTATCCACCCATTGCTCCGGAATTCTATCTCTTGGCGGACAACGTTTGTTAAATCATAATTTGCTGTTCTCAAAGCAGTCCGAAGGGCAGAAAATGATCTTGGATACTTAATGGCTTGAGAGACTGGTGTTTCCTCCCAGTAGGGGTCAACAAAAAGCAGACCGCCAGACGCCCCGAGCAAGAGCAGGATATTGTCCGTAGTATCTGGGGGTGGCGAGTACATCTCCGCTAAATTTCGAAGCAAGGTTAGCAAAGTACACCTTATTGACTCCACACGACATTGTGCCATGATAAAATTGGTACATGGGAGTCTTGTATGGCCTCGGCTAATAGAATCTCTCAGACAACGGTCCCAGAATGCCCAATTCAGGATAGAAGGGTTGATGGCAGGCATGACTTCTTCCAATAACCACGACGATGGCCTCAGGTGGTCGATATCGTCGATGAGGTTCGAATTCTCTTCTTGAATCAAAGCGCGAATGTAGTGGTCATCGTAGGCATGTTCAAAATCCTCTCCCGCGTTCAAGAAGGCTCGAATAGTCTGTTCGAGTTGCCGACTAGTGACACGAATCCCTTGCATGCTGTGGTAGTCAACCATCTCACGCGGGGCAAAAACACGGGCAAATGCTGTGCTTTTCATTTGTTACCTAGGTTGAGTCACTTCGAACATGGAAATCCAAGGAATCAAGACTTACTATGAGGTGAATGTGACTTGGCGAACGTTCCTGCTCAAGCCTGCTCGAAGCAACAAGTCGCATAGGTCTGCATGACAGTGACCAGCCGCGACCTACAATCAATTTAGCCACATACTAGATACGCGTTTCTAACCAACTCACATGAAGCGGAGTCTCTCCATATTCATTCATATCGTTCACCGAAGCCTTTCTGTCAGTTAATAAATGCTTCACAGCCTCGACGTTGCCCAGACGGCAGAATTCAAAGATCAAGGACGATTTGGACACATGCTATGCTTCGTCAATTGCATCCTCGTTCATCGACCCACTGTTGGAAGACACATGCCAGTCGTTATGGAAACTTACATTGAACGTTCTGAGCTGATACTGCCAACCCTGCGTTGTTGAGTTTCTAGAGATAACTTCCATCGCTCGAGACATTCCAAGCTTTGTCAGCCACCACGAGGGCATGAAGTTAAACCTTGTTACCACTTCAGCCTTGTCAGTCTTCGAGGCTCTACCAATATTGTCCTCCTCAGCTGGAATGAAACGATACGTTCTTGTTGTGCAGTACAATATCCCCATCGGCGTTCGCGTCATAGTATGATGTGGCAAGCCCGCCTCTCTGCGTTCCGAGAGGCTCCTTTCGAGAGCGGTTCCCCTGTCTGCGGGTAAAGAATCCATCTCTCCATTCTTTCGAATGTGGACCTGACTTGAAGGAGTGACCAAAGATCTCTGCACCCGTGAAGTGGCATCTTCAGACTTCACCGAACCTTCGATGCGGGTAGTCAGAGCCTGGCTTTGACTGTCCAATAACTGTCGAATTTCTGCAAAGCTCTCCAGGAGCTTACATAGCGACTCCTGGTTCGTACAGTGTTGAATTTGCGTGTAGCGTCTATAAATCTTTCAGTGCCCACTCAACACACCGATCTCGTGTACTCACACCGCCGAAACCTGCTGAGCGATCAAGAGATCCAACTTGGCGTCCTTCAATTTCCCCTTCAACAACACAAGATCCTGTTTCTTACCCACAGCCTCAATAGCAGTCCAACGCCTCCTCAAGGCCTTCTTCGAGCCGAAACCTGAGGCAAATGAATCCGCAATAGAGCAAAGATCACTGAGAGAATGCTGGCACCGCTGGAGAGCAAGTTCTGTCCCTGTATGGGGTCCAAATATCGCATCGCTCGCTGTTATTTGAGCGAGTAGTGATCAAAAGAACTCAGCCTCGTTGATGACTGATGAGAGCTCGGCAGGCGCGTCTTCTATTGCGCGAAGGAGCCCGAGGAAATTGTGAATGCCTTTTCCGAGTTGGACGGCGAGTGGGACGATACCGATGGCGAGTGATACGGGTTCCATTTCGCTTTGTCTGAAAATTATTGACTTTCTGCTTGAGAGTCCTTAATTATCTCTCATCCAATTCGAACGCTGGGCGGTGCTCTTTGTATCGTACAGAGAATGTGGCGGATGGGGCGTGGAAGCGAAGCCTCGCTGCATGTGCTGATGCAGGAGCAGTTATTCGCCACGGTTCATGCAGGCGGACAGCCTCACGTTTTAAAATCCCCAGACCCAAGCGTTTAAAATTCATGAGTGGATGGTTGTTCCCTATCATGATTTCACAAGCGGCTATTAATTCGAGAGGACATTTATAGTTTGACATATTGAAAAGTATATTTGTTTACTCGGCACTTCGCTTATTAAAAGCCTTCCGGTGTTCACTTTCCCTAAAGTATGTGAGTCCATGAGCGAATCAGGCTCACTGCAACGACTGCGATTGCATTGGAAGAATGAACAATATCAAGACTGGACAACTGCTCCATCTTCATAACTTCCCCTTGGAATCTGGGCCTAGATGTCCCAAAAACGCTTATTTATCTCAACTGCAAACTTGTCTTTTTTGCAACAGCATGACCAACATGTTCCTGACTCGGACTCTTTACGCGTCCAATTCCCAAGGCTTATGACAGCGTTTCTCGTGTTGCTCAGTGGTGCATCCATGTTGATGCCATACTTGAATCTCCTCACTTTCTCCTGCCAGGGATATTTCTATCCTCTCACTGGGCCACAGGATCCCAAGGACAATTTTTACACTTGGCGATCGGTTCTTCAGCTGGCACGAGCTCGCTTCTGTCTTTGAGCAAAGCGAGAAGGTTTCGCTCCGTCCAATCATTTCCGTGAAGCTTAACTTCACATCGGACGATCTCAGCAAAGTCATGTCCCGATGCTTCCAGTAGAGTGCGAAAAGCTGCGAACGCTGCAGATCTTTCGAGTGATTTCGAGAGTATCGAGTCAACCTTACCCCATAGTTCTTGCAGAAATGACATACTTCCACATTTCTCTGCCAGCAGATTAAATTTCCATTGCGCAACGTCACTAGGTTGTTGGTTCCACCTGAGGTCGTTGACAAAACAGATGAAGGCCGACTGTGCTGTCTGGATATTGCAACGCTTGAGTCCGTTGATCAAGAAAGTGTCTTTTTCCTGTCCTCGAACCATTGCGGTGAGCCAAGTATTCCACCACCTTTCTCCTAGATCGTATATGCTGGTAACCGGAACAACTTCGTCCATGATCCATCTGAAAATCTCACTTCCTCCTGCATCCACATTCATATCCGCGATTGATTTCTTCGCCCACATCAATCTGCCTAAACTGGTCCCATCTTTGTAGACATCGTCGAGGTCCTTTCCGCTCTAAACTCGTGCAGTGTATCTGTCAATTCTCTTTGAGTGGTGTGGCAACCGTTGAATGTTGAGACACTTGTATTATCGCCTGGAGAGCACGCACGAGCGAACGGGGTTCTAAAAGACGTAAGCGTGCGGACCTTGTTTGTACTAGGAAGAAGGCGGAATTCTGTTTACTGTCTGTTCATGTCTTCCGCGGGTTGATCAGCACCTCCACCCAGTACTAGAAGCTCGCAGACATCATCGATGGATGCCTGGCCCCTCTGCGATAGGACTTTGACGGCAGCGAGGGTTCCGGTGCGCCAGAACTCAAAAATCGGACAGTCTTTCGGTATCAGCTATACCACAGTCAGCCTGCATAGGTAACTATCTGGACTCTGATCAGGAGCTGAGCAGAGGCTACTGCAAGTACCTTGAAGGCACGTAGCCTTGCTTGCCAACCTTGGGTAGTCATCTGTAAAGCCTTGACACCGAATCTCACGAGTTGTCTAGATGGCGTATAGCGAAAGTAGGTTTCTCGCTGATATGTGCCTGGACCGTAGTCGCCATTATCGTCGTCATTCTCATCGTCGAATCTGTCGGCATCGACGTCCCAATGTTTGACGACAACTTAGTACTTTGTGACTGAGCAACAAATTTTCCCCAGAAACGTGCGAGTGACAGAGGTTCGTGTCGTTCCAATCTGCTTTCTTCTCGTCCCAACCACAGATACTTGTTCCGACCCATAGATGGTATTCGATGTTGATGTCATCAGTGAGTCAAGACTGGTTGAAAGATTCTGCGTAATCACGAGGTTAGTTTTAGCCTCTGAAAGCCTATCTCTGAACTGCTTTATCTGGTCACTCTTCCAAACGACTTCCATCGCCGTCCATGTCAGAGTAATTCTGCAGCTTGACGCGAGGCCTGGCGTGAAAGGTTTTGCGATGTCATTAAATTCTTTTAGCAGCTCAATGCAGCGATAAAAAACTTGCTCCATCTGTACCTGCGGACTGTTAAGGTCATTACTAAGCTTAATTTCGTTCAGACGTTCTTGAGGAGATGGAGATCTTCGATGATCCATTTGATCTCGGCCGGCGCAGCTTGGATTGATTGTAGGAAACCAAACCTTATTTGAGTCAGATCGCCCCTGAACGAGTTGAGACTATCAGAATTTCGAACGTACAGCTTGTGTATACCTTTCGCAAGTTGTATTGCGAGCGGAACCGCACTTAATGCGGTGGATAGAGGATCCATTCTGCCAGTTCCTGCGATGATAAGAAGAGGCGGCTGATCTCTCTGGTCTTTGAGGCTTCACGGACTTTTCACTCGAAGCAGCCCCATTCTGAAGTCGCACAGATACAGAAGCACAGCACTAAGTCTACACGAAAGATGCAGGAGCCCGCGGATCTGACGAACCCGACAGCGTCACTTTTCCCAAGATCAGACCTGCGAGCACACTGCACTAGTATTCTCCTATATGGGAAATTTGAGAGTCTATTCCACTTGTTACGAAATAGCCTCACAGTTGTCAAAGATTGACGTGTTCATCACCGTCTCGATGCACTCGGGCACAAAAATTTCTCTTCACATGGCTTGTGGCTTACTGAATTCGATACGGGATTACTGTTTATGTGCTGCCTAAGATAGATGGCGGCCTTCGTCACATTTTGGGCAGATTCTTTCAGGTATACATATTTTAGTGAACAACTGTGTTGAGGTAAACACAGGATCTCGCTTACTTACCCCTATTTTTCCAGGACAACGATTAGGCGAGCTTTCACAGTTACGTGGACTGAGAAATATCATTAGACAGAAATGCCAACCAGCCATTCTATCAGGTAGGTACATAATATCTTAACATCCCAGTTTCAGACTAGATAAATAGATAGTCCTAGTGACGTCGGCGTCTAGACGATTGCAATTTCCATGCTGTCTGCCAAAGAATGGACAACAACATATCAAAACTCAAAGGTTCAAATGTTAAATGGCAGTCTAGCCGTATCGGTGTTTTTCCTTTCCAAATATTATCATATTGTTGAATCATTGACATGGCAATCGATAAGTAGCGATGAGGAGCGAAGAAATTGACTCTACCGACAAACACTTCGTTGAACTGACGGCAAAACATCAAAATCTCACTCACATTTACTGTAATTGAGCCTAGTCAAGGAAGTCTGGTACAAGTTCATGGTTTCACAGCAATATTATCAGTCATAGGCTTCAGCATAAAACCCCGCCCAATGAATCCGGATATTCGTTTCTGGTTCACGTGCTCTCCCCTCACGCAGAAGGTTGAACACAGCAGTAAGACAAGGAATCGGAAAGGACTAGATCAAGTGTCCAATAGGGCTTCAAGAATTACTTAGCATACTGCTTGTCGACTAGCTTAATCACGGCGACCAAAACGCATCATCTCAACGACCCCAGAAAATTCAATTATTCTTCACCTCAGTCACCCATCTTACGCCCAATATGTGTACAAGATGGTTGGTAACATGTCCTACTACTGGATGTACGTTTAATGATCCCGTCGAACGCCGATTCCCACGGAACCCTTCAGGACGAATTGAACAATGTGACAGACATCAAGCAGTCCGTTCTGTCTATCACTGCCCTCGTTGCAGGGATCAAGGTGGGAATTCAGGACAGCAGACGCGATGATAAGTCTGTCTCCTGAGAACATTATCCTACAAATGGGCACATGTAAATTAGTCTAAATCGAAACCCCGTTGTCGCTCGAGTTAAAAACCAAGCAATGTAAATGCGACTCTGAAGGACATTCCCAACAGGAAGCTTTTGCAGCGACTTCCTGTCAATTGTGGACAACGGGGCGGTAATACAAGTGATAGTCTTCCAAATGCATTAGGAGCAGCTCAAGTGGGAGGGAGGGATGAGCTCTAGGCACGTCTGGTGAATTGGTGAAATCATGAGACGGGCAGGTCTTCACTTTGAAGCACGTATGAATATGGGGGATAAAACGGCTAGACATGGTTCGTTTTGGGCATTGCTGAAAGCTCAGAAAGAAGACGCAATATGTACCAGACAGGTGTTTCAATAATCTCATATGCGTTCAGAAGAAAGATCTCGAGGTTCGCCCGGGAAAAAGGAAAGGTCATGTGATTCAAAGTCAAATCCGCCACAACCTCTCGACGACAACTCTTCCTGACGCATCCTTCTTTCTCCGAGTTAAATTATTCGCCTTCATTACATGAGTATGCCGGCAGTTGTTGAAGGTAAAGTATCTAGGAATCCTTCAGACACTAGTTTTCCCCAAGGCGGGTCATGTTCTATGGATCCGTTTAACCTCGATATTGCTTTCATTCACCCTAGTCCCAAGCACCGCGTTTCGATCCCTCACAGAACAATCTATTTGGTGTTCGGTCTGCGGCCCGTTAGATTGTTTACTAAGATGTCAAGTGACAGCTGTGGCATGTTGATCTTAGTGTCAGATCCTGCCCCTGTGACCAATGGAGCTCATCTATTCTGCGAGTGCAGTTGTCGTTCAATTAAGCCTATCTACAGCCAGTTTCATGTAACCGAACTGGGGTTCATGAAGATACCCTGGTAACGGCATATTGAACATTTCTCGTCAAAACGAACCCTCCCCGCGTTTTTCATTTATTGAACCCTGGGTGATGACCGTGGTTTTCATGGTGGAAACCTGGGGTTTCGCGGCCCATAAATTGATTGTCAAGCCACCGACTCTCGTCAGGCGTTTCTTCAAAAGTTGAAGTCTTTTTCCTTGGTATCTTGGTACCTGTATAAAAGAAGTCGAATCTCTGCAGAAGTAACCACTCTTCAATCAACCTTCTCAATTCACCTCATCATGCGGACTTCAACCATTCTCTCTCTTGCTACCTTCGGTGCAGTTGTCAATGGACATGGTATCTTCCAGAAACTCCGCATAAATGGTGCAGAGCAACCATCGTTATATGGTATCCGAGCACCAGCCGTGAACAATCCAGTCACGAGTGTATCTGGATCGTCCATCATTTGTAACACAGGCCTCAAGCAGCCAGTCTCGAAGGATGTGGTCACTATCCCTGCTGGTGCAAAGGTTGGAGCATGGTTCCAGCACATTATTGGAGGTGCCCAAGGAGCGAACGACCCAGACAACCCAATCGCGGCCAGTCACAAGGGACCTATTATGGTTTATCTTGCAAAGGTATGCATCCCAAGATCAACTGTTCCCTTCCGCTATTGACATCTAAAACAGGTTGACAGTGCTGGCATCGCAAGCGAAGTAGGACTGAACTGGTTCAAAATTGCCCAAGAAGGTCTTGATACCTCACAAGGAAAGTGGGGAGTGGACACCATGATTGCCAATAAGGGATGGTGGGACTTCACGATGCCTTCGTGCCTTGCTCCTGGTGACTACCTCATGCGGATAGAGCTACTTGCTCTGCATTCTGCCTATTCTACGGGTGGTGCCCAATTCTACATGTCGTAAGTGTCCAATGCCACCCTCCACTCGGTGGGCCTGGCTAACAAATAAAAGGTGCGCCAACATCAAGGTGACAGGTTCTGGCACTAAGACTGCCTCTTCTACTGTCAAGTTCCCTGGTGCATACAATAGCGAAGACCCGTAAGCAGGACCTCCCCTTCAAAATGTATCCGATGCTAACATTTGATAGCGGCATCAAGATCAGCATTTACAGTGGTACCATTCCAAATAACGGCAACAAGCCCTACACCCCTCCTGGAGGACCAGTTGCTCTGTCCTGTTAGATGTTCTCGACTTGACACTCGAGCTACGATCATAAACATATTCATCTTGAGGAACCAGACAGGTGAAGGATTGCCTCTGCATGATTTTCAAATTCTTGTAAATCAATTAAAGATGTGGTCACTTGCAATCACGTTCTTTGTGCCTTTAAATATCACTTGCTGCTCTCAATAAATGCTAGTCGTTTTCGCACAGGAGCTTTGTCCCCGAAAGACCCCAGGTCCATTTTTGGCAACGACCACGGCCAGAAGTTCGCTGGCTGCTGGTGGGTCGTGTTAACTACAACGCGTAACCGCGTCTCCTGTTTGCATGACTTTAGAAATCCTCAGCAACGTCTTTTGCTACACTTATGTCCGTCTTGAGTAATGACTTTCCTGCTGTATATGGGAGAGACTGTTCTTGGGAAGTCTTTCAAGTTGCGATAGCATACGAACGTATCAGATTTATGGTTCACTAGATCCGGCGGAAAGAGGCTGTTGCGACCCGTGACGTACCAATTTCATGTTTGGACTTTTTGACTAATTGGTGCCGGTCCTAAACCTAAGTAATAAAGTTTCTGGTAGCTTTCATCAGCCAAAGCACACCAGAAATACTTTCAGAAGCTGACAGAAGCTTTCTTGCCGCATATTTGGGTTGGTCTCTCCGCCTACCTACAACTGGAACAGGTGCTTCGTCTCGATTCACGATCTTTCAAGCTCGAAAGGGAAACTTGGATCAGGCTAGCAGATGTATAGTCGGCTTGGAGACGGTTGTCGTCGTTCGTTCGGGAGTCAAAGCCTGAAATGCTTAGAACTTCCTTCGTGCGAAAGAACGTGGTTGGTGGGGGTACAAAGGGCCGGAACGAACTTTAGTCTGTCCACACTCGCTTAGAATGCATATTAACAGATCTTCGCACCTTCGTAAAGCTGGCACACTTTAACTTCTCGAGAACAAAAAAGTGTAGTGCGATTTTACCTGATCAGCTTGTCCTTTACTTCGTCAGAAGCACTTATAGTCAGAGCAAGACTTAGAACATTCAAGTGAGTATCAGACTTACATGCCTGAGAGTGTTGCAAAGAAAGAAGAGATTTTCGATAGCACGCGAGAGCATGAGGGAAAGTCGTTTGGATATCTCAGAGAAAAAGAGTTTGGAGGACCGGCACAAGAAGCTGGGCATTGGTGAGAGTGTTGGCAGTGCTGGCAGCGCTCATATTACCACCGATGACGAGAGTGATAGCGACCGTAGCTGTGTCTAAGTTGAGGAACGTACAGGCTAATAGCGAACACCAGACTTCCACGGAGCGATTCAGATGACATGGTTAATACCCGAGCTGTACATATCATCGAACCAGAGCACAGAGAGCTAGTCATTTGTGGTATAAATCTTCAATATCATTCAACGTCTCTGTGTGCTCATAAACAACCACGCTCGCCACTAAATATTTACAGATTTGAATGAGTAACAAAAGAAAATCACGTTGCGTGATTGCAGTAGCCTCTCCTCGAATCCCAAGATCGTCACTCCACTCTAAGCCCAGCTGTAGCACTTATCCAGAAGAGGAACCTCAACCTCGTACAAAGTGGCAGAGTACCATTGTGTAGCAAAAGCATCAAGAGCAAATGTGAAGTTGCTGTTGAGTTGAAGTCCTTGAGTGCAGCCAGCACCATTGGTGATGTTCTTCAATCCACCAAGATCAACTCCAACACCGCCTGTGAGGGTGAAGCTGTTGTCAAATCCAGGCTTGGCAGTAAGGCCAGTCGATAGGTCAATCAGTCCACCGAATGCCTTGGCTGCAATTTCGACGGTGAGAGAGGCGGAAGGGTTGAGATATGCTTGGACTTGACCGTTGATATCGGCACCAGCTGAGTATGTAGGAGTCCAGCCAGAGACGCCAGTCTTCTTCGAATCAAGCACATCGAGATGGACGTTTCCATTAGCAAGCGCAACTTCGAATGCGGTGGAGAGCTGGGCAGCAGCCGAAACACCAATCTCGGTACCAACAGAGAACTGAAGCATGGGACCAAGTTCCAAAACGCCTGGAACAGAGACACCGTAGTAGAGGGATGCAGGTGCGTAAGAAAATGCTGTCTCGTAAGATGCTTTGACATCGGCAGTCAGGCCAAGATCAGCCTTGAAGCCAGCATCAATGTCGAAGTAGAGTGCCTCTAATTTCCAGAGAAACCAGTTGTATGCCAAGTAGCCAGAAAATGTGATCTCTGATGAGAAAGATGCATTATCAGCCGTGATGGTAACGTATGGGTCATATTCGAACAGGACTGTGTCTTCGGCGAGGGCAATAGATGGGCTGAAGGTGTATTTCGGATCGATGACCAAGGCGCGCTTGTCATTGGTCGTGTTGGTGACAGCAGCTTCGATGTTGCCAAAGGCGATGGTAGTATAGGCTGCTATAGTCAGTAATTGTCTGTGTATCTTAAAGATGGTAGCTTACTGGCGACCGTTGAGATGTTAGCTGCTTGGGTGCTGGCAGTGGCAACCAACGTCTTGTCATCGAAAGATATACTGTTGGTAAGGAAGTAGCTTCTCTCAAGCTCAGCGTCACAGTCGCCAAGATGGTTGGTGATCAAAACCATCGACGCATTTAATTTAGAAGCCCTGAGTCGATTAGTTCCCCATAACTTTGTCTCTTCTATGAACATCTACTCACCAAGCACTTTGCGCTTTTTCGAAAGTGGTGGTATCATTGAATGTCACCGCGACTGAGTCAGCAGTGCAGTCAACGTTGATAATGGAAGCAATATCCTCCAAAACGACAGTCGGGTATTTCATGGTGTTGTTTACAACCATCGATCCCGAGGTCGAATTAGCTGAATAGTAGCAGGATGTATTCTTCGAAGGAACAACATTCTTTGGGTTGTGTCTGTCGAAACGAGGTCTCTTCGAAGGAACATACAACTTGGTAGAGTTCGTAGATGGGTTCACATCCGCAAGAACTGGTACCATGTTGACCGAAGAAGAGGATGCTGTAGTGACCGATGCTGCTTTCATTCCACTGGGAATATCGGCCTCGCAAGCATCTCCATCTTGCGCAACTACAACAGTAGCGGCCATGGCGAAGATCGCCGCAAAACCAAAAGGCGACTTCATGGTTAAGGACTTAAGGTGAAGCTACTCTGTAAACAAGTAGTAACGAATGTGGGTGCCAAAATGCAGTACAAAAGAGTGGATGGAGGAAGGACCTACAGAAGAAAGGCCGGCATCTCAGAGTGCGGTATGTACAGACTTTGTACTTCCACCATTTTCAGGCAGATCGGGGGATGGTGGATCTCATGGCCCAAGATGTCTTGCCTTGCAGCCATTTGACGCGCAGGAAGATTGCATCTCACTGTGGTAAATGCACGCAAACCCCTGGATGTCAATCTACTTGCTCAAAATGTTCGTCTCCGAATGCCCTCGGCCCATCATCTATCACGAGCAAGCTATCGACTCTCCACATCAGATCCGTTCGATCATTGCACGTCCATCGCTGGTTGCTCTGATTCGTTGTTGTGATGAGATGAAAAGGGGCTTGTCCCTGCGGCAAGTCCTTGCCCCTCCACGAATGGTCCCGCCAAGCGGGAAACACCTCAAAGAAGACAAAATGGGGGTCGGGACGTGCCCCAAAGGGCTCAATATCACTGCATATTAAGAAACGTCCGAGCCGGGTCTTCTTCCACTTTGGACCAGGTAAGATCTTTGGCCCGATCATCTCACTGCCGACATCGTGCCTTTCGGCAAGCCTCCCGCTGACGAGTGGTCAGAGCTCACAAGATTGTGGAATCTCTGAACAATGTTGTGCAGGGTTCCTGGTCATGATTCGTAGGCTTTGCCTATTTTCACGACATGTCCGTTCTTGAAGCTTTATCGATTTTGATATCAGCCGGTGTCTCTTCGTTGTCTCCAACTGCGGGGTTTGACTCCATGATCATGCTTCCGGCAGTTCTTAACCATGTTTAATTCAAGTGAATAAACATGTATGCATGACAGCTCGAGGGCAGCTACAGAACAGGAAAGTGCTGCGCTGAAGAAGAGGTCCTGTGTCTCAGAGCAATGACAGCAACTTTGCCGTGGTTCCATAAAGTTTGCGCTTGAAGTAAGGTTAAACATGCTTGTCTTACTCATGATCTCCTCCAAGTCCTCTTTGCTCAGCCACAAAGTGGTGGCATTGGTCCAAAAACTTCCGAACCGAACCTCACCCATAGTATTCTTTCAGAAGATGGAAGAGGGAAAGAAGCATACGGGTCATTCCGAGGTCATCTAGATATATTTGCACTTCTGCAACGTGCGGCCCCGGCGAAAAAAAATTCCTTCTCAATCAGCCTAAGATGTCAAGTATCTAAGACGAGATCAGTTGCATTCGAGACTGGAACTGGGAGAAAGAAGAACGACTGGTCAAATCGTGAACGGATAATCGCAGTGTTGTCGTATACCCTTCTGGACCTCGAGATATTACTCGATGAATGAGGCAGAAAGTCCTTCGTCGTCCATTACACCTTCCCGATCCAATGTCAAGACACTTCTGACTCATTGCACACCTTCGCCTGCTTGCCTTTTCTCGCATCTTACAGGCAGCCGCTTCTTGTGGAAGGACTGGTCGGAATTCGATTTAAGTCTTGAAATCACTCTTGTTCGACACCGTATTGTCACACAGAATGTGGTTTTATTTTTGGCAGGTGCGTTGTGCTGAGAACTCAAAATATATGTCTAATTTACCTCTAGGTTTTCCATACTGGGGGTCATCCGTCCATGGAGAGCCGTCCGGAATTCACCCTCATCGCCCGCGGCGTCAATCACGAATAATCAGAGTCCCCTCGCTGTACACCCACCAAACGCCTCATGAAGCCATCCGAGCCAAATTTCCCAAATGTCCAATTTTACCGGCCACTTCTATCGTTGGTCGGGTCATTGACACCATTATCAGCCATACCCATGCAATACATTCGGAGCACTCCTATCTGTATTGTCGGTTGTCTCTGGTGTCTCTAGTCCGGTGGTCTCTGCTTCCACTACTTCTGGTCCTGCTCTCCTTGGGTCTGGTGACCTTGGGGCTAACATCATAAGTCCTGACCTGAGCAGACTCCAGCTTCACCTCACTCGTCTCCTCCAAGGTCTCGCTTGGCTTCAACCCCGTCCTCTTGAAGTACTGCCAATCGCCAATCGAGATGAAAGCTGCAAGCGCTGAAAGGATACTATACGCACATCCGTCAATCTCGATTTCACTTATGCTTTGGATACGGAAGATGTCCTGAAGACACCAATAAGAAAAGGACAAGAAAAACATACCTCATAACAACGGCCAGTGGGACAATAATCCAGCTCAAAATACAGGTAGTGCCAGTACACTTCTTCAGAATACCTTGGACTGTGAAAGCAACGACAGCAGGCCAAGCGACAGCCTCAATGCAGTTGAGGATCAAGTTCGCCCTCGGTCTCTCCTTGAAATAATATCCGTGATCGGCCATCAACTGGTATACGATGAAGAAGATCGATTTGGCAGCCTACAACAGACAATCTTAGTCAGGAGTGGTTCAGACAAAACTCAAGAGCGCTCGAGATCCAAACGGGACCTTCGAACCTGAAGCCCGGAAAAGGTAGGATAAGTCAACATACCATGCTCAGAGCAATCTGCCCAGACATACTCCTCTGTCCTCCATTTCCGGTCACGCTGGATGCAGCAGCTGCTTTCCTCTGGCTATTCGTGATGAGCATTCGTGCTACGGCGACTGATGTTACGCTGATAGCGAGAGTGAGGGCTACAAGATGACCCCATAATTTGACCTGCGAGCGGGTCTTGGGGGAACCTCTCATAAGATCAGGCATTCTGTCGATTCGTTTGTTGGTCAGGTGAGATGAAGATCGATTGAGTCTGAGAAGGCAGCCCGGTAGATGTGTGTGTCGTTGTTGTTTCTGTGCTGTCTAAGACGACCTTCGGAATGCGGACTTGCGATGGAGGGGAAGGAGACAAAAGATCAGGAAGGAGATAAGAGATGAGAAGGAACTGTGATTTGTATTGGCAGTGCGTATGAAATCTCAATCCCAAACATCTAAAGGGAGAACCAAACCCCTATATATCCCAAACCCATCCCACAGCCCAGCCAACCTAGAACCCAAAGCCATATCTATCAACTACCAACTAAAACCATAAAAAGCGATAACTGAATAGCCAAGAACGCCCACTGACGTGGTTCTTGATCGCTCTTGACTTGGATCTCCCTACAGCTCCCACAAAATCCTCCATTTCCAGCCCTATCGTTGGATAGAATCCAGAGTTTCCAAATTTTGGGTTTTGGGTTTGGCCGCATGCGGCTCGTAAAGTGTTCGCTCGCTCGCACTCGGATTCGGAGTTTTCCCTCGCACCCGCTCGTACAGCACTGGACCCCTAATATATAGCTCGCTGAAAAGGCACTATTAAGGTTCTGGAATGTTGATTGGAAGTGGAAAAAAAAAGCTTGGAAGCTGTCACAGTCAAAATAAGCATAAGGATTACGCAGCGATCTGCGGAGTTGGGGAGGTGGGAGGGAAAGCCTCTTTCATCCGCGCGTCTGCTGTGTTTTTGCTGAGAGCTACATTGTGGGCTGCGGTGTCGTTCTTCTCGGATACAAGCCTGGACTTTGGATAGGGCAAGGGAAGAGGAATGTAGACCGTGGGCTAAGCCATCTGTTCTTTGCACAGATGTTGTTTTCACTTGATTTCTTATCGATCTTTGCAATCAAGCTTGTGAGCTAGAAAAGGAGAATCCTAATCAATGGCTTGTCTCCTTGTCATGCAAAGGCAGGAGTGACGACCTTGTACTTCTCGCTAACAGGATCACCTTCGACAACACCATACGACGAACGTGCGAGGGATTTGAGGTAGGTAATATTCATGACGTATTTGTATCACTTTGAAGCCTCCATAGATATCTAGATGCCATCACATCGTACTTCATACCATATCCTATCCCAACAGCCAAAGCATACAAAGAAAAAAGACAAGCTAATGTGCATGCACCGCTAAGCGCTTTCCAAAATATACAGGTAACTAACAATGGACCAAAAGAAAAGAGGTATCTCGTCTTCCTATCATCACTTTTCTACACAGCCTCGAGGTTACTCAGGGGCACATATCCATCCTCTTCCTTCCTCTTGCGACCAGTCGCCGCCCTCGCGAGATCAGTGACCTTGCCAACCAATCCGCTAAAGCCCCATCCTGCGCCCCTCCTCCTCAACTGTCCCTTTTCTTCAACGAGGGCATCGTCCATCCAGCGTGGGCGCTTCCAGAATTTGAGGAGGAGACTACTGCAAACCACACTGACGCTGCTAAGTGCCATTGCGGCGCCTGCAGCCATGGGGTGGAGATGGTATCCGAAAGGCAGGAAGATACCCATTGCGAATGGGAGGCCGATGACATTGTATCCGCATGCCCAGCTGAGGTTCAGCTTGATACGGGTGAAGATTGAGCGGGCGAGCTGGATGGAGGCAGGAATGTCCATGAGATCATTGGGACGCATGAGCACGATATCTGCGGCTTCCATAGCTACATCTGTCCCGGAGGACATGGCAATTCCGACATCTGCGGTCGCTAGAGCGGGAGAGTCGTTGATACCATCGCCGACCATAGCAACGCATTCACCTGCCTCTTGGAATTTGCGGATGATGTCTTGTTTCTGGTCTGGGGTGACGCCGGCGTGGACGTTCTCGGATGGGATGCCGACGAGGCGTGCAACTGCGATGGCCGTTGAGCGCTGGTCGCCAGTGACGATCGCGGTCTTGACGCCCATTCTGTGAAGAGCTGCAATGGCAGCCCGTGCGCTATCCTTGACGGTGTCCGAGAGGCAGAGATGTCCAGAGAAGGCGCCATCGACGGCGATGAAAATATTGGTAGTTCCAGCTGATGGGGATTTCGCTGACCCGGCGGCCTTGATATTGGCTTCCTCGGAAGAGTTGACTGCAGCTTGAGGCACTTCGACATTGTTGTCCCGGAGGAAGCGGACACTTCCGATCAAGACACGATAACGAGCTCTTTCGGCACTGGTCGCAGGCTCAACAAGAGCACTGATGCCTTTACCTACGACGGCTTCGAAGTCTCCAACACTGCCATCGATTGTGCCCTCAATATCGAGACCTAGCTGCTCCTTCGCTGATGCAAGGATAGCTTTGCCAATGGGATGTTCGCTACCCATTTCCGCGAGACCAAGAACAGTCCACCAGAGCTTCTTTCGCCATTCGCTGTTCTCCCATGTTGGGACGAGTTTCGAGGATGCCACTGTCATTTTACCAAGCGTCAGAGTGCCGGTCTTGTCAAGTACGACCTGTGTGATCTTTGTCGTCGTCTCCAGAGCAGCGCCACCTTTGACCAAAATCCCGTTCTCTGCACCGACACCAGTTCCGACCATAACAGCCGTTGGCGTTGCGAGACCGAGAGCACAGGGGCATGCAAAGACAATGACAGATATGCAAAGCTTAACGCAAATCATGAATTTCCCACCACTAGCCTCATCAACGAAGATTTTTGGAGGGTTAGAAAGAGCATGACTGAGGACCATCCACGTTGCAAAGGTAAGGAATCCAAGACAAAGAATGATCGGTACGAAATAGCCAGCGATGGTGTCCGCGAGGCGCTGAATGGGCGCTCTTGTGGTCTGAGCATCTTGAACAAGCTTGACAATCTGGCTGAGTTGTGTATCTCTGCCCGCTCTGGTGACACGGAAATCGACACGGCCAGTGCCGTTGACAGTGCCTCCAATGAGAAGACCGCCCTTTCGCTTCTGGACAGGCATGGCTTCTCCAGTGACCATACTCTCGTCAACATAAGTTTCTCCTCGAGTGACAGTCCCGTCAGCTGGGATCTTGTCACCTGGTCTCAGAATGACAATATCACCAACTTCAATAAGCTCTGTGGGAATGACTTTCTCTTCAGCGGCGTTTCCCTCTTGCGCGGAATCGTTCTTTGGTTCGTTTCCAGTGCCAATGGCAACATCCCAACCTTCAGCAGCCTTGACTGCAGCGATAGGGTCGGCATAGATAGTCGCCATCGATGGAGCAAGTGACATGAGTCGTGATAGTGCTTTTGATGTCTGTCCCTTGGCTCTGTTCTCGAGGAAACGTCCAAGAGTGATGAAGGTAATGAGCATAGTGCTCGTGTCGAAGATCGTGCTAGGTCGAGTGTGAGGAGGGCAGAAAATGGAAACAAGCATCGCGGCAATACTGAAGAAGAATGCCGCTGATGTACCAAGGACAACCAAGACGTCCATGGTGGGTGAGCCATGCTTCATTGATTTATATGCAGAAACGTAGAAACGCTTTCCAATGCCAAATTGGATGGGTATCGTAAGGACTAAACAGATGATATCTCCCAGATAAAGACCGGGAATAATAACGAGACTCCCGAAATCGAGAGCTGGGATCATCATAGGAATGATCATGCTGATGAGAAGAACAGGAATCGCAAAAGACAGAGAGGTTTTGAAAGCCCTCCGCCATTCTGTAATCTCCTTGGTTTTGGAAAGAGATTCGAGCTGGGCGTTATTGTCATCATTGTCTGCTACAAGGGCATTGTACCCTTGGGCTTCGATCAACTCGACTAAAGCACGAAGCCCAGCGATGTTCGGTTGATGTGAGACATTGAGTCGGGATGTGGCAAGACTGACGGTCGCTGAGTTGACTCCTGGCATGGACTGTAGCTTCGCCTCGAGAGCAGTCGCTGCAGCAGCATCTCTGACTCCGAAGACTTTGAACAGTGCCACGGCTGCCGAAGAAGACTGCGAGGAACTGCCCAATTGTGTCGATATTATTTTTGCATCAAACCCTCTGTCCTCGATAATCTCAGCAATCTTCTCAGCTGAGAGTTTCGCGGGATTGTGGACGATCACAGCCCTTTCAGCCAGGAGACTGATGTTGAACTGGACCAAGCCTTCTAAGTCTTTGAACCCGCCCTCGATAGCAGAAGTGCATGCTCCGCAAGTCATCCCTTCTATCGCGACGGTGGTAGTCGCGACCTTTTCCCTCCTCCCTGAACTTCCGCGGCGTGTCTTTAAGCTCTTCGTCGGTTCCGATTTATTGCTCTCCACGATAGTCGCTCCAAACCCTCGGTCCTCGATTATTTCCGCAATCTGCTCGGCACTCAATAGAGACTCGTCATGTTCAACTACCGCCCTTTCCGAAAGTAACGATATACTGAAGTGTTTCACACCCGTAACGCTCTTGAACCCTCCTTCAATGGCAGATGTACACGCCCCGCATGTCATTCCCTCCACAGCCAAAGTCGTTGTAGTCGTCGTCGGCTGGTCCTCTTCCTCCCCATCCATATTCTCATCATACAGGTATCCCTTCTTACTGAACATCGGCGATGGTAAATCCGTAGCCAGAACCTCCGCATCGAAGCCCCGGTCCTCGATGATCTCTCGTATTTGCTCGGCGGTTATCCGCTGGGGATCGTGGACAATGACCGCTCTCTCCATGACCAGGCTCACGGACACGTTTCCCACTCCTTCGACGTTCTTGAAACCCGCCTCGACTGCAGATGTACATGCGCCACATGTCATACCGCCAACCTTCAACGTTGTGGTCGCCATGTGTGCAGGAGTGCTTATCGAGGGCCGCGGCGCATTGTCTCGCGACTCAACCTTCAAATAGGACGGTGCCATCGTAAAAGGAATCGCTGCTGCTTCAGCAGCTACGCTTCGAGAGCGGCAGTGGGAATATGAAGGTCCTCGAGGATACTACCGGCTGGCTGATTGTGATAGAGTAATATATCACGCCTTACTCTATACGGCAGTCAGCAAGACATTGGCGATAGGATGGGAGGGGCAGCGGCAAATGCTGACCCGGTGAAACCGTAATCGTGATCATTAGAATAACTCACATTAATAAGAGTGAGCAGAAGTCCAGCTCCTGCGAAAATGGTGTAACTTCAATGAACGCTCGGTGTTTTGATAATGTCTTTGTCACTGATTTGTCGGCGGGAAATATCAGGTACTGCGGTAAGCACTGTCGAATCAGAATCAACTCGGATCTGAGTTGGGCTGAGGAACTCGGAATTGAATGATCCGGATCTGGGAAAGTTCTATCGACTCTGTAGTGACACTTGGGAAGGAAGCGTGACCGTTATCGAGACCTTAAAACAATATGAAGGAGAGGAAGACGGCGTTGAGGGATCAAAAGGAAGAGATGTTGGTATTCGAGGTAGGTGGCGTCTTGGAGAAGTCCGGGGCTTCCAAGAGGTTATGTACAGTGGAAAGATGCGACACACATCACGCAGAAAAAGGACAAGTCAAGTAGAGCTTCCAGAGGACCCTGGTGCAGAATGGACGGAGCAGATGTCTCGAAGCATGACCCCAGCCACCGCACCAGAACAGTCAATGCGGCTTGCTCGCTGGAGGAGACCATTTGGGACTCTGTTCCTTTTCTTAGCCGGATGCGGGTCTCTTCAGCCTCGAGCCTCGTGGGCCAGTGACGGAGGCCCCTGAGAGACTGCGAATCAATATTATGCACAAATCTAGAATCGCCAGAAAATCAACAGACTGTCATGAGTGATCTAGAGGCGACTGAATAATTGTTGTTTCTTTTTCCTGATGTATTCTTACAGGGTCCTGATATCACGTCTTCACCAGAGACGCCACATCCAGCCCAATGATAGTTCCAGCGCTAGTATCTAGCCGAACGCTAACGATAGTATGGAACCAACCTGATACGTGCCTGAGCTTCAACATGCCTCTTTGGAAGAGCAAGCCCGTTTGACTGTGTTTCGTCACAAACAATCCCTCCATTCTGACCAACGACACGTCTTCAACTTGTCTCTGTGAAGTAAGATCACACCCGGCAAAACTTGCTACGGAACATCGGCAAAGCTTGACTAGAGCAACTAAGCTTTCTGAAGATCTGCCTCAGCGACCTCGAAACATCAAGCTTCAAAACAGGCAACGAATCAACACAACGACATTAAAGATGGAGCAAATGAAGTCTATGAACGCTCTGGCAGTATGCTTTCCTCATCTCCAGCTTCACATGCAAGCCAAATACTGACTAAATGCCTTCCAGCCCTTCCTCGCCCTCACCAAAACCGCCAACTCTCCCCGCGCAGCAGCGAACCTAATCGAAGGCGCAACCAGCGCACCCAACACCTTCATTTTCGCCGAGCTCCTCCAAGCACCGAACATCCAAGCCCTCTCCAACTCCCCCGAATACTCCAATCATCTCTCCCTCCTCAAGATCTTCAGCTATGGCACCTACACCGACTACATCAATACCGCGGACCTGCCTACCATCAACGCCGCGCAGACGCTCAAGCTACGCCAGCTCTCTTTCTTGACTCTAGCAAAGAACCAAGCCGACTTGTCCTACAAGAAATTATTAGAGAGCCTTGGTCTGGAGACGCCGAGAGAGTTGGAAGACTTGGTCATTTCTGCCATTTATGCGGGGTTGGTGTCAGCGACTCTCGACCCGTATCACCAGGTCGTAGCCGTATCGTCCGTCTCGCCACTGCGAGACTTGCAACCTAATTCCATCCCTGCTATGCTGAATACCCTGAACGAATGGTCCACGCGCTGCGTATCTACCCTAGCGGATCTTGAGAAGCAGATCGCGGGAATCAAGGCAGAGGCATTGAAGAGACACCGCGAGGAAGCAGAGTGGAATGCTCAAGTGGAGAAGCTCTTGGAGGTCAAGGGCGAGAATGAAGAGAAGAGCGAGAAGAAGGGTGGTGTCTTTCATGGCGTAGGCAAGAAGTTGGGATTCGGTGCCGCGGCGAAGCGGGGTAGTGGGGGATTGGGAGGAGACGATGCGGATGATATGGATATTGACGATGAGGACGATGATGGCGGTAAACGGGAGACGAGGTCTGCAAAGAAACGAGGGTTTGGTCTAGGCATGGGCAAGTAGATGCTGATGGGCATGATCACGAAAACGAAGTTACGACGATTGATGATTTGAGGCAGCAAAGTAGAAACATATCTGCAGCTTAGAACTTTACAGCCTTGAAACGAAGAAGACCTTATTTGATTGAGGGTATTGAAGAAGAGAAAATTACACTAATTATGCACAAAAGTCATCATCAGACTTCCCGTCCGAGCAATATCGAGGGAGCCCTGCAAAAGAAAATCATAAAGAAGTCGTCCAAACGCCAGCGGCTACTGCAATAAGCCTTTTGTTACAAGCCCCACAGACTATAATCCTCCCTTGAACGCCCCTAAGCCCTGGTGCCAAATTCCCTAGATGTGTTTCTGTCCATCGCTCTTTCATCAGCTCAGCTACTGATTGATATTCTTACAACCTCTTCCCGGGGACAAAAACGAAAAGGACGACCAGGCAGGCGGTGATGAAAGTAGAGACTGTGAGCACCATGATAGCACGCTTATTGAGTAGCTTGCGGACATATGGCTCTCGGATGCGTGAAAAGCTCATGAATGTATACTCGCTGTAGCCAGCAAGGGCAAGGATGGGATCAATGGCGTATTGATGAGAGCAGAGAGCATAAACACCAATCGTGAAAGGAAGAACTAGCTAGAGAGTGTTAGTCACATACAAAATGACTTAGGCATCTAACATACCCATATCCTGGTTTGGCGGCTCATATCGAGGAAGATAAGAACGAAAGCAGCCCAGAATCCACCAAACATCGCAAGAAGACCAATGATCAATCGCATCATTAACGAAGGCGGTACAAGGTTACCGAGCGCTTTTGCTCGAAGGAATCCAGGAAAAGCATCACGTTCCATAGCTTGAAAGACATAATCCTTGGCAGCATCGAAAACCTCCGGATCATCACGACCTCTCTCTTCGATCGAAACGATGATTTCATGGGTAATCGAATCTGGAAGAATGATTTCCCGCTCGGCGCCTGGTAGGAGGAAGGTATAGAGAATCTTCTCGGCTGATGATCGGATATCTGCTCTTGCAACAGTATGCTCCGGGGAATTAGAGTCGGACGTGAGTACTTGTGGGCTGCTCATGAAACTTGGTCTGGGCCTGTCATTAGATTCTGTGTGACGAATGTTCGATCCAACACTTCCAGCTGGCGAATGGCCCATATTCCCTCCATTGGCGGCTTCTTCTCTCAGGTAGGCCGACATCTGGGCATCCTGGTTCTTCTCCTTCTCACTTGACAACATCGATGGTCCTCCGGCTGGGTGGTGCATGTCGCCTAGACCCTCGAGTAATGCTGATGACCGCTTTGAACCTGACTTGTCACCATCTGGAGTTCCTATCATAACAGACCGGCGCAGTTCGCGCACATAATGGCGGCAAATGGACATGTGCTGCGAGATGTCAAGCCTTATACATTGTTAGCATATTCAGTCCGCACACTCCAGATCTAAACACCTACCAGAAATCCAGATAATCCACCGATCGCTGTTGGTCGCGCATGTAGATATAGTAGAAGAACAGGTCGACGGGCGCCAACGTCCTTCTGCTGAGAACCTCGAAGAGCGTAGGGAGCCTATTCCGGTTGAGGTCGGGCTGTGGGGATGGAGAATTGTGCGCCATGTTGACTGCTGTGCTGGAGAACAATCGCGAGGGTGGAGAAGTGATCGAGGGTCGAGTATTCTAGGACTGGACGATGGTTAAGGGATCGATCTGGCCGAGAGGAGAGGATAAGGAGTGGTTTGTTGTTTGAGGTTGAATTTCAATGTCTGAGATCAATTGAGGACTTTGCAGTGATGGCGAACGAGTGTATAGTGGCGCATCAGGTGCGACAGTCAGGCTGAGGTATCAGCACTCCGTCAAAGAAGCGACCTGCGCAGAGGTACTGTATGTCGTGAGGTGAAGTTATGACTTTCGTATCGCGTTCGGCAGTCGATCGAGGTCATTTAGGTTGGATCCACCCTGAGGCTGGGAAATATGGGCCTGAGGCAGCAAGTGTGGCCCAAAAGTCTTGGCTCGCTTAGCCCACCACAGTCCGATTTTGAAATCACTCTGGAAATTTGAGAAGGAACATCACCAAACGACATCGCGCATCAACCCACAACGCAGAAATGTCGACCAAAGCCAAGAAGCCCTCGGGCAAGACTCAGCGCAGCGCCATCGCCGATGTAGTCGCCAGAGAATATACGATCCATTTGCACAAGAGAGTATGTCAATCCGGAGACTACAAGGGATCGCGTGGGAATCAAACGAGGGCGAAGCGCTGACTAGAATACAGCTCCACGGCGTTACCTTCAAGAAGCGTGCACCAAGAGCCATCAAGGAGATCAAGGCATTCGCCACCAAGTCAATGGTAAGAAGCACCCAGCCGGACCCATGGACGATCGAGCAATATTGGGAGAAGAGGAAGGAATTTGGCATATGGAGGCAGGGGCTGACAGGAAGTATAGGGCACCACCGATGTTCGTCTCGATCCCCAATTGAACAAGAAGGTCTGGGAGGCAGGTATCAAGGGCGTTCCATACAGACTCCGTGTCCGCATCTCGAGAAAGCGTAACGACGAGGAGGGTGCTACCGAGCGTCTGTACAGCTACGTCCAGGCCGTCAATGTTAAGGATGCGAAGGGATTGCAGACTGCTTTGGTTGAGGATGCTTAGGTGGTGAAATTCTTTCGTGGCATGGTTTGGGTGGAGTTGATGCATTCTGCTGGCTAGCTCATGAATGAAAGGTCTATCTTGCAACCCAAAATACCCTGGACTACGATTTCTGTCTTGTGTGAAGGGATTGATATCTGGAGTCGGTTTGGCCAGACCTTGTATGCCATGCGAAGGGAATGGACACAACAACAGAGCAGAGCGTACTGTTCGTGGAAGTCAAAGGCGGCAGTCTCGCAATTTGCATAATCTTCCCAATGCAACAGGATTGACTCGAAAGCTCGACTTTTACGGCGGGAGACATACGTGAGAAACAGCGGGGTAGAAGTCTACGCCTTGCTGGATTGTGTACTGACAGAAATGCTGACCACCACGGTTTTAGCCAGAATGGCTTGACTACAAGGAATGCTTTATGACATGCTTGAATCGCTGGGATATCCGCATGCCATGGTAGTCAAGTCAACCACTGTCAACAGACTCTCACATCTCGACATCAACTTTCACCCTCTGGAATTTGAGTAAATCTATAGCCTCACAAAGGACACTAGGCTATGCATTAGATGGAATACTTTGTAGAGTCAATCTCTTCAATTCCTAGACACACAAGATCCAAGCATCTACTCCAGACTCTCTCAATGCAATGGACTACGAATACAGTGTCCGTCGAGACTCCTTCCCTGCTGCCCTGGCAAATGTATGCATGCTGCAAGAAACGACCATCCCATACCATCAAGTCAAGTTCTCATTATACACATTCTCCATGACCATGATCAGAAACGCCAACCAGTGCTCCCAAATGCAGTACGCTCACAATCACCACTTTACTCGTCATCGATATCCACGTGCCTGTCAAGGACCTTTTTCTTGAATAGTTCCATATCCTTATCCCAGAGTTCAGCAGCCTCGCCATTCAAGGGGGAAGCACTGTATTCGATTAGTCTTTTTCTTTCTGATAATTGGTTCTGTATCATAAACTCACTTGTTTGGCTCTCCAAGCAAGCTTTGCAAACTCAACAGGACGGTCTGGATGTTGTATGCAGCCGTCCACTTGTCCTTCAGGATATCCAAGCAGATTCGACCTGAGAAATCGACATTTGGGTGGTAGATGGGAGTCTTGAAGAGGACTGTTGGGGCGGCATAGGGGTAGTTGGAAGGGAAGGCGAAGGAGAGCTTGAAGGTAAGACCGGCATATGGTGTGTCGTCGGGACCTTCGATTGTCGCAGTCCAGGAGAGAAGGTTGCCGTCAGCAGAAGGAAAGGCAGAGATACCGGGCGCGGACGAGGTCATGAGCTGCATCAACTCGGTTTGCAATCTATAACTCAGTCAGTAACTAGCTTCGAAGGAAGTAATGCTGCTGCGTAAGTGATGATAATGCAACACTGTAAACAGATGATCGTTTGCAACTGGAATAAATGTAGGGTAGACTGACCTCTTCGTAGTACTCTGAGCATCGGGGCCCTTTCGGGAAGCTCCAAGCTTGGAGGCTTGAGCAGCTGAAAGCATACCAGGCGCAGAATTCTGAGTGTCCTCCTCGAAGCTCATAATTGACAGGAACCGAGTGAATAGCAGATCGATTGAAAAACGAGAGGAAGTGAATGGAACGGACAAAGGAGCGGCCGTCAGTCGTGAAGAATGTTTGAATGCAAAAGGGTTTGGAATGTGCGAAATTGGAGCCAGAGACAAAGGTGATCAGGTTTTGTAGGTGATAATGAGGAGTGGAAGGCGTATTTGTTTATTTGGGATCCCTACGCCAACGGATGAGGCGGAGAACAAGGCTGAAGCGACCTGGCTGTCTGTGCTTCAGCACCAATGACCACGCGTCAACCGGCGCGTCTACTACAACTTGAAACCAGCACGCGATCACAACAAGAATTATTGGGTATCGGACTTCGACTGTCTTTTTGGCATTTGTTGGATATGGTAAGTGGTTTTCAAGTTTGAGGGCATATAGCTTGGAGTGTTGGGAGAATGGAATCAAGACACCGCGATCAATTGAGAACAATTTGCTGATCAACATGGAACTATTCCAGTCGCAACTAGACCCATTGCCGCGAGATTTGCCTTTCCGAATTGTCTCCAAAACAATTGGAAGAGGCGCATATGCATCGTGAGTTTTCATGGGTACCTGGAAGAATCGATGCTGAATTACAGCAGAATAAAAAAGGCCATTCCTCCAACTGATTCCACGCCTGTATTCGCGGTCAAGTTCATACACAAAGCCTACGCAGTAAAACATGGCCGGATATCAGCAAAGCAAATTGCCATGGAGGTGTCCTTACACTCGCATATCGGCCAGCATCCCCATATCATAGAATGGTTCGCTACCGGAGAGGATGCTATTTGGAAATGGATCGCAATGGAGTATGCCGAGGGTGGCGACTTATTCGACAAAATCGAGGCAGATGTAGGAGTTAGTGAGGATATTGCACATTTCTACTTTACTCAATTGATCGGTGGGGTCAGCTACATGCATTCCAAGGGCGTGGGACATCGAGATATCAAGCCGGAAAACATACTGCTTTCGGAGAGAGGGGATCTGAAGATTGCAGATTTCGGACTGGCTACACTTTTCGAATACCAAGGGTCGACAAAACTCAGCACTACAATGTGTGGAAGCCCTCCATATATTGCCCCCGAAGTCATAACTTGCTCCAAGGGTCCTCAAGCAAGGGGTGTAAAGCCAACGGGGTATATGGCAAATATGGTAGATATATGGTCCTGCGGAGTGGTACTATTCGTCTTGTTGGTCGGCAATACTCCTTGGGATGAGCCAACATCACAGAGCTGGGAGTTTGAGGAGTTTATCAACAAGAGCGGAAAGAGTGATGATGATCTGTGGAAGAAATTACCAAACATGGTCCTGTCATTGCTACGAGGAATGATGAATGTGGATACTACGAAAAGATTCAACTTCAATAATATCAAGCAGCACCCTTGGTACACCAGAAGAAATCGACTTATGTCCTCAGAGGGCAAACCTAAAGATCCACTGGCTCTTGCAGCCGAGATGCTGGAAGGACTGCATATCGATTTTACTCGACAACCTTCTCAGTCTCAAAGACCACGACAGAGTCAGGATGCAATGGATGTTGATGCCGATGAGCAGCACCAGAGATTTTCGTTCACTCAACCGGAGACGCCTATCAATGATGTTATGTTCGACTGGGAAAGACCACCGCGAGTTCACGCAGCCAACTTCAGTGCAAGCCAGCCTACGACAGTGAACGACAGCCACATTTGCACCATGACGAATGGCAGCACTCATCCTTTCGAGTCTCTGGCCGACGAACCAAGTATGAGCCAATTCGCACCTGTCCCTTCAGTTCCATTGAGCTTGACCCAACATGCTCGTCAATTCCGAGATATCGTTCCTAACTACTCTCTCACACGATTCTTCTCCCAACTCTCCGCTCCTCTCTTACTTCAACTTCTAAGCGACGCACTGCATCAACTCAACGTTCCCATTCCGCCCATCTCCCAAATGCAAGGCCGTGAGCACGCAGGCTGGATCAAAGTCAAGACTGTTGATGGCAGACAGTGCAGTCTCAGCGGCGACATCGTTGTAGACACCTACTCCACAAATGGCGGCGACCTCCTAGAAGTGCGTTTTGTGAAGGTCAAGGGCGATCCCTTAGAATGGCGTCGCTTCTTCAAGAACGTAGCTATTCTATGCCAAGCTGGTGTTTTCATTCCCGGAAAGTCATAGCGTTCCGTAGCATAGCGACTGGTGTTATTAGACTGCTTCTAGTTATTTCTCTTTATACTCGTGAGCGAGAAGGGGTTGGATCTGGCGTCGGCATATGATTTTTGTAGGAAGTACAGGTTGGTAGACATGGCGCTGGGATTGGCATAGCAGGGTAACAGATTCCTCCCTAATAATGTCTTGAATCTGCTTTGGTTCCCTAGGTGTGGTTGTCGGTTTCATTTGACTTCGCTTGCTGTCCTCTTGATTGGTTGTATCCGGACAGATTTTACCCCGCTGTAACACTGACGCTTGCTACTTAAGCCCGCCAACCTCTTTGAATAATAGCCACAGTCGGCATATCCTATCACTTGATCGGGGTATCATCACTTCCCAATCGGGGCGGTACTTCTCTGAGATCTGGAGAATACCCAGGTTGATGAGGTATAAGCCGGCGGAACTCATGATCCCGCAAATCGGCAGGGCGAAATGCACGACGGGATTCACCCATGAATCAACTCGTCCCGATTAGGCACCCTACCAACCAACATGTTGACATAAATATGAATAGACACAACACATATCTCTCATATTCACATTTCCAAAGCGCAATTCACTGTGTTACAAGATTTGATGATTACTGAGCGAGGGCGAATTGAGCCAACAAAGTCCAGTCTTGAGATACCCCTGACCTCATTCTTGGACACCAGACAATCTTCAAACCTCAATCGATTTGGTTCTATTTGAAATTTCACATCACACTTCAGTCCAAATGTCATCCACATTCCCGCTCACCCTCCTCGGCAGCATCAAAGCTGGCTTCGGCATAGGTCTCATCCTCGCCCCAGCATGGACAACAAACATGGTGTACTACCGCAATCTCGATCCAGCGTCAACAAATCTAGCCGTCAGTATCCCGCCCTTCCCTTATGAATCCCATATGCCAAATTCTTTCGATGACTTCACGAAATTGTCAATCAGGCAACTAATATGTGCAGGTCCGCATGGTCGGAACTCGGGAGCTTCTCTTCGGTGCTCTTCTCCTAGGCGCTAAAACGCCCGAGACGAGACGAGCTGCTGTGCTGGCGAGTGCGGCTGTTGATGCGCTGGATTTGGCTGCTACAATTTGGGGGTGGGAGATAGGACAGGTCAGTGTTTCACTTCTTCTCGTCGCTCTCAAGTTCTGTCATCAAGTCTTCCGTCTTTGTCTAGAGATGGAGTCTTCCTCTAGCAGGAGACTTAGGCCAAGGATTGGGTCTACCCGCTGTGTTTAGATAATGAAACGTAGAGTGAGCTGCTGCTAATATACTGTCTAGGTTGAGAACAACACAGCAGGTGTCTTCTCGTTTGCAGCTACCGCAAGTGTTTTGCTCGCTGGTCTGGCATGGAAGAAGGCTGGGTTGGGCATTGTGAAGAATGTCAAGATGTGACCAAGTACTCCTGGAATTGAGACCCATTCAGTTGAACCTTGAAATATGGTTGGAGACGAGGAATGATTTGAGGAGTCACGTTCTCGGTTTGGTATTTGCCCTTGCCTCTAGCTATTATATTCATGCAATAAGTAAAGTGCAGTTGCCAAATGAAAGCTCAGAAAGCTTCTGATCATGAGAATAGATGGGTGGTCGACTATATGTCTCCCTACATCATCTGCTGACTTTAATTACGAGAAGCTTATGGCACTCTGCTTGGTTATTTTCATCTACTACTACCCTTTAGCAGATTATCCCAATGTAGGCGAGGTGTTCGGCAGAGAGAAGCACCGAGAAGAAAGAAATTGTAAACTTATACTAGAGAGTAGTGCTTCATGATGGACGGGAGGGAAAGTGAGGAGGTATAGTAACGAATGTCAATTAAATTTTTCGCATCGGAGGGCAGAAGTACCTAAGTATCTAGCTGATCCCATCCCACAGCAAGCACAAAAGCCACCAACTCCCTTCTAAGGCGTGATAGCTTCCATCCTTCACCTCATCGAACAAGTATATGTACAAACGTATAGCCCTTAGAGCCATGCTCCCATCAGAATCGATCCAACTTTTAGAACTGTATGCACAACCAGGGGCAATTCATCCATGCATCCTCCACTCCACCCAGCCATCTAAGAACCCATCTAAAAGCAATGACTGCCCTCCTGTACATACATGCCATCCATGCCCACTCTAGAATGAAAGAAAATTCGTCGACACATGTTTCTCGTCAGTGCCAACTCCAACGAACTCCCTTCCGATGAAAGATTCCCCAACACCAAGCGGAAATAAGACCGCATGCGAGAAACCACAAAAACTCCAAAGCAAACCCAGAAGGTAACGAAACAGCAGCCAAGAACTCCCCAATGAAAAGCACCACTAATCAGAAGTATCCTGGCCTCACATCCAGCGTATCAACAAGCCCACTCTCCGGCCTCGGGCTCTGATTACATCCCTCATGTCCATGCCCGTGACCATGCAAATGTCTCCTAATCGGCAGAGACCCGGGGAAAGACATCTCAACCCTAGGATCCAGTACCGGTACATCTTTCCGGAAGTGATTAAGGTTAGCCTTCATATTGCACAGACTCAAATACCCAGGCCCGACCCAGTTATCGATGATCTCAGCAATAGCGTGGAAGCCTTTCGTGTGGCCGCGTTCCCTCCTCGCTTCGAAGCCACACATGATGAACAGGTAGCAGTGGATGAGCTCATGTAGAAACGCAGAGAGCAGGAGCCTGCGATCGTACATTGGATTTCTGAGAATGGGCTTCGAGAGCACGATGAGTGTCTCAAATCCGTCGCCATTGGCACGAGGACGGAGAGCGGTGGTGCCGATAAGCTCGTTGTGGTAGCGTGACTGGTCAGACCATTCGAACTGCACGCGGCCGGAGAGTACGCCGTCGAAGAACACAGCGTTGGCGCTGTTGACGATGCTAAGTAGGGAATCGTCGTCGATTATACTGTCGTCAAGAGGATGATCGCGCCGGATGAGCTTGCGGAGGATGCGTTCGTGCTTGCGGTGAGAGGGAAAGTTATTGAAACTGTATATTACCCGGCGCACGGCGTCATCGTCGCGGGCCGTTAACGTATTGTTGGACGAAGCTTGATGCTCGTATAGTGCGTCTGACACGATGGAGTTTCCCGATGAGGTTCTCTCCATCTTGGTGCCATTCGCTACTTCCAACGGTATAGGGCTGCTCATGTTCGCTGTCATTGTCGTTGTTGTTGTCATCATTGGCGCATGAGCAGACCATTGCATCTGTCGTGGCGGTGAGATCCGTACAGAATGATGATATTGTTCATTCTGGGACCGCCGTGAGGGACGAGGTTCGGTTGTCCGAGCATGGTGTCGGAGTCTCGAATAGGATCTGCTTTTGCTTTCTGGGCTCAAGCTCCCTTTCGGACGAGCAGCCATGAATGTGTGAAGAGAAAATAAGACAAAAGACAGCTATCGGACTCAAAATAGAAAACAAAAGAATTCCCCAGCAAACCGAAATGGGATATGAAGAGATATTATTTTGACTTTGACCATGCGTCGGGGCTGCTTTGTTACTCACAAACGCCCCTTCTCTTGGAAGGAAAGTAGATGGGATCCAAACAAATATGTTTGCAGCAGCCTTGAATTATGATTCGTTGACAATGGCTCGAGAAGGTTGATAAGCTGCAGGGACTGCAGGAGTTATATCAAAGTACTGCATGTGTTGGGGTTTCTGGAAATGGGGGAGAAGGGCAAGCCTTCTAATAGATTGGTAGTTGCTTTTTGACTTTCATGTACCCATGGCCAATGACGACCTGCATCAGCCTCACTGAAGCTACACATTGCCCTTGGCCGCTAGGAGACCGCACTGCAGTAGAGTGGGCACCTAAGTCCGTGAATAGAGTTTCCATGCGGTGGGGGTGTTGAGGGGAAGGGTATGCAATCAAGTCTTGAATCGGTACTACGCCAAAGTCCATGATCCAGATCGGAAAGTAAGATGTAGATACAGATACGGATACAGTCTGTTTGTCTGCTTGTCTGTTCTCCTGTTTGACGAATTGCTGTGTTTGAAATAAACACTTGTACCGCGAGACCTCGAGGTCTGAGGAACAGACATAGGTAGGGTAGGCCCGTACACAAGTTACCACAACAAACCCGGAAGTGGAGGCGCCGACAGCATGGCTGGTAGTCTTGAGCGCTAGTAAGTATGAGGACGACGATGAGGACTGCGAAAGGGGGTGAGATTTGCTGTCGAGATTCAATCCCTGTGCATTGCATGTTCTGTCTTCCAGAGAAGCGGTGTGCCGGAGTGTAGCCAAAAAGATGAGGCGAGGCAAATTAGAGTTCTCGCGCTAGTGGTCGCCTCGCATTTCAATTGGTACTCGAGGCTCGTCTACTTCAGACGATTGCTATGGGCCGGCGTGCATGGAGATGCAATTGACAGCATCCAGCATTTATTGGGGTGGCGTGCCGTGTCCTTCAATTCCTCGCCACCGGTGCCCGGGACACGCCTGGTTCATGTTTACCTTATGATTACGATCTCGAGGCTGCCACTTCATTCCACGTGTGCAATTCAAGGAAGGGTCCATTATCTGACATAACATCCCTCCATCATGACACGACGCATCGACCCGAGACAGACCGCCGGGAGGAAGCTTTAAAGCTCGACCGGAACCCAGATAGCCCCCAAGATCTTACCATGAGATCTCCGGGTTTCTTATGCTGGAACAGAGGATCGTCGTTCTTGGACCAGGCGTATCCCGCGAGGCTGTCGCTGTCTCTCACGCGTTGCATTGCCTTGATCTGCTGGCATTACTCAGTGCCAACTGTCAATCCATCAGATAAATACCCCACCTCCGTCAGGCAATGCCGAGTGTTCCTATGGGAAGGGTATTCCTGGTACATGAGGCCGTCAGCTTCTCCAGAGGTTTGAATGCGTGAAACAACTGCAGCCCTGAGGCTTCGATCGGCACTGAAGGTCTCCGAGGCGAAAACTTGCAACCATTGTCTTTCTGGAAAGAACGATCACACTGCGTTGGACAAGCGAACTCAATCACCAGGAACCAGGACAAGGCACCACATGAACGTCGTACACGTTCTCTTCTCTCCTGCAAGTGGATCTTCTGACCTGATGATAATGTTTCGATCTCAAGAAAAGTGAGTACAGGTACACACGGGCAGTGAACAAGCAGGGTTATGCATCTTTACCCATTGCAGTCTATGGATAAGCATTACCTCACGATGCCGAAAGCACGATACGGAGGCTGGACATCGAATTTTTTCGATAACACATCCTTTCAAGTACTTCTACAACCCGAGGACTCCATGGCCGGCAGTTCATGCGCGGACACACTCCATCGTCTTTCATTGAATTAAGTTTACAGACTTCCACGTAATCTAAGGGCGTGTTCTGTTTCCGCCCGCTGCAAGGCGGCGCTGACCTTAACGGCCAGAAAGGGCACACGGAGGCCCTGCAGATCATGAAGGACCCAATCCCAGACCCCTCATCCATCTGACCTCGTTTGCGTTCGCCTCCAAAGCGCGCCCCATTGTCTCCGAATACGTTCTCTCCTCTATCTCCCTGCGAACCTCTTCCGGTGTCTTCTTGCCAGTGTTCTCAAAGCTGTCAGCTGTGAAGCCAGGTCTGCTGGAGAAGCTCAGTAGCCCTATCTTCTCGCCCGTCCACAGAACGAGATCGTCTTCATTAACATTCTTATCGGGCCCATTTCTTGTATTGGCGAGCTTTATGACGATGTCGCCGGAACCACTATCCATATAGGAATCGCCCAGAGTTCCAAAAATGCCTCGAGGAGCCTCAACACTACCATGGGCGATGTTCCATCTTCGAGCTTCGGTGAAGCCATCACGCTCAAGCCATTTCAAGTTGCCGCCTCCATCCGAAACGACGATTCTCGTCCCATGATTTGATACCGATAACAATTTCGAGCTTGAAGAAGTCTGTCGATTCTTCATGACTGAATTTTGGATATATGAGGTATCCGAGGATATTGTCGAATGGGAGGGAGATGGCGACAGACCGTACATTTCAAGGGAGCCCTTGCTGTTATACTCTCCAACAGCCATCAACGTCTTTCCGGGGCGGTTCTTAAATTCCTACGAATAACATCATCAGCAACCAATGCCACCAGTGAATAAGAAATGATACTTCGACGTCCTAGATGCACAACCCTCGAATCTACGAATAACACAGCAGATAGATTACTTACCCATACCTGCTCAGTCGAAAGCTCACCGCGTCTCGCTAAATCCTTCTCCATGGAAGCGAAGGGGTAAGGAAGCGAAGCCATGCTGCATAACCTGGCACCGGAATGGATAGTTCCACGGAGTCTAGGGAAATAACGGCGATCGTAATTGAGTATACTCGGGAATCTGCCTGCCACATATATATCTCCATTTCCATCCCATTCACTTCCAGAACTAGGCAAGTGGAGGATGCTCAATGGACCCGGATGGTGAAGATGGGCATATAAGGGGCTCGGTTCTGGATTCAATAACGACCTGAAGTCGAGACTTCTGGATCTCTCACTTCCTAGAGATCCGAATTGTGTGTCGTACGACTCAATGCGACCGGACCCAGCATCTGCGGGTCCTGATAGACGTCTGGCACGAGGATCGTGGAGGTAGAGAGATAAATTTGTCCCGACAGTAAGTGGGACAGGATGTTTAGCTTCTGACAGCGCTGTGATTGAGAACGGGAACCTCTCGTGATTGACAGCAGAGAGTGTCTCTAAGTCAACCTCAACTAGACCTAAATGCATGTCTTTAGCCACAAGAACCAACTGTAGAGCCAGTGGGACGAAGAATTCGAACAGGAATCAGCATGAACAGAACAGAGCTCCGATGATTAGCCAGCCGCTGCTACCGAAACCGAACCAAAATTAATGGGCGTAGTTGTACCACTAGGTGTTGCCGTGACTAGCAATCTAAGTACAAACGAATGAAAATAGAAGTCATATATAGTCTACGGAGACGAGCATTTGACTTGACGGACTCGGGAGAAAGCCATCCCAAAGCCACACTCGTGGAGAAGGGGGCATGTCTGGTACCTTGGACTGGTGTGTTACAAGCAGTCTGGAAATCGGTTGACATACCACTTTGAACAGCAAAGTATGCCCGTTTCCCAGCATTGTCAACACTGACGCACTCAGTGACACCTGTACTGATCATCTTCGAGCGCCTGCCATCAGTGTGTGGCACGGGGTCAACAGATATCAACCCCGACTTGCTCCTGGCTACGATACTGCCTTTTCGCCCTGGTTCGCCGGTCAAAGACCATAAGCAAATGCTGCCATCGTCTAGGGGAGCCACGACCATAGTAGCATCATCCTCTCCTGTAGGTGTATATATCCCCATACCGCGGACTTCCAGGTACTCGTGCTCGTTACTATCTCGATTTCGAGGTTGCTGCAACCAGCTTGTGCATATTGGTGCATTTCTTGCAATATACTCATCATACCATGAGACTTTCTCTTGAGGATAGCTTGGATCCCAGTTGGCCAGTATCCTTATGCGTTCGTTCGACTGCTCCTTGAGATTGCAGGCCTCTTCTCGGGGCTGAGCAAGTCTCGAGTCCCCAAGCCCATTTCCTGCTGCCAGAGCCCTTGCCAGGTCGCGAAATCGAGGATCTTGCTCATCATCGGAGGACAGAAGCTCTCGCCGGCGCCGCAGGTTCGAAAGGAAAGCAGAGTTCTTGAAGCATTTTTCGCGCCATAGAGCATCATCTCGACCGAGGCTGAGGAATCGCCGATTAGTGTATTGGAAGGTAACAATATCCGGAGCTTCAAGGACTATTTACTAAATTTAGTGAATGCGGGATTTGGTGCGGATGAACGTACGTCTCGCAATCTGGAGGATTATCTCCGAGGGCAGAGTATCTAATTTCGCCATGGTGTAATATGTTGTTGTTGAAGTGAAGTACCTGGATACTTCGGGGTTGACCTAATCGATAAGGTGCCAGTAGTCTGGACTAAAGAACAGGCCGCGGTGATGCCTGTGCCTGCCAAGATATCGAACGTCAAGGTCTACACTTGGCCCCTTTCCTAATGATCACTCTTGACCAAGTGATGTTTCAACAAACCACAACCTAGAGACCTATAGGATCTCCACGTGGTAGATAAGTAAGTGCTTTGACGCCAATGAAGGAGCTGCTGTTGGTATCGGTTCCTGCCGGTGTATCACTGCTATTCCTTGGCGGAAATGGAGACGACGCTTGTTCAAGAGGGTTTTATAAGTATGGCCGAATGTCTCCAAAACAGGACTTGAGTCCAGCTCTCAAAGACCGAGCCTGGTGAGACGGGGTGGTATACACCTCGAGGTGGCTCTCTGGTGATATGTGTGGTATGATTGCGTCAAAGCTCGTTGTCTGCAGGTGGTGGGCAAATTTCAGGAGGCGAACAGTTTATGATATCTGCGGAACTGATGAAGAAGTCCACTTCTATCCCAGGTAGACGATTAGGTATGTATGGAGGTGTGTAATATGAGCGACAAGTAAAAGTCCGTTAAGGCTGAACTAAGGTAGATGGGGTGGAGGGAGGAACGCACGAGAGACCTGCAACGGTGATGAGAAGGAGGACAACACGAGGGGGCGAGAGAGGAAGAGTATATACAGAAGAGACGGCAGCAGGCCGGGAGCATTTGGAAAGGCAGGTACTCATTTGATTGGACTCTCCTTCTGTGCTGTCATTGCCGATGTATACATTCCAATGCCAATTGCATTTTGGGAATCCTCCTGGGAGATGCAGCTTCCCAATTTGCGGCGTGAGACTTGTGGAAAAATTCGCAACTCCTCTTCTTCTTCGTATTTCCTCTTTGGAAACTGTCTGCGTTCGTCAATTTTGTTGCCTTTGCCTTCTTGAAATTTGGCCAGAAGAAATGGTTATTCCACACCTCGAAAACCGTCTTTCCTTCTCGCAATGCTTCGTAGGGATTGTATCTTCTTTTTACCATTGATCAAGTGGTACCGCGGAACAGGACCTGTGAGGTACCGGTCGTAACAGAGATTGCAGATTTCAGCATTGATCCACGACAATTCTACAAGAAGTTCTTGCGCGAAAAATATTGTCTGGTGGTGGATGGTCATGAAGCGATCAAGCTTTGGCACCACCGCTATTTTTGTCAACAAGCGAGTCCCTTATTGCATGCGCGCCGATACCTGCGGACGGAGCAACATTCAATCGCGCCCGTCATACCCTACGGACGACTGTTACTGTGGTCAATCTCATTCTAAGCCTGAACATTGGAGTGCCTTGGTATCCTTGGTATCCTTGGTATCAGCGTCCTCTATTTCACCTCTGGTCTTCAATTAACCTCGTCCAAGCAGAACCTCCCTTCTCCATTTTTGCCTACAAGAAGTCTTCCACAACCGCACCTCCACCGCCGGCAGCTCCGCCACCCTCTTCGAGCTCAGTTCAATCGAACGCGTCTACCAGGTATTCGAACTCTCGCGTGCGAGTGACAGGATCTTGCAGTACTTGCGACTGCAGGTTGCTCATCACGGCTTACTCGACCGTACAATTGACAGGCTATAGACACATGGCAAGCAAGATCCGAAAGACAAACAGTAGGCATATCATTTTCTTACAGACAACAGACCAGGAGGGTTCACCTTTTCGGAAATTATTGCTAATTCAGTGGTTTTTGGCAGCAGTCATCCGATAAGTGTCTGGCAGGCTCGAGATGATTGGACATGGATCCTCAATCGCTACTCTATTGCGTCGACAGTGACGCTCCACAGTCAGAACCGCGCAGTCACTCCAGATCTCCTATAGACAACGAAGGCAAGCAGAAAGCTGGCAGTAGCAACTCTCAACAGTCTACGAATCCCTTCCGAAGACACGATGATGGACTAGGCCAAGACGCTACGCGCCTCTCCTCACCAGAGCCGCATCTTCCAACTGGAGTCCGGAAGAATACCCCCGTCCGAGCTGTATTCTATGATCTACCGACCGCACATTCGTCTATCACCTCCGGTACTGCTAGGAACAGACTGCGTAGCCTATCGGACAACCTATCGGAAGCTGCAGAAGAGGAGAATTCCATCCCTCTGCAGGAACTGGAACTTCCAAAGAGAAGTGAAGTTGGCTCCGTCTTGCAGGACAGATCGTTGCCCAAACTCGCAGTCGCTTCATCAACGACACGGCACGAAAGAGCCAAGGATCTGCTCACAGATGAGAATGATATGTTTTCAGGACAGACTGCGCGTTTGGACAAGCCAATGCAACCCAGCCTCCCAGATCCAGGCCAATCTGTCTTCGCCAGCATCAAGAATGCCTTGGTTTCAGTCTCTTCTCCTTCACAATCACATTGGCCTCGAGGTCGTGAAAAGTCAAAAGATTATGATCAGGACAATGACCTTGGTGCTGACTTCATGGATGATTATTCGCATTATCACTCAAGTGCCGGCGCTGTACAATATCCTCCGAGCACCCCTGGAGGTATGGGCAACACGGAAATTCGAAGCACAAGTTATGACTATCTTATAAGTTACCAGCGCCCAACTTTGCCACCCTCCTCTCCACCATTTCCACTGAGCACCAATCATCACAAGTTCTCCAGACTTGTCGGTGGTTCTACCGAGGTTTCCTTGCCCGAAGGAAGTACAGTCGGTAACATAGTTCAACACTATGCAGGGTCAGAAGAGCTAGATGGAGATGGCAGCGATTTGGAACGAGGAACAGGCTTGATAGACTTGAAAGCTCGATCTAGTAATTTGTTCAACCCGCGGACCTTCGGCCATAACCTCCACCCTAGTCCTCCGCTCTATGGATCCCTCCAGCCATCTGGCCTTCAGATCAGGAAGCAGAAACAGGGTGATAAACCAAAGGCAGCTTATGCACAACCTTCTGCATTCGACGCTTTGAATCGATATAGTTCCACTCCGGCTACTAGTTCCCAAAATGGTGGCCACAACTCCCCATCTGCCATTAATGCGCAGAGATCTTTGACTGTCAACAACGGCCCTCGTACGCCTCAGCTACAGGCCACTAGAAATTTGGACAGCAACGAATTCTTCGATGAATCGACATCTGACGCTGCCGATTCAACCTTACCCAGTCTCCCACGCATCAGCTATCGAAATCCTTTTAGACCCAACCCAGCACGTTTGTTAGCTCGTGCAGATCCCGATCACTGTGTCTACGATGACGACCCGAACCATACATCCACTCCTGAGGCACGTGTACCACTTGAACGAGAAGTCAGCCAGGCTTTGAGGCGAGCTAGTGGGTACAGTGTTTACAGCGTCGGTAGTGCTACTTCCTCGGTCCTAGACTATGGTGCGATTCTGAACTATGGTCAGGATACAGCAAACGCATTAACAACCACGAGGTTATTAAAGGGCACTGATAAAGACGATAACCCTGGACGTTCATATAAGCATGGAGGGCACATGGTGGATGAGCAGGCGAAGGGCTTCTACGACGAAGATGCCATTCCTACCAACTGGATTAATTCTCGTCAAAGTATTCGTGTTCCCATCAATCACAACGGATCATTCCCAGACTCCCCCCCAGAGTCTCCGGTCGACGAGCGACCCCAGAAGCCAAGTCAAAGACATTCGACCCCCGCAGACGACAATACCGATTGGGAGACTGTTGGAGAAAGTGGTTTTGGGCTCGACTATGGACATGAGAATGATTCTGGGATGATCGGAGGCACCGTACGTCGAACAGGAAGCAGCATTGCAAATACTTCCGACGAAGGAACTGCAAGCATCCACTTTGCAGATCTCGATGAATTTGGCTCGACAGAAAGAATTGCACAGCACCCAGGTACGATTCAGTACTCAGGAGACTACCGCCAGCGTGATCTGAAGAAGACCCAGATGCCTATTCTGATGCCTGTTTTCAATGGTCACAAGGTTAATGGCTATCTTGCCGATTCACTCCGGATACGCCCACCACCGGTGCCGACATACTTCAGCCCAGCACCACTTACCGAACCACACAAGCACCCTTTCAACTCCACTCCACCAGAAGTCATGCTACCGAGCCGAGCAGTCAAGCCAAGAGGTATCCCACGTAGCCAACTTGCTCCTCCAGCGGAATTAAAAGCTGCCAACCGCAGCCTAAGCGGTACCCAAGGGGGCAGAACTAGCTCATATAGGAAGCCATCATTCGCATGTCAAAGCTCACAGGCTGTATCAGAGTGGACAGATAGCTATCGTCAGACTGGGCCCTCAGTTAGCACTCAGCGCCATCCATTTGCTGAAGAACAAGACCGTCCATCTTCTTGGCAACATGTTATGGCATTTGCAAATGGCGGTAACGTACCAGGCTACCGAAAGGATGGCTCTCGCATATGCGATCCGCAATCATTGAAGGACGTGCTGTCAATCAGAGAAGTCCTAGATGATGATTCACAGATCAGCAATGACGCGCTGGCTGTTAACAGAAAAAGCAACGGCCATGCTCCGGTCAGTCGATCATCCGGCCGCCAGCCTCCAGGGGCTTTTTACCAAGGATTGCGAGCAGTATCAGATCAGAAACGCTTGCAAGTCCCCAGCCAACACGATGGTGCAGCAAAGTCTACGGGTAGACATAGCACGGCGAAAGCTTATGGCAAAGCTTCCCTGAGACCTCTTTCTCTCTTAAATGACCGTGTGCCCTCGACGCCACTACGTAGTGTTTCTAATCAAAGCGATATGGGCAGCTCAGACGACTTCGTGTACCGTTCTCCGCTTGCTCCACCACTGCGTTCAACATGGCAGAAGTTGTACTCCAATTCCCGCCTCTTCGAGTTACAACAGAGAGCCAAGGCAGATGGAGTGTATAGCTCCCGGTCCACATTACCAAATTCGAATGAAGGACTGTCACGAAGACATCTATATGAACCGCCAAAGTTAACGGCCCCGCGAGACAAAGACAACCTTGATCCAGACGTCAAAATATGGAAGATCAGGTTCTCTGTGGTCGTCCTTGTTCTCTGCTGTTTCTTTCCGCCTCTGCTGATTCTTTTCGCCCTTGGTAAGATGGATGGAATCATGATATGGTGGAGTGATGGAGAGTTCTCCGGATTTGGCAAGGCACAGAAAAAGTGGGCAGGTATTATACTCTGCACTGAAGTGTTCATCATAGGAGTTCTTCTTATTGCTTTTCTCGCTACCTTCTTCGCCAAACACCATGGATGATTGGCACTGAAGCTCTTGTATGGGTTGTGAGATCTGGGCGCTGCGCTGCCTTAGTACAACTATGGCTGCTCAATGTTTGATGGTATGTTCGGAAATAATCCGGAGCTTGTGTTAATAAGAAGATGTACAGTTTGGGCTTTGTATAAGTTGCTTCAGGGAGTTGCTTGATGTCCTTGTTATTGTTGGTCTAGAAGATGCTTGCAATGAGATGCTCTGTGTAACCAGGGGAGCTTGAATTTGAGAGAATGATTCAGTACTTGACTGGATGTCACGAGTCGCCACGACATACCTATCTGGATTGGAATTGCTGCGGATGTCCTCTATGACAAATTACCATATAACATTTGGGAAATTTTGTCGTTCTCGAGGCTCATGGAGAGATCAGCATCGAATTCGAACTGTTTTTATTAATATGCCCGCAACACAGACGTGGGGAACCAGTCATATCTGGCGGTTATTACTTTAGAGTGAGATGTGAGTAATATACTGGCTAAACAAGTAACCTGCGTAGACTCGGAGTTCTTTCTGCACTAAAATTGAGAGCATCACGTGCCACAACTTCCCAGCGGTTGAAGCTTGCCGCCGGACCCTGTTTCGCGAGAACAAGAGACAGCCTTCTCAACCACCACTCTTTATTCCTACCTCTCCTAATTCCACACTCTTTCCTGGCCCTGGGAAGGACATGTTCTCCTCCTCAGTACGGCGGGCAGCCTTCACGGCCCCGCAAACGCCGATTGCCTCCTCCTTCCACCTCTCAAGCATAGCTCCGCGAACGGCGACGGCGGTTTCCTCCCAAGTCTTCTCCTACCGCCAGCGACGATACTCCTCCTCCAAACCCTCCAGTCCGGCAGATGGCTCCAGCGGGATTAATGAGATAACTGCTGCGCCAGGGAAGTCAAAAAGCAAGGCTGATGGGAAGGGCAAGAAGAAGGCAAAGGACTCGGCAGCGGCGAATAAAGCTCGGGATGAGTCGACCAGATATCTACCAAGTGTGCCAAGTACACAGCATATTCCTCATTTGCGTAAGCTACACTAGATAAAGACTTGTGTTTCAAAATCATGATCCTATGCTAATCAAAGCGTATTGCAGAAATCAGCGCATCAGATTTCTTCTCGCTTTACCGCCCCATGTCCCTAACCCACATCTTCCCCAAAGCCGTAACAGACGAGGCCTTCGCATCAATCTTCACGCCTCGGACCAAAGCAAACAAAACAGAAGGAGTGATTTCCGTGCTCTCTGAGATCCAGCAAGATTTCGAAGAAATGTCCCGGCAAATGAGCGGCGGCGTGAAGATCACCGTTGCACAGGAAAGCGAAGATGCGTGGAACGAGGAGACGGATGACGTACGAGCTGCCATTACCGCCGAGTCATATCACCAAAAGTCTGAAAATGTGAAGAATCTGGATGGTGCGCCGCACGAGGGAGGAGAGAATATCATGGATTTCCCATCGCATATCTTATCAGGTCGATACCGCCCTTTTCACCCACCACCAGCTCCTTTGCCCATGGATTCAAACGAGAGCCTCGCAGCAGGAAAGGAGGCTGCACAACAGGAGCAGGAACCCCTGCATAGAACATATACCGCTACGTTGACTATTGAGGAGTCTACCGATGCCAACGGCGACGTTACATACATGGCACACAGCTCACCACTCATCGAAGATGCACCTCGAGCCGGACCCACGAAATTTCTAGAGCGGATGCAACAGCGCAGGGAACGCTACAGGATACAGCGGTCCGAGGAAAACGATATGCTAGCTATCAGCGTGAAGAGACAGCGCAAGCTGAAGATGAAGAAACACAAGTACAAGAAGTTGATGCGGAGAACGAGGAATTTAAGACGAAGACTGGATCGTAATTAGACTGGGTTTTCGGGGTTGGGTTTCTCTATCTCTGTCTGGAATTGTCTCTCCTCGCATAGTACAGACTGCATGCATGGTTTTGGTGCTTGGTTTTGCTTGAATCATTCTTGTGTTTGTGAAGGCATTAAGTCCTGTGCTGGAAAGCCTGTCCGCGCGTCTGGACGCATCGCATAACATAGCATCGCCTCTCTAGAGAGGCTTTTCAATACCACCTACGTATATACAAACCCTCAACCTCTACCTGATCATATTCCTCACTATCTCGGAACTACCATCAGAGAAGCCCTATCTGACAACGACCTTGCCTAGCGATGTGCCCGGCCGTAAAGACCTATTTACATCATTTACAAGTAACCCTCCTTCCTTACTATGTCCTAAGCAAGATTTAGATTCATATGCTAAAAGAGATGCCCTGATGCAAGTCCTGTGTGCTTCAACAGTACGACCTCTCTCGACCTTCACTCAGATCCCTTATACCGCTACATCTGCCCCCTTCACCCCCTCCTCCTTGACTTAGCCATGTCTACCCATTCGCCCACCAACCCACCTATCTAAGCCACCTCCTCACTTCTCTCGCCTATATCTCACATCAATCTGCGCCTTCTTTCTCAGACATATCCTGTATCTCTCATCTCCACCTCCAACCCGTAACTTTCCCCAAAGGTGCATCCCAAGATCTCGCTTCTGGCCATCACTTATCACTTGATGGGTCTTGTTTACTCCGCCACAAAATACCCGAGCACATCCACAATGATACATATGCGTTCATATATGTATGTATTGCTCCGTAGTGCCAGACATCCATGAATCTGTAAGAATGACTGGATGAGATGAATGTTATCATGTTGATACAGGCGAGTCGGGGTCGGGACGGATAGTGTGAGCGAGAGCGATCTGTATCCTGGCAACTGGGGCTCGAAAGTTTCGAGATGTGGGTTTGGGAAAATCAAGACTGGGATTGAGGCTATGCTGCTGTGCACTTTCGATGAGTCGGTTATTCTACCACTTGGAGGAGTGGTCCCAAGCTACCATTGGAAGATAGACAGATAGAAAAATAACTGGAGAGGATATGAACATCAAAATGCCGAAAGGTAAGAAGAGGAGACCTCGAGTCAGGAGTCTCGACGACTCGACAACCATAAAATACAAACCTTCTTGCTCAAGAGTTAAGCACAAAGAAATGAAGCAGTGTTGAGAATAAAAACGTAATTTTTAATTCCTCCATCGAAGGATAACGTATAAAGGAGTTCCATCATCGGCCAGCCCCATAATTCTAAGCCATGCGTGCGTTCTTTCGTTCGTGCATATTGTACAAAGTAGTTTGATATGCTCTCCATTCCAGTCCATAAAGTCATCCAATCCAAGCCATCAAAGCAATCGCCAAAGGGTATTTGTATGCCCTGAACTAAAACAGCATAATGAACCCCCATAATGAAGTCTCGTTCCCAGTCCGAAACGCCTGAGAATTGTATGTACACCCCCTCTTCCGTGCTGAGAATTACAAACCTTCCATTATTCTTCCTCATGTCGTGATTGACTTGTTGTGAAATGCCAGTTAATGAGACGCTGGATTCCAGTGTTATGCTTGCGAATTCGTTCTCTCGGAACATGTTTAGAGGACGAAACAGGTCAAAGCAACAGTGGCGATCATGACCCAGTATCCGCCGGCCTCAATAATGCTTCGTACAGCTGCACTGGTGCCACCATCGGTGGAGTTGGAAGTGATGGCATCCTCGGTTCCTCCAGATGCAGTAGTGCCGTTGGGCAGGGTACCGTTGAGAAGAATGGTGCTTGTGCCGTTGACATCAGCGACAGTAACCAAGGTGTGGTTCAGCTTGAAGTAATCTCCATCACCGATGATGCTGTCGAGGAAAGTGTAGTTTCCATCGTCGTCACAGCCGCAAACGGAGTATTGAGCGCAAAGACAGGTGACCGGCTTGCTTTCGTTGACGCCGGTTGAGTCATCCTGGCGGATCACAAGCTCTGGGAGGTCACGAGTTGGGGTATTGGTGTTGTTGGTATCGGTACTGTTGCGGCGAGCAGTCCTGTTGCGGAAGTAGTATGGGTTGTGGTATCCGTATCCGTAGGCACCGTATAGCCAAAGGCCTGGATAGATGGAAAGCAGACCAACACCAAGGAATACGGGAGCAATTCCTAATGGCGATGCTCTACCAGCAGTATATGGTGTTTTGGCTCCACCTCCATATTTACCACCAAAGGCAGGACTGACACCTGAACCAGTCTTCGTTTGACCTCCTGCGTTGGAGCCAGCTGATCCTCTTCCAGTAGCTCCGGAACTGAGTTTGTTAGCACGATCCTTATCATTTCCCTTATTCTTTCCATCTAGAGGAGCGCGATGACCACTCGTAGGGCCCATCCTCGCACTGTTACCGGATTTGCCAGATGAGAAGCCGGACATGCGTCCCGCTGCAATGAGAGCAACGTTGCGACGCGGTCGAAGTAAAGTCTCCTTCACTTCTCCAGCAGCCGACTTGGTTTCATCCTCAATAGCATATCCAGAACCAGCGCGATAATGTTCCCTCGGTGCCAACGCCGAAGTACTACTTCCAACTCCATCCGCCAATTTCATTCTCTCGCCCCCTTTCGGACGACCACGACTATTCCCTTGTATAAAGGTCGGAACATACCCAGTTGAGCCAGAGCCACTTGTGCCAGACGAGCCTCCCTTTCCAGAAGACCCAGAACTACTTCCACCGCCGCCACCCTTACCACCACCTCCTCCGCCACCCTTCCGCTTCCATAGGTCGCTGACGGGCGCAAAGAGTTTCTCTGCCTCGCGCGCTGCCTCACGTCTTTGTGCTGCAGATGATGTCGATATCTCTGAGACTGGTTGTGGGTGGGCGAGGACGGGCGTGTTGGTTGCTAGTAGACATGCTACTGCGAACGTTTGAAGAAACCGCATATTGTTACTGTAGTTGTAATCGATATGTCGTGTATGTCCCTTCTATCCTATTCTCCTTTCGTTTACACCGAAATAATGTGCGCGCAATGTAAGTATCAAACGAACAAAGAAACTTGAATCGATGGTCGGTGAGTGTTTGTGGGATAAAGAAGAGAGTTCGTGTTTGGTGTTGTTTCAGCTCCGTAAAGGAAATGTGCCCGGCTCAGGTGGTGGAGAGGGATAGGTTAAGCTTATATGGAAGGCGCAGGGGTGGTTCGTTTGCCTCGTCTGAAAGAGATCTCATTTGACTGACGCCCGTCTGCCTTGGTGTCTACCCTGCCAAGTAATGTGGCACAATCGGGCTCATACAGATGTCAAATAATTTGGATCTCACTGGGTCAACACCGTTGGAATTGCTGGTTGGTTAGATCAACACCTAAGCCTCTTACATCCTGCCTGTTACCAAACATCAACAGCATGGCAAAACAACAAGAACATAGGCAAACGACCTACATGGCGAGCATGGTCGTTGTGGCCAAACATCACATCATCATCGACTCGACCGACTCACAACCAACACGCCAACAGCAACAAGCCAAGCTGTTATTTGAGTGCTCGGTCATAGACATTATTGCGGATCCCGAGCAGATCATCCGGCTATCCTCTATTCGTTCGCTTTGCTGGAAATATGGAAGCGGTATGGAACTCTTCATGCTCGAGTATTCTGTCCAATAGGGATTTTGCGATGCTCACGCTTTCTGGTCCTTCTGATGGTCGAGGATTTCAACCAGCGGGCTGCGCCTCCTCCGCCTTGGTAACTAAAGCTAAGCCTTCCAATCTCTTGTAGCTTGGCGCCCGTCACTGAATCTGCACTTGGTGGCACTGCTTCTCGACCAATGTAACCAGCCGAAGCGGGAAATATACGGTCGGGTCGTCGGGATGCACGATGAGACTCGACTCGGTGGTCGTTTAGCATGTGGCGAGAGAGTTTGCTCTGCCTTCTACTCATGCTTCTGGAATATGGATTTGATCTGATAAACAGAAATGGTCCTGGATGATTGTTCTGATTGGCGGGGATAAAAGTCATGCAAGGCTGAGCTCTCAGGGATCCATGTACGATGAGGTCTTCAATGGGGATGATCCACATGCTCTGTAAGACCCTTGAAAAAGTGGATCAATCTTCATCACTAATCAGGTGACTGGGTTCGTGATGAAGACTGACGATAGGCGCAGAGGCGTATTAGGGGGCTTTCGTGAGTGTAAGCAAGTTGGAATTCTCCTAGAAGTCAGCTACAACCAGGTGAGTATTTGAAAGAGGCTTGGCGGGGATAGGAGAGGAGCTTAAGACGAGAGCTAGACTTCATATCCAGAGTTTGAGCACTCTGGTAAATCTGCCTGACAGTCTTCCAGAAGAATGTGGGGTTGAGGAAACCATGGTTGTACTGCCGTAGGGGGAGTGTTTATCTCCAAGCTAGAAATCGACAAATGCTCTTATACCCTTTGAGAATGGACGTAGAAACAACCAAATGGATCCATTCATATTGACAAGGTCATCCGGATAAGTCCTCGACCAAAACATGCTGGCATTGATATCATCTATTCATAACAAACAGTACCTTTGAATCGCAACCCTCGTCATAGCTCACTTCAACTCCTTCTCCAAGACCGCGGGAGCAGTAATGGTCTGACCCTTCAGTTTATCTAAACCTTCTCCACCCTGTGAAATCATTAGTATTTGCAATGTATTACAGGCACGAAGTGGAAGACATACGTAGCTGATCAATGGTGAAACCTCAATTCCATCATCACTACCAGCGCTGACAACAGTTGCTCCGGCAGCCTGTGCCCACCGCTTGCCTTGATCCATGATATCCTTCTTGCTGGTATCGGGATCATCCTCACCAGTACCCCTAGCGTTCTTCAAAGGCGAGAACTCATCCTCACGCTTGACTTCCATACAAGCAAATTGCTTGAGCTCAAGCATTGGGAAACAATCGAATACAAATTGCTCCAGCTTGATTCCATTGGGCTTTTCTGGCTTGACAGTAGTTCCCTTAGCAGTGTCAACATATGGGATCTTCTTGCGAGCAACGTGGTGAGGAAGCTTATGTGCCCAGTCAGGAATTGACTCCAGGAATCGGAATGAGTAATAGTGGTTAACAATGTTGGCGGCTCTGAACTTCAAGACATCGGGTTGCTTGGCATCTTTGGCCTCGGCGGTCTCCTTGTCTATCTCGGAATACTCGACCACATCTGGCTTGCCGTTTTTCAGGAGAATGAGGCCAACGGATTCGGTAGCATTGCGCTTCCGGACGACCTTGGTAGCAATGTCGACGTCCTTTGAGGCGGAGAACCCAATGAAAACCGGATCGGCAACCTTGACCAGACAATTGTCCACGCAGTAAGCATGGATATGCTGAATGCCTCTCTTTCGCATGTCGCTCATGACATTCGACATGACCAATGCTTGGTATATGCCTCCATTTCCATCTGGAGCGACTGCAACCCTTCCCTTGCTCTCCAGCAGAATCTTCCCCTCGTTCGAGATACAAGGTAAAACGCCCTGCTCGAAAATCATGACATTCTCCTTCTCTAGCCCGAAATAGTTGTTGTCCTGGAAGTATTTCTCGGTAGGTCCCCTCGTAGGTCCACTGGTCATGACATACCAGGGCACCACCACCTCAGCCTTCCCACTCTTCTTATGTGCCAGTCGCTGGACTTTCCGAATACGCTCTGCCTGGATCTGGAAGAGTGATTTCTCGGACGGCAGACCGATATTGAAGCAGCCCTTGGGGTCTGAGCTTCCCAACCGTGTACCTTGTCCTCCTGCCATGAGCACCACACCAACCTTGTTCGCTGCAATCAGGTCCAGGCCTGATTCGTACCATTTTTCGATGTCTTCAGTCTTCGAATCGAGTATACTGGCAGTGGCGGAGTCTGGAAGGGGTTCGAGGCCCGATTCTTTGTCGGCATCTTTCGTCTGGGCTGGTGGGTTGAGGGCACGGTCGGTGATGGTATTTATATGATCTGGGTCGAAAGAGGATAGTTGTTCGAAGAGGGCGGCTTTCTCTGCTACGCTCAATTCATCGTAGAAAGCAAAGACTTGCTCTTGCTTTGCCTTTGTGTATTTGTCCTTCAGTTCTTGAAGTTCCGCAGGACTTGGTTCTCTAGCGGCTTCCTTTTCATCCCCTCCAAGGTGGATCTTGTGCAGGACGTTCTTGACAGCTTCCATGATGTCGTCTTGGATTTCGTGAGATTGAAATGGTATCTTGAATACGGAATTGGATTTGTGAAAATTATTCTGGAGACGAGTATAGGTTTTATACGAAGAGTGTACTTGCTTGGTCCTGTTTATATTTATAGACTCAGCCCCGCCATTAGCTTGTTGACAGGGGAAGCTGCAAGCTCGAGGACCCACCCGTCGGGTCCGCCACCTCCTTTCGCGTCTGTCCTTCAATCAACATCGCTTCTACAACCACATGTATACTACTAAGTATTTCCAAGAAGGTCAAGGCGTTCTGAGACTTACTGCTGACCTGGGACTGTCAAGGTCTTTCAGCACAGAGTTGTCTTACTGATTTATCGAGACGGAGTGGGCGTCGAGCATATTAATTCCTGCCTGCTCAGCCTTGCAAATACAAAACCTAGAATTGTACACACCAGAGCTCTTTGGGCTCTGAAAGTGTCTCATATATCTCTTTGTTAACAAGGAATTTTCGGAACCGTGTATGAGACCGTCCTAATAAAAATGGACAACATCAAGCTCGAAGATGGCGATGAGGAAAGCTTACCGATTTCCGAGCTCAATCCTCTTCCACCAAGCTTCAAAGGGAGATTGAACTTAGCAGACTACTCATTCTCACCGACTGCCAAGGCCAAATCCGAACCCTCACGGCAAAGTCCACGTTTATCTTCAATGATAAGCTCCCCATCGAAACGCAAACCCACGCACTTAACACCCTCTCCATCCCCGACTAAGAGATCCAAATCCAGGTCCCCTGCCGGCTACGCCCCTCCATCGACTTATGCACATCTTCCTGAGCTTAGAGATGTCTTGCAAGAGAATCTGATATGTGTTTTCATCGGTCTCAAGTAAGTGGATTTTCAGTTCGTTTCCTGATTCGAAATACTTCCTCTGGCACGGTTTGGCCATCCATGTTCCTACATGCAGTCCAAGACAAGTTCTCTCATTCGAAAGTCAAAGATAATAATTCTGCTACAGTCCTGGGATAGAGACAGCCCGCTCCGGACATGCATACGCTCATCCCTCCAATCTCTTCTGGAAGTTACTTCACAGCAGTGGTTGTACTCCACGACGTTGCTCCCCCACAGAAGACGGTGATCTTCCCCGGCTCTTTTCTTTAGGAAACACGAACATCGTGGCCCGTCCTACGAGAAATAGCTCTGAACTAAGCAAAGGAGAAATGGACTCTAGCGTCGCAGTTCTAGAAGAGAAGATCCGGATGTGTAAGCCGGAAGCGGTGTGCATTGTCGGTAAGAGCATTTGGGAGAGTATTTGGAGGGTGAAGCGAGGGAGGAAGATAAAGAAAGAGGAGTTCAGGTATGGGTGGCAGGATGAACGTGATAATATGGGTGCAGCGAACGGTGAAGGGGAACCTGGAGATGCATGGCAGGGTGCCAAGGTCTTTGTGGCTTGTAGTACGAGTGGGTTGGCCGCGAACCTGAAGCCGGCTGAGAAGGAAGAAATTTGGAAAGAGCTAGGTTCCTGGGTCGAGAAAAGGAGAATTGAGAGAGCTAATGCTCAGGTCGAGCAGGTGGTTGAGCGGGAGAAAGATCAGGCCGTGGGATGAGGTCTTTAATGAAAGATGCTCACATGGAACCTTACCTGAAGTTCACTCTCCTCAGTGTAGCTCTTTTTGGATTGCTACATTTCTTTCGCCAAATCCTCACCATGCAAATTCAATACGCAACTCAAGTGAAAACCATATCAACTTCCGGCACAGACTGAAGGATTAAGCGAGCTACACTTACAGTACTTCCGAGAGTGACTCGCTACAGACAGCGCCAACCGTAAACAGTTCTTCGTATTGAAGCAAATGTGGATCTCCCCGGGAGGAGTTGCATGCATGGTATTGCTCCACGGCCGACTGCCGGCATCGATGAATCAGATCGTTGGCCCAACCCTTGTACTAGCTGTGCCGCATTCCGAGTTGTAACCCAAGCCAACGACATCCCACTATCTTTAGGGTCCAAAATTCATCTAAGCAAATGCCATTGTTGGAGAAGACAATCGAGTCTCTCAAAGTACATTGTGCCTGTATCGCATATCGATATCAGACCCGCAGCCAAAGTGGTTTCTTCAACGGAACCGCCCACTCAGCAAACCACCCAGGCCACACAAACCTCATCATCTGCTTCAAAGACCATTTCTACACCCAAATCCAAGCAGACGCTCCAGCAGATTCGTCAATCCAATGCCTCATTCGCACTTTCCTGCTCCTAGGTCTCCTCTTCTTCACTCTCGTAACTCACGCCTTTGTCCGCTCAGTCACGACAATGATGGCCCAGTTCTCGGCGCCATATTCTCGTTCATCCCCGTGATGGGCTTCATCTGCGGTATCTTGACTAGTTTAGAAGAAGTGTCGACTGGATTGGGAGGCCAGATGACTGTAATTGCGACGAGTGCGGCCGTTGCTGGTCTTGCGTGGGCTGTCTTTGGGATCGGGGATGAAGCAGAATTCTCGGCTTATCTAGCATGGGTTATGTGGCCTGTTGTAGCTGCGTTTGTGGTGGTTGTTCTGGGAACTTGGGGATGGGTCGCAGGGATTGTTGAGGTCGTTGCGGATGAGGGGAAGGGGACGGAGAAGGATGGGAAGGAAAAGAAGGATGACTAGATGTCATGTAAAGTCTTTCGATTCAGGTTCTGGATATGCAGCTATGCTGTACTTCGCACCAGAGACATTCTCGCCTGAAGGGAGTTCTTGCACGGCACAGCAGTTGAATATTCAGACTTCGCTCTATTGCTAACCCGACGACGCACTTCCCAACACTCTCCCAGCTTCAAGGTTGCCATATCTTCTCTCCTCGTACACCGTGGCCGTTCCTGTTATGCTCATACTCCCACCTCGACTTTCACTGTCTGCCTCCATCCCTGTGCCTTCCTCAGCTTGCGGAAGCGGGCGATAGGTCCTCCAAACCTCCTTTGTGATAGCTACCGAAAGGACTAAAACGACCGGCAGAATGAAGCTCTCGATATACGCCCTAGCATTCCTTTCCTCCCACCCAAATGGTTCAAGCATTACCCATACCAGACCCAACAGTCCGCTCCCTATCGCCATAAATTTCGGCTTGAATGCGTCTTCATCTAGCAGTGTTTCTAGACAGCAGAAAACCGCACAAAGGGATCCGATCCATAATATTCCGAAGAGAATTGCGAGCATGACCATATCCTTAGCTGCATCCTCGACGTCGTTGCTCACTACTGTGTACTCGGTTGTACAAGGTTCTTTCTCTGGTGTTGGGACAGTGGAATTGTCGAGGTCGTTGCAGGGAATGGAGATTCGTGTTGGTGCTCGGCTTATTGAGGATGTTGAGGGTGAATCGTTGTAATATGGTGAGATGAAGATGGCATGGAGGATTATGGTTGTGAACCAGAGGCCTAGACGAGCGAATAAACAATTACGGATGCTTTCTTTTCTGGTTGTGGGCGTGGTGTCGGCGGAGTTTTGCGACATCTCGTTGGTTATTCTGACACTGTTCAGGTCAACAATGATTCTTCTTTGAAAGACGGAAAGTTGCAGCTCCAGCCTTATGTTATGCCCGAGCTGTTTGACTTCCTAGGGGATTCTTACTTCGGCTCATTGAAAGAGTTTACTCTATCGTGTGGCTGAAGTCATAGGGCTGCGCTGGTGTGCTTCTCTTGTGTGTCTATTGTCGATAGTGCTCGAAAGGCCGTTTCAATATCCGGTACCGATGACCCTTTGAGTCTGGCTTTTCCTAGTTGCGGGGAACTCAATTTTGAAGTTTCAACCATGATGCAATGTACTTCAGCTGATAATGTGACTCTCGGTCTTGCTCAAGTGATAGCACGTCATTTCTTTCAATTCTCATCGTCTCGTGGGCTTGTTGACAAACTTACAAATTTCCAACCATCGAAAACCGAAATGCTACGGATGTCGTAATCCCCAGCTCACCCACGATGTCTCTGACTCGACCCCAAGTCATCCGTCAGATAGGCATTTGTCTGCTCATACTCTGGCTTACAGCCATCACGATCCACGTGTCTCTTTGCCCATATCTCCTCTGGGGTCCACATCCAATCCCGGAGATATTATTCTTCTTTGGAAAGTAGCTCCTGTCGTCTGGTGGACAACGATTATCTGGCTGTGCAACGTCGCAAGGACTCTCTACAGAGATGCTGTGTATGTCTTTCTTGTGGGATCATGTGTGGGCGGTGCGTTGGGAGTATTAGGTGCGGTTCTCATCGTCGATGAGAAGACATGGGGTCCCCTGGTTTGGCGTCTAGGAGCTTTGTGGCCAGTGACTTTTGTCCTGACGATGATAACGATCTACTTTGTCTGCGGTCGTCCAAATTTATGTTCAAAGTTGGATGGAGAACGAGGAGAGGAAGTGTATAACTCAAATTATGCAGGTTGGAGGAGGGAAGGAGCAGTGCTGCTGAGGAGGAAACCGAGATGGTGGCTCTGGTTGAAGATGAGCACGACAGACAACTTTTGTTGCATGATATAACATCATGAGCAGGGAACGGGTGCCACCTTAGCTGAGCATCAAGGAAGGCTCTGGATGTAATTCTGCTTCGAAAAGAAGAACGAAGGATTGGTCTGAATGTCTGATTGACGAAGTGACTAGCTTGGAGGAATGAAAGCACCTGAGCCAGCAATACAGAATCTGGAGTATATCAATCAAGCCCTAACATCCTATTCGAATACGAGAACAGTTCTCGCTGAATAATTAGACAATGTTAAACAGCAGAAAATGGTATTGCAATTACAACTGGTCAATTGGATGCTTGCCGTACTCAGGCATGCAGAAGACATAACAAATGACTTACGTGAAACTTACTTCTTTGTAATGCTGGATGAGGGATAGTTCAAATTCATCTTACGGATAAACATGTTATGGATACGGTATTCCTGGAGCGAGATGTCGCTGTGCTAAAAGAGAAGTCATCCTTATCGAGGTTATCCATTTGAGTCTTGGCAGTCGCTTCAAAAATTAGCTCGGTATGACGTTCCGTCGTGCAAGGTTCCAAGAGCTTTGCTGTCGAACCTGCGGATAACCTCATCACCACGACTGTCCCAGCGGATTGTCTCAATCCAAATTCCTCGACAATAGGTCTGTCCGTAGCAGAACTCATTCAGTTGATCCTGCGTTGTGCAGACGGTTACTGCCACAATGGCGACAGCAGCTGGAAAGAGGGGACCTTCAGTCTTGGTAAGATCACCCAGCAAGCTTCACTACCCTTCAGAGACAAAGCCACGGAATCGAAATACTAATGCATTCAACAGGTTACAGATTCCCGCGAACGACCGCCCACGGCTCGAACGTTGTCTTCGAGACCTTCTGCCAATGGACAAAATAATGCTCAGAGGCGGGCCCCAACACGATTCATATCAGTTGACAATGTCCTCCAATATGCATCCGAGATACCCTCCGGTCAAGCAAGAGGTCCACCCGGACGCCGACCTCCTCCTGCTGCCCAGCGACGTCCACAGACTGCCGGTCCTGGTGTAGGGACGCGGGTAGCCCAGCAAAATGTTCCCGGTCGGAGTACAAAGGTTGTGGAAAAATTGGTCTTGATCCCAGAAGCGGAGAACGAGAAGGAGGAATCGGATGACGAGTCCGGTGAATTCGGTGGCAAGATTAGCGTGGACGGAGAGGAGGGACCGCTTAAGGATGCGGAGATGGATGTGCTGAAGAAGAGGGGAGGTGTTCGTGGGAAAAGTTATGCGGAACGACTACCGAAGGCAAAAAGAGCTGAGAAGCTTGCAAGAGTCACGGCATATTGCACGGCACAGAATTATAAACCGAAAGCTATGGCTACGTTCGTGAAGGAGAAGCATGGAGCGAAGACGAAATTATACGACGAGTGCTTGTACACCGTCTACCATCTACCATTATTACCTGGGCACGAAGGGTTCAGAATCAGGAGCAGTCCAATTCTCAAAAGTCCCGGCGGGAAGGCTGTGCTCGACGAAGAAATTGAAAGGAGTGAGCAGAGAAACTACCACGAGGGATATTTCGAAGATACAGATACATATGGAGTGCGGGGCGGGGAAGAGAGCCCCCGAGATGAGAGCGACGAAATGAAACAGAGGAGGGAAGAGGACGAGAGAAATGCTAGAGAGCAGGTGAGGGTTCTGGCACAAGGCAAAAGAGGCGACAGTCCAAATCGAATAGCTCCGGATGCTACTACTTTTGGGGAGATGTTCGTATTCTCGTACGGAGTCGTGGTATTTTGGAACTTTACTGAGCGTCAAGAAAAAGACATCCTGGCGGATTTGACCTTTTCAGAACATGAAACTGGCGTATCTCTTGTGATCAGACCGATCGAGGAAGACGAATATGAGACCGAAGAACTGCATTTCGAGTACAGTCCGCTTGTGGAGCGACCAAGAGTTTTCAACGACATGATCACACTGAGAAGTGGAGACCATATGATCAAGCTCACCATGAGCCATGCGATTGCTCAGAGCACGAAACTGAGCTTCTTCGAAGAGAAAATGAATCAAACAATGGCGGATGCTGAGCATGTTCCCAAACATTTGGCTCTGACAGGTCAGCTGGGAATGTCTCGGACGGAAATTGTTAAGATTCTGGGACGACTGTTCCAGAGTCGAGTTGATGTCAATTTATGTAAGTCAAACCCCTGTTACTTCCGACACCAGCTAACATGCTCGAAGCGTCGAATATCCTTGATGTACCCAACTTCTTCTGGGACTCAGAACCTACCCTTCATCCACTCTACATCGCTCTAAGAGAGTACATGGAAATCGCACCCCGTATCAAGGTCCTGAACGAGCGTTGTCGTGTGTTCCTGGAGCTTGCAGAAATCCTCAGTGACAGCATAGCGGACACCAAAATGACAGCCATCACATGGATTATCATCGTGCTGATCGTAATCAGTATCGCTGTCACGGTCACTGAAGTCGGATTACGCTTCGGCATACTGTCGAAAGGCAAAGAAGACAGGGATAGGATCACCAATCCTATAGGAACAAATTGGACGAGCATGGACTTCACGGAACCGCAGCTGCAAGCTATTTGCGGAGCACAATACGTGGGGAAGACTTTCAAGGAGCTGTAAATTGAACTGTACATTGAGTTGCTTGTTTGTTTGCTTCGCATAGCTTGGTGTTTGGCGTTCCATTAGCAAACTGAATTTGGGATCAGACTGGCATAGCGATCACTTGGATATCTCCGTCGATGTTAATAAGATGTGTTGTACAGTGTCTTAATCGTTGCCTTATGTGACTCGTGTGACATGTTAGGAACTTCCGATACATAATTTCTTCAAACCTTACCAATCTTGAAAGTTTACAAATGGCAGAAGTCATGGTGGACTCTCATTTCGAAGTTCCAATAGGTGCTCGATAGTCTCGAATTATCCAAAGTTTTGCTTCACTAGTAGCTGGTGTGACATCAATGGTCAATCATTGAGCACTCACTGAGTTGGTTTATTTCCTCTATATTTATACATTCTGTAGATTTTTCCTACTGACCCCTCGGCTTTACACAAGCTGGTTGTGAGAAGGGTTCTTGGCTTACCTTACGATGGATGCGGGTAGCCAAGGTGATCAGGCGCGGCACTAGCCTTTTGAAGCTGCTCAGAACCAGTCTCCATCCACTCACTCCCTGCTTGTTTCGCGACGTAGTCATACTTTAATAATCTTCTTGTTGGAACCGATTTGAGGTTCCGATGGTACGACAAAGGACGCATTCGCCCTTGACGATAGATGCTCCAGCGAAAAAGTCGAAATGTCAAGTGGAGGTCCTGCCAGATACAAGCCCTTAGCTATATTCGATCTTCCCGTGCATTGGATACTCGAACTATTCTTGTCGAACAGCAAGTGCAGCCTCCTACCCCTGCAGTCGGTCGAGGCGAGGGGCGCTAAATGTCGAGTAAACAAATAAGCGAGGTCGACACTATGCTACCTCTTCCCCCAGATACCTCCAGATCGCCGTCGATCCGACATGATGCGCGAGCACTGCCGCTCACATTCACTTGACTGAATGGGTGGCTTCTCGGCTGACAAAAATGTTTCCTGATTCGGATGTGTTGTCGTGGTGAATCGGACGCCTTCCGGGTGAAGAGCAAATGAATAGCATCAGACCGGTGATTCACAACAGACGAAAGATGAGGCTGCGATAAACGAGAATCTGCAGGGCGACTTAAGGGATATCATGGCTTCGCATCTGTTCCTCTTCAACTACGAACAATATCTTCGACGAACTCCACAACAAAACATTTCTCTCAGATACGGAACTTCATCAACTGGTAAGTCGCCTTTGCACTCCCACATACTCATGCCCTAACACTTTGGCAGACACCCAGTCCTCAAAGTCAAATTTAAGAAACCACAAATCCATACTCTCAAAGTACATTTTCCCCTCCAGGACATTGTACAGGAGTTGCTGTGTGGATAACATCTAGGCTAACATAAAATCATCTAGACACTCCCAAACGGAATAATGGTCGGCAAATCCACCCACCACTGTCCCAGAGACAGCAAAGGCAACTGCAGAAGTACCACGATCCCGAAAAACCAACTCCCCTCTCACATCGAACAAGTCAAGTACTGCAGTGCCCATCTGACTTACTGCCCCAACTGCAAGACGGGTATCATCCTCATCAAGGAAACCCAGGAATGCCACATCTGCGGCTGGAAGCATAGCGAGCACAAGGATAAGGTCTTCAAGGGAAATGGCTCTGTCATCCGTGTACTTGGCAGAGGATAGATGCTCAACATTACACGACTTCTCTGGGTATGGCGTTTCGGGATAGAGGCATCATCGGGAGTACGACAAATGCATCGGTCTTGGAGGCACAACTGCAGAATTCATGGCGTTGGAGCATTTTTCTGGACGGTATGACTGCGGTCATGAAGGGTCGCTGGCTTTCTCATGGTTTTGGGATGGGAATCTATTTGGTTTGACCTGGCTACATGCTTCGAGATGGTTGCAGACCGTGCCTCATGATGGAGTTTTCGTGCTTTTTCGCAACACATGGATTTGGTGAAGCTGCTAGGCTCACTTCCACCTCTTGGTTACACGCATCAGGCATTTAGATGATCAATGAATGTCTTCAACACTTCGAGATAGTGACCGTATGATGCGATGATTCGAAAAGGTTGATGATACACTGTATAACATTTGTGACTGATTCAAGTCTCACCGAACCAGTGATTCAATTTCTGACGCAAGACGTGCCCTTGAAATACCCACACTCTTCACGAGAAAGACTCCTTCGGGTGAAGATATTCTTTGCCAGACGTATGCAATTGTTCACTTTTTGTATTTATTGTAATGTCTAAACCATTCATATCCGTGACGGCTGTCTATCCTTTCACGAGTCCAAGTCCGTCCCTCATCGACGTTCTCTCTAGATTCAGCATCCATTTTCTCCCTCCTTGGCAGCACATTCAACCACAAGAGCCTCAATATATCCCTTTTCCAAGTCCTTGCTCTGTACAGCTTCAAGTGTCTTGACTCCCAAAGACTGGAAATATATATCCCAATCCTTCACCAGCTTCTCGTAGCGCTCAAAATCTGTTCCAGTCTCGAAATCATAGATGGCGAGTCTTGCGACGGCTCGAACCCAAATTCCACGGCGATAAGTATCATCAGTGTAAGACGGGTCACCTCGAGCCATGACTTGATCAAAGTGTGCCTTGATCAGAAGCTCATCCTGAGTCAAGTCTCGGTGGGGAGGAGAATCGCGATCGTAGTTCCACTCGAGTGAGCGCTTCTCTTCATCCAACCACAGCCAGGTATGTGCATTTCTGACCACGACCAAAGGAACTGACAGAACATCATCCCAGTCAAGGATACCAGTGATTTCCCACTTGGTCGTGGATTGAACTTCAAGAGGCTGTTTTACCATCGCATCTTCTCGGCCATCACTTCCCTGGTCCGAGCACTCGGGACGCTTCTTGCCGTTTATGATCTCAAGCTTGTGGTGGTATGTCTGTCCAAACTCGTCGTCGATAGTGACTGTCACGGCATGATAACACTTTCCAGCTTGACTGTTGTTGAGCTCGACTGTGACAGAATGGTTGTGGCCGTTCGCGCCATCCTCGACGGCAATGTTCAGAGTGTGGTGGCAAATCTTTGTAAGACTGCATGATCCTACAGATTGCAGTTGCTGAAGGCTTGCATCATTCTCAGCGACCGCCTCTGCCGGTGTGCATTCAAGCAAAGAAGCAGGTTCGCTTGTTTGATGTAGACAATCGATCAGAATGTTGCGAGGACAGAGATCCCAATGCCACAATGTGCTTGAGCAATCTCCTTCTCTCATCAATCCAGCAGCATGCATCTCTCTGACTATCGACTGAAGCTTATCGTAAACTGTCGTCATTTTGCTCAGCAAGTTGGGATTCGGATCGTTCTGAAGGACGTTCTGCTTGTGCTTTTCAAAGAGCGCCATGAGTGTCGATGTTATATCTGCCTCATCCATCATCTGATCCACTCGTCGGAAGCTGGTGATTTCGATGTTCGGCTTCAATTGGGCAGCGTTGTTTGACGACTTTGGCAGGACGCCAGTGCCAACTACCCGACCGGTTTTCTCCAGCTTAATCTTGCTCATCTGTGTGAACAGTTCGGCAACCTTGGTGGCAACTTGCAATCTCTCTTCAAGAGGAAGTTTGTAGAATACCTCATCCATAGATTTGCCTGGGAGTCTGCTCTGGAGGACCCACTGGGACTTGACCGCATTGTTTGCCGTGGTGTCGAAAGCAAGAATAGATGGGACTTTGAGGAACTCATATTGCGCGAGGTGTAGGATGACGGAGATCTGATCGCTGATCTCGTGGCTGTCTTCTTCGTCGAGGGCGTCCCGCGGTATACGAAGCACACAGCTTTTCTTTTCTGGAGATTCAAAATACAAGCCGATGACTCGATTGAAGCTGCCGCCATGCATGCGCTCAACTTCCACTGGCACACCATAGCCAATATCCTGACAAAGCTGAATGACTTTGAGCTTGAATGTTTCGAATGCTTCTTGACCATACTGATAAGTTGAGGAAGTTGTGCTACCATCATCACTAGCACGTGAAGATGCATCACTTTCCAAATTTTCGTCTGTGACACCTTCGTCCTGGCCGTTGTCACCGTGATTCGAGACAGAGTCGCACGGTTGGATAGCTCCACCCATCAGATTCTCATCCATTGTATTCAGATCAGCCGTGGGATTACAGGAGCAAGTCTCCCTTTGGAGCGGTGACTCAGTTGTGTTGTTTGAGTGTGTTTGTTCTGTTCCCATACCACCATCTTGGGATTCAGCACCAGCGACTGACGAACCAGCCATGGTAGTTGTATGTAGAGGATAGGAGAATGTCAAAGTGCACGACATACTTTCGCTGGTCGAGAATGTAGAAGAACAAAGAGAGGAGGCGGGGTTGATGCCAGAAGGTTCGGTCATGTAGGAAAGATTCGAAGCAAAAGTCGAAGTTTGTTCGCCGGCGGAGTCATAATGGTCAAAGAGTCGATTCGACACAATCAATTCGAATTCACTTTGTCAATCGGCAGACAATCATCACGACATCGCGACTTCCCTGCCGAGGTGAATCGCGCGATCACGTGGTCGCTTCGCAATGCATTTCACCAACCACCTGCATTGTCTCGGGAGTGACCCTCACCTCATTCCCAACATGTCTCAACGAGGGGAATCCAAACTCAATCAGAAAGATCTCGCAGCCTTAGAGAAGAGCCTTTCGTTAGTGGAACGTGTTGACTTGGTTACAGAATTACATTAGATCGGTCTGCCGAGACATCGATTCTGGCGATGTCGCTTGGACCTGGCTAAGGGTTGGATGGAGAAAGCACCACTGGCATGCGGCACTAGTGTCCCGCTGAAGGGAGTGTTGGAAAGAGGCTGGAGGAGGCTCTGTTGAGCTCTTTCCAGGTCTCTCAAGAATGTAGCCCCTGAAGTCGATTGTTTCATACCCAAACATTTGTAGGTATGACCTCACAAATTCCAGTTTTGAAGATCACTGCAAGGACGCTCATCAACTCACCGATAGGCATTCTCAACTACTCAGAATGGTAGCGAGGCACGCATGCTACCATCAAAATTCGTTTCAAACGTCGTGACATATGGAAGGTATCATGTTTTCAGCGTATCTAGGAAACAATGTCTAGGTTTTATGGAATCTCAGTTTCCCGTACCTTGCTTGGATCTGCTAGTCTGGCTGACATCAAAATCTATAAGTTCACAGAGAAAGTTTGACTCTCTCTCAAGCTTCTCCTCAGTATCTTCATATTCAATTCTACTCACAGAGATTCAAATATGTTCGCACAGAAATGTACCACCCTAGTCTTGCTAGGCCTCGCATCATCGGTGCTAGGAACAGGAACCGGCTGTAACCACAATAAGTAAGGAGCCTTTTTTGCTACTTCGAAGGCCACTGCTAATCATACACAGTTGCTATCGAGCCTTCAACGGTGATGCATACGCTGCGGAAGCGAAATCCTTCTGCTCGACTTTCACAACTGCCACGAAAGATAACCTTGACGGACTTCCAACGCATGCTGCCAAAAAGTGTTCACAGGTGGCTCAAATATCATCCGTATGCGCATGTGCATATCCTGCCCCAACAGTCACATCGACGAGTGTCCCATCTCCCCCTCCGATCACAACATCGCCTCCCATCGAAACCAGCATCACCCCACCTTCACCATCATCATGCCCAGACAGCTGCACAAGCGCTATTTCGAGCAGTATTGTTGAGAGCTTATCCAGCAGTCTTTCAAGCAGCCTCTTTTCTAGCCTATCAATTAGCATCTCATCGAGTCTGGTCTCCTCAGAATTCTCAAGCGAGTCCACACCCCCTCCAAGTAAGCGAAACCTAACCAATATCTGTCGTTACATTTGTTTGCAGCTGGTCTAAGTGCTATCTGATGTCCTGTACTAACGCCGAAAAGCCACCTCCGCTATTTCCGAGACATCCTCCACGGTGGGAAGCGATACTTCGACTATCTCAGCTACCACCACGGTCGAAGTCGCTTCGAGCTCCTCTGTGATTGATTCCTCTGACGTCTCGACTATACTGCCAACCACACCGTCATCATTATCTAGCCCATCATCGGAAGCTGCAAGCACGATTTTGGAGACAACTACAGCCTCCGATCAATCGAGCTCGTCCGCGACAGAAGTTACTTCTGAAATACCTATAAACACTTCAGCATCGACTGAAGTCTCCTCCACAGCATCCGATAATCAATCGACCGATGTCGTGCCAAGCTCTACAATCGAAGTCCTGACTAGCAGCACGCCAAGTGCCGAATCCAGCGTGCTGTCAAGTACAGCATCCGGTGCATCCGCGGGAATAAGCTCCAGTAGCGCGGTGGAGCAGTCCTCAGTCGCCACCGACACCTCGCTAGAATTATCCTCTTCCAGCATCTTGCCAAGCAGCTCAGTATCAGCTCCAGTCACCCAAACCTCTGAATCCTCGGATGCAGTCTCTTCCTTCGCCAGCTCCTCAGAAGTTGTCTCGTCACAGCTCTCGCCCCTTTCGACCGAACCCACCCTAACAATAATAAGTCTTACCACCTTTCAAACAGTTGGATCATCACAAAGCGTTCCGATATTGACCACTGTTCTCGTCTCCCCGCCTTAGGAGCGACACAAGCGAGATGGTGTTGAGCACTGACAACAATGAAATGACAACACCCCTAGTGGTCCAATTGAACTGCCTAGGAGTGGGAGAAAACAATTGGTCCTTGGACATCATGAGTATCTTTTTGACTTATCTTTATGTTTGAGTTTGTTGTCGATTTGTTTTCACATCCATAGACGATAAATTCTGCCATGAAATATATTGGGACTCAGATCATGTGGATGTAGCACTAGATTGCATTGAATACTTTACGTAGCTTAGGAATAACTTTTATTCTTCTCACTTCAAGAGTACTTCCTGCTTGATTACCATATAAATTCATGGCAAATCAATTGACCGAAACGAGGGAATCATAAATTGACCTCAATTAGAGGTGGCTCGCAAGGTACCGGTGCGCCCACGATTCTGCTTCCGCATCTTGATCAGGTAATTTTGCTTCCACGATTTACAATCATGCTGTGTGGCCTCATCCGCTGTCAATCGCATATAAGTCGTCCAAAATACCGATGTTTTCTTCTCATTCTCTGTGTCATCGATAGCAAGTCTCCCGGCCTCGATCTTGAAACTATTTAACTTCGTTCACCTTGAAGAAGTCTATTTTCCAAATTTCATACCAATTTTGAGCAGCATAAGCAGAAGCAGAAGCAGAAGCAATACAATGGACCTCCTAGAACGAGCAAATGATGCCTTCAATATCAACCCGCCGCTCGGAGCTGACGACCACATATCTGAGCATGTCTCCACTTTCCTATGGGCTGTCACGGCAATCTACATCGTCTCCTTCGTGCATTGTACTTTTGATCCCCCATGACAAATTCCAGTTTAATCAATCCCATTCTAACAGGTCGGTTGTCTCATCCCCTCCTTCACATCCCACGAAAGCAAACGAGTCTTCAACTACATCTTCTCCCTAGCCCTCCTCGTCAGCTCCACAACCTACTACGCCCAAGCCTATGATCTCAGCTGGACAATCGTCACAAAATCATCATTAAACACTACACACCAATTATTCTACATCCGCTCCATAAACTAGGCCATCTCTTTCCCCGCCCTCGTCCTCTCGCTCGGTCTCCTCTCAGGCATCACCTGGACCACAATCATCCTCAACATCTCCATCACCTGGTTCTGGATCCTCAGCTATCTTGCCGCTGCATACACTACGAGCGGTTACAAGTGGGGTTTCTTCGCTTTTGGGACTTTCGCATACATCATACTTGTCATGAGTGCGCTTAATGAAAGTCGCGAGTCAGCTCAAGTCCTTGGCGTTGGTGGTGACTATATGATTCTAGCTAGGTGGGTGAACTTTCTGTGGGTACTGTACCCGATTGCTTTTGGTCTTGGTGATGTGTCAGGAGTCCTTGGTGTTAATGAGAGCTGCGTCTTCTTTGGCGTGTTGGATGTTCTTTTGTTGCCGATTGCTGGTGTGGGAGTCTTGGTGTTGTCAAGGAGATGGGATTTCCGTAACTTGCAACTTGATTTCAGTGAATATCGTGGTGTGCGTCACGGTCGAGTCTCAGTGGATATTGAGGAGATTGCAGTGACTGGTGGTATGAGTTGAATCGAGAGGTACGAGGGAATGGTGGCATGAGAGCAGGTTGAGAAGTACAGTTGGAAGCGATCTGGGCTTTTTATGTCAGGATGCTGCTGTAAAGTGGATGGGGGAAAGTTGTTTCGCATGTTGATAATCGGGTTTCAATTTCCGTTTCTTTTGCTTCGCAATTCAGAGCGTGTCCTGATTCCATTCCCGTCGTTATTCTACCCTAATTATACAATCTGAGCTTCGGGAAATTTTGTTCTTCGCTCACCCACGAGAAATAAAATATCCTCTCGGTGTATTATTATGTCCGGGATCTGGTCAGCACTTGCTGTGGAGAGGAGATGCAGACTACAGCAATATCAAAAGCCACACTAGTCGAAGTGGTAATCGTGCGTCAAATCCTCTGATAGAATAATCCTATATATATATCTGATATCCTACAGGCTTGCATTGGTTGCAAGACTCGCAAAAAGAAGATGTGATGGAGTAATACCAAGCTATGCAAATTATACTTCACGAGGTGCATGCAAGTATGCAACAGTTCGAAGGTTTAGAGGTGCAGGAAAGAAGTAAGAGATCATGCAAAAAGATCTGAGAAGCGATACTGAATTACGTCAGGAAACGCAATGATGATGATGAATGCCAGAAGTCAGCCACTGCTCGTAGCGATCCACTCAATGGAGGAGACACCATCATTCTGGCAAGATCACCGAGAGAACATTCATTTCTGACCCAGACGCGCGCAAATATATTTCCAGACTTCCTCCTCCCCGGAACATTCGACGTGAACCTAAAAGCCTTCAAGAAAACCATCTCGCAAGCCTAAGCCGGCCGGAAGTGTACCGCTCTAATGTCCATCCACATCTCGCGACGTCTCATCTCGAACTCACTCGCTGAGATATTCACCTCATATCAACTCATCGACCTCACAACATTCATGCCCCTTCTCGAAGCCCAATATGCCAGCAGCTCTGATGAACCGGCACTTGAGTGCCCAGCGAGATGGGCAATCGTCAATGCCGTTTTAGCTCTTGGTGTCCGGTCCAAGACGGCTGCTGGGTCGGAGGCTGCGATGAGTGATGTAGTGGATGGGTTCTGTAGGAATGGGACTGCAGCTCTTCCGGAGCTGCTGTTGGATCAGCCTAGCCTTTTGACGGTTCAGGCACTGCTTGCTATGGTGATGTTTGCGAAAGGGATTCCTGATGTGCAGGCGTTTATTGTGTTTGCAACGAATGCTTCGAGGATGCTGCAGTTGTTCAGTTTGGAGTCGGAGTTTCTGGGCTTGGTTATGGAGCTTGAGGATTTGGAACAGTATGGAAAGGTCTGTGATTGCGTGAGTAAGTTTGAAAGAGAGGCGACGGACCTGATGGGTCAGAAGACAGTGACGGGAACAGAGAGTGCGATGTTCTGAACTCAAGACTTGGAAGAGCGCCGGGATGTCAATTTGAGGTAGCATACCCAATTCGGAATTACGGGACAAGGTGTGATTAGTTTGGTGTTGTACAATCTGAACTGAGATGTGGATGCAAAGTATGAACAACATTCTCACCCTCTGCCCGAATAATTGAACACTTCTTTCCAGTATTTCAAACCCCTTAAATCATGCATCTAGGCTTTGTTTGAAAGGAAGTATGGACACACTACATTGTTGATGCGAGACGAGACGGGGTCTGAGGTTTATTCATTTTGATCCTTGAGGCTGAGTCGAAGCGAGGGGCGAAAAAGGGGTCGATGAAGAATTTACCGAAGGGACGGGCGAAGGGGTGCAGCTGTATTACCAAATATAGACGTGCGAAGGAAGAAGCGAGGAATGAATTGAAACTTCTCCTTTACAAGGAGTATTGGCGCACTGCCTTTGGTGGAAATGAAGTGCTACAATGCGATTAATTGATGGGAATGTAGGAGTGTTGACCTTTGCACGTGACTGCGATTGAGGACAGAGAAGCTGGAACATAGAGGGCAAAAAGAGTAAGAAGATGCTGCAAGGTATCTATCGTGACATTCATTATCTAAAGCATTAATAACTAAGTAATCAAAGTTGACGAAAAAGGCCAGCGTACTGGAGTAATAGAACACTCAAATAACACACTGAACCAAAGCATACAATTCCATCCCACCTCATTCAGTCGTGCCAATAAAACCCCAAGTAACGCCCATCATATTTTAGAAAAACAAAAATGGAAATAAAAAGACATTATTTGAGCCGGTCTGCTAGCTGTGCATAGTCGAAATCATCGTGGACACCTTCCCACTCTTGAACTTTGTGTTGGGCTGGAGCGCCCTCACTACTGATGTTGGGCATCTGCTCGAGGTTGACTCCTTCATAGCCGTGCTTAATCTCATTTGTGCCACGGTGGTTGTCAACCCACGGGAGAAGTTTCTGCTCGATTGTTTGCTCAATATAGTTCACAGGGGCTTTCGCTGGGCTACTGTTCACGTGGCTGTTCAGCTCCTTGTTGCCGGGCTCCTCTACAGTGTACTCCCAGCTCTTGCCATCAGCAGGCAGATCTGGCCAAGCATGAGTCTTCGCTTCGTTGGAGTCCCACGATGCGACCGGCGTAGTGCTTGGTACGGTATAGTTCGCCCACGTGTGATTGTTATCGAAGCTCCTGGTGACAGGAAGTTGCCAGCTCTGGGATGCGTGCTCGAAGTCTTTGAGGTGGACGTGTGAATTCATGAGGAAGTTGTCAATGTTGGCTGCGACATCATTCTCCACGAGTGTAGATTCGCTGTCGACGGTAGTGGTGGAGACGAAGCTTAAATTCTCGCTGGGCATATCATAGGATTGATTGTATGCATAGTTTTGGGCAGCGAAGGGAGATTGTAGGCCAGCAGTGTGTGGCGGCGTTGCGAGTCCCTGGACAAACGGGTCCATAATGTTGGGTTGTTGAAGATGCATCGGAGTATCCGACCAGCTATTGAAGTTTTCGTTCATGTTGGCTTGAAGATGATGGCTCGGATGTGGCGATGGTGACATGCACATCCGGCGAGGAACTGGCGCAGGGTCGACATAACGCCAGAAAGTGCCATTGCGGTCGCTGCTTGACGCTTGACGGAATGTCCAAATTATTATTGTTCTCCGCACAAAAGGCGAGTGAGGCCCAGCCGCTGATTGAACTTCTTGGTACATTGAAATAAGATCGACATAGTCACGAGCAGGCCTCGTGGAGCCCATGCCTGTGTTGAAAGAGTGTGCTTGCTTCTCTTCGTACTTCGCCTGAATGTTTCGCAGGCATGAGAAGGCCTGGGCCCAAGGACTTGCTGGGAAGGGTACTTTAATCCGCGTTTCGTTATCATTTATCGAGGTCACATCGACAGCGAAGGGCTGTGCTTCCAGTGGTGGGTCGGATCGCTGATCGCGGTAAAGTTCGGGGGGCTTGCTTAGAGTTGTCACAATTCGCCACTCAGTATCATGCTGTCTGCCAGGAACCGACAACACCATCCGACTACATAGTTCTGATCCCTCAGGTGGCTGATTCGTGAGCAGGTTGAGGGAAGCCTCCATGTGAATGATTTCGCAATCCAGCTCTCCCGAGGTGTAGAGCTGCTGCAAGTATGGGAATCTCTGTCTCCAGCTTGGGATTGTATCGAGACTCGCGCGTTGCCTTTGCGCCGACAGTCTGGAGAATTTATGCGTAACTAAGCCTTCGTTGTAGAGATCTTCCTCCTGCACATCATGATGGCGATCGTCATGGGATAATGATGACGATGTCATGAGCAACCAGAAGAGAACGGGTTTCATCGAGGAACTATGGCTCGTGAGAGTATGAGTTGGCTCATCGTAGCAGTCGTACTTGTTCTTAGGTAGGCGGCCCATGGAGAGTGCTCTCAGGCAAGGATCGTCCTTGAAAGAATCTTGGAAGCCGTTTTTTGGCTCATCTTTCTCGGGAAACAATCGTCCATCTGTGGAGGTTTAGCAGAGCAATGGCTGAAAAGGCGTCGCAACATACAGGCAGGGTGACCCTTGAAGAAGCCTTTGAGTACTTGAATGTGACTGGAGACCTGCTTTCGAGTTCTTCTCATCGACTCATCGGGTCTCGCTCCAGGAGGAAGGGATTCAAGGTAGGCAAGCCAAAGGTACACTCTGATAAGTTCATTGCGACCGTGGGGCTTGCCTTCGTAGGAGAACTTTCTTCTACCCATCTTGGGTAGATACATTAGTGCTTTGAAGAAGTTAGTTGTCGAGACCGGCCACAATAGGGAAGTGTTGTTACCATCAAGAAAGGCATCCTCAAGTACTTCGGGCCATTTTTTGTCGTCATCATTGCCTTCTCGATTTTGACGAGAACGGTAAGCCTGATATTGAGACGACTCGACGATGGGATTGCGGTTGAATCTTAGTTGTCGTTGGCGACGAGTAGTTTGCCGACGAAGGCCTACTGTTTGCGCCACTGTTGGGCGGTGAGGTTGTGAAGGTAGTGTGGGGATAGAGTACATGGGCTGATCCGCCCGGGGTCGGTGTCCTTTGTTATCATGATAATGCCCTACTGAAGCCAGGATGTGATGCTGGGCGTTCCCAGCCGAGTCTGAAAGAGGTTGTCGGGCCCTAGAAAGTCCACTGGGGCTGTCCAGTGGAAGTTGATGAGTATAATCTGAAGGCAGAATATGTCGACGGTGGTCCATCGATCGTGTAACTGGCGGCTAAGAATGTGCTGCCTCACTCAGGCACTTTGAAAGTCTAGAGTGTCGTCACTGGTATATTCACAAGCACATTCGTAGGCTTCGTAAAGGCTGAGTACAATGAGCTTCTGTTGGTCAAAGAAGGATAAGGATTGTAGTAAAAAATGTTTGGAGGAATGGGTGCGAGATGTTGAAGAAAGAGGGAATGTTAACAGGTGACTTGAGAATGGAGGAGCAGATCCGAGCTTATAAGAGGAAGGCCCATGACACCTGCAGAGATCCAGCCTGTGTAGACATGAAAGACGTTTGAAAGGTTTGCATGCAGGGTGGCTGCGTGGGATTGGCCCAAGTCGAGGGACAAGGTGCCCGGAAGCGTGCTCAGGCCAGACATCTTCCCAGCACTATTATTTCCAACAACAGGAGTGGCCAAGTTCGGAGACTTGACGCAAGGATGACTGTGTGTGAATGGAATTGCTGTCTACGAAGACCATTCCTACAGTGATTGGAAGAATGCTTCATCTTGGATGTGCCACTCTACCCAGTGTAGATAAGACTGGGACTACCAGTAGTATGGATGTACTACCAACAAGTGGGGAGCAACCTACTAGACGCGAGAATGCAAGAAAATGAGTGGTCTCAATGGACCATTTACGCGAAATAGAGCCATAATAAGCTTAGTACAATGTTCTCCCCTTCAAATGAATCGTGCGAAGGGAAAAAGAGCTCACATAGGCTTAAACAGTCTTGGGTGTGTGGCCTGGCTGAAAATATCGACTATCATGACCGCGGGGTACTGATAGTAGGGAAGTCATTCACTGAAACTCAATTGACAAGGGTCTTGCAATTACAAAGGAGGTGCATGGATTCTGCAGAGGGATGATGGATGGTTGCCGAAAACAGTCGCGGCAGGTGCGGCAAGGGAGGTGCAGCCTGCGCAAACCGAAATTTATTCCTGCCAAGGAAGGCGAGATACCTTCATTCAAAACCCCTCAATCCATTCCCTCGTCCCCTTCAATATCGAATTTCTTCCGGTTCCGGCTGCCACCTGTGAGCTTGTGCGCTGCAACCTTGCTGACCTGTGCTCCTGTTCTCTTCTCCATCTTCGCGATCTCGTCTTCTGCGTCGACTGCGTCATCTGCGGCGAATTCTATCACCAAACGGCGACCGAGAAGATGAGTGTCTTTGAGAGCCTCTAGTGCATTCTCCGCTTCACGAGCCGTAATGAAATTTGCGAAGGCAAATCCACGAGTGGTATGATCGAATTTCTTAGGAACGCGGACGGAACGGAGCTGCCCATAAGCTCCAAACAAAGACCGAATGTCTTGCTTGGTAGCTTGGAATGGAAGATTTTTGATGATGATCTTGGTCCGCTTGCCAGCCTGTTTTTTGGCGTTGTCTTCTCTCTTCTTCTCTTCAGCCGCGTCGAGCCCCTTGTGTGACGCTTTGATCAGCAATTTGTGATCTTCTAGGACATGGCCATCCATTGCAGTGAGGGCAGCCTGAGCCTGAGCCTTGCTTCTGAACTCAAGAAATCCAAAGCCCATACTAAGTACCTGACCAGGCTTCTTTGGATCAGTTTTAGTCTTGACACGAGCGGAGATGAAACCATCCAAAGGTTGGAAAGCTTCAGTAAGAACATCGCTCGTAGTAGTAAAGTTGAGATTCCGCACAAACAACGTGGCTGTGTCCAGTGTCTCCACAGCACTCTCCTTCTCGAGAAGATCGGAAGTTGAAAGCTTTTCCTTCCCTGACCTGCCAACTTCGCGGTCAGATGGCACAATGGTTGCATTGCTGCTAGGAGTCGTGAAAAGATTTTTCGGCGCTTTCTCGAGGAACAGCACCGAATCCTGAAAACGACGATACGCCAGGCTGGCGAAAGCTGCACGAGCATGGCTGGGCTCCGCGAACTCAACAATTGCGATGGTACCGATTGGCGGCATCAGAACTCGAAGTACCTGTCCGAAAGCCTCGAACATCTTCCTCAGCTCTTCAAGAGTCATACCATATGGAAAATTCTTCACGAGGATGGCAGTGTCACCACGCTCCTTTCTCTTGAAAGCGTCCAAATCTACGCCGTTTTTTGCGAAGTACGACTTTGACTCTTGGATGGCCGTTGTTTCTGCAATGGCTTGCTTATATCCAGAGTCGGCCGAGGTAGGATCTAACATTTCAGACTTGGAAACACCAAGGCGATGCGCGACGGCTTCGTTGACAGCATCCTGGTTCATGAATAAAGAGTTCCAATTAAAGGCAGATGTGGCTTCCGCCTTCTTCTTAATTTGCTTTTGCTTCTTCAATGGCAACTTCGCGATGGCAAATTCGTCCAGCTTGTTTTCTCTCTTCGCGGACGCGGGAATGATATGCAGCAGCCTACCTTGAAAGGGCTCACCGTCAAGATTGTGGAAGGCTTCCGCGGCGGCATTTGGATCCGAATACTGAACAAGGACAAATCCTTTGCTCGTTCCAGCAGCATCAACCGGCAGATGTACCTATACTCGATCGAGTGTCAGCGCTGAGCCATATCAATTCAGGCTAGGCAGCATAACGGGGTGTATAGATCATTTTCAGAAAACACGAAGCATCTACTAAAATATTCGTCCAGCTCTCATCACATGCTTGTAGCATAAGCTGTCCCTATCTGGATATTCATCATGAAACGAGGAAGAAAGGAAACGCGTGGAAAAGCATATTCGTACATACCTCTTCTAAAGATCCGAAGGGGGCAAAATGCTCTCTCAAATCATCTTCTGTCGCGGTGTAGGGAAGATTCCGCACAAACAATCGACCAGTTGCTTTGATGGCCTCAATAGTAGGATCTGGCTTATCGGAGTCCTCTTCGATGACTTCTTCAGCTGGCTCTTCGTGATCAGGAGTCTCGTCTGGCTGAGCTTCAGCCACAACGGCTGGTTCAGCCGGTACAGCCCCAGTAGCGGCAGCACCAATCTCATCGGGGTCCATCAGGTCCAATAATCTGTTCGTCCGACTCCGAAGCCAGTCTTCATCTGTAGTATTTGGAGCAATGCGTTCCGGATGATCTTCAACCATCCTATCAGGCTCGGCTTCCACAACCGGCGCGGGTATTTCGATTGGTATAACAGGTGGGGGCGGGCTCTTTTTGCGAGACTTCTTGGGCACAACTTCGTATTCTCCATCACTCTCCCCCTCCGGAACCTCAATTGCCTGCATCTTTGTTGGCGGCTCCTCGTCCTCTGTCTGTGCCTTCCACGTTTTTGGTTTCGATGCCGGTTGCATGATGTCCAAGAACTCCTTCAACTTAGGATCCGACTCATCTACATCGGCCCTCTTTCTCTTCGTTCCTGAATTGAGAGCAGAAGCTGCCTCGGCGTTGACCCTCTCCTTCTTCCTTGTTGCGGCATTTTCTCGCTCTTGCTCTCGTTGTGCCTTTCTGGAGATTGGTAGGCTGGAATCTGATATCTAACCAAACATTAGCGGGCATGGTGAAGAAATGTATGGAGAGAACGTACGGGGCGAGCAAGCTCGACACCAATCTTAGACATGCGTATGAAGGATTTGTTGAAGTACTTGACTGCCTTGGCAGCTTCCTCTGGGGTTTTGTAACCCACATAGCCAATTCTTCGATTTGATATTAGCTTTGCATCTGTGATCGGATACTTGACTCCGAAATGCTTCTTGAACTCCTCCTCTGATATGGTAGGAGGAAGCCCTTTGATGAAAATGCGCGATGAAGCTACCGCTGGCGCTGTGACATCCGCGGACTCCATGATGAGTATCGGTGTCGATGCTAACAACAGAGACACAACGAAACGCGAGGTCGCGATTTTATCAAAAGTTGTCTCGGCTAGCACTCAAAAAAATCTAGTGGAAAACTAAACTCGGGCTTGAACCACCGGAGCAGGAACAATGTCCCTCCGTCGGGCACTCCAGCAGGCGAGAAGAGTGGCTCGAGTGGAGGGGAAGGGACGAGCCAAGCACTTGTCATCTGAGCTGTGAATGGTCCACCATGAAACAAGTGGATTCTCCGGTTGACTTGTCAGGACCCTCTGCCGGACGCCCAGACGACTTGCACATTGTTGTGCATTCGAGAGGAACATCGATCATCACTCCAGGACGAGGCCATTTACGACGAGTTTCGCTACCACTGAGTTGACTTCGATCTCTAGCTACCCACCTGCTGTCGCATACAATCGCAACCACAGTTACACGACCAGAGACCAAGCCAGTCAATTCAACCTCTTTCCACAACCGATCTACCCACCAGGAGACCGTCAAATCAACAAAGCCGCAAACATGTCGACCACCGAGAAACCAAAGGATAAGCTTGAGGGTATGTATGATCTTTCTGTCCACTTTCGATCTTCAGGTATTCCATCGAAAAGCCTGGTGTCATTTCCAGCTCCATGCTGCTACCAGCCCCTTTCCTTCGAATCAAAACAAACAAATCAACAAACATACTGCTAACATGTTCACAGCTCAGATCAAGTCTGCCGATATGGTGAACATTCCACGCAACTGAAATCCGGTTTCCTGAGAAACAATAGACTAACGTAATGGCAGACGGATGATATGCAGCAGGAGGCAATCGACGTTGGTATGTGCGAAATTGGTGTTGATGCGACGGAATGCACACTAACAGAGTCACAGCGCAAGAAGCCATGAACAAGTTCACAGTCGAGAAGGTGAGTTCTGCATGTCTCGAGTCTGCCTAAACATAAGCTAATAAAGCGTAGGATATTGCGATGCACATTAAGAAAACCGTATGCTCACTCCCCACCGCCCCTCCATGTTCAGCCCCCGCCAGAAACCTCAACTAACAACATACCCCCCAGTTTGATGAGCGCAAGGGACCTACGTGGCACTGTATCGTCGGTCGCAACTTCGGATCATTTGTCACTCACGAGACAAAGCACTTCATATACTTCTACCTCGGTCACTGCGCAATCCTCCTCTTCAAGACCCAGTAAACGCATATATCCCATGCCTCAAAACGCCTCCTCTCACTTTACCAACGCTCGGAACTCGGTTTGCTAGGCGCATAAAAGGCAAAAGTTTAGTACGAAAAGGGCAACTTTCTCATTTGGGATGGGCATAAATGTCGAGGTGGTTTGCTAGGGACATGATTGATATGCTATTTTGCTTTGGTTTTGATACGGATGGCTTGAGAAGTTACAGACGGAATTCATGGATTGACGAATGGACATCGGCATATTGTGCAGGTGACGGATTGGTGCATGGATGAGGATTTGTTCGTCTGGATGGGAACGGCCATTTGGAGACTTACTCCTGGATTCATTGACGAGGACATGTGATGCATGAACGAATGCTGCTTTCGTTTTGATGAATGCAACTGATGACACTCATGGTCTTCCTACTCTACGGCACATTGTGATGCGTGCTCGAAGTGTTGAAGTTTGGTGAGCCGTTCCAACTTACGTACCTTCTTTCAAGAGTCGACATCCTAGGGATGTCCTAGGCCCATCTTCTCACCGAGCTCAGCCATCCTTTGAAGCCCAGCCTGCCCTCTCTCATTTTTCTGCTTGCTAGGCTGTGTAGATGCAGGTCCAGATGCAGGTCCAGAAGCCTCGAAATCCTTCTCTCCCCCTTCCTTCCGCTCCCTTGCTTCAGAGTCCTAGCCACTCAAAGACCTCACTTCAATCCCAGAGCCTCAATCTCCACATCACTAGAAACAGTATCTCTTACTTCCCAGGACTATAGCGAGCAAGTCCTACCTTACTTGTCTACTACCTATTGCTCGGCTTTCCTTCCACTAAGCAACTACAAGTACAACTGCACATGTACATGTGCTTCCTTTATTCCTATTTCAGCTCTTCAACTGCGTAATACAGAACATCTTGTACCCGGCCTTGCACAGGTGATCTCAAGCTCTTTCAAAAAGCATCTCCAATCTTGCATGTCCCTGCCATCAGCAGTGCTCCCTCTCACCTACCTTCCTTTCCCGTCCCTTTCGATCTCTCTCAATTCACATCCCTTGGCCAAATCCGTAAACCCTCAAATCGCAACCTTCTAGAAGGACCATAAATGATCTTCTCCCTCCCTTCCCCTCTCCTCCCTCCCGTGACTAACCTCGTGACTACCGGCCACACATCAACACGAGACCCCTATGCCGAATATGCTTCCCTTCCATCCCGTCAATCTTTACCTCCTAGACTCTCCCCTTCCTTACCCAACTTCCATCAATCCCCTTCTACCTACTCTCCTAGCTCTCTTCCTCCCTGATCCGTCTTCCCCACCGACTCACTCACCCTCTATATTGAACAAAACACGATATCCAAGCACCACGCACCATCAAGAAAGGGACACGAGCCACCCTTAACCAGCCGTACCTAAAACCCCGTACCGGTACTTACCTCCTTAGCTTCTCCTAAATTCTTGCATCAAGCCGTACCGCAACACGTCAACGGTACCTGATCCAACCCCATACTATCCCTTTCTCATCCCCTTCCCATCCACGCATCCCAGCGAATCAGGCCTGGTCAGCTGAATTATTTCCCGAGATCGTTCTTAGCAGATCTGGCATCAAGAGCGGGATGGATTGATGGAAGCGGAATGGGAAGCTGACGGCGTAAGAGATCATTCAAGGTCAAGGTTAAGCTCCGGGTCCTTTGTTGTTGTTGAAGAAGGGAGGGAGGGAGAGATGTGGCCCTTGGCAAAGTTGGTTCCCGGATGGGCTGCCACGAGGTCGAGCTCGAGCTCGCTCTCTCGCGAATCACAGTCAGTCATGCAAGCAACGCGAAGTATAGCAAAGCAAGTTGGAAGGATAGCTAGTTAGTTCACTTGTGATTGTAATATTGCATGGCTTTTTTCTTTGTTCTTTGATTTCTCTTCATTTTGTGAGTTGGCTCCATTTACAGAGCTTGGCTGTGGTATCTAGAGGTACACCTGATGAACACCATCCATCCATTGCCGTGAAGACTCCACTCGATACCTATTTGCAAGAGGAACTGCAGAACTTCATGTCCATAAAAGACTTTCATTGCAAGACTTTTCCTAGCCTTTGCTTTCCTTCCCTCTGCCTGTCTGTAATCAAATGCTGGCCAAATCCTATTCAAGTAGGAAGGCTGCCAAATGAATCTGTATCCGTCTGTCTGTGATATCCATCCCAGCCCATTTTTTCTCTTTCCAACGCATGCAAAAAAAGGAAAGAGACAAAAAGACAAACCCAAACGATGATCCTCCCAATGCATGCTCCCCATTCCATATCGTACTATTCGTACCCTGCCAGTCCGTCGCGCCCAAGCTCCCTAGCTCCCTCGCAGAAAATGCTTCAAATTGGATGTACGTGATTGTGTCATGTCGTGAAAAAGAAAGAAATGGGAAAATGTGCAGTTCGTTGTACAATAGAGACTCAGAACACAAGGATCTTCGTCATATGTGCATGCCAACTGTAGATTTAGTCGGAAAATCAGGTGGTGAAGAACTCTACTCATCGGCCATGTAGATAGCGATGTCCTTGCGCATCTTCTCCAGGCGAGAGTGCATATCAAGAAGATCACGCTCCTTGCTCTTGGTACGCTTATCACCTTCGGCAACCACCTCCTCGAAGAGCTCGACGTAGCGAGGGTAATAGAGGCGATACTTGGCGGCAAGCTCAATGGCCTTTGGCTTGAGGCGAGAACCACTTGAGCTGGATGAGGTGACGGAGGATGACTTCTGATGACGCTTGTGAATTGGGGAGCGCGTGTTCTTGGTAGAGAAACGAGGAGCAGGAGATGCAGATGAGGAGGTGCGATCGTTGGAGGAGTTCTCGATATCGGAGGCGTTTGTGGGTGGAGAGGAAGCGAGAGGAGAGGACTTCTGGGGTGAGTTGCTCTTGTTCTTAGAGGTGAACGAGGAGTAGGAGCTGTTGGTGGTTCGCGATGTTTGGCTGGCATCGGAGATGCGGTGGTTGGTAGTAGTAGTGGCAGGCACATCTTTCTTGATCTTCTTGCTGAGTGGGATGCTGGAGTCACTTGTATCGTGATCCTCGTCGCGAGCGCGCTTCATGACTGGCTTCGCTGCCTTTGGCTTTGGCTTTTCCTTGATGGTATTCTCCTTGGTCGTCTTCTCCTTGCTCGGCAAAGGTACCTCGGAATCGTCGTCTGAATCCTCAACATACTCAGCGGAGAGAACCTTGGTGCCGGCCTTTGGAGCTGGTCCTGACTTCTTGGCTGGAGCTGCTGGCTTTGAAGCTGGCTTGTTGGAAGACTTGGGTGGATTTTTTGAAAAAAGTCGCTTTGCCTGAGCCTCCTTCTCGCTGGTCTTCTTGGACTTTGTGGTTGGTGGTTGCGAAGCTGATCGGGCCATTCCCTCACCCTTGACCTTCGACAATGCCTTATCCTCAAGGTCATCGTCACCATTGGGAGTATCGCGACCTGAACCTTCCGTGTTCTGGCTATTCGACTTCCTCGCCAGAGAACCCTTCGCGATCTCGGCCTGGAGCTTGCTCAAGCACTTACCAGTGCCACGCTCTGCCTTGACCAATAACCGATCCCATTGTGGCTCAGAGACCCCAAGACGCATCTTGTCATACTGCTTGACGGCATTGTCAATGGCACGCTGACGATCCTCCTTAGCGGCGTACTTGTAAGTCCAAACATCAAGCTCCTTCCAAAATGCCTTCCTCAATTCCCACTTGCCTGTGGTTTCATTCAAGTCGCCGACCTTGCGGAGAGCATTGTCAAGATCATTCTCGGAAATATCGGGGAGTCTCTTCTGTATGGTCTTCTCGGCGAGTGGCTCAACTGCGAGGAGATGGATCACAGGCTTGCGGGCCTCCTTTGCCTTCTCGGCCTGTTGCTGGGAGAGTGGAACGGAGGTTGGACCGAGGGCGGGGGAGCCGACACCAGACGGAGCTGGGCTCGTGGGCATTGATCGGGTGGTATCGCTTGCGAGGGAACGATTCTTTTGATTCAGGAATTTGTTCTTGTTCGTCAGCGACTTGGGAGCAGGGCCACCGCGCCGTGGGGCAGCCAGGTTGCCATTGATGATTTGAGTACTAGCAGAATGTCAATTCCATATCGTTCTTAGCTTCGCCTGATACACTTACGTGTTGGCCAACTTCTTCTGCTTCTCGGAGGCAAGCGCACCCTGCAATTGGCTCAAAGCTGCATCTGCACCACTCGTATCGGACGCTGGCTTGGTGATCTTCGTGGTGGAGGTAGTAGGTTTGGTAGTGGACTTGGTCTGGGCAAAAGCCGCGGGGATGTATCTTTTGCCTGTAAGGCTTGCGACCCAGGACAAATTGGGTTTGTTCTGGACTTTGATAACCCCCTTCTTAATATCGGATCTGGATTGGGATGACATGTCTGCTGTACTCGAGTCTGTGTCTGAGGAATTGGTACTTTGAAAGATGTCGTATGTGAAAGGGTCGTCGGAAGTTTGCAGATTTTGTATTTTTGATCCGTAGGAAATCGACTGTGTGCCCCAGCATTAGCAAATATTTTCCATGCTATTGTGGGTGGTGGACAATAGCAAGCGGTCGCCGCCGGCGCCATGTGGTGGGTTGAGTAAATCCCACGATCTTGAAGGTGAACAGAACAATTGCCGACATCCAACAACCCACCCTCCGCACCTCGGAACACCCAAAAGTGAATGGCAGGCTTACAGGTTGCTCGCCAAAGGACAATTGGAGTCCTTTCCCATTCTGCACACATTTTATCATTTCCTCAATCACTGAATCGGTCAAGGTGAGCCCGAAGACATCCGGGGGACTTGAGCCGGCCTTGGAGCCAGCCCCATGGGAGCTCTGCATTGTCAGGCCCGACTCTGGAATAACGAGGGAAGGCATTTTGTAGGAGGGTCTGCTCGAAGCAGGTTCGACTTCGTGGTATTCGTAGAAGGAGAGGGTTCGGGGTTTTGTGGTTCTTGCTGCCAAGTCTCGTTGCTGAGGCGGTTGACGCTCGACTCTCGACTATCTCGACATAAAGGCGGTGGTAGCAGATTCCATTTGGGAAGGGAACTTTGAGGACTGGTCGATTGTTGCTTGGAGGTATTCGACCAGTGTACAATCACATCAAAGAATCATTCACGGAGTCAGGTGTGAAGAGCAGTGATTGTGAGAGTTGAACAAGCAAAGCAGAGCAGAGCAAAGCAAAGCAAAGCAAAGCAGGAAGTTGAGGGGATGAATCGAGGCGAGGTTCCCGTTCCCTTCCTTCCTCTCAGCAGGCCATGTCCAGCAAGCCCAGCCTGGGCCGCAAGGATAGCGCAGGGATGTCGTGGGTGTAGTGGGTGGGCGATGTGAGATGGTGGGACTGGCTGGTCTGTAAGTAGGTAGTGGCACAGGGATCCGGTTAGACTGCCTGCTCCAGTGGTGGACGAAGAGGGGACTGAGGGCACTGGAAAGCAGGGCAACAAAGACAAAAGGGCAGAAGTGAGGGAGGCTTGAGGTTGATTGAAGTGGAGGCTTGGAAGAGGCAGAAGTTGTGTCTCTCCCAGCAAGACCGGGCAAAGAATTTGGCTGAAGGATACGGTAGATGAATTGGGCACCGTTCTGCTTGCTTCACTCTGCACTTGCTTGGGTTGAGGATCTTTTGCGCAGCAGACCAGCCCGCCAGCAAACCAGCAAAGTGCAGTGCGCAGTGCAGCAGTCTACGCCCAGTCGCCCACGAACGACGGAAGAGGAACGAGGCTTTTCGGCCTGCAGGGTGCAGTGTGGATCAGGCCGTCTGCTGGAACACCAGGGATCGCGCGAGAGCGCCGAAAGGTATAGATCTGGAAGGTACCTATATAACTAAGAGAAGCCCGGCAGTATCATGAGAGTGTAAGGTAGAAGAGAATCAGCTTCACTCTGATTCCTTCACTTCATTACAGTACATGGCACAAAGACAACAATCAATTCTCATACTGCGTCATGCCTTCACTCCAAGTTATGCCCTGTCTGCCTTTGTGAGCATGGCGGCCTCGGCCTGAGGTCCCGCCCAATGTCTCGAAGGAGATATTTTTATTTCAGCATAATTTATACGGATTCCCAAAGCATGTCTGCCGGACATTCTTTGCGTCCCTCCCTTTCCCCTCTTTCGAAGCAGCCCCTCAATCTCCTGAACGGGTCATTTAATAGTTCTATATGTGTCTAACCACCTACCCGCCTCCTTCTGGACATTGGAAATTAGGAATTGGAACACCATTTGCACTGTAGTTTCAAATGCCTCTTGCACTTTCAACAGTGACACAGCGAGTGAGTTGATGACTGCTTTATTGATGGGTCCTTAATTGAGTGCCTCCGCTATGAGTATTGCGGTGAGCAACGTGGGGGAGCTAGAAGATGGATGGGTATTCCGCTAGGTGATGACTGAGTATGACGACGATGGGGCACGCAACACACACGTCTTCACCAGGCATCTGATTACAAACAGCACAGCATGCCTAGGTAGGTACAGCATCATCAATCATCACACCCGCCCGGCCTTCTAGAGGCAGATAGAAAGAATCAGATGCATGTGGTTCGGCCCATACATTTTTACATGCATGCAACGTTCACCCATCCACCATCGCACAACACAGCTCACAAGTAAGAAGCCAGCCATGGATGTCTCCGGCTTACAAACGCCAGCACTGTCCGGGAAAACACGATTTATTGGGGATTTGAGAAGCTTCTCTCTTATCCCATCAGAGCTAACAAGACTGACCTTAATGATTGAGTCGATTCCTTAGTCGACCACGAGGAGTGAGGGGTGGTGAGGTAGGGCAGAGCCAGCGGGGTATTTTTGTACCTGAACTGAACTTCGAACAACCGAATCCTCTGGTGTTTTATCCGGCAGGCACAGCCAGGACCCTTCCCTTTCATGAACCAGTCCAAAGTTCGTAAATAAATATCCCGAAACAGGATGCGGAAGGGAGGGACGGAAGGAAGCTCAAGTCAGGTCAGGTTCAGATGAATCAGATCAAGTCAAATGATCCATCATGCAGCGGGTGGGGAGCAATATAAAAAAGGCTCGGAGAGGACGCGAGGAACAGGAACAGCGGCTACCCCATATTTCAGACTTACAGACGAGAGGGAGGCCATCAAGTATTTATTTATCCAGACGAACCGTTCCTGCTGCCCGCCACCAGATTGATTGATTGTTTAATTGAAGGAGAGATCGTCCAGCATGGCATATCAGGCACAATTACCTTCCCCAGATTCCGAAAAGCAAGCAAGCAAGCAAATGCTCTCATGTTATTGAAAAGTCCCGGGTCTGCCGCTTCGGGGAGATTCGCAGCCATGATTTTTCTCATCACACGTCTTGGGCTCGAGACGCTGGGACGCACCTCGCCTCATCATTCGTCCAGCTGCACTTCAGCTGGAAAAGAAGCAAGCCACGACCTGTTTCGCAGTCTCAATTTTCAGGGCTGCAGATTCTGCGTTTCCCTTTCCTTTCTTTTGATCGGTCTTGCCTGGTCACTATCAATTAGCACACACTTCCAGTTATCAGACATTTTGTCCCACGTTCAGACAACCTGGGCGCCTCTAGATCCTCACTTCACCCCACCACCAGATCAACCCCCAAGCCCAACTAAACATCTAGGTCCCGAACAACCTGCCCGAGCTATCCCTAGCTCTCATCTAGTCCGATCAGTCGAACAGCGAGCGAATGAAGACCGAGGATCAGGTCCCGACAGCTAGCTTCAGTGAGCCACTGTCTAGTTGGGACTGTTGGCATCGGGGTGGCCCCAGCAGCCCCAGCCTCCTCCCGCGTGGACATCGACGTCGTATCGATTCGATATCACGTACCATACGCGGTCCCCAAAATACTTACCGATGCTCGTCACCGCCACACCATACCAAAGGACTCTATCGGTTTCAAAACCTTCGCCGTTTTCAAAAGGACCCCAGACTGGATGCGAATCCTGCTCGTGTAATAACCATCACAAGTACTGGGTAGTGCATGGCACTTCGCAAGTCGCTTCTTCCATCCGAAGTTAGCTCGTCCCAGACTACCAGAACAGTAACAGTGGAAAACGTTACTTGCAGCTCGTACAAACCGACGTGCTTGTACCTCCTCACCTACCTCGGTACCCAGACTCCAGAGTGTACACTCCAATCTCCCTCAGAGCCAGATAGAATCCATAGCTCAAGCACGAGTCTGGTGTTTCCTATATATTTCACGGATGCCCCATCCGAGTTTCGTCGCGTCTGTAACACCTCCTGCTATCTCCAGTACCCAATAGCGCGGGAAGAGTCTCCGCATTAACGAATTAAACCTCAACCCACCTGGACCATCTAGAGTCTCACAAAGCCTAAGGTGTGATGGTAACTCGCTTGCTCCCCGAATAACATTTCATAGTCGTACAAGCCATGGCACCGTGAGTGTAGGGAACACCCTCGGTCCTCTGAGGTATGGTACGGTATCAGGACGCCGAGTCTCTGGCACTTTACAAGTCCAGAACCAAATTTTAGTTGAGCTGATGTGAAGGTTGCAAAGACTTAGAATCGATACGATATTGAACTACTGCCCTCGACCAGACAGAGAAGAAAAGCAGAAGTACTCACCCCCACATCTAACATCTTGCGTAACCGCAGCTTTTGCATAGGGCCGAAGTCTTATATTATTGTCAGCAAGAAAGGAGCGGCATCGAGGGCATATTCCACGCCCAAATCGATCTCCAGACGCCTCATCGTCACGAAATGGCATCGAATAGAAACAAAATGTGAGCAAGTCGTCCGTACCTGCAACCTTCACTCAAAGTCGCCACGCCCCCGCCTCATCGAGGGCTCGCCGAACATTTGATGCCATTGCCCCATTCAACCTTCTGTCAGCCCAGCAGTCTATCAGCCCGTCTCTACGCCACCATAAGGCTACGGCTACCTTTAAGCTGCAAAGCATCGACTGCGGCGTCCGTGGTCGGGTGGTACCGACGGAAAATTGTCAATTACTTTCACAGGGTATCGAACCGCATCCCAGCCAATCTGTATGGCAGTGGTGTTTGGAAGCGACTCATGAACATCACCAAAGCACTTCACACAACAAAGAAACACCTGAAAAGAGGGATAAAAGTTCCCGTTCTTCTTCATGCAGATAGATGCTTAATTTTTCTCTTCTACCTTCTCCATCCCAACCTCCGGAATACTTTACACAGCACGGATTCGATGTAAACTGTACCCGAGCCTGGTACAGAGCAGGTCAATTCTCAGGCATTCGAAGGTGAAACAACCATCCCCATCTCCACCAACAAGCCGCTGCTTCAGAACCATCCGTGCCTCTCAACCAACCGAAGTTCATCGCATCGTATCTGCGCCGCATTCGTGATCCCCACGCTGATCCTCTCGGCACTTTGAATCATTCGTGAATGTACCTCGAGGGAGAAAAACAAAAGGCGTGACGTTTCACGGGGCTCAACAGAGGTATTTCCTCTGATGCTGGAGTGCCTTCAAGGTTGAGACGAGAAGATGCTTCCAGGGGCAGGCTGCTAAGCTGCAAATGCAAATGCCTTTTCCACAAAGGTTATAAGATTCAATCAGGCAAGTCTGTAAAGAGAGCTCTCCCCACCAACGCAATCCAATACAATTTCTCGAGAAACGCATGAAGTCTCAACCTTCCAAGTTGAGATTATATAGCATAGCATGACAGAGTATCCCGAATACCTCCTGCACAGAACGACAAGTTTTTCTAGAATGCCGATATGTGCATGCGCAGGTGCATGCATACATAAGCACCAGGAAAGTCCTGATATCAAATCTCTTCATTTCATTCGTCATCAATTGCCCGTTCGTCAGCACCAACCAACAACCAAAACCAAAATTCCATCATCTTCATCACAGTCAACAAATCAAATCTCCATACCGGACTATATTTCAGGTCGGAGAAAAAGACAGGACGAGAGCCCTTGTGCGCATCCTAAAGAATCACGTCCTCCCACCACGCCCTCGTTCCATATCTCACAGTTACAGTCAGTACCGTAACCTCCACGGACCGAGCATCAGCAGCACGTCGTCAGATCGAGGATCGTCTCATCTTGCCAGCCAACAAGACGGGGACGTGTCTGCCCTATGGGCTGAGGGTGGGAGGGAAGCTCTCGTCTGATATCAGCCCAGCTTGCCATTTTCCTTCGAATATGTACTTCATGTGGATTTTCCACGGTCTTATGGATTCTCAGCTGTGGCTGGAATTGGATTGGTTCCGATTCTCACCTCCCAAGCCCGTTCTTCTGCATGTGGAGGCGATCCAGTTGAGCTTGTGGCGTGCAGCAATCGCTGTTCTACCTCTTCTCTTCCTCAGTTTATTTCTAATGCTCAACTTATTCTTCGCTTCATAGGTTGATGATTTAATATCATCCATCTCTTTCCCCCATTCCAAACAAATCAACTCCAGAACCGCAACCGCTGGTGGAGAAACCCAACCCATCGCCACATCCCGTTCGTTCCCACGAGCCTACCCACGAGCCAACCCTAACATACCCTCGCCGGCGGCCCGCCTCCCCTGCTAATGTGCTCTTCAATACCCTGTGCACTTCTTTGCATGACCACTGAAGCCAATCAGCCGGGATGAAGTGGGGTATGTACCTAGTAGGCCCTGGATTTATCGATAGGCGCTCCCAGCGATGACTGCTTGTGTGGGTCATTGCTATCCGCTTGACTCCGTACTCTACCGTCTACCTCCAGGTTGTTGAAGCTGCTCCATTTTCCTCTCATCTCTGTGCTCCTTTATAAACATGTAAACCAGGACATGACTGAGGGTGAAAAGTTTCCTCTGGCTTTTCTTAAGCATGATGAAACATCCCATCAATTTTAAGTTAAAGCTCTGTTCAAAGCATGCATTCCACGGGAGCATGAGCGTTCGGGACGCAAAGGCCCTTCCGAACTTCCTCTTATTCATCCAGCGCACGCATCCAGTCCAGCCCCTCCCATTCATTCCACTTCGGAAGACCAGCCGACCGATCAACGTTCGTCAACCATCGACCACCAAACCAAAACACCACGCTTCGGAAGCACCTGCCTCGTTCCTGACGAAGCACTGTAGCGCGCATCTTCCCACTGCACCTAACAAAGCACGCACGCACGCACGATCTAGATCTCGTGCAACAATTGGCTTTCCCTCTCCCTCTCTTCCGTTCATCCAAGCGATTCCCTTCCATTCTCCTCCTCTTCCTTCCCCTTGCCCAGGGAGAATATCGAATCAATTGATTTGATTGATATATATTAAAGCTTTTGGAGACCTGTATCAGATGGTTTGAAAGGGATGTGAGGTTAGGTTCCATCCATTTTTTGCGAGCCAGGAGCCAGGAGCCAGGGCGTGAGAAGACAGGTGCAAGGGTTCACCAGGTTCTATTTTAGGTCCGATGGATGGATGGGGCAGAGACAGAGACAGTGCTGCTCTGGGTCTTAGTTGGGCTGGGCATTGACACTGGCATTGACTTAAGGGTGTTGGATCTCGCTAAAAGGAATGGCATGGCAACGCGACGAGGGTCACGATTCGACATCAATTGACTGATGTGAAGAGACGTTGTACGAAGTCGCACATGCTTTTGTGATACTGAATCGCAATGGTCTTGGATTGAATCTCAAGTGGAGATTGTGTCACAGGATGCACCTCTTCCGATTGCTCAGGTCTACGATTCGGCTACTGACAGAAGGGAAGGGACCATCGATCTGGTGGGTGGCGATCCTCACTAACGGGTCCCTGCATCATTGGGGGTTAACGTCATGATATTCTTGAGAGGAGGGGTCTGTTAGTGCATCGATGTTGATATCGACGACGAGTACGGAATATTTTACTAACAGTACAGTAATCATTCAATTGCTATCTCTTTCAAGTCGTTTCCATCTCAATCCTTCGATTGACTATCGATGCAATTGTCTCTTTTCAATTTCTCTTTTCTCATCTCATTAGGTCTTTCTGTTTCTCCAGTCAACGTCATGGCAGCTTCAAATGCAGGCAAAGCTCACCAATCTCTCAATGGTAAGTCCATTGCACATTCGTTTGCATTTTTCAAGCTCTCAATCGGATGTTCTGTAACATTTACTGACCCCAACATCCAGTATTCAAGAAACCCCTCGGGCTCTTCAGCAAGCAGCCCATGACAGGTTTCTACCGCAACGGCTACTGCGACGTTGGACCAGACGATACAGGAAACCATTCCGTCGCAGGTACACCCTCCCTCCTCTCCATCCACTCTCCAAGAAAAAAAATCCCCCCAACTAACTTCCGCCCAAGCAACACTCACCGACCCATTCCTCGACTTCACCGCCTCCCGCGGTAACAACCTCCGCAGCATAGGTCTCACCGCAGGCTGCAAATGGTGTCTCTGCGCAGCACGCTGGAAAGAGGCCGTTGATCACGCGAACTCGAATGTTGAGGCTGGGGATGGAGCGAAAGCGAGTGTGGTTCCTAAGGTGCATTTACATGCGACTAGTGAGAGGGCGTTGGATGTTGTTGGGATGGCGGATTTGAAGAAGTGAGTTTCGATTTCGATTTTCTTCTGGAGGCTTTGAATGTTGGGGAAAGCGTTTGGAAGGGCAGAGGCGGAGATCGGTGATGAAGCGTAGAGGGAGGCGAGGCGCGAGATTGAGGCTAACATGTGTCTTTCAGGTACGCTGCAGAGCCGGAGGTTGGTAATGCGAGTAATGTTGCTCAAGGCCATGGAGGTATGGGTGGTGCTGTGAAGGAGAGCACGGAAATGAGTGGAAGGGGAAGCATGACGACCAGAGATCAGAATGGTACATAGTGGATCAGTATCCCGTCCGGTAATCCAAACATAACATCCTGGCAAGCCAGTTCATTGTTCTTGATGAGTTTGTACGAGTATGTCTTTGTCACTGTTCAAAGTTTGTGTTCGTGTACATTTCAGTTTGTGTATCCGAAAGTTAACGGAGGGAAATCTGAGATGAACGAGACAAAAAGTTCAGGGCATCTGGCGAGCGGTGGTCAGTCGCTGTCTGTTGGTTATCGGGGATCAGTTTATGGTGATATGTGGTATATTCGAAGTTTGAGATTGTAGTCAGACTAGCTGGTAAGAGGAGGCACTCACACTTTCTTACAGCTCTTCAAGTGATCTACCGCTGGATTGGGTCCGGGTAGGACTGGCACCAGTCATCTTTTAACCCATTTCAGTATTTCAGGTATACAAGTCATAGACATAGTTAGGTATGGTACTGCTGTAATCCTCATAAGGCCTTGGTATGAAGTTAGACATCCTTCTTGAAGTGTTGTTGACATAGATGTTTACCACATTGTAGCCCAGGTTATAGTGACCCTCCACTATCATTACAGGGCACTGGTCGCTAAAAATTGGAGAGTGTACGCCAACGCCCAGCATTTCGGCACCGACAGGTCACGAGGCATCCCCACTTTCCTGATATTGCGACGGACGAGACGCGACAGCTCATATGCAGATGGAAGCATCTCTAATTCGTCCTTCGCCGCCTGGTCAAGAAGACCCTCTACCTTGAAGTCGCGATATACTCTGATGTGATGACTTCTAGGCCGACTCGCCCGCGGTTAAGGGCCAAGACTGGCTGTGTTGGGTGTCGGAAACAGAAGAAGAAATGTGATGAGACAAAGCCTTCGTGCCTGTATTGCTTGCACTACAAACGCCAATGTGTATGGCCAACTGTGTTTGCGGATGGTCGGAATGGAAAACGCAGATCAAGTTCATCGAATCACTCGCCATCTCCAAGCAGCAGCTCGCCTCCACCGGAGTGCATTTTGCCGGCATCCAGCTCCCCAGTATGGCAGACCGGAATCTCGCAGAAGTCGGATGCCATTGAGCATTACTATCCCAAAAGCCAGATTACATGGTATCCGGTTGAACTGGGCGAAGGGCAAGAGAGACTCCTCTTCCATCATTTCTCGACTTGCACCTTACCTACAGCCATTCGTCGTCACGCGCATCCATCATTTTCTACTTATCAAGATGTTTTCCAATTTGGGTTCGAGAATCCTGATATTATGAACGTGTTTCTGGGTATCGCGGCTCTCAGAATCGGCCAGAACAATGAGAACTTCACAATCGAAGCGACTAAGTTCTACAATCCTTCAGTCAATGCAGTTTCTCGAAGTATCAAAGAAGGCAAAGTCAATGGTACAGAGGAGTGGCTACTGGTCCTCATAGCATTCATGGTAATCTTCGAGGTAAGTTAAGTGTCCATCTTCAGATTCAAAGCTAAGGCTTAAATAGACTTCTCGGTTCGAGCTGTGTAGCAATGTCATGTTACATCTCGGGGGGTTGGCACAGCTCTTCCACATCAGGAAGCTCAAAAATGCTCTTCCAGATCAGCGAAGACCCTTCCACAGGATTGCAGCTGAGGCGTTTGCTTATCACCTCGCTACATACTCCATTCTCTACAGTGCTTACGAGATTGATGGTGTCGCCCAACAGTTTACTTGGACAGACCTTGAAGGATATGATCGGGTGATGCCATATCCCGAGGCCTCGGAACTGGCAAATTCTCCCGTTCTCGGCTTACAATTTGAGCTGTTCAAGAACATCTTCGAGATCACAAGACTGAGCCGCCATACTCCGTTGACGCCGAAAGACTTAACATCTGCCATGGAGTTCAAGCGCCAGCTTGACCTCAACCAGCAGTGGCTTACTCGAGGCCTTGATTTTGTCGCTGGGGAAGAGGAGTATGAATCACAAGAAATTGCGTTACTTTACACCCTCGTAGCGCAGATCTTTCTGCTCAAAATCATGAGCCCAGAAATCACGACACAGCACCCAACCGTCATTCATCTCCTGTCCCAAGCGCTTGTCTCAGTGGAAAGCTGCAAGGTTTATGCTGCATGCAATTCGTTTTTCTGCTGGCCTTTGACCGTTTTAGCGTGTGCAGTACACACCGACGAAGCGAAGGAGCTGATTGAAAGGAAGATGGCAGAATGTCGTCAATGGACACATTCTGGCCAGATACACAGGAGCTCCAGCATCATCAAAGCTATCTGGGAGGATGACTGCTCCGATGATATCAGCCAGGGCTCCGGTGCGGTTGTCTTGCCTCGAGGACTGGATAGGCTTCTGCACGTCGAAGGCCTGGTGGACACGTTGTTCCTAACGGAGCGCGCAGACTCGGGTTGAAGGCTCCCACTGGTTCCAATCATTGCGGATCTAAAGATATCGATACCCAAAGCATCAATTCATACTTGAAAGTTTTGTTCCCTGAGAAAGGAGCATAGTTGGAAAAATAACATATATCAATGCTATGTACACGAATCAGGGAATCCATCCGAATCTGACATGATGCTCAATTTGCTACATTTCTATCAAGCGCAAAGTACCTCCTGTATAATACGAGCTGCAGCTAGGCACTTCTCATCTTGAAATCGTCGAGCGGTTATCTGGATCGAGCAAGGAGCACCATCTTGCAGAACAGGATCATCTGGAATATCTTTCAATATCGACTCTTGAAAAGACCATGAAGTAAAAACAGATCGAGTCAAACTTACAATCTGGTCCTTTTTGAGGAGCTATGAATGTTTGCGGCTCGGGATCCAGCTCTTTTGAGGACTTTATGTACGGAAACACCACGGCTGGGAACTGCCTATAGTCAGAAAACGTCGTAGCTTAAACATTTGGCTCATGACTTACGTCCATCAAGTTCCATTGGGTGGTGTAGGGAATGTAGCTGTATGCGTCATGCTTGACTGCGGTGCTTTGACATCCTGGCCCGAGGAGAACATCCAGCTTCTTGTCCACCCAGATCCTTCTCCATGCTTCGATCATCTCACCGCGCTGCCTGTTCATTGCAGCGAGACCAGCTAGAGATAGCTCGGCCCAGTCTCCCGCCGTCCCCAAGCAGTTCATGTTCAGCACAGATTGAACGATCGGCTCACCTCCTGCCTCTAGATTCTTCAGCTGAGTTCGATCGGGATCGGCTTGATAGTATTTCAGCATCATTCCGTTTGCAGTGGCGACGGTGTTGTCGGGATTGTATGGGATGTCAACCAATGTGTGGCCGGCTTCCTTGAGCTTGGCCACTGCGCTCGATAATGCACGTCGAACAGGTGCTTGAAGTGGGAATAATGGATCCTCCCCTTGGACGCCAATGACCAATTTCTTCCCAGCTTCATGCTTGACGGATCTCCAAGGCACTTCATGTGCAGTCGAATCGTACTCGTAAGGATTCGCGTCGATGACTGTTTTCATGAAGAATTCAGCATCGACGAGATCTGTGCAGTTAGGTCCTGCGCATGGCAGTACCGTGGAAAATCCACCCAATACCCCAGCACACTTTCGAGCGTATGGGATGCGTCCAGTTGATGGCTTGAAACCGATAATACCACATGCCAAAGAAGGCATTCGAATCGAACCGCCCAGATCGGTACCGACACCCAAAACCGAACCTCGGAGTGCAATAAGGGCCCCTTCGCCACCTGTTGATCCACCTGCACCAAGGCTGAGATTGTTAGGGTTCAGAGTCCGACCAAAGAGGTTGTTGTGAGTATCAGCACTCATGAAGGCCTGTGGGATATTCGTCTTGACATAGAGGACCGCACCGAGATCCAGAAGCATATCGACCAAGGCGGAATTATACGTCAGAGGCGGATTATCAGCATATGAGATGTACCCAATCGTGGTTTTGATCCCTTCGAGGTTGAAAGATTCTTTCAAGCTGATTGGGAGGCCATGGAGAGGACCGATTGGCTTCTTGTGCTCCTTCAAATAAGCATCTAGAAATTTCGCCCTTTCCAATGCGCGATCGAAGAACATTTCTGTCAGGCAGTTCACTAACTGCTGTGCGATTGCCGCTCGCTTCGAGAATGCCAATGTTACTTCCTCCGACGAGAGCTCCCCAGCCGCGAGCTTTGCTACCAATTCTGTTGCGTTATATTTTTCAGTGATTGCCAACTCAGAGTCGGTCAGGATTCCAGATCTGCGTGGAATATCGAGGGCAACGACATTGGTGCCGGAGTCAGGACCCAGTGGAATGTCTTTCAGAACTAACGCAGGAATGATCCAGTCTGCAGGAATAGCTGCTGCGCATTCAGCTTGTTTCTTTGCGGCGACATCCTTCCAAGACTTTGAAACGTTTGGCGACATGGTTGGCAAGTCGAAATACCGAAATATAATAAGATCTGGCAATCAAGCTGAAAGAATATGAAGATGAGAAAGACGCAGCAGCTGGAAAGGCCGAAAAGTCACTTCATATGTGCGTTCTTTCAGATGCTATCTCGAGCGGCCAATACAGAACGTTTGCGATTATTCACGGATTACAATTAACCTTAATGGTTACAATCTGTCAGCTATCTCCATCGAAGAGACAATTCCATCTGATGTTGAAGCTACCCCATTCTTGAAATGTTGGTGAGCCAATGGCCGGTATTTGCGCAAACTAAGCTGGACCCGCAATGCAACAACAGCTCTCCTCTCAAGAGGACCCCTGGATCTCGAATTCGTCTTCTGAGCCAATGGCTGTCGAATACGAAATGTCCACCTTTTGGCAACATAATGAGAGCTTAGCAGATCTGATAGCTACGCCTCCACAATAATCTTTCCATGCTCAGCGAATGTTTTGACCCGGAACCGGAACCATGGGACCAGAAAAGAGATATCTTTCTTATCTTCCCCGGAGCGAAGATTAATTCCAGAGATCACCAATCAGCGTCGTTTGCGGATATTATTTACATGTTTCCCCATGGAGGTGCTGAGCCGCGAGGTTATCTCCCGTTCTTCACCGGGCAACAACAAACTAGCTTCCACAATAGCTACCTCCCTGGATTTACTTACCATTGACATGCTATAAAGCTCCTTTGATTCCTCTCGAGTGTCTGTTTGTAATTTTCATTTCTGCCATATTAATTAAGGAACATTTAATATCAGTCAAAAGAAGCAAATCCGAAGCTTTTCACAATGGCTCTCGACACGGAGAAGTCTATCCCTGCAGGCGAAGATGTCCTCACTGTAACCCGCAGCACCGAGATTGGAGACGACACGAAAGTTGCCGGAGAAGCACCACGAGATATTGGCTGGGACCTCTACCAAGCAGCACTCTTAATGGATCCAATCGAACGAGAAGTCATCGCCAAGCGTGTGAAGTTGAAGCTTGACTTCATTCTGCTCCCTCTGGTGAGTAAACAAAGGGTGCTGATCGGACTGGCTGTGACTAAAAACTGAGCAGATGTGCTTCATCTATCTTATGAGTTTCTTGGACAAAACATCGCTGAATTATGCGAATGCTTATGGCATACAAAAGGATCTAGGCTTCGTTGGAAACAAGTAAGAACAGAGTCTAAATCCCGCGTAACTGAGCTGCTGCTGACATCGTCAGCTATTCCGCCGTCGCGGCCATCACTAATGTCGGTTATGCTGTGTGTGCATATCCGATGAGTCTGGCCCTCCAAAAGTTTCCCATTGGAAAGTTCATTGCGATTGCTTTGATGGTCTGGGGTGGCATTCTGATGTGCACAACAGCCGTCCAGAACTTCGCCGGATTGATGGTCCTGCGATTCCTTCTCGGAGGCACAGAAGCATGTATCGGGCCTGCCTGGATGCTGTTGACGGGTATGTTCTGGACGAGGAGGGAGCAACCCTTCAGAATGAGTTGGTGGCTCGGATGTGATGGGATTGCAGTACTGATGGGTGCTGGGATCTCATGGGGCTTGGGTCACACAACGAACTCTATTGCTCCCTGGCGGCTGATTTTCCTCGTGAGTGGCTTCCAATATCACCTTTATTCATATCAACATGTTGCTAATTGTTGACGTCTCAGGTCATCGGATCCATCAGCTTCGGTCTCGGTATTGTCGCTTTGATCATCCTTCCATCCTCGCCCTCACAATGCATCTTCCTCAAGCCGGATGAGAAGATAGTGGCTGTCTGGCGCGTGGCCGACAACAAAATGGGAATCAAGAGCGAGAAAGTCCAAATCCATCAAATCAAGGAAGCTGCTTGGGACTTGAAGATGTATTTCGTGGCCATGCTCTCCTTAATGATCGGCATTCTCAATGGTTCAGTCGTCAACTTCTTCAGTGCGCTGCTCGCTGGATTTGGCTACGACAGCCAAAAGGTCCTCATGTACCAGCTTCCAGGAGGAGCTTTCGCACTCATCTGCACGATCTTCGGTGGTCTTCTCAACTCTTATATACCGGGTATCCTCTGTTTGACCAGCATCCTCGCCCTCCTCCCCGGACTCGCAGGCATGATCGGTATCGCGACCATCTCGCTTGACCACCAGCTCGCCCTCACAGCATGTGCCTGGCTCCAGAATATCTTCGTCCTCGCCATCATCCTCAATTGGTCCATCGTCGCTTCCAATTTCGCTGGAAATACTAAGCGCGCAGCTGCCAACGGCGTACTCTTCGTATTCTTCGGCATTGGCAACATCGTTGGCCCGTTCTTGTTCCTGCCGGAGGAGAAGCCGAGGTACTTGACTGCTATCAAGGTTCTTGCGGGGATGTACGCGGGATGCATCTTGATGGTGGGATGCTTGTATGTCACCATGGCTACGGAAAATAGGAGGAGGGACCGAAACCCCATGCTTGAGGGTGATGGAACGGAGGAGGGATTCGCGGATATGACGGACAAGGAGAACAAGGCTTTCCGTTATAAGCTTTAGCTTACAAGTGGTCCGAAAGCCCCCCTTCTAAGGTTGAACCTAGAATTGAAGTTTTTGAAAACTCCTTCTGAATATATTATCCCAACGCCTCTACCTCGTGTATCCATCCACCTGGGGTACTATCTAAAGACACAGAACAGAAATCTAAAAATTATAGGCTCATCCCTGGTCCACTCTATTGCAAGAAAGTTGAATCTACAACAATGTACGTTAAGTCAAGAGCCTTCAGCTCAATGGTCAATTATTTACGTCTGTCCGGCTGACCCCACATCCTCCCGCCTCACTTTCAGTAATTGAAAATCATGAGCGCCGGGTTCAGCGCAAACTACCAGATCGTCAGCAAATCCAATATTCTGCTTGCCGTAAAGTTGTTGTTGGGTACTCACTGGAAGAATAGCATGGCTGGCCAACATGACCGCCAGTGGGACCGTCGCCGTGATTCCGGTGATATCCCAACCCCTCGGCGCCCACGGAGTAGCGAGGAAGATCATGCCTCCAATGCAAGGAACAACAAAGGCATACATCATCCAGAAGTTCTTGAAGATCTTGGGGACTTCCTTGAAGAAGTTGGACTTCTCGGCTTCCTTTGCTGTGGCGCCCCACTCCATGTTTATGGAAAACCTACACGCGATTGAGACGAGTCAGTATACTGGTAAAGGCAAGATGTTGAAGAGACTAGGAGATGGGAAACGATGACGTACATGTGTGCGGCTAGAGCCAAGAAGAGGTGGAAAGAGATGCCTCCAAAGAAGATGGCGAACATAGGCATCCACTTGAAGTTCTCGATTAAGGCTGAGATCAAACTCTTCTCACCGAGACGGTACCTCAATACTGCCAGGCAGAAGTTTCCGAGACCGGAGAACACGACGAGGAGGGCAACAAAGATCTTCCAGGAATCGATGTAGAACTTGTCAATGTAGCCGTTGTTCCAGCCTATGAGGAAGTAGTTCAACAAGGTGAGGGGCAGCCCGAAGGCCAATGCATAGTAAGTGGCGATGTAACCCAGAATGGTGACTTTGGAGGAGAGTTGCATATTAGAGAAGAGAAGGCGACGAAACAGAGGTGTGAACGGCGTGCGCCAGAGCCACGTATGGATTGGATTAAAGACCAATTCGTTGCAGCCATATGCATATCTGGTGTTACCTCGTATTAGCATTTCCATTGTAAGCAATAAACGGAGAGGAGATAGGAGTCAGCTTGACGCACTTTTCCCAGCGACTGAGTTCGTCGTACACGGTGAGGGAAACGCCTTCCTTGAATTCATCTCCATGGTACGTAGCCAAACGGACCACGTTTCCGGCAATCTGCATACGAAGCGAGATATCGAAATCCTCAGAGACGTGATGCTCGGACCAGAAAAGATCTGCACCATCTTCTCTCTTCGTTGCAATGGCCTGCACCGCCTTCCAACGCAGAAATGCGTTGTGTCCGACGAAAGGTGCAGCCTCGCCAGACCCGACGGCAAACCGAATAGCAGAGTAGATCTGGTTGGTGAAGAAAGTGATGCCGTTCTCGAAGTAATCACCGACGACTTGCATGACACCGGCACTGTGCTGCACGATGGCCACCTCGGGAGAAAGGAACATCTCTGCAGCGCCATAGAGAAGGCAGTCAACAGGCTGTAACCGTTAGTACTGCCGGACGTAGACATTTGGAAGGTACCAATAGATAGCAGTGGCTGAAGACTCACAACGCGAGTGTCTGAATCGATGATCAGAATGAACTCTCCAATCCTTATATCTCCATCAGCCCATGCCTTACCCTCGTCACTCAGTACCTTGCAGAGTGCTGCTCTGTACAACTCATCTTCTTTGCTCTCGGAGATTTCATCTGCGCCAAGCTCTGTCTTGTGTTCGGCTATCATCTCTCGGAGGACATCTTCCGTGCGGTTACTGATGTTGAGGGCGTAATTCATGTTGGAAGCTTTCTTGAATTTCCCAGGCCTGACGAATCCGTCGTCTCCATGCCTAGGGCGTGCGACCCATCCGATGTTGTTGTCTGTGTAGAAATCACGGCGAGCTTGCGCTTCTTTCTCAGGGAGCAACTGATCACGACTTTTTAGAAATCATTTCAAGCGTGACATTCATAGTTGCTTACTTGAAGGCCATCATCGTTGATGAATATGCTTGCGGTTCCGCCATTGAGCTCGTAGTGACGAATCGCTGCTTTCAATGATGTGACGGTGGGGATAATGACGCTCTCTAAGCCCTCCTTGTAGACGGGCATCTGGATAGTCACGTGGCTACATGTAAATCCTGAGGTGCACGCTTTGAAGATGTCGGGGTGTATCGCTGAGTAGGAGCGGGAGTTGGATGTCACCCCAGTGATTGGCCCAATCAATTGGAAGATGTCCGTGAAAATAACGATTGCGAAAAACTAAACCTCGTTAGTGCTTGGTCCAATGAGACAGGCAGGTTGAAATACCAAGCCAAAAAGCCCAAAGGCTGGTGTTGTTGCAACCTATCTGATTGTCAGTATGTTGACGCTCTTCATATCAAGATCCACTGACCAAAGCGAGGCGGAGCCACATTCCATCGATGAGCGATTGGTAAATCAACTAGAATTGTCAGAATAGCGGGAAGCAAAGGCAGAGGTTGATATACCTGCGACACACCAAAACCCAAAAGTAAGATTATGATCAAAGCAACGGCAAGTCCAACAAAGATGGCTGACAGGAATATTAGTGGTCGACCAAGAGACTCGTTTTCCAAGACAATGGCGGCCTCAATATCTGATCCAGCATCGAGCTCTGCTACCGTCATTTCCATCTTGTGTGGAAGGTTTGCAGAATTTCCTCCTGGGGTTGAAGCGTACATAGAATCCGCTGCAGAGTAGCCTCCGGTTGAATTATGGTGATGACTGGCAATTGTCGGGAGTAATGGAAGTTTAGCTCCCCATATCTGATATGATCAGCTTGGTTCAGTCACAGCCTTCTTTCATTGATACTTACAACTGTCAGGAGCTGTCTTTCGACGCTGGCAGCATGAGTCAAGATTCCCTCCACGTCGTCATCCCAAAGCAGCAGTACTCTTTCCGTCCTCACAAAGCAAGTGTATTGGAATCTTTTGATCTTATTGGATGTTGCCTTGGCCATTTCATCGAATGATTCGAGAATCTGGTACTGTGTACTATCATGCGGTAGCACGAGCTCGGTCTGATTGGGCGCGAAGATGGAGAACATCAAATCGGTGACATGAGTTGACATGGTGAATGCCACAGCGACATTGAGTCTTTGTACAGTTGCAAGAAGATTTGGTGCAAGCACTTCTGGCATTGAGACATATTTCCCGCGGGTGTGTCGAAGTAGTACTCCTTGAGAAGGTACTTCGTGGCTCATCAACGCGCGGTATTGTGATGTCGGTGTCGGCGAGAACACTTCAGAGGCATGTGCTGAGGGACCAATCCACATGTTCGCTGCGATCCGGTCGTACAAGTACTTGACCATCTAAGAGAGTGAAGTTAGTAACTCATAAAGTGATAAAGGGATCGAGTACCTACCACCTTGTGCCTCCCTAATGTTGTGTCAACATTCAATGAAGGCTCTGAGCCTGGAGAATTCGATTTGTCGACAGAGTGATCTTCATCACTCAGAGCTCTTTGATGACCGCTCTCGCGATGGCTGCTGGCGTACGACATGGTGAGTAGTAGTCACTTCCCCACGATACCAATACAAGAAGACTGAAAAGAACCTGAACAGGAGCGGGTAAAACTTTCTCCAACAATTCGAGGTATCGCAGACGTATGATATCACGAAAGAAAGACAAGATATTCAATGCAGACCAAGAAGCAAGAGAATAGCCATGACGAATGTTGGAACGAAAGCTTAAGAAGATTTCAGCAGCTTAGATCTTTGCAAAACAAAAAAATGTTGCCGCCGTGGATCAAATGATTGGTGGTGAAGTTATGATTGCAAAAGCTTGCAGATGCGTTCCTTGAGCTCCAGGCCCGACGATAAAGTCAGCGCCACCACCGAGATCAAAGCTGAAATCCGTCTGGCATCATCGAAAGAAGTGCTTATGCAAACCTTTCGGTAAGCAATACATGGAAGAGGCGTTCAATAGCTCACACGGGCGTGGGTGGCAGGACAAGATCTTCTACGGAGTTAGACGGCCCTTTTGATACAACGTACAGCGAGGATCAAAGGTACATCGATATTCAGCCAAATTGAGCAAGAATCCCTGCAATCGATGCAAGTGATTGGCTAGAACTGCTCTGCGATTTGAGCTCGTTCTCAAAAAGAGAAAAGAAACTCCCCTGTCTGATTGAGATTAGATGAAGAAGGTGTGGTTTCACGGACCGGGGAGTCGTGTCCGTACGCTCTGCATGTGACGGGATCAGATTGTTGAGGCGTTATTGAAAAGGTACATGAAGCCATACCCAAGATCTCAAAGCGGTCCTTGGTATGAGGGATAAGGCAACAACAGGTGCGAAGTGAGCTGAGCTGTTTGAACTTACGAGAATCATTTCCACAGTCCGTGTTGTCAAGGAGGTGGCTGGCCGGAGCGATGCTGCTGTGGCAGCTGTGCAGATATTCCGAGCGATATAGCACACTATCCTAGTCGCATTCGATTGGGATCGCCTCCCGCAATGACATTTCATGGAGCTTGTGGACCTGCATGTCTGTACGGGACTGCCTACTACCGCATTTGCTGAAACGTTCAACAAAGAACACATGGCACGTAGATGCCAAGTGACTTCCAATCTATACCAACATATGACTTCTTGGGATAGTGATCCATGTCGGTTATGCTCAAATCCTGGCCCCTGTTTGAGATGTTCGTATCAGAGGGCCCTGTCCAGAAATACCGATCCATGGCGCCACCAAAAATGGTGCTTCAATCAGAAAAGCATATACTAGTTTCAAGCTGCAAAATATAGGAATCGGTGCTCAAAAGAGTTAAAGATAAGCAGCCTACTCAGAATTGTTACAGTCTGCTATTTTGGAATGAAGATTTCCCGTATATTGACTTCAGGGTAGGGAGCGGTTGGGGACAATATGCATGAATGCATCCCTCGAGCACTTGAAAAGTTAAGTACCTTCCCGATAAGGTAAAGAATGCAGCATCACTTGATCTGAAAGCGTTTTACTTGAACTCTGATGACGTATCTCATATTGTTACTAAACGTCCTTCCTGGACGGGACATACCGTCAAGAGGATGAAGTTGAATTTAAAGTCAACACTCGGCAAATGCCCCGCAAAAACGGTCCGGGAAGGGTCCGACAGGTACGCTAATTCTTTTCTTGGCTCGCTTGGCCTCAAAACAAATGGCTCGTGCTCGTGCTCCTGCAGACGGGACGGGATGCAGGGGGAAAGATAAAGGCTGAATGTTGGACTCGTATCGCTAAGGGAACCAAATATTTCCTCCAGTTGGGCTGCCCTGCTCTGCCATCCAAAAATCACAACGCATGTATATTCCGAGATACCTTATCTCGAAGCCTGTCTATGCACATGCATGGCCTGCTTGATGCGTGTCGTGTCGGGTACTGTAACTGGACTAATCTCCACCTACCAGTATTTTGAGTTTCGATTGCATGCTCTATCTCTCCATGGTGTTACAAACGAACCCAGCAAACACCATCAGCCAGTGCCGTCACACCACTATCGTCCGTGGCAACATTTATCCCGTCCTGTTGTCCAGTAGGTATGCCTTCTGAACTCTATGCCCCTGCCCAGTCAGGGTCCGACTCAGGGCCCGCCAGCCTCCAAATAGTGAGCCGCACACTGAAAACCAACAACTTCCCGAATCGCTCCCGCCAAGACTCGGGAGAAGGACCCCTACTCTCCAGCCCCTGCCTTTCACATCTCAACCACCTCAACGCTTCGCCCGAAAGCCTCGCTCAGAACTGATTGGGACGCAATCAGCTTCAACTTGCTTAGAATTGCCTTCAGCTTGCATAGTATTGGTTGATGTTGGTGTAGTGTTAGACTCCGCGATTGGCAGATGCAGAGCCGCCTGCATGATCATATATTATATCGTCTGGAAAGCGGCTAAGTATCCGATTGAACCTTGAGCCACAAAGTAGCAGCGATCCAGGCTGCTCCTTATTGGACAATGTTGGTTATCTTGACCCTGCCGTAGGTTTTATTGTTTGCGGTGGCAAAAGATGCAGGCGACAGCGATGTGTACGATAGCACGGTATTGGCTTGTGCGCTGGTCCAAATACCGTTTTCTTTTTGAATCTTGGTATTAACTTCAATTGCCGCGCAGGGTCTGTTTCTACCAGGGGTTTTTGGATATTGCACCGGGTAAGACCCCATTTTTTGGTTGTTGGAACGTCCGGAACAGAAATATCAAGACGCACCAAACTGATCATCGAAGCTCGAAACTCCCACAATGTTTAGCAAATTGTTTGCTCGGAAGGTAATTGTTGTGGAAAGCACACCACAGACACCAGCGGCCAATGTTGATCGGATTTCTCAAATTGTATCAAATCCAGGGTCACTGGATATCATCAGACAGGGCGACGTAAGAGCTCGAGGGAGCAAGAGAGGCCAAAGTTACAGGTTGATCACAGAGTAAGATAGAACCAGAACTGACCACACTTCCTGTTGCCATTATACTAATGCTAGTTCTACCAGGTACGAACAACCATGGCTCAAGNACAAACGTATGGGCAGGACATGGATCAACAACGTCATTATTTACGGCTTCATGTTCCTTGGTTTAGCTGTCAGCGGTTACATCTGCTACTCCAAAGCACAGACTGTAGTGAAGCATGATGTACGTCTCGTAGTCCAGGTCGTTCTGAAAATTTGAACTTAACTCTCTCAGTACTGCCTCATCATGGATGACAACTTCAGCACCCTGAATCCTACATTCTGGAGTCATGAGATTCAGACAGGAGGCTATGGGTTTGTACCATCTTACCTGTTACCATGGGTTCGCAGTAAATTGACAAAAGTTTCCAGTACCGGCTCCTTCGACTGGACAACGGCTGATTCGGCCAACTCATATGTGAATGCTGAAGGGCTGCACATCCGCCCTACGCTCACAAACTTGACAACTGATATTACGAATGCACAAATCGACAATGGATATACGGTGAATTTGACCAGAACCGGCGAATGCACGTCTTCTACAGTCTCCAGTTGCGCAATTCAGAGCAACAGAACACTTGGATCTATTATACCACCTGTCAGGTCCGCAAGGTTGACGACTAAGGGGAAGAAGAGTATCAGGTATGGAAAAGTAGAGGTGACAGCGAAACTGCCAAAAGGTGATTGGATGTGGCCTTCAATATGGTGCGTTGATCTTCTTTACGTAGCGTATTTCCTATTTCATCGCTTACGAAAGAAAGGATGATGCCTGAAGACGACGTCTATGGGACGTGGCCCCGCAGTGGAGAGATGGATCTCATGGAGGCACGTGGTAACAGTATGTCGTCAATACCCGTGGAGCTACCGGGTCCCTTTCTTTCCCAAATTCCAAGGACAAGAATAATCGATAACCTTTGCAGACTACTCCTTCCCAGATGGTGGCCGTGATGTCTTTACTTCCACGCTTCATTGGGGTCCCTCTGTGACTACAGATGCCTACTGGCGTGCAACCAAAGGTAAAAGACTGCGTCGCTCGGACTACAGTAACGGCTACCACACCTTCGGCCTTGAATGGTCGAAAGACTCCATCTCGACATATCTAGACTTCCAACTCCAACAAGTATTTTACTGGAACTTCAAGAAAGAGCCAGATATGTGGAAACGAGGGTGTAAGTTATCTCCAACTCATCCCCATCCTTTTTCGTTCTCGACAGTGCCTCCTTCGGCGTCATTTGATGAGTGAACGTTACGTACTGACAAAGCCAACTAGACTTCTCATCACAGACCACTAACGGGACATTCATACAAAACCCCTGGGCTCAATCGGCAACTGTGAACGCACCGTTTGATAAACCCTTCTATCTCATCCTGAACGTGGCTATCGGATCGCAAAATGGATGGTTTCGTGATGCAGTTGGCGGGAAACCATGGGTTGATGGGGGAGCAACGGTGAGAGGCTTGATTCAATTTTCCCGACAAACACTGATATTTTTCAAGGCTGTGCGGGACTTCTGGAGCGCCGCAGGTAGCTGGTTGCCCACATGGGGTGCTGGGGATGAAGGCTCATTGACTGTCAAGAGCGTTAAGATGTGGGAGGAGGGGAAGTGTTAGTTCATCGACAAGCCCGACAACAGCTCAGTAATTTTGTGATACTATCCATGGCCTTGAAGACTCCGAAGACTTTTCTTTCTTATTCCGCCAACAAGTAATACTTATAGATGAGAAATGGGTGGAATTTGCGCGTGTATTATCAGAGGAGCTAGACTTGATTCCGACTTTTTTGTTGATTATCTATCTGGATCTTGATGTAAACAATACCTTCAAAAATGCAAAACGTGCTTCAGTGTCCTCGTCTTGGAGACACATGCTTGAAATAGCTAATAACAGAGCACTGGCATTCATCGGAATGTGGTTGGGTAGTGATGCACGAAAAGTGGTCCGGCAGCGGCCCGGGCAACCAAGAGCGTGCGGTCGTCCCAACAGCAACAGGGGCCGCTATCTACCAACAGGGCTTCCATACTTGGCAACTGGATTTGTCCAGCTGCTGACGCTGAAGGTATGGAGATAATGCACTTCCGCAAAGAATCGATAAAATACTGCATGCCGTACGGGCCAAGCTGAAGCGGACCAGGATGTACGGGCTTGTCCGGAGAGAATGGCATGAATGGCTGAAGTCTTTCAGGGGAGGGAATATCCCTATGGCTGCTATCTGTACTGTGGCGTTCCCCCGTGAAATTATCAGCGGCAACAGTTGTATTGTTTCGTGTCGGGTGTGCCAGGATCTTTTTATAAACAGAGGCGGTTGAGCATAGCTGCAAAAAGTGGTGTGGTTGCAGGGGAAGGCACCTGGGCATTCTTCAGGGTACGAGAGCGACTGATCAATCTGCACATATGCTAATTCACTCAAGCTATTCTACTTTCTGATCTATCAATCACCTTTTTGGGAAGAACGTACCTTTAGTCTACTCGAAGATTAGTTTTAAGATGCTCCTCTTTCGACACTCGCTTGCGGCGCTACACCTAGAACAGTGGCGGGCGAGACGCGAGTGACAGAGGAGGGCACGAGGCGTACCAATGTTACGCTGCTGTTCTGAATTGAGTAACCTGAGGCGGGGCGTCAGTGGGTGGTGACCGCCTCCAACTTGAACGTGTTGACTTTGTGGCATCGACTGAGATGGAGTGTCCTAAAGTGAGCGAACGCGGGATGTGCCTATATTCCAAGCAACCTCAAAAGAAAACGTACGACAGTGCCAATCTTTCACTAGGTGTTCCGCCTGACTATCGTGGACTCTGCGCTCTCCAAGTCAATAGGTCTTACTTCAATGGTGCCTGATCCTTATTCAGCTAGTGGAAGCCACGACGGGAGACTTGATCATGAAATTCCATCTACTAAAGAAAGGTTATATTGCCAGCGGAATTGTTTGGGAACTCGTATTTCAACTCTCTTTTGAGACTACAGACAATTAATCTGTAAATCACGGTAAGTCACCACGCTCAACGAATGCATTACTTTCACAGCACGTTCACTGATCCACAGCGCCAGCTTCACGATCGTTATCTTCCGTTTCAAACTATACGTTGTCAGCTTCTCCTGATCAACAACATGGAGTATAGATCTATACAGCAAGTATTGCTCTGTCTGGCTCTGTTATCTCCTGTATGTATTCTATCTTCTGTCTGCCTGCAAAACTCTGGACATGCCACTGACTAACATTCTTGAGTTCCTCCCGATCAATGCCTACTATAGATCGCCCATTGGAAGAAGGGCAAGTAGCTGGATTTACGAAGGATGTTATACGTAATCTTACACCATTTCAGCCTCCCCTACTTACTGTCACGGAATACTGATCATGTGATATGTACAGTGATAGTGTGGCAGCGCGGACTTTGAGCGTCAATGCTGCTGTCCAAGGTGGCCCAGCTGCCATGTCTCATGGAGCTTGCCAGGCAGCATGTTTCGCACTCGGATACATTTTCTCTGGAACCGAATATTCTGGAGAGTGCTGGTGTGACGCCATCTTAAACAATGGTGGAGGTCCCGCTCCAGATGGCAGTACTCAGTGCAATATGCCCTGCAACGGCAATGCTACAGAGTTCTGCGGAGGACCAGACAGATTGACTCTGTACAGATATGGTAGTCCCTCTGAAGGCTCCGTCTCATCCACAAATACCCTCTCGTCTGCTTTAACAACAGTCTCTTCACCATTGTCCGCAACTCCCACCTCTTCGTCCGCAGTTCCCACAAGCTCCAGCACTGCACCCAGTGGATGGACATTTCTGGGATGTTACTCAGATTCGACCGCAGCCCGCGCTCTTTCATTCAATTCTCAGGTCGCAGGGGGTCCGGCTGCCATGAGTCACGAGGGCTGCACTGATGCTTGCAAATCAGGCGGTTATACTTACAGTGGAACGGAGTACTCTGGAGAGTGTTGGTGCGGGAATTCTCTCTTGAATGGACATGGACCTGCAGCGGACGGAAATTCACAATGTACCATGACCTGCAACGGCAATGCCCTTCAGATATGTGGTGGCCCTGACCGCTTAAGTCTATACATCTTCGGTTCTGTTACACCACCGGTCTCCAGCTCAACGATCTCCAGCTCGACTATATCCAGCTCAGTGGCCTCAAGCTCAGTGGCCTCAAGCTCAGTGGCCTCAAGCTCAGTGGTCTCAAGCTCACTGGTCTCCACCTCAGTGGTTTCCAGCTCAGTGACCTCCAGCTCGGTGGTTTCCACTTCAAGTGTGAGTATGACAACCAGTACAGCTACCACAACTTCAAGCACCCAGGCTACTACAAGTCTCCCAACAGGCTGGACTTATTCTGGCTGCTATGTGGATCCGCTTGGGAGTCGAATCATGAGCAATCAACAGCCAGACGATGCACAGTTGACAGTCGGATCTTGCGTTGCAAAATGCATCGCCCTTGACTTCGAAGTAGCGGGTATGGAATACGGCGTCCAGTGTTTCTGCGGCAATTACCTTAGAAATGGTGCTGTGCTGGCTGCTTCCGATAGTCAGTGCGCCATGTCATGTCCTGGCAATTCTGCAGAGAAATGCGGCGACGGCAATCGATTGAGCGTTTACCACACCGGGGACCTAGTGATTTATCAGACGCCGGTGGCGAAAACAACAGACCTGCCGGGAAATTGGGTCTATGAGGGATGTCTTACGGACACAGGAAACACAAAGACTCTGCCCTGGTTCGTCCCTTTGGATCAGGAAAACAGTCCCGCAGCTTGTCTCTCCGCCTGTGCTGAGTTTGGTTACAATGCTGGCGGAATGGAATACGGTGTTGAGTGCTGTGAGTTTCCTCGCTCATTTGTTGATCCATATTTACTTACATTTTCCATCTAGACTGTGGAGATGTTGGAGACGTTGCGGTGGCTGGTGCAACTTTACAGCCCGAGACAGAGTGTTCCTTCCCCTGCCCGGCCGATCCTGAAGCTTTGTGTGGCGCCGGGAACCGTCTGAATTATTATACTTGGACCATTGATCCCGTGACGCAATTCACGTTTCCACAAGCAGATGCCGCTGGCAAATACGAGTTTCTCATTGGAGGAGTGATCATTCCCCTTATGACCCAGCCTGCTGTCAACGGCAAAGTCGTCTTCCTCGAGAAATGGGGGACTGGCCCGCCTAATACGACTGGAACATACGAACTCGACCTAGCTTTGCTGGATGACTTCGAAGCAGCGTGGCGCCCGTTGCACGTCAAGACTGACATATTCTGCGCTGCCGGCCTCACCCTTCCTGATAAAGTCGGTCGCCAGATCACGGTCGGGGGATGGTCAGGTGCATCTACTTTCGGCATTCGCTTGTACTGGCCTGATGGCTCCCCTGGTGTATGGGGAGTAAATGATTGGCAAGAGGACTACGACCTTCTCAAACTCCAAAATGGGCGTTGGTACCCTACAGCCATGATCATGGCCAACGGATCGATTCTGGTCGTCGGTGGCGAAAACGGATCCAATGGCCCAGCTGTCCCAACTCTTGAGATTCTGCCACAAGTTGGGCCAGTGTTGACCATGGAATGGTTACAACGTACTGATCCTTACAATCTATATCCCTTCCTAGCTGTTCTTCCAAGTGGGGGTATTTTCGTTGCTTATTACAACGAAGCAATAATTCTCGACGAGGTGGATTTCACCACTAGCAAAGTGCTTCCGAACATGCCTGGATCAGTGAGCAATCCTGCCGGTGGACGTACATATCCGCTAGAGGGGACGATGGTGCTGCTGCCACAGTATGCGCCATATACCGATCCATTAGGTGTTCTCCTCTGTGGTGGCTCGACGCCATTTGTAGGTGGTGGCTTGGCCATCGACAATTGTGTGACTACAACTCCAGAGTCTGCCAACCCAGTATGGACCGTCGAGAGAATGGTAATCTACCCTCAAGTGCTGTCTAATGAAGCGTATGCTTACAAGTGTTGCAGCCTTCGCCAAGAGTATTGTCCTGTATGACGGCGCTCCCTGACGGGACGTACCTTATTCTCAATGGTGCCCATCGCGGTGTTGCTGGCTTTGGCCTCGCATCTGACGCCAATCATAACGTTGTTCTTTACGACCCCACTAAGCCAGTTGGCGCACGTATGTCCGTAATGGCAAACGCGACAGTGGATCGGTTCTACCACTCCGAAGCTGTCCTCCTTCAAGATGGTCGGGTTTTAGTCTCGGGTTCTGACCCGGAGACTGATGGTCTTGAGCAAGAATACAGGGTCGAGGTTTTTGTTCCTCCTTACCTCTTGACCGGCAGGCCACGCCCTACCTTTACTCTTACTAATAAGGACTGGGCTTATGGCCAAACCGTCACTCTCACAATCACTGGTTCTACTGGTGCACTGAAGATCTCCCTCCTGGGGGCTGAATCTTCGACCCATGGTAGCTCTATGGGTCAGCGAACGATGTTCCCAGCAGTCACATGCTCTGGCAATACTTGCACCGTCATTTCGCCACCAAACTCGCATGTCTGTCCGCCAGGCTGGTTCCAAGTCTTTGTTCTGGACGAGGGCGTTCCTTCTCTCAGTGAGTGGGTTCGGATTGGTGGTGACCCTGGTGAATTGGGTAACTGGCCGGCTGGGTTGAGTGGCTTTGATACACCGGGAATTTGAGGAAGAGGAAAACATCTGGTGTCCGCTAGTAGCTGCTGCATCACTGGACTTTGTCATGTAGAGCTGATTGATGAAACTGGTCCGTTGGAGTTGGATGAGTTGCTCTGGACTCAATCTAATCAGAGCCATAAGATAGCGGTCCGGGCTTGCAAATATTGTTCAAAGCTAATTTCGCAATTTGAATGACTTGATTGTGGTTTTCCGTTGATTGACATTGAAGTTCAAAGCTTTGCGTCACCTTTGATGACGTCTCTCAGAAGACCCAAAGCCTCAACAGCAAACTGAATCATGTTCGCCTCTCTGTCACCTCCAAGTCCAGTCGACAACTCACGCTTGTACACGCCGCTTTCAGTCGCGACTGCTAGAGCAACGTATCCACTGTTCATCATCAGAATAAGTTCCCCGTGATCTATCATCAAAAGGTTCATTGCCGAGATGAGGATGAGAGAAGTACTTACGGTGTTCTATTTGGCGTATTCCCACCCGTCGGTCCCGCTGTGCCACTCTCACAGATGGTGTACGTGCTTCCCAATTTCCCTCTCACATTCGTCGCCATTCCCGCGACGATGTCAGTCGTTGGCCCTCTATATTTATCAGTATCTGCTTGGGTCCAGCCAGCTGTATTTAATCAGCACAGGATATTTTTGGAAGATAACCCAACGAGAACTCCGATCATCAGACTTACCGAACGAGATGCGAGACTCCAATGTGTATAGCTAGTTTGAGTTTAGCAATGATGTATTACGATGGCAGTCTATCGTAGGTCTGAGACGTACTGTCAGACCTCCTTTGTATATTCCACTGGCACCTGGGGTGCTGAGAATGGATGCTGAGATAATGCCTCCGGCTGCCTGGGAACAAGTCAGTAGATGTTTTCGCACTCAAACAACGAAAAGAAATCTTGAGCTAAATGTTGGTGTTCCTATCATCCCTGTTATATCTTCATGGGTGAAGTCCTCCTTGACCACCGTACAGGAATACTTTTACAAGTCCTTCCTTCGATTCACCCCAAATATTATCGAGAGAATTGTGACTTACAGTCTCCGCAACACTAACAGTCTCCTTCTTCTCTTTCAATAATTTTGCCACCTCTGCAACGACATCTCTGACTTTTTGTGGAGGAAATTCCTTTGCCATTGTTGAGCTTGCGAGTCGCCTATGCTGTGGTGCCTGGACGGTGGAAGCGGGGTGTTTGAGGGTTCTTGTGGAAGATGCGAGCGAGGTTTTATTCAGAATTTGACGAAGTGTACTTCTTGTCATTTGAGTGGGAAGAAATGTGATGGAATGAGAGAAGTCGATGACGCTACGGAAGTTGAGGCTCATAGCGGGGCACCTCGATTGGTAATGCCATGCGGGGTTACTGTAATGCTCGGAAGGTACGACCACGAAGCGAGGTCTTGTTGACAAGGTGGATGTTATCCGAACAATTCCTTCGTAGGGAGGTAACCAATCCTACATAAGCCGTGTATTCTAGTGGCTTGAGGGGGCCAAGTCCTGAGCACCAACCCCTTCAATCTGAATCATGACACGTGACATGATAGGCATCGTAATCCTGCTCTGCAGAGCTCATCTAACAAGTCGATTTGAACGCCAAGATGAACAGATTCCATTCGTATGTCGTATGTATACAATTTTGCTCCCATGTTCCTGTCGATTCGTTGCCCAGAATTTGGATCGGCCATAATGTACTCACATGATCAAGTCACGTAAGGTACCTAGGACCTCGAGGTCATCGGAAGCATGAACTCCTCGAGATAGGCTCATGAAATTCTGCCTTTGCTGTATGTTACTGAGGTATGCCTGTCCACTTCCCGTTACAATTACCACTGTTTAATGGCGCGTTCTCCCAAAGTAATTTCGAAGTTGGTTTATCTCCGCGGATTACAAAACACCTGAGGTCAATGATGGCCTGACTTCAGCCTCCTCGACACGGCGGTCGACCACGCGAGTTTGATTGTAGCGACCGGCCCAGCCAGCTTGCTCCAATGGTGTCTCGAGAAGCTCTGTTCTAAATGCTTGAAATGCTTCGAGGCACAGAGGAGAGGGTCTCAGGTGGTCTCAGAGTCTATTATGTTGTCCAGATAGGGGCTGGAATTGCTTTCTTGGACAGAGGTCAGAACCAATGCGATATCCTCAAGATAAAGTTTAGTTTCTTCTTCCACCCGCATTGAGGGGACTGCCTCGTGGAGCTGAAAAGCCTCTTCTCTTGGCATCAGAATTGTTGGAGTGGGAGAGGTTGGGTTGAGCAGAAGCAGATACAAAGTTGGTATTCCTGCACGTGAGGTGTATTTGATGCACCTGGGGCTGGTATTGATTGGGCCAGAGTTGAGAGAGTCTTGATATCACAGTCTCATCTGCGCCGGCCACACATGTTCCTGAGATGTTGCACTTTAGACCCCAGCTAGTTGCTGGAGAAGAAGACAACAAGGCAAGGAGTGGAACGAACGCCCATCTGTTTCGAGTAAAATTTTCGTCCTCGTTTGACCACGGAATTCTGGGCGATGATACCTTCATACTTGGGCGACGCGCCGACGGCCAGGTAGCGAACATGCGATGTCGGGCTTTTCTCAAATTGCTGAGCATATCCTAGCAAATCCCGGCCTGGGATCTGACCGCCTGGCTGGCTCTTTTGTCTTGGACAAACGGGCGGTTTCCTCAAGCAACTTCTTCCCGCTCTTCTAGCTTTTCTGCTGCTTTCTTATCCCACGCAAGCCTCGCGAGGCCACCGTGAAGCCTCGCCCAGCCCTTCTCCGCCTGCATCAGAGTTGCATGCCACGATGCACCATCGCTGCACACACTCCTGGTGGTTCATTATTTATCCATTCCCCTCGTTTGCTCTTATCGCAGCTCTGACATGTGGTTCAGGGGTCCTCGTTATCAGTCTCCCCTCTGCCAATCAGAGTTCTCGGAAGTGCCCGCGATGCAGATCAGAGCTGCCGAGACTGCGTCAAGCTATGCCGCCATGGTCATAGCTCCCATCTTCCCCATGGACGATAGCAGGGATGGCATAAAATACCTATTACGAGAAGTCACCTCTACAGCGGATTTCTTATCTTTGGAATTCGATTGATCATCGCAAAGTGCAGAGATGATACAAACAAACGCTTCTGATATGCTACCACGTCTCAAGCCTTACATGGAACATGTTCCCCGAGGCTGCATCAGTGATAGTGTACGATCTGGACCCATGAAACAAACCTCCACATCGGTTACATGACTTTCCTTCTTAATTCTCTCTCCGGCTTCTTCATTTCGTGTGGACTATCACTTTTTTTTCTGCCGCTTGGGCCAAGCCGGGGAGTCAGTCAGGACATATATATCAGCTCTTCCCCGGTGTCACCGTCTCACAGATCGACATTCGCATCGCTAGACGCAGCAAATAATTTAGTGTTACGAGAAGGCTGCTCGGCACCATCAAGATGGCAATCGCTCCTCCTCTCAATGTTGGCTGGGGATATGGAATCGTCCTGGGCCTTGGTGCCGTATTTGCGTTTGGCATGGTAAGTATCTACTTCACCTGGCAAACCTGCTTTGATACTGATATTCTCAGATCCTCGTCACCTGGATCCTCAAACGATATAACCATGAACTCCAAACCTCAGAAATGTTTAGCACAGCTGGAAGGACTGTGAAGTCTGGTCTTGTTGCGTCTGCAGTGGTATCTTCCTGGACTTGGGCAGCCACACTTCTCCAATCCTCTGGGATCGCCTATCGATATGGAGTTTCTGGGCCATTTTGGTACGCCAGCGGTGCTACTGTCCAAATCCTGCTGTTTGCGACAATCGCCATTGAGTTGAAGAGAAGAGCACCCAATGCCCACGTAAGTCTGGGACGACTCTTGGCTCCAAGGAGAAAGCTGATTCATGAAAGACCTTCCTTGAAGTCATCAGAGCTAGATACGGCACTCCAGCGCACATAGTTTTCATTTGCTTTGGCTTGGCAACAAATATTCTTGTCACAGCTATGTTGTTGACTGGAGGTTCTGCTGTCGTTTCATCCTTGACTGGCATGCCAACTGCAGCAGCTTGCTTCCTTCTGCCTCTGGGCGTGGTGATGTACACTATGTTTGGAGGAATCAAGGCAACATTCTTGACAGATTGGGTACACACCTTTATCCTGTTGATTATCATCCTGATCTTCGCGTTCACCACCTATGCAACAAGCGATATCTTGGGATCTCCCCAAGCTGTCTTCGATCTCCTTGTCGAAGCAACTGCTAGACACCCAGTTGAGGGTAATGCTGGAGGCAGTTATTTGACAATGCGATCAAAAGAGGGTGCTATCTTCTTCGTCATCAACATCGTGGGTAACTTCGGAACGTAAGTATCCTGGGCCTCGCCTGCCGAGATCACTGGTGTTCATCGCTAACAATAAACAGCGTTTTCTTGGACAATGGCTACTATAATAAAGCTATTGCCGCATCCCCAGTTCATGCTCTCCCTGGTTATATTATGGGAGGAATCTCGTGGTTTGCCATTCCATGGCTGTGCGCCACAACTATGGGACTTGCAGGTCTTGCAGTAAGTGTCGAATTTTCAAGCCTTCCCCGAAACATGTCTAAGGGTTCGTGATGAGGTGGAAAAGCCTCGATGTTGTTGTCGTAGAGTCTGGGCTCTATTCGGGAGGATATGGCACCTCGCTTAAGGTGGAACGTTGGCCCCTGATTGGTCCCCAACGGATTCAACTTGCCCTCTCTTTCATCCTGCACTTCCATATATGTCATATGTGACAACACTTCACACATCTCTTCTTCTCCCCAAAACACAAGTTTGAAAACAATTGCTGACTCCTCGACTTAGCTTGAGTCAAATCCTGCCTTCCCCACTTACCCAGAGCGCATGTCTGATGCGGATGTCTCAGCTGGTCTCGTCCTGCCGTATGCTGCGGTCGCTCTTCTCGGCCCAGGAGGCGCTGTCTGCACCCTGTTGATTGTATTCATGGCTGTCACATCTGCTTCATCTGCTGAGCTTATTGCCGTCTCGTCTATCTTCACCTATGACATCTACCAGACCTACTTCAACCCAGGCGCCAGTGGAAAGCGATTGATCTACATGTCCCACGCTATGGTCGTGGCATTCGGTTTGGCTATGGCCTCGCTCTCAACTGGGTGTAAGTCTACAATATCCAACGAAATCCCACAAGCTAACAATTCTCAGTGCACTACGCCGGTATCAGCATGGGATATCTATACGTTCTCATGGGTGTCATCATCTCATCTGCTGTGATCCCTGCCACCCTCACTCTCATGTGGGCAGGACACAACAAATGGGCTGCGACACTGACACCTCCTTGCGGTTTCGCCTGTGCCGTGATCGCCTGGTTGGTGACTGCCTCCAAGACCTGCGGAAAGCTCGATGTCGACTGCACAGGATCGAACAACCCCATGTTGGCAGGCAACGTCATGGCCCTGCTCTCCCCTCTCATCTTCACCCCGATTTTCACCCTGATTTTCGGTATCGACAAATATGATTGGCAATCCATGGCTGCTATCCGCAAGGGCGACGACCACGATCTTGCTGCAGAGGCTGATATTGACCTCGAAATGGTGCCAGGGGAAGCTGTCACCACTGAAGAGGCAATGGCCATGGAACAAACCAAGCTCCTCCGTGCCTCCAAGATCGCCAAGGGCATGACCATACTGCTCACCCTCGCGCTCCTCATCCTTTGGCCCATGCCGCTTTATGGGACAGGCTACGTCTTCAGCGAGAAGTTTTTCGCGGGCTGGGTCATTGTCGGTATCATTTGGCTCATCGGCTCGCTTATGTGCGTTGGTGTCTTCCCTGTCTGGGAGGGTCGCAAGGAGTTGTTGTTCACGTTCAAGGCTATTTACTTGGATATTACCGGCAAGCAACATCCTTCCAGACATCATCGTCCTGAGGCGACATATGTGGAGGGCAAGGAGGCCGGGAATGAGACCCCGCCTGTGGTGCACGAGAAGTCCTCGGGCGTCATTGAGGACAAGGCCACGTAGATTGCTTGGACTAAGATCCGGGTCTGCGTGACTACATTACTGATGGATGACGATGTCTGTTGGTGCTTTTAATGTTTTGGGTTTGAATAGCGAGGATGATACCACTACTGTCTTTTGGGTGACTGACTTGTTGAGTTGATTGACTACATATACGATTGTCATGAGTTTTTAATTGAGAACTATTTGGACAAATCACCTTCTCAGATGTATCGCGATACAATAGCTGTAGGTGTTCTTTCTGCTGTATACTGTTAACAAGGTATGGGGCTATTGCAAAAGCAAGGCCGGCTTCCAGATGTCCCCAGAACACCTCCTGTTTTGACCACATGTAGGTCCCGATAGCTCCAATGTCAAAGTGGATCGATAGGACAAAGATAAAGTTCATTCTCCTTTCAGAAAAACGGACTTCTGAAGATGAAAGTGCCTTAGAACATCGTTCGAAGCTTCAGGAAACCATCTTTTCAGAGGCGGAGCAAGGATTCGATACTACGCAAACGGGCAGAGACGCCGAAGAGTCCACTCGAATCTTCGTGGTAAGAGCGAGTGCGATACTGGAGACCTTAAAGTAAGCCGAGCTTCCTCAGAATAGTAATGGCAATCCCTCGAGCAAAACCCACCTCGCAGCAGCAAGACTTGTAACATACATAAGAACACTCAAACACAAGACCTATCGACCTAATTCCCAGCACTCGTCTGAGCAACACCCTCGAATCATGCCTGATCACTGTCAAAGCAACGCAGTCAACAAATTTGTGCGAACTTTCCCAGAGTCCCAAAATCGAATGCAACTGCCCGTGCAACTACCGATTGCCAGATTCCGACTCAGAAAGTAGTGATGGAACGACTGCCCTTTGTCGGACCATGATAGCGACATTGATTGCTGTTCTGCTGATGATTGAGGATCTCATGAGAACTCTTCCCTCAGATGACTCCAGCGACAGCGATAAGTCTGCCTCTTCAAGCGATTGGAGTAGCGGTGATTATGGAGAGAACTACCCGTCTGATGATGACTCAGAGAATGGTCCCTATCTATTCGACTACGAAGCGGAGTTCAACGGGCCGTGGAATATGCCTGGTGGCATGCCGGACTGGTTCTTGGAGGATCTGTATTATTGGGATTGAAGCAGGCTGACCACTCCCCAACAACGGCGGACTGACAGATTTGAACATTAGATTGCGCAGGAAAAGGGAGCAGCTCAGCAGGATGGCGAATAATAATGAATGCACACAGAAGTACTACTACGGCACTCTTCTGCTGAATGAGATGCCTTTGTAGTAGATGCCAGCATATGAACAGTCGTAAATGATCTTGTGTTAGTCATTATTCATGCGAAAGTATTCCATACAAGGAAACGTTGAGCCGAAGTAACGAAAACTCGTCATTAGACTGAACTTTGTGCCTGTGGAGATCTTCCAAAACAAGACGGAAGACACAGTGTACCAGAAAAGGAGAGTTCTAGATATATGGATAAGAGAAATGAAGAAAGCATAGAATTGGCATTATTTCAACAGGCCATATATTGCACGACGAGCAGACAAAGAAATCAGGAAGACAAAATCGAAGCGAACTGAGCATCGATCAATTCGAGGGGCTGATGTAAACACAGACCAACCCTCTTTGAGACTAGCCGAATTTGTCCATGAACGTCATAATCCCGCCATCTTGGAGCTCCATCAAAAGCCGTCAAGCTTCAAACCCTTCCATTGACCTCCCATTTTCCAAAGATACCCATCTCATCATGTTTGCAAGACAGGTATTCAAGGCTGCTCAGCCATTGAGAACAGTAAGTGCCTATTCCCAAGCTCTGTTGTTCTTGCTGCTTGCAAATCAAGCAGCCCACCATCATTCCGAAATTGAAGACTAACTTTTACACTCAGCAAACCCGTCGATACGCTACCGAACCAGCCAGCGGAGGATCGAACACAGCTATCTATGGCGGAGTTGCAGCCGTGCTAGCAGGTGCTGGATACTACTTCTACAACCAGGGCGATAATGCGGCAAAAGTGAAGGGTGCGGCGAAGGATGCTGAAGCGAAAGCCAAAGACGCTGTCGGAGCTGCAAAGTCGAAGGTTGAGGGAGCCACAGCAAAGTCTGCCTTCACTGGAGGTGATCAAGGTTTCATCAGCTTGAAGTTGGATAGCGTTGAGAACATCAACCACAACACCAAGAAGTTCCGATTCGAGTTGCCAGAGGGTGATCAAGTTAGCGGTCTCCATGTCGCATCTGCACTTCTCACGAAGTACAAGGGCCCGGAGATGGAGAAGCCAGCGATCAGACCTTACACCCCAGTCAATGACGAAGGTATGTTGCGGCTTCCTTGGGTAATTTACGCACTGCTAACTTTACGCAGGCGACAAAGGATACCTTGATCTCCTCGTGAAGAAATACCCCAACGGAGTTATGTCAACACACATGCATGATATGGTACCGGGACAGAGATTGGATTTCAAGGGACCAATTCCGAAATACCCATGGTCGGCGAACAAGCACACCCACGTTGCATTGATTGCTGGAGGAACCGGAATCACCCCGATGTATCAAGTAGCCCGCGCTATCTTCAACAACCCAGAGGATAAGACTAAGGTTACCATGGTTTTTGCCAACATCACCGAGGAGGACATCTTGTTGAAGAAGGAGCTTAACGAGCTCGAAAACAAGTACCCACAACGATTCCGAGCTTTCTATGTTTTGGACAAGCCTCCTGCGAAATGGGCTGGGAACAGTGGCTACATCACCAAGGAACTCTTGAAGACTGTCCTCCCTGAGCCAAAGGAGGAAAACATCAAGATCTTCGTCTGCGGCCCACCTCCTCTCTACAAGGCCATCTCTGGTGTTAAGAAATCTCCTAGCGACCAGGGCGAGCTTGACGGATCGTACCTCGAGCAACTTGGATACAAGAAGGATCAAGTGTACAAGTTCTAGATGGATATAATGGGATACAACGCGAACTGTAACAGTAAATAGACGCACAGAATTAGACAATCGATACAACAGCTGCTAGGTGTGGCAAATGGTTCCTGATTTTCAATTACATGGCAACTCTTACTTCAGATATCCTGCGCAAGCTTCAAAATGTTGATATGGACTAATAGTTACTAGCCGCCGTTCTTACCGGGTGGCCTAATGTCACCACCAAGATCCCACTGTTTAATTCCCGGCACTACGCTAGCTCGAGCTTAATCATGCAAATTATGATGTCAACAGGACATTTCAGTGGACCTTGGGATAAATTTGTCAAAACTGCGGTCGGTGATGATGACCGATTTCGCTTGGGCTGGTCCATGAACTTAAGATCGAGGTAAGTTTGCCCCAATAACCATCTCTCACGCGTTTCTTTGCCTCTCCTATTTTCTTCATTTCGTGGTTCTCTCTGTCTCTGTCTCTTTCTCTTTCTTAGACCGTTGAGTCGGTATATAATTTTCCTGCTGGAAGACATGCAGTCATTTCTAGCATACAAACGCTTCGAGAAACATGCACGGGATCAATACGACAGAGACAAGAAACGCGCAGAGCAATTGGACCGTGCAAACGCAGAAATCAACAACGACGATGCGAAGAACGAGAAACCAGGGCATCGCCCATCTTCAGTAGACGACAATTCTTCAGATACAGAAGTCCCATCCCACTCTCAGAGCCCAGACTCGCGGGACCCAGAGAAGGCAGAGCAACCAGGACAAGAGGATCACAATGATGACTCGCCATCAGAAGATGGAATCCAGAGAAATGACACACTTTCCACAGTACGGACGAATCAAAGTTTTGGAACTCGTATGGGACATGCAATGACCGGTATCGAAGTCCGCGAGCTGTCAGAACAACTCACGAAGCGTCGATCCAGAGCCGTGACCCGGACGAACACCAACACCAATGCCAGTTTCAAAGACCAGCCACTGAGAGAGAAAGTCTTCGTCGTTGGCTACGAGTCTGAAAAGGACAAGATGAATCCACATAATTGGTCTTTAACTACTCGAATCGGTGCCACGATTTTGATCGCTTCCATCGGATTCATCGTCGGCTTCGCTTCATCTGTTGATTCGGCTGCTCTGCCTCAAGCAGCTGAAGAGTTTGGAGTCAGTGAGGTCGCGGAATCGCTTGCTACTGGTCTCTTCTTGATCGGGTTCGGTGTTGGAGCTCTCTTCGCTGGCCCAATTTCCGAGACCGTAGGAAGGAACCCCGTATACATTGTCACAATGGCTGTCTACATGATCTGGATCATGGCATCCGCACTTGCGCCAAATCTTGGTTCCCAGCTCGTCTTTCGCTTCCTCGCAGGATTCTTTGGCAGTACGCCCTTGACTTGCGCTGGCGGCTCGATATCTGACCTCTGGGATCCAATGGAGCGAGTGTACGCCTTCCCAGTGTTTGCAAATGCTGCATTTATGGGTCCAATCTTCGGTCCAATCGTAGGCGGATTCATCGCGCAGAGCAGCCTTGTCTCCTGGCGTTGGTGTGAATGGATAACGCTCATCATTTCTGGCCTTATCCTCGTCCTAGTCGTGTTATTCCAGCCCGAGACTTTCGCGCCTATACTTTTGAAGTGGAAGGCTAAACATCTCCGCAAGATCACAGGCGATGATCGATATGTAGCCGAAGTTGAGATCAGGGCTGATGCGTTCTGGACACGATTGACGCATGCGCTGTACCGGCCATTCTTACTTACGGTGCGGGAACCGATCGTCATTTTGTTTGCGCTGTATTTGACTGTCGTGTACATCATTTTGTTTACTTTCTTGGATGGATATACGTATATCTTTGGAGAAACATACGGCTTTAGTGAAGGTATCACCGGGCTTGCCTTCCTGGGTATCGCAGTTGGGTTGTGCTTCGCATCGCTCCTGGTGCCGCTCATCCACAAGTGGGCGAAGCGAGATCTCGCTGCTGCTCAAGCTTCTCGTGGGCCGAACGCCCGTCTACCTCCTGAGAAGCGCCTCTGGTTCGCGATGTTCGGAGCTCCAGCTGTGCCTATCAGTTTGCTCTGGATGGGATGGACGAATTATCCCAGCATCTCATACTGGAGTGGCTTAATTTCAAGTGTTATGTTCGGATACGGGATCTTGTGTATCTTTATCAGTAGTTATCAGTATATCATCGATAGTTACGAGATGTATGCTGCGAGCGCGTTGGCTAGCTTGACGTTGATCCGATATGTGGCTGCCGGTGCGATGACGGTCGTTGGAATTCCGTAAGTTGCCTACTGTTTTGTGGTTTGAATGGAAAGCTAACGGTCGACAGCTTTTACAAGAATGTTGGTGTGCATTGGACACTCACCATTCTGGCCTGTATTTCGGCACTCATGGTGCCTGTACCATACGTTTTCTACTACTATGGCCCGAAGATTAGGAGTTGGTCGAAGTACGCACCGAATAAGGATGACGAATAATAAGCGGATCTCAAATAGGGAGGAGGGGCAGCTTGGGCTTTGATGTAGGGCAAATTCTGGAGATAGAACATTCAAGTAAAACTAATGTCAAATCATATATCCAGACAATACATTCTGGATCTCATTGCCATTGTCGCCTGAGTGAAAGTAGTGAGTGTCAACAACCTGGGGCTCGCTCGACATCTCGCCTACATCCTATCGGCAAGAATGTATACTGATAGATTCTCTTTTGCTTCCGAGTACAAGATACTCAGATCCGTTTTCCCTTTTTACAACGTTCTTTTGGACAATCTGCCCACAGGGGTCGGTAGACATATCCTGCATGAGAAATATAGGTGGAGGAAGCGAGAGCTAGGCTGGAGATAATATGCATTCGAGTCGGCCCCATAGTTTAAGTGTTGCCTCAGATGCACCAGAATTGTCGGTAGTCAAGCCAACATTCCGACCTTATACCATGTATACCGAAGAGAAGCCCAACAAAGACGAGCAAAAACAATCCACCATGACATCCCTTTTTGATGCCCTCGATACCAAACTCCCAGTTGACCATTGACAGTCTCTCAAGTAAAGTGCGCCTCAACTCCGCCCCCCAGAGACAAAGCCCGCTCATGATCCAGCACTGCCAACCGCAAAAGTAAATTCCTGAGCCTCCAGAATCCGTAAATATTCGGCCGCGCTTCTCCACCGCACACCGAGTCTTCTCATTGTATTCCGCAGTGATTCTAACGCAGCCTGGCAGGTCTCATCCCCACTCTCCCGCACCATCCATGCGTAGTTTGAAGCAGCAGAATAAAGCGCATCCATGATGATTGGACTGACTCTGTCGAGATCTTGTGGTTGAGGAGTGGCGTCAGTGAGCTGGGCGGCGAATGCTTTGATGCTGGCTGAGACGCTCCGCAAACCCTCGATAGCTTGGGTCTGCATTTCTGATGCTGCTTGAGTGGATGGAGGGGCGCAATTTCGAGTGGCTGGACAGGAGTAGCGATCACAGAGGACACAGAGGGTACTGTAGGCAAATGCCAGAGGGGACGCAAGTCCAAGTGGATCGTTGGCCGATTCTTCAGTCAGCTTGAGAATCATGCTCGAAATCTCGGAGTAGAGTTGAGTGGCCACAATGAATTGGTCCTTCTCATCGGGGAGTTTCGGGCCGTGGTGATGGTTTATGACTGCCCCCAGCATTACGTAGACCTGACAAAGCCGTGGGAACGGGTCAACAGCAACATCGATAGGCATCCCGACTGTACGTTGGCCAGAAGATGCGACCTCACCAGCTTCCTAGAACAGCTGTTAGTTGATGCGTGAAAATCGAGATATAGCATACCCATGCGTAGTCATGAACCGGCAGCGGATCGTCTGGTTTGGGTTCTTGTGGATTTGGAATGTATCCTTGAGATCCAAGGCTGACGATTCTGGCAGGAGCCCATTAGTTGTGATTCTTTTTCAACATGTCAAGTGGCATATACCTGTCGGCTAGAAGTACACCCCACCAAGTTCTTCGCCTCTCTTCTTGTTCAACCCAAGTGCCCTTGATTTACTTATAAGTACAGACCTACGAGCGGGCGGAACATAACTTACGGTTCGACCTAATATTTCTGCAGCCTCAGGATGTCCGCTTATTCCAAGCATATTGCCATACCGTACACACCAACCAGCGGTCATGAAAGCAGCTGGATAGATGGCCTGTCCATGCTCATACCATGTGACCAATAGATTCGCTTGGAGTACATGCAGAGATACTGTGCCTGTAGCCTCCAACAAGGCAATAAATCGCTTGGCAGATATGTAGAGCGGATTTTGAGAAGCTTCAATACCATCTGGCGGAGTGGAAATAATGAGCTTCATGCAGAGAAATAGCAAAGCAAGATCTGGGCCACCCTCCCACATGGGGTTAGCCATGTTCCGGGTCATGCGTTTGTGGGAGACGATGGGCATCCATTTGTGGACTGTTTCGAAGTATTTGGTAACGACATCTTGTATCTCGGTTGCGTCTCCTAAGAGTTGAAGGACATCCTGGCCCTGTTAGTAACCATGTATTGCAAATAGAATGAGGGACTTACCCCTGGAATTTCAACAAGTGGCTTGGGTACAACGACACTATGCTAGTCAGCTAGCTCTCCTCTTGAAGCATGGAGGCTGCCTACCCGCCATATTTGAAAGTATCACCATCTAAGAATGCAATAGCAGGGAATCTGTTCTGCACACTTTGCCAGGAAATGTCTTGATGTGGGTTGTATGCAGGAAGTTGATGGCCAAGGCCCTCTGCTGTGGCCAAACCACTGGAAGAGGACGGTGTGTATGGTGTAGCTTGGTTATGTCTTCCATGCAAGGTAGCTTCGAGCTGCATGACCTTGATCTTCAGAGCATTGAAGTCATCGCTGGTCGGTGGAGGGGTAGCATCGCTGTAATCGCAGGCTCGGTTCATGCGACTACAGCATATTAGTACAAATCCCAGGGAAGTATTTGAAGATATGACGAACCTGCAAAGCGCGCAAGCTGGTAATGCTTTGTCGCATTTTCTTTTTTGCTTCTTGCATGACAAGCATGCTTGATTGGCCAGCTGAACTGGAAGCGGTTCGTATCCATGGCCACCATTGGGCATTTGGTTCTCGTATGTATTCATGGCTCGAAGAAGTCGCTACGCAGACTTAACACTAAGGCGGTCTTGAGCGGCCGGGTGTGGAGGAGAGGAGGGGTGTCAGAAGATGTTCGTTCGAAGACTATCGTGATCAGTTTCTTTTCAAACAGATCGATTGGGAAGTGGAATTGATCTACTAGAAAAGGAATGAATCATTTATCTACGCCCAAACACAACGCACTGCCCTATGCTGCTCAGAATCGAGGTTGATGCTCTGGATTGATGAAGCGGATGCGGCGGCCGCGATATCGTGAAATCATGGGATATCAGCTTGATGATACAAGTAGTCCTCATGTTAATAAACTCGCTCCCAAAGGGTGTTTGATTGGACGACTAGACGAGTTTTGAAGCAGAGCAAGGGTGTTGCTAGCATCGCGGCTCATAAGCGCGTCCATGGGTGACCTCGAGGAAAACATCAATTGAGAATGGCTGGGCGTAGCAAAGTATTGCGCCCTGCTGAACACATGGCTGCTATCTTTGCACAAGAGGGCGCCGCTCAACGAATGTTTACGAAATTTGCCGACCTCCCTGCTGAGATTCGATGTTTGATTTGGAGAAAAGCGTCCCCAAGTCGTCCGCGAGTAATTCAAGTTGCATACCAAGCCGAGAAGGAAATATGGCGAGCCTGCGTTGACAGCTGTGGAGGTCTACCCCCAATAATACCGGTCTGCCGAGAGGCGCGTAAAGAGGCACTGAAGCCATACACGAGGCTGCTCGAAACGTGGGTCGACTTTGAGGAGGACACTATATTTATCAGTGATCCAATGTTCAATATTCGAGTACCTCGGAGCAAATTTATGGACGCGGCATATTTGAATTCAATTAAGAGGATAGCTTTCACGGAGGATGTATATTTTGGGATGAAACTGCTGTATGAATCATCTCCACAGCTCGTAGATTCTCAGGGAGCAATCGTTAGAAAGATGAATGGGCTGTCGCATTTTACCCTGGTCTTGATGGAAGATGGAGCAGGTTTTGACGAGGATAGTGATGAAGCAGAGTTCGAGTATTTCGATGAAGCCTCGCCAGCCTCGGGGCTTGACCCGGAAGATGACCACGATGAGGAGGCAGAACAGGAAGATGGGACAGACCACGAGGAACAGAACCACCAGGAGAATGATATTCTCGATGATGAAGAAGGGCTTGCGGAGCTTGACCAAGTCCAAGACGAAAATGCCGTACCGGACGCAGAGACAGACGATGCAATGATGAACGAGGAGCATTGGTTGAGCATACAAGAAAATCTAGCCATGGAACGCCTATGCAAGGGATATTTCAGACATGTGGGTGACATACATTTCGTCAGCGCCATGCACTCCCCGGACTACTGGGACTCGTGGTATACTTACCTCGAGCAAGTCAACTCGGACTTTGATGAGCAAATATTTGAAGACCCAAGTTGGAGCCGGCCGTTGATTGCCATAGTAGAGGTTAAGTATGGACTTCATTACATTGGACAGGAACCTGCCATTGAATGGACATATGGACCCATGCCTGAAGAGGGCAGCTCTTCCGACGATTCTTCTGAACATAGCCATTGAGAGAAATTAGGCAGGAAGCACAGGCATGTCATCGAACTTGGCCATTCTCAGGGCTTGTAAAGTCTGTAGTTACCATAGAATAGCTCAGCCAAATCAAGACTCACTTGTACTGATATCCCTAGTGGGGTGCCATCGAAACATGCTCTTGCTTTGTGATTGCTCTTTCCGCTTCCAAATGAGAGTCCTCGATGGCTTCTACATAAAAATACTGTCTCGAGTTGACGACTCGCCCTTGCTTATTTGTGCCGTTGCTTCATCTTCAGAGGGTGGCGCTGCGTGGGAAATCTGTACTTGCATTTTGTCTTTACTTCTTCACGTTCGACCTTAGACGATGCGTTGAGAGATCGTACAACATGACCTTGGATATCGTTTCGTAGCTTGGCAAATAGGGAAAAACACGCCCACAGAGATATGGAGTCTTATTCTCTGGACAGCGGACCCTCGATTACATACCATGCGCTCAAGTTAAAAGCACAATTGCTGTACAGGGTCTTCAATCCCATCTCATGCCTCTTCATAAACTATCCTTACAAGCCAGACGTGCTCCATCAGTGTTCATCAAACCTTTTCCAACCGATATTCATACATTCATCATCGTCACAAGCTCCAATAATTGTACATAGTTGGTGACCGACCCTTTTCAAGACACCAGACGCTGTTCCTTCCCAATTTCATCTTCTGATGACCTTCTTGGGCACGGGTGCGCTCATTCGAATACCCAACGAGTTCTGGAGAGTGCCAAGTGGACGTCTGGCGATATTCTTTGATGCTAGCTTCATGATCTCGGAGACCTGGGTTGACTGCTGTGGAGTGTGGCTATTTGGGCGCGAGTTCGATGAGGGCGTCAAGATACTGTGAGTCTGGGTCGAGGGTCGTGCAGTATCAGCTCTTTGGCGCGAGCCTGCTGGTGGTGTCGAGATGACAGGAGCTGAAGTCACGGGCCGGCTTAGAGACATTTCTCTGCGGACGGTAGCGGATCTTCGTTGGACCTGTTGAGAATTTGTGATGCAAGTGCGGTACTCCACCTTTCTTATTCGAGAGATAGTAGGTGTCCTGGGAATGGGCTGGTCCTGGACGGCTCGAAGATGTCGTCTGATGCTGGCTACTTCTTCCTCGGCGACTGCAGAAGCTAACTGCCTTTTCTTCTTGAACGTCCTCACCAGCACAACTGTTCGCTTCTCCAAAAGCTCTGTATCGGCAGCGTTTTGCTCTTCAGCAGCCTTCATCATTGCGTCCTTCAATTGCTGGATCTCATCTAGTAAGTCTGCGCAATTGAGACCCTGCGACATGTATCTGTCCTTGCGCTCGTGGTACGAGGCCATGCGTTTCTCAATCGTGTGAGTGTACAACCGATTCATCAGGTCCGCCTTAGTTCCGCTGGTTGGCAGTCCGTAAGGCCCGCATGCGTCGACCAAATCGGACTTCAACCGTTTCGTGTAGTTTGGGATCTTCTCCATGTTGACTGTGTTCAATTTAGCTGCTGCTTTGAATGACTGGCGTACTGTGTACCTGGGTTCTCTCCTCTGTCAAGTACAAAGGCTCCTTTGCTGGGACGATTTGTGGCGAGGAATGGTCTCGATGCCCTGGCAAAGTCCTTTTATTGAAATCTGTTGATTGGAGTATGTGACCACGCCGGCGAGCTCAGGTAAAATTCGCGTTAAAAGTGGGTCCAAGTAAACAATCAACAAAAGGCCACTTGCTGACGATGATCTCCTCAATCACTGATGAACGATTGATTTTATGCTGTTGAAATTCAGATATTGGATCTTGTTATCCTAAAGAGATGGCCACTTTCTTTTGTAGGTTCTTGGAAGGTCGCCCAAGCAGAAGAACGTGCCAGGATGGGAAGGTGCAGCTGTCTCACAGAGGATGTACCTGTGCACTTCAGAAAGCCGCTCTCCTCCACCGTCGGTACTGTCCTGGTCTACATCTTCCGCTATCTTCAACTACTGTGATGCTGAAGCATGCAAGGGGGAACAAAGAGATGGAAAGAGGACGTGACATATGGGGCCAAAACGCGGCATCGAAGCAATACTATTCATCTTCGAACAAGCGACGCGATTCTACGTCCTCCGATCCTTAAATACCCCGTATTTCGGATAGGCTCAATACAGAACATGTATTGGGATTCGGGGCCCACGGTCCTACAGCGAGACCCATTTCGATGTGCCCTCTCCCAATGCTCTCCACTGCATGCTTGTGAGAACGTCTGCTCTCCTCGGCGTTGGATCGCTATTTATGCCTCTTTTCCCTCCATGTCGCTCTGAGAAATGGTCTCGGCAGCAGTACATAACGACTTTCAGGACACTCGTCGAATCTGCCGACTGTCGGCAGCACAAGGGCTGTGGATTCGTGGCCGACATCAGCCGACGCGTCGAACGAGCAGCAACACGGGAATCTAAATTTCAACATCCCAAGAGCCACACCTAAGCTTCACCTCGTGGATGACAAAGATGCCTTCTACCTGCGGCTTGCATGCTGCAGTTCCTGGCATATGCAGCCGGTGTGTCTGCAATTCGGGATGTCGCTGTCAACCGTTTGGGGGATGTCCAGTCCCCTGTGACAATACTCAAGCCGCGCTGCGGCAGAATTAAGGCAGATTGACAAGGCCATTCGAGCAAACATCACCGAAGAGTTTTGGGTTAAGGCCCACCTCGATATATGCAACTTGGAAAGTTCCCGAGAGCCTTTGATAAATTCTCTCCATACATGGTGGAATTGAAGACTTTTCGTAGTCTCCCCTATCGAAGAATACCAGTCCTCACTGCTGGTACTCATAGCGCTGCATCATCGTGCCTCGGAAGCCTTTACCTTGCAAATATTCACCTCGAGGTTCTCGAGTCGACTGCGATATATGAGCATTCACCCACACGATAAGGCATTGAGTCATCGTTATGCGACGCCACGAATACTGCACTTAGATAACCGAATAAGCATATTTCTGCCCTGACTGTGTATACGGTTCGCCAGTCCCTCGTCTGCCATCCACGGTGATGCCCGGTCTTGGTGAGCTCTCCAGTGGCTACGGTCCAGGGCAGAACGTTGTGAAGTCAGAGTATACGGTACGCCAGTACCTGGCCCATGACACCCATGGTAACATTCTTGGAGCGCTATCAATATCTTTGGAACCACCGTCGTCTTCGGAAGATTTTTTCTTTCTTTTGTTTTTACCTCGTCGTAATGTCGCATAGTCAATTCCTGTAATAGCCGATTGCCATTATCTTCAGAATGAAGAGGATTTCCCGTCCTCGCAGCTACGACTGACATTTGTTTTCGTCTTTTTGGCGGATCGCTTACCGGCCAGTCCTCGATTTTGCTCCTTCAAGCCCGGAAGCGAGGAATGGCCGCCCGTGGCTTCACCAATTGGCGACGACCATACGAGTGATAAGAATGGATGAGGTTTAATTGTCTAATTGCCAGACTCAAATGTAACCGTTCATCAGCATATGCTGGTGAAGGATAAAAGCATGGATCGTAGCATTCTTCTGTCATCATTCGCTAAAGCCCTTGGCACAACAAACCCGGAACCTCTCACCTCAAAGCTATGTGCCAGAGACCACGATTGAGTCATCACGGGAGCGTATAAACAATCGGATGCTACCCATACCCAGATACCAATTCATAATTGAACTAAACTCGTGAGTCAAGTACCATTCCACTCGATTCCGCTGCGAATTCTTTTGGTTGTGATGTGGTCACGTTACTTGGCATTCACGATCCAGATCCTGTTGCTTCGCATTTGGAACGAGCCAAACCTCTAACACGCTCACCTCTGCAAGCCTCGAATGAATATCAACCACCCAAATCACTCTATCTCGGCCATGGTCAGCGAGATCATCCCCTTCTTCCCCACCTCGATCGAGCTTTTCGTTGTCCGCAAAGAGTGCACGACTCAGGGATCAGTCAAGAGCGCCAAAAGAGCACGGTTGGAGAAAACTCCTCAGCCAGTTCAGAAAGACATACCAGCGTCCGGTGAGCATCCAAATGTGGCTTGGCTCAAATCATCAGCTTACTCGTTAGCAGATCAAGATGTTGAAGCTATTCCTCCCCGACGTTGGTCCCATGCCGCAGTCCACAGACTGGCTGAGCATGACAGACGAGGAACTGGACACTGCACTCGTGCGTCGCGGTTACAAACCACAAACGCGCGCCGGACAAGCACTCCCTAGACTGGTTATACTGGAGAAAGCAGACCTCTTTGACTGGCTCAGCCTCGTCGTGGAACATCACCGACCAGAGCATAGCGACCTCCTACTGTTAGCGCCAGTCATCGCGCGAAGGCTTGCAATGTGTAGAGAGCAGCTGCAGGGAGCTTTGACGAGGTTTGAAGAGGCATTGGAAAGCGCAACAAGGGCGGTCGAAGCTGCTGAAAGACAACTCCGAGAAATTGATGAAAATGTCAGACAGGCTGCGAGTGATGAGCCTATGAGTTCAGGCGGACACCCGTAAGAGGTATATAGAAGCCACTCCCCTTGTTGTTGCCCGTTGGCACACATCGCTAACCATTGCGTACAGATGTTTTGATGATCGACAAAACAGAGAATCGGCGCGGTGGGAGCATCTACACCAGGGAGATTTCGAGACGGCATCTTCGATCATCGGCCGCAGAGAAAGGGCTACAAGACATTTGCAGAGTATAGTGATGGGAAGGGGCATTTGGCTCAGGAAGTGGTGTCGCATTCAGCAGAAGCAGTCTAAGAGGGCTGTCGAACGAGCAACCCAAGGACAATAACATATTAAATAGCTCATAGCTATACATTAAGACTCGAAAGACTAACATTAATGTCACAAAAGCGTTCCGTATTCCCTCAAGTGGCAATGATGAGGCACGGAAATACTATATCAAGGAGGCCTGAGCTATTCGCACTCCCAAATAGAAAGTTTTCGAAGCTACTTTACATTTCCAGTTCCAGATCATCCTCACTGGCCCACGAAGACAGGCATAGTATCAATGGGGCAATCTGCTTCGATGACTTGCCCACCTTCGTACTTCTTCTCCCCATCCCAGGACGTCCACCCCCTCCCTTTCGGCAGATAAACCTCCCTCTTCCTCAGTCCAGCAGCCAACACAGGGCAGCAGAGATACTTCTCGCCAAACATGTACTGATCCTCGACCTCCCAGCATTTCTTGTCCTCCGGGAACGAGTAGAACAGTGGCCGCATAACAGGTGTCCCCTTCTCGTGAGCCTCCTTCATCAAACTCCTGGTATACTCCCTCATCTCCTCCCGAATGAACATATATTTCTTGCAAATGCCATAAACTTCCTCCCCATATGACCAGACCTCGTTTGCCGCACCAGAAAGACAAGTCGCGCCGCCAGTCGTGCCATGCTGAGGCTGTTTCGGTTCTCGATCTCCATGGAGTCGCATGACGGGACAGAAAGCTCCCCATTGGAACCATCTCACGAACAATTCTCTGAACGCTTCATCATTGGGATCTCCGCCATGGAAACCACCGATGTCTGTCGTCCACCATGGTATACCTGCAATGCCCATGTTCAGACCTGCTGCAAGTTGGTTCCGCAGACTGGACCAGGAGGATGCAATGTCTCCGCTCCAGACCAAGGCCCCGTACTTTTGACTTCCGGCCCAAGCACAACGCAGCAAATTGACAATGTTCTTCTGGCCAGCTGCTTCCATGCCCTCGTAGAATGTCTTCGCGTAATCACGAGGGTAGATGTTGCCGATTGCCACGTTCGGACCAAGATGGTACCGATAGTTGTCGAAATCATACACGCTGTACTCTGGCTCGGCTTCATCCAGCCAGAACACTTTGATACCTTTGTCGTAGTAATTCTTTCGAGCTTTTCCCCAAAGGTACTTGCGTGCCTCAGGGTTGGTGGCATCGTAATGAATGGTGTTGCCTTCGAAGTCCATACCGATGCGCATGCCACGATCTGTTCTGATGAGGTAGCCATTTTCGACCATTTCTTCGTAGTTCTCGGATCTGGTGTCGACGGTCGGCCAGATTGACACCATCAACTCGATATTCAGTTCCTTTAATTCTTTGATCATCGCATCTGGAGCATTGTTAGTATATGTTTCACGAACTGGAAATCATGCAACTTACCAGGATCTGGCCAATAGTCGGCATCAAACCTCCAATCTCCCTGCTTGGGCCAGTGGAAAAAATCGATCACGATCAGATCGATGGGCAGTTTCCTCGCCTTGTACTCTCTAGCGATACCAAGCAGCTCTTCCTGAGTCTGGTATCTCAATTTACATTGCCAAAATCCGAGACCGTATTCTGGCATCATAGGGACTGTCCCGGTCGCTCTAGCATACGCCTCCTCTATGGCTGACGGAGAGTCTCCAGCGACGATCCAGTAATCAAGAGCTTTGGTTGAGTAAGCCTCGAAGCTCATGATATTCTTTCCCAGCACAGCTCGTCCGACTCCAGGATTGTTCCAAAGTAGCCCGTATCCCAGTGAGGACAAAGCAAAAGGTACGCTCGCTTGTGAGTTCCGGTGGGCAAGCTCCAAATCGTGACCTTTCAGGTCCAGGCTATCTTGTTGATACTGGCCCATTCCATAGATCTTCTCCTTCGAGCTGACAGATTCAACGCGCATTGTGAGATGGTAATCCCCACCCAAATTCGGCTTGAACTCCCTCGCCTCGACCTCAATAGCGCTGCATTTTGGGTCCGTGACATCTCTTCGGTTCCGCATGTACTCCTCCAGCAGCAACTCATTTTTCGAGTTATAAATCATGATCTTCCCTCGCTTGGAAACAACAGCACGAATTTTGCCATTGACTATTGTCGCTTCCTTGTCAGAAATGGTTATCTCGGGAGTCGTTACAGCGGGTTCTTGAAGAGCCCAGTCTTCTGTTGGCATGGCGCTCATTTTCGTTGCTCGAATTCGAAATGCATCTTTGCCCCAAGGCTGGATCCATAGATGCTCTGCATCATACCGATACGCAAGGTAATTATCTTTCTTGATGAACATTGTGACTGCTCGTTAGTCGTAAGTGGGATGTGTTGATTGCTGTGAAGCAGCGAGGATGCTGTGCTTATATTCCCTCCGCCGGACGATGCACAAGATGATGAATCATCTTTTTGCTTGTGAGATACGAGCCATTTTGTTGAGTTTTTCCACGCATGAGGTTCTTCGTTGACACGTAAAAATGGACCTGCATCATGATCGTCTCCTTCTCATAAGCCAGCTAGAAGTCCATTCTGGTGCCGGAAGGAGCTGCTCCGAGTCCCCCCGCAGGCGAGGTGCGGGGTCGTAAAATAGGGGCCGGCGGGGGCGGGGCGTGAGATCTGTTGACATTCGTCTCCCAAGCATGACATTCGCTTTTTGCTTGGAAACATTCAGAAATGGCCAGTCTTGGATTCCATCAAGTTGGCTTCGTCCTCATCATCCTCAGAATAATCGCTTTCCAATCCCTTTATGTCCTCCACTGCACCGCCCTTCTCAGCAAATTGATCGCCATCGAATGAAACACCGCTGTGAATCTCATCTTGCGCAAAATCCATCCTCGCTTCGCAGTAAAGCCTCTCATTGACCTCATAGAATACCAACTCTTTGTCTGTGTGACGATGTTTTGCAGCATGATGTTCATGCGCCAAAGACTGACTCCTCCCAAGCCAACACCGATAGTCGAACACCCTGAGCACAGTCTTCTCGATCTTGAGAGAGATAGCCATCCATACGGGCCCGTGTCCAGTCAAGCCCTCTCCTTCCAAGATATTCTTCTCGCAACGCTGACATGCACAAGCATAAGCTTCCAGAACGGCGTGTACGAGTTCGTGCAGTAGATTGCCAGTTGTCACTTTCATTCGGGTCTTGTTACATCTGATCCGGGGCTTTTCGAATACCACAACGGTTGCTTTGAATGTGTCGGGCGTGGTATCGCAAACGATTCTGTTGCTCACTACGTATCCATCCAGACATGATCTTGTGCGATTTCGAGTCCACTCTGGGCTACTGGCTGGGATGAAGTGAAAGTCAAGGGTACCAGGTGGAAACAACCCTTTCAGAATTGTGTCGATGAAGATCTCGTACCACTTTGTGAGTAGATCGACGTCTCTTGACACTTGGCTGCTGTCAGGTAGATCTTTGTATGTTCTTGAACCTAGATTGCTCTTGTCGTACTGTTTAATCGCCGCATCCCAGCTCGTATCTTGTTCAATCGTGAGCTCGAGAGTGTCTAGCAATAGATCCATTCTTGCCTGGACTTGAACAGGCGTCAAGCCCATTAGCGTCCATACCTCGCTTGGATAGAGTGTTTGTCTGATGTGGCAGACAATTTGGTTCGTGGGTGCCATGTCGTTGCGAGAGGAAGGCAGCAGGCCAGGTGCGAAGAAGGATCCTTCGAGATGTGGTTGAAGAATTAGGGAATGGACGGAGGCAATCAGCACAGGGCCTGGAGGCTGGAGCGAAGTCTGGTAAAGGTAGGTTTTGGTCTCGCTTAAGAGATGAGCAACGAGGTTCCGGCGTAAGCGAACGACCAGAGAAGAGGGCTTCATGAATGATATTCATTGAAAGAATGCGGAGATGCGATAAGATGACATAGCGTCGATCTTGTTGCCCGCGTCTCTGTAGTTGAAGCAATGGCGACCGGTTGGGGAGGAGAGATGTCACGTAGGATACGCTTTTGTCAACAGCCAATCCAGGTTGTCGTAAGCACACCTGAGACGTGGAGCTCTGCGCGTAAACAAGATTCTATGGTAATTCATGGGTTTCTCCGTCTGTAGAGATATGCTCAGGTTCGTTGCTTGTTCGGGTTGCGTCAACAGACCTGAGTTCTGATTTTGGTCTCGCGTAATTCAGGATTTTACAGCGTCATGATCTATGGACAGATTTTATCAAGGACTTGAAACTAGGCAGTGAAGCTTCTCTAGTCCTCGTAATTGCTATATCATATGTTACTTGCCATTCTTACCTTGCTCTTGAACTTTGGGAAATCTTGTTGTGGCTTTCTGATAACAGCACGTGACCAAGTAAACAATCATTAGTAAATCTCCAAGTCCTTGCCTTTGTTCTCAAGTCCACGAACGGTATTGGACATAGGTAGGCGCAGCTTAATTGGAGCTTTGAATTATGTCAGAGGTAAGTCACACTTCTTGTTGGGTCTTTGTAGGTCCTTTTTGAATCTGGACAAACCTGTATCACTTAGCTCTCTTTCTCCAGACACTTCAATCTACTAACACGATTAAGACGTATGAAATTTTGAGCTTCCATCAGTTGACAATCATGGAGATATCAAATCCTTGTGTTATGCTTCAGTCTTGCCGCTGTTCAGGAACAGTCCATATTGAAGTCCCTCGACCCAGCCGAACACAAGACTAAGGCAGATTACGCAGTCTACTTCGAATGCAATGACTGGACCGCAGACCGAGCTCATTTCCAGAGAAGAAGTAGCTGCCGTAGTCGGAAATGATGGCCAATCTCATATTCCTAGAATGTCTAAGGCTAGAGCTGCAGATTGGTCTGTCCCCAAGTCCGCGTAGTGTCTGTAGCCTCACAAAGAAGCCATCCTCCAAGTACAATTCCAGCACAACGCAACGTAACACAGCAAAATCACACACAAAAATCACTCGAAATAGTCCATTCTGTACCAAGTTCCATCGTATTTGCACTTCTCCAAAGAATACTATCCTAATACATCCATTTCATCCCACACTTCACACAATGGACAGCTCTTTCAGCTCCGACCTATCTCATCAGACTGAGTCCGAATCCGAGTATTCTGAATCGTCCCAAAGCGAATCAGTAGACCAAATTCCTCCAAAGCCACCTTGTACCAAGAGATCCAATGTTAGCGAGCGTCTGACAGGACAATCCAGACTAGGTCTTTCGGGACAAGATGTTTGGAACCAGATGATACCAATCATCAACCGAGCCGTCGAAGATGCTGACCGAACTGCAGAATGGGAGGAAGCAACTGAGAGACACGACGAAAACAACGAATTCTCGGACTCTGCTTGGAATGGCGACAAGGTTGTTGTCGACGGAGAGGAGGAGGTCGTTTGGGAGGGGCAGCAGGCAGCACGTGACGAAACGCTGCTCAGAAAGAGATAAGAACTCATCCACAAAGCAGTCGGACAAGACTTGCTTCCAGAGAAATACATCAAGCTGTATTTCATCCGCAAGTATGGTAATATGGCGCCTGAATGGACCGAAAACAAGGGGAAGGGCAAGGAAAAGCTCTCGGGCAAGATATACAGCTCAAGAGGGGTCGTTAAAGTGGCTCCGGATACCGTCCAAGTCGACATGATGGTCTACGAACGGATGGATATCTCGCTGAACCTTCCTTGGATGAGAAACTATATTGGGACTTTGCTGCATGAGATTGGTCATGCTCTGTTCGGACTGTGGGCTTGCAATTGTGACAAGTGCGAGGTAGATGATCTGGCGACGAAAGGCCATCCGACTAGTGGTCATGGTCCGGCTTGGATGAGGATCAGTTTGAAGCTGGAACGGATTATGAGACGAGTCTTCGGGTACGAGTGCTGGCTGGACGAAGTGCTGCGTTGGCTGTTGAGGGCGAAACAATCGGCTGCAACTACAGTCGGCAAGATCTCACCGCTTTCCAAGTCAACAGACGAATATACCGCAAGTACCGTTTCTTTGGTCCGGCAATACGGCTTTTGCTGAGGATCCCGACGACGCAAGTCGAGTGAACGAGGACGGACTTGAGACGGATGACGAGTAGCAGTCGGAAGACGAGGGGGAAGGGGATGAAGTGAACGACTGAAGTTCTTGTAGAATGGTAACAGCAGAGAGACAGAAGGAACTGTCCGATTACTTCTTGACATCAACGAAGCCACACCTTCATGCATCTAAGACCTGACTCATGTGAGATCGAGATTGAACAGAAGCAATACGTGACAACAACAAGCAAGCGAGGAAGCGAAGCAAAGCACAGAAAACCCAAGCACAAACAAAACGACTAATTTTCTTGACCTGCAGTACTATACTACTTCTCCGAATACACACTTTGCACATGCCTCGCCTCCCAGTTCAAAAAGTCCCCCAGATCATGCCCAAGATTAAACCCCATCGGAATCGGCACCTCCTCATCTTTTCCAGACTGACTTAACACAACCAGATCCAGCATCGGACTCGGTGGCAAACTCAGCAGAGATTCGGCTAAAGATGGTCTCCTGGGTGGTTCTGGTGGGATGCCCACAGTTGATATCTGAGGAGGATGAGTCTGGGTGAATGGAGCATTCACAGGAATCTTGGATGTGTCTGTTAGCTCGGGAAGAGGTTTCCAGCTTGTCATGCGAGGGATATTATGGTAGATGCGTGGTGGTGGGATGGGTGGGGGAGGGGCATCGGTCCAGGTTCGCCAGGTGCATTTTTGGGGGCATGAGGCATCGTCAAGATTGACGTTGTTCCTGCTTGGATTTCGCAACTCTTGCGACGATTTACTGACTGTGGGTACAGGGATTGGAGCGGGGATTTTGATGGGACCATCTTTGTCCCTCACATCCTCCTCGTTCTCCATCCTTCCATATCCACCCAACCCGAGACTCTTCCACCAGTCTATGAGATTATCGACTTCTGCTTCATCAAATTCCCAATGTGCATCATCTCTCAAGTCACCGAAATGCTCGTCTAGTTCTATTGTTCCCGCGATGGCCATTTGAAATGCTATCCAGTCCAGTGCCTCTTCTTCTGGGCTGGAACCCTTTCTGGAGCGAGACAAACGGTCAAGACGAATGGGACCGTGGCGGAAAAGTGGGCAGGTCAATGTGAAATTCGTGGATGGTAAAAACATGTGTGTTGGAAGTGGCCGGGTCATGAGCGATGGTCGAGAAGAAGTCGTGCTTGAGTCAGAGGCGGACACCAGTGCGGGCGAGATGTTCAGAGCGGAGATCTCAGGGATGGTGGGTAGCATTGATGCAGTTCTTGATGCCGAGGATCGACGTGTTGCACGAGGTGGAATTGGTGGTGCTGGAAATGAAAAGTTGTCGAATACCATTCCTACTCTGGACTGGTTGGGGCATTCATCTGGTCTTGCTGGCCTAGGTGGTGGTGTTTTCAACGATACTGGCGGATTCGCTTGTGGCGTGGCTGGTGGTGGGAGATTCGAACTCGGATAAGGCGTCGAGTCTTGCTGAGCTGCGGTGATGCGAGAACTGAGACTCTCCAAATGAAATGGTTCTGTTGGTGTACTTCCACCTGTCTCGAAACTATTGACTGATTCTATGGAGATCTTCCTGGCGTTCTCGGCTTTCTCATTCTTTATCTGCTGGATTCGATCGGGTGTCAACATCTCATCGACTTCTGTCCTGAATAATTTACCGCTGAAAACGTCCGCCATGTTTGTGGTGACATCTGTCAGTGTCCATCTTGCTGGTGTGTTGGCTGGGGGTGTTGGTGGGACTTTCGAGGTTGTCCTGCCGAAGATGTTTGAATTCTTCTTCATTGGTCTCTTCTTGCCTTTCGACACAGACACAGATCTCATGGAAGGAGATCTCAATGGCGACCGGTGACCCCCTTTCGATACCCCCCGAGTGATCGAGGCATACCGCAGTGGTGCTGGTCGGAAAGGTTCTTGCCATCCTTGTGTCGCAGCTTTTGCATCCGCCAAAGCATTTCCAACAGCCTTGAATGCCTGGTCCGTTTCTCGTATCAACTGCTCCACGTTCTCCGACAAGTCTTCCATATCTGATTCTCCAGTATATCTAAGGCTCTGAGTGGGTGTTCTATCATCATCTATCAAGCTGGGGGAATTTGCTTCAATAATATCATCGAACGCCGAATCTGGTCCGTACTCGGCAGTCAAAGCCATTGTCGTTCCCAGCCGCAGCTCATTCGGTGTCAAGGGTCTCGAGAATGGTTCCTGAAATATAAGACGCCATGCTTTTGCATCTGGGGAAGCATCTTCTGACGACGTAGGTGGCAGATAAAGAATCTCTGGGAGAGGTGGTGGCGACACAACTCCAAACAAAGCATGTTCAGTCGATGCCTGATTGGCCTCGCAATCGCAACTGCACAAAGAGGTTGCTGACGAGTGGCCAGTCGAGTTTGATTGAGTTAATCGATTACTTCGTGTTGTCTCATTACTACTTGCTCGTCGAAGTGGCGGAGAGTCAGACGATGAGGTCTGAGACAGCCATGAAAGTCTCTTGGGGTTGCTTGTGGGTAACTTGTTCTTCGGGAACCGGCCATCGTCGAGATAGTTGCCTGACTTGTCAAGGCTAGAAACTTTCTTGGGCGAAATCAACTGTTTAATGCGCCAGCTGGTCTTCTGAAGCATCATTGTGACTCTAAAGTAAATACCAAATGCCGGCAATGAAGGAAGTACTGAATTCAAAACGAAGATGAGGAGTGCTAACACAAAAGATGAACGGGTACCTGTGATGGTACAGCAGATCTGAAAGTATCACGCGGTAGTGCTGGTAGGACATACTTTGGAATCAGAAGTTGAAGGGATTGAGGATCAGAAAAGTACCAGAGTCTGGCATCCAGCCCACTTCACTTGATGCGGTTACACACACTGATTTACCGCAAAAGGCAGCTGGGGAAGTGAACTTGGAAACCCGTACAATTTCAATTCGCGTGCTTGACAACATGCATGGCGGTTGCCTACTTGAACCTAAGGATGCGTGTAGCAGTCGATATGTCCAAAGTACGCTGTGGAGGAGCACCAGTTAGAAGAGCGCTCCTAGAGAGACTGGCCCCGACAGGGCTGCGGATCTTGAGTAACATTGTAAGCAACGACATTACGCAGGATTGGCCAAGACAGAAAATTATACAGGCCAATCCCGTCACTAGAGGGAAGACGCCGCATGGTTTGTTTCTAGACGAACCCTCAACTGCAACAGCCGCAGAGAAAATGTGAGCTATCACAGCAATCGATATTCCAGACCATCGATATATTGAGTATAGAATGAGAGTAAGAAGAGCTCCATCGAAGGTAGGAAAGATGCAGGCTGGACAGCTTTTCGCCTTTCGCTTCATCCATGTGGTGGCTCAGGGGAACACAGATACGGGCCGATACATGCAGGAAGCTCTCGTACTTTCGTACAAGCACGAGAATATCCTCTCACAGCGGCTACATACAGCAGACTTGTTAAAAGCACTCTTCCTCTAGCAGAATTTGAAGCACGAAGGAATCCACCTTGATCCTAGCAGTGAAAGCATCTTTGGATGAAGCAGGGAGTGGAACTGGCTTGCCGGTTGCTTGGTTAGAATACCCCCAGCAGAGATCAGGGATGTACGATCCCAAGATCGTCTCGTCGATCTTCCGGGGAGGCTGCGGAGCGGCTTGTGCTAGGTCGAAAGATGCATTGCAAGTGGGCGCCCGTCAGCAGCCGCATCTCGTATGGATTTTCCTTGCAATTGACCCCGAGTACTTATTGTTCATCCCCGCTGATGAGAGCTCGGGGAGCGGGGAGAAGCATCGGAAACGGATGGCAGAGTTCAATAGGGCTAGATCTGTGGTTCAATTGTCGGGTTTCCGTTGGATGACGATGTTGCACAATCGCGGTGAAGAGATGGACGGCTGGTGGAAGGAGGACGCTGATGCTCGCTTGAGAGTGGAATTAGCTTAGCATACATGTGACTTTGACAAAGGGCTGCCAAATTGAAACACTTGATGGAGCTTGCTACATCGACAGAGTCTCAAGATACTTTGTCATGGAGCAATTGCATTCCGGGCTAGATTGAGCTACTTCAAATTGATGTTCCTTGAAACGTATCTGCCACGTGACAACAGGTTTCTTCAATACCTCAGGTATCTCACGAACGGTTCCACACTTTATGTACACCACGACAGGTCCAATTAATCTTGCTAGATTCCACTCATTATTTCAATCTCCAGATCCTTGAAGCTCTCCTCAGCACAAAGCCTTACAGCGATAAACACCGCAGCAACGGTGACAACGGCTTCCGAAATCATCAGTCAGTCACAAAAGTACCTTACCGTACGGCAAATCCTCCGAGCCGGACAGGAATTATGCGTCATCATTGTCCTGTGTATTGCGAACTTGGCCCCTGGCTCGGAAGGGTGGTTTTTGTGCTATGAAACTTACATATGTGCTTGCTGTCAGCATGAATGAGCCCTCTGTCAGTGAGGAGCACTCATCTCATCATGCTTTAAAGTAGGAGCTATCTCCTTATTCACTTAACTAGACCGATGTGAATGTTGATATTTGGACGATGAATCCATGAAACAAGAGATGGAAAGGACTTTGTTGTTGAGGATATTATATTCTTTGTTGCTTGGTGTTGAGGAGCTCGAGCTCTTTCTAAGTTGCGATGGTTTGAAACCCAAGAAATGCCTTCCTCCCCAATGATCCTCTTATCCCAGCATACCAGCAAGGCTACCTGCCTGCATCAGACCCTGACCCGACCCTGGCTCTCATCGAGTCCCGCTGCAGAATATACAAGAATTTCGGAAGACACAACACCGCTGAACGATGTCGTGCAACGCAGTATCATATCCGCCAACCAATGCGAACCAGCCAAACGAATGTGTTCCCAGATCAAAACGCCGGGGTATCAAGATTCCTTTCATGCCATCTATCGTATCTCATCATTCCATCATGCGAGCTCCTCATACGAAGCAGTACTGCACATCTGCTTCAGTAATGCTGGTTCCAGGTGTTCATGGCCCTTGTTTCGTTAATGTTGTCTCCCACGTGGACAGTTCCTGAAATGTCCACACCGTTCTTTTGCACTATGGCCCTGTCAGCCGCCGTATGTCTTCCGATGTCCCCTGTCAATTCGCTTCGTCCATCAGGTCAGGCTGTGAGGTGGCGGCGTGTGTTCCCGAGAGACTGGGTCTGCCACCCTGATCTCTGCTACGGGGGGCTCGCAGTGTTGATCTACATGATCCTGGACCATGGCTGGCGTTGTAGCAGTTTTGAGAAACGACGATGCCGAGTGTGTCGGAACATGTCGGTACTTCTTCTCATCCCGATATTGCGGTTTTGGTGCCGGCTTCGGTGGCCCTTTAAAAACCCGACGTAGTCGAGCACATATTGTGGTGTCTTGTTTTGCAAATGGCTGGTGGTAGGCATTCTCCCTGCGCAAGCTTGATAACCCTCGCATGATGAGTGAAATTTGAGGTGATGTATGGTGATTGAAGATGCTCGATGACAGTGCAGAGCCGCCTTCTTATCTTCCAAGTATCGGGGGAGGAGGCTCCAATGCTCCAATGTCCTCACTGAGACAAATGACGTCCGGACAGCTGTTGTTGAGGAAGGGCGGCAAAGTTGATGAAGATCAGACCTCGATTGAGTAGAACTATTGATACGATGAGGCTGAGACGGCTCAAAGGCTGAGACTGGAAGAGTGAGAGAAGAATGCGAAGGGATATAAGTTGTCATCAACTTGGAACTAATCAATAAACGTCGAAAGCGGATATGATACTTGGTATTATACCCGGAGTGTCTGAAAGCAGATGTTTTCGAGATTGCAGGATGAGGGCTGATTCTATATCTATTCCACTTGGAAGACGCGGCCTGGGTCCAAAGAGCCTCAGACCGCACGCATGACAAGAAAGAAACAAGGAGGGGTGTTCATGACTGGTCGAGATGTTCTAGATGGTTTGAGCTCATGGCCCCATTTCAGTGATCATGATTGAGAAGCCCTACCGCATTCATCCAAGGTCGGCGTAGCGACCCCATTCAATCGGTATGCTGTCAGCCAGAATCAGCCACAAGAAGTTTTCCGGGCTGAAGCGTCCACACCGTGCTGAAGCAGGGTTCGGCCCTGGCGGGGCAGTGGCGACATCGATGAAGAAGCTCAAATTGTCAAAATTGAGACGCTGTCCGAATGCGAAGAAACAAAAATAAATGCTGCAACAGTGCCTTTGTGCTTTAGAATGTCCACTCCGCCTTCCAGAAGCGAAGAATGGGCAGAGCAATAGCAAACCGTGCAACTGCTCTCATGACACAAAAACAGTCCCTGGAAGCTGTGAAGCTCTGCACAACAAAGCATGAGACTTGATGTCCTCCCTCCTTGCCGTCGTAGTAAATGGACCAATGGCGGCCAGCCCTTGAGACACAGAACTTAACTCCGCCCTGTCTGGCTCATGAGCAGTCCCAGCAGCCCGACTCCCCCAGACGAGACATGATATGGCGTCTGGACTGTGGATAACGGAGGGGCTGAAAAGCGTGGCGTTTCTGGCGCGTGGCGATAGGCTTCAAGCTCCCCGCAACGCGGCACGCTGGCTCTGGTGGTGCACTTGTGGGCATGAAAGACACGCAAAACTTCGGCTATCTCTTGATCTGGACAAGCCGCCCACAAATCCGGGAAAGGCTCTTGCAACTATGCTGGCCGATACAGCTTCATTCTGGGCAAGGCTCGGTGCTGGCCGAGTCATGGAGAAGTGTTGCGGGGTCCGAAAATCTGGAAAAATCGTGGGTGAAGAAGCGGCTGGTGGTGGTTGTAAAGACACGAAGTGGTTGCAACCCAGGAGATAGCCAGACCCTTGGCAAGGGAGGGGAGCTCATGTAATACATGCCAGTCCTGCTCTCGCTCTCCATCAAGGACAAAAGAAAACATCCGCAATGAAATCCCGCACCACACCTTTTACAAGTCAATACCAGCTCAGATTTTCTCATCATCTCAGTGTATTTTAAAACAAAGACACGTTGCAAGTTTTCTCCTAATCTCATGAATGGTCGACCAATGGATTGGGTTCAAAGTTCCATTGCAAAGACGCGCAATGGTGGTAATCTTGGCGAAGGTCCAAGAGCCTGCTGCATAGCCGAGTTCATGATGAGTGCAAGACGATGATAGGTGTTGTCGGAAATCAGTCGGGAAACCTCATTTCGCTGCAAGCTGCAATAGAAGCCCATGATAATAACTATGCATATCTACTCGGGACCGACAGCTGTCATGCCATATCAAACGAAGATTCATATCGCTGTCTGTACAGTATCTCATAAGATTTCAGCCCTCCGTTGACGAATCGCGGGCTGAATGCATGTTGTCGTGGCGTCAAGCTGAGACTTCAGACTTTTGGTGGCGGAGTTACCCCAATGTGACACCTATTGGAAACTCACTCATGGAGTGATGTTTGTGACGACTTTGATGGGCTTGCTTGCCAAGCTGATCACTGAATTTGTGTGGAGTGGACTTGTCTTGCCTTTGTTCTCATCCTGCCCAGCCGAGTCTCACGCCCCCAAGTCATTTTTAGAGCCTCGTGGAATTGCCGCATTTGCTGCCCCGGGTCACGACTTCGCCGACTTTGATGCTCAGACCGAGTTTAGGTAGGCGAAGTTGACGAAGCATCACAATGCCGCTGAAGCGCAGAAATCAATTTGTCAGCCATGAAGTATCGAGTTGTGGGAGTATTCGGGTCGTCCCTTCCGTCCCGAAATCGATTGGGCCGTCACAAATTCTGTGCTGCTATGAACCAATGTCAAGATAAGTTATCGCATCGATAGATCAGGAATTGTTATCCATCCGGGCTGGGAATTTTTCTGAATATGTTAATTACCTCTACAAATGATCTAACGAGATGAAATCCAAGCCTGAGAAGCTGTCTACACTCACTCCACCACCTCGCAAACCAAGTGCCTCGTAGACGAGATCTCAAATTCTTGGATGACAACATGATTGTGCTATTTCCAGATTGAAGACGGTTACTGCTCCTGCCGAAGTACTGTGCCTATCGTTTGGATAGCTGCCCGAGCCACACGAAACTCGACTCGGTCTATGCTTCCATGGGGTCTCAGGAGGAGAGTGAGATAGCCTTGTATCACAACCTGATACCCGCGATGATGTTCACCTGTGTCTCCCTTACCTTGCCAGCCCAGAAGACTCCCCAGGTTTCTCAATGTCACAACGAGCAGGCTATGAAAGAAATGAGCAAGGTCTTCGTCCTGCCAACGACAATACCTATCCCCATTTGAGGTATAGTGAACCGCTCTCGAAATCCCACTGAAATCTGGAGCCTTTACCGTACTCGATAAGTTCGTGGCTGAGAACAAGGAGAAAGCTTACAATCCCTTTTGGAGGAGAGTTTGGTAGTTGTGTTATCATTCCTGTTGTTGAGGTATAGAATAGCTTTCGTCAAATGTATGATTTCAGGAAGGATCCATTCAACTTTGAACAGGTCACTGCTCGAGTATCGTTCGAGTTCATAGCTTGACTATCATTCTTTAATTGACAAAGGAGGCGACGTGCATCCCGTCTCCGCCACCCCTTAAGTGAGCAATATCTGGAATAAATTCTGATGGTATGGACCCGCTCTACATAGAAATAATCAAATAGACAGGTAACAAAGACCTTTATTGGAATCCGATACAAAGTTTCGCGCGGTAAATTCAAGCCCGGAGGTTTCTCTGTTACTCCCGGCGTCTCCCGCAAGGAAATACGACAGGTCAGGAGGCAAGGCATGACTTGCATCTGTCTACTTTCTAAATGATTGCTGCACTACAGCGTAGAATGGCATGGTGATTGATGGCTATCAAGGAAAAGGAAGTAGAAGAATGGACAAAGAAACAGCGATACAGGGCCCTGGGATTGACGTCGGCGTCCCCACTAGGGACCCGTAGTGCTGACAGGCTTGGCATCAATATCACCTCTCTTTTGATACTTTGAAAGTCCTCATCCTTCTCATCCTTCTCATCCTTCTGCAAGAATCAACAACTGTTCTGGACCTGCACCGTTGTCGTGATCAAGACAGATGTTTGCGTGCTGGTGTCATGGAGAACGTCTCCAATGGTGTCGACTGACTCAGGCTCGGGCTAAAGTCGGTTCTGCAGACCTTCGTAGCCGTGAACCTCGGCTTTTCTCCTTTGAAAGCACAATTCGACTTTTCACAGCTCTTCCGGATTACGAATCATTCAACCTCTGACCATTGGAAAGGAGTACTGTTTTACATGAAATGCGGCGTTAAGCAGCATCGGCCGTACCGTAAGATGGACCAGGTAGGTGGGTTGGAAGTTGGTAATCCACAGCTAGGTGTTGACACCCCGCGACGGCGTCATGCCACAAGCACTTGACGTCGTTGTAGCGGGGCAACTGTTTTCTTTCACGGTCCGACTATAAAATTCTTAGTTCCAATCATCGAACGGATATAAAACGTTCTTACCTCATTCGTGTTTTTTGCAGACTCTCAATTGCTCATTCTACCATTTCTCTAAAATCAACTCCTACAAATCAATCAAAAACAGCAACAATGGTTCAAAACAAGGGCGTCATTTTCAAGCAGATCCCCCAGGGTCTGCCTGTGCCAGGAAAAGACCTCGCAGTTGAAGCACGCGAATTCGATATCGATCAAGCCCCTCCAAAGGGCGGCGTTACCACGAAGAACTTCTATGCCTCCTTCGACCCCTACCAGCGCGGTCGAATGCGCGACGCCAACAAGAAATCCTACTCCCCACCATATACACTCGGCGAGCCCATTGGCAATGGCACAGTTGCAAAGGTCATCAAGTCCGACAACGAGAAGTTCGCTGCGGGGGATTTGGTCGTTGGAATGATTCCAACGGAGGAATATTCAGCGCTGCCACAGCAGAGCGCAGACGCCCTGAGGAAGGTCGACAACCCATACAATCTTGACTTGAAGGTCTTCATAGGCGCTCTGGGCATGCCGGGTCTGACTGCATACTCCTCGTTCTACGAGATTGGCAAGCCGCAGAAGGGCGAGACGATTTTCATCTCTGCTGCTTCGGGCGCAGTGGGACAACTCGTCGGACAACTGGCTAAGCATGACGGATTGAAGGTCATCGGATCTGTTGGTTCGGATGAGAAGCTGGAATACATTACCAAGGAGCTGGGCTTCGATGGCGGCTTCAACTACAAGAAAGAGAAGCCACTCGAGGCTCTTCAACGTCTCGCGCCAAACGGAATCGACATTTATTACGAGAATGTCGGCGGCGAACAACTGGAAGCTGCCTTAGAAGTCATGAACGACTTCGGCAGAGTGATTGGCTGTGGTATGGTCTCCGAGTACAACGCTGCTCCAGACGCGCGCTATGGTATCAAGAACCTGATGTACCTTGTATCCAAGAGACTCACGCTACGTGGATTTATCGTTGGTGACAAGAATATGGGACCTCTTTACTTTGAGGAGAGGAACAGAAATGTTGCGAAGTGGTTGAGTGAGGGCACTTTCAAGGCTAAGATGAGCGTTACAGATGGTATTGATAATGCTCCCGAGGGCTTTGTTGGTATGCTGCAGGGAAAGAACTTTGGAAAGGCGGTACTGAAGATTGCGGATCCTGAGGTTAGTTCTTCGAAGTTGTGACGGAATATTGGCTAACAAAGCTGCAGTAAATCTGGGCCTCTCCCTAATAATGAAATTACGATAGATGTAGTGCTCTATATGAGCTCATATATAGTCATTTAAGACCTGTGTGTCTGAATGTATATCAGGAGCAGATAGCTTAGATTTTCAGTTTTATGGTTACCTGAACTGATCCTCTTTCTTTCTGCATGACGTTGTTTTGTCCTTTGCTGCATATGTCGCCAAATTTCATGATCAAAACCTTTGGACAGCTCCCCCAGTGTCTTCCGTTTCGTATCTTCACACAATACTCGCTACGCCTAACCTTGAGTACGGTATCGACACACCCTCTCACATGATATGGATATTTTAAATCTGATTGTAAGATGGGTGTCTGATCTCACAGCATGGATATGGGTGACCAGTATTTCGCAGTGAACTGTCCTCAGCTTATGCCAAAGTCGACCTCAAACACATCTACCATTGCTGATATTCTCCTCAACCCGTCCCATCCTTCGCCTCACGAAACACACCTCGGTTAAAACGCTCTACAATCCCTGTCCGTTGTTTGTGTTTACTTTCGCATCTCCCACTTCAATCAATAACAATTTGTTCGCTCGTTCGCTCAATTATTCGTTCAACAAAAAGGAACTACAATATGGTGGCACCTGCGACATACGTGGACCTCAAGGTCCCGGCGCTAAGAGACATGTGTGCAGCTCGTGGATTGGACAATACAGGATTAAGGAGGGCTTTGATTGCGAGGTTGGAGAGGAAGGATCGTTTGGCTGAGGAGAGGGATAGAGGTATGAGATTGAGGGAGAAAGGTCTGGGTCATCGGGGCAGAGAGGGGGAGTATCAAGATATTGTCTTTCCTGAATCCCAGGACCGAGGCCTTACCGCATTCGCCATATTGGCACGCGAGGCGGCTTTGGAATCTACGGCCCACGAGAGAGGTAGAGATATCGGTTTTCGAGAACGCAAGCCCACAGCTTTCGAACTATTGGCACAGTAGGGTTCAGATGAATTCATGGAGCACACCGCCCATTCTCGATCAGATTCTCGACACAGCGAGATATTCTCAGCACCAAATCTACCACATCGTCAACGGAACGAGCATAAACCTCATCATCACGATGACCCATCCATTATGCGCCTGTCTGAGTCTGAACTAGCCGAAATTCTCTGTGCCAACTACACGCCCTTCGACCCTGACCGCAGCGGCTTCGATCGTCGAGCCAAGATCAAAGCTGAGCATGATGTTAGATCGAGGAAGTAGAAGGAGACCACAATGGCGAGGGCAACAACGAAATATAATACCGAGGTTGAGAAGTTGAAGGTTGAGAGGGAAGGAAAGCTCCAGGATTAGAAAGGTAAGTAATCTTTTCGGCTTCAGGATTTCAAGGTGTATTGATTTGCAGTCTTGTGGCAAACAGGGAGCAATTCTGATCTCTCAAAGTGATCTTAGTACTAGGAGAGAGAAGGTTAGCCAATGGAATCCAACTTTCGCCAGGTTGAATGTACGTCGGACCCCGCTATATCCTTGCCAGTCGATCTTAACAAGTCCCAAGAGCTTAAGAGAAGCACGCGGTCCACAGATTCATCCTCGAGATTTTGCACCTCGAGCAAGCTACAGCCATACCCACATTCAGAGTCAATCTTACAGACCAGCTCCTCAATTGGCCCATCCAGGCCTCCGTTCAGCCCCTCCTCCATCCTCGACATCCACCCAAGCATTGAAGCGCAAGCCTACTTCTCCTCTTCGAACTCGATACCAAGACTTAGACCGACAGACTCCACATTCAAACGCCAAGCGTAGTTGTTCTGACACATCTCGGTCCTACGCAAAACGGTCGTCAGCTTCATGGACAGCACACCACCAGCATTCTCACCCTCTTCTTGGACCGTCTCAAGACCTATCGACTCACCTGCTCAGCACCATACCTCCCAGACTCCGCCAGCACCCAAGCTTGCCCACCTCACATACATCTTCCTTCCCGTTTCAAATAACATGAGTCTCTACGATATCAACGACCTTCTCGCCCAATGCCCCCACACAAGAATGATTGCTGCGCAAGATCTCCAGATCAAATCAGATGATACGGGACATTTCGTGATGTTCGAGGACTCTGAAAGAGGCGATGGTGTTTCAGAGAAGTGTTATAACTTTTCCGATGGGGCGAGGATGGATGGAACACCCGTTGCTATGGAGTTGCATCGGAGGGAGAGGGGTGGTGGAATCGGCTTACAATAAGCGGGAAATGGAGTGAGATGATGCTGTGAAATGAGTTGGTACTGCTACACTTTTGTTCAAGATTTTCGTATTTGGAGGATGGTATTGGTTTGTGTGGAATCATTGACAAGCCCTGTGTTTTTGGATCGTTAGAGTCTTTCGTGTTAGACAGTGTAGCTACTATCTTATGTTTTGCCTTCTTCCAAGTTTATACTCTTCATTGGATTTCTCTGAGGAAATTCAGGGTGTTCTTAAGTCTAGGGATAATTTCTTGATCGTTAAGTTAATCCCTAAAGTTCTGAATGAGGAGCAATCTAGCTACGTCCCATTCTCCGGCTGCAAGTAATCCACACCATCCACAACAGTGGTCAAAGTCCCATTAGCCTCAAATATGTTTGCCATAATATCAATGTCCAAGTGGAACCCATCAGGCCCAGTCATCTTCGTGCTCCTCCCGTGCAACCCATTTCTCGTTAGGTTGGAATACCAATCAGTGTGCAAAGACGTAGGTGACTTTGACAGGTTGGGGAAGACTGCCACCTCCTCGTCTCCGTTCAGAAAATTCTCCCCGTCCTCGGAAAAATTGTGGTACTGAAGTGCGATACTTCGAACAGACGTTCCAGAAGCGGCAAGCGTGATGTTGACTTTCGTATGCCCACAGAATTTACCTGCAAGCTTGTAGATACCTTGTGGTGGCATCGATCGGCCTTTTTGAGAACCTCCGGGCACGTATGGCACTCCCCAAGGGATATCATCCGGATGCAACTTCACAGGTGGGAGATCGAGTCGCTTCCTCTCCGTGAACTTCGCCAACATAATCCTCTGTATCCTCCCTCCCTCCTCCATCGACTTGAAGCAAGGCAGTGGATTCTCCCCACCACAAGCAGGAGCAATAGTTAACTCTTCTGTATAAACCACCATCGTCCCATCACCCGACCACTTCGGATCCGCCCGTCCGTTCCACTCTGGATCACTCACACTTCCACTTCCTGGTGTGGTGTCACCACCGCCATTAATCTTCTGCCCAAAATACTCCCCTCTATCGCCAAATCTGTCAATCAACCACGGCGAAAAGAACCTTCTCCTCCCATTATTCCTCGTCGAAGCCACAATAGCAGTAGTAATCATATCAGTGATCGGCGGCACGCCTCGCATGCCAGAAACCCACATCTGGCGATTACTTCCGCGAGTATCCATCACGACGCTCCAATTACCATCGGGTGAGATATCGATGGGATCGACGTATTCGGGATGGCTAGTTAGTCGACGCACTTTTCCAGTTATCAGATCGGCGGAGAAGACGTCGATGTTAGAGGATTCGTGAGGGTAGCCGATGTATGTGACTTCTGTGGCACGACCAGTAAAGCCGCGGAGCTCGCCGATTGTGATGGCTTCAGGATGGAAACTAATCTTGTCGTCTTTGACGATTATTGGCGAGAGAGCATCGGGATCGAAGAGTCTAGTGACGGCGACGACGTCGTAGCGTGGTGAGAGGGGGATACCGGTTGTTGGTGCAGGATTGAACTCGAGACGGCCGAAGTAGCTGTATTGGCCAAAATGCCCGTCTGTCGTGTCGAAGGCACTGAATCCGATATGAACATTGTCGGGATGGAGTCGTAGCTCTCTCTTGTTCCCACCTGGCCCAGATCCGTCGGCTTGATCATTCCAGCGGATCGGATAGACATGGATCTTCTCAGGGATACACCCCTCACTTACTAGTAACTCTGAGTCACAATCAAATATTGGTCCCAGCCAGAATTCTCTTTCCATCCCTGAAAGCTTGAGGATAATCCAATGCATCATTTCGACCCGGCTGGTTTTCGGCGGGGGCTCCGCAAGTGATGCATTTCCAGCTCGCTCCGTTCGAGAACACACTGTCATCTATCTTCAGCAGAATGATCTGCCTTCCCGTAAAGATATGTGCTGGATCTGGAGCCAACGGTGCGCCTGCGAAATCCACAACAGCCACGACATGTTTGTTGTCTGGAAGAAAGTTGCCGTTTTGAAGTCCGGAGTCGATGGGAATACATCCTGTCCCGTTGGGATTTATGGCGGAACAAGTTCCGACTGTATCACTTGGGACTACAGGAGGAAGTACTATTCTTCTGATAGCAATGGCTTCGGGTGCCGGTGGAAGTGGGATGATTGAAGGTTGTGGTGCTTTGCAGTGCTTAGGTGATTTGAGAATGATTGCGAAGCCCAATAGGCCAAGTCCGAGGAGTATTGAATATCTCAGAATCGGACGGGTCTTGTACACTCTCCAGTGTTTAGCTAGTCTTCTTGTCAGCTTGGACACAGGACAGAGGGACCTGCAGAGGATGTGAGCGTACGGTCACGTGAAGACGCTGATTCTGATTCTTGGAGGACGAGTTGATATTTTGCTTCCCTACCCTGTCTCGGAACGAATCTTTCGATGTAACTTGAAAGTCCCATTACTTATAATCGATACTTCGCATCTCCAAAATGAAACAAAGCAATAACTCAAAAACTTGGAGGTTCTTCACCACAGATACAAATTATTCGAGAAACACAAGACAATGAATCGACAAGCCCCTGTCGAGCAGGAAGCAAATATAATAAGAAAAGGTCACAAATGATCGTAGAGTTACCAGAAAGGCGAGAAAGGCAAGGTATTTATTTCGTCTGAGACGATTACCGTCGTCGTAATTCGTTCGTATGCTCGTATTTCCGTACTCGCTTCCCTGCAGGTCTCCACATTCCGTCAAATATCCCAAGCTTCCTAGGCAACTCTGCGTGCCCAGATGCCCAGGCACGGCTCGCTTGCAAATGCACAAGATGCCAAAGTGTAGTAGCAAAAGATGGAAAGATAAACCTGGAGCTAAGCCAATTGGGTAGGGAAGCTGGAATACAGATCAGACCCCGCGCTCGTCAAACGCAGATGCAAAGCACCAGATAGCGATAACCACAAAGCAAGGAACGTTTCAGAGGCGACAAACACAGGGAAACTCGGAAAGGTAGGCGTCTTATCGATAACACGACAAAGCGCTTTCTCGATATCTACCATACTCTATCATTCATGCATTGCAGATAGAGGGATTTTTTTCGTGCTGTGTACTTGTTTGCAAAAAACCATATCTCTACTCGAACGGCGAGTCCGTCTAGGCATGATACGCCATGCAGCATTTCCAAACTCTGAGATGGTGGAACGCAAGGAGAGTGGCGATTCTTCAATTTCACATCACGATTTTAATGGACTGAGACCGAAGGTAGTCGTCGAACTTCTACAGGAATAATCATAAGGTCTTTAATGAAATTATCCGTTTCCGTCAGACTTCAGTGACGTACATATCTGTCTTCCAATGGATGTTCCGGAGGAAATGTCAAACCCCAGCTTGGAAGAATGTCGAGAGCCAGGTGCAATCAGACTGGACGAGTCGGTCGAGACTCATAGAGGGTGCTGCAGTTGTAAATGATTTCAACGAACCACATATCAAAACAACCCAGGCGCCTAGGCGGAGATGCGTTTGTGAACCGTGAAAGTCACACTTACGTCATGTGTTGTAATCAAGCGATGCGTATCTTCATTGACCTCCAGAGAAGTTTTCTGGTCTTATGCAAAGCAGCATCTAGAATCAAGCCTTTATATGCAGCTCTCGCTCTCGAATTGCACAAAAGCAACCCTGATGAAGCAATTCATAACCTGAGGGGGCATGAGAGGGGGCCAGATCGTCACGAATTTAGCAAGGCATTAGCGTGCTGTGCCTTCGAGTAAGTTTATAGACGACATGCCCCCAATTGGAAAACACAACAGAGTCCAAGAACTCAGCGGGCCGTAGTCTTCTTGTCAGCAGCTTAAATGCGTGTATGTACGGAAAGTCTGCTTCGCAAGCTTTCTTTGCGCTCGTAGTCAAGCTGTCAGATTCATCAAAGCAGGAGGTCTTTAGAAGGGTCCACTCGGGCACTGAAGATTTGATTCCTTAGACTAAACCGACAACAAAGGATTGCATCTCTGCAATCCCATCTCACGACCTGCATCCATGTTTTGGATTGGTTTGCTGCCCTCCGAAATATTGTCAAGTGGGAACAGATCTGAAAGGCTGCGGGTCGACAATCGCTGGAACACAACCCGTGTCAGGAGGAATCTGGGTTCGGACTTCCAAAACAGGCGTCTTCAACCATTTTCGAAGTTAAGCATGTTGCTTTGATGACTTCATGCAAGTTGGGCAAGTGATGCAACAAGTAAGTGACGAAGTTCCAATACCTAGATAAGTGGACCTCTACATCAGCTGACTTCCAGATCAAAATATTGGCTGTGAAAGCCATCGTGGTGTTTTCGACGACCACGCTGGGCGAGATGCAATGTCTTTGTAAGCAATGAAACCTATATGTTTCATGTACGGAGGGTATAAGAACAAAATATACAGATTATCGCATCAAGTTTTGAGGTACAAGCTTTTGCGTACAGTACTGTCTTTGGGTGGTGGATGGCAACCGAAACTGCAGGCTACGACTGAAAACGCTTGGAGTTCGGCCAAAAGATTGCCCGAGATCTTCTCACTTGAGTCGACCGTTCCCGTGCTGCAACGCTGGAAAGTCATAACGAAAGGTTGACGTCTACGTGGTGTTTAGGTCGACCTCGCTAAAGGTGAGCTTCCCCCAAAATTGGGCCCTGCTACATTCTAGCGCTGAAGGCTGTCTTGTGCTTAATGCGACTACGTCCAGGCATGATCGGGATAAAGCTGACCAATATCTAATGATAGATAGATCTTGGTAGTAATATGGTAGCAAATTTGTGGACTTCAGCATGAGCGCAAAAGCGCAATGTTGACATTCCCACCCAAGGCCTTTCATTCTCTCCCGCGACCAGCCTCCTACGCAGTAGAATATTGCGATTGGAGAATACTATGTCACGAAACAGATTCAGCACTCGAGACGTGGCCAAGACAATCATTGTCGCGGCACTATCTCCAATCTTCCTTCTGTCTCTGTCGTATTGAGGGAACGGAAGATGCGAACCATCTCCCGGAACCATTACGACTGTGCTGGAAGGAACGCTGCAGGTAGTTGCGAAGCGCTGAATGTGCGATACCGTCGGTCGAAAAAGAATTTTCATCCCAATCTGGAATGGACTGGTATGGAAAACATATTCACCGTTCAATGACAATAGGAAGAAGGTGAACGTCCCCCTGCCCCCGATTTCGCGCAACCTCATCTCCTAAGCGAGGCTCACCACAAAAACCTATATGTTATCTGGCCCCTCCCCTCCCGTTCCCTTCCAGCTTTTCCCACCAACTTCAACTTCATTGCAAACTCCATCGTCCATACCAGCAGATATGGAAGCCTCACCAGATCGCAAGGTCCAGACCACAACCGATCACACGATCAGTACTTCGCACAAAGTCTCCGAGATGAGCAGCACCATTGCCTCAGACGCGTCCAAGACCGTCTCCCCTGATTGCAACACCAGTAGTGCTACAGAGCTAGCTCTCAGCACCTCCAAGGTAACTCCATTGCACTCACCAGCTCCAAGAACACTAAAACAGAATGCCTCGACTGACACTGCGCAGGATACCCCCACCGCAAATGATGGAGACATCATCTCCAAGCTCGTCAGTGAGAACAATCCTGGCTCGGCCGCCATCACAGACAACCTTCCCACCACACCCAAATCTAGATCACCAGTCAGCCCATCAGTTGGTTTCCCAAACATCGCCGACAAGACCATTACTGGCATTGAGCAAACCACAACCGCTGACGTGAAGGTGAACTCCAATCCCAGCCCCGCATTCATCATGGATAACGCTGTCAAGGTTGACCCCGTCACCACAAGCAACCTCAGGGCTGTCAAGTCTGATCCTGCAATCCATCCCAGGAATGGCGGTTCATCTCCTGCTGTTCAATTGAAGTCAGGTGCTCAATTCAACAACAAGGAGAACATTCAGCCAATCCCTGCTGGTTCGAAGAATGTTGCGACAACTCTCACCACCGAGGTTAAGACGAACTCCGCCATGTCCGGCAATCGCGACGCAGGAGAGTTGAAGAGACTCCGTGAGCTCCAAGCCAAGTGTCGTGCTCGGGGTATCAACACATATGGCAGCCCAACACAGCTTCTTCAACGCCTTTTGGCAATGGACCAAAGAGAGCGAGAGTTTGAGCAGGAGCATGAACGGCAAATGAAAGAGCTCAGAAAGCAAAAGGCCGAAAACCCATCCAGTTCTACCTCCCAAGCCTCTTCCCGAGCCTCCTCACCAGGAAACGCTAGTCAAGCAACCAACGGCCAGTCTCAAGTCACTCCAGCTATTTCGCCTACACCTGCTGGGCAACGTCAAGCCAATCTTGCCGGCACAAAGATCCGCAGTCCTACCATGCCAAACACCACAAAGCCTTTTGCGAAATCTTCGGTCTCTCAACAGATCCAGTCTCAGTCAGTCGTTGACTCTGCAAAGACCAAACCAATGGACAGTACTCGACCTTTCGCCTCTCAGGACATCAGACTTGAGCCGAATGCCATGCCTACAAAGGTTGTGGCTGCCAACACGGCCCGCTCATCTGCCCCTCAAACTACCAAGCTTTATCAGGCTGGTCTGTCTGCGAGCAGTGTAGCTTCCAATACTGCCAGAAGATTTGCTTCGCAAGACATCAGAGTCTACCGAGATGCTCAGCATGCGTCCCCTCAGATTATAAAGGCTATGCCACAGGACAACAACAGACTTAGTCAAGCTGCTAAGCCTACCAATGTCAAGGTTATCACAACATCTCGGGCTGAGGACAACGCCAGCTACATCCATACGCACACTTTTGAACTCAAGAACGAGTGCTTCAAGAGGGGTCTTCCAGGATATGGCTCAAGAAAGGACCTTGTCTCGCGTCTGATGAAGCATCACCTAAACAACCTCAAGGCCGAGTACAAGCGTGCAAATGAGTATGCCCGAATCCACGATTCCGACTCTGAGGCCATGCTCAAGAAGCAAATCTTGTGGTTCCGCCTTGAATGCTTCCTGGAGCACTCTTCCAATCAAATTGGCCTGTCTGGTGAACCTACTCGAGCTGCATGCGATGCTGCAGTCAGAGCTGGCAAATATTTTGCGCCTCGACATGCTAGAATCATGAAGAAAGAGCTTGCCAAAGTCACCGCCCAGGAGAAGGCATTGCAGGCAGATAAGGCAAAGAAGGGATTCTGATCTGCTGCCAGTGACGGTATCCGGACACAGAAGGATTTGTTTGATCGGATCTTGCTTGTTGAAGAGTCAGTATTCTCCACCCTCTCTGAACATCGAACTGACTGGATATAGCTCAGTTGTTTCTCAATGCTACTGCATTCAGACTTTTCACATCGTGCTCGACATGGCTGGGAATTGATATGTAGGGACCATGGCAGCAGAAGATCTGGCATTTGGTCTCATGGTACCTCTGGTGTATTTTCTGAGAAACTTCAATCGGTGAACTTGTGTACCTATTTCTACTTCGACAGTCGCAGGACAGTATTCAAGATCGAATCACCTTCCCTGGTACCAGCAACACGTGAGATTGATATCACTCCGTGTGAACACTAATTTGGGTGTGCAGACACTAGCCAATAGGACCCTCGCCGCCACGACAGCCTCTGCCGATGAATTAAGTTGGATTCTTGAAGCTGCCAATGCTGAAGCGCTGGATTTTTGTGTCCGCTGCAAAATCCCATTTGTGTCCCTCTCCATTATTGGCCTCCCTTTCCCCTCTGGACCTGCTGTCAGTCAATCATGTCCGGAAAGCTTTTTGTTCGTTGTTTCTTTCTCTGGGTTCATTTGAGAGCATTACCATTCAGCTGGTAACTAACGACAAATCAAGCATGCCCAGCCAGCCATACCCTCGAAAGTCGCGTGGTCGCCACTCAGACCCTACAATCCTGTCACTGCTGGATTTTCACGTATTTCGTATCTGCATCAGGAATTATCACGATCTAGATCATGACTACCAAACTAGGTTCACGTCCACTCAATCACGACCTCGTGGCACGACCACGAATCTTATCCAAGTGAACAGCCAATGGAAGTAATTCCCATTCGTTGGGTCTCAGCCTTACTTAATTATTTCACAGCACGAGCTCCAAAGAGCCTCCAGCTCGTCCGATTTGAGCTGTCCCGCCTTTCAGGGACGTGGCTAGATTGCTTGGCTCAGTGGTGCTTGATCATGCACGTCCAGCCACACCCGCTTTGCTTAGCCTCTTTCCGCCATTTTCTCTCGCTTCAGCACCCACAGTCCACCAATTGGGTTCTTCGTTGCCACAATATTGACTGTCAATAATCGCTTGGCATCAAATATGGACTGTCGGTCGAGTTGTGCATCGTCTGTGACATTCGGGCTGCTTGCGGCTGATCCTCCCAATATCGCAAATGTAGGTATCTCCGGAATGCAAGTCTTCGGAGTGGTCGATTATCAGGAACTCCTCCCGATTCAATTTCTCTGCAGCGGCTGACTTGTTCCTGACAGTCCAAGGTCCAGTCTAGAATTGTCTGCGTATTTGTCTGGTGTAGTGACGATAAGTATATACAGGTAGGTCCCATGGTTTCTCACAAGCTCACATCCTCCCAAGCCATTCGCTCTTCACTGATTTCATGGTAATTGCACTCGCTTCAATTCATCATGTACACTCTCTTCTTCTTTTTGGCCGTACTTTTCCAGGTAGTACTGGCTCAGGTGCAGCCTTTCACAGTAACAGGCTTTCTCGACAGGTAAGATTTTCCTCCATCTGAAGATTCACATGCTGATACCATCTTGAAGTGCAACAGCAAAATCCGGGCCAGCTACTAATCGTGGTGGTTCTATCTCCGTATCTGGATACAACATTGTTATCCCAGACAATCTCCTTGTCGAGTTTCCGGCTGCATTCGTCCCCTTCGCCGAGTTCGCAGAAGCCGGAGCATCGAAGCGAGCCGGGCCCAATGAAGTCTCTGTCACAGGCAATATCGTCAACAATGTCATCATCGCTGCCCAATTCTCTGCCGCACAATTAGATCTTGCCTTTGCCTCTGGGACGATTGAGGGTCTCAGCTTCGATGGAGCTATCAAGATCAGGAACGGCCCAACTCTCCGCATCAATGACCCGCGAGCCAGATACAGCGCGGGTTACAGCAATCTCCCGTTCTTCACCGCTGATGATGAGAATGCATCGATCACCAGCTTCAGCGGATTCCCCATGTGTGTGCCACGAGGATCCGGGGATGCCAAGTGCCCAGATTCTAACAGACCTGCTGGGTCTAGCAGCTTGTAAGCTTTATGCATATATCCTGTGTAAAACTCAAAGCTAATGAGATTAGTGTCGCACCAAACGCTACTGCGATGGTACCGATCCGAGTTGGCGATTACATTGAATACTCTGGTATCCAAGTGGGAGGTGAAACCATTGTCTACGGAATGGTTGTCAACATCGATGTCCGAACAAGCGGTAGCCAACCTGGCTATGTCCGAGTCGAAGATGCTCTCATTGGTGTCCAAGATACATCTCCTGATGTTGAGTCCGCGAGACATAGAGTAATCACTCCTGACCTCGGGCTCCGTGAAGGACGAATGCTGATATGCCTTAGTTTGTTGGCCTTGCCTCTCGATCAGACCTGCCAATTACTATTTGGGCTGTCGACCAAGATCCTTGCTCGGGTGAGGAAAGCGAGAGACTTGTAGCAACAACAAATGTCATCGCCAGCGCTCGCAATAAATGGGAAGTGAGAATCCAGCGTGGAACCAACGTTGGTCTCTTCACCCGAAACTATCGTATCAAGATCGGGGACACTGCTATCACTACAGGAGACGGTATAAACGCCGGAACATATCTGCAGCCTGTTAGCGAGTGGATCTTCCCAGAGCTCGTTACCCCGGGAGGTACCCCGCCAGCTTTGGAATTCTCCAACATCGGCCCTCTCAAGAATGGCTTTGGCGAGATCGATGGCCAGGTTTTCGGACAACTCAATCCCTGGCCAGGAGCAACTGCCCCTTCAGTAGCAGCCTGTGCCCCTCCCACAAGTTCAACAGTCACACCGCCCGCTCCAACAGACGATCCCACCGGCTCAACCACTGTCTCGAACCCAGGTACTACCCCGAATCCAGTTCCAGTTGCAATCGTCGCAAACGCAGGTGCAGACAAGACTGTTCTGGCCGGTACATTCGTCTCGCTCAGCGCAAGTCTTAACACTTCACAATCAACATCTGGTCTCCTCCCAGCCGATTTGACCTACGCCTGGTCTCAGATCGCCGGTCCTACAACAGGAATTACTATCAGCAATCCAACATCCTCCACACCATCATTTGTCGCGCCCATGGTCGCAGTCGGCGCCTCCCAGTCTCGCGAGTTCCGTGTCATCATCACACACACACCTTCAGGGACAAAGAGCAACGACACAGTAGTCGTCACATCCAACCGCGTCTCCACCAGTTTTGACCACCCAGCCTTCGTCTCGCTGACCTGGGCATCGAGACAAGGCGGCACTGCTGCTGCGACAGTCCGTACAGAGCTCGTAGATGCCGCTGCTAGCATGCGCATCATCTTCGGGCCAGTGGCTGGCGGCACAGAGAGAGTTATGACGAGAGGAGCAGTGGCTAATGGTCTGGTTACATATACTTACAGCGGGAGGAGTACCCCGAACTTCAATATTGCGACCGTGAGGAGTTATATCACGTTTGGAGGCAGCACGGTCCTTGTTCCTGGGCCACAGGTCAATTCGACGAGGGTTACGGCTGGTTAAAGGTGTAAATTTGCTTGGGTTGCGATAGGATGGGAGGCGTTCTTCAAACTTTCCTGGGCTGGCGTGTATATAGGTTCTTTTTTGCTATACCCTGGGAAGTGGAGGAATTCACTCGTTTTGATAGACACGTTATGACTAGTAATTTGACGAACCTTATGAACAACTTCATGGCCTCATGCAACTTGCAGAATCGTGATCTGATTTGTTTTGAAGTAGGCATCCCACGAGATCCAAGAACATTATTACGAACCTTCTGTTTACTAATTCCCCCTTCATGCGTGGTGGAATTTCTTCTTCCTCGCTTAAGTATCATCTCGGTTTGGGGGACTTCGATAAGGTGTGCAACACGCGGGTCGCGATTCCAGGAACTCCAATCAGAAGAAACACAAATAAGTAGTCGAAGTATATTCGTCTGATATATGCCAAACAAGGCATGTTTTGACCAAATACCTACATGACACGCAAAGTCCTCGGCATATCACCTGACTTCACAAGCATGTGGATCTCCTTCGAAGGATTCAACCTCGGCTTCTACTTTAGTTTGTAAACACAGAACAACTTCATTTATGCTTTCTCTTGGCATTTCATACACTCCCAAGAAAGACGCATCATCAGTTCAGTACAGATTCAGTAAGCGCTACGTAGCGTCCATCCCCATGTCATAAAGTCGACCTATCTCGGCACTGCAGATGTAAAGCAGGCACATATTTCTGGCAGGGCTCCACTGACGCACACCAACCGCCTCCACGTCAGAAGCTTGACCTTGGCCTACTCGGCATACCCCGCAGTCTCTCCGCTACAGTACAGTACCGACATCGAAATAATGTTTGACCAAAAGCCAAGACAGGTACGAAACATCGCAAGGCGACACCCAGCGCAGCATAGTTGCCTCGCAATTGGGACCAAGCTGCAAGCCAATGAGGAGAGGTATTCCCACCAAATGAAACGGACAAGCATGTGAACGCAAGAAGCCGAGCTCAAAAACAAAAACGACCACTACTACTGACTGTTGCCAACAGTTATGCTAATGCTATGCCATGCGAGCTTGCGTCGGCTTCATTTCTCTCGACGCTTGCATCAGCTAGATTGCACGCGGCGCCTTGTAGATCGTCACTATCACCGTTGAACCAATACATATATAGCGCGGGCGTATTTTTATTCCATCATGTCAGATATCCTTTGTCCTATACAATTCGCCATGGCTCCTCCAACTCCGTTACTGTTGACGCTGACTGCAGCCGGTCTTTGCGTGCTGAAAGCCATATTTCTTCCTGAGCTTTATCCAGATACAAAACTCACTACACTTTATCTTACGCTCGCCAGCGCGGTTTTCTTTGCTTATTATGGATTGTGGCGTACGGTGATATATCCGAAGTTCGCAAGTCCTCTACGCCATCTTCCTCAGCCCAAGGTACAGTACCCAAAATCTATGATCATCCCAAAGAAATCCTGCAAGAAGATACTGACAGGAAAATAGTCTGGCACAATCTTTGGAATCGGCTACCCCTCCGTCCTCCTCAAAAGACCAAACGGCCCCCTCTTCCTCAAGCTCATCTCCGAGATCCCTAACGAAGGACTAATCCGTTTCCCGGGGCTCTTCAACTCCGACTACCTCCTCCTAACCGGTCCATCATCTCTGGGAGAAGTCCTCGTACACAAAAGCTACGATTTTGAGAAGCCTAAAGAGCTCCGCAAATTCCTGCGTATCATCCTAGGCGATGGTCTGATCTTGGTAGAGGGTGATGTCCACAAATTCCAGCGCAAACATGTCTCGCCCGCTTTCAGCTTCAGACATATCAAGGAGCTCATCCCAGTTTTCTGGCAGAAGGCTTGGGATATGACGGGCAGGGTGGCGGCGGAGATTCATGAGAATCCCGAGCCGTTGGTTGATGAGAAGGATAAGAATCGCTCCGGTGTTGTGGAGATCAATCACTGGGCTAATAAAGTTACTATGGATATCATTGGTGTTGCTGGTACGTATTCGCCATTTACCTGGAGCAATAGGGAAGATGTTGGTATTGTACTGACGATTATAGGACTTGGACGAGATTTCAACTCTCTCTATAATGCTGATGATCCTCTCGTAGCCAACTACGAAGAGATCCTCGAGCCTACCGCAGAAAAGGCTCTGTTCTTCGGCGCAAACATGATCTTTCCACCAAAGCTAATCGCAAAACTACCATGGAAGCTCAACCAAACACTGAAGGGCACGATGTCAACCCTGCGAGGTGTCTGTCACCAGCTATTGCAGGAGAAGAAGGATCTGATGAAAGCGGACAAGGAGCAACCAGTCAATATCCTTTCGCTTCTTATCAAGTCGAACAACTTCGATGATGAGATGTTGATTGATCAACTATTGACTTTCCTGGCTGCTGGGTAATTATTTCCCTCGCTTCGGCCCAGTATGTTGCATATGATGAACTGACTTACCACTCCAGACACGAAACCACCTCCTCAGCATTCACATGGGCCACTCACCTCCTCGCCATCCACCCCGAAATCCAATCCCGCCTTCGAGAAGAAATCCGCGCAAATCTCCCCTCCCCCTCAACCTCCTTCGCTCAAGAGGGCACCAGCAACGACTACGCCAGCATCCTCGAATCCCTCCCCTACCTCCACGGCGTCTGCAGCGAAGTAATCCGGCTCTTCCCCACCGTCCCCTCCACCATCCGGATCGCCGTCCGCGACACCACCATCAACAACACGCCCATCCCCAAAGGAACCCGCATCTTCCTCACTCCCTGGGGCGTCAACCGCTCTCCGCACCTCTGGGGCTCCACCGCGACGGATTTCGTGCCCGAGAGGTGGATTGATGCCGAGACGGGCAAGGCGAATAACACGGGGGGCGTCACGAGCAATTATTCGAATCTGACGTTCTTGCATGGCCCGAGGAGTTGTATTGGGGAGAAGTTTGCGAGGAGCGAGTTGAAGGCGCTGGTTGCGGTGTTCTGTGGCACGTTTGAGATTGGCATGGCGGATCCGAATGAGGTGCCTATTCCAGCTGGGGTGATTACCACGAAGCCGAAGAATGGGATGAATTTGAGGTTGAAGGTTGTGGATGGGTGGTAACTGGGTCGGTTGGAGAGTGTTTGGTATGGATTTGTGGGTACCCTTTTCAGAGGCCTGGAGCGAGGGCGTTGTTGGGCGATTTCTGGATCCTGTTGGGTTGGTCTTTGGATGATACGATCTGTCAATGTGTAACGAAATTGCTTGAATATACCTTGTGATCACAATGACTTCATTTTTACGAGTAAACAAACCAAATACTTGCTTCCCTGCTTCCCACGCCCTCACTGATCTTTTTGCCAAAATAGCCACTCTATCATAAGACTTTCAGGCCCGAAGCATGATCCCACTCACTCTTTGAAATGAGTCATTCACTACTCCGTATGCGTAATGTCTTCAGCATTCCAGAGTTGATAGAGACGTTGAAATAAACACAGTCTTCACTGAGCTAGCCATACAGCCAAAGTCAGCCCTATGTCGATCAACGCGCGGCCCACCATTCCCTGTGCATCCTGATCATAGCCACAGAATACCGACCGAGGTATAACTTGTTGACTTGAGGATTGAAGCTAGCCGAGAGACTGTTAGACTACCAGCAGCCTGGGATGAACAGCTGCGCCAGAACCTGGCTTGAATGCTGTCCTCTTGTCACTAACTCATGTTTTGCGAAGCTGTATAGATATTCAGAGAAAGGGTTCGAGAGAGGCAATGAGCTGTATGCAAAAGGTCTGTCGCTTCCAATGTGCATATGTTAGGTGTGAGAAAGGGAGAGGATAAAAGACGTTTTAGTGAACCTATGTGTACAAACAAACTGCGCTATCTCGCATTATACACTCTATCAACCCCAACCTTCCGTGCCCCAATCTACCTCTATGCGTTCCTCGACATGTCGTTTCTACAAATGTTGTTAGTCATACTTTCACTGCTTCCTTCGCAGAAATGCACATACCTGATTCTGTTGTAGTCCAGAAGACCCTCAATGCTTCCGACCGCACTGACAGCGACATCTTGATCCCAAAGCTTTCTTTGCGCAAAGCTCATAACGTCCTTCTCTGTGATAGCTCCAATGACACGCTCAATCTCCTCTGGTCCCATACGGCGGCCGGTTGTGATGATTTGTCTTCCGATATCTTCTGCCACAGCGGTGGTACCGTCGAGAGAGAGAAGAATTGATGCCTTCAATTGAGCCTTAGCTCGCTCAACTTCGGCCTCGCTGACGTTGTATGAAAGTCGGGACCATTCACGGAGGGCAAAGTGGACAAGATCGTCGATTCTTGTAAGCTTATCGGTAACGAGGTAGATACCCCAGAGTCTACGAATGTTAGCTCAATCTATCTCATATTCACCCCCAGTCCTTACCCGGTGTCGCTGTAACTTGTCGAAAAGCTCATGAAGCTGTTGGCCAAGTCGTTGTTGTGGACGAAAGCGCTAAGCTTGCTACCCATGTGAGGAGCATTTCCCATAGCCTTATCCCAGTTTCCGACAATTGCTTGGGTGACCAAAGCAGTAAAATAGTCATCATCCTTCCAGCTAACACCCTCCACAGCAATGGCAATGTTGGCAGTTGGGATAGTATCGTCACGGATTCGGACCTCGGAACCGATGAATTCTGGCTTTCGCTTTTGGGCAGCAGCAATCGCTGATGCGGTTCCGGTATGGGGCTCAGTTGCAAGTCCAGAGAAGTGCTTCTCAGCAAGCTCGACCAGCTGTTGATGGGGAACACCACCAGCACCGACCAGAACCATACGATCAGCAGTGTAGTTTGTCTTGATGTAGTTGACCAAGTCGTCTCTCTGTATGCTTTGGATGTTCTCAGCCGGGCCGAGGATAGTGCGTCCTAATGGTTGTCCTTGGAAAGCAGTGGCGTGTAGGTGATCGAAGACAACTTCCTCCAATTGCTTATCAACCTCCTCTGATTCCCGTAGAATGACATCGCGCTCGCGGTTGATGGCTGAGGTCTCGAGCTTGGAGTTTTGGAGGATATCGGAGAGGATGTTGACGGTGGCGGGTACGTCGGCGTTGAAAGCCTTTGCGTAGTAAACGGTGTTCTCACGCTGCGTGCCGTGTTAGCTTCTATCCAGCCCATCCGGATTGTCCCAACATACAGATGTGTAGGCGTTCAGGTGGCCACCCATGTTCTCGATTTCCAACTCCAATTGCTGTTGTGTTCGGTTGCTGGTACCCTAACCCATCATCAGTCCCTGTATCTACCCTGCGGAAGCCAATTGAATTCTACCTTGAAGGCAAGATGTTCCAAGAAGTGAGCTGTGCCGTTCGTCTTGTCTGTCTCTGCCCTAGATCCAGCATCAATCCAAACACCAACCGTCGAGGTCTGAGCCCATGGCGAATGCTCTGTAGCAATCTATACTGAATCAGCGCCTGCAAGATGTGCCTGGCTTCCCGTCCTTACCGTCAGTCCATTGGACAATGTGGTCGATTCGGTCTTCACGCCATTCTTCACCACAGGAGTCGCGAATCCCCTTCTCAATGGCGAGACTGTGTTGAGAGCAGCGCGGCTGCGCAGTCCCTGGGTGAGGTTGAGAGCTAACCGCCGGGATGCCATGGAGTCGGATGTGAAGGTGGTTGAGAGAGGGAGGGTGGTCTTGAATTGAAGGTCCGGGTCGTGGAGATGGAAAACGTTTGGTCACATAAAAGCTCTCTCGGCTCTCAGGGAGTAGAAAGTTAAAGCGGCGATAGGCCTTGGCATATGAGGTGACTTTCTTGGGCCTTGAAAATAGCTATCAAAAAAGATCTTCTCTTTATTATCTGATAGAAGGACCTGCACAAGTAATCGTTTTAAAAGGTCTCTTACGAAATATGGAATTATCATAAATTTACACCCATTTTTGGCTTACCGTCAAGCAGTGTGCTGATGTTGATCCTATCTCCAGAGCCGCATCGCCGCTTTGCTTTCGGAAACAGCTGCGTAAATGGATCGGAATGGTTGGTCGACGGGTTCATGGCCTGAGGCAGGAGCACCCTTCTGCCGAGGGTGTCCGATCATTCGAAGCAAAGGAACGACTTTCAATCCTCAGAATCACCACTCCTGCAGAGCCAGTATTTGCAGCAGGTCAACATGGCATCAGTTGTAAGACCAGCAATGCTTCAGAAGACTTGTCTTTCTGCTGCTTCAAAGCGCGCCTTCTCCACGAAGCTCTCCTCCAGCTTCCCCGCCATTAACAAGCCATCATCGACTGTTTCGAGGAAGGTTGTACGGAATGCCTTTGCTAAAGATGTACCGGGTGCGATGAGAGTGGCAGCTTTCCACGCAAGTGGCAGACAGTCAATTCTCCCACCTCTTCCCCGTCAGTAGAGCTCCCTGTAATGCTCGGATTGTTTGCTAACTACCATGCAGAGGTCATCCAAGGAACTGGTATGCTGATCCACCTTTTGATACTACGAACTCTACTAATTGAATTCTAGCAAACGATCCAGCTCCTGTACCACCTGCGAACCCATCGCATGGCTCATACCATTGGACCTTCGAGCGTTCTATGGCTGTCGCACTCGTTCCTCTCACGATTGCCCCATTCGCATCCGGGTCGCTGAACCCTACCATGGACGCCGTCCTGATTGCCACCGTCCTCCTCCATTCGCACATCGGCTTCGAGTCATGTATCATCGATTACATCCCTACACACCGATTGCCTAAGACGAGAAAGGCGGCTTGGTGGGCATTGAGGGCTGGTACGGTTCTGGCTGCTGTTGGATTCTACGAGTTCGAGACAAATGATGTTGGTGTGACGGAGGGTTTGAAGAGGATCTGGGCTGCATAAACGGAGATAGGAAAGACTGTATTTATTTGGCCGGACAGCGTTGGGAATACGAGGGCTGGCTGGGTGTATTATGCAGCGATACATATCCTGCAATGAAGTATTTTATCATATCCCTGGACTTCCTGCACAGTTGTGGTATTGTTAAAAAAGTCTTGTTCTTTTTCGGAGCCCATTTGTCTTGATGTAGACAAGTAGTCTATGAGTGACCAGATTGCCCTATATTTTGGCCCCTTTGGCGTCGTGTTACTCGTTCTGGTTGTGCTCATACATTCTTAGACGTTTTGTTTGGTGCCAAAAACATTAGTCTGATCCAGTGCTGAAGTTTCAATTTATACCCTACTTTGCCTGGTTGATGTTGTACTGCTTTTCTGACATCCTTTTGCTATTGCAATCAACTGACCTCGAGTGATTGCTAGAATTATTATACCATTTGTTGGCCATCTGGCTGTAGTCTGCTCGCGCTCTATCCCAGGGCATGTCCACTTAAGGTCGGGATTGGGAAGGCTGGTAAGTGGAAAAGCGCTCTATGTGGTCCTACTCGATGTGACCTTGGTTTGTTTTCATTGTTTTATATCCGCGAAGTATATCCTCAACCCGCTTCGACTGGCGTGTTTGAGTCGCCGCGCTCCATGCAGCATGTCACTTGCATTCACCGGACACGCTCCTCCAAGTCAATGCCACAGCCCATTCACTTTGATGTCGCATGTCACCTGCCTGGTACCCCGGGAGGACTAGGTAGCCGAAGAGGCTGATGAACTACTCCCGCGTCGTCGTCTCGTCGCCCTCCCTTTTATGATAGGAGAATCAACGCCTTGAAAGTCTATCGACATGTTGCTATTCTTCCGCAACTTCGTTCGAGGCCACCACCACACCCTCCCACCACCTGAGGCACTCACTCAACATCAACCTTCGAATAGCCATCATGGAGCGCTACGACAAGTGGACCGAACTGCAGCTGCAGAAGGAGTGTACCCGGCGCTATCTCGACAATGACGGTCAGAAAGTAGAGTTGACAAGACATCTCATAGACGACGACAAAACCAAGCGTGAACCACGCGGTACTTTCAGCAAACTCAGTGACCCGACCGGGAAGTACGAAGAAGCGTCCATCAGATCTCAGACGAAATTCGAGAAGAACTGCTGGTATTCGATTCTAGGATCTGAGATCCAGTTCGATGAAGATATGATCAAGGCGAAGAAGGCTAATCTTTCCGATGCACTGAAGAAGGCCGACAAGGAGCATAAGGTAGCTATGCAAGTGAAGGAGGCGAGAATTGCTGGGTATAAGGGTGTCAAGGAGGTTGCTAGCTCGACAGTCACTGGCGCAAAGAGCACTGGCGCAAAGAGCACTGGCGCTCAACGAACTGGTATAAACAGCAGTACTGGTATGAAGGCCAAGCGGGATGCCAGCCAGAAGAACGTCGGTACAGGCGGTAGCAGCCAGCATGATCGCACGTAAGTCGTTCCTCAAAGTCCCAACCTTAATTGAGGACTTTGGTAGAGCTCAAAGTCGTTTTGTATAACCAAGGTGCTGACTGTCCCTCAAAGCTCTCTCCCAGCCTTGAAGCCCGCAATGGCTGACGCTGTCCAGATTCCCGCTTCTCCTCATGCTCCTGGACCTGCCCAAACTCCTGCTACTGGAAGTCGGCCACTGTACCAGCCGCACCCAATCCGAAGAAAACACCAGCCAGCGAGACAGGTGCAACCAAGATTGATGCGACTGATTCTGCGCCAACTGTCAAGACATATGAGCCCATGCCCTTCGTTGAATCCGCATTTCACAAGACTCCTCCTAAGCGAACCAGAAAACCTCGCGCAAATGCAAAGAAAGCCGCCGCAGAACCAGAGCCAAAGCCACAACCCAAGAAGTTCATGACAGCGGCTGGGGCAGCGTATTTGAAGTCTCTCGATGGTGGCGACGACACTTCCAATTACGACAGTTATGTCGCTCCTACCTTGACTCTCAAGCGACCTAGCTAAGAGATAAGAGCGCTCGGGACACTTCAAAAAGTATAATCACTAACCCTTCCCAACAGACCGAATCCAGTATTACCAAGAAGCTTCGACTCAACTCCAAAGATACCCCCAACCCAGACCTCCATCCTAATCTGATCGAGCAAGATTCAGTCCAATCAGACCTGATCAACATCGGATATCTCTTCCTTCCTTGCGAAGATGAGAAGAAGATTCGAGGTGATGCTCTCTCTTTACTAAAGTATGAGTACCGAACCTTTGCCATCACGGAAGTTCGTGCGGATAGGACGGGTTATTTCATGGTCTTTGAGAAGACGGCAAAGGGGGATAAGGACTTGAAGAAGTGTTTTGAGTAAGTACTTATCTTGATGATATCATTCCCCAAAGTTTAAACACAAGCCTTGCACGCGTTTTCCCATTCGACTATCTCCTCTTTCATCTTTCCCGGACAAATGCTGATTACTGGAATATTTAGGCTTATCGATATCGAGATTGATGAGAAGTCATTCTTTGACAAGAATGTCACTGATGTCAAGATCAGCAAGAGAGATGACGCTGTGAAGGAGCCAGAGTCTGAGTCGGAAGCAGAGCCAGAAGCGAAGATGGAGGAGGTCAACTTGGGTTATACGTATGTCCCTTACATGAAGCCTGCTCCTCGCCGAACTGCATGGAGACGATAGTTTACGGTTGATTGAACATCTGTTGCAGACTTGGGTAATTCTTGAGCGGGAGTGGAAGTGTTTCTTGGCGGACTGATACTTCTGTTCTGGTGTCTTTTCGGAAAGATACCATGTTGTTTTTGCCAAGGTTGATGTTGCGCGAAAGTTCCATCAGTGTGATATCTGGTGGGAAATGACTAGTACATCCGTAGAAACAAACAAATGTCATATGATATGGCGTTTAGTTGTGAAGAATAATGATGCAATTTGGCAGGAGCTATTTGTTGATATCTAGCTCGCTTAGGCAACCCCACCACCAACCACATCTCAACACAAGACACAATCATGACATCGCCATGCGTGGCCAGGAATATGCTCACTGCTGCCAAACTCTTGTGACCATTATAATGATATACTTTCTTCTGTCCAGCTTCGGCTGATAGACATCAGATTGACTAATGGTTTTACATCATTAGCACCGAGCTCAGGGAAGCACTATGTATCCCAACCAGAGCATGCACAGCAAGTTTCGGGAGTGGTAAAATTTTCTAATCCCATGCTTCATTATCATGCTACCTGTAGCAGAATCATATGGTCGTCTGGATATTGTTTGCCAAACCTTTTTTCAAAAAAAAGGTCAGCTGAAGTTGTCCGAAAGCTGAAGCCAAACACAGTGCAGGGAAAATGGTAAAAGAAGGCTGCAGTAGTCCCTAATAGCAAATAGAATCCTATTTATGCCATGTTTAGAATACATGGTCAAAAAGATGTAACCAGTGTATGGGTTGCGGTTGCGGTGCGGTCGCAAAATCTCATCTCGCCTCCCAACCCAGCCCCAGAACCCAAAGTTCTAACAACTTCACCTAGCCAAATAATCAGATTTTCAGCATCGACAAGACCGTGGGCGGCCAACTCAACGGCTCAGGTCAAAGTGGTTCGCATACGAACACCAAATAACGGCGGATCGAATCGGTAAACCTATTCAAGTAGGTTTGTAAATTAGAACCTTACACGCATCCGAGTGTGGGCTTCCCATTGAGTTTTGCAATTTTGTTCGTTGAACATTTGGGGTTTTTTGAATTCTTGGATTGATGTGTCGAGGTTGTTAGTGAGAGATCGTTTTTTGGTGCCTTTCTGCGAATGGTTTTTGTTTACTTCGTCGTGCTCCCCTCCTTGCCGTTTTCCTCTGGTGCCAGGCAGCTTGATATTTTCCTTGGATTCTTTAACAATGATACCCTTTTGAGGTAGCTCAACTCAATTTCCTGGACTTAGTCCACGTTGATGAATGCACAAGAGTAAAGATCTCTGAAAATTTCTAACATGGTAAACTCGGCTCACTCAAGTGAACTTCCGTTAAGCGAGCATAAAAAACAAAGCCAGAAAAAACTGTACAGCCATACCCCGCAAGCAGGGAGGTGGGGTCAAGTTGCTAGGCGTTTCCAATGAGGGTAACCCAAAGTACTTTTCCATCTTTTCACACACTAGGATGGTATCCCGAAGTTGACCGTGAAGTCGTCCAGCCAGATTTGCAGTCCAAGTTCCTTGCCACAAGGTAACCTGGATCGTACAACATCTATATTACGCGGCCGGTATTGCACATGATTGCCCAAGAGGCCGAAGCTTAAGACGACCATGCCGCCTACAGGAGGGAGGAAGAGGGAGGGAGGAAGAGGGAGGGAGGGATGGTGGAGGTACGTACTGGGGGGAGCCTGTGGTGTGTTGGCGAGTGCTTGGTTAGATGGCCGGTTTTCGCATTGTTGTGGCGGAAAAGTTCTAATATGAGTACGTGTAAGGGTCCTTGTTCGAGATACTTTATATATTCATCTACCTTGAGCTAAGCTGAAGCCGATGGGTGAATCAAAACAAGGGCGCCAGCACACGCTTGCTGTGAAAGCAAGAGACAGGAGGTTGTTTTGAATGACTAGTAACGGGAGACAAGTGTAGGAATCTTGCGTTTACTTTCCAAATCATCTCAATCTCTTTTTCGTGATACGCACAGTAGTCCGCGTTTCCTCACTGGGCGCTACTCACCCTTTGCGCCGAGCAGCACGGCACGGCAATTCTTGACGATTTTCATTGTGGCAGTATGTGGGTATACAAACAGATACGACCAGCCATACATGCATACATACGTACATGCAGATAGACAGGCAGGTATATCAAAACTCTACTATAGAACAACAGACAAGAATATCCTCCTTGAATTAGTCAAAACCTCCAGCCTGCTCCATACAGATCCAAAAATAAACCTCCCGCCCAAAATGCTTGCTTGCTACGCAGACTATGACTTCCCTTTTGATCCGTCCTTCCAAAGCCCACTCTGTAAAGTCAAGCATGATGTTGTAAATATTCCAAATGACCTCTATTCAAAGAGTCCATGATTCGACGCCAGAACTCCATCGAATCCAATATCAGCCATCAAACCAAATCCTCAAATTCTAAAATCGACTGTGTAGTAGCTTTTTGCTGAAGCTTTCACCACTTGATAATCTCCGTCCTAGGCACGAACTCTCCCGTAATATGGTCCATCTGCATACAATTCATCATAGCCGTCTTAGCAGTGAGATCGAAGCGCATCCTTGTCTTCCGGACTCTGACCTCCTCCGGTATCTCCATACTCGACGATCGTTCATCAACAGCCTCATCTCCATCGTAATGTCTGGTCCCATTCCCATTTCCATTTACGTGACCATTTACGTGACCATTTCCGTTCGTGCTTCCATTAGCACTTCCATACTTAGAGGCAAAGACAGACCCCCCACCAGATCCATACCCCGACCCCACACTCCCCTGTCTCTCCGCCGCCCTTCCCCCCAACCCAGCACTACTCCCCCTCAGTGTCTCTGTCCCCGACGCCGCGCTACATGCCGGACTCTCAGCGCTTACTGTCCGCGGACTAAGCGACATGCTCATCTGTCTGGCACTCTCCTCTTCCAGACCGATAACCCACCGTCCGAGATGCACCACAGCCACGGTATCCCAGACACCTTCTCGTCTCGGGTACTCTTTCAGAAGATGGAGGGCTTGGCGGCGGAGACGTCGGTCACGGCATTTGATCATGACGAGGTAGAGGGGTGGGATAACGCCGATATCGAAGGCGAAGCGCATCATTGGGCCACCTTTGGAGGTATTGGGACTTGTGATGTTGTGTGGGGGAGTTGTTTGGGATCTTGATTGAGCGTGGGTGGCTAGGTCGTGAGCGCGTTGTGTTTCGAGGAGAATGCTGGCTTGGGAGACGATTTGCTGGAATTCGGGGAGGAAGATATCGAATGAGAGCTCGTTTGTGAAGAATGCTGCGCGAAGGGAGATCTGAGATGCGATGGTCGAGATGATGAGTGTCAAGGCGGAGATGGCTTCTTGCCTGCCCATTGCGAGAGAGAAGGTCAGGAGAGGTTTGAAGGTCCTTGACCAGGTTGTGAGTTCGTTGATAAGTGAGGTCTGCTCGGCTACCAGCGAGGCATTGTGAGCGGGCGAGGATTCTGGGCTTTTATCATCGATCCATGGTATAGGTTTTGGGGACGATCCATCGGTTGCTTTCCATGGAGAAGGCTTCGTCAAAGGAGACCCGTTACTGACAGGGTGTGGTTCGGTCCCCGGCTTGCATGCCCTCCTGTCACGTATTGACATGTTGAAATGCATGAGCCGCCGATTGATCAGGTCTAGATATATCCTAGCCTGAGCGATAGAGCTGAAAACGGATGGCATCTGCTGCACGACTTCCTTCCCTTCACTCTTCAACACCTCATGAACCTCAACGGGACGCGGATCGAACACAGACATGGCCTGGATTTCCATCCGGCCAAATGTCTGCATGAGAAAGTCATCCACAACATCTGGAGCTGGCGATGAGAACCCTTGGGGGTGCTTTTCGGCCTCTTTCTGCTCAGCCTTCCATTCCTGAATGAGTTTTAATCCGCCATAAACTTGACCGGCGGCGACTTCATGCCTGCCGGAAATGGCCTCCAAGCAAGTGATGATAATGCATATAATCAAAGTCGTCCGTTTACTCTGCTTCCCTGTTTCGATATCTGCTCGCATCCGCTTCAGGGCCTTGTCATATAGAACAAAAGCCTGCTGTTGATGCACCAATGAGTCCTGGAGTAGTTGCTCGGCTGCTAGGTCACTTGCAGTTCTTTTCTTCGGACCTTTCGAGCTCGTCGAGGAGCTAGGATGGGGCGACCTGGCAGACTCCACCATCATCTGCCCAGCGATAGACTGTCCAGCATGCTGGTACTCATACCATTTTGCCAGGGCACCGATAGCACCAGCTACATGCCTGATAGACGACTCAGCCGTACACGCCTGCAAGATCATCCGGCTCCAATCCTCTGAGTTGAAGTACGGACATATCTCCCCAACGATACGATCAACGAACAGCTTGAAATAGCGAGATTCCTGATCAGTCTCAAAGAGTGGTGTCCCCGGTTGGATAAAGATCTGAGTAACAGCAGGAGGACTCTTAGACTCGTCCTTCGGTACTAAGGCTCTGGCCTGAGCAGCGAACGATCCGTAAGCCGACGAGGGGGCTGCTTGTCGACCAGCTGGATATCCCGAGCACTGCGTCCCATACTTGAGACAGCGTTTGCAGGATGGACGAGTTTCGTCGCATTTAACTCTCCTCTTCCGACACGTGATGCAGCTATTTGATCGTCAGTACAGGAGGCATGTAGAGGTACGGATGTCTCCCATTCCAGGCCCGGACAGTCCGGCTCCCCAGTTCCCCAACCAGGGAGCTGGATGTAGCTCGATAGACACCGGAACCCCAACCCAACGTCCGGACTACCGGTATTGGGTTGATTGATTGACGGACGGGTTTTGATAGACAAAGTAAAGCGCAGCTGCTGTTTGGACTATAAACTGTGCTTGTACTGCTGCCCTGAATTCCACCCCACTCACTGCACTCACTGGCTGACTGACTGTACTTACCCGGTCTTGACTTTGGCGTGTCGCACACGAGGTTCTTTGGCCTGCCTCCTATCGGCCATTGTTGTCTACACTCCAGGACGTCCTATCCTATCCTATCCTATCCAGTCCGACCCAGTCGCCCTCGTCAGCAACCTAGTGCGAGCATGTGATTGATTGATGGCCGAGCAGGCAAAGCAGCCGCTGTTCTTTGTTGGAACCTCACGGAACGTGAAGGTGCAGCCGTAAGGGGCATTCCTCGCGTGGAAACTGAGATCCTGCAGGAGCCTTGATCCGGAACAATCGCGATATCTCAGTCAGCCGTCAGATCAAAATGAAGAACGTGATGTCGCGCTGTGGTTGAGGCGTTGTCTGCTCCTCTCACTCGTTCGGTATCCTCCTGCTGCTGCCCTGACCGAGATGCTGGGTAGCTACGGCCCTGGGCTGATGACGCCCTTACATAACGAACGAGGGAGAACTTGCATATGCGCCACCACCTGGGCACCCCGCAATCTCACAATCGAATGCTTCATCAAAGGATACATAAATTCATGTGAGTGAAGGACGGGACAGCACAGCTTGACGTGTGAATTACCCATTGTGCGGATCATTCAAACATTTAGTAGAACAACTTCGGATTCCAGCAGGTGAAATAGGCAGCTTTGACCTTTCTGCGAACGTTGAATTAGGCCTTGCTGCGAGAACCCTAATTCCTGACCAATCCAACACAGCTACATACAGCCACTGAGTCAGCGTACCATTGAAGAGTAGATCTCACCGTAGGTCGCCGACTAGGTCAACGATTTCAGGGGTTCAAGACGATATACCTACGTTCTTACGCCTCTTATCGTTTGGTATCGGGGACCTAAAAAGTATTTGGAAGAAGAACCGCCGTCCACCCTTGTAGATGCATAGTTCGAAATTGCTATGCTGCTTGTGTTTGGTTTTATCACTGATGTTCTTGCATTTGAAGTATACCTGTAGCTAAAATTGCCTACAGAGGCATTAGGACTGAGCTTCATTCCCAGTCGTTTCGGCCTCACTACGCTCAATTTCGGAGCTCTCTCTGCCTTTGCCCTTTTTCAGACCAAACCAATTCATCCGGCTTTCCTTCGGAGTACCTGCTTCCTTCTCTTTACCTTTCCATTCGCCTGACCCAGTGCTTCCAATCATAGGACTGCTCGTAACGCTGTCCACGCTTCTACCCAGCACAGCATCTTCTCCAAACTCGTCCATGCTGCTATCCCGATGCTCACCAAGGCCGCGCTCCGAATTTGGGGTGCTGCTTACACCTTTCTTGCCACTAAAAAGTCCATTCTCTTTGCTACGAAACGAAGCAATGCTGAACTTGCTGGAGCTCCCCTTACGCAAAAGACGGCCGAGAGCGTTGCCATCTTTCTCCTTGGCGCTTGATCCAGATGGAAATTCCGAAGTTGTATTGCTCGCAGCTCTGTCCAGGCTTTCGTGAGACTCGGCCATGCTGTTCTGTGTACGAATTGAATGTGCATCGCGAGACTTCCTTGAAGCAGCAGGTGATGAGAGGTTAGTGCCATCGTGAGGCGGAGGATTGTCAGGCGATGTAGGAGCATTTTCTGTTTTCGCCTTGCCCTTCCCCTTGTCGACTTTAGATGTGAATGGGAGACCGAACCTTTGCGAAAATGCTGGTGCCGCTGGGTTCAGTTTAGGAGTAGGTGGCTTGTGGGACGAAACAGGACGAGTACCAATGACTCCGACAGGTGGTGGGCTTGCTTGACCAGCGAACGATTCCGAGGAGGGAAGGAATTCATCGTCATCACTAGCAATACCTGTAGTCAAAGCAGATGATGATCCATGCTGAATACTTGGTCTCCTTGAAGGGTTTCTTGACCACGTTTGTGGCGCAACGTGATGTACAGACCAGTTTGCGCCCAGTGGGCTCCCTCGGCTGATGGTATCTTGAGAGGGAATCGTCCATCCGAAAGGAGCGCTGTCTGTGGAAGGGCGGGGAAGATCGGAAGAAGCAATAGATAACGGGCGAGGGCTGCTTGGATCGCGTTCAGACCGGTGATTTGGCTCATCCACGCTATTACTGAAGATAGGGAAGCCACGTCGATTCCTTGCACCTGCATTGCGAGCAGGTGCAGGGGCATTACCCTGGGCAGACGATTCTGTTGCCGGAGAACCTTTGAAGAAGCCCCAGCTTGCAGTAGAAAAGCTGATACGGCGATGCTTGGGATTAAGTGATTCTGGTTCCTCAGTAGAGCGAGGGAAAGATTGACTTTGGCCATGCTTGAGGGATCCGAGTGCAGGCCCATCTTCTTGTATAGCCTTACCGCGTGCTCTGGGCAATGTGAAGAGGTTCATCAGTCCTCCTTTGGTCGCTGGTGCTTCAGTCGTTGGTGACCCAATAGTTCCAAATCCGCTCAAAGGAGACTTGATTGATCGTCGTTCGCTATCTTTGACATAATCATGGCTTGCTACACCATACAGTGCGAGGTTGTGTGAAGAATTATGAGGACTAGATATGAGGCTGGCCGATCGACTGGAGGAGTCTGGAGATTGAGGATCCTTGTCAAAAGACTCTCCGATATTGCCATAAATAGCAGGACCGAATATGGGTGCGTGACCTTCATTATCATCATGATCATCGTCAGCGAAAATATTGGACGGTAGTAATGAAGTTGCCGTCGGACTCAGAGGGGCTCCTGCAGTGAACATTCGAATCTCATCATCGCTCATACCACTCATGTGATCCGCCTCAATGACCATGCCTGTGTCATTGTTCATTTGCATGTAAGGCGGTGGAGCAAAGGAAGGCGATGCAGCGTTGCTGAGGTTGTTATAGACACTAGCGCTTGGAAATTGTGAGTCGACGATAGGATAGGCGGATATGGGTGAGGATATGGTGTTGGTTCGACTCTTCCGATTTCGAGTTCTTCGGGGTTTTGCTTTGCCTTGGCCACCAGTAGGGTCGAAGTCAACACCAGAAGAATTGCCATGGTACATCAGAGGCTGAGCAGCCCGGTGGGCCGCTTCCAGGGCTGCAAGATGTGCTTGCTGTTGTGTTATCATGATCTCAATGTCACGAAGACGTTGAGAGCTGCTGTTCAAGCGCGAAACAAGTGCCCTCTCCTTTGCCTGCCATTCCGCTTCCTCTTTCTTATCAGCCGCATCCCTGGCTTGCGATTCTTCATCGTTCTCGGATCCTGGGAGCTTGTTCCGTTCGTCCTCGAGCTCTAGGATTTGACGGCCCCGGACATGGATCTCTTTCTCCAAGCTCTCCAAGGTAAGCTGCTGCTCTGCGGCCTGTTTTTGGATACAAGAAAGCTCGTCTTCCTTCGACTTCGCAAGTTTTTCCTTCTCCGCTCGCCAGGTTTCCCTCTCACTTTTCATAGTTTCAATCTCTTTCTTCCACCTGGCCATGTCGTCTCTCATTTTCTGCCTTTCCGCTTTCTTGTCCCTCAAGACCTTTTCTCTCTGTGATTTTTTGTTTTGAGCCAGCCGATTCAATCTCTCGGAATTGTTGACTTCTTTCTTGAGCTTTTCACTCTGCTCTTCTTTATCCTTCACCTCCTGCTTCTTCACATCACGTTCCTTCGACAACTCCGACAGCGAAATCTTATATTCTTCCGTTTCCTTTACAATGTCCGCTTGAGTATTTTCCGTTTGCTCGCGATAGCGTTCAAACTTCTCTGTCAATTGTTGCATGGATTCATCACCATCTGAAGCGTTCGCAATTGCTCGCTCGCGGGCAGCTTGATCCGCGGCAGCAGTCGATGGCGAGTGTTTTCGACCTCCAGTATTCCTCCTTTGACCAGCCTGGCTTCCACCCCCAGAATGGCCGCCACTGTTTTCACGGGCTATCGAAATCTGCGCAGATTCTGGAAGAGTGGCGGCTTGAATCTCAACTCCATGACCACGTCCGGCTTGAGTCTCACTATCGCCGTCGCTATCCTGTTCGTCGCCATCTTGGGTAGAGGGTGGCCCGCTGTGTCCCTGTTGCGGCCGTCCGTCTTTGCACAATGTGCTTAGTCGTAAAACCTTGCTACCGGCCTGGAAATGGTTTGCGCCTACCGCAATAACTCGAACATTGTAGAAATGACCGGGTTTCAATCCAGTGACTTCGATTACTGTTTCCGACCGCAATGATTCACCCACTAAAACCTTGTCAGCCATTTTCATATAACTTGTAATCCACTCTTGCCATACCATTGACTCCATTGACCTGGATCAAGTACTTAGCAACCGCTTTGTGTGTTCCAGGTCCCGGCTTGTTCCAGTGAAGTGTGCATGTGTTCGATTTGAGACCTGCGAGGGTGACCTCAGGAGGATCTGGGACTTCGACACCGAGGGTATCTATGAGGTTGGAAACGGGTGTCCGGAGAGTCCTGTAGGCCCGGTAGAGGAGCCTTTGCAGAAATGTTAATGAGAAGCCTCAATCAGCATCTGGAGTAACCCACCATGCGAACGCAGAGAACGTCGCAGTGGACTGTAGGATCAACATGATCAAATGAACATGGCCGAAAACCCAATCTATCAGACCACAGTAAAAGGTGGTCGCGTTCATGCAGTATTGCCGGAAGAAAAGCTCTAGTGTCCGCTGAAGGGTCGACGTATCGAATGCCTGGCGGATAAACAGGGCTATGAGTATAAGGGAGGGAACTGAAATGGCGGATATGGTCGATATGTGGTTATGGCTTTGCTGGTTCTGCTTGGGATCGGATTCTTGCTGCTGGTGCTGCTCCCGCAATTCTTGCGCCGCAATGGCACTTGCACGCACATCCTCAGGCCTCAGAGCAGTATGAGGCATCTTTGCATGACCAAGCTGTGGAGGAGTCCGAGGAGGCGTGGCAGAGCCAATTGGAGAGGAAGGATGCTGATATCCGACGGATCCCAGTAAGAAGTCGGCACTCAAACACCACCCGGCAATTGCGACCGCAGGCGTGCCCAGTGAGGGGAAGGGGAGCCATGCTGTAGCGCTCCTAGCCGAGGGGAAGAGCACAACATCCTTCACAAAGTACATTCTCCATGTGTGTGTTGTTGATGGCAACTTTCAGAAGTACATAAGAGGATGTTATGTTTGTCGTGAGGTTTGTAGCTATCTTCTTAACACGGCTCTCTCCTTGAGAAGGCAATAGGGCAATATGTCATACCCTTTCCAGACACGCTACGAGTCGTAGTGCACCAGAGTTACCACAATCTGTTGTCAAGTTCTTGTTCTTCTTCTGCCTTTCTCTCATGCGTTATTCTTGCCATCACACAAGACTTGAGTCTGTTTTCGTAAATTCTGTCCTTTTGACGTTCTTGCTTTGTCCTTTCCGAGAACAGCCGAACCAGCAGTAATTTCACGATTGAAGGTCTCGCGATATGGAAACCTCTGCTGCCAACGTCAGACCTGTCTACGACAAAGCCCTCGAGTCACCACTCACGACCTTCTCCAAGTTCTGCCAATTGCCAGATACACTACGCAGCAGGGTGTGGGAGAGCTGGCCGGCTTCGAGCCCCTCTCAGGACGAATCCTCAAAACCCTACCAACAACCTTCTTCAGGTTTTGCAATCTTCCCCCAGAGATCCGCTCAGACATTTGGAGCTTTGCCTTGGATGCAGAGCCTGTGTACAGTCGGACTTTCAGAGTGAGCACCTGGAGCTAACACTTTAGAGATATTCCATACATCAAAAGCCCCGAGAAACTGGACAGAGCCTTGGTTAGAAGCCGTCCACCCTCCTTTCACCGCAAGAGAATGGGAGCAAACTACCCCCAGAGGACCTATCTTCGAGGGATTAAGTCTCCGGCGGTCTTTTCGCTTGCCGAAGCATGTACAACAGATCCTCGCATCATGCCGCGAGGCCCGAGAAGAGTTCAGAAAGAGATATATTAGATTCAGTGGAAGCGCGAAAAGGTCAAATTTGCTGATACTTGGCGAGAGGCGAAGCACCAATGATCTCGGTGGCGTAGATAACTTCGGCGGTAGTTCTACAGCTACTGTACAGAGAAAGGCAACGATCGTGGCGAATTTGGGAGCAACACACTACCAAGTCGATAGCGAGCAATCGTCGTCTTCTTACTTCGATGTGAGGCATGACCGACTATTTATCCCAACCTTCGAAATATGCGACATACTCGACCGGTGGCTGCCAAAGCAGGTGTTCGAAAGATTGAGATTTTCTATCCATCAATTCAACTCAACTACGGTTCGATAAAACAGCTAAACGAATGCTTCTCAAGTTCAACAGTCTGGAAGAAGTGATCGTGTTTGTCGAATCCCTTTTAGCGTTCTCGCAGGGAGAATCCTTACCTCTTGATTCTCTTCCGCTCACAAATCACCGGCTTCATGGAGGTGCCCTTCTTACAGAAGCTTGCTGACGAGAACTCTGGGTGGCAGCAGCCTCGTCTGACCTTTATGACCCCTGGACTCATAGCCATGCTTGAAGATAGTATAGAATTCGCTCATTGGTGATAGTCATGATAGGGGAAAGTCGCTTGCAGGCCTATAAATGAATGCTGGAGATCGATCAAAAGCGTGAATAAGAATGTGGACGAGAAACGACTACAAGATGTTCCGACTTGATATAGCTACTGCCGTTCGCTATTCTTGTCGCATTTTCGCCGAGGAAACATAGAAATTTAGCATAGACCTGCGTCAAGACACGACTCATATCATTTGAGAAATATACCTCCTCACATTTCTCTAGATACCAAAGGTAAACTTTGGAAATCTTTCACCTCACCGGTAGAGGAAGAAACACAGCTTGAAGTGGCGAGTTGATATTGATAGACGAAAGAAATTGAGTATCAACGGAGACACCGAGGCCGAGGCAGACTATCCCCGGCTGGACATGGAGAAAAATTGGATATCGGACGAAGAACAATCGAAATCAAGAACATCTCATACTGCACCTTCATCGTCTCTGACATGTGCTTTTGTTTGTGCGCTTCCAATAAGAGGACTTCTCTTTCACATGCAACTGCATTGCCACCTCCCACCCTGGAAGATTGAAACCCCTGAAGTCTCAATGATTGGCACAACAGTGAATTGCCCCGCCACAACATCCACTGCCATGCTCTGGCTGCATCGATTGATGAACATGAAGAATGCGACTAGAAACTAGTTCGTCCCGTTCCGCGGTAAAGTAAATCAGAATAAAATAAAGTCAACTTGAAGCATTTCGAAATTGTAACCTCCTCGCCGGGCAGTGTTCAAAATATACTCGCACCTCTTCAATTCCACCTACAGGAAGTTCCTCGGCATAAGGTCAGCTCCCCTCACAAGTGGTTGAATGACCTCGTAAGGGTTGGCGACGTTGTTGAGCCGAATGCATGCGGGACATATGCTCCGAAGCCCCGTCCATCAGCTGCGTCAGTGATTCAAGGGCATCGTCCATCAGCACAGCTCCTCACCCCAACCTCAACTCTCCTCAACACGAGTCAACCAGCGATCACACCATTGCAACCTTCCTTTTCCGGTTCATCACCTTCTTGTACTCTCAGCGCTACAGTCTATTGCATCTATAGACTCAGGCTTCTTTCTTTTGCTTACCTTACGTTCTATCTCGCATCCGTCGTCATCCTAATACCCCCCAATACTTCCTCAAACAACGACGTCAAAGACGCATCTTCCTGCGCAAAACATACCTTCTTTACAAAGCTCGCACATAACCAAGATCTACGCCAGAGTCTTCTCTACATATCGCATCTTCTCGAGTCGGACTCGCAGATTATTTGACCTGGTACCTTTATTCGCTAGGTTAAGCTGCAATGCAGTACGTTAGGAGCATCAGCGGCTCAGTCTCGAAAACATGGAACTCGATCAATCCGGCCACTCTTAGCGGTGCTATTGATGTGATTGTGGTGGAGCAGGAGGATGGTACACTGGCATGTTCGCCGTTCCATGTTAGGTTCGGAAAGTTCTCCCTGCTACGGCCATACGAGAAGAAGGTGGAGTTCAAGGTCAATGATGTCAAACAAGACTATGCCATGAAGCTCGCGGAAGGGGGAGAGGCGTTCTTCGTTTTCGAGACCAGTGATAATATCCCAGAGGCTATGCAGACCTCGCCTTTGGTGTCACCGGCTTCCAGTCCTCCCTTGGTTCCCGAAGGAACAGACGCTTCGAATCTGTCAGAGCCGGATTATTTGGATTTAGATGTGCTCGGGGGAAAGTCAAGATCTGGCAGTGTGGCAACTAGACCTGGGGCAGGAGTGCTTTCTAGCTCTGCGCCCAGGAGGCAGAGCAATTTGAGTAAGACTTCATATTTCTCTGTCAGACCAGTACTCACCCATATCAGGCACTTTGACCCCCTTGTCCGGCTCTCCAGAGTTCACGAATATGCGACCCGTATCAGGAGATTGGTCGGGCGTTCTTAATGGACGACCCCATAGTGACGACATCCTTCCATCCTCTGCTCGCACACATCTTACAGATTCGACTGAAAGAGAACGACAAACGAGATCCATGACACCCACCATACCTCTACATGATGGACAGTCGGAGAGATCTATTAGTCCACCACCGTTACCGACAAGGGAGGCTATTGAACGTGCGGTTGCGCTTTCCAACAGGCTCTCTGCCTCCAATATTCCCAGCCAGGTCACGGATACGGGTGATTTGATGCTGGATATGACAGGGTACAAGAGTAGCGACGATGATGCGCTTCGAGCTGAAGTCATTGCGAGGAAAATATTATCCGAGGAATTGGAGGGCAACTATGATATTGGAGCTCTGATCGGTGCTGATGAGCATGGAAATCTATGGATTTACAGCAGTGAGGAAGCAAAGGTAGCAGCCAGTCAGCGTGCGACAATGGCTGGTATACCAAATGATGCTGTCTCGGACCCAGGATACCACAGCGATGTATCAGAGACCGAGAAAACCAATATCATACCTACACACCGACGAGCAGATTCAGATCTGGGGATGGAAACACCCCCACAGACTCCTCCTGGCCCAGGTGGTGACCCCAACCGAAATTATGCGAAAACACTTCGTTTGACCAGCGACCAGCTGAAAGCTCTCAACCTTAAGCCTGGACCGAACGCTATGAGCTTTACGGTCAATCGGGCAACCTGTCAGGCTTACATGTACCTCTGGCGTCACGACGTGCCAATTGTTATTTCTGACATTGATGGAACCATCACAAAGTCAGATGCCTTGGGCCACGTGTTCAACATGATCGGTCGTGACTGGACCCACATTGGAGTTGCAAAACTCTATACCGATATTGTCAACAATGGATACAATATCATGTATCTAACGTCTCGCTCCGTTGGGCTGGCAGATACGACAAGAGCATTTCTCAATAGCGTTTCTCAAGAGGGCTATAATCTGCCTAGAGGGCCTACACTCATGAGTCCCGACCGGACAATTGCAGCTCTGAGAAGAGAACTTTACATCCGGAAGCCTGAAGTGTTCAAGATGGCTTGTCTACGAGACATCAAGAACCTCTACGGGCCCGATCGCACGCCGTTCTCTGCAGGCTTTGGCAACAGACTTACTGACGCGCTGTCATATCGGTCTGTCAGCATACCCAGCAATCGTATCTTCACCATCAATAGTTACGCCGAGATCTCGTTAGACTTGCTACATCTGAATAAACTCAGATACAGCTATGTGAACATGCGCGAGGTCGTTGATCATTACTTTCCACCTGTCAACACGCTCGTCAAGGGCGGTGGTGAGGAGTATACTGATTTCACGTATTGGCGAGAGCCAGTACTGGATATCGACGAGTTCAGCGACTCAGAAAGCGACGAGAAGGATGATCAAGGCAATGAGAGTGATGACGAGGAAGAGGAAGAAGAGGACGATGAGGATATCAATGATGACCTGGGAGATTCATACATCTCAAGAGACTCAATTGACGATGATAATGACGAGCATGGTCTCGATGAGAGCATGTTATCGGGCTCGGTGGACGAGGATGAAGCTATGACCAGGAGTATGTTGGAAGCAGATGATGACGAAGCCGAAGAGAGTGGGCGGGATGATACAATGGAATTTCCACGCCTTGCTCCAACCGCCAGCGAAGAGCACAAACGAGATCTGGAAGGTGAGATAATCACCGGCATGAAAGGTCTTGGGCTCGAGCGGGAGGAATCAGACGACAAGAAGGTGTGATGAGATAAGATATGATGAGCGAACCATCGTGTTTCTCTATCTGTAAAAGTCGAGAAAAGCAACAAAGAAAGAGAGTTGGGTGGGAGTTTTGGCGACAAATGGCATTGGCATAAGATGGAAGGTTATGGTGGCATATACCAGCGATTGGAGTTTTTCTTTTCTTGTTCGCCTGTAGTGACGGGGGACTTTGTATACTACGGTAAACTGTGAAATCCACAGGCAGCATAGCGAGGCGCGTTCATTGATTGCAATACGAGATTTGTTGGGCAGATTCATGTTTCTTTCATGTTTCTTGAAGGATGGTGAGCTGAGGATGTTGTGAGTGTTCGTGCCACACGACTACCAGGGCTACAAATTCTCGAGGGCTACGAAAAACTAACAAGAGAGGATCCGGTGGAGATGCCAAGGAGACTTACATGACCTCTTCCGCCAACAATCTGAATGTACCAAGAGAATGTGAGTACTTGTTTACTTGGATTACCAGTTCGTGACGTGACGCAGATATTTTCCTCTGTCAGCCGCAATCATAATTAACGGCACATGGTTGCACGGCATCGAGCCGTCACATGCATCTAAATCTAGAAACGTTCGCCACAGCCAACGACGGATGTTTTCGTAAGTTTGAGCCTTGACAGCACTGCTTCAGAACAACAAGATTTTTTCTCGATCAAAAGAAGAACATTAAAAAGTACGAACTAAATCACACAACATAGGAATCCCAATCGTTTCAAAAAGGCCAAACCTGAACAAGGAATTTGTACTTGCTTTCTCGCCGCCATCGGCTATTGCGGACGCTGCGGAGCAAAATCCCACTCCACCAAACTGATCTCGCCTGGTGCATGTGTAACAATTCTCCACTACGCAATTACTCCCCATTTTTCTCATGGCTTATGTGTCTGAGAAATGATATTTGTAAGACAGGTTTGAGAGGTACTTAGGATGGATATGTCCTCGATTTTGGGGGGTTTTCCTTTGGTAAAAGAGAGACACGTGATTGGATTTCGGAAGCCGCCCCCTTTTTTGATTCTCGCTTGGTGTTTGTTGACACTCTGCGGCATCAACTATTTTGGTTTCTTGGATGAGAGAGAACAACATGTCTGCACTCACGGGAGCAATGGCAACGCCACGCAGCACGATGGATTTGGATATTGAGAAGGAGCCGGAACCTCCCATTTCTGGTGCAGCGACAGTAGTAGCACCTTCATATCCACCGAGCATAACGAACAACGACATCGACGGCGAGAAAGCCGCAAGAACTTCGCCAGCACAAAACTCAGACATCGACTCTCCCTACAGCGCCAGTCTCCACGACTCAGAACCCACAGAAAACAAACCCACGCCCTCCCACCACACACCATCTCTCTACCCCGTCCAAAGCCACATCCAACACCCAACCTCCCTCCCCCGAGAAGCAGCATTCGTAGCAATCCTCTGCACAGCCCAACTCTTCACGCAAGCCTCCCTCGGCCAAGCCATCGCCCCCCTCCACATAATCGGCGCCTCCTTCTCCGTCTCCTCGCAACCAGGCCAACTCTCCTGGTTCCCCGCCGCCTACTCCCTCACCGTCGGGACATTCATCCTGATCGCGGGCCGCCTCGGCGATCTCTACGGCCACAAGCGCTTCTTCATCGCCGGCTGGATATGGTACGGGGTGTGGAGCTTGCTATGCGGATTCGCGGTATATGTGAGGCATAGTCCGGTGTTCTTTGATGTGTGTAGAGGCATGCAGGGGATTGGGCCGGCGTTCTTGTTGCCGAATGCGTTGGCGATCTTGGGGAGGACGTATGAGCAGGGGAGGAGGAAGGAGATGGTTTTTAGTATTTTTGGGGCCACGGCGCCCAGTGGCTTTGTGCTTGGGGCGGTGTTTGCGAGTTTGTTCGCGCAGTTGGCTTGGTGGCCATGGGCGTTGTGGTCGATGGGGATATTGTGTTTTGTGATGGGCGCAGCAGGATTTTTGGCGATTCCGCAGACGCCTCCGCCCGTTATTGATCGGGAGGATGGGTTTGGGATGTGGGATAGGACTGATGGGTGGGGTTGCTTGACGGGCGTGTCGGCGCTTGTGCTGGTTAATTTTGCGTGGAATCAAGGGCCGGTTGTGGGATGGCATACACCGTATACGTATGTGCTTCTCATCGTGGGATTTATATTCCTCGCTGTCTTCGCGTGGGTGGAGTCGAGAGCAAGTCATCCTCTGCTTCCTATGGAGGCATTAACGAAAGACACGGCGTTCGTGTTGGGCTGTATGGCAGCTGGATGGTCTAGTTTTGGGATCTGGGTCTTTTACAGCTGGCAATTTCTCGAGGAACTACGACATACTACACCTCTACTCGCCAGCGCACAGTTCATCCCCTGCGCTTTCTCTGGTCTTGCAGCAGCTCTCACGACCGGCCATATTCTGCACCGAGTCGGTCCATCAGTCGTCATGATGATCGCCATGACGGCTTTTACAACTGGTCTGGTCCTCATCTCCACTGCTCCCGTTGGTCAAACATACTGGGCACAAACCTTTGTCTCGATCTGCATCATGCCGTGGGGAATGGACATGAGCTTTCCAGCTGCTACGATCCTGCTGAGCGATCATATGCGGAAAGAGCACCAGGGCGTGGCGGCGAGTCTGGTGAACACGGTGATCAATTACAGTGTTAGTATTGGGTTAGGATTCGCGGGCACAATTGAGAGCAGGGTGAACAAGGGAGGAGAGGATCTACTGGGTGGGTATAGAGGAGCATGGTATATGGGTATTGGGTTGGCGGGGTTGGGGATATGTGTTTCGGTACTTTTCGGGGGGAGCCAGTTGAGGGAAAGGAGGAGGATGATCAAGACTATAGAGAAGTGAGGAGTCATTGTAGTTTCCATGTAGTTCGCTGCCGTTGAGTCAAATAAAGAGATCTCAAGAACACATCATGTCTCGAAAATGAAACTATTGACTGTGCTGCAATGCAATACAAGAGCAAGTGAAAAGCGGAATATGAGTCACACATGTACTAGTGATTAGTGAGTCAATCCTATTACCATTCTCAAAGCAAAGTTACTTGCTGATAACAGAGTAAGCCGGGCTTGTTGACTTCATGCTCGCTAATCAACTTCGCACGTGTCGCAATCGGAACTCAAACAATGAAGTGATATCAATTTCAAAAGGGCACCAGCTGAATGTCGCGAAAGTTAGTTACTTTACTACTACCTTTTGTGCCAACATCTCTTATGAGAACAATATTTGGATTACTAAACACTTCACAGTTTTGATGCTGAGTGAGTAGAGTTTTAGTGGGGCTGATTAGCGCATTTTGCTCCTGGATTTTGATGGTGGAACAACCGAGATTTCTTTCCTACAAGCATCCGACATCCGAACCGTATCAATTCAGGAGCACTTCCAGTGAGTATGTAAGCCATTTCATTTCGATTATGTTTTTATATGAAATACTGACATTCCTTCCCAGGCCAACGCGTCACATTGCGGTCATCAAGCAATGTCGACCTCAAACCCGGCATCCACATCCGATCCACAAGAACCACCGCGCAAGCGTCAGCGAGCCCGCAAAGCCTGCTTACCTTGCCGCCAACGCAAGCGGAAATGCGACAATGAGTTTCCATGCTCTATGTGCACGACTTACGGCTACCAATGCCAGTTTTCACCCGATGACAGTCCAACAGCTGCATTCGTAGAAAAAGTGGGGTCGTTCCACCCTCGACAGTCAGGTCCAAGAAATAGTCCCGTGACCGAGAACCACATTCAACAACGTCCTTATAGTCCTGGAGTAAGACCGCCTGCTGTCTCGAGAGAGACAGAAGCTGGTACTCCCGGTTCAGCAAGGTCGTCTGTTGCTGCTCCCGCTGTGCTTGTTCTGCTAGACCCAATGAGGAGGCGGTTCATGGGTCTGCATTCCGTGACCGCATTTCCTCGAAGTCTCGGTCTGGATTTCCAGTCTGCGAATCCACCACGCGTACACTCCTTCGCATATAATTGTGGCATTCGTCCGGAAGAAGAAGGAAGCGCACATGCAGATCTGCGCGACCTAATATCACGAGATGATTTCAAGAGATATGCAGATGTGTTTTTCGATACTGTGCATCCACTATTCGTTGCTTTTGATCAGCAGCTTTTCTTGCAGAATGTAGAGCAGTTTTGGAACCAAACTGGTCCGGCGTCGATTTTTGAGGCCATCATGGCTGGTGTCGCTGCTCTGGGATCGTTCTTCTCTGCCAGGCTGGGATGTCCAAGAGAGGCGGAATTGGTGCTGCATGCGAAGGGGATTCTGGAAGATCCAACTTTCCAGCCAACGATCGATCATGTCTCGGCATGGATTTTGAGAACACTCTATCTCAGAGCGACGACTCGGCCTCATCTCGCGTGGCTAGCGAGTTGCACCACAATCCACCTAGCAGAAGCAACGGGTCTGCATATGGAAATTGACCAGATAGCTCTGACAGAACCAGATGCTGTACACAATACATTGAAAAGCCAGGGGCTCTGCGAACTAGTCCGGAAGATCTTCTGGACTGCTTGGCGGAACAACATGATGGTGTCCTACGAGTACGGCAGATCTGGTATCTCGCTCTCAAATATCACTTGTAAAGTCCCGCGATATGCTCCAGATGATCCGAGCCTACAGCTGCATGCCATCGTTGAGCTTGTACCGAGAGACACTACGGATGGTCAGGATCTCAATCTGCACGGCACGTTAGAGAGAGCCAAGCAGATTCCAGATACACATCCTTTTGTCTCGATGTCAAAAGCAGATCTGTGTATGTCGCTGTATCGGCATCATCGATTACTGAAACTCAGTATCGACAAGTCCGATGTGTTGAAGTTGATCGATATCGGTAATCTCGCCGTAAATGCTGCGCTAAAGCTCGCCGAGGAGAATAAATTCTGGTGGAACGTCCTTTGCACAGTTTTCCAATATGTCTGCGTCCTCCTAGCTCTCGATACAGCGGACAGTCTCTCTAATGTTTCGAACGCAATGGGTGTTTTGGAGAAGATAGCTAGATTGCTGGGTACGCATATGGCACAGGAGGCCATCAATACGGCCAAGGTTCTGCTGAGGGATTCCATGAGGAAGAAGAGGTTGGAGCTGGGTATGTTGGAAGTTGCTGATGTTGGAGAGGGTCAGGGAGATGCGCCAGCGGACTTGAATGGTATGGATATCAATTGGGATATGCTCCTTGATCCATGGTATATGTCGAATTTTCAGGGGATGGCGGGAATGGGAGAGGTGTATCCGATGGGGGATTTCGGTGGTGGTGGGACGATGGGTTAAAGGTGAGCAAGAATCATCGCGATATCGGGATAGGAACATCTCAGGTATTGATATGTGTTGTTACTTGACATAGCTAGGCTGTACGAAGGTATTATCAGTGAAGTTCTGAATTGGAGAACTGTGAGTAGCGAGTGCTAAGCGAATGGATGAGTCGTTCTGATGAAGCCACTCCTGGGGTACTTGCCTCAACAATTGGATCTTCTCCTTGTATTCTCTTAGTTTTGTCAACATTTGAGTTCCGCACTATACTCTACTTCTTCGCCGCCTATCTTAGCTTTATCCCGTTCTTCTTAATTCGGATCGCTCCGCTGGAGAACCAATCTACAAAACACCTATCATTCTTACCTGATCTTGCTTCCCAACAAGTCTTCTGACCTTCATCACCGAAACCACAACTTGGACTGGTCACTTGAATCATACTTTCACCAGGCATCTTTTGAGCTTTACTTCCGCTATCATATGTAAGATTTTGCCTCTGATTGGTGGACGTTCTACGTACTTGACCCAGCCGCGGTTCAGCTTTTATTTCCCAATTGGTTGCTGAAAGCTTGACTCTAATGCTTGGTAGCTTCAATAAACACATTCACCAAGCAGTAATGGCTATCCTCGACATCCTTCCCGGTATCGAGGTTGTGGTATGCGTTGATGATAAACCGCTCGCCGAAATCGCCACTGATAACGACGACATCCAGCATGAAAATTCCGTGGTCATCCGCCATCAACAAGGACGCACAATCACAAAGTACATTGAGTCCACCACTGGGAAGAAATTCACCATTTACATCAAAGCCTCGGATCCTTACGCTCTGCAAGACACGGATCTCATCTTTGATGTTGAAGTCGATGGCAATTTTGTCAAAGCCCCGCTCCTACTCAGGGGAGACTATGAAACCAAATTTTGGGAGGATGAGGTAGATGGACCAGTCATCTTCGTTGGAGAGGAACCAATTGTTCGACCAATGAAGTTTGCCGCGATCAAGACCAGTCAGTACGCCGTCCTTACGTCAAGTTATGCCCGCTAATTCCCTGGAGGCTCTAAACAAGTGCATAACAAAAACATCGACCAACAGAAGAGAACTCTGGAGTCTGTCGGTGTCATTGAAGTTAGTCTCTATCGAGCTACATGTAGCGGACAAAAGGTGCGACCATTCTTCGAAGAAGACCATGAGAAAGAGCGTAAGACGGACTTCAACAGGGCATATCACCTAAAAGCTATTGTGAAGGAAAACATATCTCATGGATCAACGTAAGTTTATCAGTCACCTCAATATTGTCTTTAATTACTGATCTTTGACCATAGCCTGGCCGAAGCGGAACCCGCTATAGAAGAGAAAATGTTCCAAACGGAGAAGATCGATGGAGAGGATTATCCGATTGGAATATTCAAGTTCAAGTACAGATCCAATAGTAAGCCAATCTTTCCCCACTCCCGAGAAACATCTGCTGATTATCTTGCACAGAGGCCTTGAAAGAACTCGGCGTTCTACCTCGCACTCCATCTCCCGAACCCTCGCCAGCCCCTCCCCATAACCAAACACGAACCCCAGCTTCCACCCCAGCTCCAGGCCCTGCAGCTAGCCCATCAGTCGCATCCGCACCAAGCTCAGCTCCCAGTTCTTTTCCTGCTGCTCCAGTAGTGGAGCACGAGACCTTGGAGGCTTTGAGTGAGAGGCAGAAGAGGGAGCTGGATGAGATACTCAGGGTGGCACGCAATGGCAGAGCAGTAAGAACAACAATCCAGCCAACATAATCCTGAACTAATCACTCCATTTTAGGCGGCTGAAGCAGTCCCTGATATCAAGTCGGAGGCCGGTCCTGGTCGTGGCATCAAGCGAGATCCCGATGGTTCCGACGCTGGTGGTCCATCTAGGAAGCGGAAAAAGCTACTTGGAAAAGTTACGATTGATCTCACCTCTGACGACGAGAATGACCATCTTGTCATTGAGGTGGAGGATTGAGCCAAGCTTTGCGGCGATTGTAGAGGTAATGTGATCATGTTTACCTGGCGTTTCTCAACTTTAAAAATGGGGCGATAAGGGCATGGACTCGGGGATGCCATGGAGATTATCCGGAGGCTGGGGGAATATTTTCTAAGTGAGCTCGATATCTTAAAGCTTGCGATGAGTTCTAGACATCATATTCAACATTAATAGACATATTTAGACGAGTTGTGGCCGGCCTTGAGATGAAAAACGAGACCTTCAAATAATCCTTTTTCATGCCACGCTGACTTTGTTTCACAAATCCTCCGGAATTTTTGGGCAATAGAAATGACGTTGCTTCAAAACTACGCTAGCGAGGCTCTACTGTGGAGTTTGAAGAAATAATGGTATCTAGCTTGGCCTATTCGGCCGACGGATGCATTTGTTTACTTCGCTTAGATTGGGTGGATGGCTGTACATGATTTTAGTATCTCTAATTGTGATTGTCCTGAAATTCTTCTCCCACATTCACATCTCAGCTTCGCATTAGAACTTCCTTCTAGTTTCTGAAATGGGTGGTGGGCCCTGATGTCCCTTCCAAATAGAAAGGTAGTACTCGTCAACTTGCTGCGGAAAGTGTAGCTGCCCTTTCCTTAGGATGGAACACCTACTCGTAGATGCTCATCTTCATTTCATCCTTGCCTTCGAATATCTGTAGCTTCCCAAATCTTCGACTTTGCTCACCATTGTATTGCTAATTGAATACACTTACATTCTTCGGCTCTTTATTGCTTTTCAATTAACTCGATGATCTTTATTCACTGTCGATGCCCGCGTTCCTAGCGTAAATAATGGCGCATTCGACTTATCACGCACCTTATATTCATTCTCCACCCTTTTTGTTTGATCTTTCTCATCATCAACATTCAAACTCGATATCTGAGGATATCAACCAGACACCAACTGAAGCAAACTTCCAAGTTGAGAGCACGGGACTACCAATTCATGCTTTTGCACTCTCCTCTGCAGGTAAGTCGATGTCCTCCATCTCCCACAACTGTCACATTGCGCGTCACCTCCGAGCTATTTCCAGAGAGAATTCTGTTCGCTCTTAGATGTGCAAGTGGGCGGGCACAGTCTGCTCTTTCCCGACGCAGCCTCAAATAACCCTCATTGTATTTTGGTTGGCCAAGTACTAATCAGAATCAAACAAAGATCTAGCTACCGCGGAGTTCCGTCTTCTAACCCAAGGGTTGTCATCGACTTCGACCTCACCCTCCTCCTCCTCTCCATCCATAACAACATACAATTATTCTCCCTATCTACTTTCTACCAATCCCAAAGCCAACTGTCAACCAGGCAAGCTCAACTCACAGCGGTCAGATATGGCAGTCCTCGAGCTTGTCGATGGTCTCACGGCCGAGATTCTGATTAATGGCGAACCGGCTCACGAGTATGATGACCCTGATGAGGTCGAAGTCAAGCACGAGAATCATGCCATCAGAAAATATCAGATAAAGCATACCGTCTCCAAATACATCGAGTCCGAGTCGGGTCAGAACTTCAGGATCAGAATGACAGTCGGTCGTCCTCTCGGCCACGCGAAAATGGCACATCCAAAATTGACCATGGATGTGGAGGTAGATGGAATCCTCGTCTGGACACTCATCTGTGAGCGTCCATGGTTCAAGCATCATCCGGATGGTGCCGAATGGTCAGCCGTCCTAGCTGGCCCGAAGGACGGCAAAGGACATGGCTGCACAGTTCGGGAGTTCTCATTCCTCAGGGTTGACACCAGTAAGTCCAGACCCGATATCTATGTACCGAAGTGTAAGACTGACATACGAAGCTTTTCAGGTTCAGATGTCACCCAAAGCACTTTGATCAAACGCCAAACGGAGCGAATGAAGAAGAGGGGCACCATCGTTGTCAAAGTGTACAACTCCAACGCTGGCAGATCTGGTGGACCGCAAGTCAAAATTCCCCAGGGCAACGAGAAGGGCTTCCTAGAAAGAAGCCAAGCCACGGTCTCAGAAAAGCTGTGAAGGGAACTGCGAAGTCTCATGCAGCGACGTATGCCACCATCCCTGAATTTCATTTCGACCCCCCAAGTTTGATGTCATCATGACTGACAAGAATATTAGCCTAGGCGAATCTAAGAAAACCACAAGAGGCCCAGTCTTCCGATGTGAGAAGAAAGATGGAGAGGACTGGCCCGTAGCTATCTTTAGTTCATATATCGTGACCTTGGTATGTATACTCCTTGGATGAGGATCTTCAGCCACTCACAATCTTTAGATGCCCTTCAGCAAATGTACACCATTCCTCGTGATGATTCCCCAACACTGCCTCCGGCCCCATTTCCGATACCTACAGCCACCCCGGTAGCAGCAGGCGCCCCCATGCTTCCACCCATGACCCTCGAGCAGATCTCAGAGATGTTTGCTTTGTGGCAGAGAGCTCAAGCAGGCCAAACCGGTACTTTCCCGCCCGCTAGAGACCAAAGTAAGGAGCCGGAGATCAAGAAGCAGCACGGTGAGAAGCGGCCATTGAGCGATGCTGAAGTACGATCATCAAAGAAGCTCAAGATCGATGAGAATGGGGTCATTGATATTACCAGTGATGGAGAAGACGAAGTTGAAGACGATATCGAATACGAGGACGAAGAAGATGCAGTAATTGATGCACCTGAAGTCAACAGAAATCGCTGGGCTCGTCGTCGCAATGTTTTGGAGGACAGTAATGATGAAGCCGAAGAGGGCCTCTTCGTCGAACAAGATGAGTACTGAGATGAGCTCGGAACATTCGAGACGCTGACGATGAAGGCATACAATGGCTCTACGAATTCGAGGTTCCGGAAGGTCCACTCGGCATTTTGGGTCCCGATGAAGGTTCAGTGGGGTTCTATGGATTGAGGGATTTTGGTGGATTTCTGAGGGTTGACAATACGAGTGATTGGTGCGAGAGCTGTCATTGCTTCTTTTGCTTCGCGTTGCTTTCTTCTCTGACTTCGCCAGTTCAGAAGGGATTGCTATGATGGATATGGCTATGGACAACATTCTGGATACTGACCAGATATGAAAAGCGATCAGCAGAGCCACACACATTAGAATGCAGATATATCTCTGCCGAAAGTACACATTGCATAGAAAAGCAGATAAATTAATCGATGACTTTATGAAACATAATATCGCGCGAGATCAAGAGATTGGCGATGAACCTTCATTATGGATCGGGAATACCATTGATGACCTATAACTTCACTAAACAAGAAATCGTAGACGCCAATGAACACTGTTTACTTTTCCTTCCCCGACCACTCCAAATATGCTCCACCAAAATGCCCCTCGCCGAACCCCATCATTGCTCACTGATATACCCGCGCACATCAATCCACCCATCCGTACCCCGACCCCCGAGTCGTCTCTGACTTGCGCCATTAAGTCCTCTTGGCCTCTCAGGACATAGTTCGTGATTTATCTGCTCTTCTTAGGTGTAGCATCGGCTCCAGTAGCAGCGCCATACTTGTCGCTCAAGTCACCGTACTCTCTGCTCAAGCCCTCACTCTGCTTCTTCAGAGTCTCCAAATCACGATCCTTCTCAGCCAAAAGCTTCTTTAGCTTGCCGATCTCGCCAGCATTTCCAGCATTAGCCAGCTTGTCGCTCTCCTTTCCAGACGCCTTTGGGTCACCTTCGTACTTCTTGACCTTCTCCTCGAGGCGGAGAACGTCGAGGATCATGGTGTAGGTGCGGTTAAGAATCAGGGAGAGGAAGAGAGTGAAGCCGCAGAGATACATGTTGCGCTGGGAGTAGAACTTGCGGGCTTGGACTTCCATGCGCTCGTGGCCCATGACGGAGGCTCTAGTGGGGGTTAGCTTTGTTTTGGTTTGTTTTGTGGAGAAGCTTGTGCGGGCAGGAAGAGGGGGAGGGGGGGCTACCCAGGTGTCTTGTTTGTGTCGGCCAGCTCGAGTTGGACTCTGTAGACGCGGTTGACGCTGTCGATGAAGAGGATCAGGATGAAGATGAAGGTGATCTTCATCCCGTATTGGAGTTTTGCTACTATCGGACTCTCGCTGCTAGAGGGTTGTTAGCTTGTGCCCAATTTGAGAGAGGGGCTACGCATACATGAAGGTAAACATCTTGCGGCGGATCGTGAAGGGGAGGGGCACGATGAGGAGCATGAAGAGCGTCATCTCTGCTACGAGGAGCAGGAAGACCTGTTGTGTTGTTAGCTTGGTCTGTCTTCGTCGCCAGCTGCAGCCTGCCAGATGGGCAGTGGTGTGCCAATGTCAAGACTCACGAGACTGTAGTAGAGCGTCATTTTGGCGGCTTGTTTGTGTCGTTTCGTTTGAGGTACTCGTAAAATCGAATCGTGTCCTGATGCAAGCTGTTTAGTTCAACTGTTGATGCTAGGCTCCGTCCCGAGGTAGCAAAGACAACAGATTGTCTCGAAGCTGCAAACGAGTAAAGGATTGATGGAGAAGAGGCTCACTGTTGTTTCGGATTCTCGCAGAAGTTTATCTCGAGGTGTTCTCCAGTCGAAGTTGTGTTGTGTTTGGGAGAGAGCGAGATGCCGCGACGAGAAGTGGTCGTGTGGTGGTGTGGCTTTACCGTAGCTTTGGAGCTCGCAACGTCATCAGCTTGCCCAGCAAGGAATTTTCCGCTAACCGCATGGTTAGCGAAAGTGGCGCTTTTCACGTGAATAGAGGAGTCTACGTCACGTGCGACCGCGAAGAATAATTCAAGTTGTCGCAATACCCTGTGTCTGCAAGACGATTAGTCAAGAGAAGATATTCATATTCATTTATGAATCATTTGTCTACAACGAGTTGAAATTTGACTGCTCTGGGCCGTTGCTTTTCTCAACGACCATGCTCTTCATCCCTCCCAAGGTCCACCAAATCTATTCAGATGCACTAATCTAACTATGCTTTACTTTTCAACGTCCTATGCTACCGAAAAGACATGTATGCAAATGCTATGGCACTGAATGATATCCCGGATTCAGCCCTCTGCCTCAATTTCATAACTATTCGACTTGTGCTTTGGCTGGAATTTGAAATCCTTGTGAGCAGGACCAAGGTACATTTCACTAAAATAGTTAGTAAAGCATGTAAGTGGAAGCCTTCACCACATACCTGATCTTGATCCAGTCCAAGTAGTTGTCACTAGCCAGTAAAGTCTCCATATCATCTCTACCTCTGTACGCGGGAGGACGATCCTGCAGACTAGGCGGAAGATGGGCGAGAATACCAACGGGAACATATCTATGTGCAAAGCTCAACCACTCTAGCAAGAATCGTCGTGTCTGTCCAACTCCAACTTCATCAGATCCCCATGCCTCAAGTCCGTATTTGACGAACTTCTCAACGTAGCCGAGTCGTTGGGATGCGGTCTTGTCGAGGTATTGTCCCTGTTCGATTTCCTCAAATATCCATGGCTTGATGAGCGCTCCTCGGGCAACCATGACCGAATCGACTCGTGCGTTCTGGATGTGATCAAGGTAATCAACGTGCGAGTAGCAGTCACCGTTTCCGATGAAGAACATCCTTCCATCCTTGGTGTTCGCTTGAGTACGCTCGTCCGGTTCTTGGACAGTATCAGTCAATTGAGCCTTCTTCTTGTTGTAAGACTCGATCAGAGCACCACACTCGGCAATATATGTCCAGTCAGCATTCTTGGTGTATCTCTGCTGTCTGGATCTGCCGTGAAGAGTGATTGCCGCACATCCTGGGGCACCAAGTCGCTCTCTTGACTCGAAACCACCAAATGCCAAACGTTCAATGGTCTTGGTTGCAGTAGGCTTTTCGGTCCTGGTACCCATTCTGATCTTTGCTGTGACTGGAATGTCTCCAGAAACTGTATTCATGCCTCGAATCATCTTCTCCAGTTTTGAAGGGGCATCGAGCAATCCTGAACCTGCACCAGATTGATAGACCATCTCAATGGGACACCCGCAATTAAGATCCATCAGTCGAATATTTGGTAGAAGTTTTGCCATGACTTCAGCTGCTTTGATGGCTTGCCAAGGTTTGCTTGCTGAGATCTGTGTAGCAAACTTGAGATCCTTGGAGTTATCATATCCTTGGACGATTGAAGTAGGAGTATATCGAGGAGGAGATATCTCGCTCTCATGCGCTTTCATCAATGCCCACTCGGATTTCTGACCTTGAATCAATGGAGTGGACATAGCCATCTCGGAGTAAGTGAGCTGTGCTCCGAACTCAACGCACATCCTTCGGAATGGGAGATTTCCTTGCGTGGTCAAAGGTGCCAGAACGGGAGTTTCAGGGCCAAAGTAGATTCTTCTCTTTTCGGAAGGCAGAAGTGGCGGATCCTTAAACTGAGCACGATTCTCCTCCCGAGCCTCAGATTCAGTTTCCTGCTTCTTCTTGTGATAGATCTTCTCCATTTCCCGCTGATCCTCGTCTAGCCATTTGGTATATTCTTCGGACTTGTTGGTTGGGAATCTTCTTCGGGCAAGATCCAACTTGTCTTTCGTGCCGACCACGTTGTAGACTCCCTTGCGGTCCTCGCCCTCGATTCCTGTTGGATCGGCTCCTTCACGGCTTGTCAAGACCAACTCTTTTCGACCATCTTCTCTCTCAATTTCTTTTGAATGGCTTCCAACGAATCTGCACTTCCATCCTGCATGGCAAACACCGTAGACCTCCCATACTGGGCACTTCCCTTCAAAGGTTGTCAAGTCTTCCCGCTTCCCCTCCTTAAGATACTTTCGAAGGTCGTGACAGCATCTGCATGTGTCGCCGAAGTCGCAATTCAACGGAGAAAATTCATTTGTAGTCGCTCGAGAGTTGCAAAGTCTGATAGCATCATACCATGACCCAAACTCACGGCTTTTGTTCTGACCCTTCTCCTTCTTCTTCTTGTTCTTGTTCTTCTTGCCACCTTCATTATTGTCTCGATCATCGGCCCGTAGTCTTCCTTCTGCAGCATCATCATCTGCAACTGGGTTTGTTGGCTCTCCTCCCCTCTTATAAGTATCAATCAGGTACCTGGCTGCTTGTTAGCGTCGAGGTCTGAGACGTAATGTCGTTGCCAAATCACTTACTCGGGCTTGACCAACGCCACACCTCTGACCTTGTCTCTTGAATCAGTGGCCGGATTGCCGTTTCCGTTTGGCGCAGCTTCATGCTGCTCAATTTTGACTCTTTTGGCTGCTGGTTCTTCTGAGTCTTCCTGCTTGATAGAACCATTTCTTTCAGCTTTCTCGATCCTAGTAACAGCAGAGTCTTCTGGAAGAATTGTTTGCGGGGGGTATTCTGGCTTGACATCGGTCTCTAAAGATCTCTTCAGAGTCTCCTCGGGAATTGGCGCACTGTCTGCCATTGTGTTTATTGTAGTCCGTCGCGTGCTCTGTTGAGGACAGGCTCAGGTTGATTTGGAGAGCTTTGAATATAGTCAAGTAGCAATCGACCACTGTGTGATAGCCGCGAACGGTGGAAGAAAAGTCAGAAGTGGTTGCCCTTCAACAAGTTGATCTCAAGTAACCAATTGAGATGCGAATGGGCCTTCTTTTGAGCTTCACTTTGCATTTCCTCGTCGTGTTGGTGCCCCTCATTTTTTCTATCGAGCTTATCTTAGCGCATTTGTTCTTCAGCCACATGTTGTACCTTAAATCTGGTCTGGGCTGTGGCGGAGCTTTGACTTCGATGTGGCTTCCAACCAACCAAGTCATTGTTGCTTCTGTTGGTTCCTGGATCGTCAAGGTGCCCGCCCCTGAAACCTTGGAGAAGCTCAGATGAACAACATTTCCCCGCAGAGGAGATGACTTGTTAAAGCCTTTTCCTGGGGATACATATCTTCATTCTATCACCTGTCGTTTGGTTCTGGACGCCGATAAACATTTTCTCCAATCAACTATCCGATGATGCATTATGCAGATCGGCTGAAACTTATTACAGGGGAAGTAACCTCTGATGCGACACCGAGACCTCCAACATTCCTCAGTTCAGCCGTGGTCCCCATCTCCTTTTGTAGAACAGCCAACAGCCTCGAATCGTAATTGTCCCGGCACAGACAATAATGAGAATTACTGGCCATCGCTCCAAGAACCTACGGCGCATACAAAATGGCTGATGCTCAGAAATCTCCCGACAAGGGGACAAGGCCGACGGTCAAAACAAGCAAGCTGCTGCGCTCCCAGAAAATTATCCAGCTGTCTCCGTCCGATACCAGACCACAGGACATACCGGAAGATGCAGAACCGCCGCGAGAAGTATCAGCTCCCTCAAGAAGTCATACTCCCGGGCACTTGTCTACCAAGAGCCAGGACAGGAGGAAGAAGGCTTCGGAACTAGCTCTGCGACAACGCTCGCAGTCACTTTCTCAGAAAGATCAATCCTCCCCATCCACATCGAAACCACCCTCCTCGAAGCCATCTTCTTCACGTACCCAAACACCCAAACCAGAGACTCCAACCTCTCCACCAGTTTCCAAGACTCCCGGCCCGCTGGCAGTCATTCCTGACCCGCGACGCCCCCTCAATCTCCGATCTACATCTGCGATTGCATCTAAGCCCCGAGAAGGAGGAACCTCCCCTGCCCCTCCACGGAATACCACACCAGCTCAAAGACCACCACGCGGTCCACATATACCATTTCCACCACTACCAGATCCGAAAACAGCACCAGATGTCGAGCCAGCACCAGCTAGTGGTATGTACTGGTCCCGAGCGCCAGTATCAGGATCTTCACATACATCGTTACGAGCGCATACTACGACTTTGATTGGCTCGAATGTATATGTTTTTGGAGGATGCGACTCCAGGTCCTGTTTCAATGAACTCTATGTTTTGGATGCAGATGCATTCTACTTCTCATGTCCGTACGTGTGTGGAGATATACCAGTTCCTCTACGAGCCATGACTTGTACAGCAGTGGGAAAGAAGTTGATTGTGTTTGGCGGTGGTGACGGACCGGCATACTATAACGACGTATACGTTCTGGATACCGTCAACTTCAGATGGAGCAAGCCCAAGATTGGGGGAGACCGACAGCCGAGTAAGAGGAGGGCACACACGGCATGTTTATGGCGCAATGGGATATATATCTTTGGGGGAGGAGACGGCGTTAGGGCGTTGAATGATGTGTGGAGACTGGACGTTGCAGACACGAATAAGATGTCTTGGAAACTCATCTCGGCACCATCATCTGCCTCCTCAGACGACAAGTCGAAACCCAAAGCCAGAGGATATCACACGGCGAACATGGTTGGGTCAAAACTCATCATCTTCGGAGGCAGTGATGGCGGGGAATGTTTCCGCGATGTTTGGGTCTTTGATGTCGAGACCTTGGTCTTCTCACCCGTCCACATCCCGGTCTCATATCCGCGCCTTAGTCACACGGCTACAATCGTAGGATCCTATCTTTTTGTGATAGGAGGCCATGATGGTGTGGAGTACAGCAACGAAGTTCTGTTGCTAAATCTTGTGACGATGGTTTGGGACAAGAAGAAGGTGTATGGGATGCCACCTCGTCCGAGAGGTTATCATGGCACTGTGCTACACGACAGTCGGCTCATTGTAGTCGGTGGATTTGATGGCGGGGAAGTGTTTGGCGATGTGCAGATTCTGGAGTTGGCTGTCCATGCTTATTACAGCCAAATCAGCCATTTCAGCATTGATGTGTAAACATATTGCTGTAGGAAGCATATTAGAGCTTCTACCACATTCAAGTCAAATTTTCATATCCGGACCAGGTGTTGGGAAAGGAGAAACGAAGGGAAAGGGCTGAAGCGAGGAGTTGGTGTTTTGCTTCGTTTGGAGGTAGCGACTCATCTTTCAGCGTGTGGAATTGCTTCATAGTATTCACTTACCGATGTTTCAATGATTTATGACTGTAGACGAGGACATGTATGTATATATGATTATCAGGGCAAGCGAGCAAGCACATCGATCTTCAGTTTTCTGAGTGTTTTTCATATTTCTCATCGAGTAACATGGTGTAGCTATTTACAGTGACATTCTGCCTCTCGGCAGACAACTCTTCTGATTTCCATATCTGTATTTGAGACGCGAAACGGAGTGTAAACCAAACACCAAACAATGCTAAAAGACGCCATTATTCATACACCCATCGACTTGCTTATCCACCTCTCCCACCTGTATCGTGTATCCCAAAGCATCACCTCAATTTCCGGCTAAAGTACGTTTTCTTTCAAGCACTGCTGCAGCCATGGAGCCTTGAAACTTCCATTCTTATTGTCGAAACCTGCTTGCTTAATCGACATCCTGCTCAGCTGGCTTGCCCTTCGTAGCTCTGGGTGTCGATTTGGGCTTGTTGGCAGACTTCTCATGCTCAGCTGCCGATTTGCGTGCTTCGATCTTACGCTCTTCAGCTGCTACCATATCTGTTTACTCTTTAGCTATAATCTCACAAAGCTTCATCGACAGTCTCAAAAACGAGCCATGGGGGGGAAGAAAGACCAAAAACATACCCCTCCACAAATCCTCCCCCTCATACGCCTCATGATGAATCCTCTTCTCGATAATATGCTTATGCTCGGGATCATTCGGATCCAGAATCTTCACCGTCTCCCACCTCCCCTTCCCCTTACTCGCATCCCCCACCTCGAACGCGGCCGTCGCAATCAAAATCGCCAGCGTCAACCCCTGCGCGTAAACTCTTGCCTGCACCAATTTCTGCGCCCTCGTCAAATACGGATTCCTGCCTACGAGTCCCAACGCGATACCCAAACTCGCTACCCACGATGCCGTCACGATAGGATAGCGGTTCTCGCGCCCCCAATTTTTGAAGCGCTGGAACGCGGTCTCGTTCTCTTTTAGAGCCGCGAGATCGCTGGAGGCCCGGTCTTTGTATTGGTTTGCGGGGTTGCGGGCGGATTCGAAGGAGCGGGAGGAGCGGTCGGCTTTGACGATGGCGAGGAAGGTTCCGGAGGAGGTGACGAGGAAGGTTTTCATGGGGAGGGTGAGGGAGCGGAAGGTTGGGAAGCGGTGGTGGGCTGCGAGGACGGTGGTTGTGCCCTGTCAGAAGAGAGACGTTAGCTACTGTTTCTGCTGGCGTTTTGCTGGGTTTTGAAGGGAGGGGTAGAAGGGATAAGAGGAGAGGGAGTGAACGTACGACTATGAGGCCGAAAAGGCCGCCCTTGATACCGCCTTTGAGGGTGGCATTGTAATGGGCTTCCTCTTCTTCTTTGGTGAGGATCTTCATTTTTGCCGGTGTTGTGAGGGGATCAAAAACTAGCTATGCTGTTTATTTCGGTGGGTCGTATGTTCAAATGGCTTCGAATTGCTCTCCTGTTCGTTCCTGAAGATCTTGCTGTTCTGTAGCGGCCTTGCGGATGTAGGTAGTTGTGGTGAGGAAATCGTATGTTGATATCAATCGATCGTTCGTCTAGCTAGCTAGCAAATCCCGAGGTATCTCAGAGGCGTCTTTGGTCAATTGAATACGAATTGAATGCTGAAGGACAGAGAAGAATCTTGGATTCTCTTCTGATTATATTCTTATTCTTTTGCCTGACAAGCAGTTGGTTCTTTCCGAAATAGATATCCGCCCAAATCCCGAGGTGCATAATTGTGGTGCTGGAATTTTTTGTCAGCTCTGCGCATGAGGCTCGCTCGCATGATGTCAATGAGTTGTGGTGTCACTGCTGTGACGACGTAGATTTGATAACGACCATAGCTTTTATTATAAAATCGCACCTCGCGCTATCGAGAGACGCTGCTTTTGGTGGCGGGGTGTTAGTATGCCCAACCTATCTCTTGATAAAACAAGTCCCTCCGATGTTGCCCGCCTTCAGACCCCGAGCCTTCGCCGATTGTTAAACGCCTGAACTCGTTTCTCCATGTTTTGCTGCTGCATCTCCGCTACGACCTTCATATCTGCTGAGTTCAGATGGCGGGAACCGGGTTGTATCGTGCGATTTTGAGAAGAGAATGGTCCTATTTTCCATGGGATGGGATTGTAACTCTCTGGATTGCTGGGTACCTGGTTACTGGGTTAGGCTAAGTGCTTACTTCGTTACAGGACTTGGAGAAGGTCAGGTATGTTTGACAGTGGTTGGGTGGGATATAAACAAGCAGATGTCCCCGAGAGTTGTGTCCAATGGAGTTTCGTGTGGGATATCATTACATATATGTCTACCAGGAGTTGGCTGCCTGGAGGTTCTCAAGTGTCATTGACTTGAATGTCCCACAACTTTTCAGATACTCCAGGTCCTTGGTCATTCAGATTTCCTTACGAAATTATGCTAAGTTACCTGAGCCTTCCACTCTTTCTCAAAATGTCCTTCGAATCTGGAGAACATCGTTTGTAATCAGTTCCTGCATTTCCCTAGGAGCTGACACCTCCTGTCTTCTTCGGCAGTTTATCCGAGTAAGCGTTCATGGGCCTAGAGACCATTTCTGAGTGTCTAGACCTTTAACATTCGACAAGATGGCAACTTTCTGCGTAGACAGCTGTTAAAAGAATGAAAGTCTCCAGACAGAACAGGTTCAACCTTATCTCCCTTGTTTACTTTGACGGAGATCCGAGGAGATCTTCACTTAGCGATGCATTCTGGGACAACTTCGTAGATTGACTTTGGAAGATTGCGCATGATGACCAAGTGGTTGAGGAAGACGACAATAATCAGATGTTGCTCCTTGATCAAGCATCTTCCTATTCGTCAATATACTTACCAAACGCATCGATCTAGGCGGAGAGTAAGACGTGTGCATACCCACTGCATGGAGGCTTGAATCGAGTCGGCTTTTGACTGGATGAGGCCTAACTAGAGAGGGATTGAACCAACGAAAATCATGAGTCGTCATGTTTCTGACTCGAGCTGCTTGCATACTCCTTGTTGGCCGTGCTTTGATGGAATTAATGGGGATTCTGGAAGAGACATTAGGTTTCCATATATCAAGATTATTCGAGTCGGATCCACCGTGCATAGCAAGGGTAGGGCTCTTCTTAAACATTATTAGGGGTCCATCGACTCCATATGCTCGCAAGCATGAACCTAAAATCCCAACCCACGCTGCAGCAGAGGAAAGGAAAGTCCCAAGTCCAACCTGGGACTTTTACAAGGAATCTGGGACAGGTAGCAAACAACAGCCGACCAGTGGTACCAGTGCCACTGGTGTCGGGGGCCATGCTGGAAACAGCCTGGTGAAATCAGTAAGAAGCCAGTATGCCGCAGGAACCAGAGCCTACAGCAGCGATGCATTAGCAGCTCATGGCGACTCAGAGAGAACGAGCAGTCGAGAAAGTCTTGACTACCAATAGTAAATACGATCTTCATGAACAGGATGGCTGGTCGGGCCTGATTTAGCTGGACTGTGCTATATGATGAGCCGTACACCGCCTGTAGGCTTGTAGAACTATATCATCAGAGGTAACCCTCAGGTCTCGTCCCCTTCTAGCACCTACCTACACTGGCTACCCTGTCCTGCGAGGTAACGGTCGGCCTAGACTTCTTACTCACCGTCTTCCCTCCTCTGCCCTTCCGCATTCCTTGCCATCCTTGACTCCGGAGCCATAACAAACGCAGCAGCTTCCCTGGTGTTTCTGGGTGGATTTTGCGTCCTAACGTCACTTCACCCAAGTCCTCACCCGCACCACCTCACTTTACGAACTTACTTGAATACGCATAATAAACACTTTCCGACCTCCTGATTCCGCCCGCCGACTCTTAACAGTTAATCCTTCCTCTTTCTTGCTCCTGTTTGCCTCTCCATCGCCCTTCTAAGGAACAAGCCGCCGTGGTCGAGTGGAGCGTTATGGGAGGAATTAACGATTGGTTATCTAAGTACGTTAGCGCGGGTGCTGTACCAGCACCAAAAGAAGCCGGGCTGTCATCGCCAACGGGAACCACCCTCGAACCTGAAGGTCACTTTATCGACTCCAACGCCAGTTCTCCGTTCTCCAACAACCAGCCGCTCACTCCCAACAACGATAACATTGAGAGCGACGCTTTTACGATGCAGATGACCTCTCCCATCGACATCGCCACACCAACCAGAAACGCATCTTCATCTCCGTCATCGCAAGGCGTCGGCGTCAAGCCCACCACGAACTTCCTCGATCCCGATTCGCGTACCTCCGCCATGATGAGCGGCAACAATTTCGAGAATGGCATGGGCAGAGGCCGTCAGGACTCTTTCGCAGGAGCCAAACCGATCTCTATGAACAATCCAAATAGAAACGGAGATGGTAGGCCGCGCAGGGAAAGTTTGGCTGGAAGCTTGGTACAAGGCATGAGCTGGGGAGGCGTTTCTGTCGGAAGCTGGATTAGAGATGAGTAAGTTTACAATTATTCCATGGAAGATATCTGGGCACCTCGAGTCTACGATCCGAGTCCGGAGTCTCGAGTCTTGCTCGTGCGCCACCGCTCTTTGGCAAGACACTGACGGTTTCTAGCATCATCATGGCCGGGACGTCACCATTTCCTTATCAGTCGCCTTCTTACCACTCGTCTTCATATCTACCCAAGTTGGAAGCAAATTTCATGAGAGATTTCGCATGCTGTGGCCAAACTCTACCTACTCTTCACGATTTATTACAGCATTACGAGGAAGCACATGCACAGCAAACACCGCAATCATTGCGTACGGCTTCTGCGGCGGCAAGGGCCCGCGAGAACTCGACGCCCAACAGTAAAGCAGCCATCGCAGCTCAGGCGGCTTCAGCAGTTCAGCAACAAGCTCAGCAACAGCAGAATCAAACATTACAACCCCCACGAGCTCCAGGTTTACAAATGCCACAAGGCGGACCAAGTGTGGGTGGAATCCAGCTGATGCGACAGCAACAGCAATCGCAGCCCTCGACCCCGGTTCAGAAGAATGTGCAGCCAGTCTTGGAGGATATGGAAGGTGTGGAGGACATGGAGATGGACGATGCTGTCGGACCTATGGACAACCCACCAGATACGCCCGTGCAAATGCACCAACAACCCCAGATGGCACAGCAATCCTTCTTTGGGCAACAACCACGACCAAATCTAAATCTGAACTCAGGCGGGATGCAACATTCTGGGCTTCGAACATCCCAGCCCTCCACTCCAGCTACTGCAGGGTTTGGTTTCCAGAACAATCCGACCGTTTCATCGGTAAATACCCCAACGCTCAGTGCCCAACCGATCCAGCAACAGTCACACCAATTCTCGCCTGAGACCTCTGTACCGGGGACACCAGCAGGGGAAATGGAGGATGCGTTCGCAAATATGCCAATGAACATGAACAACATGGGCATGAACATGAATATGAACATGTCAAGTATGAACTATCCATTTGGAATGGGATCGGATAGCTTGTCATTGGACCTGTGTATAGATGAGCCCGCCAAAAGATTATACAGCCCCAACGGATTCACCCAACAGCGACTACAGCAGCAGTTTGCGCAATTCGGACTTGGACAAGGACAATTCGGTAACAACGACGAGCTGATGCGGGCGTATAGACAGCAGCAAATGATGGCCATGAACGCTATGCCTCAAGCTGGTATGATGATTGGAGAAGAGCACAAGCCATTTAGATGCCCAGTCATTGGCTGTGAGAAGGCGTACAAGAACCAGAATGGTCTCAAGTAAGTTCTCTTGAGCTCTGCAGCGGCAGAGATGCTAATGAGTTCTAGATATCACAAGACACATGGCCACCAAACTCAGCAATTACACGAAAACGGTGATGGCACATTTTCGATTGTAAATCCAGAGACTTCCGCGCCTTATCCCGGTACCCTCGGAATGGAAAAGGAGAAGCCTTACAAATGCGATGTTTGTGGCAAACGATATAAGAACTTGAACGGGTTGAAATACGTAAGTCCATTTTGTCGGGTACTCTGGAGCCGAGGCTGACATTACATGCAGCATAAGCAACATTCGCCTCCCTGCAATCCAGACTTGAAGCTCAACAGTCATATGGCTGCTGCGGGCTTAGGGCCTCTGGGAATGAATGTTCCTGGTCTACCAGGGATCGGCGAAGAAGGCATGATGTGACCTCCATATTTCAGCTTCGCGATTTACGGCTCTCTTTCCAGCATCAGCACATACATCGGCGTCCTCGTTTTAATTTTCATTCAACAAAAATTTGCATTGGGACGGAGTTTACTTGATTCACGAGCCCAAGATTAAATACCCCGGATAGACTGAATGGGCTTGAACGAATGGAAAGACTTTTGGGCTGGAAATAGAGAGAAATGGGTGCTTTGTCTATGCTTTTGACGACGACATATCTTCTTGGGAGCGAACCACCAGTACACGATCTCGGTATTCAACAAACTCCCCACTTCTTCCGGAACGATACACATCTACCCTTCTCTGGTCAATATTCGAACCTGGCGGTATTCCTGTCTGTTTTGTCCACATCGCCTCATACAAAAGTTACTGGATTACACATTTTCTTTTGTGCTCTTGCTTTCTTGTCTTTACTTGGTTCCCTTTTTCGCGAGATGGTTGGGGCGTTAATAGGAGGTGGTGTTTATAGACCCCTTTTTTTGCTTATGTATATGGGCCGGATGAAAATGAGCACTGACTCAAATGGATCCGCATTGCTTTTTGCTAGGAAAGCTGTCTTATTTCTTTTTGGACAAAAATGAATGGGACGGACGGAGCAGAGCAAGACAGCTAGGGAAAACTGCAGTACATTGTTTCAACACAGAGAGTCTGGCAATGGAAAGGCAGGATTGGAGAGGATCTCTGTGGTATTTCTCTTTTTACACAAATGTCTGAAGTTTATCATTGGGTTGGTTTTCTTTAGCCTTACAATTGCAAAGAGAGCGGCTTGTTTTACTGTCAGAAGTCTATTTATTTTGCGAAGACAGCAAGAGAGAGAAATGGCTAGCTGTTCTGTCTGGAGTATTAGATTTGGACGAGATCGGTCCGTGTCGGAATTGAACAAAACATTTGAAACCATCCTAGTTCTGCATTTGGTATTCGTGTCTACGATCTCAAGGGAAACTACTAAGCTACGTGATCGATGGATGCAGGTGAGACAGGATCTCAGACCCTGCGCTCGACGCGATGCCCGCCTCCGCGAACTGTGAGACCTGGCCTGTAGGCACCTCGCCTGTATGGTACCAAGATCACGACCTATTCCGGAATTGACTTTCCACGTCTGTAGAGCATGTCATTGGTGAATTCTACCCCCGCGAACAGGATAGATCTTCAGACAGTTCAGGTAGGCTTTAGCACGTACTGTTGATGGATGCGATGAAGCTCGTTCAACAAGTCTACAGAAGATGTTCAAGGATCGAAGGCTGAAAAGTTGACAGGTCGTAAAGATGTGTGGCAGTGACTGACTCGTACTGGTCACACCACCCGTAATGCTACAATACTGGTACAGATATCTTGTTTATTGAATAGTTTGTACGGAAACGGCGAAATAGTCGAGTGATGTAAGACAAGATTGAAGATGTCTTGACGGGTTCGGATTACCTTTCTGAGCTATTGGAGTGCGTAGCTGTACCACATGAATCACGGGGAGCGACAAATGAAACCGGGATCCCACCTTTCTCTCTTCACTACTGCTGTCGTTCATGTTTGTATTCGGATAACTTTCCAAGCGGAAGTCACTCCAGCCAGGGCTGTAGCTTCGAACTCTATTTTTCCATGACATGTGTGCCGCTGCAACTAGATGAAAGGAGGGGTGTTTTGATCGGAAACTCGGAAGCCCTGTAACGACTTGATGAACATCTCTACCGTCTCTTGATGGTTGTGCGTTAAAATGCGGCTGGCTGTCAGATTAGAGTTCGAGGGTGACAGGGGATGCCAATGTTGAGTGTCGTCATAGAAGCCAGAGGCTGGGAACATTGGAAAGTGGGAGCGAGATGAGATGAGAGGATAGTAATCAATGTAGGCGAGCTGACGAGAAGGCTGGCTTGGAAACATCTGAAGTTGGAAGGGTAAAGTTTGTTTTGAGGGGTTGGTGGAGGAGAGGAGCTCTTGGAGAGTGGTGGTGGAGTAGATGTTGTTGGCCGTCGACTCTCCAGGTTCGCGTATTTGTTGACCTGTCCGTTGGCGTACTTCAAATGTTCTCCGGAGTGATTCCGTACCTGAAAGCAGCTCGTGACGTTCTGTGCCAAGTACAACTCTATGCACGGTACAGTATGAGACCCCTCAAGTCCGAAATTGCAGCGTCTCGGAGCTGGGTTGAAGATGTTGGTGGTATTCATTCCGCGTTGGGAGACTTGAGATCCAGTTGGGAATTACCCACGTCACTAGCGAGTCAGGTCTGTCGCTGCTTTTATCGAGAGTTGTTAGGCGGTGTTGCGTCCGAAGCGATGCTGCGTGCCTAGCTAGCTATCTGGGAATGCATTCCTCTGGTAATTAATGTTTCGGTGCACCGCTGCCGCGGAAAGTATGTTTTGGGTATCAGCGCTGCGAAAGTGGGTTGGCGATGGTTGCAGGGCTGAGCGAGGGTTTGACGCTCGAACATGGTGGTTGCTATCGATCGATGATCAAAGGGGATCTCCTCACTTGGCCTTTGTATTTCGAAATGGCACTTTTTTTGCTTTGAGTAACAGACCTTCCAAAGCCGTGGTTGACAGCCGTGCTAGACACTGGCTCCTGGATTTCCTCTAGCTCTTGCTCGGGCGGAGGAAGCCATGGGACCGAGGAAGACCGGCATCTCTTGTCTTTTGTTGCCAACGGTGAAGACTCGGACAAGGGGAAGCGAGTTGTGGCGCCGGGTCCCTGCATGATTTGGTAAGTTGTGGCTTGAGTCTCCAACCCATCACCGCTTTCATTTCTCGACGTGGGCCTGTGGATTCTCTCCTCCGCTCATTCAAAGTTCGTCCGCCAGTCTATGGACATGCTTACCAAGTTCGATTCAGGCCATTAGACATTTGAACGCAGCATGAACCGCAGCACATGAATAAAACGCGAATCTGTCGGCGTTACCAACATTTCTTTTGAAGGCCTAGACCGCAAAGTGCAAATATCTCGTAATGTCGTCGCGAGGTAGGGGAGACATCTTGGCATTTAGTGGGGGTTTACGTCTGGGATGAGGGAGTTTTGGTGTTTTTATTACGGTATTGATCCACTGCAAACATCCCTCACCTGTGGATGAGACGACGAGGATTCAGCCGCCAGAACCGCTGGTGACGGACAGGCACATGGGAGTGGAGAGACGAGTGGATGGGAGTGGATGTGATGTCCTGGCGCTGCTTCGGGAATTGTTCTAGTGTCGAGCTAGAAGCTTGGTGGATGGATAAAATGGATGGATCTTCCAAGCTTCACATCGGAATCTGGTGGGGCAAATGAGAAATGCCGGACGCCGTGGTAGTCCCGAGATTTGGGTCGGTCCCGGAGTCCAGATGAGGCTCATGAGCGTGTGAGGAAGAGACGACGAGACGTGAATGGAGTCGAAAGACGGGATGGGGTGGCGAGGGGAAACGTTGGGGAGGCTGGGATGCCATGTGATTGTTCTGGATCAATCTGAGCCGAAGAGATGAGAAGAACACCGAGGCCGGCATTCAAGATGAGAGTAACGTTGAAAGTGGTGGAGAAAAGGGAGGGAAGAGTAGGACGGAGAACCCGATCGCTAGCATGTGAAGTGTTCGCGGACTGAGGCTGAACTGATGAGGCGGCTTGAGATGTCGTCTCTCTTTTTGCCTAGGACGAACGCGTTGAGGCGAGCTTGCGTCTGAAGAAAGACGGCGTGGCAAGGTGACGAGGATTGAGAAACGGGAAAACCCCTTTCTGGTCGAATGTTTCGAAATCAGCCGAGCTGAAAATCGGGAAATTCCCAGGTGGCGAGAACGGGCTTTGACAGACCAGAGCTGCTGACCAAAAATACCTCAAACCCCGAAAGACAGAGGAATGCCAGAGTAATTCCTGTTAAGCAAGGCGACTTCGTCGGCTGAGGGAAGTGTAGCAGGTGCGAGCCATGACAATCACAAAAGAATGAGAAGTCGAGTCCGCGAAGATGCGTGATCCATTGAGGAAGTGGCAATTCACGTGCTGCATGCTGCATGCTTATATACTCGGCTAAGTTGTTGTTTGTTTTGTTTCTCTCTACTGTGCATGACCTCAAGTTCCAATACTCCATGGCTGCTTAATAGAGAGTCTCGAGATAATGTCTTATTTGCATGTGCTTGTTGCTCCTCGTCCTCCTCGCGGGTTTGAAATTCCATCGTTGCCGACCTTTTTATTCGTAAATAAATCATTGTTGTTTTTCCCAATGTCTACTCAAGGTACATTCGCAATGTCGGTAGGTCACGCCAATACATCAAGTCACGCTTTGCTTGCTTTCATCTTTGAAATTTACCATATTGCTGTCTCTGTTCCGTCTCCGTCTCAATGGTGAAATGGAGCTTTCCTCTCACCTTCCAACTTGTGCACTTGACGTCAGATTCCCGAAGCATGAACTCCTGTGAATTTAGATGACTTCACACGTTTGCTGTTGGCGCCATTGAGCTCAAATTCCGTAGGTTGGCCAGCAAACTCAATCTTCTCCCCTCAACTTGACCGCTGGCGAACACATCACAACATCTACCTTGTCACTCTATTTATTGCTCTTGGTGCTCCGCTACACTATTGCTTTACCTTGTTGCTCTTACCTTTCCTATCCACCTCTCGCGCGATCTTGGGAATTAGCACAGTCCACAGTGCATCGAAGAAAGGTGAGGAACAGAAGATTTCTATCTCGTAACTCATTACTAACATGGTAGCTGACAGCACGACCCTACACTTTCCTTCCCTTCGCCATAGATCTGAGTAACTCCATATAGCAAGATGGCCGCTCCCTCGGATCATTGGGTCTTTCAAGACATGAGCGATGCGACTGCCGCGCTGATCATCGACTTGCAGATGGCTGATGCTCAGGCTCTTTCTGCTCAATCCGGAGGAGCGCAACGAGATGGCCGGCTCCGAGACATCGAGGTAGCTGCCAGGCTCTACCAGCAAGAATTACATAGAAACAGCCGAGCCCTAGAAGACCGCCGTGTCGCAGAAACCACCGTTGACACAGACTTGACCCATCTCGAGCCCATCACTGACGGACTGCTGAGGGAAGCAATCCTCTTGAACAACCCATTCGACCTCGTGTTCATTGGTGATGAGGTACCAGTAGAGCAAGACCACGACGATATGGGAAACCCCAGTGCCGGAGAATTTGTTGCCACGGAAGAAGCATCCCAGCCAGAGACCGAGCCAGAAGAAGAAAAGCCACAGCCTGACATTGCATGTTCACTCTGTACAGACCACTTTTTCGACGAAGATCTTGCAACTGCAACTTGCGGTCATCGATACTGTGGCGAGTGCATTCGTGAGGTTTTCAATCGAGCATTCAAAGACGAGGAGTTATTTCCTCCTCGATGCTGCAGACAAGCAATTCCCCTCGAGGCTGTTCGCGACTTCTTGACGGAAGACATCGAGTCAACTTTCGGAGACAAGACTGTGGAGTATGGCACCAAATATAGAGTCTACTGCTCTGCAGCTGGTTGCGAGACCTTCCTAACCCCCGCCATGACAATTAGGGAGGGTGCTGCTCGATGCTCGACTTGTCAGGCTATCACATGTACCTTATGCAAGGGACCAGTTCACGACGGTGACTGCCCGGTGGATGAGGAGATGAGACAACTTGACGCCCTGGCAGAGGGTGAAGGTTGGACCAGATGCCCTGAATGTCGGCGAATGGTAGAACTGGTTCAAGGCTGCTACCACATGTCGTAAGTTACATCTCATGACTGAATGCAACCGCCACAGCTAACAAGCGAAATTCAGGTGTCCGTGTAAGACCCAATTCTGCTACTTGTGCGCAGCCTTCCCATGGAAAGCCTGCGAGTGTCCACAATGGGATGAGGATCGACTGATGGAGCGTGCTCAAGAGGTTGTCGAGGTCCGAAACCGAGGAAATCAAGTCGAAGGTCCGCCTGCTCTGAATGCCATTCTCGCTGTTGCAGAGGATATTGCTGGTCGTCACAATTGCCAACACACTCGATTCACTAGTCAGAGAGGTCGAAATCAGTGCTCGATGTGCAACGACACCATGCCAGAGTTCATCTACAGCTGTGTGAACTGCCATACCCTTCTCTGCAGACGCTGCAAGCGCAACAGACTATGAAGCAATGGAGATTTAGACTCTTTCTCCAGAATAAGTATGTGTTTTCCCTGCTTCTTTCTTTTGAGATGGAAACCGATAAATGAATGCCTAGATACTGTACGAATTTGTCACGATTACGAATACCACTGAACACGACGATTGGCAGCTTTGACCCGCACGTTTGATTCACATGTACAATGATACCCATTTGATTTCCAGTCTATTTCTATTCTTCGATTGAGGGCCGACATGGAGACATACTAAAAGGAGTTTACTGCTGGAGATTTCTTGGGCTGGCCGCTGTTGTATCCTTGGAAGTGAGATCTTGCTTCGTCTGCAATTAGCACCGGCTCTTTCGATCTTCGCTGTCCCAAAGATTTCTCTATCTAGCTGTTAGAATACTGTGTTCAAGTTGTTGTGTTGCTTTCGATCTTTCGTGCTTTATGAATCTAAAAGTCTAAAATGCTTCCAGTCATCCAGAGAGCTCAAATCCACCGGCGGTAAGTCTTGTTATTCTGAGCATCTTGCCACAAGCTATCCTCATCAACTTTGTCAAGGTTGAGCACCTTCTTTGTAACAAACTTTCAGACATTCCCCTCATGCCCAGAGTCCTTTGATACAAGTCCGGTCTGCTCTCGACCACATTCACTACTGCTCAATAAACTTCAAAGCTTCTACAAATTGAACTCAGGCTTAAGATGGGTTGGTTCACTAAGAAGAACAAGAAAGACATTGTTGAGTCTGCAAAGACCGCAAAAGCAAAAAAGTCCATAAGACCAGAACACATCGACAAGAACCGAAACCTTCAAGCAGTACCCCTAGAGCCAGCAATAGGAAGCCACAAAGAGAAACCATGCCTAGCAGTGACTTTTGCTTATTTGGATACATGTACCTGGATGTCGCTACGACTTGCAAGGCGTGATTCATGCATGATGTGAAAGTGGGAACTGTTGAAGTTGGATCCGAATTGGGCATAAATGAAAAAGAAAGAGACAGCGATGAAAGTGACTACTGGGGGTGATGGACGAGTGCCTTAGTAATGGTGGAGTAAAGCTTGTCATTTGGTCTTGAGATGCAAGCAGGATGGGGTATTCGGAGAGTAGGGATATCGAGGGTGTTGAGGTCAATCTGCCGTGCACTGGTCGCAAGCCACTGTCGTTTTCTTTAAAACGAGAATAGAGAGATTTGATCGTCATTTGAAGAATCGCTGCCACGATACGCGTTGGAAACCTGGCATTTCCAAGCCTGTATGAGATGTACTGGTCATGATGTTGAAAGCCAGTTCTGGAAGACTTGAACGGGATTCTTTGGAGACCAGGCTCGGCTTGCAGCAAATTCAAGATATATCATTTCCCATGGGTACTGGTACTGGAGAGAAAAGTACTTTAGCTGTCATTCTTATGAGCTTGGGGGCAGACTCAATTTGGCTGCTGAGAAAATAGTCAACCTACGCGACAATCGCCAAAACCAAAACTTCCAGCCACATATTTCGTATATAGCACCTCGGAAGCCAACAGGGATATAAAAGAAATCATAAGCTTATGAGAAATGCTCAACCCAGAAAGAAATTTATACGCCTTATTGCATAGAATTCTGTTATTAAAGCTGGAACTTCCCGAGCCCATATCCCCTGTCGTAATCCAACATGGAATGCGTGCCACTGCACCAACAGAGAAATGCTACCTCCGTGAGCGCTCGCAAAATAAATCGTCCGCTCCGCATACGATGGCGGATGCTAGCGCGTAATGAAAAGCTTTTGTTGCACGTCGCAAACATTTCTCAAGAGACAACACCAAGAAATTCTCACGATATTTTTTCTTTGCGGCGCGCCAAAACCCAAAAGTAAACAAACCGACGTCGGCCCACCACCCCTGCCCCGGTCGCACCCACAAGACACGTATGCCTACCCAAAAGCAGCTAGTAGAAGTGCGAGAAACTTTTTGTTGCACGTCGCAAAATTTTCTGAGAAATTCGCGAAATTCGAATAGCTTCATGTTCACCCCACCGATGTCAACAACCGAATCCCACCTCAACAGGAGATCAAGTTTTGGATGCGCGCACAGACCATGCCACAACATTCGCTCTCACAACACTCAATACAAAATTAAAGATCGACTTCGCTGCATGTCTTGCTCATTCTCATTCGCGATCAAAACAAACAAAACCGTATCATGCTGCACCGCAACAATTAATGTCTGAGTAATAAATAGTCTGGACGATAGAGACGCAGTCTATCACTACATCTCATTCGTTTTTCTATCTGATCTGGGTGTCGCAATATTCATACTGTGAAGATGGGTTTGACTTGTGACTCGTGTTCTCTCCCTTTCTCTTCCAGGTTTTCTCTGTCTCTTTTCTCATTATCCGCAGTCAAGAAGCCTCGTGTCCTTAGTATAATTACTTCTGCAATCAACAGATATAGGGGACTTCCGTACATTTTATGTCTTACATAACAATGACCTGATACCAGCAACACGTCAGAACCTCATCGCATCGCGTTGACATCCTCTTTCATCAGCATAAATCAATTCTCTTGGCATGTTGATGTCATTGCCTCTTTTGGCAGGAACGATTTAAGCGAGAGCCCCAAGCGTCAGTTCCTCCCCACATCACTTCACCTCTCAATCCGCTTCCTGACTCAACCGCAACCAGCAACTTTGCGTCACACTCAAGTATTCGAATTCGTTTGAGACTTTCGTGTATTCCACCATAATTCAGCCTAACAACGTACCGGTACTTCGTAATCACGCCTCATCGACGCTCGTCGCGTACCTATCGGGTTTCGCCTTAGGCATTCTGGATCTGGAGGGCAAAATCGTCCTCTAACGATTTTATCATTCTTAACAGCAGGCTTCAAGCTGATCCCGAAGACCTTGGCCAGTAAAAGGACCTTCAGTATGGCTTCCCGAGCACCGGTTGGAGTCTACGATGACATTGACGATGCGACATCCGCAGCCAGTATGTATTCTTCCCACCTGTTTTAGCTAGAAAATCTCGGATCTCGTATACGAAACATATCTTGGGATAGTTGCCTTAGAATCCGCGATCCTGATCCTCTGACTTTGACTCTTTCAGCGCTGACATTCTTGAAGTCCTTGAGGTGCAGATCAGAGATATCATCGAACTCACCACGGAAGCGATACGCGTCAACAATGGTAGTAGCAGCAATGAGCCCTCTGAATGGGAAGTCGCGTTGAAACTACACAGAGAAGAACTTGAACGAGGTCTATCTACCATAAGGGATCGTCACGTCAGCCACATTTTGGCTCGGGCGGTGATGATCGACGCGAACGCGAACAACAGTGCCATCTCCGCTGCGATTGCTCAAGAAAGATTAGCCGAAAGTGATCGAGCCGTTGCATTGAGGCTTGCAGGTCTGCCAGTACCACTACCTATTCAACAGGCACTCGCAGGCCTAGGAACTCCGACGCCACCGCAGACACCCAGTTCGGCGGGTCTCCCTCCTCGGCTTCTACAAGTAATTGGTACGGTTCCAACACCTCCACAAACTCCTCAAGGTCAGACAGCTCCAGTATCCTGGCCCATCAGAGCTTCCAACTCGCAGAGAAACCATCAAGGACACCCCGCCGCGTCACAATCGCGTCAATCGGACGAGAGCACTTTCCCAGGTACTGAACCAGCTCAAGCAAACGTCTCTTCTGGTGATCTTTCGAATACTTTCATGGATACCAACTCCACGCTCAATAATCCCATCGACCGACCAAAACCTCCAGCTTTTGTTGCTCCAGGAACGAGACTTCCACCGCCTGCTTCATCTCTCCCAAGAGTTTGCACCTGCTGAGAAGTTCAATCCGTGGTCGTTGGCTCCTGCTAAGAAGAAGACTGCAATTAATCCAGCAGAGGTGTCTCCTTCTCCGCGACCAAGTCTCAATGGACCTTCGAGACTCTGTATTGAAGATGCCAGCAGCACTAGTGGCAGTGCAGTCAATACAACCAATTCTACCCCAGCATGTTCAGCCCGTGTAAACCAAGCATACAATCCCGAGAAAGTCCCCATCAAACCTCAGAACATCATCCAAACTGACAGCTTAACCGAATCGAATCTTCCGTTCACCGATATTCCCGCGGCAGGCCTCCCTGCGCCCGACGAACGGCCAAGTACTGTGTCGACAACCGCGATTAATATCACAATAGCATCAGGTCAACCAGATATGAAGCCGCAATCTACAACTAGCACTGCAAACGGAACATGTACTATGTCAAATATTCATAAGAGGAAGATTGGCGGCGAAGCAGATGATCTTACCTTGGCAAAGAGACTTGACATGGGCGATTTGAAGGGTATTACCACGGGGACTAAACGCCACCAAGAAGATGATGTTGATTTTGATCAAAGCTCATCGAAGCGTTTAGATACCGGCGTTGGCAAAATCATTGATCTGACGAATGGACACACCATCGCGAGCACGTCTGCCGAGGGGAAGAGAGAGACAAATACTCCTGCGAAAGACACCGAAACGGCTGATTCCTTTGGATCCGAAATAAGACTTAAGGGCTGTGTAAGCTGTGCAGATGAGTTTGAGCCTGCTTACATCTCTCAAATGCCTTGCAAGCATGATTACTGTCATTTCTGTGTTCAACGAGTAGTCATCAATGCCCTTGTTGATGAAGCACTATATCCACCGCGGTGCTGCAAGCAACCCTTCGACATGGATTCAATGAGAAAGGCTCTCACACCCGAACTCATCAGCGGCTTCAATGAGAAGAAGGCGGAATTTGAGACTACCGATCGTACATACTGCTCAAATCCTACATGCTCGGCATTCCTTTATCCGGTGAACATCACGGGAGACAAGGCAGCTTGTCCAATGTGCTTTACAAAGACATGTACGATCTGCAAAGGCCTCGTCCACAACGGTAATTGCCCACAAGATGCTGCCACACAGCAGGTCCTGGCCTTGGCGAATACCGAGGGCTGGAAGCGGTGCGGGAATTGCAAGAGAATGATTGAGCTCAAGCATGGTTGTAATCACATCACGTAAGTACAACTCCTTGATAACCGAAGGTATCTGACTTTGGATAGTTGCGCTTGTCGAGCTGAGTGGTGCTACATTTGTGGAGTCCCTTGGAAGAATTGTGGATGTCAGATTGTGAGCGTCGTCTTTCCCCAGATTGTTTCCCAAGTGCTCGGCGCTCGTTTTGATCCAGAAATCTTAGTGGCCAGTGAATCTACGACCGAAGACTGACTGTCGTTCCTAGTGGGAAGAGAACCGACTTCTTGAGCGCGCGAATGGAATCGCTGCTCGAAATCCTCAACCCGCTGGCCCCGCCAGACAAAACCAAGTTGCCGCTATTGCGAGAGCAGTAATTGAGAACCACGAATGTGATCATGACGAATGGGAGAGAGTTGATGGCGAGTGGGAGTGCGACGAATGTGGTGATGAGCTTCCATACTTTATCTGGCGCTGCACCCAGTGTGATATCGACGCTTGCAGTCGGTTGCAGGTATAATGTGTTGTGACGAGGGAACCCTTCGCACGAGTAAGCTTGCTGTACATGACGGACGAACAGAGTGAAGTATATGTCTAGAGGAATGTTCTGAGCGTGGCTTTGGGCGGTTTCGCTTTTGCTTTCCATATCTGTGTACATTTGAGGTCTGGTATCTCACGTTCTGTAAATCATCAATTTGTGGAGATGTCAAGGTGGAAACCTGGGTCAAGGGCTGCAGACACTACCTGAGAACCCGCTCTTCACTTAGAGGAACATTGTGCTTTTGCACTCGCTGCAGTTAGCACATGAATGTTCTACCTAAATCTTTCCAATTGAGTTCTCCTCCAAAGGAGAAATTGTCTGACGCGTGAGAACACTCAGCACACCTCGAACCGTCTGCAGGCAAGGCAACTGCCGCAAGTCTCATACGTGGCATTCTGGAATTCAGCGGATCAAACATCTTACCCTGCGGCGTTTCAGCATTTCCAAGTATCATAGTTGAGAGATATGTTGTTTCAGCAATAGGTAAAGAAAGTTGGTTGCATTCCATTTCCTTGGCAATATTGGTAGAATGCCCGCTTATTTGCTGAAGCGTGTAGCTACATCAGCAAGGGAAGAAGTACGGCCCACGAACGTCCCATCACTCGCTTTGCCCAGCTCGGTAAGTATCCGCCATCGTTCTGCAGATCGATATTCTTGTGATTTGTGTGAAGTATGTCTGGAGAGCCAGACTTGAAGATCCGCTGCTGGTGTGTTGAGAAGAAAAGGACTGAAGAAACAAGGGGAAAACGAATTGAGTATCGATGCTAGATGAAGGGCAGAATTGCCGAAAAGACTGCTGGATGATTCGGGATCCTGGTATATCGAGAACACTCAAAGATCATGATGTTATGGAGGGGACTCGTGCGAGCCTGAGCAGACCTCTCCAGCCAGCGGAGATGTCGAAAGTAGTTTATCGGAATGTCATTGCCCCGGACAGCTCAGTCAAGCGAGATGACTTGAACGTCCTCCTCGTCCTCCTCGGTGAGGTCGATGGTGGTCTTGCCGATCATCTTCTTCTTGGGAGTCTTGGTCTTTTTGAAAGGCTTGACATCTTCCTCGTCGTCAGAGCGATCACGCTTGATGTTAGGTTCAGTCTTGACACACTACATGAACAGTCAATTTCATTCTTGGACTTTAAAAGAGCTCAGGATGTCTACCTTCGAACGTGCCAAAAGTCTCTGTACTCGAGCTCTGATTTCGGGGTCTAGGTCATTGAGATCGTCGTCCTCGCTCTCAGGAGTAGCCTCTTGTTCTGGTGTGCTCGAGGTATCATTGAGGGGTAAGACGTGGAGATTATGAAGGGCATCTGCAGATCACTACAGTTATTTCCTCTTCACAGAATGGCATAGGTCGCGGGGCTGAGGCTTACGCGCAGATCGATATTTGAAACGGAAGATTCCGATAGGGAAATCTGTGCCGTCAAGCTTGGTAGCAGTGTAATATTTTCCCAATGGATATGCCTTCTTACCACCCAGCCTGCCCAGTTCAAGTCAGCCGATGACGCCTGGTGCAATAGGAAGCTTTGCAAAGTGTTTCTTACTCGATTCTATGCGATTTTCCATCTTTGGCAAGAACTTTGTCGTGATATTTCTTGGAAGAGTCAAGCCCTTCGAAAGTGACAGCCACCGGTGCACTTGACGGGACTCCTTTAGATTCGCGATGAATTGTCATCACTATTTCTCCTACTTTTTCGGTCTTCTTCTTGTGCTCTGCAAGAGTTGTACTCTCGATATTTTCATCGGCTGCACTCTGATCAGTCTACTTTCAAGTTTTCGAAATGGGAGTGACCTACTGGAATGAATCTCAGCAAACTTCATGATGGTTACCTCACCACGGGAGTGCGTCATCTCGACAGGTCCTTCGATGAGATCGGACCACTCTCGTCTGGCATAACTTGCTGTAGTCATGAGAGGACTGCGAACCCACTGTCCGTCGACACAGAGTCTAAAGCTGACGTTGGGGCAGTCGAGCTTGTAAGGCGCCTTGACACTGACCTTGACCAAAAACACTTGGCCAGTTGTCGACTCGATGTACTTGGTGACAGTGTGAGATTGTTGGTGAGCGGCAGCAACCGGATCCTCATGAGTGACGATGTCATTTTCTGCGTCGTACTCCTCGAGAGTCTCTCCATCGGCCCATACGGTCACCTCAATGCCTGGCAGACAGTCCAAGATCGCCATTGTGTTGAAAGCTCGAGGAAAACACTGGAGCTGAAGTACAGGGAGTCTTCATGTCAGCAATCCAATCTTTTTTGTAAAGGTGACTGAGTAGGAAGGTACAGTGACGTGATTTGAACTGAATGTGAGATCCCAGGGTAAATACTTACAGGTTGTTAGAGCAAGATCTGAGTGGTAGGCCCACAGAGCTTGAGCCTGAGCCCGGGGGATGAGTTTGAAAGAGGTCGTTGTTGTACGGAGGTTCAGATTCTCTGCTCGAAGACGACTGGAGACTGCATTTATATTCAATGGCGCTAGGCAAATCTTGCTGCCTGATCAAGACTGTGTTCATGATGTCGCGATGAATCTATTTGATCGTAGAGATGGACTTCAACTTCGCGAACACTTCCCAATCAAATCGCGAAGGAACGAGTATCTTTTCCGACCTCGAATGAAGTATTTGAAGTCAGAACTATCCGAGTCTCTCTTCAAACTATCCAAATACTATCACATGAAGTATTCTAGCTTTTTATGAAACGGTAATATAGGACCTCGAATGTTGAAATCAAGCCGTTGACAATTCTTATCAGAGGTCACATCTCAGTTGCATTTGATATTGCCAAGACCCTGAACAAAATACTGCCGTGCCGGTAGCCCTGTTTCATTCATTATGATCCCCAATCTCCTGCTTTAACCGCGAAATAGATCCGCCCCATGCTTTGGAATAAGTAGGAGCTCTCAGCATATTGCTTTATCAGAGCCAAGTTTACTGCTTCGCCGTGGGATTCTTGCATATCCTTAGGTCGCTTCGGGTATCTGTTAATGGTATTAAGCAGGGCAAAACTTCTCTCGAATCGAGCATCACGCGCGATGATTCCTAGAATCGTTTATATTTTTGTCCGTATTGAGAGTTGGCCAATTCCTGTAATAAATCCCTAAGGGCCTTGCGGTAAGTGAATCTCTGAGCAAATAGAGACTGACGATGTTGCGACGATGATGCAGCGAGGTATGGCGCAGAGCTTGAGAGCTGTTTCCAGCTGAAACAAGCTGACTTCGAGTTTTAATTTACCCAACCTCCACGTCTATCCACAGGATTCGTGAAAGCTTCTTAGTCATTCATAGTAAAAGGAAGGGGGGGGGAGTGCCATTGCGGTGAATGAGGCGCGGCCATGGCAGGTTCGGCAAGCCAGCACCAAAACATTCATCCTGGCCTCAGATCCAATTGAATTCAACTCAATCAATCCATTTCAGCATGGGAATATCGAGAAAAGTCGTGCGGATAGTCTCGTGGTCCCTACATAAGCCTGCCTGCGCTCTTCGCCGCTCTGTTCCTTTTCGACACGAGCATCTCGACTGGTACGCCTACCTCCTTTACAACAACTCTAGCCTCCGTTCGATTAGTTCTGCCGACCACTTCGGTCATATTTCGGAAACCATGGAGAACGATGACAAATACAAAAGACAAAATGGCTAAAGAGCTCAGAGCTGAGCTGCGCGCAAGAAATCTGATATGCAATGGCAATCGAGCTCAGTTGCACAAGCGACTTGTCGACCACGTCAAGAGAAATGAGCTTATTGCCGCTACCGGAACCTTCGCCTCTGTCAATGACCCTCGAGGTATCAAAGAGCGCAACCACATTCATGCAACTTACAAGAGCAACCTTGATGTTCTCTGCAGCAAGAAGCTAGCGATTATTTGAGATTTTCGAGCTCGCTTGGAAGGGAGGAGGCAGACCTTGAAGCTGGAAAGAAGAAGTTGGCAAATGACAAATCCGAAGAGTTGCGAAAAGTCTCTGAGAGAGTTCGACGAAGCCACGTCGCAAAGAGAAAATATGGAGACCGATTTGGTGGAGGACAGAATACTTCTGCTCACCAGCAAATCGGTCTTGCTGGGGATATTTTCGGTGATCACGTCTTGGATGACACGGAGTCTGGGTACTATCAGGAGGTAAGAGTAGATCAAAGTCGATTCTTTGCTTGCCTGACAGTTCCGATTAGGATGCTTCTAGTAGTTCTGATGATGGAAAGTCCCACCAAGGAAGTCATCGAGTGATGGAGGTAAAGTCTTAAAACACATTGGTGACATCGAGCTTCGCTAACAAATGAGTGTAGCTGTACACTGAAATCGCAAGCTATTCGACTTCGAGAGAATCTACCAGCACCGAAAGAGTTATTCACAAATCGTTGCATGAGAAAATAACCCAAGAAGCACAAACGCCGAAATGCAACCCAACTCGAGCCTGTCATAGCCAAGAAGCGACGCCTCGAGTCCTTGAATACCACAGATACAATCGAATTCAGACCCGATGCTATTGAGCGTGCTTTCATCAAGCCGACTCTCGGTAATGTTCCTCACCTCTGGCTCGCTACCGAGCATGCCGCAATCAGAGGTGACTTCCTATCCCGCTTACTCTGGTACTTCAAGAAGTTTCGTGCAACATACGTTCGAGCGACAAGACTGGCTACTTCGTATTTTTCGAGAAGGATGCTGAGAAGGACCATGCTCTGTCCGCATGTCGTCACGACGGTGACTGCCGAGGTTGGGTTGTGGGTGAGGAATGATAGATATACTTTAGCGCTGTGCTGCTTGTTGACGAAGGCATTTTTGATGGGTTCTTGGTGTTGTTTGGACAAGAGAACTTTTGATAGAGTGGATCTGATGATGGCTTTGGAGCGAAATGCTGCTCGTAGATCAGTGCCTTCTGAATAGATATCAAAAAGTACTTTTTGACACATGTCAGCTGACTTGAGAGGCACGAATCACGACGCAGAATTCCATAGGTTTCTTTTGCTAAAGCCAAAGGGAGGTACCCGTGCCTGCTTCCGCATCTGGGATGGAATGCATTGAAATCACGAAAAGTTCCGATTCTCGTCTAGCCAGAGACGTGGTGCCCTCCTCCAGGGTCATCAACGCACCGAGATCTAGAAGCTTGTTTGTCATTCTTGAGAACAGTCAGAATCTAGCAACTTGGATCCTATTTGGGCATTCTACTTGCCAAAATCAACTCGTAGCATTTCCTATTTTCTCAATAATTGACAATGAAGCCAGCTGATTGTCTATCTTGAAATTTCTCGTGAAAGTCAGCATGACACGGGCTTTGATGCCAGCCGCAGAACCAGAGTCTATGTGTAAGGACCGGGGGACATCTTGGTTGCATTCCTTCGTTCCCAGATCAAGGTCTACTATCTTTAGCTACAGAGGTTTATTAGAGGGTTGATTCAGAGATCGGTATATCGTATATCAATTGTACGGGATGGGCCGCCTACTGAAGACCGGCTTCCACCTCTCGGAAACAGAGGAATCGGTTGAGCAACATATGCGACTCATTATTCCACGTCCATTCATGTCGCAAGAATTCAAATTCCCTCAATGAAGCCCTCTGTTCATCTAATACTTGTCCAAAAGCGAGAAAAGAACTTTTTGTCCGAGTACCTTGCCTCTGGAGCACCTTCATGGAAACACTGCTGCCTGAGGCGATTTCGGTGAAAGTGATTACAGGGTAACCCAGAAAGGAAACCACCGAACACGCTCAGAACTATGGCCTAAGCGCATCCATCCTCCGGTCTGGCGGGGCCCTGGGAAAGATCGGTCTTGGCCCAACAACCTGTGCCTCATACGCACGTGGGAACCAGAATATATGTCGTCCTCAACTGTTAATGGCGTCTGCGTAGTGTTAACACTCCATCTTCCTTCTGCTTTCGATTATCACCCCATGGTGGTAACTTATCAATCAAGGACTAAGTAACGTTATGGGTGCGCGGTAAAAGTGGACTGATGAATTCCCTTTTGTAATTTGCAACTCTCCATTTTGGCTCGGGTAAACAAAGGCTCACTTAGAGGCCACGCTTAGGTCGCTGAGAATTCGCATAATGCTGGCGTAGCAGATACCTCGTCTAACCCATCCAGAATGATGTCTTGCTCGTCCGCGGATAGCTTAAAGTAAGATTCTTCGGGGCATTGGAGGAGGCGATATCCGTGGCTGATGAATGACATAAATGTCGAAGCTTCTGTTGTTTACCATTACAACTTCCAGTTAATCTCCGCATTCAGTGAATGTGTGGGCTCCTTCCAACGTATGCCATCACAGTCATGCTTTCAATGCAGATGCTCCTGGTCTTGCGCATGCTTCAGCTAGGTCGCATCTCGATACATCACGTGATCCACATTTTCTCATCCCCCAAACTTTGTGTGGTCGCACGATTCGCTCGAAAAAATGCCATTCAAGACTCATATTTACCAGGACGGGTCGTCTCTCCCAAATTTATCTTCAAGAAGGTACGTCCTCCTCTGGGAACTTGGGCTATTATGAGCCCATGAAGCCAGAAACTACAGCGCCTTTGGTTCCGTTTGTGCGGTGTCAACACTGTACCACTGACCTGATTCTGCTCTGTCACTTGATGTGCCGACAGGTCATCATCTCGACATCGTTCGGGAAGGGGAAATTCGTCTGAGAATACTGAATAAGTGTTAGTTTACGTGGTGATAGCGGATTCTTGGATTTCTTTTTTGCTTTTGGTTCCGGGCTGGTTTCCTTTGACTTGGGTAGATCTCTGTCTTGCAGATCCATTTTCTTCTGGCGATTCACTGGACTAAAGACTTTGATACGCCGACGCAATGAATCCTTCGTCAAACTCGTGAATGATCAGACGCTACTTACGTCATGTATATTCTTAACTCGCACCTCCTCTGCTTCCTGACCTTGACAGCTGCCTCGACTCGAGACCCCCGAACGAAATTGCAACGAACCACAGAAGACAAAATGTGCAACGAGACCATCCTCAAATACAAGAAATGCCGCCACTCCGCCCAAGAATATCGGATTCGCTGTGACCGTCAACTTGCATTCAACAAGCGATGCCCGGCGTACGAGTTTGACCTGTTCTGGGAGCCCGGATTGTGCCCACGGTGTGCAGAAGAGTATCTTCTGATGGGTGGGGATGATTGGCCACGCACTGCTCGGAGATGAAAATCTGCTTGCATAGAAAATTAGAGATATTGGAAGGCGAATGACCAGATTTTCAATCTGGGAGCCTCGATATTGGATCGCGTCGCAATACAAAATACTTGAATACTAATGCATTGGCCCATGGCGTGAAATCCACATATGTGATACCGCTGTCCTTCCGACTCGCCACCAAGCCAGTCACAATAACCAACTTAGAGACATTGAGGATAGGTATGCAGCAGCATCAGCTGAGCAAGAATGATAAGTAAAAAAGTCCATGTCGGCCGTGAATGATCTCGCATGGTCCCCAACGCAACCCCTTGTGAAGGATTCGAGTACAAAGGTCATGAATTTCTTGTAGGAAAATACAGTCGATATCTCGCCGTGAAAGGGAAGTATCGTATTCCTTTCCGCAAGGTCCAAAGACTCGCAATAAGATCCAAACCGAATCTCATCGCAGCATTTCAGTCCATCCAGAAATTAAACTTTTGTCTTGCATGAGACTTCATGTGCGGAATACTTGTTACAAAATACCAACAGTGTGGCTGCACGCGGCAGCAGAAACCGCGTAAGTGTGAACATGTTATTCAGTACTTGGGAGGACGCTGCCCCAAGACTTTCCATATTAGATTCCAGGAATGTGCCCTCGACACTTGAGTGAGTACCTAGAGATGGGTGATGACAAGCTCAGAGATATCAAGGAGGATTCCAAGCGAATGGATGAAGTAGGAGAAATATCTGTAGTCTTCCATCGAAGCAGCGAGCCAACAGCGACCAGAAAGCCGAGCTCTCGACGGGATTTCACAGCGGCAATCGGCAATGTTCACGAAAAGGCGTTGAAGGGTCAAGCAAAAATCACACGATTTCGTAGGCGCATCTCTTCCATAAACATTGAGTCATACTGACCTTCCGAAGCCTTGGATCAGAATCAATCGTACGCAACGGACATGTCAATTCCCAAAAATTGGATGGGAAGGATTACCCGCAGGCCATTTTTCGATTCAAATATCGGTCGCGAGGTAAGGCAACGATGTCGAAAGATCAAGTCCATTACTGACTATCTCTCGCGCAGATGCACTGAAAGTCTACTGAACATTGAGCGAAGTCCTTCTCCCGACCCTGAAATCATCTCAATTTCCGCCTCGCCCGTCAACAGCGTCAAATCTGAGCTCGTGAAGAAGGAGGGCGTCAGAGCTTTGCAAGGAATGGTGCGTGGGCATGCGTCTCTAATGAGCATAGGTACTGACGAGCAACAGAATAGCAATGGTGGACGTCGATCAAGCGAGAACACGACAACGGTGGAGAAGGGAGCTCGCGGAAGAAGCGAAAATCCGAACAGAGTGTCACGATCGACCTCACTGAGGATTCAAATGACGATAATTTTATCTGTTTCAACTGAAATTTGTGGCATTCCCGGAGTTATCCCTATCGTAGGCGTTCTGTTTTTGGTTTGCTTTCATGGTTTTTAACTAGGAAACTAGCTTTGATACCATTACTAGCTGGGCATGGAGTTATAGGTGGATGGCGGACGTTTTCTGGGGCTGCTGGTCCGCTGTTGCTTTACATTGCTTTCTATGTTCCTTCACGAGATACCCTGCTTAATTTGTCGAAGCTAATGTCGCTGTTCTATTGCAGTCTTGGGAGAATGCACTGTACGAACACATCATCCAATCAAAGAAAGGAGTTCTAGGGTGAATGAAAAAGACCTTGAATCTGGCAGTATTCTAGTACTCTTGGCTTCAAAGAGCTGCCGCAGGTCCCAAAGCTATTGAGCGGGGAGGTCCATACTGATGTTGCGTCATTTTCCTCATTGTCGCATCTTTCAGACTGAATTCTCGCCCTTTATACCCTCTCCATCAGCTTGCTCTCCCTTGACAATCTTCTCCCCGTTGACATCCTTTGCCCCCTTCACAAAATTCTCAACCTTCACAACCTGCTTCACGACCTCCTTGACTTGGCCGGCATCATCACCATCACCCGAACCGCTGTCCACCTTCGCCTCCTTCGCTTTCTCCTGGGCCTCCTTCCTCAACTTCCTAAGTCTCATCCACCTGATCGGCTTGTCCTCACCGAAAGCCTCCAAGCACGACGCACATCGCTTCGGCTCCTTCTCCCATCTCAGCTTCTGACTCGTGATCTTAAACGACTTGCACTTCTCATCGAAGCCTCGGCCGGACGTCTTGGCTGCGTAGCAGGTGTAGATTCCGCTCTTGGCGACGTGTGGGCAGGTGGCGTAGGTGTAGCAGAGGAGGATGCACATTTTGACTTGGGTGGTAGGTGGTATAAAGCTGTGAGGCTCGATCTGAAAGCTGAACTGGAGAGACGCAAAGGTCAGTGCTGGGATTGACTCGAGGCGTGGGCATGGAGGAGCTTACCTTGGTCCTTTCTTTGAAGGGTTGGAGTGGCTGCACCTGTGCAGGCGTTGATGCAGATCGATCTGTCAGGAGAGAGAGGTGATGGTTTGTGGTTGTTAGGTGAAGTCTCGAGAGTGAAGAAAGCGGGTTTGAGAAGTAGAGATAAGGCATTCGAAGTCTAGTCGCTTGCTATTCACATAATTTATATCCTATTTTTGGCTCTCAAAGGTGAACTCGTTCAAATATGACAGCCCCGCGAATATCGTCGAGTTTCTCATTGCGCAAGAGCTGCAGAACACTTGACTGGATTTCGGATTCTGCACAGTAGTCGCTTTTCACCCATCTACTTTGAGGTTATCGAAGCTCTGAAGGTTGAGCTTTTTCTCACCATATAATGTTGAAGTCTCACGCAAAGCTCTAGGTTTTGAAATGAGAGGGGAATGGCAGAGATGTTAAGAATCCTCGCTGGTAATGGAATGATTATTAGTTGAAAGCTAGCGTTTGTTTCTAGTTATGGCCAAATATGATATGTACCATGCCATAAGAAGACGCGGCTAAATGACGCCGAGGTGCTGCAGCGATAGGCAATGAGTAACAGAGTTTACTGTTTCGAAATTTGGTCCAAGATTGAGCTATTATTATGGATAAGAACACCCCGTCGAAGACCAGTAGTATTTTATTCGGGTCCGGGCAGTAAGAATGACTGTTACTGCTTCGCGCTCAAGATGGTGGGTCTCAAGTCAGAAGCTCGAAAGTCAACAGTGTCTCGCTTAACCATTGGCTGACTAATCGAAACACTCAGCCGTGTTCTGATGAGACATGGGACTGCGTTCCTTGGACTCTGAAATTTAGGCGCTTTCCAGTTTCATCTTGAGGTCAAGATTCATAGATTCTGTGGCCGGGCGCGATGTTGGGAATTGAAGAAGCACCTTCGCCCTAGTTGAATAGGCGGAGCACGTGTTCTTGATGGTCTGGTTTTGGTATTCCGATACCTTGATGGAAGGTCGTGTTGATGTCTACTCTCCCAAAAATGGTTATTGATTCTGTCGAAATACGTACATGCGAGGAATTCATGCCGATGGGAGGCAAAGACTTTGTTTATGGACGTACGCACCCGAAAGAAACACAATGCTCGATCAAAGCGAAAATTGGCAGTACGGTAAGGCCTGGAAGCCTCTTTCTGGTTCATGGGCCGAAAGGATATTTGTCATTTCCCTGAATCTAAACTAGTACTGTGACTCTCGTCAAGCACTGTTTGAAGAAAACAGAAGAATCTCGCTTCTAAGTGTGCCACATCCTGCAGCCCGGCAAAACCTCACCTTCGCTTCACTAGTCGAATATCTGAGGATCTCGAAACCTTTGCTCTCCTAGCGAAGCTCGAACTGGCGTTAGCATTAGCGTAGCGTAGCTCAACTCACTCTCGATTGCTTTCAGCCCGTTCGAAAGATATTCAGCTCCACCGGCTCCATCAACACCAGCAACCCTACTTCGCAATCTTCGATCGTCACTATGACCCCCTCAAGCTACAGGTACAGCTATGCAAGCCAGCTGACACTCATGTTTAATATGGCTGGCTTGATCAGTAGATCCATAATTGGCTCAGATAGCTTCACGCAAGAACAACTTCAGCTTTGGGCCGTGGTGATTGAGAATAGAGATCGCGTCCTCCGGACTAGCCCATATCAAGACGAAGATCCAGCTCTTCAGCAGCATATGCTTGAGGTGTGGACTTGGAATCGTTTTTGTAAGTCACTCCAATGGTCAGAGCTCAAGGAGGTGGCAGACATTGATGCTGTATAGGGCCTGAGAGACCGTTCCCAGGGCAGGCACCGAAGAAGATCGAACTGGCGACCAGGCGCTCGCGCGACGCTGATCTCGAGCTTAAAAAGGATCCTGCCACCAATCTGCCCACGTACACTTCGTCTTCGCCCCAGCACCAATACTCTCCTTCATCTCCATACTCAGTGGAACCTAAATTCGAAGCCGGTAATGACCAGCCTGCCCTTCCACCGTCTCCACCACCTCACCGCTATCCCGTTCCACGTACATGTTCGTACGAGTCACTACGCGAAGAGTGCCGTGCTGCAATTTTGCACCACAAAGGAGTCGATCATATTCCATATCACGGCTGGGACCCTGAGACTGGTAAGTCAACACGCCCTCGTAACCATTTACCTCGAGGGTTATCTTGAACTCCATCCGTCTTAAAGCTAACCACTCTCCAAGATCTCCCCCGCTACTCCATAATCTGCACCGCCTACAACGGCTTCCTCGTCTTCTGCGGGCCCCGACAAGAGTACTATCGGGTCTTGAAAGACCACTTCTTCTCCACAGCCCGCATCATGTACCAGCGCGCGCGAACCGGCCTCATGATAATCTGGATCGAAGCACCAACCTACAACCACGCCATCGAGTTCCGCATGAACAAGGAAATGTGGAACGAATTCAAGGGATGCTGGGCATTCTTGAAGTGTTGGGCTGATGCGGCGGGTGAGGGACGAGCTGATATTATCGCAGACTTCTTGAGGGGTTGGAGACCAGATGCGGCGGCGCTACAGAGGTTGGAGATGGAGTTTCCGCCATTGGAGGGTTTTCGTCAAGTTCATCATGGAAAGGATAGGGATAGAAGATTTTGATTTGGCCTGGCGTGGCGAGCTATGGATACAGGTGTCCTAGAAAATGTACTCTCACTTGATGACCCTTGAGAATTTTCTTGCACTGGACTCTTCGGTCTTTCATGCTGGCAGGTAAAGATAGAAAATAAATCACAACAGACCTTTTCCAGTGCTGTGAGACGAGTGACTTAGAGATATCCCGGTTTCAGGCGAGTCGCTTCAAAAGAAATGGAGACCTAGAATGTCAGCAATATGAAGCCAAATTGCTGTACGACAGAGACAAAAATCGTCAACACAACCAACGATTAGGAGCAGAGCTCTTTCGCAAAGCAACAACTTTTGAATTAATCGGCATGCAAGCCGTGGACAGACCAGCTATTCCGACACCAAGGGCTTCCTCCCCGTAATAATCCTCAGCGGAAAATAAACATGCTTCGACGAATCGTACAGTGACTTCCTAACATCCACCAAGAAAACCTCAAGAGCTTCGACCGACCATCCAAGACCGGATACAAAAGCCCTGGAAGCGATGTTCCTTATCCCTTCAGAAATGTTCTCTCGCCAGTACAGACCGGCAAGTTTGTACTCTTTGTTTTTGGGCCAGACGCCTAGGGGAAGCTTGAGTGCTATATCCTGAACATCGACGAACCCGGCTGCCCGCATCTCGTCTGCTAGTTTCAGGGCGTTGAGGTTGTCACCACCGAGTTTTGCTATACCGACATTGAGGTTGTCCATGAAATCTCGCATGGGGTATGGGTCTGTCATGCTGCCATCGTCGCAAAATGTGTAGAAAACAATTTCTTGAAACTCGAGGTATCCGCCAGGTTTGGTATGTCTGGTTGAGATGTGAGCTTCGTCTTCTTACTTTGGAAGATGTCTGCTGCTCACCTGAATGCTTGCTCCATAAGCCGAGGTCTGTTTTTAATTGTCTGAGTAACGTGACGACAATGAATGTAATCGAAGTGGTCTTCTGGATACAACCAGTCGTCCTCAATATCATCTATCATGAATTTTACATTTGGTGGAACAAATGGTGGTTGGATCGGGCTGAGATCCACGCCTTGTACCGCTGCACTGGGATATTTGTCGCCCACTGGTTCCAAGTCAGCTCCGAAGAAGTGAAGGATATCGAGTGCTTACTTTCAATCGCCCAGATTCCACTTCCAGTCCCTGCATATCGTCAGCCTAATAGCTGCATATTGACCAAAAGTCATTACCTAAGTCAAGAATAGACTGAGGACTGTCTCCAATAGGAGCAAAATGAAGTTTTCCGCCCATCATCATGCCTGTCATAGCATGCTTCATGTCGTCTCGGTTTTGTTCATTTTCATCGTTCGGGAATGGATAGTAGGTCCGATCTTTCCGAAAACCATGATATCTTAGTCCGTTCTCTATTACTCCGGCTCTCACACTGGACGATAAGGAGGCATCGAAACTACTTCCATCGTCGCCGTAACCAGTATCAGCATCGCTTTCGACCTCGAAGTCTTCCTCTGTTGGCTCTAAGCCATCTCCTACTTCAATGGCTGAGTTGCTTGATGCCTGAGGGGCGGAGGCGGCTTCAACGGTTGGCGATGCGGTTGTGGAGCGTGATGGGTTTTCTTGCGGAGATCGTGGGGAATGTGGTGGACTTGTCGTTGTTGATTTTGGAAGAGCTTGGTTTGTTGTCGCCTCTAACTCCTTCGAGCCGCCATGACTTGAGTCTTCAGTAGGCATTGCAGTGGCTTGCGGTGTTAGGGTACGATCAGCGACTCGAATCGCGAGTCTCGATATCTTGGACACAGGTGGATCGTGATTGGGAAAGCAACGGGGCAATGCTACCTTAATATCAAGGTGCTCCGTAATCAGTCGATTCTTCTCCTGTCCCAAGATAAAACTTAACCTATCGGACTACTCAGAGATCATGCATGAACAGCTGGGTGTATGCATGTGCATCCTCCCATGGAGATAATAAATGGAAGAGGTTGAAAGCCGCGTGTGTGTGCTGCAACTGTGCCGCAAATCGCGGGCTTAGTCTAGCAGCTCAACCTCGATCTTTAAACATCAAACCAGGTTCCACCTTTAGATCGTCAGAATTAAAGTTGCTAGAGAATGATCTTCAGAACTTGAAGATCTTCCTAGGGATTATTCTTCAAGCGACAAGCGTCACCCCACTTCAGCGCGGGGTGGAGTGAACCGCTGTGCCGTAGCTCTTTCGCCAAGCATCCGGGAGCTCCATAACGGCTGAAGATGCGGGAAATGGAAGGTTCCTCCGTACCTCGGAATTATTCGTCCAATTGTTTTGAACATCGGCAAAACAATTCGGGCTAGAGAGCAAAGCAGGGTTCGAACCTTGCGAGCCTATCATACAGCTACAAGAATGGATCTTGGGTGTGTCATTCCTTAGTGATGTCAATGAGGCCTGGAATTTCTCACCGATATCTACTCGGTACTCGCCGGTACGTATCTTGATCAACACTGACTTTCGATATGGCGCCAAATAATCTTGTCGCTTTGGCGGCAGCCGTTCGTGAGGCTCTGGCAGCGCCACAAACTCTTATCGCTGAGTCAAAAGAGGAGAAGGAGGCTCGATTGGACCTGATTGATATGATCCCAGAGTTCAACGCTGCGCTTATTGGAGATGCTAACGTTCTTCGAGAACTGGCATGGTCGGTAAGCGAAATTCGGCGATTTAGAGTTTGTGAGAGAAGGAACTCACGATGATTCTAGGCAGTTAACGTCGCACCTTTACATGCTATAAATCGTTGGGGTCTTGCCAAGCTGGTTCCGTTGGACTCAACCGTAACGTACGATGAACTTTCTGAAAAGACCGGGGTCTCAAAACCCACCCTGCAGAGATTGCTGCGTCATGCAATGACCAATAGACTATTCTCTGAGCGAGAAGGGAAGATATCACATACACCGACGTCGAGACTGCTCGTAGAGGATGTGAGACTGGCAGCTTTTGTCGATCTTCACACCGAGGGTGTATGGAAGACCTGGCCTCATTTTATGGATGCGTATGAGCGATGGCCAGACTCGAGAAATCCTAGAGAAGTGGGATATTCTTTAGCCTGGGGACGGCCAGGAGAAGTATCGTTGTATGAAGATGTCCAGAAAGATCCTGTTCGGGCTACCAACTTTGGACGAGCCATGGAACTTTTCAGCTCAGGCGAAGGATACGGTGCTGAAAGTTTGGTCGAGGGATTTCCCTGGGCCAATTATGGCAGTGGAACTGTAGTAGACGTGAGTAATTCAGCTCTTGAATACAGTTCAGATCGTTGACAGACTTACAGGTTGGAGGAGGAAGCGGGTTTGCTAGTGCAGCAATCGCGAAGGCTTTTCCCTCATTGCACCTCATCGTTCAAGACATCGTGGTAAATGACGCGTTGAAGGTCGAGAATCCAGAGGCAAATATAGAATGGATGCAGTATGACTTCAATACTCCACAAACTGTGGTAGCGGACGTGTATTTCTACCGCTTCATTTTCCACAATTACCCCGACGCCACAGTCATCAACATACTCAAAGCAGCGACTGCTGTTCTGAAACCGGGCGCAAAGGTGTTGATCAACGACTCTGGGTTGCCTGACCCTGGAGAAGGACGTTGGTTTGACGAGAAAGCTGCGAGGTTTGCCCACGCCATTTCTTACGTTCACGCTACCCGCTAATGGAGTATCAGGAGTCTCGACGTGTTGATGCTAGCAGCAATGAATGGCCGTGAGCGGAGTAAAGATGACTGGGAAGTACTTTTCAAGGCAGCCGACCCACGATATAAGTTCAACGGCGCAACCCTGCCGTCAGGCTCTCGAATTTTCATCATTGAGGCCGAATGGACGGGATGAACGGTAGAATTGCCGACCTGGGCCGTGGAAGTTGAAACGGCCAGACTTTGATGAGATTTCTTTTGTCACTGGGAATACTCCAGCTTCTTGACCACGAGCTTCCAGAAGTATATGGATAAGAACGGTTGGTGGGAATTTCGCACTTCGCGGACACCGAATAGTCCGAGTAAGGTTGAAAGGAGGATATAGCATCCGAAGAATGAGACGGATAGACGTGAAATGAAGGCGGATTTCATTGAAATCTTCCTATTGTATGTTCCTTCGCAGATGCAATGCTTGATCAGTTGCGTGTTTTTTCCTGATACGTTCCCCTGCACAGATCAGTTCGTTGCTTGTTAAGCCTGCGTCAATGTTGCCAGGACTGGAAAGTTCCTCAGACAGTGTTTTGCAGAAATCCACAGTACCGAAAATATTCCTCGAGTTGAAACGACGTTGGCTGTGGCATTTTGTTGGTCCTAAGATATTGTTGGATTCTTGCCCGAATCGGATGCTTGCATGGCACTCACGTGAGACTCTGCTCCATCTCTCGGTCCAGCTCGCAGGTTCCAAGCGGGTTTTGGGTAATACTCGTATTGTCATTATACCTTTTATGACTACCTATCTACTACATTATTCTCCTTGGTACCTTTACATTCTCTTACATGTGTTACGTGGTTCATTCTCAACTCCTCCACGGCATCTGCCCCAGCTCGGCTCTTTCATTATCACGGGCCAATGTAATTCCAGCGATTTCATTACCGGGATAAGAGGTATCGGTCTCAGTCTTCCCATGCTCCGATCGCAGCACCCATGCCAAGTTCAAGCAGCCACTAACCCAATAGAGTAATTCTCATAAGCTCTTCAGTGCCCACCATCGTCTTCGTTTCGCCACGACAGGAACATCAACAACAGAATTGCTTACAGTCGGACTAACATTGACCTCCGCAATAAAAAAAAACACAGATATCTCATGATATCTATTATGTTCGGAAAGAAAATTGCACCGTGTCTTGCTTGACGGGCTGGCTTGAAGCCGATAGGAGAGTGCGACTTCTACACTTAATGAGAAATCTAACTACAAAAAGGGGGTTCCTTTCCTGTTAAATTTTCAACTTTGGGTTTCAAGAATGTCTTCTTCATATTCAACTTACTTCTGAAATTACCACATCATCGCATTTCTTGCCAGCATTAAGTTGTCTGTATTTGACCCCGCTGCTCGTCATACACTCGGCCTTCAGCAAGCCACTTCGGCGTTCAGGACCTTCACTATATTTATTCAGAGTCATCATCTCCCTCAGATCTCCTCGTATCTTCGAATTCCATTCACCCAAATCTACATTAATTGTACTCAAGTTCTTCTGAAGATGCCCAAATACGATCCCGAGAAGGATATTCCAGATCTTTCTGGGAAAGTGATAGTGGTCACTGGAGGTATGTATTCTCTGCACCTGAACGAAGTCATTTCAAGTTTGGTTTTGTCAAAACTCACAGTCATCTTCCTCCACAGCGAATATCCGATTGACCAACCCATAGGAACCGCCGGCCTTGGCGCTCAAACCGTAATCCTCCTCGCCGCTCACAACCCCTCCCAAATCATCTTCACAGGCCGCTCCACCACATCCGCCGAAACGCTTATCACAACGCTCAAAGCCTCCCGCCCCTCCGTCTCCATACAATTCATCCCCATCGACCTCGCCTCCCTCATCAGCGTCCAAGCCGGCACAAAGCAAATCCTCACATTCACCCCCCGCCTCGACATCCTAATCTGCAACGCCGGCGTAATGGCCCTCCCACCCGGCCTCACAAAAGACGGCTACGAGATCCAATTCGGAACAAACCACCTCGGACACGCACTCCTCATCAAACTCCTCCTGCCCACCATGCTCGCCACAGCCAAACTCCCCGACGCTGACGTCCGTGTCGTCTCTCTAACAAGCGAAGGCAACCAAGGCCACCCTATCGGCGGCATAGTGTTCAAAGATTTAAAAACCGTCCAGAACTTCCACATCCTAGGACCATGGCAGCGCTACGGGCAGTCCAAACTCGCCAACATCCTCTACGCCGCCGAACTCGTACGGCGATATCCCGACTCCGGGATCTTATTCACGAGCGTACATCCTGGAGTCTTCAATACGGGGTTGGTACAGAGTTTGGGGGTGGTGAATAAGGCTTTGGTGTGGGCGGGGAGGTTGGGACAGGTGGGGGATGAGAAGAGGGAGGGGCGGGGGGCGTGGAATACGTGTTGGGCTGCGACGGCGAGGAGGGAGGGGGTGAGGAATGGGGAGTTTTATTTCCCGGTTGGGAGGGTGGGGAGGAAGGTTAGGGAGAATATGAATGAGAGGTTGGCGGCGGAGTTGTGGGAGTGGACGCAGAAGGAGTTGGAAAATTGGAATTGAAGGTGGTGATTCCAAGGTATTGGCATGAGTACTTTTCAGTCCTGTTCGCTGATTCGTAGTGGTGAGTTTGCTGGCTCGCCCCTATTTGTTGTTGCGTGGAAAATAAGCGAGTCTCCCCCTTTCGTATTTACCTGGTCAGTAAGGCCGACCACTTTGATCCACATGCCGCAACTCCGAATTGGTGATCAAATTATAATATTATCACTGATCATCTTCCGAGTATCGTCCTTGCACTTGCAAATCCCAGCTGTTCATCCTCATTCGACCTCAACCATGTTCAAAGCCCCCACACAATCACTATGCCAGGCAAAGTATCCAGATGTTCAATCGGAATGGTTGATATTAGACTATAGATTCTCAGAATATAATGTATGTACAGTAAATAGAGGAAATCAGCTGCATATATACACTCGTGTCAGCAACTTTCCAAATTATGGTATCGTAAATGGCCACCCGTCAAGAACTCCCCGACCGCCTTCCCAAACAACAATCCCAAACAAGCATGAATCATGTCCCAGTGTTCATATATAAGCAGTCACATAATTGCGTTCCGTCAGCAACGCTGAAGTCACCAAGAGACTCTCCAGACGGGCCAACACAGGTTGGCGTCCCAGCTCCTGCCGAGGCGACTTGCTCAACTTTAATAGCAAATGGCCAATCTGCGAACGCCGGGTTCGCGTCCGTCGATGCGTTGGTGTCGTTAGTGCTGAAAGTCTTCGGCATTTTGGTGTACAGATAACCCTGGAAAGTGGTAGAGTTGAAATAGCATGTGCTCGCTACATTCTCGCTTCCTAGCTGAGCAACAGGTTTTGTAGGCTTATCCATTATGGTCTGGAAGAAATAGTGCTCGTCATCGGCTCCAGGATTCATGAGCGAAAGAGAAGCATTGTTGAACACAATGGAGAAATAGTTTTGCGTCGAAGAAATAGTATAGTTGCTGCCCCCCTCTGAGGCTTCTGAGGGACTGATAATCCAGTCAAAGGTCGCTGTGGCTTGTGTAGGTCTCGTAGCATAGGTGAAGAAGGGGTAACACCTCCATGTGGCAGGGTTTGATGTGCAGTTCGTCGAAATGGTATCGAGGTAGGTATCGAATCTGTAGGAGCCAGCTGGGAATGTGGCGTTGGCAGTTGAATCGATTGGAGGGTCTACTGTCCCTGATGCGCCGCCTGAACTGGCGCTGCCATCCTTCTCCCTGTTCCTGTTAGCCAGTATTCTGAAATAGCATGGCATCCCTTACGAAGAGCCTTTGTGCTTATTCCGCAATCCAACAACCAATCCTACTACCAACCCCACTATACACAATATGACAATTGCTGCAATTATCGCCAGTCTCTTCCATCCGCCTCTTTTGGCAATATGTTTGTTGTTTCCTAGACCTTTCCTCAGTTCCGAAAATTTCTCTCCTCTCCGACCCTGCACCTCTGTGCTCGGATCAAAATGGGTGTATGGCGGAGGGCTTCCATCCCAGTTCAAGCTTGGTGGTGAACCCAGAACGAAATTCCTATGCGCGGGTCGGTTCCATGCTCGCGCAGGAACAGGAGGAGGATCCCGAGGTTCTAGAAATGAAACACCATCTTCGGAGATGGCAGGCAATGAGCCCGTCGATTGAGGTTCTCGTCGATGCATGCTGCCGACCGGTGCCGAGCGCATTGTGAAGATGAAAGCCATCTTGGAAAAATTCGAGGGAAAGGTTTAGACCAGCCGTCACGGAGCTCGAGCAGCATCGCACAGTTTCAGCGCGTGCGCGACGTGAGGGGGGGGGGGGGATATCGCGATGATAGGACGACGATGGGATTGCTGCTTGATTAGCTTCGACTAAAGCCGGATGATAGCTTTCTGGGGCCGTAGATCTGATGCAGGAGAAGAGACTAGCTGAGATTAGAGTAGAGAAAAGATCTAAAAGAGATGAGAAGTTGCGCTGTCAGTTCGCAGAATAGAGAAGTTGTGATACAAATGACGAGAATGAGACAACGACAACAACAACAGCGACGATATGGTGGGTTGACCTGATTCATATTCGGAATCATGGCTGCAGAACGTGTGCGCCTCCCAGTCATCGTCGACCTTACCGTTGGTCTGCCATACTGTACCGCGGCAGAGAACGTTGTGTTTCTTGGGGACTGGCTGGCTGGCTGTTGGGCTGAACTTGTGTTGTTGAAGGAATGACGAGAGAGGAAAGGATAATTTGGATGAAGTTGCTGATTCGCCAATTCTTGACTAAGCTTCGTTCCCGTTCCAATAGCGCAGCCAGATATAGCTAGCCGAGCAGATCATAGATCGATCGGGTTAAGTTCCGATCGGGTGGAGAGTATCCGGTCCAAACTTCCAACTTTCCCATCCCGTGTCTTCTGTTGAGAGCTGAGTGGGATGAGGCTGAAGAATGAAGATATACTTGGGCCTTCTTACCATAGCTTCTCACCCTTCTTTGTGGTTTTGTGATCTTCTCTTGTCTCTCTAGGATGACGATCTTGGTTGGACTGACGAAAACTCCTAGGCGGATACCTTTCCCGTAAAGTTACTCCGAATGCAGCTGACCTGTACAAACTGGGTATCATTCTGCTGCAAGTCATCGCTTTCTCTACTTACTTGGTTTGCTGTCCATTAAATGAATCTGACATTGTACTTTGTTAACACGTTTGTTCTGCATGCTTTTCTCCTCAACAACCATGTACCGGCAGAATGTATCCAATCTACCCCTCCTTCCTCCCCGATGCATTGCGTCGTTACCCCAGATTGCCCCACATGGGCCGAGATACCTTCCAGATGTTTCACGAGTATGAGGCACATTTTGACTTTTATTCAGCCTTCCACGAGCACTTTGCATCATTTCATATTGCTGCTTCTTTCAATTCTCTGGCCATTATACTTAGCCATGAGTACACTTGCCGAATATCCCTGTTCTCTCCCAATTGTTCCCATACCACACGAGACGGATGGAGCTACAGTTGCAGCTGACTTTGCAGTACATCTCGAAAACTTGCAAGAACATCATTTCGTTGGAGATGCAGTATGGCGAGATATATTCGCTTTGACAGGGACACTGCGAACTTTCTACTCCGCATCAACAATTTCCACCGCTTGGCAGGAGACCACCAAGAGAGCTAAAGCAGGCTCATTTGTGCTCGACAAAAGCTCTGCTCGTATCGTCCGTTTGCCTCAAGGGTCATCATGGATCGAAACGCGCTTTGCTTTTGAGACGAATGCTGTTCCTCAGACGACATGTACGGGGTTTGTGAATCTCGTGCCTGGATCGGACGGGAAGTGGCGAATCTGGGTATTGAGAAGCATTTTAGAACAGCTGAAGTCGGCAGGTGATGTGGATGTCCTTGTACCTTCGGTCAAGACGAATGGGGTCACAGATGGACAACAAGAACAGACTCATTTTGAATGCGTTATCATTGGTGGTGGGCAAGCTGGTTTGAGCACTGCGGGGCGCATGAAAGCGCTTGGGATTTCTTACGTGGTCCTGGATAAGCACCAAAATATTGGCGATAATTGGAAGACGAGATACGGCTCAGCGAGATGTGAGTTCTCCCTGGTAAATCTCTTTTACACCGCTAATTCATGTAGTGCATACGGGTAGAGAATATGGTGAGTGCTGATGTCCACGGTGATGAAGAAGTCTGACATCTCAAGCTCATCTACCATTCGAAAGAACTTTCCCATCTCGGTACCAAGAGTTTTTAACCAAGGATGATCTCGCCGAGGGGTACCAAAGCTGGGTTGACAGATATTACATTGTATGCCTGGTGCTATCCACTTTGAGTACAGTTCATGAACTGATTACCTTCCCAGAACATCTGGCTAAATACTAGCCCCGTGTCTGGGAGCTGGGATGCGGGTAAGAGCCTTTGGACATTGGTGCTTCGTCGTCAAGGAAAAGAACAGACAATCACATGTTCGTACATGGTGGTTGCTGGCGGGGCAGGAGGTCAAGTGCCTAAGATGCCGAAGTACCCAAATCGAGTAAGTCAGGAGATTCACAGATCTTAGGAACTTGGCGTGACAACTCTTCTAGGAAGCATTCAATGGGACTGTGCTACACTCAGCAGAATACAGAGATGCTTCTCAGTGGAAATGCAAACACGGGATCGTGATAGGCACAGCAAACACAGCTCACGATGTAGCCGTTGACATGGTCGAAGCAGGATTATCGTCCGTCACCATGATCCAGAGATCAAAGACATGTCTGCGATATCCAAGCCCCACTCCAAAGGAATAAGACTGACCAATCCCAGATGTCCTTCCTGTGGAATACTACATGAAGATCGCAAATCGTAGCTCGCCCTCCACCTATCTACCCGTACTTCCCAACCTTCTACAGCATGACCTACTCACACTCAACAGTATCTTACAACGCCACCAATCCAACTACAACAGCCGACCGCTCCTCCCAAACCCAACCTCTTGCAATCCTCGACCTCATCAGTCAAGTCGCCCTCCACACATCAGCCCGCGAAGAACCCGAGCGTTTTGACGCCCTCGAACGAGCTGGCTTCAAATTGGATCGCTGGGGAAGTATACAACACTGTTTGTATGCTCGAGGTGGTGGGCATTATATCGATGTGGGAGGTTCGGACATGGTGGCGAAGGGTTTGGTCGGTCCCCAATTTTGACATCGCTTAGCCAGTGCTGAATTGAAAGCAGATCAAAGTCAAATCCGACGCTCTGCCTAGGCGATATGTCAAGGACGGACTCGAGTTCAGCCATGGCACCCATCTCAAAGCTGATGTTATTGTCTTCGCAACAGGATTCGAAGGTAACATGCGCTACCTTGTGCAAGATATCTTTGGAGACGAGGTTGCGGAACTCATGGGTGATTACTGGGGACTGGACCGAGAAGGGGAGCTAAAGGGGGCTTTCAAGCCTTGTGGTCGTGAGTTCTCCGCGAGTTTTCTTTTGCATGCACTTTTGAAAAGGGGAGAAGGAGAGAAAGGGAATAGGGAACGAGGCGATTTCCTTTTTGCTGATAATATGACAGGTCCGGCGATGTGGTATCATGGGGGAACGATCGGACAGGCGAGGTATTACTCTAGATTCCTGGCGCTTCAGATCAAGGCGAAGTTACTGGGGATGCCGTTGTCATTGTATGAGGAGACGCCTTGACACCACTGGTGACAGGGAGTTTACAGAATCGGACATTTAAGCCAACACTCGAACCACTCTAGGAATAGTGTCCAGGCTGTTCTTGTGACCTAGTATCTACTCTGCCTTGAGAGCCAACATCCAAGCCTGGTGACGTTGAAGTGTTGTTGTGACCTCGCTTAAAAGTTGGCTCCCATGAAAAGCGCCTCAGTCCCAAGAGGGAGCCTCGGCCAGGGCCTCTATGCAATCTTAGCGACAGCACGTTACTCACACGCCCTTCTGTAACCAACTACGGGCCGCGACCTACAGCGAGGGGTAACTACCAGATGCAATAAAATAATTCAGAACCACCAACTTTCCCACAATCTGTCTAACATTCGCTCAAGATACGCCACATTCTCTGACTTGGTACACCTAATTACTCTCTACTTGAATTTATGATGCTGAATATTCTTGGTCTGTCCTTTGAGCTTCTGATGGAAGTCTTAGAACAGACAGTTTGGTCCTCGGTCTGACAGAAGCAATAAAGCTAAGGCTGGTCTGCAGTACACATCCCCTTGCAAGACTGCAGAACAAGTTGTCTAAGTGGAATTCGGAACATTCGATCGGGATATTCCAGTTGCCATGTGCAACGCAAGGATCCTCGAAAGCGGACACCGACGCGTATGGCGCGTCCCAAAAACATCCTGGCTTGTCGAAGAACACATTTTCAGGGAGACCTCGAGGAAACAGCCTCAACACGCCAACCTCCCAGCAGCAATCATCTTAGCTACCAACACACTGACCCCAAAGGAATCCGGCAATTCAGAATTTGACAAGGAGCAGATTGTACGCAAACTCAGCAGGGCTGCCGCGTGTGAATTGGACATCCGAGCGATTCTCTCCTACCTCAAGCCCGAAGCTGAGCAAAAAGAGATATATCTCCGACACAAGAGCACAACCAACCACGTCGTTTCCGCTGCCGCATATCTTGGAGACCTATCCTTCTTCGAGAAGCTGTATCCTCAGCATGAAAACATAGATTCCTCGGAAAATATATACTTCGGCAATCCGCTACGCTGTGCAATCCTGCAGGGACACCTGGACTTGGTAAGGTTTATGCTCGACCAAAACGTCGACGTCAATAAAGCTGGATCGGGAACTGGATTTGGTTCGACGGCTCTCGAGGCTGCTGCTTCCAGTGGCCGACGCGATCTCGTAGACTTAATCCTTGAGCCGGAGTATGGATGCACTATATCTGGCGAGAACTTCGAAAATGCAGTGCTCGAAGCTGCTTCTGCTGGACACTTGACAATGGTTCGGCATCTTATTCAGCGATTCGCCATGGACGTGACGCTCGAACTTTCAAATCATCCTTTGATGGAAGCCTGCAAACGAGGCGTGGACTTGCCAGATCGATCAATATGCGAGCTCGTTGTTGGATCAAACGTTCTGGACTAACAAATCTTGTTGCTGATAGCTCATCGATTGGAAGAATGGACTTTCTCATGGATGTGGTGTATCTCTAGTTCGACTTTGAACCTGGCTGAAAGTGATATATGCAGATCTGCATTTGATGATGGACTCGCTCAATTAAATTAATCTGTGTGATACAATGAAAACATCGGTAGCAAGTCAGGTCGGGATGGTGTGCAGTCGTGCCCAGGTGGAAAGAAGCAGACGTGGGCACCTCTAGGTGGCATAGACATCGGGCGCATATGAACACAATGACCTCGAAAATCCGACTTAGAATCGTTCAGAACTGTGTAGCAGCACTATCATGGCACTTGCTTCCATTTATACAGGTCCCACCAGGTCCGATTCTGTCCGCAGAAGAGAGCAAGGGGCCATCCGTTGCAGTGACGGCCGTGCGCCGAGCCATGGCTTTAGCGAGCCCATATTCCACCAAAACACTCCTCGCGACGGTACAGCTGGTGCTCAATACCAAGAGACCTATAGAGCTAGATCAAGCAGACTTCGCATCTCAAATTGAGAATATATCACATGGCCATTATTGGAGTACTGAAAGATCGACAGTAGCGAAAGAAGAAGAGAAATACAGGGACATTCTCTCTGATTCTCAAGTACTCGATGACCGAAGCTAACATGACTGATTTGCCGGCTCCCGGGACTCCTTTGATCTATAATGTCCCGTGGACATTTGAACCATGCCATTGTTGAAAATGTGATGTTTCACAAAGCCGAAGTTCTGTTCCAGGTGCTTGTGATGATAGATGACGACAGAACCCACTCGATTCAGCCATGTCATCGGTAGGCTGAAGCCATGCTTGAAGCTTAGTGATATGTGCTGAGGTTGAAGTGGCATGTTCTGCATCCACCATCTCGAAATATTCAGACTCGGAAGCAGATTCTGACATCGTGTCTGACATTTTGTTCGCGTGGTCCTCGACAGAACGGAAAAGGTCAGATATCAGATCAAAATCAACGCTCTCGGCCCTGCTTGAACACCGCTCTTTGCAAGCAGCACACCGCTTGAGCAAAGTTCGAGTCGAACGAGGGAGTGGGCAGCCACTTGAAGATAATGTAACTTGACGCGTCGGATTTGAGGTTAAAGGCTACGTAGAACCACCTCGATTCCGGGCAGAAAGAGTCGTTGCCATCATCGCGTTGGAGGATGATTGAGGCTGGAGGATGGTCACATACCTGTATGCAAAATCCAACAAAACCAAGACGCAGCCAAGGTAAGAACGAGGACTCGAGGTTGACCTCGATGCGGATTGGATGCCTTGAATGGACCAACGCGAGACAGGACGTTGTGAAGAAGTGAGACACACGTGACATGATATATCAGAAGCATTTGTTAGGGGCTTGGCGGGCTTTGAAGGCTGAAAGACAAGCTTCTGCCATTTCTGCGACTTCCCGACGCCGTCGACCTTCAACGACACCAGTCGATCATCAACATGCCGTGCCGTACCGTGCCGTTCCAGAACATCTTCTTCACGTAAAAGCTCCGCAGCAGAGACGATGACACCAGTCTGGTTTACAAATAGCAAGCGCTATCTTCCAAAGAGCTGAAGAGAATGGCGCTTCGTGGAGCCTTGACAGAATGGGCTCTTCTCCCTACCCCTTTTCGACGTAGAGCGACTCGCTCAAACCAGATACGGTCGGCTTCATTTCGATTCGAGATGAAATGGCGGGAGGACGATAACGGCGCTGGACGGCGCTACCTTCGGGCAAGGCTCTTGAGGGGTCTGCATGCTGTACCCCTGCCAAGCACATCAGTCATCACCAGATCATCTCATCTGCAGTATCTTTTCAAGTCGTCTAATTCTGACTACCTTCTATCTATCTCCTGGCTCGTTTGGGCATCTCACCGACTTTATCCGCCCTGGAGTACTTTACGAAGCTGGTAATGGGTCGAGTAAGCCAGCACACACAGATAGTGTCAGACCATCACGATAGACCAGCCAGCATTTACTGCACTCATTCAATAGTTTAAAGAGAGCTTCGATGCATCCTCTCCGATAGCGACCCTCAATTCGTCAGACTATGCATACTGGATGGGACTCTACCCCTGGCTGCTCTGCTTACCTACGCTGGCCACCCCCGCAGATAAGCTTCTGTCGACGCGTCAAGGATGCTGCAGAAAAATATTGGAGGCTTGGAGCTTGCACGTTTCTTCACAACAGATGAACTAAGGCTTCCAAATTCAAACCACCGAGAGCCATTTTTTCATTCGAACTGGCGCCGTTCCCGTATGCCAAAGCCTCAATATCTCCTGCCGATTTACCGTGCCGCGCACGTTCCGGGGAAAGCATCGACTGATCTGGAACAGGGTTCGTGGACAACTATGCCGTTCAGAAATCTCCGGGCTTTCGCGACCTCGGCGCTGTCGTCAAAATGGGGATCGCATCTTCTTGATACGAAGATATCCTGGGTTTAGTGCTGATTAGCCCCGAGATCCGGCATTCTCCCCTGTCCAAATAAGCACAGCGCCGAGTATGGATGGACCCTTTATTCTGTACCCTGCAGTGTGTTTGGTATATGACCTCGCTGCCTCGCTCGTTTTTCTGTGCAGTGTTACCGCTCGCCAACTGTCGTTATCCGTTCTCACTCGTTTATGAACATTGCGAATCCTAATGAATAGTTCTGATACCTCATAATCCGGTTTGGACTACCATTGATACCAGCTGCAAGTGCAAAATGGTTTCACAATTGGGTTCTGCGCTTAGAGCATTGATGTGGATAAGTTCAGTAAGTGATTTTTAAGATGGACAATCACGGGGAAATATTTCTGACAATCAGCAGATCGCTACATCTCAAGCTGCGATAATTGGAAAGCGCGATCTTGTGTTACCCTCCACTCTTCCCGGGAGTTGGAGATCTGAGGGTTGTTACATGTAAGTATGACCACTTCTTTACTCCGTGTATTATGTTGACATGCGTCAGTGATGTCGGCAGAACACTCACAGGAGGCGGATACACGAACAACACTGGAATGACTGATGAATCCTGCATTGCGTACTGTGAGAAAGCTGGCTACATCTATGCTGGTACCGAATATGCCGAAGAATGTTATTGTGGCAACTCTCTGGCGTCAGGATCCGGCCCGGCTCCTACAACAGATTGCAACGTAGCTTGCTCTGGAAATGCGACTGAACCTGTGAGTCACGAGAGAATCAGAGTGTCGTCCTAAAATCTCCTAAATACTGATTTCTGACCGTCCAGTGTGGAGGTGGTAACCGGCTGAATCTCTTCTGGAACGGCCAAACTGGACCAACAACGAATCCAGGTCCAGGACTGTGGGCATTCTCGGGATGCTACACCGAAGGGACGACGGGAAGAACTCTTGACCACGGGCTTGCAGTCGTGGGTGGCTCGAACAACATGTCCGTGAGCAATTGTGTGACCGCATGCCAAGGAGCAGGTTACAGTCTTGCCGGAGTTGAGTACTCTGGAGAATGCTACTGTGATAACACTATCTCTAATGGCGGTACACTTGCTCCTGAGGGAGTATCTGGTTGTTCGATGCTTTGCAATGGTAATTTCTCCGAGTACTGCGGAGGACCATCGAGATTGGACGTCTATGACTTCAACAAGACTGTCACACTCCCACCTTGGAATACGACGAGTCTTTCTTCCACGAGCTCGGTTGTATCAAGTTCCAGCACTCGGGTAATGATAACAACGACATCGCAAAGTTCGTCGACTCTGGTCTCTACTGTTGTTTCGACGACTTCATCAAAGAGCTCTACACTATTGACAAGCACCAGTACGTTTTTGCAAACCAGCTTGCTTCTATTCCCAGGATCTCAAGAACTGGGATTTCCTCAGATATATTTGGTTTTGAATCATATATCTCTGCAAGGCAGTCACTGACTCTCGATTTTGTGTAGAAACGTCCTCGGTCTCATCGTCCAGAACTTCCAGTTCTACCAAAGCATCGACGTTCTCCTCTTCAGGTACATCCACGACACATTCAATGAGTTCTACGAAGTCATCGTCAGTTTCCAGCACTAAGAGTTCTAATCTAAGCTCGACAAACTCCTCATCACTTTCCAGTTCCAAAAGCTCCACGGCATCAACCTCGGCACCGACAAGTTCCAGTTCCAAGATTTTTTCAACGCTGATAACACCAGGAAGCTCAAGTTCTTCCGGCTTCAGTTCCCTCAGTACCCGAATACAGGTTGTTTCCTCGTCTTCCTCAACAGTCACAAGCTCAGCTACTGCGATTCCAACCCTTCAAAACAAGCCAACAGTAGGCTCATATAACTACTACCAATGTCGCACGGAAGGTACCGGGGTACGAGCGCTCTCTGGAGCGGCATCAGCAAATGACCTCATGACTGTGGAGATGTGCGCGGCTTCTTGTACTGGGTATACCTACTTTGGAACAGAATATGGTCGCGAATGTTACTGTGGGAACTCATTTGGAACGGGGTCGACCGTAGCACCGACAACAGACTGTTCCTTTACTTGTGGTGGAGATGCGTATGAGTACTGTGGAGCTGGTACGCCCATAAATCAACTGAAATCGGAGCAACGCTAACGTGACGCAGGAAATCGACTTTCAGTCTATGTTCTGAACGGAACCGCTCTCCCTTCCACGTCTTCCGTATCTTCCTCGTCAACGACGGCACCAACCGGCGTTTCATCGACTGTCTCATTATCAAGCTCAAGCACCGCGCCAGTATCGACTGGCTTCCCAGCAGGATGGACGTCGCAAGGATGTTGGGTTGATGGCTTAAATGGCCGCATTCTAACTAAGCAGCAACCTGATAATGCTCAAAATACTCTCGAGTCATGTGTCCAAACCTGTGCTAGTCTGGGCTATACTATTGCTGGCGCAGAGTACGGAACTGAATGCTGTGAGTTCACCATCCCACCCGAATCTATATACCCGCTAATGTCACTAGATTGTGACAACTTTGTTTACAATGGTGGCGCACTTGCTGCGGCTCAAACAGATTGCAACATTCCTTGCCCTGGAAAGTCTTCTGAAATGTGCGGAGCTGGCGGCAGAATATCTATGTACTCCAAAGGTACTCCAACTGTCTATGCGGCACCCGCTCCTCAAAAAGTAGGACTGCCAACAGGCTGGGGATATGCGTAAGTTCATTCAATGTCCTCGATGTGAATCATACCGTATGCTCCAAGTACTGACGCTTCCAATCAGTGGGTGTATTCAGGACAACATTCCCTCAGTTGAAGACCCCAATGAACAGCTTTACACGTTCCCATACAAAGTCTGGGATGATGCTTCTGGCAACACTCCCGAGAAATGCATTACTAGATGTCAAGAGTTTGGTTTCAATGCAGCCGGATTGGAATATGGCTCACAATGCTTCTGTGGAGACGTGGTATGTAATTCCCCGTGCAGTTCCATGGCCTCTGAAAGGGGTTCCTGAGGCCCACGGTTGATTACTATCCGTTCTAATAACTTCAATAGGCTAACATCCAAGTTGCATCTGCTCCATCAACCTACACCAATCCCAACTCTGTCCAATACTACACTAGAAGCTCGGTACCAATTACCTACCCAGACTCCTCCTGCGCCGCTCTCTGTACCGGAAACAGCTCGTACATCTGTGGCGACGGCTCTAAGCTCACATATTACACCTGGCAAGGAGCAACTCCTCTTTACAGCTGGGGAAATCCGACCGGTACGGACGCAGGGGAATACTCGCTGCTTATCGGTGGGGTGGTTGTTCCGTTGATTGTCTCTCAAGTTGTGACTGGAAAAGTCACTTTCGTAGAGAAGAAGGGCACTGGCGAACCAAACGGAACTGGAGCTTACGAATTGGACCTTTCGCAAATCAACGACTTCTCCAAGGCTTGGAGGGCTATGGATGGACTTCAGACTGATGTCTTTTGCGCTGGTGGACTCACTCTCCCCGACAAAGTCGGTAGACAATTGACAGTTGGAGGCTGGGCTGGAGATGCCAACTATGGCGTTCGTCTGTACTGGCCAGATGGGTCAGATGGGGTGCCTGGTACCAATGGCTGGGTTGAAGACCCCGGTGTGCTCTCACTACAGGTCCCTCGCTGGTATCCATCGGCAATGATCATGGCCAACGGATCAATCCTCATCGTTGGCGGTGAGATCGGCCAAAACGCTGCTGAGCAACCGAACTTGGAAATCCTGCCTCCAACAGGTGTCAAAGATGCAAGCACAACTAGCGGTTATTCCAACACAACAGTGTACCTTGATTTCCTGGATCGAACTGCGCCTTTCAACCTTTACCCTTTCATCGTTGTCCTCAAATCCGGTATCTTTATCGCTTACTACAACGAAGCACGGATCCTCGACGAAGTCAACTTCCAGACGATTAAAGAATTACCCAATATGCCAGGAGCCGTCAACGACCCAACAGGAGGCCGAACCTACCAACTCGAAGGCTCGATGGTCATTCTCCCCCAACATGCGCCGTACACAGACCCAGTCGGTGTCCTAATCTGTGGTGGTTCCACATCTGGCGGAGGATATCCAATAGACAATTGCGTATCCACCCAACCCGAAGTCGCAAACCCAACATGGACAATTGAACGAATGCCCTCCCGCCGAGTCCTTCCCTGCATGGCTGGTCTGCCAGATGGCACTTACGTGATCCTCAATGGCGCCGAACACGGTGTCGCTGGTTTCGGTCTTGCTGGCTCACCAAATCTCAACGCAGTCATCTACGATCCCTCTAAGCCGGTCAACCAGCGCATGTCTATCATGGCGAACACTACCGTTGCCCGTCTTTACCACTCCGAGGCCACGGTCTTGCTGGATGGCCGCGTTCTGGTTTCTGGTTCCGATCCATCAGGACAGTACGTCTCGCCTGCAGATTCGTTCCCCGAGGAATATCGTGTCGAGGTCTTCTCGCCGCCGTATCTCCTCTCAGGCCTTCCTCGCCCAACATTCACGATCACGAACAAAGACTGGTCGTATGGTGAGCAAGTCACTTTCACTGTCTCTTCCGCCACGAACCTCAAAGTTTCACTTCTGGGATCTGTGGTCAGTACACACGGAAATGCGATGGGTCAACGTACGATCTTCCCAGCTGTGACTTGCACTGGAACGACGTGTGTGGTTACTGCGCCGCCGGATGCCCATACCAGTCCGCCTGGGTGGTTCATGATGTTTGTACTTAACGGACCGACGCCCAGTGTTGGACAATTTGTGAGAATTGGTGGAGATCCTGCTGGCTTGGGTAACTGGCCCAATCTACCGCCGTTTGATTTGCCTGGTATTTAGTGGCAAGGGGACCATTGAGCGTCGTGTTGATCGGCTGGATATGGACGATAATGGATGATTCACCGCATGTATTCGAGCTTCAGGGGGTGGTGTTTGGTTCCGATGGATAAATTATTTGCATATATTAATGAGATGCTTAATAAAAATCGCGCTATAACAACTGTAAGAGAGACATTGTCAAGTTATTGATCTTACCTCTCCACTGCGCGCCTAGATAAACCAAACCTAGCTCGCTGCGATCTTCCACGAAACAAATGGCATTGGCAACAGATTACTGACGGCCAAGGCTACAAATGGAACAGATCATTGAAGCTGACGGCTTGTTAAAGTGAAATGCCTCTGATTCTCTCGAGTCAAAATCAGGCACAGATCAACAACAATTTAGCGAACAAGAATGTGGAGTCGAAGTGGAACACGGACCTGGAACAAGAATTTGGCTCTCGGGAGATCGACAAGACAAGGACATGTCTTGGACTTTGAATTAGGTTCGAGCATGGTGGGGAAATGGCTTGGCATTTGGCGGGGTAATTCTTCAAAACTTTCGTTGTTTGCCTAGATCAAGCCCTCTTCACCTTAGGAGACCTGGATCTGAAGGCTTGCAAAGGTTCACTATATTGCTGTTCATCCACAGCAATGATGTTTCCATTGTTTCATACTTTCGTACTTCGCTTATTGTGTCTTTGCCCTCATCGCAATGCAATTTTGTTTACCCTTGCTTTTCACAGTCCAGCCACGTATGCAATATTGATAAAAATCCAGAAAACCCTGTCAACCCATCACCGCAATCCTTCCTGTCTCCTCAATTCATCCCTGAAATGATTGTGTCCCCCATTGCCCGTCGGACTTCCCGCCAAACTTCCCAATCCACCACTATCCCTATCCATCTCTCGTCCGGGACTCATGGCGACCTTCGCTGGCGCATCATGATACTGCCCATCACTTCTCAACTCCCTATCCCTCAACTGTATATCTCCGTTCTTGCCCAGCCCCATCCTCTGACTTCTTGATTTGCCTGTACCATATCCACTTCTCCGACCCATAACATTCCCCAGTCCAATTTTGTGAGAGTTCCGATTCCAGAAATAGCCCCCGATGACGCAGAGGAGTATGAAGCCCAGGACTGTGGGAAGTGCGATGTAGAGGGATTGGCCTTTGGGTGCTGAGGATGGAGATTGGTGGTAGATGGGTTTTTCGTAGACTTTTACGCGGACAATTGGACCTGGGTTTGTTAGCTGGATGCCGTTGCATGGCAATAGAGTTTCCTTACCTTCCAGACTGAGCTGTGCCCCAACAGGAGGATTGATCCGGTTGAGGAACAGTGTAACATTATTCGTCTTCATTTCCTGCAACCAGTCTTTCTGGATCGTCCAGACGTAGTATCCATCACTTGTAGAGACTGGATCCGACTTGAATGCAACGGGACCATGGCCTGTGTCGTTCACGTAGTTCGCGACAATATTGACAGAAGCATTTCTTTGGGCGAAGAAATCTTTGTCCCATGTAACTTCCCTCTGTCAGCACTTTGTCCCGTTTCAAGAGTGGTCGCTGCTACCGTAGTATTTCCCATCCACATTGACGTCCGATCCGTTTGTGGGGCTGCAGAACGGCGCATATTTCCCATCGCGATTATGGCATTCCTGGAATGATCCACCACGCGTAGCAGCAGTCGTCTCCGCAGAGTTTGACGCGGTCTGTGTAGCTGTACCAGTGGCGGTCAAGCTGTACGGTATCGGATTGAGCGTTGTCTCGACGCCGTTTACGGTCGTGATGCTCGGAGTGTAGGTCGCGACTGGGATACCGCTGGGATCGACCGAGATCCATGGGTTGAAAGCATTGGAGACTACTGAAGTTTTTGGGAATTAGCATGAAGCTTTGAATTAGTAGTATTGAGAAGATCGCACCATCTCTGCGAGGAATGTATGAACCGGCAGAAGCTGTAGTGTAAAGTAGAGCAGCAGCAACTACCCCGCTATGTCGAACGGAAACGTGCATACTGTACAGTCTTTGACGATTCTCTCATGTAGAATTCCCGAAAGAGTGGTCGCGAGCAATCTAACAATCTATACCATTTCCAGACGGGCCTTCTCCATACAATTGAGGGCGGTGCGTTGAGGAAACTGGGGACAGAGTGGAGGAGGGTTTGCTTGTTGATCCGCGTCGAGGTGGGGAGACCTTTAGATGACATCGAGTCAACCCTGTAACTGCGGGACCTGTCTCCTGTTCTTCTCGAAGCGAGGCGCTAATCCACAGAGCAATTCAGGGGCTCAGGCACTGACCAGGCCGGCCTTCAGTGGTGCCCGCTTACAGTCTTGCACACTTCTCCAGCCGCGTGGAGGTTCCAGCTGCAGGGCATTCATTGCGTACACGTACTTTATCACCATTGTGAATCGTCAGTAGGGATGGACAACAACGTTCATTCCTGGGGGTCATCTCCTGCATAACGAGCCTTTGTACTCTCAGAAGTATGGTAATCAACAAGAGAGTTACATGAGTTTGAACTGAGGCTGTTGTTGCGTTAGGATTGATGAAAAGCTCGATGTCTCGTAGGCTGAGGCCGTTACCTCACAGAAGATCACTATGAGCAAGAAACTTTGCAATATTCTAGTCATAAACTAACATAGACGATTACCTATCAACAGTCATCGATCATCTCGTACTTTAAGCTTGAATCCGTTGCTCATTAATTCGATAGTGTAAAGTATTGATGGAGCTCTAGCCTGCTGATTTGATCTAGACGAGTGTCGAAGTGATTCTTGGCACTTCGGAGTCAAAATGGTCCATTTTGAACAATGGAATTTGGGGCTTCAAGTCTGAAAGTGTGACAAGGAAACGAACTGACGCTAGTTTGTTGATGATTAACATGAAATGGGTATCGCTCTATATGACTCCGTCGCAAACAAGGAACGAGTGACTCCTAACTACTGTAAAGAAGCGAAAGAAAGGCCTGACCAAAGTCTAGCATCTAGGCAAGACGCCTTATGAGTACCGTTGGAGACTCACGCTGTAGACCCTACTACGATATAAAAGAACTCATCGACAGGTGAGTTAGTCTCAGTGCCCAACAACGGAGAAGGAATGAACGAAATGTGATAGATGTCCAACCATCTCTGCCACCAATTATCAAAAAAATGTATCCTGCATCACCCCGCAGCCGATTGCGAACGCCAAACTCTCCAGAAAGCGAATAAACGCTCATCCAAACACCGTCATCATCATATTATATCATACCATCAGTTTCCTTCGTAACACAAGCGCCAATGCTTCTAAAACCCCTCAACATAATCCAACATACAGCTTCGGACTTTGTTGTTATGCACTGCCTTGCCCTTCTTGCTCTCGCTTGAGGTTTTCTTTGTGAGATCGGCAGTCTTGACGAATACGAGCTTTGCTGATTCGTTATTTCGTTTCTTCGACCTGGTCTTTCCTGAAGACTTTGTCGGCGGGCTAAGGTGGGTAGACTTTGCTCTCCGCGACATGTCTTCTCCCTGGTGTTTCCGGTTTGTTTCGCCATAGCCTTCGTTCTGATCGGTGGCGGATTGAGCTTGCGGTGCTGCTCTGTCCCTGTGCTTGTGCCTGGGACTTTGTCTGTGGACCGGTCGCACTGGTGAGGAGGAGCTAGTACTTGAGTTGGATGTATATGATGAGTCTGAGGTGGCGTTTGAAGTAAATTCGGCTGATGAGCTGTGGGTAGTTGAGGTAGACGTGGAGGTTGACGGTGATCTTCTGCGACGAGATCGGTTAGATGTTGACGGACCATGCTCTTTGCTGGGCAGATAACCGGGTCCACGATGTGGCTGTTCGAAGTCGGATACCGTGATCGTATTCGAAAGCGATGAAGGAGGAGGGGTGGGATATGGTGTTGGTGGTGGTGCTGGAGCATCGTGAGGACCTGTAGACGTCGTCTCTTAGAATAAGTTAGCTAATGGAAGGAAGACATGAGTATACGCAGGCAGTATGTAATAGCAAGCAGCAGTAAATGTTTGTGGTAGAAATTACTGACCGGGCTGTTCATGAGATCGTTTTGAATAAGAGCTTGACATGTTGATTTCGTATTGGAGACTGGAGCTATGCCGCTCTTCATCTTCGGCAGTGGACGCTTGGAAGAACATATTCTGTTCGAAGGTGACCTTGGCTGAGTGCTCCATCTTGATTGATGGTAGTAGTGAGCTTGAATTGAGATGATACAATAGAGAGTCTGGGGTGGCTTTAAACTTTTGCGATAGTTGAGGAAATGGGCTGGGAAAGAAGCAACTCGACGGGGAGATTCTGGAACTTAAGAGATCGAAAGAGACAGTGATCACAGGAAGAGCTGCCGGACATTTCCGTTCATATCGTTTAATCGAGCCTTTTCATCTTCCTGGCCTTACTTCTTGTGGCAATCGGAAGCAGTAAAAGTGGCTGGACAGGTTCGTCACCATGAGGGCATCCTATAGATCAACAGGGTAATAGACAGAGGTATGCCTCTCGAGGCTTCCAAGGATCTACTGTGCGATCGGTGAGCATCTTGGGTGATTCTGGGCGACGGTGGATAGCTTTGCCTCGTCGCATAGTTGCTTGTCGAAGGACCCACCCCGAATTCCGGTACTGTAAACGCCGCTCTTCTCATAGCTTGTAGTTGACGCCATTGGCGTCAAATGACTGTAGCACTGCCCCAAATAATTTCAATCTGATTTGCTTCAAGCGGAAGACGAGGGGTGTACAAGTAGACAATGAGTGCGGTTATCATGCTTGTTTACCTTGGACAAGGCTTTCGGCTAATGCACGTGGCGGCTTTCCCAAGGCTATCTTTGTTTCCTGCCATGATTTGAGTGCAGATGCTCGCTCACATTTTCAATGAAGAAAATTTTCTCCGGGATTCCTCATGTCTAAAACCTTGTAAGGTTACGCGGGCGGAGTGATTCGGATTCTTGCTCCCGGGTACTCCTTCAGCTGCTCAGGATGCCCTTTCCCTATCGTCTAATACGGTGTGTATCTGTCTGGTGTGCGGCTCTCAGTCTTGTCCAGGCAGCCGTCTCTTCCTAGCCGGTAAGCCTTAGACAGCACATATTCTACCTTGTGAGTCTGCCCTCTTGGCCGAAGTCTTCTTGTAGAGACTGCGCCTGTCCAGAATCTCAAATGGAACAAGCTATTGTTATCGCACGATCGGGCGACATGTCACCACTCCGTGATCGATAGAGCAGATTGACTTCGACCAGAAGCTAGAATCTGAAGGGGTGATAGATGGTGCGGAAATACTTCAACATGGTCGATTACCATGCTTTGACCTCGCTGAAGCTGAAAGTTGAAAATTTAAGGGTTTGAAAATGGCAACTAATCTACTGGGAATCTTTAGGATATATATCTGTTTTGAGGGTAAGACACAGAAGAAGAGGAAAATGGTGCATACCACAGCATACGAAAAGAGGGGGGAGGGTAAGAGAGCGGTCCACCAAGATGTGTGCGGACAGGGAGGGGATGCAAGAGCGAGCCAAAGGGAGCAAGCCGTAATCAAGCCATCTCACATATCCCTCTCACGCACATCCAGAGCTATCGGGGGCCAGGACATGGTACTACGGGTCCAGTATAGAGGTCAAGTGGTGCCTGATCCCCTGACTATGCTCAAAGCCGCAGCCAGTGGCCTTTCACTGCCTCTTGTTCAGCTCATGTGCCACCATATTGAAGAGTCCGGTCCGAATCTCCATGAAATTACGCCCGGCTTTTTAGAAAGAACAACGCCCACTTTGACGTTGAATCAGTATCTGGAAGAAGAAAGTTCGCGTGACTGCCTTTTCACATGGGTAATGGTGACTCTTGATAAGAGAAAGTGAGGTGAATGTGTGGCTGCTGGGCTGTGCTTTTGAGGTGATGCGGAGTGCTGAGGGGAGTAATAGTGGTGATGCGCACCGGCTTGTTTTCTGGAAAGCCTTGTACAGTTCTTTTGGTTGTTATTCGTCAGAGGACACTTTGAAGGGGTTTCAGCTCGGACAAGGGTAAGTACGCCTGTTCTAGTTCTAGAATTCGATTGTTGTCTCCGCGAACCTCTACCTCATCGGATTTATTCGGTTTAGAGCCTAAGTCCAGAGGCTTCTTTTCAGCAGTTCAGCCACAATTCACCATGAAATAATTTTAATATGCAATACATTCATGCGTAAATTACTTGACAATGAATGTCTAGATAATAGTCCTCGTAGATGTCTGTCTATTCGCGAATGTCTAGCAACTTTTCGATCGTAGAGTTTTTAAGATACGTGCGACGCCGTTCCACAGAAAAGAGAGAAGATCGCACGTTTGTGCAGAATCCATTCCCAGTTGTCTCTTCGGGATAACAGACGTTCAGCTTCGGTATCTCCCAAATCTAAACAATTGGTCGCACTTCCGGGATATGTAGCGCTCTGCCACGCTCCCAGATCATCTCGACGTCTAAGCCTCTCTACCGTGAGAAGGGTTATTATCATGTGTGATATCTCGACCTTCAGCCTCACCGGAATAGGTAAATTTTGGGGGGCAGGACTCCTGGGAGCCAGAAGGAGACTTGACTGCTGCGCCAATGTGCTAGGAGCTCAAAATCCGGTCGTGTTAAGAAGGGCTTGCACCAGCTAGAATTATCTGCAATTTGCAAAACTAATACTTATTGTGGGTGCATTTCAGGACCAGGATGATACCTTTTGAGATAATTTTGTCAATGTGACCCGATGGCTGGTTTATCAGCTGCAGATTCTCCAGGTAAGCTAGCCGTAGGAGGTGTTGCCGAAGGTCGACACAAAGGTGACCTAGTAGGAAGTGCTGGCATCCCGTCGCCTCTGAGTTCTGTTTGTCTCATCCCACGTTTATGGTCTTCGTTTCCAAAGCGCATGCAGGCGCACCCCCTTTCGTCCGGCGTTGCCTTGCATCCATGTCATGCATTGAATATCCCACCACACCCCGCTTGCCATGCATGAACTGGATAGTTTCCGCGACTCAGGGCTGGGCCGCTCTTCAGGGTCTACTCACTGGTTGATCATGTTGCCTCGGATTGGTTCAAGCAAAGATAACTATTCTCCTTTCATCCAATCTCAGCGTCTGGCCCTTATCTCCACCAGAACAGAGCCGCATTATCGGACAGCCTTTAATGCAGCCAACCAACGAACGTACCACTGAGTGAATGCTGTTTAGCAATTTCTGGCACTCCCAATCCGCCACATACACTATTGATTATGATGCAGCAATTGAGTTCATAATGAAACTGGGTACCTACTTATGCAGCTTAAGATATTATACTAGAATGCAATTAAACATATCTGCTTTCAATTTTCCTTCGCGCAATCCTAAAAGAAGATCAAGAAAGGCACATTAGATATTTTAATTCGAGGCACGTAGTTCGTGAAATGCTTTGAGAGCAACCAAGGAATTACTAATAGTGGGCAATGAAATCAGCAGATCATGACCTGCGCGTATCGACAGCAGGCTTGAGCAAGCCTGAGGAAAAGTCCACCAGTCAAGACAGTCCTCGACGCTTTCCGGAGCCGTCCTCAGTATCTGAGTTGGGCCTATGGTAAGGTGATCTGTTGACCTGCTGTCTTACTTTACAGTATCACTTTACTAGTCGGATCCTGCACTAGTTATATACCTAACTTGTCGATCTCATGTTATCGTCTGCTTGCTGACCTGATGATTTGGGGCATAGGGTAGCGGCTTTGGACGGGGATAACCGAGTTAAACCAGCACTAACTTTTGGAGGCTTCGACCCCCAGGCAGATGTATTTTTATAACGGATTCACGGAAATATCCCAGCCAGTCCTATATCAAAACTATTCGATTCGAAATTTACAGTAGATTAATTTCTAGGGGATTGCATCAAGAAGCCTCCTTTCGCGAACATCTAATGGCACTATCTGGCTACCGAGACCACTTGATACAACTGTAGATTTTCAAACAATACAATGCGCTGGTCTAAATGTCAAACAGATCATATCGCATTGCAGATCATTTACGCCATTGCGAGATTCCTGACATGACGTTACCCACGTGACGGTGGCTTATCCGAAGCATTTCTCCTAGCTTTCACTTCCGCATGAGGAAGGAAATCGGTCATCAAATCAAGCTAATAAAGCCCTGGGGTTGATCTTGAAGGAAAGGCTCGATATACATGCTAACTTCGCGGAAGTCAGACTCATGCTCCTCTTGACGTCGAGGATCTCCTTCGCGATGTTTGTTTACATCTCGCTTACGATTTGCCACTCCAGTTTTCTGACAAATAACCCGGCTGACGGCCGTGACCGAGTGATAGAGAGGAGCGGTTCAATGGAGCCATGTGAGTTTTGCCAAGTGTCGGAACTTGGTCGCAATATGATTAGTTGTATCTAAGAGTACTTTCTGCCATAATCCTAAACCAACGAAGGCGCATTGAGGGTGAACGACACTCTACTATTATTACTTCTGACCTATATCTATCTCCTTTGCGCGAAATCACAGGCGCAAACTCAATCAGAAGCAGAAAGATCAAACTTTGAATACACGTACCATAACGAATGTCTCGTGAGCACCTTGCACTATCTCCCATCAGCTGCCCCACCCTTTACTTCTGCACCTAAAAACCAAATACCTCTGCTTTTAGAGAAACCGTGATACAATACAAAGTCCACACCGCGAAAGAAACTAAAGTTCGTACCAGGAAATTCATTGATTAGAGATTATGAGGTTTCTGTCGTAAAAAGGGAGCAGATGATGATAGAAGACAACCAGCATGCAGAATGCTAGCATAGAGTTCTTCGGAATGTAACAGCATCTTCGTAAGGCTCTGTTTTGCTCATGAACCCGGACTCTCGTCTGTATAAATATATGCCAGAGTCTGGATACAAAAAAGATGTCTCATCTCTGGTCTTGCGGTTGTTATGAGGGCGTGGTAGTCTATGGAGAGCTTGGCGAGTCGACTGGGTGGTGTGATCCTGGTCCGGTGGTCGACGGGGATTTGGTAGCCGCTCTCCATCGAAGTTGATCGCACTATCAACAGGGCTTGTACCTTGAAGGCTATGGTCAGGTAGGGTTTGGGAAGCTGTTGGCGCGATATCGGTACTGCTGGTGGTTTCAGGGAGCGGTGGCATCGAGACGGTGGCCATGTCTTCAATTTGCTTTTTGGCGTGATGCCACGTCCTGGATGATCGCTTTGATGAAGTGCCATTGACTTTATCGGAAGAGTAATTTGAAGTCGTCGTATCGCGATATCTTCCACTTTTCGAGATCGGTACGCGCTTCTTCGATTTGTGCATGCTTCATTTTGGCGTTGGCTTGGAAGGTCACGGGTTCCACCCCTTTCCAGCAGATTTCGCCCCTTGTAACATAGAGATGCTTGAAAGGGCTATTATGATTCGAAGACTAGCCAGGTTTCTGATAGATGACGTGAGGGCACTCGGGGAAGGTTCCTGGACAAGTTGTTTCAGTATAAGGGCACTTGAAACCCTTCCACTTCGGATCGTTACATTTTTTGGAGTCATTGCACTTTATCTCCCAATTGTGTGGCCAGTATGGAAGATGGCGTGTGCTGCTGCGGACGGCATTGTGAGACTTTTCCCGTGATTTTGCGTCGCTCGTATCTTCGTCTGATATGCCTTGGGACTCTGCTTCTGATCGGGACTTGGAGTCTGATTCGGAAACGAAGAGGCACTTCGTCATGTACTTGAGCGGTGACATGGACTTATACCAAGCCTTGCTGGGATCCACGCCGCAAGCAAACGTACATGCACTCTTCGTACAACCCCGAAAGCACCGTCCTTTGCCTTTCCGTTTGGTGTGGTAGTCAACGATCATAAAATCGTCTCTGGTGGGATATGCCCGAATCGCCGTCTCGTCCATTTCCGGCGGGGTACGTAGCAGTATATCACCCTGGAGTGATGATTCTCTCTGGGAATTAGGTGGGCCGATAAGCCTGCAGCGGTCGCATGTCTCGTGGTAGTCCGCTTCATTCCTTTCAGCCATTCTCTTTCGGATGATTCTCTCGAGCTGCGTTTTCATCTCCAGCCAGCCTTCACATTCCTTCTCATCGCCTCTCTCAAACAACTCTTGTAGCGCACCAGCCAGTCTTCCCTGGGCCATGACTGGGCCATCCTCTCGAACCGTAGGAACAGGAAGCAGATCATTTTTGAAACAGAAGTTTGTCAGCTTACTATGAGCATCGCATCGATCGTGGGGGGCAAAAGCCAGTGCCCTAGCATCCCACAGCTTTTCCGTAAGATGTATGTCAATGATGGATATCGAGCCCTTCACTCGGGATACCCAGACGCCTTTTCCATGCTGCAAGTGATTCATTAAGAGGTCGAAGTCACCGTTCTCTTCTTTGGTACGGATTTCCCCCGGAACTGGCCACATGCCCAACGATGATATACTTGTGAGGATATAGTGATCCTTGTCAATGACCATGGATGACATTGCCAAGATTTTCATGGCGGATTCCTCTTTGATCTTCAACTCGGGCCCATCCCAGTCCAGGTCGTCTTCACTCAGAGGCAGCTCTGGTATCCAAAAGCTTACCTTGACTTGGGGACGTTTGTTGTTCCATTTCGGGATGTGGTAATCCTCTCCAAGTTTCTTATGAGTACCTTTGTCCTGGTCTCGACTCTTGCGTGTAAGAAATGCCGGAAGAGGTAGAGATCTTCGGCGAGGTTGATCATCCTTCTCGTGTGTTTCAAATTGATATAGACTTCGATACTGGGTAAACGGAGGCGCCCGTTACGACTGAATTCGGCGTGCTTGCGGATCTTCAAAAGGCAAGTTCTGGTCGGTCGGGAATTTAGTCTGTTGCTACCTCGGCATCATCGATCATTTGCCTCATGATTCTGCGGGCGGTCTTATCAAAGTGTAGAATCGCAACTTCGCCCTTGTTGAATTGCATAGTACCGTCCGCTTTCCTAATACATTCCAGGCCTTCTTCTGATCTCCAAGATATATGGGAGAGTGGGACACACATTGCTGGAATTGTTACGGTACCAGTGGTGGAATGTCCTAACGTGTTACTTGCGGATGTTCCCAGAGAAGACTCCCCACTGACTTGCGGAGCCATGGACTTGGTTGCGGTTTTGGACATGGTGCGGGTTGTGGAGGTGCACCCAGTGGGGTTGGTAAAGTGTGAGTAGATCTTACCGGATTGTTGAGGGCAGGAACTTGAGGTCGAGCGATGCTACAGAGTAGTTGTGGCCTCGATGGCGTCAGGTTGTTGCCGGATTTGAGATTACTAGCTGGTGAGGAGCAGTGTCAGCACACGTACAGGCAGACTTGAGAACGCCGAGGTAGTGACGCCGTATATTCCGTTCATGACTTCGATGTCGGGAATGTTCTGAACAGCGCAGAGACGGATTGGTATATCTCACTTGATTCACGTCGCATTTAACGAGACTGAGCACTTGAAACTGAAGGATAATATGCTGTTGGCCGGTGGTGGGTTGATATTGAAGTATGTATGGTTGCTATACGGTATTCTGTGTGCTAATGATGCCGAGGATGAGTGTCGAATGTCCTTCTACAGGTATTAGAAGCGTGACTTCACGAACTGCAACATCTAATTTGAAGCTTCTCAGAGACAACTTCTGAGGATCGCTGGTGGCGAAGCGACGAGTTTATTTCATTCTCCCTGTGAAAAGCAACATCAGTAAATATTCTGGCAACAGGCACCTCCAAGTTCTGGGCGACAGGTTGTTGCGTTTTGTACTCATCGTGTTGCGTCATCATGGCAAGGAAGAACGTTACTTACAAGTTCCGAAAGCGTTGCGAATCCAAATTTTGTTGTGACTCGAGAACATATTCATATCCGAGATTCAGTGTCTAAGTGTGCGCAATCCCCGTTGAAGCTGGGGAGAAGAAAAAGCGAGATGACGAAGGAATTTGGAGAATGCGGCTCTTCGATGCTGTATATGTATTCCATTTGTCCGGGTATCACTTACTCAACCATTCGTCCACCAATAACTCATTTCGTCATAAGCGTTCATCCATCTATTCAACGAAAAGTGATCGAAGCTCGAGCCGGTCTCCACCAGGTCCCAACCTAGACCCACAATCCGCGCTAAGCCCTACTATAGGGCAACGACTGAAATCCAAAATGACCGAATCCAGACCAGGTGAATTATCCATCGATCATCGTCCCTTCAAGGCGGCCACGCTCCAATGTGCGTCTAAGATGCTCGTCTTCTAATTTCCTCGCATTCAGTCGACTCTCTTCCAATCTCTCGACTCCTTTATTGATGTTCTCAATATGCACCGATAGAGGGATGTCGATGCGATCGCGTAGCAGCTCTGGAGAGCCGACTCGTTCGCGCAAGTCCTCCAGTCCAGCCCCCATAGCTTGCAAGCGAATGATGGTGCCGGAAACATGCGCGTACGCTGTTTTTCGATAAATGCTGACTTGTTGCAGCAAGTTCAACTTCTTGTCCATCTTATTGATCTTGCCCCGGTTCCCACCAACCATAGTCCACAACTCCGCCAAGACCTCCTCCTTCAATGCTTTGGTGTGCATGTCATCCCTTGTTGCGATTCCGTGAATCACGTCAAGCCGGTCTTCCAGATTGGTGAGGACCATGAGAATGGCCTGTGCTTCAGTAATTAAATTGTTGATCTCCTCTTCAACGATTCGAGTATGCTGAATATACTGATCGAGCAAGACACTCTCCGTAAACTTCACCGGCTGAAATGGCGCTAATAATTTGTCGTTGATGAAAGCGTTGATGGAGCTCCGAGATCCGTCTCGCTCTTGGATACCGTCAAGGACCCTAGTAGTCCATCGCGTAGTTGCGATAACGCTGTCGACCGCTCGACCCACATGACTATTGAACTTCTGCAAGTCATATGAAGCTATCCGAGCAGTCTCGATGAATCCGTCAAATTCGAGGACCAACTCATTTCTAGTGAAGTCAGTAATGTTCCTTGAATCAAAACCGGCTGCGGAGCACTTACTTGGAATGCAATTGTGAGTACCGAACAAGCTGACGTAGGTCTCGAATGGATGCTTCGCCGCGCTTCATATCCAGTGGTAGAGAGACTCCACCAGCACTCTCCTCCAGGACTTCCTCAAATTTCGATTGCACGGCCATCAAATCATTAAACTCGACTGGTGGGGGCGATCCATGAGAAGTGTCGACTCGATGGACTGGGCAGAACGGTAGGCTCAGTAATGACGCTCCAGGTATCCGACACAGCGGTGACATCGAGGCGTAGATGGAATTCGTAACGAGATTTCTGACAATGACGGCGATTCCAAACAGTAGCCATACAGCCAGAAAGTAGGAAAGAGGTTTCTTGAGCACTTTCAGAGCGCCAGTAAGAACATCCAGAAACCAGGACATGATTGCTGTAAGATGCTCAACCGCGACATCCACCATGTCTCTGAAGTTATTAGAGTCGCTTGGGTAAATAGGAGCTCCGTTTGATGGATCCTTTATCCTCGTGGGCTTTACTGGACTGGTGTTGCTCAATCGAGTATTTCTTCTCCTTGCTTCCAAGACTCTTTCTGCTGATTGATTTGCTCTTGTTTTCGCACTTCTACTCGTGGTGTCTGCCCAAGACCCGTCAATAGAGTCGAGGTCTAATGACGGCATCACGAGCTCTGGTTCTGGCGACTTATTCTCCCCTCTTGTCGACCTTCGAGGTGGCGTAACTCTACGCGGAGGCGGTGGCTTGTACTCATCATCTTGCGGTGAATATTCCGGATCATCTTCTTCGCCTTCAACCACCCAGGAATCTCCCAGATGGAGCTTCGCTTTGCCAGGCGGCATAGTGAATCGATATATGTATCTGTTAGTCGCTTGAGCAAAACGTGTTGCGCGAAATTTACGACCGACTTCAAGATGCGGTCCAACGTTTCGGAAATAATTTGAATTAACTAGAAGATACAAGAAACAAACTTGTAATTTTCAAGATCGAAGGGTTGGCAAGAAGTACGAGACGTGCCATGGAAATATAGTATCTCACCAGGCTGGTTTAGACTCGAAGTTCGAGGGTCCATGACGTTGCCAGCTGACCCTGGTCGCCGCGTGTTGCAGGGATCACGACGCGCTTCGTGACGAGACGAGCTACTGGGATCCTCAAATAAATATTTGGAGACCGGTACATCCATCCAATGTCATCGCCATGATGCGCTCCTCGAGGGCTCTACGCCTATCACAGATCAGATCAAGACCATCACACGTTGTGTATCGTGTTCCACGTCCTCAGTCTGTACGGAATGGCTACTGTACGGTCTGCGAAAGCCCAGCGGGGAAAGACACAGCAAAGTCAACTACCAACCCTCCAACTCCCCTCGCAGACCATCGACAACTAGGAATCGAGCAAGAACTCTTCACTACTTCAGTCTACAGTCCTGGATCTCCACTATTTCTTCCGAACGGTGCCAAGTTGTTCAACAGATTAACGAATTTCCTCCGAGCGCAATACGACCATTTCGGATTTCAGGAAGTCATTACACCGACGATATATAAGAAGTCGCTCTGGGAAAAGTCAGGACACTGGGATAACTATGCGGATGACATGTACTCGGTGACTGGCCGTGGTGCCACAGGGGAGAAGGAAGGGCGGCAGGTGGGTGAAGATGAGGAGTATGGGTTGAAGCCCATGAACTGCCCAGGACATTGCTTGATCTTTGCATCGAAGCAAAGAAGCTACCGGGACTTGCCTATAAGATATGCTGATTTTAGCCCTTTGCATCGAAACGAGATTCATGGCGCATTGAGTGGGTTGACGAGAGTACGGAGATTCCACCAGGACGATGGACATATTTTCTGCCGGCCATCTCAGATCCGCCAGGAGATTTCGAGTACGCTCGAGTTCATCAAGATGACATATAATGTGTTCGGACTTGGGCCGTACCGCCTGGCGCTTTCGACGAGGCCAGCAGATCATTTTATTGGGACGGTGGAGGAATGGGACAATGCCGAAGCGGCTTTACGAGAATCCTTAGATGCTGGTGAGCAAGTCTGGACAATCAATGAAGGGGATGGAGCATTTTATGGCCCAAAGATTGATGTCATTCTAAAGGATTCGGATGGAAAGGAACATCAGACTGCAACGATACAACTCGACTTCCAGCTACCTAAACGCTTCGAGTTGGAATACCAAGCGCCAGCCCCAGAGCTTGAGCAGAAGGGAGAATCAACGACCGATCATGCTCTGCTCAACGTACAAGGACCAGTAACTCCAGTCCTGATCCACCGAGCAGTCCTGGGCTCTGTCGAGCGGATCATGGCTCTGCTGATCGAACATCATAACGGCCATTGGCCATTTTGGTTAAATCCTCGACAAGTGATGATCATCACAGTGAACGACCGTCAAGCCGTAGTGGATTATGCTCAAAAATGCAAAAGGTCTATCCAAGGTCTGGGGTCAGCAAATGTTGCGAGCAATGGCTCCATGACCATGAAATCGCCGAATCGGATCGCTGTCGACATAGATGACAGTCCTCGATCGATACAAAAGAAGATCCGTGAAGCGAAGCAGAAACGCTACTCTGTCATCGCAGTGGTGGGTGAAAAGGATGTAGAGGCGGGTCGTCTCGTCGTGGATCTCACGAATATTCCAAAGGCTGAAGAATGGATGCCGAGCCATCCAGCGCTGAAACGTGCCGCGAACTTACATTTGTCCATTCCATCCAAGGCGAAAGATGGCTCACCGATTAGGGCCGTCCATGGGAACTTTGAAGATCAGTCGTCGGTCAAACGTCCGTTGGGGCTGCCGAACTTGGCGCCAGAGCAGTTGAAGAGCCTGCCAATATCACCGATGGACTTGAGTAGATTTCTGATCGACATGGTGAGAGAGCACAGATAGTATATGGACATTTGTGACGTTGTAAAATACTGAGTGGGTGTACATTATGATCATACAACAAGTAGAGATATACTCTAGCCAGAACATCTTGGCTTCCAACATATTTTGACCTTCGATTCCCGTACTTTCTGCCGGTCGTGCCGGTCAAGGCAACTCATGATATCATCCATAGACTACAATAACTCCGCGCGCCCAGAAACCCCCAGCAAAATCCCCCATTACCACGTCCTATCCCAGCCGGCCCCATCCCATTCCATTCCATACCATATTTTGTGATAACCCAGCAACTCCTCCTTCCTACCGACTGTCTTATTATCACCTCCTCATCCCGTCCTCGACATGCCCGCCCAACCCTTCAACCCTCTCAACCAACCTCTTCCTTTCCGCAAGCTGCGCCCGTATATAATCCACCGTCTTCTTCAACACCACACTCTCGCTCCTCCCTTGTCCTTCTAAGCCCGGTACGAGCTCTGTGAGACGGTCGAAACCTTCGCGGATAGCTTGTCTGCGCTTTTGTTCTGTGGGAAGAAGTGGTTAGTTACTTGACTGCGCGTGGGAGAGGAGATGAGGCAGTGAAGTGAAGTACCGGAGGCAATATGATTAGCTTTCTTCTCATGCTCCGATAACCTAGGCTTCTCATCCAATCCGTTTGCTGATCCAGGATTTGCAGAACCCTCGCGCGGAGGAGATGTCGACATCTTCTTTCCTTCCCTTGCTCCTCTCTTCCTTATCACTTCTATTGTCGCCTGTCTCGCCCTCTATTTGTCCTTCTTTCCTTTTCGTCGTTATTCACACTATCATGCGCTCAATCCTAAAATGTAGAAATCACATTGCACACGCTGGGAAGTGTTCTGGCGGAGAGCGACGTTAATTTGAGGAGACGTCGATGTTGATCACTCCGCACTATCACATGCCCGACGAGGCTTGCTGCGAGCTTGTTTGAGGCTAGTGTAGCAAGGGGGCCCACTTTAAGTTCAGCCTTGCAGCTTCCGAGGTGTGGCTGAGGACGAGAGCAGGGGAAGCGAAACTTCAAACAAATAGAAGTCAACATAGACTATACGTCATGGCTTCACTGAGATACTGATTGTGTTTGAGTGGGGAATAAGTCTCCATCATAGGACCACTGAATGTACAGCAGGAGGGAATTTGCTCATTAAGGGCAAGAAGCTCCTGGTTTCCACGCCTTGAAAAGAGCTGCTTTGGGGATTGCAAAATGACCTAGTCGATGTAAAGGAAAACAATATACTTGCATGTTCTTCTTGGTTCTCCCATAACTAACCACGAAGTCAAGATAACTCGGTTCAACCATCAAAATCGTCAACCCATGCCTTGGCATGGATCTTCCAGACCCCCTGTATTAAGCGAATGCAGGTCTCACGAAAACAAACAGCCCACATGAAACCTCGGGATCGAGAACCCTACATCTTGTACAGCTGGCCGAGGTGTATCAACACCAGATTCAAGTCCAAATGTTCCCAATTTTGCAGAAATAATCGAAAAACAAACGGCCCTTTATTCCGTGAAGGAAGGTATGGAGCCTCAGCGTACTTCTCCAGAGTGCGGAGCACAATGTTAAATCTTCGCCTAATGTGGTGGTCATCTTTCGCATCTAATCTCTGCCCATTAAGAAGCAGTACATCCATGAATGAGATACATCATTCATACCATATTACTATTTTGCTTTCCGCGACAAGCTGAAGGAGAATGATCCCAGAGAAGCTAAGGTATATGGAAACAAATCAAATTAGCTATCAAAGCTCTAAAGTAAAAGTGGATGTGTATATGTAAACCTCTCAGCCGAGTCGCATTCAATCAGGGCAGTAAGACTGCTTCCATCTTGCACAATAAAACGGCTACCACAGCCGTCAAAAAGAAGCAACCACGCCCTGACCACTCTTCATGGGGTTCTCAGCAATGATGGGATCTCAGATCCTAGGAATAGATGAGGCTGACCACAACATCGATCTCCTTAAAAGTGTGAAAGCTAGAGTGACGAATCAGCAATCGATACACATAGAAGTCACGAGAACAGATGCTAACGGTCATCCTCTCGAACAGTAGCAGAATACCACGAGCCCTCATCATATGTTCCCTTATCATTCGGATCGATTGCGAAGTATTCTACCGTCTCAAGTCAGCAACTGCCAAAGCACCCAAGCGACAAACAGTACATGCGTCCCGGCTCAGGCTCCAGAAACAAAGTCGGCAGTCCCTTCAAACACTTATACCTCATCGCCAACTCGGGCACAATACGACCACCGCCGACATTGAACCTCTCACTGGAGCCACTTGCAGGCGTTGCACGAGCAACACCGTCTCCTGTCAGTTGATCAGGCACCGAAAGGATGCCCTTGTGTGTCTCAATTTCCAGAACCTGGCCAGTGACGCTGAAACCAATGAGAGGCGCTTATTGGAAACCAGATCCGTTGATTGCATAGGGCGTATTTGGGCTGCCAACAGTTGTGGCTGCGAGTGTGAATCTGCAGGTCAAGTCTTTCATGGGGACGTTCCAGCCGATGAACGCGCCATTACGGCAGCTGAAAGAGTTCAGGAAGGGGATGCCGCAGAGGCCGCTGAACGGTCCACCTTGAGGTGTAGGAGTGGCGAGGACTGCCGCGAAGAGAGAAACGATACCGAAGTTCGGAGACTGTATCCCGATGCTTTTGAGGATTCTCTCACCTCTGGCTTGTCTAGTGCTGTTTGTGAACGAGGACTAGAAAGGCTCAAAGCTGGAGAGGTGTACAAGGGTGGTGCGAAACTGAGGTAGCACGGCAGGAACATAAACACGGGCATCAAAGAAGCAAGACCAACTCGACAGTTCTGGGATCTGCTGTGAAATCTTCTGCATTTGGGGAAGGTGCAAAATCCCTTAGCTTCATAAGGTAGACATGGTTGGGCAGGCAGGTACGAGGGCGAGCGATATTCCACAGTCATGGCTTGATCAGGAAATATTTATATTTCAGATATTGTGCAGGCCGTGCATGCTGAAAAGTGTATGCTTGATACCATTATTTTGTGACTCTTGTCTCAAGCAATCTCTGATGAACAGAGCTGGAAATTAAGTATGTCGACTCCTCAGCCTCTAGACTGGCAAGCCATCGCTGAAGCGAGAGTGAACAAGCTGCAGAGCAGGCTCAGAATGTCGACACGGACATGAATGACTATAAATAACAGATAAAGTAATGATAAGTAAGTTGGTGCTAGATGATGACAATATAAAAACTTTGTGAGCGCCTCTGTGACGCCGTGAGCTTTCCAGTGGGGTATCTAAAACAATTTCCAATCCTCCAACTTCAAGTGATAAAACGAATGTATACTCCAAGTGCGATGCGTGCTCCACTAAGCTTCAATGGAACGCCTCGGATGCATATACCTCCCCCACAAATAGAAATGATGTCGCTCAAAAAAAGGCTGTGTCGTGGTCACGTGTCTCGAGCTCCTGGTCGACGATATCCTCATACTGTGATGCTGACATGTTTCCTGCCCTCTGCTTCTTCTAAATGGAATCCGAAGACCAATTTGAAGAGATCCTTAAGAAATGGGTACTGCCCACTCCGCATCATCCACCCGACACTCTTTGCTACGTCTATCGCGCTAGCATTCTTGCCAACAGCTGGTAGAGCATTCGAGCTTCTAAAAGTAGGGTCGCTCAAAATCAGGTTTCGATATGCTGCAAGCAGCTTTGCATGTGTCGGTAATGAGCCAAATGACCCTGTGGGTAGAGCCTTGATAAAGTTTTGAAATGCCGGTGAGTCGGCAGTATTTGGTGTAGCGCTCGTAGGTGTTGAGCGAGAGAAGCCGACGTTCATGGCGGCTTTGAGAATAAGAATCTTTAGACGGGTGAGGTTCGCGTCCTCGGGACTGGCAGCAGTAGTGATCGTGCTGGAAGATTTCTGACTTCCTTGAGAATATGATGATGAAGAGGTTGCACTCGACCATCTCGCGTTGGAAGCACGGGTACCTTCGGTCCCAAGTACAAGAATGTTAGGAATGTTCGGTGAATTTGCTTCGGGAGAAATTGGTGTATCTTCGAATTCGGTTGTGGGTGTCTCTGGTTGATATCTTGTACGAGCATGTTCTGGATGCTCTGGGTTCTCGGGTAGACTTGGTAGACTGCTACTCTTGGTGTGAGATGATCGACTCATCTGATCGGATATTTGAGTGAAGGTTGTTTGCGATGGTCTTGGCGTCCCCCGTTCTGGACGAACCTGTGTCCATCCTTCTCTGAAAAGGTCGCATAGCTCCCAGCATGCTTGCACAGCTGATCCAAGAAGCTCCTCATCAGGAGCTTTGCCTTCTCGTCTGTTTTGGCGGAGGCTGAAGAGCATCTCAGCCAGGCCCCAGCATGCTCGAAGCAGAGTATCCGTCTCTTCGGCTAATTCGTTCCGTTGTTTCATTAGCCTATGGCAGAGAGTGATGTAAAAGTCCAAGGTTCGTTCCCGGAAGGCTTCAGGCAAATTCCGGTCATGGGTGTTGTAGAGATGGTTGTTCAGCTCAAAGCTGACTCTCAGCACCGAGTCAGCAATTTCATCCTTCCGTTGCCGAACGTCGAACAAGGCTTGGCAAAAATCCCGACAGAGATCTAGCGTTGGTCTAACATGAAGCTCATGATTGTCGTCGCGACTATCGTATAACTTCTGGCATAGCCTCCAGCAACATTTCCAGGCAGTTTCGTGGGCATCTCCAGTTCCGGAATAGCTGAAGATTCTCTCTCGATGAATCGAGCTGAGGCTAGCGAGGGTATTGCAAAGGGTCCAGCATTCATGAAGTGCAGTCTTCAAGGCATGGACTTCTTCATCAGAAGTATGAACTGTTCTGGCATCGAATTCATCTTCTTCAGCATCACGATGCTCTTCCGGAATCCCTGCAAACCATGAGTAATGCGGATTGTTTCGGAGGTTGGAAGAAGGCATACCCTCAAGGCTGTGGGCGCTACTGGATCGGACAGAGCCACCATAATCGCTGGCAAGAGCCTCGACTTCTTGTCGAGTCTGTGCTCGTGGTGTGGCATTTTCCAATCCATATTTGATGGGCGTCACATCTGTGGAGATTGGAGGCGGAGAGACAGGGCTGGGTTGGGTGTTCTGACTGTACTTAGAAAAGTTTGACAGTTGAGGAACGCAACTCACCTTGTCCTTTGGGACTTGTAGGTCTACCCTGATGGTAGCAGGTACATTTGCCTCTTGTTGATATGGAGTAGGAGTAGATCGGTCGGCTCGTGGTGGTTGTATGGGCAGATTCTCAGGCAAATTCTAAAACAATCAGCATTTTGCCTTTCGACTGAGACGTACACTACTCACAAATTTTCCGTACCCCTCCGGTGCATGTATGACGGAGATAGATTCATCTTCGAGTGAAGCTCTGAAATGATCAGGTAGATTTGTGCTGAGTCTCTTCAACTATAAATAAGTCAGATATGCAACCTTATCTTGTTGGCCGCACCTACCGTAGCCTGCGAATCGGCAGATCCAACTATTCTTGGTGGTGAGGGCCTTATTTCTTGCGCCTGCACATCATCTGCAACCTCGTCTTCGATTTCTGTTGTCTCCGTCCCGTTCGAGGTGACTGGAGACGGCCCCACCATATCACTTGGACTTGTCATTTGCAAACCGTTCGTATTATCGTCAATTGAGTTAGGTCGGAGATGGGAGGACTCTTGTGAATTGCGCGCCGACCTAGCATTGATTAGCAGGCAGCAGGCAGCAGAAAGCTTAAAGATCGCATTCACATACATTGTTTGGTATCGTGGAGAGTTGTTCATGGCTGGGGAGTTTGGAGATAGAGAGAAGTCTGTATAAGGAGAAAAGGCCGACATGATATTGCCTGGAGACGATGAGAGCAGGGGACTCTCCAATGCCATTGTTGGCGCAAGGCTCATATGCGTGAATCCTAGAATGGCCTTTAGATCGGTCCCCAAGGCTGGTTATGAAGAAGAAGAAAATCGACCTGGCTCAGGCGCAGGCAGGCAGGCAGATAGGCCCCAGAGTTGGTGTGGGACGGTCAAGGCTGAATGGAGCTCTCGGGAATCAGATGCTGATAGCTCTCCAGCTGAGGGCCAGACTAGACGTTGGGTTTGTCAACGGACAGCAGCAATAGCAGCACACTCGCAGTAGTCGGCCTGTGGGTCGGCAATGGGCCAACTAGAAGCAGTTGACGAAGGTACCGCAGGTACGTTGAAGTAGTTGCATATCGCAAAGGTATGGATGTATGTATGTATGAATTTCGAAGAAGCTGCTGTGCCGCATCCGGGCCTGACTGGCTGGGACTGCACTTGACGTGACTCTGCTTTGCTTGCTTCTCTTCCAGCGAGAAGACAACGCAACGTTCGTTCGGCTGGTTACACCCTTGCGATCTGATGCCCAGAATCGAAAGCTGTCTGTTCAGTCCAATCCTTGTGTGGTGCAGCGCAGCGCAAGAGGCGTGTATCGATTGCGATTGCGGTGAGGAGTCGCGATGCGGTCTCTGTCTTGGTCGCTCACGGCTTTTAGTGCTTCTCACTCGCGATGAGAAACCGGTGGAGGAAGTCTGGAACCGACGTGAGCATTGGGCGAGCAATCGATTCGTATGGATCCGTATGGGCAGCCACTGCACTTTGGCCTCAATTCGGAATAGGCTCTGAAGGCAGGCCAAGTTGGTGATGCTGGTGCAATGCTGCAGCTGGGATTACATCCAACGAATCAGCCTGTGAGGAGCGCGTCTTTTGATCGCTGGCTGCATGACGCTTGGGAATCTCAGCGCTTAACAGAGGGAGGGGCTGGAGAAGGAGAGACATGACAGGGAACCAAGCCAGGGGTATGGCATGGACCACCAAGATGCCTTGACTCTCCTCTTGTTCTCCACGTTCCACTGTTTGAATTTCTAGCCTGGCTCTGTTTTATCACTACTTTTGCAATTCGAATCAAGTACTAGCACATCAATGAAGGAATTTGAAGTTATAGACAATTAACCGAATATAACCGAATGCCAATTGAGAGGCCAAATGTTGGAAACATTCAGACAAGTCTTTCTCAAAATCCAAGCTACAAACACCATCCAGATCCTCTCTACCGAGAGGAAAAGGCGCCAGACATAACCACCCGGGGGTTGGCTGAGCTGTACTTCCGTAAAGTCACATCCCCAGAACCTCCACTCTTGACTCCCATCCTTACCTGCCACTCCTCTCCCACTATTCCCGGCCAGAGCTTGAAACAACTGGTTTGAGGATAAACAGCAGATATGTGATAGATCAAGGGCTGAAGAAGACCCAGCCAATAGCTCCTCGAAAGTCACAAAGCCAGCGCTCAACAGGCGATGTGCTACGGCGGGAGGGTCCGTGTATGGGTAACAAACCAGCGGGCTCATCACCAAGAAGCACCCGCACTTGCAATCTAAGAGAGTTCAGAATGAGAACTAGCCGAGTTGATACTGAACCGCTGCACCGCACCCGTGGTGGTGGGCTCGGAGGAGGGAGGGGTCAAGTGTTGATCGACCTCCTTCGGAGAAAGATCGTCCACTTTCCAATATTCTGATGGCATTTCGTGCCGTGGCCTAGCATTGGGTCACCCTTCCGAATGCTTGCGGTCAGCATCGCGAGCAGAGAGCCACATTCTACTATTTCTTGGCAGGAGCACCTCAGTCGGTGTGAGCTCAAAAGCAGTAAGAGAATACCTCTACTTGGCAATATGTCAGCCCCACCTACATGGTCGGTAAGGGGCAAGATTCCGGTCCAGTACTTCAGATACGACAAACGAGGATCCATTGGTGCACTCGTTCACAAAAACGACAACCACTGCGAGAGCCAGTGAGAACCAGGTCGCGTCTGGGAGAGAAGTTCTGCATGTGTGTGAGAAGAGCCTCCACATCTCGATCGCTTCCCGCCAATATCAAACGTCTACGCCGCTTCTAGCCTTGTGGACACGCGCATAGGCGCTCATGTGGGTATACTAACCCTATAATATACAAGCACTGGCTTGTTTTCTGTCTGTTGGTTCCTCTCGCGTTGTTTTTAACAGCCTGTACGACCATCATCTGGAAAGATTAGCCTCGTAGAGGGCGGACGAGCACTGGTTTGAGGTTGATTTCCACGCCGACAGCATGAGAATTATGCGTTGTCCATGCAACGTAAGGGCACAGAGACCGGAGGAAAAGACTTTCTGAGACGGAGCACGTAGTATGGCGCGTAGAGACTCGCGGGTGTGTCGGCTGCTGCGGCGCGGGTAATTCTGGCTTTGTTGGATTAGAGGAAACATGACTGGTTTTCGTCTGATATTGGGAATCGATCTGCCTTCTAGGATTGATCACTCGCATTTGCACGCCTCCAACGCCTTCAAGTGCGCCATGTATGTAATGTAGCCGCCGGGCATGTGCCCTTTTCCCAAACTGAACGCCTGTGCCTCCACATCAAAAGATCAAATCTGCCCTAGTTCATCGCCGCCTTCTTGGTATCTCGGTCCGCGGGATTGTACCTGTCACAATATGTCAGATTCTAGAGTAGCTAGATCTCCGTTTGGCTTGAAAGGATTCGGCGAAGTAAATTGTGTTGTCGTAGTACGTACTTGAGGAGCTTCTCGATCAGGTCAACATGGGTCATGATCATTCTGCGGCAGCAATAACGTTTGCATCCTAGCTGATCCATAGCTTCTCTATCGAAGTTGTCAGCCTGCTGCATTCTATCAAAGTGCAAGCTTGACTCACCCGTCTTGGACTTGCGCATCAATGAGCTTCAGGTATCGCTCCCATAAATCTCCAACCACCTGCATGAAGGTTAGAGAAAAGCACAAGACAATAATGAGGAGGACATACCTTCCCGCAGGAAAAGCATCGCACAGGAATAATCATCTTGATCACACTCTGGTATCTGTGCAAGGTCAAGACAGTTGTAGTCGTAGTCGAACAAAGAGCCCTCGAAACTCGAAACTTGAAGGTTGCCGCGGTCGCGCTTTGCGATTCACAAAATTTCGGCGCTAAGATAAACCTTGACCGAGGTTTTTCCGCTCGTCGACATTTTTCGGCTGGAGTAAAAAAGTTCAGCCTCTTATCACCAAAACACCAATTCCACAGATGGACTCTGCCAACACCATGGCTTCATTACTGAAGCGCAAGAGAGCTCCAGTGGAGGTGCTGGATACGCCCAAACGATCCAAATCCGTGAAACAAGAATCTGGAACTCCTCTGCGAAACCCTATCCAAAATCCATCTTGGGAAGCAGCTTTTGATCCACCGCCTGTGATGGAATTAGTGAAGGTCAACACACCCAATGGAGATAGTAAGGAAGTGAACGGGCGCCCACAATCACCAGATTCAGTCGATTACGAGGACTTCGTGGCAAATGGGTCGAAGGAAAATAATGTAGTGGGGTCAAGCTCTGGGAGGAAGAAAAAGAGGAAAGGAAGAGGGGACAAGCCACCCGCAGAGCAGAAAGTCAAAGTCTCAAAAAAGCAATCGCAAAGCCGTTCAGAATTGCCTGCTCTGGTCAGTACCTTCAAGAAGACTGGAAAGGAGACGTGGAAACTTTCTGCATCGATTGGTGGTCGAATGATCAATGCAGATCCAATTTTTACTCAAGACGAGAAGTAAGTATGTGTATTTTATCTGCAGAATTATGTTGACTCTCGCAGGTTTCTCATAGTTGCACATCTTGGAGCTGTACATGTTTATTCAACTGCGAACTCACTCCTTACGCGATCGATCAAGCTGAAGCTCAACGAGTTGACCGAAATCCCCCCACGTATAATCGCTTTCTGCCTATCACCGACCAATTCCAACTTGTTGTGGGTTGCGTGCTCAGATGGATCTGTTTATAGTATCGACTGGACTTCTGGTGCTGGATCCGAGCAATATTGGGGTGTATCTTCAACGGGGTGTATCCATATGACTGTTGCTTCTATGGAATCTGCGGATCGACGACGGGATGTGGTTTTTACGACCGAGGCGCGAAAGGACGGAGGGTTCCGAATCACGGCGAACGAGTTGGCTCGACCAAATAGCTCATCCCAGACAGCCGCAAGGACCATATACACCTCGAATCAGCGAATTGATTTCCTGAAGACAGCCAGGGAAGGTTCAATCATCGTGGCCGCCTCTGGAAACAAGATCCTGGTGGGTCGTCTTCGATCAACCGAGTATGATACCATCGACAAGATACGATACGAGTTCCGAGTCTTCGAATCTTCCGACGCAATTAAATCTTTGGATATTCGAGTTACTCAGAGGCCTGGAGCAGAAGAAATGAAGAAGGCGAATCCTCTCAAAAAGATTCCCGTTGTCGACTTGGTCATTGGGGATGTCAGAGGTGTCATTTTTGTGCATAATGACCTGTTTCCAAAAATCTGGATTGGCTCGGAAGGGCAAATGTCTGGTGTTAGTCTTTCACTTGCGCCGAGGAAGCTTCACTGGCATCGGCAGGCAGTGCATACCGTGAAATGGTCTTTAGATGGTAAGTTCGGAGATCCCATGTTCAGCAATTAGTTCTAACATCGTTAGGTAACTACATTATTTCTGGTGGTACCGAAACTGTCCTCGTACTTTGGCAACTGGACACTGGAAAGCAGCAATTTCTACCACACATGGCAGCAACCATACAGAATGTTGTGGTATCACCGACAGGTACATCATACGCCGTTCAGCTTGCAGACAACTCAGCTATGGTACTATCCACATCTGAGTTAAAACCGGTCGTCAACATCGCAGGAATTCAAACAAGCGTTGTTGAGTCCGAGGCTTCGATCGAATCGCAAGTTGAGCGAATTGAAGAAGGCTTTTGGAAGCAGCCATTAGTGCAAAGAACGCCTGCTGTCATCAGTCCTTCTAACACCTCACAACTACTCCTTGGCGTCGGACAGACGCAATTAGTTCGAGCTAAGAAGCCATTGATCCTCAGCAACCCATTTCTACAAACACTTGACCTGGGTTCTGGTCACAATCTATCACGCCAAGCATTGACGAGGACGAATATCACAAGCATCAACGCAGCACCTGGTTTACATCGCATCACAGAGCCAAGAATCACACACATGAAAATCTCTCACGATGGAGACTGGCTCGCAACAATCGACGAGTGGATGCCTCCGCCAAGGGACATTCAAGGGACCAAACATCAGGAAGCAGATCTCATCGAACGCCAGCCAAGGAGAGAAGTTTACCTCAAGTTCTGGCAATGGAACACAGAGAGCTTGTCGTGGGAACTCGTGACGAGAATCGATGCTCCGCATACCTCAACACGAGACTCTGGAGATGCTGGGAGAATTTTGGATCTGGCTGTTGACCCAAGCTCTCTACGATTTTCAACTATCGGTGAGGATGGCATAGTCCGCATTTGGACCACGAAGACTCGTAAACGGGATGGAGTCGTAGTTCGTGGAAAGGACAATAAGCCACTGAGGAATTGGAATTGCGAGTTTGCAGTTGCTCTTGGCAAAGCAGAGCTTTTGGATGGAGCAGATGCCCCTGCACCTTCAGGTTGTGTCGCATTTTCCGAAGACGGATCGATTCTAGCTGCTGCTTGTAACAGCAATGATGGTCTTGTACATTTTCTGGATCCAGAGTCTGGCGCCATCCGCCTCTCCCAAACTGGCCTGTTCGAAGATGAGATTATCAGCATCTCATTCCTTGACCAAGATCTCATTACGCTTTCTGACAAGCTCATCGTCTTTGACCTCGTTTCCGAAGAAGCCCGCATCATAATCAAAGCTAGCGAGGCCACCAAATCACTATCCACTCGACAGAAACAAGAGATGATGCATCTCGCTGTCGACCCAAAAAGTTGCACCTTCGCCGTTGCTCTCCCTACCATCCGTGATCCAGCCTCCCTCCGCACCGCCACTTCGGAACTTGTTGTCTTCCACCAAGACTCACGAGAGCCTCAGCTCAAAGAAGCCTTCTCGACATTGATCACCGCCTTACTGCCAGCACTTAGCTCGGAAGGTTTTCTCGTTCTTGATACCGCTGCAGAGATCTCTTCTGTGATCAAGAAGGGTACGCAGAATATCACCATGCTCGCACAATCCACCTCAGCACTGCAGCTCGACGCTACCCAAGATGCTGCCGATGTCATGCCAATTGACCAAGACGACGATGATTTCGAAGATGCGGAGGAATATCCTACACCTGCTCCTACGCAAGATGGTGAAGATGATGAGGAGAATGATACCCCTGTTGTACCGCAGCAGAAATTGGCAGAGATCTTCAATATCGGACCGGCGTTCGCGCTACCGCCCCTGGAAGAGATGTTCTATCAGGTCGCGGATTTGTTTGCAGCGAAGCCACTAAAGAAGGAGGTTGTATGAGGGGCTGGGCTTGGATTCAGTGCATGAAGGAAGTTCTGGAGTTCTGTAGCATTTCCCCGAGGCATTGTACAGATGATTAAACAGATCGGTGGTTGGACAGGGAGGCAGGAAAAGTACGAAATGAAATAAATCACACACCCAGTCTGTTCTTCTTTTTCTTGCCGAGATTAGATGTATTACTCACATCTTTCAAGTGCTGTGTTGACTCAAATGACGATTCCGAATATCATTATCGACCGAGATCGGAAGAAGTGTAGCAAGCACCAAGTGAGGGCGGAACCGGCAAAGAAGACAAAAATAAAAATAAAAGTAGAAATGCCATAGTTCAGAGAGACCACATTGCTGCAAATCTCCCGTCTATGATAGGCAACGGGACCAAGCCACGCCGCTAATCAGAGGGATGACCTCCCCAAGCCAACCCGGAAACTACTACTACCTAGGTAGGTAGAGTCGAAGTCCATAGTGGGAAGACCGGCACATACGCACGCTGCAGCCGAAGCTCAACGGCCGTTTACAGGAAGGGGAATGAAGAGAAACCATGCATAGCATTGAGCTAGTCTGGTATGGTGTCAGCCCCAGGTGTAATCATAGGAGGCTAACTTACCGACTTCAAGAGGTTGTTAGTTTTGGCGAAAAACTTTCGTCTTTGCGCACAAAAGACCTCCGGCAATACTGCCGACAAATAAATGATTGCTTATTTAGTTATACATAGGAGCAACTGCAATGGAAATTCACTTGTCCCTGCCTTAGTGGCTTGTTTGGTTGGAGTTAAGCGAGAGCGGAAGAAGAGCTTTTGAGCGTCAGGACACCGTGAATGCTGCACCATGAAGCTGAACGTAAACCCAATAGAAAATTCACGCACTTCAAATCAATTACTAAATCAAACTGGCTTTACAATTTGAAGCTGACTCCAAACCATGTTTTGTATTAATCTTTATGATCTGCGTCGAACTGTACTTTCAACCTCAACGTCTATTTTCTTCCTCGATACCAACACCACAACTGCTGCATCGATCTCTCTCCAAACGCAACCGCAAACATGTCATCTAAATACGAGAAATGGACCGATGATGAATTCAAGACCGAGTGCAAGAAGAAGAACATTGTTCCTTATGCGAAAGTCATCAGATCAGAAATGATTATCAGCCTCGTTGACAATGACCACAAGACACAGCTCAAGAAAGTGACCCCGAGACGATCTCGATATTACGATGATGATCCACAAGGCGAAAAAGAAGTCCAGCAAATCAATGCCGAGCATGAATTGCGTCGAACTCATACCGAGATTGTATGGGATACCAAGATCAAATACCATCAAGACATGCTCAAGAAAGCAGAGCAAGGACGGGTCACATGAAGAGAACAGAAGTTGCGCATCAAAAGGCTTTGGCCATTCGTGCGAAGAGACTTGAAGATTACGCGTTATCATCGATGGAAGACAATAGCTGCATCAAGGATGACAGTGTCGACCAGTAAGTTTTCATCAAAAGCTCGAGGTTCATATTGGCATCCAAAATTCTCTTCGAGGCGTTTGGGACTACATGACAAGACATCAAAGTTTATAACTAATAAGTTAATAGATCTCAAACTACGACCTCAGCTCAGCCCGATGTTCCCCTTCCGTCAATTGAGCATGATAGCAATATCAACAACAGAGCACAGATCGAAGGCGATGCTTTCGGTCTCAAGTCGAACACAATGCCAGTGACAGGACGTGGCGATGACAAGCAAGACGAGAAGTTGTTCTTGACACCAGATGCTGACAGTGAACGCCTCCGTCAAGAAATGCTCTCTCTGGAAGACTTCATGGAGAACACTGACTAGGTACGCATCACAAAATCTCCACTTATTGAGGTAAGGCATAGACACTGATGATTATGTAGGTTGGACAGTTGGACATGAACAGCAAGCGCAAGCGTTCTGAAAGTTGTGCTTCTGATACTCATAAGAAAACTCGTAGGGAAGAGGCAGGAAGAACTTGAATCTATTCGAGATGATGTAAGTCAAAGACACTTTGTTACGATTAATTGATACTCAAGCTGATATCAAGGTAGCTCTCCAACGGCAAAAATCAATAGCGTCTCGCTGGATTTATCCCTCGGAGATGATCATTAGGAACACCAGTGCTTGTTCATACTCAAGATCATGAGGGTCATGTACTTTCCCACTTGGCTTTGTGATTGGAAGTATCGTCATCGCTTCTGTGAACTTGGCTGATACAGCTTGCAGTCTATTTTGAGATTACATCTCCTCAACACAGCTGAGACCAACTTTGTCGAGGCGCGACCGACGTTGCATGTCACAGTGGTGGCCTTTTCCCCCCTGTCATATGTTGCTCTTGGACTAGTACATTGGCAGGTGTGGCCTCACCAGGAGTCCTGTTCTGGGGGACGCGCAACATTGCAGAAGGCTGGGAAATTTTAGCGTGGAAAAGGAATGTTGATTTCGTCATGATGAAAGTATTCGAAATGAAGAACACTCATTGCAAAACTTATGTCAATGCTGAGCATGCTCGTCGTGTATACTCGTGTGCTTGCCGTGCTGTTCAACGCCACATCTGTAAGGGAAGCGTCTTGTGGTACCGAGATCGCCGAGATATCCATCCGACAGAACCAGTACCTATTCGTCTTCACGATTATGACGGTTATCTACCTGCCACTTGGCTTCGTAACGGTAGGCAGTACCTCCTTGAGTCTTCTTCCATCGGTGACCACGGGATCATCGAGCCGAGGTCTATATCTCTCACACTTAAGAGGGAAATCGTCGGAGGTTGTAAGCAGATGCAAGACTAACAATTTGCAGTCCATCTTCGGCATGCACCTCTTCGATACTGACGACTCCGGTGTCGTCGCCGCTCGCCCCAAATTCTACATCGCACTTGTGGCACTATCAATCTCGACGTACATTACTGCAGGCTTGGCTTACTGGCTTGTACGAAGCAGGAAGAAGGATGGCTCTGGCCGGAGAAACGGGCTACCGAAGATGACCCCAAAGAAGCAAGAACAAGGCTTGGACTCAGGGCCTCCGGAGATTGATGGGCAGGGTCACGCTGAGAGAGGAATATCCGCATTGCTGAAGAACGGAATTAAAAATAGAAAAGAGAGAGGTGCGGGAAGAGATAAGGGCAAGGGCAAAGAGGCAAGTACGATGGTGTAGGAAATACACTCGCAAAAACAGTCAAAAGCGAGCGATCAACTGGGCTCAAAGAAACGCTGGAAATCGAGAATTCATTGCGAAAACATGTCATTGTTGAGGCACGTCCATGTGCGGTCATATGCTTTCCTGTCCGCCATATCATACAGCCAACCTCCAGAACCATGTATGCACGCAATACCCATCCATCCTCAGCGAAAAAGCCATCCTTAAAAGCAGACCATGCCAGACCAGACCGTTAAACTCCAGATTTTGCCATGGGAATCCGAATTGAAGAAGCAAGAAAGAGAAAGCATCACTCTACGCCTTGGCCTTTCGTCCACTGCGCTTGACAGACGAAGCGGCAGCAGAAGCGGGAGTCCTGCCACCACGCTTGGCAGACGAAGCTGATGCTGGTGTGGCAATTGACTTCCTCTTCTTGCTGGCGGGTGTTTTTGATTCCTCCTCTGCGGCAGCCATGGATGGACGGCCTCGCTTCTTGCTGGCTGGAGTTGCGGTGGTAGCTTCAGGAGCAGCGGAACGGCCGCGATTCTTTGGTGTCTTTACCTCCTCGACGGTCTGGACTTTGGCAGGACGACCACGCTTCTTAGCTGGAGCAGTAGCATCTTTTGCCTTAGCTGGGGCTTTCTTGGTAGTAGGCGCAGCTTTCTCGGCTTTGGCAGCTTTTTTAGCAGCAGTAGCCTTGGTTTTTGGCTTAGTCTCCGCAGCTCCCTCAACTTTTGCAGGTCGACCTCTCTTCTTTTCCGCCTTAGGCTCCGCGGCAGAGACAGGTTCTTTAGCTGGTCGACCGCTTCTCTTTGCGCCTGTCTTCTTCGTGACCGCACCAGCTTCGTTGATCAGAAGAGCAGTGGGTTTAACGATACGTCCAGTCCGGGTCCGGTTTGTGACTGCCTTTGCTGCCTTTGCCCTCTCGGCCTCTCTCTTTGACTTCTGAGCCTTCTTCTCGGCCTCGGATAGTGCAGGACGACCTCGTGGCTTGCCGCTATATGCGGGCTTGACCTTCTTCTCACTGTCCGGTAGCGCTGGACGACCAGCCTTCTTAACCTCAGGAGCCTTCTCGTTGATCAAGACATATGCCACCTTCTCCAGTTCGATAGGAGTACACTTCAATCTTGACATGACAGTCTGTGCTTCGGCGAACAGCGTCTCGAACTCCTTTGTGTTGTACTTCGGCTCCACCTTCTTTCCATCGGCAGTCAAGTAACTGAACAGCTCGTCGCTGAAGAACACAACGTTTTGAGGATCGTGAATAGCGAGTAGAAGCGAAGCAGTGGCAGGGCCAATACCCTTCAGAGCGGAAAGTTTTGAGATAACCGTAGCGATATCCTTGTTGTCCTTTGCGTAAGCAGCGAATGCGTCCTTGGTGGCATCGGCGACGGATTCGTTCGTGTTGGAAGCAACAAGCTTGGGTAAAGTAGGGCGGAAAGCACCGTGGTGGCTGATTATAGGTCAGTTGAGTCACAAACAAACTTTGAGCTGAATTGCATTTGCGCCGGAAATGCGGCTTGCCCGGTTTCTCAATGCGCCGAAAGTCGTAACAGAACGAGGCGTCGTGCAATCCAAATCAAACATCAGAGAATCTTACATCTTCCACTGTACGAGCTTCTCAACATCCGAAAGTTCCATGATACGTCCAGTAACCTTCGAGAAATTCATGGGCGCAGTTTGATAGCGATACTTATCGAGCTCCTCAACCGTGGTCGAACCATCCTTAGCTTTAGGACGCGTTAGCATTCGAGCCCCAAATACTCCTAAATCCGATCTAGGAAGGTGCCAAAATACTTACGAGTCTTTGCATGAGACTTCAAGGCTTCTGGATATCGTCCCAAAGCCGCCCTGAAGTCGTCCAGGGAGATAGTGCTCGCCATTGTTGATGATGAAGATGGAACGATCTCTTCTTTCTTCCCGAAGATTGTTCGAAGCATTCAGATCGAATGCCTGAAGACAAACTTCGTTGTCGTTTTACCGAAAAATGAGAAAGTGGTTGTTGAATATGTTATTTCCAGAAAAGAACCTTAAGAGGTTGGACGCGACCAAGGTGAAATCGCGTCGAGCAGTGGATACACATGGGATTCACTAAGCGAAGGACCCCTGCTTATTGATAGACCGAATGAGGTAGGCGGTGAAGGAGATGGCTCGATCGGCTGTCCTTTTTTCTCAGTTCCGATTTCCATCGTACAAATATCCCGCTCTGCCCCTCCACTTCAATAATCCTGCCACCAACCAACTTGACGAAAGTACTTGTACAATACCACACCTTCTCCACAGAAATTCGAACCTCGTCGATTAGCCACCAAATCGCAAACATGGGAAACGTAAGTTGACCTCATCGAGTGTATAAGACGGAGACTAACAGACCTTCAGGGAGCAAAGGCAGCCTCGAAGCGCGATCGCAAGGACGACAAGACCAAGGTCGCAAAGTCGCAACTTAAGGTTAACGAGAAGGCTATGGATATCCAGTGTGTTATCTGCAAGTCCACCTTCTTGAAGACAACTCGTGCGCCAGCGTATGTTTCGCCCATAATCTCTCTCATAATCAAAATTTGAGATGCAGGATTTTGCTGACACTTTCTTCCTTGTAGTCTCACCGAGCATGCCACAAACAAGCACAGCAAGACCCTCGCGGACTGCTTTCCTACCTTCGTTGCCGCCCCTGCCAAATAAATGCGCCTACTCGACCGACGACATAAGAATGGGGAGATGATTCGTGTATGAAGTTCAACAGACACGAGTTATGGCATGGACTGGATGTTTCTTTGTTGCGTTTTGCTATTCATATTTTTGCTGAAGAAGTCATGAGATGAATGAATGACATGAGCAGATGTTGTAGATGGGTTTGTTTTTGACTTGGCTAGCGACTGGCGCATAGGAGGAGTTGAGTTGCGTAGACAAACGGCTACGCATATTGTGTCTATGATAGACTCTAAACCTGTCCTTCAGCCCACTCTTACGCTGGCTTTCTGCAAGTGATAGTAAGCTAGCGCTTCATTCAATGTGCCTCGACTGCTTGTCCTAACCCAGCAGTTACAGGCTTGCCAGTTGAGGCTGGTGCAGTATTCGCTTTCTTGCTCTCAGATTCTTCTCTTTCCCTTTTCTGCTTCTCTCGAATCTCCGCAAGGATGTCAGGATACCATCTCTCGCCCACATCTGGATGGCTCTTGATCCTGTTCTTCAGAGTAGCCTCTCCCAAAGTTTTAGCTCCATTGCCTCCGCTGAAAGTAAACTCTACATCATCCAGTCGTCCTCCGTTCCTAGCCACGACCTTTCTTCGCATCTCCTTGATCTCTTCAGGCACTCTTCCAACTCCACCACCATTCTCCCAGTCATTCAACTCGTCGAACTCCGCGTCCAGACTGACCCCTTGGAAGAACGGCACCGAGAATCGCGCTCCTGTTCCAGGCGCTGGCGACAAGACTCGGTGTGTAGTTGACATGCATACGCCTTGAGTAAGAGCCTCCATACCTTGACCAATTGCCACCACGAGTGTATTATCAATTGGTGGACAGTCGATCCACTCCCCAGCCAGATTCTGTACTTGCAAGCCCTTGTGTTTCGTAACCTGCAACAAGTACGATGTGAACATACTATCTTTATGTGGTCCAACGCCCTGGCCCTCTGGCACTTCCTCCCCTTCCTTCCAAAGTCCCAACTCCTTCAAGTCCGGATATTTCACAATCTTGAGCTTGTGCTGTTGATCCACGTCGAAGTATTTATTGAAAGCTGTCGGCGACAAGCCAATGGCTTCAGCTATCAAAGAGGTAAAGAAAATAGATATCTTGCCCATTCGCGTGATATATTCGCTGTATACTGGCTTGAAGTTCGGAAGGAAGGACGGAGAGGGCCATTGTGTCGGTGCGAAGAGGTTTCGGTAGAGGGGTTGATCGGGGGTGCGCACCGGGTGGTCTGTTGAGAGGTCGATTTGCTCGCGATGGTCTATCGTGTGCGCTGTTATCTCGGCGTCAAGACGGGAGTATCCTAAGAACGAAGGTGCGTTCTTCATCTCAACTTTGAGTCTTGAATGATAGTTAGTACGTACATCGCTCAAGGCAGGGAAACAGAATAGCGTACTTCTCTGCCATTGGCAGGTCGAAGAAGGATACGCCTTCCTTTATAACCTGCTGCGTGAGCTCCTCCGGTATACCTACATTCTTGAGGTACAAGAAGCCCACTTCTAGCAACGCATGCCGGAGCTGATCCAAGAATTTGGGCTTCATGGAAGGATCTTTGGCCTCCGAGAGGTCTAGGATGGGAATAGTATCAAATGACATTGTGACCTTTGATTGAGGTGTGGAGAGATAACAAGGACATGAAAGGAGATGATATATACTTTCCTATCGTACGACGGATGGCCGAGCGAGTGCATAAAGGGTATCGCATCGCGCCTTTTGGATGATGTGCTCACTGGTGCCATCGATTGGAGGTCATAACCCCGCACTCCACTTCGGACTGGATGACTAAGCACAACCCTTCCTTATTGACTTACGACCAGTACTTTCATTTCTGTAGGTCTTGATATGGAAGCTTCAGATTGGAAGGGGCATTGGGAGGAAGAAATAACTCTTCCCATGTTCAAATGTATTTCTTCAATAGGAGGATGAAATTGTGTCGGTGACACTTAGCAAATCCTCGAACGTTCGCATGTCCTCTGACTGTCAACAGAGAGCAGGGCAACAGTCTGATACGGGAAATGGTCTAGATTCGTTTTTCAACTCTTGATAAATCTGTTGCCGAGACATAGCTCTATGTACTGGTTTAGTATTTACTATACTTCAGGCGTGCTGAGAGATTTTAAGAGAAACTCGTTCTGTCATTTGTGACCGAACGATAGCATAAAATTTAAGCACTAAACTTATAAACGATGTATAGATTGAAAATTTCACAGATCGAGATTACTACAACTATTGAGCCCCCAGAACATCACATATATTTGACTAGAGTTGTAAGTTGTGGCTACTATATCTCGTTTCTCAGAAGACACCATCTATGGTTACTTGCACTGAGAATGATATTGCCCTCTGAATTGTATTGGAAATGGTCCACATAGAGTAAAATAAGCTGTGATCCAGCGCCTTGCACTGATGTTTTAGTCACTTACGACATCTTCTGAGTATAGTTTTCTCGATGCAACACCAACGTGAGTGTTTTGTTGGCGGTTATGGACTCCAGAAATCGCTCATTTCGCTTATCAATCGCGTTTGTTTATTTTCGCGACTCTCCTACCAGCATGCCTCTGCTGTTCCAAATAGTATTTTCATAACGCGGCATGTCTCGTAGAAGTCGTTCGTCCGATGTTACCAGCGTATTTTACCTTGCAAAGGCATTTATTTAGGGGATAATTGTTTGCTGGCTAGACGTGTTGTGGTGCGTATTCGATTCCTTGACACCAAGCTCCCCCACTTCTCAATTTAGCCTCATCAGAAGTGCTATCAGAGCCCCAGCTCATTTTCCAGTCATTATCTTTGACAATTTCACCTTGTTAAACACGAAGGTGGTCTGGCTATCGCTTCTCGAAAGCGACAAAAAGTGACAGGCATTGACCTGGTCTCACCGAAAAGGGCAATTTTGGGCATTGAGGTGCCTCCTATGATCCTATGAAACTGAGAGAGCATTATCCTCGATGGAGACATCTTCACGAGTGTTGAGGGAAGACGGTGACGCTGAAATTAACGATGAAGCTGCAGTCGACTCCACAACCACCTCACGAGTGCCGAACGGCAGGACAATTGTCAACACCGCCGCGAAGTCGCATCTTCTGTATACTGGAGACTGCGAAAAATCTCCCTGGATGGGTGGTATTTCTTTGTATGTCTCGATCAACACTTGATCTTTAACAGATTGGAATGAACCTTGTGCTTTCAAAAGAGTGAAGGATTGCTCAACCTTGCAGCTTGCGTAAGTTTCGTTGACGAATGAATTGAAATATGGAATTCTGGTCAGGAGATTCTAGATGTTCTCCTTCTCGGTCCCGAATAGTTTCAAGTTTAGCGGCAGCTCGAGGACTGTCTCCGTCCAGGTTTCTGTAGTGCACTTCCCACTTTGAACCGCCTCAAGCGAAGTCTCGAGTTGTCGAGCCAGTCCCACTGTACATAATGGCAACTTCTACACTTCTCTTGAGGCCCCCAATTTTCAATCCAGTATCCGAAGTCCAATGTGCAAAAACATTAAGCCCGAGTCACGCACGAGCAGTTGCTTTCCACTTTACTATTCCTGAAGATGGTTATCCTCCGAACCAACATCGAACTGAAGCAAGCAACACCGCGACCGTCCGAGTTCCAACACACACTGTCACACGTAGCACCAACATATCGCATCATCACACATGCAGCAGCAGCGTAGATCACATAACGTCTTGCAGCTGCACTACAGAAGTCCCCTGATCCCTTCTTCTAGACTGTTCCCTGCCTGACATGTACTAGGCTCTACGCCACATGGCGCGGCTTTTGCAAGGATGTAAGGGACAGGAACAAGGACCAGCACTCGAAGCTCGACATGACATCCTCGATGGAGAATATCGAAGCTGAGCAATGCCTTCCGCACAACTGAAGTGACATCCGCCGCTGAGCCTGCATATGCGGCCGCAGCCTTGTAATTGTCACACTTATCCAAGCCGCAAATCTTCATTCCGAGCTTCTTGTTGAAGAAACCAAGTATGATGATATCATACACGATAAACCAACAAGCAGCATAAACTTGCCACGCCGCAAAGACCTAGATAAATACGAACAAGAAAAGAGGGAAAATATGCCGAGGAAATTGTTCACTTGAAGCCCAACTTCGCAATGTAAATCTCAGCCCGAGTAGCTGCAAGGCGCAAGCGAAGCACAAAAATTGACGCCGGCGCTACTGTACCGCGAAGGAGAACGAACCTCCAAAAAGCAACACGGCACTCCCGTCTTTCCTGCAAAACAAATTTCAGCCAGGCAAATTCGCAAAGGATCCCACAACGCCCAATGTCTTCAGCCAACAGAAGCAAGACATATCGCTTCAACGCAACGCATCCCACTCTCTGGGCGAATGTGGCTTCGGCAGAACTAGCTGCCAGTATCCTCAAGTCCGCAACTCCCGCTGAAGAAAGCGCTCTTTCGCATGCAGTCTAAACTCCACTCCGACGTGTGAGGCCAATAGAGTATCATGATATTTGAAATACAGAGGAGAAATATGCTTTGAAAGGCACTCGACTCAGCTTTCTGCAGGAAAGGATGACTCCAGGATGCTCTTCCATGTGCCAGTCACGTGAGCTCCATACTTTCTTTCACCGCTATCTGTGAGCAGAGATCGTCTTGAGCAGCAGCAGCAGCAGATAGGTGCGCATACTTGAGAGTGGAGTCACATTCGCATCTGCAACATGCGAGATTGGAGATGGTAGATCTGAAAGATAGGAAAGTCTTGGTTATTTGTCTTGTCTCACCCGGATATTTTTGCACACATCAGACCACCTCACTCAGCTGATGATAGTCAGATCGGAAGTCAAAAACCGGAAGGACAAAAGAGACATCAGTTTCAGATTATAATTCAATAATTGTTCGGCAATTTCAGTTGCGGACAAATCTATAGTGATTCAGCCAGAATATTGAAAGTCATAAGCTCATTAAAAGTGTGCGACTCATGCCAACGCCGTCATTCCCTTCATCCGTAAAGCCCAACCTGAGACAATTTGATTGCTCAACTACTTGACCCATTCCATTCCTCAACGCCCGTTCTATCCTATTTCCAGGTTCCCGACTCTTCCCATGCATTTCGCTCAAAATGAGTATTCATAATACGAGGCTGGGAGTGATTAATCACTCAACGACCTCCTCGCTCCAGTCCCCATCGCTGGCACCGAAGTGAACTGGTCCCAACTTCAAGAACCGCTTCTTCTGCATCAAGCTTCCATCACTGCTCAATGACGAAGACCGCCTTGTCTTCTCAACCGGAACTGCCGGCGTGGCAAGTGCCAGCGCCTCCTCCGTAACTGCCGGCTTACTCTCAACTGAGACTGCCTTAGTTGGTGAGGCCTTTGTGAGAGGGTACGAGGCGCTGGTTGTTGGTGCGAGGGAGAGGAAGGTGTGGGTTTGGAGTTGGGCGCGCTCTTCAGCGGCGGGTACGTTGTTTTCTTGTCCGGCGAAAGCGATAGCGATCATCTCGCTAGATGGAAGTGTAGATGCCATTTCGGTAACTCGTTTGTAGTGGAGAGTAAGTGAGTTGTGATCGGTCGACTCTGTTATGAGTGCGTAAGTGGAATATTGCTGACTGCAGAGTGCTGTTTGCTTGTGATAGTAGGCGGGTCTTTGTGAGAAGGCCGAAAAGAGGATTGAGGTCGCAGAAACGGCTTGTAGGAAGGGGATCTTTTGGGTCTTTGAGAGAGTAAAGAGGACAAGAAGGACGGAGGCACAGCTTTTATCTGAGAATTTCCCAAGCTGCTGGCTCAAAAGTAGTGCCGTGGGGGGAATTTCAGCGTCTGAAAAAGAGGTTGGTTGATGCACGCCCCCGTTATGCAAGCTCCACACGTGGGAGATGGATTGGTCGGGTGACAGGTAAGAAAACAATAGGGGATTCGTAATCGAATTGGATACGGACTCGATTGGAAATGCGAAACTTGTTGGGACAAAATGATAAAAGAAATGGTCAAGAGCATGAATATATCTAAATCAGAAACGACATCAGGTTTGCCGAAAAGCATATTTCCCAATGGGGCAATGGAACTTTAAGGAGACGATAATGATAGTCCTGGGGAAAGTTGCGCTATACTCCGAAATGATGTCTTTACATAGCTTTCTATTGGATGACTCCCCGCAGAGAAGAAGATAACTCGGAAGCAGGTGAAGATGGACTCCCACGCCATGTTTGGGTGGTTTGAGGGGTCTCAGAGGAGGTGGCCGACGAAGGCCATCACTAGCCGCGCTCTCCTTGCGAATAAGCAAAAAAGGATCGAATCAGCATTGATCACAGTCCTTGGTGGTTACTCAAATTGGTGAACTGTGGGGTCATGGTCAGCTGTTTGTCTGATTTTCATCCCTCATATTGGACTTTATGCGTGGTCGAAGGCGATACCCTGGAGGAAAACAACAAAGAAATGGGGTTATGCTGACAGAAACTGAAGAGATTCGGCACAGGCCGAGACAACCCCGCGAGCTAATCAGCCCACTTCGAAAGCCACTGCTGAGAAAACCCTTTTGATTCCTGGTTCAAGATCGTTGACGTCGTCAAGCCTGGCTTGCGCAAAATCTGGGGTAATCGAGAAGAACAGTGCCGAAGCCTCAAAGTCCCGATGGTCGATCCGTGAACCAATGATCAGTGCCGAGGTCTCGGTAGCGCTCGGCTAGTCAAAATAGAGCCCCTATTTGCATCGAGAGGCCTTGCAGTGACGAGCTGAATTGCATCTGATAAACACGAATCGGTCACGAGAGTCGTGGTGGCTGCTGGTAAGGAATCAAAAACGTCTGGGCCGGAAATAATGGAGATGATGTCAGTGCGTGACGACCTGTGCCATACAGTAGCGATTGCGGTTGCTGACTGTAAAAGAAAGGTGCACCAGGTGTCTGGTCTGGTTGACTGTTCCTCAAAATGGTCGTGATCTAGAGAACCTAAACGGTGTGATTTTTTCTGTCGTTCAAGGCAATCCTTCGGACGGATTCAGCCTGCAATAAATTCGTAATGATTATTGTGCCGTACGTGAGCAGACGGAAGGAGCTCCATTGGGTTATACTCGGTGACTTCGACGCCTTCAAGACCACTTGGACGAAATGTTGGTTTTTGGTCGGGCAGAAACTCGCTACTAATACCTCAATATCATACAGTCTTCATGCACGGGACATATGTATCTCTTCTGCATGAGCGGTCGGTCCGATGACCTGAACGAGTCCATTGAGATGAAAGATCCTAGCTGATGTCTGTTGATAGTGTGCAAGAGTTCGCAGACATGCAAGAGAAGATGTGCGAGACCATGCATAAGTGCAACATCGCCTTCTGACCTGATCCACCTAAGCTACAGCCATCGCCCAGCTATGCACCTTGTCGTGCGCGCCAGGAACATCCTACTTGCCTCATCATCCAACCATCGAGATCCGTGCGGAGGAACTATCTCTTTAAGCTTTGGTGCCGTCTCTGCAGGTGCAGTTGAAGAGCCATCTTCGGACGGGACAGTAAATAGTAGTTGAGGGCACTTGATCGCTCTCTATTCGAGTTGCGACATGTCGAGATCTAAAAGTCAGGAGAATTTAAGGCTGCAATCAGGACCGGTCCTGGTGGTCTGTGGTGTGAAGATCGCTTTCTGTACAACTTTTGACAGGCATACAGTAAGCTCACGGGAAGCTCCAGATTGCGTAGCCTCCAAACTCTGCGATCTGTCATGTAGGATCGATCCCATCCTCGTAAGCAGCACGTTGAGATTTGACGCGAAGATACTGGGAAGTGTTGACCTCTTTTGCCAGGTCCCCTGTCAATATTTTCTTTTGGCGCTTAATCTACGACGCCAATTCGCGAGGATCCATTCTCAATGGTGGCTGCCAGCGGCTTTGCCTATCACGGCATTCTTATCGATAATGGAGGTGATTGATGTTCTTACAACTACCTGAAATGATCGAAACGGAGATTTTCTCTTTTATCCGACGGTATCACGACCTGTGATTGATCCCCTTAATATTTCGAGACGGGTCAAATCTCGATGATGCAGCTGACATGTTTGCAAGTAACCGTGGCAAAAATAGCATGACATCGGGGCCTTGCAGCTGAGAGGTCTTGTGCTCCCTCAGGATTTTTTTTATTAATTTTGACCAAACTATCTTGCGAACTTCATTCTGTACGTGCGAGCCAGGTTCAAGGCTTGAAAGCTGTTGCAATATTTCCTCTCCGAGAGGGGCACCACATGGCACAGGGAGGGCTGTCCTAGCGTGGGTGGGGAAAGCCGCAGTGGATCAATATTCGATGAATGTTAAGATGACTTCGTATGATGTGACTGCTTGGCTCGGTCAACGAACGGGACATTGTGTTCTGGAATACCTGAATTCTCTGCGAATCGACATGTGCAACGGGAATATCAGCATCAGAATGTTAAGACTTTTGTTGAAAGTGTTGAATGGCGGCTGTGAGCGAGCTGTGTGACCACTGACTGGAATTCCATGCGGAAGCTCCGATCGGTGACAGTAATGGCCGAGTTGGGGGCGTCAACCGTCGACACCAACGGCTCTTGTTGGCCGTATTGGGGGATAATCCGAGGTACTCGCGATTGTGCATCGCATCCAAACCAGGATAAATTCGTGTGTGGACTAATCCCATCCGCCAATAAAAGCATGGGGGCCGTGGTCATTCAACCCGAATAATGATTTGCAAGATATCGAAACAGGAGCGTTGACATGAGGACACTCAAGACACTGACTGATATGACAGACGACCTGTGCAGGGGGCCGAATGGAGCAGTCAGATTGACAGCCGGCCGGCTGCGTTTGCCGAAATCCCCAGTCATTCGCAGAGAGACCAGTTGCACGAGCGCCGAACGGAGCCGTTACGAAGTCATAGTGAGTGGCTGGAGTGTTTAGTGATATCGACTCCTGATATGGGAGATAGGTCGCACAGGATCCAATAGGGACGGCAGTCGACCTTCATCACAGTTCAGGCGGCGCAACGAGCAAGCCAACAGCGTTGAATATTGACTGGGCCCTACGGCTGGCTGACGCAGGCAGGAGGCAAGTCTCCTCTGCCGAGCAGAGGCTCACGGGAGGCCACTCGTGGCGTGCTGCCAGAACTCCAACCAACCCCAGCAGTCAGCAACAAGCAGTCCATCAGAAAAAAAAGGCTGAAGCACAGGACAGCTTGCGGTTTTGGGCTTCGGCAGCTGTCTTCAAGAGACTCTTTGATGTTTGAAGTCCACGGCGCTGATGCTGTTTTCAACAGTTTCGAGACCATCGAAATTTGAGGAGCCTGACCACACATGGCATCCTTGTAGCAGGTAGGGCATGTTGTGAGCCGCGAGCTCGAATCGGATTGTCGCCATTCATTGGCTCCAATCCGGAGCCGTCGCACGCTGGCCCTGATACCCTGCCGTCGACCTCCCTGTCCCTCAGAAGCGACAGCAGTCGCGCTCTCGCCCTGCAACTTGCCTGCATTTGCTGCAGTAGTCGCGGTGGAGCATGGACCATGGCGGCGCGGGCTAGCCCCTTTGGAGCTTGGGTGAAGGGTTCTTGGCTACTCGAAACCCTGCGTATGACCAGGGTGCGCGGTGGAGCTCTCCTCCTCCATCTCCTTTGCCAGCACTCCAAGCACCACTCTCAGACTGGCCATGTGAGCTTTTCGAAATGGCGTCCTGCAAACCTTGTCAGCAGTGAGGATGTTCCTTGCCAATCCTGCCCATATGTGCTCCTCCATGATCCTCCTCTCTTTAGCCAGCTAACTTTTTGGCTCGGATGACGGATATGTGTGGGCAGTCCAGTCCCTTCGGGCCAGCCTTGTATAATATTTTTTTCTGTTCTGCAAAGTAGATTCCAACAAAACTCATCACATCCATCCGGAGAACAAACGACCACCACGACCAACAAGGACACACACAGGCCGTAGACAGGCATCTTGACCTCCCATCAGTGTTGCCGTCTACCTACATCCACTCTGGGATGGCAAACAACTACAGCTCGATTTAATTGAACAGACTGAACCATTCCCTCGGAATGGTGTGACGGTGTATAAAGCATTCTGCCGTTCCTGATGTTTTCAAAAGATCAAAAACCAAAGCAAATCCACAACTCCTCATAGCTTCAGCTCGCCGGCTTTACTCAAACCTCAACAGACAATTGAGACTCGATCTATCACAGCTCTCGCACTTGAGTATCCCAAACATAAGGTATGCTCTGGCGATTATTAGTCTTTACCTGGTCATCCCGTGTTAACACTTCGGTGTCACAGATCGAGACTTAGTCTACGACTCGAGACAGCGATACCAGGAAATTCAATTCCTCATCACGAGAAGGCTTCTTCTACCAGTCGACCATGTGTTCAGAACAGATCGTAATATATGCATGTGGCTGTAGAGTCTCGCTTGGCATATCATACTGCGCCAAAGGTAGAGGAGATCGCGCGGTCAATCACACAATCGTCCAAAGATTTACCGATAATTCTGGGAGTTGTGGCAACTGTGCAGAACATGTAAGGCCCAAAGGACTGTTTAGGTCTGAAGACCACTTTCTAACCATAGACAGTGAAATTCGGGTTGCCTCTACCCTACTTGGTCTCAAGTTAAATTTTGTCGTGTCTTGATTCGCCATCGTCAGGACAAGATCGACGATCAGATTTGGATGAGAGGCATTTCGGGGAGGCGAAGTCTTGCGATGTGTTTTTGACGGTTTGCTGTCCCGTAGAATTGGTTCTAGGGCATGGGCGGAGTTCTGCGACTGGGGGGCTCCATTCTGGGTTTAGGCTGGGGGAGTCCTATGGTTGGGAGGCCTGCTTGGACTAGCATCTCTCTAGGTTCAGCTGAATATCACGCTCATCAATTTCGAACAGTTGGACATGATCCTGCTCATCATGCTGTGATTGCTCTGGATTGGTCGGCATGATTCTTTCGCATTAAGTGCCGGGTCTGTCGATTTTGCCTAGGTCCGCCCAGCTGCACCTCGGAATACTGCCAATAGCATTCGCGTCATGCTGAGAGGGTCCATATCAGACTCAAAAACGTCAAAGACAGATATGACTGATAGAAATTTCTGAAGCCAGCAAGGTAATAAAATGCGAGCTTGCATATGGATGCAGGAGCTGTGCGAGTCACCAAAGATACGCCCCAGTTGTGCAGAACGGGGAGATCCGCTGCCTTGCCTGCCGGCTGTCTAGACGAGAGCATAGAGAGTGCAGTTTGATGACAACATCAAGATTGTTGGTTATCATGTTGGGAACTGGGTTGTCGGAGCAAAGGTGCCTAACGGTGGCCGTTTTCCAGGCCGCAGAGCGGGATAGTCACCTGATGCCTTCCTTTAGAAAGAGTCCCAATGTGATTTCAACGGAGGTCTTCCAATTTCACGTTTGTCTGCAAAATCTTAGATGAATGAGGAGACTGGGTAAAAGCATCATGCTCCTCCTTCACTTGCAGTTGCGTGGACTCCTATACACTTGGATAGCAATAAATGTTGGGGAATGGAGGCAAACCATAGGGCGAAGGTTGAAGGGAGATCAGTGGGGGTATACTCCCCGACTACCCCAAACGGGGACATCTTTCCGTCAGTCCGACTGGTGTTGAGGTCGTGTTGGTGATCGTGTGGCTTCGTGACTGGCCAGAATGATAGATTGGCGTCCTTGAAGGGCCGGCAGAAGACGTGAGGTGCGACCGTGGTTGGATATGAAATGAGCTCCTGAAATCGTACGATGTTCGACAGTAAGGTTCAATTGGGTATTCGGATGCCACTGCAGCTTTGACAGCGGAGTTGCGGGCGGGACGTTCCCGTTGCTGTCAAACGTCACTCAAGACTGTGACGATGCATCGAGGATGACTGACTCATTTGGTGTCCCCGTGAGACGCGGGATGCTGCTGCAGAAGACCTTGCAGGAACTCGATAGAAGGGGAATGTAGCGCTTGCCTACATGCTTGCGTGCATCCTGTTGACAGAACGAGACCGAGTCTAACGAACGCTGGCTTGAATGACAGGCTCAATTACTTCTCCATCACTTGACGAAATTCGAAGTAAGTAATGGCGAATTCCATGAGAAAATTGACATGACTTGTGACATTGAGTTATAGTCGGATTGACCAAGTTTAGCAGGCGGCCGTGAAGGTATATTGCTTCTTGCCATACCAATATTGACGACCCTCTGAGGTATTTCGAGTCCATGGCGAACGCTTGGCCAAGGTCCGCGTAGGTATGAGGGTAGAATAGGCCACCAACTCGTTTCTTGTATATATTTATCTTGGCGAGTAGGTTGCGAGACTCATAGCAAGACACAGCGCTGGTGGTCAGTGGTGATCTTGAAATCTTGTTGTTGAATGAGGCAGGCCCAGAGGCGAGAGAGCAAGGCGTCAAAAATAGTGGCCGCCCTAAGAGCTTAACCGCCGCCTTAAGAGGTAAGCGAACAGCCACCAGACCAACCCCCAACCCCAACTCTTGAAAACGTGATCGCCAGAAACCGAACAAGCTGCAGGTGGAGGACCAACAAATCAAGCCGCACGAAACCCTCCAATCTAGATTTCATCTTTCGTCCCGTATCACCAGGGCACTCCGACTCAAACCTCTTGGTATCGTTGACGCTCCGTTATCTGTGAGTGCTCTTCCAGACCGGTAATCTATTAGGTGAGTACTGGACTTGTTCCGACTCTCAATTTCCAGGAACAGATGTCCATCGATCTTAATTGGGAGACTCTCACCACTGGCCCAGATGGTATTGCTCTGGCAGAAAGAATCCGGGACTTTGTTCATGAGAAGTTCCAAACGGTGACTCTCCCACGCTTCATCAAAGGGGTCAAAGTCCATGCCTTTGAATTCGGATCCATCGCTCCAGAAGTCGAAATCAAAGACATTTGTGACCCACTCCCTGACTTCTACGAAGAGACAGAAGATGACTACGGGGAAGATGGCGAAGAGGAGACCCAGGATGGTGAATGGGCGGCAAAGGCGATCGACGAGGAGACCCTGAGAGAACGAAGACGGATGGACCGAGTCGAGAGAACAAATGGGCCTTCACAGGTCACGCATTACCCACCATACATTGACACACGACTGCCAGGCATGAGGTCGATGCAGAACCCTGGGGATATCGGGAGTCCGTTCCTAGGTGTCAGTACCCCAGGAATTCCTGGTGGGACGTCAAATCTCCATTACTTTCACTCCCAATTGGCAACTGGACTGTCTGGCACTCAGACACCACTTGCTGCAGTAGCTGGTGCACATTTACCACATGGCTGGCCCGATTATTCCAGTCTCCACGCAGGTAGTCGTGGTCATCGGCACACAGCCAGCGGTAGCTCTCTTTCACCACCACCAACAGCTGATGGACATGCGCAAGCTCTACGGGAGAAAGCCAGCGTCTCTACATTAGCTACATCAAATTCAACAACGAGACCTCAGACCAGAGATGGGCTTCTAGATGAGACTATTGAAGAAGAACCTACATCACCTCCACGAAGGTTCCGGGAACCAAAAGTTGAAGACCTTCAGACAGTATTTCGCGTTCGATATTCTGGCGATGTAAGGTTATCTTTGACCGCAGAAATTCTGCTCGACTACCCCATGCCTAGTTTTGTTGGAATACCTGTCAAGCTAAACATCACTGGGTTGTCGTTCGATGGAGTTGCTGTATTGGCATACATTAGGAAGCGTGCCCATTTCTGTTTTCTATCGCCTGAGGATGCGTATGCTGCGATTGGGGGAGAGAACGAGGACGTTCACAGTCCGAATGGCATGAAGATGGGCGGCTTATTGCATGAGATCAAAGTCGAAAGTGAAATTGGGCAAAGAGAAAATGGAAAACAGGTCCTGAAAAATGTTGGAAAGGTAGAAAAATTCGTCCTTGAACAGGTCAGGCGTATATTCGAGGACGAGTTTGTATATCCGAGTTTCTGGACATTCTTAGTGTAGCAAATTCAGAAGGCCTGATTGTTCGTTGATTGAGGATCGATTGTCCCCAAAGTTCATTGAGGCCTGGGCTCCTCTCCTTCAAAATGGACAGTCCCAGATGATTACGCAGCCAAAACTCCAATGCTATGCTAGCAGACTCCGACCAAATTCCCAGATCCCGCTGCTATCTCATTTAAGTGTTGCCTTAAATCCTTGATATGCACTATTCATGTCCAGCTCCAATTCCCGCGCTTGATCTTCACTAACCTCTTCGGTAGCCTTCATCTGATTTAAAGCAATCAACCATTGCACAATCTTTCCTCTTCCCTCAAAATCTTGGTCTGTAACCTTATTCGCACTTTGTATAACATCCGACAGCAACGGATGTAACTGGTCCTTTGCAAGCAGTCCAAGCTTCAGAGCATCGAGAAATGTAATGAAATCCTGTGTAGCCTCTAAGATCAGCGTCCCATTCGAGCCGCCGTTTCCGCCAGTAGTTGTGTTTATGGAAGGCGCGGTAACAGTGCTTGGGAGACCAATTCGAATTCGTTCTGTGGCTCGAGGAACTTCCATCTGACGCTGTCAGTTCGGATTACTTGTGTATGTCATCTGTATACCTACGTCCCAAGCGCTTTTGAAACTCTCAAGATCTCTGAACTCCCGCGAAACCGTATCATCTGCTAGGATCTGCTTGTACTGCTTCAATAACCTATCGCATATCTCTGTGTAATCCGTTTCGGAAATCGCATCTTTGAGGTATGCCTTCTCGAGCTCGTCTAAAGTAATGATGATGCTGAAAACTTCAGCAAGAGAGTCCTGGAGATCTCGTTCCGCTCGAGTGTCTGCAAGTTTGACTTCCTTCGAGAGATTCATATTAACAACGGCTTGGCGATTTCGATTGGTATCTTACCTCATCAAGGTTGATAGTTGCAGATAATGTTGTGTTTGGAATGTAGCTGTGGGGAGTAGGCGCATACGCCTGTCGAGTTGTATACATTGTCCCACTTTGTATCCCACTCTCTCTTCTCCTTCATTGATGGACGGATTTGAGAGGCTGATACTTGGGCAGCTGGGGCCCATGAGGGGCGGGGCTGTATTCTGCCAGCGCTAAATAAGGCGGCGAGCCGAAACAGGGCTCTCCACCAAAAAATTATCTACCCGACTTTTTTGTCTGAGAGCAAGCTGGCTATCACTGTCGCAAAGCACCCAACATCACAATGGCAAAAGGCACGAAGAAAGCTACTCGTAAATTCGAGAAGAATCATCTTAAGGATACCCTCGAGAAACGGAAAGCCGGTGCAAAGATCAAGCAGCGCAATCAGGTCAAAGCCAAGCGACAAGCCCGCAATGCGAAAGATGCAGAATTCGAGGGAAAGGGTGGAGAGGAGGAGTCGAAGGGCAAGGCGCCTGTCAAGGAGGATCCTTTCGGGAAGATGAACGTGGACGACTTCTTCCAAGGTGGATTCGAGATTCCAGAAAAGCTTGCGAAGAAATCGAAATCGAAAGCAGTTCCCGAGAAACTGGGCAAGAGGAAACGGTCGGAACCAGAAGTGGAGGACGACGATTCATCCGAGGTATCCTTCGAGGAGGCACCGGTCCTGAGTGATAGCGAAGATGGAAGCGAGGCCGACTATGATGTCGGGATGAGCAAGGGTGCAATGGACGCATTGGCAAGCAAGGACCCGGAATTCTACAAGTATCTGAAGGAGAATGATCCCGAAGCCCTCGACTTCGATGACGATGCAGATCTAGCAGAAGTTGATGAATTGAGCGGGAGCGAAGATGAGCAGCCAAAGAAGAAGAAAAAGAAGTCCAAGAATGCACCCGTCGAGGAAGTTCAGGAAGAGCAGGCGTCCGAGGAGGAAGCTGAAGATGCTTCGGAGCTCACGAAAGAAATGGTTGCCAAATGGACAAAAGCAATGAAGGAGCAGCATTCACTCCGAGCAATGCGACAGGTTGTCCTTGCTTTCAGAGCAGCAGCGCATGTCAACGAGGATGACGGGAAGGAATATAAATACAGCATCTCGAACTCGCAAGTATACCACGAGTTACTTGTCACCGCCCTCAAATATGTTCCCGAAGTTCTGAACCACCACATTCCTGTCAAGGAGACCGCCGCTGGAAAGGTACGGGTTTCAACAGACTCAAAGAAGTTCAAGACCCTCACAGCCCTCCTCAAATCATACACATCTTCCGTCCACCACCTCCTTACTGCCCTGTCCGATGCGCCAACTCTCAAACTCACTCTCGCCTCTATCACGCCTCTCCTCCCATACCTTCTCTCTTTCAAGAAAGTTCTCAAAAATATCGTCAAGACTGTTGTCAACATCTGGTCCGATACTTCGAGTGACGAAGCAACAAGAATCACAGCATTCCTGGTTCTTCGACGTTTAGCAGTAATTGGAGACCCAGGATTGAGGGAAGCTGTTCTGAAAACAGTTTACCAAGGATTGATCAAAGGAAGCCGAAGTACCACAGTACATACAATCCAAGGGATCAATTTAATGAAGAACTCAGCCGCAGAACTTTGGGGAATCGATGCCGGAGTTGGCTATGCAACTGGCTTCACTTTCATTCGCCAACTTGCAATCCATCTCAGAAGCAGCATCACCAACAACCAACAAGAATCGTACAAGACGGTGTACAATTGGCAATATGTACACTCATTGGACTTCTGGTCATGTGTGCTATCAGAGCATTGTAGTCCAGTGAAGGAAGCCGAAAATGGCAAGGAGTCCGAGTTACGCCCACTCATCTACCCCACCGTACAAGTCACTCTTGGAGCTATGCGCCTGATTCCCACATCTACATACTTTCCCCTACGATTTCATTTGATGCGATCGCTTCTCCGCTTATCTCGTGCCACTGGAACATACATTCCATTGGCGTCAGCATTACTCGAAGTGCTAAATTCCAATGAGATGAAAAAAGCTCCAAAGCCCAGCACGCTCAAAGGTCTCGACTTTGCCTCGAATTACAAGGCGCAGAAAACTTACCTGAGGACAAGAGTGTATCAAGATGGAGTTGGGGAGCAAGTTGCGGAGCTACTTTCCGAATTCTTCGTTTTATGGTCAACAAATATCGCATTCCCGGAACTCGCCTTACCAGTAGTCGTCATGTTGAAGCGTTGGTTGAAGGATGTAAGCAACAAGACGTCTGGAAACAAGAACAACAAAGTCAACTCTGCTTTTGTTTTACTGTTACAGAAGATCGAAGCAAATGCCAAGTTCATCGAGCAGCATCGGGCCAAGGTCGAATTTGCGCCAAACAACAGAGCCGGCGTAGATAATTTTTTGAAGGGCACGGAATGGGAGAAGACTCCTCTTGGTGCATTTGTGTTTGGACAAAGAAAGCAGCGAGAAGAGAAGGCTAAGCTGCTGGAAGAAGGACGGAGAGAGGAAGACCGGAAGCGTAAGGCAGATCGGGAAAAAGAAAAGGCTGGTGCTGGTAGCGACGAGGATATGGAAGATGTCGATGATGATTCTGAAGCTGGATTCGAGACCGAGGAGGATGACGAGTAGATTTGTACAGTCATGGGAGGCATTACTTCGGAGTCTGGCGTATGAAAATGAAAGCCCCCTGCTCTTGGGCTAAGCGAATGAGGATAGACATTTATACACGTCGAATCTGACATTTTTCGTTCAGCTCTGAACAAGTGCACTTCTCTTCAGACAGGAAAATTCATTTTATGCGGTTACTTTATGTGCATATATGTTAATATGCATCAAACGTGATTACAGATCATGGTGCAAGAAGCATTTTCCAGTTCGGGCCAAAGCTGATTACCAACAGGCATGCGAACAGACGTGTCTTTACCTCTTCATATAGCGTGCAATGATCTTTCCTCGACCATTCTATTCATCTCTAGATTTATCTGGTGGTTCGTTCGGTTTCAGCGGCGAACTCAACAAGAATTCTTTCCAACCCTCGATTTACTTCCACTCTACGTTATCAATCTGTCACAATGTCCCAACCAAGACCTCACACATTCACACACCCTATCCTCGGTGAGTCGGTCCACTAACCAGTCTCTCTGCTATTCAATACGCCCCGAATACAACCCCTTTCCGCTCTATCCCATTTGCTTCGATTTCCTGTCGCTTCCAATAGTCCATTCTCCTCGACGGTATCCCTGCCATCCCTCAGACTTTACTCAATACGATCCAGCATACTCGGCTCCAGTGCAAGAAACCCAGACAGCTGCGGCAGGATGTTTGCTTCCCGGAGAAGAAGAGAAGAAATCCGCTACCGTCCCGTTGTTCAATTTGTTCAATCCCACGATCCTGAGGTCTGGAGCTACAGCTGCTTGTCCGCCAGTGGAATTGAACGATGAGGAGCACCGGGCACTGTTGAGGTACCGTGTTAATCAGTGAGGAAGATCTGGAGAGACCGAGCAAGTTGGGAGATGTGCCAGAGGAGACTTTAGTGGATGCTATCAAGGGAGTTGGGATACCGCTTTTTAAAAGTTATCGAGATGAGGGCTCCTGGCCCAATAGAATTCTGGGAGACTTTACGGAAGGGATCTAGCTGTGAGTGGGTGGATAAGACTGTCATTGGTGGCCCTCTCTTAGAAGTCTGCATTTTATATTCTCCATTCAGACATCATCAAGCTATGGGCCAGATGCTGACTGGCTAGAGTTCCTTCCTGATGGATGTCTTGAAGCCTGCCCCCCACGACGCCCTTATCGCTTTAAATCGTGAAACATTCGGCAGTTCGGACGCACGACACATTCTCCGCTCCTACGGGATCGCGCCATCAATGGACCTAAACTTCTTCTGACCTTATGGTGCTGTTCTTCCTGAGGTCCCTGCCTAAGCGAGCTCCTTGAGCTTCAGAGTCAACAATGATAAAGGTACTGAATCACGTGGCGGCCAGGCATTCTTGTTCAGCTCTCAATCCTCTCCCAAGCTACTGTCACTAATTTAAGCAGTGAGAAATATAGGAAATGATCGGGAAAGAGATGCTGTCACATTCTCCACGCCAGACCGTGGTGCTCGAAGGAGCGAATAAACATCAAGAATCGAGGCGTGGGACTGTCCTGTGTCGTGATTGGCTGCTGCAAGCGACCCCTTGAATTGACTTCAACGACATCCCACTTCAACCACCATCGAAAGCCTCAAAACACCAATGCCCTCGCCCACATGTCAACTCAAACCTACCACCACCAATTGAACTTACCCATCTGAACTATCAAAGACCGCATGATCTGCTCCGATGATTGTCTTGCCAAAGGATAAAGTGCAGACGTGCCCGAAAGCGGAGCCCTCATTCTCGCCGTGGACAGAGATGCATCTTCAGCGCTGACTCGTCAGTGACTACCAGCCCTTTCTTTCTGAGCTATACTCTTATAGTACTTATCTGGTCTATCAACTTTCGATCCGCAACAAAGGCGCGACTAGCGCGGTGGTATTCCCATATCGCTGCCCCTCCATGCAAGACCCTTAATCGAGAGCGGCCCATGTGCTGCTATGATAGGTCAAAAGAGCTGACTTAGGTCCTTGTTGAGACCATGATGTACATTGGAGGGGCAGCATGTATCTGCATGAGGGGTTGAGATGCCGAGCAGCTAGCAATATATCACTCTGTCCCATCTCCCCTCATCTCCCTTTCCTTTCTTCTTCCTTCCCAGGTATCTCAAAGTCTCTTCTCAGTATCAACTACTTCTCCCCATATCTCGTTCAACCAGCAATGAGAGAGTACCATGGCTTCTCTTACCCCTAACATTCTCGCTCGGGATCCCCACACTCAGATCATTCTCGTAGGAGCAGCACTTATTCTCCTCGTAGGCCTTATCTTCGCTGCAACTTTCCGCTCCTCTAGATCCAAGAGGGTCGATGATGAGGATCTCACGACTTTCGGGTCTTTTCTGCGCTTTTTCTATGCATCATTTTTGAAACCGCATACTGGCGATGGTACTGTTAATGGTCAGCAAGATGCCTTGGAGAGCTTCTATAAGGCGCAAGCTGGTGTGTATGATGCAACCAGAAAGAGACTATTGCGGGGCCGAGAGGATATGCTTGGCTTGGTCGCTGCGCAACTGGTGCAGAAGGCTGCTCGAGAGCGAACGCATGACCCGAAGCGCATCTGGGTGGATGTAAGTCGTCACAAACTTCCATCACTTAAGATATTGTTGGCTCATAACTTTTGTTAGATCGGAGGAGGAACAGGCTGGAACATCGAAGCTATGTCCGAATACGTCGATGTCGAAAATTTCTTCTCGAGTGTCTACCTCGTCGATTTCTCTCCCTCGCTCTGCGAAGTGGCTCGGAAGCGGTTCACACGCCTGGGATGGAAGAACGTGAAAGTCGTTTGCCAGGATGCAAGGACATTCCGGCTTGAAGATCACGAGAATATGCAGGATTCGGGCACGGATATTGGCTTTGCGCTTCCGCCGAGCTACTTCTCCGAAGATAGTGCCAGTGTTGGTGGGGCAGATCTCATTACTCTGTCTTACAGTCTGTCTATGATTGTGAGTTTGCCATATGTCCTGAGGCTCTTGACTGACTTTGACAGCCCGATTTCTACTCCGTAATTGATTCTCTCACGTCCCTGCTCGATCCTACTGGTATTATTGGAGTGGTTGACTTCTACGTCCAATCAATTGTGGATCTCAGTTGTAGGAACTACACAGGTGGTGTGATCAACCGTCACGTCAATTGGTTTGGACGACTCTTCTGGAGAGCTTGGTTCGATGTAGACCGAGTTGGTCTTGAAGCCGGTCGCAGAGACTACCTCGAGTATCGATTCGGTACAGTCCTCAGTGCTGATTCACGGAACGTTCTTCTCGGGTCTATCCCCTACTACGTGTGGATTGGGTCGCCAAAACGGCCTTCAACTTCAAGCTCATCAAACTACCCCCACGAGATTGTTGAGCGTTTGGATGCAGCAGCAACTGAATCACCATATCTGTCGCCCATGAATCACACAACAGCTCTATCCAGGACAGTAGAGAAAGCAACTCCACCTGAGCTCAGGTCAAAAGCATACGATGCAGCAATCGTCAATCTCTCAGCGAACCTTCCTCTGCCATCGTTCTTCTATCAAAACCACCACTGGCGCATCCACTATGACGATCAGCTCAAGAAGCACACTCAGTTTGGACATGAGTTCATCTACGCCTTTACCTGGGAGGACACACGAGTCGATCACCGGCTCTTAAAACTCACATCCTCAGATGTAGTCCTCGCAATCACCTCAGCAGGCGACAATATTCTCTCCTATGCACTCAACTCCCCAGCTCGAATCCATGCGGTCGACCTCAACCCCAACCAGAACCATCTTTTAGAGCTCAAAGTCGCATCTTTCACAGCCCTACCTTATGCCGATGTTTGGAAGCTCTTCGGACAGGGCAAGCACCCTAACTTTCGCGAGCTCCTGATTTCTAGACTCTCGCCTCATATGTCGTCCCGTGCGTTCCAGTACTGGTTGAACAATACTCAAGTGTTCACTTCCACGCGAGGTAGAGGCTTGTATGAAACAGGCGGTTCCAGGCATGCTATCCGAGTCATCCGTCTGCTAGCCACGACCCTCCGATTCAGCAACCAAATCAAATCTCTTCTCTCAGCTAAGACACTCAACGAGCAGCGTGAGATCTGGGCCACCAAAATCCGGCCCATAATCATGTCCCGCATATTCTCCTACCTCGTCGTCTCTCAAGAGAAGTTCCTCTGGGCAGCTCTCGGCGTACCTCACAATCAGCTAGCCATGCTAGAAGCTGATCATCTGGCCTCGGAGTCGATTTCGGAAAGCTCAGCAGGATCAACCCCACTTGGTCACTCCGAGAAAGAACTCAATTCTAGCCGTGGCAAAGCTGTTTGGGAATATATGGTTCAGACACTGGATCCAGTCATCAACCACTCGCTGATCGGAGAAGATAATCCGTATTACCTCGTTTGTCTTCAGGGCAGCTACTCACAACGTTGCCACCCGGATTATCTGCAGCCAAAATCACACCAGAAGCTGTCAAGGGGTAATGCATTTGATGGCTTGAGGATACACACCGATGAGATCAACGAAGTTGTGTCGCGACTCACTCCAGGGACATTGACTGTTGCTGTCGTCATGGATAGCATGGACTGGTTTGACCCTGGGTCTGCGGAGGCAGAGAGACAGATCGAGAAGTTGAATCGCGCTTTGAAGATGGGTGGGAGGGTGTTACTGAGGAGTGCAGCGCTCACCCCATGGTACATTTCCAGATTTGAAGCGCTGGGCTTTCATGGGAAGAGAGTTGGTGCGAGGATTGCTGGGGCTTGCATTGACAGGTTAGTGTTTCCTTGATCGTGCGGAATCTGATGAGAGTATTTCGCTAATGTAACACAGAGTCAATATGTATGCTTCCTGTTGGTTACTCACCAAGATTGAGGTCGTTGCCCCGTCCACCCCTCGAGCAACTCGACCAAGTTCAGTCGACCTCGAATCCCTCGAGATCTGACTTCCTGCTCCATCACCCATGCGAAGCCCACAAGCATGGTCAAATCACCGACGAGGTGCCACGAGCCTCGACGTAGACTGGAGACTCCTCGAAGAAGGTATAGCTTTAAGAGACCTGGACAAGACACCTACGCAAAATGATATCACAGCACCAACCAGCAGGATAGTTCACCGAAAGCTCAAAAAGAGAGGGATGTCATTCTAGTAGTTTATTTTATCTTATTCTATGTATGTAAAGGACTGAAAGAATCTAGTTCTACAAAGTGATCCAGTTGCTTTCCCGATCAGCTGGCTAAGCCTGGTCTAAAAAAGACTGCTTTTCACGCTCTTGTTGAGTATAGTCCACTGTAGCCTGTGGCGAAGAGGAAGAGACTGTCGAACCAGGAGAGTCTGACAAAGCAGGTACTGCGGAAGGAGAAGGGACTGCAGGGCTTGGAAGCGTTGAATCGGATAATGATTTCGAATTTGCATCTCCTAAGTCTGCGGAAGCTGGAGGGTCTGAGACCTGATCATCGTTATTACCTTGATAAAACACCTCGCCATCTCCGAAAAGATCATCCTCGTCAATTCCGTCGAGTTCACCATTGGTGTCGTCATTTGATTCGGTAAAGAGCTTTGGGAACACGGCTTCGGTCTGCTTTTCAAGTGGTCCAGCCTTGCGCATAGAGGTCTCCGGGCTGACATCCTTCAAGTCAAGGTGGAAATCCGGCTTCTTCTGAACGTTGACGGGTGTAGCTGGCCGTAATGGAGTGGATGCTTTGGGGATGGATGACTTGACAGGTGGCTTTACCCCTGGCTGGAGCGGTGGTTGAGATATTGTAGGAATATCTGAGCCCCAATTAGGATGTGGCTTCTGACCAGGCCGGAGGGGCTCATGAATTGGCACAGGGATCGTGGTTGTTGAAGCTTTAGGCTGAGGAGATGGTTTGGTAGGTACTGGCGTGGCGTTGGATGTAGTAGCGGCGGATGCAGGGGCAGCCTTCTTGGCCGGAGCCTTGCGTCTGGGCTTCGGGGCAGTCGTCTTTGCTCCACTGCCTGCAGCTACTTGATTTGACATGCTCGGCCATGTAACGCCACCCCTAAACTCTGGTACTACAAGGATAATATGATTGTCTCCCTTGACGAGCGAATATTTCTCATCGACGCGGTTCAACGTGACTTTCCAGCCTTCGCTTTCGGACGGAAACGTGAAGTGCTCATGAAAGACGGCGGCTACCACCTGTACAAGGTTCACATGTTCGTTGCCCATAGGCATGGGACCGTCGGTTGAAAGAACACTTGATGAACCTTCACTTCCGCTGGAAGGGGGCACTGTAGGAGGCGAGGAGGTTTGTCCTGAGTCACTTGCTGATTTTGAGCCCCGACTTGGTGTCTTCGTGCTCGCAACCTGCGTCGGAGCCGATGTGCCACCAGTCACAGAACTATCCACAGCCCGATGCAGTGATTGATCACGCGCAGATTGTGGAGTTGCTGTGGCTTTCGAATTGGACACTGCGCTCGCGCTCGACAAATATGGGCTTTTGTAAGAGCCGTGACTGGAGACCGGAGTATTGGTTTTTGAGGTATCGACTGGAGGATGTTGGCCATCGGAGGCTTGAACTCCATGATTCATACTATGTCCTTTTGCATGCTGAGTCGAGGAAAGTTGCATGCTTGCTGAGTTTGGCGGATTCACCAAGGTCTGGATCTTGATATCAGGTAGAGAGGTGGCCTTCAGCATAGGGACTGAAGACAACTGAGAGTTGCCGACTTGCATGGTATTGAGACCAGCTGGGTTGGCACTTCTTTGGGTGGCAGTAGATTTAGACATGGCCTTGGATCTACCCATGTTGGGCTGAGGCAGATACCCTCCCATGTTCTGAATACCACTGGCTTCGAATCCATTCGGCTGAGTTTGCTGAGGAGCAGACATGGACCTATTGGAATTCTCTGGGAGGTATGACTTAGTTCCGGTGGCTGCGCCGCTTTTAGAAACATGGGAATGCTGGGGAGAGGTTATGGTAGGACTATTCATATTTGGCGTAGGCTGAGAGGAAGGAGGAGCGTCGAACTTGTGTCCAGCAACTCGAGCAGTCTGAGCAGTCGCTGCATCTGCTCTATTCATGGCAGGAACAGTTTGAGGATTTATACCGGTAATATTGGTGCTAGAGCGTGGTGATAGGCCTGCAGACCGGCTGTTCATGTTGGCGCCAACATTTTGCTGGGCAGCTTGCTGGTTAGGCTGTGAGGTCATTGCTTGAGCGCCCCCTACATTGGTACTCGTGGCGACTTTCTCTTGCAAACGTCTGAATTGCTCCACTTGCTCTGCATAGGATAATCTTGAGTCAGTCATACCGGTGGGACAGCTACTTTGAGTGAGATTGCCACCCAGCTGAGCCTTTGAAGTCTCGAAATATGTTCCAGGATTGGTCGGTGAGCTGAGACTTAATCTTCTCAGTTGCTCTTTGTACATATTTGCACAATTTTCCTGGATATCATTCAATTTATTTTGTTGTGCACTCCACAGATCCCGTAAGAACTCTTCATGTCTTTCACGAAGACTATGAGCATCATGAAGAGGCTGATGCGTCTCGCTATGATACCGGAGGTACTGACGGACCTTGTCATTGTAACCTTGTTCGGCAGAGCCTACGTTGATGAATCTAACAGCTCCCACTGTTCCAGCTGCGGCTGTTGAGCTCTGCGTAGACCAAGACTGGGATTTCGGAGTCGAAGTGGGGAGTAGAATCTGTGACTTTAAAGTCTGCTGCTGTGTTGTTTGGCCAGCATTGCCACCATGAGAGGCGAAATTCTTAATGGTGGATTGAAAAGTTGCTTGGTTGTTTTGATCTTGTCCTCCCGAGCCACCTACCACCGTGGCACCAGAACTATTCTGCTTCTGGCGTTTTGGCTGGTTCGTCTGGCGGTTACTGTTGCTGCGCTCCCCTGCGTTTGATGACTCCGGCATGTTAACGTCATCTTCCTCCTGGCGTTTACGCTTTCCTCCATTCTGGTGATTCAACTCAGTCTGAGAGGTAGGTGTGGAAGTATTTCGAAGATTACCCGCAATACCCAGTAGAGGATATTCGGGGAAGGATCGTTCTTCATCGTTGAAGTCAAATTCATCGAGGGCTAGGATGGGTTCCGAAGATGAAAGTTGGGGCATGTACTGAACATCGGAAGGTTTTCTGGGCGTTCCAGGAGGGTGACTGCTAGCAGTAAAGTTGATATTGTCGCGTCCCATACCCGTCATACCACTTACAGTGCCCATCATGGTCTGATCGCTCTGCGCACCAGACAGCCTCTGACGGAAGCTCGGCGGACCGCTCTGAGTGTACATACTGTTACCAGATACAGGGTTTGACACGGTGGGAAGACTATGGTTTGCACCAGGATTTCTAGTAGTAAAGTTGCCGCTAATATTATCGTAGGAAGAAAGATTGTTCACATTCGAAAGGCCATGAGACGTGTGAGCTTGCGCTGGACCCTGCGAGCCATTTTGCTGGTAGGTCTGCGTGTAGAAGTTCTGCAAAACACGACCAGGGGTCTTAAACTGGCCAGCATGGCCCAACCCAATTCGAGCTGGATCGTTGAAGCCTCCACGCACGTTTTGAGTCTGCTCATTCATGTAGCCAGTCATCTGACTGCTCATCGCGGGTCCTTTTTGACCATTATGGAGCTGGAGCTGAGAGTGCTTATATTGCTGTGAATACTGTTGCAGGTTGGGATTGTTCATATTCGTGCGGTGTTGGTTGGTAGACAACCGCTGTATAGTCTGGCCCGAAAATTGGTTTGCGCCGTCATCAAGACTGCAAGGATTGTCGATGCTTGAACCTGCGGTCATAGTGACAGGATATTGCTGTCCTTGACGACTTGAAGATCCATTGGGGTAGGCTTTAGAACCATGGAAGACTTTCGAATAACCCATGCTGGACATATTGCTTTGCATAGGGCCTGGCGTGGATGAACTTTGTGAAGCGAGCATGTTCATCGGTTGTGGGTTGTCGATTCTAGTGGCGGCCTGCCCGCCACCAGCGGACTTCGTGTGGGTTTGGATTAATGGACTGAATGACGATGTGACGGACATAGATGGCGAACCCATGCTAAGAGCATTGCTTAGGGCGTTCTGTAATCCTGCCGATGGCTTCTGGTCTTTTGTAGATTTCTTCTTCTTGACGCCGCCGTCCAAGACTTGGTCATTGGGATGTCTAGGCGATAAAGGTCAGCAAATATGCGAGAATCTAAGCAAGGATGACATACGTAGGATCCTGAAAATTGGCCAAGACGTACTTGACGCCACCAGCATTAAAGTTCTTCGTACGAGGGAAGCGCACGCGGAGAGAGTCGGCGATATCCTTGTTCGACATGGAGGTATCATTGCGCTTGCATTGAAAGATATGAGCCACCCACTCATCTTGCCATTTTGCAGTTCCGACCATTTTCGCGGATATGTATGGAGATTTTGTGAGTTCGGTGGATTGTGGTTTGAGGGTATGTCGTAGAGGAAGAGGTCTGGAAGAGATCGACCTCGACGAAGGTGAGCGGGTGAGAATTGTTGTGGGACAGTAGATAGATATCGGCTCTCCAAATGCTCCAGAGCAAAGGCAAGAGGCGAGTATGTAATTTACAGTACCGAAGATTTGATGCGCGATCTTCTGCGTTGAGTGCGAAGTTGCGCGTTTTGTTCGTCGATGTGATTATGTGGGAAGGAAGTCGAAGTCGAGGAGGAGGTAGATTTCTGTGGCCGCGACGAGGCTGCGGCCAAGCGAGAGTTCCTATTGTCGAGGACTCAAGATCCTGCGCTTGACAAGTCACGAGGTTTGCCGTGTTCCATTCACCTCCCACGCGGAGATACGGGCAATGAATCTGCGTCAAGGAAGTGTGACTATGACTTCGAGTTAAGCTCGGCACTTGCGTGCATCAAGTAGGGTGAAAGGGGGAGCTCGAATAGCACAAAAGTTGCGGACGACACCTCAGAGGAAACCCTGCTGCAGCGTGGAAGTTTAGCATAGAGGGCACACTGACATGCAAACTAAGCTTCTGCCAAATTTCGTGCTCTGAAGAGGCGAGCTTGAAGGAACGAAACCTCCTGTAGTGATGAAAGCTATTGAAATTGTGGCGAAATGTATGCAAGTGGTTTCATGATGAAAGCAAAATGAGACGAAGTCGAAGCAGAAAGCAAAGCAAAGAACGGATACCAGGAAGCAGAAACGAGATCGTGGCTTCAATTCTTTGTCCTGTGAGAATTTTGGCCCACAGGTTACACTCACCAGGAGAAGTTTACTTTATGCTCTTGGTAGGTTAATTTCCACAATAGCACAGGTCACGCTCCATCCATTCATGCTCTGCTCGGTAAAGGCAGTATGATTAGAAGAATGCTGAGCCATCAAAGTCAGTGTTTACGTCAGTGCGACGCCATATTGTCCATTGGACTTGGACTTCTTCAGCCGAGGTCCAATCGTCCTTACAGACTTCATGCTTCTGGAAGACCACGCAGAAGCCTGTGTTCTCCAAAATCGTGGAAAAGTGTCGTGCCATACGTTCAGTGTGTGCATCACGCAATGGAATGGCTACCAGTGCTCTTGACTCGGTACCCTCCTCCAAGAATCTCTTTACCATATTTGCGACGAGCTCAGGGTGTTCGTCATCGTACATTGGATCTGCCGCAATAACAATCTATAGTGATAAGTATAAGTAGGGTTAGAAGGGCAGAAGCATACCTTAAACTTCTTGCTTTGCAATGACGGCAGAGCGTCCTGTGGTTTTCTCCAGTCGAGTACGTCGCCCGCTATCCATCCATCTTGGTCGCTGACCGTGGATAAATTCTTATCGATATTGAAGACCAGGTTCTCTTGTATGTCTTCAAGATCCGTAAGAAGAACTGACGATTTCCAAACTGCAGCAGCAGCCATGCCAACCTAGCATTATCAATACGGGCTTGAGACAGAATTATGCGGCGCTGAGGGACGCAGTGACGTCGCGCGTAGCTACCAATAACAACTTACCAGACCCGTACCAGCTCCCAACTCCAATACTCTCGGATGATTCGAGGGCGCCTGGCTATTTATTATGGTGCTAAGGTACTCAGAGCCTATATATTCCAATTTCTTGGCGAGAACATAGGAAGTGCCCCAGGTCTTCAAGCCGATCTGATCTCCTGTGAGTGGAGGTTCCCGAATATCGAATCTAATCTCTGGCAAGCTGCGTGACTTCGGAATGATCCACGTGCGATTGATTTCTCCCGCAGCTGGTTTGTATAGGTTAATCCACGCCGGGTAACTGAGACGGTAGCTTACCTGATCGCCCACAGCGCTCAGACATCCGACTGCTGGCTTCCTTGATCAACTTCTCTTTCTGTTCATCAACAGAAAATACGATGCCGGAGTCATCCTTCAGCTCTTGAAGCCACTCAAATTCGCTCATGATGACCGAGATGAGGAACAAATTGGCAGATCCATCGCTTCCCGTCGTGGTGACTTCGGGAAGTGAAGGCTCGTCCCAGGAAGATGGCTTCAACTGCAGAGACTCAAGAGCTTGAAGTATTGTCCCATAAGATGGGTTTCGTCGGAGGCTTGGTAACTCCATGATTATGATGCTGATGTATAATATTCGAGTTAAGGATCTTTGACGGGTGTCGTGTCTAGCAACGAGTCCAAGCTGCCATGGAGACCTGACCAACCAATATCATGCGACAATTCTCGTTCAAGCGTAATGTGGCAGCCGTCGATAAAGCACTGCCCAAGTAGGAAATGTTCCCACTGCGTTTTTCGACCTGCGAAGACGAAATCGAGTGGTACTCACGTGCAGAGGCTCGAATAGCAAGGTCTGCTGAGACGCTTAGGTGAATAAAGACAGCTCGGGTAAGAAGACGGGTTGATATTTGGATATTGCGGATCTCACTCCGGATGTCTCTGTCGTTGCGCTATTCCTATTCTATATCATGCAAGAAGTTGATGCAAAAGTGAAGAAATTGACATGTCGTTGAACGAGCCAATCATCGGCAAGCTCCGGGCCGACAGAAACCGGGCCCTTTTCGAACCTCCAACGACGGGAAGACATCGAAAGACAGGAACGACAGGAGAGCTGAACACGGGAACCAGTGTTCGGAACGCTTTTCCTATGAGACTCCTGCAATGATCCAGGGAATCTTTTTCGCGCGCTTCCTGTCCGAACAAGGTATGTCAATTTCACCCCATGCAGGTCCGGCAATCTGTTGTCTGACATCACGCAGGCACCAAAGTAGTGCATCAAAGCCCGCCAGGATGTATTGTACCTGAGCCGGACGTCGATAAGCCTCGTCTCTTCGACTTCGAGACCATGGCCGAATACATTATCCCGAGACAGGCTTTCTGTAACCGCTTCGTCACCATCTGTGAACCAGAAAACAAGTACCGCATATTAGGCCATCCTGTATGTATCCAGGACGAAAAGTACGCGCGAAACGAATTCATGTTCAATTTCTGCATCGTAATCGGCGTAGAGGTGGATAAGACTCCATATGAATCCGTGGTCCGACGGTTGGCTAGCACATTCACCGAGATGGAGATCCAGAATGAGTACCTGAGTCAAGAAGATTACTCGAATTCTCAAGAACGTCGGTCAATTGCGGCTTTGATCGAGATCATCAAGGAAGATCTGAACAATTATAATGAGTGTATGATACCAGTCGGTGAGTCTTCCAGCCTCCTATGTGGCCTCATCTCACAGGGTTAGATGACGCGAACACAATCAATATGAAGTTGTTCCCAAACCACAGACATCCACCCCCTGTAAAATCGTGGCATGTCCCAATTTCCACGATGAAGTTTTCTGAGATTATGGACGATACATGGGATTTAACGATGAAGAAAGTGATCAAGCAGATTGATGGCATCAAGGACGTTCGACGAATAGCCCATGATGCAGACGTTGCTCTTGACTTGACTAAGATCGCTCTTCAGCATCTCCTGTACTACGACTCCATTTTGATGCTCGACCTCTTCCTCTTCGGCAACATATACGCCCCGACGCCCGAAGTGAATGACTTCGTAGCGGACAAAGACGGCATGCAAGACGAGTGCGCCAATTACGTTTACATCAATGGACCCCGCCTCCCAAACTTCTATCTCTGCCGCCTCTTCACCTCGCTCACCACATCTCGGACCGTCAAAGAATGGCTGAAGCTCCATATCGATCAAGGGTTTCCTATTCTAAATTTCGTTGATGTCCGACGCTTCATCCAATTTGGCATCATCAAAGGTCTCATATACCGGGTGCAGAAGTGTGCTGTCTCACCTGCATACATCTCTTCCTTGGTCTCTGGACAGAATAGGGTTGCAGGCGGTGATATCATGCAGAAGTATCTGGACGGTTGTCATTCGTTTGATCAGATCACTACTGAAAATAACATGGCCGAGGCCAAGATCAGGGCGCATTTACGAAAGTTCCAGGATGTTGATGTCATCTACCGATGATGGATGAGGCATTTTTGTGGGAGATGTTGGGGGAAAGTTTAGGAAGGATACCCATTTCATTTTTGCGAGCATCTAGAGCAAGGTCTGGATTGACTGTGGAATAAACAAGTCTGGGGTTCTGACAACATACAATGCCCAAATCTTGGCATCAATGTTTGGAGGGTAAGTGTGATCATCAAAAAAGGACATGAGAAGATTCTCCACTTGGCATGACAATACAGTCACGGGATGTCCGGAAAGCAAGAAGGGACTTGTTCGAAATCGATTCAAGGTATATTCTAGCTTTCGCATACAATTTCATGGGGACCTTGCTGAGCCGTTTTTTAGGTTTATGGGTGACGATGCGGGGTAGCTTCCGGGCCTGAGCCCCGCCATCTCACATTGCAGATCGCCCGTAGCTCCTGCTCTCTGATATTAGAACTTTTCACTACGTGTGTGCGCTATCGTTGGTTGTTCATCTCGTCAGTTGTGGTCTTCGATTTGGCAATATCGTCAGCCAACTTGGGCGGCCTCAGCTGTTTGCCCTGCCAGATGATTCGAAGAGACTGACAAAAGAGTCCCACTGTTGATTTTATTACAGCCTAGATGATGTGAGTCCATGTAGCCATAACGCCCTTACTTGAACAGCCATTCTATCGTGTTTGCCAAAGCTACGAATTTTCAGAATTTCTACAGGCTGGTTTGAAGCCTAAGCATCTGATCATAGCTCTGCTATCTCTAGACAGGCAACCCGGAGCTACCATCCTTGCAAAGCCGATGGTTTCGCAAGATTCGGATCTTAATTCTGTTTAAGGTTCTCTCTTGGCGCTGGTCCGGCTGTCCTTTGGCTTCTGAGGCATGGGATCTGAAAACTCTCGCTTCGGGCCAGTCCGGAGGCTCTTATAGCCAATCACTCCCTTGAGTATATCGTCATATTTGCGTCCGAGACTTCTGCTATTGGATCTTTGTGCTTGAATAACTGCTGCCGTCGCCTTATCCTTGGGTATACAAGGTTCAACTACCGTTTCACTTGGCATCTATCACCCATCAAGATCATATCAATGTTCCGAGAAAACATTTCGAGATACTTTGCTGAGTTGATCTATTCCCTAGAGCCTCTGCACTTCCGGTGCCTAGAGTGGCAAATATCCCAGAATCGTCATTCTATTAGGAATCATAGCTTCCTCGGCAATGATGGAGTCGGTGAAATGCAACTTCTTGTCATCTTATGTCGATCTGACCATGAGGTCCAGAACATTACTGAATGTCTATATATTATCTGTCCATCTCTCCCAGAACTCAGCTCACTACTTCATCCACAAGTCCCAAGATCAATAGACACATTCATCCATCAGAATCGTCATCTCCACTTCTCAGCTCCCCCCTTAAACATGCGCTTCCAAACGGCTATCATCTACCTCGCCATTGGCTCAGTACCTCTTGCCATTGCATCACCCGTAGGCTCTACTCCATTGCTACAAGTTATATAACACTCACGTATCAACAGACACCAATTGATGCTCTAGCTACTCGGGAGGCGATACTAGAGACCAATCTCGGTGGTGTGCTAGCGGCAGCAGCCAGCAAGCGGGACGACAGTGATGTCGCATCTGAATCCTTCGACAGTCATCTCCAAGAAGCGGGAGGACGTGGGAAAGGAGGATTTGGTGGAGGTCGCAACGGAGGCGGAAATGGTAATGGACGAAAGGGAAAATGTTATCGCGATGCTCTGGCCAATAACGGCAAAGGTGGAAAGGGGAAGTGTTACCGAGATGCTTTCCCAGAAGTCTACAACGACATCGCCAATCAGAACCGAGCTCCTGCTGCCGCTGGCGCTGGCGCTGCCGAAGTCTTGGAACGAGGCGACGATGACGATGAAATAAGCAGCGACAAATTGCAGACCGATACACTTGGATGGGGTCGCTGCAGGCGCGGCCTTGATCTTGTTGATACCACCGGGTTGTGCTGCAAGCGAGGTCTTGATGGAGCTTGCTGCAACGGGTGGATCTTGAAGCGTGACGGTGACGATGCTAATGATAAACTTCAGGTTGATGGATGGGGAAATAGCGGGCGGTGCAGACGCACTCTTAGTGGCATTGGTAGGTGCTGTGTTGGAGGATATTGATTTTCTGGTGCGCTGGCCATGGTTCTATGTCCTTGGATGCTACGGGTACTTTGTGGGCTCGTGGGCATAGGGACGTCTTCACTTCTTGACTTTATTACTACACTTGTTCTCTGATACGCGTTTTTCTGAGCTGCGGTGTTTTTGTGGAAGGATGGTACGATTTGGCGATATGTATTTATTTCGGTAAAGTGGTTTTCAAATGATCGTTTGCTCGTCCTCGCATGAACCCCACATAACAAGGCAACAACTTTATATCCACAAACAGAAAGTCGTATCTACGAATTCATGATGCGACACTTGCGTAGCTTCGAGATAAATAATTGTGCCGTATCCCCATCAGGAAGGTAGATATCCAGGTAGCAATTGGCACTTTCGTGAAAATGCATTTCTCCCTTGCTTAGGCGAAAATTCTCAGTCAGGTCAACGACGCCCTCCCCCTCTAAAATTCTGCATCTCGGCTTGACTCACGCCGGCTTATACTCCACAAATAAGCACAACCACAATATATAAAGCGCCGTTCAATTCCTTCATCTCAGTATCAAAATTCTGAGTCGAAAGGAAATAAATGCTCTTGAAATAGGTTACAATGTCCATCCCAATCGAAGAACATCAAACCTTGCCCTCAACTGGGAGATCCCCACCTCAAGCCAGATCCACCTCCCTACCCCAAGAACCCATCCTCATCCGCCCCGGTCATCTCTTCGAGGGTCACCACGTAGGACGCATTGCAGCTCGCACATATTACGATACAGAACTCACCAAGTACCTGTCTCCTCGCCGCGCGGAATTCTATAGTGACTACGAGTACGGATTTCAGACTCGTGCTCAAGCACGCATGTTCTCGCCTCGCCAAGTCACGTATTTCGCGTACGAGAAAAGTAAATCGGAGGACCCAATTGGATACGTGCAGTTTGTTCGGCTCGGAGATGATGAGGCTGCAAGGAAGATGGATAGAGATGCTGGTGTCACGTGGAGGGTATGTCTGCGGCTGTTGGGTCTTCTTTGGGGTCTGTGGGTGAAGGCGAATTGGTGGTGGAGAGGTGGTGACAAGAGCGAGGATCTCGATGCGGTAATGAAGTTTGGGGCCATGATTGAGGAGGAGGATAAGCTGCATTGGCAAGGAAGGGAGGACAGGAAAAATAGATGGCATGCACAGAGTGTGGTAGTACTCGAGCAGTTCCAGGGGAGAGGTATTGGGAAGAGATTGATGGCTGAGGTTCTGGGGAGGGCGGATAGTGAGGGCGTTGTTACTGGCATCGAAGCAAGTGCAGCTGGTGAATGGATGTATAGAAGTGTGGGGTTTGAATTGGTGGCGCGATTTAGTGGAGAGAACTCTTTTGAGGGTGATGCTGGTGGTGTTATGATTCGAAAACCGAAGGGGTGGAAGGATAGGCAGGAGATTTCGAAGAGATAGGTTCAGCGCATGACGAGATCTTTCAGTGAAGTGTAGAACCAGGCAATGGCAGATACTTGATTCCGGAGTTTTTGCATCTCAAGATGTGCTTAAGCAAGTAACCAAAATTGCCTCAGGATACGCCAGGAATGTATTATGGATCACAATGCACAACCCTCGCACTGGGAACATGTAAAAATACGAATCCGCGATTGAAAGTCGCAGGACGCACGACCAGTTCTCCTTGAGCCTGTGAATTTCAAAGCATGTCGAAGCCGGACTGTTATGAAGTCCGAACATCGCGTGAAATATCGAGCCGTTTTCGGCCGTACGAAGAGAGCCTGGCGTCCAAAAAAAAAAACTCCTCACACTCTGTAAAGATTACTCCTCCACAAATGCTAATCCCATTTTATGGTTGAGCCCGCTATCCAATCGCATCTCAGGTGCGAATCTAATCATGCTTACGGACTGAGCATTTCCCGCTCAGCCTGAAACGCCGTCCTCGCCTTGGTAACTCGACGAACGCTTCAAGGAGGTTCGGCTCTTAAACGAGCAGCGAACTGCCACTACTTGCAGATCCCGCATGCTTATTTTGAAGTCTGTCTTGCATGTTATGCATTGAGGCCTTAAGCTTTGGGGACTATCCGAAAGGGGGTGGTGATCGCGGTGAAAATGTAGATCGGTCCGTTGGGTTGGATGATTGTGGTGCTCATAAGGTGAGAGCATGTGAGATGGCAGGATGCTTTGACGTGTTCGGACAATCACTGGGAATCTCTCAATCAAGGAAGAACTAGAGAACTGGAATTTTGGTGCTCGGTCAGAGAGTTGACAGACAACATCAACTCGTGAGGACCATATTGGCGTGCTCGTGGTGTAATCAGACAAGCTCACGATAGCGAGGACATGCCCCTCATGAACCACCGTACTCATCGAGCGCAAGGATTCGAAATATGCCTTCCTGGTCTTGCGCCGACAGCTACGCAGGGCTGTCAGTACCATATGACGACATAGTCACAAAAGCATTGAGAGTTTGCGCTTTGACACAACAAACGCAAAAATTGTTTCGACTGAAGCTTTCAGATCAGGTCTTGCTATCTTGGCATGCAACGTAAGGTTGCTGCAAGAACCATAAACGCATCAAGCTTGAGCAGCATCGTACTCGGGCTCGGCTCCCGAGAAACATACATCTAATTGGCATGAGGAAACTTCCACCAAACCCGACTTGAGTGTCAATAAAACAGTCCGGTGGAGTCTAGGCTGTCCAAACAAGACTTCGGATTGTGGGATTCGTCCAAGCGAGGACTGAAATCATGTAAACAAGCAAATGCCAAGCGATCGTTGGGAAGCAGTGTCTTCACGAAGCCTCACTTTACCAAGTCATAGAACCTGGGCATCGGATTCGGTTTCGTCGGGAAAATGTCTCTTCAGATGCGGGAGCCTGGAAGAAGATGTATAGGGGAACCGAGTGAAATTGTATATAAGTATGCTGATACCTCGTTGAATGTCAATGTTCGTCATCAGCAGCTTCACATCCAAACGAGCCAGTTGAGGTCAATCTCCAAAGTCCACCCCACCTACATCATGCGTTTCTCAATCATCATTCTCTGCGCCACAGCAATTGGGACTTCAACACTTGTCAATGCTGCACCGGTAGATCAAATTTAATCCAATCAAATATGACACCTGCTAATATTGTGCTAGATTCCATTCAATAACTCGTTGACGGTGCTTCTTCACCGCTTCGACCTCACCACAGCTCTCGCAGCATTCATCAGACCCAGGCTTGCAGAGGAGGCTCACTCCCGCAAGCGGGACTACAATGATGGCACCAAAAATAACAATAACTGCTACGATAATTACGGGAATCGAGTCAACTGCGGTAACAATGGCAACAACTGCTACGATGCCTACGGAAATCGAGTCCAATGCGGCGCTAGCAACAACAACAATGGTGGCTACTGTACCGATTCTTACGCCAATCGATACCTTTGCGGTGACGACAATGAGAACTATTGCTACAACCAATCTGGGAACCAATGCGGATGCGATGATGCGGATTACGATGAAGTGAGAACACAAAACGCGAAGGAGGATGCCAAGAGAAGAAAGCAGCAACAGCAGGATGATGATGAGCGTCAGAAGCAGCAGGAAAAGGAACAGAAGGAAAGAGAGAAGGAGCAAAAGGAGAGGGAGAAGCAGAGGGAGCAAGAGCAGAAGGAGAGAGAGAAAGAACAGAAGGAGAAGGAGAAGGAAGAAGAGGAAAAGAAGAAGATTGATGATGATGATAATTAGCTCGCGCAGAACCAATCCGTACTGAGAAGTATTAATTGAATGGAAGTAATGTACTTTGATCAGATCACCTGTCTAGCGTTTTGAAGATCCAACTCCCGCGTACTACTAGATGTATCAGGGAGCGGCCCGTTCCGTGAGGAATAGCAAAGTAGCCAACCGACTTGGGCACATAAAGTCTGTATAATAAAGTACTTGCAAGCATTCGCTGTGGCTCTGCGCGAATCGCATTGCCTCGAGCTGTCCAATTCACCCCAATCGCTCTCATTATTTGAGCCGCTCAAACAGCGCTGGTGGGTAAGGGGAGGGGGCCGGGGAAAGGAGCTCCACACACTCTCGAGGGAGCTAGTACTCACGAACCATATCTGGAAGAGGAGACTAGAAGATAAGAATGGAGGCGTCAGAAATCAAATCCACACTAATGAAATAAAAAACAGTTGCGCACCTGCGTTCCTTTGCATAATTTCTTGCAATATCCAGAGCGACTGAGTACATCCCCAGTACCTGGGCGCATCCTTTACTTCTTCTCATGATCAGCATCAAAATAGTTCACAATGTCAACATCCACAAGCCTCATGACTACTTTCTGTATCCCAGCAAGGAGACGAGCCAATGCCATGGTGAATGGTGTGGCTGAGGAGAGGTCAGTACGAAAGTATACAGTCCCAAGCCCGGCAATGGCAACAAACCCTCCGTATGTACTACATACTTCCATCCTTGAACCGTTCTGACGGCAATATAGGTCCAGGGAAACATATCCTAGTCCAAATAGCAAGCCAAGACTGCAACGACGGCTCGCCTTCACAGTGCTGCCAACAATTTTCGATGGTGTAGTGCTTGAAGTACCTCCAAGATCAGTCCTACCAAACCTACAGGAAAGCCTTGGCCAGCACGCTCCTTGTCTAGACGCGCAGAACACATTATGGACACAAATGGTTGACGAGGAGAAAGAGCTGGGTGATACTCATAGGGCATTATTAGATACTGAGCGGGAGCTCGCTGCTCCAGCAAGCAATGAAGATCAGAGTGACGCTGAAGCCACCCCTCTCTCGCCACTAGAGGAGCAGGCCGCGTGTCTATAAGTCAGTGTATTGGCCAAAAGTATTTGTTTGCAGCCTCCGACTTGATAGTGGAGTAACTGGGCGGGAGTACCTATTGGTGTGTTGGTGTAATAGTGTTGTGTATATCGGTAGTCATTTGGCAGAGAGGACATGTTCTGCTCCTTAACCGGTGGGTCCGCAAGTAATACTTCAACTCATTTCTGGCATGAGGACGATCATTCAATCATCTCTTTCTTATCTTCCTTAAAACAACTCGGGTAGAGTATGAATTGATAGCAGCAGAGATAGCGACCGGCACTCATGAATAAACTCCGGGTGAGTATGTTTTGTAGTAGATTTAGAAGGAGTCTAGAGAAGAATTCTATCTCGAAAGTGTATGATCGTGTCTCCAATGATGGCCATTGACTCAAAATGCCCAATGGTCAAAGAGCTTGAAGTTTGATGTTCATCCAAGAGATGTCGTCTGAAAAAGCTCCTGAAGGCCCTGACGAAGGCTTGGCGAACCCTTGCGTTCCCCAGAATTGATCTGCCGGCCACCGGAGAGCTTCAACCAACTCCAAAGGATTTCTTGGCTGCAGGATGGCGCTCATGATGGCGATTTTCGTGACTTCTCGATTGCTGCGCGACTGGGAACTCTCCTATTACTATCCATACATCGACGGAACAGGTTGAAATGATGCGCACTTTTGGCTAGCCTACTGGCTTTTGACTTTGGACGAGACGAGCTTCGACACAAAGGAATGGCCGAGACTGGAGAGCTCTTGTCGCGATCAAGATCACGGTCGAGCGACCACAACGAACGCCTCGAACCCCAATTGCTTCGCGCGGCAGAAAACGACGATGTAGAGAAGCTTCGCCAGATCGTTGATGCGGCGAAGATCAAGGGTCAATTGAGCGAAAACTTCCTTCGAATTGGCCTTGTACGAAGTTCGGAGAAGGGAAAGATAGGCGCAACACAATATCTTCTTACTCAGGGAGCTCAACCTGATGGAGCAACTGGGAACAGACTGTCTCCTTTGATGAAGGCGGTGGAGAGGAACAACATTGGCATCGTACATCTGCTCCTCGAACATGGTGCAAATCCAGAAACTGCGGACAAGAAGGGGCGGACAGCATTGATGACTGCAGCGTGGATGAATTACTGGCACATTCTCAACTCGCTGATAGTCAGAGGTGCGGATATCAATGCGAAGGATGCGCGAGGCCGAAATGTGTTACACAACTTAGGTGCTGACAAACAGTGCAACTGGGGAGACTCGGTGATCGAGCTTTTGCTGAAGGAGAATATACATATTGATGGAGAGCAGGGACAAGACAAACTCGGAAGGTCACCACTACACTGGGCATGTGCGACTGGGAAAACGCACCTTGCAGAGCTTCTTCTCTCGAGGTCCAGAATACCAAGAGCGAATGTACATGCGGTGGAGATTCGAGGAAAGACAAGTCTACATCTTGCGGCGGCTCATGATTGGATCGATATTGTCGAACTGCTTCTCAAACATGGTGCGGACATCACTGCGAAGAGTGACGGAGGATGGACACCACTTCATAATGCTTGCGAACTTGGATCTGAGAAGATAGTGCGAATTTTGATAGAAGCTGGATCGGACATAAATGCGAAGCTTCTCAATGGCATGACTCCACTGCATCTAGCAGCTCAGGGGGGTCACCTGGCAGCTGTAAAGTGTCTCTTGGAACGGAAAGATATCAAGAAGGCAGTTAGAGATACATTTGGCAGTACACCATTCTTGCGAGCTGCACAGAACAGGCACAAGGATATAGTCAGTCTGTTGGCACCTTTTAATCACATGGAAAGCATATCCGAGGACGCTCTGGGAGCCAGTAACGGTTTCAATGCGACGGTTGTCGATTTTGGAAATTTCCACAACGAGAACCGTGTCAAAAGACCTACCGTTTATGGTATGTACCCCACTGAAAGTATATGATGATGAGCTGACATAAAGCTAGAGCTGCTTTATGGCCGTGATCCAGTCAATACAAGAAAGCCAAAGTACACCATCTTACCCAATGACGACAAGGCTTCGGATTTTCGGTGGATTCATCTTCCAGCAAACAACATGGCTTGGATCGAAGTTCTGCTCACTAAGATGTTTATCGAAGAAGGCGCAAGCGATGTAGACGGGTTCAAGGCACTCGAAAAGTCGTTTTCTCACCAACATCGAGGACAGCAGAGCCATTCTCATTTTATGCGACCTCTATGTCAAAGTTCGACAAGAGCTGCTCGAATCCCACAAGCGCCTGCTGATCCGCTCGAGGAGCAAGGCCCACCAAGGATTGTGATAAATGGCACAGACTCAAAGGGATCCCCAAAGCCAGCTTCAAGGAGCTCTACATTCCGGGAGGATAGTAATGACTTCTTCAAGTCTCATGGGAAGGAACAGGACAAGGGCGGCCATAAGGACAAGGGAAAGAAGCCTCATGCGAAGGGGAACAAGTCACCGAAGTTAAATGACACACCTAGCAAAGACAAAGATACACCTCGTAAGTCTTGTCAAGATACTCTCGCGCCAGACTTCCACTATTATACAGTGTCCAACAGTTCCTGGGACAATAGCGAGATCTCAATGTTTGAAAGCCTCGGGACATTTAAACGTTTCAGGAAAATTTTCATTTTCCAATGACGAGTTCTCCGAACATTCAGAACCTCCAGTCACTAATACTTCATAGGGAAACCCAGCCAAACCTTCGATCGTCCTAGTACTCCTGGGCGCAAAGATATTTCCCAAGCCAAAGGCAATATCTTCACATTCATGCCGTATCTTCATTTCGAAAGCACTCGGCGACGACAAGAGATGCAAGAAGCTATCAAAAGAGCTGAAAATATGCGATCGCCCCTCTGCCCAAATCTAGGCAAGGCACGGACCTACGACGAAATGTTGATTCGAGCCCATCTTGCTACCTCAACTGTCTCCCTCCATGTCCGCCGCACATTGGATCAATTCTTCTATCACAATATCGACACTGAAAGTCGCGACCAGGATCAGGTTGTGTATCGGTATCAGCTGAAAGGAAAAGATCATGAAGATATTGAGATTGACCCCAAGATCGTCATGGTCGATCAATTGTGGATGTGGATTCTAGGGAAGGATTTAATTGTCACCAGCTTCCCTCAACGGTGGCAGCAGCCTAAGAACGACCCACTGAACGTGCTGGACAGCGTTATTGAAGACATCAACAGCAAGACTCGTGAGCCGGTAAAGTCGGTCTACGACTTGGCCATGATTATCACAGGACGATGCACAGGTGTGTTTGATAGACATCGAATGGGAGATGACGAGTACCAATTTCTGGACATGTTCGAATCCAGTATTGGTAGCGCCACGGACAGGGAGACTATCTTGTTCAAGGAATTCAACGAGGCATCAGCACAAGCATCCATCTGGCTACAACACCACCGTAGATCTCATGGCTTTTCACGATTCATCGAGCACGGTACGACGGAAGCGGAGATCAAACAAGAAACCAATTACATGAATTGGGACGCTGAAGAAGAGAAGTTCAAGCTCGAAGAATTGATGCGGAACCCCCCATTCATCGACAAACTCCTCGACATAGGCCAAGAAACTGACCTCCTCGCGGAAACCAAAGATATCCGTGACGAACTAAACATGATCGCCAAAGTCCTCGACGACCAGAAGAACGTGCTGCCCGACCTCCAAGACGCAGTATGCGAGATCTACCGTGATGAGCAGAAATCTCAACAGGAAGTGAAGAAGCGCTTCCGCGAGCAACTAAAGACTATCGAAATGCATTTGAAAGATATCGAGCGTATGGATAGGCAAGCAGAACGGATCTACAAATCCATAACCGACATGCTGGACCTCAAACAAAAGCACGCCAACGCCTTTGAAGCACGCTTTGCGCGTGATCAAGCCGCCGGTACCGCCAGACAGAGCCAAACCATCATGGTGTTCACCATCGTCACCATCATATTCTTACCACTTAGTTTCATCGCCGCCTTCTTCGCTATCAACATCCGTGAATTTCCCAGAGCAGATAATGGGCCTAGTCTCCCACTTGGATACGTCAGTAAATACATGTTTGGGATCGGTTTCGCCGTCTCCATTCCTCTCATCGCTATAGCTCTCAGCCTCGACGATATCGGACATCTCCTACGACGAGCACGCCGTGCATTGAACCAGCGGCGATTGAAGAAAGAGAGAGCTAGTCAGCCTGGAGAAGGGAGTCTGGATATGTTGGCTTTTGCGCAGGCGATGAGTATCGCGAGGAGTACGAGGAAGAGTGTGGAGACTGAGTGGATTCGAGAGAGGTTCTCGACAAGTACGAGACCGCCTCCTGTGCTTGCTAGGCCAGAGATCAGACAGACGGCGACAGGGTTTAAGATGAGGAGAACTAGTGGTGATTTGGAGAGGGGGACGCAGGTGAGAGATTTGGCCGTTGGGAAGGCTTGAGTTGAGATGCCATTTATTTACATATACCCCGTGTTGAATCTACTTTGGAATATATCACTGCGATCCGGATACCAACTTACAGGTTGGTCTTCCTAGTGGCAAGGCTCCCTATCAATAGCAGTTATTTGGAGATACCTCTGTAAGCTTTGTTGACAGGAATATAGAAAGTATCGTTCAGAGAAAAAAGCCAGTGCAAAAAGTTGACTTTCTCACTCACGTGCATGTTTCGGAGTTCCTCGGATTAGCCACTCAGGAAAGTTGACCCGAGACGCGGACAGAATAAGTAAGCAAGAGCTCAAACGGCACATTACAGCATCAATCATCTCAAACTTCAGATGCAAGTACATATAAAGCGGAGTTGTCTAGTCTTTGCAAATTCCATGTATTGTACACAATGGCAAGAGCTTTTTTCTATTGACCATGCACGCACGCAAGCAAGCAGGCAAGCTATGATCCATCCAATCAACCAACCATCTATCCACCACCCATCAACATCAAACCCCCAAGTATATATAGTGTTGGTAATACAGTAAGCCATTTACATAGCGAACAGAATCAAGAATGACACCATAAGGGCGAAGAGTCCAGTGGCTTCGGCGAAAGCGAATCCCAGAATGGCGTAGGAGAAGAGCTGACCACGCATGGATGGGTTGCGGGCGACACCGGTGATGAGGGAACCGAACACCGTTCCGATACCAGTTCCTGCACCCTTGGTGGGAGTTAGCATTGTTTACATCGAAGTGGATAACAGAGGAGTCAATTGATGTGGAGAAGCTGTCTTGAGCTAAACATCGATAGCCAAAACACAACGAGGTGTATTTGTCTACGTGCCAGCTCTCAAGAGCTCCGGATCAAATCAATTGAATGTGTAAAGGCAGACACAACTTACGATAAGACCAGCAGCAGCGACACCAGCTCCAATGAGCTTTCCGGCACCGAGGATAGCAGCTCCAACAGCGACATCAGCAACACCGCGCGTCTGGTTGCGGGTGAGATTCTGGCAGGTGTTGCGGAGCATGGTACGGCTCATCAGGAGACCGCTGTTCTTAGCAGGAGCTTGGAAACGGGACATTGAGGTCGATGGACCTGTTGTTGAAAACATATTAGTTTGATGTTTCGTCGTGCCAAGGATGAGAGCTTGAGCTCAGGAGAACAGAGCTGTTGAGCATGAGGAGCTTACCATTTGTGAAAGCCCGACGAGCAATTGGGTTTGCCTGGCGGAGGGCCGAGGCGCCATTGAGGCGTGCCGAGCGGGCAGTGATCTGAGCGATGGAGTTCATGATGATTGCTGATGGAATTGGGGATGAGAGAGTGGAATTTTGGATGGATGGACAGATTTGTTTGCAGGATGAAGAAGAAGGATGGAAGGACAGAAACGAGAGGTTCGGAATGCTGGGCTGGGGAGACTGGCCTGCTTAAGTAGCGCGCTTACTCCAGGCCAACCAGATCCACCCCCTCATTCTGGAAAAGCGGGTCGGTTTCTTGGGTGCATGATACCACCACAACCCTCGTCGCGTTATCAATCGCTCGTGAGAGTGCAGACAGCACTCCGTAGCTTCATCATATGCTTATACTGTAGTTTGTATTATTCCGTATCTCTATCGACTGAATTGCGCGCGAGAAGAGCGTTGTTGACAGCCAAAGCAGGTCGTTGGGGATACCGCCCCACGCGGGGGCAATGATTTCCCCGTATGGGCCCGTAAGGTATGGGGAAGTGGAACTGATCTTTGAGCACCTGTCCCTGAAACTCAGCCCCCCACAACGTGCTTACAGGCTGCAACACCTGCAACTCGCAGCGCATGTCTCCCTGAAGTAGAACCTTACATGCACAAGTCATCGCTAATTTGATTATGTCTTGTTGAGAATCGATGCATCTTTTGCGACATCGTGAGATAATTGATATTGCGCGAATGCCCCTCAGCACGCGACGATTGGCACTGGAGTGGATCTGGGGGCGGAAAGCACAGTCCATTTACAGTGGAGTTGGGCTTTTGCTTTTCAACCCCACAGCGTGTCTCAGCCATCGCGAGTCAGGCAATTCACTGAACATCGTCAGCGACACAACCTGCTGTATGTCATGAGCGTCAGTTCAAGGCGAGATAAAGTTTACGGTGCAATTTTGATGTCCCACGACAAACCTAGTAACAGGTATTTCANTATAATCCCAATTTTACCTCGTCTTTTTGGGGATAATCGTTTCACAGTAGCATGCTGGAAGCGAGCTGTTTTGTTTACGTGGGCGTATGCAAGTTTGGAGATAGCAACGCTGTGGTCCCACCAGTATTACAGTTTGATGGGCTTGAAATCGATCAATCGTGGCCACGGGGGCTTAAATTTTCAATTCATAGAATGATCGGGAAAATCTTGGCAAAGATACTTCAGCGTCTACCTGATTAAGACCAGTTGCAGCGATATAGACTGGCGGGTCGCTACTGACGCATCTACCGAAAACACCATACAGAATCGAGGTATAAGGGACTGCTCTACATGGTGAGGCGCGTATGTGACCACCACTCGATTAGTCTAATCTTGCGAGGCAGATCGCTCGCGGTACACATTTCAGCCAAACAACACTCGAGATAGGGTGTCGCTGCTGCCATCCCAGAGTTCGCTGCCATCAGTCAATACGACAAACCAAGTTCTAAACCTAGGTCATTACACGAGCATCCATCGCTGGATATAGCTATACCATTTGAAATCACTTTCGATCTTCACCTCGCGCCATTGCCCAGACAAAATCTGGAAATCTCAACTCATGAATCGGTTTCCCTTTCCCATATCCATATATCTCTGTGCCTTGTCTGGAACCCTGTCGATTCATCCAAGACTTGTTAGCCATTTATATACTGCAGTATAACTTCAAATTGAACAATTGAATTCAGCCCGGCGCCGCAAAGAGATCCTGGAGTTCCATCGTTCGAGCTAGTGAGGCAGCTCCTCCAGAAAGCATGGAGCTACAGTCTTGTTTCTCGAGACAGCTGAGCTATCTTCACCATATGTGTTAAGGCTAGACTAACGATTTTTACCGTGAATTTAGAAGATTCTATACGGTACAGATATCGTCAGCAGAGAGGATAACGTCGAGCCCTGCAACTTACATTATTTAGTTGTCTTCCTAGATGGATGAGATTGATCACTTACCCTGATGGCTGTCTGTAGAATTCAAACGGCTTTCTATGACCTGATCGTACGCCAGATTTCGGGTCCACTGTCGGCAAGTCAACTTTCAAGAAGTGACTCAGACTTTGCGCCAGAAGACATTGCCCGCTTTTTTTCTTCCAGATATAGTGCCCGGCCGGCCGTTGACAGCTTCAAACCCCGGGGGTTAAATGTGTTTATCTGCACTCGAATCGGCTCAGCATTGTTGTGCTGAGGCAGACGCCATAAGACAATATCTACGATGACAGTGTTGACTTCCAAGAATTAGTCGCTCACAAAATTGAGTTGTCAACAACATACCCCGCTGGATATCGACGAAGTAAGCGAGTCCAAGGTTAAGCACAATAAAGCACATAAATATCGAGACACCTGTATGGTCCCTGTTCGCTCTCGTGGCCTGATATTCTGCATTCTCTGGCAAATTTGGTTCTAGTCTGGGTACAAAATGATCGACTATGACACGCGGACCCAGTCCTGGTTCACCTCCAGGAGGTCTACAGCCCATTCTGTAGGTCAACAACATTGCCGGGGCTCGCTTAAGAAGAGTTGATTGTAAACAATCCAGTCGGTGCATCACTTCACCTCACTTCATTTGACGTCTTTTCTCCTCTGACTGGAACCTCTCAATCTTAGCATAGCTAAAAGTATATAGGTGGATATATTCTTACGCATTTCCCGTTCTCTCAACAGAATTGAAGCATGACCTTGAGACGAAGTTCAATTTCCCATCGGAGAACAGACACAGTAAAGCCAAGGTTTTCTTGAAAGATAAACACCACTTTCAAAAACAATCCACCGCGAACTACCATCGCTTCTCCACCCATGCTCTCTTTTCACTCCTATTGCAAGCCAATGGAGCTTCTCTCGCTCTGAATGATGTTGCCAATTGCCCCAACACCCTCATTATCCATTTCGTGTCAATCCCTCTCTGTTCCCCCCGGCAGAAAATCCATCACACTGCTATCCAGCAATCCCATGCTTCCCACTCATCCTCTCAATCGCCCACGAAAGCAAAATCAGTTTATCTAAATTGTATCATTTTCGCTTCCACAAACATACTCCGCACCTGGCAGTAACGCTCTGCCAGTCAGATAGGGCGTAGCCAAAAGTCAGGAGGGTATTCAAATTTACGAGTATCAAAATAGGCACAGCCCTAGGCTGTCTGAAAACTATGGGAACGGGATTCACTGCCGGGGGACAGAGAGAACGATCTTGTCACCATTTCTTTTCATTACTTTTGCAATCATAACTGTCGGCTACCTGAGTAAATGAGTCTCACGACGTCTAAACAAACTTTATGCCAGACCCTGTCTTTCGCCCATAGGGAAATGGGAAAGGCAGAGACTCTGGAAAATATTTGAAAAGCAGCGCACGAAAACGGCAGATGCAAGGAGATGAAGACTACCCATTTTCCAACCTTCTCCCGGTCGTGAAAGAGAGGAATGCCACCCGACCAGCCAACGACGCCCGTACCTCACCCCAAACAGAACCAGTCTAGCCGTCCATAATCATCTCATCATCTCGTCGTCACCTCATCACCTCGTTGAGCCCTCTACCAACGTCTCTCATACTCATTGCTTCCCCTTCGTCCCCCGCCATATTCATTGCGCTCCCGGCTACCACTCCTATCTCTCGACTTATGACGTCTGCGCTGCTTCTTTTCCTCATCACTATCAGGACTCTTGTTGCGTCTATACTGACCACCCCCATACTGCTTACGCTCATCATCGCTATCCGGAGACTTGTTGCGTCTACGCTGCTTCTTCTCGTCATCGCTGTCTGGGCTCTTGTTACGGCGACCACCTCGCTTGCGCTCCTTGCTGCTGTTGCGGCTGCCGCGGGAATTGCGACGTTCAGGTTGACCCCAGCCTGCTTCGTTACCAGCGCCATACTGTGGTTGTCCGCCATAACCTCGAGCACCGCCGTACTCCTCACGTTGAGGCTGACCGTATTGCTGGCGTGGAGGTTCTTCATAGCCACCGCCTGGGAATCCACCAGGGACGCCATATTCCTGTCGAGGGGGCTCTTGGTAACCGCCATACTCTTGACGGGCTGGCTGGCCGTATTGTTGTCTAGGCGGTTCTTGGTATCCGCCTCCTCCTCGACCATACTCTTGACGTTCGGAGTGCTCGTAGCTTCCACCGTGAGGACGCTCCTCTCGGCGTTGCTCGAAGCGACTTCCACCCTGCTCGTTTTGCTCGTAGCGTTGATATTCGGTTTGACGGCCACCATCGTATCGTTGAGTTTGCGTGTACTCGGCTTGGGCGTATTGGTTGCCACTGTGGCCGTACTCCGTGGTGGTTTTCTGGTAGTCGCCAGAGGAGTTGTAGCCTGATTGCTTGTACTGTTTGGTCTCTGGCTCATCAGATCCACTGAATGCACCACTAAGAAGAGATCCTCCGAGACCACCAGCGAGCGCACCGACGAGACCTCCGAGTGCTCCACCTCCAGCAGCTTCACTGGCGAAATTGCTAATTCCCTCGTTCACGACCTGATTTTGACCACCGCCATAGCCACCAGATGAACCTCCATAGCCTCCAGAGGATTTACCACCGAGAGCGGACTGGATGCCGCCCATCAGTCCGCCTGCAGCGGTACCAGAAGCACCACCAGAAGACTTTGCCATGCCAAGAGGCTTGCAGCATCCGTGCCCGGAATCTTGAACTCCTGGCTTGTGGTTCTCTCCATTCATGACACCGTTTCGGCTAAGTTGGTCACGAAGCTTGTCCTGGTTCCGTCCTTGTGATTGCCACCACTGCTCGACAACTTGGAACATGAGACGTCGGCCATCTGAAGCTCCATCCTCGCCTGCGTTACGTTGAGCGGGATGGTGGAAGACGCCAGCAATAATACGGTTGATGGTTCGGTCGATATCTGCTCGCTCATCGTCCATACATTCGATGATCTGAGGGACAACCCATTTAAGGACTTGAGAGGCAATCTTTCCAGCTGGCTCGTTAAGGACCTAGGATTGTTAGAGTTAATGTCATACAAAACCATAGGGACTTACGTTGGAGAAATGATCCTTGGAAAGCATAGAGTGGGTAGGATCAGAGCATTCATCATCGTGAAAGACGATCAGTTGCTTATCCTTACTGCTCTGAATGATCTCGGAAGAACCGGTATTCAGCTCATTCTTGATCTGGCTAATAATAGGCAAAACGAATGGAGCGATCAAAGAGAAGACAAACATGTTGACTTGTCCCTCGAGTTGTTCGATAAGTTCGGGAAGCATTGGGATCTTCTCAATAGCTTCCGTAATAGAAAGCATAACCTCGTCGTGCCATGCCATGATGGGCTTGATCTCCTTTGCAATCTCTTGCATTTGAATAGTAAACTCTTCTGGATCTCGTGGAGATACGCGGGTCTGGTTCATCTGGGCATTTGTTGCGTTCATCTTGAGCTCTTCGGCCTTTCCAGCTTCATCCTTGTCGCCAAAGATGCCTTTGGGAATCTTGTCGAGAAGATCTTGGAGCAAGCTTGTATCTCCACCAGCTTGTTGTTGAATAGTGCCCTCGAGTTCTTGGATTTCGCTCTGAGTGGCCTTGTCGGAGACCTCTGTACGCAATTGGGAGTCAGCGACTGTACATCAGGAAAGTTTTATGACGAGGATACATGTCTCAGGGAAGTCGGGAATCACGTACCACCCATAACAGAGTGCAAAAAGTCCACACCACCGAATGTACCGGTGACAATTGGGTAGACCTCGCTACGTGCACCTTGAAGACGCATCTTGGTTCGGCGACCAACGTGAGGGAAGATATCGCGCTCGCCCATTTCGATTAGAGCCAGTTCCGTATAGTTGCTGTGTGCAGAATAATCTGGAGTGGTTAGCTAGGTCGCCTTTGCGAGCTTAGCAACTTACCTTCCAAGCAATGAAGCGCAGTTCCCAAGAGACGAAGAGATTCGTAAAGCTCATCCTTGTTTCTGCTGCGGTTGTACGATCTGCCAAGTTGGATACAACGGCCAAAGAGCTTGCGAACATGCAGAGCAGATGTCATGCAGCCAGCACGCTCATTCGCAATGTAGTTCTTAAGACCAGTATATGGATCAATAGCCAACTCCACCCGCTCATCAACCGGACCGCGAAGTCTACGATCATATTGCGTTGCATCGATATTGTCGGCATAGTCCTTTGGATTGTCGATATGATCCTCGGGACGGTAGCAACCAAGACGTTCAGTCGTAACTTCGAATTCCTTGGTACCGAAACCAAATGTCATGAAACCAAGAACCCACAATAAGATACGAATGGCCTCCGCAGAGACGTATTTGACGGTACCGACATCGATAGCTTGTGCTGTGAAGGAAGTTGTTAGCAGAGCTCCTTCCCCGCCGCGTAAGCTCACTTACAGTAATCTCTCAACCAGTTTCCGAAATAAACTCTGGCCACCGACATCTTATCGAACTTCTTTCCACCAGCACCACGGGACATCAGCAAGTTCAGGAGAGTATCTTCAATATCTCCATGGCGCCCTGAGAAAAGTTAGTAGATGCTGCGAGCTTCAGGAAGAAAAGTATCGTACAATTTAACCCCTCTATTTTGGCAACTGAAGCAATATTTCCAGCTCCAAAGGCATCAGCTGGTCGTGCAAAGAGGAGCACGACAGCAACTGTTAGTAACAGCGTTGTGAAGCTGTAGGAAGGCATGATTGTGTTTCTTTTTGTTTGTTGTTGTTTGATGGAATGTTTTGTAGCTCGAAGCTCTCTTGAGGAAGATTTGAGATGGTGGGGTTGGTAGTGCCAAGTGTTTCATGCTGGTTGGAATGCCAAGAAAATGTGACGAGTGAAAGTGGCCGATGTCGTACAGGAGAGCGAGCGAGCGAGTCGAAGCACGATGATGATGATCAACAGCCTCACATTTCTGAAAGTGTCCTACCTCCGTACAGTATAGGAAACGTGAATACTTGCGTTTCAAAGTAGGCATATTGAAGCATCTCTATCACTGGACTGATTCAGAGTCTTCTAAAAGTTCATCTTCTGGTTACTTTACAGTTGTCATAAGCTTTCATAAGCTTTTGGTTACTTCAAAACAAAACAGCTACCACTGCTGTCTTTTACACAGCGAAGCTGATGCTGGGGCGTGCTGATGATTGAAGCTGACTTGCCAGAGCGAGAGGACGGAAGCTCCGGATGGTCGGCAAGTGTTGTCTTGGGCGGGCGACGCTGAACTGACAGGGTTAGACAGGGCTTGATCTGTATCCTTGGAGCGGCAACCAAAGTGTTCAGCGGAGCGGGGCTCAATGTCAGAACGAAGTTTCAGAGCATGAGTGAGGGATAGGTGAGCTTCTCCGTTGGGTTCCTTGGAGGTTGATGGAGGGCTTTGGAGCTGCTGGAAGGTTATTTATGCTGAAAGCGATAGCGTGAGAGAACAACTGGACTTGCATACTTGCTCCTTTCATACTCTACAAGTCTCGTCTCTGTAGTGACACTTTAAGACATCTTTTTGATGATTACACAACTGGGCTTTAGGTCAAGGGCTGGAATTTGAAAGCTAGGAGAAGAAGAGCCTGGGTACCAGGTAACACACCTGGAATATCAAAAGCTACCTACCTTAAGCAAGACCGCTCTCCCCCTCCAAGCACTCAACAACATAACTGAGAGACCAGAATTCAGATCTCGCAAGACTAAAAAGCCAGAAGTTCCTCGACTTTCCTGTGCCTGCCCCGGATAGTCCTTTTACTGCTAGCCTCCCATCGCCTGACAACTGCTATTCTACCTGCCCCCTCCATTTCTTCGTCCCTACCCCTCCAGCGACCTTCAGCCAACCACAGCCCTGTATCCACTGACACTGCTGATGCTTCTCGCTGTATGGCCGACCACCTTGGCAGATCAGGCTATGCTATTGCCGCCCTTAGCATGTCCTGAAGAATTTCACCCTCCAGGTACAGTCGTTCACCGTAGAATGCTGCCACACTGTGCTCTTGGGCTTCCCTCCACTCCCAGCTCAGCCAACGACATTGCTTCCTCGGGCTTCACTATCTACCCTGTCAAACTTCACTCCGGGCTAGACTCGACCTGCCGTAGAAGAGTTCTCAGGCTTTGCTTGTCCAGTTTGCGCTGCCCGGCGGCATGCTTCCTTTTCCGCTTCATCTTTCTCTCACCAGTTCCCTGCATTCCTCCCCTCCTGTTCTCTCCCAGAGTCCTGCCACACTATGCTTCTGCCCTGAGTCCAGGCCACACCAGGCTCAGGTACAGGTAGATCTCGGGCTCACACCATCCGCCCCAGTTCTGCTCTCCCATGCCTTGTCTGTCTTCCTCTGTCCGACTTCGCTGGAGGTGAGCCTCACCAACCGTAGCCTTTTGCGGCCTTCTTCCGCAAAGCCCGCCCAGAACAGAACGGTCAGCTGCCTGCAGAAGCCAGGCTTTCCTCCGCCATTACGCCCTTTTCAGGACCTTCGTCGTAGGAGGACTTCACCAACCGTAGCAAGCTCTCACAGGGTTTGCCGCCTAAGTTCGCAACAACAGCTCACTGACGCGTTGATGTGGGCATGGTAACAGATGCGATAGTGAGGTAGATGAAGAAATAGGAACATGAATACAAGTACTGTGGAAGTGAAAACAACAAGTCGAAGCAAATGAATCTATTTTGCAGAGTTGCGTGTAACTGTTCACCTCCTCAATTGCAATATACTTTTCTGAAGCCTAAAAATACGCGCTGCCAGCCATCTTTTGGGCGGTCGGTCGGTCTGCTGCTGCTCTTGCTCTCGCCTCGCTTCTGGCGTAGTGCCCTGCCTGCCCTGCCCTGCCCTGCCCTGCCCTGCCCTGCCTGGCCCGCACTGCCCGCTCTTGCTTAGCGTCTGCTAGAAAACTCCTCGCCGCCCATCTCCAAAACCTCTTCCTGAAAATCCAGCACCCACAGCGTATCGCCACCACTAAACTATCAACAACCACACACAAAATATCATCATGGCCCGCGCAAAGAAGCCAGAGGAGAAGCCAAAGGAGGGAGCTACCCTTTCCATCGACGTAGACAGCTTTGTCCGCACAAGAGACTCGGTAAGAACCAATTATCTCCTTCGTCTTCATCTTCATCCTCCCCAAGTCGACTGGAACCGCGCATCTCAAATCATCGATATCTTCATCCCGCCTCGTCTGCCATCAACCACCACCAGCTTCACCTGTCCTCCACATTCCAACAACCACTCTTCGGATCAGTATTACAACCTCGAATCCCGCATTCCTTCATTCACGCGACCCTATCCCGAGCAGATCTCGCGTCGCAATATCTTACTCGGCTTTCTGCACCTACGCGCCTCCATTGTTTACTTCTTTGACGCGATGGTCTCGAGACCCCGCAGACCGCACAATGACTTCGCGCCGCACCGTGGCAGTGGATCACAATTACCTCCTACAGCAGTCGCTAATATGGGAACAGGTCGTCACCGGACTCGCGACTCTCCAAGATGCCATCCAGACCCTCTCCTCAGCCTATATCAAGCACACCAACGCGGTCCTCGGTGAACATGGCGCAGGCCTCGATGTTGACTCTGCCTTGGCCAAACTCGGACAGAACCCCCTCCTCAGTCTCGGAGACTTGAACCGCGCCGTCAGTCCAGCCAAGTCTGTCGTCGCAGAAGCACCAGACAAGAAGGAGCGCAAGAAGAGGCAACATGATCCCAATGCGCCAAAACGTCCTCTCACTCCCTTCTTCCTCTACATGCAAACTGCCCGTCCTATCATTGCTGAGGATCTTGGTTCCGACTTTGCCAAAGGAGCTGTTAGCACTGAGGGCACTCGTCGATGGGGTACCATGGCAGCAGAAGACAAGCAGGTGAGTTTCTACCTTTCTATCCTAGGACCATTCTGATAGCATACAGCTCTGGACCAATGCCTACAAGGACAACCTCCGTCTTTACAACGCCCGCATGCACTCCTATAAGACTGGCGGTAACCTCCAAGCTAAAGATATGAGTGACCAAGAAGCTGCCATCTATGCCGACGAGCACAACATTGGAGCCGACAACACCGCTGACGCTCAACTTGTTGGCGACGCTTCAGCCGCTGCTCTTCACGACGAGGACGCTGAAGGTGAGCCCGACAAGGAGCCCACTCCACCACCAAAGACCCCCAAGGCAAAGGGCGGCCGCAAGACCAAAGCCAGCAAGAACAACACCCCAGCTGCTCCCCCAACCCCAGAGACTATCATTCCTCCTGCCAGCGCAAGCAGCATTGTCCCACCCAAGGCGGCTGAAAAGGAGAAGAGTCCAGACAAGAAGCGCAAGAGGGCTAGTAAGAAGGATGAGGTTGCCGCCGCTGAGAAGGAGGATCTGGCTGTTGAGACGCCGAAGAGTGCACCTAAGCCAAGGAAGAAGAAGGCTAAGGCTGATTCTTAGATCTGCTTTCTCTTTGTCTTCTTGCAATCCATATCGTTCTCCTGTTCCTTGCTTCTGGTAGTGTGAGGGCGTGACTGGTGAAGCATGGATGCATTCGCTGTCTCGTTTGTTGCTTCTTTCTCTTTCTGGTCTGTTTGTTATGGTCGCGGTAAAATGAAACTCGGTACATGATGTGTATGAATGGGAAGGAAGGATGGCTGGAAGGATGGGATATGGATTTTGTGTGTTGCGTTGCGTTACTTGACTTGGCTTTCTCAAGGCTTGCTCGTTATTGTGCTAGGATACCACGCAAAGCTGATAGGCTATCGATTATGTCTGGCTAGTGGTAGTATACATGATTTGAGAATTGTAAGCATGCCTCTTTATCGCTCGCTTGCTGTGAGTGTTCTATGCATCCCATTGACTAGCTCATGGTCACCTCACGCCTTCCTCATCTATATGCAGATTCAAAAAGGGCACGCTCTGACTTCCTGAGGATAAGGCTGTAGCAAAAACCTTCTTAACTTTATGAAAGACGACCAACACAGAGCGTATTCATCTTCATTCCGTCATATCTAGTCACGGCCCTCTTATAGGTTCACCTTCTTCTGATACTCTCGCGCCTTGTTCTTATGTGAGCTAGCAAGTGAATGACAGTAGCCTTCCGGCCTTCACAAAGCTGGGACATCTTCCAATAGCGATAAAACGTACCTACGAACCTTCGATCCTTAGCAGATCAGTCAACAGATCCAATGGGCCTGAACCAGACGCGGAGAAATCAACATATTTGTGCTGGCAGGGTATATGCAGTCTCCCGGCTTAGTAGATCACTCACTGTCTTTTTTCTAGCAGCCTGTTAGGTTGCAGAATTAGTAGGCATATGCGGGCGGTGCTGAGAAGAAAGCATTTGCTCAGCGTGCTGTGGAAATCGACAGACGGTCGAATGCCGACAACAGTATTTAGATGATGATGAATGCCAGAATGGCAACGAACCATCTTATAAATGCTTTAGAGTTCCAGAAACATAGGTTTCGATATGATCGAATACAATATTCAGTGAGCACGATGGTAGCTGCCTTACGGTATGACCTCAGAAAGTGGGGCTTTGGGCTTCGGTCCTGTCCTCGGAAACTTGACTACGCCCAAGATTCCTGGAATCGACCGGATACTTGTTGAGATTCTCTATGCTGCGTAAGGCGTGGAATGTGGAGATGCTATGTACTGCTTTCTCCGTATGCGTGGTGAGCTACAATGGGTTGCAAGCTGAGCTTCACTTCTTAGGACCCGTCTGCCTTATATACACCTCTGCCATGTCATCAAGAGCTTTGATCAAACTTCATTACTTACCAGGACTTTATACTGATATTCCTCTCATAGCAGTATCAATCTAAACATACAAAGACTGTATTACATCCCGATCTGTACAACCATGTCCGGCGAAAGCATGAAAGGCTTTGGCTCGTGTTCTGGACTGAGCTGGGCATATTTTCATGCTAGTATTCCTCTGGTATTTCACCGATGTGGAAAGTCACCTTAGTTTCTCCTCAACTGATTCACGGTTTGAAAATATTTTGAGAGGTTTCGTATCCGCAATTGGGCCTCTAAAAGCGAAGAATGACAGATGATAATCTTGACAACGAACGGGTCCTTCACGGCTGTCTGACTTTGATAGCAAGAAACAGAACCCTGTGTTGAAAGACCAGCTAGACTGGCAGAACGGGTGTCCCCTGTGTCCAAAGATCAGCTAGGCTGGGAGAACGATTTGCGTTGGGTGACCCGCTAGTAGACCCACAGGGGCGAGGATAGAGGGGAGCGATACTTGCTTGGAAGATGAACGGGTTGATGGTCAGGTCGGTAGTGAAAGGATTGGCAAGAGCAGCCTTTTTAGCAAAGGGAAGCGGTTACTTCCAGTTTGTTCGAGCTCCACCCAAATCCTTACCACCACTGATTTGGCTGCAATTCTCATGCTTCATTCGTGGAATGATCCTCTTATTCACTTCTTCCTGATTCCCAGTCTACTTACTCATACTTCGCCAAATGTGGTGTACCCCTTCTTTTCTCTCTTCCTCACAGTTCTGTGTGACTTAGGTTTCTATAGCAAGCGCATAAACATGAATATTAATTCAAAGAACGGTATAATGGAAAGGCTTGAAAATATCAGCTACAAGCCTCAGTAATAGCAATATTCTACACTATGAGATACATCAAATACTCATATAGGTATTCGCAAAGACGACAAGAAGGCACGCACAAGTAAGGAGCAGACTCCAAAAATCGCTTCCGAAGATATGAAAAGTTTGGAGCTGGAGCATTCACGTAAGGACGAAACTCCCACGGAACGCGAGCTCTAGAAAGATGCAGAGACGCACGCATAGCAACGGAGATCATGAGGACAGAAGTAGAGACCATGACAGCCAAGGTATGGAGGATAAGATTGAGGCTAGAAAAATATCTCCGGTCGATTCAATCTTGAAAACTCTCCACCGACTGCAACAAAGTTTCTGGGAAACAGACCAACTTCAAACTGCCACAGCTCTGGCGCCGCTAGCCTGGCTAGTCTCGCTATCACTACCAGAGCGAAAGGTTCACAAATCACTGTGACTCGAAGCGAAGTCATCACGAGTTCAGAGCATTAGTCAGACAGCTCTTTGGAACAAACAGGCTAAAAGAGAAACAAGAAGTCTTTGTGCACTCGCTTAGTTGTTTACCTCCAAAGAAAGCCACAACCGAGCTCGCTTGGGATAGGGGCAACGAGCATGTGATGACCTGATCCAATAGCGCTGGCTCTGAGATCGATTTTCACATGGCCACAGGCTTGTAAACATAGCAAAGCATCTAGGCTGCAATTTTCCTACGCTGAGGCCGTGCAGAAGGCTCAGACGAATGCATCAGCCTGCTTTACTCCTCGGAACTGCACGACTGAATTTGGCTTCAAGAAGTATTTGGTATTAGAATTGCATAAGTTTCTACAATTAGAGGTATCACAACGCCCATAAATAAACAACAACGCTAATCAACAGTCCATTCTATCATCCCAATGCAGATGCACGTCGTATTTCTCTTCACCCTTCCACACTCTTCCTCCGTCATTGACCGCCGCCACTGCCCTCCTCAGGGACGTTCCCATTCCACCAGGTCCACTTCCGACTACACTCACACTGCCTCCAATCTCAGGTGCCTGCTCCACAAACTCGCTCACGACCTCCGACAGATCCGGATGGCGGTCACCAAGCCAGACAACCTCGTATCCCGGCTCGCTATCTGCTAGACTTGAAATGTTGCTGCCTGCGATTGAAGTTCGTACTGTGGCTGTAACGCCTTTTATCTCGTCATCTGCGTCTGAGAGAACTTCCTTGGTCGTTTTCGATGACATTTCTCTTGTAATGAAGATACGTATCGAGAGCTTGCCATTTGAAGTAGCGATGTGTCGCTTCAAGGTCGCCAATTCAGGAGCCATCCATTCGAGATCTTGGGCACGGCGGATGATCCATACGAGTTGCACGTTACCTCCGATATAGCCATATTCTTGAACGCGGTTCAGGACCACTGGGAACACCATCGTCGCTCCTGTCCCTCCGCCAACAGCCAGGAAATTTCCGGGTTTGGAGAGGGTGGACGGACCATATGGACCAGAAAGGATGACAGGTGTGGTGGTTTTCCCTGCTTGAGTTCGCTCCGCGAGCATGCCTAACTTGGAAGTCTCGCCCTTGAGGCAGCGGACGATATATGTATGGTGTGGATTGATGGTTTCCTTCGAAGCAAGCGATGCGACTGTGAAGGGGTGATTTTGCCAGATGGAAAGCTCGGGGAAGCATAGGTAAAAATGCTGACCAGGGGACCACGGGCCGTGGTTGTGCTTGAAGTCGATTCGGACGACTCGGCCTTCTGCGTCATCGAAGCACTGGAGTGTTGCTTGGGCAGACTCAAAGCCGTATCCTGAAATAGGTTAGCGTGTTCGAGTGTTGGATGGAAAGGAGTCTTACCACCGGACTTCATATATCCTACGTGGATGAGTAGTGTTCTGATATACCGGATGCCAAAGTCCATGAATACGATAGCCAAGGCAGCGATCATCCAGCAAGCCAATTTGTTCCAATGTCCCCAGCACGCACCAATGTAGATCAACGCAATGATAGCGTGAGACTTCCTGAAGAACTCGTATCCCGTCAGGCGGATCATACGAGGGAAGCTGAAGACCCAAATGAAAGACAACAGCCCCATCGCCACAATCCCCCAGATCATGTAAGTCTGCTTGATGAAATTGGTGTACACTTTTGGCTGAGGTTGATACAGCTTCGCCTCAATGATTGTCCAGATGATGGTGTGTATCATTGATTGTGCGAAGATGATGTGACCGAGCCAGCGGTGGATGAAATTGAATGACTGAGTCGGCATGCCAGTGATGAGGGAGAGGATACTTTCTCTCTGGGAGAGAAAGACACTCAATGGCGTTAGGGCATAAGCGAAGGCTCCGATACGATCACTAAAGCCACCCATCCCAGTTCGAGTGTTATAGACGCCAGCGAGATTCTTGACAGGTGTAATCCAGGTCTTATAAACGATCCCCACAAGTCTGTAATAGTTATCAGATATGCAAGTCTTCGCTGGAGAGAGAAGACTTACGAGAAGATCAACAAATATCCAGACAGTACAGCCAACAAAACCAACTGGAGTCTTGTGACATTGCCAAACACGGACTGCAGGCTCTCCGGGAGCAACAAGCGACGCAAAGCTGCCGTCTTCGACTTCCAAAAGCGTGTGAAGATGCTCATGGGAGCAACAGATCTACCACCTTCGAGTTCTAAGCGAGGACTTCGAGTCCTAGATGGCTTTATCGCTCTGGAGAAAACGAAAATCGCGAGAAGACCGCCTAATACTGCCCAGAGAATGAATGTGTATAACATGGACACGGTGTGCATCCTGACCATCATCAGCGTGGGTCCTCTCAATAAGTTTTTGGTCAGAAGAATTAACATACCAGTATACTGCATCCAAGTACTCGCAACTGCCTGCATCATTTGTACATGGAAACACACGAGTGGCATATCCCCAGTAGAAAATCTCATCACCACCAGCGGAGTGGTTTTGTATATGCTGGCGAGCTTCGAGTACGCCGTGAGAGTCCATCTTGCTTATTGGAAAAATTCAAGATCTGAAGTCTGCTCTGGTACAACAGGACTTCTGTCACCTAAGAGGAAATTCTGGTTTAATTGTACATCTGGACCAGGAAAGCCAAGGCCCAGAGCCCCTCCCCGACCCGACGAAGAGTATTAATGCCATGCAGTTGAGCAAGTTAAAGACCGGGCCTTGCAGGTAGCTCTTGTCCGTCAGTCCCCTTGATGTCACACTATTACTACACCATCCAGGTCGCTGTAATGGGTTGATGAAGAGCTTTCCACCCAACAAAGACGTGGGAGATCCTCAGCAGCCCCTCGCTAATCTTTTCGCCAGAACAATGGATCTTCTTGGCATTAGGATACTCCCGCAAACATGCTCAATTAGCGTGCCTAGCCAACTCAATTGCCCTCAGTTGTGGGGTTTGATTTGCTGGAATCTGTAAACATCGGGGCACCAACTGACTCGGGCGGTGCCAAGAGTGGGTGGACTGCTCATGCCACCGGGGTCGTTTGCATGGCGCTCAGCATTTGTGGGGACAAGACGCTGACATGGGAGTTAACCTTCTGTCAAAATCAGCTTGTATCCCCTTCAGAAACATTTACCCGTGGAACTTCAAACGTACTGTCGTTGTGACCAAAGGTACCGATTATTGCCTGAAAAAGATAAATCGATTTGACGAGATCTTGGATTTTACCGTCACGATGGACCATTCTTCCATGTCCGATTCGGCAGATGCCTGCCAAATATCTGTGAGTTCTCAAGTGGTCCACATGGATAGTTTGGTCTCTAATGCTTCGTAGATGTTGTGGAATTGGACGACAATCAATGCATGTAAGTAGTCCGCTATATCGAGGGGTGAAAGTCACGCTAATTCGATCGTGAAGGCTTCATCTCATCATCATGGCAGATCAAGTCGACATCCATGTTCGCGGGGTCATGTATTGGGGTCATTTTCCTCGTGATGTCCTTGGAGTTGTTGCGCCGTCTCGCCAAAGAATATGACCGACATCTCCTGAATCAGTAAGAACCTTTTCACTATGGGCTTGTTTCTGGCAGACGACAGACTTCAAATTGCATAAAACAGTACCAGAAAAAAGAACCAATGCTCATTCGTAAACAGATATCAACGCTACATCGCATCCTTGAACACTTACATCAATTCGCAAGACTCGGGGAGCAACACTCCTTCAAAATCCTGCCCTCCTGCAGTCGCTCTTCCAACCCCTCCATTCCGGCCAAATTTATTCCAGCAAATGGTTCGAGCTACCCTGCATATGTTTCAATTTGCTGTTGCGTATTTTATTATGTTGTTGGCCATGTACTTCAATGGCTATATCATCATCTGCATCTTTATTGGCGCTTGGATCGGTTCTTTTCTCTTTAGCTGGGAGACTGTCAGCTTCACGTTAGTTTCTGCTCCCTTCCAAAACCTCATGGTGGCAAAGCTAATATTGAGTAGTGGGGAAATTAGTACAAAGGAGGAGGCCACTGCTTGTTGCGGATAGGAAGCGGACTGAGATGCTGGGAGGAGGATAAAGGATGTGCAAGTAATCAGCGACTAAATTGCATTTCAACAGAGAATATTTTGCTCATGATCTTCGAATGAGCTTGTCCGATAGTTGCCACGATTGACAAGCATTTTCTTGATCTTGCCACATCTAACTCAAATTTCCGGACTAGACACCAAAGACTAGCTGAAGAATATTCAGTACGGAGCCAGGAGTAGCCTCATCGAGGTCATCGAGGAATACAAAATCGACAGCACTTCCGAGACCCCGATGTACCTCTATTGCAACCGGTTGAAGAGACATGACATTGCAACTTTGAAAGGATTTCGAATTTCAGTAGCGCACTTGAGTCCTCGATCCCATTCACTTCAGCAGTGTAGCAACCGTCTCAAGAACCCTCTGCTGCTTCGGCACCCACCCCAAAGCCCTCAATCTCGAAGCCTTGATTCTCATATTTGCGCCCCATATAGTCAACGCCCAAGGATGAATCTGCGACGCCTCCTCATCACTCAACCTTTCTACCTCCGCTGTCCCAATCACCCCATTTTTGGACATCTCCTTCGCAATAGCGTCCACCACATCCGCAAGAACAACTTCCCCAGCTTCAATGTAGTAGACACTTTTCTCACCCCACTCAACCGTCGATCCCCCTGTCTGCAAAGCCAAAGCCTGTTCGGTAAAGTAAACAAACACATCCGCGAGATCCTTCACATGGAGAGTTGAAGTACTATTCTGCGCCTCTCCGATCTGGAACATCTTGCCCCTCTCCTTCGCAGCATCAACAAGCACCGGTAGCGTGATACTGCGGTCTTTGATGCTGTCGCTGGTCCCGTATACAACTGGAGGTACGAGGAGCGCTGTTTTGATGTTGAACTCCTTGCCGAGTCTGAGTACGAGTTGGTCGGACTTGACGTGCATGACAGGCTCCTCGAATGTTGTGATTGTTTCAAGATCATCGACATCGTCCCATATCTTTGACGAGAGCTTGCCGTAGCCGACACTGTGGTCGAAGACGCTTGCTGCGCCAGAAAGGTGGATGTAGACTCCTTTCTTGCCCAACGAAAGGCCGGTGAGGATGGAGGTGATTGCGCCGAGGTGGTCGGCGTCTGCGGTGTCTGGGATGAGTTAGCTCTGCTTCGTTCGAAGGAGTCGTTACACCCACGGAGAACTACGTCCGCTTGTTTGCTCTGCTCGAGAAGAATGTCCTTGGAGTCTAGATCTCCGATAACAATCTCGAACGAAGGGTGCTTAGCGAGGATTTGTTGTCGTTGTTCTTCCCTGCGCACAAGTCCTACAATCGAAAAGGACGGATGCTTGGCTACGAGGGTTGAAAGAGTCTGGCCTCCAATGTACCCTGTAATACCCGTGATGAAGATGCGAGGAGCCATAGTCGGTGTTGAAAATGAAATGGTGCCGAAGACCTGTTGGCTGAGGGAAGTGTTGTGAACGAGAGTGTGGCAGTCATCTCGGGCCGCGAGTAGTCTTTATACCTTATTCTCAAGAATAGTATCTGCAGTCGTAGTAGCCATTCGCACAGGAAAATTGACAAATCGAGAAATACGTATCATTATGGAATTCTCAATTCCCATGCTCTTGATTGGTGCACAGTCGGGCAAGGCGGACGGCGGACATTGAGTTAGTGGGGCACAGAAGCTGACATCCTTCTGAACCTCCGCCTCTCAATCAACTTTATCCGCATTCCTAACATCGACAGGTGGCCTTCGAAGGACTTCGGTATTTGAGGCTTTATAATCATGACGCCGCAGACTTCCAAGCAACAGAATCTGTCGTGTAGCTCCTGTAAAGATCGTAAGCGTAAATGCGATCGCGGGCTTCCGAAATGTTCTCTCTGCTCTCGGTATGTCCGCAGTTGTGGTCTTTGAGCAAAACATTGACATTATTCGAAGGAGGAACCTGATATGCGATTATCCGACTCGTCGCCGCCGAGAGGCATCTCGACCTCAACCTCATGCCCAGTCCCAAACTTATCCCTCTCCTCAAGCATCGACCCCAGCGTCCACTTCGGTCTCGCAAATTCCAGGCGCAACCGCGGCCCTTTCCCCGCCGAACTCAGAATTCCCGCCTGTGTTTTACCTAGACAATGCAGTTTACCAGAATTCACTGGTTCCCAAGCCGTCCCCCACAGCTCTCATCCCACCTTCCATCATATCTCTCATTGGAGATGCATCGAATTGGTCATCGACTGCCACAGTCTACTTCAAAACTGTGCATACGTGGATGCCCATCGTTTCCAAAAAACGGTTCTTTGAAAATGTACCCATCGATGACACTGCCCGGTCCCCACTTTGCTCTGACTACGCCTTGTTGATCCTGTGCATGGAATTGAGCATGTGGATGCCACGAGAACAAGATCCTCGCACGAAAGCTTACCTAGCAGCCAAGTCCTTCTACTTGGAATTAGAGATCCAGGGCATTGTCTCCATCCAATTACTACAGGCGCTGATACTACTTGCCTGCTATGAGATGGGTCATGCGATCTTTCCTTCGGCAGCGGTGTCGATCGAGGCCTGCGTCAGGTATGGACAGGCGCTGGGAATCAATTGGGAACTAAAGTCTTCTAAGAAGCCATTCGCTTGGATTGATCGGGAGGAACAAAATAGAGTCTGGTGGGCAGTGTTCATGCTGGAGTGGTAAGCCTATTTTTTTCCCGTGACGATCTCCGACTGAGCGTGTCAGTGTCAGCAGAATTGGGTACCCAAGAAGTCCACCTCTGGTCCAGAGTCCATCACCAGAAGTGCACCTGCCAGCAAGCACGCCGGCATGGGATGAAGGCTTGATGCCCGTCAAGAATTTAACAATTCTTCAGCCTCGCTCTAATCAAGACTTGGGACCCTTCGCAACGATGGCCGAAGCGACACGACTACTTAGCCGAGTTCTCGAGCATGTTGCTGTCACAGATGTCGATGAGCAGCATGATCAAGAAGCCTTGATACTTGATCGAGCGTTAAAGGCTCTTGGAAGTGTGGTTGAGTACGAGGGCGATTATAATAAACTGTCTATCATGAACCAGACGACGATGTGCTCCATGTAAGTGATTGCGCGGTGGACGGTGCACACTGTGCTGACATACCAGCTCTCTGATAATCCTCCACGAAGCCCATGCATCCAAGCATAGCAGTAGTGTGTCTGAGTACTTCCAGACAGTACACCACACCAAGCACGTCACTAACTCGGTGAGCATATCACGGGAAGAGTTCACCCGGTCCTTGACCGACGTCGCATCGATACATTCTTGTGTTCGAGAAGCATCTCCATATCTTACGACCCTGTTGTATCAGTCTGCAATTGCGAATTTAAGATTGGACCAGGAGACTGGGAGCGAAGACTCATCAAAGGCACTACATACAATGAAGACCGCTCTTGCACAGTTCGACAATAGGTGGAGAGCTTCAGGTGAGTCATTTGTACTTTTGAGCACTCGCTCTTGGCTGACTCTCAATAGGTGCGTACTTGCGAATACTGGAGGCAAGAGAGGTCTCTGCCATGTAACATGAAGAATTGAGAACGCTTTGAATAGGAGCACATTATGAAGGTAAATATCTTGAATAGATTATAAAGTAAAATATAACTTCAAGTGGCGCTCGTGAAGACGACATTCTCGTTGCCAACCACAGACTAGGAAATCAATCAGCTTCTAGCAGTGTGGTGGGGATTCGGATTACTTACTGTCAGTACATTCGCATCGATGCCTGTGACCACCCCAGTCGCCGTCGCGCCCATTATCTGATCGTAGCTGTTCATGACCAACTGGATACCGGACACGAATCCCTGCCCATCGAAACCGCAATGTCCACCTCCATTTGGAGTATTGTCAACGGTTTGGAGAGCCCCAATCTGTTCAGCAGCTAATCCTGCATCGCTAGCCAATTGCTCATATGCTGTGACGGATTGCGGGATGGAATCCTGAAGCAAGGCCAACTCGTCCTTGGTGCTCTGGAAGTGGATCTTCATGCTGGTGATCATGGTATTGGCATCAACGACGGCGACTTGAGGAGCCATTGCACCGCAGTTGAGTACGACACCAGTCTTATATTGGGCACCGAAAGCAGGGACGAAGAATCCAGACATGAGAAGCGAGCCACCAGATACACCAGTGAAGAAAACATTGGCAGGATCAAATGCAACATCTTGGCTCATTTGGTCCTGGATCAAGGAGTTGACTGCAGCGGCGTGTGCGACGCCATCGGTTCGGTCGAGTCCGCTTCCACCGCCCCAGAATTTCTTTTGATTTGGTGCAAGAACGACGACGCCCATGAGGTTGTTCTGGACTGCTTGGTTGGGGAAGTCGACGAAACTCTGGCCACCATCACCATGAAGAAGAACATTAACACCCATCGTCCCGGTTGTATTGGCGGCTGCAGTTCCTCCTGGCACACCTGAGGCTGCGGTGAATTGATCGGCTGGTGCTGAGATCTTGTAGCGAATGGGCAGGCCACTGTTAATATTAGAGATGTGCTACAAGAATCCCCGGAGTATCAACTTACTTGATCTGAACAGTCTTATCCAGAATCATTGATCCATCGGTAGCTTGTGTGATCTTGGTAGCTGCAGCTGCAGCAGCTCCACCAGCAGCAGCACCAGTCGCGGCTCCAGTGGCAGCTCCTCCTTTTGTTGCACCTCCCTTTTTTCTCCTCTGAGGCAAAGATTCAACTGGCAAAGCGACCAACAAAAAGAGAAGGACGAGAGAAAGAACACGGCTCCATGAATTCTGCATTATGAAAATAGAACAACGTCCAGCGTAAAACGTGAAAAGGTATCGAATCTACCGACAGCGGAGAAAGTAAAGAACGGAATAAAGAGGAGAAAGAGAAAGATCAGAAACACAGCGAGGAACCTGCCTCTTCATATGATGGGACGAAGCTCCAATTCTCGCGCCTCGCTTTTCTGGAGTCCCCTCGCCTACAAAGTCATGAAGCATGCTGTCAAACTGCCAAGGCTGTTTCCTTCACAATTATCCTGGTGGTGATCGGGCGGAAGGTTGCTGGTGAAGGTCGATCCGTTTGACTTGGCAGGGAGAGCCGGTCGGGTAATTGGTGAGAGAGAAGAATCCTATTCGACAAAAATAGACGGCGCTCGTTTACCAAGATACTTTGATCGCAGTGGCGCAGATGGATCCTCGTGATGGTCAGGGGATTCCATGGCATTAATTCTTGTGCTGTTGAGTGAGTTGAAGACGAGTGCGAAGCCGAAGCGTCCAGGAGGGAAGAGGAAGAGAGGCGATAGGAGCGAAGGCAAGCGTTTCGGAAAATTGCTTGGCATATACTCTTGAATGATGAGCTTAAATAAAGTTGAGTTCTTGGGTCAGGTACTTGGGCGAATGTTCTCCTAATCTTTTCAGCCGGTGAGCCTTGGTTCTACCTTTCTTACTGAAGAGGAGCACGATCACTGCTATGGCGATTTACCGCAGAAGAGCTAGGTACCTGCCTTGACTATGCATTTCACGTGATGCGTTATCTGCTGATATTTCCTTGCCAAAAAATCTTGGAAAGAACATCTATTACGTGCGTTGATCTTCATCAGAAATCACCATCCAACTCATGCTTTCGATAAGGACAATTCCTTCAAGCAAGCTGTCATAAACCGAGCTTGGAGAAGTTCAATATCACGTGGGCTCCAGGCAATCCCCATCTCGCCCCACTCGACTGCGTCCTGCTTCCTTCATCCCAAATCTTCACTGCCGGTATATAGCTCAGCGGCCAGGTAAGGTTAACGAACCTCTCGCAATAGACCGTGCCAGGCGGATGTCTCATTTGCTGCATTCAATGCTGGACCTGGTAGCGAGGTCCATGACAGAACTTCTCAAGGCTGTACAGGGGCAATCAGTCTGACCTGACATCGCACAGTCAGCTGTCTCGGTCTTTCTCGACCATGTCAACAAACAGAAATGGATCCTTCGCATGCCAGGAAGCAATGGCAGGAAACGGAGGAAGGCATCTGTGGTACGCCAGGAATGCTTGCAATACTCGAAAAGTTCTCGATTTCGGAAGTCAGCATGTGCCTCGCTCGATTCTCTTGCTGGCAGAACGGCCCCGACAGGGCTGAAAAGCAGGCAAAGGTCACTGAACTCCTCCCATACTTGCTGTCTTCCAGCTACCCGGACGCTTCATCTCAGTCTTCGATTCAAAGACCATTTCGGGAGAGCTATGGACCTTTACGTCTCGGCTGTACTTCAACATTCGTTGAGACTGCCATTCACAATGGTTCTCCTGTTGAGATCAAGTCACAATCGGACTGTCCACGAGAACGCTCGAAATCTAATTTGTCAAGTTTGAACTATACGATCCCGCAGAAACATTCAGTATACTTCGTTTCCCCATTCAACCCACTGATGCTTCTCCGGTAGGAAGTGTTTACATTCTCGCTTAGCCCCTTTTCATCGTGTAGACCACATCGTGCACAATCATCGACACACAAGTGAGGCGCGAACGTCATGTTTCTCACGATACCACCTACCAATTAGCTTCGACTGCCCATAGACCGGAGACTTGAAGAGGTATTCATCATATGCCATGAAACAACCAAAATTCCGTCCTAATACCTACGCCGAATGATCAACCACCGATTCTATATAAATGAAATAGCCAACTCTGTCAACACTTATCAAATACGTCTTCTCTATGGCTTCCCCAGACAAACCACACCATCTCCCTCTTTCCTATCCAATGCTTTCCAAATTTCCTCTGAATCTTCTTCGTCGCGAAAGGCGTAAATCGTCACATTCGAACCCTTAATCACGTCCGTCGTGTGCGGACTCCTTCGCAGTGAAAGTTTTAGAACCAAACCTTGACGGGACCACCTCGGAAGATCCACCCTCTGCACTCCCGAGTTTCACTTCGAGCGCATCGAGATGCTCGGAGAGGAAGTTCTTGACTGCGATGTGCTCGTTTTCTATTGCAAGAAGCTCGGGCGTCATTCCGTTGGCATCAACAGGATTTGGTGCACAGCCAGCTTGGAGTAATGCAGTGACGGCACCCGCATGTCCATATCGAGCTGCAAGGTGGAGAGGTGTTTGCTCGTCCGATCTACTTTTCAGGTCCAGATCCGCACCATATCTTGTCAAGAGCTTGACTGTGCTTGTTCGGCCACCTACAGCCGCTAGATGAAGTGGCGAATATCCCGCGGTGCCCAAGGAAGGAACGTTGATATTCAAAATGTGGCCATGGGTTTTGAGAAATGCGATTGCCGAGTCGAAGCCAAGTAGAGCAGCGATGTGCAGCGGTCTGTAAAGGCCTTGAAAATGGCCACGTTTTGTTGAGATGAGAGATAAGTCTGCTGAATCAACGTTCCAGTCGATGTTTTTGGTTTCAAGAAATAAGCGGACATCGTCGGACACACTACCATGTACCGCAAAATGACCAAGCCCCGAACCATGACCTGTCAAAGTCTTCTCGGCCCCGTCGTGCCAGAAATTCTGAACCAAGTCCAGACTACCGTATTCATTGGCCAAAGTCAGTGTGCTTCCCCATTCTTTGCCTGTGCTGTCGACAATCTGGCTGACAATAGTACGACCATGCTTTTCCAAAAGCTTGACTGTCGACATTGAATTGCCCATAATTGCGTAATGTAACGCACTGTAGCCATTTATGGCCACGGCCTTGAGGTCAGTGGATGTCGTAAACATCTTCCGAACTATATGCCAGTTTTTGAAATTGGCTGCAATTAGAGATGGGGTATGTCCACAGATTTCTCGTTCGTTGAGTCGTGCACCACTCTCGATGAGAAACGATATTAATTTATATCCCATCGATCTTGTAGACAAGCATAATGCAATGCAGTCATCTTCATATCTACCGATGGCGCGTCAATATCGGCACCGGTCTGTATTAGCTTACGTACTACGGAGAGCTGTCCAGTCTGCACTGCAAAGTGGAGTGGAAGAATCTTGGGGGACCCAGTTGCGAGGTTTGGATTTGCGCCAGCTGCAAGTAGCTTTTTGGCACCTGCAACATTTCTACATTGTATAGCAGTGGCCAGAGGAGATCGAGCTGCTTTATTCAGAGTATCAACGCCAAGCTTCCTTTTCAATATCTCGTCTAAGACCGCCTGGTCCTTTGGATTGAGCGCAGCCCAATGAAGTAGAGTATTACCAAACATCGGGTCAAACGCAGCGAATTCACTCGTTGTACGAGACATCAGCTTTGTAGCTGTGGTATTGGAGCATCCTTGCCATGCGGCTAGCTCTATCGAATTGAGACAATGTGGATCTGAATTTCAATTATACATATCAATTTCGGACGGGCAAGAGGTATGTCTACCACAGATTGGTTTCCTTTGACAAGGGCGAAGCTTAGTGGACATAGTCCAGAACTGAAGTTCTCGTTCAAGCTATCCGACGCATTGTCAATGGCAAATTGACCTCGAGTCGGTGGAACTCATCCGCGTGTCGAACTAGTGCTGAGCTTCTGGGATCGATGCAGGTACTAAACAACCTTTCGAATGGAGACAATCCGGAATCATCTCTGACTCTCAGTGAGGCGCCTGAAGCAACCAGAACCTTGATAAGCGAAAACGATTCGCGGGTTACGACTTTTAGGCAAAGAAAGTGGAGAGGGGTTCGGTTCTTCTCATCCACAAGCGACAGATTGGGATTGTGCTTCGCGAGAAGCAGAGCGTTTGAGAACTGCAGAGGTCGCATGTAAATGACTTTGTCCCCCGGCCGCATGAAGAATAAGTTCTGGCAACAGCTCATCAAAGCTGTCATACCGAAGTTGTCCTGGGAATTCACATCAACGCCAGTATCTCCTAGGAGAATTTCTAGTGCTCTACTGTCCATGAACAATGCAAGATGTAAGGCGGTCTGCCCATTCGAGTCTTGAGCATTTGTAAACCTCCCAGTTTCTAGCAAGGTGTTGAGTCTCGTTGGGGATTGCCCCGTAGCTATGGTGTGTATCGCTTCCGGCCATCGGATCGATTGGAAGTGTCATCGGCGCCTATTGCTATAAGAAATTTAAAAGGTTTGTCGCTCCTCCAATTTAGCGCCGCATGGAACATCACCGAGGATCCATCCCTACTACAAACGTCGACCGAAAGACCCTTGTTGTAGAGGAATCGCAGAGCAAGCTCGGTCTCACGCATAGCCGCAAGGCCCATCAGAGAAGTACCATCTTCGCTGTGGTGATCGACTACGTCGATTTCTTGGTACATAAGTATTATGAAGTCAACTGTAGAGTCTGTGCCACCCACGACAGCATATCGCAATAAGCTAGGCGTAAGCGTCCCGAGGCATTGCTGGAACTTTCTCTCGCCAATCCAAGCGACAATTGATTTTGACAAGCTTTCATGCTTGGACTTGGCCGCAAGATGTATTGCTTGCTCCCCTTTATGATTACAAATTGAGAGACTCGCCCCGAAATCAAGCAACGCTTTAATTCCTCGTGTGATATAATTAGCACTTAGTATAGCAGATGCTTGCAGAACTCTGTGTGCCGGCGTGTCCCCACATTTATCTTTGCAATTCGGATCCGCACCAGATTTGAGCAGGTATTCAGCAACATCTTGGTGGCCATTCTCCAAGGCGAGAGTTAGTCCTTGACCATAGATGGACTCTATGCTGCCAAGTTCTAGTTGTCCTATTTCTGAAGCAAATTTCATTGTGGTGTGGAAAATTCCATGTTTGGCCGCGTCCAGAAATCGAGCCTTGAGGACATCTAGAGGACACGTACCTTTCACCTCGACAGATGGATTGCAGATCAAAGTAGTTGCAGAAGAGGCATGGTCAGGTAGTCTTGCCAAAAGCCGCTGATATAACGGTAGAGCATTATCTGGAACGTACTCGACTGTTGAGTCTGAAGAAATAACGGCAATTCCCGACGGAATAGTAGTCCGGGATACGCTTCTTCCTTCTCTCGTAAGGTAGTCGTCGATAATCTCGAGGACACCTTCTGTTACTAGGGCGCCTTTACGTAGTAGCAATTGGATAACTTCGTCGCTCCATGGGTAGTTCATTAAAGCCAAGCCCAGTGGTTGAGCTTGGAAGTAGGGGTATGTGGTCGCTGTCAGCTTCGCACCTCGGCGGATGAGTTCCTTTACAACTGAGTAGATTGTTCCGCAGTGTTCCTCGCCGGATGTATTTTTATTCCTGCGCTGGTCGTCATCGTCCATGAGTGCTTCATAGTTCTCTTGCTCCCCGTGATAGAGTGAAGTGATGCCGCAGAGAGCACAGTCTAGGGGAGATCCTAATTGTGACGTGCGATTCACATCACTTCCCTCATCAATCAACCAAGAGCATAAATCAGGAAGTGATAGCATGGCAGCCCAGTGTAGTGTGGTGGTGTCAGAATGAGGACTATGCCATAGCTCGCTTTGCAGGATATCACACATGTACGCGTACGACCACCAAATGAATCGATAGGACTTTTGCCTAGCGAATAGCGTCATAGAGAGACGAATGGCCACACGGTTATTCATATGTGACGCAAGATGCGAGCGCCAATGATTGGCTGAATAATCTAAAAGAGGAAACGTTCTAAGATATGGCCGGAATGCCTCATCAGCTCCAAGTCTCTCATCATCCGTGCGCTCATGTTGATGAGTAACAAGAGCAGTTGTTGCTGTCTTCTGTCTTTGGGTTGTCATCCTCGATGGACTCGTCGCCTTCGCTGCCTTCATCACAAAACTCAGACTCTGAGCTATGCCAAGCATTGTCCCACAAGTCACCTGGTGGAGGAACTTCCAGATGGCTCATATTGAGATATATAAGGCAGAGAATTCCCAAGGTCTTGCAGCTTTCCTCCGGCCGGATCTTAAAAATAGCCAGTCGTGAATTTTCATGACCGTGGCCGTGGTGGTCGAACACTGTGGAAGTCAGGTATTCCTTGACAGTAAAATGAGCAAGTTCTATTCCATCACCGTCCGCTCGTCTTCGGACGAGACTACTACACCACCGTAATAATTCATCTTCTGTGGCCTCGGTGTCAGGGTCCAAGTGAGTCTCGACAGGGCTTATGGACAATGCCTCAAGGAGCGCGTGGCGACCTAGAGGGTACTTAGCACAAACAAGTCATTGTAGAGTCATCGAGACCAGTCTATGTATCTCTTCATGGCGGTCAAGGACTCGACCCAAAATCCGGTCGTAAGTTTCTGGCAGGCCTCGTGGAAGTTGGTCAAGAGCCTTCGACCGAGCACCGTCGTTTGGAAGCTCGCAGAGGTGATCAATTTGACATGCAACCCATCTGAACCTATATTGGGCATTAGCAGATGGCGGCGTTAGCACAAACATCAAAGTATTAACGCTCACATTCCGTCAGCCCCATGTACTAGGCGTTTCATAATTAGGTCTTTGAGGTCCACGTCTCGAATATTGAGCTCCCTTCTTCTTGATCTCTAGCGACATACAATTCCAGATCGCTGCTACGGGCTGCAATAGATATGGAATCGAATTCAGATAAACATTGCTCAATATCGCGCTCCGGACGGCTTGCAAATAAAACTCGGGTATTTGCTCGTCCATGATATATCTGTTTGATCAAGTCTAGAGCATCAAACCGATTCGCGGATATCTCATCAAGACCATCAATGATGATCGTCGTGGAATGGAGTAGCTCAATGATGTTGTGCAGTAATTCAATGAAGGATTCGGCATTCACCGATTGATGGCCTGACGAAGAGCGAGATGAGAATCATAAAACGACTCAGCAAGGCGAAATGCAGCTTCACTGCTAAATACCAATTGCTTGACAAGGGATACGAAGATGTTAGCAGGCTCTTGGGTTGCAGGATCTTTGTAGTCACAATAGAAGAATGCCGTCCCTGGGCCATCAATCAACATACGTATCACAACTACCACGGAAGCTGGCTTTACCTTCGTCAACGCTTGTTGAATTTTTGGACCTCTTGGATGATTGTAGACCTGTGTGCAACGATCAATGTGTTTCCTGGCTCGTCACAAAAGGACACTGCTTACATCAAGATTGTCTTTCCGGCGCCGGCTAGATGTAATAAGAATCATCAGCTGAAGGATCTGTCAATTTCTGGAGTCGATCGACTTACGAATACCGTAAAGCCATAATTTTGAATTGTTACTCAGCTTCCACTGCTGATATTCGACACTGTCTGTAAACCACACTCCGGTGCCAGGTTGACGTAGTGAGACAGCAGATTCTTGATTCTTGTGGAGATTGATGCTCCCGGGGCAGAGCCACTCCAGAATCTTTTTGCGATGGTCATCTATGGTACTTCAAGTTAGCTGGTCCACCTTACACAAGCGGGCCTTGTACTCACTCAATTTGATGGTTTCTCTCTCAGCTCTATCTTTCGCCAATCCTTTTTCGATACTCGAAAGCGTGTTTGTGTGAGTATCCTGCCTGGCTAAAAGAACAATTAAGGCGGACCTGGGAAACAGTTAGCACTGGACTCCAACTTTTGAATTCATACTTGCATTTCATCAGCATTTAAAGCCAAGACCAGCGTTTCTCTATGCCTAGCAACCTCTACCGCTAAAGATTTCGTGTCTGATCTCGTCAATGGCCAGTTTAGCCGCTGTACAGACCGATGCACTAGATCTTTCGATTTCGAAAGCTCGAATCTGTCCAGCAGAGCTTGAATCTTCTTGAGTGTTTGGAAGCAGGACTTAATATGATGGACCTGAGTCGTAGCAATGAAAGGTACTTCATCGCCCTCAAGTCCTTCCGCGACATTCCGCAAGCTGTGAGGAACCCCCACAAGAGAATTAATTTCACCGATGAGAGACACCACAGCCTTGTCAGCGTCTCTCACTGCCGAGATGTATTTGTAGCCATTTCGGATCACGACATCGGCGATAGTGATTAGTCCAGCAATGCTGCCAGCAATAGATAGAGGATCAGCCATTGTCGCTATGGGACTTGCTGTTGACCGCACAGTATGTTCCAGGAGGATAGAACGGTTGAGGTCGTGAGAAGATCGAGGAGGGAATGATCAAAGGCTGGCAACCACAGCCACAACGAAGCAGCACCATGCAAGAGACAGCGCGACCAATGAACATTGCAGCCGGGTACGAGTAACCACAATAGGAGATTGATTGATCGGTGAGATTAAGAGAAAAGTGCCTCTAGGCTTCCAGCAAGGCTTTACGACTCCCATACACCAGCGTGACCACATAAATCATTCTTGTTGATACCCTAGGCCAGCCATCTTGAAGGAATTGTAGTGGCCAGTAGATGCATACCCGGGAGAGACCTAGTAAACAATCAGAGCAGATAGAAGCATGTCAGGTAGCCAATAGCACAAGCATGTAAGAGACTGCACCAAATCTTTCCATAAATCTGCCTATAGTACAGAGGGCTAGATGCTTCATACATAGCCCAGCCCCGAAAGTTGCACCAACCAGCCGCATGAACCCTATGCAAGTATCAAATTTTGTGATCCTTTTTCGCTCAGAACCGCAGTCACCCAAAATTGCGACCTCACCAAGCGCCTCTCGTATATCACTTCATGTCTAGTCTTCTGCCACCACTCGAACCTAGGAAGAGAATTTCCGTGTAACCTTGGCGATGACTACAAATTGTGGATTAGATGTGGTTTCTAGAGACCAGCAAGATGTGGATAACATACTGTGCAATGCAACGACACTGAAGATGAAGACCAGAGAGAGAACAAGAACGACGACGGGATCAACCTTCAATCCTGGCGACTCATCGGTGTAAAGTCCTGTTCGGATGTTAGCTGCTACTTCAATCCTGCTGACCGCCCATTTCTCAATCGCATAGCTAGAGACACAATTTACAGGCTGCTCGCTCTAAACATCACTTCCCGGTCCTGTAACGTCGATCGAACTCTTGCAGAGGCGATTGCGAAGGACATACGATGCACCGTACAACGTGAAGTGCCCTGATATGATCCAAACCACCTTCCCCGTTCATAACTCCAGTGCAATCTGTCTCAAGCGTCCATATCGCCCAATGTCGAGCATCAAACCAAGGAAGAGAAAGGCCACCTACTCAACATCGTACTCGAGCTTCCACCCGCACCAGCAGCTCTCGTAGAGCTTGGTCTAGCATTCGCAACCTTATCCTTCTGATCAGCCGCCGCGCGACGACGGATCGCAGTCTTTGGTCCACCGGGAGGAGTTGGCGACGAAGGACGGCCGCTGCTCAGGCCGGCGGGAGAGTTGATTGGGGAGGAGGGGCGTGGTGAAGACTGTGTCCGATATCAGCAATGTGTTTCTCTGTCTAATAGATTCCTATATTGGATCGGACTCGCTGGGTAGCAAGATGGGAGGAGGGAAGAGAGATGCTGCTGAGGGCAAAGAAAGTGCGCATGCGCCAATTCGAGCTATTCATGGGGCAATTGAAGGGCAGATGGGGACAGGGAGAGGAGCGTACCATGTTGCAGAAATGTGAAGGTTAAATAACGCGATTGGCGATTCGAAGGTAAAGGAAATGGACTGTGAAGTGTAGTGTCCTGTCGTTATGATGTGAAGTCGAAGGGGCAGCAAGTTGAATTATCGAGTTAAGGACACGAGGTTGTGGCAGGGGTTGGTTGACACTAAGGGAGTGGGCCTCCTTAGATTGGACGGAATCTGGGGACGTCTGTCTGGACTCTGCAATGGAACAACCAGACACCAGTTGATTTGATCGTCAAGGAAATGTGAACATTCTTCACTTTACAGTCACTACAAATAATTGCTTCGTTCGAGGAAGGTGATTTTCAACGATGCGACGCATCTTCCATTTATTGCCTATGATGGATGCTCTGAGTCTTCCCCCAATCTAGCACCACCATAACCCTCAACCCAGAACCTGCTCAGCTACATTGATTCAGTAAAGTTATCTCTGTCTTGTCTGTCTGTCAATATTTGCGCTCCCTTGACGCATGCTATGAATTGAAGAGAAGATGAACAAATGAAATAGAAAATTGCCTCTCCCCATCAGCATCTGTATTTCCATCCATCCAGCCTATCATTCCTTTCCTCGCTGGTACCCAGGTATCAACTCAACTCCCCTGCTTGCTTCGCTTGAAAGATGATAACAAAAAGAAAATAATGTAAAGGCAGCGTGGTCTACTGCTCTGTAATGCTTTTCCCGAGGTTGGAACTCCTGTCAATCTCCCCATTCCTTCACATATTCCACCCCGCCAGCCAGTCAGAGAAATAGGTGTACACCCAGCTCCAGGAGACAGATGTGGTTCCGCCTTTCTTCTGTCCATTTTTGATGACCCGCTCAATATGACCCAATACCACGCCCGATCAGTGAAAGGTGGCTGCTCTGGTCTGGCCAGGAGAAGACGACCCATTATATAAATTAAACAGTACATTCTACAACGAAACCAAAGGTATCAACCAAAAACGCCATCCGCTATGATAGCAAGTGTATTTGCATGCAGGAGCGCACATAAAAATTTGCTTCAAAGGGCGACATCAAGAACAAGACTGACGTCCCGTACCTGCGAGCCTGCTAGGTCTTCGAGGACGGGGATCAAATCGAGAAGCTCGTTGTCATGAGCATCAGAAAACCAGCTGCTGATAGGAACAGCGTGTTGAGGGTGGAAGATATATGATGTAGGGGAGTTGTCGATGATGATCGTTTCTCGAAGATCCCGGCCGACTTGAGATAGATCTTTGACGTAGTTTCCCTGGTGGTTATAACAACTCTCGCGGAATAGACGATGATGCACAACATGGTGAATATCTAACTGGTCAAGGAGAGGATCACCGTACTATACAATTAGCTTTCGTCATTGAACGTGTATCTGAGGACATACCTTTGAGACGGAAGCTGTGAAAACGACAACCTCGTAGAGTTCTCCCACTCGCTTCATGAATTGGTCAACGCCTGGTCGTTTGATCACGTATACATTATGGTATTGACCCTCAATCTCAACTGGGATTGTGAAATCGGCTTGGTGAAGAATCTGAAAAGTCAGCAATTGAATGCTGTATATCGGAGGAAACATACCTTGAAACTGCTATGAACAAGAGTCTCGTCAAGATCCAGCACAAGACACTTTTTCCCTTGAAATCTTGGAGCGATCGGGGGGAGTAGCCATTGCGACTTCTGCTCTGCCGGTTCAGGGGCTGCTGGATCCTCGCTTGGCCCAGGTTGTGGCTGAGGAACGGGTGGTGGTGGAGGCAAAGCCGCCTTATTGACTGTCTCGTCTTTCCGAACTGCAGGCGCTGGGGATTCTTCCTTATCTGCTGGGACTGACCCAGAATCACCCATCTTTGTATTCCCCTCCGTGTCCTTCTGCTCCTGGGCCGTATTCTGTATAGTGGAAATCTTTGATTCTGATCTGGATGGCCCTTGTACCACGACTGCTGGATTTGTAGTTTGGCCAGCACTTGTTGAGTCCTCTGTCTCTTTTGACAGCTCAGGAAGCGCTTGATCACGTGTGTCTGTTTCTGTCTGATTCAGATCGCCATTCGCTGCTGGTGGAATAGCACCTCCCATTGGCAGAGTTCGGCCTGCACTTGTTTTGATATCGCTGCCCTCTTTATCGGATCCGCTTTGCTGAGCATCCTGGCGAAGAGCTTCTTTTTCAGTCTGAGGCTTGGTGGAGTCATTGTTTGCTAGTACTGGTATTCCCTGGTCTGGTCGACTGGCTGTTGCAGGTCTTGCCGAAGGAACTTTTGTGACCTTGTTTGCAGGCACAGCCGCGTCGTTTGGATCTGCTGGATTGGCGCTATCCGGAACCCCACAGCAGAGGAACGAAAAGAGCCCTTTCTTCTTTGGCTGTCTGGAAATTGTGGGGTTTGAGGCTGCATTGTTTGCGGTCCCTGTTGGACCTGCCGATGTTCCTTGTTGTGTTATCGACATTTTGCTACTTGTAGCACTCCCATTCCGCCTCCTCCCCAGAATGCTCCCCTTCGACTCCTTCGATACGCCCCCTATGCTATCTGCAGGATCGCTAACAGTAGCTCCACTCAGTCCAGTAGTTGTAGGCGATGGTTGTATTTTGTGCGAAGAAGATCTGGATGGAACAGGAAGAAGACCGCGGTTTTTCTTTGGGACTTCGGGAGCCTCATCCGCTACTCGCAGCGAATCTTTCTCGTACTGTGATCCCGATAAGGCAGTGTTCTCGGATTCTTCAGTAGTAGCTGTATTTTGCGTAGAAGTAGCCTGGGTAGAAGAGCTGGGCGGGTGTGGAGTGTTCGTGACTGTAATGAACATGGTTAGCTTGCTAAAGTCATTTCTGACGCATATGAACCGCTGGCGCATTTGCTTTCAATCATAACCAAGCGAAATTGACGGGGAATGGAATACATACAGCTTGATGTGTCCAGTGCAGGTGGTTTTGATGCCTTTCCACCTTCTGTTGAAGTCGAGCGGCTAAGATCTTGCTCCGTCGGTTGTACTATCTCATTACTCATCGAGGGCAATTCGAGACCGAGGGATGCCTGGTGTAGATAATACACGTCGCAATGATATCTATCTCCTTCGAATGGAATATATCTGCACGCGTCGGTGAATGGCGTTGGATCGAGTGATGTCAACCCCTAATACAACTTCAATGAGGTCAAGAACTCGTCGCGCTTCCGGGAACGCGATTGAGGGAGTGCCGAAAGCTGGCGCAACGGGAAGCGACAATTGATGCAGAGAGTGGACGAAAGCTTCGAAGCTTGAAAAGGCCTCTGAGAGCTCTCGAGAGTTGGATAGAGGAGATTCAAAGAGAGGCTGAGGGACAAAAGGCAGGTCAGTCGAATGGGGTTGGCTTAAGCGAGATGAGATGGCCTAGGTAAGATTTGGCGGTATGGCTGGTAACGGGCCCGTGCAAGAAATTCAGGGTACGGTAAGCTTGAGATGTCGCGTTGGGATGCAGATCAATTATCCAGACAAGGACTCCGTCAATAATCAGTGATGAAAGGGAAGAAGCTGTAGGTAGATGAGGCGAAACCAGAATCGAGTCGTTGATTGAGGGGGTGCAGGTGTCGTGTACACAGCAGCGACAGGCAGGTGCAACTTTGCCCAGTCATGTAATGGAGCGGTGGTCCCCTAGGCCATGGTTAGTGCGGAACGAATGGGCAAGGTCGACCAGGACCTCGACCCTCCGTCGCTGAAGCTCAAGAGCTCTCTCCGCGGATACTTCATCATGCATCCATCAACCATGCCATGCCCATGCTCTGTTCTGCTCTGCTCATGGGCTGTCTGCGCACCCATGAACGGATTCTCCAGGCGTCCATCTGGACGTTTGCCCGTTCTCTGTTGCACGCCTGTTTGCCGGGGGTTTATGAACCTGCATCCCCAAATTGAACGTGGGCGTCCATTCAGAGCATCTTGTCGGTCAGCCACTCCGTCCAGGACTCGATCGGGGGGCGAATAAGATTAGGCGCCCTGGATGTTGCCCCCCGAATTCATCCTATCAAAAGCACTTTATCCCAGATGTGAATCCGACTGGACTCAAGAACACGACTCGGCAGACGAGGATGCAGGAAATGATTTGAAGCAAAACAACTCAGCGTTCACCGACCTTATTTCTATCTCCATTCCTTTTTTGCCCATGTTATCAAAATGGCGCACTTTGTTGCTGCTGACGACTATTTACTTCTTGGGTGGTCAAATTCGCCTAATTGGAAACTGACAATTACAGGCCATCGACTGCAAAATAAATCCCAAGATGTCGTCAAGATTCAAGTGACATGCTGCGGGCGTATTAATAGATTCCTTGAGTCCCCGGTGGGTAAGACCTAGCAAATACGGACCCTTGCAGACCTCCCTATCGTCCAAGAGAGAAGTTTCTGTACCTGCTTCCGGTCTCTGGAGAATCCCATCCTTTGAACTCACTGCATTCTGCGGCCCAAACTCACAAATCCACTCCGGCGGCTACAGAGCAGCCACTCGGCAGCCAGCCTTTCACGAGTCAACATTCTTCAACCGGGATCAAGCTGGAACAATTCAAAGCCCTCAATAGTCGCTCTTCTTACATGTCACATTTATATATGCGCTTCGAGTGTTGGAAGAGAGAATAAAAGAGAGGCCCGTTTTGTCAATCAAGGTGGGGGTCGCGTTTCGAGAGTCGAGACTGCATCACTTCCACCCTGGCTGCGCGCGTACGAGGACTGTATGGAAGCATTGATAGCTTGGGAAGAGCTCTCAGGGTCTTGATAGACATGAAAGGGGTTGCATATTGGGCCCGTGGCGGTTAACTACCGGTGGCCTTCTAGAAATTTGACTGATGAGGGAAGATTAGCTTGTAGGGCTGTATACAAAGTAGGTGGTGAGGTTGACAGTAGCTGGCCCGGCTGGCCTGGCCGTGGTTGATGGCTTGGAAGGCAGTGATGCAGATAGACAACAAGCCTTGGACTGGCTTTCGGGAGTACCAATATTTTTATCACTATCATCTTGTATCACATTTGTTCATAGTTCTCTTAAAGCATGATCTCTATGTGATCTTTATATCCTCAACTCGGATTAAGTTCCAAGATCTTTGCTTAATCTGGGTGCCGGGCCGTACCTTGCTTGCACCAATTGGCAGGGCTCAGACATCCCGTCCATCTTCGTGGAGTGAGTGCACCTCGTGACCCTGTTCACGTGCTACCAAGAGATACCTACCCCTGCAATCTCTCTGCCTCGGCCATAGCTCAATCACCATTCCCCAGATTGGCCCTTCACATGCAACAGCTCTTCTGTGGAGGCGGCTCAAGATGAATGTGACACTCACGCTTTTTCAAAATCACTGAACATCCACGATTCATGTCACCAATCTCATTCGAAGACATGATAAATCGGACTTGAGAAACGAGGCAAATAGAGATTCCAAGCAGACAGTTCGGAGGCCAGGGCTTAATACACCAAAGAAGGGATGACGATGTAGAAGAACCAACGATACCAGCATTCCCCGCGAAGTACTCAATATGGCTTCGCAATCAACATTGCGGTATTCGGCAGATCCGATTGCGAATCTTTACCATCAGTACTCGAACCTCCTTCGGCAGCGTCTGAAGGGCACCTCGAAGACTACAAGACTCCTCGGAGCGCTTGCCCTCGCACTCTCCATAATCGCCAGCGGCGAAGGAACAAGACGATGGTGGAAGTCGCGGAAAGCAGAGAAAGAGCAGGGTCGCCGATTGTTCCGCAGAAATTCGGGTCTGAAGAATAAAGATGGGTCCCGAGTCATATTCGTCCCGTACAAAGACTCGACGTCGAAAGTTACCATACATCCAACGAAGGCTTTGACTTTTGACGCACATCGAAGGCTGTTCTTGAATCCGCCGAGAGCGTCTGGGCTATCTGATGGTAACACACCACAAATTCCGCCGCCGCAGACGAAGCCGGGTCTCAATTTGGCATTCCTACATCAATTCCTTAGTTTATTGAGCATCATGATACCGAGATGGACAAGCAAGGAGACTGGTTTATTGTTAAGTCATGGAGTGTTTCTAATGTTGAGAACATACCTTTCATTAGTTGTTGCTAGACTAGATGGAGAGATTGTAAGAGATCTGGTCGCTGGAAATGGGCGTTCATTCATTTGGGGAATCATCAAGGTAAGCCTCAGACAAAGTCTGCTCTGCGATAATGTGGCTGTTTCTGACGGTTTTTAGTGGTGCGGTATTGGTAGCTTTGCCTCTTACACGAACGCCATGATCAAATTCCTGCAATCGAAAGTCTCCATTGCCTTCCGTACTCGCCTCACTAGGTATATCCACGATTTGTACCTCAATGATAATCTCAACTACTACAAATTGTCAAATCTGGATGGTGGTATCGGCCAGGGAGCAGACCAGTTCATTACACAAGACCTTACGCACTTTTGTGCCGCTGCAGCAAGCCTTTATTCCTCGTTGGGAAAGCCATTCGTTGACTTGTTGGTTTTCAACTATCAGCTATACCGATCGTTAGGTCCTTTGGCGTTGACGGGATTGCTGAGTAACTACTTCTTGACTGCAACAATACTGCGAAGACTCTCTCCGCCCTTCGGGAAACTAAAGGCCGTTGAAGGCCGTAAAGAGGGCGATTTCAGAGGGCTTCATGCTCGTCTCATTGCCAATGCCGAGGAAGTTGCATTCTACGGAGGTGCAAGTATGGAAAAGAACTTCCTTGACAAGGAGTTCAAGAGTCTCAAGAAGTGGATGGAGGGTATCTACACCCTCAAGATTCGTTACAATATCCTCGAAGATTTTGTTCTCAAGTATAGTTGGAGTGCTTATGGGTATCTGTTGAGCTCATTGCCCGTCTTCTTGCCAGCATGGGGCGGTCTTGGGGGGATCCAGGAGCTAGCAGACCCCTCAGTCAGTGGTGGTCGCGAAAGAGGTCGAATGAAGGAGTTCATCACCAACAAGCGTCTCATGCTCTCACTGGCTGACGCTGGTGGAAGAATGATGTACTCCATCAAAGATCTGTCCGAGCTAGCGGGATACACGAGTCGGGTGTACACCCTGATTTCGACACTCCATCGCGTGCATGCAAATGCATACTTCCCACAACGGGGTACGCACCCGGAGCTATACTCCTTGTCTGATGTGCAAGGCACTATTCAGAAGGGTTTCGATGGTGTTCGCCTTGAAAATGTACCTGTGGTAGCCCCTTCTGTCTTCCCTCATGGGGGCGAAGAACTGGTCGACTCCCTCTCTATCATCGTGCATTCTGGAGAGCATCTCTTGGTGAGCTTACTCTTTTCCGCAAGGCCGTGACTCAGCTAACTGTTCACTAGATCTCTGGTCCCAACGGTGTTGGTAAGAGTGCAGTCGCACGTATTGTAGCTGGCCTTTGGCCCGTCTACCGCGGTTTAGTATCTAGACCTCGAAGCGTAGGAACAGACGGCATAATGTTCCTACCTCAACGACCGTATCTCAGCGTGGGGACTCTTCGCGACCAAGTCATCTATCCGGATGGTGAGATCGAGATGCGTGATCGCGGACGTCGAGATATTGAGCTCAAGCGCATCTTGGAGGAAGCTCGCTTAGGCTACCTTCCAGATAGGGAAGGCGGCTGGGATACTCGAAAGGAATGGAAAGATGTCTTGAGTGGAGGCGAGAAGCAAAGGATGGCAATTGCCAGACTGCTGTACCATGAACCTCGATATGCCTTCATTGATGAAGGTACCTCCGCCGTATCCTCGGACGTCGAAGGACTGCTCTACGAGCGATGTAAAGAGAAGGGCATCACATTGATCACGATCAGTACACGGGCCAGTCTGAAGAAGTATCACACATTCAACCTCACTCTCGGCCTAGGCGACGATGGAAGCGAATGGGACTGGGAGCGAATCGGCACAGAGAAGGAAAAGATGGGCGTCGAACGCGAGCTTCACGAATTGCGAGAACGCCTCGCCAAAGTCAAGGAATGGGAAGACAGGAAAGTCGAGATCGAGACAGAGCTAGCAAAGGTCTGGGTTGATGGCGGCGAAGAGCTAGAAACGCCGGCGTACGTCGAGCAGAATACGGAGTAAATACCTTCCAAATCTAATCATATTCCATCCGATTTTGGCTTCCCTGAAAGCATTGTTCGATGCAAGTCACATATTCAATTTCGCCATCCGGCATCCAATTATACATCCACTTTCTGTCCTTAGCGAATGGGCGCTGCTCGCAGTTAAGCATAAATGAATCCGCCAATTTGGAAGAAACGTGCTCGCCTGCGTGCGTTGTTTGGAACTTATGCGAATTCACTATACACAAAGCAGTAATAGTGACGTTCGTTTGGAAAGTCCCCAATTCCAATCCGCTCGTCAACATTTTCCGACGAATCAGCGCGAGCGCGTTACGCAGCTGTACTCAACGCGAGTGCCTTCTTCCATTCAGCCAGTTTATTTCGGGCAAAGAATATGGCTTGGAGATTGTGTGGATATGAGTGCCGCGTGCGGCCTGTCGAGCAATACCGCCTGAGCTGTGTTTGAACGGGCAGATGATAAGTCTGAGTGTAATGAAAGAACAATCGAACTGCCGACGAGGGTTATTGTGCTGGGTCTGGGGAGGAAGAATTGGGGTATAAAAGACCCTGCTTGAAGACAGAGCCTCCCCTCCCCGATCCCAGAATACTGCTTCTCTTACCTCAAGCTCTTTTGCTGTACCTGCTTTGCATTTCACTACCTGCCTACCCAGTTCAATTGAAGTCACCATGAAGCTCTCTCTTCTCCTCACCGGCGCCCTCTCGCTCCTCGCGTCTGCCATTCCATACACTGATCTCAAGACCGGCATCTCCTACTCAGCCTTCTTCGACACAACGGGCTACAGCTTTGGTATTGCGCTCCCCGTCAATGCAACCGGGGACTTCATTGGACTGGTGACGGGTAAGGGAACAGGATGGTCTGGTATCTCACTCGGCGGGCCAATGGTGAACAAGTTGCTCATTGCGGCTTGGGCAAATGGAAAGACTCCAATGGCCAGCTTTAGAAAGACACCGTGAGTTTCGCATATTTCTTGATGCTATATCTACTCCCTAGTTAGGAACACAAAGGTAAGGAAGAGCGAGAATACAATCGAGGGGGTCTAGAAGCCGAGAGAAGAAGAGAGAGACAGCCGGAAAGAGTACGCAAGAGGAAGTAGAAAGCAGGTGAACTAACAAACACAACCTCCAGACGACCAGGCTCGCCACCAGAAGTGACTGGCACATTCAGCCTTGTTCCCATCGCCAACGGCACATATACAAATACCACGCACTGGTCTCTAACCTTCCTCTGCAAAGCATGTATCCTGACGGACGGCACTACCTTCGCGCGCGCTTCTGCGACTGATGTGCTTGGCTGGGCTTACAGTTCCGCTGCTCCTGCCACACCAGCCAGCAAGTCGACTACGTTCACGAAACACACAAAGCAAGGACAGTATTCAGCTGATCTTGCGGCGGCAAGATCCCCGATGTTCGACACGTGGGCTGCACTTGCGAAGTGAGGTGTCAAGGGAGCTTCAAGGAAGTAGGAGAAAGAGGGAAAAGAGACCTGTGGTGGAGGTTGTACATGCAGGATGCGAGATATGGGCAGAGCAAGACAGAGAAATGGAGGACACCAATATCCTCGCTTGTCTCGTTGGTGGAAATTGAGTCGGAATATGAGAGATGTACATACGGGCCATTTCATTCGTGTATAAAAATCCTTTCAGGACCCAGCTGCACCGAGAACACTTCCGAGGCATCATGGAGTACTTTTGTAAACAAGCTCACCACCTTCACCTGATCTTAGGTTCCGCTTATCTTGGCACATCTTACATCCCTTTACCGTCTCTAGAAATAGCACCCCAAAAAGAGCTTATGCTGCGAATTTGGCACTACCCAACCTTAAGTACGAGGCTCAGATAACTTTCCCACTTCACTGGACGAAGATCGTCACCGATCGACATCTCAGCGACCGGCAACATCCCACTTAGGCTGAAGCAGGCCATCTGCACTCTAAACTTCTCAGCCCTTCCACGATCTCATTAATAACCTGTCCGTCCAGATCCCGAAACTTATGCAATGATTGGCCGACAGGCTATTCGATTCTGCAAAGCTCGAACCGAGCCCGGGCTAATACGAGGAAGACCTGAACTTTGACTCCCCTGATAATCGCCAAGCCTACAGGGAAAGGAGCAAGATGTCGCGCACCCCGCAGAAATTTGCGGGGTGGATGCTAGGAGCTGATCAGATCGTTGCCGGATGTGGTGGAAACAGGAGATTCTTTTCAGGTACAGGGTTTGCGATGGTAAGAAACTGCAGGTAAGCAATACTTCTGTATGCATGCAACTCTAGCTTCTCTCTTATTCTCTCGTAAGAATGTCATGGAATTGGTGGATTCGAAGAGTGAAGAGGGTGCGATGGAGCTGGAAACGGCAGTTCCACAACGCGAACACGGTGATGGTGGTATGTAAGGCTATCGGCAAGGCACGGACGGATTGTTTACCTAGCAAGGTAGAGTACAGTAGATGGGATGTTTTTCTGGTGCTAGATGCAAGGTGCAGAAAGTACTATGGAGTTGGTCTGATCTCACCAGTGGCGGCACAGTACGACACGACATAATATAAACAGGCTCCCCTCCCTGGTTCTTGGGATGGCTTGGTCTTCATCCCGTTCGAAATTGGTTTTCCATTCCACTTTAAACAAGTTGATTCGAATGAAGCGGATCTGAAGCAGGGTTCCAGCTTTACATTCAACGCCTTGATTCTTTTCCTGACATTCGTTTGCATCATGGCGCCGTATACCAGCCTTGCAACTTCCCTCATCGTCGGCCTCCTGACGGTGGGAGCCGATGCTGCTTTCAAACCTCCAATAAATAATACACTGGAGCCAGGTGTAGAAACGGAGTGTAAAACATGTCCATATTCGCTGTGTACAAACAAAGCATTTTATGAGTACGATACTCCAGTGACACTGGTTTGTTGGACGAGGGGAACAGTCATTGATGGAGATGCGTTAGTGAAACATATCTAGAGGTGGGAGAAATTCGCTCACTGGAATTTAGGACTTGGTTAAGAACGTCGGATAATTGCTATGTCACGCAGTACGATCTGGTAGAGTACAGTGGCGAGTGTGAGTAATTTCAACACCGATATTGTAGAGTGTGGGAGAGGATCTACTGACTTTTCGTCAGATGAGACTGATCTCTCTTACTGCGGGAAAGCATCAGAGGAGAAGCACCTTACCTATGACGAAGCAACGGTCAAGTACGATTCTGAGTGCAACATCTGTCCAGATAATGCGTCATGCGAGACAATCAACTACCAGAAACCAGGCACTGATTTGACAGTCACTTGCTGGACTGACGATGGTGAGGCTGTCATTGATGACACGTATGTCATATTCCTTGATCCAGCTAAGTCCTGGAATACCCTGGGTTACAAACACGAGGCTCACATCTTACAGAACCTGGGTGAAGACCACCGATAATTGTTACATCAATCAAATCCACTTGGAGGAACCAGCCGATAAAGACATCCTCGACAATTGCGGACCGATCGGTTTTCTGCAAGTAAATTATACCGATACTCAAGCCGCCCCAGTGCAAGCCGATGAACTCATCCAGAAGCCCGCATCTGGTCAATCTAAAATCAAAGGAGCCTCTTGGAGCCATGTCTCACAGAGAGCTGCTTCTCCCGAGCCGGAGCCAGAGCCAGCTCCGCTCCCAGCACCTCTTGCTGAAGCAAGTGCTGAGTTACACAAGCGCTATTTAATCAACATCACTGTCGGAGAGGATTACGCTTTTTGTCATCAGAAGCCTGTGGGCACGTCAAAAGTGGTGAAGAAGTATGAGTTCGGCACTGGTGTGTGGATGCAATGTTATGAGAGTACGGACAGCACGATCGCAAACGAGAGTTATTGGTACAAGACGACAGACTTCTGCTACGTGAGGGAGGTGGACTTCTTCGAGAGCCTGTTTGATCGTGAGTTTTCTGTTCTAGAATTGGTTCTTGGGTGCTAAGTGTCATGCAGAATACAGATTTCCGGCTTGCTCGCTGTTTGAATGATTTTCTGCAGGACGTTATTGACCTTTGGACGAGGAAAGCGTTTGCAAGACCGTGAATCATGTCGAGGTAGTGGAAATAATTGCATCTAGCATATTGATTGGTATATGCCAAAAAGAAAATGTTTACAAGCATTCAAATACTTTCGAAATCTTTTCAAGGATTTCCATTCGTAATGCTTGTGGGCCAGATCTCATCAAGCTTCCTCCTAGTCTGGACATTTCTCGTTTAGCTGATCTCCCCTGTTTTGAAACAAAACAAACGAGCGGCGGAGCCAACTTACCAGATCGACAACATCATGCCCCAGCATCCACGGATAATACAAGGGGCTGGGTGGTAGACCCGGAAACTCGTCGACATGCTTCCCATCCCAGTTCTGAGCAACGAACATCGGTGCCTTGGCAAGCCTTTGGTCTCGTCTGCGTTGCTCCTCGCCGTCCGGAAGTTGCCATGTATGGGCGTTGAAAAGTGAGTACTCGCCCATGTGCTTGTTGCGAGGTTTTCGGATGGCTTCGAATGCGCGAAGAGCATCGGGAATGGAGGACGTAGAGGTGGTGCGAGAAAGACACTCCGCGAGGCATGCGCAGTCTTCAATGGCCATTGCATGACCCTGACCAGAAAATGGCATAATAGCATGAGCAGCTGAATAACTGTCAGTCCATATCATTGAGCCACTCACAGCTACCTACCATCGCCCAAAAGCACGACTTTTCCGCTTTCAAAAACCCAAGTCTTCAACTCCGGCAGCTGGTTCAATTTCCATACCAAGAGGTTCTCGGGCTCAATTTTTTCCAACAACTTCTTAACCACAGGGCCAAAATCCGAGTAAGTGTCTTTTAAGGCTTCCACATCGCCAGGCTTATTCCAATCTCCGGCCGTGCCTGCATTTCCAGGATGAGGGCATTCAACCGATAGCATGGTTCCATTCTGGACGCTAATACAAACAACAGCTCGTTCTGGACCCAACCAGATCGTGGAGCAATCCAGCAAGGGTGCCAAATCAGGATCTGATTTGATTGAAGTGCCAGGAACGACAGCACGATAGCAGTTTATGGAGCTGCTGAGTTGGATGTCTGGATACATCATGTTCCTGACTGTGGATTTTGCTCCTGTGTGATGTGAGTGCGAAATTTAGCTGGACAGTATGAGATGTCCATGTAACACACCATCAGCTCCGATTATGAGATCCGCTTTGAAGCGCTGCCCGCCATTGGTTACTGCTACTGGTGATGGACCACTATCATCAATATCGGAGATTCGAGTATTGACCAAGATCGTTACGCCCATTTCTTGCGCTGCTTCAATGAGAAGCGCTTGAAGCTTTCCACGGTGGATAGCTAAGTTGCTGGAATTCATACATTACTCTTCATTCGTACAGACTGCGCCGCAACTTCACTTACCCATACTTCCAGGCCTGCTCCTGCAGACCTCCCATACAAATCAAATCCCCAGTGTACCGTCTGAAACACGAAGTCCTTTTACCCTGAACTTCAGCTGCAGTTTTGAGTCTGTCCAACAATCCGAGGTAATCCCATACTCTCATGGAATTTGGGGGAATGCCAATACTACCTCCAATTGTTTGCAATTCGGCCGTCGATTCGAGAATCGTTACTTTGTGGCCCTGTTTGCCCAATGCAACTGATACCGCAAGTCCACCGAGTCCTCCACCAACGATCAAGATGTTGAAGGCGGGCGCCATCGCGAAACAAAAGTCTGAAATGGAGATTTCTTACGAGATAGCACTGGACATCCTTCCTTTTGAGCTCAGTTTTGACTTCATATGAACGTACATTGGTCATCGATTCAATCTAGAATCTGACGTGATACTGGACGTGATAATGCCGAGATGTGGCCCAGCCGATACCGTACATGACAAAAACTGGGCTTTTTTGACCCGATAAGAACTCCATTTGGACAAGTGCAGCGAGGATAAATCAGCAAGCCGATCAATTCCTCAGCAGCATGGTATGACGACCCTACTTTACGTACTCCTATAGCAAGAAAGATGTTATCATTACTGTCATTAAGCATTAAGTATTCGCGATTATGAGACATTACAACTTCCTCCTTGGCTTCAGACGTCTGACCTTCGTCCATTAAACATTATCTTCCTGTTCAGCGTGTATCAAATGATTCGTCCACTCATCGTACCACTCACAACTTCATTATCTGCACCTTTTCGAGCGCCTATTCTTTGGCAATCCCTTGATCGTCAGCGAGTGGCTTTCTGCTGTCCAAGCTGTATCTCTCGTTCGTGGTTTCGACGTCGGCTTTACCCTTGTGGGACTTCCTCCAGCGATCATAGATAACACTGTAGTAGACTAGGCCTCCGATGTACGGGAAGCTGAGTTGTGTCAGCTTAAGTTCTGCACATTGTAGCGGACTATTAAAAGCGACGGTTTACTCACCCCGCGAGCATATTCAGTAAGCATGAAACCTCGTACACTTCGAAGATCGGTGCGCTCCAAGCGATAGCCCAAGCAGACATCGCGATGACAGTCAACCAGAAAAGAGCCATCCAGACCGAACCGATCATCATCCACATAGGAGAAAGTGAGTCTTTCTTATAGTGGAAGTATGCGGGAATTGTGAAGATGACGTTGATGACGGTGAACGAGAAGACTAGGAAAGAAGTTCTTGCCATCGGCATTAGCTTTCCTGTCGAAAGTGAAGATGATATCTGCTTACATCAGGAACAGAGCGTCTGCTAAGCCATCATCCCAGCGTTGCTGGAGACCATCTCTTCTGTCCTGAATGTCGATAATCAGTACATTTTCCAACCAGACGGCACCATGATTCCAATCGACCTACCAGCAGGGCTGCAGCGAATGCAGTGACGATGATAGAGCCAATGGTTTGGAAAGACCATAACCAGATTAGAACTTTCCTGTTCCATGGCGAGCTTGAGCGCTCGTAGTGGGTATGAGTCCTCATGATTACCCTGTTATTATTTTTGGTATGAAGGTGAGCTTTTGATGGAAGGAGCGACTTGTCCACAATACTGATGTTGTCTCCGAAAGAGCGCAAGCGAGGAGAGCCTTTATATTTATAAAGGGTCCAGCGCTGTGTATAACCAGATATATCATTCGTCAATGTGGGGAACTGTCGTGAATCTGCGGGCAGCAGCGTAATGCCAATATTGATCTACTTGATGCCTAGTCTCGGCTACACAGCCAAGAGGCGCGATGCGGCTGTGCAACAGTGCCAGGACCAAACTGTCGAATCAAAAGTAACGCAGTTCAGGAATTGTATGTCAAGATCGCTACAGGCGAGTCAAAATTGTCTTGGAGAGCTTAAAATAACGAACTTTGTGGCATGTAGACGTGACCAAATCGTCATACTTCAATGTCACATGACTCTAGCTTTTGTCCATCAAAGCAAGGAAAGGGGTGATTTGCGCTCGGGAAGTCTAGTTTAGGCGTTCGAATCAAAGTTCAGGAGGATTCAGAAGCCAAATCACAGCCCTATCACTAGAAGCTGCGTCCATTTGTCGCCAATTCCTTTCCTCAGCTCGCTCAGGGTATGCCCGCGTTGATCCAACTGAACGAACATGATCACGGAAGAAAGGGTCGTTAGTTTTGAGGAAAATTTACAAAGTAAAGCCAAGAGCCTGTCAAGCACAAGCACAACGTCTTCGCACTGAAATGGAAAGTTTGGTGGGTTGCTAGACGTATTTTCGACCCGGTCACTGAACTCAGAATGACTGTCCATGGTATAATATGCAGCCAGTACGCGCCAGTATGCTGTCTCGTAAAATTGTATTCTCCACGTTGGAGGACAGAGCAACCCAATCGAATCAAATGTGAGAGTACAGGAGTCACTCCGGTCATTGTCCTCTTTTCATCTGTGCTCATAAAGTCGTTAGACAGCAGTAATGCTCCTCTGCTCGCTTCGCCCAACAGGTCATGTTTACTTCCTCCAGCGTCTTCGATATGAAAAAAGAACGACAATGGAACAGTGTCGGACAGAAATTCCATTGATCCAGCTCTACTATAAAGAATCAAGTGTAATATTCTACTCAGAGTGGGTTCATGCTTCGATCACAAGATCCTCATCAATGCACCTGGAGATCCTGATTTTGCATTGTACTGCTGAAGGAAAGGTATTTGCATTGCTGAACTCAAACAATTTCTTTTTCTGCTTGTAACCATCCCAAGTCTTGAACCCTGTAGAGACCTCAATGGACTTCAGAACGAACAAAATTGTCATTTTTCGCAGGATTTCCTATGATCTCCACCACTTCTGTACGGAGAGAGGCCTAAGCGGATGCATTTGCTCCATTCTGCTTGCAGTAGCTACTTATCGTCAGTATACGTCACAAACCAAGTGCAGGAGATCCCGGTAGCTTACTAGTTGAACTCATCCCCGCCCAAATGCTTCCCAAGCGACTCGCAGGCCTTAATCTCATTGTTCTGAACAACTGTGCAGTCAGGGCAGGTATCCCACTGCTTGGTTCCAGTGTTGCGACGTCTGTAGGCGTTACAGGCCGCGATGGTTGCTGGATCGTTGGTAGCTGCTGTGGAAGTACCAGGCCCAAGGACAGATTGGGAATAGTTCAAGCAGATGAGTCTGGTGTGGAGGTCTGCGGCGACGCTGAGCGAGGATGTCAGTGAGTGAACTTTGAACTGACAGGTTGTGAAGCTAGAACTCAATGAGAGAGAACTTACGTGGAAGCCAAGAGGCCAATGATGACGGATGCGAACTGCATTTTGATTTTACTGGGTGTTATTTGGTGAAGGAATGTGGTGGTTTGAAGCCAATGTGGTAACGAATGAGTGAGTAGTGAAGAGAAGATGTGGCTGAGTGAATGTGAATGTTAGAAGAAATCGAGCGACATGCACTTCCTTTTATGTTCATTTCATGTCCTCCTCCAATCCCAATTCCGAAGTCGGTAATGAATAGCCAAGCAAGAAATATGGTTCAGCTGAGCGATTCTCCTATGCGACGAGTAATGTTCTCCACGAGGAGAGTCAAGTTTTGATGGATATCATCTGGTGAAAACTTCGGGAATCTTGTTCTTGGGTAAGCAATCAATCCTCGGAGTTTGCTAAATGGGATTCCGGCCTCTGGGCAGTTCCGGAGGCGCTTCTCGCTTGTTGATCCGAGAGTGCATGATATCTAGCAACGATGCATACAACAAGCAGGGCCAAACAGGTCGACACGTGCATAGTAAGAGCCTCTGGTTGCCCTTCAAAGACCGTAATTGAGCCGCAGAAAGCTTAACACCTAGGAGCATTAAGGGACATATTGTATGCCAAGAATAAGCAGACCCAATCGCTGGGAAGGCTTGTTTCATCTGATGACCGAACATGATTCAGGGACCCTTTAAGCTTGATTGATAGCAATCTAACTCTAAACCATATTTTATTCTCGGGGTCTTCGTGCTCGGTCAGGGCTCGGCTTGCAATACGACGCTTCGATGACTCGTAGGGAGTTCGGTACACCACTGTTATTCTGTCGAGGATTTTGGGATGATGGGAGGATGTTTACATGGAATTACGGAAGGCGTCCCAGCAACCAGGACACCAAAACGTGTCTGGAGAAGGTATACCACATCCCTGGTGGGAAGTGCTGACCTAATTTCGAACATGGCAACGACAGATGGACATGATATGCTGAAGAAAACACTGGTAAGCTTTCACAAGCAGGTAGCACTGATTACTTCAAGCGTAGTCCCAACCAGTCCATTAGGAATTAGCACGGCTAAAGGGCTATAGACTGCGGTTCGATCGTACCATGTTCCGCTGGATTGCGTACCCTTCTCGACATGTGCGTGCATCTGCAACACTTGCGACCTGAGCAGGCTGAGCAGGAACATGAGTCGAAAATCATGCCCCAAATAACATAGGCTAGTTCTGTCGAAGCTCCTAAATACCCTTATAGCAGCTAAGGGGGTTTTATTGCAAGGATCGACACTAAGCAGGTACGGTGGGAAATACCAATTGAAAATTGAGAGTCGACAACTTCCGAATGTATACGATGAGGTTCATTTCCTGATGTTAAGAGAACCCTACAGAAATGGACACCCAGAATTAAGTACAGCAAAGTCAGTGGAGCATACGAAAACAGGAGAATGATGGTAGGAGAGATTTGGTGTATATAGAAGCCACTTATGAACTATCTCGTGGTCGAGCCTTAGCAATGCAGGTTGGTCGTTCATGCCGTGATAACACAATGCTGCTACCAACACAACGTGCGTATGCCACAAACTCCGCAACACGGAACGAAGCAGCTGGATACTTGTCCTGAATGGACTGTGATATTGCCATTCTGCATGGCAGCTTGATTCACACTTGCCACTCGACTGGAAAGAAATGCCGTGCACTGGCCGAAAACAGAAGCCAATGTGATCCCAAAGAACAACTTCTCTGATGACAGACAAAGAATAAAGTCCGAGTACACTTGAGAACGTACATAATCTACATGATATGGTTGAATAACCGATTTGAGGCAATGACAGATTTAGAAGATAGCCCCCACCACTTCACCAACGAAAGGAAAGCGCTGCATCTCTTGGTCGAACTTAGGTACAGTACCGTATACGAATAGCAGTTTGCTGGCATGACCAGGCGCAATATGCAGCTCTCCGGATCCTTGCTCAAAGCCACCACTGAGGGGTTATCATTCGTGAAGGCTGCATCCGTGGCAGCGGCGATAACCCAAATGAACAGTGACAGCCTCGGGTCTAGCCAGCTGTGCAGGAAAGAGTAAGGTAGTAAGCAATAACCTTGACCTCCTCACCAGCTAGCTCGACGCCTGGCTCAGACGTGACATTGATTTTTTGAACAGGAGCTAGGCGGATGGTACTGTTAGAGCGATGATTAATGACAATGAATTTGGTCGTAGTAACTTCAGACGGAAAGTTCCAACTTACTGTACCGTACTGTACGGTGGCATTTGCAAGAAGGTGGTGAAGCTTGAAAGTCGTTCGTCATTGAAGCCTAAGCCCAGCAGCGCCAGACCCTGACTTGCCCCGCCATTTCCCTTGGTGATGCACATGCATTTGCTCAGAGTCCGAAGAAACCCACCCCGCTCTTCATCTTCATCCCATATCCTCAGTCAATATTCATCGAGCTTGCATTATCAAGAGTGTCCTGCAGCCTGCCAGCGAACCCAGATTATCAAAATTTCGAAAGCAACACTGTACTTTTCAGGAAAAACACACATCGCCCCTCGCCCCCACGACAAATCATCGATCGAAAAGCATAACATAACAGCTACACTACGCGCTTCCTAGAGGCTATCGATGGAAGCTTGAGAAGCTGAAGCTGTAGGAAGTCTTCCTCATCACGAAGATAGACGTCTCTTCATCACTAGAGTGCCGCAATGGCCTCCAAGCCTTCAAAAGAGGGCGGGAGCTCTGAAGATACAGCAGTCCCCCGCTCGATCATTGCTTGCGCCGAGGCTGCTATCATTGGCAACTTCGAGGATGACGAACCAGAGTCGATATCGAGACAAGCTTCAAGAGTTCACCGACCACATTTCTCCAGATCCAATACACACGCCAGTACTCGAAGCGTTCGGACACACAAAGGTGCAAAGTAAGTCTGCGGCGCGGGGAAGTTGGTTGACGGAGGCTAATTATCGTTTTCTGCAGGTCGAATAACCTTCAAGTCCCAAACATATTGTCAACAGATGGCTCCACTGAGGCTCCCCCAGCATATGGTGAGAAGCCTGACCAGATAGAGCTCAGCCAGGATGGGTTCGATACCAAGGCCAAAGTCACTGAGGATGGTCGGATAAATATCAATATCAACCAGAAGACAAGAAAGCTCTCAGACCTTCTCGTGCCAGCGCTGAGAAATCAGCTGTCTTTGGTTGCACAAGAGAAAGACCACCCACTTCCTCCTGGTTATATTCCTCCTGCGCTAGGAGGATTACCGGGCCAGACCCCCCCTCCCAAACTCAATGTAGTTATCCATGTTGTTGGGTCCAGAGGAGATGTACAGCCATTTGTGGCTCTGGGGAAGACATTGAAAGCTACGTACGGTCACCGTGTTCGACTTGCTACACATCCTACTTTCAAGCCTTTTGTTGAAGAGAATGGACTAGAGTTCTTCAGCATTGGAGGGGATCCTTCCGAACTCATGGCCTTCATGGTCAAGAATCCAGGTCTCATGCCAGGGTTTGACTCTCTGAAAAGCGGAGATGTTGGCAAGAGAAGGAAAGGAATGGAAGAAATCGTTCTGGGTTGCTGGAGATCCTGTATCGAGGCAGGGGACGGTCTTGGAGTTCCGCCTCTTACATCAAGTACTGATGACCTAGGATTTGACGCAGGTATCAGTATGGACACTAATCCTGCCGATCGGCCATTCATAGCCGATGCCATTATTGCCAACCCACCAAGTTTTGCCCATATACACATTGCCGAGAAAATGGGAATCCCGCTGCACATGATGTTCACGTATGTTTCCGCTGTTCTTAAACCTGAAGCATTGCTGATTTCCACGTAGAATGCCCTGGTCGCCTACACAACAATTTCCCCATCCTCTTGCCAATATTCAGTCTTCCAACGCCGACGTGAACATGACAAATTTCGTCTCGTATGCCTTAGTAGAAATGATGACATGGCAAGGTCTTGGAGATGTTATCAATCGCTTCCGTGAACGAGCTCTAGGTCTAGAGCCCATCTCCTTGATATGGGCCCCTGGAATGTTGAGTCGACTTCGCGTACCATACACATATTGTTGGTATGTAGTCCGAGCAACGTTCACACTTACAAATGCTAAAAGCTGCAGGTCTCCTGCACTCATTCCAAAGCCCAAGGATTGGGGTCAACATATCTCCATTTCTGGCTTCTACTTCCTGTCACTAGCTTCGTCATACACGCCAGATCCAGAGCTTGCTGCATATCTAGCTGCTGGCCCACCGCCAGTCTACATTGGCTTTGGTTCGATTGTCGTAGATGACCCAGATGCGATGACTAAGCTCATATTTGAAGCAGTCAAGAAAGCTGGTGTCAGAGCTCTGGTATCCAAGGGCTGGGGAGGGCTTGGAGCTGATGATTTAGGAATACCCGAAGGTGTTTTCATGCTCGGAAACGTCCCCCATGACTGGCTGTTTCAACACGTATCAGCTGTGGTACATCATGGCGGCGCCGGAACTACTGCTGCTGGCATTGCCACTGGCAAGCCGACAGTTGTTGTTCCATTCTTTGGCGACCAACCGTTCTGGGGCGCCATGGTGGCACGCGCAGGAGCTGGTCCAGTCCCTATTCCATACAAACAGCTCACTGCTGATAAGCTAGCTGCTGCTCTCACCGAAGCTCTCAAACCAGAGACCTTGGAGATGGCGAAGGATTTAGGGTCCAAGATCAAGGAAGAGAAGGGCGATGAGACTGGTGCAAAAAGCTTTCACGATATGTTGGATGTTGATCACTTGCGATGTTCTCTTGCTCCAAGCAGAGTAGCTGTTTGGCGTGTGAAGCGAACACAAACCCGCCTTAGTGCATTGGCCGCACATGTTCTTTCCAGTGAGGGATTGCTAGATTTCGGTGACCTGAAGTTGTAAGATGTTCCAAAGTCTGATTACTTTCGAATGCTGACCAGCACAGATACCGCCCACGAGAATATGAGACGGAGGAAGGTCCTTGGGATCCCATTTCAGGAGGTGCATCTGCCTTACTGGGTACCTTTGCAAGTCTTGGCATGGGTGTAGCAGATTTTCCAATTGAGATTTTCAGAGCGGTCAAGAAAACAAACACCAAGCGGGCTGAAACAATGAGTACATCCAGTGCAAAGTCAACAGAGAAGCCTAGCTCGGGCGAAGATACGCCCGTGGCATCTACGTCGGCTTCTGCATCGACCTCTCGAACCGATTTGAGCCTTGAAAAAACTGTCAGCGATATAGACTCATCATCGCGACATGGTTCTACATCAACCACCACGCCAAAGACTTCCTATGATACGGGACGTTCCTCTGCTGAGACGCCCGCCACCGACACTCCTGTATCTAGTACGACGTCAGCGCGAGGGAATTCGCTGAAACAAGCCCTCAGTGGCACACTGTGCAGGTCTGGCTCTAGATCCTCCTCAAGAGATCGTGGCTCTTTATCACGATCCAACTCGAAGGACCGCCGACCAGGATCTCGAAGCGGTTCGCCATTTGGCCATCGTCGCAGACAGACCGAGGAGTTTGATCCAACCAAATTGACAATTGAGAACGCGACACGAGCAGGAAAGGGTATTTCCCGTATCGTCGGAGCTGGCTTGAAGTCACCCATGGACTTTACATTGGGCATTGCTCGTGGCTTTCACAACGCACCAAAGCTTTATGGGGACGATACTGTTCGCCCTCAAGAGAAGGTTACGGACTTTCAAAGCGGACTCAAAGCGGCAGGAAAAGTAAGTTGAAGCCTTTTCACCTTTCGATTTCGATATTGACATCATGAAGGAATTTGGCTATGGCATGTTTGATGGCATCACTGGACTCGTCACACAGCCTCTCCGAGGTGCCGAGAAGGAGGGCGCTGCAGGCCTCATCAAAGGTATTGGGAAGGGTATTGGCGGGCTGGTTCTGAAACCTGGTGCTGGTTAGTATCCTATGCCTCGCTATGTCTTCTTGCTTGCTAATCAAGTTTCGTTTAGCTATTTGGGGTATTCCAGGGTATACCTTCATGGGCATCCACAAAGAAGTCAGGAAGTTGTTCGGGTCCAGTGTCTTAAATTACATGATCTCCGCACGAACCGCTCAAGGATTCGAAGACGCTCAATCTGCTACACCAGAGGAACGGCTTGACATCTTGACTCGATGGCGCGAACACAAGGACGAGTACCAGAACGAGAAGATGAAAGTCCAAGAGACTGCTCCTGAAGGTCAAGAATCGGGTCGCCTCACTCCCAAGGGATTCATGCAGACGAGACATCTCTCCTTTGACGAAAGAAAGAAGCTCCATGAGGAGCGAAAGGCGCGCCGTGAAACCGAACGCAAGAAGACTGAAGGAGAGCCAGGCCATCGAAATTGCCCATTCTGTCGTCGCGACACTGCTCACAGCCATAAGCCTCGTGCCGTTCAGACGACGCCAATCGTCCCAGGCTCAGAGGAGGATCAAACTGCCGAATTTGAGCATGCGATTCATGCTTCAGTAGCAGCAACATCCCGGGGGAACGCAGATGAGGATGCAATGATTGAACGGGCCATTCGCGCCAGCATCCGCGAACTCCAGAGCGCAGAGGGATCTACCCTCACTGACCAAGAGGCGCTCGAGCGAGCTATCCAGGCTAGCATCATATCCTCTGGAAGGCATGACTCTGAGCCTGAGACCCCGACACAATCTCATCAACCGATCACGATGACCGACGAAGAAGCGGAGCATCAAGCTGCATTAGAGAAGGCCATACAAGCTAGCTTGGCTCAATACAAGCTCACCCAGAAACCTACAGCTGTTGTTGATGCTGACTCGGACGAAGATGAGAACGTCAAACTAGCCATTCAAATGTCCAAAGATGAACCACCTGTTCCGAGCGATGAAGAGAGGATGTTGAAGCTAGCATTGCAGCAGAGCCACGAAGATTCTGCTAAGGCAAAGACCGAGGAAGAGACTGTGATAGAGTACGTAAAGAAACAAAGTCTTCTAGAAGAGCAGCACAGGAAGGTCAAGGAAGGAAAGCAGAAAGAAACCCCTCCAGCACCGGTAGCGGACGATGAGTCATTGAGTCAGGCGGATGAAGAAGCACTGAGGAAGGCAATCGAGGAGAGCATGAAGGGCACTGGAGATGGACAGGCATCGGGGACGGCGCAGTGAAAGGCTTCGGTTGGAAATGGATAACAGGCGATATGAGGTAGGGGCCGGGGGGGTTTTGTTTCTGCTTTTGTTGTGGTATACCCCAAGCGTTATGTTCATGATAGATAGAAACGAAGAACATTCTGACATTGCCCCCTTTCATTGTCTCCTGTCATCTCTTGTAAGCGGAGTCTTGCTGTAATTCCGCTCGTCCCTTCTCGACTCTTCCGACCTATGTCTGGAAAGTCGGATGAAAGCTCGCGGCTTCGCGCGAAATCTACCTTTGTCGAATTATCGTCTTTTGTTTATGCTCGGTAAAACCAAGCTAGCCTGCCTGATTTTTGCAGCCTTATCTATCAACAACGAACTCGATAGGAAAGCTACCTTCAACCGGCTGCCCCTACTTGCTTGACAGCGGGTAATTGCACACTTTTGTACAAGCGCTAGGTCCTCCTTCTCAACACCAGCTCTTTCGCACGCGCTGTCTCCAACGACCTGAGGGTTGTAAACGCGCTGATCGCGCTAACTGGTCAACAATACTTGCTTCCACCACGGACAGACTCCTGTCAAGATCGTGTTCCTCAGCGCCCGTCAGTCGAAGACGCACGAATCTACAGTCACCTGTCCTTGCGACTCCATATATGTCTGTGCTAATTCAGCTTGTCGTCCTGTCCCTTGTCGATCTGATCATCAACATCGTCGACGACACCGATTAGTGGCTCGCCGACATTCTCCTGGACAAGCTGATTCTTCGAACTTGAACAGATCATTCCTCACCTACATCTCATAGCCATAGCTTACGCATTGGCAACGAGCACCACTACGGGGAACGGGCAGGAACAGCATCATCGCCACCATGGTAGAGACACGCCCCAAACGCACAGCAGCTTTGAAAGCAGAGTCGGAGAACAAGAGAATCGCACTTGCGGCCAGGAAACCGATGGAAGCTCAGGATCTGCAAACTCAAGAAGAACACGAACGAGAGAGGCCGGCTCCTCACAGAAGAGCACCAGTCCAACCCGAAGATCCAGCAAAGAAGACTCTCGATCGTCATCCGGCTAACACGCGGGCTGTAGAAGGTGCAATGTCGCAGATCCAGATCGGGATCCCACGAGCCAGTCCGGCGCAGTCTCAACATACACCTGCAACTCCATACTCGCATTCGAGGTCGCAGAGTGTCCCAGCATTTAGCGACTTTCAGCAATCCTCTCCTCAACTCGCCACACCAAGTTCGCGTCCTCAGACTCGCAATACACCCTCGTCAATAAATTCTCAGCGGTCTCTTCCTCCTTACAACAGTCATCATCTAACTGCCCAGTGGCAGAGTCCCGATGCGGTGATCAAGGGCTTTATACCTGCAGAAGGACCGCAAGATAGGTCGCCAATTCCAGGCCAGCTCCCCAGACTCTTGGATCGGGTCATCAGCTCGAACAGAGAGATGCGGCAACAAGCCAGTGCACAAGCAGCGAATGTAGCGACCTTCCTCAGCCTCGCGCACCCCCAGCCTCAAAACACAATTCATCACGGCTTCGAGAAAGCCAGTCCGGCAAATCGTGCATTGACAAAGAACGCTGAAGGAATGATGTGCTCTCAAACTCCTCCCGTAGACGCTGATGTTGCGCAAACCTTGGGAAGGCAGATGTCGACGGAGGATCTGGTACGTCTAGGACTGACAAATATCGAGCCTGCCCAAAGACTCCAACACGCCTACTATGCTCAAAGAACAGGTACAGCTCAGATGGCACAACAATCCCACCAGCCTCAGCAAAGTCCGCGAGTCCAGCTTGCTGGCATGCCTGAACCATCGCCAGGACCACAGCAATATGATGCCCACCAGCCTCCTCGAATGAGAGCGTGCTCGTCACCGCCCGGACAGCTTATAGGAATTACTGATTTGTCTAGTCCCGTTTCTAGTCAACAAAACGCTGCATACAATGGACTCATGGATCGATCCAGAGCCGTTTCAGAATCTTTTGGCGATGCCAGACCTGCGTCGACTGAAAGAACTATCCTTGCTGAATCAGCAGTGACATTCTCTCACTCCAATGACGAAGATGCAGCTCACAATGACAAGATCTTTCCAATCCTAGCCACTCATCCTCGAGCCAGCTCAGAAGCTCCAATAGGAGCTTTCTCTCTACAAAATCGATCTAGAGCCTATTCCGCCGAGTCAACTCTGCCAGCTCCTCCGAATCTCTCCATATCTCGTCCTGGAGCCGCTCCTAACCTGCTCGCTATCAACAATACTGTCAGCCAACCACGAATAAAGCTTCACTTCGATCGTAACGCGCGTTCCCGAGTAAACACACCCGGATATTCGAATGAACAGCCGGAGGATTCGGATGTCACGGTCTCTCCTTCGCCACGCAAGACACCTGGTCCCAGTAGAGACTCAGATCCCACCGTCTCACCATCACCTATTAAGAATATTGGTCTAGTAAATGGTCGTGTTCTGCCTCCCGTGCCACTTTTTGATCAAGGGGGAGAGCTGGCAGAGGTTCCAGTACGTCCACGAGCTCCAAGTCACACACGCGTGCTAAATCAAGCACAGTCCCAGGCACGTCTCTCTGAGGCAAGGCCCACTAATCGTCAGGCTCAAGTACCAGTACCTTTATCAGACGACGAGCCCGTAATCCGTCAGCGTCACCTAGATTTCCAGTTCAAGTCTATCCCTAAGGAAGTAGATCCAGTACGATGGCGTCAACAACAAGAGGAACATGCTTCTCGTCTCGAGCGCGACGAGGTCGAGATGAATCACCAGCAGAACTTGAGTCCTAGAGGTGCTTCAGAAGCGGCGGTAGGTGAACAGCAACAGAATATTCCTGTAAGGCAGCCTGGCATCGATCAGGTTGAGGCCAGGTTCCAAGTCCGTAATTATGCCTTGGCCACTGCAGCAAATACCACGGCTGAAGAGAACGAGGATCTGCGTCTATCTAGTGCTTTCACTAGAATGCTGGGAAATTTGAAGCCGGCTCGTGCCGCAGACAAAGAAAAGCTTCAAGACGAGGATCAATCTACCCGACAATGCTCGAAGTCTTTCGTCGGATGTCTCGCTGTGACACAATTACCGCCGGCAGTTGAATTATCACTTCTCCATCACTCTCAGACTTTTCATGAGATCATGGAAGACGATGATGACGATGTTTGCGTCTTCTGCAACTACGAAACCTGCTTCGGCGTCGCAGATTCTCGCGTCTGGCTCCCACCAGAAGCATCACCAGGATATTGCAATGAGTGCCACGAAGATACGCAGCAAGTTTTCAGAATGTGGGAAGGACCATATAGACTACCTCATGGCTTGAGCCAAGAAGACAGGGAAAAATATAAGGGCCTTATCGAGATGTCCACTGCAACCCCTCTGAAAGAGCTAGGCGACAATGCCGACTTCAAGTCACAGCAAAAGCTGGAAATGAGCAAGCCCCGAAGACAGAACGCTATCCTTAATGCATCAAGGCCATGCGCAAAAGATGCCAGAAAGGATCGACGGGAGCAAAGAAAGGAATACAATTTGTCCAATTCTGTCAGAAATGTCGCCAATGTTCCTCGAGGAGGAAAGTTGCCGCAGAGACGAGCAGTTAGCGGTGGCCCTACCAGACGCAATAGTTCCGCTACAGACGTCCAAAAAGTCATTCCTGATGCCCTTCGAGGTAATCAGGACATTGAGAACTCGACCAGAAACGCAGCCCATGTATCGTCACGACGAAGTGCCCACACCTCCGCGACCTCGAATCAGCCAGTACAAACAGCATGGATCAATGGTGTACCATCAAGTCTCCCCATGATGAGTGGTGCAATTGCCCCTGGTCATCCTATGGTCCGACCCAGAAGTGGTGGCAGAGTTATCACTCCTAACTCGGCTGCATTCATGAGTGTCTTGGAACTCTCGGCTCCTGCTGGATCAATGGCCACCTCATCAACGTCTATATCTGCAACTGGAATCCCGGCATCTGCTTCTACCACATCAAGTAACGTCAATATTTCAGGTCATAAAAACGCGGCCATGTCTGCACAGCCCACTGAAGCGAGAAGTCCCTCAGGCGTCCCAATCTACTTCAACGCGCGACCACCTGGATCTTTCCTCAGTCCACCACCATTCAACAGCGGACCCAGCTTCTGCCGCGGTTGCCCTTGGCGTCAAGTCGACTTCACCAAAGCCAAGATCTGTACAGCCTGTCGAGACTGCAAGTTCATGATCTGCAGCCACACGCACCACCTTAATTTCACCCTCCTGACCGACATCGCTGGTGTTATGAATGGCGAGCACGAAGGACATGGTTTGGGACGAGTCACTACAAGTGGGCGAATCATCGCAGATGGTCGGTATAGCAATTGCATGGTCTGTCCTGGACAGGCGACCCACGGCTGTAACGAGTGCCCGTTGAGACTCTGTGCAGAGTGTGTGGTCAGATTGACGAAGTTGTGTAAGTACCGTGTTCTTACCCTCCCTTTGGGAAGATTAATCGTCTCTGTGAGGGAGAATGGGACTGACGCGACACAGGCAAGGGCAAGATGAATGAACTTCTCAGTTTCTATAATACTGGCCGAGACCACATTCGGAATGACGTGAGTGAAATTTCTCTTTTCATACTGAGTCTTCCGCTAATATCGCACAGGCGTTCTTGCTTCGAAATGATAACAAGGGGTTTTGAGATTGCATATGGGCTGCTAACGTGCTTCTCAACAAGCAAGGCACGTTCAGCATGAAGTATACTTTACTACGCAGGAATCATGAGTTGGGTTTCTGAAAATTGATTGATACTTGCATACACGGTAGGCTTCTCTGGGTCCTGTTTTGCATTGGGTCCCTGGTAGTCTAGAAGAATGGCCGAATCATGTATAATATACCAAGTTTCCCCGGCAGCAAGATCGTAGCCTTGCAGGAGCTGGACTCAAGTGTCTCATTGGTTCCTTGAATCATTGTAGTTCGAGAAGTACTACCAAGGAAAGAAATTGACAAGAGTGAATTACGCGAATCCGAAGGGTGGTTCGAATGCTACGCTAGGGATCTTCCCTCTGTTTAGGCCGCAAGGGGACTTCTTGGCACCATTAACGCTCAGAAGGATCTGCCTGAACACAGTAAAATAAAGGTGCTTCTAGCACCATTCGGTGCACAATAGAGCTAGTACAATATATCCGGCTCAGACCAGTCAACAAGGTATACAGACACATTTCTAAGCCAAGAAAAGGGGTAAAAACAAGCTAAGCGAGATGCAAGGGAAAGGCTCTCAAACTCATCAAGTTTTTGCTCCCTGTGACTTCACTGCTAATGATTATCGTTAGCTAAAAGTAAGGTTCATTATGGTGAGATTTCGGTTCAGTGAGCTTATCTTATAATTTGTGGAGCTCACTGGGCCGGTCGTACACCCATAGGCTCTTAACGAGTAAGAATTCTTACCATACTCAAAGATTGCTTCCCTATCGCGAATTAGACAAGGACCCTTGAAGAAATCAATTCCAAGCCAGTGATGGAGGACTTCCGAGAGAGTGCCAGTGATTGGGGAGCAAACGGGAGAGCAGCTGAGATTTCAAAGGTGGAGGGGTAACGGAGCGGACTCTCCAGAATCATGGTCACGAATGCGTGGGATTGCATCGTCGTTTAAGCACTTCCCCCCCAAGAGATTCAAAGATCAGCGATGAATTTGAGATTTGACAGAAATATTTCAATACTAAGGAACATGAAGTACATCTATGAATGTGTGATAATTCGTATCCTGAGCTACCAACTCCTTGCTAACCAAAATGAGATCCACAGAATGAAACGTAAATCGCCGGGAACCCACCATGCCGCAATTTCTATGCCGAAACCCAAATTTCCATTGCGCCATCGTGACCTTTGAGAAAATCATTCCTACTCCAAAATGCCTAAAAGAAAGGAGCTAGTCTGTAGAAAGCCTCCGAGTACAGTCGTAGTGCCTAATAGGCATGGGTACACCAGACGGCACAGAGGGTTTGTGGAGGGCCAAGTTGGTATTCGTGCGCAACAACTGTGGCGGCAACAGCGGTATGCTCGTCGACGCCGTAAAAAGTGCAGACAGCGACGCTATGATCGTATTCGACGGAAGAGATACTGATATGGTTTGGGTCATATGGAGCTAAGAGGGTTCAGTAAAACGCGAAATCGAAGGACAGGTTGATGAGCTTACTGGTTGAAGTGGGCGAGCCGTATGCTACATCCAAAGGGACATCCAAGCAATAAGAAGCTTCGGGAGTTGCTCCTCTAAGCGTCACTTGGACAGAAGCCGGTGGCTCGTATGTTGGGTTTCTAGCTGCGAGTTGTGCTCTAGAAGTTGGAGATGCGGATGTGGCTGAGAAAAGGACTGCAATGGCAACAGCGCAGGACGTGAAGGTCTTCATGATGAATGTTGGAGAATATGAATCAAGAATATGGTATGATACTTGTATGATACTATTTGAGGCTTGAGAAGATGATTTCGACGGATGATGAGGAGCTTTGAATGTGGGGATCGAGCCTCTTTATAGCAAGAATCAGGAGGTCTTCTCTCGAGATAGCATCTAGAACCTCCAGGCTTTCGTACCCGGGGCCAAACGAGACCACTCCAGCAATTGAATGTTACCTACTCAAAGGCGCAGAAAAAGGCTTTTTCCAACGTGGGAAGACTTGATCTCACTCAGATAAAGCTTTCCAACAACACTGCCACGGACCCATGCACAAAGGATGCTTCCTCATTCTTTCCAGTTGAAGTTATCGCCAAAATGCTAAAATTAGAATAAACATTTTATGTATCGGAAACAAGCGAGAGCTTGTTCGAGCCTCTCATGTGGCTGGCAGGATTAATGTCAGACCGAATCCATCAACAGGAGCGAGAGAAACGGCCTAGAGCGATTGAAGGATGGAGTAGGGAAGAGGCTGAGTTTTAAGCTTACCCAGTCCATGAGTGGGCGGGTAGAGCAATTTTCAGACTCTTGGTTTCGCTCGCCGAAGGTGAGTCGTACAATCTGACCACCAGCCAATAAGAGTTGAAATCCTTAGCATGTTGGTTGGAGGAATTTGGTTGTGTATTCTCATCAAATGACGTTCTCAAGGCCAGCGATTCGGCAGGCTTGCGGCACAGATCTCAGCCTACGACACAGCCTTGACTGACGCGCTTAGCCTCGTCGAAGAACATAAGCTTACGTGGGGAAGCTTGAGAGGATAAGAATATTTTGGCCAGAGACAAGCTACCATCATTTTCTCCAGAATGTCATCTTGGCAATTGGCTTTTCATAATTGAAGTTGTTATGGGCACCAAAACAAACAAGAAGAGGCGTGGGCTCGCTTAGGCCTGGAAAGAAAGTTGGTGGCTTGGCATTCTGTGAACCACTCGGTAGAAATATGGTCCTGGGTTTGATTAGTCTGGAACATCAGATCAAGCTCACACCAGGTTGGAATGATGTACTGGTGAACGGCGCGAAGCTAATGGCCATAAAACCACTTAGACAAGGCACAGTCATGGCAGATGTGCTCGTCGAAAAGTCGTATCGCGAGGGGTCTCAGCCAAACTAATTTACTACTCCGAAGAAGCAGAGACGAAATCAAGCGCTGGAGAAGGAGTGTATTTGGTTCAACTTCACCTCCCAATCCAATGTCCCAGCTACCAATTTGAGCTTCTACAGCAAGCTCTCGTCGTTCAAGTATCCATGTCGACAAAAAGTGCCTTGAATAGCAAGATATGACAGCCCATTCCCTAGGGGATATGATGAAGCTAGGCGTCGCGCCGTCAGATCTTCTCCACTCTGGCGCCACCTTCATTAACAACCTCATCGATCCTTCCCATGTCTTCCATTACGCCAGATTCACTCCCACTGCTGCTGAATCCATCAGATCTTGCCCCTGAGCCTGAGTCGGTACATCCACCGCACGTGCAGTCAAACCCGTAGATTCGCTTGAGGTACTTCTTCTTGTGTCCATAGTCGACCGTGATCTCCTCACCAGCCAGTAGCTTGAAGCGGTTCCAGAACATGATTTTTCCGATGCTTTCCTTCCAAGTATATTGAGAGTTCGGGACGCACGAATGATTGATTCTCGAAGCAGTTTCAAATAGACCAGTAGCAAGATCATTCATGATCGAGTAACCATTGCTGTAGATGATGCTTCTGCTGAGTGATTCATTCTTGTTTCGAGAGTAGCTGGAAAGCGAAAAGAAGACCTTCTTCTTCTCGGGAGATAGGGCGTTGACTGTGGTATCAAGGGGGTCGACACGAGCACCGTCGTCTTGCAGCGTTACAAGGGGGCTCTCGCACAGGAGGATTGTTTGAGGTGGTATATCGCACAGGGCGAATACACCGAGACCTTTGTTCTCCGACTCGCGAACCTCGATAAGGGAGCCAAGTGTGTCAGGGTCTCTGCTTGGTGCGGGGGACAGAGTTGCGGGTGCTGGTGATGGAGTTGGAGGTGCGTAAACATGGTGTTCCATATATGAAGGTGCTGAATTCGGCGACAGCGGCAGTGTGATCGCGAGCGTGTCGATCTGAGGCATAACGGGAGTGGTCGGCTCGGAGAAAATGCTGGCCTTCTCTGTTGGCATCGGGTTTGGAGGATCCATTATGGGTGAGTTTGGAAAGTTGCTGGTGACTGCTGAAGGGGAAATATTAGCAAGTGATCCGTAACTGCGAAAGAAAGAGGTGTGAGGCAAGAAGTGAAGTGAGGATGGCACGATGTCGAGCACGAATGGCTGTGTAACTGATCGTTGTGCCGAGCTCAGCAGGAATATTAAGGCGAGGAACTCCACTCGTTTCTCGCCGTATGTGAACGACAGGGGATACCTAGCGTTTTGTCTGTTGCACTTGGTGCAAGCTTGTTGTATTCATCAGCGGAAAGTGATAGTAGAGACAATGAGTGCAGTAGCGTTGATGGTATTTGAGGATGCACTGCAGTTCCCAAACTTACCATGAAAGGTGAAAGTCCTTATCATCTGATTCATCATCCGACCGCTCTTTGCCAGGCGGAGTCGTTTCGTAGCCACTTGGAACGTGGCAGCTCGCTTAAAAGACCTCATAAACAAATCTTGAAAAACATGAAGAATTACAAAACACAAAGGTAAAAGAGCAAAACAAACATTGACCAATAAGACTAGGAGATAGATAAGACGATGATATGGCAAGACAAAAACCAACAGGAAGAATGGAAACAAAAGGTAATGTCGTAGAAAAAAAAGGCAAGACTTACGCACAGCCGAGGGTATTACCCTCGAGCTGTGCTGCTTAGGCCTTCCAAAGCACTGACCAAGTCTGTAGGTCTTGGCCTGCCGACTTGCGCTAGAAGTTCTTATTGCTTGTAAAAGATTTGTTTATCTGGCTACATGCAGACATCAAGGCTTTGAATTCTTAGCCGGGGATTATTCGCATCAAAATGATGAAAGATGCTCACTCTTGACGACCACCTAAGTACCAGAACGAGCCCGCTCCTAGGCACTAGTTTATTATTGATAGCGTATTGCCTGACTCTTAACTAGTGTGAGCTGCGAAATGTTTGCAACGATCAACTCGACTTTATGCTGTGTAGCAAGCAGAAGATCACCCGCGCGTTTGTTGTGTTGGTAAAATCGTCGTAAATTCCTCTAGGTAACCATCTGACCGAAAGCATGTAAGAGCAGTACAGGTACAATGTGTACAGCGCAAGGAATTTCGGTAAAACGCTACGAGACTGCGAGATTGCCGCAATAAAAGCAAAAAGTGGCACACGTGAAGAAAATAAAAGTGCCAAAAAGGACGTCTTCATCCAAGGGTGACTTCGACATGGGCGGTATCTCATGCTTTCCTTAACGTCCTCGCCCCTCTCCATCGCTTGGTCTTTGGTTAGTGGTCTATGGAGTTTTGATGTCGACCTCTACATCGTTCTGACTTCGCGCCGCTAGAACAGCAGCCACACTGAGAGCTGCTCGCTATCAAGACCAGCTTATTCTCTGCTTCAGTATTCAACCAGAAAGGCGATTCCATACATCATACATCCCTAACTTACACACATACTCCCTGGACAGGACGAGTATGCCAAATATGAATGTCCGGAACACCTCCCAATGACCCTAAAACTCCATGCGATGCTCTGCTCTTCCATATATCCATACCATGCTCATCTGTGTCGATCCTTACTGAGCTGTCCTTCGTCACTCTTCGGGAATCCTCCCACTCTCTCAGCCTTCCTCATGACCTCCCTTCCCTTGTCTCCCTCTCGATCGGCCTGTGGTAGGCCCCACCACTCCCTGTGGAACTTCTCCTGTTCTTTTTTCCTTGCCTCCTTCGCCTCTCTGTCTTTCTGCCTCTTCAACCGTAAGCCGAACCATTCCTCTCTTGCGGCATCTTGTTCCGCCTGGGTGGCATGGGCTACCATGCAGGTATTCATCGCGCGGTTCTGTGCTCTGCATTTGAATGGCGCGGTGAATGTCCGTCCTAATGCACAATCTGCAAATACTGATTGCCAATTACTTAGCAAAGGTCTCATCAAGAAGCGAGAAGGACACACATTTGATCTCTGCCGCGCAATACCCTCGTACCCGTGCATGGTATAATTCTCGAACTTGAGCTTCTTGTCCGGATGATAATGGGAGTGGGTTCCTCGAGGGCATGGGCAATCGAGGCACTTCCTCCTCTTGTTGCTCAGGAGGTGCCATGGCTGCCATTTAAATGCAGTGGACTGCGAATGCTGGATGCTCCTGGGGGGAATGGCCTCAAATCGGATGTTTCTGAGCCGGAGTTCGAGCTTTCGAAGTGCTCGGGAGCTAGTAGCTGACACGTGATTATCAATACCCTCAAAATTGCTCAAATGGAGGAGACTTTGGTTGTAATAACCTATGGTATCTTGAATGTCATTCAAATACTTGTGAACTGTTTCTTCATAAACTGGAAGAGTGCGTGTGGCTCTGCATCGGTAGACATTCTGGGCCTAATCGTCCAAGTCGGGTTTAGCCTTCCCGCCTCGGATTTTCAAAATTCCATGAGGCTGAGAAAGTTCAGAGCCCGAATCTTCAATCAGATTACCCCACACCACGACTAGCTACCTACATCTACGACAGTCGTGAGATCTGCGATAAACTACTATACGATGTCTTCCATGCGCAATGCCGTCCAACGGCGGAATCACAAAGAGAGAGGCCAACCAGAAGAGCGGCAGAAATGGGGACTATTAGAAAAGCACAAGGTGCATTTCCCTTTCACACCACCAAGTAACCGGGACTGATAGCATGCCAGGACTACTCCGCTCGTGCGCGCGATTTCAACGACAAGAAGAAGAAACTCAAGGCCCTGAAGCAAAAGGTCCTCGACAAAAACCCAGATGAGTTCTACTTTGGCATGATGTCCCGCAAGGGTCCTGCAACGACAGGAAAGAATCGAACAGGAACAGTCAATGGCGACAGAGGCAATGAGGCGCTAAGTCAGGAGGCTGTGAGGTTATTCAAAACGCAAGATCTGGGATATGTCAGGACGATGCGGAATAAGGCGCTGAAGGAAGTAGAGGGATTGGAGAGAAGGGCTGTGGGGATTAAGGGTGCGGGGAAGAAGGTTGTTTTCGTGGACGATGAAGAAGAACAGCGGCTAAAGGTGGAGAGCGCGGATCCCGACGTGGACGATGAGGATGAAGAGTCAGAAGCGGACGGCGGCGAATCAGACGATATCGAGGCAAAGAACTTTCGGAAAATGCAACGAAAGGAAGCGGACAAGCTGGAGACTCGCTTGAACATGGCGCGCGAACGTTTAGATGTTCTGACCGAGACGGAACAGGCACTGGAATTACAGCGAGCGAGGATGGCGAAGTCACCGACAGTGGGAGGTGTCACGAAGAAAGGAGTCAAGTTCAAGGTGCGACAACGCAAGAGATAAATGGTATTAATTTGTCATCGGAACATGTCGAAAGTTGCATGCCTGATCTATGTACGACCACTTGCTCGCCTTGAACGCCAGGAACCACTTCCCAGATCGCACAGCGAGGAACACAATATCGTGGAAGGGAATCTGCCTGTCCTGCCCACCTATCCAATCTGTCCCGAACGCCATTCCAAAATTTTCACACAGATGATTTCTTACTCCTTGTCAGACACCTGCAGACAAAGATGATTATCTTGGCCAGCGCTTTGAAAAACATCGTTATGGCCCACACCAAGCACTTGATCATCATCCATATCAAGCCTAAACATCCCGGAACTTTCTCCTCCTTCTGCTTCTTCTTTTCATCCTTCATGCTATTCTGGCTTTCGAGGTCCAGTTCGAATTCCTCCATCTTCACTTCTTTCTTGCCCTTCTTCTCCTTCTTCTCCTTCCCCTTCCCCTTGCCTTTGATCGTCCAAGAAGACGATTGTCGATCCGGTGACATTGGAGACATGGGTGCGATTGACGGCGGGGCATCGAATCTTTCGATATTTCTTGTTTTCTCCTCGGTAACAGCCACCAACATGATAGCGCAAATTGCAACATCGACGACGTAGAAGCAGTCAATTCGAGCGGCAACAGCTGTATCAATTTCCAGGTACCCGGAACCAGAACCGTCTCGAACTAATCGAACGATGTTGTGCGGTAATTCGGCATGCTCGAGAGTATACACGACCGTAGACCAGGCGGGAGAGGCGTGGATAGAGACGACAAATGGTGTTGGTATCGCTGGGTGTACGAGGTAGTATTTCCCGCTGTCTTCGTCCCAGACCAATCTCCCACACTCACGCTCCGCTGCCGCGATGACTTGATCAGCATCTGCTCGGTTTGACTTGTTGGCAAGTTCAATGACCATGTCGGAAGCGGCGCGGGGGTAAAGGAGGGCTACCAGGCCATCGTTTGGTGGCAAACGTCGAGCGGTCTCTTCAAGTGTTGTGCTCATGACTTCTGCTCCAGGATTTGGCTTTGGCGATGAACCAAGTTTAGGCGAACCGGTGCCTTTAGGGGGCTTGTTTGGATCATGACGTAGCATGGTCATCTGTGCTGAGGTGGAGGTTGGGATGAGACGGAGAGTGTAGAAAGGTTGTGTTGCTGATGAAAGGGTGTGTACTGGTTCTTCAGCATCGCTGGTCATCTTCAGGCAGAACCGGCGTCCTTCCGAGGACGATACCCTCCAACCGTTCACAACCTTCCAGAACTCTTTCAACTCGTCGTTTGTGGAAGGCTCAAGTACTGACTCGTCTTGGAGACCTTTGGGGAACCGTCCTGGTGCTATGCCGACAGGCATTGGGCTTTGCAAGCCTGCGATGCTTCTCTCGCTAATGCTTGGAGAGTATGGTCTGCGATTAATAACTGTGGTCGGGATATGTGTAGGACTTGTTTGTGTTGGGAAGTATGCTTGATGTTCCAGTGCAATCTGGGGATTATATCTTGGGAAGAGAGATCGCATCACAGCAGGCTCACCCCTCTGCGGTGACCCATTTGCTGCACCCTTCGCATTGGAGCTATTCGACGAGTTGCTGTTACTTCGAACAAGCGTGGGAGCTTCTGAGAATGAAGTGTGTGATCGAGGGATGTCTGAGCCAAAGTGCGCTTGTGGAAGGGTGGTTATTGGTGAAGTCTGGTCGAGTTGGGGGGTTTGTCTTCCATTGCCATTCTGAGGAGTCTGACGACCTCCCAATGCTGACTGTCGGCCATCGAGAGCCAATTGCCGTCCATCTTGCCCAAAGGCTGGAGATCCAGATCTCTCAAAGGAAGATTCGGGTGACTGAGGGATAACAGCATGTCGGCGTACGCTCGGTTTCCTCGATGGATTCGTCTTCTCCTTTGGTGGGGGTGGGAACAACTTCAGTCCCATATTTACTGGCTTATCAGGCATGATGAAGACGATGGACAAGTATTCCAGATACTACCTCAAATTCTCAAATACATACAGTACAAGTGATTCGAATACAAAGTGACCAGCTCCGTGTATCTAAGCCATGGGACCCAGACCAGGAGGCACCCTTAACCTGTTATACAATTTTCCCATTTTCTACGCGATTGCTGCACACCTCCCCAGCCGATAATAGCAAGCGCCTATGGTCTGATTTCGACATGTGCGTCTGATTGCGATAGTGCGGGAGGATCTAGAAATAGATTTGGCCCAGCGAGTCACGGTGTTGGACCCTGGGGAAATTCCATGTCAGCGGCAGCATGCAGTGTGATGGGAATTCTGATTGGCAGAACGGAACACCAGACGCCTTTTTCGCGGGCTCTTGGCTACGAGGAAGCGCTGCCGAATGAGTGGCTGGAACCAGTATCATGTGACCTGCCCCCTTGACTTCATGTGTCGGTTCCTTTTCTTCGCGACTTGCTCACGGATACATATCTCCATCTCCAGGCGCGTCTCGCATCCTGGAAGATGTGGTGGAATCTCTGCTTGCTTTTCATTCGACGAACTAGTACCTCTGTGACGGGCCATCCCGCGCAGGCGCAATTTCTGTATGATCGAATTCTGATTCCGTGTGGGAAGAATATGTCTTCGAATGAGGATGAGGCTCGTCCCTTTTCTGGATAAAAAAAATTCTATCAATTGGCTCTGTCTTTCAACTGTATTGCTGTTCCTTCTATCTGCCCCTGTCGTTCCGCGCCTGTCTTTTCTAGCTGAAGATCTCTTGCTGTACACTGCAAGCAAGTCACATCCTCAGCTCCATCTGCCCCCAATCGTCATAACCTTGCTCAAGCGACAGGCGCACAGCAGTCACACCTGTAACAGTTCCCAACAGATATTCCACGATGTCAGTGTCCCTGCTCCAGCCAACAGCCCAGCCTTCCCTTTTCAAGCTTCTCAATTGTCGGTGAACGCCTAAAAGTGGAGATCGCAAGACTGCCAGCACGAAACGTGGGGATTTTTCGCTGCAGCATGGCCGAATTGCCCAACCAAACCCTGGCTTGGAGATTTTGAAGAGTCCAGGTCTTGCTGTCACGCTGTGATGGAATGGATTTGTTCTTTGTATAAAGATCTCTTTGTCGCTGTTTTAATCCGATGAGATATTGGGTGATTTGACCTTGTCCTGCGACTTCGTGGATATTATACTGCATTAACTCGTTACATTTGCTCTGCAGCGTTCCACACATTTTAATAGTTATCCATCATGGGCAGGTCCTCATCGCTGGCTCAAACCAGCCTTCGCGAGTCTAGAGATATCACACATGTACGCGATGTTGTTCAAATCATTCTTCAGCTTCCCAACCCCGCTCTCGTTTTCATAGCTTGGTGCCCGATCGGTAAGTGATGATTTCCTCTGGGATTGAATCACACTCACTCTCCTTTCATCAGTCTGGACAACTTGTCTCGCGTGTCACATATCAGCAAATCCAGTACGGGCAGCAGATGCAATCATTTCGCTCCTCGCCAATTTTGCTGTTGTTGCGTTAATATACTCTTCTTTCTGTACATTCAAGTGGGTCATCAATCGCCTTTCTGGACCATCAACTAACGTTCCCAGTGATTTAATTGATGGAAGTTGCGATGAGCACCATCCACGGAGTCTATCATTGGGGGTTCTCCTCTCCATCGTCTATTTATGCCGGGTCTTCGGGGCAGCAGCTACAATATACTACATTCAAGGACAAGACTTTCTTGTTCTCTGGCTGCCATGCTTTATTCTAAGCTCATTCTATCCGCTTGTGAAGAGCTTCAAGATTTTGGGCAAATTGGTCTTGGCTTCCGCGGTAGCATCCGTACTTCTCCCGGCGTGGATAAGTAGTGGTGGAAAGATAGAATGGAGAGAACCATTAATCCTTCTCGGGCTCTTCACATTCTTCTGGATCTTTTACATTGATGTCCTCTACAAAGCCATGGTAAATATGCACCGTGCTTCAGAGGTCGACTGATCTGACCGAACACAGGACAGCACCCACTCGGCGCTAGCACATACACATTACCTCTCTCCATCACCCGCTATCCATCTGACACTTACTATCCTCTCTCTCCTACAACTGAGTACACTCTCGATCTACAGTTACCAGAGCAACAAATCGCCTCACTTCTGGATTCTGGGCGTCGGCATCTGGTTGGTGAATAACTTGTGGCATATATCTGATCTCCGAAATGTAGATTGGCTCTGGAATGAGATGAGTGGGAGGGTGGCTGTTCAGAGGAATATTTGGCTGGGGCTCTGGCTTTGTGGTGCAGAGGTTTGTGAGCTTTGGGTTGGGGGTGGACTGGTTTTTTGAAAGGTGCTGGGATTATGATGAAGTGAGAAGTGTTATGAGGAGTCCAAACAGGGAACGTCTTCGATATTGATTCATGGGGACTACTTTTCGAAATGAAAACAAACAAGCAAGCAGTTCCTTGCACATGGACAGTTGGTTGAAAGTATAGATACCATTCTACGACCAGTTGTAAGACTGAGTACTTTACATATTCTTGATAGAAACTGAGCCTGGATTCATGAGCATATGTACGGTACCACAGAGTTCATCTCATCTTATCTCGCTGCAAGGCTGACGAAGCTCTCCCGAAGATCTCGGCGGATCCCCACAATCGACCGAAGTGCAGCCATCCGATTCGAGTCGGCAATTTTGATAGGCAGGGATCATGCGGGGTGGAAGTGGGTCTTAGCCTTAAAGCTTGATAGCAGCTTCCCGTTCGGGCAATTAGCTTCCTCTCTTTTCCTTTATCTTGCAGAACCGACATGGATGCGAGAAAAATGATGAACAATCGAATTATGTCCATAGTCCACGGCTGATCCGACGTCGACTTCACTCCGGCAATCATTGCATTGTGACCAAACAAGATAACCACGGATTATCCGGCTGTCTATGTCTAATTCACGTTAGAGTACGGAGGTAGGTGCAGGCAGGTGAGAGACTCGGACTCTCGCTCATTCACTTTCTCCCTCGCACTTCTTTTACTATGACTATGACGTGCGAGCCAGTACTTCAATCTCGCATTTTTATTCAACCCGGCCAACTCAGCCTTGCCTTTGATCGACATTCCTCGCATCTAATCTTGTAAGGAGGACCAACACCTAACAACCCCACTAAGTTGCATTCGTTCGTCCGATTGTTGCTTATCGTTGCCCCTCCCATCCTACTCCACTTTCCTGTTCCTGAACAAAAAGCTCGAGGTCCCCTCCTTGTTTCTTCTTTTCTCTCTGACATCCTCTCATTCATTCGGTTGTTGTCCTGCCCAGCCGTCAAGATGCTCGTCTTGAACACCCTCCTCGTTGGTCTTGCTGCCCAGCTGGTATCTGCACGCCCCAAGAATACAGATGCAAAGCTTGGAGCTGTCGCATCGGAAAGCGCTGTCTGTTCCAAGATTGGGACAGACATCTTGAAGAGTGGTGGGAATGCCGCTGATGCTGTAGGTCAATCGCTGTATACCAATCGGCCATACTGATGTTTTAGATTGTGGCCACGCAATTCTGCGTCGGTGTGATTGGCATGTATCACTCAGGTTTGGGCGGGGGAGGATTCGCCACTGTCCGCTCCAAGAAGGGAAAGTACGAATTCGTGGACTTCAGAGAAATGGCTCCAGCCGCCGCCTTTGAAACGATGTATTCGCCTCCTCTTTCGAATTCCAATTATTCTCTCTATGGCGGTCTGGCCAGTGGTGTACCTGGCGAGGTCCGAGGACTCGAGTACATCCACAAGAAATATGGCTGCCTGCCTTGGAAGAAGGTGATCATGCCTTCCGTCAAGGTTGCTCGATATGGATTTCCGGTTACTGAGGATTTGGTCCGTTACATGGGATCAAGCACGTTCATGGTTACTGACCCTACTTGGGCAATCGATTTTGCACCAAACGGAACTAGATTGGGCTTGGGCGACACCATGACCAGAAAGCGTTATGCCAATGCTCTCGAATGCATTGCAAATGAGGGTCCTAATGCTTATTACGATGGCTGGATCGCTGCTTCGACGATCAAAGCACTTCAGGCGTCTAATGGTACAATGACCCTTTCTGATCTTGCCAATTACACTGCGCAAATCAGACAGACCTCCAACATCACGTATAGAGGCTTCAAGGTGGGTCATCTCTTCCCTGTTCGTCCTTGTCAACTTGTCGGGCGCATCTTCATACATCCCCGCCCGGATATGGCACATTGCACACGCAATTGAGAGGTGCATTGCTGACTTTTCTGTTAGATAAACACTGGAAGTGCACCTTCCAGTGGAGCTGTTGTATCCAGCGTCATGAAAATTATTGAAGGTTACGACATGTCGAGCCCCTCAAATCTTAACCTGTCGGTGCACTATCTTGACGAGGCAATGCGATTCGCGTACGGTCAACGAACTCTCCTTGGAGATCCATCATTCTTGTCAAACATCACATCGTATCAGAAGGGCATGTACTCCGGGGCTACCGCCGCCGAGGTTAGAAGTCTCATTCAACCAGACCGTACCTTGAATGTCACCGCCTACAATCCATCAGGATATCAGATCTTGACAGATGATGGCACATCTGCTAGTGTGGCATCTGACAAAAGCGGTCTTACCATCGCCCTAACCTCAACAATCAACACAATCTTTGGCAGCAGAGTTATGATTCCAGAGACTGGTATCATTATGAACAATGAAATGAATGGTAAGTACATCACGAGACGTGCTGTAACAACAAACTAACGACTAGTAGACTTCAGTATTCCAAACACCACCAATGCCTTTGGATTTATTCCCAGCGAGGCCAACTTCATCAGACCTTTCAAGCGACCCCTTTCCTCAATCTCCCCAACTATCGTCGAGCGAGCTGACGGAAGCGTGTATATCTCGCATGCCTCAGCTGGAGGATCGCGCATCATCACCGAAATCATTCAACATCTCTGGCACACCCTCGACCAAAATATGACTTCTGCTCAGGCCCTTGCCGAGCCCCGTATGCACGATCAGCTCTCACCAAACACCGTTTCCTTCGAGTATGCAAGCGCCTTTCAGGGCATCAAGGGTTACAATAACCAGACGACTGCATTCTTGGCAAGCCTTGGGTCGAGCATCAGCTTCATTGCACCTGGCAGTACGACTGCGCAGGGTTTACGGGTATTGCAAAATGGTACTTTCGAAGCCGCTGGAGAGCCCAGACAGCTAAATAGTGCTGGATATGCCGTTTAGGATAACTGAAGTTTTGGCTTTTGGCGAATTTAGAATTCATGAGACACGAATTGATGAGCTGTATAACAGACATCTGGGAGAGTAATTTGGCTGATGTTAGATAGCTAAATTCACACCATTCTTTGCAGCAGAGACTCCTTTATTCTTGCTCGCTGCTTGACTGACAATTCGAGATTCTCTCGCCAGTTATGTTCAGCACCTCGCCAAATGAAACACAATAAGCGAAGAAACAATGTAAACAAACAATCATCGAATTCATGGATGCCGAAGGTTTGAACGAAGCATACCATCATAGACTCTCGATTCCTTATGTCCCTAGCAATTTCCTTGGCATACGAGTCTCATAGATCTACAGTTCCAGCATATCACAACTTCTCTTTCAAACCTAGCAACCATTCCTCAGCCTTCTTTTCCCTCTCCTGCTTTCCCAAATCCCTCCACTTTCTTGTTGGCCCCATTTCTCTCTTTCTCCATACTGTTAATTCCTCTTTAATCCAGCTCGCCGCTCTCTCTGCACATACCCCTGGCTTCTCCATTGGAAGCAAATGCCCGGTCCCCTCCACAGTCTCAACATCAACCTTCTTCTCCATCCCCCTCCTCCCAAACATCTTATAACTCCCGATCCTCTCCTTCCATACTTCTCTCATCTCCGGTAACGCAGAGCCAGGTTTCTCGCCACACAAAATTAACGTATGTGAACTCATCATCGGCAAGAACTTCCACATCTGCGCAGGTCCCTTCACAAAGATAACGCCCTTTCCATTGCCCCACTCCGGCATCTTCCCATTCCCGATCCTGGTATCCTCTTCTCCTTGCTCAGCGACAAAGGGAAATACATGCCCAAACTGCAGATAAGAGCTCACTTCCTGATCCCTTCCCCAAGTCAACCTCGTCCTTCCCATCGGCTCCTTAACATCAACAGGTTCCAGAGCATACTCGTTCCACGCTCTCCTCACCCTAACATCCCAGTCCTTCCATACTACCGCAGTAAGCCCCTCTGCTTCTCGTCTAGTCTTCCACTCATTCGGTCTCCGAACCGCAAATCTTGCTAACCTCTCCGCCATGCCGGTCTTCGCATCAGGCACGAAGATGGGATCAAGCAATACAAGTCCAGCGAAAAGAGTAGGGTGGAAGACAGACGCCATGGCTAACTGCGAGGCGCCAATTGAGTGCCCGATGCCGAGGATGGGTTGTAGGATGGAAGAGCGGAAGTGATTAACCATGTGGAGGATGTCACGGGTGTGGTCGAATGCCGAGACAGGGTCGTGGATGAGGGACGAGTTGAGAAGAGTATTGTAGGATGATGTTGTGGGGACCCATATAGAACGGATGCGGATTCCGTGGGTGGATAGGAAGTGGTAGAGGTCGGCCCAGAAAGGCTCATAAAGTTCCTGCGAGAACATTCAGTGGTAGTTCGCAGCGTCAGTGCTAAGTCTGGAAGGCAGTGGCCCCGATGCTGCCCAGAAAGCAGAAATGAGACATTTTCAAATCCAACTTCCTTTGATAGAAAACGACATGGCTGAGAATTTTCATATATACCTTGAGGAATCCATTCCCGTGACTCCCTATAATTGTAACGTCTCCTTCCCTGGGTTTCGAATTCGAGATCGGTGTGTACTGCTTGACACTCATACGCCATGACTCTTGAAAATTACTTGTCGTCGTGAGATCCTCACGAATATGCGCGCAAGGTATGATATGTTCTTTGATCGTGAAAGGACTTTCGAACGACATATTGAAGATCGACTTCAGATATAAATTCCTAAGAAGTAATGTCCAAGGGTGGAAGGGTGAGGAAGAATCGAACACACACGTCCTCTTTACTCCTCTGTCCAAATTCTCCGGATTTTTCGATGCTACGACTTCCAGTTCTTGAAATCTGTAAGAAGTCACAGAAAAAGGCAAGTCGAAGTTTAGTACCTGATTCTGTCTGACAGTGTACGTACACTTGAATATGGCAATCCGTCTTAGCTGGCATGGTCATTGGTCACCTTGCCCGGCCTGAAAAGCTAAAACTCGCACCACGGATGCCCTGACTGGGCATCTTACAGCGAGATCTAGGGGTGTAGCTACAGCGAAAGATCGATTGGGCTTTTGTCCCCCAAGACTCATCCACACTCATTCACGTCAGCACTTGCAACAATTCACGTTTCTATACCGCTCTATTCCCATCATCATTTCCTTCGCGCTCTCGCTGGTTGTCAGAGTTTTGCATCAATTACAGTCCGTACAACCACTTAAGGAGAAGAGCACAGGCTGAATATGGAGACAAGTTCAACTTCTTGTGAGGCTTGGTTCCCGTGCGCGACAACTTCTAGTTGGCAAAATTCGAAGCAAGATAATGTTGACGAGTTATTCCTAGAAAATGCGACATTTAAACACTTCGCCAAATACCCAGAAACGCTCTTAGGAATAGCTGTCTTTTAGGCATGCCTTTGCGGTTTAAGACGCACTTGCATTGTTGAAAACCCCCCTCTCCATCTCATCACCACTATCCCCTCAGAATCTTACTCGAAGATTGGCAATTCACTCGAGTACCTCAAGACGCTGACAGCACACCTGAGAGATTAGGAACCATTATAAGAATCATAAACGCCATTTTGCATTATCATACACTGAGGTCTATTATGAATACAAACCCAGCGGTCTACCCATTATCATTCAATCCAACCTCCACCCCCAATTTCCTTCACAAAAGAACCATCCCAGCTCCAGAGATAACAGCAACGAGTGTGAAGCCGACAGCAAAGTACTTGCCCATGCCCAAGCTCGCACTGAATACCATTCCAGTAGCCTCACTCTTCTTGCTGGTCGAAGTAGCCGAACCGGATCCGGTTCCACTTGGAATAGTGGCTCCTCCGGAAGTAGCTGCTGCAATGATACTGGAACAGCTGCTCGCCGCACCGGCAGCCTTGACGACTTGAGCTGCACCGTCAAAATCACATGCGGTAGAAGCTTTATTCTGTTGTTGATAATAAGTATCGAATGCTTGGGAGAGCTTCTCAGACGGGCTGCACATGGAATATGCACCATATTGTCCGGTAGTGGTGTTGGTAAGGATTCCGGTGCAAGCTTTGCCATCATTGTAACCGCAAACCAGTCCGAAGAGATCGCCCAGTTGTGTGTCATTGACGTTCTTGGTGTTGACTGTGCAAGTAAGGGTAGCCATCATACAGTTGCACACAGACTGGTCGGGGGTAGGTGGGAGACCAGTTGCGGCCACAGCCCAGGTTGATGCAACTGCTGGGCAGGATTGGCCTGCTGTGTTTGTTGGACTGTAGCTCGCTGAATTGACCCCAGTAGGCGTAGCAGCATTGAGTTGCGAAGAGAATGGAGCATAATCGGCAAGAGTGCTGATCGCGGTTCCGTCCACCGATGCAAGACCATAGTCATTGTCTTCTTGGAAAAATTCGTAGACGATTCCACCTGAGAAAACCTCAGTCATGTTGGAGCCATAGATAGCTTCGATTTCGGTGAACTTTCGGCCAGCTGCTCCGCCACCTTGGGTGTTGCAACCATATTCAGCGAAGAAAGATGGTACAGAGTATTGCGAGAACTCAGCAACGCGGTCCTTGTATCCAGAGGTGACATAGTCGGAGTTTCCGCACCACTCGTAAATGTTGTAGCCCCAGAAGTCGATTTGATCCTCAGTAGGTCCGCAATTGAAGTAGGCCGCCACGTTTGCGCGAACAGATGGTAGATCATCAGCCGCGTAGCCAACGCCCATGGCATGGTATCCTTTAGATTTGATATATGCCTTGGTGTCACGGACTGCGGCCTTGACGAATGCGGACGATCCGGTATAGGACAGATTGTTGGGTACCTCGTTTCCTGCAAAGAATCCGATGGTATTTGTGAACTTGGCCAGGGAGTCAACAACAGCTGTATAGCGGTTCAATAATTCAACGTTCCACTCAGGATCCTGGCGATTGATAGACAAGTTCGGCTCTCCCAAATCGCTGATCACGTAAATTCCTGCAGCATCCAACAATTGCATGCATTGTGTGTGGTCTTTGGTAGGATCGATGGCATATGTACGGATGGTGTTTGCGCCGGCCTTTTGGAGGAGAGGGATATCTCGACGGCAGATAGTTACATCTGCAAGAGGATCGGTATATCCAGTCTGCGAGACCGAGTCAGTAAATGTTGAGGCCGAGATAAAGGCAGTTGCTCACATTTCCGTCGGTGGATCCAGCACCATTCTGGCCAACACCTTGTTGATAAGCAACACCCTTGATGAAGAACTGGGTGCCATTGGTTTTATAGAAGAATTTGGAGCCCTGTACCGGTCAGCTAGACATTCGAAGCACCTTGTCCATCGAGTGGCCTACCTTGATAACGATTGGGTCAAGCGCGGCGGATGCAGTACTGATGAGGGCTGTTGCCGCAGTCAACACCGAAACGAGAGGGGTTGTTTTGACCATGGTGGCGGATTGTGTTTGTTGGAGTTGGCTTCGCAGAAATGAAAGAGAGTCGCGAATGAAATGCGAGGAAACGACAGTCAAACCAAGAGAGAGGGAGTGATTGCGGTGGTCGCTTCCAAGATTGGGAGTGAGGGTGAATGGATGGAAGGAGGGAGAGGGAAAATAGAGACACAGAGGGAGAGAAAGAGTGAAGAAATCAAGAAATACAGATAGAGTCAAACGACAACACCTACCTACACCAACGCGGAAGAGGCGGACTGACGTCTAGTTTTGGGTACATCGGGCTAGTTTTTTGACTGGATCTGCAAATCTGTGTACACCAGTGAAGTGAACTGGAATCCAAATACGAATTGCGGTGCTGCGCTGCCACGAACAACAACAGGGCAGCGACGCACTCTATCAGAGGCCAAACCGAGAAGAGAGGTAGGGTGGTGGCGTGGTCGTTCCAGGGCGCATCTGATTTGACAGTCTCTGGTGGTGCGACGGAATACGGAATATTCAGCGCTGCTCTGCTGGTGTCTGGTTAGCTAGGACAAAGTGCTGACTGTGAGGCGTACGGAGGTGGAGTACGGAGTAAGCTGCAGCTTGCGAGCTGTTCTGTTCGTGTTGCGCACTCGGATGGCCAGAATCTGCAGTAGTCCGGACTCCGGCGGCGTAGGTGGCACTGGATTCCCCGAATAGATATAGGTAGAGCGTGCCCATTAAAACATGATGATATTCCATTGGCACAACGCAATTATGTAGACATGCAATAAGTCCGGCCAATATCATACAGACATGTACCTACCTACCGATGACGACATGAGGACATTCGGAAGTGGAGATCTGATAGATAGATAGATAGATAGATAGATAGATGGATACGAAACGATAAGAGAAGCTTAACAATGAAGCGTCGATGCTTGAAAACTGGATCAAGCTTTGCCGTCGTCTCAGCATTTGGCTTGGGGCTCGGCGCGGGGCCAGGACGGGGACGGGGACCAGGACCAGACCAGGACCAGGACCATGGGCAGATCGCAATTAGAAATGATCAGATCTACGCTGAAGGCTCAATATCTGGCGTACATTTCTGGCCGTATATTTCCCTAGTGCTCTAGCCTACCTCGGTAGGTACCTGGTGCTCCGTATGTACCATACCATACCCTTACCAGGCCCCAGCTTCCACAGATGCAGAGCCCAGTCCTCCGAACCTCCGAACCTCCTCACACCCACACCCACACCCACACCCACACCCACACCCCAATCGTCAACACACCATGTCTGCCAGTACCTCATGTTTTCTCTGCCTCAAATCCGATTAAGAAAAAAACAATACCTTAGCTGATGAACACAAACTTGCCTGATTTATCATCGGAAGTAGAGGGAGGACCTCTCTCCACTCTAAACTAATAATCATACATTGACTTTTAGCGCTTCAGTGCTTTGCTTTACTGCGTTTCTCCACAGGCCAAGTGATGCCTAATTTGCATCAGCTGTAGGATGTAGAGAGCCTTGTCTTCTTCCTCATGCAAATGCAGCCTCGCGATTTCAGTTGGATCAGCGCTGAATGACATGCTTTCGAGCAGAACTTGCCACCTCGATCAATATCAATAATTGCCACTACATACCCATACCCAGTCTCTGCTCTGCTCTGCTCCCATGTCAGAACAACAATCCCCATGCTCAGCATATCCAGATTGTCACCATCATGGTATCACATCCTCACGACGGCCGTATCCCGCACACATGTGCTTATTGTGAGGCGGAATTGGTTGAACCTAAATCTTTCATATATTCATGGGATGAAAAGGGCAAACACCACACAGTATTTAAGTTCGAAGCAAGCGGGTCCAGAGCCCAGGAAGCAGCTGCTGATGGTTGCTTGTTCTGGGAATGGTTCATACGAGACTACCTCGATGATGAAGGTAAACGCAAAAGACATCACGAGGATTCTGGCATCTATTTCGAGTTCACCTTCACCGACTACGAGGAAGGCATTGCCTATCGACAGTATCCATATCCGCTTCGCAGGGTTTATGCGTCACAGCATCACAATAGCGGATCATCCGGTCATGGCTCACTGAAGATTCTGGCAGACGAAGGTAAGCTATCATGTCTTTTCTGTTTCTGACTCTCACCTCTCACTCAGGTGACCCTGCATACAAGTTCATAGATCCAAGTCCTAGAGTCACTCCAATGAGCTCTAAGGAGAATTTTGCACTGGCTCGGAAATGGATGCAAGACTGTTTCGAGACCCACGATCAGTGCGAAAAGCCAAAAGCCGGTGTGATCCCAACGAGACTTTTAGAGATCGGTGCAAACTCTGTTCGATTGAGAGCTACCACACCGGGTCAGACGTTGAAGTGGGCTGCACTGAGTTACTGCTGGGGCGGTCCTCAGCCAGTGGTAACCACGACAGACACACTCCTGGCAATAACCAAGGGCATTTCTATTCCAAGCCTACCGAAAACGATCCAGGATGCTATAGCCACCACTCGAGAGCTCAATTTGACATATCTTTGGGTGGATTGTCTCTGTATCATCCAAAATAATGAGGATGATGTGCTGAGAGAGCTCTTCATAATGCCAGAAATTTACCGCAACGCGACTGTGACAATATCTGCTGCTAGAGCCAGCAAGAGCAGCGAAGGCTTTTTACACGATGTGACAAGACCAACGCCTCAGGATATCTCATTTCGTCTACGATTCTTGTGTCCAGATGGACAGGTCGGCTCCCTCATTTTCTTTGGACAGGATGGTAAGTCAATCCCTTTCACCTGGAGTTCATTTGTCACAGGATGCCGCCATATCTCAACACATCCTACACAAGCCCAACAGAGCATTAGCTGAATACAGATAGAAATCCTTCCACACAGAGACCCGATCGAAGACCGCGCCTGGACCCTCCAAGAACATCTCCTCTCCCAACGACTCCTTGTCTTCGGCTCCCGCCAAATCTGGTGGACGTGTCGCAGAGTACACACCAATCGTGCCGGCTCGGTCTTCAAGACGTACTCTGAGCTCGGAGAGATTCGATTACGATTCCTTAATGTCTTCGTCAGTCAGCGAAGACGCTACATCGCTAATATCCCAGGTCAGACATGGCTGTCACTCGTACAGCACTATACGAATCGCTCTCTGACTTTCTCCTATGACAAACTTCTTGCTATCTCAGGCATTGCGGAGTACTATTCTACTAAGATGGGTGACCAGTACCTGGCAGGTCACTTCAAGTCCTCACTCTTACCCTCCCTGCTTTGGAAGCGACATTCGCCCATGTTACCCTGCCCAGCAGGATACAGAGCACCGTCTTGGTCCTGGGCTGCCATCGACGGCCAGATTCGATTTGAGCTCTACCGAGCCCCTCTATCAGACACTCTTGAGCTTCTTGACTGTAATATAGAGCCAGTTTCGAAAAAGGTACCCTTTGGCGGAGTTTCGTCGGGGACGTTGACGATCCGCGGTCGTGTCCGAAAAGTCCTCTGGAGTGCAACCCGAGACAAACTTATCAACCCTTCTGCAGCATCCGGTGTACCAGAGACCTTCTTCGCGGAAACCATTCCCGATACAGATATTGACCAGCTCGCAAGCACTCCAATCCACAACTCCGCTTCAAGCCCAATGCCAATCTACTGTCTCGAGATCTGCACACACACTCCAACAGGTTTATGGCGCAGAAGCTTTCCAGGCCAAGAAGATGTCGTCTTCGGCCGCAAACGCACGTATCAGCGATCAGGGGTTCCAAAAGGTCTTCTTCTCGAAAAACAGACAGCCGTAATGGGAGAGGGACATGGTGGAAGCGAGATTTTCAAGAGGGTAGGACTCTTCGCTTTCAGAGATGTAGAAGACTTGGATGTGGAAAAGGAGAAAATGGATGATGCAAATCTTAAAGAGGTTGTGGAAAATGAGAAGAAGGTGTTCTTCGAGGGGTGTGAAGCACGAGAATTAAGGATTATCTAATTGGGACGTTTGGTAGGCGCGATTGAAAGTATCTCGAGCTTCGGACATATCCCAATTCAGTTAGAGTGTTTTTGATCATGATTCAACAGGATAAACGTATTATCCAACAAGGAGGCAGGTTTTCGACAGTGAGCATTAGCAGAGTGCATGATCCGCTCCCATGCTTCCAAATGAAGTTGCAAAGAATTCCTGAGGAGAAAGTCACCAAGCTGCAAACACAACGTAAGATCGTTTCTGACTCGCACACACGACAACTTCAAGTGCCCTATGTTTCATGAGCAAGAACGCTTCCAACCATGGGTAGTAAGTGCATGCCACTGTCCCCCGCCTTCAATGCCATGATATCATATATTGATATATCTTAGGTGCTTTGAGCAGTAAGTACAACTACTCTCTAACTTAGGCACCATGACAACATGGGAAGATTGGGGAATTAACTCTATTGGATCTGAAGCCAACACCTTGAAATCCGAGATACCTCACACTGTCTTGGCTCGCGAAGAAACATCTTATTTACTTTTCGCTTAAAATTATTCCTGATGAAATGTCAACTGGTCAATACCAATACAGCAGCAGAGCTGTGGATCTTGGATTTTTTAGTCGGTATCCGATTGAAATTGCTGTTTAGATACATCCAGAGTATCAATTCGGCCCAAACATTATTTCACGTATCTACGATACATCCACTTGCTTGACTTTCGAGCCTCTAGCTCACGGCAAACTACGCATTCAACATGGGATTATTGATTTCGATCAACAATTTCAATAGATCTGATCTCAGTTTGGGCAGCCAGTCAAGGAGCATCTTCAGGGCGGGCTCAGAACAAAGTTCCATCTTCAATATGTGCCCTCAAGGAACAAGAGAACAGATCTAGAAGCAAAAGCACAGAACCAGGTTTCTTCTACACCAGAAGGACCCACACAAACAAAGAACAGCAACCTCAACTCCAGGCTCATACCAACGCCGCTTCACCCAATATAGCCATCGCAGAACAGCCCCAGACCGGGACACCACGACACACCACACCGCCGACGCAGAGTGTACCACCACAAGACGCCTCCACCCAACTACCTCACAACAAAATTGACTTGGCTGGCCAAGCCATCGAACTTCCGTGGCCTCGACGATGGCGCGGGCGCTGGAGAAGGAGCGGAAGACGAGATGAAGGAATTGAGGGAAGAAGCGGGCGGGAAGACGGAAGAAGAGGATGAGGAAGACGACGAGCAGGAGTACGAGCCAAAGGGGGACGAAGAAACACCAGGGGCCGCAGTACGCAACGCAGCACCGAAGTCTGGTTGTGCTGTGGCGTGGGCTGGAGTCGAAGGATGAGGAGGTCGAGAATGAGCAGAAGCGGCCAGCCGGTCTGCTTCCTTCTTTCGGAGAGCACTGAGTCGTTCCTGGATCAGACGTTGTTGATTGGTTGGTTGAGGAGCTTGGGCTTGAGGTTGAGCTTGAGCTTGGGGTTGCTGGTGATTGTGATGGAGGTGTTGGGTCGCCTCCTGCTGTTGCTGGACGAACTGCTGCAAGAGGAGTGGTTGACCAGCGAAGGCCAACTGCAGTGTCTCCTGCTGGCGAAGAAGTTCCATGATCTCAGCGAGAGGTTTCTCGTTACGGACCGCCGCTCGGAAGCGATTTTACAAGAACAGCTTGTCCTCTTCTACAGCAGCTATGAGTTGGCAACGGTGCCAGGAGTCGAGGTCAATCTCCAATTGGAGCAATCGCTCGTGAGTGCCTCCGTTCTGGTAGATCTGGTGAAGCTTAGCTGCAATCTCCCAGTTGATTGGCAATGGGAAGTAAGCGTAGAGAGGTGGTAGCTCGAATGGGCCACCCGCTGCCACAAGTGTTGGAAGAGTTTCCTGCTGGTACTTCCTAATATTAATGTTAGTGAGCTTTAAACGAAGAAAAAAGTAACTGAAATTATTGACTGAGACATAATTGGCGAGTGTTTGGAGACTGTGGTTGAAAAAGTGATTCGGGGACGTGATGTGGAAGACAGATCGAGGAATTGGGAACAACGTACCAAGCCAGAAATGCGTGATCTTGCTCTGGTACCCAATCCATTGGCTCGATACCACTCAGATGAGGAGGGACAACTGGACCAGTAGAAGCCGAGAGGTCGCCGGCGACTGATGTTGCAGAAGGAGGTGGGAGATGGGAGATAGGAATAGAGAATGGAGAGGTGTAGAAAGACATGATAGCAATCGCGGTAGTTGTCAGGCTGATCAGTTGGAAGACTTGGTGCGCTGAAGGTACCTATGGATACCAGGAAAGAGCTGATTTGAGAGAAGAATCTGAGAGCTGTCGCTGGTACGGGTGTAGCGGGTGTAGGTGTGACAACGAAGGAATCCTTGGAACGAGGGAAAGCAGGACAGAGTTCAGAAAAGGTTTAGTAGTAGAATTCGATTTGCAGTCTCCCATGCTGACGTGCCCTGAGGCCTTGCTATTCTATCTTACTCCTATTGTGAGAGGTATTGATGCGCCCTGGGTGAACAACAAATAGTGGGGCGAGAAGTCTAAGCGAGTACCATCTTCCCAAGCAACAACAGCTGCGAAAACCTACCGTGATAATCACTTACAGCATCACAATGAGCGGTCACAATGAGCTGTCACAAGGAGCGGTATCGGAGCAAAAGTCAAATCGAGAACGGTCTGCGGTGTATGGTTCAAGAAGTCTTTCACTAGCGCGTGCGCTGGAAAGGACGTCTGGGAAGTCAATAAGGACGGAATCGGCGCCCTCGTTGCTAGCTTCGTGGCTTACTAGAAAGCCCGATTTGTGAGGAGAGGTCCTGATTAAACACAAGCTCACTAGAGGAAACACGAGCCAAACCATAAAGTATGTTTCCCGATCGAAGCCGTAGTTCGATATCCTGCTTGTTCATTATTACAGTGTGTTCAACAAGATACATATATGTCCAGCCCCAGTGTTACCTCTTAACTCCCAAACTCGTCGATGTACCTTACCAACCATGTTCGTCTAAATCCGAACGCCATAAATCGAACCAACAGAACTCCGCTCGCTCAATGCATCTTTCACACCATCCTTGAAATAGATATGGGGTTCAAGGTCCCAGTATCACGCCTTAGTGCAACTTTTCTCTCAAATACACCACTGCGGCGTAACCCGCACAACAGCTCGTGCCCATTCCATGCCCACACCAAGGACATTTCACACTCGTACTGATAACGCCACTGACACCTAGGTCCGTATCCGTTACGACGTTATCTGGCTTCGCCATGCATTCATAGATCTTGCTGGGCATGTCGTGGAAGTATTTGCATTGGCAGCAGATGACGAACATCTTAGCGATAGGATCTGGGCCGTTCTGGTGGTGTGGACCGGGCGGGAAACTGGTCTTTGGTGGCGAGCGGGCGCCAGGAATCGCGAGACGCGCGTTGTGGAGGTACTGTGAAGATTGAGGTGAGGTAGGGGATGAGCCTTCGGATTTGGCCGTGGGTATTGGGATAGGCGGTGGCCGAATAAGAGCTTTGGCTACTTCTTCAGGAGAGCTAGAGGGCTCTTTTGGCTTCTTTGGAGGTGCGACTTTTCCCTTGCCCTTTGCAGGGCGGGTGAGGGGCTGGTGTTTCAGAGCAGGTAGAAAAGAGAGATCCTGCAACTCAGGGGTAGACGTAGAGCGCGAGAGACTGGGCTTACGTTGGAGGTCGCTGGTGTCGCTTGCCTTGGTAGGAGTTACTAGGGGCAATTGAGACACTTGAGGACTCGAGTTGCTCATGTGCGTCGTCGTGAAGTCAAAGGTCGCATTACTACCAGTCGGTGTCTTCAAACGATCCTCGTCCTCCGTAAGTTCTAGTTCTGCACCTGTTCTACACCAACTTTCGCGAGCACTGGCAGTATCGTTGAATGGAACAGGAGTTGTAGGGGTTTCATCTTTTAGCCTTTGAAGATTGCTACCAGAAAACTCAACGGGTGCTTCTGTGTCACCGTCTAAGTCAGCCTTGACTGAAAAGTAGTCTTTTTGCGACTGAGGACGAGACGCATTTGGCGTTGTAATATTTGAAGATTCATCAAGGGTCGAATAATCTTCACTCGAATCCGTGGCTGACCTCGAGTGATTGGAACGAACATTGCTTCCAGTAAGCGCTTTCGGAGTAGAATTTCTCGAGCTCCTTTCAGACTCCCTTTCAAAGCGGGCTGGAGAGCGGGCTGGAGAACGATTGGGAAGGTTCGGAAGCGCAAAGTCTTGAATTATTGGTGGAGTCACAGCGCTCGGAGTAGCATTGTTGGCTTTCATCAACGAGGAGATATGAGGACTTGTAGCTTCAAGCGACGTGCGCTTAGATGATGGTGCCTTGGATGTAGACCCTTGAAATTCCGGAGTAGTCGTAAAGCTACCAGTACCAGTTGGCGACTCTGGAGCGGCAATCGAGTGTCTGGAGAAAGCGGATTTTGCAGCACTTTTCAGGCCCTGGAAAGTAGGTCCTTTCGATGAGGCTCTCTTATGGCCTGGGCCAACATTTTCCGAAACCTTGGTATTGAGCCCAAGGTGAAGTTGATTGAGCACGTATTCCTCGTCGAGAAAAGCACCGGTTGTCTTGGCATCTTTCTTCGCTGATTTATTGTTGCCTCCGATAGTGCTGAAGCTGGTCGTGGCTGGTGACTCCTTTTTGGTAGCAGCGCCAACTGCACTGACGCTAGAAGTAGTTGGTGCTTCGCTCGAGCTGCGTGTCCGACTTCGGGATCTGGAGAACAACGAAGAGAAAGAGCCTCGACGGGACCTGGTTTTCTTGGAGCCTGCAGCAGCATCTGAGATTTCGCTCTCGTCTTTTAATGCATTGGCCGCATTGAGCTCCTCCTCCTGGCGTTGATATCGAACATAGTCAGCTCGACCACGAGACTCTGGTGGATATGACTTTTTGGTAGGTGCAGCTGGCTTGCTGGGTTGAGGTTCTGATTTCCGGGATTTTCGACCGCTTACAGGCTGAGCGTCTGCTTTTCGAGTATCACGGCCATGGACAGCGGGAGGGTCTGGTGATGCTAGTGGTGACACAACAGGAGATTGCGTGAGATTTTGAATGGTTTTGTCTTCCACGTTGCGGGATCGAGATCCATTGGAGTTGTCACGATGGGAAGAACCCGAATCATCGTCCTCGGTCGGAAGATATCTCGACGTAGGCGGGTGCGATCTGCGAGTCTTGCGGATGTTCCTCTCCATAATCGGCGTATCGTCCTCCACAGCCTTTGCAGGACTTTCAACGCTACGAATAGCAGCTGCGGCTTGTGCATAGACTGTATCCCATTGCTGCGGTGTTCGAATTGATTCATCGTAAATCGAGATTGGACGTACAGACTCCGCCATAGATGTGCTACTGCTCGAGATTCCAGCTCCTCGTGGGGTGGGATCTCTGTCAGTTTTCAAAGTTCCATGGGCTTCATCACTCCACCCAACTTTTTTAGGCTCGGGTTTACTCTGCTGTGATATGACGGTCTCGGTCTGTCTGAACTGCTCAAGTTTCAGCCCGCCAATAAAGCCTCCATCATTATACGCCCCTGGTTTCCTGGAGAAGGATTTCCTTGATGAGAAAGTTTCTTGTGTCGAAGTATTTGAGGATGAAGAGCTCTGTGAGGTTTTCCACGGTACCGGAATAGCTTGTGTAGCAGTAATGAATCCTTTCAAGCCAATATCAAGACTGCCCCTCTTCACCTTCTCTGGCACCATCTTATCGTCCTTTTTGACATCACCTCTTGCCATGGTGGGTAAAGTTGGCACTGCTGGTGCGGACACAGATCGATCAGTCGAGATAGCCATCTTGGTGAGCCTCTTGTTCGTGGGCGGCGTTTTACTCAGCCGATTTGGACTTTGCGTGCTTGGACTTTCGCTCTTTCGCGCCTGCTGTATATGCGGAAGCTGCCCATTTTTATTTTCGATTTCCCTCCTCCTTTGCTGCCTTTCCTCTTCCTTTGCCTTTCTTCTTTTCTTTCCATTGTAGTCATCCCATCCAGGTGAACGGCAGATCGAGGAAGCGTCCGATTCAGCATCACTCACTTCCTCATCTTGAGGAACCACGTCCCCGCTAGATTTTACGACATATTTCGTAGAGTTTCCATGAATCATAGGCTTCGAGGGAGGAATCGCAAGAGACAACGCGGGCGCTGTCATTGCACGATCTATGGACGGCATAGGGATCGGAGGATGTTGCCTCGTAGTCGACCTCGGGGGTGGTGGGCTTCGAGGCGTACTTATAGGTAGGGTTGGGAAGGTTGAAGAGGCTCGCATCCGGTTGACCTGCAGGAGAACATTGTCAACCAAGACTGACCCAATGTCGGCTAGACAGGTGGCAGATTTTCTTTTTCTTTTGCGAACGCACCTTATTCTTCTGCTCCAGATCAAGCATTTTTTGGAACGTGTTCCTCCGGCCCAAGCCTGGTTTGCCCTTTTTCTCGGTGGAAGCCATAGCGGCTACACTGTGACGGCTGGAGGCGCCCTATAATTGTCTGTGATATGGCTTGACTGGAGCAGAGCAATGCCCTATCTGGGGGAAAGTGTCATCCACAATATATTGAGTGAATAATTGGTAGCACCGAAGCCGCTGAACTCGTCAGTCGTTATTGTAATCAATATTTAGAAAGTCGTGCTAAATTCGAGGCGGCAGAGGTCGGGCGATGGATGATGATTGGGGAAATGCGGTCATACCACACCCAGAAAAGAAGTGACTGATAGAGGAAGCAACAGCAGATAGTTGTTGAATAATCGAACGAAAAGTGCTTGTAAACGAGTGTCTGCGACTGGCGCGAATTGAAAGAAGAAGGAGAAGAAGAAGAAGAAGTAACGAGGAACGAGAGGGACGACAACGATGATGAGGCTACCCACGGCTGAAATGGAAATACCTTGAGATCGCAATGTGATGGACCTAGGCTAGGTAGACCTGGACATGACAAACCTACTGTATTGTATGTAGTGGAGAGAGAGGCCAAAGCCTTGCCTGGCGCGGCCTAGGATGCTGCTGCCCTGTGCACTGGCATCTGGGATGGGCTGGCTGGCTGGGCTGCTGGGTTGGGTCCACGGGCACACTCGTCCGTCGTCGCAGACGGAATGGCGAAAAAGTGACACACAAGGAGCCCAAAGGGGGACAGGTCAGGTCAGGTCAGGGTACAGTAGAACAGGAAGAATAGGGTAGAAGGCTCCTGGGACTTCTTGGCGATTGCAAAGTTCAAGTATTCACGAGGAGCCTGCATGACGAAGAGGTGAGAATTTGTTGGAGCGATGGATGTGATTTGGCCGGCCAGAACAGTAACAATATTGAGATGCAGTAGTGAGAAGAGTTGGTGGGGTTGGAATGGAAGTTGATACAGCACCAGCATAGCACAGCCCGTCCAGCGGCCACTTGCCCGGAAACGTGGGTAGTGTGGTCCTATTTTGGGAAGGGGTAGAGCCCGCAACCCCTGAAGGCGATCGCCTAGACCCACTGTAGACTCAGAGTCTCAGTCTCAGACAGTCAGACTCCAGGAAGCGGGCAGGGAGGTCGAGGTTGAGATGGGGAAGCGAAGATGGCGATCTCTGAACTTTACCTGGACTTTACAAGACATCAATAGTCGTCAGTTTTATGATCTTCACCTGGGTCCATGTCCATTCAAAGGACAACACCAGACGAAGACTTCGAGAAGCGATTATTTGCAACCATTGATGGAATGCAACCTTATTGATTGGCAGCTACATACCAAGTAGTTCCCAGAAGCTCGGCGACAACATCAAGCTCTCTCGTCCATCGTATATATCACCAAATCCGCATTGCCTGCAGGTATCATGGTCATTACAATACTTTCGTAAGCTCGAATAAGTACGACGAGGACCTGCAAAGGTAAATACAGTACCGACCTTTCAAGTACTTCATAGGTCTCCGTCACTCAACTGCGCTGCTTATTCGAGTGTACTCCTGTTCTAACGTCGTGCCAATTATCACGAACACCATCCTGCCGTCAGCGTTGAACTCCAGCCTCACTCCGTATCCTCACCTTTTTTGCCCCAAATCGCAAAGTGGCAAACACCAGATGGCGTTCCAAGCAGTGCTGTGCTCACGCCGTTCTCGCCACGATGGTCCCCTTTTTGGAAGGCTACGCACAAGCACAAGCAACAACACCTATAACGGCGCACAGATATACCCCTCAAATAGCCGACCAGTGAGACTGGCTACTGGCTCGAGTCGGAAGCTTTTCGACTCGTGGACGAACAGTGCAGGCTGCACGAAGCGTACTGTGAAACAATTGCGAAAACAAAAGAAAAGTCATTGCTCATCGCCTCATAAACGAGCTCGACAAAGAGCAAGTCATAATTTCAATATCAATTAAAGCGAGAGCTTGGATGCAGCTGGTCTTGAGGGATAAGACTCCACGTGTTTTCTGTTTCGCACGGAAACCACCACGACATGAAGAGACGGGATGAACAGCCTGGCTCTGCTTGTCTTGCATTCGGCTTCTATGAGAGAAAGCTGATCACGACGTACGGTTGGAGCACGAAGTGGCCCGCCTATCGGAATATTTCAAACCAAATGTCTCACTCACTGCCAGCTAAGACTTGCAGACAAAGCTGAAATCCGCAGGTGAAGTGCATGAGCTATTTCTTGTTGCCCTCTCGTTTCGTTCGCATAGAGAAAGGACCATCCACAACTGTGCAAGACAACTGGGTTCTGAGGGTACTCCACATATGACCTTGTCTTTTTTTTTTACGAGATCGGAATAGACCACCCTTAATAGCCTTCGTGCCTTCGTATACAAAATCTGTCGTGTTGTGCGCTGTCGTCACTCCACGTCAAGAACGGCATCAGAAATTTATCCTCGCCTCGAAAGCAGCTTTTCAACCATGCCACAGAGACTTTAGACCTCCTTCTCTTTCTGTTCAGATAGACCACAGATCAACCCCTCTCCATGTACCTCTGTTCAATTCCGCGATGCTGGTCTCTACACCTACCCTCTTCACCTGTAACATCAACCATCCCACTATTCTGATGATTCTCCAAATCCTTTCCTGGCGTCAATCCATGCCTTTCCAACTCGTCCCTTGTTGGACCAACATGCATCCAAATTTCCTCCCCGAGTTGCAAGTCTTCCAGTCCTTCCAGTATGTTCCCCTGCGGATCTGTAGGCAAGTGTTTGGACATCGATTTTCTCCTCTTCTTCCTCTCATGCCGACGAAACCACTGCGGCCTCAAGCGGATGCGCATCTCGTGTGGAATACGCAAGCGCATCGCAGTCCACTTTTGATTCAATCGATGCTCATAAGGCAATTTCTCCAGTGTGCGTAATTCAAGGAAATGTTCATTCGTGCCGCGATTCATGGCAGAAATACGTGCTGGCATGACGATCTTCAAGAACTCCAGTGAGGCGTTGATGTTGAGATCGATAGCTCGACGGGGGTTGACAGTCATCTTGAGCAGAAGGCTGGCTATTTGGGGATAGAGGAGCGAAAAGTCTGACTGCGAGACATGGACTGAGCCTCGAACGGTCATCATCCAGACCAGCGCGTCGTGGTCTTTGGCCTCTTGGCACTGCGACATTACGGATTTAAAATTGTCTGGCCAATACATGAAAGCTTCACTGTTTATGGCAAGCAAAGGAGAGTCGATACGATGGCGAGGTTCGTCCTCGGGAGGCTGAGGCTGAATAGCTGCTCCCCAAATGTCATAGATGATGCCCTGGCCGATGTACTGGAAGCGATCCTTATGCCTCAACACTTCAACTGTTGTTGCGGCTCCGAATGAATGGCCAAGCATGGTGACCTGTTGCAATTGGAATCTACCCCCCCCCCACGACCTCCAATTAATTCCCTGCAAGCCTCTGGAGCTCCCTCCTTTAGAGCCATTGTCTTTGCACCGTAAGCTGGCTTTAGCGATCTTTGCTCCCTCACCATTGTGAAGAAGCGTCATGACGTGATACGCCTCTTCGATCTCAGCGAGACGTAAATGGATCTGAGCAGAACGTAATTCCGCATCAACGCCCTGCTTGTTACCTGGCAGGATATCACGGGCATTATTCTTCGGGAAAACATAGTCCATCTTCGAGTATCCCTTCCTCTTGGCCTTGTCACTCAAATCCACCTTCCCGTTGTCCAGAATTCCTTCCTTGGGCAAATTCACATACGCTCTCGGACCACTTCCATCCCTGTGCTCTATGCACATCACAACAAAGCCATAACTCGCAAATTCCCCGCACACAGAGCTATACGTTGTCCTCGTTCCGCCAAGTCCATGACTGAATATCAACAGTGGAAAGCAAGGGCTGTCGGGTTCGCCTGGAGGGCGAGCTCCTGCACGGTTCTTGGTTTCATAGCCCCCTTCTCGAGAGTTCTTGTCTGGTGGCCAATGTTCAGCTAATGTAGCATTCCTGAACACAGGAAGTCTAGTGAATGCAGTTGTGACTCCTGTTCTTTAGTGTCAGCACCGCTGGCGAGATTGGTAGCATACAGAACAAGCCCAACTGACCGAACCACCCAGCAGAAACCCATTCTGGTAAGCCAGCAAATCTTCCATACCCCTTTGCAACCTCAATCCTAGGTCTTGGTAACCACGTCGGCCTGCTCCACTCCTTTCTGCCCTCCGGGGACTTGCCGTGTCCAGATCCGAATCCAGAAGGATAGAACACCGAAAACAATACTGTCTCAGCTCCAACAAATGTCTCTTATGCCTCGTTATATCAGAGAAATGTCTGGGATCTCAAGCGGGTACATCGATATCCATCATTCCTACACTGTATGGCCCCGAGTAAAACGGAACAGCTGTCCGTAGTATCTTCTCCCGCAGTCCCGAGGGTTGTCGGGACTTGGGCCGTTTGGTAAAGCGCGGGACATCATCAGGGTTTGTTTGCATGCGGATTATTATGAGATGGTGGTTGTCGCAAGGCCTGTGCCATTATTGGATCTTGTCGCTATTGACAGCGTCTTGATGTTGATATGTCTTCCTTTCTTTCTTCGACGGGTCCAAGCATTCTCGTCAGAGCCTCGAGCAACCCATGTTATCCAGCACACTACAAAAGGTCACATAAGCAGAACGACGATTGCCAGAAACCCTTTTGTGCAGGTCGTAGTCTAGGCACTGCTCTATATTCTATTGAATGCAACCTGGTGGACCTGTCAGCAGGATACTTCTTGTGACGTCAACGGCATTAACGGAAGAGCTAGGAATTCTAGAACGAGTCTACTCGTCGATGAAGTAACTCGTTTCCAAGTAGATCCCTTAGAACTGGATCTATTCCGGCGCTTGTCACTGACAAAGACCGATGTCGAGGGGTTCCTTGCCGGCGTTCCGATCAGAGGAAAGCTTAAAAGGACTGCAAATCTGCATATGGCACCTGAAAGTCCTTTCTATTATCGCAGTCCACCCTAGCTTTAATGAACAGAGAATTTCCCATTGAGAGGAAGACTTGGAGTTAGAAATTGCCAGTGCTTATTCTGATGCCTACTCCTTCGTCCACGGTGCCTAAATCGGCATCACCAAATTCTTCTGACTTTCTACTTTCAGCAAGGACAATTCAATCTCATGTCGCCATAACTTCTCGCTTGTGATACAGTTGCTACCGACGGATCGACAAACCTTAACCAGCCGTAACAATATCATACTTCTATGCATCAGCCTCAGCCCTGAAATAAGTACAATCGATCTGAACGCCGCTAACCCTCGCCGAGTAAACAAACCGGCTGAAATGTGCCTGTCAAGTCATAATCTTACAAGAGAAACTTCTACCTGGTCTTGCTCGAAACACCAGCTCCAATCACACCTGGAAGCTTTTCTTCTCCAATGCTGTACATCAACCCAATCCCCCAGCTAATGGTTCCAACCATAACCACTGTGAAAAGTCCAATGAGCCAGAAGGGACCGCTGACGTCTTGTTTGTGACAGGCTGAGCCACCCCAGGATGATTCCTTGAAGTACTTCTTCTCTCCAAACATGAATGACTCTCTTGCGCAGCCGCAAGTAAAGCAATCTGCCTTGCTGGTCGAATACTTCTTAAAGCAGGTTCCGTGGCCACTGCAATTATTCGTTGAANACTGACAGGCATCCTTGGATGTGTGGCAAAGTGGCGGAAGTTTAGGCAGTTGTTTCAGAGTCGAATTACTGGATGAGTTGGAAGATTGTACTTGCTTCGAGTTGAACATCGGTGGGGTCGATGCAACAGGTGCTTCGGTGATTGGTTCCTCCGCAGCTTGTCTGCGGACCTTGCCAATTGAAACTTGTGAAGGTCTGTCATAGGATCCATATGGCTTGCTAGAGGATTTTGATGTCCGAGACGACTCTGGCATCAGAACGACAACTACGTTCATCTCGGCCTTTTGAGCGAATTGGACTAATCTTTTCTGGGCTGCCATTAACTCGTCAATCTTAGCCAAACCCTGTATCATTTAATCAGCGGATGAAATAATTTTTCATCTGTTTTGCAGTCTTACCTCGGAGGAAGCCAAATCAAAATGGATTGCCTTTGATCGCCCAGTCCAGCAATTTGCATCGAAAGGGTTAATGGCGTTGTCCAGTGGGCAGTTTTGGCTATCATGTCCGGACTGCTTTTGTAGATCCAACACCAGCTTTTTATTTGCAACCAGTGATGGCGGATGAGATATCGTAAAGTCAGGCTCGATGGTGGACCATTCCTTCAATAGAGGTTCTGCAGTTTCGGAAGAGACGCCTTCAACAATCAGGACCAACTCAGCCACCTTATCTGTCTTGTCCTGGAACAACGATTCTTGCGGTCCTCCGAACCTGTTAACGTAGGAAAGGGTGACTTCACTAGCATCTCCGATTCCATGATACTGCGAAGCTCCGAGGCGTTGTGCGAAGACTAGTCGAGCTTGCTCTGGGGAGAGAGATGGGGGGCTTGTGGATGGCCTTTTCGCCGCATCGAAGATGTAAACGCTCGCATCGGTGATAGCAGAGGCTGCGCCAACTAAGAGCGGCAATAGGAAGCTGGTTGTGAGCTTCATGTTTGCTGCTGGTGGATGGATGGGATTGTCGTTGTAGTTGGGCGAAGCTCAAGCATGAGGTTACGAATGTCGCTTGAAGCTGTCGTTATCGACTTGGCTTGGGGAGCCGCCTTACAAAGCTAGGTAGATAACCTAATCCGGTTCTGCCTTCAGCAGCCGCCTTTCAGCGCAAGTCGTACAAGGACAATTCAACACTGTAAGGCATACCAGAATCCAGCCATTCCGCACACAACTCATAGAAACTCGACCGATCAAAGGCAGACTGCGCCCTTCGATTACTGTGATAGATCTGCCCTGAACAAGAGATTGTACCACCAGGGCTTTTACGTGGGTAGCCCGGGCTCGCCACCAACGAGGCGGGCCTTGACAGCCTTCCGCCATGTTTCGCTTCATACGACCCAGGAGGAGTCTGATCTCCATGAGCAGGCTACCTCTGAAGCTGGAGGCCCAGTACCAGAGAGGAGAGGTTGCAAATGTCCAGAAAGTTCGCTTCAAGAAGCAGCGCATACGGCCAAAGTAGGTTTTGGTTTTTTTTGGTACAAAGACCAACACTAACAAACGTTCCTTTAACAGAACGATCCTGCTTTACACTCTTGCTATCTACGTCGGCGCATCGGCGTACTCTAGTATCGTACTGGATCCATTGGAAAGAGCTGCTGTCGACGCTTTACAACACTTACCAAACGAGGAGTTCGAGGAGGAACCCCCGCCTCTCTTTATCCCATTTCCCGGGACTACCAAGCAGTTGAAGCCCGTCCCATACCGCGGCAGTGACCCTGAGTGGCAAGAGTTCGTCAAGTTCAGTAAAGATAAGAAACTGGCCCAGAAAGTCAGAGGTACGGGTCTTTTTCGCTCATCACAACCAGCGTGCCACTAATACCCAGCAGAGGAACTCGCGGCTTTCGTTCAATCAGTTGCCGTCAAACACCCAATACTATCGATTCGATGTGGAAAGGAAATGAAGTTGAGGAGGTACTGGCTCGATGTAGACTTCCCGCAAGCTGCTCCGCCAGGTTTCGAGAGAAAGGGGTATTCATGTCACCTATCTGACTTATGTTGGCAATCGCTAACTTGCCTTTCAGTCTCGAGATCGGGGACAATTACATAGAATGGAGGACTCAGCCTGTCGATTCTCTCACAGTATTCAAAATTAGGCAAGCATTGTGGCCTTCCGCGTTGGTACAATCATTCTGGAGCTTCACAAAGGTTATGGTTGTAGACGATGTAAAGCGTATTGCGGGAATGCTTGGGCTCAGGTCAGGTCCTCCACCGCCATCCCTTGATCAGTTATTAGCTCGGCATCAACAATTACTCAAGGGTCCTCAAGCACCTCAGCTGCAGGGCAAGGACAACACGCCAACCCAACCACCGACTGTAGCCCAGCCTCCCAAAGGGCTGCCTGGGTCTTCTGCCGAGAAACCAGCGCTGATGGGAAAGGGTCCGGACGAAGAGGAGTTGGCTTCAAAAGGAATGGCATTTCATGCACATTTCTTCCGGCCAATCATGGCATTCAAGGCCAAATTGGCACAAACCTGGAAGCCTGCACCAAATTATCCTCCACGAGGGAGCATTTTGGTATCCGGAATGGTGGAATTGGACTCGCCCAGAGCCTGGCTCGTGTTTGATGTGAAGGCAGCATGGGATCCAAAAGCGAAGGAATATGACCCGAGGAGTATGTTCATCCAGCTAAGGCGGTTGCAACCAAAGAAGCAATCTCCCGTGCAATGAGATGGGTGTCTTCAGCTATCTCAGTAATTGGCTTTTCATTGATTTGGCGTTCATGGAAGTGGGCATTGCAGGTGTTTATCTTTGAGCAGTGGAGTTCCGGGATATCCACAGGTCTACACGCCACTGTACAGAAGAGTAGCTAGTCACTCAAAGGCTGGCCGAGACAGCTACGAGTAGGTTGCGGGACCAGGCATTTATTTGCTTTTGACAGACTACAGAATAAAACCCCAATGGCTGTTGCGCAATGGCTGATGACTGAAACGAGATGTTCATTTCGCAGCATCTGAATATATTTTTCGAACACTTCTTTCCATTAATTTATCTCGCGACACAGAAGAGCCACTACGTCAAGACTTGCGGCGCAATTGGCGTTTTGAGTTGCACGACGACTTTCGTGCTTAAATGCCATTCTTGACCATCTTACTATTCATACCGGAGAAGAGGATGTTATCTCCATTACACTGTCCTAAAACGATCAAATCGACATTACGAGGCACCGGCCACCTGTACTAGTCTTAACAACCTCCGAATGTTAGCTTACCCGTCTCCTGTGCATTCAACAACTCCATGCCTAACAGCGTACCTATTCTTGTGTTCCCCCGCAGTGTGCAAGCGCTCGATGCGTGCAATGCGATACGCAAGAAGGCCGTACCCTTCCTCGTTGACATCTCCAAACTCAGAAGCACGGTTCGACTATGATCTATGCCGGCATATAGTACGAATACTTCGTTCTCATACCACTCTGGCTGCTGGACGCTGATACATCTCAGTATGTGAGATTCTGTGCTCTTCTAAGTCGGACCTCAGGCCTTCCTTTGGTGCTTTTCACAGGAGATTTCCTAGTCCTCATCCGATTTTGCCAATCTTGCGTCCGGTATCAACCCAGCTCTGCAGACTCAATGTATTAATCGTCTCACTGCCATCCAGTCGAGATAATATATCCGTGAACTCGCGCAGGTAGCCGAATGCTCTCCTCGCTACCTCATGCTGGGAGTCAAAAGGGCATGCTAGCAATGTCACAGCCACATCTCGAACTTTGTAGGTCTAGGGGTGTTAGATAATGATCCTAATCCAGGGACGAAGTTACATACTAGATGGTGACCATTAGGCTCGAGGTGGATCTCGGGAATGCCATGTAAGATGTGCAACAATTGACGACAGGTGTCTTCCCTCTCTGCCCAGCGATCCCGAGCGGTTGAAGAGGCTGTATGACCTGGGGTACTATTAGGCTCTCGATCTCCCAAAGCATCAATTTGATCAGCTACAATACTTTGGAGCCAGAGATGAGAGACGTGGATATTTGCCCTCATCGATTCATACTGCGAATGAAGTACTCTCCTCTGCTGGATATCGAGACCGTCGAGACCCTCCTCATCTCGCACTGTGGCCCACTGTCTGAGTTGCGGCGGAAGCCCATCGAGCATATATTTCAGGTCATAAAGACGTCCTTGGAGATGCGTGAGCTGAAAATTCGGTTTCTTGGATCGAACACAATTGCAATACTGTTCTGTTGCTCTGGGGGAACCTGGAGAGTCGAGGGGCAGGAGACTCGCCCAGAATATCCGCGATGCAACGTTGAACCCAGTTGTTAGTGACAAGGATTGCTCGGGTTGAGGTTGTACAAAATCTTCATGAATCATCTCGTCGTCCACCTCCACGGGCATAAGTTCCTGGAGGTTGATAGTACTGAGGATTGTCTCATCCAGGTAGGTTAATCTCTCTTTCCGAAGATTTTGCAGCTGTGAGTGTCTGTAGGGCTTAAGTGGGCGCAGTGAAAAGTTTTCTCACAGAGTACGTACATATATCCATAGAACATCAGCCAGAAACCTTTCTTACGAAGCTGTTTCTGTATACAATCTAGACCATCGTAGCTGGAGATTTTGTGGAGGTCCAAAAGTCTGGCCAGTCTATATCATTCGAATAAGCATAGTTCAGTGGCAGCACTCGAGGTCTCGATATTCCTAGTAGGTCTGAATTTTAAAATCCAAGATAATGAAATTGATACTGTTTCCCCTCGACTTACTGCATTGCTTCAACTTCCACCATGCGTTGCCGATTGTGCTGCCCAATTTGGAAAAGTGCTATCTGCGTGAGATAAGAGGATGCCCACTTGTTAAAATTGATCTCATCGAAGTAATCTGGTCCACGAAGTCCCAAACACATGTCATAGCAGTGATTTATCATCTCAGTCCGGGTCTGGAAGCGCAGAGGACTGGGTGCGTTCCGATACTCGTTAAATTTCCGCGGCATCGTGCCAACTGTTGCTGCGCATATTGATAGCACAAGTGTAAGAAAATCGCCGTCAAACAAATCCTTCCCCTTCTCTAGGTCGGCACGGAACGTGGGTCGATGGACGATCGGAATAAGGGGGTAAAGATGGTCCAGGTAATCACTCATGATGCGGTGTAATAGTGGTCGAGAACATAAACTGTCTGTCGGAAACGTCCCGGCGAGACGAGACGGAACTGAGTGTATACTGAAGACTGATCGCGGTGAAGTTTGAGTTGCGAAGGGTGAAATGGCTTCCACGGTTTCTCGCGTGACAAGGTGGTGGTGGTCGCTAGGCGATTTTGCGGTTCTGGCAATGGCCATGGTCTCAGGGCTACGTGAAATCTCGAGCGCCGAAGCTCGCCTGTTTGTTCCAGTCGAATCGGATGTGGTTGATTTCGCGAATCGATCCCTTGATTCGATTAGTAAATATTACACTCGAGCGGTGACTGAAGACATACTTCTTACGTGGACCTCTTGCGGCCACAGGGAGGAGGAAGGTGCATGACAAGCCCAGTTCCGCACATCTTTTACACTGTTGTTGTTGTCGCTCCTCCGGACAAGGTGATGGACGCTGGTTGGTATTTGGAGAATCTATAGAAGGGTAGCCCATGTCACATTTTCGTTTCCTCATTCTGCAGCAATCGCAAGCCTGTCGAGCGATTTGCTGCGAAGCGCGGCTGGACATTGTTTATCCGCAAGCTTCGCATGTAGAGTAGAGATTTCGGGCTGGCACTTTCTGCACATGGACGAAGCGGTAGTAAAGTCGATGCAAAATCCAACTAGAAGTGCTGTCTTGACATTGACATTGAGATGGTCCAGAAGGGCTCCGAGAAGCTAAGAACCTAAGGTACGATTTCCTGGGGAAGTGGGGAACGAATGCATCACGAGATTTTCTTGATGCCACGTGAATTCGCCAGGCGCCCCCTAAATCTCCTCGCTTGCATACTTACCTAGGTAGGTTCTTATTCGCTGCCCAACATAAATGTATGTTGATTTAAAGCATCATTCTCCTGATCCTAGGCATTAACTTAGTAGTTCCGACAAAATTTCGTCGATATGGGCATTTTCCACGCATTCTACTTGCCTACAATAAGCCCATCCACTTTCTTGCATCCGTGTTGTGGGTACTATCGCCCGTATCGTCATTGACCCACTCCTTTCACGTCAAATTAACAATCCACGACTAGCCATGACTAACAACACGACCTTCGTTTAGATTATGGTAAAATGCTTGATTGTAAACCTCAACCCTTGTTTTTGGCAATATTCCTGACAACTATCAAAAGCAACATTAATTGATTACACAAGTTTCAAAGACACAGTCTCATCGGTATACCAGATCCCGATCGCCTCAGGATGTGTTTTGGCCAAACAAGTCAAACATCAGAAGTTGCGATCCCAGCACGACAGACTTCATCACAATGGGCATCCGGCAAAGAGAAGTCGAAGATCCCGACAACTGTAAACAGGAATCCGACTACACTTAAGCCAAAAGATGATGATTATGGAGAGTCGATGGGGTGAGCCTAATATAAAACAGATCGAGCGCTCAACTGACAATATGTTAAGTCTGAGCATGCATGCCAAACATCAGAAGATGATAAGGGAGGCCTATCCCGAGGGGAATGTCCCGGAAGAATTGAAGACATTCAAAGAAACGGGCATGTGTCAAGGAGCGCTAGGAGGCCCGGTGGGCGGAGGCGTGGGGATGGCTATGAGTAGCGGTATATAGGCACGTTGTTTGGTTTGAAGTTATCAGCTCGTGTCGGAGACGATTCTGCGAGGTTACCTGGTCACCACCAGCAAAATTGGAGGCAACGTGCGTAAGGTGATAAGAAACAAAGCTCAATACGTGGCAGCAAAAACCTTGAGTGGCAGATGTCAACCAGCAACGCGCTATGCGTTACCGAGTCTACATATTTCAACCAAAGATGTCGCTCGAATTTCAGCTCGTTAGCACACTTTAAGAGTGGAAGGAGATTTACTAAGTAGAGAAATTGTCCCCTCCCAACATCTAACATCAATAAGCTCTCAATCTGAACCCTCTCAAACACGATGCCCCCTGATACTTCTAAGACATACGAAAACCGCAGCAATTGTGGCTGGTATTCCGAATCCAATGCCGACCCCCAATGCGATCTTGTCCGAAGTGGAGTATCCCGAATTCCCAGCTACACCCGTCGTTGCACTCGCCGATCTGGTGGGCGCTATCGTAGTCCACAAGGTGGAAAGTTCGTTGATGATGATGGTTGCGGACGGAGCTTTGGTCGTTCTTGGTATCTGCGGACTTGATCCCATGCCTCCTTCAGCAACTCAGCACCTCCACTATTTCAAGAGTCGTATACAGAATAGCGGCGAGAACTGCACGCGCACGCGTAGGATGAAATGCCGACATACCGGCAGAAACGGAAGGCGAAAAACTCGTCGCCGTCACAATAGTAAGACTTGTTTTGGTTACCGCATCGCCGCTACCGTCTACATTCTGGGTCGAGGTCTGAATCGCGGCATTGACTTCGCCGATTGGGTACCCGGCAATCGAGCAGTAGCCTGCATAAACTTTTACAGCCGAAGTTGCATCAGGCTCTGAGGTACAGTACTTGATCGCGCAGCTGCTAAGGTATGAGGTCGCTGAGCTGGCAAGGTTGGCATTGCAATAGCACTGGTTATAGTAGGGGCTACCACAGCCTATGAGGGAGCCAACCCATCCCCCGTCGGACCACAAGCAATCTTTGACACAATTCCTGGACACTAGGTAGTCGTTTGCGCTGGCGATACTGAGTGTCTTCAAGTCGGCTGCTTGGGCAGAAATAAAGGAAGAGAGGAATAACAAGGGGAGAAAGCGGCGTTCCATCTTTGGCAGGCGGATAATATTTGGCAACGAAAGAGCGGAGAGAACAACTGAGATACCGTGAGCAGTGTCCACGGATTATAATGGAAAACTGAATTAATTAATGGGGGGTCAGGCTCAGCCTCAGCACCCAAGGCAGACTTAGGGGAGCTGTTTCTCGCACAAATGCGATGGCCGCAAGCCACAGATACTCCATCCGAGCCACGAAACAACGAAAGTGCAATGGAGGTCGAAAACAGAATAGCCGGCGCGTCAGAGGAAAAGGCGCTGGTGAAGCTCAGCATAGTATCTCTCCACGGCTCCCGCAGCGAAACCGAATTCCCTCCACTCTGGAGTCTCACTCCTTGTCCTCTCCCGGTACTTTCTTGTACACCCTCTCTAGGACCTCCCGTTTGTTTGAGTCTGCTTGGTTTTTCATCCTTCTCAACTGCACCCAGATCGTCAAAGGCTGCAGTGCAAGGCTGACTGCAATTCACGCAAGCAGCACCCCGAAGTTAACCCCAATAAATTATTTGTTCCAAATAAAATAGCCTTGGCGCCAATTAAGTCGTGACGCAGGCGCAATGCCAACCCCCACTTGTAGAAGTTGCTCAGCAGTTCGATGGGATAGAAACCTGTGGCGACGTTTGAGATAACCCAAAATACAAAGAATACGGGGGGTGAAGGGTTGGCCGAGGACGTTGTGAACATTCTCCACAACAAGACCAAACGCTGTCATTGCACACCAGGAGAGCATCTAGTAGATAACATATCCTGATGCTCCATAGAATTTCCGAAGTCGATCTTCCAAGCACAAGAAAGAGCAAGATAGAATAACGAAAAGAAGTAAAGGGTTGGTAAGATCGTCATGCGGTATATATAAGATCGGACGATAGGCACTTTTCCCATCATGCTTTCACTGAGGGCATGAGAACCGACACGAAAGATTTAATTATCAGATCTGCAAGGCAAAGTTAGCCTCGTCACTTCGAGCAAGCTGCCGAACTTACACATTGTCCCGATTTCTGTCGCAGCTTCAGCCGTACTTGGGATATATGGTGCCGTATTGAAAACGGTAAATCCGACCGGTATAGGAGTTTCTACTTGCCTTTCCAGAGCCGCACTGTTGCCGGCGTTTGCGATCCGAAGATAGTTCTGCTTCTGCTTAGTAAACTTCAAAACAAAATCGTTCATGAAGCTGAGGATCTTTGGATATGCCGAATTGTTGATAGTCAAAGCGTTGCGGCCTTCCTCGTAAATTAGTTGAATGGATCCTGTGGGATCATAGCTGCTATTCCCGGTGTTGTAGGCGTAGTTCATTGCGGTAGTAGCATTGGACTGAATGACAACGCCAAACCAGAAAGCCTCCTGCTTCAGTGCCTGCAGAGTTCTATCATTCGAGTAATTGTACTTCGAACCGGGCTCAGCGACGTAGCCCAGAGTCATTTTCGGATTGGCAGTTCGTTTGGTGGCTGCCATTTGCTGGAGATAGGGGCCAACTTCTGCTCCATCAAAGTCGATCACGGCGACTGTGAAGACTAGAAGGTTGAACTACAAAGAATAGTCGACTCCCCAATAGACTCCAAAAAAAATTAGAATTGTAGAAGGGAATATCTCGGGATTGGGGAAGCACGTCTTGACCTGAAAGCACATATTTTTAAAAATGTATAGTTGAGAAATATTACATACTAGATAATATTCCCATGACGATTGCCATTAATTAGACACAGAAAGTAACGAACATCTTTGTCCACATCTTCCGTCCCATAGCCATCCACGGAGATCGTATTGAGGGCAGAGCTTTCTCCATCAGTGGCCGTTCCTTAACATGCACGTTGCCAACATCGGTAGGGCCGCGGCCTCCGAGAGTGTCTTCTGACCCAGTCATGTTTGCATAAAAGACAATAGTGTCGATAGAACAAGGACGTAGGCTCAGCTTCGGGGATTATGAAAACACATGCCTTGAGAAAAGTCGAAAAGATGAAGATGAGTTTGACGAACGAAAAGACGTGAAGTACTAGAGACGACCTATCGGCACACTGGATCTCGATCGGCTACTATGCCGATCGAGTGTTGCCCTTGTAATTTAGTGACGTTGATTCTATACTCGAATCGATTTTGACTGCGAGACTCATGAATCATTGTTACCGGCAATAATGATGCGACGCAGACGAGGTGCTTGCGGGAGCACGCCACGAAGAAAGAGACTGGGTGATAAAGAGGTAGAATTCTTAGGTAGAGTTGGGTTGGAGCTTGTACTGAAGAAATTTCGGAGGACATCTTCATAGAGTAGAATACAGTACCTAGGTAGGGCCGCCGCCCTGACGTTGGTATTTCTGTTTTGATGATCGAATATTGATGATGTCAGAGCCAGCCCAGCCAGCTCGACTTGCCTACCTAGGTTTGTGGGTAAAAGGCTCCTTCGGGTTTCGTAGGTACTATTCTCTCGGGATATCCGGCCGACCCGAGATCACGTTTCTAAGCTCACGCTTCGCGTTCAACAGGCTACGTAGGTATTACTTATTACTACCTAGTACCTTGTAAAGAGCTGGTTTCTGGGATTCGCATTAGGTGCACTTCAATTGAGGAGCGATCAGAGAATAATTCGTGGACAGTCAGTTGACAGACGACGATCACTACGAATTTCTAACTGTTACGAGGCTGTCGATTCGGGAAAGTGCCCCTCTCACGGTTCCATAGGTTCCAGGTTCCCCAGACGTGCCTTCTCCTGTCAGCTGAGGTGGGCGGAGGGGAGATACCTTAGGTAAAGTGAGGCAGGCTGCAGGTACCTCAGGTAACGAAGTAAGGTACGACGTACCTTGGGAAGGCCTGGACGGGAAGTCCCCGCCCCCGCCCCCGCTTCCCGTCCTCGTCCTCCCCACTCTCATCTTTAGATGAGGGGCGCGGGGTGCTTTCCATTGCTCCTTCAATTGCCTACGCTCCATTTGTAGGCATGGTGGTAGGCAGGTACTTCTGCACTGCCAAAGACACAAAAGATACCTACTGAAAGAGGACATAAGCTAGGTAGGCAAGACTGTCGTCCATGTTCCCCACTCCTCTGAGTTCCTCTGCCTCTACACGCGAACACGCGTCTCCCCTCCTTGCTGTGGAGTTGAGAATTTGAGTGCTTATAGTGCTTGTGTCTTCAAATCTTCCGTGTCCTGCAATATCATCTTCAGACCTGCTTCCTCGGTATCTTACTGTAACTATCACCTTATCGCTAGAAGTGTAACGAACTACTATCTCATCACTCATCCACTCTCGCCATGAGTCTATAGCAGCACTTGGAGGGCTCGACCATCACTGGTTTGAAATGCAAAAGTCAAAGGTCACCACAGCCAAGTACAGTGTCTACAAAGTAGCATGCCAGTTTAGTCCATAATGATAATTGCTGACAGCGTCTTTAGCTAGTCACCTCCGAGTCCTGCTGAATGGCAAAAGGCTTGAAGACACAAGATTCTGCCACAACTTCGGATGCCCCATCAACTCCTTCGCGTCGACCATACAAAGGCTCCTGCCATTATGGCTATACACAATACATAGCCTACCTCACTCTTCCTCCGCCCATCATCCACGTCAAACCAGAACCACGAACAAGCACTATTTGGTATGTCAGTTTTCCTTTGGAATTCGATGATTAAATATGGGACCCCAGATGGACTTCTTGCTCCCGACTATATTCCTTATCTCTAGCTTTGATATTGAAGCATCTTGAAAGCGTTTTCTAAGTCCACGACACAAAGAGGGTTTGGACTCCTAAGAAAGAGGGTTGGGTCGAGGGCAACGGCTAATATCTCAGTGTTAATGCTGCGACTCTGGATGCAGACCAGCAGGGTTTAGACCTCAGGAAATGGACCGAAAAGAAAGAAATGGATTGCTTATTTGGATATGAAAGATGAAATTGGAGAGGACAGGCTGGGGAAACCCTATCCTGGTGGCATGTACTGATGAAGAGAAACCCCCTCAATACTTGAGATCAATTAGGTATGCCGTATGCTCATTTGTGGACACTTTGTGAGTTTGGATCTTTTGTTCTCATTACTTGCCCATGAATTTAATTATTGTATGATCAAATTCTAGCCCAGCCCCAGCCATAAAGTGTCCTTGTCCAGCTCAAATTGAGTCTCCTCAAATTGTCCTGCACTGCTGTTCCCAACGAAAACGTTATACTTACCCTTCTGACTGCACCACTCTTCGTTGTACTCATCCCAGAAGCTCGTAGCGGCCTTCAAATCCAGCTGCACCTCAACTATCCGCTCCTCACCAGGAGCAAGGGAGACCTTCTTGAAGCCTTTCAGCTCTCGCTTAGGTCTGTTAATTCGAGGTGATGAATGGGCCACATATATCTGGAGGACTTCGGATCCAGGAATGGAGCCAGTATTCTTGACCTTTGTGTGGATGGAGATTGTGTTTTCGGTCTCGTCTCTGACTTCTGGGGAAGAGATGCTGAACGTGGTGTAGGATAGACCATGTCCGAAAGGGAAGAGTGCAGGCATGCCAACTTTATCGTAGTATCGATACCCAACATATACATCCTCACCGTACAGCGTTCTACCACCTTCGGATCGGTAATTGAGATACGTAGGGTTCTCTTCGATGCGGCGAGGAATGGTGAGAGGAAGTTTACCGCACTTGATTACATGACCTATTAGTAGCGCCACAGAAAGGGTTAATTGCACGAAGTTGGCCAGTACTTACAGGATTCACATTGCCATATATGATATCAGCAATACCATTACCCGTCTCGTTGCCGCCATACCAAGCGTGAAGGACTGCCCTCGCGTTGTCGATCCATGGCATTGACACTGGTGTGCCGCTCTGATATTTGAGTCAGCATGCCTTCTTTGAGGGTGTTTCAAGAGTAATCCACGAAGATCAGGAACGATCGGGAGCGATTGCTCAGGATTAGGCTGTGGAAGGAAGTTCTTTCTCAGAAAAGTGTACTGACCTGAATGACCACAACCGTGTTTGGGTTCGCTTTCAGTACATTGGAGATCAAGTCGTCGGTGTGAGGTGGCAAATCCATATTATCGCGATCCTGCCCTTCGGTTTCCCACTCTCCACTCAACCCCGCGAAGAGAACGACTTGGTCAACGGTTTTCGCCAAATCCGTAGCCTGCTTGATGGATTCTTTAGGGTCAAGTTTCTTACAGCCACTGAATCTGAAACCGCCGTGTCCGAAATCAACGACTCCTTCGGCCTTGAGCGTGCTGGTCTTCGCACAGCCCCACTGAAGAAGAACACGGTATTGCTGACCAGCCACCATTTCCATTGTACCGACCTCCTCTACAGTTCCTGATCCAAGAAAGCTAGGTCCTGACCTCTGGTTCTCGACATTGCTGACGACGAGATTCCCATCGATATAGAGACGTGCAGTGCCCTGGACACAGATTCCGAAATCATACAGACCGGTCTCTTCAGGCGTGAATATACCCTCTGCATCGGCATACCAGATCGTGTCTAACTTGGGGTGGCTGTAGTCGATGAAGAAGATCATGGCATCGGTCAGAAGACGCTCTTCGAGAAGATTTCTCTGCTTGGATCCAGGTGGCTCATTGTACACCTTCATGGTGAAACCCTTACGGCCATCGAAGGTCTTGAGCACCGCTCCCAATTGGGGCAAACTTTGATGCCCGTAGCAACCCTGGGCGAAGTCGACGCCACCGATAGCTTGGGCTACTATGCCATCGAAAGGGCTCACGGTGTAGTAAGCCCTCAAGGATGCACTTCCCCCGCCGCAGTAAGTCGTGATCTTCGAATTCGGCCCAATAACTGCGATCTTCCTCGATTTTTGCAGAGGAAGAACGTTATCATCATTTTTCAGGAGAACGATCGACTCGGCAGCTACTTTGCGTAGAAGTTGTCGATCTTCAGGCCGATCTAGTTTGTGCTCTGTAGCGTTCTCAGCGACTCCAGACTTCATGCCTCTATCCACAAGATTCAGAACGTTTCGAACCCGGGCATTGAGTTGTTTCGCTTTCACTTTATTTGCAACGACGGCGTGCACAAGAGCTGGACCTCTCCACCTTGATGGTCCTGGCATCTCAAGATCTAGACCAGCATTTATTGCACCAGTAGTACTGTATGTCCCAAACCTGTTTGGATATATTAGACTAATCGTTCTCGGGGGTGGGGGGTCGCAATCTGAGGTACGAACCAATCGCTCATGACGAGACCATCCCACTTCCACTCTTCTCGAAGAATCTCCTTCAGAAGATGCGCATTCTCAGCAGCATGCGTGCCGTTGACTTGGTTGTATGCAGTCATGATAGCACCCGGTTGTGATAGCTTGATTGCAATCATGAATGGTAACAAGTATATTTCACGCAGTGCTCGTTCAGTCAACATGGAATTCACCGCCATACGTTGGTCCTCCTGGTCATTGCAAACGAAATGCTTCAATGTCGCAACAATATCATGATCCTGTATTCCTTTACAGTAATAACCTGCGAGCATCCCGGAGAGGAAGGGGTCTTCGGAATATGACTCGAACCCACGTCCTCCAAGCGGCCCTCGTTGTATGTTTATGGTTGGCCCGAGGATAACATGAGCCCCTTTCGCTTTTGCTTCCGCTGCAAGAAGGGCTCCAATAGAAAGTGCCAATTCTGTGTCGTATGTCGCGCCGATTGCTGTTCCGCAAGGAAGGCATGCCGCAGGTACGCCATCAAAAAATCGAGTTCCGCGTACCCCATTTGGGCCATCTGAGAGTCGGATAGAAGGTATTCCAAGTCTTGGGACATCGGTCGTGTGCCAGAAGTCCTTACCTACGAGGGAATCATAAGCTGACACTGGAGACAAGATGTTGAATCTCAAACGTACCGGCTGTTAAGGCAACTTTTTCCTCCAAAGTCAACTGTTTGATGAGCTCTTCAACATTCAGCCCGGCCATTTGCTGCTCAATCTCGCCCATCTTGAATATGACGATACAAAAGCGAAAATGGGCTTTAATGTTTTGGAAAAAATGTGAGGTTCAGGTAGCAATGCCACCTTTTGCCAAACGCCGGACATCTCTGATATATGCTGGCTTGATCGGACAATCTTGATGGCAGAGCTCCCGGCAATTGAGCACCAGGGAGGGGATTGACGGTAAGGATTAATGAGCCTATCGTCAGGTCCCAACAAACAGAGGGGTCGCCTGCATGGGGCGGATCTGGATGTTCACGAGTTTCGGGTCGGGAATGGGGGGAGGGGAGAATTGTGATGGACATTTGTCTTGCAGTTTCGCCGCCCTGCCTGAGCGGTAGAGTACAATGCAGATGCACGACACACGAGTAGACAAGGCTGAGAGAGACAGCGTAGATAGCCTGAGGATATTCTCCGCACTAATCGAGCCCATTACCTGCCTACCTGACCTAGTTGAAATCAGGGGGGATCAGGGGTCGGCTCTTGGGATTGAAGCCAAACTTCCGGGCAGGTGGCGTTCTTGGGGGAAGACGCGAAACCACCTCCACCTGCACACCAGATGAAAAGCTTGGTGGTGAAGAATGTGCTAAAATTCTCGACTGAGAGGTTTCGGCAAGCTCTCGGCATACGGCTCGGGTCCTTCGCGGTAGGAGATAGTCATCTCATGTCTAGTAAATGTAACTGTACTGTTGTTACTGTGCTCCGGAACTTGCGTATCACTCCGCGGCTTCATTGCTTTACTGTCCTGCTCGAGTTTGTCCACCATCCTGGGTTCGGAGCTTGTCCGAACTGGATCTGGAGTTACCATGTCTGTCTGGGTACAACTCGCACCGACGCAGTAGAGAATTGTTTGTTTGACGTTTAATACTTCCGCCAGCTCTAGCACTTCATATGTTATTTCCTATCGGTAGGCTCGTAGGGTACATACCTACCTACCTATACCTACAGTACCTTACCTAGCAGATGGCGTCTCTCGCCCCTAAATAAATCTCCTCGCTCTTGGTCGCTTACACGTGCACTACTCGACCCACTGGAGCCGCCCAACCCACTTCACTTCACTTCACCTCACCCCTCCCTTAATTCTCCGCCTCGCTTACATGCCTTAGGTAGGTACAGTAATTCAGCTCTCCAGTTGCTTTGTACGAGTTTTTCCGCATCCCAGGCCAACCTAACTGTCTCAATTACTCCGCTGCTAGGGGCCACGAGTCAGGGGCCAGATCATGGCATGGCCACGGCGGCCTTCTGTGCTGCAATGACAATGCACAATACTTGCACCGGTTGACATTCTCTTGGGCGGCGAAACTCGAGTTCTCAGCTCCCCAGATGATTCTCCGCTATGCGCCATGAAGGGTCTCGATTCCCACGCTCAGAGGAACTTACTCCACGCCTCCCCTCCCGGGGAAAAGGTTTCTTCGCAAGTACTCGGGCTCTGTGGAGCAAAATTGACAGCGTGGTAGGCCGACAGCAATCTCCTGCCTGGGGAACCCCATGTCACCCGATCTGGAGTATTTTGTGGCTTGTATGATCCATGAAAGTTTGCGAGGTCTTGATGTCCCAGATCACCACTGGCCTCAAGAACATCTCCACCGCAAAAATCTATATATTGCTCAGAGCCTCCCTCGCAATCTGAATTTCAACCAGCCCAGTTGCCTTTTTCACTCTTGCACCTTCATCTACCAGGTTAACATCATAATTCCTTCGTCATCAAGCTCACAATGACAGACCAAATCTCACGAGTCGAGGCTCCAGTTACGAAGAAGGCGTATTTCCTTTGCGCCTTCGCTGCGTTCGGTGGAATACTCTTCGGGTATGATTCTGGATATATCAGCAGCTGTCTCGGAATGGACTTTTTCAAATATCAATTCGGCTCTGAAGTTCCAGCGGATTACGACCCAACTTCATACGAAATGAATGGGACGTTCTATATGTACAAGACCTGGGAGAAGTCTCTGATCACCTCGATATTGTCGGCCGGGACCTTCCTTGGTGCGCTCTCTGCCGGTAACTTTGCTGACTGGATCGGTCGTCGTACTACTATAATCCTTGGTTGCTTGATCTTCTCCGTTGGTGTGGTGCTTCAGGTAGCGGCAACTATTGTTGGCCTTCTTGTTGCTGGTAGGTTTGTTGCTGGACTGGGTGTCGGATTCGTGTCGGCAATCATCATCCTATACATGTCTGAGATTGCTCCCAAGGGGGTCCGGGGCACTGTGAGTAGTCTTCCTTGCTGTGTTGTCCTTCACACAATTTTAATACAATGCTTTCTGGAAGGGTACTTGGCATAAGGATGTTTGCTAAATCATCTCAGATCGTTGCTGGTTATAGCTTTGCTGTCACCGTGGGGCTTCTTTTGGCGTCAGTCGTCGGCTACGCAACTCAGAACAGGTTTGATACGGGCTCGTAAGTTTGTAGCACCCATGGATATCGACAGTGGCTGACAATATCATAGCTACCGGATTCCAATCGCCATTCAATTTCTCTGGGCTATCATTCTTGCGGGAGGACTCTGTTTCCTACCCGAGTCGCCTAGGTGGTATGTTAAGAATGGCAAGCTGGACAAAGCAGCCGATGCACTTGCCCGAGTCCGCGGACAAGCAGTCGATTCTCGATATATCACGGATGAGTTGAACGAATTGGTCGCCAATTATGAGTATGAGGCGAGCCATATGCAGAATGGATGGAAAGATTGCTTCGGTGGGGGCTGGGCGCCAAACGGGAATCTCCGTCGTATTACTGTTGGTGTATGCATGCAGATGATGCAGCAGTGGAGTAAGTTAGCATATAAGACGGCGTCGAGACTTCCCTGACTAACTGCACTCTAGCCGGCGTTAACTTTATATTCTACTATGGTACCACCTTCTTCCAACAAGCAGGAGTTCCCCAATCGCCATTCATCATTGCACTGATTACTACGCTCGTCAACGTCTGCTCAACGCCAATCTCATTCTGGACCATTGAGCGCTTCGGAAGACGCCCATTATTGATCTGGGGAGCACTTGGCATGCTGTATGTCCCGATTATCTGGAGCTTCGATATCTCAGCTAATTATCACAGTACTTGCGAATTTATTATTGCCATTGTTGGGACTGCCGCCCCAGACTCCGGTGCAGCAGGCTACGTCCTCGTAGTCTTCGTTTGCATCTACATCGCATTTTTTGCTTCTACTTGGGGCCCTGCGGCGGTACGTACTGCACAAGCCCATTTTCTCCTACTTCCATTGTCTTGAGAGTCGGAACTTTCCCGATCCGTATCTCTAACCAATCCCGATGAGTATTTACTGACTCCCCGTTCTACAGTGGGTTATTATTGGAGAGATCTACTCCTTGCCCATTCGTGCCAAAGGTGTCGCTATGTCTACTGCCTCCAACTGTGAGTCAATAAATTCCTTTATCTGTGTTTAAGTCATTCGACGCCTGAAATGAACCAAGCACTGACTATATTTCTAAGGGCTTTGGAACTTTGCTATCGGGTATATCACGCCTGTAAGTAGACGCTCAGCTTTGACTTTAAATCATACATTAGACTTCACGTGATCGACATCTGAGACTTGTCCCTCCGAGTCCTTGTATGCGCATTGCTAACGGTGATACAGTACATGGTCGATGCCAATGAAGGTAACCTTGGTGCTAAGGTGTTCTTCGTTTGGGGTTCTACTTGTACCATGTGTCTTCTTTTCGCGTACTTCTTCGTACCCGAAACAAAAGGTTTGTCTCTTGAGCAAGTTGACAAGATGATGGAAGAATGTACCCCAAGACAAAGCTCTAGATGGGTGCCTCACTCAACATTCGCATCGGATCTCGGGATTGAGAAGAACGAGAAAGGGGCTACTGTTGAGTTTGCCGAGTCAGCAGAGACGAAGGTGTAGTGTGGGATTTGTGTCACATGCCTGGGCTTTATTTAAGACTGTTAGTGTCCTGCGATTTAAGCACCATATAGTCGCATCTTGATCCCCTCCATAACAGCGGCATATAATCAATCGTTGTATTTCCGTTCTAAATGAACTTGCCAAATGACCTCAGCTGCTTATCTCTCTGACCACGCAGTCTATCGCTTGAGCAAAAAAACCCAAGTTGTTGTCATTGCGACCAGCCATCGATATCCTTCCAGTGTGCAACATATAAATGTGGTACTTTTCTATGGCCAACCAGTCAGCTCTGCACAGCAAGTATGTGTCGATAGTCCATGTCTTACCCTGTAGAGACGCAACTTGAGCTGGACTCAAGCCAAGGTAGCTGAACATTCCGTTTGTTCAATGATATGTGACCAATTACCGGGATTTTGTAGGTCGATAAGCTTTTGATGGAGTCTTTGGCGCACATAGATAATCCTCTCCGACATTATGATGATCTCCTTCTCCCACTGGGACTTTAACTCCGGAGTGCAGAGAACCGCGGATACCAATTTCGCGCCGTACGCTGGTGGTATTGAGATGGAGCAGCGCTGGACTCGTTCAAACACCGACTCCACATTGCGTCTCGTTTCTACAGTGCTGGTAATAAACACTACCAACCCAATTCTTTCCCCTAGAGTACAGATGAGCGCGAGAGAGCCGCGGTTGGGAATACACAGACATCATACCGTAGAGGCCCATGTTCTTGGCAAACGAGAGAGCCAAACCCATCTCAAGGCCGAGTTCGCTTGCAAAGTAGTAAATTGCCCAAGCATCTTTGTCCACATTTCCAGACTTGAAACCCAAGTACGCTGCATCAAATCGGAAACAAGCACTTTGATTTGATCACAGCCCCCATAGTTTTCCATTGCTCTATAGTAAGATCACAGCCAGTAAGGTTATGTGCACAAGCATGAAGGTGACTACGGAGCCAGGATTGGCAGACTCCAAGGCTGCCAGGTAAGCTTGGAAGTCGAAACGTTTGTCTTTGTAGTATGGGGCTTCGATCACGTCATAGCCCCATTGTTTGGAATTGGAGTTTGTGACTCGGCCATGACGGTGTTGTGATAATCACATCTCGAAGATCCGGACTGATAATTTTGAGTGCGCTACCAGCCATGTAGAGCGAACCGGAGCCCAAGGGTGCCTGGCATGAAGCGATCTGGAAAGTAAGCACCGTTCTCGTTGAAATCGGTATGCTTCTTACCCTATCCTCATCTAGAGCTTGTACTCCGTAAAATACCAGGTCTAGGGCGCGAGTTCGGAAAGCCTTGAGTCCGGCAATGGGAAGATATTCGTGGCCAGAGCCCTGCACGATCTCTTCCGCGAGTTGCACGGAAGGCAAAATCCAGGGTCTACCCTCTCCGTCAGAGTAAGCGCCCTGGCCAAGCAGGATCTTCTGCGTATGTTCATCTGCAAGATATTTAGTCGTGAGCGCGAATATAGCATCGGGGTGCATGTGAGGCGCTCGATGCAGGAGGGAAAATGCGGCAGCCGGGGGTGACATGCTTGAATTGAAACTGTTTGAGTGGACAGGTGCTTCTGATATGAAGAATATGGTGAGAGACCATGGCAGGCAAGCATACCTATTTATATTTATTGCACCATCATAGTCCCACAAGAAGCCGAAAAGTCAGGGGTAGACTGCTCCTTGGTAGCTTAAAGATTTATAATGTGCTACCTAGTGTTGGACCTCTCGAGGTCCAGATCAGTTTCTTCCACAGTCAGCAGCAAGTAGCAAGTAGTCACCAATGTTTATGTTTAAGTGCAGAATAATATGAATTATGGAAGCAGACTTTGAGCTCCTAAACTTCTCCCAACGGCATGAGCATCCCTTAAGCGAGCCTAGTAGCAGTGTGCTTTGGCATGAGATAACGGAGGTGAGCATCTCCAGCGTACGCCTCACCGACCGATGGGGTGTTGTCCCTATGTCCCATATTCGAGAACAATGGACGATAGATGGCAGTACCTACTTGACCGTGAGAATGCTGTACCGCCCGCGACACGACTTTCGGTAGTTTATTTCCACTGCCGAAAATGCTCCAGTTTCTTGTTCGGCTGGCGCGCGATGCTGCTATTCGCTTCGCTCTCAACCTTCTACCTTTTTACGTTCTGAACTTCGACCCGACAGCAATTGCAACATACGCATCATCCAACTACTCCTCCTTACCTTCACTTCTTGACTATCTCACAAGCTTCGTGGCACAGGTACTCACGGCCTTACGCTGAATAGCCGGCGTTGCGACACGCCTTGAGTTGTCTTCTTGGCCACGTCTTCTCAGCTTCCACACTCCGTCACCTCATGGCCAGTAGACCTGGTCCCAGAGGCGGCCAAGCCCACAGGGTGACGAAGGAGACGCCGAAACGAACATTCACGCCGTGAGATTTGGCTTGGCTAGCGCAAGAAATACAGTGGGCTGACATTCTTGTTTCTCTAGTTGTCGGCGATGTCATGCGAGGAAAGCAAAGTGTTCGGGAGAGCGCCCATGTCTGACTTGGTATGATTACAATTACGCGCTTTGGTGGTCTTAAAGCCAGTCCTCACCTGTTTTTCTCAAAGTTTGGATCTTATGTAGCTTTGAGGGCATTGTACTGGGGACCCTTTGCAAGATGATCTCAAGATCGTTCAGATGCGGTCAAGAGGAGAGAGACAACGTCGCGCGCGAAGGCGGTCAGAATCTAGAGAAGCAGAGACTAATCTCATATATAGTACCTCCGCAGGCTTGGGGAACGAATGCACGTACGTCACTAAAGACCGCATTATTAGGGTCAACGAAAGGTTCGCTCCACTCCCTTTCTATCATGAACTTTCTACTGATGGGTACACGTTATTTGCAACGGATTCTAGCGGAGTGTGAATATGCGAAATAGGCTGCAGCGACCCTCGTCGCAGCTACTAGGTCACCCGCTACACTGCCTTCTGATCTACATGTCTTGGGTGAAGGTGATTCGGAATTGCGCGTTCCGAATCCGCTCGTGGAGGACAAAGCCTGGTTCGTACCAATCACAGCTGTTGATAATCCTGTCTACATTGGAGAGTCCGCTTGCTCTTCATTTGCCACAGGCATAAGGAGGGTACTTGACAAAACCTGCACTCGAGCCGCTCATCCACCCCGATATCATTATGTGAGTAAACGTGGGATCCATTTCTTCCGCTTTGGAAAGGTGATTGCTATCCCGAAACGTGCAAAATGCTTTCCCCAAAACATATGATATCCCTTCTCGCAGGAGTCCGCATCCAGTGCTGATATCGCCCGTCTGCTTCGGTGGATGATGCAATTGTAGTCCCGTGATCTATCAAACCCACGTCTTGGCCAGCTAAGGTCAAGGCTAGATTGCTAGTCAAGGTGGCGCTGACCTATATCAATCGGCTACACCACGTTCTTTTGCCCAGCATAACATTTCAGACACTAGATGAGATTTATTGAGATTTCTCTACTGTGACAAGTCTTGACACTGGAAAGTATCTTGCACTGCTTGCCCTCGGAGAGGCGTATAAAATGAAGTCTCAAGCGGCAGGTAGTCACGAAGTTCCTGGACTCCAATATCATGTCGCTGCGAGTAAAATGGTCCAGAACATTCCGGAGCGAGCTACTATGGAATTATTAGAGATCTTCCTGTTGCTAGTACGTCATCGGTACCTCCTGGTGCTTCTATTGTGTCGCAGCACGCGCGACTAACAAGACAGGCATTTTATTCACACATCTTGAACAGACGGCATTCTGCGTACCACTTCATTGAGACTGCTCTCCGACTTGGAATGACTCTCGGTCTACAACACAATATTCCTACACATATCAATGTCACTCCGACGGTCAGACAACATCGCCTGCGACTATGGTGGTCGATATATTACTGCGATCGAGTATGGGGATCTCGTAAGCATATTACCTCTTCCGGGCTTCCTTTTCCATGTAATGCACGCGAGTGGATGGTGAAGTCAAGTGCTCGCAGTACTCACTTTTAGACGATCCAAATTATCACTTAATCAACCTTTACAGACTGAAGCTAATATCGACTTGGCAGAATTGGGCTACGCACTATCAATACAGGATCATAGTATTAGCGCCGATATGCCATCGTTTGCGGGCCTTGATGAGAAGCAACAGCTGGATTTCGTCGACCCCGAGTATGCCACTGCTACTGTAAAGCTTGCACGTCTGGTAGGTGATGTTATGACAAGTTTCTACAACAGAAATCAGATGCAGCCTTTTATCCGTAATTTTAGCGACATATTAACGCATCTAAAAGAATGGAAAGCCAATTTGCCAGGTTCCATCAGATTGTTGGTAGGAGACTTATCAGCAACATTGCCAAGGCATCTGGTCTATTTGCATCTATCTATCAATCAGGTGAGACTTACAGCCCTGTGTTTCGAATGCGATAGGTTAGGAGTGAGGACACCACTTGCAACCATAGATACTTGTCGTCTGCTGGGTATCTTTGTTCATCAAACCACACTGTTGAATACTCAAACACAGTGCTGACTAGCCCTAGTGCGTGATCTTGGTAACCCGGCCAGTTCTTCTCTACGTCTTCAACCAAACCATCACGGCCCAGGGTACCCCTTACAGAACTCCGAGCATTCCTCCACTCGTCTACTTCCCTGCAGAAGAACCGATACAGGCAGCGAGACAGACGAGTGATCTTGTCACACAATCTTGGGTCGACGGTTGCAACCTCGGCTGCTTCGATGCGCATTCTATTTTCTCATCTGCGATGATACTCGCGATTTCCTCGCTTCTCGCCTCCAATGGTTCGGATGGGCGCTTGTTCGACACGACGAGCCAAATCTTACACAACTTCGCCGAGCACGGCAATCTCACAGCTGCAGAGTTTCTCTCCCATATCGAGCTTATTAGTAGGTCGATGAAGCCACATTGTGAAAAGTCGTCGAGAAGTCAGACTTCAACTGGACAGCAGAACATAGCGACAGACTTGCGGCTGGAGACGCTCGAAATTACAACATCGAACGGGTTCTTGGACGGTGTGACAACCGAGGATTTTATCCTTAATGGTGAAACCTATACCGTGGATTTTGACTTTCTTGATCAACTGGTAGGATTCGAAGATCAAGATTCCTATGCCTCAGTGTCCTGAGCGATTACACCGTTGGGTGCTCTAAGTCATGAGCGTGTAAGTGGAGGGACAATTGATGCTAAAAATTGTCAAAATGGACTCGCCGTACCTATGGTTAAATCTGCGGGTGAAAATTTTCCAGCTTGATTTGTCTACAATTGGTGCGATCTATCCCCACACTTTACCCCGCAGGAGTATATTATTGCGTCTTGGCGCTCTCCAAACAAAACGGCACATAGTAGCAATGCCGTCTTGGCAGAAGCCTATTTCTCCGAATCTTGTTCTGTTAAAGTGGTGACAAAGTCAGTCGAGGAGAAAATGGAATCAAGTTCACCCTCATCAAAACCCAGATTTCGCAATGAAGGTCTCCATCCTCTACAGCCTGGCACCTATCCTCGCTATTGTCGAAGCTGCGACATTGAATGTAGGATCCGGAAAGACTTACACGACGGTAGCTCTGCCCCCGTTCTGTATTCCACGAACTAGCAAGGCTAAAATGCCTAGATCGCGGCCGCCTACAATGCGGCTTCTGCTGGCGACACTATCTATGTAAGTCCTCTCTACCAGGATCCCTGCAACATTGGCTATGTTGGTCATTTCATAATTATGGACTTTCTGATACATTTGTAGGTTTATCCTGGCACCTACAAGGAGAAGCTCACCATTTCGAAAGACAGCATCACTATCAAGGGCTCTGCATATCCCGCTACCAACCCGTCTTCGAATCTAGCACTTGTGAGTTACTACACTAGTTCGGATCTACATCCTCCTCAGCGGGGAATCTTGGACTTGTACAATCAGAGAGTATGCTGGCTTACTCCAATTTAGGTAACATATGCAACATATGCGAGTGCCGTGGGAAGTAATGACGCTTCTGCTACCTTGTTGATCAACAACAACAACTTCAAGATGTACAACATGAATAGTGGGTGCTTTCAGTCTCGAGTTCTCCTGGTGTGCCCCTTCCCTGATCTTAGTATTTTATTATCATCCGCCCTTGCACGAATCAAGATTTCGGCAATCTAATTACGTAGCTGGATCTTTGACGATTCAGCACTGACTTTTAATCTTTCAAAGTTACCAACAGTGCCGGAACCGCGTCCCAAGCAGTAGCCGTCTCTGCCAGGGGTGCCAACGGAGGTTTCTACTCCTGTGCATTCAAGGGCTGGCAAGACACATTGTATTCCCACCTAGGGAGTCAATTTTATGGGAGATGTTACATCGAGGGAGCTGTTGATTTCGTCTTTGGTATTACGGGTCAGGCTTGGTTTCAGGGCTGTACTATCGGCGTCATGAGAAGTGCTTCTGTCATCACTGCACAAGGAAGGACCAGCTCTAGTACCGATGGCTTCTTTGTTTTCGATAAGGCGTAGGTTCCTCACCTTCTCTCGCAAGCATCTCGACGATGTCCGGATAGCTGACAAGTTCACAGAAAACTCATTGTTGGCTCTGGTGGTGCCTCTGCAGCGAAAGGCAGCAGCTACCTTGGCCGCCCTTGGGGCGACTATGCTCGTGTGGTCTTTCAAAATTCGAATCTCAACTCTATCATCACATCCGCCGGATGGATGCCCTGGAACTCGGCTCAAGTGTTGACAAACGTGTACTTCGCGGAGTACGCCAATATAAACGCGGCAGGATCAAGGGTTAGCGTAAGTGACAAGTAGATTTCAAGCCACATTTCCTTGTTGGTCTTGCCATATGACACATCTTTCTGAAAATTCATTTCTGGCGAAAGAGCGTGTGCTGACTCTACAATTTTTATAGTGGGCCAAGACACTGAACAGCGCGTATGGAATTGGAACCATCTTACCGACGTACAGCAGTTGGGTGGATAGTGCTTTCTTAGGACTCTCTGCGGCGTGAAATCGGAAGATGCAGCATGCAAAGCAACAGGGGAACCCCCACTGAGACACAATTAAACAAAATGAGTCAACCCAAAAATTGACCTCTGCATTGATTGCACCAGATGCCAACATTTCGATGGAATTGACTTTGATTAAGCACCGTTTGAATAAAATTGTATCGAAGCTGATCACAAGCTTCCTTAATGTTGTATTGTTTGGATCTAAACACCAATAATGGGATAACCCTACGACATGCACTCGTGTACAAGTACGAGGAATATGCCTTTCGAGTGGCTCGGTCGGCTAAAGAAAACACCCCTATTTACCCGAGGAACTTTCGACTTCGCCTAGCGAAGACGTCGATCATTGAGGGGTTCGAGGGGTTTGTAGAGCACATTCATTCTTCGCAATTGGAGCGCATGGAGTGTTTACAGTTTCAGAAACTGCCACGCTTGTGATACAAACATTGACCCGAGGGAGCGAATTTCGACGCCGCGAAGCTGAGGGTTGAGAGTTATAGACCCACCTCTGGCCTGTTCCAGCGTGATTTAGGCCGACTGCCCATGTAGCAGGACTGTCACAAAACGCATATAAGCCTATCAAGGTTCCTACACAGAAATTACTTGCACAGTCATTTCATCGAGTATCAGAATATTCGCTACATTTCATCACATTCACGCAATGTTACCTCTCACCTCCATTCTGCTAATGAGTATATTTCTCTGGGCACATCATTCCTCTGCAGAATCTGCTACTAGTGCGTCTTCGTACCAGACAGTTGCTGCTGGAGTTGGTCGACAACGCATCAGTATCAACCATGGCTGGAAGTTCTTCCGCTCCGAAGACATACCCGATGGTATAAGTTACAATACACGCCCAGGGCTGCCGTCTCCAGCAGGCACGGAGATCCTGAGGCCATGGATTCTTCCATCCGGGAATCGATTTATTAAAGAGCACAACAAAAAACACAGACGTCCTTCTAGTGAGCCTTCGACTGTTCCCAATTTTGCACGTTATAATTTTAACGACGATGATTGGAAGCCAGTCAGGCTGCCACATGACTGGGCCATCAAAGGTCCGTTCTATACGGGAGACAACGCGACTGTTTCAGGAGGGATGGGTCGTCTACCCATCCAAGGGGTGGGATGGTATCGTCGAATGGTGGATGTACCTTTCGAGGACCAAGACGAGTCCGTATACTTGGATGTTGACGGTGCCATGTCATACGCAATGGTCTGGATGAATGAGAATCTTGTCGGTGGTTGGCCTTACCCGTACAATTCTTTCCGTCTTGACCTGACACCCTTCTTGAAACCCGGAAGCCATAATCTGTTGGCAATCCGCTTGGAAAATCCCACTGAATCGTCACGGTGGTATCCCGGTGGTGGGCTTTATCGCAACGTCTGGCTCACAAAAACGCATCGGGTGCATGTTGCTCAATGGGGTACATATGTTACGACTGAAGACGTCTCGTCCCAATCAGCACTTGTCAGTGCTGTAGTTGAGGTCGAAAACACCTCAAATACAACGAAGGAGATTACTGTCGTTACAGACATTTATGAAGTGAAAGAAGCAACAAATTTGTGGGAGACTGCTCCCAGTGTAGCGACATTCGGAGATGTGATATTAAGTATTCCTGCAGGCGAGACCCTTCAAGCAAACTCCTCGACAGTAGTACAGTATCCGAAGCTGTGGGGACCTTATCCATCGCAGAAGCCCAATCAATATGTGGCTATCACTCGTCTGTACGACCACGACTCCACCAGAAATACTTTCGAACCGACAGACGTTTACGAGACGCGGTTCGGAATTAGATCTGTTGCTTACGACCCCAACAAAGGCATTGTCATCAATGGGGAGAAGGTACGAATTCAAGGTGTTAACCAACATCACGACCTGGGGGCTCTTGGGGCTGCTTTCAATGTCAGGGCAGCAGAACGTCAACTCGAAGTGCTGCGTGAACTGGGTTGCAACGCAATCAGAACATCTCATAATCCGCCTGCACCAGAGCTCCTCGACTTGACCGATCGCATGGGTTTTCTCATTATAAACGAGGTTTTTGACATGTGGGTATTACAAAAGACTGTAGCAGATCAGCACCTTATCTTCTCGGACTGGTACGAACCAATTCTTCGTGCTTTTTTGAGGCGTGACAGAAATCATGCTTCTGTCGTGATATGGAGTGTGGGCAACGAAGTAGGCGAACAAACCACCGCAGATGGATCTGTTATAGCTCAAAGGCTACATGATATTGTCAAAGAGGAAGATTCTACCCGGCCAACTACTGCTTCGATGAATGCTGCCCAGCCAAACATGAGCTTTCCGGCAGTGCTAGATATCATGAGTCTGAACTACCAAGGCGAAGGTATACGGGATTCTCCAGCCTATTCAAATCTAACCGGAAGGAGGACAGTATGTATTGAGCAAGCCCCCCTTCTCCTACTCTTCGTTATCTACGAAGTCATTCTACCCCATGACCTCCATTTAAAGATCCTTGACACGCGATTGCTGATTCAGTTCTTTGGATAGAATCCCCTGTACGCTGATTTCCATGCTAAGTTCCCCAAAAGATTGCTTTTGAGTAGTGAGACTGCCGCTACCGTTAGCACACGTGGAACATACATCTTTCCAGTGACAGGCGGCGTTAGCGCTCCTGTCAACGATACAAGTGGTGGCAACTCGACATCTTTCTATGTCAGCGGGTACGAACTTTACACGGCCGATTTTGGCTCGTCGCCGGACAAAGTCTTCTCAACTCAAGATCGCAATCCGTTCGTCGCTGGCGAATTTGTGTGGTCTGGCTGGGACTACCTTGGCGAGCCTACACCATACTACTCGGCACGTAGTTCCTACTTTGGCATCATTGATCTGGCCGGTTTTAAGAAGGACCGTTTCTACCTGTACCAGTCACGATGGCGACCTCATCTGAAAATGGCACACATTTTACCGCATTGTGAGTTGATTAGATAGCTGACGGGACTTTGGACGCAACGAGGTTTCTAGATATCATCATTGGTTGAAAACTAACTACAGCTGCAGGGACTTGGCCGGATCGACTGAACAAGACCACACCAGTCCACGTATTCTCGGCTGCAGATGAGGCTGAACTGTTCTTAAATGGCAATTCACAAGGGCAAAAGACGAAAGATGCCTTTACATATCGTTTCAGGTGGGATGATGTCGTATATCAACCAGGAGAATTACGTGTAATCACTTACAAAAATGGGAGTATCTGGGCAGAGGACACCGTTCGTACTTCTGGAGCTGCCGCCAGGCTAGAAATCACCGCTGACCGGACTGCTATTCAACCCGATGGAAATGACTTGTCTTTCATCACAGTAAGGGTCGTTGATAACATGGGATATCTTGTGCCGGAGGCAAATAATGAAGTCAAATTCTCGGCGACAGGCCACGGTGAGATCGTCGCAACTGACAATGGCGATCCTACAGACTTCACCTCTTTCGGTTCCGTGGATCGTAGAGCATTTAACGGTCTTGCTCTTGCAATCGTTCGTATCACAGGGGCAGACTCGAGGCCAGTGGTTGTTTCAGCAAGTGGACATGGAGTAGAGACCGCGCAAGTGGTACTGAACCCTTAGACCTATGGCTTCATAGTGAAGATATATCTGGTTGCTTCTAAGATGATTAGAGATAATCGACTTACAGAATCATGTTTTTTATCTCGATAATAGCGGTGCACCTGCGAAGGTTGCTTCGGAGAATGAAACAAGAGCAGGGCAAGAAAATCTTAGTTCTTTAATTATATTCGGATATTTCTAAGCAGGCAGATCATAACAAAATATAACAGCAAAATTCCGGAATGCCCTTTTTCATTATACGTAGGATTAAAAGGCCCTGTTACAAATTAGTGGACTGAAGTATATCACTTAATAAAACTAAGAGGAAGTCAATTGGAACTATTTAACTTCTTGTAGGAATTACTTAGTAAAAGGCTTATAAAGGTTTTATATCTATATAAATACGGTATTAAATTAGAAATAAACCCGATTGATCAGATTTAAACTGATTTAAACTAAAGTTAATAGTACTTTAAGTCACATTTACTTATTATTATATCAAATATCTTAATTAAGCGAAATCAATTCTTATTCGTGTAATATTGGTACATAGAATCATAAAGTATCGATATGTTAAGTTCTAAATGATAAGTTACAGATCTATGTCTTTTTAAGAAAAAAATGGTAATTATATCCTATTAAAATGTTACTGTTGGTCCACAGAACCCATACCAAGTGTTTGATGTATCTACTGTAAAGAAGTAATAATCGGTGTGAATGATGATTCTATTGAAGGGGGATTTCTAGGTCCTTATAACTACTCTAATTGCCAAGGCTCGCCTAGCTCTCGTCGCTTTAGTTGCC